>Ga0247844_1000004_pt1 | contig 821069 bp, 742 predicted proteins | sample LaCtaG_FD_192421 | JGI IMG/M metagenome (GOLD analysis project Ga0247844, IMG submission 192421) | Freshwater microbial communities from meromictic Lake La Cruz, Castile-La Mancha, Spain - LaCruzMarch201714.5m_1 | ecosystem: Environmental > Aquatic > Freshwater > Lake | place: Spain... | reverse complement strand
GGCGGCATTATTAGAAATAAAAAGTCCTGTAATCGTGCCGCCATTAACAATATCCCCGACCGTGGCATTATTGGAAATAGAAATGCCACCGTCACCAGCAATTGCGCCGGCATTTGTAATGCCGCCGCTAATTTGCGCATTATTGTGCACATCAATCGCCTGGGTTAAGCCGTAAATAAGTCCAGAGGCCTCGTTGATGATATTATGAATCTGTCCATTGCCGCGCACTGCAATACCATTGCCGACATTGAGACCACTGGTGATCGTACCGCTGTTGGTCAGGCCGCCGGTCACCTGTGAGTCCGACCTTACAATAATACCTGTGTCTCCTCCCCCAATTATACCGCTATTGGTGATGCCACCGGATAATAAGCTTGTGCTTCGCAGTTCTATACCTACTGGACCGCGTATAGTGCCGCTATTGGTAAGACCGCCGGCCAGTGTCATGGCTGTAAGAAGACGGATGCCACGGTTACCGCCTTCTATAAGGCCTTCGTTATTAACTCCGCCTGTAACGCTACTAGCGCCCGTTGTTAAGACTATTCCCGTAGAGGCACCGGAAATCACACCACCAGCCAGATTGGCGATATGATCAATTGAAGCGCTATTGTTCCGTATGGCAATGCCTTCTTTACCACCCATAATGGCACCGCTGTTGGTGATTCCGCCCGTTAATATACCGACAAGCTGGAGGGCAGCAAATGCAGGGCCTGACGTGGTAATTGTACCACTATTGGTAAGACCCCCGGCGAGTGTACTGCTGGCTAAGTAAAACCCGTTGCCGGAAGCGCCACCACTGATTGTCCCGCTGTTGATCAAGCCGCCGGTCAGCGTGCTGTTACTGGCCAAATAAATTCCGTCGGTGCTACTCGCACTGATCGTACCACTATTGGTCAGGCCGCCGGACAGGGTGCTGTTGCCTAGAAAAATTCCACGGTTACCGCCATCGATCGTACCGCTATTGGTAATTCCACCGTTAACTCTGGAATTGCTCATTATAACGATTGCGTTTCCGCCGGTGGTAATAGACCCGTTATTGATCAAGCTGCCGCTAATCGTTCCGTTATCCAAAAAAATAGGGCCAAGGATTGTGCCGTTGTTGGTGATGCTGTTGGCGTTGGCAGTGTTGACAATCTCGGCACCCGGGAAAGCGGAGATTGTACCGGTGCCGGTGATGATCAAGCTTTCCCCGGCACCTAAAGAAGCCGTGGTGACGCGGTTTTCGTTATCGACAAGAATATCGGCGTGTCCGGGTGCTGCCGCTGATACACCGATCATCGCGACACCAATCAAGGCGGAGGTGGTTTTGAGGGCGGTTTTCCAGGATGTATGGCGGGACATGGGAACGGGCCTTTCGAAAATTGTTAATTCATTATAATTATAAGACAATTAAACGCAACGAAAAGTCGCCAGATTTCTCTGGCGACCGGGGATTAACAACCGCTACAAATAGAAACGGCGCGACGGTCTTTAGACCGAGGCCATTGGACATACACCGCCGCTCCCCGGTCAAGATCCGAGAAGCGACATCCTTGATGCTGTTATGGAATGGCAATACAGCATCAATCACGGCTGATGCCAGCCGCTATTTGTAAAGGGTTGTTAAGCCCCGATCGCCGAAACGATCATTATTTCATGATACGGGGAATAGGGATGAAAGTAAATATTAATCCGTAACGATCTTATACAACCGTCCCGGTACCACCTGCGCGTTGGCGGACAGGCCATTCAATACGCGGAAACGCTCTTCCTTAAGGTTGGGAAATGGCAGGCGGGATGAGAGGCTGGCGACGCTGTCCCCTGCCGCGGCGGTTACAGTACGCAGGCGGTAGGGTTTTACCGTGGTGCGCTCCTGCGCGCTTAACGGGCGCAGGCTATAGGTTGTGCGTTTCAGATCATCGAGCAAGGCATTATTGGCATTGGCGGGGATTGCCAGCTGGAACCGGAACATGCGGCCCGCATCCCATGACACGGCGATGATACGCACGGTCATTTTCTGGTTATTAATAACACCGGGGAAGGATGCGGTGGCGGCGCGCTTGCCGTTAATATCCATGGTTTCGACGTTGCCGATGGCCTGTCCTTTCATCCAGTCCTGCGCAATGAAGGTTGCGGGATCAACATTGCGGGCATTGGATGCGGAGTCAAAAATCAGGATAGCACCGCCGGATGGCGATGTAACAACGACCTGCTCCGGCTGGTTATTAATGTTGAAATTATTAGGCACGGTGAACATAAAGCCCATGCCGGGGTGATAGAAACTGTTGCCACGGACAAATCCCTGCTTCTCACTGTCGCCATACACCATGCCGTTGATGGTGCGCAGGTAACCATCATGATTGGTAACCGATTGCGCCGATGCGGGATAGGACGCGGCAATGGCCTGCGCTTGCTCCACGCGGTCGGAGGTGCGCGGGTGGGTAGAGAAATAGCTGAAATTATTGCCTTCGCGCCCGGCTAATTGACCGCTGAGGCCGTCATTGGCTTCGAGAACGCTGAGGAAGCTGGCCATCGCCTTCGGGTCATAACCGGCGCGGGACAAATAACGGATGCCCAGCTCGTCCGACTGGCTTTCCTGCTTCCGGGAATAGGAGGATGTGTAGAGGCTGGCGCCTGTATTGGCGACCTGCGCCACTTGTGAATTATTGGTGGCGATACCAACCGCCATCGCGCCGATGGAGGACAGCACACCATGGGAATAACGCTCCGCCGAATGGCGGGCGGTGATGTGGGCAATTTCATGGCCCAGAACACTGGCGAGTTCCGCTTCGTTGTTGGCGGCGGCCAGAATACCCCGGGTGATATAGACATAACCACCGGGCAACGCGAAGGCATTCATCATCGGCGTATCCAGCAGGAAGAATTTATAAGTCACGTCGGAGCGTTCAGTATGGGCCGCCAGCTTTTTCCCTATGTTTGATACATAGATTTGCAGCGGGTCGGAGGCGGAAGGCTCTCCATAGGTTTGCATAATCTTGGCATGTTCCTGCGCGCCGACGCTGTTTTCCTGCGCCGGGGACATCAGGGCAGCAAATTGCTTCTCCCCCGTGGCCGGGTTAAGGGTGCAGGCCGCAACAGCAAGAACCCCCAGTCCGACAGCAGCGAAAAACAGGGGCTTGCATCTTGCCCGTAAACAGGTCCAATCTCTTTTCATCATGTTACGTACTATAGTTCTTTTTTTGGTTCTGACCAGCCTTTTCAGCACGCCATCCACCGCGCAGATGCGCACGGTTGGTGGCGGCAGCACGGCTCATGACAGCGCTGAGGAAAAAGACTCCAACCCGATGATGAACCACTGGTCATCCGGCACACCAAAGGCGCAGGAAAAACCGGCGGCAGATTTAAAGAGCACGGAGCCCGTTGAAGGCACCGACGCGCCGCCAAAAAACAACACACTTGTAAAAATGGGCGATGCACCGGTTAAAAGCGATATTCCCCTTCCCGTTGGTGATTTTGCCGAACTGAAGCAGATGGGTAGCGCCACGGTGGATCAGGTCATTGATCCGCTGCGCATTCGTTTAAAGGACAAGCGCATCATACAATTGGTTGGGCTGGATATCCCCGATCTGAATGCTTATGAGACAGGTCCGTTGAGTGTCGCCGCCGTGAATTTTTTAAAGCCACTGCTGGAAAATAAAAAAATCCGCCTGTACCAGACAAAAAACGCCAAAGAAGGCCGCACCAATCAGATGAGTTATGAGCTGGCGCATGTTGTGCTCAGCGATGATAATACATGGGTGCAAGGTGCGCTTCTGAGTGAGGGGTTTGCGCGCATCCGCCCATCGGAACGTAATCCTGAAATGGCGGCGCAGATGATCACACTCGAAATTGAAGCAGCCAAAGCCAAGCGCGGACTGTGGGCGACACGCGAAATTCTGACACCGGAAACGGCTGATAAAGCCATGAATGACTGGGCTGTTGTTGAAGGCATTGTGAAGCAGGGAGGCTTACATAAAAATATCGTATATTTGAATTTCGGCGCAGACTGGCGCAGTGATTTTACGGTGTCGTTACCCTCCCCGGTTCGTAAAACGCTTGAGAAAAACGACATCAAGCCTTTGGAGCTTACGGGCAAAAAAGTCCGCGTTCATGGCTGGGTCGAGTCCTATAACGGGCCACATATAAAATTGAACGAAGCCGCATGGCTGGAGGTCATCGAATGATCCGCCGCAAGAAAAAACAGACACCGCTGGTTAAACCCTTACTGGATTTATTCCCGGATATCGTTCCATATTCCACCGGATTCCTGGATGCTGAAGGCCATCATATTTACTGGGAACAATGCGGCAACCCGGATGGCGTGCCGGTATTATTCGTTCATGGCGGCCCGGGCGGTGGATGCAGTCCGCAGCACCGGCGTTTTTTTGACCCCGATCATTACCGCATTATTTTATTTGATCAGCGTGGCTGCGGCCGGTCCCACCCGTCGGGGAGTCTGGATAAAAATACGCTGGCGGATTTATTGCTGGATATTGAGAGCCTGCGCGGGCTTTTAAATATTCCGCGCTGGCATCTGTTCGGCGGATCATGGGGTAGCACCCTAAGTCTTGCCTATGCGCAGGCCCATCCGGAACGCTGCATCAGTTTAATGCTCTACGGCATTTTCCTGATGGAAGAAGACGAAATTAACTGGTTCATGTATGGCATTCATTCCATCTTCCCCGAAGCGTGGGAGCAGTTTGCACTGCAGGCACCGGAGGCGGAGCGCGCGAACCTGCTGCGCTACTATCACAATATTCTGACCGGCGATGATGAAGCAAAAATGATCGATGTCGGCGTGTCATGGAATTTATATGAGTCGGCTTGCGCTTCCCTTTACCCGAACTACACCACCATCACGACGATGGAGCAGAAACTGCACGCTGTTTATATGGCACGGATCGAGGCCCATTACTTTTTAAACCAGGTTTTTACCAAAGAAAACAGCCTGTTAAACAATATTAACCGTATCCGCTCTATCCCGACCGTGATTGTCCAGGGCCGCTATGACATGATTTGCCCGATTGTGACCGCCCATAAACTGCACCAGTCCTGGCCCGAAGCGGACTATATCGTTGTGCCGGATGGAGGGCATTCTGCGCTTGACCCCGCCGTCCGGTCGCGTTTAATAGAAGCGACAGAAAATGCTAAAACTCTACGCTAAGTGAAAGAAAAAGAACCATGAGCTTTAAAACATTAAAAGACTTCGATCTGAAGGGTAAAATTATCCTGCTGCGTGCGGATTTGAATGTGCCGACCGAAGGCACAACGGTAACGGATACAACCCGCATCGACCGCCTGAAACCCACCATCGATTTTTTGGTGGAGAAAGGGGCACGCACATTGGTCCTGTCCCACTTTGGCCGTCCGAAAGGCAAAGTTGATCCTGAATTCTCTCTCTCCTTCCTGCCACCTGAGCTGAAAAAGAGCTGGGGCCAGACTGTATCCTTCTGCGATGAATGTATTGGCAGCAAAGCGCAATCTTTTGCCAAAGGCCTGAAAGACGGCGAAGTTGGTTTGCTGGAAAATCTCCGCTTCCATAAAGGCGAAGAAGATAATGATGCCGGCTTTGTCAAAGAACTGGCTGCACTTGGTGAGATTTATATCAACGATGCCTTCTCCGCCGCACACCGCGCGCACGCTTCAACTGAAGGCCTTGCCCATGTTCTGCCTGCCGGCGCTGGCTTCTTGATGGAAGCGGAATTGACAGCATTGAACGCGGCCCTTGAAAATCCAAAGCGTCCAGTAGCCGCCGTTGTTGGCGGCGCGAAGATTTCCACGAAATTGGAGCTTCTGGGCAATCTGGTGACCAAAGTTGATTACCTGATCCTCGGCGGCGGTATGGCGAATACATTTATGTATGCGCAAGGCCTGTCTGTTGGCAAATCCCTGTGTGAAAAAGACATGGCGGAAAAAGCACGCGAGATCATGGATATTGCAGAAGATAATAAATGCACGATCGTTCTGCCGGTTGACCGTATTCTGGTTCGTGAATTTGGCAAGGATGTGCCTTACGAAGTGGCATCTTCCGAAAATATTGCCGATGACCAGGAAGCTGTTGATGTCGGCCCGGGTACCGTGGCGCAAATGGAAAAACTTCTTTCTGACTGCAAAACCGTTTTGTGGAATGGTCCGCTTGGCGTATTCGAAGTGAAGCCTTTTGATAACGGCACAAACGGCGTTGCCAATGTTGTTGCCAAGTTAACACAAGACGGTACGGTTGTTTCCGTCGCCGGTGGCGGTGATACCGTTGCCGCACTGGAAAAAGCCGGTGCGGCCGATAAATTCACTTACGTGTCCTCCGCGGGGGGCGCATTCCTGGAATGGCTGGAGGGCAAAACATTGCCGGGTGTGGCAGCACTTCTGAAACTGAAGAACGCGGCATAAACGCTTCCACAATCAAGATACAAAAAATCCCGCCATCGTGCGGGATTTTTATTATTAGATAAGATTATTTCTATACCCGCGCTTCGCGCTCAACGATGCGCATGGCAATATCCTGCTTTACCTTGTCAAAATAGGACAGGATTTCAAGAATATCGCGGTTATTTACCACACGACCGCGCGCCCGCATGCGGTGCGTCATCAGATAGATTCTTGAAAAATCGCTCTTCTGAATACCGAACGCCCGGCATGCAATCGCCAGACCTTTCGGACAGGGTTGCTTCAGGAAATCATGAATACGCTTGGCAGACAGGCCGGTATAGCATGCAAACATAGCGACAAAGTTCGCAATCTGTCCCCGTGTCAGAGTATCAATCATCACATGCATATTCAAAGAACCAAGCGTAGCTGCCCGTTCGGCGGCCTTGATCATCTGCGTAGTTGGCATGTATTCGGATGACAGGGTACCTGAAAACTCTTCAAATACATCGGCGACAGCCTCCTCTGCCTGCTGCCCCAGTGATCCGTATTGAGCATTGATAGAAGCTTGCAACTCTTTACCAACAAATTCATATAGCTTACGGGCAAAGGCTTCGGGCATTTCCGGGCGCGCCAGCAATGGCTTCGCCAGCGATTCGTTTTGTGCCGCCATAACGGTCAAAACTTTCATCGCATGATTGGTCAATGTAATACGCTCATTCTCTGACAAAGCTAATGCGGTAGGAACGTCCTGCGTATCGGCCAGCATATTGATGATTTGCGGGCTAAGTTCTTCACGGTCGGCAATGGCCTCCCAATAAGCAGACCCTTGTGACTTTATAATATAGAGAAGATCAAGATCGCTCAGCACCGGACTCTTGCGCAGAATCGGTTCGGCAATTTCAATTTCGTCATTGGCCATCTGCAGGATAAGGCGCAGCGGCACATGCGGTAATGTCGACAAACGCAGCGACAAAGCCTGGCGCAGATCCATGACAGCCTGACGCATCAGGGAACTTAGAACATCTGTGATGAGTTCTTGTTCACGTGGAGATAGCTCGACCTCCAGCAAAGCGGCAACGGCACCCGCCAATTCCACCTTGGCCAACGGATTTTGATCCTTGGCCAGTTGATACAGTTTTTCACTCTCGTAAAGCTTTACCAATAGAGGTGCTAAATGCGGTGATTTTTCTAATACACGCAAATCCATAGTTTTTATGACCCCACATCATAATAACGTTTATTGAGAACAAAAGGCCGCCCAATGCGACTCTCAGTCTCCACCCCTAAAATTGCCATCTGAATTACCATAGATACGTTTTTTATAATTTTTATAAGACCCTGTCGTGCTTTTGTAGTTATACAACCCTGCCGACAATGGCCCCTTTCTTTTAAAATAGCGCCCTAATGCTTTAGATTAGGTTAACGTGATATAAGAATGGCAGAAATTCTGTGATTTTTACGACCTACGCGAAGAGAATCAATAAACAACATTATGGTTAATGATTCGGAAAGGATTTATTAATTCTTTCGGATTATGCTAGTATATGGGTCAAAAGGGTCATCACATCTATTTGGGTTAAAGGTCAAGGTTCATGGTTAGTTCAGTTAATAATTCGGCACAGCAATCCATTATCAATCCGTTCCAGCAACGGCCTGAAACCAATGCCACGAATACAAACAAGAAACCTGAAGAAAACAGCGCGCAGCCCCGTAATGCCGCCGCTGCCGGTTCTCTGGCGACCCAAGCGACAAGCAAAGATAATTCTGCGGAAAAAACAACGGCCTTATCCGCTACGAACAACAAGCCTCTGGCGACCAGCAGAGGCAGCCTCCTTGATGTAACAGTATAGTTTATCTCCTTAGGAAATAGGAAAAGCAGCGCCCCTGAACCGGCGCTGCTTTTTTATGCGCAGCAATAATGATTGCCTATGGACACAACGCCCCTGCCCCGCCACACTATACGTCATGTCATGTCCGCATAATAAAAACCCGCACTGGGATCTGTATGGCGATTACCTGAAACTGCAACAGATCTTGCAGGCGCAGCAACCCGAGAGCACGGCGGCGGGCAATGCAGCCCACGATGAAATGTTATTCATCATATTCCACCAGACTTATGAATTGTGGTTCAAACAGATTTTGTTTGAGATCGATGATATGCAATCGCGCTTTGCCGGTGAAGCACTGGCGGACCGGGATTTATTACCGGTACTAGCAAGATTGGAACGTATTGTTGCGATCCTGCGCTTGCTTGTACGGCAGATTGATGTGCTCGAAACTATGACAGCACAAGATTTTATCGACTTCCGTGAATATTTGCGGACCGCTTCGGGTTTTCAGAGTTTACAATTCCGCCTTATTGAAACGCGCCTAGGCCTGCGACGTGAAGAGCGCATCCCCGTATTTCATGGACAATTTGACCGGGATTTGCAGGATACCAGCAAAGCCATCATCACCAAAGCCGAAGAACAGCCCAGCCTGTTTGAACAACTGGATACATGGTTATCCCGCACCCCCTTCGTTGATCGCGGTGATTATAAATTCTGGGACAGTTACCGGGCCGCCGTCCACAAGATGCTGGATGAAAAAGAATCCATGGCCGCACAGACGTTACAGGGCGACGCGCTGACGATGGAGAAAGAAGCTATTGCCCGTGGCCGCTTGAAATTTGACAGTATTTTTGATGAGAGTAAAGCCGACAAAAAGCTCTGGCGTTTTTCATGGCGTGCCTTGCAATCTGCGCTCTTCATTATGATCTACAAGCAGGAACCTGTCCTGCAAATCCCGTCACGCTTGTTGTCGCTTGTCATGGATGTTGATGAATTGCTGGCGCAGTGGCGTTATCGCCATGCGCTGATGGTGCAGCGTATGATGGGATTAAGTCTCGGCACGGGCGGCTCTTCCGGCTATGGCTACCTGATGGAAACATTGGAGAAGCACCGGATCTATACGGATCTGTTTGCGCTTTCCACCTATCTGATCCCGTCCCGCGCATTGCCGCCTTTGCCGCAATCGCTGCGCGATGATATGGGATACCGGTATAGTCATGAAAAGTTATAAGCATTTATTTAAGCGCGCCCTCGCCCATATTCCGGCCCATCTGCACGCCGCCGCGCACAGCCATCATTTGCGCCCCGATGCGGTTTATGATGCACATATGCAGTCACTGAAAGATGCCTATCAATACGCCGATAAAAAATGGAGCAAGGTTATTTTTAGAACTGTGTATCCCGAGGCGCAATCCCATGTTGCGCGCATCCTCAATACCGGGCAACCGGACAATGTAACATTTGCGCCCAATACGCATGAGTTTGTCGTGCGCCTTATCTCCTGCTTTCCGACATCAAAACCTATACGAATTTTGACAACTGACAGCGAATTTTACAGCGCCGCCCGTCAATTCACCCAGCTGGAAGACAGGGCGCAGGCTTTTGTCACGCGCGTGCCCGTGGAACCGTTTGAAACATTCCCTGCGCGCTTTGCCGAGGCTGCAGATGACAGCTATGACATGATATTCTTCTCACATGTGTTCTTTAATTCGGGGTTTATTGTCCCTGATTTACAAGATCTATGCGTAAAACTAGCACATCATCCGGCTTTTATCGTTATTGACGGCTATCACGGCTTCATGGCGGTGCCTACGGATCTATCTTTATTAAAAGACCGCGTCTTCTATATCGCCGGCGGTTACAAATATGCGATGAGTGGTGAAGGCAGCTGTTTTCTTCATGCCCCTGCCGGTTATGGCGCGCCTGCGACGATGGGATGGTTTGGCGATTATGAAACCAATCGTTTTGCCGGATCTACATTTGATACGGCGGGATTGTATCGTTTCAATGCCGTGATGAATATGCTGACGCAGGAAAATATTACGGTTGAGGAGAGCGCGGAGCGTGTCGCGAGCCTGCAGGCCATATTCATGGACCTTCTGCCAGACCATTGGCCACCCTTGGTACCCTGCCCCACGCGCGGACGCTTCCTGACATTCCAGACTGATGATGCCGAAGAAATATATGAGCGTTTACAGGCGCAGGGTTTGATAACGGACTTCCGCCATAACCGCCTGCGGTTTGGATTTGGAATTTATCATGATGTCGATGATATACGGCGTATGACCGATATTATCAGCGCCTACTGAAACGCAGGCTCCTGGAAGGACCGCAATTTCCGGCTGTGCAGACGCGCCGGACCATATTCCCGCAACATCGTCATGGCAAGCAATCCAATCTGCAAATGCTGATCCACACGTTCACGGTAGAATGTGTCCGCCATACCGGGCAGCTTTGGCTGGCCATGTAACGGCTTGTCGGATACGCATAGCAACGTGCCATACGGCACGCGGAAGCGGAAACCATTGGCGGCAATCGTGCCGGATTCCATGTCGAGCGCAATCGCGCGGCTCTGGCTTAAGCGAACGTTATTACGGATCTGCGGACGCAGTTCCCAGTTCCGGTCATCGACCGTCGCCACCGTGCCCGTACGCATAATCTTCTTCAAATCATAACCCTGCAACCCCGCAATACGAGCCACGGAATGTTCCAGCGCCAGTTGAATTTCGGACAAGGCGGGCAGCGGAATAGACGGTGGCAAATCGCGGTCAAGCACATGGTCCTGACGCAGATAACCATGCGCCAGAACATAATCACCCAGCTTCTGTGAATTACGCAGACCCGCACAATGACCCAGCATCAACCATGCATGCGGACGCAATACCGCGACGTGATCAGTAATCGTTTTGGCATTGGACGGACCAACACCAATATTGATCATGGTAATGCCCGATCCATCGGGCCGCTTCAAATGGTAAGCCGGCATCTGCGGCAGGCGGGCCAGCTTCGTACCCTCTTCATCTACCTCAACCGTATGGATATTACGGTTCACGGTCACTTTATTACCAGGCTCAACAAAAGAAGAATATTCAGACCGTTCGACCTTCAACTCTTCCTTATCCGTTTCCGTCATGATATCGCGGCAAATGCGCACGAACTCATCAATATAGAATTGATAGTTTGTAAAAATAACATAGTTCTGGAAGTGTGCAGCCCCCGTGCCCGTATAATGGCGCAGGCGCATCAGACTCAAATCAATACGCGGCGCCCCGAATAAGGCCAGCGGGGCCGGCTGTCCCAACTGCACGACATAGGTATTATTCGCAATTTCATCATCCATAACGGATAAATCGGGCATATCAAACCGCAGGGGCAATGATTCAACCTGATCCTCGTTCAGCTGCTTTTCCAGATGGAATTCATCACCAAGGGCAAAATGAATAGGCATTGGTGTGTTGCTGACACCGATCTCAACCGGGCACTGGTGATTGAGGATCAGGAGACGCATTTGCTCCGTCAAATAATGTCCATAAATATCGGGACGCGTAACCGTGGTGTAATAAACACCCGGACGGCCGACAAAGCCATAAGACAGACGCGTATCGGAGCGCGATGCGTTCTCCGGTGAAATCTTGATATAGGGGTAGCACGCCGTTACACGCTCCGGCGGAATTTCGCCTTCGGAAAACATGCTGAAGTTATGACGCAGATATTCAACATTCGTGTCATAGATTTCGCGCAAAGCCTGCATGGCTTCTTGCGGATCGGTAAACTTGCGGGGTTTGAAGGCCTTTGGCGCCTTCAGCGATTTGGACTTTTTCATCCTACAATAATCGCCGAAATAGCCTAAAAAAACAAGATCTAAACGGCAGGATGGTCAAACCCGATAAACCCGCCGGATTGCATGTCCCAAAGCCGCGCATAGAGCCCTTTTCGGTCGATGAGCTGCTGGTGGCTGCCATCCTCAATAACCTGCCCGCTTTCCATGACGATCAGGCGGTCAAGATGGGCGATCGTCGATAAACGGTGGGCAATGGCAATAACGGTTTTGCCCTGCATCAAAGTCTTAAGACTATCTTGAATCAGCTTCTCGCTTTCACTGTCCAGGGCCGAGGTCGCCTCATCCAGAATCAGGATGGGGGCGGATTTCAGGATAGCACGGGCAATGGCAATACGCTGGCGCTGGCCCCCGGATAATTTAATACCACGCTCCCCCACTTGCGTGTCATAGCCTTCCGGCAGTTCGGAGATAAAATCATGGGCATGGGCCTTTTTCGCGGCCTCGATAATTTCCGCTTCTGATGCCTCGAGGGAGCCATAACGAATATTATCGCGCAATGAACGATGGAACAGCGCCGTATCCTGGGGGATAAGTGCAATCTGTGACCGCAGGCTTTCCTGCGTGATATGCTGGATATTCTGGCCATCGATTAAAATATCGCCGCCATCAATCTCATACAGGCGCAACAAGATGTTGATCAGTGTACTTTTGCCTGCACCTGACGGGCCCAGCAAACCAACCTTTTGCCCCGGCTCAATCGTTAAATTGAGGTCACGGAAAATATCCCGCGCGCCAAAGTTAAAATAGATATGCTTGAAATCAATCTGGGCTTTCGTGGCCACCAGAGATTGAGACGTTGGCTCATCCCTGATCTCATGCGGCGGGGTAACCATACGAATGGCGTCATCGATATAGCTCAGCTCATCCGCCGTCATAATAATACCACCACCCAGCATCCAGCTTGACCCGGTCAGGGAGAAGGTCAGTCCCATGACGGCACCCACCTCCCCAATGCTCACATAACCGGAATGCCACCCCAGCAGCAGGATAACCATCATCAACGTACCAATAACGACAAAGCTTAAACGACGGTAATTATCCATCTGTATCAGTGTCAGGATACGTTTTGAATCGGCCTTCTGTTCACGTTCGGAATCCGCACCGTGGACAGAAATCTCATAATCCTGGCGGGAAAAATTGCGCATGGATGACGCATTGGTAAGGATATCAACAACGGTACCCGTAACATAGGCCCGCACCTCAGAATAGGCACGAGACCGCATCCCAATCCGCTCCAGACGCAACGCGACAGGCACGATAATTGTCGTGATAAATATCAATACAACCAGACCGTACCACGGCGACACAAGAAACAAAGCAATAGCGCAGCTTATCATCTGCGTCAGCGAACCAAAAATGGCAAAGCGGACATGGTCATGAAGACGCACACTGCTTTCCGCAATCTCCGTTACCTTACGGGCCAGCGCCCCGGCAAAATTATTCTGGAAGTAATTATGGCTGTGCCCCAGCATATAGTTAAAAAAGTCCGAGCGGATTTTAACGCGCAGGCGGGGCTTCCATTTACGAATGGTGAAGGCCGTCCATATATGCATGGACTCGCCGATAAAAAGAACCGCACATAAGGCTGCCGCCAACACCCAGCACATCGCCGGAATACCCGCGGACCGGTCGGCATTGGTCAAAATATCAACGCAATTACCAACAAGCAGATAGGCAATAGGATAACGGCTGAAATGAATAGCATCCTGCAGCAGGAAAATTTTCCACTGCTTCGGATCAAAACGCCAATAATATAAGATAAAGTCTTTTAAGTTACGGGGCAGTGGGGAAGAAGGCGCAGGCGCGGTATTCATAAAGGGGAAACTCCTAGCAGAGCTTTGGCAAAATCGTGGGCTTCAAATGGCTTGAGGTCGGAGGCTTTTTCCCCTACCCCGATAAGATGGATGGGCAGACCGAAACTGTCCGCCAGGCCCACAACGACACCGCCCTTGGCGGTCCCGTCAAGCTTGGTCACGGCCAGTCCCGTAACATTGACCATATCACGGAATGTGCGGACTTGTTCATGCGCATTTTGGCCCGTCGTGGCATCCAGAACCAGCAGGACGGCATGGGGCAGGTTTTCATTCTGCTTTTTCAGCACGCGGATAATCTTTTCAAGCTCCGCCATCAGATTGGATTTGTTATGAAGTCGTCCGGCAGTATCGATGAATAAGATATCAGCCCCCTCGGCTTTAGCCTTATCATAGGCCTCAAACGCAACGGCGGCGGCATCGGCCCCGACATCTTTTTTCAGGAACAGGCTGTTGGTACGCTGCGCCCAAATCTCAAGCTGCTCCACGGCGGCGGCGCGGAACGTATCACCAGCGGCCAACATGATTTTATAATCGCGGCTGAAATGCTGCGCCATCTTGGCAATAGTTGTGGTTTTACCAACACCATTAACGCCGCAGACAAGAACAACGAACGGCCCGCCCTCCTCCGGCTTTTTAATTACCAGCGGCTGTGCAACAGGAGCCAGAATAGCGGCCACACTTTCGGACAGGGCCGTGCGGATTTCATCTTCGGATATATCCTTGCCAAAACGCCCTTCGCTGAACCCGGCAACAATCTTGGCTGCAGTACGTGGTCCCAGATCCGCCATGATAAGCGCCTCTTCCAACTGATCCAGCATATCCTGGTCCAGCTTGCACTTGGTCAGAAGGTCGCCAATATTCTGTGTAAACTGCGCGGATGATTTGGACAGGCCGGCGGAAAGACGCGAAAACCAGCCTTGCTCTTCCTCCTGCACGACCGTTGTGGTCGTTACAGGAGCTTCGGTGGCTTCACCGGTTGTTGTATCATCTTTCTTACGCCAGAAAATCATGACAGGGCTTTTTTCAGCTCCAGCATATGAAGGGCGGCACGGGCGGCCTCGCCCCCCTTATTCTTACGGCCAATGTCGGCGCGGACTTCGGCTTGTTCATCATTTTCAACAGTGATAATGCCGTTACCAAGCGCTAAACCATGTTTCATAACCAAATCATAAACGCCGCGCGCACTTTCATCGCAGACGATATCATAATGCGTTGTCTCACCCCGGATGACGCAGCCGAGAACAACATAAGCGTCATAAGGCTTCTTGCCTTCAGCGGCAAATTTCAATGTCGCGGGAATTTCCAGCGCGCCGGGAACGGTTACTACATCATATGTAACGCCCGCCTCTTCCAATGCGCTCTTCGCACCGTTCAGCAAGCCATCATTGATGGCTTCGTAGTAACGTGCTTCGATAATCAAAACTTTCTTCGTCATTATTCACCTTTATCATTCAGGTAGCTAATTAGTTCGGCAATCGTGCCCACCTTCATCCCGTGCGTATCCGCAAAATCCAGCAGGTCCGGCAAGCGGGCCATTTCGCCGTCATCTTTCATGACTTCGCATATGACCGCTGCGCCCTTATACCCCGCCAGACGGGAAATCTCAACAGCCGCTTCCGTATGGCCCGGACGTTCCCGCACCCCGCCATCACGGGCGCGTAACGGGAACATATGGCCCGGCGTTACAATATCGTCCGGTCCACTGGCCGGGTCAATGGCCACCTGCACAGTTCTGGCCCGGTCGGCGGCAGAAATACCCGTCGTCATACCCGTCTTGGCCCCAATAGATACGGTAAAGGCCGTCCCCTGGCTGGAACGGTTAAGGGTCGTCATGGGCGGCAGCTGCAGCCTGTCAATAATTGCCCCCTCAAGCGCCAGGCAGATAAGCCCCCTGCCAAAGCGCGCCAGAAAGTTAATACCGGCGGGTGTAATGCAATCCGCGGGGATAATAATATCCCCCTCATTCTCCCGGCACTCATCATCGACGAGAATAAAAGGACGTCCGGCTTTGGCTTCGGCGATAATATCCTCAACCGATGACAAAACACTCTTTAAGGGGATCAGTTCGGCAACGTTATTCATGCGGCTTCCTTTCCAAGAATACGGGCGACATAGCGCGCCAGCATATCAACTTCTAAATTCAGGTGATTGCCAATCGTCTGGGCACCTATATTGGTGACCTGCCATGTGTGGGGAATGATGCAGACACCGAACACGCTACCTTCAACTTCATTGACGGTCAGGGAAATACCATTCAGCGCCACGGAACCTTTCGACGCAATATAAGGAGCAAATTTATCCGGTACACGCAGCTTCAAACGCCATGAATCACCATCCGCTTTGACATCCTCAACCAGCGCCAGCGCATCGACATGCCCGGACACCATATGCCCGCCCATTTCATCACCAAGGCGCAGGGATGATTCCAGATTAACGCGCGTCCCCACGGCCCATTTACCCAATGTCGTGATGGACAAGGTTTCTGCAACCGCGTCGACAGTAAAGCTGTTACTGTCCTTTGACACCAGCGTCAGGCAGCAGCCATCACAGGCAACCGATGCGCCAATCGCCAGCGCCGATAAATCAAGCGCCGTACGAATACGGAATGTCCGGCGCTCTGCCCCTTCGGTAACCGCAATGATTTCACCCAAATCTGTAATAATACCTGTAAACATTTCTAATCCAATGTGTGCTTGGTTTTGTTCTTTTTAGCTTCAAGATAATCTTTATTCTCTGCCGTCATATAAGTCTGCGTTGGTAGAATTTCAGAGACGGTAATGCCGTGCGTGCGCAACTGCTCCGCCTTATCCGGGTTATTGGTCAGCAGGCGGATGGTGGCAACATCAAGTGCCTCCAGCATATGAACTGCCACACTGTAATCCCTCAAATCATCGGGGAAATGCAGCTGCTGGTTTGATTCAAATGTATCTAACCCCTGCTCAATCTGCAGCATATAGGCATCAAGTTTATTGTAGAGTCCGATACCACGCCCTTCCTGACGTAGATATAAAAGGATGCCGCCGCTTTGGGACATGCCATTCATTGCTTCCTCCAGCTGCTTGCCGCAATCGCAGCGCGCGGAATGGAATACATCACCGGTCAGACATTCAGAATGTATACGCACAAGCGGCGCGGGAATATCCTTAGCACCCGGGAATATAATCGCCAGATGTTCCTTGCCATCGGCCAGCCCGTGAAAGCTGACGAAATCAACAGTCACACCGCTTTCCAGACGCACGGGGACGCGCGCTCGCATGGTTACGCGCGAGGGTTCAATTTTTCTGACTATTGCTTGCTGTGTGTTCATTATGCCCTTCATTCAATTCCGACAGGGCATACAAAGGAAGGACCGGCTTGAGGCTCTTATATATAAGAGCCTCAAGCCGGTTCGTTCATTCGTTTTCTTTCATCCAGACTATACTGTCGGCCCTGGAATCACACCAGATCTGCTGACCTTTTACCCTAAGGCAAAAGCGCTCGCGGGCTTTAACCGCCGGTGGGGAATTGCGCCCCGCCCTGAAAACTATAAGAACTATAGGAAGTTACCCCCAAAATGGCAAGTTCTGTATGTAACAGATTCACAGAGCTTTGTTACAATTCAGAAAAAATTGCCACAAAATGACCTTGTTTAAGGCCAGAATTCACCTGTCCCACCATAAAAAATCCACACGAATGCGCCAATATTGGATTCAGAGGCCATCAACGGAACCTAATTTCAAAAACACCCGTTGGGAATTTCAGAGAGTGTAAAAAAGGAGAGGACATATCAGATGAAACACACAGCAAAAGTAGAAAAAGATTATCTTCATATTTGCAGCGCCTATGTCGCGACGACACCGTGCTCAAATGACAATCCATGCTACACACTGGTCATCGAAACCGACTTGGACCTGCCGGTCAAAGGCCGCATGAGCCGTGACCCGCAGATGGATACTTTACTGTCCGAAATCCACGATATGAAGGAAAGATTTCCTGCTTTGTTCAGCGCCGTTGAAAATATCGAAATCCGTGAAAAAACGGATGAGGTGCGGGACTTGATGGCATCCCTGACATTCATTAATGCTCACCGCGAAGTGCATGGCACACGCAGCATTCAATAATTAAACTTCCCACAAGTTTAATACCCTGCCCAACCCCCCAGCCTTGGGCCCGCCTTGTCCCCACACACAAGCGGGCCCATTTCTTTTTTTGAGTTCAGGGTTTTGGCAGCGCCGTCGGCATACCAAAGAAAAACCATTCCTTATCACCGACAGGTGCATTTTTATCAGGAAATACGATATATCCATCGTGGGCAGCTTTGATAGTTTGCTGGCCATCTGCACTGTGGGCCAATATATCGCCCTGCTTCACCGGGTTCATCGTGCGCCAGCCTGCGGCCAGCGACCAACCTGCCTGCCGCTCATACCGTGATTTCATTTGAATGCATTGCTCAGCCTGCACCGAAGTCGCCGGTAACAAGGCCTTATTATTGATTTGTACCATACCAAGATGGACCATCGCATTGATGGTGGCGGATAACGCCACCTGCACACTGCGTGCATCAGTATGATTTCCGCATTCCAGTGTCAAAGCCTGCGCGTTGAATAAACGAGCATATTCTGTTGTGCCTTGCGATTCTTTCACCCGGGCCTGACTATCCTTGAACACATCCTGCCAGCCATAAACGAAATGCGGCACACCCAGAGCGCGCGCAAAATCAATCTCCTTATCCGACAGATTGCCGAGGAACACAAACGGTTCGCCTTGCGATTTATAGGAATGAATATCAAGCAAATAATCTGCCGTCTCCAGCACAGCGCAAAGCTGGTTGCCGATGGAGTCTTCGTAATTGATCGGCTGAGCGCGCGGAAATAAAAAACGGTTCAGATTACGGTCGACAAAACGTATCCCCTGACGGTGGGCTTCCGGGTTGCTGATGGGGATAAGAACCAGCTTGCCGCAGGTCAGCGTGATATCGCCTTTGGCCAAATATTGTTCAAACATATCAATAGCAAGCGTACCACAAGGTTCATTGCCATGAACGGCCCCCATGACAAGCAGTGTCGGCCCTTCAATCCCTGTGTCCTTTGTAATGATTTTTACGCTATCATTTTTCATATTTAATTATTACTATACAGTTTCGTCAGCGTCCCATAAAATATACCTCTTATATAAAGGTCCCACAATGACTCTCCCCAAATCTGCCCGCAGCGCCATTAACAAGATTTATTTTGACCAGAATGCCTTCACCTATGAAGAAGATGCGGTCGATTTCAATTTTCAGACACCGGAATTTGTGTCGAAAGATATTCTGGAGCTCCTGGCGGATAAAACCGATATTGCCATTTATGAAACCGGGATTGGTACCGGCCTGCTCTACAAAACATTCATGAAGAATAAATCCCCGGCCCAACGCATTCAATATTATGGCTGCGACCTTGCCGACAATATGCTGGGCCTTGCCTCAAAAGTTCTGCCGCAGGACCATCTGCACAGGGTTGATATCGATTACGACACACTGCCGATGAAGGATAGCAGTGTGGATGCCACCGTCTCTACCAGCGTTTTTCAGTTTCTCGATAATCCCGATTTTGCCGTCGGTGAAATGGCGCGTATTACAAAACCCGGCGGTTATATCGCGATTGCCGCCGTGTCGGTCTGCAAACATGAAAGCTGGCTCTCCGCGCTGCGCCATAAGATCGGCAGGCTGTTCAGTAATGAACCGGCTTACCGGGAAACTCTCATCTCCGCCGAACATATGCAGGAGATTTTTGAGAAGCATAATCTGCACGTGCTGAAGAACATCATCAAATTCTCCCACAGCCATTGGCAGGCGCACAATTACGATTGTTATATAATTGGGAAGAAACCTTCGAACACATAAGCCACCGGCCCCGTCATCATAACATGACCATCTTCGCGCCATTCCAGAAACAGTGAACCGCCATCCAGCACAATCTCCGCCTTGCGCCCGGTCAGTTTACGGCGCACCGCCGCAACCATCGTTGCACATGCTCCAGAACCGCAAGCCTGCGTTACGCCCGCGCCCCGTTCCCAAACACGCATGCGGATTTTTTCGGGTCCCAGTATTTGTGCAAATTCGACATTCGTGCGCTTGGGAAATAACGGATGGTTTTCAACCAGTGGCCCTAGTGTATTAATAGACACAAGCTCCACATCATCTACAAAGAAGATACAGTGCGGGTTGCCCATACTGACCGCTACCGCTTCCGGCAAGGGTAAATCTTTAAACTGGATATTCAGCGTATCACGGTCTTCAAGCATGGGGATGGACTGCCAATCCAAACGCGCAGGGCCCATATCAACCTGCACCATATCACCATGCAGCTCGCATAGCAAAAGACCGGCAATGGTCTGAATCGTGCATTTATCCTTTTGATTTTCGGTCATCCAGATATGGGCGACGCAGCGTGTGGCATTACCGCAAGCCCCGGCTTCGGACCCATCCGGGTTATAAATACGCATGAAGATATCGGCGGCAGAATCCTGCGCTGGCTCCATAACAATAAATTGGTCACAGCCAACGCCATAATGACGGTCAGATATCAGGCGGCATTGTTCTTGACTAAACGCCCCGACCTCCGCGCGTACAATCACGAAGTCATTCCCCAGCCCATGCATTTTTTGAAACTTTATCATGCCTATATAGTTATACAGGCAAAGCGTAACGTCAAGGTTGCAACCCCAAACGGGTCACAGCTTTATAATACCGGGCGGCTATCCTGTAGGTATCTTCATGGGCCTGACCGAAAAAGGCACCGTGCAATAAATCCTCAAACTCATAACCTTCCGGCCGGCTCACGAGTGCATGCCCCACGGCACGGACAAATTCCGCCTTGTAATCAAACGACTTGAAACGAAAATCTTTAATCTGCTGCGCAGACAGGGCATCAATCTTTTCCTGCGGCGCGCGAATGATATTGTCCAGAACCTCCACCATGGGCCAGCCATAATGCAGAACTTCCCGGCTCCGTTCGCAGTAATGAATAGCTTTTACCGCCCGCATATCCGCCAGAGCCATTAAAACATCATCCTGCTTGAATATTTTTTTAAATTGTAAACCTGCCAACGCCTCGGCCTGCGGCTCTCCTGCTCCTGCCACATGAGCGAATTCGTGCAGCAAGGCATAGCATTGCCAATGCGCCTTATCTCCCGGAATTAAGCCAAGGTAATCTTTCGGTATACTTAATATATGGCTGATAAAATCTGCACCCTGCATATCTGCTTTCGGACCGAGTACTACACCCACCTTATGCTCGCTATAATACTCCGGTTTATAGTGGCAAGCCGACATGGGATTACGTAGACGCAATATGGCATAGCATTCACAATTCTGCGGATCGTTTGCGATATCAAGGATTATATCCGCCATACGGCATATAACCGGGTACTGACGATCTTTCTCCGGGCATAGCAACGACAGGGATGAACCCAATCGGTCATCCAGCGTTACTCGAGCTTCCTCAGCCCCTGAACCATAGAATTCTTCCGGGCGTAGAATAACCAGCGGGATATCATAAATAGCCTCACGCGCATACAATGCGGCCAGAATTCTGGCTGGATCGGCAGGATCATTTTTTTCAATAAGCAGGCTCATAGGGACATTCTAGCCATGCTCAATCAACTTATGTCAATAAATTAACAGAAAAACCTTGACTAATCAGGCTCAAAACCGCTAAATACCGCTCAATTATCCCACACTGTTAAGAAAAACAGTGCCCAAGGGTACACCGCAGCCGGCGAATTGGATCGCTCACTGCGGTAACGTTGTTTTTGTATTTAAAAGGTTGTTTTTGAGTGTTTGACTCACTGAACGATAAATTAGGAAAAGTATTCACCAGACTGCGCGGTAAGGGCAGCCTGAGCGAAGCCGATGTCGATACCGCGATGCGCGAAATCCGCGTCGCGTTGCTCGAGGCCGATGTCGCCCTGCCCGTCGTTAAAGACTTCGTTGAACAAGTAAAAGCAAAAGCTGTCGGTGCCGATGTTATTCGCGGCGTCAACCCGGTGCAGCAAGTTGTAAAGATCGTCAATGATGCCCTGATCGAAATGCTGGGCAGTGAGACGCAGGAACTGAAATTCACAACACCGCCTTGCGCGTATTTGATGGTTGGTCTACAAGGTTCCGGTAAAACGACCAGCACCGCGAAAATTGCCAAATACCTGATCGGGAAACAGCGCAAAAAAGTTTTGATGGCGTCTCTCGACATTCACCGCCCCGCCGCGCAGGAACAATTGCGCCAGCTGGGCGAGCAGAATAATATCGCTACCCTGCCGATCGTTGCCGGTGAAAACGCGGTTACGATTGCCAAACGTGCGATGGATGTCGGCCTGAAAGAAGGCTACGACGTTGTTATCCTCGATACTGCCGGTCGTTTGTCTATTGATGAAGAATTGATGGCAGAAGTGAAGGCCGTGCGCGATGTCGCCAAGCCTGCTGAAATCCTGCTCGTAGCGGATGCGATGACCGGTCAGGACGCGGTGAATACAGCCAAAGCGTTTGATGAGCGTCTGAATATTACCGGCGTTATCCTCACCCGTATTGACGGTGATGCCCGTGGTGGTGCGGCCCTGTCGATGAAGGCGGTGACAGGTAAGCCTGTTAAACTTCTCGGCGTTGGTGAAAAAGCCGATGCGCTGGAACAATTCCACCCCGACCGTATGGCCAGCCGTATTTTAGGCATGGGCGATGTCGTCAGCCTGGTGGAAAAAGCGGTTGAGACCGTTAACCGCGAAGATGCCGAGAAAATGGCACGCAAGTTCCAGAAGGGTGAATTTGATTTCAACGACCTTCTGTCCCAAATGCGCCAGATTGAAAAAATGGGCGGTGCCGGTGGCATGCTGAAAATGCTGCCAGGTCTGGGCGCGATGGCGTCGCAGCTGGAAGGCAAGCTGGATGATAAAGTCATCAAGCATCAGGAAGCCATTATCCTGTCCATGACAAAGGAAGAGCGCGCAAAACCCGCCGTTCTAAATGCCTCCCGCCGCAAGCGTATTGCCGCTGGCTGCGGCCTCACCGTGACCGATGTCAATCGTCTGGTGAAGCAGCAAGAGCAAATGCAAACCATGATGAAACGCATGAAGAAAATGGGCATGGGCAATATGATGGGCATGATGAAGGGTCTTATGGGCTCCAAAGATGCCGCCATGCTTGAAGGTTTAGACCCCGATGCTCTGGCCGCACAAATGGGCGGCATGGACACGGATGATGCGCTCGGTTCAAACCCGTTCGCTCAAGGCACCAAAATTCCCCCGGGTATCAACCCATTTGGCGGCGGTAATCCCTTTGGCGGGATGAGCGGCATGGGCGGTCTCGGCGGCATGCCTCCGGGCATGGGCTTTCCTCCCCGCGGTGGAAAGAAGAAGAAAAGATAACTACGAATTTTAAACAACAAACTGACTATTAAACACTAAAGGAGAACTAAAAAATGGCACTAGCAATCAGAATGGCCCGTGGTGGTCGTCGTAACCTTCCTTTCTACCGTATCGTGGTGGCCGATGTTCGCGCCCCTCGCGATGGCCGTTATGTAGAAAAGCTGGGCACATACAATCCACTGCTGGAAAATGGTAATGACAACCGCGTTGTATTGAACAAAGAGCGTATTGAATACTGGCTCGGCCAAGGTGCAAAACCTTCCGACCGCGTTGCACGCTTCCTAGGCCAAGCTGGCATTATCCCGGCTCCGAAATACAACGAAACACCAAGCAAATCCGCTCCTAAAGCAAAAGCGCAAGAGCGTTTGAAAGAACAAGCTCAGAAAGCTGAAGATGCTGCTGAAGCCGCACGCGAAGCTGCTGAAGCTGCAAAAGCACCTAAGGAAGAGCCTGTAGTTGAAGCCGCCGCTGAAGAAGCTGCTGCTCCAGAAGAAACAACAGAAGCTTAATATAAAATCAGTGATACATCCCCTCTCCCTCCGGGAGAGGGTTAGGGTGAGGGGATTATCATGACTGACGATACAACGGAACAAGCCCGGCTACTTCGCCAGAATCAAACAGAGGCGGAAAAGAAATTATGGGCACAACTTCGCAACAGACAGCTTGGCAATTATAAAATTCGCCGGCAGCATCCTATCCCTCCCTATATTGTTGATTTTTTCTGCGAAGATAAAAATTTTATTATTGAACTTGATGGCGGACAGCATTCGTTGGAAGCTGACAAGAAGCGCTCGGATTATCTGGAAAACCAGGGTTATAAAATCATACGTTTTTGGAATAATGACGTTTTCAAAAATATTGAGGGTATTTTGCAAATGATTGAAGATGAGTTATCAGAAGACCCCTCACCCCAACCCTCTCCCGAGGGGAGAGGGAGCACAGACCGTATCTGCATGGGCAAGATTACCACGGCCCACGGTATTCGGGGGCTGGTCAAACTGCAACTTGAGACTGACACGCCAAAAATTCTGGAAGGTCAGCCTCTCTATACCTCGGCGACGGGCGCGCATTCGTTACGCCTGACCATCAAAAATCAAATGGGCAAATTCTGGCTCGGTGCTGTTGACGGCATTGATGACCGCAATGCATCCGAACTTCTGCGCGGCACCGAACTATGGATGGACCGCGGCAAACTTCCCGATATTGATGACGAAGACGAATTCTACATCAGCGACCTTCTGGATCTGCAGGTGCAGGACACACACGGCAAAGCACTCGGCACCGTTATCGCTGTCGAAAATTTTGGCGCCAGCGACCTGCTGGAAATCCGTCCGAAAGTGGGTCCGACTTTCTACATTCCCTTCACGAACGAAACAGTACCAGAAGTGGATTTGGAGAAAGGCGTCATTACAATTTTTGTAATTGAAGGCCTGCTGGAATCATGAGCTGGCATATTAACCTCCTCACCCTCTTCCCTGAAATGTTTCCCGGCTCATTGGGGCAAAGCCTGTCCGGGCGCGCGCTGGAAAAAGGCGCGTGGTCTTATAGCGCACTTAACATCCGGGACTTTGCGACGGACAAACACAAGACAGTTGATGATACGCCATTTGGTGGTGGTGCCGGCATGGTGATGCGTCCGGACGTGATTGAAAATGCGCTGTTGTCCCTGCCAAACGCCGGACGTAAAATCTACTTAAGCCCGCGCGGCAAGGTGTTGAATCAGGCACTGGTAAAAGAACTGGCGGCAGAACCTGTGCTAACCCTCCTGTGCGGACGTTATGAAGGTGTGGATCAGCGCTTGCTCGATGCCCATGAATTTGAAGAAATCAGCATCGGCGATTTTATCCTTTCCGGCGGTGAACCAGCGGCGCTGATCCTGATGGATGCCTGTATCCGCCTGCTACCCGGCGTCATGGGCAATGAAACCACTCCGGACGAGGAAAGCTTCAGCAACGGCCTGCTGGAATACCCGCATTACACCCGCCCGGCGGACTGGACCACAACGGATGGCCGGACCCTGTCCGTACCGGAGATTTTGCGGTCCGGCGATCATGGCAAAGTGGCGCAATGGCGGCTCGCGCAGTCCGAAGCCATCACCCGGGACCGCCGACCAGACATTACTATCCCATCCCGGGCTAAGAAAAAGTAATAAATGCTTGCTTTTCTGCCCCTTACACGGTAAAAATCCCCCAACTAAAAACAAGCTCAACGGAGCTATCCGACCATAAGGTCGGCTCTGGACTCCCTAACAAAAGGCCATAACACTATGAATATATTGCAAAAATTTGAAGCCAAGACGCTTCAGAAACTGACCGAAGGCAAAGAATACCCAAAATTCTCTCCCGGTGACACCGTAAAAGTTAACCTGAAAATTCGTGAAGGTGAGCGTGAGCGTATCCAGGCCTATGAAGGCGTTGTTATTGCCCGTTCCGGCACAAACATCAATGCCAGCTTCACAGTCCGTAAAATCAGCTATGGCGAAGGCGTAGAGCGCGTATTCCCGCTGTTCAGCCCCCGTATTGAGAGCATTGAATTGGTCCGTCGCGGCTCCGTTCGTCGTGCGAAACTGTACTATCTGCGTGACCGTCGCGGTAAATCTGCTCGTATTACCGAGCGTACAACCGGCCACGGTATTGAGACAGAAGCCCCGGAAGTTGCTGCAAAAGAAGCAGCACCTAAGAAAAAGGCTACTAAGAAAGCCGAATAATACCGGTTTTTCATGCAAGACATTAAAAAGGCGCGGATTACACCGCACCTTTTTCGTTTTGGACTTTAAGCGTTATATATCAAGCAACTGCCAGTCGTCTTATCTCTCCTACCACAGCGCCGCCTGTAGCACTGGCACAACGGGGAAAGGCCCGCTGATGCGTTGTACTGTTTACGGGGCTGAAGGATGCCTCGCGCAGGGCTGTGGCCAGCTGGCTCTTCCCTTCGACATCAACAAAACCGATAGAACCGCCGCCGGATGCGCCAAAGAATTTCTTAGTATGTATGCTCATTCTTAAAACCCTCTTATAAACTGTTATAATTATTGCGTATTACAGGAAGCTGAATGGACAGGAACCATCAGCTCATAAATCGTGCCATCGGACCGGACCGAAGATAAAAGTGCTTCCCGGTTCTCGGTAAAGGCCTTGGCCATACCGCTGGAAACATGGCCGAGAAAATAGGATGATTCATGCAAAATGGCATGCACCCCACCGGTATGTTTATCAATCAGGATTTTATCAGCATTGACCCAGGACGGGTCATCAAACGCGATGCAGATCGCACCACGGTAATTCTGCATAAACGCCGCCTCGACGTCAGCCTGCTTAACAGACGGGCAAACAAGTAAATCAGATATCCCCATTAAGTTCCATTCCCCTCAAATTATTGTGATCCCCAAGAAAAACCGCTCCTTTAAGTATATAAAGGAGCGGTTTCGAAATGATTAATTTTTGCCAGAATTTTATTGCGGACTGGGACTTTTTATCTTCGGCGTGGCCGACGACGGCGCTTCAAATGCGGCAGAGGTCGTTACCAGCACGCGGAGAGCATTCAGATCCTCTGCACTCCTTGTCGCTTCTAAAGAGGCATTAAAATCTGCCTCATACGGTGCAAATGTTTCAGGCTGCGTGATTTTCAAGCCCCCCAGATTAGTCATGACAAAATCCAGAAAATCACTGGTTGTTTCCAGACTTTCAGGATCATCATAATTAATTCGCGTAGGATCGGGTAAGCCTTCTATATGCGGCATCAGATCACGGGCGGTGGAGCACATGGCATACATGGCTTGCTTGATATCCTCTTTGTTGGCAGCAAAACCTTGCGCTAAATCTGCTTTAACCTGCTCAACCGAGCGGAAATTCTTACCATCTATAAAATCCGCTACGCGCTCCGGATCAATAGCCTGGGCATGGACGGTTCCCAAATCACTCTTATGGACCATGATCGCTTTGCCGTTTCTTTCACCGGCATGGATCAAAATATCTGCATCCTTTAAATTGCTATCGCGCGCAAACCAGCCCGCAAGGGCACTAAGACCCATTACACCTGCAGCCGCCAACGATACAAAATAGCTATTAATCTTCATTGCTTTTGTCCTTTACTCACGCCATATTTATATTTACCATAAATAAAAAGCCTTTATTTTGCAAGCTTTTTAGCCCTGCTATGCGGTTTTTAGGCGGGTTGCGCCCTTGCCGATTTCAGGTCAGTTGACGTATGATAAGCCACATTAAGTTAATATCCGCTTTATAGACTGATTTTAGGGAAGAAAAATGGCCAAAGCCCGCACACTATTTGAGAAAATCTGGGACGAACATCTGGTAAGCCAAGCCGATGGCAGCAGCCTGATCTATATCGATCGTCACCTTGTGCATGAGGTCACCTCCCCCCAGGCTTTTGAAGGACTGCGCCTTAGCGGCCGGAAGGTCCGCCACCCGGAAGCAACGCTGGCCGTCGCCGATCACAACGTCCCGACAACCGACCGCTCCAAAGGTATTCAGGAAGAAGATAGCCGTATCCAGGTTGAGACACTGGAAAAGAACTGCCGTGATTTTGGCGTTCCTTATTTCGCCATGAATGACAAGCGTCAGGGCATCGTCCATATCATCGGGCCGGAACAAGGCCTGACCCAGCCCGGCATGACGATTGTCTGCGGTGACAGCCATACGGCGACACATGGCGCGTTTGGTGCGCTGGCGTTTGGTATTGGCACATCAGAAGTGGAACATGTTCTGGCGACCCAGACATTGATCCAGTCTCCAGCGAAGAATATGCGCATCAATGTGAAGGGCTCCCTTCACCCCGGCGTGACGTCGAAAGACGTTATTCTCGCCATCATTGGAAAAATCGGCACAGCCGGTGGCACAGGATATGTGATTGAATATACAGGTGAGGCCATCCGTTCCCTCAGCATGGAAGCGCGCATGACCATCTGCAACATGTCAATCGAAGGCGGCGCACGTGCCGGCCTGATCGCGCCGGATGAAACCACATTCGCATATCTGAAAGGCCGCCCCCTCTCCCCGCAAGGCGCAGACTGGGACAAGGCCGTTGCGTACTGGAAAACCCTGTTCGCGGACGAAGATGCACAATACGATCAGGACATCACAATTGATGCCAGCGACATTGTACCTATCGTTACATGGGGAACAAGCCCGCAGGATGTGGCACCGATTACCGGCACCGTACCCAACCCCGCCGATGAAAAAGATCCCGCCAAACGCGCCGCGATGGAACGCGCGCTGGATTACATGGATCTTAAAGGTGGCATGAAATTACAGGACGTGAAGATCGACAAGGTTTTCATCGGTTCCTGCACCAATGGCCGTATTGAAGATCTGCGCCAGGTGGCCGCTTTAGCTAAAGGTCGCAAGGTTGCGCAGAATGTACAGGCCATGATTGTTCCCGGCTCCGGCCTTGTGAAGGAGCAGGCGGAGAAAGAAGGGCTGGATAAAATCTTTATCGAGGCTGGATTTGAATGGCGTGAACCAGGATGCTCAATGTGTCTGGCGATGAATGCCGACCGTTTGGAGCCAGGGGAGCGCTGCGCCTCCACATCAAACCGGAATTTCGAAGGCCGTCAGGGCCGCGGGGGGCGCACACATTTGATGAGCCCCGGCATGGCAACCGCCGCCGCCATCACCGGCCATCTGATGGATGTCAGAGAACTCTAGGAACAGGCAATCTTTGCTTGGCGCTGTAGGTAATATAGTTTGCATCCGGCTGAAGATGTTTTGCCAGATCCATATGACGAAGAACATTTACAATATGGGTATCGCCCGGATATTTATATAATTTGGGCTCATACACAATATCATATGTGCCGATTTCCGGTGTCTTTTCATCGCGGTGAAAATTTACGCCCCATTGCTGATATAACAACATCAGCAGAAGCATCTGGTTATCCGTATAGATCCGGTCTTCCTGATAAGTTGATACCGGTTTTTTAGGGGTATCCTGCTTCCACCCCTCCCCGGAATTTTTAAGATCATCATCGTCGTCTTCATAGTCGGGAAGATCATCAAACTCCATGCCAGAACTTTTTTTTAAACCATCCTCATATCCATCCTCATAGCCCTCTTCGTACCCATGATCATATTCTTCGTCACCATAAGAAAAATCATCTTCATGCTTCACAAAAGGATCAAGATAATTAATACCAAGCTCCAGCAAGCTCATTTGATATTGTATTTTGTCACCAATTTTCGGGTAGATATGCCAGCGTTCCCCATCTCCCAGTTTCTGGGCGACAAGGCTGTAGGCTATTTCGGAATGCACGCCTTCCTTGTCATCATTATCCCGGGCGGGATCGCGCAGGCCGAGAGGTTTCTTCGGCCGGACTAAAACGTCGCTGTCATGGCGACTTATTTTTGCTTGCAGTTCGGCTTCACGAACGAGAATATCAACCATATGGCTATGCATGAATTCCACAGGCAAAGAAAATGCCGATGTTTCAATTACATCGGGCAACTGATATTTAATGTGCGTCAAATTATAATATCCACGCACGGCCTTTGAAAATAACTCACTGATATATTTCATATTTTTTTCTCAAACTTCACCCCTTTCATTATTATGCATAATTGGTGCAGGATTGCAAATTCTATCTATCCCTTCCTAGAACAACTGAATCGGATAGAATAATGTCTGGATTGTAAAAAACCGTCATGAAAGCCACTTAACCATGATTAAAACTTCGCCGGATGACGGTCTGCTTGATGCTTATGATTACGCGGATGATGCAGCGCTGCAAACGGCGCTCCATGGTCGGGATAAGGCCGATATTAAACGCATATATATTTATGGTGCCGATGTTAACCACTATGGCCGCCGCCTTCTGGCGCACCAGAACCGCGTAGCGAAAGACGGTGCGAATTTCCTGCGTCATTTGGGCTATAGCGACCGGGCCGCGCGCAATTTCCGGGCCGCCATGTTGTTCCATGATATCGGCAAGATTAATGAGATTTATAAACCGGCACTCTGGACTCTGGAAGACCGCCCGACATCCGAACAAAAACATTTGCAGAGACGTCATGCCCGTTTAGGGGCCGATATGTTTGAAGGCTATATGAAGCTCAAAACCTTAACCCGCCATCCCCATTACGAAGTGCGCTACGCCCTCACCCGTTACCATCACGAACGTATGGACAGGCATGGGCCCGAAGGCATCGATGTCATGACGCTGCCGCGCTTTGTGCAAATATCATGTATTGTCGATGCCTATGACGGCGACCGCATATGGCGACCGCACCAAGATCACCAGCGCACACCGCAGGAAACACTGGAACGCATGACCGATCCCCAAGGAAAATACAAAGGCGCTTTTGATGCCACATTGCTGGCAGCCTATATTGAGATGAAAATGAAATAGGATCTATATGGTCGGGCGTAACCCGACCATAAACTTGCATTCATCACAAGCTTCACGGCGACCATCTTTCGCCATGGCTCTGTGAGAATCTCGGTAGGAAATCATTAAGGCATGCCGGGTCATATCAATAATCACCTTATCAAGCTCCCGCACCCATTCAGGGTCTATTTCTTTCCCATAGAATTCTTTGCCGGGGCCATGCAATACGTATTTGATAAAGGGAATTTCATACAAATCATCAAGGATCACACGGTCTGCACCGACATCCGGGTCATTTAATATGGCCTGCACCTGCGGATGATCTTTGGGCAAAGCCCGGATCAAATTATAGGCCATAAGCTTGAATACATATTGATAGAACTTCATTTGCGGGTCCTTCATCGGCTCCATAAATTCTGTCTCCGTCTTCAATTTTTTCCAGGCCTTCAGGAATCCATTTAAACTCTGCGTCAGTGGATTTCCTTCTACCGATGCCATATGAGTTAAAGCAAGCCGATGAATACGCATGGACCATGATTCAAGAGGTTTTTCCTGCTTCTCGCGCATCAAATAATCAACATATTTTTGAGAATTCAGTGTTTGAGAATCATACGCCCAAGATAAATCTCCCTTTACAATAATTTCCGAGCCGGAAGAAGGAATCAAATGTGCATCAAAATGCTTTGTGGCAGGCGCTGTGAAAGGAATCTGGGTAATATCTCTGTTCACAAGATCCATAGTCAAGCCATGGAAAACATCGTGGTTAATCAAAAAATATAAATTACTGAGCTCCCTCAATAACGTTTTATCATTTGCCTCAGTGTAGCTATCAAGTAGCGTTAATGGTTCACACGGCAAGCCAACAAAAGATTGAGTAAATGTTTTATTGCGGCCTGTAAGAGATATAAAACCAAATTTTGCGGTATCAAAAATACGCTTCGATTTCTCATTTGTTTCGATATGAATATATTTAACTTGGGATCGCTCCTTATTATCACCAACGGAAACGGATGGCGCGTCCGCATTTGCAAAATATTCTGAAATATAAACCGGCATCCCCATCATCACGCATTGATGCGCACTTGCACCCAGCATGAAATTTCGTTTCAACCCTTCCGCGGATAAATTACGGGAATCTTTCTCCTTGTGTTCAGCCTGGCCTAGCACGGCGGCCAATGATGAAAATAAAGAGTCCTGAAGTGCCGCTTCACAAGCTGCATGCTCTTCAACAGTCCCAGCCATAATATTTTGCAGAAAATTTTTATAATCTTCTTTTGTGCCCGGACCAAAGAAACGTCCCTGATCATGGAGAGTTTTCTTGTAAGGCTCAATCGGATTTTCTCTATGCTCTGCGAAAACAGATAATCTTACATCTTCCAGAATCTGCGCGTGCTTTATAAGCTCAGCCTGTGGTAACTCCATGCGCAGAATATTAACAAACCGCTGCATTTCGGAATAAGACAGCATCTCCGCATCGCCATTTGACTTGTATTTCTTATAGAAGATTGGAAGCTCTCCATCGCGCAAGGATATAATGAAACAGCAGCCTTCACGCTGACATGAAAAAGCCCGCAACTTACCACTGTTCTGGTCATAGATGGACTCGGCGGGCCTATAACCAAAGGATTTTTCAATATAAGGATTAGAAAAAGATTTCTGATCGTCAAAAGCACGGCGCAGTTTTCCCAGATAGCGCGCATAATCCTTGTAACCTTCTTGCGCGCGCTTTGCCGCAGAAAAGTCCTTTATTTGATTATAATAAAAATCTGTCTTCATTCATAAACTCTTATGGCACCGGTGCTGTTGTTGTCTTTACATCGCGCAAGTAAGCTGCCGTATTATTTCGGTCATTATACTGGACGATTCCACCCTTTAAGCCCATCACTCTGTAATTTTTTTGTGCGCCCTCGGAGAAAGGGCCCATATGGCACACCTTGCTCACTCCTAATTCAGTGGCATAAAAAGCGGAAGCTAGATCAACAATCTCCATAATCTTACCTTTAAGCGGATGGCCTTTATGCGGCGAAGCCTCAATCAGCCAAATGGAAACAAAATCTCTTTGCAATTCCTCTTTATAACCACCAATGCTTAGGCCACATAATTCATGACCATGCCATATTGCTGCTTCAAACCGCCAAGGGTAAAAATTTGGTGATATGATAACGTCAATATCATGGGCCTGTCCCGAAGCAGGGATAATGAATTTCTTAAGCCAATCCCCGTAGTAATAACGCTGGGAAAGAAAGGCAGAGCTACTAATGTAGGGTTTCCATTCTGCATTTCTGGCTTGAACGGCGTCATGATTAATAAGAGTCAGACTTAAATCAGCGCCATACTGGTTGCGCAAGCATTTCTGCGCATGCGCAAGGGCACGTGCTTTGACTGCATAATAATCAGCGTTGCTTATCTGCGTATTTTGAAAATGGCTCTGCAGTAGGGACATGGTTTTCTATTCCTTAGGATGCCTAACAAAATAGCACAAAATTAATTAATATGTCAAATAAAACCATTAATTCCCATGGCGTTTTAAGGCTGATGGCGCTAAAACTATGAGATATGAGTAAAAAAAGAGGCTTTATATGCAACCTTTCACCCAATTAACGGCCATCGCCGCCCCCCTGCCTATTATGAATGTCGATACCGACATGATCATACCGAAGCTGTTCCTGCGCACGATTGCGCGGACGGGTTTGGGCAAAAACTTGTTCGACGAGATGCGCTATGATGATGACAAAAAAGAAATCGCGACCTTCATCCTGAACCGGGAACCTTATCGGCAGGCAAAAATTCTGGTCGCGGGGGAGAATTTTGGATGCGGATCATCGCGGGAACATGCGCCGTGGGCGCTGCTGGATTTTGGCATACGCTGCATCATCGCGCCAAGCTTTGCGGATATCTTCTATAATAACTGCTTCAAGAACGGTATCCTGCCCCTCGTCCTGTCGCAGGGCGAAGTTGATGAATTAATGAAGATTGCCGATGCCGGGAAAGAAATCACCGTCGATTTGCAATCACAAAGCGTTGTGGCGGAAGGAAAAACATATTCCTTCCCGATCGACCCTTTCCGCAAACATTGCCTGTTCAACGGGCTGGACGATATTGGCCTGACCCTTGAAAAAGGCGACGCGATCAACGCGTACGAAGAAAAAAACAAAGTAGAAAAACCATGGCTGTGGGCACAAAAATGAAAACTGAATTCTCCCTTGTAATCCTGCCCGGTGATGGCATTGGCCCCGAAGTTATGAGCGAAGTTAAAAAACTTATCCAGTGGCTTGAGGTCAATGAAGGCCTGACTTTTTCTATTACCGAAGACCTTGTCGGCGGATGTGCGATTGATGCGTATGGCGTGCCGCTGGCGGATAAAACGCTGGAAGCGTGTCGTAAGGCGGATGCCATTCTGCTGGGTGCTGTTGGTGGGCCGCAATGGGATAATGTTGAATATAATATTCGCCCGGAGGCTGGCCTGCTGGGCCTGCGCAAGGGGCTGGCGCTTTTTGCCAATATCCGCCCGGCCCTTGTATTTGATGCGCTGATTGATGCGTCCAGCCTGAAGCCCGAAATTATCAAGGGGCTGGATATCGTTATCATCCGTGAATTAACCGGCGGTGTCTATTTCGGCACGCCGCGCGGGATCGAAGATCTGGGCAATGGCGAGCGCCGCGGCGTTAATACGCAAGTCTATACGACATCGGAAATCAAGCGCGTCGGTCGCGTGGCTTTTGAACTGGCCCGTAAACGCGGCAACAAGGTCTGCTCCGCCGAAAAAGCAAACGTCATGGAATCCGGAAAATTATGGCGCGAGGATATCACGGCGCTGCATAAAGCTGAATATGGCGATGTTGAACTGACACATATGTATGCCGATAACTGCGCGATGCAGCTCCTGCGTAATCCACGCCAGTTTGATGTGATTGTTACCGATAATCTGTTCGGTGATATTCTGTCGGATGAGGCCGCCATGCTGACCGGATCACTGGGCATGCTGCCCTCCGCCTCTTTGGGTGCACCGGGCACGCCGGGACTTTATGAACCGGTACATGGTTCGGCCCCCGATATTGCGGGGCAAGGTAAAGCCAATCCGCTGGCAACAATTTTAAGCTTTTCCATGGCGCTTCGTTATTCCCTTAACCGCGGCGATTTCGCCGACCGGATTGAGGCCGCGGTGCAGGCGGTTCTGGGCCAAGGCATTCGCACCGGTGATATTATGGCGGCGGGTTGTACCGCCGTTTCAACCGCAACGATGGGCGATGCGGTTCTGAAAGAGCTTAAAAAATCAATCGCCGCGGCGGCATAAACAGGGAGCAGACACGCATGAATAGATCGGATTTTATTACCTATTTAAACCAGCCCCATATGGAAGGTGCCATATGGTTGCTGATCATGGCCGTTGGCTTTCTGATTGCCGAAGCTTTTCTTCCGACATTTGGTGTATTGGGCGTAATTGGCGGCATCAGCCTGCTGCTCAGTGTCTGTCTGATGTTTGAATATATTCCGGGATTGATTATTGATCCGGGATTAATTGGCGGCGTTGCCCTGTGCGGCACCGTCTTTGCCCTTCTGGCCCTGTATGTCACAAAGAAAGTTTATAACCGGAAGGTCAGTACAGGCTATGAAGGCCTGATCGGCAGTCCCGCCAAAATTATAGACTGGCACAATAAAAAAGGACGTGTCGCGGTGCAGGGTGAAATATGGCTCGCAGAATCCGACCACGCGCTGGAGCTAAAAAAGGATGAAACGGTTATTATTGAGTCGATAGATCAACTGACATTGAGAATTAAAAAGGATTAAAACGCAAAGCACGCGAAGGTACGCAAAGAAGATTTATTATTTAATGTCATCCTGAGCAAAGCGAAGGATCTCAGGTTTATAATACAACAAAGATCCTTCGCTTTGCTCAGGATAACAAGATAAAATAAAAACTTTGCGTACCTTTGCGAGCTTTGCGTTTCAAAAAACATTAAAAGGAACAAATTATGAATTTTATAGCCATTATTTCTGTATTTCTTGTCTTCCTGCTGATCGCGTCTTTCCGCATTGTCCGGGAATATGAACGGGGCATTGTTTACACGCTCGGAAAATATTCCGGCGCGCGCGGCCCGGGCGTGCAGCTTGTACTGCCTTTAATCCAGCTGATGCAGCGTGTTGATATTCGTACCCGCACCGAAGACGTCCCGCCGCAGGATGTCATTTCCCGCGATAACGTATCCGTGAAGGTCAGCGCGGTTGTGTATTACCGCGTGATCGATCCGGGTTTTGCCATCAACCGGGTGGAAGATTTTATGCAGGCCACAAGCCAGCTGGCGCAAACGACATTGCGCTCCGTTCTCGGCAAACACGAACTTGACGATATGCTCGCCAACCGTGATCAGTTGAACAAGGATATTCAGGACATACTGGACCACCAGACCGAAGGCTGGGGCGTCAAGGTTACCGATGTTGCCATCAAGCATGTCGATATCGACCCCAGCATGGTCCGTGCCATCGCGAAGCAAGCCGAAGCCGAACGGGAACGCCGCGCCAAGATCATCAATGCCGAAGGCGAATTGCAGGCCGCCCAAAAACTGGACGAAGCCGCCACCATCCTCGCCGGCCGTCCGGAAACGATGCAGCTGCGCTATCTCGGCACGCTGGGCGAGTTCGTGAACGCGAAAGGCAGCACCATTGTCCTGCCATTACCGATGGATCTTCTGAAGGCTCTGGCGGGGAAATAAGTATTATTTCCTGTTACCCCTTAAATGTCATCCTCTGCCGCTACTTACTGTCATCCCCCGCCTTCGCGGAGGATGACAATGAGGAGACACGGAGGATACAATCAAGGGATGCCGATGATATAATGAGTAATCGGTAAGGACAAGGCGAGGGAAGACTAAGGGCGCCCAGAAAATCAGTTCTGAATTTTTACGAATAATCCGCAGTCTTCGCCCGTGTCGGATTCCATGTAAATTCCGCCGCTGCCTTCATGACATCCGCCTTCGGTAAAATAGCTGCGCACACTGCCTGTGATGGGGCCACCATCGTCAAGCTTCGTATCAATACGTGCCGCGTGGTTTGAGGTCATGCAGGATTCAAGCACCGCCCGTGGTGTACGTGTAAAGGTAAGATGTAACCCCATCATCGGCGCATTATCCGGTACGGCGTTCGCAAAATCGGCATTGCGCCCCAAAGACCAACCGGGGTGAAGGCCACAGGAACCAATCTTGGCATCCGGATACATACCGCCCCAGGCCGCTTCACCCTGTATCGGATTAATATCCGTCGTCAATCCCGCCAGCCATAAATGCGTAAAAAAGAACGGCCCTTCTTCATCAGGGGGAAAGCCCGGACCATTATCAAGCTGGTAGTTGCCATTGCCATTGCCCTGCGGTACGCCCGGCGGATGGGGAATACGCATATTGGCATCGACCATATCACCCGGCAAAGCCCGGTACATATCACGGAAAGTCAGGACGGCGGCCTCCGCCCCCTTCACCTGCTTCACGGCCGCGGTTACGCGCGCATTGGTGATAAGCTCCTGCCCTTTAAGCACGCCGCCGACAAGCAGGCCGACAATGATCATGACAATCGCCAGCTCGACCAGTGTAAAACCCGCTGATTTTTTTCTAGAATCCATATTTTATTTTACCATGAATTTATTAATAAAAAAGAGGCCCCTTAACGGAGGATGACAAGAATTTAGGGGCTGAGGATAATAGGGAGTGGACGCTTTATTTCTTCAAATCACGATAAAAATTCTCATGCGATCCTATGGCAAGCAGCGTCAATGTAATTGTCTTGTTCTCATAGCTGTAGGCCAGTAACGTTAACTGATTGACCATCTTGAATTTGTAAACGGACACGCCAGCCAGATCGCCAACTTTCATATCCCCCAAGCCAGGATCAGATATAATCGCCCTGATCGCCTCATCCAGATCTTTTTTCTGATTGGCATGAAGCTTTTTTACAGCCCGGCTAAAAATTTTTGTTTGGAAAACTTGCACGTTCGCGCCTAGCCAAACTCATATTGCGTGATCTGTTTGTCTTCCGCTTCGGCTTTGGCCAAAAGAATGTCCTTGATAAAGCTATAAGGCAGGTCGGGATTTTCTTCTGTAATTTTTCCAATACGCGACCAATACTCAATCTGTTTAGGCACAGAACGGCTATACACCTCGCCATAACGGCGGGCATCCTGCAGTAAATCATCTGAAAGTTTAATCGTTGTAGCCATAGACATTCTCCTCTTTATAACTCATGATACAACAAAATGGGCCAAAAAGAAACCTTTTGCATTAAATTACTACCTTTTTATACATCGCTGCATATGAAAGCGAGAAGGGGTAACATAAAAAATTATTGAGATAGAATAGGTTAGCCACAAAAAAGAGGCCCCTTTAGGGGGGCCTCTTTAAATTTATCGCTAAGCTATATTAGCCCTGAACGCGCATATACAGACTGCAAGATGGGGTTGTAACAGCTTCCAGATAGGTGCCCACAGCACTCGCTGCACTTACACAAGTAGCTGCCGCACCGATGGCGCGCACACTTCCAGCACCCGGCATACCATCATCCAGTTTCTGGTCTATACGAGCAGCTTGGTTAGCGGTAAGTAGTGTACCGGCTGTAGCCGCCGCAACTGGTGCCGTATCCAGACGCAGATAATGGCCCGTAAACGCACCGCCAGTAAATGAAGCACTTGTCAAGTTAGCAGGGGCCGCTGAATAACCGGCGGTTAAAACACCGGCAATTTTTGCTTCCGGATATGTCACGCCCGGCGCGGTTGAAGCAGCAAGTTGCGGGTTAACACCAGTCAGCAAATCAGCAGCCGCCATGTGTACGAAAAACCGCTCACCTTCAGTACCTGCAGGTGTAGCGCCAGGTGTATTGGCTAAACGACCATCACCACTACCTGCAACGTTACAAGGAGCAGTAGTACAGTTCGGCAATCTGGTTGTTGGAGTCTGCATATCGCCTGGGATCGCCTTGTACATATCATAGAATGTCGAGATTGCACCATCGATACCCTTAACCTGGGCAACCGTTGCCGTAACTTTGGCATTGTTGATCAGTTCCTGGCCTTTGAGAACGCCACCGATCAGAAGACCGATAATGATCATCACGATTGCCAATTCAACCAGCGTAAAGCCGGCTTGTTTGACATGTGATGCTTTTTGAGATGTAAGCATAGTTATATTCCTTTCAAGTTTATTAAGAATTCAAAATTAGATCTGGGAAGAATCCCCCTGTGATACTCGCACCCGATTATACACATTTGGACCGATTCCGGATACCCCCTATTTAACTCAGTTTGTTGCCAAATTCCTAAATGATTCCTTAACGGAAACAGCTTAAAAGACCCAATCTATCATTCTGATAAGTCAAAATAACAAATTGATGGGAAAATGAGTTTTATGAGGTAAAATATGTATATAAAATCGTCTTTATATTTCAATTTTTCCCTCGTCATCCCGGCGGAGGCCGGGATCCACGGATGGGTATAGCTCGAAAAACAACAGCTTGTGCTAGTGGAACGGTGGATCCCGGCCTCCGCCGGGATGACGATGAGGAGGAAGCTAGATTACGCGTAAAAAACTATTTATTTTTTCTGGGTTTTTCGATATTCGCTTGGGTTAAGTCCCGTAATGTCCTTGAAAACCCGGTTGAAGGACGCGATGGAATTAAACCCGGTATCCCCGGCGATGACTTTTACCGCGGCATCTGTTTCAACCAGCAATCTTTTGGCATCTTCAATCCGGCGTTCATTCAATATTTGCGGAAAAGTCTTGCCAAAATGGTTATTAATCACCCGCGACACGACGGTTTCCGGGATTTTCAGCTCCCGCGCCAGGTCCGCCCGGCTGTAAGACGGCTCATGATAAACCTTTTCCCGGTCCATCAATCGTTCAATATCCTTGGCAATGTCCTGATCCCCCCTGCTTAAAGCCGCAGGAACGCGGGTCTGGCTCAACTGAACCGCCTGCGGGTAAATCCGGAACAGGCTGGTCCCCGCCAGATAGACCAGCGCCACCCCCAGAACCGTACGAACCAGCATAAGCTCTTCCACCGGTACTTCCAGCGTCAGGCTCATTAACATCACGGCCAGGAACAGCAGATTGACAAAGATCAATGTGACAATCAGCCAGTATCGTTCCTTCGCCAGCTTCTGCGATGCCATATCCCGCAGCAGGGAACGGTTGGCCCAGATGGCCAGCATACTGATGGCACCGGCACACAAACCGCTGATCACGAGCCAGTCCGAAAATGCTGCGCAAGACAGAACGACATTACAATCCTTATCCTGGAGCGCGAAAATATAAGATGCGACAAAAGATAAAGGCAGTAAAATCAAAACCCAGGAATGCGTCCAGCGTGGAATTTGTGAAATTTGTGCAATTTGAAGGATCAGCAAAACACTGAGCGGCGGCCCCATAAACCAGAATCCCCACTGCCACAATTCATAATGGGTAATAAAATCATTGATAAAGCTTTGCGCAAAATCGAGGAAGAAAGCCGCGCCCAGAACCAGAAAATAAAGGAAGGGTAAAATGGCCCGTTTCAGATCCCCGGCCCGCAAACCCATATATACGATGACATAAAGGCTTTGGGCCAGTCCCACCAGCGCAAGAATTTCCGGCAAAGTAAAGCGAAGCTGGTTCAGCAAAATACTATCCTATAAAATTCATTTTACGATACGCACAAGAATAGACCATAACGATTTAAAAAATCCAAACTCCTGGGTGTCATCCCGAGCGTAGCCGAGGGATCTGACCCTCTATCAGCCTGCGCAGATCCCTCGGCTACGCTCGGGATGACAGGGAGGACTAATTTCAAACTGGGACACCACCTAATAATTTAGTGCTTAAGGGTTTTACAGAGAGGGTTTTGGGCCGCTTCGCTTTTATCCAGAATACGCGTACATATATAATCTACCATAAAATAGACTTCGGCGGGCTGCATCTCATCGCCCTCTTCTTGCAGGATGGCCGTCATCATATTATAGGCAGATTCTTTATCGCCTTGTGCCGTCATTACAAAAACCGGCATCTGCTTGACCCAGGCTGGCCGGCCCGGCTTCCACAAGGCAGCCAGCTCCTCGGCTAAACGCAGGGATTTTTCCAGGTCACCCTGCTTGAACCGGGCCAGATAGACAGCCTGCCCCAGCCAGCGCCATTTTTGGTCGCCCGGATGTTTACCCACCATCGCCAGATAATCGATAATCTGCGTCAGGTCTTTGGCCTCCCGCGTGGCACCAAAATAATATGAGGCCAGAAGAGGCGCAAATTCCGAAACGGGGTCCATTTTATCGGCCAGAAAAAACCAGCGCCCCAGAGCATCATAATTATACTCCGAAAAACTACGGTTAGCCCCGCCCGTATTCCCCAGATTCTGGAGAATAATACCGGTCACGCGGTAGCCCAGCTGGCGATCGCCTAAGGACATGGATAATAATCCCGCCTCACTCGGCGCGGGGGGTACATTGCTCCACCGGGCTTTGATCGTGCGCGCCTGCAAAGAAAACCCGATCTGCATAATCAGGATCAGAAGGAAAACACCATAAACCAGATAAGATTGGGCTTTTGTTTTTTGCATGGCTAAAACTGCCTGCGCACCAGATCAACGAGAGCGGCGGTCACCAGCAGGGATGTATAGATAATCCCCTGCAAGATAATAAAGGCGAGGTTAACGTGATCACCCGCAGCCCCATAAACCAGCCATGTCGTCTGCGCCATAAGGTCAAGACGCGGCACGATCAGGGATATCACATGCATCACATTGACCAGCAGTTCTCCGCCTTTCAGGGAGACACCAGCCGCCGCAATGCCCAGTAATTGTCCCATCAAACGCGAGAGCACATAAAGACCCAATATAGACATCGCTCCGCCTACGGCACTGGCGATCACCATGGAAAAGAAAAAGGCGGCATTGGCCATGATAATAAATTCAACGATCAGGCTGGCGCCCCAGAGGAAAGCTCCATAAGACCAGCGCTCGGGTGCCACCCACAACACGGCCAGACATACCGGAATAGCAACAATAATCGCCAGCAAGGTAAACGCCAGTGAATGAGACAGGATAAAGGCCGGGCGGCTGAGCGGGCGCGACAGAAGAAAATCGACCTCTCGCGTATCAAAAGCCCGGCGTATATAAAATACAACGAACAGGATAAGACCGATAATAGATGCAAAACGCAAACCCGAAGCCGCAAATACAAGCGCAAACTGTCTTGATTCAACAACCGCCGAGGAGCCGATAAAGATAGAAAGGCTGGTGCCGCACACGATCATAATCAGCAAAGCGATGAAGAGCTTGTCCCGCAGGGCCGCTTTCATCACATAGCCTATCAGAGGCAATGAAATCATATTATATCCCTCCCCCGGATCACTCTTACAGCTTTAATGGTCGGCGGTCGCCAGAGAATCGTTTGTAGATATCACGATCCGTATCGTGCAACGTATCGCCCTCATCATTGATAATTGTCGCGCGCAGCAAAATAATAAGCTCTGTCTTACGAATACTATCAACGTGGCCTTTGAAAAGAGCGCCTAAATAAGGCAGTTCGGATAGAACAGGAACACCCGTCTCGGTTGAATCGGCGCGGTCCTGCATTAAACCGCCCATGACTATCGCCTGACCAGAATTCATTTTTATAACAGAATCCATTTCCTGAACGTTAACAACAGGCACATTAGAGATGATAGCGCCGTTGGTCACAAGGCTAACAGCCGGGTCGCTCACCTCATCAACAATACGTGTGATCGTTGGACGAACGGCCATAGAAACCGAACCATTCTCCATATCAATTGATGGCTGTACACTGATAATAACGCCTTCTGGCACTGTCTTCGCTTCAGAAGAATAGGTAGCAGGAGATGATACACCACCATTAGCATCAAGCGTAGCCGCTGTCACATCAAGTTCAAAAAACACCTGATTTGTAGACACGTTCAACACGGCCGATTGGTTATTCAGGACTGTCAAACGCGGACTGGCCAAAGCCGTGACCGTACCAAATCGTGATACCGCAGACACGATAGCCGATATATTATTGCCATCATATTCAACCGAAAATATTGGATTAATATCCGCATCCACGGTGGTGGGGCCTAGCAACTGAAAACCAAGCCTGTTGTTATTCAAGAAAGACCAGTTAACACCCGCGGCATATTCATCAGACAAAGCAACCTCAAGTACTTTTGCTTCGATCAGAACCTGCGACGAAACAGCATTCTTAAGCTGCTTCAAAAAGTTTGCAACCTGCTTATGCTGACGCTCTGTCGCAAAAACTGTAATCATGCCGGACTGTTTACTAATTGAGAAATTGGAGGCAGGCGTGTCTTGTGCGCCGCCATCTGGCGATGCACCACTTACATCCGTAGGAACAGCAGAGACATCAAGCGTCGCTTGTGGCGGTTGTACTTGTATTTCCGGCTGCCCATCGGCACCTGTGCCTTGTGAAACGACCGGTTCAACCGGTGCAGGGTTTGGGGCAGCGGCAGTAATTTGTGGATCCACATTGGTCCTCATATTACCTGTACTTTCCGCTGTGGTCAGGATTTGTTGCAGGCTGTTGGCAAGGTCACCCCAAAAATCTGCCTCACTCTTTGATGTGACAGAGAAAGATGATCCCGCACTGCCTTCACTGCCCGCGTCCACAGATATGTCATTTTTGACACTGCTTTCATTGCTACGCACAGAGTTCAGGTAATCAAGCTTGTATGTTTTCTGAATAGGCGTATCCAGCTCCACACGCAGGGAGTCATTGGAGAATTTATACCGTAAACCCGCGATTTCAGCGATGCGGTCAATGACCATATCAAACGGTCTATCCCGCGCCGTAAGGATGATCGATCCGGTAATACGCGGGTCAATTTCAATGTCGTAGTCAGCTTGCTCCGCCAGTTGATAGAGAACATCTTTGAGTGGCACAGTTTGGTTTACTGTAATAGATACAGTGGCCATAGGCTTGGTATTTTCTGAGTCTTCAACGAAATAGGGCGACAGTGATGGAATATTATCTTCTTTGCCCGCATCCGCCGTTGCTTCAGGTAAACGGGGCGCCATCGCATCACGATAATCCTGAAGATCCATATTCCCGGAACGGTCCATTTTCAACTGGTTCTTTGCTAGGTCGCAACCACTGGCGATAAAGGAAACTGACACAAGTAACGCAAAGACTGATATTTTTTTGATCAAAAGGCGATTTATCATAATTTAGCACCACCGAGGGAAAATGTCGCAATGAAAGATATGACTGACAGAATCAGCCACTAGAATCTTAACATTTATATCACAGCCTTCATACTCTCAAAAGAGATTTGAGGTTTGAAGCGGAAATGATTGGTTTTAATCTGAAAATGAAAGAATGGATGTATCCATCTTCTTCAATGCGTCCATTGTATCGGCCTTTTCGCCCATATTGAACTGCTTGATCCGGATTTTCAGGTCGCCCGGTTGGTCCGCATTGGTAATGGCGGTTTCTTCCGAAATCAGGCCTTCTTTGTAAAGGTGCAGGAAAGACTGGTCAAAAGTGCACATGCCGGAAGAAATATTTTGTTCCATAACATCACGGATTTTGGAAATCTCACCCGTGTGAATAAGCTCACGGATAAGCCCCTTATTAAACATAACTTCAAGGGCCAAGGTCATACCCCCAGTAATACTGGGCACAAGGCGCTGCGAAATAATGGCCTTCAGATTCAGGGACAGGTTAAGACGGACCTGCTGGTGATATTCTTCCGAAAACATATTCACGATTCGGTCAATCGCCTGATACGCATTTGTTGTATGGATTGTGGCCAGACAGAGATGCCCGGTTTCAGAAGCCATTAATGTCTGCTCCATGACTTCCCTGTCGCGGATCTCGCCAACAAGAATAACATCGGGGCGCTGGCGCAAGGCATTTTTCAAGGCGACGGAATAGGACTCCGTATCAACACCGACTTCGCGCTGTGACACGACGGATTTCTTATGCTCATGATAATATTCAATCGGATCTTCAATGGTAATAATATGCCCCTGCTCACGCGTATTGCGATAGTCAATCATCGAGGCCAGCGTTGTCGATTTACCCGATCCGGTCATCCCCGTAACCAAAATCATGCCGCGTTTTTCCAGGCATAACTCCTGCAGCAATTCAGGCAGGCGTAATTCGGAAAAGCTTGGAATTTGTGAAATGATGCGACGGATAACCATGGCTGGCAATTGACGCTGGCGCATGGCGCTTACCCGGTATCGACCATATTTACCGACATCAAGAGAGGTATTCAGTTCCATATGCGCTTCAAAATCACGGCGCTGGCGACTGGTGAGTGTTGTGCTCATAATCTCGTTTATTTCTTCAATGGTCAACGGGGCGCGGCGTAAGGGATACAGAACACCCTCTGCCCGCGCCGTCGGCGGATAGCCCACGGTCAGGTAAAGGTCACTGGCCTTCATCTCAATCATCACCTTGAAGTAATCAAGTATTTCTGGCGCTCCACTCAAAAGGAATAACCCTCTTCTTCTTTAGCGACATTGGTAGTCGTCGGCGCAGGCGCAGGGTCAATACGCGGTGCGGCAGGTGCCTTTGCCCGCGCAGATGCCGCCGCTTCCGCTTTATCGCGGTTTGCGCCATCTTCATCGGTAGCCTTCATGAGAACAGTCTGGGCTTCCTCACGCGAAACAACACCTTGCTGGACCAACGCTTTGACTGAGTCTTCCATCGAAGTCATGCCGTATCGTGATCCTGTCTGGATCATGGAGAAAATTTGTGTAATCTGGTTCTCACGGATCAAGTTCCGCACGGCATTTGTACCGACAAGAATTTCAAAAGCACCAATACGGCCACGGCCATCGGAACGCTTCAACAAAGACTGGGATATAACGCCCTGCAGTGAACTTGATAACATGGCGCGCACCATTTCCTTATCACCGGATGGAAACACATCAATAATACGGTCAACAGTTTTGGCGGCGGAGCTTGAGTGCAACGTACCAAACACCAAGTGTCCGGTTTCTGCCGCCGTCAGTGCCAGTGAAATTGTTTCATAGTCACGCATCTCTCCCACCAGGATGACATCCGGGTCTTCCCGCAGGGCACTGCGCAAAGCACGGGAGAATGATTTTGTATCGGGACCAATCTCCCGATGGTTCACCAAGCTCTTTTTCGAGACGTGGAAAAATTCAACAGGATCTTCAATCGTCAGAATATGGGACGCATGATTTTCATTTATATAATTGATCATCGATGCCAAGGTTGTTGACTTACCGCTACCCGTCGGACCGGTTACAAGCACAAGCCCCTTCTCCAGCTCGGCAAAACGGCGGATCACTGGCGGCAGTTCAAGCTCTTCCATTGTAGGAATAAGTGAGGGAATGCTCCGGAATACGGCAGATGTCCCTTGCCGTGATGTATACGCATTTACCCGGAAACGAGCTTTTTCGCCAAAGGCAATGGCAAAATCAAGCTCCAGTTCGCGCTCATAATCAGAACGCTGATCTTCCGTCATAACGGAGTAAAGCATCGCGCGGATTTCATCGCTTTTCAGGGGTTCAGCCTTTACGCGTTTTAATTCACCATGAACCCGGATGATGGGCGGATTGCTGGGACTTAAATGTAAGTCCGATGCATTATTCTGCATCGTAAAAGCGAGAAGCTGCGTAATATCCAAGATATCCTCCACACACTGAGAAAAGAGACGGAATTATTTGAAAGGAAAGGTTTTTCCCCTTGTTCTTTTAAGTATTATCCTAAAAAAGCAAACAGAAAGTAAACAAGACTAAATTATTATAACGTATAAAGCGGGATAGAGCCTAGCCCTAGCAAGAGCAAACAGGCATAAAAAGACAGAATAAGGGCTGGACCGAAGGGGAAAACCGGGTCTTTTACGGTAAAACGCCATAAAATACCCCAGACAACCCCCAAAACACCCCCCATCATCAGGAAAAGGGGCAAAGCCGCCAAGCCTAGCCATAATCCAGCCACGGCAAAAAATTTAACATCACCGAAGCCAAGCGCATCTTTTTTAAGAATAACCTTCATAAGCGCGCCCACCAGCCAGATCAGGCCACCATATAAAATAGCAGCCCCTAGCCCCTCTACCCAGGCAGGAATATTTGTTTCCACCATAAGGCCGGTCAGGGGGACCAGGTGATCCGGCGCATAAAAACCAATTGAAACGCGAAAAAGTAACCCCAACACAGCGCATATAATCATGAGCTGGTCCGGCAGGATCAGGTGATCACAATCAATTACAAACATGGCCACAAGAAACGGCATGGCAAGAATAATCAGTAAAACCGGAATGACCGGTCCCCATACAATATAAGCCAGCAGACAGGCGAGCATAGTGCCCAGCTCCACCAGCGGATAACGCAAGGAAATAGCGCCCTTGCAGTAGCGGCACTTCCCTCTTGAAAACAACCATGAAAAAAGCGGGACCAGATCCAGCACACCCAATTTATGATGGCATGCCGGGCATTCGGATCGCGTGGCCTTGCGCTTGTCCTTATCACTGATCCACGAAATATCCCGCGGTATGCGCCAGATCATAGCTGTCGCAAAACTGCCGAAAATCAATCCGGTTATACTGACGGTAATATAAGAAAGTATCTCTATATCCGGGAGCACTTAGTTACGCTGGCGCAATACAGACAAGCGGTCATAAATCTGATCGCGGGCAAGAGCGCGTCCCCCGGCATAAATTGTATCGATTTCCAGGGCCTGTTCATAAAATCTGATCGCATCTTTTGTCAATCCGGCACGATCGGCGATAACGGCCATATTGAACAAATGCTGCGGATTTTCCGGCTCCATCGTGGCGGCCATTTGCAGGTAACGCAGGGCATCCTTATTATTACCAAGGTCTGACTCAGTAATGCCGATCTGCGCCGCGATACCGGCATTATTCGGATATTTCTCGCGCAGGTCTTTCAAGCGGCGCAAGGCAACATCGGGATATTGCTCACGTAAAACACCCAGCATATTCAGCAAGGCATTCTGATTGTTCGGCTCGATCGCCAGCAATTCATCATAAGTGCGCAAAGCCGTGTCCATACGGCCAGCCTTCTGATAGGCGATAGCCTTACCCATCAATGTTTGAATGTTGCGCGGATTTTGTTCATACAGACGGTCAAACATTTCAATCGCGGCATCATAACGCCCCAATTTCACCGCACGGTTGGCCGCGACCAACAGGGCATCAGATCCTCCCGCGGAAGAAACCTTCTTCACCACAATAAATTTGGAGCCCGGTTCGCTTGAAGGGTCCAGTTTACGCGGCGCATCCGATCCATTCACTGAGCCAATTGATCCCGGAGCACTTGCCGAAACATTATTTTCTGAATCATAGTAATCATCCGGACCATCTGCCGCCTTTGCCAAAGGGGCAACGGGGGCGGCAGCCTCTCCCGAAACGGCGGTATCAGTTTGCGTAACCGGCGTTGCTGCTGCAGGCTCTGGGGTGTTGGCTGACAGGGCTGTTGTATTAGTGGGAGAGGATGGAACGGGCGAAGCCGGCGCTAACTCGGCGGCGGGCGGAGTAGGAATATCGGCAGGGACAACTTCCGGGGCAACTGGCGCAACGTCTACTGCGGCGGCTGTCTCTATGGGCGCGGGCTCTGCGGGTGTTACCACATCAACTGTTGATGTGGTATCTGTCGGTATCTCTGTCACTGATGTATCGGTCACGGATGATTCAACGGATGGGGTTTCTGCGGCAGGCTCAACTGGTGTTGCCGACTCTGTATCCGCTACGGCAGGTGGTGCGATGTCTGCGGAGGCAGTCTGATCTGCAGGTGTTTCAGCTACCACTTCTTCCACGGGCGCGATGCTTGTATCTTCTAACGGTGCTATAGCATTGGGATCAACAGATGCGGTAGCATCTGCGGAATCCACTGGTGTGATTCCATCAACGGGCGGCGCCATGGTCGTATCGGCACTTGCCGTATCCGCATCATTCACAATAGGCTCAGGCATCGGAGGATTACTGGCCTCTGTGATATCTGTAATATCTACGGGCACGCCGTCAACAGGGGCCGCGCCTTCCGCCACAGGCATGGAATCAGAGGGTGCAGGTGCTTTGCTTGCCCCACCAATAAAACCGGAATTTAAAAGAAAATATCCACCAATACCGCCAGCGGCAATAAGAACGACCAGAGGCAGAATAAAGCGTCCCGCCCCGCCACCGCTACCTTTGCGCTTTTTGGGCTGATCTTCAAAAACGAAATCCACATCATCTTCACCGAGGGATTCATCCAGATCGCTATCATCAAAATCTTCCAGCTCTTCGAAATCGAGATAATCATTCGCGCGCGGTGAAGAAGAAAGCTTATTCGGCTCTGTGTTTTCCGCTTCCTCATTATCAAATGAAAAATTATTATCCGGGACCGCAGGTGTTTGATCATCCTCAATCGAAAGATTAAAGTCTTGTGCGTTAGGATCTTTTTCGTCTGAGTTCATGATCAGGAGGCCTTTTTGTTCAGTCTGAATTTTTGGTCATACCAAGGAAAAGTAACAGAAATCACTTTACAAGTGAATCGGTTAATTATAACAAACCCCTGATTTTAATATAGAGAATTATATTTTAAATATCAGGCGGCCTGGCGGTCATGCAGCAGGTTCAGGAAAGCGCGCTCAATATTGCCATCATGCCCCGCTTCTAATAAACCGGCGGGCGTCCCGGTATAAATCAGGGTCCCTTGGCTTAAGACGGCAACACGATCACATATTTCATTCATATCTGACAGAATATGGGAACTAAGGAAGATGGTCCGCCCTTCTTCCTTTACTTGACGCAAAGCATCTTTAACAAAGGCGCGCGCTTGTGGATCAAGGCCACTCATAGGCTCGTCGAGGATCATCAGAGTACAATCGGTAATTAATGTAGCCAATAACCCCAGTTTTTGGCGCATCCCTTTTGAATAAGTATTAACACGGTTCGCTAAAACCGCAGGGTCGAGCGCCAGGGAACTGGACAAACGAAACGCCCTTTCTTTATCAAAAGGCAGATTATAAAGACGTGCGGAAAAAGCCAGAAACTCCAAACCGCTTAAGAAAGACGGCGGGTCAAAACGCTCTGGCAGAAAAGCCAAATGCTTTTTGCTTTCCGGATCCGTGTGATGCAGGCCCTTAATCGTGATAGAACCACCGTCATACTGGCGCAGCCCCAGAATGGATTTGATAAGCGTTGTCTTGCCTACGCCATTCAAACCGATAAGGCCGAATGTTTCACCTACTTTGATATCGAGGCTAAGTTCTTTTATAACACGCGTTTTTCCGTATGAAACAGATACGGAGTCTATGTGAAGCGCATCTAAATTTTTTTCAGTAGCCATTAAAATCTCCCCGAAAACTACATAGGTGGTGGCGCCGGTGGCGGCTCAATACCCGGCAGGAAAATCCGGGCATCCAGATTAAACCGCTGATGCGGACGAATACGGATAGGATAAATAAGATTGGTGTATTCATCATACCATTTCATGTCAACATGGGTCTTTGTCACTTTAATGTCGATAATCTGTTCCGGCAAGGCATTGGGCGCAAGACGCTGGCCGTTTAACCAGATTGTCCATTGCGACGCGCTTCTATAAGCAATGCCGCTGAGCGCGATGTTCCGTATCCCCGGCTCCCGTGCTTCTGGCGGGGTTGCCGCACCGGAAGCATTAGCATCGACCAGCTCAGACGGTGTCGGTGGACGGGACAAGAAACCGCGCTTGGCCTCATCAAGCAAGGCATATTCCCATGGCAGGTAAAACAGCGACCCTAAATCTTGCGGCGTAATAACGGGTTTCTCAAGCTGCGATTTCTGCGCAAAAATTCTTTGAATATCCTCGGCAGGTTCTTCGGCCGCCATCCCCACCGGCATGGCAATTTGTGGCGCAGATCCATCAGAGGACGCAGGCGGAGCCAATCCCACGGGCGCCATACCAACGGGATCAGCGCCCGGCGCCTGTAGTGCGGCATCCGGGGCCGGCGGTGCGGAGACCTCAAACCCCTCATCAGACGTTGTTGTTTGCATATCTTGTGCTTGCAGGACGGTAACAAATGAAAGCGTGGTCATAGCCACAAGGCAAGCTGTTGACAGCAATTTTAACCGGGAGCTTATCTTCATGGAGTTACCTCCGGTGCCGCATTCGGGTCAACGGGGGCCTTCTTAATCAACGTGCTCCAGCTAAATACCAGGGAGGCCTTGATCAAGGGGGCGGACACACCATTACCAATCTGACGTAATATCGCCTCGTTAATGTCGGATGCGCGCTCCAACTTCAATTCTTTTAATGTCAGATAGCCGGAGAATGTGTTCTCCATCCAGTAAACAAAATTATATATATCAATATCATCCATCGCATCAATATTGACCTCAATCGGGCTGCGCAGAATAACATAGCCTGGCTCCGCGAGTTTTTCACTTTGAATAACTTCTGCCGCTTTAATATTATACTTAACAGATAAAATACGGATGAACTGCTGGATATCATCAATCCGCTTACTGGCACTGGCACGATTTTGGTCGGAGAAGAAGCCTGTCGTCTCAAGAACCTGAAAAAGTGCTTTCTGATCATTAATCTGACTGAATTGCAGACGCAGGCGTTCCGTCTCCCCGCGTTTCTGCGTAAGGGAGCCCGTCACCGCGGTCAGTTCGGAGCTCAGCTTGACACCCCGTGGCACTAAATAGAAATAGGTTAGAGAGCCCACAAGAACATTGATAACAATCAATGCACCTAAAATTATAAGTCTTTTTGTTCCCAATACATAAATCATTGTGCTGCCGGCGGCTGCCCTCCCTGTGTAGAATCAGGTATCGCCGTCGCAGCAGGATCCGGGGTCTCCGCGGGAACAGCTTCGGGTGCCAGAATATCCCCCGGCTCGGCAACCGGTGCCGCCGCATCAGGGTTGGCAGGATCCACAGGCGCAGATCCATCTGCAGCGGGAGCCGCCTCTGTTGCGGGTGTAACGGGCGGAGCATTTGTCACATCGCGGCGCAAGGATATTTCTGCGATAAAATCTTGTTTCGATTCAGCGACGATTTCTTCCGCCGTACGGCCGGCAGAACCGGAGAAACTATCGCTATATTCCAGACCCGCTACGTTCTTATCAACATTCACTGTATAGTTAGGCAAAAATGTTGAAAGTCGTTGCTTCAGATCATTAACTTGCCTTACGCCCTCTTCCGGATCGATGGTTGTCGGGAAGCTTAGCTTGATTACGGCATTGACAGTACCTTTTACAGTATCCGGGGCATTCGGATCAACACCTTCGGCGATATCTTTTGGAGTGTAAGCAAGGCTTAAGGCATTAATGCGCAAATCATCACCAAGCGCTTTATCAATTGCGTTTACAAACGATAAGGTATGAACATTCTGGAGCTGCATTTCACGGAATGTATCAATCGATCCCTGCACAAGCTTGACATCAAAACCCAGCCGCTCGAGCTGAGCCAGAGAGTCGTTATATTCTTGCTCAGCCTGCGCGACCATGCCTTTCTGCTCATCAAGCTTGCCGCTTTTTTCGCTTATAATCCCCATCTGACCGATTAAAGTCCAGCTGAAATAAACAGCACTAAGCAAGAGCAACCCCATGGCAGCCGCCGCACCTTGACGAATTTTATTAATCTGACCAAGGCCGTCCATTTTCATCGGAAGAACGAATGTGGTCTTGCGTCCAATCCATGCTACGTGCAAAGCATCAGCTAGATAGGGTTTATCCTGAATACCGATTGTTATGCCCAGCTCACGCGCAGCTTCGGGTGCCGTGATAGCGGAATAACGGCAAGGAATATCAATAAAGCTTTCAAATTCCCGACCCGCATCGGGCTTACATATAACAATAACATCCGCCGTATCTTGTGGTGTATAGCCAAAGCGGGACAGATAGCTGATAGTCGCAGAAAATTCCTTACTGACTTCCTGCGCCCACACGCCCGGATCAACATCCGGATCCACCATCGGAGTCATACGTGTCATAGCCAGCTGACCATCGCGCACAATGACCTGACGCAATGAATTGCCCAAATGCTGTCCTATGAAAATTGACCATTTTGCCGGAGCCTGTGTTTTCTCCGTCAGCTTTTTAGCGAGCGCAGAAACCATATCCGATGATTCAATCGGCAGCAGGCAAAAGCCGGAGATAATGGCATAAGATTGTTTGACCGCCTCTAAAGTCTTATTAATAGCATCAGATATGGGCACAGCCGCGAATAGATACAGGCCGCGCATTTCCTTGATCTCTTGAGGATTACGGCTTGATTCTTTCCCGGGCTTGATCGCCAAAGCACCCCGGATAGGATAATTGGGGAATGCCACCTGCAAGCGACGCTGCAAAACACTGGCACGGTCCATAACTCCCACAGCCGGCAGGCGCTGACCGCCCTTGAAGTGCTGGTCCGTCATATCGTTGAGGATCAGAACCGGCTTACCGCCACAATCATTGCGAATAAGGGAGGCGACAATCGTTTCGAAACCATCCGTTTGCCAGGGCACAGAATCAATATGCTTTGCCACCCGTGCCGTCACGCTAAAAACGGACAGCCCCTCATCCCCTATCAGGAGGACGCAACGTGAAGGAGATAACATCGGGATAGGCATTAATCAGAGACCCGGTTAAGGATTAGAAATTCATATGCTCAAAGCTGGCGTAGATAGGACCGAACACGCCCGCTGCAATCCATAGAATCATACCACCTAAAAGTCCTGTAAGGGAAGGCTCAATCGCCGCAATTAATCCGGAAATTGCTTCATCCACGTCGGAGGTGTAGAAATCCGAGACCTGATCCAGAACAGGTGTAAGGTTACCGGACTCCTCACCCACCTTTAACATGCGGGTAACAAGACTTGGAAATTCACCGGATTTATTGAACGCTTCAGAAAGCGGGCTACCAGTACGGACCTCTTCAATAACGGTTTCAAGCGCCGCCGCCATAGCCAAATTGGTAACTGTGCGCCGAGAAGCATCTAGAGCACGCAGCACATCAATACCGCTCGAATACAGCGCTCCAAAAGTTTGAGAGAAGCGCGCCACGTTTATTTTACGCAATAGCGGGCCAACAACTGGCGCATTCAACATCCAGGAATCGAGTGTGAACGCGGCAGCATCCGACAATTTGCGAATCGTTTTGATCGCAATAAAGATCACGACCGGCGTCAACAGAACCGCCCACCAGTAATTAACAAAGAAATCAGATGTTGCCATCAAGGACGCAGTGTACCAAGGAATCTCCTGATCCATATTCTTGATAAAGCCGACAATCTGCGGAACAACGACACCCATCATAACGACAATAGTTAATATAACGACCACACCGACAATCATAGGATAACGGGTTGCCTTGCGGATTTTAGTCTGCATCAAGTCAACCCATTTAAGGTATTTGATCAGCTGACGATAAGCCGCGGGCAAATCACCAGTTTCTTCACCTGCAGAAATCAGTGCAAGATACAGGTTTGTGAATACTTTTGGATGCTTAGCCATGGCTTCGGTCAATGATGCCCCTTCGGCAACATCGCGGTTAATATCGGCCATAATATCACGCAAGGCGGGTTGATCCGTCGTATCACGTATATCGGCGAGCGCGGATAAAAGAGGCACACCGGCGCCCTGCATTTGCTCCATATGAATAAAAAGCTGAATCAGGTCACGAAGCTTTACCTTCTTTTGTAGAAGTGAGAGGCCACCCTTTTTCTCACTAATCAGCGCACATTGTACCAGCTCCATCCCGTTTTTCTGAAGCTGGTTATGAAGATCAACCTCATTGAGTGCAGAGATAACGCCTTTAGCAGGACGACCCTTGGAATTTATAGCTCTATATTTATAACGCTGCATTTATGCCCCCGGAAGAAAAAAGATTATTTATTAATGTCGACAACCTTCGCTAATGACTCGACAGTAGTAACGCCATTTAATATTTTAAGGATGCCATCATCCTTCATGCTTTTAAAGCCCTTTTCAACGGCCTTGTTCTTTAACTGGATTTTTGTACCGCTACCCGCGATAATTTCATCCAGCTCTTCATCTAGCATAAGAATCTCGGCCACCGCCACACGGCCCTTATACCCTTGACCGGCACATGCCTGACAACCGCCCTGATGCGCGCGGTAAATTGTCGGGGGATCATTGGGATCAACTTTCAAAATTGCGCATACTTCCGCATCTGGCGTATAGGCTTCGCGGCATTGCTTGCACACTATACGCACAAGACGTTGCGCAAAGACGGCGATAATCGCCCCTGCCACCATTCCAGGCTTCAGCCCCAGATCCAGCAAACGAGGAATAGCACCAAAGGAATCGTTCGTGTGAAGAGTCGTATAAACCTGGTGCCCGGTCATAGCGGCTTTCAATGCCATTTCTGCGGTAATATGATCACGAATTTCACCGATAAAGATAATATCCGGATCCTGACGCAGCAAAGCTTTAATACCATCTCCAAATTCAAGAACGCCTTCGCGCACATGAGTCTGGCGGATCATGGGCAGTGAATATTCAACCGGATCTTCCAATGTCTGGATATTCACTTCCACATTGTTAATTTCATTCAACATGGAATAAAGCGACGTTGTCTTACCGCTACCTGTTGGACCAGTGACAATAATAATCCCTTCAGGGCGGCTTTGCGCCCGTTTGATCTTCTCCAGATTTCCGGGACTGAAACCCAGAGCCTCCATGGCCATGATGTTCTGGCTTTGGTCAAGAATACGCAGAACGATATTTTCGCCATGAACGGTAGGCAAGGATGACACACGGAAATCCGCAATACGACCACCAACATTCATGCCAAAGCGGCCATCCTGCGGCGACAGCTTGTCGGCAATATTCATGTTGGACATGATTTTAAGACGCTGAGAGATACCGCTCCAATGCTGCTTGTGCAAAATCTGCGCGGTAAACAGAACACCGTCTTTACGATAACGCAGGCGTACAAAATTTTCTTCAGGTTCAAAGTGAAGGTCAGACGCGCGGATTTTTACCGCATCAAATACAAGCGCATTCACAAGACGCACGACCGGGTGAGAAAACGCATCGGCTTCCGATAATGTTGCAAGATCGGGTGCATTTCCCTCTTCCAGTTCGCGTAAAATAGCGCTGATGGAACTGGAATGGCCATAGGCCGCATCGATAGCTTCCACCAGCACACCGGCAGACGCCACCATCGGACGCACCATGATATGTTTGGGGAAGAAACGGCGCAACGTATCAAGCGCCACAACATCATATGGATCAGCCATAGCGACAAAGGCTTCATCACCCGTAATCGACAAGGGCAGGACCTGATATTTCGTTGCAATGCTTTTATCGATCATGCTCAGAACTTCGGCATCGATAATCGTATTCTTGGGATCAAACAGACCAAAGCCGGATTGCTTCGCCAGAAACGCCATCAGCGTACTTTCTTCGACAAAGCCCAGCTCAACCAAAATCTGGCCTAATAATTTTCCGCTTTTCTTTTTTTGCTGAAGGGCAACATTCAACTGACCTTCGGTAATAACACCTTGCGCGACAAGTCGTTCGCCCATACGCCCGGAACCCGGCGCACCAGCGGCAGCAGCGCCGGGATCATTGGAGTCCTGGCTGCTGCTAATATTAGCCCGCGCCGCAGGCACCAGCTCACGAGAGCGTACAGCGCCGCCGCCAGACCCTGCGCCCGTATTGGCGATGGATACAGCTTCGTCTTCAAGAGACAGGTCAATCTTGGGATTATTTGGCTCGTTCATAACTGGTCTTTTTCTCATTCGGAAGATGTAACCGCGACTCGGCTACAGATTGAGAGCGGAAAGGATGCTCCTGTATTGAAATTAAAGCATAATATTAAACAAAACAATAACACGTTATGAAAAATATAGGCGATAGAAGGAAGAACTCAAGACAGGTAAGATAAATTACCCTTATACGGCTTTCTGATCAAGAACCCTTATCGCAATAATGATAAAAGTTATAACCAGTATAATCAGCCCCAACCACCAGGCCTGCCACAACCCATATCCCGTCAGGCCTACGGAAATCAGCGCCATTAAGGATGGCAGGGCAATACGCGCCGCCGGTATGCTGAGACGGGCACGAAGAGTGTTCAATATATATATAAGTGAGGCCGACAGAAGAACCGCTCCCAGCGCCCCAAACTCAATCCAAACCTGTAAGAAAAAATTATGCGGGTGCAAAATATACGTCCCACTTTGATAAATTTCTTTTGAATCAAATGTTTGAACATTTTTTGTGACGTCGATTCCGAACCCGGCCAACGGCTGCTGTAAGGCAAAGCGGCTGATAAAATCCCATACTTCCATACGGTTACCAACATGCGCACCCCCGCCCCCCAGTCCTGGTAAGCTATGCAAGGTCGCCGCATGATGGGTAAAGAGGTAGCTGGCAAGCCATGGCGCACACAGGATCCCCACCACAAACGCTGCCATAAGAGTAAACCAACTGTAGCGGCAGCGGTAAGGAAACAGAAAAAAGAAAGCCAGCATCACCAGAGCGGCCAGTTGCGCGGATTGACTATCGGTTTTCAATAAAAAAGGAAGAGCAAGAAGAGTTAAAAAAACCATCGCAAGCTTTTGTTTTCCTTTAAAAAACTCCATAGCCAGCACAGATACAGGCAGTAGCATCAAAACCGCACACACCGTCGTCCGGTTCAGCTCATGATCCTTGACCGTCATGCCAAAATCCAGACCCCGCGTTAAACGAAAAAACGGATAATTGAACCAGATCTCTATATTCAAAAGGATGAGGAAGATAATATAAGCCATTGGTATAAAACGAATATATTTACCAATATGATTGAGCGGAATATACGCCACCACACTGATCAACAATAATGACGGCAATATGACGACGGCGATCTTGCCCGTGCGCTCCCAAGCTGCATCCGGATACAAGGCCCAGAGGCAGCTGGCCAGCGCCAACGCCACAATTCCCACTCCCATTCCTATCGCAGGAAGAAACAGGCGGGGGCGTACTTTATATACAAGCGCATAAAGGCCGGTAAATACCAAACCTAGTACAGAAGGTGAAAAGCCTAGATTTCGGGGAACAACAAGGACGGACAGAATAAGGGCGGATAAAGCCAGACAAAGGGATAAACCATAAAGATTATGCTTTGCCTGGTCCATGAACGCAGCCGTATTCCTATGTTTTTAATGGCGCGCCCGAAGAGATTCGAACTCCTAACCTTCTGATCCGTAGTCAGATGCTCTATCCAATTGAGCTACGGGCGCCCGGGGTATCAAAACGAGGCCTATATCTACGCAAACCGGAAACATAATGCAAGCATTTATAAAAGGATTGTGCATTTTTAGCCGTATTTATTTGTTGTGCCTTGACAGTGCCTTGAGGAGTTAATAGTGATTGGTAGTCCAAGTGCGGGCGTAACGATTCAAAATGTAACGGCTTTTATGAAACTCATGGCTTCAACATCTTCTCTGGCACTGATAATGGCGTTGGCCATATCGGGTGCTGCTTTGGCCCCGCAGGCCCTGGCCGCGAACGGCATGAAGCCTGCGCTTGTTATCTCTAACGACCCTCTGCCGACAAACCTGCAGAATCAGGTTTATGGCAGCTCAAGGGTGCAGGATATCACACCGTCGCAAGTGACCGGCGCGTCCTACTTCGATGATTCGGCAACAACGCCTGTCGGTCGCAAGGTTGAAGAATTGCGCAATGAGCTGTTCTCCCTGCAAGGCACTGTCAGCAAATTGTCCGAAAACCTTGCCCAGTATCAAAATAGCGGCCGTTCGCAGGCCGCAGAATATTATGCCAGCGTTGCAACGATCAGCACGCAGCTGCAGGCCGGAACGACACCGGGTAATCCCCGCCTGGTTCAACGGCTGCATGTAGCGCGCGATAACCTTGAAAAACTGTCCGGCAATATTGCGCAGCTGAATGATCTGGCTGTACAAATTTCAAACGCGGCCTCTGTATCATCTTATCTTCTGGAATCAGCGCGCGCGACCTACGGTCTGTCCGGTGCGGTCGAAGAAGACCATATACGCCTTGCCCAACTTGAAGACTCGGTCAATAGCACGATCGTGATTATTGACCGCCTGCTGAACAATATTAATGATGATATCACGCGAACGGTTGCTTATCTGGGTACCGAACGTGAAAACCTGCGCACCCTGTCTCTCGCCATCACAACGGGCGACTTGTTCGGAAAAAGCCTTGCGAACCGCCCGTTCTCCGGCGCGCAGCAAGCAAGTTTTGCCGCAGAACCAACGTCCGCTTATAGCGGTAGCAGCATGGGCACAATCACGGCAACACCATTGGCTCCGACATCCTTGGCACGCGCCCCTGCGGCTGTGCCCGGCGGTCGCCGCCCTCTGGTAAAAATTCGTTTTGACCGTCCCGATGTATCTTACCAGCAACCTGTTTATATGGCCGTCAGCCAGGCGCTGCAGCGTTATCCGGATGCCCGTTTTGACCTGGTTGCCGTCAATCCGCAAAAAGGCAACGCCGCCGAAGTTGCCATTGAAAGCACACGCGCCCGTCGCAACGCGGAACGCGTACTGCGCAGCCTGACCGAAATGGGTGTTGATACCAATAAAGTCGACCTGTCCTACGCGCCTAGCGCCAATGCGACCACTAGCGAAGTTCATTTATATATCCACTAAGAACAGGACTTTGACACGAATATAAAAGCCTGCTTGTCAAATCAAGCAGGCTTTATTTTATCCTGAATATCTTATTGAAATTTACGTGGGGGGATATTGTTGAACAAACGCTTCGGCAGCTCAACACCCGCAAAATAATTGGCACCGCGCTTTGAATTATAGCGCACCTGCGGTTGCATCTGCATCTGGTTCATGCCGCCCATACCTTGCATTTGCTGAAGCTGCTGCAATTGCTGCGGTGTGTATTGGCCACCCTGCTGCTGTTGCAAGGCCGCCATTTGTTGAATCTGCTGCATTTGCTGAAGCTGCTGCTGTGTGTATTGGGGTTGGGGGAATGTGCTGGGATATTGCTGATTCCCACCAAATGTTTGGGTGGGATTGGCATATAGCAGTCCGTTATTCGGCATGCCAGCCTGCTGCTGCGCGTAGGGGTTAAATGTCCCTGTCTGCTGCTGCGCATAAGGGTTAGCAGCCTGTTGTTGACCAAAGGCAGGCTGCGCAGGATAAGCGCCCAGCATCTGTGCCAAAGCAGGCACAGGCATGAGTAAAACCGCAACTGAAAGTCCCGCCAATAATTTGTTTTTCATGAAAATACACAAGAAGATGTGAACCAGATTAAATCAGTGTACTACGAAATTCACAGAATTTCACCTTTGTTTTTCGTCAGGCTTCGCTCGGGGAACCCAAAGGGTCGGTTTTTGTGGTTGCCCCGGCTTCGGGGCCGCAAGAATACCTTTGGCGGCCTCGCCCTGCCCTGGTCTCTCGGGCCTGACATCGCCTGTTACGGGCTTAAGACCGGCGGCGTTCCCTTGCGGCGTATAGCGTTGAACCTGTGTGCGCGTTCCGGTATAGTCGGGCATGACCAGAGCAAATCCCTTCTGCTCCATACAATTTTCCAAAAAACGCTGCTTGTCCGCATCCCACGAGTAAATCTTCGAATTGGGGGCCTTCCCCGACGCCAGCATCTCTACACTCAAAGGGGGAAAGAGTACAGTGACGCATGCCAGATAAGCGGTATTATAAGCAGTCTGTGATTGGGTAGCCGTAACACGCTGCTGCTGCGCCTGCACTACAGGAGCCGCCACAAGAACCAGTCCAGCTATTAAAATGGCAGGAATCATAAAAGCCTCCGTCCCTTCACACACATCCATTGTACCATAATATTCTGGAGTTTTGGAGAAGTAACAGCCATCAGCGGGCCGCAGTTCAGATTTATACAAACCCATCCTTTTCAAGCGCTTTAAAAAATCGGGAACTATCGTCACGAATGGCATTTTGCTTATCTTCGCCCATGCCGTCATAGGTCTTATACATCATGCCGATACGATGATTGGATTTTAACTTATCGCGGTTACGGCTTAAAAAATCCCAATATAAATAGTTAAACGGGCATGCATCCGCCCCGTTTTTCTTCGACACTTTATAACTGCAATTCTTACAATAATCCGACATTTTGTTAAGATAACTACCGCCCGCCGCATAAGGCTTGCTGGCTAGATAACCGCCATCGGCAAATAATATCATCCCGGATACATTGGGCAGCTCGACCCATTCATACGCATCGGCATACACAATCAAAAACCACTCATTGACATGGGCCGGATCAATGCCGGCGATAAGGGCAAAATTTCCCAAAACCATAAGGCGCTGAATATGATGCGCATAGGCATTTTGCTTTGTTTCTAAAACGCATTGGCGCAGACAATTCATTTTTGTATGGGCCGTCCAGTAAAATTCAGGCAGTTTACGCGTATTCTCGAAAAAATTCTCTTTCGCGTAGTCCGGCATTTTCAACCAGTAAATACCGCGCACATATTCGCGCCATCCAATAATCTGGCGGATAAATCCTTCCGCCGCATTCAGCGGTACGCGCCCCTTACGGTATGCGTCCTCCGCAGCACGAACACATTCCAGCGGCAGGAGCAGCCCGCAATTTATATAAAAGCTGATATGCGAGTGAAACATCCACGGTTCACCTTCGATCATCGCATCCTGATAATCACCAAAATTAGTCAGGCGCTTTTCAATAAATAAATGCAAAGCCTGCAGAGCCTGGTCACGCGTTACTGCAAAGTAAAACGGCTCTATATCACCGAAATGATCGCCAAAACGCGCAGCAACCAATGAAATTACTTCATCTGTTATATCATCCGCTTTATTATTATATGGCGCGGGTATATTCAGCCCCTCTTTAGGGGGCTTTCGATTTTCTGCATCATAATTCCACTGACCACCTTCCGGTTCATCACCATCCATAAGAAGGGAATATTTTTTACGCATTTCGCGGTAAAAATATTCCATACGTAACTGCTGCCTGCCTTGGGCCCAGTCTGCGAACTCCTCGGGCGAACATAAAAAACGGTCATCGGGACGAATTTCCAACGGGATCTTAAAATCATTTTCCCAGCCCCGCATATCTTCGAGAACCCGGTATTCACCGGGATATGTGACAACGATACGGTCAATCTTATGCTGCGCCAAAGCGCGCCTGACTTCGCCTTTGAAAGACCCAGCATTTTCTTCGTGATCAAGCTTTGTATAGAGAACATTATATCCCAGCTGCTTGAGCTCTTCTGCAAAATGACGCATGGCGGAAAACAAAAAAGCGATCTTCTTTTTATGATGTTTTACATAGGTGGCCTCGTCCCAGACCTCGCACATCAAAATGATATCATCAGAGGGAACGCAACCTTTTAAACTCGATATATCCCGCGAAAGCTGATCACCCAGAATAAGTCGCAGTTTTTTCATCACGGCAGATCCTTTAAAAAATTGTTTCCCAGGCTTGTTTTATCTTGTTATCTATGGTGAGAGAAGTGACAAAAAAATAAAAAGTTACCTACCTGTCACTTTTGAAAAAGCCCAGACTACTCTAAAATTTAAACTATTTGATTTAATTAACAAAGTCCCCGTAGCTCAGCCGGATAGAGCGACGGTTTCCTAATTGTGAGGTCTATTTATTATTTGCTTGTATTTCAGTGCATTAGATGTATAATTATATGTCACTTAATTGTCACTTATGATGATTTTGTCACCTATATGTCACCTGAAAAGGAAGGCGATTATGAGCACTACCAAGTCCACGCAATTACGCATCACAAACACACTTGTAGATTCCCTGCGTCGCACGAAGAAAATGCAATTCATCCGTGACACAGTACAGCCCGGCTTCCAGATCAAAGTTCATCCTACAGGCCACACGATCTATCAAGTCGAAGCGCGTCTTGGTGGCACAGGCAAAGTAAAGAAATTCAAATTAGGCAGCGTCTCTGATATGCCCCTAGCAGAGGCAAGGGAGCGCGCCAGAGAGGCTCTAAGCAAAATCCGTTCGGGCATAGACCCGCTGCAAGAGAAACGAGCCCTTGTGCATGAAGGCAAAAGTCTAGGCAATCTTATTACCCTTTACATGGATACACGACCCCTAAAGCCAAGAACGCAAAAGGACTATGAGTACATCCGTGAGAAACATCTAAAGCAATGGCTAGACAGGCGCGTTAGTGACATCACAAGGCATGAAATTAGAGATTGGTACGCCCTAGGACGCACCGCCCCGACACAGACAGAAGGGGCCTACAGGTTTCTAAACTCTCTCATGGTATTTGCCATGGGCCTTGAAATCATCAATGAAAATCCATGTCAAATCGTAACCCAAGCCCGTATGCGCTACCGAATAAAAGCGAAAACATCACATCTTGAGGTCAATGACGACTTACCCAAATTCCTAACAGCCCTTACCCAATATCAATATTTACGTGACAGTGAGCGTGTTGCTCGCGACCTCACAATCCTTATCCTGACAACAGGCTTACGCTCAACCGAGGCCAGAACGCTAAAATGGGAAAATGTTGACTTTCGGCGTAAACAATTCACCATCCCAGACCCAAAGAACAGACGCCCTCATACCGTACCCATGGTTCCTCTAACCTATTCGCTCTTACGCTACCGTGAAGAAAATGCCGAAGGCTCAGAATATGTTTTCAGGATTAAACGTACAACAAAGTCGGGCCATGTAACAGACATCCAGAAAACCCTAACAAACATATGCGAAGCAGCAGAAGTGCCCATCGTAACGCCCCATGATCTGCGCCGCACCTTTGCCACTGTTTTAAACTCCATGGATGTTGGCTATGCCGACCTAAAGCAGCTCATGAATCACAAGGCAAGAGACATTACAGCGGGCGTTTATATACAGCCTGACATTGAAAAGCTTCGCAAAACTTTGTATGGAGTTGTCAGTTATTACGATCACAAGATTCCCCACTTTGCGCCAAGACAAGGATGTTCTCAATATGGCGAGGGAACGCTTCGCTTTGTCATTTACAACAAAGGAGACGTAACACCGACAGAACTTAGCAATCCTACCGATGAAGATCCTGAATGGATAGCTTGGAATGAACGGGAGCTTTGGGAAGGATAGGCTAAACTATTTCTTAAAAAGATCTTCAGGCTCAACACCTAGAGCATCGGCAAGCTTCAAGAGAACAGAGACAGAAAACGCCACATGGCCATTTTCAATCCTTGATATATAACCCCTATTAACTTCCGCCTCTCCAGCCAAATCCTCTTGAGACATACCCTTATCGGTTCTCAATTTATAGATTTTACGTCCTATGGTCTGTAAATTTGCCATAGACATATTGTTCACTATAATATACAGATAGGCCGTACACGATAGTGAACAAAAAGGATTTTGAAACCATGTCAGTAAAGGCTCCAGGAACAAATGCTCCGCTTCACCGCAAAGAAAAAGAAGCACTTCAACGCCGTGAAAAACTTATAAAAAATTATATAGATCAAGGCATGACAGAAGAAAAAGCTAAAGAAAAAGCCCAAGCAGAAATGCGGGATAATAACCAAGGGGATTGGCGACGTGGCTGAAGAAGATAAAGCAATAGCTATGCCTAATTTCTCTAATCGTGATTTGCAACGTTATGCTTCTCTGAAGACAGTTGGCATTGGTAGACTAAAATTTTTAGTTTATTCCTCAATTCTACATTTTATATTTTCCGTATCATTCAAGGCTCTTTCCGATATGAATTCTCAAGATAATCTTGGGATTCTTTCGCTTATATATAGCATTCTAATATCCCTACTGATTAAAAGAAGATTGCAGAATATAGGCCATTACTATCATGCTGTAATACTGGCATTTACTTGGTGTTTAATATCTATTTTCTATTACACATCTATGATCGGCTTAATGGGCATGGAAATGTCGTACATCGCTGCCAGCATCGGATTCCTTGTAATGTTTATAATTGGAGTACCAGCGAATATTTATCTTCTTCTTATGCCGAACGTGGAAAGCTGGTCTGATTTTAAAGACTCTTTCAAAGAAAAGAGAAAAATCAAAAAACTTAAAAAAAACCTAATACAAGAAAAATCAAAAATTATGGCATTAGATGAAATTGAAAGACTTAAGACTGAGATTGAAACTTTGAAAGCAGAGAAGAAATAAGCTAAAAATTTCAATATTAATAACTAATATCATAGATCAAATGTGCTGTTTCAGCTTCAATTTTTGTGCCTATTTTAAAAAATAAAGTTTGTAATGGTGAGTTTTCGGCACAAATTCTAATTTTTAATTTATAAATTACATTTTCCAATCTGATGTCCTCAACCATTACATGAGGATCAAAAGCATCCGAACGTGCCCACTCCAGCAACTCTATTGCAGATAAGCTGTCTATGTCAGGTGGCTCTATAAATCTTGCAATGGTGTAGTATTTTATGTCGCCTGGGTTAATTATTATTTTTGGGTGTTGAAAATTTTCAGCAATAAGATTTCTGTTTATATCATGAATGATTAGCTCATCCTCAGAAACCATATTTGCTATTAAGACTTCTACTCCATGCAATGGAACATTAGATACATTCTGAATTCCGATTCTTATAGTAGTTATAGACCTTAAATTTTCATCGGTTTTTACTTTGAAAATTCTATCATTCCCGTACATAACTCTGAGCTTAGGTGTCTCCAATATTCTTGCTCTGCGGGCGATAACAAATAGCAAGACAATAGCAAATGAAAATATCGTTGCTGGCGCCCATATCCATTTAGGCCATACCAAAACCGGAAAAAAGTTTGATGAGGAAGCTATTGCTCCCACGAGAATAGGCATCCAGGTAAGTTTTATACCCATCATTCGTGAAAACTCGTGGCGATATATACCTGATATATATTTGCAGTCTTTGAAAAATTCCTTAAACATGCCTCATACATGCCAATGATTTCATAATAAGTCAATGCTTTCATGACCTTACCTTGAAATATTGTTTCAAACTGAGGCACTACCCAAAATTGGACAATATTGACAATCTTAATAATTTCGCGTATAATTATCGCTAATAGCTCGTCTGTATAAAAGGGTATGTGCCTGTATAAAACTTTAAGACGGCGGAAGTAAACAGAGCTGCTAAATACAGCCAAGACCGCCACCCTCCCCCGAGCAAGACCACAGGAATAAAGGATTTAAGTGCATGAGAATGTGCTTAAAGCATCCTTCAGGTCGTTTATCGTGGCCGTAGGATGCGCTTGCTCGCACCAGCGACATAACCGGAACATGGATAACTGAAGGGATGGACGAGGAAAATGGTTCCCGCCTCCAGCCGCTAATACCTTCAACGATAAAACACTGTCTAGCTCACCTCAGGTGAAGATTGAATAGTTATGTCCCGTCTTAAGGCTAAGGAATAGAAAAGCTTCTGTTTCCTTGGTCTGGGAGGGGGAATAAATCTATCTGCTACCTAGATGAAAATAGATTAGCTGATTAAAATCAATTAGTTAGAACCATAACAACCTAAACAACTAAATCCTTACAGATTTAAACTTTTTCTATTAGCCCCATACCGCCAATACAGGATTTATCTATCTCAAACATACAAACTATGTCTCTTGTTTTGTAAGGCTCTAATTACAAACAAGGTCTAGCCCCTATTTTTTGCCCCTCCCCCTTCAAGAAGACATTGCACAGAAAAAACGTATTGTCGGCTTTTCAAGAGTACTCACCTATTGCTTAGTCGTACTAGCTATTATCTATGAGCGTCTATGGATACTTTAATACCCCTTTTAAAAAGCCTATAAATCAGGCTTCAAATGATACGCAATTGAAAAGCGTTTGATTTTGATTGTGTCGTAGTGTGTAGTGGTAAGTGCGTCATTCGATGGTCAAGAACTATCACATTCACAATGAACACAAATAAAAATGTCACCTATGTGTCACCCAGATAAAATAAGCGCCTATTCTTAAAACTTGCAAGTTATTGATATTATTAAATAAGTCCCCGTAGCTCAGCCGGATAGAGCGACGGTTTCCTAAACCGTAGGCCGGGTGTTCGAATCACCTCGGGGACGCCAAATTTTTTAGCCCATTATTTCAGTATGATGCAAACCCGTTACTGGTGTGTATTTAGCACTACATTCACTAATAAAGGATTTTATATGAATAAATTCGTTATAATTTCCGGCTGTTCAGGCGGGGGAAAATCAACGCTATTACAAGAACTCAAGCGGCGGGGATATACGGTTATAGAAGAACCCGGACGGCGCATTGTCAAAGAAGAACTGGAGAGCAATGGTACGGCATTGCCATGGGTGGATGCGCCAGCTTTTGCACGGCGCGCCATTACTATGGCTCTTTCTGACCGTGCGGCAGCACTATCGTCAGACAATTGGGTTTTCTTTGATAGGGGCTTAATCGATGCCGCCGCCGCGCTTCAGCAGTCGACTGGCGAAGCGATACTTGAAGAACTTGGACAATCCCACCGTTATCATCACCGCGTATTTCTAACGCCACCCTGGCCCGAGATTTATGCAACAGATAAAGAGCGGTGTCACAGTTTCGATCTGGCAATCTCGGAATATTCACGTCTTCTTGAAGTTTATCCGTCCCTTGGCTATGAACTCTCCCTTTTACCAAAAGTAGGAGTGAAAGAACGTGCTGACTTCGTTCTTAATGAATTGGCTGAATAGCCGCGATCCTATAAATTAGAAGCCTATGATCATTGAAAGTTCTCAATCTATCGATCAGGGGACGCCATTTGCATCGTTCTCCCGTTTGCAAATACGGAGGAATATAGTAACTTTGAGCGACTCACCGCCCGAACAGGTTAAAATATGAAAAAATTTCTGCGCGATACATGGTCCCTTATTACCCCCTACTGGCGTTCGCAGGAGAAATATTTTGCCGGGCTTCTGCTCTTTTCCATCATCGCCCTCAATCTGGGGGAAGTTTATATCAATGTCCGTTTGAATAAATGGAATAATGAGTTTTATAATTCGCTGCAGGAACTGGACAAGGACGCGTTTCTGGCTGCCCTTGTGACGTTCACGTGGCTGGCGGTTAGCTTTATCGCGGTGGTGGTTTACAAGACCTACCTCAACCAGATGCTGCAAATCCGCTGGCGGCGGTGGCTTACCAACCACTATGTCGCGCGGTGGCTGGATCGTCAGAATTATTACCGTATGAAACTCGTCGGGCAACCGGCGGATAACCCGGACCAGCGTATCAGTGAGGATATCGGTGATTTTATCCGCCTGACCCTTGGGTTGTCGCTGGAACTTTTAAGCTCGGTCGTAACCCTGTTTTCCTTCCTGTTTATTTTGTGGAACCTGTCCGGTACATTATCTATTCCGCTGGGGCAGTACGGAGATTTTACCGTTTATGGTTACATGGTGTGGGTGGCCCTGCTATATGCCGCCGCCGGTACGTGGATTACCATGGTTCTCGGCAAACCGCTGATCCAGCTTAATTTCGATCAGCAGCGCTACGAAGCGGATTTCCGTTTTGCCCTCGTCCGCCTGCGTGAGAACAGTGAAAGTATTGCGCTCTATAAAGGCGAAGCGCAGGAACAAGAAAATTTCCGTGACCGTTTCTCCCGGATTTTTACAAATTACTGGGCCATTATGAAACGGCAGAAAAAACTGACCTGGTTTACATCCGGCTATTACCAGGTTGCGAATATCTTTCCAATCCTCGTGGCCGCACCGCGTTTCTTTTCCAAACAAATTCAGCTCGGCGGCCTGATGCAGACGGCCTCTGCATTTGGGCAGGTCCAAAGCTCCCTGTCTTATATTATCGGGGCCTATAGCACGATTGCGGTCTGGAAAGCCGTTGTGGATCGTTTGATTGGTTTTGTTGAACATATCCAGAATGCAGATGCATTGAAAGACGAGATGAATGTTCTGGAACGCGATGAAACATCACAACACGCTTTGTCCGTCAGCAACCTGACACTGAACCTCCCCGATGGCACAACATTGCAGCGTGATATAAGCTTTGCCGTTGAGCAAGGCGACTCCCTGCTGATCTCCGGCCCGTCCGGCTGCGGCAAGAGTACATTGTTACGGGCACTGGCAGGCATATGGCCCTATGCGCAGGGGCATGTTGTCATACCGGCACAATCATCGGTCCTGTTCCTGCCGCAGACACCCTATATGCGCCTTGGCACCTTGCGTGAAGCGCTTTATTACCCTTATGATGCTGCCGCGGATGATAAAGATCTCTCAAGCATTTTGGCCCTATGCAATATCGGCCATCTGGAATCGCGGCTGGAGGAGACAGAGAACTGGACACAAATCCTCTCCCCCGGGGAGCGCCAGCGCCTGGCTTTTGCCGGCCTGCTCCTGAATAAACCGGATATGGTGTTTCTTGATGAAGCGACTTCGGCATTGGATGAGGAGATGGAGCTGCGCCTTTATACATTACTAAAAGAACGCCTGCCCCGCACAACATATATAAGTGTTGGCCACCGCAGCACATTGAAATCATTGCATAATAAATCACTGATCCTGAAAAACGCTTGACTATCGCCCGCGTCGGGGCCATGAATAGCATCACAACAAAGAAGGATACGATCATGGCCAAACATTTAAAACTCCCCCTGCTGACGCTTTGCCTGTTCATTGCCAGCTTCATGGTTTTCTATTCCACGACGTTCTCAAACGCGGCAGATCCCAAAGTTAATGTTGAGATCACAAGTGCCTTTATCTCCGCCCCACCCGCCGGCGCTAAAACAGCCGCCGCTTTCCTGACACTGACCAGCAAGACGGAAGACCGCCTGCTCCGCGCCAGCAGCCTGCGCGCCAGCAAGGTCGAACTTCATAATATGACGATGGAAGACGGCGTCATGCAGATGCGCCCCCTGGATAAAGGCATTGACCTTCCCGCCGATCAGCCGGTTATTCTGTCCCCCGAAGGCATGCATGTCATGTTTATTGGCATTACTGAACCCTTCAAGCCGGGCGAAAGAATTCCCGTGACCTTCGAGTTCAAGAATGCTCCCACACAAACCATCAATATTTCTGTCCGGTAAATAATCATGCGTTATTTTCGCTACGGCTTATGGATCCTGGTTTTTCTGGCCATCGCCGTTGTGGTTGCCTTGGGGCAGAATAAATCCACATCGGATAAAGTTGGCACCGTTACATACAAATCTTTTGAGATGACCAATCACAAAGGCGAAACGGTTACGGAGCAAGATTTTATTGGCAAGCCTACTGCATTTTTCTTTGGCTTTACTTACTGCCCCAATATCTGTCCCATGACCTTGCACCATATGACCAATATGATGAAGGAACTGGGCCCCGATGCCGACCGGATTAATATTGTCTTTATTTCCGTCGACCCGGAACGTGACAGGGTAGAAAGCCTTGCCACTTACCTGACATCTTTTGATAGCCGCATTATCGGACTGGTGGGCACAGAAGAACAGGTTAAGCAGATAACCAAAGCCTTCAACATCTTTTATAAAAAAGTAATCCTGGAAGATGGTGATTACACGCTGGATCATACGGCCAGCACGCTATTGTATAATAGCAAAGGTGAATTCCGCGGTACAATCGATTATCAGGAAAATCCAAAAACCGCGCTTGAGAAACTGCAGATGCTGGCGCAAAAGCAATAGAAAAGGCTCCCTATGGACCAAAAATCTGACGATGTCTTGAAAGAGAAGCTCGCGCTCTATAAACCCCTTATCGTTATTTTTGGGGTATCCGGACTAATGGCCCTTGCGTTGCACTATGGTTACGGGCTGCATTATATGAATGCACTGATGGGTGCGTTTTTATGCTTCCTCGCCACACTCAAATTTTTCAATCTTTCCGGCTTTGTAATGAAATTCCGCCGTTATGATATTCTGGCCGCGCGTGTGCCGGTCTATGGCTATGCCTATCCCTTTATTGAGCTGGCGCTTGGTACATTATATCTGGCGGATACGACGCCCATATTTACCAATATCCTGATGCTAACCGTCATGGTTATTGGAACGATTGGCTTGGTTCAAGTGGTACGCAGTGGTAAGGATTTATCCTGCGGCTGCGCCGGTGCCGGGTTCAATCTGCCCGTGGGACGCGTGACAATATTTGAAAATGCAGTCATGGGCGGTATGGCGCTGCTGAATATTATATTCATCGTTCTTTAGTTTCCCATCCGGCGAACGATTGTATGTTCCTGCAAAAGTGAAAATGCACCTTTTTGCCACTGCATACACTCAACCTTTATCTCACCTTCATGGATCGTTATGATATTATAGCCGTTGGGCTGCCCGCGCAGGCGCGATGATGTCGCCGTAGCCGCCCCGATAGAGGCAATCTGCCCCCCTTCATAGGGCGTCATGGTGACAGACGCATGGTGCACATGTCCCGTTAAAATCAATTCTACATTCAATTTCGTAAGCGCCGCATGCAACGCCATGCCCCGCCACACGATGGTTTTCAAGGGCACATTCACCGCCGCAATCAAAGGATGGTGACAGACAAGGATGCGGGCTTTTTCTTTGGGGGCCACGGCAAAAATAGCAATCACCCGCGCGATCTGTTTCAACGACACCATGCCGTGTGCCCAGTTCCAGTGCGGGACAACCCGGCGGGCCGTATTAATACCTACAATAATGCAGTCATCATCTTCATAAACCGGGTTGAGGTCTTTGTTGATATATTTTTTATAAAACTGGAAAGGCCGCGTAAAACGTATCGCCACATTCCATGCAATCACATCATGATTGCCCGGCACGACAAAAACAGGGGCCCTGATCTGGTCGATAAACGCGCGCGCCTGTAAAAATTCAGACCTGTAGGCGCGCTGCGTGAAATCGCCGCTCAGCACGACAATATCGGCATTATGGCCGTTAATGGCAGCAATCAGATTATCTTCAAGATCGGGATGCGTTGTCCCGAAATGCAGGTCGGATAAATGTAGGATGCGCTTATCCATTCACCGCGGCCTCATCCGGTACCAGCAAAGGCAAGGCTTGGGGTAAAATCTCGATCCGCGCAGGTGCCTTGACATTCATGGGCTCCCCATCAATCGCTACCATAATGGTTTTCTTCCGGCTTTCGAGTTGTAGATTTTTGGCGAAGAAACGGTGAACCGCCTCGTCCTTCTGCCAATTCAATCCCACAGCAAGCTTCAATAACAATCGTAAAGTCCCCACAAATGATGACGGCCCCGCAGAATAAACCGCCAGCTGACCATCCGTCAGTACATTACGATGCAAGCGATCCGATGGCAATCCCGCACTGTCCGCATAAGCATTATTGGCAATCACAAGAACATTCCCATTGACGACATGACGGCGGTTATGATGCCTTAAACGGAAACGGCGGCGGTTTGATTTATCAAGCCCCTGAAAAACCGCCGCGACCAGATTGGACCACGACCCCAAAGACGGCGTCTTGCGCGTTTCTTCGCGCAGGATACTTGCCTCCGGAATCAAGCCCACGGCAACATTGCACAAGAAAATATAGTCATTAATGCGCCCGGCATCAATCTCCAGAAGTTTACAATGCTTATAAGATTCCAGTGCCGCCTTTATATCAACGGGAATATTCAAATCCCGGGCCAGAAGATTCATCGTGCCCAGCGGAAGAATACCAAACGGCACCTTATCCTTGATAAGCAGAGACGCGCAGGAGGCAATTGTACCATCTCCGCCACCCACCAGAATATGGCCTTTCTTATTTTCCAGTACAGCCGCCAAAGCTTTTGCCATACCCTTGCCCTGCACATAATTTATATCCTGAACGCGATTACCGAGCGTTTCATTTATTAAGGCCGTCAGCGCGTCTTGCCCCATACTTAAAACCGTACCGGCATTCTCATTAATAATAATGTGAAACGGCAGAACATCTTTGTCTGTTAATGATAATGCTTCCATGGGTTCCTCTATTGCTTTTGTTGTCAAATAGATGAGCCCTTTAAAAGGTTCCGCGCCTGTTTTTTCAGGAACTTAAATGCAGGCTTTGCGTTTGACTACCGGAAGTCAGGCAAAGACGCCAGATAAAACATATTTGAAGGAGATTACAATGAGTACAGTAACAGCACTTTTTAAAGATAGAACAGAAGCCAGCGAAGCCCTTATTCGTCTGGAAGGCGTAGGTTTCCGTGAAGAACAAATCAGTCTGGTTATGACCGATGAGACACGCGGCACACATTTTGGCCTGAAAGAAGGCAACAAAGCTGATGAAGGCGCCGCTGCCGGCGCAACAGTCGGTGGTATTCTTGGTGCCATTCTGGCCGGTATCGCAACAGCCGGCGTTATTGCCATCCCCGGTCTGAACCTGGTTGTTACAGGTGCCCTTGTTTCCGGTCTTGCCGGTCTGGGTGCTGGTGCGGCCGTTGGTGGCTTGCTCGGTGGTCTGGTTGGTGCCGGTATTCCGGAACACGAAGCCAAAATCTACGAAAAAGAAATCCAGCGCGGTTCCGTGCTTCTAGCTGTTAAAGTTGAAAACAGTGAACAGAAAAAACTGGCAACAGATATCCTGAAATCTTTGAATGCTATGAATGTAGCAGCCTAAGATTCCCTGATACAAAAAGCGGCGCTTGACCTTAACCGGGTCAGGTGCCGTTTTTTTATTTCTGCGCTGCCTCTTCACATTCTCTGGCGGTGTGGTAGCCTTTAAATGATTCGTTGTATAAACCATAATTAAAGTCCAGGTCTTAAAACATGAAAATTCTTGTTCCTGTCAAACGCGTTGTGGATGCCTATGTCACTGTCCGGGTTAAAGCCGATGGTACGGGCATTGAAACCGCCAATGTCAAAATGTCCATGAACCCCTTCTGCGAGATTGCGGTGGAAGAAGCCGTACGGATCAAGGATGCCGGAAAGGCTACCGAAATCGTGGCCGTCACCGCCGGACCTGCGGCGTGCCAGGAAACATTGCGCACGGCCCTTGCCATGGGTGCCGACCGCGCCATCCATATCCAAACCGATGAAACGCTGCAGCCTCTGGCCATTGCCAAGCTGTTAAAAGCGGTTGCGGACAAAGAAACACCAGGACTGATCCTTACGGGTAAGCAGGCCATTGATGATGATCATAACCAGACAGGGCAGATGTTATCCGCCCTGCTCAACTGGCCGCAGGCAACATTTGCGTCAAAAATTGAACTGGCGGCCGACAGTGCCACAGTCACCCGCGAAATTGATGGGGGTCTGGAGACACTCAAAGTTAAACTGCCCGCCATCGTAACGACGGATCTGCGCTTGAATGAGCCCCGCTACGCCACATTGCCCAATATTATGAAGGCGAAGAAAAAAGAACTAACCGTATTCAGCCCTGCTGATCTGGGCGTGGATATTTCACCGCGCTTTAAAACCCTGAAAGTGTCCGAGCCTGCAAAACGCAAAGCCGGTATCAAGGTCGCCACGATTGCCGAGCTGGTTGATAAGCTAAAAAACGAAGCCAAAGTTATATAATTGAAGGAATCCCACATGTCCGTTCTTGTAATTGCCGAACACGACAACAAAACCCTGAAATCCACAACCGGACCAACAATTGCCGCGGCGCAAAAACTGGGCGGCGATGTCCATGTATTGGTCGCCGGATCTGGCGCGCAGGCCGTTGCCACACAAACTGCGCAGATCGCCGGTGTGGCCAAAGTGCTGCTGGCTGACGACGCAGCCTACGCCCATAGCCTTGCAGAAAATGTTGCCGCCCTGATTGTACAAGTTGCAAAAGGCGGCTACAGCCATGTTGTTGCGCCTGCCTCCTTCTTTGGCAAAAATGTTATGCCACGTGCCGCCGCTCTTCTCGACAGCCAACAAATTTCCGATGTCACCACGATTGAAAGCGCGGACACTTTTGTCCGCCCGATTTTCGCTGGCAATGCCTTCGCCACCGTGCAAAGTACAGAAGCGCTAAAAGTCCTGACCATCCGCCCGACATCTTTTGATGCACCCGCCGCAACCGGCGGCAGTGCCGCGATCGAAAATATCGCCTCCGCCGGCGATACGGGCCTAACCAGCTTTGTGGGCCAGGATCTGACCAAGAATGAACGCCCTGACCTTGGCACCGCTAAAATTGTTATTTCCGGCGGTCGTGGCCTTGGGAATGGTGAAAATTTCAAAGCCTATCTGGAGCCTGTGGCTGACAAGCTGGGTGCCGCCATTGGCGCGTCCCGTGCGGCGGTTGATGCGGGCTATGTCCCCAATGATTATCAGGTTGGCCAGACAGGCAAGATTATCGCTCCCAACCTCTATATTGCCGTCGGTATTTCTGGTGCCATCCAGCATCTAGCAGGCATGAAGGACTCCAAAGTCATTGTAGCCATTAACAAAGACGGTGATTCCCCAATCTTCCAGATTGCGGATTATGGCTATGTCGGCGACCTGTTTGAGGCTCTGAAAGAGCTGAAAGACGCTCTGTAAATAGGTTGGGAAAGCTTGAAAAGGCGCAGGAATCTGCCTTGACCTCGGCTCTTTAACCCCGTAAGCATGCCAAAGGGCTCAAGACCTTAACATTTGCGGTTAAAGTAATATGGATATAGCGCCAATCAATCTAGAGACCATATCAATCCGACTGGCGCAAACGCCTGCCGAAATTGAAGCCGCGCAGCATCTGCGCTACAAGGTTTTCTACGAAGAATATAAGGCAATCCCCACCCCCGAAATGGCTGCCCTGCGCCGTGACTTTGATGCCTATGACCCCATTACAGATCATTTGATTGTCGTTGATGAATCCGTGTCCGATCCGCGTGATAAAATCGTCGGCACTTATCGCCTGCTGCGCCGGGAAGCGGCGGAAAAAGCGGGCGGTTTTTATACCAGTGCCGAATATGATATTGCCAGCCTACTAGATAAAAAGGACGCGACCTTGTTGGAACTCGGACGCTCCTGCGTTCTCGCGGAATACCGCACACGCCCTGTTCTGCAATTGCTGTGGCAAGGCATTACGGATTACATGCTGGATCACAATATCGACATTATGTTTGGCTGCGCCTCCTTGCACGGTACAAATATTGAAGAGCTGAAATTACCGCTTTCCTATCTGTATCATTATCACCTCGCCCCTTCCCATACATGTCCACGCGCGTTGAATGGGCGCTACGTGAATATGAATCTGATTCCCAAGGAAGAGATTAATGAGAAGGCCGCATTCAGTTCCCTGCCCCCGCTGATTAAAGGCTATCTGCGTCTGGGCTGTACAATTGGTGATGGCGCGGTGATTGACGAACAATTCAATACGGTTGATGTCTGCATTATCGTTGATATGAAAGAAGTGTCGGAACGCCACCGCAAATTCTACGCCCGTAAAGTCAATCGCCACATCCCCACCGCTGAAGAACGCGCGGCAGCCCAGTAATGTCGGCGGTCAAGGCAAGTGTGCGGATCTTCCTTCTGGGCCTTGTCAGCCTGTTTATTACCATTACACAATCGCCTGTTCTGCTGATCACAAAAGGGCCTCTGGCTTATTATATTTGCATGCTCTGGCATATCGGCGCGTTAAAGATTTTTGGCGTCAAAGTCCGCGTTGTCGGTAAACCCGTGACGGGCAGACAGGTCATATATACCAGCAATCATTTATCGTATCTTGACATCCCGTTGCTGGGTTCCCTTATCCGCGGATCGTTTGTATCACGGGGCGATGTTGCGTCATGGCCGGTCATCGGTTATCTCGGCTCCCTGCAACAAACGATTTATATCAGCCGTAACCGCCACGATACGGAGAACGGGCGGCAGGCCATCGAAAAAGTTTTAAGCCGTGGCAATAATCTGATTATCTTTGCCGAAGGTACATCCACGGACGGGGCCGCCGTCCTGCCATTTAAATCCAGCTTCTTTACCCTCGCAATGGATAACCCCACCGGTAAGCCGCTTCTGGTGCAGCCCGTGACTATTTCACTTGTTGCCGTTGACCGGCGTCCGGCCTACATACAAGACGCGCGCGATTCCTATGCATGGTACGGTGATATGACGTTCCCACCCCATATCTGGAATTTTGCCAAGAGCCGCGGCGCAGAAATCATGGTGACTTTCCATGAACCAAGGGATGCGGCAGATTATACGGATCGGAAGCAACTGGCGCAGGATTGCTATAATGACGTCACATCCGCCCTCAACACACAATCACTGGTCAAAGCGGCCTAAGCCGTCTAGACTGCCCATTATTATAAAGGAGACACAAAAATGAACATTTCCGCGCAAGAAGCCAGCCGCCTTCAATCCTACCTGCAGAAGAAGTTCGGCAACCCCAGCCTTACCATCCGCGCCCGCGAGCGTAATTCCGATTCGGTCGAAGTCCTGCTGAATGGCGAATTCCTGGGTATTATTTATAAGGATGAAGATGAGGGCGAATTATCATATGATTTTAATATGGCTATATTGGACATGGATTTAAACGGCTAATTATTCAGAATTTGCCTCCGCCCCCGATTTCTAGTAAAATTTAACTGTGTGTACAAATTTGGGGAATAAATCATGACATCGGAAAACCGCGCCTCCCGCCATGGTCGTTTAGCTTTTAAAGCCGCTTTGCTTGTGTTTTTGACATCCATGGCTCTGCCGGCTCTCGCCTATCAAGCTCCGGTTTCCGATTTGTCTTGCTCTCCCGAAGTCTGGAGCCAACTGAACGCCAAGTCTCACGAACAAATTATGAAAGAAAATGTCATTTATCGTGACAGCATTCTGCGCCCAGACAGCGTTTTTGCCATGACGTGCTTTAATAACCAGATGCTTAACATGGCCCACCATGAAGGCGTTAATGTGGCCAGCGAAGACGGCCTCGGCCCGAATACCAGTATTCCCTTCAAACTGGCGCTGGATGAAGCTTTTTCAATTGCAGCTTCAACACTGGCAGTGCTGGCCAAAACATTTATGGGCGCACCGCTGGATGGCAATGTAGCTAAATTTGCGGCATCCTTGGGAAATATGCAGGTTTCATATGAGTCCGGCAGTATAGGCCCGTTCAAACATACTTGTTATGACGCAGCCCTTTTATGGGCAATGGAAAAATGCGGCGGTACGGAAGTTGGTCTGCTGAATGGCAGCTCTTCTCAAACAGCCGGCATGATCGGTACCCCGATGCAGGATAGTAATAAATTTTCCGAATGGAATCTGGCGAAAATCGATCCGCGTACATATAGCCTTAATGGGCAGACCGTAAATTGCGATATTACACCAACCCAATTTACCGATGCCTCTGCGATTGCAAATCCCGCTGTGCCGCCAGACCCTATCTATCAAAAGTCATATGCCATTACCGATCCCGCATCAGGACAAAAGACGAAGGTTCCTACCGGTACAGTAGACCCTGCCACTGGGCAGCCCCACACCTTCTGTATGCCGGGGGGTGGCGGACAATGTTAATGCACAAAATCAGTGCTGCGTATCATCTGTAAACAGAGCCTGAATCTGTTTCTGGAACCCCTCGCTGGGGGATTTTAGCTGGATGAATTTCATGATGGTGGTTAGGTTTTTACGCTTATCGACCACGAAACCTTCTGTATCCTGACGATTATCCTGTTGAATTTTATCGGTTTTTTCTGTATTTGACCGGCTGGCGATCACCTGCAGGGCCTGCTCCAGCAATTCCGGGTCGATCAGACGCCTTGTCCGGCGCAATTCCAATAAAGCTTCCTGCGTCAGCTTCTTACGCTTGCTATCGCTATAATATATTCGCGTCACAGGTAGGTCCTTGAGCTTAAGGAGGTTGAAAATGCTAGGCAAAAGGCATGATACACCTTATATCTTCACGATACGGGTAAAGCCCTAATATATGGTTAGCAAAGGGAAAAAATGCTCCCCCTTTATAAATTGATGATGAGTGCCAGCGCGCCGCTGCTGCGCCATACGCTTGAGAAAAGAGCGCGTAAAGGGAAGGAAGATCCCGCACGCCTGCCTGAACGTATGGGCACGCCCGGCAAAGCGCGCCCCGATGCCCCGATTGTATGGTTCCATGCCGCCAGTGTCGGTGAGGCGCAATCAACCCTGATCCTCATCCAGGCCCTGCATCGCGAAATACCGGAGGCCCAGATACTGGTTACAACCGGCACCGTCACATCCGCGGAGATTATGATGGGACGCTTGCCCCCTTATGCGTTTCATCAATTTTACCCGCTGGATCACCCCGCATGGGTCAAGAATTTCCTCGATTACTGGCAGCCCAGTCTGATCATGTGGATGGAGTCGGAAATCTGGCCCAATATGCTGGCGGAGATCAAGGCGCGCCAGATTCCTGCCGTTCTTGTGAATGCCCATTTGTCCGAGCGTTCATATAGACGCTGGCAATTAGCCAGCAAACCGATTGCCGCCCTTCTCGCCACATTCAATATGGTTCTGGCACAGACACCCGAAGATGCTGGGTATTTCAAATCACTTGGCGCGCAGAATGTGGTTGTGGCCGACAATCTGAAATATAGTGCCGCACCGCTGCCTTACGATCAGGATCGACTTGAAGCCCTGCAGAACGCGACAAAAACACGTCCCTTGTGGGTTTATGCCAGTACGCATGACGGGGAAGAACAATTGGCTTGTCGCCTGCACAAAGCCTTGAAGAAAAATTTTCCCGATCTTCTTACGATTATCGTGCCCCGCCATCCCGACCGCCGCGATGCCATATGGGCAAGCTGCGCCGAAGCGGGTGTAAAAGCGCGCCTGCGCACGCGCGGTTATGTGCTGCCTGCTCCAGATGATGATATTTACATTGCGGATACGCTGGGCGAGCTGGGCCTGTTTTACCGTCTGGCGCCGATAACATGTATTGGCCGGTCCTTCAGCACCGATGGCGGCGGCGGCCATAATCCGATCGAGGCCGCGCAATTGGAGTGCGCCGTTCTGTATGGACCCAATGTGCAGAACCTTGCGCGCATTTACGAAGAAATGAATAAGGCCAGGATTGCCGTGCGCCTTGCGGATGAAGAAGCTTTCCTCAGCACACTGGAAGCACTTCTGCGCAATGACGAACAATGCCGCCTGCTGCAACAAAAAGCGGCTCTGTTTGTTACGGACAAGGCTGCAATCCTCGACAATATGATGAAAAATCTCGCGCCCTATGTGGCGCAGGCCCGGTCACGGAAAACGGTATAGGCATGACAATCCGCACACCTTCATTCTGGTATCGTCCGCGCTCTTTCATATCATGGAGTCTGTTACCCTTCAGCTTGCTTTATCTTGCGCTTCATAAAATAAAAACCATCAGCACGAAGACTTATATTTCATCCGTGCCTGTTATATGCATTGGCAATCTTGTAGCGGGCGGTAGTGGCAAGACACCCGTCGCCCTTGCCATCATGGATATTGTGCAGTCGCTTAATCTGGCAAAAAAACCTGCCTTTCTCAGCCGGGGTTATGGCGGCACCCTTTGCAGCGCGGTGCAGATTGATCTTGATCATCACAGCATAAAAGAAACCGGCGACGAACCCCGCCTCCTCGCTCGCAAAGCCCCGGTGATTATCAGCCGTTACCGCCCCGATGGCGCGCAACTGGCGGAAAAATCGGGCATAGATCTTCTTGTCATGGATGACGGGTTTCAAAACCCCAGCCTGCATAAAACCGTGAGGCTGGTTGTCATCGATGGGGCTGCGGGCTTTGGCAATGGATTCCCCCTGCCTGCCGGCCCCTTAAGGCAAAGCCGAGGCGAAGGATTTAAAAACGCCGATGCCTTTATTATTATCAATGAGGATCAGCATAATATCGCCGCGTCCCTGCCCGCGGAGAAACCCGTATTCAAAGCCCTGCTCGCTGTAAAAGATTTCCCGCATATCGCAGATGCACATTATGTGGCGTTCTGCGGCCTGGGCCGCCCGGAAAAATTCAGGCAGACCATTATGAATCAGGGCCTTACCCTTAAAGGCTGGCACGCATTTCCCGATCATTATTCTTATAGCCGCGCAGATCTTGAAAGGCTGGACCAGGAGGCCAATGATAAAGGCGCCCGGCTGTTAACCACAGAAAAAGATGCCGCACGCCTGCCACAGGACTTTTCGTGGCAGGCGCCGCTTGATATCATGAATGTGGCCATTGAATGGGCTGATAAAAATGCCCTCACCGCTTTTATAAAAACAAAACTGAACCGCCCATGAAAAAGATTCGTTATTTTTTGGAGGCTTGCCTCGTTTATTCTTTATTCAAAATCTTTGGTATGATGCCGATGGATAAAGCATCGGCCTGCGGCGGATGGCTGGGCCGGACAATCGGCTCCTTCATGGGTGCGTCCCGCAAGGCCGAATCCCATATCCGCAAAGCGCTGCCCGAAAAAAATGATGCGGAGGTAAAAGATATCCTCCGCGGCATGTGGGATAATCTGGGCCGCAACCTTGCGGAAGCCCCGCATCTTGAAGAAATCTGCATGAAACGTGTCGAGGTTATAAATCCGGAAATCTTTACAGACTTACAGAATGATAATAAACCCGCCGTTGTTTTTACAGGTCATTTAGCCAATTGGGAAATTGCCTGCCCTACACCCTATCTTCACAAGGGCATTGATATTGTACCTCTTTACCGCGCGCCGAATAATCCGTGGATAGATCGCCTGCTTAACCGCACGCGCAGCCTCGAAGGCCGTCTGAAAACTATCGCAAAATCAAAGAGCAGTGCCCGGCAAATCATGGAAGCGATGAAAAACGGCTCACACATGGGAATTCTTATCGACCAGAAATATAATCAGGGAATTATGATTCCCTTCTTTGGCCATGACGCGAAAACCAGCCCGGCCTTTGTACAATTTGCACAAAAATTTGATTGCCCCCTGGTTCCCGCACGGTTGGAACGTCTGGGCGGCGTTCATTTCCGCTTAAGTATGCAGCCCCGCATGAACATCTTTAACGCTGACGGTACGCCGCGGCCGGTGGAAGATGTTATGATTGAGGCCAACACAATGCTGGAAGAGTGGATAAGCCTGCGCCCCGAACAATGGTTATGGCTGCACCGCCGCTGGCCCAAGATCAAAAATAAAAACAAGAAAAATAAAGCGGCTTAGAACTGCTTCCGCCCTGCACGCACATCACTTTCGGCATGGTCAACAATATTGACCATTTCTGATCCAAACACCTGCTTCCCGGCTTCGGTAAACATTGTTTCGCCAAGCTGTTCACGCAGGAACGCCAGAACCGTTTGCGGCCCGGCGCTATTCTGTCCGCGCTCACCCATGATATTCAATGTTTCCTTGATGGTCTGCTCATAGCTGAGCCCGGCGGAGGTACCAATATCGGATTCATGAAGGATCATCGCCATCTGTGCCAGTTGCGGATTATCTTCATAACGGCGCAGCTTGCCCATCAGCATGAGGGAGACATCTTCGCTGTTATCATCCCAGAAATAATGTTTGTAGATTTTTTTCATGCGCAGGCACGGGCTGTTATCCCCGGCAAAGAACGTGATATCGGTACAGAATACCATTGTCTCGATCTCGCCCTGCGATTTTTTATCAAGGCCGAGCGCTTCGAAATAAGGCCGCGCGACATTAAAAGCCCGCTGCTCCATATATCCCGGCGTATAGATACCGTCCCGCTGGTTATCGCCGCCTTCATGACCCAGATCATGGATGCAGCTGGCGATCAGAAGCCGGGCCACTTCATCCGGGGAAAGAAACCATTCGCTGCGGGCAAATAAATCATTATGAGTAGCCGTCAGGCGTATGACATGGAACAGCACTTTGCGGTAATGCTCATTCCCATGATATTGCAGCTCATTCGGGTATTCCGCCAGAAGCGCGGCCATCAACAAAACCGGAACATAAGGGCTTTGTGCCTCAATCTTGAAATGATTCATGGCATGCGCGACAAGCGCAGGCATGGACGGGCTGCCACCTTCGGTGGCCCAACGTTCGAAAACGGCGGTCGCGCGCGGTCCGTAGGCGGTGATATCCTGATGGAACAGCAATTCCGCAATATCCGCCACACGAGCGGAATCTTTCAGGAATGCACCCTTTAACTCCTCAATTTTTGATATGAAAAGCGGGGTTTCAATAAAAAGCTCAGGCTGCACGCCCTGCGCCACTTCCATCAGCTTGTCAAATAACGCATCCTGCTGGGCGGGAAACATGTGAATGATAGTTTCAACAGACAAATGAACCCCTTACAGCTCGATATTCAATCTCGTAATGGTAACTTTATAAGGGCCGGAGGTAAACCTGAATTTCATACTTGCTTATAAAGGCAATATTGCATAAATCATAAGGGCAATTTAACAGATATAAGGGCTTTCGCACAAATGACAACCGCATGGACCCCCGATAGCTGGCGCTCAAAACCGGCCCAGCAGCTCCCGACTTATAAGGACAGTATTGCCCTGGCGCAGGCCGAGCGCGAACTGGCGGCCCTGCCACCACTGGTATTTGCCGGGGAAGCACGCCGCCTGAAAGCCGCCCTGGGCGAAGCCGCGATGGGTAACGCCTTCCTGCTGCAGGGTGGTGATTGCGCCGAGAGCTTTGCCGAATTTGGTGCCAATAAAATCCGCGACTTCTTCCGCGTGATTTTGCAAATGTCGGTTATTATGACCTTTGCCGGTTCCCTGCCGGTTATCAAAGTCGGCCGCGTTGCCGGGCAATTTGCCAAGCCGCGTTCCAGCGATTTTGAAAAGAAAAACGGTATAGAACTCCCAAGTTACCGCGGCGATATTATCAACAGCCTTGAATTTGATGCTAGCGCTCGCGAACCCGATCCGCAGCGCATGCTGAAAGCCTATTACCAGTCTGCCTCCACACTGAACCTGCTCCGCGCTTTTGCACAGGGTGGTTATGCCGATTTGCACAAGGTGCACAAATGGAATCTTGATTTCGTGAAGGACAGCCCGCTGACCGCGCGTTATGAAGACCTGGCCAACCGTATTGGTGATGCGCTGTCCTTTATGGCGGCTTGTGGCGTTACCGGTGAAACTGTTCCGGCCATCCGCGAAACTGAATTTTACACCTCGCACGAAGCGCTGCTTTTGCCGTATGAGCAAGCCCTCACACGTGTTGATAGCTTGACAGGCGATTGGTATGACTGCGCCGCGCATTTCCTGTGGGTGGGCGCGCGGACGCACCAGACCGAAGGTGCGCAGATTGAATTTGCCCGCGGCATTAAAAACCCGCTGGGCCTGAAAGTCAGCCCGAGCGTTGACCGTGATACGCTGCTGCGTCTTATCGACCTTCTGAATCCGGAGAACGAGCCAGGCCGCCTCACCTTGATCACCCGCATGGGCCATGACAAGGTAGAGGATAAGCTGCCACAATTGCTGCGCGCAGTAAAAGAAGAAGGCCGCCATGTCGTCTGGTCCTGCGACCCGATGCATGGCAACACCACAGAATCCGCATCCGGTTACAAAACGCGCAAATTCGAAAGCGTTCTTGGCGAAGTGCGGGGCTTCTTTGCCGCCCATAAAACCGAAGGCACACATCCGGGTGGCATTCACCTTGAACTGACCGGCCAGAACGTAACCGAATGCACCGGCGGTGCCGAAAAAATCGGTGACGAAGATCTGTCCAGCCGTTACCACACACATTGTGACCCGCGCCTGAATGCAAACCAGGCATTGGAGCTCGCCTTTCTGGTAGCCGATGAGATGAAAGCCACAAGCTCTGTGCGCAAGTCACAGGAAATTCTGGCCGCAGCAGAGTAACAACAAACTGAATTATAAGGATAAACCCTCGAAAACCGTGCGTTTTCGAGGGTTATTTTTGCTTAAAAGCCCGATTTTTGATATACTCAGCGTAAGATCGGAGGCTTAAGATTATGACGAAAAAACCGTCAAAAGATCGATCAATTGCTGAAACAATGACCAACGCCACCGGTGTTGATATTGCCAATAACTTTGCTCAGTCCAGCGGTATTTCTCTACAGCAGCTCGTTGCCGAAACTATCCGTAAAAAAGGCGGAAAACGGGAAGCCGCTTTAAGAGGTATTTTTAGTACCAGCGCCCGCCCGACCATGCCACCACCGGCCCCGCGCTCGAAAATGCCGCTTCCGGCCTTTGTCCACTAAGCTTTCTCTGTGCAAGTACAGAAAAAATGCTATATTTCTAGGCATAGAAATATAGGCACATCATGGCACATGCACTGCATATCACTCTGGCCCAGATAAACCCGATTGTCGGTGACCTCACCTATAATCTGGCAAAGATCCGCAAGGTACGCGATGAAGCACCCGCCGCGACGGACCTTATTATTTTTCCTGAACTGGCCATATGTGGTTACCCGCCGGAAGATTTAATTCTCAAGCCGTCCTTTATCGATAGCGTCAATCAAGCCGTGCAAATGTTGGTTAAAGAAAGCGCAGAAAAATCCGTCCATCTCCTTTTGCCTGCGCCTCACAAAGAAGGTGACAAGGTTTTCAATGCTGTTCATTTTATCGGCAATGGAAAAATCATTGCGACGATTAAAAAACATCATTTGCCTAATTACGGTGTATTTGATGAATTGCGCGTATTCGAAGCCGGCCCCCTGCCGGAGCCGATTACATTCAAGGGCAACAAGCTGGGCGTTCTTATCTGCGAAGATATGTGGCGTCCCGATGTCGCCACGCATTTGCGCGATCAAGGCGCAACACTTCTAATCTCCGTCAATGCCAGCCCGTATGAAATCACCAAGCATGGGCAACGCCTGGACCGCGCCCGCGCCCGTGTCAATGAAACAAAGCTGCCTTTGATCTACGTCAATCAGGCCGGAGGGCAGGATGAGCTTGTATTTGACGGCGCATCCTTCATCCTGAATGAAAACGCCGATATCATCATGCAGGCTGAAGAGTTTGTTGAAGATATCCAGCATGTCGTATGGGAACAAACGCCCACCGGTCATTGGCTGTGCGGCAGCACGACAATAACCCCCACCCACGAAACAACCGAGGCCATTTATCAAGCCGTCATGACGGGCCTGCGCGACTATGTCACAAAAAACGGATTTCCCGGCGTTATCATTGGCCTGTCTGGCGGTATCGACAGCGCCCTGTCTGCGGCCATTGCCGTTGACGCGCTGGGGGCGGATGCCGTTCACGGTGTTATGATGCCGTCTCAATATACATCACGCGATAGTATTGAAGACGCCGATGCTCTGGCCCATAATCTTGGCATTCATATTGATACCGTATCGATTGAGCCCGCCGTAGCCGCATTCGAGGCGCAGCTATCGCCACATTTTGGCAGCAACACACCCGCCACCACCCATGAGAATATCCAACCACGCGCGCGGGGCCTTATCCTGATGGCCTTGTCCAATGCGACGGGCCGCATGGTTTTATCGACGGGCAATAAGTCGGAAGTCGCCGTCGGCTATTCGACCCTCTATGGCGATATGTGCGGTGGCTTTAATGTGCTGAAGGATATTTACAAGACGCAAGTCTATGAACTTTCAAACTGGCGCAACCGCCATAAACCCGATCACGGCTTCGGCCCCAAAGGCCTTGTCATCCCGGAACGCACCATTACCAAGGCTCCAACCGCCGAGCTGAAACACAACCAGACGGATCAGGATAGCCTGCCTCCTTATGATATCCTCGACGCTATCCTTGAAAATCTGATCGAGCATGACCGCAGCGTAGATGAAATCGTGGCGCAAGGGTATGACAAGGCCACCGTTTCCCGCATCTGGCGCCTGCTGGATATTGCCGAATATAAGCGCCGTCAGGCCTGCCCCGGTGTTAAAATCACCAGCCGCGCCTTTGGCCGGGACCGCCGTTATCCCCTGACCAATCATTTCTATACCAGCCAGAGCTCATAACCCCCTGCCGGAAATGACATAAATCCCTCTTCCTTTTTAGGCGGGGATTTGCTAGGAATAGAGGTGTATTAGACTGAATTATAAAGGATTATCCGCGCCATGAGTGTTCGCGTTCGTTTTGCCCCTTCCCCTACAGGTTACCTCCATGCCGGTAACGTGCGGACCGCCATTGTCACTTGGCTGTTCGGAAAGCGCCATAACGGGCATTTCCTCCTGCGTATCGATGACACGGATACGGAGCGCAGCAAGCCGGAATATGAAGAAGATATTGAAACAAGCATGGCGTGGCTGGGCCTGACCTGGGATGAAAAAACCCGTCAGCAGGATCGCAATGACCGCTACGATTCGTGTATTGAACAGCTGAAAAACGATGGCCGCCTTTATGCGTGTTATGAGACCGCAGAAGAATTATCACTGAAGCGCAAAACACTGCTGTCCCGCGGCCTGCCCCCGACATATGATCGCGCGGCCCTGAATTTAACTCCGGAACAAATTGCAAAATATGAAGCGGAAGGCCGCACACCACACTGGCGCTTTAAACTCATCGCTGAACCAATTGAATGGAATGATATTGTCCGCGGCGAGGTAAAATTTGATGGTGCGATTATTTCCGATCCGGTTCTGATCCGTGAAGATGGCCGCCCGCTCTATCACCTTTGCTCTGTCATCGATGATATCGATTATAAAATGACGCATATTGTTCGCGGTGAAGATCACGTATCCAATACCGCCCTGCATATCCAGATGTTCAAGGCCCTGGGCGCGCAACCGCCCTTATTCGCCCACCTGCCCATGATTTCCGATCCGGAAGGCGGCAAATTGTCCAAGCGTCTGGGCTCCATGAGCTGCCGCGATTTCCGTGAAACGGAAGGGCTGGAGCCGATGGCAATTGTGTCGCTGCTCGCCCGCCTGGGAAGCTCCGATCCAATCGAGCCATTCACCGATCTGCAGACGCTGATCGAGAACTTTGATATTTCCAAATTCTCCAAAGGGGCGCCTAAATTTGATATGGAAGAGCTGCTGCGCCTGAACGCGAAGATCATCCATAACCTGCCCTACGACGCGGTGAATGTGCGCCTTGCCCATATGGGGATGCAGGATCTGGATGAAAATTTCTGGTTGTCGGTCCGCGCCAACCTCACCCGCCTGTCCGATATCAAGGAATGGTGGCAGGTTGCGACAGGTCCCGTAACGCCCGTTATTGCGGATCAAGATTTTATTGCGCAGGCTGCCTCCGTATTACCGGCCGCGCCGTGGACCGCCACAACATGGAAAGACTGGACCGAAGCCGTGAAGACAGCCACAGGCCGTAAAGGCAAAGATTTATTCATGCCATTGCGTCAGGCGTTGACTGGCATGGACCATGGACCGGAACTGGCCGTTCTTCTGCCCCTTATCGGACCGGAAAAGGCACTGGATCGTCTGGGCCAGAAAAAAGCGGCGTAATACGCCTGCACAACACTCATCCTGCGTGAGATTATTTTGAGTAAACGTATATATTTATTCGACACAACATTACGTGACGGCGCGCAAACGCAGGGCGTGGATTTTTCCACGACGGAAAAGGCGACCATTGCCAAAGCACTGGATGATCTGGGCCTTGATTATATCGAAGCGGGATGGCCGGGTGCTAATCCGACCGATGATGCGTTTTTCAACGCACCACCTAAATTTAAAACCAGCCGCCTGACCGCCTTTGGCATGACCAAACGCCATGGCTATTCCGCTGCCAATGACCCGTCTTTAAGCGCGGTATTGAACAGCAATGCCAAACATTATTGCCTGGTCGGAAAAACATGGGATTTCCATGTCGATGTGGCGCTGAACATCAGCAACGATGAGAATCTTGAGAATATCCGCGAAACGATAAAGGCTGCCGCCGCCAAAGGCGAAGCGCTATTTGATGCCGAACATTTCTTTGACGGGTACAAAGCCAACCCGGCTTACGCCCTGTCCTGCCTGAAAGCTGCCCATGACAGTGGCGCGCGCTGGATCGTTTTATGCGACACCAATGGCGGTACATTGCCCCATGAAATTGACGCGATTATTACGCAGGTCGCCAAGGCCATTCCACCAGAAAATCTGGGCATCCATACACATGATGACACGGGCAATGCCGTTGCCAATTCCATCGCCGCCGTGCGTGCAGGGTGCTGCATGATACAAGGTACATTAAACGGTCTAGGCGAGCGTTGTGGCAATGCCAACCTGATCACCCTCATCCCCACCCTGATGGTCAAAATGGGATATGATGTCGGATTGAAGCAATCTGACTTGAAAAAGCTGCGCCCCTTAAGCCGCATGCTGGATGAAATGCTGAACCGCGCCCCGGAAACCAAAGCGCCCTATGTCGGCGAACGCGCTTTCGTTCACAAAGGCGGCCTTCATGCCTCCGCCGTGCAGAAGAACGCGACAAGTTATGAACATATTGATCCGGCGCTCGTTGGCAATGTCCGGCATATCGCCGTATCGGATCAGGCCGGGCGCGCCAATATCCTCGCCCGCCTGGATGATCTTGGTCTTAAAGTTGATCCGAAGGATGCGCTTATCGGCAAACTGGTAGAAACCGTTAAACAACGTGAATATGAAGGATACGCTTTTGATGGTGCCGCCGCCTCCTTTGAAATTTTAGTCCGCAAGACTTTGGGCAAAGTTCCGGTTTATTTCCTGCTGGATAAATTTTCCGTTACCGATGAACGTATCTGGTCCGAGACTGAGCGTAAATTCAACGTCCGCTCTGAAGCCAGCGTAAAAGTGATTGTCGACAAGCATGAAGAACATACTGTAGCCGAGGGGAATGGCCCGGTTAACGCCCTTGACCGCGCCCTCCGTAAAGCGCTGGAGAATTTTTATCCGGCCTTGAAAGACATGCATCTTCTGGATTACCGCGTCCGCATTCTAAAATCACAGGAAGCAACCGCGGCCTTGACCCGCGTTTTGATTGAAAGCGGATCCATCAGCCATCCAGATATAAAATGGTCAACCGTCGGCGTATCGGGAAACATTATCGAGGCATCTTATAATGCCCTGCGCGACAGCTATATCTACACACTTCTAAAAGCAGAACAGGGGAAATAAAATGGATAGGCTGGCAGAGATCGGCGACAAACTGACAAAAATTCTTGAGATTACGGGCGGCTCCGTGTCCGTCCCCGAAGCCGTTACCATTATGAAGATTTTTAATTATCGCGAGTGTGAAATCCGCCCCGCCTTCTGGCTGGCCGCGAACTCTAGCCCTGTAGTGGTTGATTCATCGTTCAGGATGAGCCACAGGGCGCCAAAAATCTGATGAACCGTCCAACCATTATTCTTGTTGATCCCCAGATGGGGGAAAATATTGGGGCAGCGGCGCGCGCCATGCTGAATTTTGGCCTGTCGGATCTGCGGATTGTTCGTCCCCGTGATGGCTGGCCGAATGAGCGCGCTGATGCCATGTCTGCCGGTGCGCTGAATGCCATGCCGCCAGCGCAGGTATTTGATACGCTGGATGCCGCCCTTGCGGATTGCCACTTCGCTCTTGCCACAACGGCGCGTCCGCGCGACATGGTAAAGCCCGTTTTTACACCACAAGCTGCCGCCGCGGAAATTCACAAACGCGAAACTGCGCAGTCCTGCACCGCCTTTATCTTTGGCGCGGAACGATCCGGCCTGACCAATGATGATGTGGCACTGGCCCATGGCATTATTACGATCCCGGTGAACCCTGACTTTTCATCGCTTAATCTGGGCCAAGCCGTTCTGCTTGTCGCCTATGAATGGTTCCAGCTGCAGGACAGCACCCCCGACCGTTTTTATCCTGACAGTGTCGGCGTACCGGCATCGCACGATAAATTGATGGAGCTGTTCATGCGCCTTGAGGGTGAACTTGAACAAGGCCGGTTCTTCCGCGATGACGGGCATAAGCCCGTGATGATCCGCAACTTACGCAATCTCCTCACCCGGGCCGATATGACGGATCAGGAAGTCCGCACTTTCCACGGCATTATCACCGCCCTAATCAACAAAGAATAAAAAAGGCCGCTGTGACAGCGGCCTTTTTCGAAGTCTTGGGGCAACCGATTAACGGCTGTAAAATTCGACAACCAGGTTTGGCTCCATTTGCGCCGCATACGGAACATCTTCCAATTTCGGTGTGCGCAGGAATGTTGCTTTTGCGGCTTTGTGGTCAACGTCGATATATTCAGGAACATCACGCTCTGGTGACTCATGTGCAGAAATGTACAGAGGCAGCTGGCGGGAGGATGCTTTAACTTCGACAACATCGCCTTCTTTAACTTGGTAAGAAGGAATGTTTACGCGCTTGCCGTTTACCAGGATGTGGCCATGGCCAACAAACTGACGGGCCGCGAACACTGTCGGTACGAATTTGGCGCGGTAGATAACCGCATCCAGGCGACGCTCCAGCAGGCCAATCAGGTTCTGACCTGAGTCGCCTTTCAGGCGGCGGGCTTCTGCGTAGTAACGGCGGAACTGACGCTCGCCAATGTTACCGTAGTAGCCTTTGATTTTTTGTTTCGCGCGCAGCTGCAGACCGTAGTCAGACACTTTGCCGCGTTGTGCGCCGTGCTGGCCAGGACCAGTTTCGCGCTTGTTAAATGGAGATTTTGCGCGGCCCCAGAGGTTTACACCCAGGCGGCGGTCAATTTTATGTTTAGCTTGAGGACGTTTCTCGCTCATGTAGTTTTCCTTTTATTTTCAACAACTTGTCCCGATATCCAATCGTATTGATACATTCATATCAACGGAGGCACCATGCCCCTCTTTTCGGGAATTGCCCGCACTATAAGGATTTTTGCCAAAAAGTCAAAGTTTTCTATAAGACGGGAAACTAGGTTTACGATAGTTATAGGCATAATAATTGACATATATAATACCCTTTTATATAGTCGCAATGGATTAACGTAAGGATTAGAAAAATGCGGCGCTCCTCTTCAAACTATTCCCACAATGTCATGAATTCCTCCTGGCTTTCCCGTACTTTGGAATTGATAAGCAACCTGCGCCTTGAAATCGTCCTGACCGCCGCCATTGGCGGCCTGTGGGTTGGCAGCCTACGCCACCAGGAATTGCAAAGCCGCGAAGGTGAAATTCCGCTGGCTTTTTCCGAGATTGCCCAGTTGCGTCGTGATTTTGCCGCAAAAAGTCAAGACCTGCCCGCGCGCGAGACGTTCTACGCCAAGGTCAATGATACGCAGATGAAAATATTCGAGGCCAACAATCTGGCCCTTGCCCAGGACCGCACCCATAAAACTTTTGCGCATGAGCTGCACAAAAAAATGAATGCGGAGCTTAGCACGCATGATCTTATCAACGATTATCTTAATGAAATTCCGGCCGATGCGGCCAAAGCCTTGTTATCCATGCGAGAGCTTCTTGCGTCGATGCAGAACCTGCCGGCAGTACGGTCTACCTTTGACAGTGCATGGCACGATACGCATAGAGATGTAACGCGTACTGAACCACGCCTGCGCACCCGCACAGTCACCGATAGCGAGGGCAGATCCCGCACGGAAACCTATACAGAGTATGTGACAGTGTATGAATATACAATTCACACCTATGATTATAATTCATCCGAGGGTGAAAAGGCCGCGACGCTTCTGGATAAAGCGGTTGAAGGTGATTTAGGCGCAGAACTGGCCCAGCCGTTACAAACTGCGTCCCGCACCAACAAAGAAAATCAGGACGCGATGCAAAGCAGCATGCAGCGCAAACTGAAAGGCCGCGCCTTAAGCGTTCTGGAATATCTTAATTTAGCAAACACATGGGCAACCGGCTCCAACATTACAAAATTCTCTCCGGAAATTCGTTCCGACTATTACGATCTTAAAAAAATCTCCGCGAATTGGAATCAGGCCAAAGGCTATGCGAAAAGTGAGCGTTATAAGACATACTCTCGCAGCGATAGAGGACCGGAAGGATTCCAGATTTCTGAAGCCGCCATTGATACGGCGGGGGACATTGAAAGAAACGCAAGCAAGATAGTGGATGGTATCCTGTACGCACAACGGATCGCCCCCGAACTGAATAAAATCATTCACGAATATGTGGAACTGGCCCAGAAGGGCGGAAATGAAAAACTACTGGGGCAAAAGCGGAACAAGATCATGACCCATGCCCGGACCATGTATCAGAAAAACTTCGAAGGCGGGTTTGACGTGCAGCCTTACAAATGGTGGGATGTCATGTTATTCAGTATGCTGGGTGTGGCTCTGGGGGTTGGTGCCGGCTTTGGTATCCGCACGGCATCCCAATTGGGAGCGGTCGCCTTGACCGGGGCCTCGCAGGCAACGGTGGCGGCAGCAGCCAGGGTCTGGTCTTACCTGCTGGAAATTGACAAGAAAAACCGGGAAGGTGCCTATGAAAAGGCCCTGCAAAAACTGCGAGAGCAGGATCAAAAAGCCGGCAAGGATGTAAACCTCGCCGCTCAAATTAACCTGCCGCAGCGACGGAGCATTCTGGGCCGGATCTGGACCCCCGATCCTCGCACAGGTAAACCCCTTCCCGGCGCACCCGGCCCTGTGGTAGAGCAGCAAAACCCCGACAATCCCGCGCCGCCCCAACCCTAGGAAACAGGCCGCCGCCCGCACATTAATCCGGTGAACTTTGAAGAGATTCAAATTAAGGCAAATTTAAGGCATTATCAGTTATGATTTTTTCATGTAACTGATTGTGACCAGTGCGCTTTTTTACTTGAATTTTGGGAGGAAATTAATTAATAAACGTCTCATGAAACTCAAGACCTTCTTTGCCATTGCTCTTCTTCTGTCGGTCGGCTTTGCCACTGCGCGCGCCGCGCTGTTTTCATTTTATGACAGATATGAAGCCATGGCTGTCCAACTGGAAAAATCTTCGCCCTATGATGCCGACACAGCGAATGCCATCAAACATGCCAAGGCCTCTGCTGATGTGTTCAATCTTCTGCGCGCTTTCATGCCCGACAGTATGGCGGAAGGCTCTGTCATTCTGATGGGCTATATGAATGAATATCTTGAGCAGGTTCTTTACGCCGAAGATGCCGACACAGCGCTTGAGATCATGAAGGATCTGCACAACAACTATGTTGGCATTGCCGCGGCCCGTCTTGCGGAAGATGCGGATGTTTATTCCCTGATCATTTCATTTGCGGATAACAGAGCGCTTATCGTTAAAGATATTTATAACCCTCTCTTCGAAGGCAAAGAACCGCAAGACCATATTGTCAGCTTTGGCCGCCACTGGTTCAATGAAAACCGGGCGGAAATTGATAAAAGAATTGCCTGGAAATTTGAAGGCACGAAAGAATTCCTTGTCGCTGGCCAGAATTTACCCATCAAGATATCTCAGCGCTTATAATATGAATCTAGCCGGAATTACGTATGCTTTATAATTTTTCTTTTGCATACGTTGCGCCTTCGGCGTGAACCGCCCTTTGGGCGTGGTTCAAGACCGTGGCAACCCCACCACAAAAAAGCCCCCAGGAATGGGGGCTTTTTTGTGGTGGGCCTGGCCGGACTTGAACCAGCGACCAATCCGTTATGAGCGGACCGCTCTAACCAACTGAGCTACAGGCCCTCACCACACGCTGTTTATAATCAAGCGAACGGCGTAAATAAAGCCCTATAATAAAATTCAATATTGACATAACAATAAGATTGTGACTATGATGCCGCAGTTACGACCCTTAGGAGATCAAGACATGGCCACCAGCGATAAAGCACCAAAAATACCATTCAATGCCCTTTGTACCCTCGGCTCCTTATTGGCTGGTGCCGTTCGTGATAAACAAATATCCGCTGATGTTGCCGAAGCGCGCCTTTTCTCGATCGTCAAGACGCCTTTGACGCCGCTACTGCCGCCGTCAATGCGCGGTCCAAAGTAGCGACAAACGCGTCCCAGCCCATATTCATGTTCCATCCAAAATGCCGCGCGGTAATGACAACATTGCCATAGCGTTTATAGGTGGGATCGGCGCCAATAATGGGCTTACGTGCACTATACGCACCCATCTCCAGCAATGTAATCGGTGAAATTGTATTTCCGGCACAGTAATAAAGCAGGATGTCGGCTTTATCCTGCATCTTCAGTTCCCATTCGACTTGCCGTTTAAATGCGGGATGATCGGGATCTTCCGTCGGGATCGTGGCATCCCAGTTTTCATTACGCGGATTAAAAATTACCAGACGATCAGCGTATGGTTTTAAGGAGAGATGATGGATAAGCGCCTTCTGCCAATCCTCTGCCTTGCCTAGCTCAATAGAGCCACCAAGGAAAAGAGATATATCACCGGGCTGCGCCGTATAGCTATCGGGGGGAAGAATAACTTTCATAAGAATGAAGTCTATAGATTAAGCGGGCCGCGGTAAAGGCGGAGGTGTGTCATAGGCGGTGCGCGTAGCACAGGCCCACTGGTGAAGCTTAATACCGGTTTGCAGCTTGTTATTCACAAATCCCGCACCCGTACCGATAGATGTACCCACAACAAGTCCCAGATTCGGATCTTGAATACCCATGGCCGCCACCGCCAGATTGGTCGCATAACCAGATGCCAAAGTGGTCAGGAACGCAACGCCCAGATTTGAACGGGTTTGACATTGAAACTCTTCAATTCCGCAAATGGTAAGCGCCATTTTATATTGGGCATGACGAATATTTTTCGCCGCCGCTTTATTGAAGGCGCTTGCAAGGTTTATCAGATTTTCTTTTAATGCAATTTTCATATGAAAATTTGTAAGCGAAAAACTATCCTTATGTCAAGACTTACATTGCAGGAGATTTAAAGCTTCAGAAGCGCCTTGATAGAATCCGGGATGCCGTGGCGGCCCAGATCCTTGTTACTAATACCTTTTACGGCTGTCACATTCTTACCGGCACTGGGCAACTTTTTCATTGTTTCAAAAAGCGACGGATCTTTCACTTCGACTTCTGCAATAAACAATTTGCTTAGAGTCCCGTGAAATTGATCAACTTCCCACTTAAATCCTTCATAAGGAATCACATGGCGTGTTTTGTTCACGGTATCAACACAAATTGCCGCGATAACTTGCGCCGCAAATTCATAAGGTACGGGGATTTGGAATTCATTGTTGATCTCGGAATCGCCGGTATCTTTTTTCACTGTGAAATACCCGGTCTTTTTATCGCCCTCGGTTTCCAAACGCAGGCGGCAAGACATACGCTTGCCTTTGGTTAAAAGATTTGTATCCAGATCGAACTCGGGAAGTTCCTGGATTTTCTTGAAATCTCTATAATCGTCTGATGTCACCTGCACCAGGGATGAAAAATTATGCCCTTTATCGGCAAAGCGCAGAGTAATCTGATCCTGATCGCAGAATATAATATGAATGTCACAGGTTCTTTGAATGTAGGACTGCGTCAATTCCTTGACAGCCTCAATTGGTAATTGGCGCCACTTGTCATTTTTAATGAGGTATTTGCGCTCAATTTCCAAGGGCATGTCTATATCCTTTAGGTATCCAAGAAGCTGCGCAGTTTACGGCTGCGGCTTGGGTGCTTCAGCTTACGAAGCGCTTTGGCTTCAATCTGACGAATACGCTCACGCGTAACGTTAAACTGCTGACCCACCTCTTCCAGCGTGTGGTCGGTGTTCATACCGATACCAAAACGCATACGCAGAACACGCTCTTCACGCGGGGTGAGAGAGGCAAGAACACGGGTCGTTGTTTCACGCAGGTTAGAGTGAATAGCGGATTCAACCGGCAGAAGCGCATTTTTATCTTCAATGAAATCGCCCAGTGATGAATCTTCTTCATCACCGATTGGTGTTTCAAGGGATACTGGCTCCTTGGCGATCTTCAGAACCTTACGAACTTTATCGAGCGGCATATGCAGACGTTGCGCCAGCTCTTCCGGGGTTGGTTCACGGCCGATTTCGTGCATCATCTGACGAGATGTACGCACCAGCTTGTTGATCGTCTCAATCATGTGCACAGGAATACGGATTGTCCGGGCCTGATCCGCAATCGATCGTGTAATCGCCTGACGGATCCACCATGTGGCGTAGGTTGAGAATTTATAACCGCGACGATATTCGAATTTATCAACGGCCTTCATCAAACCAATATTGCCCTCCTGGATCAGATCCAGGAACTGCAGACCACGGTTCGTGTATTTTTTCGCGATGGAAATAACCAGACGTAAGTTCGCCTCAACCATTTCTTTCTTCGCACGAGCGGCTTCCCGCTCGCCTTTTTGAACTACGCCCAAGATACGGCGAAATTCTTTCATCGGCAGCATGGCTTCTTCGGATACCAGCGCAATCTGGTTACGCAGGTCTTCGACTTCATTCTTGCACTTGGCCGCGAACTTGTCCCAGGCCTTTGATTTCTTACTTACGCGGGAAACCCACTTGGCATCCATTTCCGCGCCGTAATATTCGGACAGGAAATCTTCACGCTTCACGCCGCAATCGGTGGCAAGACGCATCAGGCGGCCTTCCAGTGTTACGAGGCCACGGTTCATCTTGTACAGACGCTCGATCAGCTGCTCGATACGGGCGTTGTTCAAACGCACTTCGTTCATGTAGCCAACCATTTCTTTTTTCAAATCTTCGTATTTTTTATTGGTAGCGGCCGTTGGCTCTTTGCCTTTGGACAGCGCGTCAATACGCTCGGCCTGGACCTTCTGCATCTTTTTGTATGTTTTTTGAATTTTGCTGAAATTCTCGAACACGGTCGGCAGCAATTCTTCTTCCATGGCGGACAGGGAAATACTGTTTTCTTCCTCGCCCTCACCGGTTGCGGCGGCGCCTTCGGCACCTTCGGCGGGTTCGGCTTCTTCTTCCTCTTCTTCCGGGGGCGGCGCATTGTCGCCGTATGTCGCGTCAAGATCGATAACTTCACGCAGCAGGATATCACCCTTCTGCAAAGCGTCGTACCAGGCAATAATGGATTCAATCGCCAGCGGGCTTTCGCAAATTCCGCCAATCATCATTTCACGGCCCGCTTCAATACGCTTAGCAATCGCAATTTCGCCTTCGCGGGACAGCAATTCGACGGTGCCCATTTCGCGCAGATACATACGCACAGGATCATCGGTACGGCCTGTATCATCATCGGCGATGTTACCGCCGGATTCGTACGAGCCTTCTTCTTTTTCCGTTTCGCCTTCTTCGACGTCATCCTGGCTGTCGACCAATTGGATACCGACATCGGTAATCGTGCTCATCGCATCTTCGATTTGGTCGGCGGCAAATTCTTCGGCGGGGATGGCTTTGTTGATTTCGTCATAGGTGACGAAGCCACGCTCCTTACCTTTTTTGATAAGTTGCTTGACGATGGTTTCAAGGGAACCCTTCACCACTGTGGTTTCGCGGGCTTCCTCCTGCTCTTTTTCGCTAGCGGGGGCTGGTCCAGTTGTACGTCTTGATGCCATTTGAATTCCGAATCACTATAATAAAAGAAAATTAAACCCGATTTCTAACCAAAATCAAAGCCTTGTTTACGAATCGCCAGCGGCTTTATGCATATCATGCAGGGCCTGCCATTTTTGTTCATTCTCGGGGCTGAGATCATGCGCCAGCGCCTGTCCCGCGTCCCGAAGCTCTTTCCCGACCGATTGCTGCTGGATGAAACGCCAGGTTTCCTGCCATTGTTCCAGCACTTCTTCCACGGGAGTCGAAGGCCGCGCGAACCGCCCGTGTGTATAGACCCGTTCGCTTAAAATCTGGGCCAGCTCGTCCCCGAAACCCCTCTGGGTTAAATGGGTACAAAGTCCCGCGCCGTCAAGGGCTAAGTCCGTTCCCAGAAGGTTTAATACAGCCTGCCTTAATAAATCAAGCCTTTCCTGCCAAATCGGCATCTGGCCAAGCTCTTCCTCGATCGATCCGATGATCTCGGGATGGTTGATAACGGCCGCTAAAAGCATCATATGGCGCAACGCTTCGCCGGAATGAGTCACAGGTTTTACAGAAGTCGGCGTCTTGGCAGGTCCCGCTTTGCGCCCCTTCCCTTTGGAAGACGGCGCTTCGGACCGACCCAGCGCGTAAAGCTTGTCCCGGAAGGCCTGCTTGTAATATTGCTGAACCTCACGATCCGCAATCCGGGCAACTTCATCCATCAAAGTCTTGCTGAGGCCTGCCTTGGCTTCGGGCGTATTCAACGCCCGTCCGCCCGTATGATGCAGCCACATGAAATCAACTAGGCTCATGGCGGTATCTAGGATCGCCTCAAACGCCTTCTTCCCACTGGCTCGTAACAAGCTGTCCGGGTCCTGCCCCTCAGGCAGGAAGGCCAGCTTCACGGAATGATCCGGCTTTAATAATGGTAAAATCCGCTCACACGCCCGCGCCGCTGCACGCCGTCCGGCATTATCACCGTCAAAGGACAGGATCGGAATCTTCACATCCGACGGGATCAGCTTCCAGAGCACAAGGATCTGCTCCTCCGTCAGGGCGGTACCGAGCGGTGCCACAGCACCCGTGAACCCCGCCTGGCAACACGCCATGACATCGACATAACCCTCAACAACGATAACCGGCTTGCCCTCGGCAGCGGCCTGACGCGCACGAGAGGCGCTGTAGAGCATCTGCCCCTTATGGAAGAGCGGCGTGTCGCTGGAGTTAATATATTTAGGCGGTTTGAAATCCCCCGTGTCCGGCGGTCGAAGATGGTCGGGGAGAATACGCCCCCCGAACGCCACAACACGCCCGCGGCGATCCGCCACGGGGAACATGATACGGTCACGGAAGAAGGCATAGGGCTCCTTCCCGCGCTCGGACTTACGGATAACGCCTGCTTCCAGCATTTGCGCATCGGTATAGCCCGCCTGCTTCAGATAAGCGCGCAGTAGCTGGCCGTCGGCGGGCGCAAAGCCAATACGGAAGGATGTCAGCAATTCGTCATTCATGCCCCGCCCGTGAAGATAACCCAGCGCCGCTTGCGCGCCACTTTCCCGCAATGTCTTTTCAAAGAAACGAGTCGTTTCGTCCATTAAGCTGTGCAGGCCTTTTTCTTCCTGCGCCCGGGCAATTTCCTGCGGGGTTTGTTCGGGCACCTGCATGCCGGCCTGCCCGGCTAGAATCTCAACAGCTTCGATAAAGGACAGATTGTCATGCTGCATGACAAAGCCGATCGCATCGCCATGCGCACCACATCCGAAACAATGATAAAACTGTTTATCATCATTGACGTAGAAGGACGGGCTCTTCTCATGGTGGAACGGGCAGCAGCCTTTATATTCCCGCCCCGCCCGTACAAGCTTCACCCGCCGTCCGATCAATTCGGATAGCGTCACGCGGTCGCGCAATTCAGCCGTAAAACGTGGAGGGATGCTCATATCCCCCTCTATATCAGATTTTTATTGCGGATGGTCAATCTTGTTTATTATATGGACTCATAATTTATAATAACAGGTGAGAAAAACGATGAGAAAAGAAATACAAGACTCTGTTTCAAAAGGTATTTTAAGCGCATTTACGCCAGCAGCAAGCGCCCGTGCCACAGAAGGCGCTCCGCAAAAAGTCCCGCAGATGGTTATTTCTGAAGAACCGGACGGAAGCACGGCGGGATTGGTAGCGCTTGTTGTGTTTTTTATACTTCTTGCCCGTTACAGCAAACCCCGCCCGGGCTCAGCCTACAGCCCTCAGGGAAATGGCATTCTGCCTGAAAAAATACCGCCCTTAATATCTGGCGTTACCCCACCGCCACAAAAAAACGACTATAACAGGTAACTTAATTACAAAAAAATATGTGAAAAGCGCATGAATTATTCGTTCTTGCAAAACGCATTCTATTTTATTGCATCTGCGAAATAAGGAGCGTAGAGATTCCAGCGTTCCTTGATATTTCCAAGCAAAGCTTGGGGATTTAACAAAGAGTGTAAAACTATGTCATATTTTAAACCTGTCCCCACGTCCCTCTCCAAAGACTTCAAGCGCCTGCAAAATCGCGTCCATAGCGGCATACTGACACCGCTGGAACATATCGCGCCGCTGGTACTGGCTTTGGCGTTCCTGCCGTCGGAAGTCGCCCATCTGCTGCCCCATCACGGGGAAAAGGAAGCGGAAAATCCTCATGTACGCGAACGCTGCATGCGGGAGATCCGTCATCAAGAACGGGAAGTTGGTTTGGAGCCGACTGTCGGTATTACTTACCGTCCGCCACAAATATCTTAAGCGCTAAGTCGGGATTTGATCAAACCGCTGGCTTGGCTCATATCCATCTGGCCGGCATAACGGCTTTTGAGCTCCGCCATCAAGCGGCCCATGTCTTTGACACCAGTGATATTCAGCTCGGCAATCAAACCGTCAATCGCGCCCTTCACGGCGGCCTCGTCCATCTGCTGCGGCAGGAAACGCTTGATAACGGCGATTTCGCTTTCTTCCTGCGCCAGAAGGTCGTCACGCTTGGCCTGACGATAAATCTCGGCGGACTCGGCGCGCTGCTTGATCATGGATTGCAGTAAAGACAGAATATCAGAATCGCTGATCTTGCCATCGGCGGCGGTGCCGCGAGAATTAATATCTTTATCCTTGATCGCGGACAGGATCAAACGGACCGTGGCAAGGCCCAGCTGGTCCTTGCTTTTCATCGCTTCTTTCATCGCGTTGTTTAATTCTGTGCGCTTGTCCATGTTTTCTCTTCCTATTTGCTCTTAAAAGCTTTAATTAATCATTCTCATGAGTGACTTTTCTACCGTAAAACAACCCGACAACGCAACAGCCGTCATTGTTCTGGCGGATAAAACCGTTTTCTGGGGCAAGGGCTTTGGCGCGCCGACCACAAATGTGGGAGAGATTTGCTTTAATACATCCATGACGGGGTACCAGGAAATCCTGACCGACCCGTCCTATGCCGGGCAGATCATTACCTTTACTTTCCCGCATATCGGCAATACCGGCACGAATGAAGAAGATATTGAAACCCAAACCCCCGTGGCACGCGGCCTGATCGTACGTGAAGATATTACGGATCCGTCGAACTGGCGCGATACCCAGCATTTTGATGCGTGGTTAAAAAAACATAATTTACCGGGGATCAGCGGCATCGATACACGCGCCCTCACCCGCCATATCCGCGATCATGGCGCACCGACGGGCATTATTGCCTATAACCCGGATGGCAAGTTTGATCTGGCCGCCCTTCATGGCCGCGCCCTGCAATGGTCTGGGCTTGAAGGACTTGATCTGGCCGCGGATGTCAGCTGCAGCGCGCCTTATGAATGGAATGAAGCTGCGTGGACTATCAAGGGCGGTTACGCCACGCAGGATAATCCCGTGCACCATGTCGTCGCGATTGATTACGGTGCCAAGCGCAATATCCTGCGCTGCCTTGCGCAGGCTGGCTGCAAAGTCACCGTGGTTCCGGCAAAGACACCGGCGAAAGACATTCTCGCTTTAAATCCCGATGGGATCTTCCTATCCAACGGTCCCGGCGATCCGGCGGCAACGGGCACATATGCCGTGCCAATCATTCAGGATCTGCTGAAATCAGAAAAACCATTATTCGGGATCTGCCTGGGGCACCAGCTACTGGCCCTGTCCCTGGGTGGCAAAACCAAGAAAATGCCGCTGGGGCATCGCGGCGCCAACCATCCGGTACAGGATCTTGAAACCGGCAAGGTTGAGATTACCAGCCAGAACCATGGCTTCTGCGTTATTCCGGAAACACTACCGCCGGAGGCTGCTGTTACTCATGTCAGCCTCTTCGATGGCTCGAACGAGGGGTTAAAGCTGAAAGACAAGCCGGTTTTCTCCGTCCAGTATCACCCGGAATCCTCCCCCGGCCCGCAAGACAGCCATTATCTGTTTGATAGATTTACGGCTTTTATCACCCAAAGTAAAAAATAACTCTGAACTTTTTTATATGTGGTACGTTAGTGCACCAGATACAACATCAATAAAAATGGAGACTACCATGATTAAGACCTCTTTATATTCAAGCGCATTCCTTGCCGCTTTGGCCGTTTTGGCTGTTCCCGCTCACGCGGCGACAACGGAAACAACTACGACAACGACCACATACACAACACCTGCACCAGTTTATGACACTGTCGGTTCAACAGAGCTGAGCGGTGAAGTCGGCAGTTTCAATGCCATGTCCTTCCAGCTGCTGACAGCAAACGGGGTCCACAATATTGATATGGTGGAAATGCCTTATAACCCTGCCAGCAAAGATATGGAACCGCGCCTGCAACCGGGCGACATGGTTACATTGCGCGCTGATCAGGTAAGTGGTGCCACATACATGGCCCGCAATATTGTTGCCATCAAGAAATCCTATGAACCGGTAGCAACCAGAGGCCAGGTATATATCGAGAATAATACCTCCCAGAATCGCCAGGATACGGCCCGATAGACAATAAGATATGACAAGAATAACGGCTTCCTGATAAAGGAGGCCGTTTTTTGTTTGTAAAAGAAGCCTTCTGCCCGTTTAAAGGCTTGGCAAACCCAGCCATATGTCTTACTGCTACCTCTTAGCGAAAAATAGCTAAAAGCAGAGTTCCCCCGATGCCTAAACGCACCGACATTAAATCTATCTGTATTATCGGCGCCGGCCCTATCGTCATTGGCCAGGCCTGCGAATTTGATTATTCCGGGGCGCAGGCGTGTAAAGCCCTGCGCGAAGAAGGTTACCGCGTTATCCTGATCAATTCCAATCCCGCCACCATCATGACCGACCCGGACATGGCAGATGCGACCTATATCGAACCAATCACACCGGCGGTTGTTACAAAAATTCTTGAGCGGGAAAGACCTGATGCGCTGCTGCCGACCATGGGCGGGCAAACGGCGCTGAACACCGCCATGAAGCTGGATGAGGACGGGACACTGAAACGCCTGAATATCGAACTGATCGGGGCGCGCGCCGATGTGATCGACCGTGCCGAAGACCGCCAGAAATTCAAAGTCTGCATGGATGGCCTTGGCCTTGAGAGTGCGCGCAGCCGTATGGTGACGAGCCTTGATGAAGCGATGGAAGCTTTGGAGATGACGGGCTTGCCCTCCATCATCCGTCCGTCCTTCACACTGGGCGGCACCGGCGGCGGTATCGCGTATAACAAGGAACAATTCAAAGCGATCGTGCAGGAAGGCCTCGACGCCTCCCCCACGCGTCAGGTTCTGATCGAAGAATCCCTACTCGGCTGGAAAGAGTACGAGATGGAAGTGGTGCGCGACACCAAGGATAATTGCATTATCATCTGCGCTATTGAAAATATCGATCCGATGGGCGTTCACACCGGCGACTCTATTACCGTCGCACCGGCTATGACATTGACCGACAAAGAATACCAGATCATGCGGAATGCTTCGCTTGCCGTTTTGCGCGGCATTGGTGTTGAAACCGGCGGATCGAACGTGCAGTTTGCAATTAACCCGGCTGATGGCCGCATGGTTGTCATTGAAATGAATCCGCGCGTATCGCGTTCATCCGCACTGGCCTCTAAAGCCACAGGTTTTCCGATTGCGCGCATTGCTGCAAAACTGGCCATCGGCTACACGCTGGATGAGCTTGAAAACGATATAACCGATGGCCGCACACCGGCATCGTTTGAACCAACGCTTGATTACGTCGTCACAAAAATTCCCCGCTTCGCGTTTGAAAAATTCCGCGGCACAGAAAATACACTGACCACATCCATGAAATCCGTCGGCGAAGTCATGGCGATTGGACGCTCCTTCGAAGAGTCAATGCAAAAGGCTTTACGCTCCCTTGAAAAAGGCCTTGGCGGTTTTGATGAAATCCAGATTGGCGTGGGCCGCGATGGCAATCCCGATCCCGATCAAATGCGCGCTGCCCTTTACCGCCCGACGCCGCAACGTATTTTATACGTCGCCCAAGCCTTCCGTCACGGCCTCAGCATTGAAGAGATCCACGCGGCAACAAAGATCGATCCGTGGTTCCTGGGCCGCATCAAAAATATTGTTGATACAGAAGCAGAAGTAACCGCGCAGGGTTTACCGGTCAATGCACAAGGGTGGCTGCGCCTGAAGAAAATGGGCTTCTCCGACGAACGGCTGGCCAAACTTGTGAATGTCAGCGAAGATGCCGTCCGTACCGCGCGCCACAAGCACAATATCCGCCCCGTCTATAAACGCGTTGATAGCTGCGCGGCGGAAATCCCGTCAGAGACACCGTATATGTACAGCGCCTATGAAGGCGATGGCATCAACCCGCCCCAAAATGAATGCCAGCCAACGGATCGTGAAAAAATCATTATCCTTGGCGGCGGCCCGAACCGTATCGGACAGGGCATTGAATTTGATTATTGCTGCGTCCATGCGGCCTATGCATTAAAAGATGCGGGCTATGAAACCATCATGGTGAATTGCAACCCGGAAACTGTGTCCACCGATTACGACACATCCGACCGTTTGTATTTCGAACCGCTGACGCCCGAAGATGTGCTGGAACTTATCCATGCCGAACAGCAGAACGGCACCGTCAAAGGCGTAATCGTGCAGCTGGGCGGACAAACACCTTTACGTCTGGTCAGCACATTGCAAAAAGCGGGCATTCCCGTCCTTGGCACCTCGCCCGACGCCATCGACCTTGCCGAAGACCGCGAACGGTTCCAGCAACTTCTGCATAAATTAAAACTGCGCCAGCCTTTCAACGGCATCGCAACCACCGAAGCCCAAGCCATCGAAGAGGCAGAAAAAATCGGCTTCCCAATCGTTATCCGCCCGTCTTATGTTCTGGGCGGCCAAGGCATGGAAATTGTCGAGACGATGGACGCGTTAAAAAAATATATCACTAATGCCGTCCGCGTATCCAACGACACCCCTATCCTGCTCGACCGTTATTTACGCGGCGCGGTGGAAGTCGATGTTGATGCGATCAGCGATGGCAAGGATGTTTATGTTGCCGGCATCATGGAACATATCGAAGAAGCCGGCGTTCACTCCGGTGACAGTGCCTGCGTATTGCCGCCGCATTCTTTGCCTTACAAAACCGTCAAGGAAATTGAAAAGCAGACGATACAGCTAGCCAAAGCGCTGCAAGTCAAGGGCCTCATGAATGTGCAGTTCGCGGTGAAATTCAACCGTGATACCGGCCAGAACGATATCTATATTCTTGAAGTTAACCCCCGCGCCTCCCGCACCGTGCCCTTCGTGGCCAAGGCTACCGGCACGCCCGTTGCCAAAATTGCCGCGCGCGTGATGGCGGGTGAAAAACTATCCAGCTTCAAAGATCTGCTGCGCGGTATGCATCCGGATCACACGGCGGTGAAGGCTCCCGTATTCCCGTTCAACCGCTTCCCCGGCGTCGATCCTATCCTCGGCCCGGAAATGAAATCAACCGGCGAAGTCATGGGCATCGACCGCGATATGGCGCAGGCTTTCCTGAAGTCGCAGCTGGGCGCCAGCGTTATGCTGCCAACCGGCGGCACTGTATTCTTATCCGTGCGCGATAAGGACAAGGAAGAACTTGTGCCTCTTGCACGCGATCTGGTGGAGCTGGGCTTTAATCTTGTTGCTACATCCGGCACCTGCTCCTGGTTAAAACAAGAAGGGCTGCCCGTCACCCGCATCAACAAAGTGATGGAAGGACAACCACACATCGTTGACTCCGTCATTAATGGTGACATTGCCCTTATCATTAACACGACAAAGGGCCCGCAATCAGTTGCCGATGCCTTCTCCATCCGCCGTATGGCAATTAGCTACAAGATCCCGTATTATACACTCCTGACCGCGGCGCGGGCGGGTGTTCAGGCGATCCGGGCCCAGCGCGCACGTGATTTCGATGTGTCCCCGATCCAGGATTTCTTTGAAGATAAAGACGATTCCAGCTTCCAAAACGCCGGGAACCTTTAATCTTTTTCTTTGGTTGGTATATTACACACCCAAAGGAGAAACCCCATGTTTAATAAAAAAATTCTGATCGCAACTACAGCTCTTGCTCTTGTATCCGTCCCTCTTGCCAGCCATGCCACAGGCTCAAATGCCGGTACAGGCATGAATGCATCCGGCAATACCGGACGTACCGTTGGTGCCGCGGGGACAACGAATAGCATCGGCTCAAGCCCAGCGAGCAATCCAAACAACAATATTAGTTCCGCTAGTGCAGGCATTGATGCACAAAACGCGCGCTCCTCACGCGGGAATGTGGATATTAACAGTGGCGGGCGCTCTTCATCGGCTACAAATAACGGCATAAATAGTGTGATCACCTCACCTACTGTCACTTCACCCAATGTCATTCGCGACGGAAATAATGTGATACAGCCAGCCGTCCCTCTCGACTCCATGAATTTTCAAGCACAAGGCTTCACCGAATTTGATGCGAACCGTAATGGTGTCATGGATAAGATGGAATTTGAAAAAGCCGGCGCCAAAATAGGATCTAATGCCCAGTTTTCACAATATGACACGAACAATGATGGCACGATAAGCACAACGGAATATAACTCATTCCATGCTCAATCTGCGCCTGCTCAATAGATTTTCATAATTCAAAAAGCTTTGCTTTGAAAACCCTCCCCCCCAGCGGAGGGTTTTTATTGCGATAGCGCTTTAATCTCTATAGTCTTGCTCTAGAAATTACAAAAACCCGTCGCTTTGCCGACGGGCTTATTTTTTGAAGAAAAGAGTTTGAACATGGATAAGATACCAATGACACGCGGCGGCCTTGAAAGTCTTGAGGCAGAGCTGAGAAATTTGAAAAGTGTAGAACGCCCGGCGGTTATTGAAGCTATCGCCACCGCACGCGAACATGGCGATTTGAAAGAAAATGCGGAGTACCACGCCGCGCGTGAACGCCAGAGCTTTGTTGAAGGCCGTATCCAGGAACTTGAATCCGTAATTTCTGCTGTGCAGATTATCGACTTCTCCGCCTTTGATGGTACCACCGTCAAATTCGGCGCGCGTGTTCTTATTGTTGATGAAGATACCGAAGCCGAAGTCACATACCAGATCGTCGGCCATTACGAAGCCGACGCGCAGGCCCGCAAGATTTCTATCAATGCACCCATCTCCCGCGCCCTTATCGGCAAATCAGTCGGCGACAGCGTCGAAGTCACAACGCCGCAGGGCCGCAAGACATATGAAATTCTGGATGTTTCGTTTTCGGAATAATCGCGGGTGTCTATACTTCGATAGGCACGCCCGGCTCTTCTTTTGCCGCGCGGATGCCGAGAGATGACTTCACCGATGTGACATTCGGGGCGGCGGTCAGGTTATTGGTCAGGAAATTTTGATACTGATCCCAATCGGAGGCGACAATCTTCAGAAGAAAATCCGTTTCACCGGCGAGCATATGGCACTCCCGTACCAACGGCCATGATATGACGAGCTCTTCAAATTTTTTCAGATCTGTTTCCGCCTGACTGACCAATTTCACTTGGGCGAAGACGGTGACACCATAACCCAGCATCTGCGGATCAACTTTGGTAAAATAACCTTGGATAAAGCCCGACTCTTCCAGTGCGCGCACACGGCGCAGGCAGGGCGGCGCCGAAATTCCGGCCAGCTGCGCCAGCTCCACATTGGTAATGCGACCGTTATTTTGCAAGTTTTTCAGGATCTTGCGATCTATTTTGTCGAGCTTGGTATGTTTCATGAATATTTGTTTGTATCAATATTGCCAACTAATGTGTTGAATTGATATAAAGTTGCACATGGCAAAGTGCAAGCGATTTTCGTGAAGCTCCCTAAATTAATGGGGACACGCTTATAGGTTTATGAATGACAATGAAGTGCTGGATTATCACGGAAAGCGGCCTGATTGGTACGGAGAACCAATGTCTGGGTGTTGCAGAAGCTTTAGGCATAACGCCCATTGTCAAACGCATCGGATTACGACAACCCTGGAAAATATTTTCTCCCTATCTGGGATTGGAAAATCAAAATAGTTTTACTGGCGACTCGCTGACGGCGCCCTTTCCTGACCTTGTCATTGCCGCCGGGCGCAAAGCCATCGCCGCGGCGCGCTATATCAAAAAAGCCAGCAATGGAAAAACTTTTGTCACCTTGCTGCAGGATCCCCGCGTATCACCCCGCCCCTTTGACTTGGTCGCTGTTCCTGCACATGATAATTTGCGTGGACCCAACGTTATTGTCACGCAGGCAACGCCTAACCGCGTCTTCACCGCCAGCCTGCATGCGGCCCATGACAAGTTCGCAGGGCTGCTGAGCCACCTTCCCGGCCCCCGTGTGGCTGTCCTTATCGGGGGGAATAGCAAAAGCTACACACTGACTCCGGAAATTATGACGGATCTTGCCAATGACCTGCGGAAACTGGCGGGCCACGGGGCAAGCCTTATGGTGACCGCCTCCCGCCGTACGGGCGAGCATAACCGGCTTATTCTTGAAAATACCCTCAACGGTACCAATGCCCTGATATGGGACGGCACGGGCGATAATCCCTATTATGGCTTTCTGGCCTGGGCGAATTATATCGTAGTGACGGCGGATAGCGCCTCCATGCTCTCAGAAGCCGCCACAACCGGCAAACCGGTTTATATGGTGCCTTTAACGGGCGGGTCAGCGCGGTTTGACAAGCTTCACGCCAACCTTCTGAATGCGGGTGTTATCCAAACATTCCGGGGGAAACTGGAGCCTTATAACTATACACCGTTACAGGATGCCGCTATGGTAGCGAAAGAAATCCGGAAAAGATTAAAAATTTGAAACGCAAAGCACGCAAAGGAACGCAAAGATTATGAGCGTTTATCAAATGTCCGAGCAAACAAATAGAATTTCAAAAGATATTCTTGATGCGGCCTTTATCGTTCACAATGAATTAGGACCGGGATTACTAGAAAGTGTTTACGAACAATGCTTGGCTCATGTTTTAGTAAAAAAGGGTTTAAAGGTTGAAAAGCAGAAAATTCTGCCTGTAAAGTTTCAGGATATTTATATAGAAGCTGGATTTAGACTAGATTTACTTGTAGAAGATCAGGTTATTGTAGAAATAAAATCACATGAAAAAATACTACCTATTCATGAGGCTCAACTCTACACCTATATGAAATTAGCAGATAAACCACTGGGTCTTATCTTAAACTTCAACAGCAAACAATTAAAAGATGGAATAAAAAGACTTGCTATGACTGCAAATTTAACAAAAAACTTCGCGTAACTTTGCGTGCTTTGCGTTTCAAAAATGAGAATGATATGACCGAAACATTACATACTAAAGTTCTGATTATTGGCTCCGGCCCGGCTGGTTACACCGCCGCGATTTACGCCGCACGCGCCAATCTGAAGCCTGTTCAAATTCTGGGTATTCAACCCGGCGGTCAATTAACCATCACGACCGATGTTGAAAACTATCCCGGCTTTGCCGAAGTGATCCAGGGCCCGTGGCTGGTAGAGCAGATGAAGGCACAGGCCGAACATGTCGGCACGGAGATGATCTACGATTATATTACATCCGTTGATTTCAATGTGCGCCCCTTCAAAGCTATCGGAGATTCCGGCACAGTTTACACGGCCGATACAGTTATCGTTGCAACCGGCGCCAAAGCGCGCTGGCTGGGGCTGCCGTCGGAGCAAAAATTTAATGGCCGCGGCGTATCGGCTTGCGCTACCTGCGACGGGTTCTTTTTCCGTGGCAAGGAAGTAGCGATTGTCGGCGGCGGCAATACGGCCGTTGAAGAAGCGCTGTTCCTCACCAATTTTTGCAGCAAGGTTACATTGATCCACCGCCGCGATACGCTGCGCGCGGAACGTATCATGCAAGAACGTCTGCACAAAAACCCGAAGATTGAATTTGCGTGGGATACAACCGTTGAAGAAATTCTGGGCGACCAAAGCGGCGTTACCGGATTGCAGCTAAAGAACATCAAAACCGGCGCTTCATCGATATTAAAAGTGGATGGAATTTTCGTAGCGATCGGCCACGATCCAGCGACAGAGATCTTTAAAGGTAAGCTGGAGATGGATGAAAGCGGATACTTACTGACCGCGCCTGATTCAACCGCCACATCTATCCCGGGCGTATTTGCCGCCGGCGATGTAAAGGATAAAGTTTACCGCCAGGCTGTAACAGCGGCCGGCATGGGCTGCATGGCCGCATTGGAAGCCGATAAATTCCTGGCACATCATAGCGAAAGCGGCCAGGCCGCCGCCGCAGAATAAGGGAGTACGGTATGGATTGGGACAAACTTCGTATTTTCCATGCCGTTGCCGAAGCGGGCAGCTTTACCCATGCGGGTGAAAAACTGAACCTCAGCCAGTCCGCCGTCTCACGCCAGATCAGCACATTGGAAGAATCTCTGGGCGTCCCCCTCTTCCACCGTCACGCGCGCGGATTGATCCTTACCGAACAAGGTGAGTTGTTGCAAAAAACAGCGAAGGATATTTTTACCAAGCTGGCCATGATTGAAGGCCAGATCCTCGACACCAAGCAATTACCCGAAGGTCCGCTGCGTATCACCACCACTGAATTTATCGGCTCCACATGGCTGGCACCGCGTCTGGAAGAGTTGCAGATTGCGTATCCGGGTATTCAGCTCACACTGCTTATGGATGACCGCGTACTTAATCTGGGCATGCGTGAAGCCGATGCCGCCATCCGCCTGTATAAGCCGGAGCAACCGGATCTAATCCAGCGCCAATTGGCAACAATCAACTTCCACATTTACGGATCACGCGATTATTTACAAAAATTTGGCCACCCAAAAAACATCAAAGATCTGCATAACCACAAGCTGATTGGTTATCCTGATGGCGGCCCGTCACCGTTTGCTGATCCGAACTGGCTGTTCCGTATTGCGGGCATTCATACGGATGATAATTCCAACCTGCTGATGATGAACTCCCTCTACGCGATCCACCGCGCGGTGGAGGCGGGCGCGGGCCTTGCCATGCTGCCCGACTATCTGGCGCAGGATAATGAGAACATTGAAATTATCCTCCCCGATGTCAAACCGGCCGGCGTTGATATGTATTTTGTCTACCCGGAAGAACGCCGTAATTCCCAGCGTATCGCCATTTTCCGCGACTTCTTGGTCGGGCTGGTCCAGAAGACAGCTTTTTGATTCTCCCCACCGCGTGAATCAGTGATTCATTTATAAGAATCGTAGAGCAAATCACCCCCTACTTAATTTTCATAGCCACAACTTCGCCTGTGGACAGCCTGTGGGTAACTTTTAAACAGGATTCGCAACCAATTCAATAAATGGCTCAAAACCGTACTTTTGAGCCATTATCATTAACATAGAATCACCCTCAAGATATGCATAAATTGCATATCTGATACGCTAAAATAATCCTAGCTTACAACAGGGTATAAATGTATAAAGTGCCCGTCGGCAATGACTTGCTGACGGGGTCCTTCGGGATCCTACGTCTCCCAGACGTGAAAACCTCCCTGTTCAACTCGCCGGGCTAACAAGCCCGGTTTTTTTTGTCTTTTTTCAGGGGTTTATTGCAGCGCACGCTGACTTTACCTGGATCTTGGCTTATAATTATTCTATGGACCACTAAGAGTATTTCAGCCTTGCCTTCTTCATCCAAAACCACAGTAGCTCTTTTTAATTATGGCGGCGGCATGCGGGGCCTGATTTCCGCGCATATTATGTCGCGGCTGGAGGAAAAGACAAACTTACGCATCTCCGACATGGTGGATATTTTTGCAGGTCCCTCCACGGGTGCCATCCTCAATGCCGCGATGAATGTACCCAATCCGGATCATCCGGGCCGGCCGAAATACCGGGCACGCCATCTGGTAAAGTTTTATGAACGCGAAGGCCATCGTATTTTCCCCGCCGACCGCAACCGTGAATTCCGCGGCATCATTCACGATTTCAACAACCGCACCCTGAAGATCAGCCAGCTGAACAATCTGGTCCGGCGCGGTCATTATGATCCGGGCTATCTCAGCCGTGCGATGGGCAATCTGTTTGAAGATACGAAATTATCGGATTCTTTATGCAGCCTGATTATTCCCACATATAATATTGAACGCGAAAAGCTTGATTTTAATGATGCTGATACGCGCGCCGACCAGGGCATCATGCGTACAAGAAAAAACTTTATCAGCGAAGGCGGCCATGCGCTGTGGCTGAAAAATATAAAAACCGGCTATCCTGCAAATGCGGAATTCCATACGCCACAAGTATCATTATATGATGCGGTGATGGCAAGCTGCGCGGCCCCCACCTATTTCCCGTGCCATCATTTTAATATCCGCTACCGCAATGAAGCCAAGCCGCGCTCTATCTCCGGCATTGACGGTGTTATCTTTGATAATCCGTGTATCAGCTATCTGGGCGCGATCCGCCAGCATGTGCCGCAAGATCATAAACTGACCATGCTTATTCTGGGGACCGGCCATACGAACAGGTCGGTAAAAAAAGAAGACTGGAACAGCTATGGCGCGCTGGGGATTGTTGACCCGGTCAATGACCTACCCCTTATCAATATTTTCTTCCATGCATCGGAATCCGCGCTCATGGATTCATTTGCCTCCGAAATGGGAGAGAATTTGTTTGTCTTCAACAAATCCATGTACCAGACCAATGTAAAGAATCTCAGCACCCAAATCGATGATGCCAGCCCGCAGAATCTTGAAGCCATGGGTCATTTCGTTGAAGAAATCATGGAAGAGCAAAAAGATTCTTTTGAAGAAGTTTGCCATATACTGGTCAACAACCGTGACCGCAAGGAAGACGAGATACGCCACGACACCCTTGCAGGCCGCATGAAATATTATATGTCGGTCATATCGCGCAAAGAAAAATGATATGACAGAATAATTTTGCACTGATGCGCCGCACAACATCAAAGCCATGACTCTGCCCTCTATTTCTTCTAGAATTTTCTGAAATATAAAGGGATACAAAAAGTATCCCATATAAATATAAACAGGGAATACTATGTCTGGCGAAGAAACGGCACCCAAACGGACCGTCTTTATTCTTTATATTCCGGGTGGCGGCATGCTGGGGATGATCCCCGGCGCTGTGCTGGCGCAGCTGGAAGAACTTACCGAAACCCCCGCAGCCCATCTTTTTCAAGTTGTTGATGGCGTGTCCACGGGCAGCATTCTTGCCGCCGCGATGAGCACACGGTCCTCCCCCCAATCATACCTGCCCCGGGTTACGTCACAGCAGAGCGTTGATTTATTCACGCGTCTGGGCCCACTATTCTTCCCCGAAATTAAAAACCGCTATCCCAAAATGTTCGTGGCAAATTTTGGGAACTTCCTTGAAGATTATATGGATCCGGCAAAGGCCGATGCGGGGCTTATTGAAGAAATCATCAAATCCTGCGATGAGTTGGAGGCGATCGCCCCCGCAGAAGACCTTGCCACTATCGAAGATTTAAAGAAACTGGCCACAAAGCGCTGGCTTAGCCGCTCAAACAAAATGCAGGCCTTAAAGCTTTGTAGCCATTTGTATGAGAAACATAAGCCAGAAGAGAGCCATGATGTTTATAATCATATCTGTCATGTTGGCGAGCTTGTATTCCTGCGCAATAAAACAAGCAAACTCGGCTACATATTCCGTCAGAGTGCGCTGGCCGGCATCGATATACTGCGTAAGAGCTGGGCAAAAGATTATATGTTCGACGCCAGCATTCCCGATAAACATTTCCGCTATCTGTACGGGAATGCGCGGCTGAGTGAATCGCTACGCTCTACCTATATTTCCGCCTACGACCTGGAAACGAACAAGCGCCAGACATTTTTCTGCCGCCGGTCAGATTTCTTCAGCCTGGACCCGAATATCCCCTGTGTGACATCAAAGAATAACCACAGGATGCACGACATTGTCATGGCCAGCATCGCCAATCCCTTCGCCTTTCCGCCCCACGTAACGGAAGATGGCATGATTTGCAGCGACAAGGCCCCGATCCATACACCGCTGGACAGTGTTCTTGATGTTATGAAGCACAAGCCAGCGGATGCCGATGTAAAACTTGTTATCCTCAGCACCGGAAAACATATTTCCCGCGATCGTAAGACGACATCATTACCAGAAGATTATGTACGCTACGGTTTCCTTGGCAATCTTCTGCGCGGGCGTGAAGTATCAGATATAGAAAATTATAATATGGATACGCTGCGCAAGACACTAGGCGACGAAAATATTATTGAATTTATCCCTCGCCTGTCCCCCCGCACCTATAAGGAAACGCAGGATATGCCATCGCGCGACATCCTGAATGCGTCACCCCAGAATGTGGATCGTATCCTGCGCCGGGCACAGAATTATGTGACAGAATATAATGACGAAATTCGGGATCTTGCGCGGATGCTGATAACAAACCTGCATCTTGTCGGGCAAGTTGATGACGCGAAGATGAACCGTATTATGCACAAGATTAACAGCGACGAACCGCTACAACCGCTATGGGAACCACAAAAGCCAACACCGCTGACGCAGCTTTGCAAGGATGTTAAAAAAGGCTTCTGTAACGCTGCCGGCTGGCTTTTCGATGTTCCGCAGGAGCAGGATAACAGCAAGCCCGTCGACAAAAAACGCGTCGATTGCATTTCCCGTCATCAGGGTCCTTACTAGACCTTATCCAACCGTTTTTACTTTACCGCTCAGCTCAGCTCAGCGCCGCGCAAGCACGCTGGATACGCTTGCACGCTTCCTCCAATGCTTCTGTGGATGTCGCGTAGGAAATGCGGAAGTACGGAGATTTACCGAAGGCTTCACCGTGAACGGCGGCAACGCCTTCACTCTCCAGCAAATAGGTTACGAAATCTTCATCCGTATTGATGATCTTGCCATCGGGCGTATTCATGCCGATGACACCGGCGCAGGACGCATACACGTAAAACGCGCCTTCCGGCTTGATGCAGCGTAAACCCTGCGCTTCGTTGATCTTGCCCACCACCAGATCACGGCGCGCCGCGTAGGTTTTGCACCACTCCTTCAGAAATGTCTGATCCCCGTTCAGGGCGGCTACAGAGGCCGCCTGGGAGATGGAGGATGGGTTTGACGTGCTCTGACTCTGGATCGCACCCATGGCCTTGATAAGGGCTGCAGGGCCGCCGGCATAACCAATGCGCCAGCCGGTCATGGCGTGGGATTTGGACATGCCGTTGACGGTCAGTGTGCGCTCATACAATTTTGGCTCGATCTGCGCCGGTGTGCAGAATTCAAAATCGTCATAAACCAGATGCTCGTAAATATCATCACTCATCACCCAGACATGCGGATGCTTCAGAAGCACATCAGTCAGAGCCTGCATTTCAGACTTGCTGTAGGCAGCCCCCGTTGGATTACTGGGCGAATTCAAAATGACCCATTTTGTTTTGGGCGTAATCGCCTTCTCCAGATCTTCAGGCAAAAGTTTGAAACCATTCTGCTCCGCGCAATCAACAATAACCGGTGTGCCTTCAGCCAGGATCACCATATCCGGGTAAGATACCCAGTACGGCGCCGGGATGATAACTTCATCCCCCGGATTTACGCTGGCCATCAGCGCATTATACAGCACCTGCTTGCCACCGGTGCTGACCGTAATCTGGTTGCGCGCATAGGTAAGATTATTGTCACGTTTGAATTTTGCAATAATTGCGTCTTTCAACGCGGGCGTACCATCAACGGCGGTATATTTTGTGTCACCTTTTTTCATCGCCTGGTAAGCGGCTTCCTTAACCCATTCCGGCGTATCAAAATCCGGCTCGCCTGCACCGAGACCGATGACATCCTTCCCCGCCGCCTTCAGCTCCGCCGCCTTTGTCGTCACGGCAATGGTAGGGGATGGCTTGATACGGTTCAAACGGTCGGCAACGATAGACATGGGACTTCCTCTGGCAAGTGGTTATTTGCCCGCAGAATAACGATGAAAAGGATAAAAATGCAAGTCGTTTACAACCTAAAACGCATCATCCCGGATAAACAACGCGGTTTTTTTATGGTCGACAAGCGGCAAAGTCTTAAAATCAATCCCCTGTACCTCGAACCAGCGCTTCAACGGGGCCAAAATGGGGTCCTTTAACCCTTCCGTCAAATAATTGCTCAGGCGTGGCAAAAACTCCAGATAACGGGGCTTGCCCGCCACCACAGCCAGACGAATAAACTGTCCGATCACCCGGCAATGGAATTGCGTGGCGAGAATGCGGTACCAGCTTTTGAACAGCTCCTGATCCGCGGATGACAATCCCGCCGTAAACCGCGCCAACAATATACGGCGCAGTTCGGGATCAATATCTTCTCGCGCGTCTTCCAGAAGATTGGCAAGATCGTATGGTGTCGGGCCTGTCATTGCGCCCTGAAAATCCAATATACCGCATGCCTGCAATCCTTGACGCTCCGGCAGCCACATTAAATTTTCGACATGGTAATCAATATGCAGGAAGCCTTGCGGGCATGGCGGCAATGTGGCTTCAATCGCGTCCCAGATGGCGAGATAGTCTTCCACCAGCCCGTCTTCAACTTTTTCCCCGCGCAGGGCCGGAATATACCAATCCACAACCCGGCGACGGCCTGTATGCACATGGCTTTCATAATAGGATGGCAGCGCCAGCGCCGTATGATCGCTATCGCGCAGATGCGCCAGCACATCAACGCCCAGCCCATAAATATCGGCAGTTTTTACACCGCCCTGCAATGCCACTTTAAACGGCGTATTGCCAAAATCTTCAAGGAGCAGGTAACCATGCGCCTCATCCGCTTCAAACACAGACGGGCTGTTCAAACCTTGCGCCTTTAACCACGCCCCGATACGCAGGAAATCAACGATACGGTGTCCCGGCGTGGCAATCGTAGTGCCATCGGGCACCGCCTCCATCAGGATGGCGGTCTTGTCATGCGCACTTAACCGGAAATAACGGCGGAAGGCGCAGTCCTGTCCCACAGGTTGCAACACAGCCTCGCCCCAGCCTGTACGACCAAGAAAAGCCTGACGCAACGCCGCGCGGCCATCAAACCAATCTTGGATGGAGAAAGACGGCGCAATGATCATTTGTTTCTCAAGGGAAGCAGGGGAAGAGGACACAACAGATTTTATTCTTTATCTTTTTTGGTTTTACCAGCCATTTTTTTCAGCGCATCAATATGGCTTTGTGAAGCCTGCCGCTTGCCGGATGTCGCGCCCGCATCACGGCCAAAACGCGCCGTGGTCGGACTTTGCAGCGCTTTTAGAATTTCCTGCCCAAAGGTCTGCGGCTCCATATTCAGGGATTGCGGTGTTTCGGGGATCTCGACCTGCTCTTCTTCATGTTCCTGAAGGTAGACAACGCGGTTAATCGCGTGGGCAACAATGCCGGTCAAATGCGGCTTGGCCAAAGCCTGCAACAGCCGGGAATCGTCATTGGTCCAGGCAATGATATGCTGGCGGGCCTTGGTGGTATTCCCTTTGGCCAGTTTCAGCGCTTCTTTAATCCGTTGTTCGGCATATTCACGGCTCATTCTATCCGCTCCCCTTACGGTTAACCCTAGTTATCACCAGTTTACACCCTTAAAGGGGGGCATGGATAGAGTTTTTAGCCGTTTTTAGGCTGCCGAAGGCACATCCGGGGCAAAACCACGAACTACTCGGGATGATGGTGCCATCCTGGCCCCTTTCTGCTTGCGCAGAAGTTCCAGAATCCGGTCATCACCCTGTGCCGCCTTGCTACGGGCCAGAAGGCTTTTCACCGCTACAAAGTCGTTCGGTGTGTAGTCTTTGAGTTCGGAGATAGAGGCCGGAGCGTCCCGCTTGAAGAACTGCTTGTAGGCCGCCTTCAGAGTATCCCCTTCAAGTACCTTGAGCTCCAACCGGTCAGAGAAGGTCTGACTTACGGTTTCCGGCACATCCACATTCAGGGCACATGTTACAGCGAAGGGCAGATTGTGGATCCGGGCCGCTTTCTGGAACGCCTCCACCGCCGGGCTGTCATTCCAGTCACGATGCGTAGGAGCCGTGGAACCTGCCAAAGCATCCAGATCACGCAGAATAAGGAACGATTCGCTGTTTGCCGCTACTTTGAAAGCCGCCGCGATGCGGGCTTCCGATGAAACATCCGATCTTTTCATCAGCGTCTTGCATGATATTTCATGTACATTCATCGTCATTTGTTCGGCCATATAGCGCAAGGTACTGGGCGCGCCGCTGCCCGGCACTGTTTTTACCAGAAGCGAAAACGGCACGCGCTCTTCACCCGGGCGTTCACAGCCTTCTGCAATCAGCTCATCAATCGCCGCCTGCCCTTCCGGCCCGGCATTGATCAAGTCCCGGTTATAATCTTGGGGCACGCGATTTTGCACGGTCAAAGCTTCGCTCCAGTCATAAGTAAGCAAAGCCCCGTTTTCCAGTGCATTTTTGATAGTATTGATATTACCACCGGACAGTGCCGCATAGCGAGATGCATTGGCAATCATACGGGGCGGCGCTTCATAGTTGCGGGCCAGCTCGAGCACGTCTTCCTTGCTTAGCTCAACGCCCTGCTTTGCCAGGTGCCGTTCCCAGATTTTGACCCGTGCCAGGGTTGGCGGACATTCAATGAACAATGAGAAACTGAAACGCTGGCGGAAAGACCGGTGGAAGCGATCCTGATCGTTACAGGTCACGATTTGTACAACCGGGTTATCTTCCAGAAGGCTGTTCACATCGGATTTACTTTGCAGGAATGCGGCCTTACCTTCGGCGCGCTCATCGGGGACCAGATCTTCGGCTTCTTCAAGACCTACAATCGCGTCCCTGCGGTCTTTCAAATAATCCCAAGCCTGCGTCGCTTTATAAATACGGCGCTCAGCGCTGCTGATTGTACGGTCGCCATCCCGGTCTTCGCCGATTTCATATAAATCATAGCCCAGCGCTTTTGCAATCACACGCTTCAGCTCGGATTTACCTTCGCCCGGGGGGCCATAGAACAGGATGTTGACACCCTTCTCACCCTTGGCGACAGCATTCTTTACAAACTCTACCAGCTCAGTCAGTTTGTTACCAAGATAGGCGTAATCTTCAAGATCATATTCCGTTGTGGTGGGCTTGCCGATTAGCGCGCCCAGAATATCGGCTTCATTAAACTTGCTGTCCTGCACGTTATCGACAAGGGTCGCCGTAAGATCCGGCAATGAAAATCCTTGTTCTGCCAAAGAGAACAAGCCGTTCTTTGTCAACAAACCCTTTTGGCCAAGCGCCGCATCAATCTCATCCGCGCCTTCCATATCCGCAACCATGCACGCCAAAGCCGGCGCTACATAATTTTTACTCCCGCTGGTCAGAATCGATTTTACAAACAGGCCGTAAGTGGGCGACATCGGTGCCGCATAAGCTATACTGGCGGCAAGCTTCTGGGTTTTATTCAAACCAAAGTGACCCAATGTTGCCTGCAAATTTATAAAGTCCTGTGGCGGTCCCACGACATCAAGCTCGTTCAAGCGTTCCTGGAAGAACGCCTTCACTATTTCCCAATCTTTTTCAAAAACACCGGAAACGACATATTGCCCGGTATAAAAGCCTGCCTTACGATCTGCGTCTGTAAGCTGTGAATTTTTTTGGGTCTCCTCCGTCGCCTCAGGGGCAGCTTCAACTTCCGCTTCAGCAGGATTATCCTCTTCCGGCTCTGCAGTTTCATCTTTTTCTATGCCATAGGCTTTATCTTCCTCGCTGCCATAGAAATAGACGGGAAAGCCTTTTTCACGCAGGGCCGGCTGGTACATTTTTTCAGCTATGGCACAAACGCGCTCCGCCATCTCGGTACCAGATGTCAGGGTTTGGGTCAGGTTGACGATGCTTTGCAATAAAATGCGTTTATAAAACAGGTCACTGTCGCCCAGAAGACGTTGCATGCTCTCTGGCAAAACAATTTCCTTAGGGGTGGAGGCAACGGCGGCGTCTTGTTCTGTTTTCTTCCCTGACATAAGCATACTCTCTTTTTTTGTTATTTAACGTAACCAGAAAGAAAGCTAACCGTATTTCGGAAATTTTTGCAAGCATTATTGGAAATATGCTCAAGGGGTTAATTTTGCCAGTTCTCTCATCAGGCTCATAACGCCCGTAACCCGGTATTGGGGCTTGTCCCATTGGCGGATAAGGCTGAGTTTCTGGTCGGGGCGCAGCTTGACGGCCCCCGCCTTCTCCTGCATCCAGCGCATCAGGCCGGGGACATTCGGTGGTGTATCCTTGTAGAAGCCGATCACGGCGCCTTTTGGCCCGGCATCGACGCGGTCAACGCCTGCGGCGCGGCACAATTGTTTAATTTCAATGATTTGCAGAAGATTTTCAAATTCTTCCGGCAGCGGGCCGAAACGGTCAATCATTTCGGCGGCGAAGGCCTCGATATCATTTTTCTCAGCTAAATCAGATAGGCGGCGGTAAAGGCTCATGCGCACACTTAAATCTTCCACATAATGCTCAGGGATCAGAACGGATGTGCCCAGATTAATCTGCGGTGACCAGCTGTCGGCAATAACGGAGCCATCGGTTAAATCGAAGCCTTCACGGGCGGCGGCGACCGCCTCCTCCAGCATCTGTTGATACAGTTCAACCCCGACTTCGCGAATATGGCCGGATTGTTCTTCGCCCAGCAAGTTACCCGCACCGCGAATATCCATGTCGTAACTGGCCAATTGGAAACCCGCGCCGAGCGTATCAAGCGTTTCCAGAACCTCCAGACGTTTCTGCGCCTGCGCCGTCAGGACCTTGCCCGGCGTGAATGTCATATAGGCATAGGCCCGCACCTTCGACCGCCCGATCCGCCCGCGGATCTGGTACAGCTGCGCCAGACCGAACAAATCGGCGCGGTGGACGATCATCGTATTGGCGCGCGGGATATCGAGGCCGGATTCAATAATCTGGGTCGCCAGCAATATATCATATTGTCCCTCGTAAAAGGCCGTCATGCGGTCTTCCAGCTCCGTGGGCGTCATCTGGCCATGGGCAGAGATAATCTTCACTTCGGGGACCAGCTCCTTCAGGCGCTCTTCCACCTCCTGCATATCGCTGATACGGGGGCAGACATAGAAGGTCTGGCCACCGCGATAATGTTCACGCAGGATCGCTTCGCGGATTACCAGCGGGTCAAAGGGCAGGACAAAGGTCCGGATCGCCAGGCGGTCCACCGGTGCCGTCGCAATCAAGGACAGATCCCGCACCCCCGTCAGCGCCATCTGCAACGTCCGCGGAATCGGCGTCGCGGTCAGGGTAAGGACATGGATATTCGCACGCAGTTCCTTCAGGCGCTCTTTCTGCTTCACGCCAAAGCGCTGCTCTTCATCCACGATCAGAAGGCCAAGATGCGCGAACTTCATCGTTTTGGCGAACAGAGCATGAGTGCCGACAACGATATGCACCGTACCATCGGCAATCCCGTCCTTGGTCAACTTCGCGTCACGCGCGGAGACAAGGCGTGATAGCTGGTCAACACGGATGCCCGTACCCTTGAAGCGCTCCACGAAATTCTTGTAATGCTGCCGCGCCAGCAAGGTTGTCGGCACGACAACCGCCACCTGCACCCCGCTCATCGCGGCTACATAGGCCGCGCGCAGGGCCACTTCGGTTTTACCAAAGCCAACATCCCCACAGACCAGACGATCCATTGGATAGTCCCCGGCAATATCGGCCAGCACATTATTGATAGAGCGCAACTGGTCATCGGTTTCCTGATACGGGAAGCGCGCGGTGAAATCCTGATATTGCTCCGCGCTGACCTGCAGGCTTTCGGCTTTTTGCAATTGGCGTGCGGCGGCAAGCTTCAGCAGCGCATCCGCCATAATCATCAGGTCTTTTTTGACCTTGGCCTTGCGCGCCTGCCACCCGGCTCCGCCCAGCCTGTCGAGCTGCACAATCGTTTCGGAATTACCAAAGCGCGAAAGCACTTCGATATTAATAACCGGGACAAATAATTTGTCATCATTGGCGTAGATGATCTTCAGGCAATCATAAACCGTCCCCGCCGCATGTACGGTTTCAAGACCATCAAAACGCCCAATACCATGATCGATGTGAACAACAAGATCGCCTTCCTGCAACGACGAGACTTCGGTCAGGAAATTATCGGCCTTTTTCTTCCGTGTCGTACGGCGCGCCAGACGGTCGCCCAGAATATCCTGCTCCGACAGCACGGCGATATCGGGCGCGGTAAAACCGTGCTCCAGTGCGACGATGGCCATGCCCAGTTCAAAATTTTCTAATTTGCGCAGATCATCCGCGCTGTTGATATCCCGGAAATTAGCAAAGCCCGAATGGCTCATCACACCGCGCAGGCGCTCGCGTGAGCCTTCGCTGTAACACGCGATCAAAATCTTTCGCTTCTCTGCCCGCTGTTCCGAAACATAGGCAGAGACTGCGCCGAACACATCACCCTGCGGCAAGGCGCGTATATCGGCAAAATCGCGCCCCTTGCGCCCCCCGCCTTCCAGAAGTTTTTCTGATGGCGCGCCAAAGGGTGAAAGCTGCACAGCCTCTCCCAGAAAATCTGCGGCATGGGCTTCAGATAAATAAAAATTTGCGACCGGTAACGGATGATAGACAGCACCACTCATGCTCACATCTTTGCTGCCGGACTTGCGGCGACCGCTATTAGCGTCTTCCATCGTGCGGCGGGCCTGATAAAAATCCAGAATCTGCGCATAGCGCTCGCTCCAAGATTCTGCCGTATGCTGATCCAGCATAACGACGCGCGCGGGCACGTAATCAAAAATTGTATCCATGCTATCAAAGAACAAAGGCTGCCAGTGCTCCATCCCGTTATAACGGCGACCTTCCGTCACGGCGGCATAAAGCGGATCGGTATCACGCACCGCGCCAAACAACTCACGATAACCGGCACGGAAACGCGCTATAGACGGCTCATCCAGGAAAAATTCTGTGGCGGGTGATAAGGAAAAGCTATCTAGCTTCTTATCGGTTAACTGACTGACTGGATCAAACGCGCGAATGGTTTCCACTTCATCGCCGAACAAATCAATGCGCAGTGGATCATCATAGCCCGGCGGGAATAAATCAACGATACCGCCGCGAATGGCATACTCCCCCGCTTCGCGCACTGTATCGGTGCGCATATAACCATTGGACTGCAGGAACGATTGCAAATCATTAACATTTAGACGCCCGCCCTGCTTCGCATACAGCGCCGCATTTTTAATCGCGTCACGCGGCATGACTTTCTGAAGCGCGGCATTGACGGTGGTTAGTAAAATGCGCGGATAGCGCGTCTTGTCATCCTGCCACGCCAGCAATGCCGATAATGTCGCCACACGCTGCGCCACGACATCATTATGCGGCGACACACGGTCATAAGGCAGGCAGTCCCATGCCGGAAAATTCAAAATCTTCACATCCGGCGCGAAGAAACCCAGAAGATCCACAAGCTCCGCCACCCGTATATCATCCAGCGCGATATGAACCAGCACCTTATCCTGCGCCGCCAGTTCCCGCGCCCTTGCCGCCAGCAAACGCGCATCCTGCCCCTCCGGCGCGCCGTAGAGGGTTTTTATATCCGCGTTCAATAACACCAAATTTTCAGAAGGTTTTTGCATAGCCGTGTTTTAGCAGCCTGAACTAAGGAATAGAAGGATTTATTTCATTAAATGGTGGTTAAATGGCGGGTGAGGGACCGGACTTCCAGTTCTTTTTCATCCATTGATAGACTTCATCAGTTATGAAATCCTTCCGGGCCTCAAAATCCTCCCGCACCATCGTTGCCGAAATGGGATAGGCTGACCGTGCAGGGTCAACAGGTTCAAACACCGCCTTCAACCGGCGGGCCAGCTCCCGTCCATAATCTTCGGATGCATAAACGGTTGTAATATCCTGCGGGGTGTTTTGCCGGATAAGGTCTACCCATTTCTGCCATAAATCAGGGTCGTTGTAATTAACCGGCAGATCATGCTTCACAAATTTAATATCCTTGTCCGGATGCACGGCTTTTAACCACTGCGTCCGTAATTCCAGTGGCACGGGATCGGTAGCCCGCCCCATGACCAGAACGGTCAGATGACCGCCACTGCGATTAAATGCTTCCGTCAGAAGATAATCATGCCCCTTGTGCGGCGGCATGAATTTTCCGATCACCAGACCGTGAGTCTGGGGTATCGGCGCAGGCGCAGGTGCAGGATTTGTGTTAGCGCCCTTCAATGATGCCAGCCAGTCACTGGCTTGCTCGCTGTAAAATAACGACCTGATTTCCGGCATATGCTTGAAATGTCCTGGAACCACACCGTATATGTCGCCGGTTTTCTGCATCCAGCCCTGCGCCTGCGCATAAGACAGACTTTGTGGATAGGCCGTTTCTATATCAACGCCAAAGCGTTTTAAAAACCATTGATTGTCAATCGTACCAAAATTCAAGCTTGCCAGTATCTGCTTGGCCATAAGCTCTGCCGGCGGCAGACGGTAGCCATTGGCGACAGGCAGCATATCGCCGGCCTGAATCTTCTTCTGCCACTGCTCAACCGCATAAGGAGCGAAGAGCCAGTAATCATCGACCATTGTTGAAGAGTAATTTCCCGCACCGATATAAGGCAAGTGCTTATGAAGACGGCCCTCAAAATAAGGTGATGTTCCCGTTTCCCCCTTGTGGCGGGAGAAATTGACCGATCCATAAGCCGCATTATAACCCGCCGCATGCAAACGTTCATACGCGGCATCATATAAAGCCCCATACACATCCTGTGACGGCTTCTCCGCCGTGCGCGTTGTCAGAACCCGTCCCTTACCGCGATACAAGCAATCATATGTCGTGATTGAATCAACACCCAATGCAATAACCGCATCAAGATCAGAAAGCCATTGTTCCCGTGTCTGGCCCGGCAAAGCAAAAATCAGATCTGCATTGATGCGGTTGAACCCGGCGGCCTGTAAATTTTCAACGGCTTTTCCTGTAGCGGCAACCTGCAGATCCCGATTAACCATTTGCAGCGTTGTTGCATTCATACTTTGTATACCCATGGAAATACGGGATATGCCGCCCTCGCGCAAAATCCGCATGCGATCCGGATGCAGGGAAGCAATCGCAGGTGTAGTTTCAATAGATAGCGGATGCTCCAATGATGTCATCGGCAACCATGATTGCAGCGCCTGCATAAGCCGCGCCAGATTTTGATTATTCAGCATCGTAGGCGTACCGCCCCCGATATCAATGCCATGCAGCCGCGCGTCAGGCGCCATCAAAGCCCGCAAACCATTTAATTGCTGGATCAGGCTATCTACATATTGATCATGACGTATATCGGAATTACGGACATCCACAGCGAAATTACAGTAAAAGCATTTGGCCGCACAAAAAGGCACATGGGCATAGAGAAGGAAATCTTTCACATCCGTGATCAGATCCCCGGGCACGGCGGCGGCAAAGTTCTCCTGAAAATACGCGCGGCGTGGCGGGTATTGCAGGGTAAAATCCAGCGGAAATTGGCGCGCCAGTGTCAGGGCCTTCATGGCTATATCTCCTTAAGTATCAGAGGATAGAAGTGCTCATTAAGTTATGTCAAGAAACAATCCCTGATTACACCCCTCAGACCCGATTTATTTGTTATTTGACAAAAGCAGCCACACAGGTCTATTTTTCCATAAAATAAGGAAGCGAGTATGAATAACCTTTTGAAAGAAATTGAAATTCATCACGGGCACAATGCCACGCAATTAACGCAGGCTTTCTTTACGGCGGCCGCCCTGCCCCTGCCGCGCCGTTCCGATATTTTTATTTCGACTGACTCCGGATGTTTGATTTTCATGGAAGAAGAAGCCTGCGTTATACGTCTGGCCTCTCCCTATTTATCCACGGGTGTCTTTTATGAAGATACCGATGAAATATATGATCCGATAATTGATGACGATATATTACAACCGATCGGCTCCCGGAAACTGGCCACGGATCTGTACCTTGAAATTATGCCCGGTGTGCAGTGCGGTTGCAGTGAAGATGAATATAGAATTATGTGTGACCGCCTGGAGAGAAAAAATTACATAGCCAATGATTTTATTAACACAGCCTTCCGCAATGGCGGTCGCCTTCCCGATGGTACGCCGATTATTCTTGACCGTGGCGCGGTCATGAAACTGCGCAATGCAATATATAATGTAAAAGCTGAATTACAAGCGCAGGACAGATTTTTTAAACCATTGCGCACGATATTCGAAAATGCATGGCCAGAGCGTAACACCTACCCAGATGCTCTATCATGTCTGTGGAACAAATGCCGGGAAATGAAGGCACAAGGCATACTTGTCGCAGGATGGAATAATGTTGACCGTGGCATTGCCACGGTTTTTTCCCAACCCGCCAAGGCTTATAGCAGATACCGCAGGGAAATGGCGGGGCCCGCTTAAACAGCCTACAAAATATATCAATAAAACTGGTGTGTCTTGAGACGCTCAAGAACCGGGTTTTCAAGATTGGCGGGTACCGCCTCCTTCCCCGTCATCCAGTTATAAAGATCCGGATCGCTATACTCCAGAATCTGCTCATATATATCCAGCTCCGCCTCCGAGAACGCAGGAATATTCTTGTCCGCAAAACTGCCCAGCAGCAAATCCATCTCCCGCGTCCCGCGATGCCAGGAACGGAAGATAAGGCGCTTACGGCGAATGGTGACGGCGTCTTCCATATTTATTTTGGTGCCGCCAGAACGGCGCAGGCATAACGTCCACCGGCATTACCCGCAGGATCAGATTTGAGATCATCGGTCGCCTCATGCAAAACAAGCGCGCTGCCATCTTCATCAACAAGTGCCGACGGGCTCAAATCATTATTAATAAACTGCGCCTTGCCAGTCCCATCTTTATTCACCCAGATATTGGGGAGGTCACCTGCATGCGGGCCATGGGTGGAGTGCGGACCATGGGTTTCGCCGTCTTCCATCATATGACCGCCAGCATCTTTAAAGCCTTCGCCGGAACAACGGCCCACAGCATGGAAATGAATGCCGTGCCAGCCCGGTTCGGCCTTTTCAATCTCAACGGTAAGGACAAGGCCCTTGTCATGGGCCGGGGCCACGGTGGCGGTACCAATTTGCTTTTGATCTTTATCTTTCAGGGCATAGCTCTGGCCGGCAGCATGGGCTGGAACAGACAGGGCCAATGCGGATATCGCCGTCATCAGAAAAAACTTCATTTTCATAGTCATCTCCTTTGATTTGCCTCTTTACTTGGCCACTATAAACACATTTTATAGGGGCTGACATGGGAAATCAGGCAGAAAAAGAAGAAAAAACAAACGTAGTCAAAGGACGCCCCTTTGCTCTCGATCCGCTATTCCGCCGTGTGACAGAACTGTCCGGTATCGGTCCCCGCACGGGCAAGCTTTTTGAAAAGCTTTGTGGCGGTGACAAGATCCTCGACCTGCTCTGGCATTTACCCATCGATTTTGTGGACCGGCGTTTTGCGCCCAAAGTTATGGACGCGCCGCCGGGCCGTATTGCGACACTAACGGTTACGGTTGAAAAACACTCCCCCAATGCGCGCAAAAATTTGCCGTACCGCGTGCGGTGTTTTGACGAAACCGGGTCTATCGACCTGGTATTTTTCAATGCGCATAAGGATTACATCGAAAAACATCTGCCGCTGGGCGCTAAAATTATCGTTAGTGGCAAGGTTGATCATTTTCAAGGTCATCCGCAAATCGTTCACCCCGATGCGCTGGGCACCGAAGAAGACCGCGCGCAAATTGAAACGGTGGAACCTGTCTACCCCCTCACCGCGGGCATTACAAACCGCGCCGTACGTAAGGCTGTCGTGCACGGGCTTCAATATGTACCGCACCTACCGGAATGGCAGGAACCAAACTGGCTGGCACGGCAGCACTGGCCCTCCTGGGATGAGGCCTTGAAAACCGTGCATAATCCGCCCGGTGAAAACGGCCTTGACCCCATGCACCCGGCGCGCCAGCGCGTGGCCTATGATGAACTTCTTGCCAATCAGCTGGCGCTGTTTCTGGTGCGGCACCATAACCGCCAGCGCAAAGGCCGCGCGTTCAGCGGTGACGGAACATTACGCGCTAAACTTCTCTCCGCCCTGCCCTTCAAATTAACGGGGGCGCAGGACCATGCGCTGAAGGATATCTATGCGGATATGGTCGAGCCCACACGCATGCTGCGCCTGCTGCAAGGTGATGTGGGTAGTGGCAAAACAATTGTTGCGGCCATGGCGCTACTTAATGCTGTGGAATGCGGAGCACAAGGCGCGCTTATGGCACCTACAGAAATTCTTGCCCGCCAGCATGGTGAAAGCCTGCGCGCACTCATGGAGGCCGCCGGGGTCAGCTATGTGGTGCTGACCGGTCGCGATAAAGGAAAAGCGCGTCAGGACATATTAAACCGCATAGCCGATGGCACGGTACAAATTATCATTGGCACCCATGCGCTGTTCCAGGAAGATGTCACCTTCGCCAATCTCGGCCTTGCCGTGATTGATGAGCAGCACCGCTTCGGCGTGCATCAGCGTTTAATGCTCTCCGCCAAGGGGCCGGGCGTTGATGTTCTAGTGATGACCGCAACACCGATCCCGCGCACCCTGACACTCACCGCCTATGGTGATATGGATGTCAGCCGGCTGGATGAGAAGCCACCGGGACGCAAACCGATCGATACGCTGCTGATCCCGCAGGAAAAGGACGAAGCGATTATTCAGGGCCTTACGCGCCAGATTGCGACGGGCGCGCGGGCCTACTGGGTCTGCCCGCTGGTGGAGGAATCCGAATTTATGGATCTGGCCGCGGCGCAGGAACGCTACGAAGTGCTGCAGGCACGCTTTGGCGACCGCGTCGGCCTTGTCCATGGAAAATTAAAACCTGCAGAAAAAGACGAGGTCATGCAGAAATTCGTGCGCGGCGATCTCGATATTCTCGTCGCCACCACCGTTATCGAGGTGGGCGTGAATGTCCCCGAAGCCACGATCATGATTATCGAACATGCGGAGCGCTTTGGCCTCGCACAACTGCACCAGCTGCGCGGACGTGTGGGACGTGGCGGTGATAAATCCTACTGCTTCCTGATCTACAGCCATCCGCTGGCCCAAACCGCAAAAGAACGGTTGAACATCATGCGCGAAACCGAAGATGGCTTTCTTATCGCCGAAAAGGATCTGGAGCTGCGCGGCAGCGGCGAAATCCTCGGCACCAAACAAAGCGGATTGCCGGATTTTCGCGTTGCAACATTGCCGGCCCATGCCGACCTTCTGGCCACCGCGCGGGATGATGCGCGGTTGATTATTGAGAAGGATGCCGCCCTTGATACACCGCGCGGCAGCGCTTTGCGTACTCTGCTCTACCTATTCGAACGGGATCAGGCCATTCGGAACCTGCAGTCCGGCTAATCCCCCTCTTGACTCCCGATTTACGGCGTGACAGCCTTAAGCCATAAAAAGACTATAAACAGGGACGGAAATGAACAGGATAAGCGCCAGAATTTTGACGCTGATCGACTTCTATAAACAAGAAGCCGTGGCGCAGGTCAAAGTAAAACCCGGCGATAGGATTTATCCCGCGATTACGCTCAGCAATGGCCAGCAATATTTGATCGGTGAATTTGATACGCCGGCGATGGATTTTTCTAAACACCACAATATGCCACAAATATTAGGGGGCCATAAAATCCTCCCCGGGTTGGAACGCGGTAATATGCAGACTTACCTTGTCCTTCTTAGTGAAACAAAACGCCGGGGCGTAATCTCACAAAAAGAATTTGATCGCAAAGTTATATCACTCTGGAATGAACTAGCACGTCGAAACACGGCGCTTCATAATCTGAAACTAGCCCCTTATGAAGGCGATGATAGCAACAAACACCGTGCGATCTATGAACGCTGGTATGCCATTATGGGTGTTGATGACGATTTCAATGTGAACGATATAAAATTTTTCACACAATATATCATGTTGCCGCAATTTCATTTCCCGGACAGGGAAAAGCATGTGAAAAGAAAAATCGCCCTTACGGAAAAGTTCAAGGACGCTGTGGAAAATATCACCGGGCAAATGTACTGGCGCCCTTCCCTCCCCACATTAAAGCTTGTCTTTCAGGCCGCCGGCGGCACGACAGACTCCGAAAAGCAAAGCAAGACATTGAAACCAAAACAAAAAAATAAGCCCGAACCATCTTAATTTATTATGTATAATTACTTTGCGAAAACCACTCGTTTTTGCTATTCTTTTTAACAGCTTCCCAGAAAAAGGATTCGTATAATGAGCACAGAGCCTTCTAGAAAATCTACCAAAGCCGGTTTTATAGCACCTGGTAAGCGCGCACCGCAGGATTTAAGCGACGCCGAAAAAGAGGCCGCACAAAAAGCAGGTGGCCTTGATATTCTGGAACTGCTGGCACGCTGGATGAAGACGACAAAGCCCATACTGGAAGCCAGCCCTTATGTACCCTATTTGAAATTATTCCATCTTGAATTTAAAGCGCCCGGTGCCATTACCGACCCATTGATTGTGTCCTACCCTTTCCCTAACTTACACCCCGGTCAGAAAAGCCCGCAGATACAGATTTTGAGTGAAAGTATTATCACTGAAGACAAGCTGACAATGGAAACAGCCCTTGCCATGGCGATGCTGGCCAAAAATAACCCGGCTTTTAAAGATGGCGTTGAATTGACAGGCTCCGATGAAGACAGGGTTATGCTGACACTGGCCGCACAAAAAGTCGGGCTGACAATCAAAAACCCGATTCAGCAGGAAATCCCGCAGCAGGCCATCAATTTCTGCGATGATACCTTCACTGAAATATTTGAACGCCCCGTTTTGAAGACTGACAAACAAAATCTTCCGATGCCGGAAAGTTTCCTTGAATATAAATTGATTGAACATACGGAGCAGGTCAAAAATGGTGCCCCGGCAGATACGAAGCCCCCCACGCAGGACACGGCCTTGCAGGAATGGAACGAAATGCCCCGCGCACAACAGCGTCAGTTTACCGAGCAACTTGATGAATTTATCAAAAATTACCGCGCGAATGAAGCGGCCACTGCAAAAGCCCCGGCGACACCCGCCTTTAACGAAGCGGCCCGTAATGTCCTTGCCGATGAAACACCGGCAACGGCCAAAGTATTTCTGGATAATGCCGGAATCAGCGATACGCTGTATAAAGAGCTTAAGAAATATGTTGTTGAAGGCCAGTCTGCATCTGTCAAGACCATTAAATCATTCTTCGCGAATGCCGCCGAAAAACCGGCCAAGGGGCAGGAGAAGGCAAAGGACGCAGCCCTGTCCGCCCTTAAGGCTGAAGGTATTGTGGAATTGAAAGGCGGACGTTATCACGTACTGGCCCAGAAAGATGGCACATTGACCTTTGCTGTGCCTGCTGCCGCTTAAAAATTTTATGGCTTGATAGTTTCCGGTGCGGTGTCCGCAATCTGGTCAGCCAGGTCACGCGCTGGCGGTGTAATAATACCACCCGAGATCACAAGCTTCATCGCTTCTTCCATCGTCAAGTCAACAGAATGAAGATGCTGGCGCTCTATAAAGACCATAAAACCAGCGGTCGGGTTTAAACCCAGCGGAATAAAGACATTCACAAGCTCCGCCCCTGCCACACGCTGCATATCGCCGGTGGAGGATCCGGTGACAAAGCCCACGGACCACATACCCTTGTTCGGATATTCCAGCATAACGACTTCGCGGAAGGCCGATGATTTTGACGCCATCAGGGTTTGCAGCAATTGTTTAAGCGCCCCATAGATCAAGCGGATAACCGGAACGCGCCCGACAATTGATTCCGTCACATTCAGCAAAATCTTGCCCAGGAAATTCCGCGCCAGCCAGCCAAAGAAAATAAAGAATGACAGCGCAAGGATAATGCCCGATCCCGGAATAGCGTGTAGGCCGGGGAATATTTGGGAGAACTGCTTATCAATAAAGGACAGAAAAATATAGGTCAGGTAAATCGTAATACCGATCGGCGCCGTAACCACAAGCCCGGTCAGGAAATAGGTACGCAGACGCTGCATCAGGCCTTTCTGCATGTCTTTGAGAAAACTATCGATATGGGGCGGTAATTTATTCATGGACATACAAATACACCAATTTCACCAAAGGAACCAGTCATCATCTTCGTGCGTTAATTGAGTAACAGGAACATAACGTTAAACAGGAGATATACGAATGACATGGCAAGTGCAAAAAGTCTGCACCGATATTAACAGCTATGAAATAACGGTCGAAAAACAGAAGAATCACTGGAAATGCGAACAAGCGCGCGAATCATGGAAATGGAGCATTGCCTATCACGGCTCAATCGTGGCGACGGGGGTGCATAATGATCTGGAAGCGGCCAAGGAAATAGCGCTACAAAGCGTGCCAGCATAAGGGGAAAAAAGGGATAAATGGTGACCGCGGTGGGGGTCGAACCCACGACCTACTGATTAAAAGTCAGTTGCTCTACCGGCTGAGCTACACGATCATCATGTCTTGAAAAGACTGGTGCACCATATTTATTTAAAAGGCGTTCGTCAAGTTTTCGTTTGAATTATTAACAGACCCTGGAATCCTCGCGAAAGCCCTTATGAATTTATGCCATATTTGGCTTTTAACGCCTGCAGCGTATGGGGCGTGACGACTTCGGACACGTCGCCGCCCATGCTGATAATTTCCTTCACGAAATTGGATGATACGAACTGCCATTTATCCGCCGCCATCAGGAAAACGGTCTCAATATCCGGGTCCAGCTTGGCATTCATGCCGGTCATCTGAAATTCAAAATCAAAGTCGGAAACGGCTCGTAAACCCCTGAAAATACAAGAAGCCTTCACATCTTTGGCAAAATGGATCAGCAGCTTGTCAAACGGTCTGACCTCGACCTCGCAATATTTCTCATACATATTACCGATATCGGTCCGGACTATCTCAACCCGTTCTTTCTGGGTGAAAAGCGGTTTTTTACGGCTGTTATCCGCGACGGCCACGATCAAATGATCCACCAGCTTGCTGGCACGCTTGATAATGTGCAAATGCCCCTTCGTCATCGGATCAAAGGTACCGGGATAAACGCCAATCGTGAATTTTCCTGTTTTCGTCATACAGGATTTTTAATGTCCTAACGCGCCGAAGGCAAAGATTATTTTACCCCGCAACATTTATAGTTATTATGAATAATAATGCATTAATAAGATAAGGCAACAAGCGGGCCCGATGGCATCACATAGGGGTTCCAGTTTCCACCCCAATACCGTACCCATCGCTGCTTACCATCAACATGCACCTGCGTCCCTATACCAGGATAGCCCGTATCGACATGTACAAAACCACTGCCGGGGTAATAACCCACACCACCACGTTGCAGGCTGAATGCGGCATCACGCACTTGGGCGGTTGTAAAGCCGGGCGCGCGTATATCTATGGCCTGCCCGTGTGTGTGGCGTGAATCATCGGCCTGTCCACCACCACGCTTGCGCATCTTTTCATTCGTATCAGGAGAACGATAGCCAGATACAACTTCAAAACGGACGCTGCGTCCCGGATGACGTGCTTCAAGAGCCTGCTTCAAGTGATAGAGAATCTCCAGCAATTCAGGATCAATCTCGCGCTGCGCCCCGTTACTATAATGATCGCGCATCAGGTGACTCAGCTTGTCCATCGACGCATTGTTATTCGCAAAAGGCCCGGCCTTATACGGAATTTTGACTTTGTCACCGGTATGAAGATTGTGAAAATCCAGCGTATCCTGTTTTACGCTGGCGCAGCCTGCTGCACCGCACAGAACGACTCCCATAAGCCCCATACTGGCTCTTTTAAATGCTTTGACCAGTTTCATGGACATAAGATAGATCCATAGCGCCAATAATTGCAACAAAAAATTTATGGAATGCTTTAGGAGTTGTAGTTGGTGCCGCAGGTTGAGGCCGTGGGCTTCCAGTTCCAGTAGCGGACTTTGCCTGTATCAATATGAACAAAGTTACTGCCTTTGTAGTAGCCAACGCCGCCTTTTTGCAGGCACCAGGCAACATCGCGTATCTCTTCCGTCTTCACGCCGGGTACACGAACATCGATGGCTTTGCCATGTGTATGCTGGGAATTTTTACCCTGCCCGCCACCGGCCTTGCGCAATTTTTCATTCGTTGCGGTGGAGCGATAACCAGAAATAATACTATATACAACCTTCAGACCGTGATGACGGGTTTCCAGCGTAACTTTAATATCATGCAGCATATCCATCAGCGCACCATCAATCTCATGGGAATGGCCATTGCGGTGATCGCGCAGAAGATGAGAAATTTCTTCCATCGCACGCTCATCATAGCGGCGGCCGGTGCGGTAAGTAATGCTGAGTGTTTCACGCGTATGCGTGTTATAGAAGCTGAGCTCATAAGCAGAAGGACGCACCGTCAGCGAACGCCAGTTCGACGCAAAGCTTTGCCCCCAGAAAGACGTCAGGACCAGCAGGCTTAAGCCTGTAACCAAGGTTGCTGCGACAACCATTTTACGCATGCTCTTAAACATGGGAGGGAGATTACCCCGCCCCTCACCACCAAGGCAAGGGATTCAAGCCTTATGCGGCATATTTTATGCACAGGACCAAATGTTTTCCTTATATATCAGCTAGATAAAAAACACTTTTTTACCGATGATCGCCCGTTAAAGAGATCCAATACGTTTTTTAACAGCATGTTTTACGTGCGCGATTTCTTTAGCGATGGTTTTTTTACGCAATGGGGCTGGGGTCTTTTTTGCCCATTTATTCATGAAGCTGCGCGTAGTGTGTTTAACAGTAGCCAGGCTGAGATGCGGCATCATGAAAGGCAGTGTCTTCGCAACAGTACGAACATTGCGCTTCAGGAAGGCCCGCGCACTGGGTGATCTATGGCTGGCAATTACAAGACCCGCCGCTGCCGCAATGGCCAGCACACCTATCCCTGCGGCCACCACTGGATGTTTCTGGGCGCTGGTATAGACGCTGTGTTTATGAACATGCTGGTAATCGGACATTTCCTGGCCTCCTTCCATGGGTTTATAAAGGCTGTCTTTACGTTTTCTCAATCGGAATTTCCGTTTGCTCATCTCTGGCAAGGTTGCGGCAAATACCTTGTCGGATGTGCCGGGCAGAAGCTTGCTGAACAGCACCATGACACGGCCGCCACCGCCCACCGTCAATTCCCTTGTGGGATGGACAGCTGCATGAAGGATGGCCTTTGCCACAAGCTCCGGCGCATAAACCGGCGGCGGTACGCGCGCATCCCCTTTTTGGAAATTTTTGGCATGGTCAGAAAATGGTGACGCAATCGCGCTAGGTTTAATCAGCGTCACGGAAATATTGGCGCGGTCATGGATGACTTCCTGACGCAGAGCATCTGTGAATCCTTTAACAGCATGCTTGGATGCGGAATAAGCACCTTGCGGCGTCACACCGATGTCAGACAAAATAGAACCAACATTAATAAGGGCGCCGCCACCATTCTTTTTAAAATGGGCCAATGCGGCCAGCGATCCATTGACCACGCCCCAGTAATTTGTTTTGAACAAACGCTCGTGATCTTCCTGCGATGTTTGCTCCGCCGTTGCAAATAATCCTACACCGGCATTATTTATCCATGTATCAAAGCCACCAAAATAGTTTTGGGCGGCATCAATAATGCGCTGTATATCTTCACGCTCCCCGACATCACCAACGATATATTCGGCATGACCATTGGCGGATTTAATCTCGTCACAAATCTGGCTCAGCGCGCCTTCATTACGGGAGACGAGAAGAACGGAAGCCCCTTGTTCTGCGGCAAGGCGTGCAGTCGCCAGACCGATTCCAGAACTGGCACCTGTAATAACAATCCGTTGTGTCGCCAGTTGCTTTAATTTAACACTCATATTTTCTCTCCCGTAATATTGCCATTATCCATGTTGACAACCCAACCCATGAGACTATTTAAAGGTTCCGCCATCCCTGCACAAGAAAAGAGTGCCCCGCAGGGCACTCTCCTTTATATCATAATGGAAAATAAATTAATTTAAACTGAATTGTCCGTGGACAGCATGCACCTTGGGCACAGGCACGACAGGAATAAGGGGCACGACATTACTGGCCGCCAGCGTCAAGCGTCTGCGGTGATCCTGCTTCGGTTGAATGACACCATCAATCAGGCTTAACTGCTTGGCTTCGCCTGCACTCATGAATTTGTCGCGCTTCATCATATCTTCGACAGATTTGCGGTTAATACCCGAATAATCCGACAAGACATCAGCCAGCACTTCATTCAATCGAAGAGCCTCTTCAAGCTGAATCTTCATATCAATAACGGTCCCTTCCATGCCGGAGCTTACACTATGGATCATGATACGGGCATGAGGCATTGCAAAGCGTTTACCCGGCGTGCCAGCCGCCAGAAGAACTGCACCCATAGAGGCCGCCTGCCCTTCACATACCGTCTTCACGTCACAGCTTAATGATTTCATCGCATCAAGAATGGCAAGACCCGCTGTCACACTGCCGCCCGGCGAATTAATGCGGAGCTCAATATCGGCGTCTGGATCAAGTGCCTCCAACATGTGCAGCTGGCTTATAATGTTATGAGCCTGCACATCATTAACCACCCCGGTCAGTCGAACAATGCGCCGGTCAATAAATTCATGTGCCAGCGGATTGTTTTGCGTCACCGGAATTGCTGATTTAGTGAAATTATTTTTAACAGATTTTTTTGGTTGTGTGTCGCGCGGGTCCGGTAGATTTTGCGCGTCAGCTTTCTTCAAGGCCTTTGTAGACATTATAATCTCCCATCAATATAAACATGAAAACGATCCCTAAATCCGCCGGGTATAGTCCCGGTTTTGTTTTATATAGCTTGTAAGTTTTTGATTGTTGACAGTGGAGCTTTGAACGAACGTTCATCTTCAATGTACCAGATTATTAAAGACGCAGGAATCTTAAAAAAGCATGAATGCAATATGTCATTGCGGGTTGGCGTCAAAAACACAGAAAAACAGCAGAAATACAGGGGATTCAGGCGGTTCGCACTAACGATCAAGCGCCATCAAGAAGATCAAAACCATTAATATAACCGCCCCGCCCGCACTGACACCCAGCATAAAGTGAAAATAGCCGGGGTTGTTTTTACGGCGGCAGATGCCACCACGATAAGGAAATTCACCGGTTTGGAATGCCGTGAACGCCCGCCAAGCAAGATAAAATGCAAAGACGGACATTACACAAACAATAACTATGTTGATATAATCATGCATGATCATTCTCATTTATTAGAAACGATAGGTCGTTAGAGCCAGAGCCTACGCGTCGCTCTCATCAGAGACAGCAGGCAGGTCAGCAGCAACATCAGCGGGCAATTCCGCGTCATCCCCCTCTTCCTCGATCAGCCAAGCCACAGACATCACTTCCTCGCCCTCGGCAACCTTGAACAAGGTTACACCCTGCGCGGAGCGGCCCGTGAAGCGCACACCGGAAACCGGGATACGGATCAATTGGCCGCCATCGGTGACCAGCATAATCTGGTGGCTGTCTGTTACCGGGAAGGCCCCTGCAACTTTACCACCATTTTTCTGGGTCAGGCCCATGTTCGTAACACCTTGACCACCACGACCGGTCAAACGGTATTCATAGGACGACGTCCGCTTGCCGAAACCACGGTTGGTCACGGTCAGAAGGAATTGTTCTTTGGCCTGCAGCTCTTTGAAGCGCTCTTCGGACAGATGGATATCGCCGCCGCTTTCAAACTCCACACCCTCTTCATCGGCACCCCGCAATTTATTAGCCATCTTCAGATAGGCTGTACGCTCATCCGCTGTCGCATCGGTGGATTTGAGGATAGACATGGAAATCACTTCATCATCCTTGCCCAGCTTGACGCCGCGCACACCGGTCGATGTACGGCCCGCAAAGACGCGGACATCATCGACAGGGAAGCGAATAGCTTTACCCAGACGGGTGGCCAGCAGAACATCTTCATCATCTTTACAGATTTTGACGGAGACGAGCTTCTCACCCTCTTCCAGCTTCATCGCAATCAGGCCATTGGCGCGGATATTGCCGAAGTCAGACAGTTTGTTACGACGGATAGAGCCATGGGAGGTCGCGAATACGATATCGAGCTTCTCCCACACTTCTTCATTTTCCGGCAGGCGCATGTAAACGGAGACATTCTCGCCGTCTTCCAGACGCATCAGGTTTACAAGGGCCTTACCGCGTGTGTTCGGTCCACCCAGCGGTAATTGCCAGACTTTCATCTTATGCACGATACCGCGGCTGGTGAAAAACAGGATCGGGGTGTGGGTAGAGGCCACAAACAGATCCGTAACGAAATCCTCTTCCTTCAGCGCGGTCCCGGAACGGCCCTTGCCGCCGCGACGCTGCGCGCGGTACGTATCAAGCGGCACGCGCTTGATGTAACCGCCATTGGTCACGGTAATGACCATATCTTCGCGCTGGATCAGTTCTTCGATATCCTGCTCAAATTCGCTCTCGACCAGTTCGGTGCGGCGTGGTGTGCCGAACTTCTCTTTAATTTCCTGCAGCTCTTCACGCATAACGGTCAGAAGCTTCTCACGGCTGGCGAGGATGGCGAGGTATTCGGCAATCTTGTCGGTAATCTCACGCAGCTCATCACCAATCTTGTCACGCTCAAGTCCCGTCAAACGGTGCAGGCGCAGGTCAAGGATAGCTTTTGCCTGAATTTCCGACATGCTGTAAGTGCCGTCTTCGCCCATTGGATATTCAGGATCATCGATCAATGCGATCAACGGCGCGACATCGCGCGCAGGCCATTTCTTCGCCAGCAAGCCTTCGCGGGCTTCCTGCGGGTTCTTCGCATTACGGATCAGCGCAATGACTTCATCGATATTGGCAACGGCAACCGCCAGACCTGCCAATACGTGCGCACGCTCACGGGCCTTGCCCAGTTCGAAAATCGTACGGCGCGTAATAACTTCTTCGCGGAACTTGATAAAGGCGGAGATAAAATCGCGCAGCTTCAGAATTTCCGGGCGGCCATGGTTCAACGCGACCATATTGCAGCCAAAGCTGGTCTGCAGCGCTGTGTGTTTAAACAGCTGGTTCAGAACCACATCGGCATTGGCGCCTTTTTTCAGCTCAATAACGATCCGTACACCTTCGCGGTCAGATTCGTCACGGACTTCGGCCATGTCTTCGACAATTTTCTCACGACCCACTTCGCCCAGACGCTCCAGCAAGCGGCCTTTATTCACCTGGTACGGCACTTCATGCACGATGATCGCTTCGCGCTTATCGCCGCGGATTGGTTCGACGGAGCATTTCGCGCGCATCATCACGGAACCGTTACCGGTCAGATAAGCGCTGCGGATACCGGTGCGGCCCAAAATCTGCGCCCCTGTCGGGAAATCCGGCCCTTGGATATAGCCCATCAGCTCTTCCGTTGTGATCAGCGGATTGTCGATATAGGCATTACAGGCATCCACCACTTCATTAAGGTTATGGGGCGGAATATTTGTCGCCATACCGACGGCAATACCACCGGCACCGTTAACCAGCAAATTGGGAATACGCGCCGGCAGCACTTCCGGCTCCAGCAGAGATTCGTCATAGTTTGGACGCCAGCTGACCGTGTCCTTGTCGATATCTTCCAGCAGCGCTTCTGCGGCCTTGCCCAGACGCGCTTCGGTATAACGCATCGCGGCGGGCGCATCACCATCCATCGAACCGAAGTTACCCTGCCCGTCAATCAACGGCAGGCGCAAGGACCATGTCTGCGCCATACGCACCATCGCGTCATAAATCGCGCTGTCGCCGTGCGGGTGGTATTTACCCATGACGTCACCGACGATACGGGCAGACTTCTTGTAAGATTTATCGGACGTGAAACCGCCCTCGCGCATCGCGTGGAAAATACGGCGGTGAACGGGTTTCAGACCATCACGAATATCCGGCAAAGCCCGCGACACGATCACGCTCATCGCGTAATCGAGATAGGATTTTTTCATCTCGTCTTCGAGAGAAATGGTCGGAAAAGTTTCGTCGATAGAGGCTACGTCGCTCATGGTTTTATACTGTCTGTTTCTGTATGGAATCTATATGATTTTTCTAGCAGGATTCAGGGGCAGAAACAATGATTGAATCCGCTTAAATCCACGAGTTTTTGGTATATCTCAGGGGGTCAGTTTGGGAGCTGAAATAGGCTGCGGCGCTGGTCTCACGGCGTTTTCCAGAAAACTCGCCATATCCTCCGCCTGCGCCACCACCGAAGGCGGCACAAACACAGCATTTTTCTCAGCATATTCAAGGTAAGACGCCATCATAATCGCAAACAGTGCCCCGTGACTGGCATATCCGTTTTTAACCAGATCCGCATCCAGCCGGTGATAGACAACACCACTGGCATCATCCCCGGCGCTCAGCTGGTAATCAAATACGGGGTTGGCGCCCTTTATATCCGCCCAGATCTGATCATCCATTAAGAACCAGGACAGGCGCGTTTCCATCCAGGCATTATTGGTATTGCGATTATCGCACAGAACCGGACCGGCATAACATTCGTGCCCCTGCGCCACCAGATCGGTCAGGCGCTGCATAAAGGCAGGGTCTTTAGCCTCTACCTGTGCCAGTTTCAGCGCTGTTTCCGTTTCCGTGCGCACATGAATCTGCTCGTCCGCAGACAAGGGAACGCCCTTGCGTGCCGATAATAGCGCGGCCAGCAACGCATTCGTCGCTGTATCCAACTGCACCTGATATTCCGGCAGCAAGGTGATGGAGCCAGAGACCATTTCTTCAAAAAACTCTTCCACGCGCGTTTGAATGATCGCCTTATGATCAATAATATACTGGCCCTGCGCATCCTTTTGAAACTTCGCAAACCCGCCGGAAAAAGCCGGCGCATTGCCATCATATTTGCGCAAGATCCCCAGCGCATAGGCCGTCATCACACCCTGCGCATCCGGGCGCACGACGATCACACCATTATCAACCGCGTGATTAGGTCCGAACTGCCCCAGACAACCGCGCCCGTTCAGTCCAGTATTCATGTAAGGATTAAGTGGACGCCCCTTGTCATCAAAACTATAGGCCACGCCGGATGCCGTCTGCCGCCGCCCTGCATTCCAGGCTTCGCCCGCCTGCAAAGGCTGCACCGGATCATCGGCGTAATCATGCCCCCAAACATCCGCATGCTCATAATCCGGCGGGTTCAGGACATCACGCACTATGCCATCTTTTTTATATTTGAAATTGATGTCGAGCTTTTGCGCTCTCGCCTTATCAAAGGCTTCTGCCTCGTTACGCAGACGCTGAATCAGCGGATCCATCATAAAATTCAAGCCCTGTCTTATTGTAATATTTAACTATAAGGCAGGGCTTGATAAATGGTCAATAAAATAGGGTATTACGGAGCCGCCGCTGGTGCGGGCGCTGCCGCAGGTGTCTGAGACGGATCAACACCTGTGCGCAGATCTAGCATAGCCTTATCCATCATCTTGGTGATTTCCGGCTGGATCATGCCTTGATAAAGTGTCATTTTTTCGGCAATGGAGCGCGCTTCGGCCTTGCTGTAATAATCGATCATCGCCTGCAATTCCGCATTCGTGAATACTTCGGCCATCGCGTTTACGGATGTTTCCTCCAGCTTTTTCTGGTCAATCGCCGCCAACGCCCGGGCTTTGAACTTGGCGCGATCCGACAAGGGCACCTTTTCTGCAATCAGATCAATTGCCGCCTCAATCTGGCGTGAAGTCGGGCGAATTTCATGCATTTTACGGGATAGAGCCAGACGTTGCTCATAATCTGCACTGACTGCCGGCGTAGCGGTCGTCGCATTCGTCGTAGGAGCAGGAGCCGCTGCAACAGCAGGTGCCGGAGCCACAGGCGCACCCTGCGCATAGGCAAATCCCGGAATGGCAAGGGCACTGACAAGCAAAGTGGCGATAATTGTGTGTTTTGACATAGCTGGACCTGTATAGAGGGTTAAAAAATCAGCCCCCATCATACAACCCGAAAACCAAATTGTCACAGCCCTTTTTCAAGCCAGAACGGGAAATTCACTGGTTTTGGCAGCATGTGTCAGGGAATCACAATTTTAGCAGGGCATATTCCCATTTAACATTGCCACGCCCCTGCTTGTCTTCAAGAGTGCCAAGATGTTTACAGCTTGCATCGACTGTTTTTGCTAATTGCTCCAGCTCTTCCATGGATACGGGAAACATGGGACGGTCCGCAGGACTGTCACCATGGCGCAAGCTGACATAGAACAGAGCATCTTTAGCTGCAATCGCCTTGATGTTCTGCACAAGCTCCGCGCGCTCTGCGTTATTCAAATGCATCCACACAGCACTCATCAGAAATACGTTAAACTTCAAATCCATGGCACGAAGATTTTCAATCTCCGGCAGCGCATCATTCATATAAAAAACAAGAGGGTGGGATTTTTTCTCATGCGCCATGCGTAGCATTTCCTCCGATGAATCAACACCGACAACTTCATAATTATATTCATGCGCCAGAACATAGGCATCCGAACCTGACCCACACCCCAGATCCGCGGCCAGAAGGCGTTTATCATCGAATGAGATCGGAAGATTTTCAAAAAATCCGGGATTAATATCGCGACGGTTCAGCGCATTATATACTTCAGAAAGTTTTGCTGCCTGTTGATCATAAGCCTGGATGCTGATTTCTGCTGACTCGTTCATAAACCTTGCCCTGTGTAAAAATGTTTGAGATGGGACCTTGCTACGAAATTATGACCAGTGGCGCAACAAAAAACGGCACCCAAAGGCACCGTTTCAATAATTTTATTTTTAATCAGATACTTAGAATGGAATCTCGTCTTCCATCTCGTCCATGGCCGGGGCGGTCTGGCGGCTGCTGTTGGCGGGGGGGGCGGATTCGTAGGACGGGCTGCTGTTTTCACGGAAACCGCCGCCGGCGCTTTCACTGCCGCCGCGGCCGTCCAGCATGGTGAGTTCACCACGGTAGGGGCGCAGAACGATTTCGGTGGAGTATTTTTCCTGACCTGACGCCTGATCGGTCCATTTACGGGTTTCCAGCTGGCCTTCAATGTAGACTTTTGCGCCTTTTTTCAGGTAGCTTTCGGCTACTTTTACCAGGCCCTGATTGAAGATAACGACGCGGTGCCATTCGGTACGCTCCTGGCGTTCGCCGGATTTATCCTTCCAGTTCTCGGATGTCGCAATGGACAGGTTTACGACTTTGTCGCCGGATTGCATCGTGCGGACTTCGGGGTCGCGACCGATATTACCGACGAGAATAACTTTATTAACACTGCCTGCCATTGAAGGAGCTCCTGTCTCTCTGTTAAATCTGGGAATCGGGGTTACTATAACGGCCCTAAAGCCCGCGTCAAGCCACGGACAGAAAATTATGATAAATATATTGAAATGAATTTCAAGTTCTGCTCTACTCTCCTAAATATAGAAAATCAAAGAGTATGCTTACAGGGAGAACAAAGACCATGAGTCAGGATTCGGGCAAATATAGTGCTGTCGAAAAAGCCGAAGTACAAAAACAATTAGAAATATTTGAAAGATTCATACGCGGTATAGCGAACAATAAAACCGCCGCCACCGCCATGAAGAAAAATCTGGGCATCAGTGGCACGCCGCTGGAACGTGTGGCCTTGCAGGATGTTCTGGAGGTTTTTGAAGAACTCGTCGGCCAGATCCGCCGCCATGAAAAATCATTCGATGTGTCCGACGCGCCTATCCGCATTTACCAAGAAATAATTGGCGTTGTAGAAGATACGATACCTTCGCGGGAAGACGCTTTGAAGCGCCTGCGCATTAATACAGCCGAACGTACAGATATTTTCCAAGTCCCGGCGGTTCCGTCATACTTACGTATCTTGCAAATGATTACGCCGCCCTTGAAATGGGGCGATGAATATACGGTAACGATGACGGAACAATGGTGCCGTATCATTAAACGCCTGGCACTTTTGTTTCAGCCTGCAAATCCTGAACTCAAATTGCCAGAGACCGAAATTGCCGAGATCACCACAGAACTTCTGGTGTCGCAGTTTGAAAAGGCATTTGCCGGCAACACCCTTACCCCAAAATTCAATGCCGATGCCCAGCCTCAACTTAATATAATGGGTATTACCGATATCCTGAAAAAGAGCCTGGAGACTTTTGGCGATAATATAACAGCACAAAGCCAATCCACCCCCCCGGTGCTGGGGCTGGATAATATGGCGGAGATTATTACAAGCAACTTGATCAACCAGAACACACCTCGCTCACTGACCGTGGGTGCAAGCGGTGTCGGCAAATCGGCACTTACCAGAGCAGTGGCCGCACGAATTGCATCCGGTGACGTTCCTCTTGATTTGAAAGATGCCGTGGTTATCCGCCTTAATCTGCGTAAAATGGAAAGTGAACTGGGCCAAAGCCAGAAACCTGACCCCGTCGCCGGCCAGCAGATGAGTTATGCGGTCTATGCAGAACGACTGAGCTATATCCTTGCAGAAACAGCAAAGCACAACGCGAATGGCGGACAACAAATTATCCTCGCCATCGATGAATTTGATGACATGCTAAAGGGTCATGTTCCTTATCTACGCGGAACAAAGGAAATCATTGAATACTCTATCGCTCAGCATAAAGGCCTGCGCCTGATCGGAGAGATGAGCCAGTCGGTATATAACGGGCTTTCCAATAAATCTGACCCCTTACTGGCTTCCTTCCGGCAGGTCAAACTCAAAGGATTCAGCATAGAGGAAACCATTCCGGTCATCCGTGAAGCAGCCGCACGCCTGCAAACCGCACGCAACATTAAAATCTCCGAAGATATGGTTATTCAAATTGTTAAAGCCGTGGCCCGTCACAAAGACAAAACAGCGCTTGTTAAAAACTGCCTTGATGTTTTGTATGACTCAGTGTCATGGGCCGAAGTGAAAAATGACAAGGCCTTGTCCAAAGACCATATGGCAGAAATTCTGGCCCGTGAAACTGGTAAACCTAAAGAGATGATCAGCATATCTGCGGATGAGCGCATACAAACTTTAGCCGCTGCCTTGCCAAAAGCCATTATTGACCAGCCCGATGTCCTGCAAATTGCGTCAAGTCTGCGGGTTGCCAATGCGGGCCTCAATGATGAAAACCGCCCGCTGGGGTCTTATATATTCATGGGACCGACCGGTGTCGGCAAAACCGAAACCGCTAAATTCATTGCGGAGCATTTGGGAATTCCGCTTATTACCATTGATATGGCCAACTTCAAGCAAGCGCACACAGTATCGCGCCTTATTGGTTCACCGGCCGGTTATATCGGCCACGAAGAACCACCAAAACTTGAGGAAGTCCGGCAGAGCCCTTATAGCGTTGTCCTGTTTGATGAAATCGAAAAAGCGCACAACGATGTCTTTAACATCCTTCTCTCCATTCTCGATGAAGGCCGGGTGCAGTTACATAACGGTAATGATATAAGCTTCAAAAATTGTATCGTGCTTATGAGCAGTAATGTGGGGCAGACCGAAGTAGATGCCGTTGCCCAAGGGTCGATTGGCTTTAGCAAAACTGACTCTGCCATTGCAACCCGTAACGCCCGTCTTGAAGCGCTGCGGGAAAGGTTCTCTCCCGAATTTATCGGGCGGCTGGATAAAGTTATTGAATATAGAAAGCTGACCAAGGAAACTGTTGGCCATATTACCATTAATAAACTGAATAAATTCAGCGAAATATTGCGGGATAAAAATACGAATATCCATCTTGAGCTTTCTGAGCAAGCTTTGTCAGAAATTATTACGCTCGGGTTTGATAAGGACTATGGCGGACGACCACTTAATAATGCCATCAAGAATTATATCAAGGACCCGGTCGGCCAATGGTGGTTGGACAATGCCGAGTCCATCACGACGCCAACAACACTTCACGTCACTGAAGTTAAGGAGAAATTCGGCTTCGAACTACGTAAAGGCGCACCCGCCTTCAAAATGGCCGCTTAAAGTTAAAACAAGCCCATTTCGCAAAAAATATGCCAGCCCCTCCCTTCGGGGGGCTGGTTTTTTATAAGAAGCCGCTTTATATAGTTCCCATGCTTAAAACGATCAGTATCCGCGGGGCCCGCGAACATAATCTTAAGAACGTTAACGTCGACCTGCCGCGGGACGCGCTGGTGGTGATAACGGGCCTGTCCGGGTCCGGGAAATCATCGCTCGCGTTTGACACGATTTATGCGGAGGGACAGCGCCGTTATGTCGAAAGCCTGTCCTCCTACGCCCGCCAGTTTCTGGAGCTGATGCAGAAGCCGGATGTGGATTCTATCGAGGGCCTGTCCCCCGCCATTTCCATCGAGCAAAAAACAACAAGCCGTAACCCGCGCTCCACCGTTGCAACGGTAACGGAAATTTATGATTACATGCGTCTTCTTTGGGCGCGCGTTGGCATCCCCTATTCCCCCGCCACGGGACTTCCGATTGAAAGCCAGACGGTCAGCCAGATGGTCGACCGCATCATGGCCATGGGTGACGGCACAAAACTTTACGTCATGGCCCCCATTGTCCGGGGCCGCAAGGGTGAATACCGTAAGGAATTTCAAGAACTGCGCGCCAAGGGTTTTCAGCGCGTCAAAGTTGACGGCAAACTATACGAAATAACCGAAGTGCCGGAGCTGAACAAAAAACTCAAACATGATATTTCCGTTGTGGTCGACCGGCTGGTCGTACGCAATGACCTTGGCAACCGGCTGGCGGATTCCGTTGAAACGGCGCTGAAGCTCGCCGAAGGTTTGTTAATCATCGAAAACGCCGATAATGGCGAACAAACGGTGTTCAGCGAAAAATTCGCCTGCCCCGTCTCCGGCTTTACGATTGCGGAGATTGAACCGCGCCTGTTTTCCTTTAACTCCCCGCACGGCGCGTGCCCGGATTGTGACGGTCTGGGCGTTATGATGCATTTCGATGAAAATCTGGTTGTGCCGGATTCTTCCTTAAGCCTTGAAGAAGGCGCGATTGCCCCGTGGTCTGGCGGCTTCTCCAATTACTATGTGCAGGCGCTGGAAGCGGTTGCCAAATTCTACAAGGTCAAAATATCCACGCCATGGGAAAAAATCCCGAAAGATGTGCGGGAAATTATCCTCTATGGTTCGGGGGAGCAGGATATCGCGATTACTTACGAAGATGCCTATAACACCTACCGTACGAAAAAACCGTTCGAAGGCGTTATCCCGTCCATGACGCGCCGCCTGCTGGAAACCGACAGTGAGTCGACACGTGAAAATCTGGAGCAGTATCAGACCAGCTCGATCTGCGAAACCTGCCACGGCCACCGCCTGAAACCCGAGGCCCTCGCCGTTAAAATCGATGGCAAGCATATCAGCGAAGTGTCCCAGCTTAGCATCGAAGACGCCCATCACTGGTTCGGTGCCGTCAAGAAAAAGCTCAGCAAGCAGCGTCAGGAAATTTCCGAACGCATCCTGAAGGAAATCGACGAACGCCTGACCTTCCTTGTGAATGTCGGCCTTGAATATTTAAGCCTGTCCCGTGCGTCCGGCACCTTATCCGGCGGTGAAAGCCAGCGTATTCGTCTGGCCAGCCAGATTGGGTCCGGCCTGACAGGTGTGCTTTATGTTCTGGATGAACCATCCATCGGCCTGCACCAGCGCGATAATAACCGTTTGCTCACGACACTGAAACGCCTGCGTGATTTGGGCAATACTGTTATTGTTGTGGAACATGATGAAGATGCCATTCGCCTTGCCGATTACGTTCTGGATATGGGTCCGGGCGCGGGCCGCCATGGCGGACAGATTATGGCGAAGGGCACACCGCAGGACATCATGGATTGCAAGAAAAGCATCACCGGCCAATATTTGTCCGGCACACGCGGCATTGATGTCCCGGCGCAGCGTCGCCCGGGTAAGAAGGGTCAGTTCCTCGAAATCATCGGCGCAACCGGCCATAACCTGAAAAATGTCAGCGCAAAAATTCCCGTCGGCACACTGACCTGCGTCACCGGCGTATCGGGCAGTGGTAAATCCACCCTGACACTGGAAACCTTCCAGAAAGCGGTCAGCAAAAAATTGATGGGCTCAAAGGATATTCCTTTGCCGCATAAGGCCGTGAAAGGCACCGAATATCTCGACAAGGTAATTGATATCGACCAATCCCCGATTGGCCGCACGCCGCGCTCTAACCCCGCTACCTATATCGGTGCGTTTACGCCTATCCGTGAATGGTTCGCCGGGCTGCCCGAAGCCAAGGCGCGCGGATACAAGCCAGGCCGTTTTTCCTTCAACGTCAAGGGCGGACGCTGCGAAGCGTGCGAAGGCGATGGTCTTATCAAGATTGAGATGCATTTCCTGCCCGATGTTTACGTGACATGTGATACGTGCAAAGGCAAACGCTATAACCGCGAAACGCTGGAAGTAACATATAAGGGAAAATCCATCGCCGATGTTCTCGACATGGCCGTGGAAGAAGCCGCCGAATTCTTCAAGCACGTCCCGATTATCCGAGACAAGCTGGAGACATTAAAATCCGTTGGCCTTGGCTACATCCATGTGGGCCAGGCTGCGACCACCCTCTCCGGCGGCGAAGCGCAGCGTGTCAAGCTATCGAAAGAACTCTCCCGCCGCGCGACGGGACGCACCCTCTATATTCTGGATGAACCGACAACCGGCCTGCATTTCGAAGATGTCAAAAACCTGCTGGGCGTTTTGCAGCAGCTTGTCGACCAGGGCAATACCGTCGTCGTCATCGAGCATAATCTGGAAGTCATCAAGACCGCCGACTGGCTGATTGATATCGGCCCGGAAGGCGGCGATAAAGGCGGGAATATCGTTGCCATCGGCACCCCGGAAGATATCGCCAAGGTCAAAGAAAGCTATACAGGTCAGTTCCTTGCCCCTTACCTTAAGGCCGCAGTAAAGAAGCGTAAATCGGCATAATTTTAATAGTTGCAAACATTATCTTTGTTATGGTAAATTATGCCATTCTTTAATCATGAAAAGGGGTCTGTATGACTTGCGCTGTACCATCTAAATTTTCTTTGAGAGATGCTTGGGGCTGGACCTGGAAAAGCGGCCTTGTCATCTGGCTGCTTGCCCGTACCGCAACCAGCTGCGTTGAAATCAAGGAAGAAGGCAACCCCAACCCCGTCCGGAATGTTATTTTTGCCGCAGGCTATACGGCATCCAGCATGGTGCGCGATGTGTTTAATTTTGGCGCCGCCAGTATTAACTGGGTAGGCGACAAATTCCCCCCTGCGGCTGAACTTGTCAGCGATAAGGCCGAGGAAGCCAAAGAAAAAATTATTGAACTTAATAAAGGCCAGCCTAAGAATAAGCCTTAGGTTTTAAAATTCAGTATTTCATGAACATCTGTGGTGCGGGTAGAGGGAATTGGCTTCGCCCCTGACGGCTGTTCGCGCTGCGCGCGCACCTTGTCATGAACCACTCTATAATTTGTGGGGGTTCAAGTCCCTTGTGGACTTGTTAAATGTCTGTGGTGCGGGTAGAGGGACTTGAACCCCCACGACCAAAGGCCAGTAGATTTTGAGTCTACCGCGTCTACCATTCCACCATACCCGCGATGAAGAGACGCTAATCAATTAGCAGGTCCGCCGCAGCAGGACAAGTGTTTTTAACCCAAGAACATGTCGTTAATAAAAGAAAAGCTGGCCTTTTTAGGGGCCAGCAAGTTGAACAGGGAGGTAAAAATCTATATCCTAAGATACAGATTAAAACTTACTAAAAGCTTAACAGAAATTCAGGATTTTTTCAAAGAACACGGCAGGTTACCATGGCTCTGACAAATAAACTTATGGAATCATTGGCGGATGCGAAGCTGGTCACGGCTTCCCTTTTTGGGGCCTCCGCATTCGCGCTGGGCGCGGCCTATACGGCCCAATATGGCTTTGATATGCAGCCCTGCACATTGTGTTTGTACCAGCGCGCGCCCTTTGCCGTCATTATGGTCCTGAGCGCTCTGGGCTTCCTTCTGGCGGGCCGCAAGCCCAAATTCTCCGCCCTTCTCGTTTTCATGAGTGCGGTGGTGTTTCTGATCGGGGCCGCCATCGCGTTTTACCATGCGGGCGTGGAACAGCATTGGTGGGTATCGGCCCTTGAAGGCTGCAAAATGGATTTCAAAGCCGACAGCGCCAAAAGCCTGCTGGAAAAATTGCAGACTTTATCGGCGGTAAAATGTGATGAAATTGCGTGGAAAGATCCTGTGCTGGGCCTGTCAATGGCGGCGTGGAATGCCATTATATCGGCGGGTTTGAGCGTAACAAGTCTAGTTTCATCCATTCTTATCGCGCGCAAAGCCAACGGGATGCTGTATTAAAGCCCTAAAATCTTCATAAAACCGGTGGCACCGGCAAACAACAAACCGTAGAACATATAGAAGCCAACGGATTGTTTTAATGTGCGTTTCTTCGCCAAATCAAATAAATCATCAAACATGATGCGCCCTCTCAAAACCATTCATAAATTGTGGATTGGTGTTTGATAGCGTAAATACAGGGCTAAAGTCAAACTTTTATCACAATAAAAAACCGGATCGCTCATCGCGATCCGGCTATAACGTCCCCTCTAGAGAGACGAAAGCGTTTATTTACCCATTGTTGTAAGCAGAGCAATCGGCACGAGGCCCAGCATAACACCGCTGGTCCAGGCCAGATAGATACCGACAGCCACTATGGCTATGGATACGAAATCATTGGTCGTACCGCGCTTGTGCAGCATCATGCCGCCCAGCCACAATACAAAGAATGATCCAATTAATTGATAGGTCTCTCCACCCTCAAAAAAACCACCGGCTTTTTCAATGATGCCCGCTTGTCCAAGGAAATGAACCGCTACAGTTGAGACACCAACAAGAACCATAAGGTACACCACGTAAAACATGAATGCGCCCATAAAGTCCCGTTTACCACCAAGTTCCATTGATTTACCAAACATGACAACCTCCTTTGTTTGGAAATAACCGCATCGTCCCATGACGGCGCGGCAGTGTTTTCTTCATCAGTCTACGAGCTCCGTATCCCAATAAAGAAAATCCCCCCAACTTTCGTGCAAAAAGTGAGGGGGAAATTTACGACCATTATGCTGCAGTTCAAATATCGTCGGCTCATAGGGCCACATTCGGGGATGCATGCCACACTCATCAGGCATTCGACTGCCTTTAATGAGGTTGCAATCCTGACAGGCCGTGACGATATTTGACCAGCTCGTCCTGCCACCGCGTGAACGGGGAATGACGTGGTCAAATGTCAGATGCTGCGTCTTGAACACTTCTGCACAATATTGGCAGGTCCAGTGATCACGCAGGAAAACATTAAATCTTGTGAAGGCCGGTGTCTGTACCGCCGGGATATATTCCTTCAGCGCCAGCACACTGGGCAATTTCATCTCATGGGATGGGGAGTGAACAAAGCGCTCATATTCCGATACAACAACAACTGTACCGCGAAAAATCGCTTTAATCGCATCCTGCCATGACCAGAGGGATAAAGGGGAGTAACTCAGGGGCCGGTAATCGGCATTGAGAATAAGGGCTGGGCATTTTTCCAATGGCATCACACCATCAATCATAAACCACTCCTTCTGTATAAGATCCACCGGACAGTGGCGGAAGCGTTTTGAGAGAGGATCACCGGATCCATTAGCTTCGCGACTCTTATAATTATATTATAACGAAAAACCCCAGTTTGGTACAGGAAATGCACTGCACTATCTGCGCTGCAGCGCGATATTATGTATTTTATTTCAGGTGCTTAATGGGATGCGTAATAATATTACAAGATTTAACAGTGTGTTAAGAATAAAACGACCTGCTTCAGGCACATTTACGCCGGACGATCGGAATGATATTGCCCTGACGCTCGCCCTCATCCTGCATCATGATAAGCACGGTCTTGGGTTTTTTATCGGATGAGGTACGCGGCGCATATAAAAAACGAAAAGGATAAAGAGTATTGACGATCAATGTCGCCGATCCCGCAATCAGGGCACCGCTTGTGGCAATCGCAATGGCAGCACCCAGCAACATGGGATTATACAAAGCTCGTCCTGCGCCCGCCACAGCGGCGCGATCAAAGGACTTCATCAAAAATTCTCTCTGCATAAAATTTTAGGCCTACAGCAAGGCGCTGCGCAGAAATTCGGATCCGGCGACAATCCCCTGCTCATCAATATTGTGCATCAGGCCACTGGTAATACCGCCGGTGACGGTAAATCCAGCCTTCAGAAGCGTTGTTTGCGCATGATAATACGCGCTTAAGGGCACCACACTATCATCACTGCCATGGATCAGGCAGACGGGGATTTTGTTCAGCGCGTCATGATCTGTCGTCTCCGGCCAGACCAGCGCACCGGAATATCCCAGAACGCCCGCGAGTTTCTCACGGAAGCGCGGGCCCGCATACAGGCTCATCATCGTGCCCTGCGAAAAACCGATCAAAGCGGTTTTGTCGGCGGTCACATTATATTTCCTGATTTGTTCGGCGATAAAATTTTCCAGCAAAGGGGCGGCTTCTTCCACACCGCGCAGGATTGATTCCGCCGTCCATTCCTGCAGCGAAAACCATTGATACCCCATTGGTGCCATATCGCAGGGAAACGGCGCATCGGGCGATACAAACACCGCATCGGGCAAGGCTTGCGCATAAAACGGCGCCAGCCCCAACAGATCCTGGCCATTCGCGCCCAAACCATGCAGGAGGATAACAAGCTGCTTCGGTGCATTACCGGACGCAGGACCATGTGTGTATGTTTTAAAATTGCTCATCTTTACCCCTTTGCAAATCAATTGCAGAACTATACCCCATTGTGATGCCTCATGAAAGGGTTGTGGCTTATTGTGGCTTCGTCCGCCCCCTCCCTGTCATCCTCCGCGAAGGCGGTGGATCCATAACCCAGATTATCTAAGGGCAGTATAAAACCATGGAACCTCCTATATTATAGGCAGCGCTTTTTCTTAACCGCTGCAGCTCCGCTCTCACACACTATGGATCCCCCGCTTTCGCGGAGGATGACAGAGAACGCCATATAAACTATAATAAAGCCATGACCATTATCACCCGTTTTGCCCCCTCCCCCACAGGCCGCCTTCATATTGGCCATGCTTATTCCGCTTTGTTTGCCTATCGCAAGGCAAAGGATGCGGGTGGGCGTTTTATACTGCGGATTGAGGATATTGATCCCGAACGCTGCGTAGCGGAGCATGAAGCGGGTATTTATGAAGACCTGGCCTGGCTGGGTCTTGACTGGGGAAAACCGGTGCGGCGGCAGTCCGATTATATGGAGGATTACAAGGCCGCTCTTGGAAAATTACAAGCGCTGGATCTCCTCTATCCCTGCTTCTGCAGCCGTACGGATATCGCCCTTGAAATCGCACGCTCCGGCGTGGCACCGCATGGGCCCGAAGGCCATCTTTATCCCGGCACCTGCAGTCACCTGAGCGCCAAAGCGCAGGAAAAGAAAATCATCAGCGGCATACCCTATGCCTTCCGCCTGAACATGCAAAAGGCAATGGCGTATGTGAAACTGCAAGGCCTGTGGCCCCTGCGCTGGATTGATCACGGCAAGGGCGAACAAATTGCGACGCCGGAAATTCTCGGTGATGTTGTGCTGGCGCGCAAGGATATCGGCACGTCCTATCACTTAAGCGTAACGGTTGATGACCATTTGCAGGGCATTACGCTTGTGACGCGCGGGGAAGATTTATTCTATGCTACACATCTTCACCGTTTGCTGCAATCGCTGCTGGATCTCAATGTTCCGGAATGGCATCACCATCCGCTGATGCTGGATGAACAGGGCCAGCGTTTTGCCAAGCGGAATAACAGTGTCACATTGCAGAACTTACGGGAAACACAGAAAAAGACCCCGGAACAAGTGCTGGCCATGATTCCTATACCATGATATGTTGCCAATAGTAACAATGTATCGGATTAAGTCATGAAACACGATCTCCTGCACATCCAAGGCAAACCCTATGTCCTCGTCCCCATGCATGAATACCGCCAGATGGTGTCACAAGCCCCGGATGGTGCGGCGGCGCAGGCATTGCCGGATGATATTTTGAACCAGCTCACCGCCCGGCAGGACTCCGCCATTAAAATCCTGCGCAAATGGCGCGGATTGACGCAGCAGCAGCTGGCCGATGCCGCCAACCTGTCACGTCCTTACCTTACCGAGATTGAAAAAGGCCAGAAAGACGGCTCTGTCCGGGCCGCCAAAGCGATTGCCGAGGCCCTGAATGTCGACATTAGATACATTGTCGCCTAAAACGACTCTAGGCTGAATTCCCGATCCTGCTTTAAAGACGGAACGTTCTTGCGGGCGCGGTCGGAAGCCGCCAAATCAAGATCGGCCATAATAATGCCCGGCGTATTTTCTTTGCGCTCCGCCAGTATTTCACCCAGCGGCCCGATAATCATCGAATGACCCCAAGTCTCGCGGTTACCCTCATGATTACCGCATTGCGCCGAGGCAAGAACGAAGGACCCGGTTTCCGCCGCACGGGTCCGGGTAAAAATCTCCCATGTCGTTGAACCGGTTGGGATGGAATAGGCTGCCGGAATACTTAAAATCCGGGCTCCGGCCTGCGCCATCTTGCGGAACAGGCTGGCAAAACGCACGTCAAAGCAGATAGACAGGCCAATGCCGCCCCACGGCGTCTTGCCGACCACGGCCTTGTCCCCCGGAACGCACACGCGGCTCTCCCGGAAAATCTGCCCATCGGGTAAATCGACATTGAATAAATGAATTTTGTCGTATTTGGCGACAATGTCGCCATTTCCGTTTATCAAATAGCTGCGGTTGGCAAGCTTCTCATCCGTAACCTTGACGCCCAGACTGCCGATAATCAGCCATTTGCCCAGCTCCGCCGCCAGATCGCGGTAATGATGTAAGAGCTCATGCCCCTCCTCCATCTGCGCGCCGTCTAAACGGCTGGTGCCGCCCACGGCCACCATTTGGCAGGTATATTCGGGGGTAGCGATCAGCTGCGCGCCTGCGCTGGCGGCTTCGCGGATAAGATTGGTCGCAATAATCGTGTTTTCCCGCCGGTCCGGCTTGTTGTTAAGCTGGATACAGGCGGCCTTAAGGATTTCGTTCATGATGGGTTTAGAACCTTGTCGAGGGCTTCTTTGCCTTGCTTATCGAGGGCAAAAAGTGTGTCTTCGTCACCGATATGTTTCCCATCCACCATAACCTGCGGCACGGTGCGGATACCGCCGGTCAGCTCCAGCATTTTATCCCGCATGGCATCATCCAGATCGACCCGGATCTCGCTATACTCATAGCCTTTGCGTTTCAGGAAGTCCTTGATCTGTACGCAATAAGGACAGATTTGCGTTGTATAAATCTCGATTTTCGCCATGATAGCTCCATTATTTTATAATCTGACATAGATGATATAGCCATGCATACGGGTAAAACAACTGATATTCTGATCGTGGGCGGGGGTATCCCCGGCTTAACCCTGTCCGTGCTTCTGGCCGGTATCGGAGTTAATGTCGCATTGGTAGATACGCAGGCCCCCGTCCCCACCCATAACGCGAATGACAGCCGCACGAGCGCGCTTATGGCAGGCAGTGTGAATATATTAAAGGCGACGCAGGTGTGGGATGAATGCGCGCCCTATGGTTCCATCATTACCGGCCTGTCCATTATTGATGATAACGGTAAAAAAGATCCGGTGCAGGTGACATTCCATTCGACGGATATCGGGCAAGATTATTTTGCCTATAACATGCCCAATCATATGACGCGTAATGCGTTGCTGGCGCGCGCGGCGACATTACCATCACTGACCATTTATGCGCCTGCGAAACTGCAAAATTATACGGCGGATGCTTTTGGCATCAGTGCGCAGTTTGAAGGCGCGCCGGATATACGCGCCCGCTTGATTATCGGTGCAGATGGCCGGGCCTCCACCACGCGTGCGCAGGCGGGCATTGATGTGTGGGAACGCGATTACGGGCAGCGTGCAATTACGTGTTTGATCAGCCATACATTGCCGCATAACAATATCTCAACCGAATTTCATCGTCCGGGAGGGCCATTTACACTCGTGCCACTAACCGGCAACAGGTCCAGTATCGTCTGGGTGGATTTTGCGGATAAGGTTGATGACTTCATCCGCATGAATAAATCTGTTTGCCAGCAAGCGCTGCAAGACCGGTCACGCGGCATATTGGGGGAGATTACGCTGGAAACATCCCTGCAATCATGGCCCCTGCATGCTTTGAAAGCAAAAAGCTTTACGGCCTCGCGCACCGCATTGATTGCCGAAGCCGCACATGTGCTTCATCCGCTAGGCGCGCAGGGTTTGAATTTAAGCTTGCGTGATGCCGCGTCCCTTGCGGAAATTCTGGCCGATGGTTTACGTCTGGGCCAAGATCCGGGATCGCAGGCCTTACTGCATGCCTATGAAATACAGCGGCAGCAGGACGTAAATCTGCGCGTCCTTGGCACAGACACGCTGACACGAATGGTCAGCAATAATATCCCGGTCCTGCGTAACATGCGGCGTCTGGGCCTGAAGACGCTGGAAACAATTTCACCGCTGCGCGATATGATCATGCGCGAAGGCATGGCTCCGCAAAAAGCGGGCAGCCGCCTAGCATTGGGTAAAGCGCTTTAATAGCTATTATGCGGATTAATCGTGCGCGCCAGTGTCACGACATTGACCGCAGTTACACCAGCTTTTTTTAACACTTTGGTACATTCGCGTATCGTCGCGCCGGATGTATAAACATCATCGACGAGCAAAATTGTTTTACCCGCCAATTGCGCGGCAAGCGCCGGATTAACCGCAAAAGCCCCCTTAACATTTTCATGGCGCGCTTTGTAACCCTTCCCTTGAGCCGTCGTCGCCCGTCGCCGCTGCAATGCCCCGACAAGCGCCGGTGTCCCGGTCAGTTTGGATAGAGATTGCGCCAGCAACGCGGCTTGGTTGTACCGCCGCCATAATAATCGTCTGGGGTGCAGGGGCACGGGGAGAATCAGGTCCGTGTCCTTCAACAATTCCTCCCCCGTCCGCATCATCCACCCGGCCAATGTCCGGGTAATATGCGTCTGGTCGGCATATTTGAATTTCAGGATCAGGGCGCTGCTAAAATCATCATAGCGGAAGACATGCCTTGCCCGGTCATAAAGCGGGGCATCCTTCAGGCAGGCTGCGCATAAGGCGCTTGAATCCGCCACCAATTCAAACGGATACCCGCATTGGGCGCAGTAAGGCGGGGTAATGAAATTAAGGTTTACCCATGCGGACGGCGCAACCATACCCTGCGCATCCACGATATCACCGGAAATGATACAGCGGGGTGGCAGAACCACGTCGAGAACAGCGTTTATAACCCTTTGGATATTTTTCAACATAGGGGTTAATCTAACCCCAGTTTGATGTAAGTTTATATTGCTTTCTTTAGTTAATTTCCGTATAACTACGGCGATCGCGTGCAAGACTTATTCAGGAGCCCCCATGAATGAACCATCCGGCGACCTAGAACGCCTGGAAACACAGGATGGAGCAGAGTCTCAGCCCCCCCATATAAAGGGTGCAGAAGACGCGTTTTATGAGCGCTACCCCGCGCTTGAGGGCGTCCCCGGCCATATCATCCGTAAAGCATGGTTCAGCATTTCTCATCTTCTTCTGCCTTCGGGCGCCCGTGTTGCCGATATGGGCTGCACCGACGGTGCCATGACCTATGCCATGGCGGTTATGAACCCCCATTTACACTTCATCGGCTTGGAACGGGACCGTAAAAAAATTACCAAGGCCCGCAATCATTACGAAGCCCCGAACCTTGAGTTTCAGGTTGGCGATATTGCCGAAAATACCGGCTTTGAGCCTGGATCACTGGACGCGATTATCAATTCCTTCACGCTGCACGAAGTTTATTCCGAGTCCCGCTACAATGACCGGCAGGTTGCCCGCGCCCTGGATTATCAATTCACACTGCTGAAGCAAGACGGCCTGATGTTCATCCGCGATTACGCGCTCAGCTATCCCGGCGAATATGTATTGATGGAAATGCCCGACGGCATTACCGGCAGCAATGATGTCAATAAAATGTCGGAGACAGAGCTTCTGATCTGGTTCTCCAACAATGCCCGCCCGCGCGAAGCCTTTGGTGGCCATGGCTTCTTCCTTGAGGAACTGCCATCCCGCTTCCCTAAAACCCGCCTGTTCCGCGTTCCTTACAAATGGGCCTATGAATTTATTATCCGCAAGGATGACCGCGCGGCGTTGCAGGCAGAGCTTCACAAGGAATATATCTATTTCACGCAACGCGACTTCCGCAAGAATTTGCGCATGCTGGGCGGACGTGATGTCTATTCCTCCCCGCACTATGACGATTCCATCATCAGCAAGCGCTTTGACGGTCATTTCCGCATGTATGATGATAATGGCAATAATATGGGCCCGCCCCCAACCAGCTTTATTGCCGTAGCGCAGAAAACCGGCGAGCGCAAATCATTACGCCTGCAGGAACGCCGCCCATCGAGCAACCAGGCGCAGTCTTTACGCGTACAAACGATGCGCAATGACAAGACTGGACGCATGGCCGATATCGTATCGCGCGATCTGGCCCTGACCGAGATACTGCCTTATTACGTCACCGGCGATAACAAGTTGCAGGTTTTCGTGCACGAATCCATGCCCCGCGGTATCGTCAATGCCGTACCGCGCAATGGACGGGAAATTGACGGTAAAAACTGGTCCGGCCATATGGTCGAAGCGATCAGTGTTCCCAGCGATATCATTCAAAGTATCGACCCGCAGGATATTAAACAAACCGTACGGTTTGCGCAGGCGCATCTGGGCCTGAAACCTGCCATTGAAAGCTATCTGGAAGCGGGACGGTCTTACTACCCCGCACCGGATTTCATTGATGATCTGATTAAAACATCTTATCTGCGTGTTCAGGAAAATACCGGTATTATTGAACCAAAAAATATTACCAGTGACATTAGCGGCTTTACAACCCAAGGCAAAATCCGGGCTGTCAATGCGCAATCTTTGCTGGATGCCATTGCCGTCGGCCTTATCCCCAATGCCCGCCTTGAACTGCAGATCATGCATCTGTGCGACAAGCTCGGTATTGAAGTCATGACGTGGGAGGAATGCCCGCTTGTTCTTGAAGAATCCGAACCCGACCTCATGTTCAACGGTCAGGACTTCGTCAAGATGAAGAGCTTTAACGACACACGCTTCAAAAATGTACGTGGCAATGCCGGACAATTGCGCGCCGTTCAATCGATTTTCGTGGATGAAGGTGTTATTGATGGCGGCATGTCCGGACTGGCGGCCCGCGACATGGAGTTTATTATTCCCGATGACAAGACACTGAACAAAGCCGTCATACTACCTTTGACCCGCAACTCTGGCAAAGTGATGGTGGGTGTGGAGATTGATTACATGCCCATCCCGCAGCGTCATGAAGGCAATGGCCTGACACTGCGCGCGCCAAGCGTTAACCTGCCAAAGGATATTACCAATATTTATCAGGCCCGCAACTATGTGGCAGAACTTTTCAAAGTACCGCCGGAAAATGTCTGGCGTCTGGGGGAAAGTTATTTCTGCCATAGCGGCATTACCCCCATGCGCATTTTCCCATTTGCCGTTGCGACCAAGGGCCGGAAAGAATCTCCAATAGGCGGCCCGATCAACTTCGCGCCGATGAAATATATCTGGAACGTTATTGATTACGCGATTACGGCGGGGCAGGACCTTGACCTGCTCTCCAAAATGAACAAAGTACAAAGACGCATGTCTGCCGCCGAAAGTGATCTGGGATTGCGCCGTGCTGCCGGTCAAAATTCACAAATGGATAATGACGGCCCGGGCGTAAATATAGTATCCTTATCATCAGTGAGCAGCAGTTCATCTGCCTCGTCTTCTTCTATTACATCGGCCGTATCCGATGCGTCCCTCTCCCTTAATTTGCCGCCTGAAAAGCTTAAAACCCCCAGCGTTAAATAAATCCATGGTCAGCGCGGATAAAAACATCATGCTCTTCGACCCGCAGCAGGTCAGGCATAACCGACAGCGCGCCAGCACATTGCCGCAGGACCATAGATTTTTGCATGACTGGACCTTACGCAATTTAATCGACCGTCTCGGCATTATAAAACGCAGCTTTCCGCAGGTGCTCTTATTGGGGGGCCGTGCCGATCCCGCGCTTGATAGCGATTTAAGAAAGGCCGCGAAAGCCGAACATCTGGTTGTCATGGACAAGGCGGCTTTCCCCGGCCGTACCGCCACATTGATTGCGGATGAAGAAACTCTGCCCTTTGAACAGCAAAGCTTTGACCTGATCACATCTCCCTTAACATTACATACCGTCAATGACCTGCCCGGCACATTGATACAAATCCGGCGCAGCTTGAAAAGCGATGGTGTTTTTCTGGGGGCGATGCTGGGAGGACAGACGCTGCATGAGCTGCGCGAATGCCTGATGGAAGCGGAGCTTGCCATCAAAGGCGGCGTCAGCCCGCGCATATTCCCCTTCGCGGATAAGCAGCAGGCCGGTGCGCTGATGCAGCGCGCAGCCTTTGCGCTGCCAGTTGTTGATTCCGAAATCGTTACCGTCACGTACGAGAATATTTTCCGCCTGATGGCGGATCTGCGTGGCATGGGGGAAACCAATGCGGTGATGGCGCGCAGCCGTACACCGTTACGGCGCGACATACTGGCGGAAGCCGCCCTCCTTTATGCGGAACGATATAGCGATCCCGATGGCCGCATCCGCGCGACATTTGAGATTATTTTCATGATTGGCTGGGGACCACATGAAAGCCAGCAAAAACCAATGCGTCCCGGCAGTGCAACCAAAAGTCTGGCCGATGCGTTGGGAACGCAGGAAATTAAAACTGGAGACAGGGCACAGCCATGATTGAGATCACGCTTATTCCCATGCTGGAAGATAATTATGCCTATCTTTTGATCGGCAGCGACGGCACCACCGCGATTATCGATCCGGCAGCAGCCAAGCCTGCAATTGAAGCCTTGAATACTATAGGCCGCAAGCTTGATTATATTCTAAACACGCATCACCATTATGATCACACCGATGGCAACCTAAAACTGAAGTCGGATTATGATTGCACCGTTATCGGTCCTGCTGCGGAAGCAGACCGTATTCCCGGCATTGATAAACAAGTGCAGGAAGGCGACAGCTTTATGCTGGGTGAAGATAAAGTCATTGTGCTGAACACGCCCGGCCATACGCTCGGCCATATATGTTTTTATTTCCCGCAAGACAAGGCCCTGTTCTGCGGCGATGTTTTATTCTCCATGAGCTGTGGCCGCTTGTTCGAAGGTACCGCCTACCAGATGTGGAATTCATTTGAAAAAATCATGGCCCTGCCCGATGATACAAAAGTTTATTGCGGGCATGAATATACGGTTGAAAATGGCGAATTTGCCCTGACCATTGAACCGGACAATGACTCCATCAAGACCCGCCTTGCCGAAGCCCGCGCCTTACGTGCAAAAAATCTGCCTACAATCCCTTCGACACTGGCGCAGGAAAAAGCCACCAACGTCATGCTCCGCGCGGGTTCCGCCGCCCGCTTCAAAGAAATTCGCGCCCTCAAAGATAAATTTAATTAATTTTTAGGCGTTTCAAACGCTATAATAGAAAATAACGATAATTAATGGGGCAATATCATCATGAAAAAATCAGGATTTCTGCTTTCACTCGCATGCCTGACATTTCTTTCCGGCATAACGCAGGCCGCCGCACAAAATTCATTAAGCGAGCCCGCCATTCGTAAATTTTATGCAGAGTCACAGGCCGCGTTAAAATATCCCTTCGAACAACATGTCGCCTATCTACAAAAATCTATGACAGAAAGCTATGAGGGGACAAACAGCACCGTCGTCACCGCCCCGGAACAAGCCCCTATACCAGCGACCGAAACACAGAGTAAAGCCGAAATAATTGCCAATGTGCAGGCAAATTATGACGCCATCAAAAATGCAACAGTGAAAGAAGAGATCCAGTCAATTCAGATTTCACCCGATGGAAAATCCGCTACAGTACGCGCGAAAACAGATATTAAGAATCTATCCATTCCCACACCACCCGGCTCACCAAAGGTCTCTGCAGATACCGCCAGCACCTGCACTGATAAAATAGTGCTGTCACCGGAAGGAATCGTACAAATCGACCGCTCCGATTGTAACGGAAAAGTTACATTAACATTGAAGTAATAAAAAAACAGAGCCTTTGAAGGCTCTGTTTTAAATTCTTACTGACCGCTATTGCCATCATTATCGGAACGGCTTCGGCCACCACCGCCGCCACTACGCTGGTGCGGGCGGCGGCGTTGGCCACCGCCACCGGACGGGCGGTGACTGCCGCTGTTGGATTGGGGCTGCGGGCCGTCATCTTCGGGCATGGTATTGCCGATATTATCATCGTATGAAAATTCATCATGGCCGGTTTGCTTGCGTTGTGACCGGTGTGCCGGGATAGGAATCGGGCGGGCCGCCATTTCATCACGCTCACTGGTTGCAATCTCAATTTCAAGACGGGCGGCGATCTTGCGCAGCTCATGCACAGCTTCCATCAGAGTGCCGCGCGCATCCGTATTTTTGTGGTCCTTGCTCCAGCTGTTATAGCAGGAAATGCAGGTATCGGTTGCGGTGCGCAGTCTTTGTTCAATGTCTTCCATGGTGCGTACCTTTCAAAGTATCGTCGTTTTTCAAGTTAGTTAGAATAGCGCGCGACAGCCCGTTGGGCAAGCGCACACTTTTATTTTTTAAAATACGCTGTCAATTGAAGGATTTTGTGGCGAAAATGATGGTTTTTGAGAACCGCAGCACAGTGTACCTAAAAGTACGTGAGCAGCGGAAGCGCAGAAAATCATTATTTGCAGCCCAAAAGACAATAATTGGCAGTGTGTTTTTTATTCATTTCCGAAAACAGTGTTCAGCTGCTGCGTCACGCGGATAAAGGTCGTGCGCTTTGACAATTCCTTCAGCTTGGTTGCCCCAACATACGTACAGGCCGAGCGTAAACCGCCCAGAATATCCTGCAATGTGTTCTTCGCATCACCACGGAAAGGCACCTTGACGGTTTTTCCTTCGCTGGCCCGGTATTCGGCAACACCGCCTGCATGCTTGTCCATCGCGGTTGAACTGCTCATCCCGTAAAAGACCATGAATTTTTTGCCATTTTCTTCGACGATCTCTGCTTCCGCCTGCTCATGCCCGGACAACATCCCGCCCAGCATGACAAAATCGGCACCCGCACCAAACGCCTTGGCCAGATCGCCCGGCACGGTGCAACCACCATCGGCGCACACAAGACCGCCCAGACCATGCGCGGCATCGGCACATTCAATCACGGCGGATAATTGCGGATAACCAACACCGGTCATTTTACGGGTTGTGCAGACACTGCCCGGGCCGATACCGACTTTGACAACATCGGCACCATTCAGGATTAATTGTTCCGTCATTTCACCGGTCACAACATTACCGGCCATGATTGTTACATCTGGCAAGCGTTCGCGCATTTTCTTCACAAACTCCACAAACGGTTCGGCATAGCCATTGGCAACATCGATACAAAGCTTATCAATCGCCTGCGGTGCTTTTTTCAGGAAAGCGTCCAGCTTTTCCTGATCCGCGCTGGCGGTACCGATACTATACCAGACATTGGCGTTGCCATTCTGCTCATACCAAGCCAGCAACTTGTTAAGATCATAATGCTTATGCAGTGCAACAGTTTTGCCATGGCCCATTTCGGCAAATGTTTTTGCCATGGCCATCGTCCCGACATTATCCATGTTGGCGGCGATGATTGGCACGCCGGTATAGGTGCGCTGGCTCCAACGGAATTCGTAAGTGCGGCTGACATCCACTTCGCGGCGGCTGGATAAGGTAGAGCGTTTTGGACGAATGAGAACGTCTTTGAAATCCAGCTTGATATCTTCTTCTATGCGCATAATCTAACTAACTCTTGAAAAGGGATGAAACGGCGGCGGCGTGTGCCTTCTTGCGGGTAATTTCCTGCTCCACACGGGTAATTTCGGTCTTCATATCCTGGATATAGGCCTCCAGCTCATCGACCGACATGTTATCGAGCAATTTAGGCTTTTTGGGTTGGTTCTTTGGTGTGGTATCGTCATCAAACATAAGGGTTCTTATATGATGAAATGTATAGAAATTCAAGAAAACACCCTGCACCCGGCGCAGCGGCCCGTTCCCGCGCCCGGGGATGGCGAAGTTTTGATCAAAGTGCAGGCCGCCGGGGTCAATCGCCCCGATATCCTCCAGCGTCTGGGCCATTACCCACCCTCGCCCGGCATTACGGATATTCCCGGCCTTGAGGTCGCGGGTGAAATTATCGAAAGCAAATCAAGTCTCTGGAAAAAGGGGGACAAGGTCTGCGCCCTGCTGGCCGGCGGCGGCTATGCCGAATATGCCGTGGCGCCTGCGGGTCAGTGCCTGCCAATCCCGGCGGGCCTGTCGATGGTTGAGGCCGCCGCCCTGCCCGAAACATTTTTTACCGTCTGGAATAATGTCTTTGTGCGGGGGCAGTTAAAGGCCGGTGAAACCGTCCTGATCCATGGCGGCGCGTCCGGTATTGGCACCACGGCAATCCAGATGGCCAAGGCCTTGGGGGCTACCGTTATCGTAACCGCCGGCACCGATGATAAATGCAAGGCCTGCCGCCATGAAGGTGCGGATCTTGCCATCAATTACAAGGCGCAGGATTATCATACAATCATTGAAAAAACTTACGGGCGTAACAGCGTTCACGTCGTGCTGGATATGGTCGGCGGTGATTACATCGGGCGTGATATGAAGGTCATGGCCACCGATGGCCGCCATGTCAGTATCGCCTATCTGGGCGGTAGCAAAGCGACAATTGATATCCAGACATTAATGACCAAACGCCTTATCCTGACCGGGTCCACGTTACGTGCCCGGCCTCCGGAAGAAAAAGCGGCGCTGGCCGCGCAGCTGGAGAAAAAGATCTGGCCCTTGATCGAAGCCGGAAAAATCCGCCCGGTTATTCAAGATTCCTTCCCGCTGGCCAAGGCGCAAGAAGCCCATGATGCCCTTGAAAAAGGTGATCATGTCGGCAAATTTATACTAATTTGCGCCTAAAATATGTCAAATATAGCGTCATTTTTCTGGTATTCCGTTATAAAATCATTATAGTACCCTCAATTCCCGACAGCTTATGAAGCTTTCAAGCCGTTGACCCGCGGAACACAGGGTCAGCAAACAGTATAATTTTATCTTAGGAGACTAAAAACTATGTGCGCAAAAATTGTAGAAGCTTCCGGCCTTTTGATGCCTAAAGCAACCGCCGTATGGCTGGTGGAAAACACCGCCCTGACCTTCGAACAGATCGGTGATTTCACTGGCCTGCACCCGATTGAAGTGCAAGCTCTAGCGGATGAAGAAGTGGGCCGCGGCATTGTGGGCCGTAACCCGGTTGATCATTTTGAACTGACACAGGCTGAGCTTGATAAAGCAACAGCGGATGACAGCTATATGATGCGCCATGCCAAGAACGATCTGCCGACCGTTAAAGTGCGCTCTAAAGGTCCCAAATATACACCCGTTTCCAAACGTGGTGACAAGCCGGATGCAATTTCATTCCTGCTTAAGAACAACCCGGAAATTTCCGACGCGCAGCTTTGCACATTGATTGGCACAACCAAGCCAACCATCCAGTCCGTGCGCGACCGTTCACATCCGAACAGCAGCAATATCAAGCCCCGCCACCCTGTTGATCTGGGCCTGTGCACCTATGCCGAACTGAACGCCGCTATCAAAAAAGGCCTGAAAGCCCAGGGTAAAACACCGGAAGAGATCGAAGCCCACCAGAATAAGAGCCTTGTCTCTACATCTGAACCCCACAGAGAACCAAAACCCGAAGATAAATTCGGCGGCTTTGATTTCTCCAACTTCCTCAACAGTGGATCTGGTAACAACAATAATAATTAATGTCTCGTCAGACATGAAAATGAAAAACGGCCTGATCGATCAGGCCGTTTTTTGTGATGAAAATATAATTTTCAGGATCAAGCGCTTTGCCGCTCCCCTTCGATCCGTTCTTTTAACCGAAGCTTTTCAGACTTCATACGACGGATCACTTCGCCGCGCGCCCCGGGATGTTTCATCTCTTCAAAAATTTTCTGCTCCAGCATCGCATGGCGAGCAAGAAGAGCTTCGATATGGGCGGGAAGTTTGGAGGATCCGTTAGTTGTTTGCATTAGAGGACCTTTCTATTTGTAATTTTTGGTAAACTTAAGGGCGTTGCAATTATGCCCATCTTTTATTATTTCATCCGAATCTTAACATGCTGTTAAAGCCCAAATCAGGACCACATATCCCCTTGCCTACCCACAAAAAAAACCGCCCTTTTACAGGCGGTTTATAGTTTGCGTGTGAGGAGGAACTACGTATCTATCTCAATCATGACATTAATATGTTAAATGCACTTAAATAATGCATAAAATGCCATCTAATTTATTCATAAAAAAAGCGGCCCAGAAGCCGCTCTTTCTTGATATTCAAGACCCGCAGCTACAAATCAAATACCACGCCCTGCGCCAAGGGCAGGTTGGTGGAATAATTGACCGTTTGCGTCTGACGGCGCATGTAGGATTTCCAGGCATCAGATCCGCTTTCGCGCCCGCCGCCTGTTTCCTTTTCACCCCCAAAAGCCCCGCCGATTTCGGCGCCGCTGGGACCGATATTGACGTTGGCGATGCCGCAATCACTGCCGGTGGCCGACAAGAACGTTTCGGCCTCGCGCACATCGAGTGTAAAGATACAGGATGACAGGCCCTGCGGCACATCGTTCTGGATGGCAATCGCCTCGTCCAATGTCTTGTAAGTCAGAACATATAAAATCGGCGCGAAGGTTTCATGCTTTACAATATCGCTTTGCGTTTTCATGCGCACCAGTGCGGGCATAACGTAGTAACCATCAAGCCCATCAACACGGTTACCACCGGTGAGGATCGTGCCACCCTGTGCTGACGCCTGCTTTAATGCGTTCTGCATACCATCAAAGGACGCCTTGTCGATCAGCGGACCAACGAGCATCCCCTGCTCCAGTGGATTGCCAACACGAATGGCTTTATAGGCCTTGGTCAGACGCTCGATCAATTTATCCGCAATGGATTCATGGACAATAAGACGGCGCAAAGTCGTACAGCGCTGACCGGCGGTGCCAACTGCGCCAAATAAAATCGCACGCACCGCCATTTCAAGATCAGCAGTCGGGGCCACAATCATCGCGTTATTACCACCAAGCTCCAGCAGGCTGCGGCCCATGCGCGAAGAAACGATTTCTGCAACGGCGCGGCCCATGCCTGTGCTGCCTGTGGCACTGATCAATGGTACGCCGCTATGTTTGACAAGCGCTTCGCCGACATCACGACCCCCGATAAGAATCTGGTTCAGATTATCCGGGGTTTTATGACCCGCCGCGCGGTATTTCTCCACGGTGCGATCAAAAATATCCTGGCAGGCCAGCGCCGTTAAAGGGGTCTTTTCCGATGGCTTCCAGATAACCGGATCGCCACAGACAAAGGCCAGTGCCGCATTCCACGCCCAGACAGCCACCGGGAAGTTAAACGCAGTAATCACACCGACGGGACCCAAGGGTTGCCACACTTCACGCATGTGATGACCGGGACGTTCGGACTGGATCGTTAAGCCGTAAAGCTGGCGCGACAATCCCACCGCGAAATCGCAGATATCGATCATCTCCTGCACTTCACCCAGACCTTCGGATAAAATCTTGCCGTTTTCGAGCGTGACCAGACGACCAAGATCCGCCTTCGCCGCGCGTAGTTCTTCGCCCAGCAACCGGACAAATTCACCACGCACCGGTGCCGGAACCGCGCGCCATTCAATAAAGGCCGCCTGCGATTTTTGAACCATCGCATCGACATCTTTTACGTCATGCTGAACGATACTGCCCAGTTTTTCACCATCAATCGGGGAGTGCACCACAAGATCGCCTGCATCAAGATTTGTCAGCTTGTTAGCCTTGAGAATATTCTGAACCATTATTCGGCTCCCTCTTCTTTCGGTGCGAAACTATGACGATAGCCTTGCGCCTCCAGCAGCGGAAACGCCACAGTGCACATATAGCTGTTGATACGGCGGTAATCGCGGATGATATCAAGATGCAGCGATGTCGTTGCAATCGTTTCCGGGCGACCTTCGCGCAGACGGGCAATGTGACGGGTGGAGGCCGTGATTTCCGCACGGCGCGTCAATTCTTTTTCTTCAAGCATCTTGCGGGCCAGATCGAGATTACCGGAGATAAATACATTCTGCGCCAGACGGACACTGTCCAGAACCGCATTATGGATGTCTTCTATTTCCTTAAACCCTTCCTGCGAAAAATTGCGCTGGTTACGAATTTTCTTCAGTGCCAGTGGCATCAAATTCTTATCAATAATATCCCCGGCATGTTCAAGGTTTGTGGCAAAAGTGATAATCTGAACGAAGCGGTCGGCTTCTTTCTTGTTCATCATCTCCTGCGACAATTTTGCCATGTAGTGTTTCAGCGCACCATAAAGCTTGTCGATGATATCGTCCTTTTCACGTATATCATGGACGATCTTCTCATCATTGCTTTTAAAGGCATTGATTGTGTCTTCCAGCATTTCCTGCAAAACATCCGCCATACGCAGCGTCTCCCGCTCCGCCGAAGTCAGAGCGATGGCGGGCGTATCCAGCCCCTTCTCGTTCAAATATTTCGGACGGGACGGATCATCACTATCGGGACGGTCAGGGAGAAGCTTTGTGCATATCTTGGCAATCACGCCGATCAAAGGCAGGAAGCACAAAGCCAGCGCAATATTGAACGCCATGTGGAAATTAACAATCTGGCGCGCATCATCGCCGGAAATATCGGCCAGATATGGTGTAACAAAATTCATCAGAGGCAGAACAGCGCACACACCGATAAAACGCATCATCATATTACCCGCCGGCACACGCATAGCCGCCGGTGAGTCGCGTAATGTTGCAATAAAAGGCGCAATAGTGGCCCCCAGATTTACGCCCAGCACCATAATCAGCGCCAGTCCCACCGGCAAAACACCGCCCGCCGTCAAAGACATCAGAACAAGCACAATCGCCAGCGACGAATGCGCCATCCATGTCATCAACATCGCCACAAGAATGGCCAGAGCATTATCATTCTGCAACGGTGCAAGAATAAGGGGCAGTGCCTCAGACTCTTTCAACGGCAATGAGGATTCAGAAATAAAACGCAGAGAAAAAAGCAAAAGCCCCAGACCAATCAGAATACGTCCGATATTTTTTGCCCGGCTGATCTTATCAAACGAGAACAGGCAAACACCAACCAGAATTGCCACCGGCGCCATCCATGACACATCAAATGACAAAAGCTGCGCCACAATCGTGGTGCCGATATCCGCGCCGAGTATCAACGCCAAAGAAGCGGATGTTGAGATCATCGCCTGCCCGGCAAAGGATGTGATGATCATGACCACCGCTGTCGAGCTTTGCAGGAACATCGTGACCAGCGCCCCCATAAACAGGGCGACGAAACGATTGCTGGTACTTAACGACAGCGCTTGCTGCAACCCGGCGCCAAAACCGCGCGTTACACCCAGCCGAACCAGTTTCAGGCTCCACAGCATAAGGGCAACGCCCCCGATAATATTAATCAGAATATGGGTTGGGGTGATATCGTGAATAGTCGGTCTCCAATAAGGCTAATCAAATAGTTAGCCTGATATTGTACTACCGGGATGTAGGGGCTGCAAGGTACTCTTGCTCTTCCGGGGTGCTATCGCGCCCTAAAACTATATTGCGGCGCGGAAAACGGCTGAATTTTTCAATGATCGATAATGATCTCTGCGCGTGCTCAAAGGATAACGGGTCTTCTTTTTTCATACTGCCGAATAATTCCACGCTTTTGCGCTGGTCATTTAACTTCTCACTGTGCACAAAGGGCAGATACAGGAACCGGCGGCGCTCCGGTGTCAGCAAATGGTCAAACCCCTTCGCCAGCGCATGCTTGGATACAATCAAGGCCTTGGAATCCGTGGCATAAGCCTGCGCCGCGCCGCGGAACATATTGCGCGGAAACTGGTTCAGCAGCAGGCAAAGCGCCAGACACCCATCCACATCATTATTCCAGCTATCGCACAGCCCGTCTTTTGCCATCGTATACGTTGCAAGGAAATTTTCGCGAATGATCGCGTCAAACTGCTCATTCTCCTGAAACCATAAAGTCGGTTCCGTCTCAACGAACCAGAAATTGATAATGTCATGCCGTGTGTCGCGCATTGGATACTGACCCTAAGACTTCTTTTCCTGCGCTTGTTTCGCAGCGGCTTCTTGTTCTTCCTGAAACTTTTTATTCTGTTCCCGGATTTTTTCATTCTGCGTACGGATAAACCCAAAAAATTCCTTCTCGCTGCGCTTGGCTAGAAAGGACAGGATAAAAGCCGGTAAGAAAGGCATGAAAATAATAACAACTGTCGAAGGGCGCTGTAAGGCCTGCTCCAGATTGCCATTAATATGGCGCATAAATAACAGGCAAAATACGAACAGCCCCATAAGGGCGAAAATCACCGCAAACAGTTTAAAAAGGCGCGCGCGTAACAAAAGTTCGCGGGCCTGAACCTTGATATCTTCTGAATCAGAAATAGCCATATCCCCTTTAATACAGGAAAGTGGGCAGCTGGTAAACTGCTCTTAATGAACGTTTTTCCAGATCTTCTTCTTCACATTATACATGATGATGGTAAACGCGAGGATAAAAAGGAAGGCTTTGATACCTATCCTTTTGCGTGCTTCCATATGGGGCTCTCCGGCCCATGCCAGGAAATGCGATACATCACGGGCATACTGGTCCACGGTACCTTCGGTGCCATCTTCATAGGCAATCACACCTTCGGCCAGTGGTGCCGCCATCGCAATGATATGGCCGGGCATATATTTATTCCAGTGCTGGCCGTCCAGAAGCGTTGTGCCCTCGGGGGCCGCTTCGTAACCCGTCAAGAGGGCGTAAATATAGTCCGCACCGCCATGACGCGCCTTGGTAATCAGCGATAAATCAGGCGGATAGGCACCGTTATTGGCGTAAGTCGCCGCTTTTTTATTCGCAAAAGGCGCTTTGAAAGGGTCAGAGGCTCGGGCTGGGCGCTCAAACATCTCGCCCTCATCATTGGGGCCATCCGGAACCATATATTCGGAAGCAACCGTTTTGATTTGTCCTTCTGTATAACCCAGCGTTGCCAGATCACGGAAATATACGCGGTTCATTGAGTGGCAGGACGCGCAGACCTGCTTGTACACCTGATATCCGCGCTGCAAAGATGCCCGGTCATAAGTGCCGAAAAGACCGGTAAAGGACCAGTCCTGTTTCTCCGGGTGCACGGCGGCATCTGCCGCCGCCGCAGGTGAGGCCTGCCCCGACAAAGCCAGAACAGCACACGCGGATAAGATTACAAAAAAGCGGGAAGACGACTTCATTTATTTGCCCCCTTGAGCCAGAACGGCTTCACTGATACTCGGCGGTAATGGCAGAGCTTTTTCTGTCCGTGACAAAAATGGCAGTACCACGACAAAAAAGCCGAAGTAGTACAACGTCGTCAATTGGCCCAGCCACAACATGGGCACATCGAAACTGCCGATTGAGAATAAAACCGCATCCGCCGCTTCCATACCCACCCATCCCAGGATGAAGAAGGAGATAACAAACGCGAACAGCGCCATGCGGTATTTCGGACGGAAAAGCGCACTGCGAACCGGATGCGTGTCCAGCCAGGGCAGGACAAACAAGATGGCAACCGCGCCGAACATCGCAATAACACCGCCTAGCTTGGCATCAATAAAGACAATCTCGGTAAACGGAATGCCAATATCGAACGTGACAGAGCGTAAAATCGCATAGAACGGCAGGAAGTACCATTCCGGTACAATGTGCGGCGGCGTCACCAGTGAATCATATTCAATAAAGTGATCCGGGTGCGCAAACATGTTCGGGAACCAGAAGGTCACAATAATATACAGCATCAGAAATACACCAAGGCCAAAAACATCCTTCACCGTGAAATAAGGATGGAAGGGCAACGTATCCTGCGATCCCTTCACATCAATACCCAGCGGATTGTTTGAACCGACAACATGCACAGCCCAGATATGAAAGAACACAACGCCGACAATGATAAAGGGCAGCAGATAATGGAGCGCAAAGAAACGGTTCAGCGTCGGGTTATCAACGGAAAAACCACCCCAGAGCAATGTCACCAGCTTCGGCCCGACCACCGGAATGGCAGAGAACAAATTGGTGATAACGGTTGCCGCCCAGCCACCCATCTGGCTCCACGGCAAGGTGTAACCGATAAAGGCCGTTGCCATCATCAAAAGGAAAATCGTAACGCCGAAAATCCACAGCAGCTCACGCGGCTGCTTGTAGGATCCGTAATACATACCGCGATACATATGAATATAAACGGCGATAAAGAAGAACGATGCCCCGTTCATATGCATATAACGCAGCAACCAGCCCCAATTGACATCGCGCATGATACGTTCAACGGAATTAAACGCCATCGACGCGTGCGGAGTGTAATGCATGGCAAGAACAATACCGGTCACAATCATAAGGACCAGCATGGTCATCGCAATCGCACCGAAGTTCCAGAAGTAATTGAAATTACGCGGGGTCGGGAATACGCCGTATTCCTTCTGCATCATTGTGAAGATCGGCAGACGGCTGTCGATCCACTCAATGGTCTTGTTTTCAAACGGGTTGCGCGGGCCACCAGCCATAGGTCAGTCTCCTATCCGATGCGGATTGTTGTGTCGTTGGTGAAGATATATTCGGGAATCGCCATGTTTTTTGGTGCCGGGCCCTTGCGGATACGGCCCGAGCTATCATAGTGCGAACCATGGCAGGGGCAGAACCATCCGCCAAACTCACCCTTGGTTTCTGTCTTCTTCTGGCCCAGCGGAATACAGCCCAGATGGGTACAAATCCCGACCATTACCAGCCATTCCGGCTTTTTCACGCGGTCGGCATCGGCCTGCTTGTCGCGCAATGTTGCTAAATCAACATCCTGCGCGGTCTTGATATCTTCGGCGCTGCGGTGACGGACGAATACCGGCTTGCCGCGCCAGACAACGGTAATCGCCTGACCAACTTCAATCGGGGTCAAATCCACTTCCGTTGTGGACAGTGCCAGCGTATCGGCCGCGGGGTTCAGCGAGTCGATAAAGGGCCAGGCAAAAGAAGCCGCCCCGACCGCACCCATGGCGCCGGCTGTCAGATAAAGGAAATCACGGCGTGTTTCGCCACCCTCAGCATCATGTTTGCTGTTGTCGTTTATGGTATCGGATGTGCCCATTATGTACGGTCCTGGAACGCTAAAGAATCAAATTTGTGAGAATATCTCACAGGCATTTACTCTCGTTTTTTACAGCATGCAAGGGGTTATATCCAGTACTTTGTTGAAAATACCCGCAAATCAGGTCTTTACAGAATTATATTGAGGCGGCAGGCTGCTCTTGCTAAAAAGGCTTTATAAAAAAAAGGGAGATAAAAATGGATTTCAGCGAGTCAGGATTGCCGCAGCACAGCGCCCTTATCAAGCGCGCATTTGAAATAGGCGTAGAATTTGAACAGAAAGCTGGCAGCGATCCGGGAGAAGCCCCCTTTAATATGAGTTATGTCATTAGTGCGGCACTTTCCATGATTCAAACCCATCCGCTAGCGGAAGATGATACAATCGCTGCCCTTCTCGTCTGGCCATTTTATGAAGTGACGCATACGAAGGCAGATATTGAGGCTGCCCTCGGTATTTCAGTAGCTAATATGCTTGAAAAAATTAATGATACTAATCTCGGTAATACAAAGACTCTTCTTAACTTTAAGGCCGAGGAACAGCGCCTGCTTCTGGGTGCGCTTTATGTAATATCCCAGTCATATACACAAGCATCCGTATACGACCCGCAACAAATGAATTTCAGGAAATTTATCGAATGGGATTATAAAAGCGAACTCGCGATACTGCGCAATGCCCAGCCCCTTTTCTTCCGCGTTGTGAAGGAACAGCTTGACCTTGCGATCACCAATATCATACGTCTGGAGCGTATGCGTCCTGACGCACCACCGCCCGGCCCCAGCCCAATATAGAGAATTATGATTGATCTTGCACTGTACCAACCCGATATACCGCAGAATGCGGGTGCCGCCATGCGCCTTTGCGCCGGGCTGGATATCAGGCTTCATATTATAGAGCCGTGCGGCTTTCCATGGGATGACCGTAAAATCCGGCGCAGCGGAATGGATTATATCGATTCTGTTAATTTAATGCGCCACAACTCATGGGAACGGTTTCTGGATAACCGGAAGGCGGCACGCATTATCCTGCTGACAACCAAGGCAGCAACACCCTATATAGAGTTTGCTTTTGCGCCCGGCGATATTCTGCTGCTGGGCCGGGAAAGCGCCGGGGTGCCGGAGTTTGTGCATGAAGCGGCTGACGCCCGCCTGACCGTGCCGATGAAACCGGGCCTGCGCTCCCTGAATGTCATTAATACCGCCGCGATGGTGGTCGGCGAAGCCTTGCGGCAGACAGATGGATTTAAGAAGGTATAAAAGAATTGAAACGCAAAGGGCGCAAAGAAAACCAGCCCTTCCCTGTCATCCTGAGCAAAGCGAAGGATCCCATGGATTCGGATATTGGGATCCTTCGCTTTGCTCAGGATGACAATATGAATAAAAAACTTTGCGTTCCTTTGCGCCCTTTGCGTTTAAAAAATATAAAACGGTAAAACAATGCACTCCATAGACGATCAGAAAAAACAAGCCTCCGCCTGGTTCCGCTCTCTCCGGGATCAAATATGCGCAGCGTTTGAGGTTATTGAAAAAGAACTGACTGGCACGCGCCACGCTGGCCTGCCCGCCGGGCGGTTTGAGCGCACAATCTGGGACCGTCCCGAAGGTGGTGGTGGTGAAATGTCCGTCATGCGCGGTCGTGTCTTTGAAAAAGTCGGTGTGAATATCTCCACTGTCCATGGGCAGTTTTCAGAACAATTCCGCAAGGAGATTCCGGGTGCCGCCGATGCAGATGGCAGCTTCTGGGCCAGCGGTATTTCGCTGGTGGCGCATATGCGCTCCCCCCTTGTTCCGGCCGTACATATGAACACACGGATGATTGTCACAACCAAATGCTGGTTCGGCGGCGGCACCGACCTGACGCCGATGTTTCCGGATACAAAAGATACGGAAGACTTTCACAATGCTCTTAAAGCGGCATGCGATAAACACGATCCAACCTACTATCCTAAATATAAAAACTGGTGCGATGAATATTTCTTTTTGAAACACCGGAATGAGCCGCGCGGCGTGGGTGGCATCTTCTATGATTACCTTGAAGACGGTGCATGGGGCGATAATTTTGCGTTTACGCAGGATGTTGGAAAAGCATTTCTCAACATCTACCCCCAACTGGTCCGCCGCCATATGGAACGCGACTGGACGGATGAAGAACGCGAACACCAGCTTGTCCGCCGGGGCCGTTATGCCGAATTCAATTTGATTCAGGATCGCGGCACACGCTTTGGATTAATGACGGGCGGCAATACGGAGGCTATCCTGATGTCGCTTCCCCCTGAAGTGAAATGGCCTTAGGCATTCCAGTTTAATCTGGTGTAGCGGCGATTACGCGGCATTTCGTATCCCATGCAATGAGATACGCCGCGCAAAGATAAATCCCCTATAAGGTCCCTTTTCTTTTCATCAGCCCATTCTCTTGCTAGGTGAAGCAAAGGTTGAAAGCCATTACCATCTTTAGAAGCAGATTCCAGAGTGCGAGACAACATATCGCCTAAATTAGCTTTTGCCTGGTTTCCTTTAGGAAAAGCAAAATAACTGTTTTCCAATATTTCATAGGATGAAAAGAACCAGTTAAATTCTCGGGCCGTGCCCAGAGCCATGCCATACTGTTCCATTTTCTGTTTTGCTTCATAAAGCCTGACATCTTCGACATCGAAATCAGCATAGATGGAAAAGGGCTGTGGTTCGTTTTGGACGGCATGATGCATAACTATAACACGCGCCAGGTCCGCGCGAGCCCATACACTGCGGGGCTTCTCGGGATGAAATAGTGAGTTCTCATGATAGGCAGGAATTGTGCTCAAATCACATAATATGACATTACCAGGCGCATAACGCTTGTAATGCTCACTCAAACAATTGACGGAGCGTTTATCCAGGTAGCGATAATCCACCCAGATCTTAAACTGCGCATGGGGATAACGCCGGGCATTTTTATAAGCGCGATCGATATAACTTAAAGGGATACTACATTCCGGTACGCGCTTGTCATTATCCTTGAACTCATTAATCCAGACATAGTTCACCAGACAGTCTTTACCTGACTCCTGAGCCTTGCTGAACTTATCGACTAGATATTTTATGAGCATGGGAAAATATTTACCATACTAAAAATTAATATGTCAAATATTAATTTTTTCGTTAGGATTCTTATGCTCTATAGATCTTTATCTGCTCAAGACAAGAGTCATGATCCGGCTCGAAGTCATTGTCTATCCACCATTTTTCAAGATCAGAGAGAATCCTGCCCATCTCTGGCCCCTCTTCAACACCCAGAGCTTTTAAATCGTGGCCGCTGACCGGCAGGCTTGGTTCGCGCCAGGTGCGCAGGTGGATGATAAGCTCGGGATCGCCCGGACTACCGCTGCGCGCCCAAACGAGGAAGATCGACTGCATCACCGTCGACCATCCATATTTATAAATCAATGCTTTACCTAATTTTTCTGTAACAGAACTCAAGTTCCCGCTGAGGTTCAGCAGGGCTTCGACATAGGAGCGCTGCGCATTGGATAAAATCAGCAGATTGTCCCAGCTTTTAAGCTGCGCCTTTTCAAAATTGGCCAGCACAGCCAGCCGCGCCAGAACCGAATTACCATCCGATTCGTATCTAAATTGCAACCCGCACAAATCCTCTAACACAGACTGGTTATAGCTTGTTGCAGGCAAATCCTTTAACACCCCGTTTTCGAACATCAGGGACAGGATAGGCGTCGGCACATCCAGCGCCAGGATTTTCAAAAATTCCTGCGTAATCCGTTCGCGCGACAAAGTAGAGATTTTATCGGCCGCCGTGCGGCACGCGACCAGCGCAGCTTCATCCGGCGTACCCATACCATAATAAGCATGGAAGCGGAAAAAGCGCAGGATACGTAAATAATCCTCCGCAATGCGTTGCGCCGTATCACCGACAAAAATTACATGCTGCGCGTCAAGATCAGATAAGCCGCGACCGGTCGGGTCATAAATCCGCCCCTGCTCATCCGCCAGCAAGGTGTTCATCGTGAAGTCGCGACGCTGCGCATCCTCCGCCCAGTCTTCTGTAAAGGAAATCACCGCATGGCGGCCATCGGTTTCGACATCTTTACGCAGCGTTGTAATCTCAAACGGCTGGCCATCGACGATCGCCGTGACCGTACCGTGATCAATTCCGGTGGGCACAACCTTGATCCCCGCCGCCTGCAGCTTCCCTATAACAACATCGGGGGTCAGGATTGTGGCAATATCGATATCCCCGACAGGGCGGTTCAGCAGCGTGTTGCGTACACAGCCGCCAACGAACAAAGCCGCCGGACTATGGGAACCCGCATTCAGCACCGCCATCAGCCGGGCTGTCTCTGCCCGCTGCATCCATTCGGGAACTGCAATTTCCTTTGTATATATCAATATTTTACCCTGTAAAAACCCATAGAACAGCATATTATACATTTATCTACCACATCTCAACAGAGCGAGCATGAAATGACAGACACGATTGAGCACACTTTGCGCACCGCTTCCGCGCGTCTGGCGGATGCAAGAACCGCTATCGGCAAGGTTGTCATCGGGCAGGACGATGTCGTTGACCGCGTTCTTATCACACTGATTTCCGGTGGTCACGTTCTTTTGATTGGTGTGCCGGGTCTGGCAAAAACCCTGCTGGTGGATACGGTGGCGACGGTCATGGGACTGACCTCCAACCGGATTCAATGTACGCCGGATTTGATGCCGGCCGATATTCTGGGGTCTGAGGTTCTAGAAGAAGATGCCAAGGGCAAGCGCGGCTTCCGTTTTATCAAGGGTCCCGTCTTTACACAATTTTTGATGGCCGACGAAATTAACCGCGCCAGCCCGCGGACACAATCCGCCCTTTTGCAGGCGATGCAGGAACGCACGGTCAGCGTCGGGGGCAAAACCCACACACTGCCTGAACCCTTCCACGTGCTTGCGACACAAAACCCGATTGAGCAGGAAGGCACCTATCCCCTGCCCGAAGCGCAGCTTGACCGTTTCTTTATGCAGATCGATGTCGGCTACCCGGATGAGGAATCCGAGCGCGCCGTTATCCTCGCCACGACATCCGGCCAGAAAAAAGGCGTAAAGCCGCTTTTCAAAAAAGATGAATTACTGGCGCTACAGGACCTTGTCCGGGATATGCCGGTGGGCGAAACGGTTGTCGATGCGATCCTGAAGCTGGTACGCCGCGCGCGTCCGGGTGCGGATGCCGCCAAGCTGGTTAATGACTATGTCACATGGCCGCCGGGTCCGCGCGCATCACAAGCCTTGATGCTGGCCTGCCGCGCGAAAGCCTTGGTCGAAGGGCGCACGACACCCTCAGTCGATGATGTTATCGAACTGGCCGAGCCGATTTTAAAACACCGTATGGCTCTGAACTACCAAGCGCGCGCCAATGGTGTGACTTTGCGTGATGTTATCGACAGTCTCGTTGACGGTCTGTAAATGGACAAGCCAGGCTTTTTACAAAAACGAAGCCTGACACTGCCCTTTCTCCGTCACCGCGCGGAAGAAGAAACGGCGGGACTGCCGCCCCTTATGGCGACGGCGGAACGCGCCGCGACATCGGTCCTGACTGGCGATCACCGTCAACGCAAAGTCGGCACCGGTGAAAAATTCTGGCAGTTTCGCGATTATGATCCAAGCGACCGGCCACAGGATATTGATTGGCGCCAATCCGCCAAAGGTGACCATGTTTTCGTCCGCCAGAAAGAATGGCAGACAACACAAATCGGTTCCTTCTGGTGCGCGTCTTATGACGGGATGAAATACAGCTCTTCAAACAACCTGCCCAGCAAATATGAATCCGCGATTACGCTTGGCCTCGGCCTGTCCATCCTGATGGTACGTGCCGGTGAACTTGTGTCGCTGCTTGAAAGCGGCATGCAGCCGGGCCGCACGGATTCCGCCATCATGAAAATCGGGCAAGGATTTATGGGGCCGCAGGATGAAGCGCTTCCCGATATTAAAGGCCTGAAAATTCCAAACCATGCGGGGTTAATTCTTATCGGTGATTTTTTAAGCCTGCCGGAAACCATCCGTGACACATTCAGCTTTCTGGCCGCGCGCGCAACGAATGCGCTGGTGATACAGGTTCTGGACCCGGCGGAGCTGGATCTGCCTTTTTCGGGCCGGGTTATTTTCGAAGATAAAGTGGGTGCTGACAAAAAATACCAGATTGCCCGTGTCGAGTCCGTGCGCGCCGAATATAAAACGCGCATTGCCGGACATCTTAGCGAAGTGCATAAAATTTGCCGTGATTTGCAATGGGAATATCTGCTGCACACAACCGACACGCCGGTGCGCGATACATTGTTCAAGGCCTGGGCCTTGATTGACCGGGGACAAAAATAAACGCCCATGATGAACCCGCTTTTTGGCATGCTGAGTTTTTTACACCCGTGGATATTGACGGGATTGCTGGCGCTGCCGGCGCTATGGCTACTGCTGCGCGTGACGCCACCGCCGCCGCGCCTGATGCGGTTTCCGGCAGCGCGTTTTCTTGATGGATTATCGCCGCGCGCCCGGTCGGCGCAGCGCACACCGTGGTGGATATTGCTTCTACGCCTGCTGATTGCGGCACTTATTATTATTGCGATGGCGCAGCCGCTTTGGAATCCTGCTGCAATGCTAAAGGGCACCGGCCCGGTGCGTATTGTCATGGATAATGGCTGGGCCGCGGCGCAAACCTGGCCTACACAAAGCGAGGCCGCGCAAAATATTATCGACCGTGCGGGACGCGAAAATCGCGATATCTATATATTGACCACCGCGCCGGAGCCCGGCAAGACCGCCCCGTTACAACAAGGACCGCTAGCGCAAGGCAAAGCCTCCACCATCCTCAAAGGCCTGAAGCCGCATCCGTGGCCCGCCGATTATGATGAAGCCGCGCGGCTGGTGCGGGAAAATGGCGGGTCATTCCAATCTTACTTGCTGGCGCATGGGCTGCGCGATGGGGATGAAAAAGGGCTTAGCAATGCTCTCAAGGCGCAAGGTGATGTAAGCATTATGGTCCCCGCCTCTAACCGCCTGCCGCTGCTGCTGCGTTTTTCGCAGACGATGGGGATTTATCCGTCGGTGTTGGTTGATTTCCTACCGGAGACTGCACGCAACCTTCCCGTTAGCATTGAAATACTGGCGCGTGACGGTCATGTCGTGGATGTGCAAAAGGCGACGCTTTCAAACGCGCAGCGCCCCTTACGCCTGACCTTCGAACTTCCCGAAGCCTTGCGCCAACAAGCCGCCCGCATTCATATTACCGGACGCGCCGGTGCCGGGGGCGTTCTGCTGCTGGACCAAAGTTTTAAACGTCACTCCGTCGGCATCGTCAATACGGGCAGCAATGCGGAGAGCAACACGCCACTGGTTGAGGCTAGCTTCTATCTACAGCGCGCGTTGGAACCGTTTGCGGATGTGGGGCTGGGTGATGTTGATAAATTACTGGATGCAAACCCGTCTGTAATGCTGTTGCCGGATATTGGCGCATTGCCGCCATTGCAACTGAACCGACTGGAAGACTGGGTCCGCAAGGGCGGATTATTACTGCGCTTCGCCGGGCCTCATATGACGCAAGGGGACTCCTTCCTCACGCCTGTGCCAATAATGAAAGGTGGGCGGGCGCTGGATGGCAGTCTGACATGGGAAAAGCCGCAGACATTAATACCGTTTTCTGAAACCAGCCCCTATTACGGACTGGATATACCGGAAGATTTAACTATCAACCGGCAATTGCTAGCGCAGCCTGTCGAGGGGCTGGAAAAAATGACATGGGCGACGTTGCAGGATGGCACGCCGCTTGTAACGGCAACGACCCTTGATAAGGGGCTTCTGGTTCTGGTCCATACAACGGCAACGCCCGAATGGTCAAATTTATCATTGTCCGGATTATTCGTGCAGATTCTAAAACGCACCATCAATCTTGCAGGCAACCCGGCGGCGCTGGCCCCGGCCACCGGCAGTCTACAGCCTTTACTCGTCATGGACGGATTTGGCAACCTGGTGCAACCCGATGGCTCCGCCGCGCCTATCCCTGCCGAAAATTTTGCGATGACAAAAGTATCCTCCCTCAATCCGCCTGGTTTTTATGGACGGCATGGTGTGCAGGAAGCATTGAATTTAAGTCCCTCCGTGCCCGCCTTACTGTCATGGGAAGGGCTCGATGTTGTGACCTATGGCAAGAGTAAGGAAAAAGAACTTCTGCCTTATCTTCTATCGCTGGCCTTTATCCTGTTCCTGATTGACTGGATAATCATGATTATGTTGCAAAGCGGACTGCGCAATAATATCCGCACACGGCGTCGTGTGGTGGCATCTTTGCTTGTCGCCGGGTTACTTTTGATGACACAGCCCGCGCAGGCCACAACAAATGCCGAAGCTGTAAAATACGCCTCCGGCCTGTATATCGCCTATGTCAAAACGGGCAACCCAAACATTGATGCGCTGAGCTATAAGGGCTTGGAAAATTTATCACTGGTTCTGCGCCAGCGCACATCCGTAGAGCCTGCAGGCATTGTGCCCGTCGACCCGGAGGGTGATGATATGGCGTTCTTCCCGCTTATCTATTGGCCGGTGCAGGAAGGCCAGCCACCTTTATCGGATACGGCGCTGCGCAATGTGCAATCCTATCTGGACCATGGCGGAACCATTATTTTTGATACACGCGACAAGGGCCGCACGGGTCAAAACGCCACACTTCTGCGCACGGCCATAGGGGGCCTGAATATCCCGCCGCTGATTGCCATTCCACCGGACCATGTGCTGGCCAAATCTTTTTACCTGATGAAAAATTTCCCGGAACAATATAATGCCGGCAATTTATGGATTGAAGAAAACAGTGCGACGGGCCGTGACGGCGTATCATCGGTTATCATTACCAATCATGACTGGGCCAAAAACTGGGCCAGTAATCAAGGCCGCGATGGCATGGACCAGGAAATGGCCCTGCGTTTTGGCGTGAACCTTATTATGTATGCCCTTACCGGCAACTACAAAGCGGACCAGGTGCATTTACAATCGATAATTGAAAGGCTGGGCCCATGAAGACAGCCTTGATTTTCGATTTTGCGCCGCTTCTGCCCGTTACTTATATGTATGGGCTGGGCCTAGTTATTATCTGCCTGCTGATACTGTCTTTCTTTTTTTACAGGCGCGGTATTGCCGGGCGCAGCCTGTGTACGATTATATTTTTCCTTCTATTCCTCAACCCGTCGCTGGTTGAAGAAAAGCGGGAGATTGTACGCGATGTTGCGGTTCTGGTCGTTGACCATTCCCCCAGCCAATCGATGGGCGACCGCACCGCACGCACCGATGAAGCCGCCCTGCACGTCAAGCAGAAGCTGGAAACACTCAATGGTCTTGATGTCCGCGTGATTGACAGCGCGACCGGCGGCAATGTCCTTGTCCGTGAAACCAATTTATTTGAGAAGATTGACCAGACACTGGCCGATATCCCCCTGTCCCGTCGTGCCGGAATTATCATGATTACCGACGGACAGGTTCATGACGTGCCGCAGGACAAGCGGCGCTTCGAAGAATACGGACCGGTGCAAATTCTGCTCAGCGGTGAAAAATCCGAACGCGACCGGCAGCTTGTTGTGCTGGAAGCCCCCGCCTATGGCATTGTCGGGCAGGATATCACCATACGCTACCGCATCGAGGATACGGATAAATCCAGCGATAATATGGTCAGCATGCTTATCAGGCAGGATAGTGTAAAGCCCCGTATGGCCCTTGTCCCCGCCAATGAAGACCAAAGCGTCACTGTCCGCATTGACCATGCCGGGCAGAATATTTTTGACCTGGAGGCATCATCCGTTGACGGCGAGCTGACGCAGGCCAACAACCGTGTACCGCTGATTATCAATGGCGTGCGTGACCGCCTGCGCGTTCTTCTGGTATCCGGACAGCCACATGCGGGCGGACGCACATGGCGCAATCTTTTAAGCTCGGACCCCGGCGTTGACCTTGTGCATTTCACGATTTTGCGGGAACCGGACAAGCTGGACGCGACACCGCAAAATGAACTGGCGCTGATTGCGTTCCCGTTTGATGAGCTGTTCGATAAAAAACTTTATGATTTCGACCTGATTATTTTTGACCGGTATCAGCTGAATAACATCCTGCCCAGCTATTATTTTGGTAATATTGCCCGCTATGTGCGGGAGGGCGGCGCGTTGCTGGAGGCCAGCGGCCCGTCCTTTGCCAATGAAAATTCCATTTATGCGACGGAGCTGAATCAGGTTTTACCCGCCGCGCCAACCGGAAATATTTTTGAACAACCGTTCAAACCCGCGATAACGGATATTGGCAAGCGACACCCCGTAACCCAGAATTTAAGCTGGCCTAATCCCACGGGTGACAACACGCCCGGCTGGTCAGACTGGCTGCGCCAGATTGAGGTTACATCCAAAAGCGGTGATACCGTTATGACGGGTATTAATGACCATCCGCTTCTTATCCTCGACCATGTTGGTCAGGGCCGTGTGGCGCAATTGGCCAGTGACCAGATATGGCTGTGGTCGCGTGGCTATAATGGCGGCGGTCCGCAGGCTGAATTATTACGCCGTCTGGCACACTGGCTTATGAAGGAACCGGAACTGGAAGAAAATGCACTGGATGTAACGGTTGATAACGACATGCTTTATATCACGCGCCGCTCGCTCAGTGACAATACAATGGATGTCAAAATCACCGCCCCTGACGGCACGGTCAGCCCACTCACCCTGACGCCATCGGATACGGGCGCCTTGCAAGGCCGTCACGCCGCCACGCAGCTGGGTGTTTATACCGTCAGTGACGGCACCAAAGAACGCTTCGCCCTTATGGGCGCCCTCAACCCGCCGGAGCTGAGCGGTGTGCGCACAACTGATGCCCGCCTCAAGAAAATTGCGCGCGCATCAAAGGGCGGTGTTTTGTGGCTTACGGATGTCGCGCAACCGGATATACGCCTTCTACCTGCAGGCCGGGACTATATAGGGCGCAACTGGATAGGACTGCGCCAAAATGGCAGCTTCAATGTTACCGGCATTCAAAACCGTCCGCTGCTGCCACCCTGGGCATGGACTCTGGCCCTGCTTATATGCGTGGTCGGCAGCTGGTGGCTTGAAGGGCGCCGCAAGAATTAATTATCCAAGGCTGTGTGAATAGCTTCCATCAACACCGTACGGCTGACCGGCTTATGAAGTAGCGCCTTGATGCAGCCAATGCCGGAACAAATGGCCTCCATCTCCTCATCGCCATGACCTGTGACAATAATAACGGGCAGAGAAGTAATATTTTTTTCAATATAAAGAGCAATATCAATGCCCGTCACACCGGGCATAAGGTAATCGCTTAAAATCAAATCATAAGCATCGGCATTGTTTTTCAGATGATTTAATGCCTCATCGCCCGAAGGAGAGGTATTGGCATGATACCCCATACGATTTAATGTCAAGACCATGACATCCCGCACGTCATCCTGATCCTCCACAACCAGAATGCGTTCCTTGCGGCTATGGGTATCCTCCTCCGTTTTCGGTAAAGTTTTTGAAGTTTTTACATCGTGCGCCATGATTTTTGCCGCCGGGAAATAAAGTGTAAAGCATGTGCCCTTCCCCAATGTGCTTTTTACCGATACCGCGCCCTGATGGGGCGCCATCATGCCCATGACCGTTGACAGGCCCAGCCCCGTTCCTTTGTCGATATCTTTTGTCGTGAAAAACGGCTCAAAAATACGCTCCATCACCGCAGCGCTCATACCCGTTCCGTTATCCTGTACCTTTACGGCGATATAATCATGGGTCTTTGATATCATGCCCAATGTCATACGCGCAGTTTTATCTTCTGCTACTATCTGCACTTCCAGCATATAATTACTGGGCGGTATATTATTATCGACTGTCACCGGCATATCAATATGCGCGCCCTTGCACAGGTCGGTTTCTATACGGATAATTCCCTTATCATCCTCTAGCGCATCGCGTGCGTTGAGGCATAGATTAATCATGATCTGGCTGATATTTGAAAGATCTGCGCTAATCAGCGGCTGCTCACAATTTATAGAGACGTCCATTTTTACATCCGGCGGCAATGTGGAGTGTAACATAGTGACGGTTTCCTCCAGCACGTCTCCCACATTCAATATTTCACGCGCACTGGTACGGCGACGCGAAAAAGCCAGAATCTGGTCAATCAAATGGCGTGCCTGCATGCTACCTTTCATAATTTGTGCGGCAAAATTATGAGGCTTGCTTGCTGTGGGCAGATCCTCCAAAAGAAATTCCGTATAACCGATAATCGATGACAATATATTATTGAAGTCGTGCGCAATGCCTCCAGCCAGCTGCCCGATAGCTTCCATTTTCTGCGCCTGAAATACCTGGTTTTGCAGGTCGGCTTTTTCGGCGGCGGCCTTTTGTCGATCCGAAATATCACGGACCGTGCCAATCATTCCACCATCGGGTAATAAAGCCATCGACATTTCAACCAGAATAATTTCTCCGTCCCGGCGCAGCATCGGGGCCTCCCCATTCCAGCGCCCGAATTCATGCAGCGCCGGCATAACTTTTGTTTCAATATCGCGCTGGCCTTTTTCGGAATAAAGCTTCGCCCATGATTGGCGCAGATAATCATGCATTCGGTTGTAAGGGATGCCATGAATATCCATGAAAGCACGGTTGATATAGCTAAGATTACCATCCGGATCAACAAGGCCAATGCCATCGCCCGCCGCTTCAATCGCGGCCAGCCGACGATTAGACAGGGTAAGCGTCTCCATCAATTCCGAATGATCCCGCACCACCCATACCCAACCGCCACCCGGCATTAATGTGATGGCAATATCTTGTGGTGTTTCATCACCATTTTTCTTTAAGCCCCGGCACTGCCCCTGCCAATAGGCATCGCTGTTCAATACAGGAAACACTTCGATCTCGAACCATTCCTGCTGCTCCTGCGCGTACAAGGCCGTCCACGGCTTTCCTATAACATCCTGCGCCGAACTGTAACCATGATAAAAGGCCAGAGCAGGATTAACGTAGGTGATCGTACCGTCGGCATCCGTAATCCCGATCCCGTCATGGGATTCCTCCAACGCCGCGATACGCGGCTCCAGAAGCTGCATGATTTTTTTCTTTTCATGGAAGGCCCCTTCAAGCTTTCTGATTTTCATCAGCAGCAGGACTATAAGCCCCAGCCCCGCGATCCCCATAATGACAACGGTCAGAAAAATCCAGAAATTATTTTTAAGGTTTTTATTAAAACCGTAGGAATGTTCCCGCGCATTGGCCAACGCGCTTTCTATATCAAGAATAAGCATCTGCACAATCTGGCGTGAGGATAATAGATCTTCTTTATTCCGCACCGGATCACTGACCGCTATAGACTGCGTCGCGGTAGACAGGAACATCATCTGGGAATCCAGATTCTCAACCAACATTTTAAGCGAGGCATGTTCCGGATCGTGCGCCATATGATTATCAAGAACGGCACGAAAATCGGCATATTTCTTGACCATATGTTTATGACTATGCGTAACATGCTCAATTTTCTTAGTTCTTTTGGCAAGGTTATCTTCCATCAGGAAACTAAAAATTGTGTTTTCAAAGCTGTTAAAGGAATGGTTGAAGGAAGAGATAGCTTTGATCTCCAGCTTCTTTGAACCTTTGAGGGCACTGTTCTGCTCCATAATCATAAAGGTGCTGATCAGGGCCGCCAGACAAAAACTAATGACAATTCCAACCGTCAGAACGGCCTCAATCGTTATTCTGTGCCGCTTATATGTTGATGGCAATTTCATGAAGGGAAAAACCTATATCAAGCCGTGCTGTTGCGCCATAAGGGCCGCCTGCGTCCTGTTTTTTGCGTGCAGCTTGCGGCATATGCCGCGGACATGAAGCTTGATTGTCACCACCTGCAAATCAAGATCACGGGCGATTTCCTTATTGGACTGCCCTTGCAGAAGATGGCTTAGGACTTCTTTTTCACGCGGGGTAAGATTGATGTCCGCATTATGATTCAGCGCAATCTGCGGGACATCGGATGATCCGTTATGCCCCGGATAATTCCCGAAACCCGGATCATGATAATGGGATGGCATATATTCATTTGTATTATGATCCAGCGCGATAAAATTTTCACCGCGCAGAATATGGCGGATACCATTCATCATCGCCTTGCCGGATAATGTTTTAGGGAAATATCCGGTGATCCCCATCACCACCGCATCTTCGATATCCTTCGGCTCGGCAAGGCCAGACATAAGGGCCACGGAAACTTCCGGATAGGTTTCGCGCAATTTTTCTAGACCCTGCAATCCATTCATCCCCGGCATGCGCAGATCAAGAAGGACCAGATCAATATCATCTTCGGTCTCCAAACGCTCCATCACTTCATGGATATCACGAGCGAGAACAATGCAGGCGGACGGTTCGGCCCGTTCAATATATTGAACCAAAGCGTCCCGGAAGAGATTATGGTCATCTGCTATAAGAAGCCGCATCCTGTATCCTTCAAGTCATCCTAATCTATAGGATAGCACCCTTTGGTTTATAAATCCTTAGAATGCAATACGCGGGCATTCAATCCCAAGCTATTGTTCAAAAAATGTTTATTTAAATCATTGTGTGCGGACATGGATAGGTGCATTCACCGTCTTCTGCACACCCTTCAACCTCTGGCGGTAGATATAGACCGCTTCCAGCACGCGCTGGACATAGTTACGGGTTTCCGCCACGGGAATGATTTCGATCCAGTCGATAAGGTCAATTTCACCCTTACGCGGATCTCCATTTTCGCGCAGCCAACCGTCAACACGCCCCGGCCCCGCATTATATGCCGCCGCCGCAAGAACATATGATCCATCATACCGCCGGATCATCTGGCTTAAATACAGACTGCCCAACCTTACATTCTTCGCGGGGTTAGCGGTCAGGTCATTGCCTTGCAATGAAATATTATTCTTTTTGGCAACTTCCCTTGCCGTCGCGGGCATAAGCTGCATCAGGCCGGAAGCGCCCACCGGGCTGCGCGCATCTTCATCAAAGGCGCTCTCCTGACGGATAACACCATGAACAAACGCCCATTCCGTTTCTACCGGCTTCATGAAATTCAGAAGCGTGGGGAAAGACTGGTCCAACAAAATGACGCCTTTATTCGCGGCTTTCTTTGCAATCTGGATGGCATGGAAACGCTGGTTCAAATCATCGGCAAGATCGGCGGCCAAACGATATTCTTCCGGCGTTTTCAAACTGTCCCCTATCGCATTCAGAAATGATCGCGTCGCTTCACGCAGGCGCGCGGCATGGATAAGCCGCACGGCCTGCACCAGTTCGCGTTTCTCAAAAGCCTGCTGGCCGGTGAAGGTGCGCTCAGGTTGTGTCTGCTGGCGCGGGCGCTCGGCAACGGGCAGTTCCTGCAGAGCCATCTGGCCATAAAATACTGTCTGGTATTTTGCCGCAGACATATACCATTCCCGGGCAATATCCTTATGACCGAGGGCGTCGCTCGCTTTACCAGCCCAATAGGCACCACGTGAACGACTCATCGGTGTTTCGGTGCCATGATAGAGCCGTTCAAAATGCTCAAACGCTTCCCACGGTTTTTTCAAACGGCGCAGGGCCAGCCAACCCGCGAGAAATTCACCCTCCGCAAATCCGGCCCCGGATTTCAGCTGGTGGTTTTTAGTGAGGAGATAAGCACTCTTGAACTGCTTCTGCTCTATAAGGCGGCGCACCATGATATGGCGCTCTTTCCACCATTCTTCCGGATTGGGGATGATGGCGACGGGCGGCATTTTGTGCAGAATTTCAATCGCGCCGAAATCCATATTATTGCGGCGGCGCCAACGCAGACGTTCATAGAGCAGGCCCGGATCATCCTGCAATCTGGCGGGTACTTTCGCCAGAAACGCATTCACGCCCGGCGATCCTTCCGCCAGGGCAATGCGGGCTTCGGCCAGCTCCGGATAGCCATTGCCGAGAATACGCGCAATCTGACGGGCATTGGTATATTGCTTCCGCATAAGAAGCGTTCCGAAACGGGCAACCTCACTCTGCTTGGTCAGTACGGAGCGGTAACGCTTGAGAAAATCACTTTGCTCCTGCGTGCTGAGCGATGCTTTACGCCACCATTCATTCACAGTGGTCGCCGCCTTCTGCTGCGCCCCCGTTGCCATCAGCGCGCGCAGGTAGCGGTCCATGCCCGCAACAGTTTGCGGGGAATGGCTGTCGAACCAGGCAATGATGGAGGCATTGGATAAAGACGCGGGCATGGCTTTTTCAGCATTGGTTTTCAAAAGCCCCTGCGACGGCCAGTCCGGGTTCTTTTTGATAAAGGTGCTTATCTTGTCAAAAGATATATGGCCGCCCTTTTTCGTGTAATAGAACCAGTCATAAATTTTAATCGCCAGCGGATCCTTCAGCTTGTCCCTTGCATAATCGGCCTGCGACCATTTACCGGCCCGGATGGATTCAAGCGCCAGGGTCAGGGTTGCTTTATCCTGCGCCGCTATAACATGGGATGCGGAGACCGCGGCCTGCGCTTGACTGGTCGCATGCGCTTTATAAGGCAGGCACAGGCTGGTGCCGGAAATCATCAAAAGAACGGCTAGTTTCAGCGCCCCTCGCTTGCCAAGCCCCGTCTTTCCTTGTAAAGTCGGGCCCATAGTATTTTTGATAATCTTAAGGAGACCCCGCCCATGTTCCATGGTTCCATACCGGCCATCATCACCCCGTTCCGCAACGGTCAGGTTGATTGGGAAACGCTTGAAGCCCTGCTCGAATGGCAAATCGCGCAAGGGAGTCACGGCGTTGTTTTGTGTGGCACGACGGGCGAATCGCCGACTTTGACTCATAATGAACATAAGCTCATTGTTGAACGCGGCGTGCAAATGGTCAAGGGCCGTATTCCAGTAATCGCCGGAACCGGATCGAATTCCACAGCCGAAGCGCTGGATTTCACCCTGGAGGCGGAAAAAGCCGGTGCCGATGGTGCCCTTATTGTTACGCCCTATTATAATAAGCCGACGCAGGAGGGCTTGATTGCCCATTACGGCGTGCTGGCCAAGGCGACGAAATTGCCGATTATTATCTATAACATCCCCGGTCGTTGCGTCATTGATATGAAGATCGAGACCATGACAACCATTGCCAAATCCCACAAAAATATTATCGGTGTAAAAGATGCCACGGCGGATATTACGCGCGTGAAGAAAACCATTGAATTGCTGGGCTCTGAGTTCTGCCAGCTGTCCGGTGAAGATGCCAATGCCTATGACTTCCTGGCTGAAGGCGGTCATGGTTGTATTTCGGTTACGGCCAATATTGCCCCGCGCCTGTGCGCCGACATGCAGGATGCCTGGCGGGCGGGCAAAAAGGACGAAGCCCATGCTATTCAGGAACGCCTGATGCCCCTGCACGGCGCGATGTTCAGCGAAACATCACCGGCCCCAGTGAAATATGCGGCCCAGTGCCTGGGCTTTGGTACGGATGAAGTGCGCTTGCCGATGGTTCATGCCAGCGCTAATGCGCGCCGTTTGATGGATGAGGCTTTGAATAAAGCCGGCATCACCATGCCCGCCAACCGCTCCCTGCTGCAAAAAGCGCACGTATAGATTTTATTACGCATCATGGCTCCCAAGAAAAAGAAACACGCGCTTCTATCGACGGATGTCACGATTACGGACAACCGCCGCGCGCGTTTTGAATATCATCTGGAAGACCGGATGGAAGCGGGGATTGCCCTGACCGGTACCGAAGTAAAATCATTACGCCACGGCCAGTGCAGCATTAACGAGGCCCATGTCGGTCCGCGCAAGGGCGAGATATTCTTATATAACTGCCATATCGGTGAATATTCCCCCGCAGGCGCCCATCTTCAGCATGAACCGATGCGCCCGCGCCGCCTGCTGCTGCATAAAAAACAGATTGATAAATTACTGGGCGCCGTCACACGCGATGGCTACACCATCATCCCGACCCGCCTTTATTTCAACAGCCGCGGCATGGCCAAGCTGGAAATTGCGCTGGCTAAAGGTAAAAAGCTTCACGACAAACGCGCGACCGAAAAAGAACGCGACTGGAACCGTGATAAGCAGCGCCTGCTGAAAACACGGGAATAAATTATACGTCTTTAAAAAATAAAAAACCCGGGAGGCAGGCCCGGGTTTTTTCTGAGGAAACTCTAAAATTTTGCAGCGTTGCTTTAGCTCGCTTTTTTCGATTTCTTTGTGCTTGTGATGGCTTCAACATCAAGATCCGCTGTTCCACCTTCGGCAGCTTCCGCCGCCTCTTCTGCAGTTTCAGGACCGACCAAAAGCGCTTCACCAACCATACCGGCATTCTGGCGAATGGCCGCTTCCAGCTTGTTAGCCACTTCCGGGTTTTCGCGCATGAAGACCTTGGCGTTTTCACGACCCTGACCAATACGCTGCCCGTCATAGGAGAACCAGGCACCGGATTTTTCAACCAGATTACCGGCAACGCCCAGATCGATAAGCTCACCCGTCTTGGAGATGCCCTCACCATACATGATATCAAATTCAACCTGACGGAAGGGCGGCGCCATCTTATTCTTGACCACTTTCACCCGTGTCTGGTTACCCGTTACGATTTCGCGATCCTTAATGGAGCCGATACGACGGATATCCAGACGGACAGAGGCGTAGAATTTCAGCGCATTACCACCCGCCGTTGTTTCGGGCGAACCGAACATCACACCAATCTTCATACGGATCTGGTTAATGAAAATAACAACAGTGTTGGATTTGGAGATAGAGCCAGTCAGCTTACGCAGAGCCTGAGACATCAGACGTGCTTGCAAACCAACATGGGTATCGCCCATTTCGCCTTCAAGTTCCGCGCGTGGCACCAGAGCGGCGACGGAATCGACCACCAGAACATCCACTGCCCCGGACCGGACCAGCGTATCGGCGATTTCAAGCGCCTGTTCACCCGCGTCGGGCTGGGAGATCAAAAGATTATCAAGGTTCACACCCAGCTTCTTGGCGTAGCTTGGGTCCAGCGCGTGTTCGGCGTCAACAATGGCACAGACAGAGCCATTCTTCTGGGCTTCGGCAATAACCTGCAGCGCCAATGTTGTCTTACCGGAGCTTTCCGGGCCATAAATTTCTGTAATCCGGCCACGCGGCAAGCCGCCAATGCCAAGACCAATATCAAGACCAATGGAGCCGGTGGAAATGGCTTCGACCTGAATGGGGTTCTGCCCGCCGGTCATACGCATCACGGAGCCTTTGCCGAAGGCCCGTTCAATCTGTGAAAGGGCCGCATCAAGCGCCTTTTGCTTATCCGCGCTGCTAAACTTTTCCATGGCATCTCCTACTTTGAGCGATGTAACTGACATAATTGGTATCCCCTTTTCTTGCATAGTTTAAAATGTTGTTCAATGACGCATCGGCGACTCGCCATAGATATCCTCATACAAATGTACCGCATTTGTTCTTATTGTCCAGCGAAAAGAACACAGAGAGAACATTTATTTTTAAAAACGGCTCTCGCCTGCGGGTTTGAGAGGGTTCGTACGCCTGCTCCCGCCTTTCACTACAAATAATGCCCGCCGTTTTAATCGTTTGAGTTATCGGCAAAGCCTTGATAGAGATAGGCGATCACCGGGGAAGCCATGATTTTTAATTCTTACGAATTCCTGTTCCTGTTTTTGCCCGTCACCTTGCTGGGCTTTTATCTGTTGTACAGACGCGGCAATGATGTCTGGATGAACTGGATCAGCCTGTGCTCGATCGTTTTCTACAGCTATTGGAGCCTTGCAAACCTTCCAGTTCTGCTGATCAGCCTGTTTCTCAATTTCCAACTGGCAAAATTACTGGCAAAGAATAAAAGCAAAGCGTTGTTGGCCTTTGGTATCGCCCTTAATCTTTTAATTCTGTTTTACTTCAAATATTTTAATTTCTTTATTACCACGGTGAACGAAACGGCCGATATTAATTTCCATTGGCATGAAATTATATTACCGCTTGGCATTTCATTTTTTACCTTCCAGAAAATTGCATTTCTGGCGGATGTTCATAAAAGTCAGAAGCGCGATCTAAGCTTCCCCAAATATGTTTTCTTTATTACCTTCTTCCCGCAACTTATCGCAGGACCGATTGTTCACCACACAGAAATCGGCTGGCAGATTAACAAACCACGCAAGCACTGGAATAACTTCACCATCGGCTTTTCCATTCTGGTCATTGGCCTGTTTAAAAAAGTGATGATTGCCGATCCGCTATCGGGTATTGCCGCGCCGATCTTTACGATGGCAGAACAAGGTGGCAATCCTACATTTCTGGAGGCTTGGTATGCGGCGATTGCGTACTCCCTGCAGATCTATTTCGATTTTTCGGCCTATTCCGACATGGCGATGGGTATCGGGAAAATGTTTGGCATACGCCTGCCGCAAAATTTTGCCAGCCCCTACAAGGCGGTTTCCATCAATGATTTCTGGCGGCGCTGGCATATTACATTATCGCGTTTCCTGCGCGATTATTTGTATATCCCGCTTGGCGGCAATCGCAAGGGTCCGTATCGGCAGAAGTTAAACCTGCTGATCACCATGATACTGGGTGGAATCTGGCATGGGGCGAGCTGGAATTTCCTGTTCTGGGGTGTACTGCATGGCACTTATCTAACCATCAATCATCTCTACGGTGCCCTGACGAAATCCTACCCCTGGCTGCGCCTGCCTAAATTCATGGGATGGATCATTACCATGGTCTGCGTTGTTATTGCCTGGGTACCGTTCAGGGCCCCAACGATGGAAGGGGCCGTATCCCTCTGGAAGGGCATGTTCATGTCGAATGGAATCGCCTTCCCCCAGCGCCTTGTGGATATCGGCTTTCCCGGCGGCAAGATGATTGAGGGCGTGGATATTTCTAATGGTATATTCATGGCCAGCTTGATTATATTGTGCCTGGTCCTGCCGAATACGGCAGAGTTGACGCGCCGCTATCACAGCAGCCTGCCGAGTGCCGGATATCCCGCGACATTTGCGGCATCGCGCTATATTCGTTGGCGGCCCAGCACATTATGGGCGCTTTATATCGCAATTTTATTTATGATTGCCGTTGTGAACCTGACCAAACCCACTGAATTTTTATATTTCCAGTTTTGATATGAAACCCTATTTGATAAAAATTGCTGTGTTTGTTGCTTTGATGAGCCTGCCTCTATTAATAAGCAGTACCTATGCGTTTTGGTCTGGGGAATACCGGTCCTTGAATAAAATTGTTGACCAGCAGCTGGGCAGTCAAGAAGCCTGTCTTTATGGAACGGCTTTCCATGATGATATCTACGCTTATAAAAAGACACTACTGGAGCGCAAAGACACGACAGATGTGATTGTTCTAGGATCATCCCGCGTTTTACAATTCCGACAACATGCTTTCTCCGGCCCATTTATAAATCTTGGCCGGGCGATGACATCGATTGCCGAGGGATATTCCCTGACCAAGGAAATTATTAAGGAAAAGCCATCTTATATTATCATTGGTGTTGATTTCTGGTGGTTTAATCCCAGCATTGATGAGACCATTCCGCAATCCAATCCCGGCCGTAATTCTTACATTTATGATGCGTGGAATATTATTCGCTGGACAGCAACAGGAAAAATAACCGCCAGTGAAATTAGCGGACAGATAAAAGAAAATAGCTGTGACACCGGCATCATGGCAAAAGAAAAAGATGGCTTTGCCAAAGACGGATCTTATTATTATACGCGCACAGTCACTGGGCAGCGCCCCACCCCGGACGCAGGATTTGCCGACACACTGCGCCGTATTGAAAAGGGTGAGCGCTTCTTCGAACATAATGTAATACTGGACAAGAAACGGTTTGATAATTTCATCAAGCTTGTCGATATATTTGAGGCGGCGGGAGTCAAGGTCATTGTATTTATGCCACCCCTATCACAAACAGCCTTAACGGAAATGGAAAAAACAGGTCATTACAAATATATTAACGAATTAAAAAACTGGTTTGAAAAATCTGAAATTAATTTTATTGACTACACCGATGCAACGAAAATCAGCAGCCCGGATTGTGAATTTATTGATGGTTTTCATGGCGGAGATGTGACTTATGCTCGCATCCTACGGGATATAGGAAAAAGATACCCTCTGCTGCAGCGCCATATTAGCAAAACCATTGATAAGGATATCACAGACAATAAAGGTCACACCTTTATGAAGGATCCCGGCATCACCAATAATCCAGAGGTTGATTTTTTAAATTTGGGCTGCAAAAAGAACTGAATCTTATAAAATAATATTATATAATGTTTCTGTGTCGCTGCTACCGCTGCGCTTCTAATAAGAAAAACAGAGAATACCATGAAAAAAATACAAGGCTTTACACTGGTTGAACTAGCCATCGTCATGATTGTTATTGGCCTGTTGATTGGGGGCGTTCTTAAAGGGCAGGAACTGGTAAAGAACTCCCAGATCACCGGCACGATTGCGCAAGTTCATGCTCTTACCGGGGCCACCCAAGGCTTTAAAGATGCCTATCGTGGCCTGCCTGGTGATTTACGGCAAGTGGATGCTCTAGCAAAAATTCCCAACTGCGCGGTGACACGCGGGTGCGATGCCAGCCGTACGCCCGCCCGTCTTGGCAATGGTCGTATCGAACCATGGTGGGCATCAAATGCAGTAACTAACCCCTTTGATCCCAATCATGGTATGATGTGGGGGGCTGTCCCTCCGCTTGATGAGGCTTATGCCTTTTTTATTCAATTAAACCTGACCAATTATATTAGCAGTTTTGATGGATCTAACGGCCCCCATATAATTACAAAACTTAAACAAACCTATTTAACGCCGCAATATTATGCACATCCCGGCGCCCCAGCAGGCAATTATTTCCGTGTCATGAATATTAACGGTACGGGCAGTATTTCTTCGCGTAGTCTTTCGCCTGCCATCGCCGCGCGTTTTGACCAAAAGATGGATGATGGAAATCCAGTAGCTGGATCTGTTCGTGCGGATACTACGGGTGGCTGTACTATTGGTACCGAATATGATGAAAAAAACACAGCTGCCACGGCATGCCCACTATTCATTTACATTGGCATTTAAACAGCGCAAGGGTCACGATCTATTGATCGAGAGCTTCCTTAACCTTCGCCGCCAGCTGCTTTAGCGTGAATGGTTTAGGCAGGAACCAGATATTTTCACCCATATGATCCTTTAACTTTTCTTCCGTATAGCCGGAGATAAAGATGATCTTGAGATCCGGCGTTGCTTCGCGCAGTTTTGCGGCCAGTGTCGGGCCGTCCATATTCGGCATGATAACATCGGTAATCAGCAGATCCGGCTTCGGCCCGGTATGGGCGGCCAGAACCTCCAGCGCGTTTTCACCGCTTTCGGCTTGTAACACTTCATAACCTTTATTGGTCAGCGCACGCGAACTGAACGTCCGCACGGCATCTTCATCCTCCACCAGCAGGATAAGCGCCGTTCCGGTCAAATCACCCGTCGTATCTTCGACAACAATTTCTTCTGCCTCCAATACACTTTCTTCTTCGGACAAACGCGGCAGGTAGATGATAAAGCTTGTGCCCTTATTCACTTCGCTGTCGACATGCAGGTAACCGCCCGTCTGGCGTACGATGCCATAGACGGTCGCAAGACCAAGCCCCGTGCCCTGCCCGACTTCCTTGGTTGTAAAGAACGGTTCAAAAATCCGGGCGCGTATGTCCGCTGGGATACCGCATCCCGTATCCGTAACGGTCAGGACAACCCATTGCCCTGCGGGCATATCATCACCGCCACGCTCAACCGGTGCAGCATTAACAAAGGACGAAGTATTGATAGTCAGGCGTCCGCCTTCATTCATCGCATCCCGAGCATTCACGGCCAGGTTAATCAGAACCTGCTCCATCTGGCCCGCATCAACACGCACCAGCCCCAGATCCTGCCCATGAATAACATCCAGTTCGATATTGGCCCCGATCAGGCGACGCAGCAGATGGGAAACCTCGGTCAGAATATCGGTAATATCCTGCACACGCGGCCGCAATGTCTGCTGCCGTGAAAAGGCCAGAAGCTGGCGCACAAGATTTGCCGCGCGGTTGGCGTTCTGCTTGATCTGCATAATATCGGAAAAAGACGGATCGCCCGGCTTATGACGAAGCAGCAGCAAATCACCAAAGCCGATCATCGCCGTCAGCAAATTGTTAAAATCATGTGCCACACCACCGGCCAGCTGGCCAATAGCCTGCATTTTCTGTGACTGGACGAATTGCTGCTCCAGTGTTTTCTGTTCGGTCAGGTCGATGAAATGAAGGACGATATTGCTTGTGCCCTCCATCTTGCGACCATACATCTGCACGACAACCTGACGCTTGCTGCCCAGTAACGTAACCTCGGCGGGGCCCTTCATCGGCTGCCCTTTCTGGATGCGATCCAGCGTCACCAGCGTTTCGGCACGGTCATCTTCCAGTATGAAAGACGGGAATGGTTTGCCTTCAAGCTCGTCCACCGTATAACCCAGCATAGCGCTGAGCGAGGCATTGCAATCATCCAGCGCCCCTTCGGAGTTCAACATGGCAATGCCCAGCGGTGCCTCTTCGAAGAAACGCTGGAAACGGTCTTCGGAGGCCTGCAGAGCCTGGCGCATGGCCCGCTCTCCGGTTAAATCATGGACAACGGCACGGGTCCGCACCACACCGTCAAGTTCATGGACGACGGCCTGACTGATCGACGCGCTGAAGGTTTTCCCTGCAGGCCCCTTCATCACCATTTCGGTCATCTGCTTGGCACCGCCGCCGGATACGATATCATAAGGCTGCGCGCCCAGCGGTGGCTCCGCCATATAAGTATGCAACCGTCCCTCCACCAGCAGTGTCTGAATATCCTCTCCCAACCAGCGCGCCAGAGTAGCATTTACGAATACAAAACGGCCGCGCTCATCCACCGAAAAAAATCCAACCGGGGCATTGTCCGTGAAATCGATCAGCTTCTCCCGTTCTTCCCGGATTGACCGGTCGGCGACCTTACGGGCCGTAATATTATCAACACGCCAGTGGATATATCCGGCATAACCAGCCACGGGCTGCGCCGTGACTTCGAACCAGGACTCGCGTTCGTCTTCCACCCGGCCCAGCTCAATCGAATCCGTCAGGCCGCGATGCGCGTGATCCGCCAAAAGCCGCAGATGCGACATGGTTTCTTCATCATCGCTGAACATATGTATCAGGCTTTCCAGCGTCGCCGCCCCCTTGCCCTTGCACATATCCTTGAAACGCTGATTAGCATAAATTGTATGATCGGCGGCATCGGTAATCAGACGCGCCCCCCGGCTGCCCTCCAGAACTTCGCGCAACAAGATACGCTCCTGCTCCCGCATGTAACGGCGTTGCCACAGGGCACGCACAAGCAATACAAAAGATATGGCCACCATAAAAGCCGCGCAGGCCGCCATCAGGTAATTATGATGCAACTCATAATAATAAGATGCGGCCAGCATGCTGCCCATATAAGCCGTGACCAGAAACACCGTGGCCACCATGGCAAGACGCCGCCGCCTTTTCCGCGGGACAGGCGGTGGCGTAACAGCACGATGATGGCGGGCAATAAAGGCAGCGTTATCGGTTTTCATAGGAAAAGATTACCAGACTCCAGAAATTTCGGCTAGCGGATGTTGCCCTTGAGTTTGAAAACATAGGAAATAACTTCCGCCACAGCCTTATAATGTTCTGGCGGCACCTGCTGATCCACCTCCACTGTCTTATATAGAGTGCGCGCCAGTGTTGGGTTTTCATAAATTGTAACCTTGTGTTCTTGCGCCACTTCCCGGATACGCAGGGCGGTGGCATCAAGTCCCTTCGCGACACAGACCGGCGCATCCATCTTCTCGGATTTATATTCCAGTGCGATGGCATAATGCGTCGGGTTGGTGATAACGACATCGGCCTTGGGCACGGACTGCATCATACGCTGGCGCGCGCGCTCGGCCCGTAACTGGCGCAGGCGTCCCTTGATCTTCGGATCACCTTCGGATTGTTTATACTCATCCTTCAACTCCTGCTTGGTCATGCGCATTTTCTTGTAATGCTCGACACGCTGGTAAACGATATCGATACCGGCCAGTACGGCCAGAACAATCAGGATACCGGTCATAAGCTTCAGGAACATCGTCATACATTCTTCAAGCAAGGCGACAGCCGATAAGCCGATAAAGTGTTCGCTGGTGAAGAAATAGGGTTTTAGAATAAGGTAGCTGATCAGCCCTACAACACTCAGCTTGAAAATACCCTTGGCGAACTCCATCAAGGACCGTTTGGAGAACAGGCGCGACACACCTTTCATCAAAGATATCTTGCTTAAATCCATCTTCAGAACTTCGGTGGATAACAAAAATCCGATCTGCAGAAACGGACCAAGGAACGCGGCGATCATGAGAAAAATTAACGGAATGGCCATCAGCGCCAGTATCTTGAAAAACCCCTGCCCCAGCACGATAGAAAAGCTGCCAGGAACTTCGGGATAGGCATGCGCATGCTCGATATAATTGCGCATGATTTCTGTCATCGAGCTTAAAATATGCGGGGATGCCGTACCGATAATAATCGTCGCCGTCAGAAGCATAAGCCAGTTGTTCAGTTCGCGCGAAACCGCGACCTGCCCCTTCTTCCGCGCTTCTTCAAGCCGTTTTGGGGTGGGTTCTTCGGTTTTCTGGGAATCGTCTTCGCCGCCTTCCGCCATGGCTTATTCCGCCGTACTTAAAAAATACATCATATGATCTTCGAACTTCGTCTCCCAGAACAGGGCAATACCCGGTATTACCATGCCCAGCAAAATCAGGGAAATTACAATCTGCAGCGGCATCGCCACCATGAAGATTTGCACCTGCGGCATCAATCGGGAAAGAACCCCCATACCGATATAGAGCATGAGCGATACAACGACAAACGGCGCCGACAATTGAAACCCGATTAAAAAGCTGGCGGCTACCGCCTCGGTTATCAATTGCATCATGGAGCCCGTATCCGGGATTGTGCCAATCGGGAACATCTCGTAACTGCCCACCAGGCCGTAAAACAGCAAATGGTGCATATTGGTAGCAAATAATAAAAGCAATCCCATCATCGTCAGGACTGTACCGATCAAGGACCCCTGCGTTGCCAATGCCGGGTTAAACAGCTGCGCATTGCTAAGACCCGATGAAATCGAAATCACCATACCGGCAGTATCCAGCGCCAGCATGAAACACCGCGCTACCGTCCCGATGAACAGTCCTATAATAAACTCCATGACGATCAAGGCAAACAACATCATCGTATCCGGCACCGGGTTCGGCACGTGCTGCGCCACCAGAGGTGAAAGGACAAGCGAGATTGCCAATGCGATATAAAGCCGGATATTCTGCGGCGTCAGCGTATCGCCGATCCCCGGCATAATCGTCAGAGCCGAACCAATACGTACAAATATAAGTATGAAAGCAAACACACCTTGCGTCATAAATTCGCTGAGTTGTGTTTCCATTACGGGATCCTAACTACTGAATAGCAATGATACGGTCTGCCAGTACCTGCATAAAGGCACTGAGCGTAACCACCATGCCGGGGAAGAACACAAACAGCGCCAGAAAAATAGCGAGCATTTTAGGCACGAAGACAAGGGTCATTTCCTGAATCTGCGTCAAGGCCTGGACCAGCGCAATGGCCACACCGACAAACAGGCCGATAAGCATGGTCGGGGCACCCAGTTGGATACACACCATAATAGCCTCGCGCACAATATCGATAACTTCTGTTTCGTTCATAAGTATATCATAGACTAACAGGCCTTAAAATCTAGCCAATTCTGGGGTGACCAGACGCAATTTGAACCTTTTGTCACCCCGCCTTGCGCGGCGGTGTGGTCTTTCTTAAAAAGCCGGATGCCCGCACAAGGCGGGCATGACGGTAATATTTACGGCAAAGTAAGTTAGATGGGCATCCGCATGATATCTTGATAGGAGGTCAGAAGGCGGTCACGAAGCGCCACAACGGTTTGCAGCGTCATTTCTGCTGCGGTTACGGCTTGTACGACATCGCTAAGATCTGCTTTCCCGATAACGGCATTCGCGGATGTTTTTTCACCTTCATGCATAGTTTCAATGGAATTTGAAACGGATGTTTTCAGGACATCCCCAAAGGACACCTTGTCACCGCCCGGCATGCCAGATGTTACGCCCGCTGTCGCCTTTTGAATATTGGCGTAGGCATTGGCGGCACCGGCGGGGTTAATTTTATCTATAGCCATGATTTAAATCCTTTATTACCTGATATTATATCACAAAATCTAGCGGCGTAACATATCTATCGTTTGCATGGCCAGGCCGCGCGTTTGTTCAATCATACCCAGATTGGCTTCATAAGACCGCTGGGCTTCGCGCATATCCGTGCTTTCTACCAGCGTATTGACGTTTGGAATTTTCACGTAGCCATTGGCATCCGCCGCAGGATGGTCCGGTATATATCTGGTTTCAAAAGGCTTTTTATTGACCTGCTTGATATCGTCGACTTTAACGACATTGACACCCATTTCCTTATCCAGCGTGTCCTTAAAACTAATCGTCTTACGGACGTAAGGGTCAGCGCCCGGGGTTAAACCGGTCGTGTCGGCATTGGCCATATTTTCTGTAATCACACGGATACGGGTACTCTGGGCACGCATACCGCTGGCGGAAATGGCGATGGCACTAAAAAGTTCTGGCATGATACTATCTCCTATCTATCTCTAGCGGCCCAATGCTGTTTTCAGCAGGCCTACATTTTTCTGGTACAAGGATGTCATTAAATTGTAATCCATCGTGGTTTGTGCTGCCTTGACCATCTGCTCTTCTAGAATAACGCCGTTACCACCCGGTGACACTTCGTACATTAATTTTTGCTTGCGGTTTTTCGGGTCGGATACTTGTTCATCCACCGGGACCATATGTTTGGAATCGGTGCGGGCTGTGCTGATGATGCCGCTTTTTGTTACTGATTTTAAAGAGCTCTCGAAACTGACAGGCAGCAGGTCGCGGGACCGGTAGCCCGGCATATCGGCATTTGCCACGTTCTGGGAAATCACACGCTGGCGCTCGGCCAGATACTGCATTTTTGACCCCAAAGCACCCAATAATGATATATCTTGTGTTGTCATCGTCTTAACCCTGATAAAATTAACCAAACCTACCAGATACTTTGCAGGAACCGTGCCAATGGTTGACCATTATGATGATGAGACGGACCACGGGGGAAAAAACCCCCTAACCCCTTTAAATTCAACAAAAATCCCTAAAAGACAGGTAGCGGTTGCCATCAAGGATGCCGTCAGCGCCGCGCATTTGCCGACCATCACCGCCGCCGGGCGGGGAAAAATTGCCGAGCAGATTTTGCAGCTGGCCTTCGAAAACGGCATCAAGGTTCGCGAGGACGGCGCCCTTGCGGAGATTTTAGCCAAAATCGAGCTGGACAGTCCGATCCCGTCCGAAGCCCTTATGGCCGTGGCCGAAATCATGTCCTATGTATATCGTGCCAACGGGGAACCAAATCCCTTTAACGCCGTCCTGCAGGATGTTATTAATAACGAGAATAACCCACCACAGGACGATGATGACCAAAATAACCCTTGAAGCCTTGCAAGTAGCATTCCAGTCGCAGATTGACGCGCTGGAGCAGGCGATTGCCGATGTCCGGCAGGACAAGCTTGTGGATATGAGCCATCTGGACAGCAAAGTTGTGACACTGTGTAAAGAGATACAGAATTTGAGCGGTGCCGACGCGTTTTTGCTGGAAGGACCGCTGGCCGAAATAATCGGCAAGCTTGAAATGCTGGCGCTGGAGTTGCAGGATTTCAAGGACCGCCACAAAACAACGAATATACACTAGGATAAGTCATGGATATCATTTCCCTCCATCAAGTCATAAAATTTGCCCTCGCGCTGATCTTCGTGCTGTCGCTGATGGGGGGGCTGGCCTTGATTATGAAACGTATCAATAGCGGACGGCCCCTCGCCAACGCCCCCAAGCGGCGCTTGAAACTTGTTGAGAGCCTGCCGCTGGATGCCAAGCGCCGCCTTGTGCTTTTGCGCCGTGACAATACCGAACATCTGGTTATACTGGGTGCTGGCGGGGAAACCGTTATTGAAGCCCAGATTGCCGCCGACCTGCAACAGGATGAAAAAAATGAAACAATTCGCTAAACGCCACTGGAAGAAAATTTTATTCGCTCTGGGCTTTGCCATTGTCGCCTTCCCGTACGTTGTGAACTCCGCCTTTGCGCAAGCTTTGACACTGGATCTGGGACAGGGCGCAAATAATGCGTCGGTAACGGGCCGTGTAATCCAGCTGGTTGCCTTGATGACCGTTCTGTCGCTGGCGCCGTCCATCCTTGTGATGATGACATCATTTACACGGATTATCGTTGTGCTGTCCTTCCTGCGGACCGCGATTGGTATTCAGCAGACACCACCGAATACCGTGATGATTTCACTCGCGCTGTTCCTGACTTTCTTTATCATGACGCCGACATTTACGGCGGCGTACCAGCAGGGCATCGTGCCGCTTATCAACGAGGAAGTCGATGAAATGGTCGCGTTTGAACGTACCGTAGAACCGTTTAAACAATTTATGAGCGCGCATGTCCGTGAAGAAGATTTGCAGCTCTTCATGGAAATGAACCAGACGCAGGCAGAAACTATCGATGAAGTACCGCTGCATGTCCTTATTCCGTCCTTTATGATTTCCGAACTGCGCCGGGCTTTTGAAATTGGCTTTATGCTGTTCCTGCCCTTCCTGATTATCGATATGGTGACGGCGTCGATCTTGATGTCGATGGGTATGATGATGTTGCCGCCGGTTACGATATCGCTGCCGTTCAAGATCATCTTTTTTGTACTGGTCGATGGCTGGCATCTGGTGGCGGGGTCACTGGTGCAAAGTTTTGCCACGGGGACTGTACCGGTACCCGGGGTTCAATAACCTATGATTACCGAACTGAACGAACGCGCGCAAACCGTCCTCCGTTATATAGTCGATTCTTATATGGAGACGGGCGAGCCTGTTGGTTCACGCACACTTTCAAAAATGCTGGATTTGGGCCTATCCCCTGCCACCATCCGCAATGTCATGGCGGACCTTGAAACCGAAGGGTTCCTGTTTGCCCCCCACACCTCCGCCGGGCGCTTGCCGACGCAGCAAGGCATGCGGCTTTATGTTGATGGCCTGATGGAGGTCGGCGATTTGTCCGAGCAGGAACGCACCGCCATCGAAGACCAGTGCCGCAGCAGCGGGCAAAGCATGGCAAGCGTGCTGGAGCGCACGACATCCCTTCTCTCCGGCCTGTCTGCCGCCGCGGGACTTGTGATTGCCCCGAAGACGGGCAGCGCGGAAAAACCCGTGCAGCAGATTCAGTTTATTCCGCTGGAGCGCGGCAAGGTTCTGGTCGTACTGGTCATGCAGGATAACATGGTTGAAAACCGCGTTATGGATGTACCGGCCGATTTACCGCCCAGCGCGCTCAGCAGCGCGGCAAACTATCTCAATAACCGCCTGTCCGGTAAAAATCTGGCCGAAGCCCGCAAGGATATACGGCATGATATCGAACAAAACCGCACACAGCTTGATAAACTTACGCAGGATTTGGTGGAGCGGGGACTGGCCCTCGCCCCGCTGCATGGCCTTGACCCCGCCACTGACGGCCATATTATCATACGCGGCCAGTCCAAATTATTGCAGGATGTGCGCGCGGTAGAAGATATCGAACGCGCCCGGCATCTGTTCGCCGCACTGGAGGAACAGGAAACCATTTTCCGCCTGCTGGAAAGTGCACAAGGTGCTGATGGCGTGCAGATTTTTATCGGGACAGAAAACCGCATGTTCGAACATTCCGGATGGTCGATGGTCTTGTCACCTTATAAAACGCCGGACAATAAACTGATTGGGGCGATTGGCGTTATCGGTCCCGTGCGCCTGAATTACGGACGGATTATTCCGGTTGTCGATTATACTGCAAAAATTATGGGCCGCCTTATTGGTGGATAATTACTTATGAAGAAGGTCAGCATGTTCAAATTTTTAAGTATTACCCTTGCCACTTTTCTGCTGGCAACGTCCGCCAATGCACAGACTCTGGGCCAGATGCCGTTACGCACCGAAGCGCCGAATGCACAAACCGCCCCCCTGCCTGATAATGTCAAACCATCGCGTGTTGATACAATACGTCCACAGCGTGTCGAGATTACACTGGGTCGCCTGCCCGGTATGACCGAAGGGCAATTTGCAATTTTAATGTCGGCCTCCGCCGCAATGACCGGCTGCGCGAAGTTCAGTGACCTACCTTACGAAGTGCGCTTTAAGGATATTTTTATGGATGTGATTGTTGGTAACTACACGATTGATTACCGCCGTGCGCCGAACACAACACATAATTGTGGCAAGAGCTATAAAATGCCAACCGCCGAAATCGTCGTCAGCCGCGATGATATGGTCACTCACAATGTAAAAAAAATCCGCTTCCAGAGTGTGCCCTACATCAACACCTACGAAGTTGAAATGGATTCGGACTATATCAAACTTATTCCCGGCGAAAATCTGGGCCCGGATACGTATCAGGCCAAGACCGTGAACACCAATCTCAACCCCTTGCTGCTGTGGTTCTACCCCGATAATACGGTGATGCTCTATGCACCGCAGGCCAGCGCCGCCGACAAGAAAATCGTACGGCAGAAAATTGACGCTTTTGCCCAATCGCGCGGGCTGGAGCCTTTAAATGTCTCCCTCCCCGCATTTAAATCACCGCTTCCTGTTGACAATATGTATTATTATGTCGATAAGAGAAATGTAATCGCACAGGCGCAGGGTATTGAAAATGGTATCCCCTTTGGCAATATTGCTATGGAGAAATCAATTTACGGACTCCAGGGTGACCAGATCGTACAAAGCGCTCTGACAATCTATGCCAAAAAACCTGGCACCTATGAATAAACAGGAATAGAAACATGACACAAGCTGAACAATTTCCCGAGCCTTCTGAAGAAGACGCCCTGAACCCGACAGCAACGCCCGCTGCCGCCGATACGGTGGAAACGGATATTGTACTAACGCTACAAGCGGAGCTGAACAAGGCAAAAGACCAATTGCTGCGCGCCCTTGCCGATGCAGAAAACACACGTAAACGCGCGTTAAAAGACCGTGAGGATGCTGGTAAATACGCGATTGCCGCCTTTGCCCGTGACCTGCTGGATTTCGGTGATAATTTCCACCGCGCACTGACATCTATCCCCACCGACCTGAAGGATGTGGATGACCGCGTCGCCAGCGTTATTTCGGGTATTGAAGCCATGGAAGAACAATTGCTGAAAAATTTCGAGAAACACGGCATCCAGAAAATCATCCCGCTCGACATGCCGTTTGACCCGAACTTCCATGAAGTGATGTTTGAAGTCCCGGGCACCGGCAAGCCTACCGGCACCGTCGTCCAGGTCATTGAGCCTGGTTATGTCATTAAAGACCGCCTTCTCCGCCCAGCCCGAGTCGGGGTGGCAAGGGATGAAGGCCAAAGCTCCACCGGCCCCGGCAACCGCGTAGACCAGCAGGTTTAAGCCATTTCCGGCCTTACTCCCGCCACAATCTTGCCACAATTTTGCATTTTCTGCCTAAAAGGCCTATAGTCACCCCGTGGATTAACAACCGCGGATGCCAGAGCCTATGCTCTTATATGATTTTACAGTCCAGGCCGGCGATGCCGCCACGACTGACCTTTATGCCTTTGAACGTACTTTGCGCCAAAACCTGCTCGAAACCTTGCGGGTAGGGTTTGACCGTGACCGGGCTGCGCCTATGCCCGCCGATGCACTGCGCGATAAGCATCGCGAGACATTGAGCACATTGTTAAAGATCACCAGCCCTCATCACGCCTATTCTCTTATTCATCGTTACGAGGAAACCAAGGCACTCGCTGCCGGCAAATCCTATATCGGATTTCACGAGGCCTTAGTCACCGTGCACTGCCCGGACCATGATTTGTCCATGCTGGATGTACGCGAGGCCTTGGAAAATCCGGCATTTAACAGCGAAGCCGACCGTCATTTCCGTTTATGGTTGATGACAGTACAAATTATTGATTTTTATAAAACACATGATAAGGATCAACGCATATCGGTGAATGTCGTGCCGATGGATGTTGATCATGATGATTTTCGCCAAGGCCTGACCAAACTAATGGAGATCGTCAAGGAATGTGGCTATACGCCGATGGTCCTTGAAGCCACCGAGTATAGCAGCTGGGCCGGCGCGCGCAGCGATTTCCTGAAGGGTCTGAAGTCACTAGGCGCGATCATCGCCATTGATGATTATGGCTGCCCCCATGGTTATAATGATGCCAGTAGCTTGGATATCTTCAATATCCCGACGGACCCCGATCTGATCGTAAAAATAGATGGCAAAATCGTGCGCAGCTTCATGGACAAGGACGATATGTCACTGGTCCAGCATCTGCGCAATATTCAAGCCCGCACGCCGGATGCGATTATTGTAGCCGAATGGGTTAATAGCTGCGCCGAGACCAAGGAGCTGTGTAAACGCTTAAAAACTCATGGTCTTGAAAATATTATCCATTTCGTCCAAAGCTACACGATCACAGAATCCTCCGGCACGTTCCTGCAGAATATGAATGAACCGGTTACTCCTGCTCCCTCTCCATAATTTTACGTATTAAAGAGCTCTGCTTCTTTTTGTGATCCGGTGCCGGCCCTTCCCCGTATAAATTTCAGATGTTGAAAAGCGCCTTTTTTAGGGCTCGGATATGTCTATCCCTCTGGCATTTATGAACTCATGTGCTATAACGGCACGATGTCATTGTAAATGTGAGACCAAGGGAATTGCAGCAATGCCAATTGTGGGTTGCATGTAAATTTGCCAACAAAGAAGAGGTAATGAAAATGAGTAAAGTTATTGGTATCGACTTAGGAACAACCAACTCCTGCGTCGCCGTCATGGACGGTAAAGAATCCCGTGTTATTGAGAATTCCGAAGGGGCCCGCACAACCCCCTCCATGGTGGCCTTCACCAAGGATGGCGAACGCGTGGTTGGTCAGCCGGCAAAACGCCAGGCCGTCACAAACCCCGATAAAACATTATATGCCGTCAAGCGCCTGATCGGTCGCCGCTTCCAGGATGCGGAAGTGCAGAAAATGGCAAAAACCGCCCCATTCAAAATTGTTAAAGCCGATAATGGCGATGCATGGGTTGAGATCGACGGGGAAAAAATGTCCCCGGCCCAGATTTCCGCCATGATCCTGCAGAAGATGAAGGAAACAGCCGAGAGCTTTTTGGGTGAAACCGTAACGCAGGCTGTTATTACAGTCCCCGCCTATTTCAACGACTCCCAACGTCAGGCAACAAAAGATGCCGGTAAGATTGCCGGTCTTGAAGTGCTGCGTATTATCAATGAACCAACCGCTGCGGCGCTGGCCTATGGTCTCGACAAAAAGAACCATGGCATTATTGCCGTATACGATCTGGGCGGTGGTACATTCGATATCTCCATCCTGGAAATCGGTGATGGCGTATTCGAAGTTAAATCCACCAACGGTGATACATTCTTGGGCGGTGAAGATTTTGATGACCGCATCATCCACTATCTGGCGGATGAGTTCAAAAAAGAACAAGGCATTGATTTGCGCAATGACAAGCTGGCCCTGCAGCGTCTGAAAGAAGCGGCGGAAAAAGCGAAGATCGAATTATCTTCGACAGCACAAACCGAAGTCAATCTGCCGTTTATTACGGCGGATGCGGCGGGTCCAAAACACCTGAACGTCAAGCTGACCCGTGCGAAGCTGGAAAGCCTGGTCGAAGATCTGGTGAAGCGCACCATCGAACCGCTGAAAGCTGCATTGAAAGATGCTGGCATTAAAGCGTCCGAGATCGACGATGTCGTTCTGGTTGGTGGTATGACCCGTATGCCAAAGATTATCGAGACCGTGAAGGACTTCTTTGGTAAAGAACCACACAAAGGCGTTAACCCGGATGAAGTTGTGGCCGATGGTGCCGCAATTCAAGGTGGTGTTCTGCGCGGTGATGTTAAAGACGTTCTACTGCTCGACGTTACGCCTTTATCACTGGGTATCGAAACATTGGGCGGCGTATTCACGCGCCTGATCGATCGCAACACCACGATCCCCACGAAAAAGTCTCAGGTCTTCTCAACCGCCGAAGACAATCAAGGTGCCGTGACGATCCGCGTGTTCCAGGGTGAGCGCGAAATGGCCGCCGACAACAAATTGTTGGGCCAGTTCGATCTGGTCGGCATTCCGTCTGCTCCGCGCGGCGTACCGCAGATCGAGGTCACATTTGACATCGATGCCAACGGTATCGTTCACGTAGCGGCCAAAGACAAAGCCACCGGCAAGGAACAAGCCATTCGTATTCAGGCTTCGGGCGGTCTGTCCGATGCCGATATTGAGAAGATGGTGAAAGATGCCGAAGAAAACGCCGAATCCGACAAGAAACGTCGTGCGCTGATCGAAGCAAAAAACCAGGGCGAATCCCTGATCCACCAGACAGAAAAAACTCTGTCGGATCTGGGCAGCAAGGTGCCGGGAGAAGAGAAGAGCGCGGTTGAATCCGCAATCTCCGATCTGAAATCGGTTCTGGAAGGTGAAGATAAGGATGCGATTGAAGAAAAAACAAACGCCCTTATGCAGGCATCGATGAAACTGGGCGAACTGGCTTACCGTCAGGCGCAGGAAGAATCAGCCGGCACGCCGGATAACGAGGCTCCGAAAGATGCCAAAGGTAAAGAAGACGATGTCGTTGACGCGGACTTCACCGACCTTGAAATCGACGAAGACAAATAAATAATAAATGCCGCGAGGAAACGGAGATCGCTTGGCTTTATATCCATGCCCTCCTTCTCCTTCGCGGCTTTTTCTTTTTTAAAAAGCGAGCGGATAGATGGCAAAAGATTTTTACAAGGTGCTGGGCGTTGAAAAAAACGCCACCCCGGAAGAGCTGAAAAAGGCCTACCGTACGCTGGCGATGCAGTGGCACCCCGACAAGAACAAGGATAATGCCACGGAAGCCGAAGCGAGATTCAAGGAAATCAACGAAGCCTATGACGTTCTGAAGGATGATCAGAAACGCGCAGCCTATGACCGGTTTGGCGAAGCGGGTGTTCAGGGTGCGGGCGGCGGCGGTTTCCGTTCCTCCGGCTTTGGTGGCGGAGCCGGGGCTGGCGGTTTCTCCGATATTTTCGAAGATATGTTTGGTGATTTCATGGGCGGTCGCGGTGGCGCGCGGGGCGGCAACGGCACATCCCGTGGCTCTGATATGCAATACACCATGGAAATTACGCTGGAAGAGGCCTTCAAGGGCAAAGAAAGCACTATCAAGATTCCAACGAATGAAACCTGTGATCTCTGCAGCGGATCGGGCGCAGCGCAAGGCACAGGGCAAGAATCCTGCACCAGCTGTAACGGCGCGGGACGCACCCGGATGCAGCAAGGCTTCTTTACGATTGAACGTACCTGCCCTACCTGCAACGGCGCAGGAAAAGTTATTCGTGACCCCTGCAAGAAATGCTCCGGTGCAGGACGTGTGCGCAAGGAAAAGTCCCTGCGCGTTAAAATCCCGCCCGGCGTTGAAACGGGCCGCCGCATCCGCTTGACCGGTGAAGGCGAAGCAGGCTTCCGAGGCGGTGCCAATGGCGATCTTTATGTATTGCTGGCGGTTAAACCGCATAAATTGTTCAAGCGTGATGGGGCCAATCTTTATTGCCGCGTCCCCGTGACCTTCCCTGCCGCGGCTCTTGGCGGTGATATCGAAGTGCCCACCATTGCGGGCACACGTGCCAAAGTCAAAATCCCCGCCGGTACGCAGACGGGACAGCAATTTCGCCTGAAAGGCAAAGGCATGCCCGTCCTGCAATCCGATGCTACGGGTGATCTGTATATCGAGATTGCGGTGGAAACACCGGTGAACCTGTCCGGCAAGCAAAAAGATCTTATCAAGGAACTGGACAAGACTATGGATGGCAAGGCCGCTGCGAAAAACAGTCCTGAGTCCACGGGCTTCATGCAGAAAGTGCGCGAAGCCTGGAACGATTTGACGGAGTAATTATTGATGCCCACAAGACTTGCCACCGATAGCGAAAGTGCCGCCCCCATCCTTACCCATGTAAAGGTGGGGATTATCGGTTGCACGGGTCGCGTCGGAAAATTGCTGGTGCAGGAACTCCTCTCCGGTCATTGGGAAGGATTATCTCTGGCCGGTGGCACTGTACGTGACGGCATTCCCGTACCGGAAAATTCTGAATTTCATATCTCTCATGATGCGGATGATTTATTTGTACGCTCAGATGTCGTGATTGATTTCACCAATCCCGAAGCCACCGCGAAACATGTCTGGCTGGCCGCCAAACACCATAAACCACTGGTCATCGGTACAACCGGATTAAGCGCCGTGCAGGAGCAGGAACTCAAGGACGCGTCAAAAGAATGCGCCATCGTTTACGCGGCCAATATGAGTGTCGGCGTTAATTTACTTCTGGCGCTTGTCGAAGACGCGGCCAAGCGTCTGGGCCCGGAATGGGATATCGAGATTAATGAAACCCACCATAAGCATAAAATCGATGCGCCGTCGGGTACGGCCCTTGCCCTTGGCAAAGCGGCCCAGGCCGGACGTGGCACCGGCGATTTTGTAACGGAACGGCAAGGCGAACGCACAAAAGGCACAATTGGCTTTTCCGTACAGCGGGGCGGTGATGTTGTCGGCGAACATACCGTCAGCTTCTTCGGTGAAGGCGAGCGTATTGAACTATCCCACCGCGCAACGAACCGCGCGCTGTTCGCACGCGGCGCCTTACACGCGTCATACTGGGTTAAAGACCAGGCTTACGGGCTGTATGGTATGCGAGAAGTACTGGGGCTATAGAGTCCAGACGTATTGAAGTCTGCTTAGCGATCACGGATTGCTGTGAATTCCTAATTGTATTAAACAAAGCATGTGTGTAGGGATCTCTCTCAATCTTCCGCAGAGATGAAATGATTGCCGTGATCGCCATAGTACGCCTTATCCTGTCACCATCGGTTTCGCGTGGAGTATTTTCTTCATAAAAAGCCTGTGCATCCCGTAATCCTTTAATTGCAATTGTGGCCACATCATCTTCGCTGCACAAGGCAATTTGTTCCAACGCCTTGAACGCGTTCAAATCCGCCCGCGGGTCATCACGTAATAAATGCACTAAGGTTTTTTTAAGATTAATGGCAATCTCTGCAATAGATTGTGCAAAAACCGCGGCTTGGAATCCCGGTACGTCTCTGGCCTGCTCGGCAATCCATATCATGGCGGCATTGGCCTTGGCCTGATCCGCCTTGCTAAGCGTAGAATGCTCCGCCAAATCCTTCAGAAGGGTGGCACACGCATTGATATATTCCGGTGTTGCGGCAATTCCAAAACTGCGTCTTGAGTTTTTACCCATTATTGTTTTCCCTGTTTTTTCTTATAATTAAGAAAAATATAAGCAAAACTTGGGAAATCTGTCAATATTTTTGTTCAAGGCCCAGGATTAACTTTTTTCGGGCGCTGCCCCAGTTGTAATTATCAATGATTCCCGTGGCCCGGATAACACGGTGGCAGGGAATAAGAAGCGATATAGGGTTGGCCCCGACCGCATTGCCGATGGCCCGCGCAGCCTTGGGCCGGTCAATGGCTTTGGCAATATCCTGATAGGTCTGCGTTTCCCCCAAAGGGATGCGGAGCAATGCCTGCCAGACCTGGATCTGCATATTGGTGCCGTGCAAATCAAGGCGCAGCCTATGGTCCGCATCGCCTTCCGCCGCCCAGATTTTCATGATATGCGCGGCGGCTTGCGCAGTGCTTTCAGTGGATTCAATAAATTTTGCATGCGGGAAATAATCAGTCTTTAACGCGGCTGTCGTAATCGCGCGATCGCTATCAACCACAAAACCAAGAAAACACACACCACGTTCAGTTTGCGCCACCAGAATTTCGCCAAGCGGTGTCGGATGAAATCCATATGTGACGGTAAGCCCCTTGCCCTTATACTGCACATCGCCCGGCGTCACGGCCTGACACATAACGAACAAATCATAGAGACGTCCTGTACCCGACAGGCCCGCGCCATAGGCGGCCTCCATCGTCGTTTTTCCTTCAACCAGAAGCTCCCGTGCATGGCGCATATTCATATACTGGATCATACGCTTCGGACTTATCCCGACCCAGTCCTTGAACAATTTCTGAAAATGGGTGGTTTCATAGCCAGCGCGCCGGGCAAGAAAATCGAGATCCGGTTGCTCTGAATAATGAGCCACCAGATAATCAATAGTTTCAGCGATGATTTGATTTGTCTGCTCCATAGAGTATAAATAGCGTATGGACCGGAACGCGCCAACCCGTTTATTGGGATAGATTGTGACCAAGAAGAAAATACATGAGTTTTTCGCCCGTCTGGCGGCGCTGAACCCCGAACCGAAGGGGGAGCTTTATTATACCAACCCCTTTACCCTGTTGGTGGCGGTCGTGTTATCTGCGCAGGCAACGGATAAGGGTGTCAATAAAGCCACGCCCGCTTTGTTCGCGGCTGCCGACACACCGGCAAAGATGCTGGCGCTTGGCGAAGATAAAGTGCGCGATTATATCAAAACGATTGGCCTGTTTAATGGGAAGGCAAAAAATGTCGTCGCCCTCTCCCGCATTCTGGTAGAACAATATAAGGGAGAAATCCCGCGCAGTCGTGATGACCTTGTTACTCTGCCCGGCGTCGGGCGTAAAACCGCCAATGTTGTTTTAAACATCGCATTTGGTGATCCAACCATTGCCGTTGATACACATATCTTTCGCGTTGGAAATCGTACCGGCATTGCCCCCGGCTCCAATGTCGATAAGGTTGAGGCGCAGCTGGAAAAAAATGTGCCGGATGAATTTAAACTGCATGCGCATCACTGGCTAATCCTGCATGGGCGTTATATATGCGTCGCCCGCAAGCCAAAATGCGGAGAATGTCCCGTTTATGATTTATGCGAATATGATGAGAAAACGGCCTAGATAGACTGCCCATTGAGCAGGTTTTTCATACAGCTTTTCTGATTGACCATATGAAGCCCGAGCCCCTCAGAAACCATCATAGCTTTTTCACGAGCGCGCAGCTCGTAATGGGCTACGGTTGCCGCATCGCCCCTTGTATCAAAATATAAATCCAGAACGCAGTTCGCCGTACGGTATTGCCAGATTTCAATCGGCCCGTCACGGCGCATCAATTGCGGACGGGACAATGCCGATTTCACATCATCAATGGTCAGGCCCAGCAATTCATCACGATCATTGCGTAGACGCGCGGACAGATTGCGATAAGGTTTTGCGCTGCTTGTTGTTTCAACAGACTGGCGCGCATCCACGGCGGCCTGCGCATCATTGCCGAAATAGGCGCGCATTGTGCTGCTACCCGACAACAACCAGAATGGCAGGAAGGTGAGTGTCAGCGTTACGCCCAAAATAAGAAACCGCGTCCGCGTAAGCCCTTTTGAGGACCAACGCGCCGCGGTGTCTTTAATCGTTATTTTGAATATGTTTCTGTTCATAGCAGTTTCCGGCTTACGTTCGCAGTGCTAACGCCAGCCGGCCTGTTTTGTTCCAGAATTAACCGGCGAATGAAGATGTGAAAGGCAGTTCGGAGCCTTCACCAGCGTTATCATTCCGGTGACCCGACTTTTTTGGGCGCTCAACCTTCTTGACACCTTTCGATGCCAGTGGGGTGAGTTTACCGTCAACAGTCGCACCAGCTTCAACAGCCAGTTCTTTGTAAGCAACGGAGCCTGTTACGGACCCTGTGCTTGTGATCGTCAGGCGGCCACCAACGGTGATGTCGCCTTCGAAACGGCCAGCAATTGTGGCTTCGTCGATTTCAACTGTACCGTAGAAAACGCCGCTTTCAGCAATCTCAAGAATGCTGGCGCCTTTCAGGGCGGCTTCAACTGTGCCTTCAACTGTCAAGTGATCGCAAGCTTCGATTTCACCGGACATTGTGATGCCTTGGCCAATAACCAGACGACGGCCATTGGACAGTTTTGTTTCAACTTGTGAACCAAACGCGCTGCTTTGGCTTGGTGCGGATGTTGCACCAGGGTAACCGTAAGAGCCAGGAGCGCGGGGCGCTGTGGCGGCTTGTGGTTGGTAAGCCTGGGACGGGATGTCCAGTGTACGGCCCTGCAGTTTGTCTTGCTCTTCTTTAGATGTCATTTTCTTTTCCTCGGGTTTGAATTCTTGCTTGGTTTCAACAGGGGCCGCCGCTGCAGGAGGTTTGATCTCTACATGGGTCGTATTCGGGCTCACGGGGCTGCCGTATGATACGGGCGCTGCGGGCTTTTGAATTTCTTGTTGGGCGGGCTTGGCTTGCTCGGCAGGCTTTACGTCTGCCTTGGCGTCTTGTGTTGCCGGAACTTCTTCTGCTTTAGGGCGATGAAACATATTCTCTTTCCTTGCTTTTCAATAAAATAAAGCTGAACCGACAATTTACACCTGCCACCCGCAGATGGCCTTGGTTTTGATATCGTAATATTGTCATGAACTAGGCGGACACTAGCATGGCAAAACGGCCCCTCGCAAGGCTGGAATCACGATTTTCGGGATAAAATGGCCGGGGTGTTGATATCTTTTTCCGGCCCCGAATAGCATTTATGGATTTTCATGAAAGAAATCATATATTTGACGGGCAAATCCCTCGGAAATCCCCTCGACCGCCATAAGGTCTTTCAGGCCCGCCCGTGCCACATCCTGGTATGAGCCGAAATGCATCAGCAGGGCTTTTTTCCGCTTTGCCCCGATACCCGGCACATCATCAAGACGCGATGTGCTAACCTGCGCCACGCGGCGGGTGCGGTGTGCGCCAATGGCAAAGCGATGCACTTCATCACGCAGGCGCTGCAGATAATGCAAAACCGGGTCATCGACCGGCAATGTAAACGGTGCACGGTCTTTCAGGAAAAATGTTTCACGCCCGGCATTGCGGTCCGGCCCTTTGGCAATCGCCATCACGGTCAGTTCATCCGCGATACCGAGACTCTCCAGAACGTCCATAACCGCATTAAACTGTCCCTGCCCGCCATCAATCAGCAACAGGTCCGGCCAATCAGATGTACCCGGTCCTTTTTCTTCCTTCAAGGCACGTGAAAAACGCCTCTCCATCACTTCGCGCATCATGCCGTAATCATCGGCGGCGTCAGCTTCGCGGATATTAAATTTACGGTACGCGCTTTTGCGCAACCCTTCCGGCCCCGCCACAATCATCGCACCGACCATATTGGTGCCGGAGATATGGCTGTTATCATAAACTTCAATACGCTGCGGCAGGTCGTCCAGACCACACAATTCAACCACACCCTCCAGCAGCACTTTTTCGCTGGCATGCTTCTGCTTCTCAAGGCTCAAAGCATTGCGAGCATTGGTCAGTACGAAATCAATCACACGCTGGCGCGCACCGCGCTGCGGCTTGATGATCTTGGTTTTATTATGAACATGGTCGCGGCTGTTCAACGCATCTTCCAGCAAGGCGGCGTCTGATAAATCATGGCTGACGATAATTTCGGCGGGCACAGGCTTGTTCTCATAAAATTGTGCCAGAAACGCCATCAGTATGTCATCATCGCTATCATCTTCACTATGGCGCGGAAAATACGGACGGTTACCAAAATTCTGCCCCGCACGGAAGAAAAACACCTGCACGCAGCTGCGATTACCGTCACGGTGCAGGCCGATAACATCCGCATCGCGTAACCCGGTAATATTAATATCCTGATGCGACTGTATCATGGTCAGGGCGCGAATACGGTCACGCAAAAGAGCTGCCCCTTCGTAATCCATACGATCACTGGCTTCCTGCATACGGGCGGCCAGCCGTCCCTGCACCTCTGCACTGCGCCCGGACAGGAAATCCCGCACCTCGTTCACCTGCTTCGCATAGTCTTCTTTTGAAACATAGGCAACGCACGGCGCGGTGCAGCGCTTGATATGATATTGCAAGCAAGGCCGCTTGCGCTGCGCAAACATACTGTCCGTGCAATTGCGCAGCATAAAGGCCTTTTGCAAAGCCTGAATAGTCCGGTTCACCGCACCGCCCGAAGCAAAAGGCCCGAAATACGATCCCTTGATTTTCTGAGCGCCGCGATGTTTTGTCAGCACCGGAAAATCATGATCTGCCGTAATCAGTAGATAGGGGAATGATTTATCATCGCGCAGCAGGACATTATAACGCGGTTTGAATTTCTTGATCAGGTTGGATTCCAGCAGTAACGCTTCGGCTTCCGTATGGGTATGGACAAAAAGCATATCCTGCGTCAGTGACACCATCCGCTGCAGCCGCAGCGGCAGCTTGCCAGTGTTGGCATAGGTAATCACACGCTTTTTCAAGGACCGCGCCTTGCCGACATAGAGCGGCTCCCCCTTCTCGTCCAGCATGCGATAGACACCCGGCGAGTCCGGCAATGTCCGCGCCAGACGCCGGATCAAATCCGCGCCGCGCGCCAGGGCCGATAGAGGGGGCTGTTCGTCATCATCATTCATACGAATGAATTTAGGGCATAAGACGCCTCAGGGCAATCATAGGCAAAGTCCGGGTTTTCCGCCCACAGAAAACAACTCATGATTGCACATAATTATAAGCACAACTTATCTCTTGACATTGCTTGCAAACTATCAACTATAGGCAGCGCTGCTCAATGTGTGGTTGAGCACAAAAACCTTACTTACAACCAAAAGAGAGGGAGCTGCAGAAGGCAGCTTTGCGGAGAAAATGTCACTTTACAGCATAAAAAATCACATAACAGGCGCAGTCATTCACAGCGGAGACTATGAAAGCTTGCAGGCTTGCATCGAACACGCGATTAGCAGCGGTATTTCACTGGATTATGCCGACCTGTCCCATGCCAATCTGGCCAATGCCAGCCTTGATGAAGCGCGGGCCCGCCATGCCTGCTTCAAGGGTGCGAATTTAAGCGGTGCCAATATGAGCGAAGCGGATTTTACCGGTGCAGACTTCACGGGCGCCGCCTTTTATAACACATGCCTGTGCGCCAGCGATTTGCGCCGTGCGTGCTTCCGCAAGGCGGTTTTCGGCGCCACCGATATTGCCGGCAGCATATTGGACGGTGCTGTGTTTTCAAGCCTGTCCGCGCTCCTCCTCAACTTCCAGGAGGCGCAGAGCATGGAGGCCTGCCTCTTCGAAGACGTAAATCCTGAGCTTAATCCCATTCCCTCCTGCCTGTTTTCCAAGCCGCCCCTAGTCTTGCAGGGCCTGTCATATCCGCTGGCCTTCCTCGACCGTCACATCAAGATTGGCCACCGCCTGTTTTGTTATGACGATATTTTGCGCGCGTGCAATGATCACAAAACATTGCGTATGCTGGCGGACCATCGCACCGGCCTTCTTATTCATCATAACCGCGACATGCTGCGCCATTTGATACAATCATTACGTCCGGTTCATTTTTCACATGCGGAGGAAAAAGACATCAAAGCACAGGCTTGAATAAGAGTATAAAATACACAGTGTACATTTGTATGTGGGACACAAAATCTCTTTATTTATGTGCGGGAAAAACAAATGATGACATATCTAAGACTGGGCTCTATCTGCGCCCTGCATATCGAAATGTGTCGCGCGTTCACCGCGACACCTTGGTTTGCAATGGACGGACGCAACGGTGAAATGATTGTGGATGTTTCATACTGCCGCATCATTTATACACCGGGGCGATTAATCGATCCCTGCCGGGATAAATACTTTGGGGAATTTAAAACGAATGAAAAATTGCGTACAGGATTTTCTACTCCTGCTGCGAGAGCTGCAGAAAATTGATACTGAGTTCCCTCTGCAATATGCCGTGTGTCTCGGGGAGATTGCAATGAGTGAGGGCCTGTCCCTTACGCAGCTTTCCGAGCGCACCGGCATGCCCCTCTCCACCATCTCGCGAATTATCGGGGCCCTGTCCGCCAACCGCCAGGGTGGTCGCGCCTATGGGCTGGTGCGCGTCGTGCTGTCGCAGCTGGAACGCCGCCGGAAAGAGCTCTATCTGACCACACGCGGCCATGCCGTTATGAATAGTGTCGTGGATATTCTGACCATAAAAGCATCGCAATGATTGCATAGCCGCCGGATTTCTGATTATCTCCCTAAAGATTTTAAGGCCCCGTGGCGGAATGGTAGACGCAAGCGACTTAAAATCGCTCGTTCGTAAGGACGTGCCGGTTCGAGTCCGGCCGGGGCCACCATATTTCATATCACCATCATTCACAGTTGTTCCTTAACGTTCACGAGACCTTTGATAATCAAGGGTTTCCTTGCCCAACCTAATTCGCTACCCCCCGCATTCGGTCGTTTACAACCACTTGCGAGAAGGAGCAAAATTAAGGGCAAGCATACAGAAAGATGGGGCAAGATGAAGCTAACTGACATTGGCTGCAGAACGGCTAAACCTAAAGACAGACCATATAAAATATTTGATGGCGGCGGACTATACTTAGAAATTATGTCCAATGGCAGCAAGCTATGGCGCATTAAGTACAGCTATGCCGGAAAAGAGAAGCGCTTATCCCTCGGACCGTACCCTTTAGTTACTTTAGCTGAAGCAAGGAACGGCAGAGATGAGGCAAAGAAACTACTGCGCAATAATATCAATCCCGCCGAGCACAGACAGCACACAAAGCAACAGATTGCACGTGATGCCAGCAATAGCTTTGAAGCCGTTGCGCGTGAATGGTATGACCACCAAAAGGACCGCTGGAGCAAAGGCTATGCGGACAATATCCTGCATAGGCTAGAAATGGATATATTCCCTATGATAGGGAAACGCCCCATTTCACAAATCACCCCTCCAGAGCTTCTCGATTGCCTGCGCAAAGTTGAGAAGCGCGGCGCATTGGATTTAGCAGGTCGTATAAAGCAGACATGCGGGCAGATCTTCCGCTATGGCATCCAAACAGGCAAATGTGAAAGAGATTCTGCAGCAGATTTGAAAGGTGCATTAAGATCAAGAAAGGCAAAGCACTTTGCCTCTATTGAAACCAAAGAGCTTCCAAATTTCATCAAAACATTACAGCAGAATGATGCAAGGCTTTATAACCGCACACGTCGTGCCATTTGGTTATCCATGCTTACATTTACTCGTCCAGGGGAGATAAGACAGGCGCAATGGGCAGAAATTGATCTTGAAGCTGGAGAATGGATCATTCCTGCAGAACGCATGAAGATGCGTCGCGAACATATTGTGCCGTTAAGCCAACAGGCCATCAAGATTCTCAAAGAACAACAAGAAGAGACAGGAACTTTAAATACACCCTATGTCTTTCCTTCTCAGATCGAACCTCGCAGCCCCATGAGTGATGGCACCGTAAATAGAGCTATTAAGCGTTTAGGCTATGGACAAAGAATGGTTGCTCATGGCTTCCGCGCATTGGCACGCACAACGATCCGAGAGAAGCTACGATATGATAGTGAAGTCATTGAGAAGCAACTAGCTCATCGAACCCGCAATCCGCTAGGCGAAGCTTATGATCGCACCCAATTTTTAGATGAACGTCGTCTGATGATGCAGGCTTGGGCTGACTATATAGATGCAGAAGCACAGAAAAATTTCACACCTCATGTTGTAACCCAAACAATCACAATCTCACCCTCAAGAAATAATTATCCCCTGTCCCAGACAAATCTTCAGGGGGGCTCGATTTCGAGCTAACAGCCTCCGTTCGCCAAAAGGTATAATGATATGAACTTAACCTTTAACGTACGGAGATCAAATTGGACCAACAACTATTTTCCATCAACGAATTCTGCGCAATTGTGAATCTAGGCCGCACGACGACCTATAAATTGCTTAATGCTGGAATACTCAAAGCTGTCAAAACCGGACGCACAACAATGATTCCGGCTGCGGCAGTGCATGAGTTCATTGCAACACTAACCCCGTATCAACCAACCAACATAGGAAAAGTATAATGACTAACAAACCTTTTGATAATCGAATGACAACTCTTACCAACCAACTCCTTAGAAGCGTGCATGTCGAGGCTTTCGTTCACATTTATGAGACAATGGAAGTCGCTTATTATGCTGCCCAGCAAATCACCAAAGATGAGAAACCGCCGCTATCCGAAGTTGTTAAGATCGCCCAAATGATGGAAGAGAAGTTTAAAGCACTACAAACTCAAGAAGCACGCGATCAGAAAGCCGACGAGGAAGAATGATTATAGAGCAAAATAACCGACGCCGCTTGCAACCTTATGCATGGGAAGAGATTAACTCTCTTCCCAAACGCAAGCCGCTAATCAAAGGGTTACTGGATCGCAGCACAATGAGTCTTGTTTACGGACCATCCAACTGTGGGAAAACCTTTATTGTCCTAGATATGGCGCTACACATTACTTTAGACCGCCGCTGGAGAAACCATAAGGTAAAACATGGTGCAGTCATTTACATTGCCGCAGAAGGCGGCATAGGCATAAATGAACGCCTTGAAGCCTTCCACAAGCATTACAGATTAAATGGGCACGCCCCCTTCTATCTCCTTCCGGCGGGAATAGACCTATGCAATGAGCAGATAGATACAGAAGAACTTATCTATGAAATCAATGCAATTCAAAACGTGGAAATGATAGTCATCGACACTTTAAGTAGAGCAATGGCAGGCGGCAATGAAAACAGTTCCGATGACATGGGCGCTTTTATCCGCAACTGCGACAAAATTAAAGAAAGAACAAAAGCGCATGTAATGATTATTCATCATGCAGGCAAAGACGCAGCTCGAGGAGCAAGAGGCCACAGCGCCTTACGAGCAGCCGTAGATACAGAGATAGAAGTTATGAGTGATAATGGCATCATTACAGCAGAGATAAAAAAGCAAAGAGACGGCAGAGTTGGCGACAAATATAGTTTCACCCTTACACCTGTTGTGTTGGGAAGGGATGATGACGGCGAAGATCAAACATCGTGCGTCTTAACACTTTCAAACAATCCAGTGAAAAAGAAAGCATCATTAAGCACGCAGGCGAGCCGTGCGCTTGGAATTTTAAGAGATTGCATCATTGATAAAGGCGAAGAACGTCATGTTAGACAAAATATGCCCCCTGTACTGTGCATAACCTTAGCAGAAGCCAAAGAAGCATTAAGAACAGGCAAGATAACATCAGCAGACAATCCAGACAGTATAAGCAAAGCAGCTACACGCGCCATCGACGCTTTAAATGATAAAATGATTATAAGGACTTACGGTGACTATATCTGGTTTGCGGACAGAAACGACAACATCGGACAGACAAAACTTTATAATTCCCATTAATACGGACAGACAAGACAAAACCCTAGAAGGGTTTGTCTTTGTCCGGAAGGTCGTCTTTAAAAAATGAAAAATGAAATCGGACATACTATAGTTAACCCATTGGATATGAGCCAAACGGCAATAGCTAAGCGCCGCAATCATTATGCCGTTAAAAGCACCCTAGACCACACAACACAAGCCATCGAGACAATGCAAGCCTTCAATCCCATTGCGCAAGATGCAGATCTTAGCCACATCGAGGACCTATTCGGAGAACGCATGACGGCAGTGATTGAGCACAACGATATGAAAGAATTAGAAGCCATACTGTTAAGCCAGGCGGCTACATTAAATAATATTTTTCACGCCCTCGCCCAAAATGCAGCTAGCCAGTGCATCAAGAACCCTGAGCACATGAAAAGCACCTTAGACAGAGCACTAAAGGTTCAAAAGCAGTCCGTGCGCACACTAGAAGTCTTAGCAAACCTAAAGCAGCCTAAGCCTACCCATTTAATACAAAACAACATGGTACAGCAGCAGGTCATTAATAACCCTCCATCAAAAACCGAAACAAACGAACTATTAAGCTATGACCCGATACTGGACGCCTGAAGAAAGAGAACGGCAGGCTGAGCTTATTCGCAAGAACCGCCCCTGGCAGTCGAGCACCGGACCTAGAACCAAGACTGGCAAGGCTATAAGCTGCCAGAATGCACGCAAACATGGCCTAAGGTCCAGGAAAGCAAAGGCGTTGATAAAGCTTCTGTCTGAGCATGCGCTGAATCTTAAAAGGTTAAGAGATGGCGTTTAAAACCCCATAGACACCATGCCGTTCCTTCTATTGATCTTTCCTGCGCAGGGTAGTAACAATAGGGCAGTCTGTCTGTTTTAGGCAGATCGGGGCGTTAGAACCTCTTAGTTACCGGATGACGTGTCCGCAACATGTCGCTTCTCGACTTTGGTCGGGAGGCGGCGGCGTATGTCCAGAGCTTCGGCTTAAAGGTCGTCGCGGTAGTGTAACTACGACTTCTAAACTCCCGATCACCAGAGCAGGACAGCTTTGGTGATTTTTTTATTAGGGAGATTTGTATGTTTTTCAACACACACAAAAAGATAGCAGAACAGGCAACAGTTGGCGTTTTGAATATGTTGCAATCAACTTTTGTATATGCTGGATATATCAACGCAGGTGGCAAACTACAGCTCCCATACGGCCTCTGGAAGGACAGCTATCTAGTAGGTTTTATATTTCAACTCACAAATTTCATTCTTAATTTTGAACTCAATGCTGGGCAACTGCCAGCTCAGAAAAAAGGGGAAATTGTCAACGAAACCATCTCACAAATTGCAGGGCAAAACTGGGTACAGGCAATGGCTATTATTAGCAATGCGATACGAACATCCCAAGACGTAGAGTTTATGAGAGGCTTAGATCATGCTGCTTTAATGTTTGGAGCCTCTACTGGCCGCATAAAATCAGAAGAATACCATTCAGAGCCGATACTAAAGGAAGCTTTGGCTCTATCACAATCACCTGCTCTTGCTAAATTCAGGCGCTCGGCTAGTTCAGAACAGGCCTTCTTAGGAGAGGCTGTAGCTATGGTTACAATTAACCAACACATGAAGAAAAATTTTCTCTAGTATTTTGATACAATCGCCTAATGCTTGCTCGACACTAAGAGGCGGCTGCCCCGCACCTACAACAGGAGTACATACGAGCACAGGGAACACGCAGGAGCACATGGAGCACAGCGAGCACTGCAAAATATCCGTAACCTTCTAAAATATAATGATTTTATTAATACCCCAAAGCCAACTCAACATTTGAGTTGGCTTTTATTTTTCATCTGTGATATTGAATTTGCCATGTCCATATACCCTATGAATTAGGCTGAAAATATTAAGCCTTTGAGTATAAAAGATTTTTTTGAAATAATGGGTATATCGCTAAAGTGAAGGTCACGGATGGAGTCTAACCCATCTGTGACCTTTCCAAGGGAATTTAGTGTAGGGGCCAGCGTCCAAACCTGGCCCCGCTCATAATCAACAAGGAGAATAACATGGTAGGATTAAGAAAGAAGAAGATAGACGACCGTCAGCGCGAGCTACGCGAGAGGCTGTGGCCTGAAGTTACAGAAAGTGATCTTTGGGTACGACTGAATAGTAAGGGCGATTATGCTATTGGCTTTGCGACACTGCCTAGAACGATGCCACTTATGCTGGCTATTATGGATGACATGTCCAAAACAACGCCTGTTTCGTCAACATATCTGGAGCTATTTTGTCGTGGCTTTGACGATTGCCTGATTGTTCTTAACAAGCCGAGAGAAATGGCTTTTCATGCAGGCTTTACCGGCCAACGTGCAGAAAGAACTTGGAAAGACCGACTAAAAATTCTAAGTGACCTGGGCTTTATCCGTATAAAGGAAGGCCCTTCAGGCCCAATGAGTTATGCTTTAATTGTGAATCCATACCATGTCATCAAGGCTCAGTACGGGAAGCATCCGGGTATAACTGCGGATAAATATAATGCTCTTTTAGCTAGGGTCTCTGAAATTGGAGCAAAAGATCTTGATGATCCTATTGTTACACCTGAGACTGAGACGGATAAAACCCCGCCGAAAAAGAAAGCAAAAGGTAAGTGATGGATATAAAGGATGTCGCCAACCTCATCGGAGTTGTTACAGGCCCGACAGGCCTAATGATAGCAGTGATGGTTTTCTTCCGAGACCGCTCTAAAGTCAAAATTTTAATGAATTGGGATATGATCGAGCTGGCCTATGGTCAGTCTCGTGAGAAGCGCTATTTTACCATCACTATTTGCAATATTGGCAGGCGGCCCATCTACCTCAATAATGTTCATATGATGGATCCTATTAATAAAGGCAGGGCAATACTGTTACCTGAAAGCATTCAAGGAGTAACTCTTGGAGAGGGCTCCCAGCCATATATGGTTCGTGCAGAACAGAAAGAAATTTTAACATTTGCGCCTCGCTGGTGGCAGCTGCGTGCAATAGTTACAGATGCTGCAGGAAAGAAATACTATTCTGATTGGCCTACTAAACCTACTTCTTGGGCAAAAGATATCAAAGCTCCATTTGGCATCATTGCCTGGAATAAGACACGTAACTGGATACGGCAACATTGCCCTTGAACATTATAGGCAGCTGTCAATGGTTGATAAGCCATGCTAGAACAGCATTGATAGAATGCAGAAAAATCTGGGACAGATGGCGGAGGAGACTGTAGGGAGTCACTGACATAAAGAATTCTTACGGCGACCCCACCCCCCCTTTTTGCAAATCGCTTATAGATTCAATCCGAAAGATATGCGACAAACAAAGGCGAACAATTGCGATTATGCATGAAGGATGAGCACTGACATTCTGCTTTTGGGGCAGCTTTTGGGGCAGAACTCTGAGTGCAAATGACATGAGTTGAATGAAACCAAGTGGTTAGACCTTCAGTTACAGTGAGGCCGGGCCACCATTTTTTAAAAATCCACATCAGAATCGGATCTTCTGGCATCTATAATTCACCAGATTGCCTTAATTCGTTCCGCAATATAGAAACAGAAAAAACAAGCATTTCTGCGGGTTTAATCTATTGAGTGGGATAAGTTTGCCTTAATTTTGCCAAAAACTTGACTCTGACATTCCCATTTTGCTACAACCCGCTCAGTGAGTTCACCGAAGTAAAGAAATTTGTTTCGGTGAGTTCACTGAAGAAGAAGATAGATTATGCGGCGTAAAACAAGAATCGTTTTTAACGATGTTGCGAAACTAGATAGCCAGAATCTACCCGACGGACTGATTTACGCCATTCGCACCGATGCGGATTTCGCAACCAGTTTTCTTAAAAAGAATCTTCTAGAACATTTAAATACAACGCCGAAACCAGAAGCGCCTTATCAAAAGGCATTATCCGCAGATAAAAACCTTAGCCTTGAATCCCATGTTCGGACATTCACACATGGTCTTTACAAAATCTGGGGCCATGATGTTTTGCGGGCGATGGCGGAGGGGATTAATTACGATACCTATAATATCTCCGATCCAGGTAAACAGTTTCTAAATACCCATTTTTACGATTCGCACGAACTATCCCGCGATGTTGTTGTAAAAGCTAAAGATCTTGTGAAATCAGACGCTAGCATCCGTGCGGACCTGCCCGTAATATTTGTTTCCCTTGACTCCATGCTGTCTGGCGAAGGCACGCACTGGAGCGAAATTGCATTCTCACGCCTCTTTACGGTTGAGGGCGAGCAGCAGCCTGATTATGTTGCACGCCCGGGACATGATTCAATTGATGTGCAAATAAAACTATTGGCGCAAAAGCTGAAAGACCTCAAACATTCCTATGGCGCAAATATTCCCTTTGTTCTTCTGGAGGATAATATACGTCATGCCCGCATGCTGAACTGGGCTATTCAAAAAATGGAAGATCATAATGTATTTGATCATGGCAAACTTGCCGGAATATCAACATGCTTCTGCTGCGCCCCGGATTCCGAGCGTGCCGCCATACAGCACCGTGGGATAACGGTGCCGCTGGCTATTTCTGTTGATTATAAAGATGCGCTGGTTGACGTTACAACGCCCCGCGATCTTTTATTTGATGGTTTTGTTGTTGAGGCCGGGAATGAGCATGTTCGCTTGCCTGGCATTTTTATGGATGTCGTAAAGCGCTTCAAGATTGCGCCGGATAAAGCCGAAGATTTCAATATGCAAGTCCGCCGCGCCAACCTGGAATTCTGTTATAATATCGAGAGCGAATTCGGCGTTCCGGTTCCACTATCCTGGTTCTCCCCCACACAGGCGGAATCACATGTTACCGGCTGCGCCCCCCATACGTTGATGACAAAATTAATGAGCGAAACGCCAAAACCAAAACAACCTTCCCTCCCTGCGCCGAAACCCTGATTTATTTTCATGACAGCCACGCCCTTTATAATCGATTGTGACACGGGTCGTGATGATGCGCTTGCCCTATGGTCCGCTTTAGCCGCGCAGCTGCCTTTGTCTGCGGTTATTACCTCCTACGGGAATACAGCACTGGAGAATGCGCTTGATAATACCGCCCGCATTTTAAGTCTGGCAGGGCGGGATGATATCCGGCTATTCGCGGGCGCACACCTTCCCGGACGCACCCACAAATTTTTCGATGACATCGTGTTGCCGCGCCAGGCGAAATCCGGAAACGGTCTTTGTGATATTCAGCTTCCGGCCCCTCCTCGCACCTTACCAGCCCCCTCTTCCGCCGCTGATATGGCCGACGCTTTGCGTAACCTGGCCCAACAGAAGGGCGCATTGGAATATGTGATTTTAGGGCCGGCAACGAATGCCGCCGCCATTTGCGATGCGCTGGGAAGTGACTTAAGAGATATAATTTCCGGCATTACCATGATGGGCGGCAAATTTGATGCGCTATGGGACCAAATGCCCGGTGCGGATTTTAATCTGGCCTGCGATCCTTATGCTGTGGATTCCCTGCTGCACACCGGGCTGCGCATGCGTTTTGTCCCGATGAATGCAACATGGCCAATCGTGATGCCATTGACCATGATTGAAAATTTGGAACCACAATCAATCATTGCGACGGCGGCCAAAAATATCATGATTGCACATTGCCGCCATTTTGCCCCGGAGCCAGTTTTCCGCTTTCACGACCCCAGCGTTATCATAGCCCTGCAACACCCCGAATATTTCCAGTCCACACACTTAAATATTCAATGCGATGCCAGTAGCGCGGATTTTGGCCGCCTGATAACCGGCCCCAATTCCGCATACACTGAAGTTTTTATGATTGATGATACTTTTCGCGCAGATTGCCTTGATAGATTACTGGGCTATCTCTCTCTGCACCGCGGATAGAAAATACAATCTTAATCCTGCAATTTCACGTCTTCGATATCCTCACGCATACTGAGCGCGCGGGGTTCATCGCCAAGGGTCTTAATCATTTTGATAACGACTTCTGTGGCTTCATTCAGCAACGGCTTATCCGTCCCGCGCAATACAAGACTTAAACCAATCATACCGCCGCGCGAATGGGGATAGCTTCCGATTTGAAGTGTGGGGTAACGGCTTTGAATCGCTTCCAGTTCAATCGCAACGGTGCTTTCCATCAATTGGCAGACAACAGTATTGGATAAAATCGGCTTGCCCGCTTTAATAGTCGTTAGAATATGATCCAGCATCGCCTGCATGATCCGGGGCACACCCGCCATGACATAGACATTTTCAATGACAAAACCAGGGGCTGCCGATACGGCATTAGGGATAAGCGTAGCCCCGTGCGGAATACGTGCCATGCGCTTGCGGGCATCGGTGAAATTCTCAAGCCCGTAATGCTCCTCCAGAATAGCGCAGGCTTCAGGATTAAGCTCCAGTGCGACATGGAATGCCTTGGCAATACTTTGCGCCGTAATATCATCATGGGTGGGGCCGATCCCGCCCGTGGTAAAAATATAGTCATATTGCGTCCGAATCTCATTCACGGTCCGAATAATAACCTCCTCATCATCCGGGACGATTCGCACTTCGGCCAGCATAATGCCGCGCTCGGTCAGACGCTGCGCGATCCAGGGGGTATTGGCATCCTGCGTCCGGCCCACCAGCACCTCATTACCAATAATAATAAGGCCTGCGGTGTAAGTATCGCGTTCTGTTACTTTATTCATGAGTGTCTTTACTGTTTTCTTGCATTCTGATTGCCATACTATATATCAATACTGTGAATAGATTATGTATGACTAAGCAAGAAGATCAAGAGAAGAATGACATTACAAGCCCTAGCCAAGTATAATGCCGACGGCATCCAGATTTATGACCTGACCCAGATGGACGGGCTGCGGGCGGCCGGGCGGCTGGCGGCATCAGTGCTGGATATGATTACCGACCATGTCGTTCCCGGTATCACGACGGAGGAACTGAATACACTGTGCCATGATTACATCATCGCGCATAAGGCCATTCCCGCGCCTCTGAATTACAAGGGTTTCCCTAAATCTATCTGCACCTCAATCAATCATGTTGTGTGCCACGGCATACCGGGTCCCAAAAAATTACTGGACGGCGATATCGTTAATATTGACGTGACCGTTATTCTTGATGGCTGGTACGGCGATACAAGCCGCATGTATCTGGTCGGTGATAAAGTTTCCACCAAGGCCAAACGCCTTGTAGATGTTACCTATGATGCAATGATGGCTGGCATTCATGTTGTTAAGCCCGGCGCGACACTCGGCGATATTGGCCATGCGATCCAAAGTGTGGCCGAAGGCGCGCATTTTTCTGTAGTGCAGGATTTCTGCGGCCATGGTATTGGCCGCGTTTTTCATGAACCGCCCTCCGTTCTGCATTTTGGTGAACGGGGAACCGGCTCCGTCCTTGAGGCAGGCATGGTCTTCACCATCGAACCGATGATTAATGCCGGCACATGGCAGACAAAAGTTTTGCATGATGGCTGGACCGCCGTCACACGCGACCGTCAGCTATCGGCGCAGTTCGAGCATATGCTGGCCGTTACCGAAACCGGATATGAGATTTTTACCCTATCCCCCAATGGCTTGACCAAGCCTCCCTATGGTATTTGACAGCCAACGCGATTATTTCTATAAGTACGCAGGGGATAATGGCAGGGGATAAAAATGACAGCCTTAGATGATGCACGCATTACGATCGATCAGGTTGATACATATCTAATCAACAGTCTGCGCGATTGCTTTGCCCCCCGTAGCCAATCACGCCGGGAGGAATTGAAAGCGCAATCCGCTGCCCTCGCCCAGCAAGCCGGATTTGATGCCGGTTTAGCCGAACAGGTTTATGATGTTATTGGCGATTATGTGGAAGAAATCGATCCCGAAATTATCACCAGCCTGGCGCGCCGCTTTAATGCCGTTGCCCATGTTGCTGCCTACAAAAAAGAAAATAATTTGCCCGCCGTTAATGAAGAGCGCCGCCGCGCCGTTATTGACAGTGTCGAAGCACGTGCTGAATCCATGGGTGCCAATCCATTATTGGCCCGACGCCTGATCGAAACCATGGTTTTGTATTTCGAAGATATACAGGAAGATTTATTTACACATAAAACCGGACCGTTAGTCGGTTATACGCCTGTATAAATTCATCGCAATGACATCAAGCCCCCTGACATCAGATGACGACAAGCCCCATTATCACGGCCATCGTGACCGCCTGCGTCAACGCTTCCTGCAACATGGGCCGGAAGCCCTTCCCGATTACGAAATGCTGGAGCTTGTGTTGTTCATGGCTATCCCGCGCCGTGATGTTAAACCGCTGGCCAAAACATTGCTGACCCGCTTTGGTAACCTTGCCGGCGTATTAAATGCACCGGCATCTGAGTTAATGAATATTGATGGGATTTCAGAAACCACCGCCATTTCCCTAAAATCCATTCAGGCTGCAGCGCACCGTTTGCTGAAGCAGGATATCATGCAAAAACCCATCCTCAATTCCTGGACACGCCTGATGGATTATTGCCAAGCCACGATGGCGCACGAAACGCGCGAACATTTCCGCATCCTGTTCCTGAATAAAAAGAATGAGCTGATCGCCGATGAGATTCAGCAAAGTGGCACGGTCGATCACACCCCCGCCTATCCGCGTGAAATCATGAAACGCGCGCTCGAGGTTGGCGCCACCGCCCTGATCCTCGTCCACAACCACCCGAGCGGCGATCCCTCCCCCAGCAAAGCAGATGTCGAAATGACACAGGCCATCAAGGCGGCGGGCGCGCCCTTCAGCATCCTGATCCACGATCATATCATTGTGTCGCGGAATGGTGCATCCAGCTTCAAGACGATGGGGCTCCTCTAGACATCCAGATTTTTTTTGTTATTATTCCTGTAACAGGGAAATAAAATGAAAAATAAATCAATTAAACTCATAGCTATGTTTGCCATAGCCAGCGCCATGATGACCTCTGCCCGTGCGGATGAAATTTTTTCCTATAAGAACACCCAATATGAATGGAAAGCCGGGGCGCAGACCCTGCAGGAAACAAACGCGGCAAAATCCATCTCCCGTCTTTGGGATTTCAGGAATAATATTGTCATTGAAGGGCAGAAGACCCTTCCCGCTGACGAAAATTTTGACAAGCTGCGCAATATAAAAAAGAAACTCATCGCCCTGCTTTCCGAAGCAGTTGAGGAAGAAAACATTGTCAGCCTGCCGCAGGCATCACAAAGGCAGGGGCAAAACTTTTTCGCTGGATTAAGAACAAGCTCACCCTAGCCCCTTGAATTCAAAGACTAATTTCTTCCGTCCTCATCCCCGTTGACATAAAAGAAACAGCTCTTTATGGTTCAACAAAACAACGGGGAAAACCATGTCATTACCAATAAAAAAAATCGCAGCCTCCTTTGCTATCGCTTGCGCCCTTGTGGCCTGCAAGGAAGAACCCTTATCGCATACGCTGCCCAACCCGACTTGCACCTATACCGACAAGGCCAGCGGCACGGAATATACATGGGATCACAAAACCCGGATCCTGACCGAAGTACGGGCCGCAGACGGCTTTGCCTGCATCTGGAGCTTCAAAGGGGAATTCAAGGACTGGGCCGCGAACCAGGGCTATCAGGATTACCCCGTCAGCGCCATGGAAGATAAAACCATCTGGCAGCCACGCTGGGAAATTGCCCAGAAAATGGACCAGCAAACACCAAAGCCAGTCAGGAAGCTTCAACCATGGATGTTCCTGTTCCTCGGGCAATAATTACCATTGTGCCACGCGCCTAATCGCACTATCCTGCTGGCATTATGATACCACGTTATTCAAGACCAGAGATGACCGCCATTTGGGAACCGGAAAACCGGTTCCGCATCTGGCTTGAGATTGAAACCCTTGCCTGCGAAAAAATGGCGGAAATGGGGACGATCCCCGCATCCGTTCCGAATGCGCTGCGCGAAAAGGGCAACTTCGATATTCCCCGCATTGACGAAATTGAGCGCGAAGTCAAACATGACGTAATCGCATTCCTGACCTCCGTTGCCGAATATGTCGGTGATGATGCACGCTTCGTGCATCAGGGCATGACATCGTCCGACGTTCTTGATACCTGCCTCGCCGTACAGTTAACGCAAGCCGCCGATATCCTGGTGGCCGATCTCGATGCTTTGCTGGCCGCGCTGAAAAAGCGCGCGCTGGAGCATAAAGACACGCTCTGCATAGCGCGCAGTCATGGTATTCATGCCGAACCCACAACCTTTGGCCTTAAGCTCGCCGGACATTATGCCGCCTTTAAACGCGCCCGCGAACGTCTTGAATTTGCGCGCGCCGATATTGCCACCTGCCAGATCTCTGGTGCCGTAGGAAATTTTGCTACCATCGATCCGGCGGTTGAAGAATATGTGGCCGAAAAACTGGGACTGGCGATTGAACCGATTTCAACGCAAGTGATTCCACGCGATCGTCATGCGATGTTCTTTGCGGTACTGGGCGTTATCGCTTCCTCCATCGAAAATCTGGCAACTGAAATCCGTCACTTGCAGCGCACCGAAGTGCGCGAAGCGGAAGAATTCTTCTCTGCCGGGCAAAAGGGATCATCCGCAATGCCCCATAAACGCAACCCGGTCCTTACCGAAAATCTGACCGGCCTTGCCCGCATTGTGCGCGCCGCCGTGACACCAGCCATGGAAAATGTGACATTGTGGCATGAACGCGATATTTCGCATTCTTCCGTCGAGCGCATGTTCGGCCCCGATGCCACAGTAACATTGGATTTTGCCCTCGCCCGCCTGACCGGCGTCATTGACAAGCTGGTTGTCTACCCGGACATGATGAAAAAAAATCTGGATCAGCTGGGTGGCCTGGTGTTTTCCCAGCGCGTGCTGCTGGCCCTGACACAGGCAGGTATCAGCCGCGAAGACTCCTACCGCATCGTGCAGCGTAACGCCATGCAGGTATGGGAAAGCAACGGTGCGGTACAGTTTCTCGATCTTCTCAAAAAGGATGACACCGTTGTAAAAGCTCTAGGTGCAGAAAAACTGGCAGCATTGTTTGATTTTTCCTACTACACCAATTGCTGGCAGAAAATGTTTGCGCGTGTGTGGTCATAAACGTAGTGAAGTTTAGAACCATTCTCATCTAACGCATTAAAATAATTGAGATTTCGCTTGCCTTCGCAGCGTGCCGCATTATTGTATCTAATATAATTTCATATCAGAGGAGCACCTATCATGAAGGGCGATAAAACCGTTATTAAATGTCTCAACAATTCCTTGAAGGGAGAACTGACCGCGATTAATCAGTATTTCCTTCACTCCCGCATGCTGGAAGATTGGGGCGTCACCAAAATGGCGAAACATGAATACAAGGAATCCATCGAAGAAATGATGCATGCCGATGTTCTGATCAAGCGCATCCTGCTGCTGGAAGGCCTGCCAAATTTGCAGGAGCTGGGCAAGCTGCATATCGGGGAAAACGTGAAGGAAGTGCTCGAAGGCGATTTGAAGCTGGAAGTTGAAGGCATTGCCGGTTACCGCGAAGGCATCAAGGCCGCCGAAGCCGCCGCCGATTATACCACCGCCGATATCTTCAAAAAGATCCTGGCTGAAGAAGAAGAGCATCAAGACCATCTGGAGACTCAGTTAAAGATGATTGAGACGATTGGCATTGAACGCTATATCGTTATGCAATCGGAAGCTGTGGCCGAAGACTAATAACCCGCTGATATTAAATAATTTATTGAAAAAGCTGCCTGTGGGTGGCTTTTTTATTAGTTTTCTATTGCGAATGACTTGCAACTGCACTATATCTTGTATGGTAATAAGAATCATTATCAACTGGTGCTGCGGGATTTCCTTACATGTATATATGCCTCTGCAATCCTTTTACGGATAAAGACGTGCACTCCTTCCTCAAGGACTGCAATGGTAAAGCATCAGTCAGCGAAGTCTATAAATGCTGTTCCGGTGGTGAAAACCCGAATTGCTGTGCCTGTATACAGAATCTGAAAGATATAGTCCGTACCCATAACACCAATGTCACCGTGCAGGCGATGAGCGCCACCTTCTCCGAAGCGCCCGCGGAGCCGGAAACAGAAAAAGCCTGATAACTCCCTACAGACGCCTGTTTTTGCCCTCCCCGCCCCTTGCATTCGGGCAGGTCCTGTGGCACGACTTATAGTCTAGCAACCTCTTCTCTCAACAGGGACGATATCACCATGTTTAAACGCATCATTTTGACTTTTTGGAGTGTAATTATTATGACTGGTCTTTCTACCGGCGCATCTGCGCAAACCGCAAATCCTGAAAACACTTTGTATCTTGATGTGCCGGGTGGCCGCGTTACGATTGAATTGCTGCCCGATATCGCGCCGAAACATGTTGAGCGCATCAAAAAGCTGACACGCGAAGGTTTCTATGACGGCGTTTCTTTCCACCGCGTTATTGACGGCTTCATGGCACAAACCGGCGATCCGACCGGCACAGGCACAGGCGGTTCTGATTATCCCGACCTGCCGGCTGAGTTCAGCCAGTATAACTACAAACGCGGCACGCTCGGGATGGCCCGCACCATGGACCCGAACAGCGCGAACTCCCAGTTCTTTATCTGCTTCACCGATGATGGCTGTTCCTTCCTGACCGGCCAGTACACAGTATTTGGTCAGGTTACCGACGGCATGCCGTTCATTGACGCCATCAAAAAAGGCGAACCACCAGCCAACCCGGATAAAATCGTCAAGGCCTTGATTGCGGCCGATGTGGACGCGGCGGCGGCACCGGCTGCTGCCACAACAAAGCAATAAACCCATGACCGGGAACACAGCTCCATCAGAATGGTGGCGCGGCGCGGTAATCTACCAGATTTACCCGCGCAGTTTCCTGGACACGGACGGTAATGGCATTGGTGATATCAAGGGCATTACCGGCAAGCTGGACTATGTCGCATCATTGGGTGTGGACGCCATCTGGCTTTCCCCCTTCTTCAAATCCCCGATGAAAGATTACGGATACGACGTTGCCGATTACTGCGACGTCGATCCGCTTTTCGGAACACTCGCGGATTTCAAAACGATGCTCGACAAGGCGCATAGCCTGAACATGAAAATTATTATCGACCTGGTGCTGAGCCATACATCGGATGAGCATCCGTGGTTCACCGAAAGCCGGAGCAGCCGCACCAACCCGAAAAGCGACTGGTATGTATGGGCGGACCCGCAACCTGATGGCAGCCCGCCGACAAACTGGCAATCGGTTTTCGGCGGATCATCATGGAGCTTTGATATACGCCGCGGGCAATATTACCTGCATAATTTCCTGCAGGAACAGCCCGATTTAAACCTGCATAACCCGGATGTCGAAACGGCCTTGTTCAAGGCTATGGAATTCTGGCTGGATATGGGCGTTGATGGTTTCCGCCTGGATGCCGCCGCGCATTACTTCCACAAGCAGGATTTGAAAGACAACCCGCCAAACCCGAATCCGGCGCCGTCTTCTTTCAACATCGCCTTCCCGACACCGTTTACAATGCAGCTGCATGAGAATGATATTTCCCTGCCGCACACCATTGCGTTTATGAAGAAGGTGCGCACATTGCTGGACCGTTATGACGACCGTATGGCGGTTGCCGAAATTGGCGGCGATGACGGCATTTTGCTGGCCGCGCAATTCACCGATGGTCCCGCCATGCTGCATACGGCGTATAATTTCAGCCTGATCAGCGGTGATAAGGCCTCCGCCGCCAAGATCCGTGACACGCTGGAATATTTCCACAGCCTGCCTTACAAAGGCTGGCCGTCATGGGCGTTTTCAAACCATGATGTCGTGCGTGTCGCCAGCCGCTGGCACCCCGATAAGACCGGTTACAATCATGATGACCGCCTCTCCAAAACATTAATCGCCCTTCTCGGGTGCCTGCAGGGTTCCGTCTTCCTGTATCAGGGGGAAGAGCTGGGCCTGCCCGAAGCCACATTGACGTTTGAGCAGATTCAGGACCCGTGGGGCAAGTTCCTCTACCCCGCATGGCAAGGCCGCGATGGGTGCCGTACACCGATGCCATGGGATAGCAAAGCCCCGCATGCAGGCTTTGGCACTGCGACACCATGGCTGCCGATCCCTGCCGAGCATTTGCACCTCAGCGTGAACGTGCAGGAAAAGGACCCGGACTCTGCCCTGAACTTCACACGCCGCTTTATGGCGTGGCGTAAGGAACAACCCGCGCTGCGCGGCTCCGACATTCAATTCCTTGATACGGATACAGACAATCTGCTGGCCTTTACGCGCACAGAAGGCGCGCAAACAATTCTATGCGTCTTTAACTTTGCCGATACGCCGCAGAACTTCAAATTTGATGGCGATATTAAGGGGGGAGAGGCTATTTTTACTGCCGGCGCTCTTTCCGGGCACAAGCAAGGGCAGACGATAACACTTCCGCCTTACGGCTTGTTTGTATCCGCCTGAGGCTCCGAAGGCACATCTGCACCTTCCTCTTCCAGCTCCAGCGTCAGTCCGGAATTTACCGGCACATCCAGAACAATCCCCGGCTGAACGATAGCAGCGGGAGAGATTGTCGCCGCAATACCGCTGCGCTCTTCTTCCGTCGGCCACAGCTTCGTGGCAATCGCGATAATACGCTTGGTAATCTTCTCCATGTTATCGGGCTTGCGCAGCGGATCGGTTGTTTCAATGCGCAAGACACATTCCAGCTCATCAAAGAACAATAGGGAAAATGCATTGCTCATCGAAAACAGGCTATGGATAAGCTCCAGGCGTTCCGGCGTCAGATAGGCGGCGAGCTTGTCCCGGCTCTTGGTTCTTATGAGGTATGAACTGCTCCAGTCCTTGAAATCGGGAACCAATGTCTCGTCCATCTTTAATGTCTCGACAAAGCCCTGATACTCTTCCGTAGCAATTACGGCGGCCGTGGGCATGCCCGGTCCCATTTCCAGCTCAATAACCGTGACAAAGCGCTGCCCCCGGACATCGTTTGTTTTCTGAAAGGTTGTATAGAGGGATATTTTGAAATTTTTAATGCGCCCGGTAATTGACGGGGACTGCATTATCTTGCCCGGGACATATGTCAATCCCATCCGTTTGGCAAACGCGCCCCAGGCTTTCTTCTGCTGAAACAGGATGCGCAGAGACCAGGCAAAAATGCCCAGAATAATACTAGAAAGAATAAACCAGAGAAAAATCCACATTCAGGTCATAGCTCCACGGATAATACGCCCGCGATGGAAGGGCGAATCCTTTATTCAGTTTACCTTTATCGCCCGTATAAGGCCAGAGTCTCTGTTAACAAGTAAAAAGGCCGGATATGATCCGGCCTTTTTGAGTGACATAAGTCTTAACTTATTTCTTTTTAGCAGCTACTTTTTTCTTAGCAGCAGGCTTCTTAGCAACAGCCTTTTTAACTGTTTTCTTAGCAGCCTTTTTAACGGCTGGCTTCTTCTTAGCTACAGTCTTTTTAACTGCCTTTTTAACAGCTGGCTTCTTCTTAGCAGCTACTTTTTTCTTGGCAGGAGCTTTTTTAGCAACAGCTTTTACAGCCATAGCTTTAGCAGCTTTTTTCTTAACGACTTTCTTTTTTACAGCTTTTTTAGCAGCTGGCTTCTTAGCAACAGCCTTTTTAACTGTTTTCTTAGCAGCAGGCTTTTTCTTAGCAACTGCCTTTTTAACAGCAGGCTTCTTCTTCGCTACCGCTTTTTTAGCAGCAGGCTTTTTCTTTGCTACAGTTTTCTTAACGGCAGCTTTCTTAGCAGCCGGTTTCTTCTTAGCAACAGTCTTCTTTTTAGCAACAGCCATTTTAGTTTCTCCTCAGTGTTTAGATTGATAGTAAATTGCAGTTAAGTTAACGATGTGTAGTTCGAAAGGTGGGATGCGCAGGACGCGCAACATGCCCATATTGTAACTCAAAATTACAAATACGAAAACAGGAAATATTCAGGGGGTGTTTTTGACTCATTTTCCCCCCTTATGACTCCGTCTGACTCCATCGCACTGACAATCGAATTTGACTCATTTGATGCGCGCGCAGAGTCAAAAAACAAAACCCGCCATTATCGTGGCGGGTTTTACAAATCAGATTCAAAACGATCTATTTCGTGACGGCCTTATTGAAGATCTTGTCCGCAGGTGCGACAGTCGGCGCCGGTTCCACACCGGCCGGAGGCGCAGAATCAAGCCCTTTTTTCGGCAGCAGCTTAATTCTGACATACGCGACGCCCTTACCCGCCGTGCGCTCGCCATTATAAGGCGTGCCTTCATAAGGCACCATCTCATACCCCTCACCGCAGGCCGTCAGGAGAAAAATTGGGAAGATCGCGATAAGCAGTTTTTTAAAAATTATGGAGGACATGGAGGGGACCTTTATCATGAAAATTATCTGTCGTTAGAGGGGGCCTTAAGAGGCACCAAAACATAAAATGAATCATACATCAGATAAAAAAGCATGGCAAACGGGTTATTTGATTCGCCCCTTCCGCTACCACTCCTTGAAGATGAAAAAGGCCGCTGCAATGATCAGCGCAAACCCCACCAGATGGTTCCAGCGGACAGGCTCCCCCAGATACCAGACCGAAAAGCCGACAAAGACGATCAGCGTAATGACTTCCTGGATGGTTTTAAGCTGCGCCGCATTAAAAATACCATGCCCCATGCGGTTTGCCGGCACCTGCAGGCAATATTCAAAGAACGCAATCCCCCAGCTGATCAGGATAACAATCAGCAACGGGGCCGCCTTGAACTTCAAATGCCCATACCACGCAAATGTCATGAATATATTGGAGAGGAACAGCAGGCCCACAGTCATAAAGGGGGTAAGATTCATATCAAAGGCTCCTTTGGTAAATACAAGGGTATTGGAGACCTATGATATATCAGAAAGGCTTTAGCGTAAGCCCAGATCCATATCTTCGAGCTTTTTGATCTCATCACGCAGGCGGGCGGCTTCTTCGAATTCAAGATTACCGGCGGCGGTCACCATCTGCGCATGAAGCTTCTTGATATGCTTGCGTAGCTGGTCCGGGGACATACGCCCCTCACGCTCGGCGGCACTACTGACATTCACGCGGTCACCGCGGTCATAGACGCTTTGCAATATATCGCCGATATTCTTTTTAATGCTTTCCGGCGTAATACCATGTTCGGCATTATATATAAGCTGCTTTTCCCGGCGGCGGCTGGTTTCATCAAGGGCGGCCTGCATGCTTTTCGTAATACTGTCCGCATAGAGGATGGCCCTGCCGTCAACATTCCGCGCCGCGCGTCCGATCGTCTGGATCAGCGAAGTCTTGGAGCGCAGGAAGCCTTCCTTATCCGCATCAAGGATGATAACGCGCATACATTCGGGAATATCCAGTCCCTCCCGCAGAAGGTTAATACCGACCAGCACATTAAACGCCCCCAGACGCAGGTCGCGAATAATCTCGATCCGCTCGAACGTATCAACATCGCTGTGCAGGTATCGGACTTTCAGCCCGTTATCCGTTAAATATTCGGTCAGGGCCTCGGCCATCTTCTTCGTCAGGGTCGTTACAAGAACGCGGCCATTCAGATCGGCAATCTTCTTGCATTCGGCCATAAGGTCGTCAATCTGGTGCGCGGTGGGCCGGATCTCGACCGGGGGATCGATAAGACCGGTGGGCCGCACCACCTGCTCCGCCGAAATACCGCCGGACTTCTCAATTTCCCATTCGGACGGGGTCGCGGATACAAAAATGCTCTGCCCGCGGAAGCTATCCCATTCCTCGAACTTCAACGGGCGGTTATCCAGCGCCGAAGGCAAACGGAATCCATAATCACACAATACGGTTTTGCGCGCCCGGTCACCATTATACATGCCCCGGATCTGCGGCACCATCACGTGGCTTTCATCCAGGAACATCAGCGCATTTTCCGGCATATATTCGATCAGTGTCGGCGGCGGTGCCCCCGGCTCCCGCCCGGTCAGGTAACGGGAATAGTTTTCAATCCCGGAACAAAACCCCTGGGCGGCAATCATCTCAATATCAAACTGCGTGCGCTGCGACAGGCGCTGCGCCTCCAGCAGCTTGTTTTGCGATTCAAACCAGCTTAATCGGTCTTTCAAATCCGTTTTAATGTTCTGCAGCGCCTGCGCCATCGTTGGACCCGGCGTAATATAGTGGGAGTTCGCATAAACCCGTACCCCGTCCAGCTTCGCATAACTATCCGCCGTCAGCGGGTCAAATTCGGTAATCTCATCCAGCTCATCCCCGAACAGGGAGAAACGCCACGCCCGGTCTTCGAAGTGCACCGGGAACAGCTCCACCGTATCCCCGCGCACCCGGAAGGAACCACGTTCGAACGCGATATCATTGCGGGTATATTGCAGCGTGATAAACCGCCTTATCAGCTCATCCCGGTCGATCCGGTCGCCTTTATTGAGGTCCAGCGTCATGGCCTGATAATCTTCCTTGGAGCCGAGGCCATAGATACACGAAACGGAGGCCACGATGATGCAGTCGCGGCGCTCAAACACCGCCCGTGTGGCGGCGTGACGCATCCGGTCAATCTGCTCGTTAATAGACGAATCTTTTTCAATAAAGGTATCGCTGCGCGCGATATAGGCTTCGGGCTGGTAATAATCGTAATAGGATACAAAATACTCGACCGCATTATCCGGGAAGAAGGATTTCATCTCCCCGTAAAGCTGGGCAGCCAGTGTCTTGTTCGGAGCCATAATGATGGCAGGACGCTGCATTTCCTGGATCACATGCGCCATGGTGAAGGTCTTGCCCGATCCGGTGACACCCAGCAGGACCTGGTCCGTTAATCCTTCGCGCAGCCCCGCGACAAGCTTCCGGATCGCCTCCGGCTGGTCACCGGCGGGTTGAAAATCAGACGCGATTTTAAAGGGCCGCGACTGATCGGTTTCGGAAATCTTTGGTTGCTGCTTTTTGGCTTCTTTTCCCATACCACCTATATAGAAGGGTTGGGGCATTCCATCAACGGGGGAAAATCAGGAATTAGGGACAAAGTCTCGGAATTTTATTAATCAGTCCCCGCGCTTCTGCATCTGCCTCTGCGACCATATCCAGCGTTTCCTGTGTAAGGGCATTTTTTTCTGCAACAAGCTCCTCGGAAGCCTGAACCGCCTCTTTGAGTAAAACACTTAGAATCTCATGCAGCTCTGCAAAATGCTTTTCCGTATGCAAAAGCTCAAGCTTCGCATTATTAATTTCACGGACACAGAAAGGCTTCGTCAGTGTGGCGCTGAAATCAAACAATTCTTCTACCACAAGCTCCTGCCCGTCAAAATCATAGGCTTTCTTCATATCATCCGCACTTAAGGGATGCGCGGACTTCGGACCGAATGTCTTTTCCCAGTAAGCTTTGAAGTCGGTAATTTTCTCATTAAGACGGCACAGGCCAAAGGCGGACTCGCCAATCTCATTATAATCGCGGAAATTCATCATTTCCTTGTCGCTGACTTGTATATGGGCTAATCGCGCCGCATCAACAACCATCTGCACATGGCTTAATGCTTCACTATACACAGCCTCGGTATTCTTTGCCTGCATAATGCGCGTATGGATATCATTGAACTGTGACTTCAGATCTTCATTTTTTCTTGTCTGCGTATCGACAAAATAAACGCGAATATACGCTGCTAGATCCTGCAGACCTTTACGTGTTTTGGAAAGTTGCTGATGATTAAGCCTGATCTCTTTGCGCCGGCTGGCAATGCGTGCGTTACGACTGCACAGGATAAAAGGCAATACGACGATCTTCCAGCCCCGGCCGAGATTTTCGATCTTCTCGATCTCCCGCCATAATTTCTGATTATTGGTTTCGGTTACACCCTTTGTGATAGAAAGGTTTGCGGCCTTTTCATCCCATTTGCGCTGTAATTCCATGACTTGCAGTTTCATCGGCATTCTAGAGCGTCCTTAATTTTAAGCTGCCTCACTATATATATTTGACATATATATGTCAAATTTGATATCCCCGGGCTTCCTTGCGTAACCATCGGAAAACGCTTACAATTTCCCCATATTTATAAAAACGGGGAAAGACATCATGAAAATTGCCGCACTGGGAGCGTTTTATCAGGATCAGCTAAACACCATTCAGTCTCTGGCGCAGGCCACAGGCTCCCTCTGGGTTACGGAGGCACAAAGCGTCCTGACCCGCGCAGCGACGCTCGACAGCGCCCAGATCGATGACTTCCTCCATCTGCTACATGAAGCGCAGCGCCTGAACAAAATCTTTCATGCGGGGCTCGCGCAGGATGCTGCTTTTAAACAGGCCCTCATCGCAGAGGCCCTTCCCTCATGGCAGAATTTCACATCACCGCCCGTCAATGACGCTTTGATCGCCAGCCTTGCCGACAAGCTTTATAATTGTAAAGCAGGCAGCACAGATTTCGGCCTTGTGGTACTGGGTGATCAGGCCCGCAAAATCGGCCCGTTGCTGTTTAATAAATGTCAGGCCGATAACATCCCGTTTATTATCCAGATTGCCGATGCAAATTTTCATGCGCTGGTGCTGAACCATGCAACAGAGGATAATATCAGGGCGATGGCCAAAAATGTTATCGACAGCCTGACCCCCGTAACAAAAAGAATGTCGGCCAGCTCTGGTGTACCCGCCAAGGTCATTCATGCCGATGAAGCGAAGGACAGGCTCTATACGCTGGAGACGCGCCCCTTTAGCAAAAAATACAGCACCGGGGAGATTTTCTATACCGGCACCTCCATCCCGACACTTAAAGATGCCGAGATTGATGGCATCCCCTACCCGGATTATATCAAGCTGTTCTTTGAAATGTGTGACCAGCCCTGGGCACATATTGATATCGCGCAGCGGCTGCTGATCAAGGAATTTAACAGTGCATCCAAAGTGCGCATTACCAATAATGACGGCACCGATATCAGCATGGATATTACCGGCTTTACCTTCTGCAACAGCCTTATCGCCAAAAACGTCCCCGGCTCAGAAGCCTTCAGCGCCATGCAGCGCGAGAGCCTTGAGGGTATCGTCGTAGCCAAGGGCAAATTCCGTCATGACAATGAGATTATCGAGAACCTGACACTTAAATTTGAAAAGGGCAGACTGGTCGAATACAGCGCCGATAAAAATGTCGCCGCGTTTGAAAAAGCGATCAACCTTGACGAAGGCGCACGTTATGTCGGGGAATTGGGGATTGGCACCAACCCGCATCTGAAACGCCATGTGGCGAATGGCCTGCTGGTTGAAAAAATTGGCGGCAGCTTCCACCTGGCACTCGGTGCCGCTTATAAATACACTGATTATATGGGCGAGCCGGTGCATGTCGATAACGGCAATGAAAGCGCCCTGCACTGGGATATCACCACCATGCTGTATGGCAAGGAAGGGCGCATCTATCTAGATGGTAATCTTATCATGGATCACGGAAAATTTATCGATCCGCAATATGATGTATTGAACCGCGGCTGGGAAGCCGTGCCGGAACAGGATCGCCCCGACTACTGGCGCGATTACTACAAAAATAAACCGCCAGCGCCGTAATAAAAAAACGGGCCCATAAAGGGCCCGTTTTCAATTTGCGCAAAACGCAGATTATTTTGAAACCTTAGTCTGGAACACTGTATCAGCTTTTCTCGTTTCGACTTTCTTCACGGCTTTACCGCATTTATCGTAAACGAACAGACCTGTACCGGCAGTTCCTTCTTTTGTATAGGGCGCTTGCTCATAATCAGAACCCTTCGGGCAGGATCCACAGGCGGATACGGCAACAGCCACTACGGCCAATGACAGGATTTTCAGTGTATTCTTCATAGGTTCGTCTTTCCTTGTTGTTTTTATTAAATGCGTTTTCATTGTAAAGAATATACAGCAAAAAGCAATCTAACATACATAACGCCCGCACCCTAGAAAGAGTTCCGTTATCTGTCTCTATTTTTTAGGTTTTAAGGTGGGGAATGCAATAACATCTCGAATATTGCCAGAATCTGTCAGGATCATGGTCAGGCGATCAATGCCCATACCCCAGCCCCCGGTCGGCGGTAAACCCACCTCCAGCGCCGTTACAAAATCCTCATCCAGCATCTGGGCTTCTTCATCCCCGGAATCACGGGCGGCCACCTGCGCGTTAAAACGCTCCAGCTGTACTTTCGGGTCGTTCAGCTCGGTAAAGGCATTCGCCAGCTCCCAGCCATTCACGTAGGTTTCAAAACGCTCAACCAATCTTGGATTACCGCGATGTGTTTTTGCAAGCGGGGATATTTCCATCGGAAAATCCGTCACATGTGTCGGCTGAATTAATTTATCTTCAACCTTGTCGGCGAATACTGCCTCAACCACATGGCCCCAGCTTGCGCCCTCCGCCACATAAACTTTCAAATCCGTGGCAGCTTTGCGCGCGGACACGCCATCAGCAAAGCTCAGGAAATCAACGCCGGTTTTATCCTTAATCAAATCTACCATACTACGGCGCGCCCACGGCTTGCCGAAATCAATTTCTTTACCGCTATAAGTAATCGTCGCCGTGCCATGCAGGGAGATAACAAGCTTGCGCACCAGATCCTCGACCAGATCCATGATGTCGTTATAATCTTTAAACGCATGGTAGGATTCAATCGATGTGAATTCCGGATTGTGTTTAATCGACACGCCTTCATTGCGGAAGCAGCGGTTAATTTCATACACCGCATCGGCAAGGCCACCGACAATCAAGCGCTTCAAATACAATTCCGGCGCCACGCGCAGGAAGAAATCCGCATCCAGCGCATTGTGATGCGTGACGAACGGCTTGGCGGATGCGCCGCCCATGATACCGTGCAGCATCGGTGTTTCCACTTCAATCGCGCCCATCGCATCCATGTAATTACGGATAAATTGTACAATTTTGGACCGGGCGCGCAATGTCTTGCGGCTTTCTTCGGTGACAATCAAATCGATATAACGCTGGCGGTAGCGTTGCTCAATATCCGCCAGACCATGATATTTTTCCGGCAGTGGTTGCAATGATTTCGTCAGCATTAAAATTTCCGTTGCACGCACGGATAATTCGCCGCGCGGTGTCCGGCGAATTGTGCCGCGCGCGCCGATAATATCACCCAGATCAAAATAATCGAGATAGGCGAGCATCTCCGCACTCATGGAATCCTTGTGGCAGAATACCTGTATCTTCCCGCTGGCATCCTGCAAATCGATGAACAGGCCGTTATTACGCATAGACATGATACGGCCGGCAACGGCGACCTTGTCTTCGGTTTCGGTACCCACCGGCAGTTCGGCATATTTATCCTGCAGCTCCTGCGCCTGATGGCTGCGGTCGAAGACATGCGGATAGGCATCATGACCGGCGGCAATCAATGCCTTCAGCTTCTCTTCCTTGGCCACGCGCGGGTTGGTCAATAAGGGTTCTGATTTTGCTGTGTTATCGGTCATAGTCGGTACCTGTTAAAAATGGTCAAAGATGCATGATAATGGGAGGATTTGGCCTAAAAAATCAATTTATATTCGTGCAAAAGCCAGTTTTGCACCCAAGGCGATAAAAAACGCCCCGAAAACCCGGTCTATGCCCTTGGACAACCGCTGATAGACCCGGCGAAACCGCTCAAATCCGGTTACAACCGAGACCAGTGAAAACCAGATAAAGGCCGTAAGGACGCAGACAAACGCAAACCCTATTTGCCAGCTGACCGGCAGGCCCGGCTGCAGCATCTGGCTGAACAGGGCCAGAAAAAACATCGTCGCTTTGGGGTTAAAGACATTAGTCACAAACCCGCTTATAAACGACTGTCGATCGGATTTTACGGGCGCGCCCTGCTCTGCCACCACACTCAAATCCATCCCCTTTGAGCGTAGGGACATAATCCCGATATAAACCAGATACCCAGCCCCACATATTTTGATAATATTGAACAGAATAACGGAATGGGAGATCAAAAGCCCAATCCCCGCCATGCAATAGGCCACATGCACAATCACACCCATGGCGATACCCGCCGCGGCAAAAATCCCGGAGCGCACAGAATAGCTAAGACTATGTTTTAACGTCACCAATAAATCCGGCCCCGGAGACATCAGGGCACCCAGAAATACGACGTAAACCAACCAGAAACTTGAGATTATTTGCATAGCCGAATATTGGCAAAAATATACGTAAAAGTCCAGACTTACGTTATATGCCCCTCACCCAACCCTCTCCCCACGGGGGAGAGGGCTCCAAGGTGCAATTCCTCATACTAGCCCTCTCCCTGTGGGGAGAGGGTTGGGTGAGGGGCATAACAATGCATAAAACACCTAGCAAAAGATTTGCCGCTCCGCCCATCATGCTATATCAATAACCATGTCCCAAAACGCCCCAGAGCAACCAACTCCGCGCAAACCACCACTCAGCCTCCCCGCTGTGCCGGTGCTGGCGGTGAATGCGCGGGAGGCGGCGTTGATGTCCGCCGATGGTGAAATCCAGATCCTCTCGCATGAGCGGGCACGGACCGCCATTCACAATAAACCCGTGCTGGTTTGTCATGCGCCCTATACCTGCACACGTCTTGGTGTCGAAGATATTCTCGCCTTTGATATTCTTGAACTCTACGCGTTTGTCCACCCGGCCAGCTTCTGCGTGCCGACACCGTTCGGTCTTGCCAAAGCGTTGGGAGTGAATGTACCGCAGACATTGGAAGATACACCCTTCACGCTGATTGAATGCGTGCAGGCGCTGCTGCGCGATATCCAGTCAGAGCCCCGCGAAGGCAAAAAATCCGACCCGGTGGCCATTGCCGAAGTCATGGGCCTGCAGGGCAAGGGCTGGAACTGGACTCCGTTTGTCATGGAAAGCTGCGGCGTACCCTATGACCAGACCGCGCCCATCATGGGTAAAACCGCCCTCAATGTCTGGCGCCATATGCCGGAATGGGCAGAGGAAGCGCCGCCCCCGCCACCAGCGCATTATCCCGTTACCGGCGAAGAAAGCCGTGAACGATTGGCACAGCTTTTAAGCCTCGGCAACCGCATAACCGAACCACGGCCACAGCAGGTTGAATTCGCCACCGCTATGACCGCCGCCTTCGCGCCACTGGCCGATGCCAAAGAACCGCATCTGGTTCTGGCCGAAGCGGGAACAGGTGTTGGCAAAACCCTCGGCTATCTCGCCCCCGCCAGTGTCTGGGCGGAGAAAAATGACGGCACTGTATGGATTTCCACCTACACCAAAAATTTGCAGCGCCAGATTGGGCAGGAGCTTGACCGCCTCTATCCCGACCCGGAGCTCAAGGACAAAAAAATCGCAATGCGCAAGGGCCGTGAAAATTACCTGTGCCTTCTCAATCTTGAAGATTCCGCCAACGGCGCATCCCTTGCCCATCATCCGCATTACGCGATTGCCGCGGGCCTTATGGCGCGGTGGGCGGAGGTCACAAAAGACGGCGATATGCAGGGTGGCGACTTCCCCGGCTGGCTCCCCGGCCTTCTCGGGTATCAGCAGACTCTGGGCCTTGCCGACAAACGCGGCGAATGTATTTACGGCGCATGCGACCATTATCATCGCTGCTTCGTCGAGCGCTCTGTCCGCAAATCACAACGCGCGCAGATTGTTGTTGCCAATCATGCGCTGGTGATGCGCTACACGGCCGATTCCGGGCTCGATAGCGCATTACCAAAACGCTATATTTTTGACGAAGGTCATCATTTGTTTGATGCAGCCGATGGGGCCTTTGCGGCACATCTGACGGCGCGCGAAACCACTGATTTACGCCGCTGGCTGCTGGGGCCGGAGGGTGGGAAGAAAAGCCGGGCGCGGGGCCTTAAAAAACGCATTGAAGATTTAATTCTCGGCGATACCGAAGCGGAAAGCGAACTGGAACAAATCATCCATATGGCGTCCCAACTGACCGCGCAGGGTTGGGCGCAGCGCCTGAAAGACGGCAATCCGCAAGGTCCGACAGAAGCATTCCTGATGGCCGTATACCAACAAATCTATGCGCGCGCAGATGGCCGTGACGGTCCTTACTCGCTGGAGATAGAAACACGCCCCTTGATTGATGAGCTGCCGGATAAAATCAAGAAACTGAAAGACCGCCTGCGTGACTTACATACGCCGATGCGAAATTTAAGCGCGCTGCTGCGGAAAAAGATGAATGACAATGCGCAGACCTGGGACAGTGACACGCGCAAGCGTGTTGACTCCGTTTGCGTTAGCATGGGATTACGTATCCTGAATGTCAGCAGCTGGATTGGTATGCTGGACACATTGCTGGAAGAAAAAGCCCCGGAGCAGTTCATCGACTGGATGGAAATTGAGCGTATCGACGGCAAAGCCTATGATGTTGGCATGTACCGTCATTATGTTGACCCAATGGTTCCGTTTGCCACATCCCTGAAACCCCATGCCCACGGCATTGCGATTGCCTCTGCTACGCTGCGCGACCGTACCGGTGATGAAGCGGAAGACTGGCGCGTCGCGTGTGAGCGCACGGGCGCGCCATACCTAAGCGATGCCCCAACGATTTTTGCAACGCCATCGCCTTATGATTATGCCGCGCAAACCCGTATTTTCATCGTCAATGATGTCCGCAAGGATGATATGGATCAGGTGGCCGCCGCGTATCGCGTTCTATTTGAAGCCGCAGGCGGCGGCGCGCTCGGCCTGTTCACCGCTATCCAGCGTCTGCGCGCTGTACAAAAACGTATCCTCGAACCGCTGGATGAAAAAGACATTCGGCTGTACGCCCAGCATGTCGATGCGATTGATACCGGGACGCTGGTCGATATCTTCCGTGAAGACACGCATGCCTGCCTGCTGGGTACGGACGCCGTGCGTGACGGTATCGACGTACCGGGCGAATCTTTGCGCCTTCTGGTCTATGACCGCGTGCCGTGGCCCCGCCCGACCATCCTGCACAAGGCCCGCCGTGATGCCTTTGGCGGGCGCAAATATGACGAACTTATGACTCGCCTGAAACTCCGCCAGGCCTATGGCCGCCTGACCCGCCGGGCGACGGACCGGGGGGTGTTTGTCATGCTCGATTCCATGCTGCCAACCAAGCTGCAGAGCGCATTTCCTGAAGGCGTAGTTATAGAAAAAACAGGTTTGGCGGATTGTGCTAAAAAATTGAAGGATTTTCTTTACCTTTCCCAATAGCGGGACTATGGTGTGCCCGCATAAGACGAAAGAGCCAATCCATGCACACAGTTTTTGCATATAGCCTCGACCAGACCGACCCGCTGGCAGTCTTCGCACCCCTGCATAATCACCCCTATAGCTTGTTTTTTGACAGTGCCGATAAAGCGCACGTCAATAGCCGGTACAGCTTTATCGCCTACCACCCGTTTGAAACCATCGAGTCCAAAGACGGCCAGATTACAATCACGAATAAAGACAACCAGCTCTCCTTCCGCGGCGATGCGCTGAACACTTTGAAGCAGCGTCTGCAGGAATATGGCCTGGGTGCCACACCATCCCGCGGCGACCTGCCCCCGTTTCAAGGCGGAGCCGCCGGTTATTTCGGTTATGATTTGGTGCGCGGCATGGAAAAACTGCCACAGACAACAACACCCTCTGCCGGTATCCCGGACATGGCCATCGGCCTGTATAATAAAGTTGTCGCCTTCGACCATGAGAAAAATAAATCATGGCTTCTGGTTCTGGCCGAGAATGAAAAGCAGGGCCGTGAATATCTGCATCATTTTAAAGCGTTGCAGAATGAGCGCGCGGCACCGCCCCTTTATCAAGGCACCGCACTTGACTGGCAAGCATCCTTCACGAAGGAAAGCTACGAAGCGCGCCTTGGTAAAATTATCGATTACATCTATGCCGGTGATATTTTTCAGGCCAATATGACGCAGGATTTTACCGCCGCCCTGCCTGCAAACTTCGATGCTTTCGCGCATTATTGCCATTTGCGCAGTGTGAACCCGGCACCATTTTCCTCCTTCATGAATTTCGGTAATCTGAAAATAGCATCATCATCGCCGGAGCGTTTCCTGAAGCTGCAAAACCGCCAGATTGAAACAAAGCCGATTAAGGGTACCCGCAAACGCCTGGCCGACCCTACACTGGATAATGCTGCAAAACTTGATTTGCAGACCAGCCTGAAAGACCGCGCGGAAAATGTCATGATTGTTGATTTGCTGCGCAATGATTTGTCCAAGGTTTGCGATGATTTTTCTGTTGAAGTGCCGGAGCTCTGCGCGCTGGAAAGTTTTGCCAGTGTCCATCATCTGGTTTCTACCGTTACCGCGTCCTTGCGCGCGGATTGTGATGCCGTTGATTTACTGACCGCCTGCTTCCCCGGTGGATCGGTCACCGGCGCACCAAAAGTCCGTGCGATGGAGATTATCGAAGAAAATGAAATCATGCGCCGTGGCCCGTATTGCGGCGCGATGGGCTATATCGGCTTTAACGGCACGATGGATACCAATATTACAATTCGCACTTTGATTTATAACAAAAACAGCGTCCGCTTTAATGTCGGCGGCGGCATTGTCGCCGACTCCGTCCCTGCCACGGAATATCAGGAAACGCTGGATAAGGCCGCTGCTTTATTTGCAAGCTTCGCCACACAGGACAAAGCGAAGGAGCGTGCATGATACTCCTCATCGATAATTACGACTCCTTCGTCTATAACCTCGCGCGTTATGTGGGCCGTTTGGGTCGCGCGCGCAAGGTTGTCCGCAATGATGACATCACGATGAATGACATCAAGACAATGAACCCGGAGGCCATTATCATTTCTCCCGGCCCCTGCACCCCGAAAGAAGCCGGCGTGACACTAGAAGTCATTAAAAAATTCCATGAAACCACCCCCATTCTCGGCGTTTGCCTCGGCCATCAGGCGATTGGTGAAGTCTTTGGCGGCCGCACCATCCGCGCGCCCAAGCCCATGCATGGCAAGACAAGCTTTGTCCAGCATGATTGCCAAGGCCTGTTCATGAGCATTCCGAACCCGCTGGAGGCGGCACGTTACCACTCCCTTATCGTTGACCTGCCCGCCAATACGCCGCTGACCATCCGCGCGACGGCTGAGGATGACGGCACCATCATGGCGATGCGCCATAGCCAGTATCCAACCTTCGGCCTGCAATTCCATCCCGAATCCGTGATGACCGAATATGGGTTGGATTTAATGCGTAACTTCCTTGTCATCGCCGATGAATGGAACGAAAAGCGCCGCGCCGCGTAAGAGACATCATGATAATTTTTCACCAGAACGATTTTATCAAGGAAAAAGACGCCCGCTTATCGCCGCTGGACCGCGGCTTTACTCTGGGTGATGGTGTGTTTGATACGCTGCTGGCGCTGGATGGTACGTTGATTATGGCCGACGCGCATTTTGCACGGTTGCAGGATAATGCCGCTGTCATCGGCCTATCCTTCCCCAAAACCCCAGCGCAATTAGTTACCATCGCACAACAATTGCTCATCGAAAACGACTTACAGACCGGCGCCTATGCCATCCGCACCACACTCAGCCGGGGGCAAGGCGCGCGCGGTCTGCTGCCCCCCGACCCCGCCATACCGACACTGGTCATGATGGCGATGCCTGCCCCGGCAAAAGATAAAATTACACCGCCCAGCCTGATAACGGCTCAGACCGTGCGCAGGAATGAGCACTCACCCTTATCCCGCATCAAATCCACCAATTACGGCGACAATATACTGGCGCTGATGGAAGCGAAGAAAAACGGGGCCGATGATGCGCTACTGCTGAACACCGCCGGAAATGCGGCTTGCGTCACCAGTGGCAATATTTTCATTCTTGAAGATGGAAAATTTATAACACCGCCCTTAACCGACGGCGTATTAAACGGCACCACACGCAGCCTTATCCTTGAAAAGACCGCTGCCCGCGAACAAACCCTGACGCCCGCGCGCCTGCAATCCGCCCAAGGCCTGTATGTCACCAGCAGCATCTTAGGCATCCGCCCGGTTACATCACTGGATAGCAAAAAATTCGAGAGCGATAATGATGATTATCGCTCCCTCATAAAACTTTCAGGATTTCCGCAGAGAATGGGTTAAGAAACCACGTGGCCAGTAAAGGCTTCCAGCTTCGCCTGCGTCAAGATAATCGCCTGCTCCAGGCGCGCTTTTTCGAATGCTTCATCGGCCAGCCCTAAATCCGCACGCAGGTTACGCAGCGTTTGCTCCAACGCGGGCTGGTTCAGGTCGGCGACATTAATCGCTTCCTCCGCCAGCACGGTGCAATTCGCAGCCGACACATCAGCAAAGCCACCGGCGATAAAGATACGGCGCGGTTGCTCGTGACCTTGTGTGTACACTTCCAGAACACCCGGACGCAGGGCCGCGACCAGAGATGTATGGTTCGGCAGAACACCGAAATATCCCTCAGATCCCGGAATAACGGCCATCGTCGCCGGTTCCGCAATTAATTTGCGCTCCGGGGAGACGAGTTCGAACTGGAATGTCGTACTGCTATTCAGCATGGCCTATATCCTTGTAACTTAAGCGGCTTCGGCAGCCATCTTACGGGCTTTTTCTTCAGCTTCCTCGATTGTGCCCACCATGTAGAAGGCAGATTCTGGCAGGTGGTCATACTTGCCATCAACAATCGCGCGGAACCCTTTAATCGTGTCGGCCAGCTGTACGAATTTACCGGGTGAGCCTGTGAAGACTTCGGCAACATGGAACGGCTGGGACAGGAAGCGCTGGATTTTACGGGCGCGGGAAACGGTGAGCTTGTCTTCTTCGGACAATTCATCCATACCCAAAATCGCAATAATATCTTGCAGGGCTTTGTAGGTTTGCAGCGTACGCTGAACATCGGCGGCGCACTTATAGTGTTCTTCACCCACAACGCGTGGGTCAAGAATACGGGATGTAGAATCCAGCGGATCAACCGCCGGGTAAATGCCGAGCTCGGAAATCGCACGGGAAAGAACCGTTGTCGCATCCAAGTGGGCGAAGGTTGTTGCCGGTGCCGGGTCAGTCAAGTCATCTGCCGGAACGTAAACGGCCTGAACGGATGTAATGGAACCCTTGTTCGTGGATGTAATGCGTTCCTGCAGCGCGCCCATATCAGTCGCCAGTGTAGGCTGGTAACCAACAGCAGAAGGAATACGGCCCAAAATCGCGGACACTTCCGCGCCAGCCTGTGTAAAGCGGAACACGTTATCCATGAAGAACAGAACGTCCTGGCCTTCTTCATCGCGGAAATATTCCGCCATGGTCAGACCGGACAAGGCAACACGCGCACGCGCACCTGGTGGTTCGTTCATCTGGCCGTATACGAGCGCCACTTTGGACTCGCCTTCCAGATTGATAACGCCGGATTCAATCATTTCGTGGTAAAGGTCGTTTCCTTCGCGGGTACGCTCGCCAACGCCGGCGAATACGGACACACCACCGTGACCTTTGGCAATGTTGTTAATCAGCTCCATAATCGTAACGGTCTTGCCAACACCGGCACCACCGAACAGACCAATCTTACCGCCTTTAGCATAAGGGCAGAGAAGATCGACAACTTTAATACCTGTCACCAGCTGCTGCGTTTCGGTCGCTTGCTCAACATAGGTTGGCGCCGCGCGGTGAATGGGCCACTGAGCCACACCTTTAACCGGGCCACGCTCGTCAATCGGCTGACCGATAACATCTAAGATTCGGCCCAAGGTCGCAGGACCTACAGGCACAGAAATCGCTTCGCCTGTATCCTTAACCGGCAGACCACGCACCAGACCATCCGTTGTATCCATAGCGATGCAGCGCACTGTGCTTTCGCCCAGATGCTGCGCCACTTCCAGAACCAGGTCTTTGCCTTCGTTCTGCGTTGTCAGCGCGTTCAAAATCGCAGGGACATTACCGTCCGGGAACTGCACGTCGACCACAGCGCCGAGTACCTGTGTGATGATACCGTTTGATGATGATGTTTTAGCCATTTTCTTTTTCCTTCTTTAATTCAGTTACTCTAGACCGCTTCCGCGCCAGAGATAATTTCGATGAGTTCTTTTGTAATATGCGCCTGACGAGCACGGTTATATTGCAGGGTCAGGCCCTTAATCAAATCACCGGCATTCTTCGATGCATTTTCCATCGCGGTCATACGGGCGGCCTGCTCACCGGCGGCACTGTCCAGCAGCGCGCGGTAAATCTGGATTGCCAAATTACGCGGCAGAAGCTGGGCCAGCAGCGCCTCTTCCTCCGGCTCGAATTGGTACGGGGAGACAAGCGCGCTGTCCTGCGCTTCGATTTTCTTGTTGTCCTGCTCTTTTGCTTTACCGCTGCTCAAAGATGCGGCGCTGAAAGGCACCAGCTGCTGTGAGGACGGGGTTTGCACCAGAACGGAACGGAACGCGTTATAGAAGAGCGTGCAGACATCAAACGCGCCCGCATCAAATTTCTTCAGAACCAGACGCGTGATGGCATCCGCATCCGCAAATTCAAGCTTTGTCTTGCCGCTAAGCCCTGTAAAGCTTTCCAGTATATCATTACCAAACTCACGCTTCAGAAGATCACGAACTTTGCGGCCCACGGTAATCAGCTTGACGGTTTTGCCTTCAGCTTTCAGGCGACGGACTTCATTACGCGCGGTACGCACAAGGTTGCCATTAAAACCACCGCACAAACCGCGGTCCGATGTCACAACAATCAAAAGATGCGTCTTGTCTTTACCGGTACCAATAAGCAATTTTGGGCTGTTCGGTCCGATAATCACGCCTTCGGCTACGCGCGCCATCATGCCGGCCATCGCGGTTGCGTAAGGCTGGCTGGCTTCGGCCTGCTCCTGCGCGCGCTTCAATTTTGATGCGGCCACCATCTTCATCGCCGAGGTTATTTTCCTCGTCGATTTAACGCTGGCAATCCGGTCTCTATAGTCCTTTAAGCTTGGCATCGATTGACAATCCCTTAAGCGGCTTTAGCATCCGTTGCGAAACCCTTGGCAAACGCACCGAGGAAAGCATTCATTTCTGTTTCCAGCGCATCATCAATGGCTTTCTTCGTGCGCAGCACTTCCAGAATATTTTTGCCATTCGCACGCAAATCCTGCAGCAGCATATGCTCCGCATGGCTGATCTGGTTTACCGGGATACCATCCATGAAGCCCCGTGTACCCGCGTAAATCACAACAACCTGCTCTTCAACAGACAGCGGGGAATATTGCGGCTGCTTCAGAAGCTGGGTCAAACGGGCACCACGGGCCAGCAGACGCTGCGTCGCGACATCAAGGTCTGACGCAAACTGGGAGAAGGCTTCCATTTCACGATACTGCGCCAGTTCCAGCTTAATCTTACCGGCCACCTGCTTCATCGCCTTAATCTGCGCCGCAGACCCAACACGGGAAACGGACAGACCCACGTTAATCGCCGGGCGGATACCTTTGAAGAACAGACCTGTCTCAAGGAAGATCTGACCATCGGTAATGGAAATCACGTTTGTTGGAATATAGGCGGACACGTCACCGGCCTGCGTTTCAATGATCGGCAGCGCGGTCAAAGAACCAGAACCATTATCTTCGTTCAACTTGCACGCACGCTCCAGCAGGCGGGAGTGAATGTAGAACACGTCACCCGGATACGCTTCACGGCCCGGCGGACGGCGCAGGAGCAAGGACATCTGGCGATATGCCACAGCCTGCTTGGACAAATCGTCATAAACCGCCAGCGCATGCATGCCGTTATCGCGGAAATATTCACCCATGGCGCAGCCTGTGTAAGGGGCCAGGAACTGCATTGGGGCCGGATCGGATGCGGTCGCGGCGACAACGATGGAATATTCCATCGCGCCTTGCTCTTCCAGTTCTTTAACCAGCTGGGCAACAGTCGAGCGCTTTTGACCGATAGCTACATAAATGCAGTACAGGTGTTTTTTCTCATCCGACGCTTTGTTGAAATATTTCTGGTTCAGGATTGTATCGATCGCAACGGCGGTTTTACCGGTCTGACGGTCACCGATAATCAGCTCCCGCTGGCCACGGCCCACCGGCACCAGCGCGTCCAAAGCCTTCAGGCCTGTCTGCATTGGTTCGTGAACGCTCTTACGCGGAATAATGCCCGGCGCTTTTACTTCAACGCGGCGGAATTCTTTTGCCTTCAGCGGGCCCTTACCATCAATCGGGTTACCCAGCGCGTCAACAACGCGGCCGAGCAGTTCTTTACCAACGGGCACCTGCACGATTTCACCGGTACGGCGTACGATATCACCTTCTTTAATGGAACGGTCATCACCGAAAATAACAACGCCGACATTGTCGCTCTCAAGGTTCAGGGCCATGCCTTTGATGCCGCCCGGGAATTCAACCATCTCACCGGCACGCACCTGGTCAAGGCCATATACGCGGGCAACACCGTCACCGATGGACAGAACCTGTCCGATTTCGGCTACGTCAGACTGGGCACCGAATTCGGCAACCTGCTTTTTAAGAATCTCAGAAATTTCAGCAGCGCGGATTTCCATTTTTATCCTACCTCTTTTTGGTTTTTAGCAGTGGTGTTTTCGTTTGCGTTCATTGCCCGCTGGAGCATCTCCAGCTTGCGCTTCACGGAATCATCAATCATGCGGGAGCCGTACGTCACGATCATGCCGCCGAGCAGGCTCTGGTCAATTTCAACGGTCAGTGTCACCTGCGCGCCCAATGTCTTGCTGAGCTGCGCCTTCAGGGCTTCGGTCTGCGCCGGGGTCAGGGCATGGGCCACTTGAACCTTCGCCTCAACACCGCCACGACGGCGGTTAAGCTCCCGCAAAAACGCTTTGAGAATTTGGGACAAAGCAACCAGACGACGGTTATGCACCAGCACGCCCAGGAATTTTGTGGTCAAATCTTGGAATTTGGCTTTTTCCGCCAGCGCCTGCATTACATTTTGCTGCTGCGCGCGGCCCATCAGTGGATTTTCAATAAGCGTGACCAGCTCCGGCGAAGCCTCAATCATGGCCGCCAGTTCCTGCACATCTTTTTCAACGGATTCAAGAGCCTTCGCTTCAGCCGCCAAATCCAGCAGCGCAGAGGCATAACGTTTCACAATTAGTCCAGATTCAGTCGTCACGGCTCACCTAGATCCTTTTACTCTTAGAAACTGGCGCTGGTTTAGCATATGAAATGCCTCATTACAAGCACACAAATGCATATTTATTAAAATATAAATCTATTGGTGAAGGGCGCAGAACTCCGGGCTTAATTAACCATTAAATTGACATGGTATATAGGATTTTGAACAGCAGGAGATGCAGCACATAAATGACCAGCGTATGCCGTCCGCAAAGCTGGATTAAAAACGCCGATTTACGGCCCACGGACGGATAGGTTTGTGGCCGAAAATAATACAGAAGCGCCATGACAGCCGTCGTCCCCAGCATAAAAAACCCCATGCCCGGCGTGCTGAACTGAAAAACAAGCCCTTGATATATAATAAAACATATCCCCGTCAGCCCTATATATAAAAGTGTCCGATCCGCGCCCGGCTCATGCCGCAGCAAATACCCCGCCATCGCCAGGACCAGTCCCATTGTCCCATATTCGATGACAACGCCACTGGGCAGGGCCAGGATCGCAAGACAAACCGTCAAAGGCCATATCAACCCACGATCCCCTGCCAGCAAAATCATCAACGGGTCCAGAACCAGCCGGACGATCATAATCGTCAGCAATATGGTAACGGGCAGCATATCAAGCCCGAGCCCCAGATTAGCCAAGCATATAACCCCTATCCCGGCCCACAGCTTCCACCCAATATCCCGGCTATGCGCATACCCGATCAGGAAGAACCAGATCGGCACACAAAACCGCCCGGCAATCCGCCAGCCTTCCTCCCCCGGAAAAAAGTAATAACCGACATGGTCAGCAATCATCAGCAGAACGGCAACCGTTTTCAGGATGTCATAGGAGGTAAGATCTGCCGGAAGGGTCTTTTTTATCATTCGATACGCTCTGTCTTTATTTTATTATTGCAGAAGATCAGTGTATTACAGGTTAAATATCATGTGCTTTATAAGAAGCTCTGCGGATCGATATCAATATAGACACGTATTGTAGATGGAATTTTTATATTCTCCATCCAGGCACTTATTATCTTTTGCAGATCCAGCTTCTTATCCGCGCGTACCAGCAACCGGCGGCGGTAATTGCCGCGCAGGCGGTAGAACGGGGCCTCTGCCGGGCCCAGTGTTTGCACCCCTTCGGCCTGCGGGGCGTGGCGGCCCAGTTCGCGGGCTGTGTCGGTGACCAACTGCTCATCCTTGCCAGAGATGATAATTCCGGCAAGGCGTGTATAGGGGGGCATGCGGGATTGTTCGCGCTCATACGCTTCGACTTCCAGAAACAGGTTCCGCTCGTTGGAGGCCAGCGCCTTCATCACTTTATGCTCCGGCATCCAGGTTTGCAGGAATACATGGCCCGGCTTCTGCTCCCGCCCGGCCCGGCCTGCGACCTGATGCAGCAGCTGGAACGATCGTTCCGCCGCGCGTAAGTCCCCGCCCTGAAGCCCCAGATCCGCATCGACGATTCCCACCAATGTCAGTTGCGGGAAATGGTGACCCTTGGCGATAATCTGCGTGCCGATGATAATGTCATATTCATTATTGCGGATGGCTTTCAGCAGTGCGGCCAGATCCTCATGCGAGTCCGTTGTGTCACTGGCGAGCACCACCGTGCGCGCCTCCGGGAAATAAGCCGTGATTTCTTCCAGTATGCGCTCCACCCCCGGCCCGCAGGCGGCAAGGCAATCCTTGTCATGGCATTCCGGGCATTCTTTCGGGAAGGGTAAGCTATATCCGCAATGATGGCATTGCAGCTTGCTACCCTTTTTATGTTCCACCAGCCACGCCGTGCAGCGTGGGCATTCCACACGATGCCCACACGTCCGGCATAAGGTCAGTGGCGCATAACCGCGCCGGTTCAGGAACAGCAAGCTCTGCTCCCCCCGCTCCAGATTTTCGGTGATCGCCTTATGCAGTCCCGGCGCAATAAAATGATGCCGCGCAGGTTTATCAACCTTCATATCAATCACATGAATCTGCGGCAGGCCCGCACCACCAAACCGATCCGGCAGATGCAGATGTTCGTACCGTCCGGTCCACGCATTGGTAATCGTTTCCAGCGACGGTGTCGCCGATACAAGCACCACCGGAATTTTACCCAGATGCGCCCGCACCACCGCCATATCGCGGGCATTGTAGATCACGCCGTCTTCCTGCTTGTACGCCGGATCATGTTCTTCATCGATGATAATGACGCCGAGATCCGCATAGGGTAACATCAACGCCGAACGCGCGCCGACAATGACTTTTGTATTCCCATCGGCCACGCCACGCCATGTCAGTTTACGCTGCCCCGCGCTGAGCTGCGAATGCCACAAAGCCGGCTTGCAGCCAAAACGCGCGCGGAAGCGATCAAGAAACGCATTGGACAGCGCAATTTCAGGCAGCAGGATCAGCGCCTGCTTCCCCTGCCGTAATGCTTCGGCCACCGCTTCAAAATAAACTTCCGTTTTACCCGCACCAGTTACACCGTCGAGCAATACACCATGATAACCGCCTTGCTTCACCAGCCCCGCCATATGATCGGCGGCCAATCTTTGCGCATCCGACAACGGCACACCACCATCACGTAAATCCGGATTACGGCATGGCGCGGCGGAGTGAATATCTACCGGCATCAACAATCCCAACTCCGCCATCGCTTTCACAACAGAGGCCGAACACCCCGCCTGCTCCGCTAGTTCCGAAGCCCGTCGTGGCACATCATCCAACAATATCTCCAACACCCGCCGCCGCTGCGGCGAAAGATTCTGAAGAAATTTCGTTGCCTTTAAAGCCCTCTCCCCTGTGGGGACAGGGTTGGGTGAGGGGCAAGATAATGCATCCGCAATAACCTGCAACACCCCCTCCTTATTCTCTATCACTTCATTATTCCAGAACCGCAATACTTTGAAGCCTTGACCCTCAAAATACGCTGTGCGCTCCGCATCATAATCCTTCTGCTCCGCATGCTGCCCACCATCAAGCTCAACGATCAGCTTTTGCTCGGGACAAGCAAAGTCCGCAATATAATCTCCGCATACATATTGCCGGCGGAATTTGTGTCCATGTAGTTGACGATTATTCAACGCATACCAGAGGTCTTTTTCAACATCGGTTTGATCACGGCGCAAGTCGCGGGATTTTTGTGTAAGATGTGCGGGACGCGCTTTGCCCTTGAACGGATCGATAGAGACTTTATGCCCCTCACCCAACCCTCTCCCCACGGTGGAGAGGGCACTATGTGCCATCTGTGACAAAATATAAGCCGTGATCGGCTTGGGTGGTTCCAGCGCCTGCAACACCGGCAGCGCCATCTTCAACACAAAGCCCAGCGGGGCCATATTATAATGCGCCAGCCATTCGATAAACTTCCGGTGTACATCCGGCATCGGCGGAAAATCATACGCGGCAATAACCGATTTTATTTTTTTCGACGGTACATTATCAAGCTGCGCATCCCACACAACCCCCGTGACGTTACGCGAACCCAGCGGCACCGTCACATAATCCCCCGGCGTCAGTTCCAGATTATCCGGCACGCTGTAGCTATAAGCCTTATCCACCGGATACGGCACAAGCACACTGACCCGGCCCGCAGGATTTGCGGCGGGGGCTTCGGGCTCCGGCTTGTCAAAGAATGTTGATTGGCTCATGCGCGCATTATGGCAGGCCGCGGCGAAGTTTCCAGCGCTTTTCTACGAAGGGCTGGGACTGAAGCGGGATTTTTGATGAAAACCGGCCAGAAGCTGCGCATCCTCGGCCGGGGTGGGCAGTTCATAAATCTGGTACGAAATGGCCCGCGCATTCTGTACCTTGTCCATATCAAGCTCCTCCAGATCAAGATCCGCCAGAATGGCTATAATGGGCCCATAATACGCATGCGCAACAATCCCGGCATTCTCATCATAACGATCCTCCAGCTCCTCCAGACAATCCTTGAGAAGCCGCGTATCCCCGCGCCCCGCGTCTGGCATCGCCGCCACATCATCCATAAGACGGCGCGCCGCCTCTATCATACAGGTAATAAACTGCTCTTCCGAAGCCCGTTTCAATTCTGCCTGCTGGCCTGTCATCATTGGTCGATCTTCCCTAACTCATTTCCGGCGCTCTTTTATAGCCGGATATTGATATAATTCGTCCTCAAATATGAACCAAATTATTAATTATGTCAATAAAGTTCATGTTTCCTTTTTTATAAAACTGCATTAAAAAACAAGCATCCCATCCGCTACAGAAAGATATGACCATGAAATTCTTCGTTGATACCGCCGATACCAATGATATCCGTGACTTAGCCGCAACCGGCCTGCTAGACGGCGTAACAACCAACCCCAGCCTGATCGCGAAAAGCGGCAAGCAGTTCATTCCCCTGATCGAAGAAATCTGCGGCCTTGTTTCCGGCCCGGTCAGTGCCGAAGTCGCCGCAACCGATTACGATACGATGATCAAGGAAGGCAAAAAGCTGGCAAAAATCGCGAAAAACATCGCGGTGAAAGTGCCTTTGACCCCTGCGGGCCTGAAAGTCTGCAAGGAATTGTCCGATGCGGGTACTATGGTCAATGTGACATTGTGTTTCTCCGCAGCGCAGGCGATTTTGGCCGCCAAAGCCGGTGCAACCTTTATTTCCCCGTTCGTCGGCCGTCTTGATGATCTGGGCCAGGATGGCTTGAACCTGATCGAAGAAATTGTGACGATCTATAATAACTACCCGGAATGGAACACGGAAATCCTGGTGGCATCTGTGCGTCACCCGATCCACATCACCGAATCCGCCAAAATGGGTGCCCATGTTGTCACCTGCCCCCCGGATGTTATCCGCAAGCTTTACAACCATCCGCTGACCGACAAAGGACTGGCAACCTTTGTAGAAGACTGGAAAAAAACAGGGCAGAGCATCCTTTAGTATCTCCTCTCCCGTCATCCCGGCGGAGGCCGGGATCCACCATTCAGCACGCGCCAACTGTTGGCAATAAAGCCCAGCCTATCCGTGGATCCCGGCCTCCGCCGGGATGACGTATAAATTATCTAAAATTTGACATTTCATAGCAAAATCATACATAAGATACGCATGGAAAAACTCCAAGGCACACTCTTCTGGACCATCATAATGTCGGAAACGATGCATGTATTTTGCTGCGTTATTCCGACGGTGATCAGTATTGTCAGCCTTCTGACCGGGGCCGTTGGGGCCGCGGCCCTTATGCCCGCCGGTATTCTGGTGCTCCATGAATTTATGCATCATTACGAAGTCCCGATGATAATTGTTTCCGGGGGCCTTCTGATTCTGGGCTGGGTTTTGCAGGGAATAAGCTACCGCATTGATTGCCACTCCACCGGCTGCGGCCACGGCCCGTGCAAGCCGAAAAAGAATATGTCGGTCTATGTACTGATCGGCGCAACAATTCTATTCATTTTCAATACCGCTATTTATTTACTGTTCCACACGCATCTGTCATAGGAGATCCGTTTATGAAACTGTCCAGCCTTACCTCTCTTTGGAAAAAAGCCTGCTTCCAGATCGAAGCGCGCGTCGCCTTTGTACCCCCCAGCGCGGGCGTGATGAAGGAGATGGAAAAAATGGGCTGGCGCTACGAAGCCACAGTGCTGCCCCTCACCACTTCTTTTTTCTACCATGGTGGCAGCCAGGTTCTAACGGCCGCTATTTCTCCCGATGGTGTTGGTATGGAGGAAGACGGGGTCCGCGAACGCTATAAGGCTGATTGCATCAAAGCGGCGGAAAAAGTCTATGGTCTGCGCTTAAATCCTTAAAAAACACTATAACTTACCAACCATTCCAAGGTACAATAAGGGTAACCGCTTCATCAGGGGAGCCCTATTCCATGTCCGATCCAAAATCCCAGTCCAAAGAGCCATTAACCGAAGCCGAGATTATTGCCTGGCTGGAGAAAAATCCGCTCTTCCTGCAGCGTCATCCCGAAGTGCTTGAATTTTTAAGCCCGCCCAAATCCGCCAGCGGCAAAGGCGTTGTGGATTTCCAGCATTATATGGTCAAGCGCCTGCGCGATGATAAAAATGAAATACTAGAAACCACGCGCGAGTTTGTTGAAAACAGCCGGGCAAATATGAACAATCTGGCCCGCATCCATAACGCCGTAATCATCCTGCTGGAAGCGCATAGCTTCGAAGATTTCATCCATACCATCACGATGGATTTCGCCGCCATGCTTGATGTTGATATCATCAGCCTGATTATTGAGACCGATGGCAGCCACATCCCGCAAATTAACACGCCCGGCGTGCGCATCGTCCTGCCCGGTACCGTCACCACATTGACCAAGGATAAGGCCATCGTCCTGCAATCCGATATTCGCGGGTATGAGGAAGTGTATGGCGGCGGCGCCACACTGGTCCGATCACAGGCTTTCGTCCGCCTCACCATTATGCCCGAAACACCACCGGCGCTTCTGGCTTTTGGCAGCCGCGATCCTGAGCTGTTCCAGTCCAGTCAGGCGACAGATCTCCTCAGCTTCCTTGGCAAGGTTATTGAACGCCGGTTCCGGTCATGGATCACAAACCCATAGCGTTCAAACCCATCACCCTGGAATCCTGCGCGCCGGATCTGGCCGACAGGTTGCTGCAATGGTACCAGTGGCTGAAGGTGGAAAAAAATATGTCACCGCATACGCTGCGCGCCTATATCCATGATGTATCGCAATTCGTTACCTTCCTCGCCAGCCATAATGCACACAGTATCAGTCTGAATAATCTATCCGACGCCAGCATCCGTGATTTCCGCGCGTGGATGTCGCGCCGCACGATGGAGGGGGCAAAATCCTCCACCCGCGCGCGCTCCCTTGCCGGGGTTAAAAATTTTCTCGCTTGGCTGGATAAGCAGGGCATCATGCATAATGCCGCCATCCATACGGTGCGCACACCGAAGAAAATGCATCGCCTGCCCCGTCCGCTGCATGAAAAGCAGGCCCAGACACTGCTGGACAGCACGGGCACGGAAAGCTGGCTGGAACTGCGCAACAAGGCGCTTTTCACGCTGCTCTATGGGTGCGGCCTGCGGATTGATGAAGCGCTGTCGCTGAACCTGCGCGACCTGCCCCGCGATGGCTTTATCCGTGTGATGGGCAAGGGGCGCAAAGAACGGCAAGTGCCTGTATTGACTATTGTTGAAACCACCCTCACCGCCTACCGTGCGTCCTGCCCGTTTGCAGAGACACCGGACCGCCCGCTTTTTATGGGGGAGCGCGGCAAACGCCTGAACCAAGGTGTTGTACAAAAATCATTGCGTGACCTGCGGATTTCAATGGGCCTGCCGGAAACCGCCACCCCGCATGCCCTGCGCCACAGCTTTGCCAGCCATTTATTACAGAACGGCGCCAATTTACGGGAGATCCAGGAATTACTGGGCCATGCTTCGCTGAGCACCACGCAGATCTATACCGAGATCAACGCCGCTGAACTTATGGCCATATACAAAAAAGCCCACCCGCGCGGGTAGGCTTTTTCATGATGTCTTTTTAATTGATTATGGCTTTGGCTGGTGCCGGGATTTTGTCGCCGTTAAATAGCTTCTGGCGATCAGGAAATCCTGGAAATCCAGAACCTCACCCACGACCTTTGCCCTATTGAACTGTTTATCTTCAAAAGAGGGTGGATTTGATTGCGGTGTTGCCGCCCAATCCATGATTGCATTGCTATATTCTTCGTCTCTGCGCTCTTCGTTAATGGCTCTAAAGCTGGCAGGGGGAACAAATACAGGGTGGGCAATTTCTAAAGCCCTGGATTGGTTTGTTTTCAGGTAATTATAAGCCTCTGAAAAATGGGCGTATGCAATCCCTTGACCTATAACGGTGCGCCCGTCGAGACTATCTCCCGCGAGAGCGAAAATCCAGACAAGGTTGTTATAGTCTTGGGAGGTGCCCTTAAAGCTTGAGCTGGCGGCTTTTTCAAAGACAGGTTTCAGTCCAGGGGACGTATGTTTATCGGTCATTTGTAACACTCCGGTTTGTGTGGTGAGTGCATGCCCTTATAAATATTGATTTTGCTTATGTCAAGAAAAACAAAAACTTTTATGTGTGCAGTGCACGCCCCGCCACGGCCAGGGCCGCCTCTTTCAAGGCTTCCTCCAGCGTCGGGTGGGCATGGCAGGTCCGGGCGATATCCTCCGCCGACGCGCCAAACTCCATGGCAATCACGGCTTCGGCGATCAATGTTCCCGCTTCCGCTCCAATGATATGAACCCCCAGAACCCGGTCGGATTTGGCATCCGCCAGTACCTTAACAAACCCGTCCGTCATATTCATGGCGCGCGCGCGGCCATTGGCAAGGAACGGGAACTTACCGACTTTATAGGCAACACCAGCTTCTTTTAACTGCTCTTCCGTCTGGCCCACGGCGGCGACTTCGGGCCAAGTATAGACTACGCCCGGGATTAAATTGTAATCAATATGGCCTGTCTGCCCGGCCAGCATTTCGGCTAAAATCACGCCTTCATCTTCGGCCTTGTGCGCCAGCATGGGACCTGCAATAACATCACCAATCGCATAAATGCCCGGCACATTGCTTTGGAAATGCGCGTCAACCTTCACACGACCCCGCTCATCCACCGCAACGCCGGCTTTATCAAGGCCAAGATTGGCGGTATAGGCTTTACGGCCCACAGCTACCAGAACGATATCGGATGACAATGTTTCGGCGGTACCGCCCGCGGCTGGCTCAATGACAACATCCACGCCCTTGGCGGATGATTTTGCACTTGTGACCTTTACGCCCAGTTTGAAATTCAAACCCTGTTTCTTCAGGATTTTCAGGGCTTCTTTGGACAGCTCCCCATCCATACCCGGCAGGATCCGGTCCAGATATTCAACAACCGTTACTTCCGCGCCCAGACGGCTCCAGACCGCGCCCATCTCAAGCCCGATCACGCCCCCGCCAATAACGGTCAGCTTTTTCGGCACCGCCGATAATGTCAGTGCGCCGGTCGATGATACGATTTTCTTTTCATCAATTTCGATACCGGGCAGTGATGACACATCGGAGCCCGTCGCAATAACGATATGTTTCGCGTTATAGGTCGTGCCGCCAACGCTGACCTTACCCGCGGCCGGAATGCTCGCCTCGCCCTTGATCCAGTCGATCTTGTTTTTCTTGAACAGGAACTCAACACCCTTGGTATTGGATTCAACAACACTGTCCTTGTGCCCCATCATGGCTTTAAGATCCAATTTCACGCCGGATACTTTCACGCCGAAAGCCCCCAGATGTTTTTCCGCTTCTTCAAATTTTTCCGAGGCCTGCAGCAGCGCCTTCGAAGGAATGCAGCCCACATTCAGGCATGTACCGCCCAGCGTATCGCGCTTCTCCACACAAGCTGTTTTCAGGCCCAACTGCGCTGCCCGTATCGCACAAACATACCCGCCCGGACCGGCACCGATAATAATTACGTCATATGATTTGTCAGCCATGGGATATGCCTCTGAGATTGTTGGATTTTAATCTGGGAATACCTTACTCCAAGCCGGACAAAAGGCAAAGACCACCGGAACAATTTCTTTTAAAAAATTAAAAATGTGGACCAAAATAATTAATTTTCATAATTTGGTTGACTCTTGTATAAGTTTTGCCTTATAAATGACAAACTTCACTGCGTAAGAAGAGCACTTGAGATTATGGCCATGACAAACGACCATACCCCACCTGCCCCCGGCGACCTGTCGCTGACAGCTGATTTTAATCAGCGCAGCACCGACGTCTGCGAAGTCGAGCTTAAATATCTCGTTGAAAACAATGACCCCCAAATCCTTCAGAACACCGCCACCTATTTCAAAAATAAAGGCTGGGTTTTATTTGAAACGGTAGACCGCCAGCTTCTCTCACGCCAGTTTGATACGGCAGATATGCTACTTAATAAACACGGCAAGAGCATCAGAAAACGCGGGAACTGCCAGAATAATGATATCAGCACCGTTACAACCCCCGATGTCTGCGTTAAAGCCGGTAAATCCATTGATGATAGCAATGCCGTACGGCGCGGGGAATATGAAGCCCGCACGCAAAGCTTCGAAGATAATAATTTCGATGCGCTACGCACCAAATATTCCAGAGATAAATATCCTGAACTTTACGAAGTCCTCGATATTATTGATCAAAACGGCGTGCAAGAACATTTCCGCATCGACTGCATGCGCAGCCGTTATTTAATTGAAATTCCTGAGAGTGAGCATGGCATTAAAGGCAAACGTTTTATTGCCGAGCTTGAAACAGATCGCGTTGTGTTTGTGACCAACGATGTGACGCTTCACAACAACCCGATTGTTATCGGGCTGGATCTTGAAGTTGAATCTGAAATGTTGACAAAACCCTGCGCCTATAACGATGATCGCACAAGTGCACCGCCTGTTTCCTCCCCCATGACAAGGGTAGAAGGCAATCAGTGTATGAGTGTTATGAACAAACATATCCTGATCGCCGGCGGCACTTATAATGCGGCCGCAGGAACAAAGAATGCTTTGTCGCCCAATATAATCAGCAAATCTGAACGCGGATTTATTTATAAGCAAGCGCTTCTTGATAAGCTGCAAATGCTGAGCTCACCGGAAGAATCACAGAGAATTCTTGAAAACTACACCGCCAAAGCGCAAAGATTCCATACGCTGGCCCATATTATACCGCCCGCTGATACAAGAATCATCCCTTTTCCTGTTCCCCAAGCCGCCTAAACCCTTCCTCTGGACAACCGCCCGCTCTTCCCGCAGAATAAAGGCTGTTTTTTACTAAAGAGCTTTTATGCCCCATAATCCTTTCGAGCAGATGCAAAAGACGGTTGATATCGTCAATACCAGTCCGCATCCCACCAACAAAATTGCCGCCACCGTTTTTGGCACCAATCTGGATGGCCGGCTTTATAGTGTCAGCCATACGAATTTCTGGCCCGCCCCCATCCTCAAAAATCTAGGTATGGATGTGCGTCTGGGCGGCGCGCAAGGCACACCGGGCAGCAGCAGTGGCACGATCCATGCCGAAACCGCCTGCATCCTCAGCACGAATTATTGCGATGGCGGCAGCATCTGCATCACCGATCCTTTCTGCCCCAACTGCGCCAAGAATATTGCCGAGGCAGGCATCAAGACGATCTATATCGACCATAAAGGCTTTGATAAGGATTTTGCCACGCGCCGCGCCGATCATTTCCAGACCATGTCGATGCAGATTTGTGAAAAGGCCGGTATCGCCATATATGAAATAAGACGGAAAGAACAGCGCCTGATCCCGATCCTTGAAATCCCAGCTGACTACAAACCGGAAGAGGACTGGCCCGTAGAAATTGAACGCCTGCCCCCGGATGCTGATTTTATTGAGTATATAGCGCAGAAAACAGGTCCGCATAAAATGGCGCTGGCCTGGGGCATCGATCGCCACGGCGTGCTTCACGGATTGATCGCGCGCGACCATCCCGCCATCGGCTATACCATGGAGCATGATGCAGACAGCATTCGCCATCCACCGGAAAATAAATACAGCCTGGTTTTGGAACCCCTCAACCGCCTGCTGATGAATGCGGCGCGGTTCGGGATTAATATCATTGATGAAAAAATTTATTGCTCGCTTGCCCCGACGGCGCGGGAGCAGGTGAATTTTGCAGGAGCCGCCTTGCGCACCCTGTATATCGGCAACCCGAACGAAGCCCGCGACGAAGCCGCCCTAAAGGCTCTAAAAACCATGCGGGAAGCGGGTATTCTTATTATTAAAACCCTGCCATAAAAAACCCCGGACTGAGCCGGGGGTTTTTATAGGCACTTATTATCCATTATGAAGGGCCGCCGCCGCGCGCGCAGGAGGCAAAGCCGGATGGCCTCTGCCACTCACCACAGCGTTGACCAGATCAACCGAAGCCGCCTGCATGCGTTGACGGGCATCCTCGATATGCAAGGCTGCGTCATTACGCAATGTTTCCTTGTTCTCGATCCTGATTCTGGCCTCTTCCATACGAAGAGCCAAAGCGTTAAGTTTCTCCGGACTGTCAAAACGCGCCGCTTCCGCTGCCTGCTGCGCCAGCTCCGTCATGATGAGAGCATTTTTCTGGGCCTGCTCAACGCTCTTGTCGAACTGCGCGACCAGTGATGATTGTTTGTAGATCCGAACCGCTTTCAAGGCCAGGGTCAGGGATTTATCCTGGCTTGCCACCTGACGACCGAGGTTGGATTCAATCGTTTCCTTGGTTTGCAAAAGCGTATCCCGCATATCTGTCAGAACCGTCGCCGTATCGTTCAAGGCTTCATTCCGGCAGATTTCAAGGTGCAGCAGGGTCTTGTCAAAAATGGCCGCCCATTCATTCCACTCACGTGTGCGCATCTGAACTTCCAACGGCCCGAGTGTATCATCATTTTCAATAGCCGGAATAACCTCATCACGTACACGCCGCAGGATTTCCCGGCCCGCGCCGATATCAAGCGCCGTATCGCTGAAGACCTGCGCGTTGGCACGGGCCATTTGTTCGATATCACGCAGTTCTGCTGGAATTTTTGCTGCCGCATTGGCAAGTTCACGACGGGCCTTTTTAATGTTCAGCACGCCTTCATGGGCGCTGGTCTCAATATCTATGACCAATTGGTCTTTTTCTGCATCTGTCAGTTGATGCAGATCTCCACCATTGGCTTTCTTTCCGAACAGACCTTTAAGACCGCATGACTTGACGGCCTCCGCGGTTTTTACAACAAGGCCTGTGCCCGCGCCCATTAACAATGCCAGCGGCGCGCCAAATCCTGTTGCCAGCGCCACACCGCCCGTTACAAAACCGGCTTTATGGGCCATGATAAATTTTCCGCCTTGCTTAACAACCTGCGCGCCTTTATTAAGGAGCATCTCGGCATGATCCACCATGCTTTCTGTATCAATCGCCTGCAAAGCCGTAACCGCGTCTTTCATCTGGCCGAACGCACCGCTTTCAGCACGCATTTTTACATTCAGCTCTTCGGATAATGTGCTCCAGACAGCCAGCGATGACTGGCCAAAGCTTAAGGCCTGTTCCATCTGCGGTGTCACAAAATCAATTGACGCGATCCGGGCATCCATCTGCGCCAAAACCTCTCCTGTGGCGGTCGCATAATCCGGGATATCCCATTGAACCTTGCCGCGCGGGCCGTTATCGTTGCTGCCGGTATCCGGCATAAGGCGCGTGGTCAAAACTGCTGTTGCCCCTGGGCCTGCTTCGTTGATTTTAGCCATATTTTTGGTCCTTTTTCTTAATTTGGATGATAGTTTTTACCATAATAATATGTATTATGCAAACTTAAACGGGAGAGGTTTCCCATTTTTTGATCTGATCTTCGACTTTTCCTTTAAAAACAGTCAATTCCCGCGCAAGAGGTTGTTTTTGTTTTCCATCCCATGCCGTCTCAAAAAAATCATAGAGCTCGTGGGTAATTTTCCCCGCCAGAAAATCGACTTCTAAAGCTTTTGTTTCTTCTTCAGACATCCCACCAACGAGGGCCGCCTGGGCAACCAGAGCCAAGCCTTTGGTATGTAAATCCTGAGGCGTTACTTTCCCCGCTACATGGCGCTTTTGCAGAGCGACGATTTGTGCCAGAAAATAGTGGAACTGCGCTTGCTGTGCAAAGTCAGCGACGATAGATTTTTCAGGAAGTTCGTCTGAGAGTTTATCGCGGACTGTTATCAGTTTTTTTAAAAACGATTGAACATGTAAATGAGGATGCGCTCCTGAATCAGAGGGATCACTACCAACAGATTTACCAAAAGTTACCAGAAGTGCCGCCGTACCGAAAATCTTATCATCCAAAGCACCTTTTGCTACAAATCGATATTGATAGCTTGCATTCAAAGCGGCTTGTGTCCTCTCCGCCTGCCTCAACGCTTCCCGAAAGATACTGCATAATTTTTTCTTTTCCACCCATTTATCAGGATCCGCCGCCACAGCGAGGTTGCGGTTCGTTGATAGAGTCGGCAGCAGAGTCTGACGGTCATTGCTCACATCACGTAACGCCATCCCCTTGGTTCCCGCCACAATCGCATAGGCCGCATCATCAAAGAATCCATCATCGGCATTATAGATTTTGCCGCAGGCGGCCGGGTAAGGCATGTCGGTATTCATATCACGCGGCTGCCCGGCCTCATCACAGACAAGATGCCAGTGCGGTGCCTCCGCGCGCGGGAAATTGGCATGCCGGTCAGGCACAGCCCCGATATTTTTTTGCGCGGCGCAGAATCCGGCGCAGGCATGCAGCGCATCGAACAGACAAGCTTCATTCAATAACGTCCTTTGCCGCCGTCCGGAAGCGGCATCACCCGCCCCAGACGCCGCGCCCATGCGCTCAAAACCGACCACGGTCCAAAGCTGCGTTACCGGATTGCGGGCAGCCTCTACCCAGGTTTGAAATACATTATTATCCGCCTGTGTCGCTACCCAGACATCGGTACAAAACGCTTCATGCGCCGGGCAATCAATGCCCCGCACGATATTCGTGAAGAAGTCGGGAACGGTCTTGCTGTAAGCAATAGACATGGGGTAGCCTTTCACCAATATTGAATTATGGCAAAAGATATACCCATTTTGTGGTTATTATGTCAAGAAATTTGACTTAAATATCCAAAATCAAGCGCTGCGGATCTTCGATCGCGTCTTTTACGCGGACCAGGAAGGTTACGGCTTCGCGCCCGTCAATAATGCGGTGATCATAGGACAGCGCCAGATACATCATCGGGCGCGCTTCAATTTTGCCATCGGGCATAACGATCGGGCGCTGCTGGATTTTGTGCATTCCTAAAATTCCGGATTGTGGTGTGTTGAGAATGGGTGTGGACATCAGGGAACCAAACGTACCACCATTCGTGATGGTAAAGGTTCCGCCCTGCAACTCATCCATGCCCAGCTTTCCGTCCTTGGCGCGTGTGCCGACACCGACAATGTCTTTTTCAATCTGCGCCATGGATTTGGTGTCGCAATCGCGAACGACCGGAACGATCAGGCCTTGTGGCGTGCTGACCGCAACACCCAGATCATAGTAGTTCTTGTAAACAATTTCGTCCCCATCAATGGAGGCGTTCACGGCAGGCAGCTCCTTCAGCGCGTTAACGCAAGCCTTCACAAAGAAGGACATGAAGCCCAGCTTCACGCCGTGCTTCTTCTCAAACGCATCCTTGTAATCATTACGCAGCGCCATAATCGCGCTCATATCCACTTCGTTGAAGGTGGTCAGCATGGCGGCTGTGTTTTGTGCTTCCTTCAGACGTGTAGCAATAACCTGACGCAGGCGTGTCATGCGCACGCGCTCTTCCCGGACGCTTGTGTCGCGGGCGGGTTGTGCAACCGGTGTCGGCGCTTTCGCGGATGGTTTTGCTTCCAGATGCTCAAGCACATCGCCTTTTGTTACACGGCCATCTTTACCGGAACCGGCAAGCTTGGATGTATCAACATTATTATCATCCGCAATCTTGCGTGCTGCAGGACCAGATTTCTTGTCATCCGTAGCCGCCGCTTTCGCAGGCGCGGGTGCCGCCGCCGCAGGGGCCGCTTCTTTCTTCGGCTCTGCTGCTTTTGGTTTTGTATCATTGGAGGCACCGGCGACACTGATTTCACCCAGCACTGCACCAACGGCGACATTCCCGCCCGCCTTCACTGTAATCTTTGTAATCACACCGGCTTGCGGTGCGTTCACTTCCAGCGTGACTTTATCGGTTTCCAGCTCAACAATCGGCTCATCGGCGGCAACGGTGTCGCCTTCCTTTTTCAGCCACTGGGCCACAGTCGCTTCGGAAACGGATTCACCAAGGGTGGGAACAACGATATTGGTCATGTAAAAGCACCTTTTAAAACTATGCGGACAACTTTGTATAATGTGTCCTTTTTGGCCCGTCAGGTCAATGGATTGTGCGGGTTTTACGAACGAATTTGATTTTCATAATTTTATTATGATGAAGTGAGAATAATCCCGACTATAAATGCGCCTGCAAGAAACCATCCAGTACATTGGCAACGTTGATTCCCACATCCTCGACCGCATAACCTCCCTCCATCACAAATAAGGTTGGCAGACGCAAAGAGGCAATCGCCGCACCCATGCGCAGATAATCCCCGCTCTCCAGCAGAAAACGCGAAATAGGATCTTTCTTATAAGTATCCACGCCCAGTGAAATCACCAGCGCATCTACCCCCACGGTAGAAATTTGTGCTAAAGCCTGCTGCAGCGTGCCTTCATAACTTGCGTAATCCGTACCAAAAGGCAGGACATAGTTTGTATTAAAACCCTCGCCCTTGCCGCGCCCGGTTTCCCCCGCATAACCCGCATAATAAGGATATTCATCCGACGGATCGGCATGGATGGAGATAAACAAGACATCATCCCGGTCATAGAAAATATCCTGCGTCCCGTTGCCATGGTGATAATCGACATCCAGAACGGCAACACGCTGCGCGCCCTTATTCAGAAACTCCTGCGCCGCCAGCGCCGCGTTATTGACGAAGCAATAACCCGAAGCCGCCGATTTGGTCGCATGGTGGCCCGGTGGACGGCACAAGGCAAAAGCAGACTGTGCTCCACCCGCCACCAGCCCCTGCGCCGTCAGCGCCACATAGGCGGACGTCTCGATTGCCTGCCAGCTGGTTGCTGTCAAAGGCACGGTGCCGTCGCCGGTGTAGTAGCCCACCTTGCCGTCAATATGCCGGGGAATCCCCATTCCGGGGTGCTGAACGTTGTAGGCGTAGGCAAAAACGTCGCCCACGCGCCCCTGCGCCGCCCACTCCGCGTGAGCCGTCTGCAGGAAGGAGATATAGGCAGGATTATGCAGCGCCAGAATTTTCTCCACAGCAAATGTCTCCGGTGCCTCAATAGCGCCTAAACCACGTGTTTTAAGGGCTTCCCGCACAAATAGCGCGCGATCCGGCTTCTCGAAACAATCGAGAATTTCGCCGCCTGTGGCCTCCTTGCGCGGTGTGTGGAGGAGATGTTTTTCAGTGTAAATTGTTTTCATGGCGCCGAGCATAGCGAAGTTTTTCGGGAAGGGTAATATTTTTTTATTGACACAGCTTTTTATTAATTTTAAGTTTTTTGCAATCTAAAAGGCCTAAACAGAGGTTAGGAACATGCTGGTTCATGCCAGGTACTAACTCCCTCTCCAAAAGATGCCGCGTAGAGCGTATTGTCTACAAGGCAGGCCCCAGGGGGCCGTAATCGTTCCAAGGAACGAAAATCGGCAAACACGACGGAAAAACCACGGTGGTTTCTCCGTTCTTTTGGAAAGGAATGGGCCTATGTTCGAGACAGTCACTGTCGTTGACTCTACTTATCCTGATTTTCGTGCGCTTGTAACCCAAGCCTACAATCAAATTATTCTCCCGAATTTTGAGAATAAAGAGCTTGATTCGATTGAGCAATTGATTGACATCCTGGATGGCAAAATCCCGGAAATGCGCACCGCTATTTCGATTATTGGCGAAAATCTGGACGATCCCGTACGCCGTAAGCTGCATGGCATTGCCGTTGATTACTACTATCCGCAACGTAACAGCGTGCATATGGCCTATGTCGCCAAACACCCGAAAAGTACGGCGCACGGATTAGCCGAAACCTTGCGCGATGCGCAGCGCATGGCTATGCAGAACTTTGCCACTGAACAAGGCGTGGATGCTCGGCCGACGATCCTGGAAACTCACGACCCTAGATTGGGCCGCGATGCCATGGCTACACGGCGTGTTGCCTATTTCAACCGTTTGGGTGCCCGTGAACTGGCCAAAGATATCGACTGGGTCCAGCCACCTGTGAATGAAGGCGAAGAAAGCTGCGACGATTACATGCTGATGTCCTATCCTGATGCCGATGGTAAGTATGCCGGCCCTGATGACGCGCTGGCGTTGCTGGAATCCCTTTATGAATATTCCTACGGCTACGGGTTTCAGGACCAGCCGGATTTCAAGCACTCCAAACGCCTGATCGATGCCTGGGAGGCAGCAATAGCCAAGCCCGCGCGAAAACCAGCAGCGAGAAAAGAAGCGTTTTCCTTTGCGCTCCAGCCTATGCTGGCTTAAAAAGCGCGCTGAACTAAAAATGAAAAAGCCGCCTCTTCAGGGCGGCTTTTTATAATTCAAGATAACAGAGCCCTATTTCAAGCTCAACGCCTCATCCACCAGCTGGGCCTGCTGCGCCTTGTGGCGGCTCATCAGGCCGGTGGCGGGGGATGCGGCTTCCGGGCGGCCGACATAGCGGGGACGGCCTGCCTTGTGCTTGGTCGCGACTAGCACGTCTTCCAGCTTCTCATGGACATAACCCCATGAGCCCATATTTTTCGGCTCTTCCTGGCACCAGACGATTTCGGCGTTGGGATATTGCGCCAGCTCCTCGCCCAGCGCGCGCGGCGCAAACGGATAGAGCTGCTCAAGCCGCAGGATCATGACATTGTTAATGCCACGGGCCCGGCGTTCCTCCAGTAGGTCGTAATAGACCTTGCCGGAACAGAGAACCACACGTTTGATCTTCTTCGCATCGGCCATCTTGGCACGGTCATCATCCCAAAGGAAGCGGTGGAACGTGCTTGTGCCCAGAAAGTCTTCTTTCGGCGATGTTGCCAGCTTGTGACGCAGAAGCGATTTCGGCGTCATGATAATCAACGGCTTGCGGAAGTCGCGTTTCATCTGGCGGCGCAAGATATGGAAGTAGCTGGCCGGTGTCGTGCAATTGGCAACCTGCCAGTTATCTTCCGCGGCGGATTGCAGGAAGCGCTCCATACGGGCGGAGGAATGCTCCGGCCCTTGCCCTTCATACCCATGCGGAAGAAGCATGGTCAGGCCGGACATACGCAACCATTTGGATTCGCCGGAGCTGATAAACTGGTCGATCAGCACCTGCGCCCCGTTGACGAAATCACCGAACTGCGCCTCCCAAAGCACCAGCGTCTTCGGATCGGCCAGTGTAAAGCCATATTCGAAGCCCAGAACGGCGGCTTCGGACAGCGGGCTGTCATACACCTGGAACTGGGATTGAGTCAGGCTGATATTCTGCAGCGGGATATATTTTTCTTCCGTGTTCTGATCATACATGATCGCATGACGGTGGGAGAACGTGCCCCGCCCGACATCCTGCCCCGAAAGGCGCACGCCAAAATTTTCTTCCAGCAGGGAGCCAAAAGCCAGAGCTTCAGCCGTTGCCCAGTCAAAGCCTTCCTCGCCGGAGAACATTTTCTTCTTTGCGTCAATCTGGCGCGCGATTTTGGAGTTGATTTCAAAATCCGCCGGGTAGGATGTGATGGCATTACCGACCATATCAAACATTTCCTGGCTGAGGGCCGTATTACCGCGACGCTCATCACCGGACGCGATTGTAAGACCCGTCCATGCGCCTTCAAGGAAGTCCGCCTTGTTTGGTTTAAAGCTGGTTGCGGCCTGATAGGCTTCCTCCAGATAGGCGGTGAATTCCTCCACCATACTTGTGGCTTCATCTTCCGTGATCACATTTTCGGCCACCAGGCGGGTGGAATATTGTTCGCGGGTTGTCGCCAGCGACCGGATGGTTTTGTACATTAAAGGCTGGGTAAAGGCCGGCTCATCCCCTTCATTGTGGCCGAAGCGGCGGTAGCAGAACATGTCAATAACGACATCGCGCTTGAATTCCTGACGGAATTCGGTGGCAAGGCGCGCCACATGAATAACCGCTTCCGGATCATCGCCGTTCACATGGAAGATCGGCGCGGACAGCATTTTCGCAACATCCGTGCAATACGGACCGGAGCGTCCGAATTTCGGCGCGGTCGTAAAACCAATCTGGTTGTTGATCACGATATGGATCGTGCCGCCCACGCGGTAACCCGGCAGCTCCGAAATCATCAATGTTTCCGCGGTCAGTCCCTGCCCCGCGAAGGCCGCATCACCATGCAACAACATCGGCATAACCTTGATCGAGTCAAAATCCTGACGCTGCATTTGCTTGGCGCGTACCTTGCCGATAACAACCGGGTTTACGGCTTCAAGGTGCGACGGGTTGGCGGTTAGTGACAGGTGAATTTTCTTACCATCGAAATCACGGTCGCTGGATGTACCCAGGTGATACTTAACATCGCCCGATCCTTGCACATCTTCCGGATTGGAAGAATTGCCCTGGAATTCGGAGAACATCGCCGTGAAGCTCTTGCCCATGATATTGGTCAGAACGTTCAAACGACCCCGGTGCGCCATACCGATAACAACTTCTTCAAGGCCCAGTTGCCCACCGCGCTTCAAGATCTGCTCAATCGCCGGAATCAATGTCTCGGACCCGTCAAGGCCAAAGCGTTTTGTACCCGGATATTTGACATGCAAAAATTTCTCGAATGTTTCGGCGGCGATCAGGCGTTGCAAAATCGCGCGCTTGCCATTGACGGTGAAATCGGTCTGGTTACGCGGCCCTTCGATACGCTCCTGGATCCATGATTTTTCCTTCGGATCGACAAGATGCAGGAATTCAACACCAATCGAACCGCAATAAGTTTCGCGCAAAATTGAAAGTATATCGCGCAGCGTCGCATATTCATGTCCCAGAACACCGTTCAGGAAAATCGGGCGATCGTAATCGGAGTCGGAAAAACCATAATGTGACGGCTCCAGCTCGGATAAAGAATGTGGTTCTTTCAAGCCCAGCGGATCGAGGTTCGACAGCAAATGCCCGCGCGCGCGGTAAGCGCGGATCAACATCAAGGCCTGCACCGAATCCAGTGTCGCGCGGCGTATATCGGCCGTTGTCGCCGGTGACGGGGATGTCGGCTGCGCCGGTGTTGATATCACTTCAACCGGAACAGAGCGCGGGCCATTGGCCACTTTCGCAAAGCCGTTCTGGTCATGGCGATTTTCCGCAGGCGTCCAGCTGGCACCGTGCATTTCGCGCAGGATGGCGACTTCGTTATCAGCCAAGCTATCGAAGAATGTCCGCCAGCTGCCGTCAACGGCGGTCGGGTTCATCAAATACTGGCCGTAAAGATGGGCAATATAATCTGCGTTGGCACCGGTCAGAAAGCTGAGATTACTCATCGGGATTTGGTCCTTAAAATGCTGTGGTTTCAGGATTTTTATACTCTGGATACTGTAAAAGTAAATAGTTTCTGATTTGCTAATAGAACATAGCTGCCAGCTATTACCGTAACGCCTGCTTCAGGTTGGTAATGGCCGCGTCTTCCGACACGCTGATATTTAAAAAAGTGTCTTTATTCTGGGACTTAGGGATAAGGAAGGACAAGAACCCGCGTTTTTCGGGGACCTCGTGATATTCGTCATACGCACCCGCCACCGCGTTGGCCACGGTCAGAAGCAGGCGTTTATAGTCCATAAGCTCCTGCTTTTTGCGCCTGGTCCGGAGAATCGCCAGTGCCTTGTCACAGTCAGACAGGACGGTCAGAGTGTGCTGTTCCCATTCTTCCCAATGCTTGTGATTGTCCAGAACAGCCTGACAGATCAACCGTGTCATGTGGGGAATACGGCCCGACGCGGCAAGATTTTTCAAGGTTTTTTCCAGCGCCTTGACTTCCAGCCTGTCATCATGCGCCGTATCGACATCATCGCTATGGCTGATGGACATGCCCACACGGTAGACGAGCGCAACGACAAAGCCGCGCTCCTCTTCCGTAAGATTGGGCAAGAACATCATGATGATTTCCCTTTAAGCCGCAATCGCTTTAACAACCGCATCGCCCAGTGTTGACGGGCTGTCGGATACAACGAAGCCCGCGGACTTCATCGCGGCAATCTTCGCTTCCGCTGTATCGTTACCGCCGGAGATAATCGCACCGGCATGCCCCATACGCTTGCCCTTCGGTGCGGTCACACCGGCAATAAAGCCCGCAATCGGCTTCTTGGTTTTCAGGGATTTGTAGAACTCTGCCGCTTCAATTTCGGCTGTACCACCGATTTCGCCGATCATGATAATCGCTTCGGTTTCCGGGTCCTTCATAAACATTTCCAGGCAATCGATAAAGTTTGTGCCGTTTACCGGATCACCGCCAATACCGATGCATGTTGTCTGGCCGAGGCCGACAGCACCGGTTTGCGCCACCGCTTCATAGGTCAGCGTACCGGAACGGGATACGATCCCGACCTTGCCGCGCTTGTGAATATGGCCGGGCATAATACCAATTTTGCACTCGCCCGGTGTAATAATGCCGGGGCAGTTCGGACCGATCAGACGGCTTTTAGAAGCCGACAGGCCGCGCTTTACACGCACCATATCCAGAACCGGAATACCTTCGGTAATACAAACGATCAGCGGGAATTCCGCATCAACCGCTTCCAAAATCGCATCGGCCGCGAACGGAGGCGGCACGTAAATCACGGTCGCATCAGCACCTGTCTTGTTACGGGCATCGGCAACCGTATCGAATACGGGCAGACCCAGATGTTGTGTGCCGCCCTTACCGGGTGTTACACCACCAACCATTTTCGTGCCGTAAGCAATGGCTTGTTCCGAATGAAACGTACCCTGCGCACCGGTAAAACCCTGGCAGATGACTTTTGTATTTTTATTGACTAATACTGACATTTTTACTTCCTCTAAATCCTATAAACTTACGCGGCTTTGGATGCTTTGTTGGTGGCTTCCACAACCTTCTTCGCGGCATCGCCCAAATTATCGGCGGCGATAATGGGCAGGCCTGAATTGGCAAGGATATCCTTGCCCTTCTGAACATTTGTACCTTCAAGGCGCACGACAAGCGGCACGCTGAGCGACACTTCTTTCGCCGCGGCAATGATGCCTTCGGCGATAATGTCACACTTCATGATACCACCGAAAATATTCACCAGAACGCCTTTGACATTCGGGTCAGACAGAATGATTTTAAAGGCAACCGTCACGCGCTCTTTCGTTGCGCCGCCGCCCACATCCAGGAAGTTTGCAGGCTGACCGCCATAAAGCTTGATGATATCCATCGTCGCCATCGCCAGACCCGCACCATTGACCATACAGCCAATATTGCCTTCCAGCGCCACGTAGGACAGCTCATTGTCCTTGGCAATTTTCTCTTTTTCGTCTTCTTCGGATTCATCACGCATTGACGCGACCAAAGGCTGACGGAACAAGGCGTTCTCATCGAAGTTCATTTTAGCATCCAACGCCATGACTTCGTTCTTGTCGGTGACAATCAATGGATTAATCTCGATAATCGCCGCATCCAGATCAACGAATGCTTTGTAAAGGGCATTGAAGAATTTCACCGCACTCTTGATCGCATCGCCTTCAAGGCCCAGCGCGTATGCCAGACGACGGCCATGGAAACCTTGCATGCCGGTTGCGGGATCGATGGATACATGTGTGATTTTTTCCGGGTGCGCTTCGGCAACTTCTTCGATATCCATACCGCCTTCGGTGGATACCATGAAGGTCACGCGGCTTGTCGCACGGTCAAGCACAACGGAGCAGTAATATTCTTTTTTGATATCGACACCGTCCGTGATGTACAGGCGTTCAACCTTCTTGCCTTCCGGTCCGGTTTGCTTGGTGACAAGCACCTGGCCGATCATCGCTTCCGCGGCAGCTTTAACATCATCCACGGTCTTGCACAGACGAACGCCGCCTTTGCCTTCCGGATTGTTTTTAAACCGGCCCGCACCGCGGCCACCGGCATGAATTTGGGACTTCACCACATAGAGCGGACCGGGCAGGGTTTTTGCCGCAGCGACCGCTTCTTCCACACTCATGGCAGCGATGCCTTTAGGCACGGACACACCATATTTTTCGAGCAGCGTTTTAGCCTGGTATTCATGGATATTCATAGATAAAGCCCCTTTAAATGACAGATAAGGCCCTCCTTTTTCAGGCGGGCCGGATTAGAGACTCTTTATGTAGCATTATTGTGCTGCTTTGCAAACCATCATTCAGCAGGATAGGCGTCAAAAAACGCCGCCTGCCTGCGCCGCAGAAGGATATAGGGCTCCGCAGAATCCGTTATAATGACGTGAATGTCACCAAACTTCAGGACAGAATATTCTGTCTCCTGCGTTTTTGAATTATGGGAAGAAAAAACAACCTCTGACGCCCGCCCCTCGGTGAAGAGTATATCCTCCACCAGCGCCATGGTTTGATTAACACTGTTGCGCGCCTCGGCCCCGATCAGAAGGGCGGAAGATAAAAGCCCACTGCCCGGCTTCACTTCATACGGGGCAATCTTGTCCATCGCATCCCCACTCATCGGTTTTAATACCGTGGCCGGTGCCTGCGCGGTATTGACGATGGTTTTATAATCAATCGCAACGATTTTAGTGTCCGCACTTAACCTGCCCAGATCCTTCAAAACCACGGTCTGTGCCCGGCCGTTTTTCTTCATAATGATATCTTGGATTGTCGCCGTATTCTTGCCCTGGCTATCCTTGACATAGGCCCCCAGCAGTGTGGCGGCAGAATTCTTGATATTCAGATCCTTTGTAGCGATTGTCGGTATGGTTTCCGCTTTTTTGGCCGCGGAAAGGTCACGCAAATCACGATAATGCTGCTGCAGCGGCGCTTGCGCTTTTTTGCTGGCCGTGCTGCGCTTTTTCCATTTTTTGATAGTCATTTCCTTCATCACCGGCGTATCGGGATTATTCGCGCTATACGGCTTTTCGGCATAGGCCGGTGCGGCCCCACACATGAGAACCATTAAACCGGCAATCATAAATTTTCTGGCAGCGGCCATAAAACTCTCTTCAAAAAAACGGGGGGGACAAATCCGGCTCACTATGGCGTTCCTACAGGCAAAAATCCAGCCCTTTTTTAAAAGCGCTGCCCCACAATCAGGTTATAGGTAATCTTCTGGTCTGCCCCCCATTCATAGGCCTTAAAGGGACTGGATTGCAGAACGCTGATATCATTCAAAATAAACAAATTCTCCGCATTCCGGGCGCTTTGCAGATATTTATAATAGGCCCGGGGCAGGAACCGGTGGAAATAGCTGCGCCGGATAATAACACTATGCTCCCCGTCTTCTATGACCCCTTCCAGCAGCCCGGTTTTGTACAAAGTTTTGGTTTCCGGTGTTTCATGGGTAACCGCCAGAATACCGCCGGGCTTAAGAACACGTTGTATCTCCTCAAACAAACGCTCCGAATCATCGACAAATTCCAGCACCCCGCCGGCAATGACAATGTCAAAGGATTGCGATTCACAAGGGAAATCCACGCGGCCGCCTTCGCAGTGATGAAGCTCATCCGCCACGCCCTTGGCCCGGCACAGGGCCAGCATGGCTTTCGACACATCCAGCCCGACAATATAGGTCTTCCCCGTCGCCCGGAACGGGGCCGCGCTCAACCCCGTGCCAATACCAATATCAAGTACACGCAGGGGCATGTCCGACGTTTCTGCCCTTGCCGCGACATAGGGCCACACGGCATTAAACAGAGTTTCCGGCACGCTATATCTATAATCGCGCAAGGACGCTTCATAGCCGGGGGCCCATTTGTCAAAAAAGCGCTGGGCCCGCGGTATTTTCTTCAAAAAACTCATAAATTCCTTTTAAAGACGTATGAAAAGTTTACACTGATGGTTTACCATGGTTTGGATTTGTTTTCGAGAAAAGGAATTTTTCATGCGCAAGGTTATTGTTTCTTCCCTTCTGATGCTCACCTTGTCTACCCCCGCTTTTGCGCAGGATAAAGACAGCTCCGCCATCACGCCGCAGGAAGGTCGCACCGTCCTTGCCATCAGTGCCACCGAAACCAAGGAAGTCCCGCAGGATCTTTTAATCACCTCCCTACGCTACGAAGCCGAAGGCAAGGATGCCAAAGCCGTGCAGAATGAGATTAACAACGCGATGAAAAAAGCCCTGGAAAAAGCCAAAGCCGTTCCCGGCCTGACCATCTTCACCGAACAATATTACGTTTATCCGCATGAGACATATGAACCCCGCCCGGCAAACGGCCAGCCGCAAAAAGTAAAAGAAAAAATCTGGCGCGGCAGCCAGTCGATTCAGATTCAGGGCAAGGATTCCGATGTGCTACTAACCCTTGTCGGACAGTTGCAGGATAGTGGCTTGCTGGTAAACAGCCTGACTTACACACTCTCCCCTGAAAAGGCGGAGGACATAAAAGACTCTCTGATCGAAGCCGCGCTAATCAAATTGAAAACCCGCGCGGAACGTGCCGCCAAAGCATTGGGCCATACCAAAACCGAACTGGTTGAGGTGAGTGTCGACAGTGCGCAGAATTTCGGGCACGCCCCGATGATGGCCCGCTCAATGGATATGGCGGGCGGGGCCATGGAAAAAGCCGCGGCCCCGATTGCGGAGCCCGGCAAAACCGAAATCAGCCTAAACGTCAGCGCCCGGGCATTGCTGAAACCTTAGGCTTGGCGACCTTTGCTACCTGTCATCCTCCCGCCCCTTTCCACTTGTCATCCTCCGCGAAAGCGGGGGACCCATAGAGCGTTCATTATTAGGGTTATGGATCCCCCGCTTTCGCGGAGGATGACAGAAGGCAGCATCACACTGATTTAATTCATAAAATTTTATATAAATTTATATCTCGCTCATCGCACCCATAAGCTTGGAGATAACGAAACGGGTAACCAAAAAATTAAAAAGAAGCCTTAGGGCTAAAACCTATTAATTCGCCGCGGCTCTATTTTAACCTTCAAATTTCCCTTATAACTCTATAAACTTAAGGGTAATGAAGGTTTGACCTCAATGACACAATTTAATACCAGCCTGCTGCGCGAAAAATTTACCATCAAGGAAACGATGCCATCGGACCTGATGGATAACGCGCCCGTCATTGCGCTCAGCAACCGTCTTGTCCTGCGTTTACAAACAACGCATAAAGTGGAAGGCGATACGCTGATTATCCGCGCCCAGAATATGCATAGCTGCGTCCGTATGGCCGCCCACCTTGCCAAGGATTTCCATGAAAGCGGACCTTTATTGAACCGTGTGCGCCCTTTTGACTGGCAACATGCCTATGAAATCATCACGCGCGGTTTTGAAAAAAAATGGAATCCCGATCGCTGGATCTCCATCTACCATAAAGGCCGCGTGATTTTTGAAGGAGGCGAAAAAAAGCGCCATCCGTTTCTCGATATCATTGAGCAATGCGATGCGCGCAACAAGGGCGATTATGATGCCGCCGTCAAGGTTGCCGAAGATGCGTTTATGCAGGCCGGAAAGCTTGTAAAAATCCATCACGATTCCAATGTCGCCATGATTATAAATGTGACGGATGAAGAATGTAAATGCGGTATCATCAACCGCGCCCCTAATCGTACAACCACCTTTAATTTCACCGCAAAACCAAAAGAGGACCGCCTTGTGCGCTTGTCCCAATGCCTGACCGCAGCCGCGGCTTTTCTGGAAGCGATACAACTTGCTTATTTCATAGGTATCACCAAACAACGATTATATTACGAACTTCTGGATTTGCACTCCCCGGAGGCCAAAAAGGCTGATGATGCTGCCCATAAGCTGGGGCGTCTTCGCGGAGCCGTAACGCAATTTGAAAAACTGCTTAGTGTAACCTACCGCCCCGAGCGCCCGGATTTCAGCGAGATGATTGATCACGCCGAACAATATGCGCGTAAAATTCTTGTCGCGGAAATTGAAAATCGGGACAAAGACCAGACACAAGGCAACTGGATCGGCTAGGTCGGCGCAGGCGTAACAAACGGTACGAGCGGCATAGATATCACAGGTTTTTCTTCCGCTACGACGGGAGGTGCCGTGACATCCTGAACGTTTTGCTGCAAGGCAACTTTCGCCTGCTGGTTTTTCTGGAATTCATACATCGCGCTGCCTTTGGCATAAGTCACAAGACCTGTTGCGCAATCTTCCATCGCCTCGGCTAGATGTGTCATCTGATCATCAAAGAAAATATCCGGCTTATGCGCCGACAATGCTGCATGCTTGGACGCGCCGCCCATCCAGTAACTGCGACCATTAAAAACAATCCCGTGCTCTTCGGCAATCGTGCAGACACGCGCCGCCGCTTTTCCACCACGCGCGGTAAGAAGCGATAACTCAAACGGCTGTTGCCCTTTCGGGAACTGCGCGTTCAGGGCGCTGATCTTGGCGAGTACCTTTGTAAAAGGCCCCGGTTCAATCGTATTGGCAAACTCGATGAATTCGCTCTCTTTATATTCCTCAAGAGTATGGGTACGGAAAAATAATTCACCACTTGATCCGAAGGCAACGGCATCACCGTCAACCCACAAGCGCAAAGGCTTGCCATCACGCACATACGCTTTGCCATGCTTAGGGATATTGATTGTTGCCGCCGCGATACCATTATCAGTCGCCGTTTGTACGTCGTTTTGATTCCGGCTGAGCAAAAGGTCGGTGCCGAATGTGTCGTGATCCTGCTGCGTCAACGCATTGCCGTTTGTCGCCATCCGAAACTCGACCATGCCCAGCCCGTTCAAATCAAGATTACGGAAGATGGGACGCGCCGTCGTGCTGTCATCCTTGCTGTAGATGCCCACTTCGACCAGCGGTTCACCGGCGGCCTTGTTCAGCTCCAGCGCAGCTTCGGCAAAATGCCAGAGCGGGCCTTTTTCTAAGCGGCGACCGCCAACGGCGGCATCAAGATCCTGCGCATAGTCCCCCCGGCAGCGCATATAATCAGTATAGGCAGCCACGCCCTTTTCCCGGAAAATTTTGTCCGCTTCTTCCAGATTCAGAAGAACGCGTGCGCTGAATAAAAAGCGAATATGACCGACTGGCCGTGGCATAATAAAAGTCCCCGTCATTATGAATATAACGGGGACTCTAATAAGAATTTATGAGGCTGGCAAGAAAAAAGCCTTATAGAATGTTTTCAATTGAAGCAGAATGAGCCGAAAATAGTGGTTTTTGAGAACCGGAGCGGAGTGTATTTAATATACACGAGCACCGGAAGCGCAGAAAACCGCTATTTGCAGGCCATTCGGCGATAATTGCAAATATTCTAAGCCACTAAACTCCGCAATACATAATGCAGAATCCCGCCATTATTAAAGTATTCCAGCTCATCCAGCGTGTCGATTCGGGCCAGAAGCGGCACTTGTTCCGATGTCCCGTTTTCACGCTTGATCGTCAGGATCAGCTGCGCGCGGGGCTTGGCTTTATCAACACCGGCAATATCAAATGTTTCTTTACCGGTCAGGTTCAAGCTCTTGCGTGTCATACCATCAATAAACTGCAGCGGCAGAACACCCATCCCGATCAGGTTGGAACGGTGGATCCGCTCAAAGCTCTCGGCGATAACGGCACGCACACCCAGAAGTGTCGTACCTTTAGCCGCCCAGTCACGGGAAGATCCTGTGCCATACTCTTTACCGGCAAATATAATCAGATCTTTGCCCGCTTCGATATATTTCATCGCCGCATCATAAATCGGCATTTGTTCCCCGGTCGGTATATATTTAGTCAGGCCGCCTTCGACATTATCCAGCATCTCATTCTTGATACGGATGTTCGCGAAGGTTCCGCGCATCATGACTTCGTGATTGCCACGGCGCGCGCCGTAGGAATTGAAATCAACCGGTGCCACGCCTTGCTCCATCAAATATTTACCGGCGGGAGAATCCTTCTTGATCGAACCGGCTGGCGAAATATGGTCGGTCGTCACGGAATCCGCAAATACCGCCAGACAATAAGCGCCGCTGATATTTTTTACGGGTGCCGGCTTCTTGTTCATATTGGCGAAATAAGGCGGGTTCTTGACGTATGTGGAATTTTCATCCCATTCATAAGTCTGGCCTTCGCCGACATTGATTGTCTGCCATTCCTGCGGCCCGACGAATACGTTGGCATAGCGTTCACGGAACATAGCGGGTGTCAGGGACGCATCCATTGTCTCCTGTATTTCCTTATTGGTTGGCCAAATGTCTTTAAGATAAACATCCTTACCATTCGTACCTTTACCCAACGGCTCATTCAGTAAATCTATTTTCATCGAACCCGCCAGCGCATAGGCAACAACCAGCGGCGGTGACGCCAGATAATTGGCTTTTACGTTCGGATTAATACGGCCTTCGAAATTCCGGTTGCCGGATAAAACGCCACAAACGGTCAAATCACCTTTTTCCACGGCCTCACGAATAGGATCGGGCAGCGGACCAGAGTTACCGATGCAAGTCATGCAACCATACCCAACCAGGTTAAATCCAATCGCGTCCAGATCATCCTGCAATTTGGCTTTTTCGAGGTAATCGGTAACAACCTGCGACCCGGGAGCCAGTGATGTTTTCACCCAGGGCTTGGATTTCAAGCCCAGCGCCCGCGCCTTACGCGCAACCAGACCGGCGGCAATCATCACGGACGGATTTGATGTATTGGTGCAGCTTGTGATCGCGGCAATCACAACATCGCCATCGGCAACGCTGTAATCCGTACCGGCCACCGCCTCACGATGTGTTTGCGTGGCACACATTTCTTCAGCGGACAACATGCCGCCTTCGGTCATCATGGCACCGGCAGCACCCTTTGGTGCCGCGCCGCGGACTTCCTGGATATAAGATTGGAAGGCAGCGGCCGCATGGCTCATGGCAATCCGGTCCTGCGGACGTTTTGGTCCAGCGATAGAGGATTCAACGCTGCCCAGATCCAGCGCCAGCGAGTCTGTAAATACAGGCTCAGACCCTTTTTCGCGCCACAAGCCCTGCTCCTTGGCATATTGTTCAACAAGCGCGACACGATGCGGATCACGGCCCGTGAATGACAGGTAACGGATTGTCTCCGCATCAATCGGGAAGAACCCGCATGTCGCACCATATTCCGGCGCCATGTTCGCAATCGTTGCGCGGTCCGCCAATGACAAACTATCCAGACCATCGCCGTAAAATTCAACAAACTTGCCAACAACGCCTTTTTTACGCAGCATCTGCGTAACCATCAGCACGAGGTCAGTCGCCGTTGTGCCTTCTTTCATCTGTCCGGTCAGTTTAAAACCGATGACTTCCGGGATCACCATGGAAATTGGTTGCCCCAGCATCGCCGCTTCGGCTTCAATACCACCAACCCCCCAACCCAGAACGGCAAGGCCATTCACCATAGTTGTGTGGGAGTCAGTTCCCACCAGCGTATCGGGATAAGCGACCGGCTTGCCATTCTTCTCATCCGCTTCAACCCAGATTGTTTGCGCCAGATATTCAACGTTCACCTGGTGACAGATACCCGTACCCGGCGGCACAACGCGGAAATTGCGGAAGGCCTGCTGGCCCCAGCGCAAAAACTCATAACGCTCACCGTTACGCTCAAATTCTTTTTCAACGTTCGCTTTAAAGGCACCGTCTGTACCAAATTCATCCACCATCACGGAGTGGTCGATCACAAGATCAACGGCGGCCAGCGGATTGATCTTTTCCGGATCACCGCCAAGACCACGCACCGCTTCACGCATCGCGGCGAGATCAACAACTGCCGGCACACCGGTAAAATCCTGCATCAACACGCGCGCGGGACGAAAAGCAATTTCATGTTCGGATGTTTTTGTCTGCATCCATGTCACAATGGCGCGCACATCGTCGGTGCTGACCGTACGATCATCTTCAAAGCGTAGCAAATTCTCCAGCAGTACTTTCAGCGAGAAAGGCAGCTTGGATAAATCACCCAGCGTCTTGGCCGCTTCCCGCAAGCTGAAATAATCATACTGCTTGCCATCAACGGTCAATGTTTTGCGTGTTTTGAGGGTATCGTGTCCGGTGGTCGTCATTATGAAGGTATCCTTTTGAATCTATGAGAAGAAGGGCCGAGAATTCGCCCGATGAAGAGTCTAGCACGTTCGATTAATAAAGGAAGTAGGTTAAAAGAGTATTACCGGAAGGGATTCAAGAATTTATACATAAACGTGAGAAGCGTTCTCATATAGCCAGCGTAATACGGGCACTATAGGCAGTGGCAACGTCTGCCGCCTTAATTATCTTCTCGTCGGCATATCCCGTCAGGGGGCGATGCCAATTGGCAATAAGCCGCCCTTCCTGCTGTGCCCTGTGACATTGTTTCCACGCCGCCTGCATCAGGGAACTGGCTGTGAGCGGATTTTTAGCTTGGCAGGCCTGGGCAAAGGCGTGGTGCAGATCACCAAAAAGCCGGGCCTGCAAGGGTGTCTGACGCGTCGGCTGGAATCCCTCCTTGATGCCCAATCGCGCAAAAAACTGCTTGAGGGGCTTTAAATGATACGCCCGGTCCGTAACCGTATCGGGATCAATCAGGACGGGATAGCCATCGGGAAAAGCCGCGGTTTTAATCGGTAGAACCCCAAAATTATAGGGATTTGTATCATAAAGCCTATAATCCTGAAGCACCATTAGAGGGGTTATTTGCCCCTCCATACGTTCACTCCATACCGTCATATCCCAATCTCCCATATCATAGGCCGGTAAATTGACACCCGGCAGGACATCGACCACATAGTTCCCGGCATTAAAGCGTACAAGCGGTTGAAGTATATGATCACTGCGTGCGGGGAAACTGCACGTATGAATTTTCTTTTCCGTCACACGCACCGCGCATCCGGCAAAATCAATAAAGGTCAGATACCCTTCATCATTCGTATGGATATACTCTCCTTCATCGGGAACAGGCAACATAAGCTGATCAAAAGCCTGGAAAATGAGGGCAAGGTCCTCTTCCCAGCTTTTATCATCAGATTTTATGATTTTTAAGAAATCCATAGGTGTATTTTTCATAAATTATGGAAAAAGTCAAGCTTCTCCGCCCTCCCCCTTGTAACCTGTCTTTTTCCCGCTATAAAAGACCGCATGACAAGTTTTTCCGGCCAGAACCTGACCTGCCAGCGTGGCGATACGATTGTGTTCGCGAAATTGTCTTTTCATGTCGGCGGGGGGCAGGTTTTGCTGCTTCACGGCGCGAATGGCAGTGGTAAGACCAGCCTGCTGCGCGTTATGGCCGGATTACTGCCGCCGCGCGCGGGGGCGCTGGACTGGCAAGGTGAGAAACCGCTGATCTACAGCCGCCACTGGATCGGCACTGCTAACCCGCTAAAGCCCGATCTGACGGTTGCCGAAAATTTGAATTTCTGGAGCCGCACAAGTGATACATCAATATCGGTAACCCCTGTCCTTGACCAGATGAATATGAGCGCCCTGTCTCATAAACTTGTCCGCCATTTATCCGCCGGGCAAAAACGCCGGGCAAATTTATGCCGCCTGCTTCTGTCCCCCCGGCCTTTATGGTTGCTGGATGAACCGGAAACGGGTCTTGATGCTGATAATGCACATCTTCTCCATGATCTTGTCACCGCCCATACGCAGCAAGGCGGAATTGCCGTGATCGCATCCCACCGTCGTGATTTATGGAGCACGGCGCAGATCTTGACGATGGAGGCCGCATGATTGGCGCGCTGGTCAAACGCGATATGCTGATCGGGATGCGTCATCCGGGACGCTCTTTGCTGGCTCCTGCCTTTTTCCTGATCGTGCTAACTTTATTTCCGCTGGCTCTGGGCCCGGATAATTATCTGCTGGCGCGCGCAGCACCGGGCTTGCTGATTGTCACGGCGTTGCTGGCCGGGCTTTTGTCACTGGAGCATCTATTCACCGCCGACCGTGATGACGACACACTCGATAGTTTGTTGGTCAGTGGCGCGCCCTTATCATTTTATGCGACCGGAAAAATTATCGTGCACTGGCTGCTGCAATCCCTGCCCCTGATTATTATCAGCCCGCTGATTGTTTTAATGATGGGATTGCCGTTTTCAATTATTGGCACGGTCATTATTATTCTTGTGCCTGTAACCTTGCTGCTGATCCTGATCGGGGCGATGGGGGTGGCGCTCAGCCTGGGTACGAAACAGGGCAGCGTCCTGCTGGCGCTTCTTATCCTGCCGCTTTACAGCCCGGTTTTGATTTTTGGGGCCGGGGCGCTGAACATGGCGCTGGATGGTCTTGAATACACACAACCGCTTTTACTGCTCTGGGCGTTGCTGGCGCTTTTCTTGCCCTCAAGCCCGCTGGTAATCGCCGCGATTTTGAAAGGACATGCGGAATGAATATTTTCACACATTTTGCCAATCCGACACGCTTCAAGCGTCTGGCCGTGCCTTTATCATGGGGCAGCGGTCTTGCCGCGCTCGTGCTTTTTGGCTGGGGCCTGTATCTGGCCTTGATCGCATCGCCTGCTGATTACCTGCAGAAAGACGCCGTGCGCATTATGTATGTGCATGTGCCCGCGGCGTGGAGTGCCATGATGGCTTACAGCTCACTGGCGGTTGCCGCCTTTATCTTCCTCGTCTGGAAACACACCCTCGCCGGTCTTTATATACGTGCCGTGGCACCCGTGGGGGCGGGCCTTACCCTCATATGCCTGATTACCGGGGCGTTATGGGGCAAGCCGACATGGGGGACGTGGTGGGTGTGGGATGCGCGCCTGACTTCCGTCCTCCTGCTGTTTTTCCTCTATGCCGGGATTATCGCGCTGGCCGATGCGTTTGAGAACCGGGAGAAAAGTTTACGCGCCGCCGCGTGGCTGTCCCTCATCGGCGCGGTTAATCTGCCCGTGATTAAATATTCCGTTATCTGGTGGAACACGTTGCACCAGCCGCCGAGTATCAGCAGCCTGGCCCGTATCGCCAATCCGGCCATTGATAAATCCATGCTGATTCCGCTGCTGGTTATGGCCAGCGCCTATGTAAGCCTGTTCATCCTGCTGGCAACCATTCGTCTTGGCAATGAAATCACCAGCCGCCGTTTGGAAACACGGGGAGCCGCATGACCGACCTGCCTTACATCATCGCGTCTTACGGCGTTACCATCATCATCCTGCTGGCGCTTGTTATCACAAGCTTCGCCCGCGCGCGCCATTTAAAGAAAAAGGAGGCGCAGCATGACGCGTAAGCAGCAGCGCCTTTACGCCGTACTCCTCATCCTTCTGGGTATCACTGTATCCGTAGCACTCGCGTTAACGGCGCTGCGCAGCAAGGTCACATATTTCTACACCCCGTCCGATATCGCCATCGAAAAACCGGCAAGCGACCGCCCGTTCCGTCTGGGCGGGATGGTGGAGACTGGCTCCCTCACCAAAGACGGGTTGAAAACAAATTTCACAATCACCGATTATAAAGCCAGCACCAAAGTCCGCTATGAAGGCATCGTGCCCAGCCTGTTCCGCGAAGGTCAGGGCGTCATTGCCACCGGGCACTTAAACGCCGACGGCACCTTCACCGCCGACCAGCTTCTGGCCAAGCATGATGAGAATTATATGCCACCGGAAGTCAAACGCGCGCTGGAAAGAAATAATCCATGATTATCGAGCTGGGACATTATGCGTTTATCCTCGCCTTGCTCTGCGCCGCGGTGCAGGCCGGAGCCGGGCTAAAAAATGACCCGTTCGCTTTCCGTGCCGCCAAGGCGCAAGGTATCTTATGCCTCTTCGCCTTCGTGACACTTATATACGCATATGTGACAACGGATTTAAGCGTCCTGAACGTCGCGCAGAACAGTCACTCTTATAAACCGTTGCTTTATAAAATCAGCGGCGCGTGGGGCAACCATGAAGGTTCCATGCTTCTATGGACCAGTTTTCTGGCGCTCTATGGCATGTTGATGTCCGGGCGCTTGTCTACGCGCGCGGTCGGCGTGCAAGGATTGCTGAGCTTTGGATTTATCGCCTTCACCTTGTTCGCGTCCAGCCCGTTCACGCGTCTGGCCCTGGCACCCATTGACGGTAACGACCTGAACCCCGTGCTGCAGGACCCGGCGCTGGCTTTCCATCCGCCGTTTTTATATGCGGGTTATCTTGGATTTTCTGTCGCATTTTCGGCGGCCGTTGCCGCGCTGCTTGACGGCGCAACGGGCAAAAACTGGGCGGCCAGCGTGAAGCCCTTTATCCTCTGGTCATGGACAACACTCAGTGCAGGTATCGCCCTTGGCTCCTTCTGGGCTTATTATGAATTGGGCTGGGGCGGCTGGTGGTTCTGGGACCCGGTGGAGAATGCCTCGCTTCTGCCTTGGCTTCTGGGCACCGCGCTTTTGCATTCGGTTATCGTCATGGAAAAGCGCGACGCGCTGCACCGCTGGAGCCTTCTGCTCGCCATCCTGACATTCAGCCTGGCGATGCTGGGTACCTTCCTTGTGCGCTCCGGTGTTCTGACTTCCGTTCATGCCTTTGCACTCGACCCGGCACGTGGGCTCATTATCCTGGCGCTGATTGTAATATTTACCGGCGGCGCGCTGATCCTGTATGGCCTGCGTGTTGCAAAAATTGAAGCCGCTGCGGTCTTCGCCCCGCTTAGTCGCGAAGGCGCGCTGGTCCTTAATAATTTATTTCTGTGCACGATGACGGCCACCGTTCTGACCGGTACATTTTATCCGCTGGTGATCACTGCGTTGCAGGCCGGGGATATTGCCGTCGGCCCGCCTTATTACCAGACGACCTTTATCCCGCTGGCCATTCCGCTCATCCTGCTGATGGCGGTGGGTCCGTTTCTGGGATGGAAGACTGCCGATCTGCGTGGTATTACGCAACGTTTGCAGACCGCCGGCCTTGCCACCGGCTTTATCCTGCTTGTCACCTTTATGATGCAGCCGCAATCATTGGCTCTGTCGCTGCTGGGTATTGGTTTGTCCGCATGGCTAGTATCGGGCACGCTGGCGCAATGGGCGCAGAATGCGGGACTTTACCGCAAAGATAAATCGCCACTTTGGCCGCGCCTGAAAAACATGCGGGCGGAGCAATGGTGCCTTGCCCTTACCCATGCCGGTCTTGGCATTGCGATTGCCGGGATGGTGGGCACAGGACTGTGGACCAAGGAAGACGTCAAAATTCTGAGGCCCGGCGAAACAATGAATGTCGGACGCTACACCGTAATCCTGCGCGACGTTACGCCGATTTTCGGTACGAATTACAGCGCGCTGCGCGCCACCATCACCGCCCATTCCGGCAGTGGCGAAGTGACATTAACGCCGGAGCAGCGCCATTACCCCGTCGCCCAGAAAAACACAACCGAAGCCGCCATCCACACCAATATCCGCGATGATATCTATGTGGTTCTTGGCGAACGCGATACAAAAAGCGGCGGTTGGGTTATTCATGCGTGGAGCCACCCCCTGATTGCATTTTTATGGTCCGGCTTTATCATTATGGTCCTTGGCGGATTGATTGGATTGAGAGAGAGAAAACATGCGTAATTTTATTCCCGTTATTATCTTTGTCGTACTGGTCGCCATTGCCGGTATCGCGATGATGCTGCCCAAAGCGGATAAACAAACATCCATGCCCCTGCCGGATTTTACGGTCAGTGGCTTAAGCGCCAAAGACCTGCCGCAAACCGGCACCTATATCCTGAACCTCTTCGCCAGCTGGTGTGTGCCGTGTGAGGCGGAGCATCCGGTGCTCATCAAGCTTGGTGAAACCGTGCCCGTCTACGGCGTCGCCTTTATGAATAAAAAGGATGATGTTGAGGCCTTCCTGACGCGCCTGGGCGACCCGTTCCGCAAATGGGGCTATGATGAAAAAGGTGCCGCCTCCATCGTTCTCGGTATACGCGGCGTTCCCACCACGTTGGTTATACGCGATGGCCAAATTATTTACCGCCATGAACAACCCTTGCTGGACAGTCACGTCGAAACCATTATCAAACCGCTTCTCGCCGAGCCCAAATCATGAGAGTCATCGTGCTTCTCCTTATCCTGATCTGTGCCAGCGCCCCGGCCTTTGCAACGATCCAACCGGCGGAGCGGATGGAACGCGCGGATCTCGATGCCCGCGCACAAAGACTTTACAAGGAAATGCGCTGCGTTGTTTGTCAAAGCCAGTCATTGGCCGACTCCCCCACGGAAATGGCCGCGGCCCAGCGCGCGCTGGTGCGTGAACGGCTTCTGGCGGGGGATAGTGACGATGCCATCCGGGCCCAAATGCGCGCGCTTTACGGTGATGCCGTTTTAATGAAGCCGCCCTTGCGCCTGGCAACCATAATATTGTGGTTTATGCCCTTGCTAATATTACTGGGCGGTGGGTTTCTCGCTTGGCGCATGATGAGAAAGGCGCATCCATGATCACAATTATTCTCTGCGGTTTATTATCGGCCTTTGTCTGCGCGTGGCTTGTCCATCCGCTGATGATGACAACGCAAACGCGGAAAAGCGGCATTATCATCATGGCGGCCGTGGCCGTTTTGGGCTTTGCGATTTACATCTTTATCGGTCATCCCGACCTGCCCGCACAACCGGCCTTGTTTGAAACGCAAGGCCCGCGCGCGGAAGAACGCGCCCTGACCGGGCAAGAACTGACCTTTATGCAGGCTCTGGCCGAGGACCCCACGGACATGGATATGATGCTGGCCTTGGGCAGCGTGCGGATTCAAGCAGGCCGCACCGATGACGCCATCGCCATCCTGAATGTCGCCGCAGCGCAGGACCCTAAAAATAATGATGTCAAGCTGGGCCTGGGTGCTGCCTATTACCGCAAGGGTATGCAGGCGTTAAGGGAGGATAATGATACAAACACGGCCCTGATGAATTTTGACCGCGCTCTGCAAGTGGCACCCAAAGACGCCATCTACCGCGAACACTTAATTACCGCCCGCCGGAAATTGATTGAAGATACGCCTTAGCGTCCTTCAGCCTTGCGGCAAATCTCTCCAACCCGCTCATATTCCTGCAGGGAATCCACCTGACCTTGATGCTTCTTCATATCCGCACTCATCAAAGGCTGGTATGCCTTGATGGCATTTGAAAGCTGCCGCATCAAGACTTCCTGATGCTTGGGAAGCTCTTCCACTGGAAAAGGACCACGGGCCTGTGTTTTATTGACAACCGCGCGGATGACCGTACCGATTTGCTGCGAATAACGATTGACGACTTCACGGTCGACTTTAACATGGCGCAATTCATGCGCCAGAATTTCATTCCGGCACACGCCCGGCGGAATTTCCCGGGCAATATAGATTTTGGGCTGCAATGTAATTGTGACTTTCACCGTGTCATACCAACTACACGCGATCCGCCCACCTATGACCATATGCCCCAGCGACGCTTCAATCTCAAGCTCCGGGCGATCATGGCGCAGACCGTTTGTCACCGTATCAACATTTGCGCCATAAGGATTAACCGTATCCGTCTTGACCTTCGTCAAATCCCGGTTCGACACATTAAAATCATACTGAATTTCTTTGGTAATCGGCGTAATGGAGATTTGCGGAGGCTTGGGCACCTTGCAAGGATTGGGTTGCACCACCGTCGCCGCCAACATCATCAGCCCCGAAGCCGCCGATAGATCAATTCCAAACATGCAGATTTCCGCCCTTTTCAGCCCCTAACATTACAATCATGCCATATATATATTAACAGACTGTTTCATTTATGATAACAATCAGGCAAGACATTGCAAGGAACAAGGATTCTCCCTCATGGATATTATCGCAAAACTGCTGCTTCTGGCTCTCGATATCTACACCTACATTATTATTGCCAGTGTTATTGTCAGCTGGCTGATCGCCTTTGAGGTTATCAATGTCCGGAATCAACAAGCCCGCAACCTTGTCCACCTGCTTGAAAAAGCGACCGAACCGGTTTTCCGCCCTTTGCGCAAATTCATCCCGCCGCTTGGCGGCATTGATATCACACCAATCATCGTGATCTTTGGTATTTATCTTCTAAAGCGCATTATCATTGAAATCTTCTTCGCCTTATGAGTGCGCCTATTATCATAAACGGTAAAGACAGGGCCGCCATATTGCGTGATAAAGTCGCGCAGGATGCCGCCGCACTGGAAAAATCCGGCATTACGCCGGGCCTTGCCGTTATCCTTATTGGTGAGGATCCGGCCAGTCATGTGTATGTACGGAATAAAATCACCGCCTGCGAAAAAACTGGCATCAAAAGTTATGAGCACCGCCTGCCCGCCGACGCCAGCGAAGCGGATCTGCTGCGACTGATTTCCGATCTTAATCATGATAAATATGTGCATGGTATTTTATTGCAATTACCGATTCCAGAACATCTCGATGAAAATAAAATGATCCTTGCCATCGACCCGGTGAAGGATGTTGACGGCCTGCACCCGATCAATGCCGGCAATCTTGTTGCGGGCCTGCCGTGTATGATCCCGTGCACGCCGCAGGGCAGCCTGTTGCTGATCAAGGAAATTCAAAAAGATCTTACCGGATTGCATGCCGTTGTTATTGGCCGATCACTTCTATTCGGGAAGCCGATGGCGCAATTATTACTGGCCGAAAACTGCACCGTGACGCAGTGCCATTCCAAAACCCGCGATCTTCCCGCGATCTGCCGTCAGGCTGACATTCTCATCGCCGCCGTCGGACGTAGTCAGATGGTCAAGGCCGACTGGGTGAAGGACGGCGCGATCGTCATCGATGTCGGCATCAACCGTATGGATGACGGTAAACTGACAGGCGACGTTGATTTTGACGCCGTGAAGGATAAATGCCGCGCCATCACCCCGGTTCCCGGCGGTGTTGGGCCGATGACGATTGCTTGTTTGCTTGCGAATACTGTTAAGGCTGCCAAAGCCCCATAAAAAAACGCTGCCTTGCCGGAGCAAAGCAGCGTTTCCCACACAATCTTAAAAATCTATTCGCCTTGCGCCTTGCTGAACCCAGCCACACCGTCAAATGTATGCAACATCACCGCCTTGGTAAAATTCATATTCGCCTCGTTCAGTTTTTGCATCAGCGCCAAAACTTCTGATGTCTTCACATGACCGCCCGCACCCATAAAGCGCAGACGCCAGTTATCGGCACAATATGTTCCCGGCTGACCATTGGGCCAGACTTTGGTGCCACGGTTTGAAATCATCGACAGCTTCAAGCCTTCCGGCGCACTGGCAATAATCTTGTTCGCCAGATCATCGGCGGAACCGTCCCAGTTCAAATTAATATCAACGCCCACACGCTCCTTCACCTCATCCACACGCGGCTTCAGTGGCGGCAGTGTAATCGGCTTCGCAGCTTTTGAATAATCAACCGCCTTGAGCACAGATGGTTTCTGGCCCAGACGCTCAATCACGGCCTTCGTGAATTCTTCGGTACCGACGCGCTTCTTGCTGGCACCTTCGCGGTAAATTTCACCGGTGTGAATGCCATCTTCAATGGTTTTCAGCCACGCATTATGAATGGCGGTCGCCACATCACCCTGCCCGATATGCACCAGCATCATCACCGCGCCCAGCAATAATCCCGACGGGTTGGCAATACCTTTACCGGCAATATCCGGGGCCGAGCCGTGAACCGCTTCAAACATCGCAAAATCAAGACCGATATTCGATGATCCACCGAGGCCAACGGAGCCCGTCACTTCGGATGCAATATCCGATACGATATCACCATACAAATTCGGCAGAACGATCACATCAAACATGCCCGGCTTGCTGGCAACCTTCGCCGCACCAATATCAATGATCATATGGTCTTGTTTGATATCCGGGTATTCCTTGCCGATCTCATCAAATACTTTATGAAACAAACCATCGGTCAGCTTCATGATATTATCTTTGGTCATGCAGGTGACTTTTTTACGGCCATTGGCTTTGGCGTATTCAAAGGCATAACGCACAATACGCTCTGTCCCCGGACGGCTAATCAGTTTCAGCGACGCCATAACATCCTGCGACTGGCGATATTCAATGCCGCCATATAAATCTTCTTCATTTTCGCGGACGATCACCAGATCCATGTCACCATGGGCGGTTTCCACGAACGGCGCATAGGCACTGCACGGGCGCACGTTGGCAAACATGCTTAAAGATTTGCGGACCGTCACGTTCAGGCTTTTGAAACCACCACCCTGCGGTGTTGTAATCGGTGCTTTCAGGAAAACTTTTGTTTTGCGCAGTGAGGCCCAGGAACTGTCCTCGATCCCGCTTTGCACGCCGCGTTCATATACGGCCATGCCAATCTCAATCTCTTCATAATCCAGACGCGCTTTGGCGGCGTCCAGAATACGCAGTGTCGCGTCCATAATTTCGGGGCCGATACCATCGCCGCGGGCGATAGTGATGGTTGTATTCTTTGTCATGATAAATGTCTCCGGTATGAAGAAAAAGAGGGATAGCGAGAGACACTATATAGTATTAAAGGTTAATTTTCTATTGCCGCCGCGCAGGCCAAAAACGAAGGACAAGATAACCCGCTACCGCCGACAATAAAGATCCCATAATCACCCCCATCCGGACATGCGCCTGAAACTCCACCCCGTCATAGGCCAGCTCGCCGATAAACAGCGACATGGTAAAACCAATACCGCATAGAAGCGATACGCCATAGAGCTGATGCCAGCGCACCTCCCCCGGTTTCGGGCACCAGCGCAGCAGGATCGCGAGCGCCAGCATAAGGAAAATACCAATCTGCTTGCCAAAGAACAAACCGCTGGCAATACCCAATGTCAAAGGATGGAACAGGTCAGATAAGCCCATCCCCGCCAAAGGCACGCCGGCATTGGCAAACGCAAAAAGCGGCAATATGCCAAACGCCACCCAAGGGTGAAGAACATGAATTAAATCCGCGCAGGGTTCGCGCTGATCCTTGGTACGGATCGGGATGAACAACGCCGTTGCCACACCCGCCAATGTCGCATGCACACCGGAATTCAGTACCGCCACCCATAATAACAGGCCCATAATTAAATACGGAACAAGCGATTGAACTTTCATACGGTTCATCGCGAACAATACAGCCACCGCAACAAAAGCCGCACCCATCGCTAAGAAATTAATGCCTTGCGAATACGCCACGGCAATAATCAGGATCGCACCCAGATCATCAATAACCGCAATGGCCGTCAAAAGAATTTTTAAATTCAGCGGGACACGCCGCCCGAGCAAAGACAAAACACCCAGTGAAAAGGCAATATCCGTTGCCGACGGAATGGCCCACCCCCGAATATTTTCAGGATAGCTGTGATTAAACGCCAGAAAAAGACCCGCGGGAACAACCATACCGCCAATCGCCGCCAATGTCGGCAAAAGGGCGCGCCGCTTGCTGGACAACTCCCCTTCAACTATTTCCCGCTTGATCTCAAGCCCGACAACGAAAAAGAAAATCGCCATCAACCCATCATTAATCCAGTGACGGCCGTGCAGATTATCAAAAATATAATTATAAGAGCCGACAAAACCCGAATTTGCCGCCAGCATCGCCAAAATCGCGGCAAATACCAGAACAATACCGCCTGCCGCCTCCAGCCGCAGAAATTCAACAGTCAGGGATGTGAATTTACGTCCAATTCTCTTCATGATTGTCTCGCACAAAATAAAAATGATGATTTTTTCTTGTATATGTTTTACCACAGATAGAGAAAAAAAAGAGGAAAATCGATGCTGACACAGGAATTTATCAGACAGAAACGCGACAAGAGCACACTCGCCGCCGCCGATATACAGGAATTTTGCGCCGGAATCGTCAAGGGCACCGTCAGCGAAGGCCAGATCGGGTCTTTCTGTATGGCCGTTTTCCTTAATGGGCTAACCCTTGATGAGCGCGTCGGACTGACGCTCGCCATGGCGAATTCCGGCATTCGTCTGGACTGGAGCAAGGAAAATCTCGATGGTCCGGTTCTCGATAAACATTCTACCGGCGGTGTTGGTGACAAGGTCAGCCTGATGCTGGCCCCCATCATCGCGGCGTGCGGTGGTTATGTTCCTATGATTTCCGGCCGGGGCCTTGGCCATACCGGCGGTACACTCGATAAAATGGATTCCATTCCCGGTTATGTGTCGCAGCCTGACCTCGACACGCTGCGTAAGGTCATTCACAGCACGGGTTGCGCCGTTATTGGCGCGACAAAAGATATCGCCCCGGCAGATAAAACTATGTATGGCGTGCGCGACGTCACCGCCACGGTGGAAAGTATTGATTTGATCACGGCCTCCATCCTGTCCAAAAAACTGGCGGCGGGCCTTGATGGTTTAATTCTGGATGTAAAATTCGGCACCGGCGCGTTTATGCAGGATTACAAGGATGCCAAAGCACTGGCGCAAAGCCTGGTGACCGTTTCAAACGGCGCGGACTTGCCTTGCCGCGCCCTGATGACCGATATGAATGAAATTCTGGGCACTACGGCAGGCAATGCGATTGAGGTTATTGAAGCTATTCAATTCCTGCGCAATGAAAATATTGACCGGCGCCTTTATGATATCACGATGAATTTATGTGCGGAGATGCTGGTACTTGGCAAACTCGCCGCGAACACGGAAGACGGGCTGAAAAAATGCGCTGCCGTTCTTGAAAATGGCAAGGCCGCCGCCCTGTTTGATAAAATGGTTGTAGAACTCGGCGGTCCCGCCAATATCTGCGATACCTATGACAAGCATCTGAAACTGGCCCCGGTCAAACGCGCCATTTACGCCAAGGAAAACGGCATCATCAGCGCGATTGATACACGTGCCGTTGGTATTTCGATTATCGAGCTGGGCGGCGGGCGTCGCGTGGCTGCGGATAAAATCGATCATGCCGTCGGTCTTGAGAAGATTGCCGCGCTTGGCACCGCAGTTGATACGAAAAACCAGCCGCTGGCCATTATGTATGCCAAAGATGCGGCAACCGCGGACAAGGCCGAAAGCCTCATCCGCGATGCCTTTACAATTGGTGGTACGGTAACCAAAGGACCGTCGGTTACTGAAATGATCAGCCTGTAATCTTCTCCCGGCTGCGTTTATAGACATAGATACCAAGAACCGATAACGCCATCGTCCAGATCACGGTCAGCGAGTCTGCGGCCTGCAATATCACGGGCGCATCTTCGGTACGAAACACCATAATATAAGTAATCGCCATCATCTGCGCCGTCCATGTAAACGCCATCAGATATCCAAAAGTCGGGCGCATGCGGCGTACATATAAATCCTCCGATACGACTTCGGTGCGTAGCGACTCATTGGTTTGCGTGATGGTGGTTTCCAGCTCCTTCAGCTGCAGCGCGGCCAGCGCTTCAGTATGACGGTTCGCTTCGGCAATCTGTTCTGCAGACAATACACCCGCAGTTAAGGCTTTATCCAGATCACCCAGTGCTTTGGAAGCGGTCTTTGCCGCCGGACTATCCACACCGCCCAGAACATTCGATAATATATTGACCAGGGCTGGAATTCCAATTTTTGATAGTAGTGATGAAATCATTTATCCCTCCAGCTGATAAAAAATATGTTTGCCGATAACTGCAACGGGTTTTTCATTCTGCGCCCAGTGCGGGGAAATGCCCGCCGCATGATAATGTGTTGCCTTCCCCGTCGGATCATCCAGCACACCATAAAGCGCCCGCCGCGCCACACGCAGCGCCGTGGCAAAATGTAGATCCTTATCATCCACCGATAATAATTTCCGGTAGTTGGGATCATCCTTGTTCCAGCAGCTAAACTGGTATGGTTTCTGGCAAACCTCAACAATCGTATTGCCCCACCAGTAACGGCCCTTGATCTTAGCAATCTGCACCCGGTTCAGGATAACGCACGCAACAGCCTGCATCCCTGCAGACCCCTCACCGCGCGCTTCGCCCCAGATGGTGCGGGCCAGCACATCGATCTCCAATGCTTTATTGAAATCTTCGGCGCTGATCGGTTTTGTATCTTTTGTGAATAGTGGAATTATTTTCTTCATAATATCATATCTCCTTTCGCGCGCTCGCCCCGGAGCGCTTCGGTTTTCATGGCCGTTGTGTCGAGCTTGGCTTCAATACGTAGCAGATGGCCGACAAGCCGGCTTTCCAGTTCCCGCATATCCGTGATGGAGGCGTAGTTCTTAGCAACCTCCAGCTTGAACGCCGCCAGCGCTTCGCGCATCTGCGCATTGCGCGTATCGAGCATGTCGCGCAGATGCGTGACCGCCAGCTCCGATTCCTTTTTTGTACGCCAGATCAGCCAGAACAGGCCGCCCAACGCCGGCAGATCAAACGCCGTGATCCACCAGAGCAGTTCATTTGAAAACATCATGTTAAACCTCAAAATCTGTTTTTGCCGTATGAAGGGAATGCACCCCCGTCCAGTTTTGCCGTCCGGTGAAACGATCATGGCGCAACCGCACGGGCTCAAGTGACAGTGCCCCGGCCACCGCATCCAGCCCGTCATCACGATTTCCCGATCGCCCGGGCCGCCATTCCTGCATCTCTGCAATGAAGGGTGTGCGGCGTACGGAGTCGTGCGCATAAAGCGCCCGCGCCGCCAGAACCGCATCAAATGCTTCAAGAATGCGGATATCCTTTGGCCGTGTGCTCGTAATCTCCCGCACCACGCAGGGCACGCGCGCCCCCGCCATTTCCCGCCGCAGGATAGCGGGCAGAAACTTACCAATACCGTTAATTTCCAGCGTCAAAGACGGAACATGATATTCCTGTGCCAACATCGCAATTTTCTTGCATTGCTGCGTCGCCTCATCATCGGTGCTATGAGGATCGGTTTTGATATAGCTGATATGATGAAGCCAGTAATTGCCTTCATTATCCGCATAGATAATCGCCAGCACGCTGCCATCCCCCTGCCCGCCAAAAGACGGATCCCACCACGCGCTGCAGGATACAATCTGCCGCCCTTCCAGATATAATGTCCGCATCTCCGCACTTTTATGCACCGCCCCGTCATAGAAACGCAGCGCCGCGGGATCCAGCCGCCCTTCGGCAATGTTTACCGGTTGCAGCATCATTTGCGACGCGAACCTGTTCGGGCCCGTTGCCTGCTTCATGCGCGCAATATCATCCGGTGTAAATCGTTCCGGCCACGCGCTGACCCCGCCTACATCCAGAACCGGCAGCATCAAGCGCCGAAATCCTTCCAGAAACGGTTTGTCCTCGCCCGTTTCCTTGCGCGCCACATCGGCGTAAATTGTGTACCAGCTATGCGGTGTGCCGATATAAAGAATGCTGCCCCCCTGCATCAGGACAAAATCAATCTCGCCCAGCCTTTCGCGCAGATCGCGGCGCTTGTCCGCCGTATCGCATGTATTGGGGACCTCCACATCATCACATATAATGACATCCGCCCGGCTGCCCGTCATATTGGCCGCCATCCCGCGCGCCAGCATCGACGGATCGCGCAGCTCCAACCGCCGCTTCACGGTAAAGCGGTCTGCGCCCCATTGATCCACCTGCTCCGGCTTTAAATGCGGGGTCAGGGGATGGCGCTCCAATATGCGTTTGACGTTCCGTACCATCTTCCGCGCCAGAATCATATCCGCCGCCAGCACGATAATCCGCAGATCCGGGTTGGTATATAAAAGCCACGCCGCAAACAAACCGGTAATGGTTGACTTCCCACTGGACCGAAAAGCCTGCAGCAGCAACCGTCGCTGCCCCGTCCGCCAAGACCCTTCCAGCCAGTCCGCCATGCAGAAATGCACGCCGGGCGTGACCTGCCCTTGCACCTTATTCCACAAGGATAGAAAGATTTTAAATGATACCGTATCATTCATGCTTATTCCTCCTCCTTATCCTCCCAATATTTGCTCAGCTCCTCTTCCGCCTCCTGCAGCATAGCGGACAGGACGATCTGATTATTATGATCTTCCGCCTGCGCATCCGGCAGGTCGGCCCACCGCGCGAGCTTCAGCAGCAGTTCGATATGCGCGACCGCCACCTTGCACGCGCTGTGATGTGCGGAAAATTCCTTTGCCGCTTCGGGAACGGGTTGTTCCGAGAAACGGTGATAGGATGTCAAGGCCTGCGCGATCGCATCGGGCAGGAACCTTGAAATCTGCTTCCGTGACAAATCTTCGATTTTTGTACTCATATATTGATCCTTACCCGGTAAATTTTGACACGATGTACCATTGACTGCCGTTTGACACGACGGTGATGGCGTCATATTGATCACTCAAGGGCTGACCATATTGATCCGGCCCCGAACCACCTTGTTCTGTGACTGTTACGGCATTGCCGGACATATCGATTTTCTTGATCGTTATACTACGCCCTGCCGCTTTTGCCGCATTGGCCGGTGGCAGCTGCGCCGTCACCGCCCCGCCATAAGATGAAATCAGATAAGTGTCCACCGCCATATCGATCTGGTACGTGCCGGTCGTATCCGCAAAACGTGTATTACCCGCCAGACGGTTGGATGATGTGACATACCATCCCGCCCCGTTTGATATGATTGTGGCATAATCATTATATCCGCCCAGCTGCAACGCATTGCCGTCCGGCCCGTCAGCGCCATCTTCGGTGATCATGACAATGTTGGATGTCGAATCCGTCTTTTTGATTGTCATCTCCACCCCCGGCGCATCGGCGGCAGCGGGTAGCTCAATCGTAATCGCCCCGCTGGTCGCGTTCACAAGATGCACGGAATGCGACAAATCAAGGCTGGTCGTCCCCGGCGTGTCGATAAACTCCGTGTCAAAGCGCATCAATGTCGCCTTCAGATCCGTGACACTGGTTTTACGCAGCGTGTTTTTATCAGGATACCCGGCATTGAGTGCATTGTAATTCCCACCAGACAGATCCCAGATCGCCGCGCCGTCACTCATGGATGTTAAATTGACAATCACCGTTTCCTCCGACCCGGCATCCAATTTAACATTCGGCACACCATTACTTGATTCCGTCAGAAGATTGACAATCAATGTCTTGTTGCTGCCCGCACCAATACGGAAACACGCCTGCGCTGTATCCCCATTTACGTTAGATTCGCAATCGGTAAAGGCATTATTGAATGAGCCTTCCTCCACATAAAAACCGCAACCGCTTGTGGGCGCTCCCTTTGAATAAACGCGCACCATATTAAAACGGTTGGCATTGGGGGTATCGCCGCCGCCGCTGCGCTTCAGATAGACGCCATGAATTTGCGGCTGCTCGACCAGAACACGGCTGAAATTATTCCAGTAGGTGGGCTTGTTACTGTCATCATAACCATCGAGCTGGATTCCGATATCCGCGCCGATAATGCTTACATCGCTGATATTATTCTGCACGCACGCGGCATCGTCACCATACAGGCTGATTCCGATGGCACCACCTTGAATCTGCAGCGCGCTGATCCGGGCAAAGCCGTTGGGCAGCTCAATCGCATTAAATTGATTCGACTGGCATTTGATTACGGAAGCATGCCCCGCCCCGAACAAGGCCTGCGCCCCGCCGACACGTAACGGCGCAGTGATCAAAAACTGCCCTTCCGGTATAAAAATATTGTAATAGGCCGATAATGCCTGCTGTATCGCCAACGTATCATCGGTCAGGCTATCACCCACCGCGCCAAAATCCTTGATGGAAATCAGGTCACCGTATTTATCCGTGCTGGTGCGTGTTACCGCACCCGTGCCGCTGGCCGTAAAATCGGGGGCCGCCATCGAGCCTTCCAACGACACGGCCTGCGGATTGCCGTCTTCATCAAAGCCGAGCGCTTTATTCGCGCGCTGCGCCTTTGTCGGAAGAATGATGTTTGCGGGCGCTTCGTCATCGCTATAGCGGAGCATACCATCTTGCTGGCGACTGACCTGCTGCAGGGCGGCGGCAAAAAAATCTAGTTCATTATTAATCGCCCGCGCAGAAAAATCTCCGCCCTCGATAAAATCGGTCATACGCTCAAGCGGCATGCGGCGCTCCAGCATGACGACAATATTTTCCGCCGGTGCGGTATCAAATGTAACCGTACCGCCCGCCGTTTCACCGGCACCGTCAATGTCAAACCCACCAACCTGCTCCGCCCCGTTGAAATAGACGACCAGATCTTCACTGGCAAAAATCGGAAACGGATACGAAAACACGGTTTGCGTGCCATTGGCCAGGTAACGCACAAGCGGGGTTACAGCGGGCATTTTGATATGCTCGGTCGTCATTATATTCTCCTTTGGTGTAAGACAATAAAAAAGCCGCCCTTCGCAAGACGGTCCTAAAAACAAAATTTTATATAAATTACAGATAGATAGATATTGGCCCCCGAAAAATGCAGGGCCCATTTTAAAATTTGCAAAAATCCAAAAGCTTCCCTACGATAAGTTTATAAAAAATTATAAAAACAGGGACAATCATGACATCAAAAAACTACAACCCCGCCTATAGTCTAGGACTCGAGCTTATCGAAGCGCTCCAGGATTCCACATTAACAGATGGGCAGGCCCGCAATATCTGCCGCGCCTATATGGCGGGCAATGCCACGCTTACCGCCCGCAATGAAAATGAGGAAAGCGCCCTTGATTGCCTTTCCTATCGGGGCTTCACGAGAGCCATCGAATATTTTCTCGATACCGTCATCGAAAAAAACCTGATACCGCCGGTCATGCTGCAGGATCTGATTCTGGAAGCTTTATGCATTGCCGAAGGTACAGAAACACGCATAAAGCTGAACAAGTACGAAGCAGGCGTGCACAGCAAGATCCTTAAAGATAACTACCCGTATTTCGAAAGCGAAATTGCCGCCGCGAATATTATTAACCTTATCAAACATGGCCCGGTTATTTCCGAAGGCATGGATGAAGAAGTCGCGCTGTGCCACCAGGTGCAAACCTTACTCCCGCAAGCCGATCTTGAATATCGCGATAATAGCGGCTATAGCGCTTTTGACTGGGCGGCCGCCAATAATTATTCATTGGTTTTCACCATGATGGCGGACTCTCAGCGCAAATCAACCGCGGAAGAGGGAAAAACCCTGTCAAAACTATTACGCAAGGCCGCATCCTATTACCCGGACGACAGTATAAATAGCGCTATTAAAAGCGCGCTCGGACAAGTCAGGCAGGGGCCCGCTCCGCGATATGAAAGCAGCCATTTTTCAACCTTGAAACCGGAAATGTCATAGCTATGATCAAATCTCGACCGGCTTCACCAGTGACCGAGAAAGCATGTAATTCACCATTGCTGAGAGCCCTGCGCGTTCCGAATCAGAAGGATGAGGATGTGCAGGACCTGTGCAAGGCCTTCATAGAAACCGGAACCGATATCATGGCATGCGACGAACACGGATCGAATGCGCTCCACTGGGCCGTTGCGCAGGATTATGCACAAACAGCTTATTTTCTCATACAAGTTTTGTCGGATCGCGCCGTGAATAGTAATTTCGTGCCTTTCTTCAAAATCATCGAAACTTTCCGTGAAGCGGCGCAGATAACATCATCACCTCACATGGAAAATTACCTGATCGCGGCCGAAACCATCACGGATCAGAACCGGTCCGAGCGCGTGCGCACCACAGGCTATAAACGCGCTCCCAATTAATAACCGGCGGCGATACGACTTAGATTCTGCTGCTCCTCCAGCTGCGATCTTTGCAGGACATTGATGCGCTGCTGCGCGTTCAGATCCTGCGACAAAGCGTTCAGGCGCAGATTATCCATACGCTCCCGCGTTGTTTTTTCATCTTCGCTTTCATCAAACAACCCCAGCAAAACGGCCTGTGCCGATCCGCCGTCACCGGTGGCTAACCCTTGTGCTCCGAAAGAAACACGTTGGCGCGCGACGGCACGGCGCAGCGCGGCCTGACGCTGCTGCTCGCCGGCGGCGGAATCAGCGGCGATTTTTTGCTGCTCCAGCGCGGATCGTTCCTGCTGGTCCAGAAAATTGGCGGCTTGTTGCTGCTTTAACTGCTGCATCGCCAGGTTTTGCTGCGCCTTGTAGTTATCGCCGGTGCTGTCGCCGAGCCCGTTACTCAGGCTTTTTAAAGTAGAGGCGGCGGCACTGACAGTTGTCAACGCCGTGGACAGAGAGCCGAGGCCCGAAACAACAGATGACATTGAACCCATAATTATTTCCTTTCAGTTGATAATGTTTTGACTTAATCGCTGGCTTTTAATGATGTCAGAACCGCCAGCAGCGTAAAGGGCAAGGGCATGGATTGCTCAATCCGCCATAAAGCCCGGTCCGGTTTTGATTGCCATCCCAAAGCACGCACGCGTATATCGCCACTGACCAGAGGCGGCGGCGCATCCAGAACAAGCGCCTCACCATAGTTACGCAACGAAATATCCCGCAAACCGCGACCCAGATCCAGACGCAAGGCCGCCGTTTGTTCGATACGAAACACGGCTTCAACAAGCCGTACCGCGCGCGCCGTTCCGCTACCATCCATCGCACTGGGAGGCAATGGTTCGATAATATGCGTGTAAGCCAAGCCGATCTGAACTTCTGCGGCGGGCACTTCCAGCATGATTTGCCCGTCAATGACCATCTGGTCATCCTGCACAATGCCATCGGCAACGACGGAAACAATTTTACCTTCCAGATGGTCAAGGCCCGACCATTCATCGGCGGGTGTTTCCGCCGTGCCGGTCAAGGCCGCATCCAGATTAAGATCCCTGTCAAATTGTTCAATCGTAAATACGCCGTCACGCTCAACCAGAAGATAGACATCATCCCCGACCACGGTCACCGCGCGCGCCAGACCTTGCGTTTCATGCAGGGTCCAAGCCGCCACTGATTCCGACCGGAATACGGTGAGCGTGGCAAAACGTCCATCATCGCGCACAACGAATAAAAGGCGCTGGCGCTGGTCAAAATCCATATCAACGGGTGTTGGCAATATATGGCGCGATACAAGGGCAAGATCGGTAACTTGATAAGCCTGCTCCAGATCGGTATAGAGAAATTCCTGAATCTGCTCGCCATTACGCGCAACGAATAATGTCGCACCATCAACATTCACGGGCTGGATATAACGCTCCACCACTGAACCGATTCTTGTTTGCCGCCGGATCTGCACCGTGGCAGGAGTTAGCGGATCGCCGGTGACCATCCATTCGGCACCGCTTGTAAAAACCTGCAAATGCCGCCCGGAGACAATACCGCGAATAGCATTGACCTGATCCGACAGGATTGAAAATTCAATCGCTTCATCATCGAGTCCTGTACCCAAGTCAAAATTGAACAGATCACCGCTGCGCGAAAACCATAAACGGTTGGGCAGATCCCGCGATCCGCCCAGAACCAAACGGTCCTGGTGAAACGCCACCGATACGGGATAGCCGCGCGCAGGGGAAAAGGCCTGCTCCTGCCAGTCAACGGTCGCACTGGTCCCGGACAATGTTTCGATAACGGTGACGGTTACAACGGTGGGCGAGTCGTAAGAGGTAACTTCGACTTCCTTCCCGCCTACGCGCAATCGTACACCATCATGGCCCGCGTCAAAAACACTGGCGGAGGCGGTTAATGTGATGCTGCCGCTTGTCCCGCTGGGGGTTAAGGTTACATCCGCATCGGCGAATTTATAATAAGGCTGCGCAATGACATTGCCATCGCTGATAAATGCCCAGTCCACCAGACTCCAAACATCACCGGCATTGCGGGTCAGTTTTTTCGGCGGCACATCGGGATGAACCATAAGCAGCGTATCCGCGCTTTGTGTCCAGACCAGCTGCGCAATCTGTGTCTCCGTCCAGGGCGCTTCCAACGTTGTCTGGTAAACACCGCTGACATACACATCGATCTGCTCATCGGTCAGGACCAGCAGATAGGTTTGCTGCGTACTGAATTCAAACGAAATCAGGCGGCCATTACCCGCCGCCGTATCGATATAACGCAAGCCCGAACGTCGTGTGACACCGCCCGTGGGCTGGATAAAGACATTGCGTAATGTCAGCGCACCATTTTCATAGGCGCGCAGATCGCTGCGCCCCAGCAAAGTCCGCGACACTTCACCAGCTGTGAAGGTCGTTTTCAGTTGGTTAATATTCGGCATTAGTCGATCCTTGCGTTAATCAGGGAAAAATCTTCAATACGGGTTGGCGTGTCCTGCTGCGCGTCGATCTGGCGGGCGCGGCTGAATTCAATTTCGGCCAGACGGAACATCGCTTCGGCACGCGATGTCCCTTCGGTTACCGGGATACAAAATTCCGCAGCCAGCCGCGCAATCAGCACAGAGTCGAAATAAGGTGGAAATTCTTCTTCCGCCGGGCGGAAAATATAACTCAGCATAACGCTGTCCGCGTCGGTATGAAGCGCATTGCGCGCGATGCGAAAATTAAGCCCCCGTCCACGGCCACCCGTCCCGGCAGAAATCGCGCGCAGGAAATCATTCGGCAACGCAAACGCATAATTATAATCGGCCAGCGGCGGCGTTTCCAGCTGCACCAGGGCCACCTGCCCCATCGCAAAGCTCCAGCTATAGGATGACAGCAGCGCATCGCGCACGGGCGCAAACAACGCACCGGCGATTTCGGATTCGGCCGTGCCATCTTCGAAAGATTCAATCGGGGCGGCACCAATACGGATCAACGCCCGGCTGGCCAGCGCCACATCAGATAAGGACATGGGATTACCTCTACATAATAAAAAATGAAAAATAAAAAGTGATGCGGTTCCCGAAAGGGGGATAACGGGAACCGCATCCATTGACACAGACGAAAGGATTAGGAGTAAACCGTAATTCCTACGGCGGTGCCGTTATTGCTCGTCACGATGTAAAACTTCGTGGACGGTGTGCCGTCTGTGTCAATATTGATGATCATCAGATCGTTGACGCGCAGCATATCCACCGCACTATTAAAATAGCCGCCGGTTGTAATTGCCGATGAATCGTCAACACTGGTGTAGTGCCAGAGCGTAAAGTTATTCGCATATGCCAGAACGCTGAGGTTAGATGCTGTAAAAGCCATGATAGTCTCCTGTTATATAAAAATGAAAATGGATGTGAAAAAGGCCAGACACCCTTGCTCAGGGCATCTGGCCGTTATTCAAGGACCTAGTCCGGTGTTTCGTCACACTTGATTTCAACAACACCGGCTGAGTCGATCAGGGCAGCGCCCTGGCTCATCATGTTATTGACGAAGTGTGCCGCGCGGTCGCCGTGCCATGAGATATCGGTCTGGACATCAGAACCGGCAGCATGACCGACGGCCGTTTTGTGATACCAGAAGCAGGAGCGTATATCGCTGGCAACCGGTAGACCGGAATGCGGCATCCACAATGTGCCCAGCCAGCGTTTGGCTTGTGTCACATTACCAAATGGCAATTCGGTCGGGCCGACATAGTCGGAGCTGGAGAACTCATCAATCTGCAGCAACTGGCTCCATTGTTTCCAACCGACGATGGCATAACGCTCGCCATCATCGGGTACATCGGCGTTACCCAGCTTTTCAAACGCTTCCATGACTTTGGTCAGGGTTAGGCCGACGTTACTATCGGCAATTTCCTGCCCACCGGAAACGGTTGCCAGCGCCGTGATGATCAGATCATCGGTTTTGCGGCCCAGCGCATAGGCACCGGCATTGGCAATCACCTGGCGCTCATTGATATTCACTTTGAGCTCGGACAATTTGTCGACCCAGTCACCGGCATAGTAATCCTGCAACGTGGCTTCGACCGTGGTATGGGCCAGGTTCATCACCGGCACCATGCCATGTGCGGATTTGGTGGAGGCCGTACCCTTGCCAACCTTTTGAAAGACGGCGGTAGAGCCATTGATGTTATTAATTGTGCGGACAGAGTTACGCAGTTTTGAACCCTGGCGCTGATAGGCTTCGTGCACTTCGCTCTGGAACTGCTTGATAAAAGCTTGGTCTATAGACGTGGACATGATTATACCTCTTCATGTGTTGATGTTGAAATGTGATAGCGCCCGCAGGTTGTCGTTCGTCACGGCCAGCCAAGCTGCCTTAAAAAGAACAAGCGGCAGGCGGCTTTCGCCGTTGTCTGCCGCTTGCCAAGGTCTCCCGTTAGAGAAACAAAAACACCCAGACCGCGGACGCAGCTTGGGTGTTTACGATTCTATACTAGGAATTAATTCCTACACTGTCAATCTATTTTTTCCACTTTTGATTTGTTTGTAATTTATTAATAATTATGAGATTATATACTTACAAAAATTACACTTCTTTACGGTTATCAGAGTGTGTGGGACATCGACTGAACCAGAAGAAGGAAACATTTGAGCATGATACAGACATTTTTCTCTTCCCTGCGTGCAAGCAGAAGTAACAGCAATGAGTTCGTCAACACACGCCGCCGTCATACAAGACGCGAAATGGATCGTTGTGTTGTTGTGATTCATGGCCGCACCTTCCCCGTTGAAAACTGGAGCACTGGCGGCGTCCTGCTGATGGGCGATGAACGTCTGTTCGGTGTTAATCAGGATATCCCGATGACACTGCGCTTCAAACTGCGCAATACCATTCTGGATGTTGATATTCACGGCCATGTCATTCGCAAGACATCCGGTAAAGTCGCCTTGAAATTTGAAGCGGTTACAAAAACCATTCAACGCTATTTCAGCCAGGTGGTCGATGACGCCATCGCCCGCGAATTCGCAAATTCACAAGCCGTATAAATTACCCCCGCCCCTTATTTGTTAAAAAGGAGCGGGAATAATCATATTTTTTATTCTCCGTAAACGCGCTGGAACCCTTCGGTAACCTTGGCAACAAAGCTGGGGTCCTTATCACGCCAGTAGCGCGGGTCACGCATCATGGAACGCAGATCGCCTTCATTGCTGGCCACGGCGGCCTTGTCATCACGGCCACTGATCGCCGGTTCCTGACCCTTCATCATACGATACAGTGCCATAACGCCTTCGAATGAGTTAGACAGATTGTTCAGCACTTCCGGCGGCAGGTTTTTCTGGCCATAGGCCAGAAGCTGGCGGGAAATTTCACGCCATTTCTCAGCACCGCCAAACGCCGCCACCAGACGCTCAACCTCGCGGTCGGCCTGAAACTCCTGCGTCATCTCAAGGATGGCGGGTACAAGTTTTTCTGCGGCCAGCGCATAGACTTCCTGCACCTGCTCCGCCGTGAAGCCTTTTTCGTGAAGGCGCTTGTTAACACCGGGATCGATATCGAACAATCCATGGCTTATATCCACTTCATATTCATCCGGTGTTTCTGGCACACCCAGCATGCGGTACAGGCGGGCTTTGGCTTCGTCATTATCCGGGGCGGGCAGCATGGTGGATAATTTACGCTCCAGCTCCTTGTAAGACGCGATCAGCGCTTCAAGACGCACTTCGCCGGTTTCCGGGTCAATAAATTTTTCCGGGATGTTGGCAACAGGCGCTGCTTTCGGGGCGTCTTCCGTCAGCAGATTATCTTCAGTTTCATTCAGCATAGTCTTCTCCTTTTGTGTTTAAATCTAATTTGTACGGCCACGCTCTATAAGGCGCAGAATGCTGGACAACAAAGCGCGCTGCCCTTCGAGATAGCGCAACGTGCTGTCCGGTGCATCGATACCCAGCGCCCGCATGAAAGTCTGGCCGTTCAGGTACCCCAGAACCGCCTGCCCGTCCGTTGTAGAAAAAAGTCGGGCAAAGGCTTTTTCAATATCGCGCATGTCCATTCGCGATGGTTGCGGCACCTCAAACCGTTTCAGCGGTTGCGGGCGCAGCTTGTTGATCAACTGGCGTAGCATCATTTTTAATCTCCAATGGTTCAGGGGTTATTTCATTACGGATAAGATCGCTGGATACGCCCAGCGCATCACCAAGGAACCGCGCCGCCGCCGGCAAATTAATCGCCGTTGCGGCCTCCGGTCCCATCGCCAGCACGGACTGGATCCATGATAATGTGTTCTGCACATTACGCTGGCCTTGCGACCGGGCAAGTGGTGCGCGGTAATCAAGCTCCACCAGGCGACCATCCAGATTAATATCCGGGATTTCACCACGGCGGCGTAGGATGGCGAAGGCGCGCTTGATCAGCGGTGTCATCATCTCCGCCTGCAACCGTCCATAGGTTGCACCGAGCAGTAACGCCATCTGGCTCGAGCGCTCCAGCACTTCCGTTGCGGACATACGCGGGCTGGCAATCGGGGCCAGCGCATCGGTCAGAAGCGCATGACGAATACGCCCACGCAAATCATCAAGGATCAGCTGCGAAATATCAAACCGTCCTGGCATATCCAGTGGCGTCAGTCCCTTTGACCCGACCGCTTTCGGGATAATCGCACCGGGTTTCAGTTCGATATTGGCAAGGTTCAATACGCCATCATCATCGGCCTGCCAGATTCCGGTCACGGCGATGGAAGCGTTCTTTAATATAAGCTCCACCACCTTGTTCGCCGTTTTGATATCGGGCAGTGATTTCATGATCGGCGAACGGCCATAGCTTTCCCCCGGTGATTTCAGCCAGCGAAACGCCACCAGCGGCGACTCCACAAACTGTCCGGTATGCAGAAGCTGCGGCGTGCCGCTTTCGGTCAGGATCGCGGTAAAATCCGTTGTGCCATTGGCGCGCGGGGCTAAGGCTTCCAGAACTTCGAACTGCGCCTGCGGGTCTTTTGATCCGGTGCGGATAATTTGTTCGGGTAAAACCGCCTGCGGATAACGGGCTTGCAGCTGCGCCATTGTTAAAGACAGGGTGCGGTAAGCCGTATCGAGGAAGCCGTCTGTCCCCTCTTCCAGCACGATATCGCTGAGCGGTACAGCAGAAAAACGGAAGGCAGAAAATCCACCCGGTTCGGCTTCTTCCAGATAAAGCGCCGCTGTACCGCCGACGATAAGATCGAGGTAGCATTGATGAACCTCGACAATAAAATTGCTGCGGTCAAAATGCGCCTGAATCGTACGCGCGGCTTTTTCCAGCACGGGGGCCAAAGCTTCCGCCTGGTTCGGGGTTAAATCGGGACCCGGCTTCAAACCAAACCACTGCGTCCAGGGCGGGGTCAGATTGCCCAGAAGACTGGCGGCCAGTTGCTCCACCGCATCCAGCGCCGTGGCATCATAAAGGCGGTCCATGCGACGTGATCCGGCGGGTAGATTGTTAAAGCCGTTGCGTTGGGGCAAAGCATATTCATAGGCTTCCTGCCACAACGATTCCCACGCGGAACGCCGCGCTTGCGCCAGTGCAAAGCGCTGCATGATGGGCGCAGGATCCTGCTGCCCCGCCGCATCATCGAGCGGGGCCATGTAAGTGCGTTTACGCATTTTTATTCTCCCAGTAAGGTTTTACGTTGTGATGTTTTATTATCCTGCGACAACACGCCGCGGAAACCGGTCAGGACGGTGCTTAATACACCTCGGCGGCGCTCCAGCAATCCGGCGACACGGGCACCGGCCTGCACATCGTCATCCGTTGGTATTGTCGGTGTATCGGTTCCGGTATTATTTGTTGTCGAACCGGAAGTATTAGAATTTGTCGGTGCCGGTGTCGGTACATAATAGACAACCGGCTGCTGCGCCGGCACGTTCGGGCGCGAACTCAGGCTTCCCATGAGATATCTCCTTATATAGCGTTAGATAATGTTAAATGACGGTAGAGCTGGAATGGCGTCAGGACGAAACGATCATGAATGCCGAGGATTCGTTTAACTGCCTCTACACAGGTAAAAGGCCGCCAGGGCGCAGGTTTTTTATGGCTGCGATCCAATGATGCCGGCACAACATTCTGTCCCCGTGACTGCAACCAGCGCGGCAGGTCAAAGTCAGACGGTAAATGATTGTGAACGCGCACATCCATATGATTGAGCATCGGATCAACCGTCATCCAGTTTTCCCCTTCACGCAAAATCACAAAGCAATGACGGAACGGCGACTTTAAAAAACGCAGCCATGGCACATCGGTTTGGTTGGTAAAGACGACCCAGGCTTGTTGCATGGTGTTGGTTTCTGTAGCGGTAGTCATTCGGCGGCCTCCATAAGTATGTTCATTGGGGAATAAGAAAGAATAATGCCTTTGCGCTCCATCAGCGGGGCCATGCGGTCCATGGCTTCATCCCATAGTTTGCAGGCTTTGAGTTCCTTGACACGGCGCGGGTCCGGGGCCATCAACCGGCGGCCATAATGGCGCAGCACCATAAAATGGTCGGTGAACAGACGGCGGTTGCGATATAAATCATCCACAATTTTTAAAATGTCCAAAGGCTCGCACGGGCGGCCGATAAAGCCGGATCCCACGGTCGCGCGGGCGCCGTCATTGCGGGCCTGCTGGGCCTGGATAAACCAGAACCACGCCTCCTCCGCACTGCTGAACGGCACGGTTTCCCGCTCCGGCAGGGGTGTTTTTGTGTATTTGCTGGCTGTCGCCATTCCTGTCTCCCTAAAAAATGTTCTGTTTTTGTCCAAAATCCAGACACAGTTGTTCCGCTTCTGTTCTCTTTATGCTATGGTTCTAAAATGAAGTCAAGAGAAAAATAGGATTTTTTTCCTATTTACGATCGTATGAAATAATGGGACTTTGATCCTAGGTACCCTTTAGAGGTGAAAATGTATTCTCATACAGATATTTGGCGCGCGATCGACCGGCTGGCACAGACCTTTGGGTATTCCCCATCGGGTCTGGCGAAAAAAGCTGGTCTTGATCCGACGACGTTTAATAAAAGCAAACGCATCAGTGCAGATGGCAAGCCGCGCTGGCCTTCGACGGAAAGCATTGCAAAAATCCTCGCCATCACCGGCATCACGATGATCGATTTCTTTGGGATGAGCGATCAAGGCCATGCAAAAGAAGCTGGGCGCACAATCCCCCTGCTGGGCTATGCACAGGCTGGACGATCCGGATATTTTGATGAGGCCGGATACCCGACAGGTCAAGGCTGGGACCAGATCACTTTCCCAACGCTCACGCCGCAAATTAATGACGACACTATATATGCGTTGAAAGTCAGCGGTAATTCGATGGAGCCGCTCTACCGCGAAGGCGATGTATTGATTATCGCACCGCAAGGCCCCGTGCATAAAGGCGACCGCATTGTTGTGCACACGGCACAGGGCGAAGTCATGGCAAAGGAGCTTGTGAAACAGACAATGGACAGGCTGGATTTGCGGTCACTGAATGAAGGCCATAAGGATTTATCACTCAAAACGGCGGATATATCCTGGATAGGCCGTATACTGTGGGTCAGCCAGTAATAGCTTGCAAAAAAGCCCCTGTATCTATAAGAATTCCCCATAACCACGGACATAGACACCATGACAGACAAGCAATCAGAAGTGACCTGTATCGGCCTTGCCAATGTCGATGTTGTGGCCACCGTCGATGAAAATTTCATTACCGAACATCATATTGCCAAAGCGGCCTCCACCTTGCTGGATGCCAGCACGACGGGCATGATTTTAGGTAAGCTTCACAACCCCGCTTTCTATCCCGGCGGCTGCGCGGCTAACACGGCCAGTGGCCTGGGCGTGATGGGCATTAAAACACGCTTTATCGGCTATACCGGTGATGATACCTATGCCGAGATTTTCAAGCAGGGATTCCAGACCAACCAGGTGGAATTCAATACGCTGCCTTTCAGTTCGAAAATGACATCAACCTGCCTGACCCTGATCACACCGGACAAGGATCGCAGCTTTGCATTTTGTACGGATACGGCCGGATGGTTTATTGCGCCGGAAAATCTTCCCGATTTGCCACATGATAAATCCCAGTATGTTTATCTGGAGGCCAACACCACGCAAATGTGGGGCGACGGGAAAAGCAATCTTCTAGTCGCGGCCGTTGATAAATATACCGGCACCGGAGTGCAGATTATTATCAATCTGAACGACCGTGAAATCGTCAGCAAGGCTAAGGATACATTATTATCCTTGCTCTCCGCCGATATTGCTTTCTTTCTGGGGAATATTTCCGAAGCGCAAACATTGTTTGATACAGATACGATAGAATCCACGCTGCAAAAATTAAAAGAATCCGGCGGCAACTTTGCCATCACCGATGGCCCGAACGGCGCTTATATCATTACGGCCGGGCACGTTGATCATGTCCCCGGCATTCCGCTGCATGACAGCCAGATTATCAATACATTAGGCGCAGGAGATCAGTTCGCCGCTGGTTTCGTTGCAGGCCTCGCGCAAGGCCTTGATACGATCGCCGCATGTAAACAGGGCATTGAAAACGCCACACGCATTATTCAGGAAGTCAGCGCCCGACCCGACCGGCGCCGGATAAAAAGGTAAAAGGATACAATCATGACACAAGATGATCGCTTAAAAGCAGCGCAGATTTTGCTGGATACTAAATCCGTCCTGTTCAATGCCAAGGAGCCCTTTACCTATACATCCGGTAAACAGGGACCGGTTTATGTCGATTGCCGCCGCCTGATTTCCTTCCCGGAAGCGCGCGGTATATTGATGGATATGGGTGCGGCCATTATCCGTGAAAAATGCCCGGACGTAAAATATATTGCTGGTGGTGAGACAGCGGGCATTCCCTATGCGGCCTTCATTGCCGAGCGCCTTGATCAACCGATGCTTTATGTACGTAAAAAGCCGAAGGGCTTTGGCCGCATGGCGCAGATCGAAGGGGTGATGAATGATGATAATCCGAACGTTATTCTGATCGAAGACTTGCAAACCGATGGCGGCAGCAAGCGCGTCTTTATCGATGCCCTGCGCCTGGCAGGGGCCACGATTGAACATGCGCTGGTGATTTTTCATTACGGCATCTTCCCGGCCAGCCTTGAGAATATGAGCGCCATGGGCATCACCTTGCATGAGCTGACCGATTGGTGGGCCGTGTTGCAAGTTGCCAAACGCGATCATTATTTCGATGCGGAGACATTGGCTTCGGTCGAAGCCTATCTGAATGATCCGGCCTCATGGCAGGCCCCGACATCGGCGACGAGGTAGATCATGAGTGCCCCTTCCAAAATCCATTTTCACGCCGCCGATACCGATGAAGGCCTGCAAGCCCTTAAAGCCTTGAGGACAATATATGGGCAGACCGCGCCAGAAGAATCTGATGTTATCGTGGCACTGGGCGGTGACGGGACAATTCTGGAGGCCCTTCATAAATTTTATAAACTAAACACGCCGATTTACGGCATGAACCGCGGCTCCGTCGGGTTTATGATGAATGCGTATCAGGAAGAGGATTTGCTCAAGCGCCTGGCAAACGCCCGGGCGGTGCAGCTTAATCCGCTGGTGATGAGTGCGCGCACGCAAGATGGAAAAACCATCGAAGCCCTGTCCTTCAACGAAGTATCGCTGTTCCGTGAAGAACGCCATGCCGCAAAAATCGGTATTTCGGTTGATGGGATTGAACGCCTGCCGGAATTAATTTGCGACGGAATCCTGCTCTGTACGCCCGCGGGCAGCACGGCCTATAATCTATCCGCGCATGGTTCGATCATCCCCTTAAGCGCCAATGTATTAGGACTGACCCCCATCAGCGCGTTCCGCCCCCGCCGCTGGCGCGGTGCGTTATTGCCGCATACCGTATCGGTCCGCTTTGAAATATTGGAGGCCACCAAACGCCCGGTCAGTGCAACGGCAGATTCCACCGAAGTCCGCGATGTTATTCAGGTTGATGTCAAAGAGACCCAGGATATTGCCGTGACATTGCTTTTCGACCCCGACCACACGCTGGAAGAGCGGATTTTGAAAGAGCAGTTTCTGCCTTAAGATGGTTGCTTGCTCTGCGCTTTCAGATGCCAGAGCAGAAGCGCCGCCGCCGTCCGGTGATGGGCGAATTTTACACCCTCATCTTCGGCTTCCAATGCGCTGAAACGCACTTCACGCTGATGATAAACGCGCAGGCCTTCTTGAATCCCCAGATCCCCCGACGGCCAGACATCTTCGCGCGCGAGGCAGAACATCAGATACATCTGCGCACTCCAGGCACCGAAGCCTTTCAAAAGCGTAATCGTTTCATAAACCGTTTCGTCGGGCAGGTCGGACAAAGCATCCGGATTAAACACGCCGGATTTTACGGCTTCGGCGAGGCCCCATATATAATCGGCTTTCTGGTGACTGATACCCAGCGCCCGCATATCATCAGGCTTCATCGCCAGCATAACGGCGGGGCGTACAGCGGGCAGTTTTTCTTCAAAACGTTCCCACAATGCATTAGCGGCCTGCGTCGAGATTTGCTGCCCGATAACAATGCGCACGAGCCCAGAAAAACCCGGCCCGTAATACGGCCAGCGGAACTGGCCAATATCAATATCCATCTGGGAAAAGACGGGATCTTTTTCAAGAAGCGTTTCAAGCCCGCGACGAATGCGTGGAATTTGATGAAGATATTTACCCATACTCTTAAATAACGCTTATGAAGCGACCTCTATCGTGTAGTCTTCCATGACCGGATTGGCCAGAAGCTTTTCACACATTTGCGCAACGCGGGTTTTATCGGTGCCTTCGGGGACATCGATCTCGATAAACTTACCTTGACGGACATTGCCGACTTCATCAAAGCCGAGACTTTGCAAGGCCTGACCGATGGCTTTGCCTTGCGGGTCCAGAACGCCCTTTTTCAATGTAATATGAACTTTTACAATCATGACTATAACTCCGCGTTAGATTTTTCTGGGCTTCGAAGGAATGTTCAATCCGCGCAGACGGCGCTTCTTCGACAATTCATTTTCAATTTCACCGAGTGAGGCGGCCAGCTGCTCATTAACACTGCCACCTTCCAGAATGCCACCCTTAGGCACAAGACCCAGACGTTCAGCGACTTGTTGATACGCTTCAATAACATTGCCCAGATCCTGACGGAAGCGGTCTTTGTCCAACTTCTCTCCCGTCTTGCTATCCCACAGGCGGCAATTATCCGGCGATAGCTCATCACCCAGAATAATATACAGCTCCCCATGCTCACCCCACAGGCGACCAAATTCCAGTTTGAAATCCACAAGCGTCAAACCAATACCGGAAAACAAGCCGTTGAGGTAATCATTAATGCGGTAGCCGAGATGCACCATCTCTTCAATCTCATAAGGATCCGCCCAGCCAAAAGTGAGAATATGGTGTTCATTCACCATCGGGTCGCCGAGCTTGTCGTCTTTATAATAAAATTCGATCAAGGGCTGCTGCAGGATCGTGCCTTCCTTGACGCCCAGCTTTTTGCACAATGACCCCGCGGCGACATTGCGGATAACCAGTTCAATCGGCACCATTTCCAGCTGCCGCACCAATTGTTCGCGCATGTTCAAAGAGCGGATCAAATGGGTGGGAATTCCGATAGATTCAAGCTTGCTCATCAAATGGGCGGAAATGCGGTTATTCAAAACCCCTTTGCCGGCGATCAGGGCATGTTTTTCACCGTTAAAGGCCGTGGCATCATCCTTGAAATACTGGATAAGCGTGCCGGGTTCCGGCCCCTCATATACGGTTTTTGCCTTGCCTTCGTAAAGGACCTTACGTTTTGCCATGATCTTGCCTTTCAATTGCAGAAGCCACATATAAGCATGGATTCCCAGCTGCGCCAATGGTACAAGAAAAACCAGAAGATTCGCCTGTTGATGGCTTGGATACACAGTAAAAACACAGGAGCATGAAATATGTCTATGTTCGAAGACCGCCGCAAAGGCTTTGAAGGTCAATATACACACGATCAAGAGCTTCAATTCCGTATTGAAGTCCGCGCCACAAAGCTTTTAGGGCTGTGGGCTGCCGCCAAGCTCGGGCTGGAGAGCGAAGCGGCGGAGGCCTATGCAAAGAGTGTCGTGGGCGCTAATATGGAGGAGCCGGGCTTTGATGATGTTAAACGCAAAATCCTGCCGGATTTTCAGGCGCAGAATATCGCCATAACGGACAAAGATCTGGATCATCATATTATTGAATTCCTGGCGAAGGCCAAAACCCAGATCATGGAAGGCGATAGCCCTCACTCCTAAAGGCCCTCGCTGCCGCTATTAAAAAAAGCCCCGCTCATGCGGGGCTTTTAAATCTTTGATATTCTTATTTTTTTATGATTTTTCCCTAATTCAACTCGCTGGCTAATAAATTCCAGTCGAAACACCACTTTAATACGCCAAACCCCATTTTTAAGGCGCACTCACGGCGCAAGGGTCGTCTTTTTTTGTTCGCTATATTAGAATCTTTAAATAAAGTTTTAATTTGATGCAAGAAAAAAAGTTGCCTATTTACAGCATGTTGCGCAATAATATTACAAATTTGGGAAAAAAATGTGTAAAACTATGTTTTTTCTTAAAAACAGCCCCAAAAAAATTTCAGACCGCGTGTACCGAATCTGCTAAAACCAGTCTATGAAAGCATCTATTATCCTCTTCCCCGGCTCCAATCGCGAAAAAGACATGGCAATGGCGCTTGAGTCTGTTACCGGATCGGCTCCCGCCATCGTCTGGCACAAGGATACGGATCTGGGTAACCCCGATTTGATCGTTTTGCCCGGCGGGTTTTCTTACGGTGATTATTTACGGTGCGGCGCAATGGCGGCCCATTCTCCGGTGATGAAGGAAGTTATTCGTCTGGCCGCACGCGGTACGCGTGTGCTGGGTGTGTGTAACGGATTCCAGATGTTGGTGGAAACACATTTGCTGCCCGGCGCATTGTTGCGTAACCGTTCCCTCAAATTCATGTGCAAGCAGGTTTATTTGAAGCGTGAGAATGCAACATCATCCTTCACAAAAAACGTTGGTGACGTTATTCGTGTCCCCATCGCGCACGGCGAAGGTAACTTCTTCGCCGATAAAGATACGCTGTTGAAATTAAAAGACGAAGATGGCATCGCCTTCCGCTATTGTGATTCGAGCGGAATCGTATCAGAAGATGCAAATCCCAACGGCTCCGCCGATAATATCGCCGGCATTTTCAACACAGAAAAAACAATCCTCGGCATGATGCCGCACCCCGAAAACGCCACGCAGGATTGGCAAGCCAACAAGCAGGGGCTGGGTTTATTTGAAACAATCGTCAATACATTGGCGTAAGGACGACATCATGGTAACGAACGCTTTAAAACATTCATCAGCTCCGCTAAAAACCGAACCGGAAGTCACGCCCGCTCTCGCCGCGACATTCGGAGTGAATGCGGAAGAATATGCGCGTATCCTGAAGATCCTGAATCGCACCCCCACCTATACAGAGCTGGGCATTTTCTCGGTGATGTGGTCGGAGCATTGCTCTTACAAATCGTCGCGTATCCATTTGAAAAAGCTGCCCACCACCGCGCCCTGGGTTATTCAGGGGCCGGGGGAAAATGCCGGGGTCATTGATATTGGCGATGGTCAGGCCGCAATCTTTAAAATGGAGTCGCATAACCACCCCTCCTATATTGAACCCTACCAAGGGGCGGCGACCGGTGTTGGTGGCATTATGCGTGATGTTTTCACGATGGGCGCGCGCCCGATTGCCAATATCAATGCGTTGCGTTTCGGTGATCCGTCACACCCCAAAACCCGCCATTTGATTGAAGGCGTTGTCGCCGGAATTGCGGGCTACGGTAATTGCATGGGTGTACCGACCGTTGGCGGTGAGACACAATTTCATACGGCCTATAACGGCAATATCCTTGTGAATGCGATGACCGTCGGCATTGCCGAACAAGACCGTCTTTATTATTCCCGGGGCGCGTCCCCCGATATGCCGGTTGTTTATATTGGCGCGAAGACGGGCCGCGACGGCATTCACGGCGCGACGATGGCCAGCGCCGAATTTGATGATAACAGCGCGGATAACCGCCCGACCGTTCAGGTTGGCGACCCGTTCGTTGAAAAGCTTCTGCTGGAGGCCTGCCTCGAACTTATGCAGACAGAATGCATTATCTCCATCCAGGATATGGGGGCCGCGGGCCTCACCTCCTCCTCCGTTGAAATTGCGGATAAAGGCGGGATCGGCGTAAAGCTGGATCTTGATAAAGTGCCGCAGCGCGAGCTGAACATGATCCCGTATGAGCTGATGCTATCGGAATCGCAGGAACGCATGTTAATGATCCTGAAACCCGGCTATGAAGCAGAAGCCGAAGCGATCTTCAAAAAATGGGATCTGGATTTTGCCGTGATTGGCCACACAACATTTAAACGACACCTTGTCCTGAATATGTATGGCCAGACATGGTGCGATATTCCGGTGCCGCCGCTGGTGGATGAAGCGCCGCTTTATGACCGGCCGCAGGGTGATTACCCGGCACCAACGCAGATTCAAAACGATGCGTTTCCCCTGCCTGCGGGTGGATTGGCGGCGACAATCAAAACGTTAGCCTGTTGTCCTGATATGGCATCCAAGCGCTGGATCTGGGAACAATATGACGGTCTGGTGCGGGGCGAAACTGTGTTCAGCTCCGGCATCACGGATAACCAGATTGGCCGGGCGGCAGATTCCGCACTCGTGCGCCTGCCCAACAGCAAGAAGGCGCTGGCCATTTCATCCGACTGCAATCCGCACTACTGCAAAGCCGATCCGTTTGAGGGCGGGAAGCAGGCGGTCGCGGAAAGCTTCCGCAATATCTGCGCGACCGGTGCAAAGCCCCTGGCGGTTACCAATAACTTGAATTTTGGCAACCCGGAAAAGCCGGAGATTATGACGCAGTTCGTTAAATGTCTGGACGGTATGGGGGCGGCGTGCCGCGCGCTGGATTATCCGATTATTTCCGGGAATGTCTCCCTTTATAATGAAACCAATGGCAAGGCCATCCTGCCGACGCCCGTCATTGGCGGTGTCGGCTTGATTGAGGATGCCGATAAAGCCATGGGGCTCGGCTTTGCCGCCGATAATGAAACCGTATTGCTGATTGGTGGTGCGGGCGCGCATCTGGGGCAATCGCTTTACCTACGCACGCTCCATAAGAATGAACACGGCGCGCCCCCTTCCGTTAACCTTGATCTTGAGAAGCAGCACGGGCTTTTTATCCGCATGCTGATCGATGGCGGGTTAATTACGGCGTGCCATGATATTTCCGATGGCGGTGCACTGGCGGCGATTGCGGAAATGGCGATGGCCTCCGGACGGGGCATGACGATTACCGCCCCACAAACCGACGCCGCCTTCTGGTGCGGGGAAGATCAGGCGCGCTATATTATCGGTACGACACAGGCGCAGGATATTATCAAAGCCTGCGAAGCGGCCCAGATTCCTGCCCTTATCCTCGGCATGACCGGCGGCACACAGATCACCTTCCCCGATAAGACGGAGATTGCGGTCAAGGATCTTGTGAAGGTGAATGAAAGCTGGCTGCCGGATTATATGGCGGGTTAGTCTTCGAGCTTAATGTAGAGGGGCAGGTCCATATAGCGCGCTTCTTCAACATGCGCCAGTTGGGTCAACTTAATAGAATTGCTATGATGGAGACGGCGGATAAGCTCCAGCGGGCTGGCAGAGCCAATACGCTCATGTGAACCATCTTCCAGCTCCAGCGTCAGGGATTTTGTCTCCGGCTTGAAAACAACACCGACAGGGCGCGCATCAAGGTAAGCATCATGTGCGATGCAGACAGTACCTTCCTTATTGATAATAGCGCTCATAACCATGAGATTTTCCTGTAAATTTGCTTGAGGGCCGAATTATTAACATAACAATTCCCGAAATGCAAGAATTTTTAGCGTTCGCATGATCTATCGGATAGTGGCAAAAAACAGGTATTTGGGTTAGACTTTGTCCATACTCAAACATAATCAAGGCAAAACGAGGTTTATCCTTCTCGCTACAGATCCGACCTTATTAAGCCTGAAACCTATAAAAAATAAAAAGAGTAAACACACAGGGAGACTATCAATGAACAAGACCATCCTCGACAGAATAAAAAAAGACATTACCGCGAACGATGTCGTGCTTTACATGAAAGGCACGCGCAGCATGCCGATGTGCGGATTTTCCGCCGCCGTAGTTCAAATCCTGAAGGAGCTTGATGTTCGTTATAAGGACATCAATGTTCTGGAAGACGATACTATCCGTCAGGGCATCAAAGAGTTTGCCAGCTGGCCGACCATTCCCCAGCTTTATGTGAAGGGCGAATTCGTCGGGGGCTGCGATGTGATTCGTGATTTATATGCCAAAGGGGAGCTTCAGGCGCTTTTGAGTGAAAAAGGCATCTATATAAACGCGGCCGCTTGACTTTAAAAGGCGCGCTCCTATTTCGGTGAAAGTAACAACATGAAGAAGGAATAATCATGACCAACGCAGCACAAAAAACGCAGGGCGATGTAAGCGCCTTCGCCAAGGACCTTACAAAAGAACCACCACGCAGCCCGCGTGATACGCTGGGTGGATTTGTTATTGCCGCCCGCGCGGTTGATAAATGCCGCTCCGTTATCAATAATTCCCAAGGCGAATACCATTCCGGATGCCCCCTTGATAACATGTTTCTGGATTTTGCCGGTATCAGCTATGACGATTTCAAAGCCAAAATTGCCGATGGCGCCAGCGATGAAGAGCTGGATGCCTGGATTCGTGCAACGACGAAGCAAAAAAACAGAATTGATATTATCAAATGGAATAATGATTTTCGCTACAAGCGAATCTCGGAACTTCCGGAGAATTTACAGGAATATATGGAAGACTATATTCCGCAGGTTGTTCCTAAGGGAAAAATCGTTTATCATTTCTTTGATGTGTATGACTATGAAGAAGGTCGCTTGTAGATTTTCTTTGCGGTCAAAGGTGGAAAACGCGCTCTCTGGAGCGCGTTTTTTACATCTTCGGCAGCTTCGCGTCGCGGTGAATATGGGCCGACATGATCAGGCCAAATCCGAACAGCAGCGATAACATCGCCGTACCACCGTAAGATATAAGCGGCAAAGGAATCCCCACAACCGGCACAAGTCCCATAACCATCGCCACATTGATAAACATATAAAGCGAGAAATTGATTGTCAGGCCAAAGGCAAGCAACCGCCCGAAAGAATGGCGGCAGCGAAACGCCATGCTGGCACAATAAGTAATCAGAAGTGTAAATAGGCCCAGCAGAAAGAACCCGCCCAGTAATCCCCATTCCTCACACCATAAGGTAAAGATAAAATCCGTCTGCTTTTCCGGTAGGAAGTTCAAATGGCTTTGCGTCCCGTTCAGGAAACCTTTGCCATTAATACCGCCGGAACCCAGCGCAATTTTGGACTGCGTAATATGATAACCGGTTCCCAGCGGATCCGATTCGGGGTCAAGAAAGGTAAGAACACGGTTCCTTTGATAATCATGCAGAAAATGCCAGGCCACGGGGATGCTGGCGCAGAACCCGATAATACCCAGGATAAATAACCACGCCGGGGCACCACCGATAAAGAACATGCCCGTCCCCGCCATCAAAATCATCAGGCCGGTACCCAGATCCGGTTGCACCATCACAAGACCGACCGGTAATAATATCAGCAAGGCCGCGGGAATAAGGAAGGTTATACGCCGCGTATCCTCCGGATTGGCCGCATGGAAATACCGGGCCAGCGCCATGACAACGGCAATCTTCATCAGCTCCGATGGCTGGATCTGGATAATACCCAGATTAATCCAGCGCTGCGCCCCCATGCCGATCTCACCCATAATTTCAACAATCACCAGCAGGATGAAAACAAAGATATAAAACGGATACGCCATGCGGTGCCAGAACCGTATATCGATCATACCGACAAAAATCATGCCGCCGATACCCACTGTAAAGCGTACCATCTGCTTAATCGCCCAAGGCTGGAAGGATCCACCCGCCGCCGAATAAAGCGCGGCGAATCCGACAGACGCCACCAGTGTCACAAGCAGCAGCAGCGTCCAGTTAATATAGCGCAGCTTGCCAGCCATGCTATTATCATCATGAATTTCAACCATCCGAACCATGATCAGCGCTCCTTGGCTTTTTCAAGGGGGAGGTCTTCCTTGCGCAGTGCGGGATCGGATGTAACGGACACATCAACCTCCGGACTGATTTTTGAATCAGCAAGGTTTAATTCCTGCGCCCATTGCAGGATATCACGGACAATAGGTGCCGCAACACCGGAACCGCCGCCGCCATGCTCCACCACCACGGCGCAGGCATAGCGCGGGTTATCCAGCGGGGCATAACCGACAAACAAGGCATGGTGACGATAAATCCATGGCAGGCTTTCGTTCTTAATACCGGCGGCGCGCTCTTCCCGCGTAATGCGCTTGACCTGCGCCGTACCGGATTTTCCGCCCATGGCGAATTCCGGCTTGTCCTTGATACGCGCGCCGTAAGCCGTACCGCGGGGACTGTTCACACAATCAACCATGCCATCGATGACGGACTTCAAATGTTTGGGATTGAAGCCCAGCGAAACCCCCTGCTCCTTGGCTTGCGACTTTCCGCCGACATAAGCCGCGACCCAGGGCTTGACCGCAAAACCACCATTCACCACACGCGCCGTCATCACCGCCAGCTGTAACGGTGTCGCGAGGTTAAAGCCCTGCCCGATACTGGTAACAATGCTTTCACCCGGATGCCATGTTTCGCCGAAACGGGCCCGCTTCCAGGCTTTGGTTGGAACAAGACCCGGACGTTCTTCACCCAGTTCAAACCCCAGCTTCTGTCCTAACCCCAGCTTCTGCGCATATTCCGCGATGTTATCAACCCCCAGCTCCGTCGAAAGCTTGTAAAAATATGTATCGCAGGACTCGGCCATAGCTTTATTTATATTCACCGTGCCATGACCTTCTTTTTTCCAGCAATGAAACCGCGCATTACCGTATTCATAGTGGCCGGGGCAGAAGACAGTCGTATTATTATCAACCACCCCTTTTTCCAAGGCCGCCAGCGCCGTTACAAGTTTGAACGTCGAACCCGGCGGATATTGCCCCGCGACAGCCTTGTTGGTCAGCGGCAATTTCGGATTGGATTGCAGCTCTTCCCATTTATCAAATGGAATACCGCGACTGAACATATTTGAATCAAAACTGGGATAGGAAGCCAGCGCGTAAACCGCACCCGTTTTCACATCCATCAGAACGGCGGAGGCACTTTCCACAGAAGCAAGCCGTGCCTGTATCCGGTTCTGCAGATCCATATCAATGCTAAGCTTAACGTGCTCACCAGACTTGCCGGGGTTTTTACGCAGCTCTCGCACTTCGCGGCCCACGACATTTACCTCAACCTCTGCTGCGCCCGCGGTACCGCGCAGCGATTTATCAAATGTCTTCTCAATGCCGGATTTACCGATTTTAAATCCGGGAAGGCGCAGAAGCGGATCGCTAGAGACATCGCCCTTATTCGCAGCACCGACATAACCGACAAGGTGCGCCGCCGACTCCGCCTGGGAGTAATAGCGCACTTCGCCTTCATCGATAAAGACGCCCGGCAGTTCGGGCAGGTTAACCTCAATCCGTGAAACTTCTTCCCAGACCAGATGGTCTTTAACCTCCAACGGCGCAAAAGGCAGGCTGCGCTCCGCCTGCTTGACGATACGCTGTATATCACGCTGCGTCAGCGGGATGAGTTTTTGTAGACTGGATAGAGCGGTCGCCAGATCCTGCGTCTGCTCCGGGATGATAAGGACACGGAAATTCTGGCCGTTAATGGCCAGCGGACGGTCGAAACGATCGACAATATAACCGCGCGGCGGTGCAATCATTTTGATATTGATACGGTTATTATCGGCAAGCGTCTTGTAGCGCTGCCCCTGCGCGATCTGCAACCATGCCAGCCGCGCCCCCAAAGCCGTCATCAAGGCCCCTTGCAGGCCACCAATAATCAGCGCCCGGCGGGTAAAAATGTGGCTTTTATTATGATCGCGATCCATCTTTTTGTCTTATCAGACTTTGACGCGCGTGGAAACAGGCAGGATTTTATGCACGCCGACCAGAAGCAGGGAAATAAACGGAAATACGAACAGGCTGACCGCCGCCACGACGAGATGTTCGGTTAACGGCGCCCAAGCCCCTTGCACAAACCCCAGAAGCGCCCATTGCGACAGGCAGACGGCCAGAACAACAAAGGCAAAGACCGCCCAGACCGTCGTATAAGGCTGCCCCATAAGGAAGCGGCGCTGGTCACTCATGATCCAGCGGACAGCAATAAAAATAATCGCATTCAGGCCCAGCGGCAAAGTCGACAGGGAATCCACTAGCAGCCCGACAGCAAAACACAGGCTGGGGGGCACCAAAGTCGGTCGGTAAATTGACCAGTAATAAATGAACATCAGAATAAGGTACGGCTTGATAAGTGATGCCGACGCAATCGGGAATTTAACCTGGCTGACCAGAACAAGCGCCGCCAGCACGACATACGGCACCATAAGCCGCAGAAGGACTTCGAACTGTTTTAATGAGAATTCCATGAGAGCTCAGGTCCTGACGAAGATAAGAGTAACCTACGGCTTGCCGTTCAGATCGCCCTGAATAAGTTCGGGATTATCATTACGGTCAACGATGCGCACGAAGGTCATGCGATTGCTGTCTGCGAATAATTTAACGCCCCAGTCTTTATTCGGCAAGCGCACAACTTCGCCAACCGGCAGTCCGTAGGGGAATAATCCACCGTGACCGGATGTAATGATACGCTGCCCGACCTTCAGCTCGGCATCGGGTGGTAAATATTGCAGAGTTGGAAAATCGCCGTTGCTACCGGCCATAACGGCCCGGTAAGCACTGCCTTCAACCAAAATCGGCACGCGGGCATTGATATCGTTCAGCAGCAGGATACGTGATGTTCTCTGCCCGGCTTCGACAACGCGGCCAATAAGGCCTTCGCCGGACAATACAGCCTGCCCCTTATCCACATTATCCAGCTTACCGGCCATGACCATCAATGTGCGGGCATAGGTATTGCCAGCATCACCGATAACGCGCGCGGTCACAAAGCTGTGCTCCGGGGATAATTTAATATTCAGAAGTTTCTGCAAGGATGCATTTTCAGATTTCAAAACCAAAGCGGTCTGGTACCAGTCACGCAGACGGGCATTTTCCGCCAGCAGACGGGCATTCTCTTCCTGCAGATTGGCAATACCGGTGGCGGTGCGAACATAGTCAGCAGCCATCTGCGCGGGCTTGTTGATCACATATAAAGCAGGAGCAAAAAAATCAGCCGTGCCGGTGCGCAGGGCCTGCAAATTATCCGGGCGTGCCGCCGATACAAGAAACAGTCCCACGGCAACAGCCAGAAAAATAAATGACGACAAGCGCGCGCCCACCAAATTTATGGGGACGATACGGCTAATTCCTCTGGCGCGCCGACTAAGTTTCAAATCAAGGGCCTCGTGTTACAAGCTATGCTTGAAAGCCTTAAAGGTAGAATCAGGTGGGGTTCAAGGATAAAATATGGATATCCACACCTTCCCCTTACTTTTATCATACTAAAAAAAGCGCTTTTCCGCAAGCGGTTAGCCTGCGAAGCTCACACGGAAACCAAAAAGGGGGGATTACATCGAGTTAATCAGGACACTTTTAAGGGTTCTGAACTCTTCCAGCGCATGGCCGGTACCCAGCGCAACGCAGGATAGCGGGTCATCGGCAATGGTTACAGCCAGGCCCGTGGCATGGCGCAGAACCAGATCCAGATTTGACAGAAGAGCGCCGCCGCCAGTCAGGACAATACCCTTATCAACGATATCGGCCGCCAGTTCCGGTGGTGTGTGCTCCAGCGCAACCTTCACGGCCTCGACAATCTGGCCCACGGGTTCGCCGAGGCTTTCAGAGATCTGGCGTTCGCTGACCAGAATTTCTTTCGGCACGCCGTTCATCAGGTCGCGACCTTTAATCTCCAGCATACGGCCTTCACCATCAAGCGGCGGGCACGCACTGCCAATTTCTTTTTTGATACGCTCGGCAGTGCTCTCACCGATCAGCAAATTGTGAACGCGGCGGATATAGGCGATGATCGCCTCATCCATTTTATCGCCGCCGACGCGGACAGATTTGGCGTATACGATTCCACCCAGTGAAATAACGGCAACTTCCGTTGTGCCACCACCAATATCAACAACCATGGAGCCTGTTGGCTCAGACACCGGCAAACCGGCACCGATCGCAGCCGCCATTGGTTCTTCAATCAAACCAACTTGTGAGGCGCCCGCAGATTCAGCGGATTCAATAATAGCGCGCTGCTCAACCGCAGTGGAACCAGACGGCACACAGATCAGCATTTTCGGGCTGACGAAAGAACGGCGGTTATGAACTTTACGGATGAAGTGTTTGATCATCGCTTCGGTCACATCGAAGTCGGCGATAACGCCGTCACGCAAAGGACGGATCGCAACAATGTTGCCCGGCGTACGGCCCAGCATTTGTTTGGCTTCGTTACCAACCGCGCGGATTTGTTTTTTCCCACCGATCATCGAAATCGCGACGACGGAAGGCTCGTTGAGCACAATCCCCTGGTCACGGACATAAACCAGCGTGTTCGCCGTACCCAGATCAATCGCCATATCGGCGGACATAAAGCCAAAAAGTTTTGAAAACATAGTGAATACCCCTAAGAATCTTTATATCAGAGGCCCGTAGGCCATGCACCTAGTTTTTATAAAGATGCGAGAAAATAAAAAGGCCCGCTATGCGGACCCTTTAGAATATAAGCCAGATGGTTGCCAAAGCAAACACCCTAACCCTGGCGTGCCTTGAAGCGTGGGTTCTTCTTATTGATGATATAAACACGACCTTTGCGGCGCACGATGCGGCAGTTACGGTCACGTGTTTTCAAGCTTTTCAGCGAATTTACAACTTTCATGGTCAATGCCCTGGTTTTAAGCCTTTTACGGCTGTATTTTCAAACGAAGCCGGACCTTACTAGCCCGCAGGCCGCCTTGTCAAGCATTAGGTTCACACAAAGAGCATTGATTTTCGTGCAAAACGGCCCCATCATAAGGTCTGAAACAATCCGGGGGCATATCCTTGCCAGTAAATTCAAGTAATTCAAGCGCAAAGCGCACCTTCAAAGCCGGCGAAACCATTATGCGCCAAGGGGATAAGGGCGAGTGCGCCTATATTATTGAAGAAGGCCAGGTCGAAATCCTGATCAAAAGCCCGGGCGGGGTCACCCAGTCCGTGGGCACACGGGGTGCCGGTGCCCTGATCGGGGAGATGGCGATTGTCGATGACGCGCCGCGCGTCGCTACGGTCAAGGCCCTTCTCGACTGCAAAATGCTGGAAATCACACGTGATGACTATGCCCAGCGCCTGAAAACCAGCGATCCGGTAATCCAGATGATTACGCAAGTGATCCTGACCCGTTACCGCGATACGCTTACACGTTCGGATATATTGCGCGAAAGCCTTACCTACCCACCGCCGGAGGCCTTGGAGCGCAATTTTACCGCCCAGACCGATATCGTCGAATCCGTTAAAATCGGCAATGAATTCAAGGAAGCGCTGGAAAATAACGCGCTGGAGCTGTATTACCAGCCGATCGTCGATTTGAAATCCGGCAAGGTATCGGGCTTTGAAGCCCTTATGCGCTGGACGCACCCGGTGCATGGCTTTATCTCCCCCGGCGTGTTTATTCCGATTATCGAGAAAAATGGCATGATCGTGGAGGCCAGCAAATGGGCCCTGCGCGAAGCGTGTAGCGCCTTGAAACGCATCGAAAGTCAGGTCAAGAGCGATAAGCCGCTTTATATGAGCGTCAATTTCTCCAGCCATGACTTCACGCAGGAAAACTTTGTCACAAACGTTCTGGAGACCATTAAAACAACCAAGGTTAATCCGCAGCAGATCAAGCTGGAGATCACCGAACGCCTGCTGATTCAGGAACCCGATTGCGCTAAGGCCGCTCTGACCGCCTGTAAAGATGCGGGTATTGGTATTTTTATCGATGATTTCGGGACCGGATACTCATCCTTAAGCTACCTCTATTACTTCCCGATCGACACGCTGAAGATCGATCAAAGCTTTATCCGCGCCATGCAGCGCGAGGACCGCAGCCGGGAACTGGTCAAATCCATCATCGGCCTCGGCAAGAGCCTTAATCTATGTATCGTGGCCGAAGGGGTCGAAACGCTCGAAGAAGCCGTTATCCTGCGCGATATGGGATGCGACACGGTCCAGGGCTTTTACCTCGCCCGCCCGCTGCCGGAAAAAGATGTTATCCAGACCCTTAATCATTGGGACGGCCAGAAAAAGCTCAGCGCATGACATAATGAACCTTTTGTGTGACATAAGTCACTCAAGCCCCTGAAAAATTATATAAATACGAATTTAAACTTACTCGATTTTAATACATTGGGCGCTAAAATAAAGACTATATGGGGCACAATTTGTCCCAAAACGTCAAAGCAATGTGGGGATTTTGACAATGGCTAGAGAATTAACCGACGACAATAGTGGGCAAGTGGGCGCATCTGCACCGACAACCAATCAGCCGATCGGACAAGTCAGCGAAGTTAAAGGCGGCGCAACCGTCCTTCACACCGATGGCACAACCGAACCCCTCACTGTCGGTACCAAAATTCTGCTGGGTGACAAAATCACGACCGACGCGGATGGCGCGGTCAATATCAAATTCAGCGACGAGTCCAGCTTTGCCGTATCCAAAAATGCAGATTTGACGATTGATGAATATGTGTATGACCCGGCCACCGACAGCGGCGCGCAGAATTTTTCCCTCGCGCGCGGTGTGTTCCTGTTTACCAGCGGCCTGATCGCGCGTGATGATCCGGATGATGTGCAAATCCAGACTCCGGTCGGTTCCATCGGTATTCGCGGCACCATTATCGCCGGTGATATCCAGTCCGATGGCAACAGCCAGATTACCGTCATCGAAGGCGCCATCGTTATTCAGAACGCGCAAGGCGAAGCCACCCTGTCCAACCGCTTCGAAACCGTCACAATCGGCAATGCCAATACCGCCCCGGAAAATGTTGGCGTGCTTAATCAGGCAGACATGGCAAAAACCTTCAATGTCCTGCGCAGCGTCTCCCCCGATTTCTTTATCGGCATTCAAAATGGCGGCACCGAAACAAATGATAACGGCGAACCCGCCCCCGCCGAAGGCACACCGGCAGGCGACGAACCAGCCCCGCAAGACGCGGCCCCGACGCCGGAAGGCCAGGTACCCGCGCCAGAGCAACCGCAACAAGAGCCGCAGGTACAGCCACAACCCACACTGGAAAACCGCACCGATATCGCCCCGGAAAACAGACCGGGCACTATCCAGCCACAAAACCAGCCTGTGCAGATCGTCATCGCCGATATTCAGGATAGATCATTTAACGGACAGAATAATTTTGCAACAGCCGATCAGCCAATGAGAGCCGTTGATGCCAGCCTCGCAGTGACCGCCGCTCTTGCAAACAGCGCGACGCGCACCGTAAACCTGTCTGATGTAATAGGCACGGATAAAATTGATATTCCGGTTTTATCAACCAAAAGGATAGTGCCGGAAGTACAGGCACAGGTCGTATGGGAGGCAGACCCATTTGTAGCCACAGGAAACAACACGCGTTATAGTTTTGCAGCCGGTATTAATGGCCTACCGCATAGCATAAATGTAGACGCCGGCGCATCAAATAACACCATCACGGGCGGCACGGGGGTGGATATTTATAGCATCAAGGGCGGCGGCACTGTCATCAATGACACAGGGAATACAGGAGCAAACGGCGATACATATAATATTGGTAATAACGATCCTTTTTACAGCAATAATAATACTATAAATGCAGGTAGCGGAACAGATACCGTTCAAATCTATGGCCATTACAATACTGTAAATGCCGGCGCAGGGAATGATATTATCAACATTAAAAACGGCAGTCATAATAATACTATCAATGCAGATTCTGGTAATGATTCAATCACCGCCACGGGAAGCAGCAATACCATCAGTGGTGGCGCAGGAAATGACATTTTTACAATTCAGGGCGGCACAGGCAATATTTTCAAAGGCGGCCTCGGAGAGGATACATTCAACTTCTCAGCTAACTCCACAGGCAATTTCGTTCATGGTGATGGCGGTGTGGATTCTATATTTTCTTCAGGAAATTTGAGCTTTAGTGCCATTTCTGGGATTGAGAAGATTAAGCTGACTGGCTCGGGGCAGACTTTAACATTATCGCGCGCCGATTTAGTTAATGACTTGCTAAGTAGCGATCTGGTTTTTAACGGAACAGCAAAGTCACTCGTAATTACGTCCACTTCCTCAAGCAATAACATTTTATTTACGGGGAGAGAGACTAACCTAGATCCCAATCCCATGAATAATTTAGATAGCACAAGTCCGGGAGATACTAGCTTTCTAACTCAGAGCAGCGATGTAACAGTGGACGGTGTAGATTACAATGTCTATAAATACTATCTAAATAGTGGCGGTTCTCAGGAAGCGACCCTTTATATTCAGGCAAATATATCAACGGAAGTAACCACTTAACCGATTATATGCATAATATTTAACAAAGCACTTGCCTTGCCATAATGTTTATGGTACTTCTTTTGCAGCTCAAAACTAGATATGTAAAGGAAGACAAATGTTTACTCCCAGCCTCAAGCGTTTCGCAGCCATTTCTGCACTTGCACTTACAACAGCATTCAGTGCCGTAGCATCGGTCATTACTGTTGATTTCGACGATCAAGGCTCTTATAACAACAATACATTTAATGGCATTGGTAATACATATCAATCAAATGGTTTTTCCTTTAACGCAGGTAGTACAGGCTTTGCCGCACCAGGAACCAGTAACCAGCGCTATATAGGATCTGGCTCACTCTATACTGCAGCCTCTGTTGCAACAACCATCACCCGCACAACACCAAACACACCATTCAACCTTCTCTCCGTGGATCTGGCTGAGTTTGATGCGGGTAATGCTTCAACAATCACATTTAGCGGTCTGACATCTTCCAATAACACCGTGACGCAATCCTTTACACTTGATGGCAGCATACCAGCGGCCTCCCAAACATTTAGCTTTAACTCAAGCTTCACAGATTTGACGAATGTCAGTGTTACACAGGGCGCGACCACCGAACAGCGCTTTCAGCTTGATAAATTCGTATTTGAGATTAACTCCACTCCGCCCGTTATAGGTGATCTGTTGTTTGATTTTAATGCGCTGACGGTCGGTTCGGATCTGGGCGCTGCGTATACAGAGCGTGGTTTTGAGTTTGGAACAGCAAACGGCACGAACGGCTTCCCTAATTTGATAGTCGCAAATTCTTCCGCCACCGCCACACCAGCATTGGATGGTACGGGCAACCTTACAATCAAGGCGATTGATGGTTCAGGATTTACATTCAAAGGCCTTCACTTAGCCGCAGCCGACAACACCACCGTTACGTTCAATATTACAGAAGTGGGCGGCAACACCTTTTCTTCCACTTTTGACATTGGCAGTGCTGGTTTTGATGTGAGCGGAGAATTTGCAAACGTTGCCGAGATCAGCATTGATGGTCTGAACAACACCTTCACCGTTGATAATGTCAATATCGGCGTTGTACCGGAACCATCAACGCTGGCTTTGGGCGCTGTTGGCCTCGCGGCACTGGCCGCGGCCTCCCGCCGTCGCAGCAGAAGCCCGAATATCGGCTAGTCCTTATACCGGACCAGATTAAAAAAGCCCGCTCATGTGGGCTTTTTTATACCGGCGGAGGGTACTTTTTATATAGAGACCAAAATCTGCCCTGACATGATGCAATGCAGTTTGAAACCGCTTTATAGTTCTATTATCAGATGAGGAAATGCTTATGCTTTCAAAAACATTCAAATCCATGGCCGTGGCCGCCGCAACGATGGTGACAGCCTTGTCATCACCAACAGAGGCGCGCGCCGGTGTGACGATTATTGACCCCAAAGACAGCCATACAGCCCCCGACTTTAAAAGTGTAAGTGAAACAAGTTTTGCTACGACAAGCACGATTTTTGAAACGGGCTGCTTTATAAGCTCCGATATTGCTTATGGATTGTCAGGTGAGACCGCCGTTTATTTTATAACCGTTGATTTTAATGATGTTAAACATAATGACACCATGATAAATCGCGTTGGCCGGGACTATGAAGACCAAGGCGTTCTGGTTGAGGTTAATTCAGAAAACTCGTCTTCCGCTTTTTATTGCTATGGCAAGGACGAGCCCGCCTATCCGGGATCAGGTCACCTGCTTCTGGATAACAACGGAGAGTCTACAGAAATCACCTATAAAAATGGCGGAACATTCAGCGTTGTGTCGGTTGATTTAGCAGAAAAATATATAAACCAGACATCATCCGTCACATTGATCGGCACAAAGGACAATGGCAACACGGTAGAAATCACAGTGGAACTGGATGGAAAACCATTATCCGAGACAGTCTGCCTGGGGGAAAAATTCAAGAACCTGACATGCCTGACCATTTATATGCCGGGTGCTGCCCTTGACGAAATTGTTTTGGCAGCTCCGTATGGCACCCCATTTGGCATCGGTGGCGGCGGCGGCGGTGGCGGCGGCGGTTTCAGTGGCGGCGGCGGCGGCCTGGGCGGCGGTGGCGGCGCAGGTGGTGGTGGCGGTTCCGGCGGTGGCTTTGGTAGCGGTGGCGGTTTCGGCAACGGTAATGGAGATTGCTGGACGAAAACCCCTCTTCCTTGCCATGATAATGGTATTCCTCCCTGCTTTGATATTCCAAATACACCGGTTGTTCCCGAACCGTCAACGGCGGCTCTGGCCTTGCTGGGCGCAGGTGCTCTTGCGCTGGCGGCACGTCGCAGATTACGTGCGGGACTTAATCACAGCTAACGGACATTGTCTTATCCTCATTGAAAAAGCCCGCATGATGCGGGCTTTTTATTATTTGCTTTCCGCATTGTAGGCACCATCCCAGTGCAACCCCGGTGGCGCGGCGCGCAGGGACGCGATACGATCGGCATAAAGCTGGTACAATTCCGGCAAGGCAATCGGCGCGATGGTAAAGGCTTCGGCCAGAAGTCTTTCGGCTTCGTCAAAATACTGGCTGCGATAGGCATCAAGCATCTGGCTATGAACCGCGCGCCAGCTTTGGAAATCTGCGCGTGCCGCCAGATCCGCATCCCCCAGCAAGCTATAAATATGTAATGGTTCGGTTTTCCCTTTCACGCGGATCAGGTCAAGTTCAAGCGTTGCAAAATCCGGTACCTGCGCCTGCGTCTGCGGCCCGATCAGGATCGTCACACCGTAATTTTTTGTCTGTGATTCAAGACGGGACGCAAAATTTACCGTATCGCCAATAGCGGAATAGGCAAAACGCTGGCGCGATCCCATATTCCCGACCGAGGCCGGGCCCGTATTGATCCCGACACCGGCCTTCAGTTGCAGCGCCGCGCCTTTTTTGGCCAGCGCGTCATTAATCGCATCCAGCGCCTGGTTCATCTCCAACGCCGCGATGCAGGCATGGCGCGCGTGATCGGGGTCGTTGAGCGGCGCATTCCAAAACGCCATCATCGCGTCGCCCATATATTTATCAATCGTCCCCCGCCGCTTCATCACCAAATCCGACATCGGCGTCAGGAAGTCATTCATCAGATTAATCAACTCCTCCGGGGACAAGCTTTCGGAGATGCTGGTGAAGTTGCGGATATCGGTAAACATCACCGTCAACTCCCGCGTCTCTCCGCCCAGCTGCAACTTGTCAGGATGCGCCGTCAACTCCTTCATAAAATCGGGGGAGATATAAAGACCAAAAGCCTGCTTGACGCGGCGGCGTTCCGTTTCGATACGGATGTAATTTAGTAAGGTCGCTGTAATAAATAAAATCACTAGACATATGCTAGGATAGAATGAATCCAGCAAAATGCCATAATGATCAAAACTGAGCCAAGAAATGGCAAATAACCCGCTAACAAGCACCATCGTCAGGAACGCCATCGACACAGCACCCCAGAAGGAAGCCAGCAAGGTAACGATGCTACCAGCAATACAGAGCGTCATTAGCTCCACTCCTATAATTGCCTTAGGGCGGGTGATGAAATTTTGCTGCAGGATCTGCTCCAGAACATTGGCATGCACTTCCACGCCGGGAATAAAGGGCTGCAGCGGCGTCGACCGCAAATCTTTCAATCCTTCAGCACTTGAACCGATAAATATTGACTTACCCTTTATCCGCTCAGCCAAGGCCGCGGACACATCATCCTCTAATATTTTATAAGCAGAGACATAGTCGTGCTCTGAAAATTTCCGGTAATACACCAACATATTAACATCACGCTCAACAGGGATAGCATACTTGCCGACAGATAAACGATACGGCGTATCAAGCGACGAATAAGGATTATATCCGGGCGTCAATCCCAATACATAGCTGTTCTTCGGACTGTATCCCACGCGCAATGTTTCAATGCTTAATGAGGGATATAAATCCGTTCCGTCTGAGAATACCAAGCCGACACGGCGCAGAATGCCATCAAAATCCGGTGATGCCATGAAACTGCCGTTCCCCGCCCCCACCTGCTCCAATGCAGGAATAAAAACAGCCGCCTTATCAAATAAAGGCACACGCTTAAGAAAAAAATCTTTCATTTTTTCGTTCGGGAGAGAAATAGATCGTACAATTCGTGGTGTAACTTTTGTCGTGGCATGAGGCGCAAAAGTGAAGCCGGATACGAAAAATCCTGTCTTAGCCATCGCTTGCGCCAACACTTTATCGTTGTCGGGTAATTGAGCGGCAGCATCCTTAAGCGATGTAAAACGCTCATCCTGTAATGCCAAGGAATGCACGATCTGTGCTGGTGAAGTACGATCCGGCTCTGCCAGTACGCCATCGAATGCCACGACAAGAGCACCCATATCTTTTAACTTATAAAGCATGTCTGCCAATATCGTGCGCGGCCACGGCCATTGGCCCAGACGTCGAAGCGATTCATCATCAATATTAACGATCAATACCGTATCAGATGCCGGTCGGGGCTTAGCCTTGTTATAATAATCAAATACCAGAGACTGCATGCGTAGTCGGATCTGATTATCAGACTGCCCAATATACACCGCACTAAATAAAAGAGCGATTAACGCGAATGTGTGAAGCCACTTATTTGTTGCCAAGTAATGGTACATGCGTTACCGCTCCGTCAATGCGCGGTCTTTCAGGCGCAGGACAGGTTTCATCAGATATTCCATGATGGTTTTGCGGCCGGTGATGACTTCGGTTTCGGCGACCATGCCAGGCGTGATGGGAAGCGGATGAGATTCGCTGCCCAGATAGTTTTTATCGGTGTGGACTTCGACTTCGAAAAATACATCGCCTTTGGCATCATTGACACTGTTAGCGCCGATACGGGTTAATTTACCTTCCAGGCTGCCATAACGTTGCGAGTCATAGGCGGAGATGCGCACTTTCACGGGCTGCCCCGTTTTCAGGAAGGCAATGTCATTCGGCAATACGCGGGCAATGATTTTCAGATCGGCATCCAGCGGTACAATCTCGATCAGCTTGTGTGCCGGTTCAACGACACCCCCGACAGTTTTTAGATTGACCTTGTTGATAATACCGGCAACGGGTGCGCGCAGTTCGGCTCGGTCCACACGGTCACCGATAGAGGTCAGGTTTTGTTGCAGCTGCGCCAGTTCGGTTTCAACGTCATTAAGCTCCCCCAGAGCCTGGCTGCGAAATTTATCGCGCTGATCCTGCAGCTGGCGCTCAGAGCCGCTGATATCCGCACGCAGGCCGGAGAGTTTTTCGGAATTACTGCTAAGCTGGCCGGAAATATCGGATAGTTCGCGCTGCAGGCGCATGGCGTCGAGTTTTGGCACCGCCTTCTGTTCCACCATTTTTTGCGTCAAAGCAAGTTCCTGACTGAGCATGTTGCGGCTGTCTTTCAAACGCTGTACTTCCGCATTGGTTTCGGCCAGATCGGATTTTGCACTGGCGATTTTATCACGCAGGATAGACAGGGCGTTTTCCAGCTCTTTCTGGCGTGACCCATACAGGGACATTTCATTGGCGGCAATGGTAGGAGATTTCTTTGATAAATCGGCGGGCATGTTAAAAGGTTGTGCATTGGCTTCAGCGGTCAGACGAGCCTTTTTAATCATCAGGGCAGCCGCCTTGGCTTCGACACCGCGCTCTTCAGAGGCGAACTGCACGGCGCTGATCCGCATCAGGACCTGCCCCTTTTCAACACGGTCACCTTCATTTACCAGCAGCTCAGACAGAACGCCGCCTTCAAGGCTCTGCACCACCTGTATTTCCTGCGACGGCACGACTTGGCCGGAACCATGCGTAATTTCTTCAACGGGGGAGAAAGACGCCCATAGAATAAAGAGCAAGACAAACCCGCCAATGGCAGCAAGTAAAATGGTGGAGGCCCGTGTGGGGCGCAACCGTGCGGCTGCTTCGAGTTCATTCATAAAATCGATATCGGTGCTGTCCATCGTCATTATCCTCTCGGCACGCTGATCTTGCCACCAGACAGGGCCTCGAGCACCTTGTCACGCGGACCATCCACAACCACCTTACCCTGATCGATCAGGATCAGGCGATCAACCATGCTCAGCAAATGCTGCCGGTGAGTAATCATGATGAATGTTTTGTCGGCGATCTGTTCCCGGATATGACGGACAAAATTATTCTCGGCTTCGACATCCATGGCGTTGGTCGGTTCATCACACACCATGATGGAGGGGTTGAGTAACATGGCCCGGGCGAGAGCAATACTCTGGCGCTGCCCGCCGGACAGGCCCTCCCCGCGCTCTCCCACGGGGGCGTCATAGCCCATCGGGTGGCGTGCGATAAATTCATGGACGCCTGCGCTTTTTGCGGCTTCTAAAATTTCCTGCTCGGTGGCTTGCGGGCGGCTGACGGCAATATTTTCACGGACCGACCCGCGGAACAGGATAATATCCTGCGCGATATAAGCAATGTTACGGCGCAGGTCTGCGGGATCAATCTGGCGGTAATCCGTATCATCGGCGAAGAGCGCGCCACTCTGCGGCTCATAAAGGCCCAGCATTAAACGTGATATCGTACTTTTGCCCGAACCAATACGGCCGATCAAGCCGACTTTTTCACCAGCTTCGATTGTAAAGGAAATACCATCGAGGATTTTACGTTCAGTCTGCGGATAGGTGAATTCAACGCGGTCAAAGGTAATTTTCCCTTTTAAAGACGGGCGATGCAGAAATTGTTTATGCGCAGGGCGCTCCACCGGAGCAGCCATAATATTATTCAGCGTACGCAATGAACTGCGCGCTGTGTGGTAACGGGAGAGAAGATTGGCAACCTGCGCAATCGGTGCAATCGCCCGTCCGCCCAGAAGAACGCAGGCAATCAATGCCCCCATCGACATTTCACCATCACGGATCAGATACATGCCCAGCAGCACAACAACCAATGTGGCGCTTTGCTGGAAAAATGTTGCGACATTGACGCCAAGCCCGGAAATAAAACGGGACTTCTGCCCATGCAGCGCGCTTTCACCGACATGAGCGCCGTAGCGGGCGCGCATACGACCATCGGCACCAATCGCCTTGATGGTTTCCAGACCATTGATGGTTTCAACCAGTAATCCATGCTTGGCTTCACTGGCATGCATGGATTTTGCGACAACGGCCTTCAATGGCAATTGCAACAGCAATCCAATACCGATAACAATCATGATCAGGCAGGCCAGCATAAAGGCAATAGGCCCGCCAATAATATAAATCACAAACAGGAATAGCAGACTGAATGGCAGATCAACCATACCAGTCATGGTTGCCGACGTCATAAAATCCCGCACCGATTCAAATTCGCGCAGCATATTGGCGAATGCGCCACTGGAGGGCGGCTTTCCAGCCAACTTCATATTCAGAACCTGGTCATAGACCCGGCGTGTTACCGTGACATCAATGCGCCGCCCGGCCAGATCGATGAAATAACCGCGCAAGGTCCGTATAATAAAATCAAAAATATAAACCGCCAGAACACCCAGCGTCAAAACCCATCCGGTTTCCATCGCATTGTTTGGAATAACACGGTTATAGATGTTCATGATGTAAATTGATCCGCTCAGCGCGAAAAGATTGATAAGGACAGAAGCAACAATCACCTGCCCGTAAACACCCTTATTCTCAATCACCGCCCCCCAAAACCAATGGCGATCCGCATCCATCACGGGTGCTGCGCCCGGATCGGTAAATTCAGCCTGCGGATGAACATAAATGGCATAGCCGGAATAATTTTCGGTCAGGTTGCGCAGATCAACGACACTACGTTGTCCGCTTTCAGGAGAGAATATTTCTGCCTTGCTACCGCCTTGCAAAGATACCAGCACACAAGCCTTGCTGCCCTTCATGATCAGGACCGCAGGTAAAACCGGCGCGGGAATAGCGGCAATATCGGCACGCTTTACAATTTTAGCTTTCAGCTCCAGACGCTGCGCGGCATCACAGAATAAATTCGGCCCCATACCTTTTTCATCATAGGCAAGACCGGCACGAATGGCTTCGGCAGAGCGGGCACGTCCGTGGTGACTGGTCAGGAAAACAAGGCAATCTAGCAGGTAGTCAACGGACTCCGCGCGTTCATGTTTTGAAAAATCGGCGTTACTTGCCATTGATTGTGGCCGGGGCAAGGTTAAGGGCCTGCTGCAGACCACCCATGCTGGCCAGAATTGTATACTGGGATTCCAGCAATTTATATTCGCCGCTCATCAAAGCAAAACTGGCATTGAAAAGTGCGTTTTCTGTCTGCAGTAATTGCAAGATATTCACGCGCGAAGCTTCAAACTGTACCTGCTGCGTCTCCAACAAGTCTTTATTCAGATTCATGCGGTCGCGCTGAATACGCATTTGTTCGTCTGCGGCCTTCCGGTCACTGTAAGCGATTTGAATTTGCTGCGCGATTTCACGCTCGGCTTGCTGATACTGCGCAATGGCTTCGGATTTCCTATGGCGGGCGGCCCGCACACGGGCTTCCTGCGCGCCACCCACTTCATAATTCCAGTTCGCACGGACCACGGCCCGGGCATCGGTGGCTTCCCCACCAATGACATCGTCAATGTCACGCTTCAGATATGATAATTCACTGTTTACATCCGGGAAGAAGGCACCGTTTTCCGCCTGAATATCAAAAGAACCGGCTTTTTCCTTCATGGTTAATTGGCGCAAAGTCGGATGATGGGTACGTGCATAATTAATGGCTTCTTCTGCACTTGCGGGGATTTTATCCAAAGGGGGCACAGGCCGGGCCAGTGTGCTCTCCGGGATATGTCCTACAATCTGGGTGTAAGCCGCAATGGCGGATCGCAATTGTCCCTGCGTGCCGATAACGGCACTATCGAGCTGCGCCTTTATATCGCGGGCCTGCACGACCATCGACTGGTCCGCCCCGCCTTGCGCCAACATGGCTTCAATGCGGCCTACATAATCATTCATCTTTGTGGCATAAGCCTGCTGGCGGGTTAGCGCATCCTGCGCCTGTAAGACCTGAATGTAAGCGGCGACGGCCTGAAGGCCGAGCGTTTCCCGAATATCAAGAATATTGAAATTTGCACCAATCCGGCGTGCCTCAGCCGCGTCTAAGCGATGTGTTGTTTCAAAGCCAGTAAACAGAGGCTGGCTTAAGCTTGTGCCGCTTTCCCACAGCCACGAATACCCGGCACCGCGCGTGACACTTAAACCGCGCGACGTACTGTTATCACCATATACACGGCCCCCCGTGGCGTTTATGTTAAATTGGGGATAAAAATCGGATTTTGCTTCTTTTTCGGTTTCCTTCAAGGCATCGCGATTAGCCAAAGCCGCACTGACGCTGGGATGCTGGTTAAGCGCGGCTTCTACGGCAGTCTCAAGCGATTCCGCCTGCGCAGGCATGGTAACGCCGGCAGTCAAAAGAAGAATGGTGATAAGGCTGGTACGAACCAGAAAAGAACTATGAAAGGGCATGAATCTCTTATGTGAATCAATGAAATCCCACTAACATGAATTTAAACGATAAGTGCCGCAGGCGCAAGGCCCCTTACCTTGCCCACATCTTAATATGGATAAAGAGTCCCGGGGGGCTTCACAAAGAGCCAAAGATAAGTCATGGTCATCCCCATAATCGCAAACGTTAAAACAAGGATGAGTGGCCGTGGCCCTGATTATTGCAGTACCAAAAACAACAAGTGAAAACGAACGCCGCGTCGCGGCAACGCCAGAGACCGTTAAGAAATTAATTGCTCTGGGATGTGAACTCCGTGTGCAAGCGGGCGCGGGTGAAAGCGCCTCTTATACGGATGACATGTACAAGCAAGCGGGTGCGACCATCCTGCCCTCTGCCGCCGATGTGTGCAAAGGCGCGAATGTAGTGACCAGCGTACAGGCCCCGACAGAAGCCGAGCTGAAACTGGTTGATAAAGGTGCGCTTGTGATCGGCATCCTGTCCCCATACAAGAACGAAGCTTTGATCAAGGCGTTCGCCGCCAGTGGCGTGAATGCTTTCTCCATGGAACTGATGCCCCGTATTACACGAGCGCAGGCGATGGATGTTTTGTCTTCGCAGTCCAACTTGGCCGGTTATAAAGCCGTTCTGGATGCGACGGAGCAATTTACGCGCGCGCTACCGATGATGATGACCGCCGCCGGCACAATTGCCCCGGCCCGTGTATTCGTGATGGGTGCCGGTGTTGCCGGTCTGCAGGCGATTGCCACCGCCCGCCGTATGGGTGCGATGGTATCGGCAACGGATGTGCGCCCCGCGTCTAAAGAGCAAGTCGCCTCCCTCGGCGCGACCTTTATCGCCGTGGAAGATGAAGAATTCAAGCAAGCCGAAACCGCCGGTGGTTACGCCAAGGAAATGTCGGCTGAATATAAAGCCAAGCAGCAGAAACTGGTTGAAGACACAATCGCCAAACAAGACATCGTGATTACCACCGCACTGATCCCGGGCCGTCCAGCACCAAAACTGATTACCGAAGCCATGGTAAAATCCATGAAGCCCGGATCGGTTATCGTGGACCTGGCCGTGGAAGCAGGCGGAAACTGCGAATTGTCCGAGCTGAACAAAGTTGTGACCAAGCATGGCGTTAAAATCGTTGGTCATGCCAATGTCGCCAGCCGTCTGGCCACGGATGCGTCTGCGCTTTATGCGAAGAACATTTTCAACCTGCTGACCCTTCTGATTAATAAAGACAGCAAGGATCTGGCTATCAACTGGGATGATGACATTGTTAAAGGCATTGCCCTAACCCGTGACGGCGCGCTGGTGCACCCGCAATTTGGCGGCCCGCAACCGGCAAAAGCCGCTTAAAATCAAGTAAAGGATAAATCTCATGGAAGAAACAACAACCACCACAACGACAACAACCATATTTGACAGCGCCGCCGATATCGCGATGCAAGCCCACACAACCGTTGCCGCCGTCGGCGGTCACGATTTCCTGATCAACGGCCTGACCGTTTTCATTCTGGCCTGCTTTGTCGGTTATTATGTGGTCTGGCGCGTGACACCGGCCCTCCACTCCCCACTGATGGCCGTCACCAATGCCATTTCCTCCGTTATCATCGTGGGCGCATTGATTGCCGCCGGTCCGATGGAAATGGGCCCGTCAAAAATCATGGGCTTCATCGCCGTTATCCTCGCCAGCGTAAATATTTTCGGTGGCTTCCTCGTTACCCGCCGCATGCTGGCAATGTTCAAGAAAAAAGGCGCTTAATCCATGTCATCACTTGCTCCTCTCGCTTATTTAGTTGCTTCCATTTGCTTCATCATGGCCCTGCGCGGCCTGTCCAGCCCTGTAACGGCCCGTCAGGGTATGTTGTTCGGCATGTTCGGTATGGCGCTGGCTATTGGAACAACGTTGATGACACCGATTGTACAATCTTACAGCCTGATCGTTGTTGGTATCGCGATTGGTGGCGGCATTGGATATGTCATCGCGAAGAAGATTGCCATGACCGACCTGCCGCAGCTTGTGGCGGCGTTTCACTCCCTCGTGGGTCTGGCAGCGGTGATGGTGGCGGCAGCGGCATTCTACAGCCCGGCGTCCTACGGTATCGTTGGTGAGAATGGCCAGATTAAAACCGCCAGCCTGATTGAAATGGCGCTGGGTGTTGCGATTGGTGCACTGACATTCACGGGCTCCATCGTTGCATGGGGCAAGCTGCAGGGCGTTATTTCCGGCAAGCCGCTGACCTTCAAGGGGCAGCATGCGCTGAATGCTTTGCTCGGCTTGATTATGGTTGGTCTTGTTGTCACATTATGCATGACACAAAGTGTTGTCGTGTTCTGGGCCATTGTGGTTGTTGCGCTGATCCTTGGCGTATCCATGATCGTTCCGATTGGTGGCGCGGATATGCCGGTGATTGTTTCTATGCTGAACTCCTATTCCGGATGGGCGGCGGCAGGCATTGGTTTTACGCTGCATAATAATCTTCTGATCGTGACCGGTGCGCTGGTCGGTGCGTCCGGTGCTATCCTGTCCTACATCATGTGTAAGGGTATGAACCGGTCTTTCCTGAATGTTCTGCTGGGTGGCTTTGGTGGCGATACATCAAGTGCCGGTCCGGTGGCAACACTGGGTGACCGTACCGCAAAAATCGGGTCCGCCGAAGATGCGGCATGGATCATGAAAAATGCCTCTTCCGTTATAATCGTGCCGGGTTACGGCATGGCCGTGGCGCAGGCCCAGCACGCGCTGCGTGAAATGGCCGATGTTCTGAAGAAAGAAGGCGTGAAGGTTCGTTATGCCATTCACCCGGTCGCGGGCCGTATGCCCGGCCATATGAACGTCCTGCTGGCCGAAGCGAATGTGCCGTATGATGAGGTTCTGGAACTGGAAGATATCAACCGTGACTTCGCGCAGACTGATGTGGTTTACGTGATCGGCGCTAACGACATTACCAACCCGTCCGCAAAAACTGACCCGTCATCCCCTATTTTCGGCATGCCGGTTCTGGATGTCGAAAAAGCCAAAACGGTGCTGTTCGTCAAACGCTCCATGGGTAGTGGCTATGCTGGTGTTGACAATCCGCTGTTCTTTGCCAGCAACACGATGATGCTTCTGGACGATGCCAAGAAAATGACGGAAAACATCGTTAAATCGATGGAGCATTAAGGCCTTTTCAACCTTTAACCAGTACAATGAAATAATTGCATTTATTGCATTTTATTTCAGTAGGTTAGGGGTAAGTCATGGCAGGTCTGGTTGAAGCATTCGAATCCGCAAAAATCTCCGTGCGCGAAGAAACGCTTGATGGCGGTTATTTATGCATAGCCCCCGACACTTGGTACGATAAAAGCATGGGCGATTTTGAAACGCCTATGGCGACAGGCAAAACGCGCGAAGAAGCCCGCGCCGGACTTGAATCCGTTCTGGCCGCCCATTGGCAAAGCATTATATCCATTCAGCCCGAACTAGCACCTATTGCTGACAAACTGCTGCAGACGGCGGCAAAACCCTCAAAACCCGGCATGTAAGCTATATTGCGCCGCACATTGATGTGGTTTATGGCACCATGCTACGCTTCCCCTTAATAAATAAGCGGGGAGCCGGATAGAAAGAGCTCTTCTGCATAAGGGGATCTTTATTATGTGCGCCACATCGCCCGATTTTTCACTGATCACCCGCTTTAACCAGCCCGCTGGCTGGCAATGGGGCCATGTTCGCACACAACAGGGTGATGATCTGCGCTGGGGCGGTTCCTTTCCGCCGACAGAACCGAAGGCCCATATTATCTATGTCGAAGGCCTGTCCGAATTCGCTGAAAAAACCTTTGAAATGGCCCATGATTTTAACGCCGCCGGATATGGCTTCTGGGTGCTTGACCGTAAGGGGCAAGGTGCGTCAGGGCGCCTGCTGCGGGAGGCGTTCAAAGCTCACTCCAACGGCTTTAAAACGGATGCAGAGGACCTTGTAAAGTTCCGCATGGCCCATGTACCGTTTAATGTGCCGGTTATTCTGCTGGGCCATTCTACCGGGGCGCTGGTGAGCCTTATGGCGCTCCATGATCGCCCAGAATTGTTTGACGGCGCCATTATGACCGCCCCGCTTCTGGGATTGCAGCATGCAGCACTGAAGGGGCGCGAAAGGCTAGCGGCACTGCTACCCCTGCCGCGTTTTATCCGCGAAGCTCCAGCTTTCCAGCCCGCAGAATGGATGCTGCGGACAGCCGAAGCCCCTAAATTAAAAGCCGGTGATTTCTCCAGCGACCCGCTGCGGATGCTGGTCCATGATTACTGGATGCAGAAAAAGCCGGATCTGCGCCTGGGCGCACCGACCTATGGCTGGATACAATCGGTCTGCCAGGCGGTGGCCAAAGTTACGCGCCGTTCCTATCTGAACGATATCAAAAAACCATTGCAGGTTTTTACAGTCGGTCATGAATATCTGGTGAATAACAGCTCTGTCTTTGCCGCCTTCAAGGGGCGGGACAATGTCGATTATCATCATATACCGGATGCAAGGCATGAAATATTGATGGAAGCGGATACAATCCGTAAACCCCTGCTGCAAGCGATGGACGGATTTATCAAAAAAATTGCGACGAATCCCCGGCTGTCGCCCTGAACGGGCTAGCCTCAGGACAGAAGGCGTATTAAACTAGCCGTCATGGACACACTTCCCTCCTCCGCAACACCGCTGGGTCTTTCGCAACGCCATTCTATGCCCCCGGGATGGCGCTGGCATAGCTTTACATCATCCTGTGGCCGCACATTGCGGTTTGGCTGCGTTACGCCACAAAACCGGACACCAGACGCGATTATCGTTGGGTTGCAGGGTTTGAGTGAATTCAGTGAAAAGTATTTTGAAATCGCCCATGACATGCTGGACCGGAATTATTCCTTCTGGATGCTGGACTGGAAATCGCAGGGCGGATCGCAGCGCCTGCTGAAAAACCCGCATATGCGGCATTCCGAAGGGTTTGATAAGGATGTGCAGGACCTGCATGATTTTATCACAAACTATATCCTTCCCGCGGCCGTGCATACCGATGCGGGACGTATCCCGCTTGTCATGCTAGGACATTCGATGGGTGGGAATATCGGGTTGCTTTATCTTTTGAAACATCCAGATGTTTTTGCGTGCGCCGCTTTTTCATCGCCGATGCTTGGTATCAAGGCGCTGGCCGCGATGCCGCGTCTTCTCGCCTGGATATTAACACCCTCACTAGGCATTATCGCCGGAAAGCGTTATGTTTTTGGCGGCACCAATTGGCGGGAGGGGCAGCGGGATAATAAAATCTGCCTCGTCCTGTCATCCGACCCGGTACGCAGCCATATTCATGAGAGCTGGTTTAAAACCATCCCGGCGCTGCAAGTCGGGGCCGTTACATTTCGCTGGCTTTATGAAGCGTATAAATCCTGCAATATATTGCAGAGGGTGGAAAATGCCGCAGCCATTAAAACACCGTGCCTTTTTATAATGGCAGCACAGGAAGCGCTTGTGGATAATGATGCTACGCTGCAGATGGCGGCGCATATGCCATACGCCCGCGTGATTGAAATCCCCCAATCCCATCATGAGATTTTCATGGAAAAAGACGAGATTCGCCATATTTTCCTATCCGCCTTTGATAACTGGCTGGAAGGTCACACAATCAGGGATAAATTAAAGCCGTTTTAAAGTATTCTATGTCCTAATAGAGAGAGGGAGAGCCGCATGACCGCCGATAGAGATGAAAATGAGCTCAAAAAAATCCGCCTGAGCGACCGGATTCTGACCGCGCTTGAACTGGCGCTGGAACAGGGTGATGTGGCGATTGCTGAAATTCTGGTCAAGGCGCTGGAGTTTTCCATGACGCGCTATACGGGCGGTGGTGAGTTTGTCGAGCGCCGCGATTATTCCCGGGATATCGAACTGGCGATGAGCCAGCTGGCCGCTTTGAAGCGCGGCAAGATTTCTAACGGCTGATCAGCGCCAGCCATTCCTTTTCACTCAAGACTGTAACCCCGGCGTCACGCGCCTTAGCAAGTTTTGACCCGGCATCTTCACCCGCTACAACATAATCAGTTTTTGCCGACACCGACCCTGCGACCTTCGCACCCAGCACTTCAGCACGCGCCTTGGCTTCGGGACGGCTCATCGTTGTCAGTGTGCCGGTAAAGACCACCGTCTTGCCGACAACCGGACTATCAACACGCTCCGGTGCTTTGAAATCTTCGATATGAAGCTCCGATTCAAGATCATCGAGAACCGTTCGGTTATGCGTCTCGACAAAAAACCGGCGCAGATCATCGGCGACCCGCGGTCCGACATCTTCGATATTCAGAAGATCGGCATAGGCTTCGCTTTCAATATCCTGCGCCGCATCCATCGCCGCGCGTAATGTTTTTAAATTGGTGTAGGTCAGCGCCAGCTTGCGCGCCGTCGCCTGCCCGATTTGTGGAATACCCAGTGCAAAAATAAAACGGTCAAAACCAATCGCGCGGCGTTTTTCAATCGCATCGAACAGCTTGGCCACTGATTTTTCGCCCCAGCCTTCCCATAGCTGTAACGGTTCCGCCAAGGCTTCATTCGCCTGACGCAGGCGGAAGATATCACCGGGCGTACGCACCAGTGCCTTATCCCAGAATTCCTTGATAATCTTATCGCCCAGCCCTTCAATATCAAACCCGTCACGGCTGACGAAATGCTTCAGGCGCTCTACCGCCTGCGCCGGGCAGATCAAACCGCCCGTGCAGCGGCGCGCCACTTCGCCCTCTTCCCGCACGGCAGCGGATTTGCAGATCGGGCATTCATCGGGAAATTTGTAAGGCGCAGGGTTGCCAACGCGTTTATCCAGCAGGACTTTAACGACCTGGGGGATAACATCGCCGGCGCGCTGAACAACGACATGATCACCGACACGGACATCCTTGCGCTCAATCTCATCTTCATTGTGAAGCGTGGCATTGGACACGACGACACCGCCGACCGTAATCGGCTCCAAACGGGCAACTGGCGTCAATACACCCGTGCGCCCCACCTGAATATCAATGTCTTTAACAATTGTGATTGCTTGTTCCGCCGGGAATTTATGCGCCGTAGCCCAGCGCGGCGCGCGGGATACAAAACCCAGCCGGTCCTGATAATCGAGGCGATTGACCTTATAAACAACACCGTCAATCTCATAGGGCAGGTCGGGGCGGGCATTCATAATGGTCTGGTAATAAGCCATCATGTCCCCCGCCGTATCACAAAGGGCGAAAGGATCGGCCTGCGCAAAGCCCCATTCGATCAGCTTGTCCTTAATCCCCCACTGCGTGGAGGCGATGGATTCTTTCATCTCCCCCAGCGCATAGCCGAAGAAATGCAAGGGGCGCTGCGCACTGATACTGACATCCAGCTGGCGGATACTGCCGGCGGCTGCATTACGCGGGTTGGCAAAAATTTGCTTGCCGGCTTCGGCTTGCCGCTGGTTCAGCGAGGCAAAATCATCGCGGCGCATATAAATTTCGCCGCGCACTTCGACAAGATCCGGTGCGCTGGCCAGCAAACTCTGCGGCACATCCTTGATCGTGCGGACATTGGCGGTAATATCTTCCCCTTCACTGCCATCTCCGCGCGTAGCGGCCATCACCAGCTTACGGCTTTCATACCGCAGGGAACAGGATAAGCCGTCAATTTTAGGTTCCGCAATGACACTGACGGTGTCATCCGCGGCCAGCGACAGAAATCGACGAATACGGTCGAGAAAATCAATAACATCCGCTTCATCAAAGGCATTGGAAAGAGATAACATCGGCACGGCATGACGGATTTTTTTAAAGCCGCTAGTGACGGCCACGCCTACAGTCTGTGTGGGGCTGTCCTGTGTAATCAAATCAGGATATTGCGCTTCAATCTCTATTAATTCCTGACGCAATTTATCATACGCCGCATCGGAAATTTTAGGTGAGTCATCCCGGTAATAATGCTCATCATGTTTACGGATTTCCGCCGCCAGTTTTTTGTGGTGGGCGCGCGCATCTTCGATACTCATATCAAACAGCGCGTTCATGTGCCGGTTTCCAGCAGGCGGCTGGCGGCGGCGCGGGCCTCATCGGTAATTTGGGCACCGGATAACATGCGGGCGATTTCTTCCTGGCGTTCCTTCTGCGCCTGCAGCGGGATGACGGTCGTGCGCACATCCTTCACGCCGCCTTTAGATACGATCCAGTGATGCTGCGCGCGCGCAGCCACTTGCGGGGCATGGGTAACAACAAGGATCTGGCGGGACTGGGACAGGCGCGCGAGGCGTTCGCCCACGGCCGCCGCCGTCGGACCACCGATACCGCTATCAACCTCATCAAAGATATAAGTCTGAGCGACACCGACGGCGGCCATCACAACCTTCAGCGCCAGCATAAAGCGTGACATTTCACCACCCGAGGCAATTTTATCCAGCGCGCCGGGCGCCGATCCCGGATTGGTCGCCACTAGGAAACGGATACGATCATGGCCGAGCGGCCCCCATTCACTTTCCTGCAGGCTTTCGACCTGCGTCACAAAGCGGGCTTTTTCAAGTTTGAGCGGCGGCAATTCCTTGGCCACCAGCTTGTCCAGCGCCTGCGCCGATTTTTCGCGCTGCGCATGAATGGCGTCGGCTTGCGCGCAATATTGTTTTCTGGCTTTGGCCACGGCATCTTTTAACCCGCCGAGCACTTCGTCCTGCCGCTCGATCAATGATAATTGCCGCGCCAGTTTATTGCGCACCTCCGGCAGATCATTGACGGTGCAGCCATGTTTGCGCGCCTGGGCCCGCAAGGTATGAAGCCGGTCGTCGATCTCGCCCAGACTATATTCATTATCTTCCAGTTCGCTGGACTGGCTTTGCAGCTGCGCCATGACTTCCTGAATTTCTATACTGGCACGGTCCAGTCCCTCCATCAGCGGTGCGCCGTCATCACCGACACGCTCTAGCAGGCGCCAGACTTTACCAAGCGTTTCTTCCGCCTGCACCAATCCATCATGCGCGCCGTTGAGACTGCCCAGAATCTGGTCCCGGCGCATAAGCTTATCGCGCAGTGACGCCAACTTATCTTCTTCACCCTCTTTGGGATCCAGCGTATCCAAATCATCGACCGCAGCGCGCAGATAATCTTCTTCCTGCCGCGCTTTCTGGGCCCCGTCAATGGCGGCTTGCAGCGCGGCCCGCGCGCGGCTCCATTCATTCCACAGCGCGGTGATCTTGCCCGTATCGACACCGGCATATTCATCCAGCAATCCGCCATGTGTTTTGGGGTCCAGTAAACCTTGCGTATCAAACTGCCCATGGATTTCAACCAGCATATCACCAACCTGGCGCAGCAGGCCGATACTGGCGGGCTGGTCATTGATAAAAGCGCGGCTGCGCCCGTCTGTGCCGACTGTCCGGCGCAGGATAAGCGTTGTGTCCGCCTCCAGCCCCTGCTCAGTCAGCACAGATAAAACAGCATGGTCTTTGGGGATGTGAAATTCTGCGGCAACGCTCGCCTGCTCCGCGCCCTTGCGTACCAGCCCGGCATCAGACCGCGCCCCCAGCGCGAGCCCCAGAGAGTCGAGCAGAATGGATTTCCCCGCGCCTGTTTCACCGGTCAACGCACAGAACCCCCCCTTGAATTCAATATTCAAAGATTCAATCAGGATGACATTCTGTATGAAAAGCGATACCAGCATGATGCTTACACTATAGCGCTTTAATCCGGTTTAAACAGGGAATCCACGGTTCTGTCGAGGCGGCTGCGGCTGTTCAGAAGCTCTTTACGTTGCCCCTCATCCATCAATGTGTATGTTTCTTCATACCATTTGCTGCCCGGATAGTTATAACCAAGAACCGCGGCGATATGCGTGGCCTGTGTCTGCAGCCCCAGCGTCATGTAGCATTCCACCAGACGATGTAACGCTTCCGGCACATGGGTTGTTGTCTGGTACGTCTTGACGACATTCAGGAAACGGTTGATGGCGGCATTCACTTCATTCCGGCGTAGATAGTAACGGCCAATTTCCATTTCCTTGCCCGCCAGATGATCGAGCGTCAGGTCGCGTTTTAAAATCGCATCGCGTGTATACTGGCTGTCCGGGAAACGACGGATGAGTGTATCCAGATTATCAAGCGCTTCCTTAGTCATACCCTGATCGCGCGACACATCGGTGATCTGCTCATAGGAACAGAGTGCTTTCAGGTACAGCGCATAATCAATGTCCTTGTGCCCCGGATGCAGTTCGATAAAACGGTCAAGGGCCATGCTGGCCTCGTCATAGCGCATATCCTTGTACGACGCATAGGCGGCCATCAATTCGGCGCGTGTGGCCCATTCGGAATAAGGATGTTGCCGCTCGACCTCCTCAAACAAATGGGTCGCGGATAAATATTCTTCCCGCGCCAATGCATCGGCGGCTTCGTTATAAATAACTTCGACGGGACGGTCTTGCTTGTCGATATCCTTATCCGTGCCACCACACGCCGGTAACAGCAGTAATGCGCCCAGCAGGCTGATAGAGGCAATCTCTTTAATTTTCATAACAAACAGTCCTTTGACGGTGAATCCCAAGGCTGAATTTAACCATGTTCGCGGGCGAAAGGAAGGGGTAGACGTAAAGACATCCCCCTTTAAATCAATAGAACCAGGATAGCGTCCGGTGTGTGGGATGCGCCTTATAAATGGGATTGGCACTGCGATGCCAAAGGATATGATCACACTCCATAGAGCATATATTTTTACGCGCCGCGATCAACTCCACCACATGGGCTTCGCAGGCACGAATTTCAATTTCCACCTCACTGCCTGAGGGCAACGGCTGACCTCCATCAATCTGCGCTGCAAGCGCGGGCGTATAGGTGAGCACACCATCTGTCCGCAAAACATGCGCCACAGCGTTATCCGCAAACATGGTCAGTTTAGAAATGTCATTGAATAGGGTTTCTCCCTTTTTTCTGAATGCGATATGAAGATCTGCTGCAGTAATTTGTGCGCGCTTGTGAAACGATACGGATAGACCCTTATGATTGTGTGTATCATCAAAACTCTCAAGCGCGACCAGTGTTGAGACCAGTGTCTCCACCGATCCTTGCGCACTATTTACCCAGTTCATAAAACTGCCCTGATGCCGGAATTGGATAAATCCCCCCATCTCGCAGAGAGCACGATGAAATAAATCGGCCAGCTCCCGGCTATAGGGTTTTGCAAGATCAAGAGTAAACAGCCCCGCCACATCCTCCAGACTTAGGTCTGCCAGCTTCTGTGCGGTCAACGGATTGCGCTCAAAAATCGTTTTCAGCTTTGTTGATAGAGTGTAGTAAATCGAGTTTTCGATAAACGCATACCCTTCCTGCAACAGAAACGGCTTGAAGCCGGACCCAAAATTGATTGTATCGAGGATGGTGATATAGGCCGCCGTATCTTCGTCACTGGCGCTGGTAAAGTGATGGCTGTCATCCAGTAATTCAGACTCAGGAATAACGCGCAAACTGTCCGCATATTCATTCAGGCAGTCGTAATTGATTGTCACATACTTTGCCTGCTCGGCAACTGTGGCAAAGTTCTGGCGCATTATGTCGAAGAGAGAGGTTGTGGAGATCGTCATCACTGCATTAAGCTGTGATAACCGCAGCGGCTGCCGTTACAGGCTGTGCGGCTGGCTCACTGACAGCGACCATTTCCCAGGCACCGTCCGTAGCGAACAGTTTGCGCAGGATCTGGTTATTCAAGGCGTGACCGCCTTTATACCCTTCATAAACGCCGAGGATAGGACCAGCCAGATATAGATCACCAATGGCATCCAGCAATTTGTGACGAATAAATTCATCCGCATGGCGCAGACCTTCGGGGTTCAGTATTTTATCCTGATCCAGAACGATGGCATTTTCTAAGGAACCGCCCAGCGCCAGACCAACCTTGCTCAGCGCTTCCACTTCATGGATGAAACCGAATGTACGGGAGTCGGCGATGTCATGACGGAAATTACCGTTCATCAGTGTGATGGCGCGTTCCTGAGTTCCGATGGAAGGATGCGCGAAGTCGATACGGCCAACGAAGCGGGAGCTTTCGTCCGGGGACAATGTTACGACTTTGCCGTTTTCTTCCACGCTGACAGATTTCAAAACTTTAATCGCGCGGCGCGGTGTAATCTGGCGGACAACGCCCACCGCATCAATCGCAGTAACGAAAGGCTCGGAACTGCCATCCATGATCGGCACTTCAGGACCATCGATTTCAATGACGACGTTATCAACGCCGCAACCGGCAAGTGCGGCCATCAAATGTTCAATCGTGCTGACCGTTACATCGGCAATGTTACCAATGACCGTGCACAGGCGCGTATCAACAACATGATCCCAGCGCGCGGGAATAACATTATTCCGGTCCGCAACATCGGTGCGAACAAACACAATGCCCGTATCCGGCAAGGAGGGCTTTAGCACCAACGTTACTTCCGCGCCGCTGTGCAATCCTGTACCGTGAAGGGAAATCGTCTTTTTGAGGGTCTGTTGCATATTCACTCTTGTGGGCCGTTTTTAATCTCTATTCTCACTATAAGCCCATTGATTTTCCAAAACAATTCACGCTTTGTTGCGCTTTGTTACAATGCGAAAAAGGACCCCAAAGGGGCCCTTTTCCTCAATTTTTTAGCTTTAAAGCCTTAGTTGGCTTGGCGGCGCAGGAAGGCCGGGATATCCAGCTCGTCATCCAGATCCGTCGCTTTCGGCGCATCGATATTCAGGCTGCCTTGCAAAGGCTTCTGACGGGCGTGAAAGCTGGAGGAATCGCCCTCACCGGCATTGCCGTCTGTGTCTTCCTGCTGCTCGGCTTCATCACGTTCGTGGTGACGCAGAGGGCTGGTGAAACGCTCGAACAAGGACGGTGTGCGCTTTTTCGGTTGCGCGGCACTGGCCGGGATCGGTGGCTTCAGGGACAGGCCCGCACCGGACAAAGGCTGCATCGGTACTTCATTGTTAAGACGGCTGGCGCTCAAACCACCCTGGCTGTAACCAGACATCGCATCACGGTCACGTTGTGGTTCCGGCTCGATCGGCATAGGCGGAATGAAGGAGTCGTTATAAACGGCACCGCGCATGCCTTGCTCTTGCTGAACTTCCTGAGGAGCCGCTTGCGAGGCCGCTTCAGAAATTACCAGTTCCTGCTGGATATAGTTTGGGACAATAACTTGCTCTTCTTCCAGCTTGTAGGCCAATGAGCCAGACGCGGAGGGAGCCGAACCATAAGCAGATACGGAAGCGGCCGCCGTTGCCTGCTGCACAGCCAGCGGTGTTTGCTGTTGGTAGGCAGCGCGCGCGGCGACTGTACGGGCCTGAATAGCGGAAGCAGAAGAATACATACCTGCTGTCACAGCGGATGAAAGAACCGGCGGTGTACCGGCCAGTGATTCAATATGCTGGGACACAGGAGCGGCGGCAGTAACCGGACGTTCGACCGGACGCTGCTGTTGCTGGGCCGTTACCGTGTTGACTGTAATACCGGGTGTCTTACGGACTTTTTGCTCGACAACATCGATACCTGTGGCCACAACGGACACACGCATAATACCTTCGAGAGATTCATCGAATGTCGAACCGAAGATAATATTGGCATTCGGGTCAACTTCGTCACGGATGCGGTTACAGGCTTCGTCAACTTCGAACAATGTCATGTCGTAGCCGCCAGTGACGTTAATAATAACACCGCGGGCACCCTTCATGGATACGTCATCCAGAAGCGGGTTGTTGATGGCTTTTTCCGACGCTTCAATCGCACGACGATCGCCGGTGGCTTCGCCGGTACCCATCATCGCCTTGCCCATCTCCAGCATGGCGGAGCGGATGTCAGCGAAGTCGAGGTTAATGTGACCAGGCATAACCATCAAATCAGTCACGCCGCGCACACCGGATTGCAGAACGCTGTCCGCCAGGCGGAAGGCTTCGGTAAATGTTGTGCGCTCATTGGCGATACGGAACAAATTCTGGTTCGGGATCACGATGAGCGTATCAACGTAATTTTGCATTTCTTCAATACCGGCTTCTGCCATTCTCATGCGCAGCGTGCCTTCGAAGTGGAAAGGCTTGGTGACAACACCAACGGTCAGGATACCTTTTTCACGGCACGCTTTCGCGATAACCGGAGCAGCCCCCGTCCCCGTACCACCGCCCATACCGGCAGTGATGAAGGCCATGTTGGAGCCTTCCAGATATTGCATGATGTCTTCGAGCGACTCTTGCGCGGCGCTACGGCCAACTTCCGGGCGGGCGCCAGCACCCAGACCACCGGTAACGGCGACACCGAGCTGTAATCTTGTTTCGCAGAGCGAACCGTCCAAGGACTGCGCATCTGTGTTGCACACAATAAACTCGACCCCTTGCAGGCCGGCGCCGATCATGTTGTTGACAGCATTGCTACCCGCACCACCGACACCGATGACGGTAATTTTTGGCGAGAGCTTCTGTACGTCTTTATTTTGCATTCTGATATTGATCATGGTGAGAGATCCTCCGTGGGCGTGACTGTCATGAGTCTATATGAAGAGATTCTTGCGTGAAAAGAGGTGATCTTTTCGAAAGGGCCGAATTGGCTGCAAGTATCTGTGTTTTTATTGGTCATGGGCGGCTTTTAATCGGGATTCAAATTAGGATTAAGTGATTCATCTGATTCAGACTTTGGGATTGTGACGAAAGGGATTTGATTCGGGAAGAGTCTAAAACCAGAAAGCTGTGGATAAGTGGGGTTTTTACGTGTGGAATCAGTTAGTTTGTTAAGGGATGGTTCGGTGGACTAGTCAAGAGTCATATGGGGATATATTTTTTGCGAATCAAGTCCTCTCATAATAACTCAAGTCCGGGGCAAAAGTCGAAAAGCGGGATTTTACCAATTTTCTTTCATCCAGTAACGGACTCGTTGCCATAATGTGCCCGGTTCCGCCTGCGCCATAATCTCCGCCGGCATTTCATCCATACGCTCGGATACATAGGTCAAAAGCCCTGCGGTCGTGGCAAAGGCGGGACCGTTTACGGCTTCGGCCAAACCGGTCACGCGGATGGGACGACCAAGGCGCACTTGTTTATCCAGCACCAATTGACCAAGGTCGCGCAGGCCCGGTATCTGGCTGGCGCCGCCCGTCAATACGACGCGACGACCGACAGCGGTGCCAAGACCGGTATCATTGAGGCGCGCCCGCACAAGCTCCATAATTTCTTCAAGGCGCGGCTGGATAATACCAACCAGGAGTGAGCGCGGCACATGGTTCGGATGCGTATGGCGATCTTCGCCCACCTGCGGCACGTCAATCAGCTCATTTTCATCAGTGCTGGCGGCCATCGCGCTGCCATAGAGTGTTTTCAGGCGTTCAGCATCGGCAATCGTTGTCGTCAGGCCGCGCGCAATATCACTGGTCACGTGCTGCCCGCCCACGGGAATCGCATCGGCGTAAATCATGCTGCCGCCTTGAAACACCGCAAAGGATGTGACGCCGCCGCCCATATCAATGACGGTACAGCCCAAATCCATTTCATCTTCCACGAGAGAGGCAAGGCCCGCCGCATAGGATGACAGGCACAACGCGCCAATATCAAGGTGTGAGCGTTCAATTCCCGTGGCCAGATTACGCAGCGCACCCATATCACCGGTTACCAGATGGATATCAACGCTTAAATTATGACCGAACATACCGCGCGGTTCGCGAATACCGTCATGGCCATCAAGGCGAAAGCCGGTGGGCACTGTGTGAACAAGTTCGTGTTCGCTTTGCAGCGCGTAACCCTGCGCCTTGGCCAGCGCCCGGCGCACATCGTTATCGGTGACCTCGTGCCCCATAACCTGAATATCAACATCAAAACGGTGAGACCGCGCATGAATGCCCGGCACATTGATAATCACTTCGCGCAGCGGATAACCGCGCATCGCATTGGCCGCCATATTTTCGGCCGCATGCACCGTCTGGCGAATGGCGGCTTCCGCCGCGGCCAGGTCAACAATCGTTCCGTTTTTTAAACCGGCAGAGGCCTGATGCCCGACACCCAGAATCTCAAACCCGCCGCGGTCATCAATCACACGCGCGATAAAGCAGGCAATTTTGCTGGACCCGATATCAAGGGCGGCGATAACAGAACCTTTTGGTTTGGGCTTATGCTTCATCGGAATACTCTTCACACAATCTATATATTATTACCGTCTTTTTTTCCGGCCTTTACTTCGGTTGCAGCACCAGGGCGGGCCCGGACACTCATGCGGTCCGGTTCTCGTAAATCAATAACAGTCAAATCCTTATCGAGCAACCGCTCTTCTTCCTGCGCCGCTGCCAATGACCGCAGGGCAAGGCCCATATCAGATTCAGGGAGCTTTACGATAATGCCGCTTACAAGCTTCAGGTCCCAACGGCGCTCACTGACCCATGTGGCGGCTTCTACCTGCGCAAGGATTAACGGCTCCACGGCTAACATATCGAGAAGTTCCTTGGCATGGGCGGGGGCTTCTTCCCCCACGACGATCATCAACTTGCCATAGGCTTCGAGATCTTGATCCGTGAGCGTAACCCCCTCATCATCGATCAGGCGTAGCTTCCCCTTGTTCTGCCACAGGGCCAGCGGCTTGCGCTCAATCAAGCCGACATAGATCGTGTCCGGCAGGCGGCGCTCAACACGCGCGGATTTTACCCAGGACAGACGTTCAATTGAATCCTGCACATCCTTCGGGCTGAAACTGAAAATCGCATCACCGCGCTCAACATTCACAAGACCGCGCAGTACATCGGCCTCCGTATAATGACGCCCTTCGACCAGTAGATTTTTAACAATGAACCCCCGCTCCGCCGTCATGTCATAGAACGCTGTCTGCACGCTGTTCAGCACGCGTTCAGGCAAAGCATTGGCAACAATCCACATGCCCAGCCAGACAAGCAGACCGGCAATAAGGGCCAGAAAACCAAAGCGGCGCAGGAAAGCCCTTACGCGCGCTGCTTTTCCTGTGCTGGCGCGGCGTTTGCGGATGTTGACTTGGCGCGTTCCGATGCGAGACATTTTGCGGTTTCCACGAGATGAGAACATAATTGAACAAAGGACATGCCGTTACGAACGACCTGCGACGGACCGATTGATTCCGGTGTGCAGCCCGGCTGTGTATTAATCTCCAGGAAATAGAGACCATCCGGCCCACCGACCGTATCATCAAACCGGAAATCGCAGCGTGCAAGACCGGAACACCCGATAGCATTATATACTTTGGCCGCAAAATCCAGCGCAGCCTTATAAACATCGGCCGGAATTTCCGCAGGCAGGACATATTCCGTGCGCGTATCATGATATTTGGCTTCGTAATCGAAAAAGCGCGTCTGGGACACGATTTCCGTGACACCTTGCGCGACACCGTCCAGAACGGCGACGGTGAGTTCACGGCCCGGAATATAACGCTCCACCAGTACATGGTCGCCGTAAACCCAGCCTTCGGTATCCAGCGCCGGATGATTATCATTTTCCAGCACAATGCGGACACCGACACTGGAGCCTTCATTCGGCGGCTTGATGACAAAAGGCGGCGCCATAATCTTGCCCGCCAGAACATCTTCCTTGGACACGACATAGCCTTCGGCACTTTTCACACCGACAGAGGCCGCAAAAATCTTCGCGGAGGGCTTATCCATACCGATGGCCGATGCCAGGACATTGGAATGCGTATAAGGAATTTCAAGGATTTCCAGTAAGGACTGAATCTGGCCGTCTTCGCCGCCCTGCCCGTGCAAATTATTGAATACGACATCAGGCTTGGGTGTCAGGGCCGTCAGCAATGCGGGAATATCCTTGCTGACATCAATGGTGGTGACGTCATAACCAGCTTCTTTCAGGGCCGCCTCGACCTTTTTGCCTTTTTCCAAAGACACCTGGCGTTCCGCCGACCAGCCGCCGAGCAGCAGCGCTACTTTCTTTTTAGCCATGAAATCCCCCTATTGTAAGAAGTCCCCGATTCGCTTCACTTCCCATCGTAGCATAATGCCAAATGTTTCGTGAACCCGTTTACGGACCTCTTCGCCAAGATTTTCAAGGTCGGCACCCGTGGCTGTCCCCGTATTGATCATGAAATTGCAGTGCATTTCGGACATCTGCGCCCCGCCGACACGAAGCCCGCGGCATCCGGCCTGATCAATCAATTGCCAGACCTTGGTGCCTTCCGGCAAACCAGCTTTGGCAACATCCGCCGCATCCGGGTTGGCGAAGGTCGAACCGCCGGTTTTTTCCTTGATGGGCTGGGTCGTGGCCCGGCGCGTTCTTATCTCATTGATATTAGACTCAATAATCTGCGCATCGCCCGGCTGGCCTTCGAACAAAGCCTGCGTGAAGATATAATCGGACGGTGTTGTCGTGTGGCGGTAGGTCATGCCCATCTCCGCCGGGCTCAAACGATGCACCTGCCCCGCACGGTCGAGCGCCTCCGCCCAGACCAGCACATCTTTTGTTTCCGTGCCATAACATCCGGCATTCATGCGCAGCGCACCGCCAACCGTCCCGGGGATGCCGCTGTAAAATTCAAGGCCAGCAATACCGGCACGCGCCGCGACCATCGCCACATTGGCATCAAGCGCCAACGCACCAGCGTGGACATAATGACCATCAACCGCCTCAATCTCCCCAAACTCACGGCCCAGACGAACAACAACGCCGCGAATACCGCCATCCCGCACAATCGTGTTAGACAGCGCACCAAAAATACTGACCGGGATTTCCGACGGGCAATGGGCCAGGAACGCCGCCAAATCTTCGCGGTCCGCAGGCTTGAACAAGACATCAGCCTTACCGCCGCATTTGAACCAACCGATTTCGCCGACCGGCGCATTTTCGGTGTATTTACCACGAACAGGCGGTAACTGAGAGGCTAGCTTTTCGGCAAGGCTGCTCATGCGGCATGCCCTTCTTTCTGTATCAATAATTTCTCCAGCTGTCCCGGCAAAGCCTGCGCCCATTTGGTGATATCACCGGCGCCCAGGCAAATAACAAAATCACCGGGCTGCACTATATTTTTAACCAGTGCAGGCAACGCATCTGCATTGTTCAGCATATGCACATCACGGTGGCCATGATTAAGAATACCGGCGGCCAATGTTGTTTTATTGTAGCCATCCATCGCAGCTTCACCGGCAGCATAAACATCGGCCACAATCACAGAATCCGCATCATTAAAGCATGTGCAGAATTCTTCGAACAAGGATGACAGGCGGGAATAACGGTGCGGTTGCATCACGGCAATCACGCGCCCTTCCGTACCTTCGACCGCCTGGCGCGCGGCTTTTAACACCGCCGCAATTTCAACCGGATGGTGACCGTAATCATCAATAACGGTTACGCCGTTGGTTTCCCCGGTTTTGGTAAAGCGGCGCTTGACGCCCGTAAATTTACTCAGCGCATTTTTCATCAGGGGCGCAGGCATTTTCATTTCAAACCCAATCGCCAGCGCCGCCAAGGCATTCTGCAGATTATGCTGACCCAGCATCGGCAGAAACACATCACGCAGATGCTGCTCTGCATCTTCAGTCAGCCAGCTTGAAAATGTCACATCGAATATATGGCCGCTGCTATTGCTGCGCAGATTATGGGCACGGACATCGGCTTGCGGATTAAAGCCATAGGTGACAAGACGACGGTCGGTCAGATGCGGGATAAGCGCCTGTACTTCCGGATGGTCGCTGCATAAAACGGCATAGCCGTAAAACGGTACGTTCTCGATAAAATTGTAATAGGCATCGCGCACCTTATCAAAGCTGCCGTAATGCTCCATATGTTCAGGGTCGATATTGGTGACAACGGCAACGGTTGCGGGCAGCCGTGTAAATGTGCCATCGCTTTCATCGGCTTCGGCCACCATCCATTCACTTTGGCCAAGGCGTGTGTTGGTGCCATAGCTATTGACGATACCGCCATTAATTACGGTCGGGTCAAACCCGCCTTCTTCCAGCATTGCGCCGACAAGAGATGTTGTTGTTGTCTTGCCATGCGTGCCGCCAATAACAATCGCTTTGCGCAGGCGCATCAGTTCGGCCAGCATATCCGCACGACGCACAACCGGCATACGCGCGGTGCGCGCCGCCACTAGTTCCGGGTTATCACCCTTCACGGCGGAGGACACAACGACCAGAGACGCGTCTTTGATATAGCTCGCCTTATGACCAATATTGATTGTAATGCCCTTGGAGCGCAGGCGCAGAACATTGGCGTTTTCAGCCATGTCGGAGCCCTGCACCGGATAGCCCATATCATGCAGCACCTCGGCGATACCACTCATCCCGATGCCGCCAATCCCGATAAAATGAAGGATTCCAGTGTCTTCTGGCATTATAAGCATAGTCGTTACCCTCTATCCAAACCCGCTGATTCGAGCCCTTATAGTGTAGTACAACGGTGTTATGGCCATATAAAGCTTTTTATCGTATGGCGGGGTCCTTATCCCACCCGGACGCCAGCGCCGTGACAAGGTTTCCGAGCCGTCTGGCGGCATCGGGTCGGGCGCAGCTGCGTGAGGCTTCCGCCGCCCGGAACAGGCTTTCCGGGTTCTGCAGGAATCCTTCGATACGGGACATAACCGCATCTTCGGTAAAGCCGTTTTGTGTCATGACCCATGCACCGCCGGCATCGGATACGACATCGGCATTCACGCGTTGCTGGTCATCGGCATGAAGCTGCGCGGGAACAAGAATGGCCGGACGACCGGCGGTTACAAGCTCCGCCACCGTACTCGCGCCGGAGCGGGAGATAACAAGATGCGTTGTCGCCAGAACATCCGGCACATCGTTAAAGAACGTCTCAAGACGGGCTTTGATTCCCGCGCTCTTGTAAATCTCGCGCACGCCTTCGATATCTTCGGCGCGGCATTGCTGCGTGATATCAAGACGCTCTTTATAGGCGGGTGCCAGACGCGCCAGCGCCGGCGGTACAATTTTGGAAAAAATCTGCGCACCCAGTGAGCCACCCATAATAAAGATACGCAACACGCCATCATCCTGCGGCGCGGGATAGGGTTTCGTGTAAAGCGCGGTGATTTCTTCGCGGATGGGATTGCCGGTAACAACGGAACGCACGGCATCCGCTTCGCTTAGCCCCTCAACCTGCCGCAGGGACAAGGCAATGCGGTCGGCACGCGGTGCCAGAAATGCGTTGGCCTTGCCCAGTACGGCATTCTGTTCATGGATAATTGTCGCAATCTTCATACGCTGCGCCACATGCACGGCGGGAACGGAAGGGTATCCGCCAAAACCAACAACGACTTCGGGTTTCAATTTCTTCAGCAGCGCGCCCGCTTCCAGAATGCCCATGCCCAGATTGGTCATGCCGCGTATTTTGCCCAGAATACCGGCACCCATGGTCCCCGCATGAATCACATGCACCGGGGCGTCGTCGAAAATATGGGCGAATTTTGCACCGCGCTTATCAGTAATAACCTCAATCCTGTACCCGCGGGAGATCAGGTCCTTGGCAAGGGCCGCCGCCGGATATGTATGTCCGCCGGTACCGCCGGCACTTAAGATAATCAGTTTTTCTTTTGGAGCTGTTTGGGTCATGTTATTTTCCTTGTCCCTGTATTCTGCATGATGATGCCCTTTTTGGCAATGGAACTTCCTTTGGCAATGCCCTGGCGCATCTGACGACGGGTCAGGGACAGGATAGCCCCGAACGTCATGCCCAGCGCAAACATTGATGACCCGCCATAGCTGACCAGCGGCAGGGTCATACCCTTCGGCGGTATCAAATGCACATTTGACCCCATATGAACCAACGTCTGCAGGCCGAACATCGCCAGAAGGCCGCTGGCCGCCAGAACGACAAACATATTATCACTATCCATGATACGGTTAATACCGCGCAGCAGAATAAGCGCATAGACCAAAACCAGGAACCCAGAAAACATCAGACCCATTTCCTCACCGCCCACGGCGAAAATAAAGTCCGTGTGGGCATCTGGCAGTGTCAGCTTCACCGTACCCTGCCCCGGACCTGTGCCGAAGAAACCGCCATTGATAAAGGCATCCATGGCCTTGTCCACCTGATAGGTATCACCGGTCGACGGGTCAATAAAGCTGTTTACCCGGCGGTGCACATGGTCAAATCCGAAATACGCCGCCGTTCCCCCGACCAGCGCAACCCCGCCCAGAATACCCATGAGGCGGTAAGAAATACCGGACAGGAACAGCAACGCGCCGTAAATCGCCGTCACAATAATCGTCATCCCGAAATCCGGCTGCAGCAGAAGCAAGGTAACAACTCCCAGATACAGACCTAGAGCAATTTTCTGCCCCGGGAAACCCGGCTTGTCCTTGGACCGCGCAATAAACCATGCGGCGACAATCGCAAAGGCAGGCTTTACAAATTCACTGGGCTGCACCGTCAGGCCGAACAGGGAGAGCCAGCGCTGTGCCCCCTTAATCTCCGTCCCGATAAACAGAACGGCTACCATCGCCGCGGCACCGCCCAGTAAAATCAATGTCGCCCCGCGCCACAAGGTTCGCAAATTGCAAAGCGACACCGCAAACATCAACATCATGGATACGGGTAGGAACAGCAGATGCCGCTTGATAAAATAATATTCGCCGACATTAATATGGCTGGCGACCGGCGGGCTGGCCGTGACCACCATCAATACGCCGCACACCGCCAGAATAATAATCAGGACCAGCATAATCCGGTCAACCGTCCACCACCAGCGCCCGAATACAGATTGGTCCATACGCGAAAATAAGCGGCGGGCGGGTGCGTTCATCGGATTATCCTTCCAACTGCGCAACAAGGGCGGCAAAGATATCGCCCCGCTGCTCAAAATTTTTAAACTGGTCAAAGGAAGCGCAAGCCGGGGATAACAGAACGACTCCGGATTTATCCCGTGTCATGGTATGCGCATCCTGCACGGCCTGTTCCAGCGTATGAGATAATGTCGCCGCTATATTATGGTGCGCCAACCACCGCATAAAATCCGGGGCCGCTTCGCCAATAACAAACGCATGGCGGATTTTATCTTTATAAATTTCAAGCCCGGCCAGCCCGCCTTCTTTTGCCTTTCCGCCAACAATCCAGTAAATATCATCGAAACTGGCCAGCGCACGGGCTGTGGCGTCGGCGTTGGTAGCCTTGCTGTCATTTATATAGGATATATTACCGATGATACGGACCGGATATTGGCGATGGTTTAATCCGGGGAAGGTTTTGATGGCGGCGATAATTGCGTCATCTTTTAAACCAACGGCACGGGCAGCCAGAAAAGCAGCCGCCATATTTTGCTGGTTATGCACGCCACGCAATGAATCAATTTTCAAATTCTCGACGGGCGCGGCGGCCAGATTCGCAACGGAACGTATTCCTGTGCCTTTGATTCCGGGCCCGACAATTGCGATACCTTCGCCCCTGAAAATACGGGTTTTGGCGGCGGCATAATTTTCAAACGTGCCGTGTCGGTCAATATGGTCAGGGCTCAGGTTCAGATGTACCGCAATATCCGGCGCAAAAGTCGGGCATAAATCGAGCTGATAAGATGATAGCTCCAGAACAAAAACGCCATTCTCCGGCGGCATACCAAGGGCCAGCGCGGCTGTGCCGATATTTCCACCGACGGCGGCGCTAATGCCACTGGCGTTCAATATATGCCCTATCAGCGCGGTTGTCGTTGATTTGCCGTTTGTTCCGGTAATACCGATTGTTTTACGGCCATGGTGGCAACAGTGCAGAATTTCAATATCGCATACTATCTCGATACCGGCCGCCTGCGCCCGCGCCACAACCGGATGGGGATTATGCGTGAAAGGAATGCCGGGCGATAGAACGAGGCACGCATAAGCGGTTAAGTCTTCCTTCAGCAGGTCAGAAACTTTTGCCCCCATAGCCTGCGCCGCGTCCCTGTTACCTGCCTCATCATCCCAGGCCGTTACCGCAATCCCCGCCGCCAGCAGCGCCGCAATCGCGGCATTATTGGACAGGCCCAGGCCGAAAACGGCTACGGGCTGGCCCTTTAATGTGTCTGCGAACGGCTTTAAATCAATCATCGTAACTTAAGCGTCGAAAGACCTACCAGCGCCAGAATAACCGCGACAATCCAAAAACGGATCACGATCTTCGATTCCGACCAGCCTTTCTTTTCAAAATGGTGATGGAGCGGCGCCATTGCAAAAACCCGCTTGCCTGTCAGCTTGAAGGAAGCCACCTGAATAATAACCGAAGCCGTTTCAACAACGAACAGGCCGCCAATAACCGCCAGTACAATCTCATGCTTCGTCATCAAGGCAATCGCGCCCAGTAAGCCGCCCATCGACAATGACCCGGTGTCACCCATAAAGACCTGCGCCGGTGGTGCGTTGTACCAGAGGAAACCCATAGACGCGCCGACCAGTGCGCCACAAATAATACCCAGCTCCCCCGTGCCGGGCACATAGGGTATCTGCAGATAACCGGCAAAAACACTGTTACCGACCAGATAGGCAATCAGGCCAAAACAAGCCGCCGCAATCGCCACCGGTACAATCGCCAGGCCATCAAGACCATCGGTCAGGTTCACGGCATTGGATGCCCCCACCATGACAAAAACCGCCCAAGGAATAAAGAACCATGACAAATTCACAAAGAAGCTTTTCAGGAACGGTATCGCCAGATGCGTTTCAATGACGGTCGGCAGGCTGTGCATAATACCCAGTGTCGCAACAACCCCAATTACAATCTGCGCCAGTAATTTTAATTTACCTGGTAGACCTTTGGAGTTTTTCTTGGTCAGCTTCAAATAATCATCGCCAAAACCAATTAACCCATACCCAACGAAAACCAGCAGCGCATACCAGATGAATGTATTTTCAAGATTGGCCCAGAGCAATGTACTGACCGTGACAGAAATAAGAACCATTAACCCGCCCATGGTGGGCGTACCCGCTTTGCTCGCATGTGCCTCTTCCAGATAGGCCCGTATATTGCTGGCCCCGCCCTGCTTCGCCTTCAGCCAGCGGATCATCGCGGGCGCAATCAGGAAGCAGGTTATAAGCGCCGTCATAATCGCCCCGCCCGTGCGGAAGGTCAGGTACCGAAACAGGTTAAAGAAAATAAAATCATCTGCCAGCGGCGTTAGAAAATAATATAACATCGAAATTTCCCCTTATACTTTAACAGCAGATTGTTTAAACGTTTCAGGCAGCGCGCGCAGGGCTTCGACGACGACCTGCATACGCGGCTTTTCACCCGGACCGCGAGAGCCCTTAACCATGACGACATCGCCAGGAACCAGAACGCCGGGCACAATCTTTGCCAGCTCCCGCGTGTCATCATCATGCGCGCCGCGTGTGTTGGAGGGTAAAGATTCGTAAAGTTTTTTCATCAAGGGCCCTGATGTGTAAACCAGATTGACACCCGCGGCTTCCAACGGAAGGATAAGATCGCGGTGCAACTGCTCCGCCTTCTCCCCCAGCTCATACATATCACCCAGAACCGCAATACGACGACCACCCCGGCCCGGATCAACAAGCGCCAGAACCTTGAACGCCGCGCGCATGGCAACGGGTGATGCATTATAGCTTTCATCAATCAGTGTGACCGGATTTTCGGGATCGCCCACATTGATATATTCACGCTTTCCCCGTCCAGCCACGGCATCGATCGAGGCCAGCGCCTTGGCGGCCGCCCGCACATCACCGCCTGCAACTTTAACAGTCATTAAGACCGCCAGGGCGTTCATGGCGATATGTTTCCCTGCAATCATCAATGTGAACTGCACTTTTTCACCATCAATCGATGCGATGACTTGCGTGCCATTACGGGCCAGCAGGTGGTTTTGCAGTTGCGCATCTGCCCCCGCATCTTCGCCAAAGGATTTAACCGTCAGGCCCTTTAGCAACGCGGCCTTTTCAAGCTGCACAAAATGCGGGTTATCGCGGTTAAGGATGGCAACGCCCCCGGCCTTCATGCCTTCAAAAATTTCGGCCTTGGCTTGTGCAATCTCTTCTACGGAGTTGAAATTTTCAATATGGACCGGTTCCACCGTTGTGATAATGGCGATATCCGGCAAAACCTGCTGGCTAAGCGGTGTAATTTCACCAAGATGATTCATACCCACTTCAAAAATACCGAAGTCAGATCCGGCATGCATCGCCGACAACGTAAAGGGCACACCCCAATGATTATTATGGCTGGCCTTGCTAGCGTGGGTTTGGCCCAATACACCAAACGCCGTTGCCAGCATTTCTTTTGTCCCGGTTTTGCCGACTGATCCCGTAACCGCAATGATTTTGGCACCGGTGCGTGCCCGCGCCGCACGGCCCAGATCCTGCAAGGCTGTAAATGTATCTTTGACAATCAGCAAAGGCGCGCTTGCCGATACGCCTTGCGGTATATGATCAACCATAGCCACGGCACCTTTTTCAAGGGCGGTCGCCACGTAATCATGGCCATCTCCCTTATTGCCGCGCAGGGCAATAAAAAGGTCGCCCTTCTGTACTGTCCGTGTATCAATCGATACACCTGTTACGGTCCAGTCGCCTTGCGCCTGCCCGCCCGTCGCGGCAGCAGCATCCTTGGCACTCCAGATAGTATCAGATTTAGTCGTCATTTCAGGCTACTTCCTTTTTTACACAGACTCTATTGCATTTTTTGCTTCGACCAGATCATCGAACGGCTCAATTGTTGTCCCGATAATCTGCCCTTGTTCATGCCCCTTGCCGGCAAGGACGAGGACATCGCCTTCCTGCAGCTGGGCCACCGCCCATTGGATAGCCTCACGGCGGCCACCAATTTCCTTGGCATCCGGGGCGCCCGCCATAACGGCCGCCCGAATTTTTGTGGCATCTTCGGTCCGCGGATTGTCATCGGTAATAATCGCAAGATCCGATAGATCCGCGGCAATCTTGCCCATGATCGGACGCTTACCCGGATCGCGATCCCCACCGCACCCAACAAGGCAGAGCAAGCGGTTTTGCGTGTGAGGGCGCAGGGCTTCCAAAACATTCTGCAACGCATCCGGTGTATGGGCATAATCGACATAGACCGCCGCATTTTTCGGGTGGCCGGGAACAAGCTGCAACCGCCCCGGTGCGCCTTGCAATGTTGCCAAAGCGGCAACAGCATCATCCTGCCGTGCGCTGTCTTGCCCCAGAACCATGCCGAGCGCGCAAAGCGCATTCATCAACATGAAAGATCCGACCAGCGGGATTGTCAGATCATAACGCTTGCCAAAAATTTCTAATGTCGTGGCCTGACCCCCGGGTAAAGCCTTGCGTTCTATCAGACGAAGCTCTGTCCCCTTGACGCCATAACCCCATACGCGGATATTACGGCGGAGGCAGGCGGCTTTAATAAATTCAAACTCCGGCACATCGGCATTGATAACCGCAACACCACCGGGCATCAGGACATTGCCAAACAACCGGACTTTGGCGGCTTGGTACTCCTCCATCGTGCTGTGATAATCAAGATGATCGCGGGTCAGGTTTGTAAATCCGGCGGCCTTAACCTTAATATGATCCAGACGATGTTGATCAAGACCATGACTTGAAGCTTCCATCGCCAGATGCGTAACCCCCGCGCCGGCAATTGAAGAAAGAGTCGCATGCAACGTCACCGGGTCCGGTGTCGTCAAACTGCCATACCTCTCCCCCGCATCACCGCGCAGACCCAATGTGCCGATACTGGCCGCTTTATATCCCAAAGCCTGCCATATCTGCTGCGTAAATATCGCCGTGGAGGTCTTGCCATTTGTACCGGTAACCGCCGCAATCATTTCTGGCTGACGCGCATAAAAGCGCGCAGCCATGACACTTAGAACAAAGCGCGGATTTTCATGCGAAACAAAGGCCACGCCCGGCGGAATATGGGTGCCGGGCGTGGCAAGGATCGCTACAGCACCTTTAGAAACTGCGTCCTGAATATAGGCTCGTCCATCGCCCTTGGCGCCGGGAATGGCGGCGAACAACCATCCGGCCTGGACCTGACGGCTATCCTGCGTCAATCCGCGGATCTCGGGATCAAAGGTGCCTTGATATATATCTATCAGCTCAGTGAGATGTAACATCGGCCTCTCCTGTCGCGGGTTCGATGGCGGGCAATTGCACCAGCTGCTTCTTATCGTGCAGATATTTATGAAGCGGTGCGGCAATATCCTTTTCCGCAGGAATTGTTTTAGGCTGCACACCTAAAATCGCGGCCATCCCCGCAATCGTGCGCCCCACCGCGGGAGCGGCAACCCAGCCGCCCGTGGCATAGCCGTAGCTAGATTTGTTACCCGTCGGCTCATCCACCATGATAAAGATGGCATAGCGCGGCGCTTCCATCGGAAAGAAACCAAGGAAGGAAGAAATCAAACGCTTGCGATCATAACCGCGTACACCGGGTTTTTCAGCCGTGCCGGTTTTACCACCAACGGTAAAACCCGGAACATCCGCCTTGGCACCGGTCCCCTTTGACACCACAAGGCGCAGGAGCTGGCGCATTTTATGGGCGGTTTCTTCGGATACGATACGAACTTCTGTTTTCTTCTTTGTATCATCCGCCTTGTTACCGATAATGATGGTAGGTTTTACAAGCGTGCCGCCACCAACAATCCCGGCGGCCGCAGACACCATTTGTAACGGCGTCACCGCGATACCATGGCCAAAGGACGCAGTCAGCGTATTGATATCACGCCAAGGCTGGGGATAAAGCGGTGTGCCCACCTCCTCAATCTCAAAATCCATTTTGGACAGAAGACCCAGATCCTTATAAAAATCCTTGAACGCCTCCGTCCCCACCGCTTCAGCCATCAAGCCTGAGCCGATGTTGGATGAATGCATAAAAATTTCCGGTACGGTCATAATGCGCTTTTCGGCATGATAATCCGCAATCGTGAAGCGGCCCCGCTTGATCGATTCACGGGCATCGAATGTGGCACTCATCGGTGTATTTTTAAGCTCCAGAAGTGCTGCCGTTGTAAACAGCTTGAAGGTGGAGCCCAGCTCATACACACCCAGCGTTACATTATTGAAGATAGCCTGTGCGGAAGCGGCTCCGGGATCATGCGGATCGTAATCGGGCAAAGACACCGCCGCCAGCACTTCACCGGTTTTGATGTCCATGATGATCCCGGCACCACCTTTGGCATTAAATTTCTTCACTTCGCTTAATGTTTCACGGCGCAATACATGCTGCAGGCGGATATCAATCGTAAGCTTTAAAGGATCGGAGCCTTTTTTCAGGTAGGAATTAAAACTGCGCTCCACACCCGACAGGCCGTTGCCATCCACATCCGTATATCCGACCATTTGCGCGGTCAGCGGCCCTTGCGGGTAGATGCGGCGCATCTCCGTCTTGAACGCCACAGCCGGGTCGCCCAGCATAAGTACTTTATATTGTTCTTCGGGCGTAAGATTACGCTTGATCCAGATAAAGCGGCCCTTGCGTTGCAGTTTTTGCAACACATCACCATAGGTTAGATCGGGCATGATTTTTACAAGGTTGGCCGCCAGCGATTCCGGATCCGCTACCATACGCGGATCCGCATACAGGGAGGCTGTCTCCAGCGACATGGCAAGCAATGTACCATTGCGATCGACAACATCCCCGCGGGACAGCTTTTTGCTATCGGGCATGCGGGATTGCGATACCTCGCCCTGCGCCATATGTTTTCGCACCTCACCCTGAATAAAGGACAGATCCACAAGACGGGCGGCAATCAAGACAAACAAAAGCGCAAAGGCAAGCTTCACAATAACAAGACGCCCATGCGCCTCGTCAAGGGCGGAGCGCTTGGCCCCGACCATCATCATCTTTTTGCGTGTGAAGAAGGATGAGGTCATTGTACTTTATCCGCCTCCAAATCATTAAGAAGTGTCTGGAAACTACGATTTTCAGTCGGGGAAAGTGCCGCGGCAGGAACAGACGCGGCAGGGGCGGGAGAGGACACATTCAAGGATGCGGCCTCCGGAATAACGGAAGGAATTTCTTCTTCAAGGGCAACGGGAACATCAGGAAGATGGGCGGCACTATCTACCATCTGCTTGGCTGTCGGGGGCACCATCTGAAGATATTGCCGGGCAAGCTCCTCAAGACGATCGGGACGGTTGAGGTAATCCCATTCCGCGCTGAGGACACGGATAGTTTTCTTTTCCGTGGCAACATCCGCACGCAGTTTGCGCAAGGTTGATTCCGCCGTCTGCACCTGCTGCGAGCTCCAGAATAATATAGTGCCGGATGCGGCTGCGGCCACAATTGCTACCAGGGCGGATAGTTTTATATGCCTCATGCATGACCTCCACAGGAAACAGGCCAGGGCCTGGCATCGGTACGAATGGCAACACGCATTTTTGCAGATCGGGATCGGGGATTGGCGGCAGATTCAGCCGCAGTCGGAGGGACAGGCTTAGAGAAAGGCAACGTGAATGTCGCCGGAGGGGTGGAAAAAGACAGATCAGGCATATGGCGCGACGCACCACTGACTTTACCGGATCGTTCCTGCAGGAAGCGCTTGACGATGACATCTTCAAGTGAGTGGAACGTCACAATAACAAGACGGCCACCGCTGCGCAGCAGCACCTCGGCGGCATTTAAAGCGGAAAGCAGCTCATCCAGCTCGGCATTGACAACAATGCGCAAAGCCTGGAATGTCCGGGTGGCCGGATCAATTGTATCTTTTTTGGAACGCGGCACAACTTTGCGGATGATATCGGCAAGTTGCGTAGTGCGTGTAATGCGTTCGGATTTGCGCGCTTCAACAATCGCGCGCGCAATACGGCGGGACAGGCGTTCTTCCCCGTATTGATAAATAAGGTCGGCCAGTTCCGTTTCTTCGCATTCATTGACGATGTCGGCCGCCGTGATACCGCCACCGGTCGCATCCATTCGCATATCCAGCGGACCATCAAAGCGGAAGGAAAAACCGCGCTCCGCCTGATCGATCTGCATCGACGACACGCCGAGATCAAGCACCAGCGCATCAATAGTATCAAAACCGGCCTGCGGTAGAAGATCATGGATATTGCCAAACTGCCCATGAATAAAAACCAGACGATCACCATATTTTTCCTGCAAAACGCGCGCCTTAACCTGCGCCGAAATATCACGATCAATGGCAATCATGCGGCAGTTGGCCGATTCCAGAAGTGCCGACGTATAGCCGCCATTACCGAATGTGCCATCAACACCCACATCGCCATCGCGCATAGCCATCGCGGCAACAATTTCATTGAGCATCACGGGAATATGCGGCGCGGCGTTAGTCATTCGACACCACCTTTGGCAAAGATAATCCCTTTGCCTTTACGCTCTTCCGTGCCTCTTCCTTGCGGATATCATAGGCGGATGGATTCCAGATCTGGAACTTACGGCCCATACCAACAAAGGCAGCCTGATCGGCAATCGCCACATGGGAAATCAAATCAGCGGGTAGGATAATACGGCCATCGCCATCAATCGGCACCTGCACCGCTTCACCAAAAATGGTGGTCGCCAGGTCATCCTGATCAGCGGAGAACAAATCAAACTGGTCGAGGCGCGCACTCACATCCTGCACCAATCCGTAAGAGAACCCTTCCAGACACAAGTGGGTGCTGGACCGGAACAGGACAATGCCCTGCTCGGCCTCCGCACCCAAAGCGGCGCGAAACGGCGCAGGCAACGACACCCGGCCCTTACGGTCCACTTTATTCACATATGTCGATAAAAACAGGGCCAAAAATGATTCCAGAATGATGAAAAGGGTTAGCAGGCGGCATACCTTAGGCTTTCCGCGTGAAAATCGCGGAAATTCATGGGTATTCATGGAGTATCATGGATATTTATGGGACGGTCAATGAACGGGGAAAGTTACGCACAGACTAAATCACAGCTTTTTTGCAAAAGCTGTGATTTCTTGTGTTATGAAAATTTATAAGATTAAACGGCGAGCTGGATTCCCATCTCGACCACATGGCTGTGCGGGATCTTATAGAAATCGGTTGCCGCCACGGCGGAGCGTGACATCGCAATATAGATTTTATCTTGCCACCCCGGCAGGCCGCGGCGCGGATCGGACACGATCTTGCGACGGCTGAGGAAAAAGGTCGCATGTTCGACATCGACATCAACCCCGTATTTGCGCGCCTGAAACAAAGCGCGTGTGACATCGGGAGTCTCCATATAGCCATAACTGACCACGACACGCAGTAAGCGGGATGACAGTTGTTCAACAATTAAACGGCCTGTTTCCGGGATCTTGGGGATGGGTGCAACAATAACAGTCAGGATGATATTATTCTCATGAATAACCTGGTTGTGTCGTAAATTCTGCACCAAGGCTTCGGGCACGGTATGCGGATCACTGGTCAGGAAAATGGCTGTTCCCTCCGCGATGTGCGGCGGATTACGATCAAGACGCTCTAGAAGCTCCGTCATGGGCAAACTTTGACGATGCGCGCGACGGAACAGGTAGCGTGAACCCGCAACCCAGGTTGTAATCAACAGCACAACAAAAGCACTCATTATTAACGGTACAAAACCGCCATCAAAGACTTTAAGCATATTGGAAACGGTAAAGACAACTTCAATGACAAGGAACGGGCTTGTAATCAAAAATGCCAATAACAGGCCCTTTTTCCAGACACGCGCAACAACGATGAATGTCATCAATGTTGTCACAATCATCGTACCGGATACGGCAATACCATAGGCAGAGGCCAAGGCGCTGGAGCTTCCAAACAAAATCGTAATAAAGAGAACAGCATACAGTAGTAAAGTATTCATTTGCGGAATATAAATTTGCCCTTCCTGCATCGCCGAAGTATGGCGTATTTCCATCCGGGGCAGAAGTCCGAGCTGGATCGCCTGCCGCGTTAAAGAAAAAGCCCCGGTGATAACAGCCTGACACGCAATGATAGTCGCGAGCGTTGCCAAACAAACCAGCGGCAACAACGCCCATTCAGGAACAAGAAGGAAAAACGGGTTTTCAATACTTTCAGGACGCGCCAGCAACAAAGCGCACTGCCCCAGATAATTCAATGCCAAACAGGGAAACACGAACCAGAGCCAGGCACGCTGGATCGGCCTGCGCCCGAAATGGCCAAGGTCAGCATATAAAGCTTCCGCTCCCGTCACCGCCAGAAAGACAGATCCCAACACATGCAATGTTTGCAATATGCCGTGTTCGGCCATAAATTTAAGGGCGTAATAAGGATTAAAGCAGGCCAGAACTGACGGGTTCTTGATCACCCATAACAGCCCAATGAACCCCATAACCCCAAACCATGTCACCATGATAGGTCCAAAGAAGGCTGCGACCTTCCCCGTTCCCTTGCGCTGCACATAGAAAATACCGCACAGAATGATAAGCGCCATCGGTAATACGTAATTATCAAAGGCCGGAGTTACCAGCTTAAACCCTTCAACAGCGGATAAAACAGAAATTGCCGGTGTAATGGCCGCGTCACCATAAAACAAAGCGGCACCAATAATACCAGCGAAGAAAATCAACTTACCTTTACGCCCCATGACTTTTTGCGCCAAGGACATAAGTGATAAAATTCCGCCTTCACCCCGGTTATCGGCACGCATCAAAATAACGACATACTTCAATGTAACGACAATAATCAACGCCCATAGAATCAACGACAGAACACCAAAAAGCTCATGCGGCTGAATACCGCCATCGGAAACTCTTGTCGCGGCTTCACGCATCGCATAAAGCGGGCTGGTACCGATATCGCCATAAACGATACCGATGCATCCGACTAGAAGCGCAAGTCCATGTGATTTTTTATGGGGGGCCTCTTCCTCAGGATGATCAGGAAGGTTTAGATTTTCATAATGCTGATTTGCCATGATTTTGCCTTATTTAAGGGAGCTCATCATATGTCGAAGCTCTTATATATGCAAGCGCAGCATGATTTACTTTACATAGCCATTACAAAAATCCCCATTTACATACCGCGCTAGTTTGAGTGAGTATAAAGCCATGGCTAATAACACAGATAATATTATCATTGGAGCCGGCCTTACCGGCCTGAGTGCTGCGTTTACACTGCTTGATCAAGGTGTACGGCCAGAAGATATTCTAATCCTGGAAGCCCTGCCCCGTTGCGGGGGGCGCGTTCATACACGCGCGGAAAATGACCTGCTTTATGAATATGGTGCCCAATGGCTTCACGGCCTGCCTCCGGATAATATGTTCTACGACCTGCTGAAAAGCCGCGGGCTGGCGCCGGATTATGCGCTTGATACCATTGACACACGTGTTGTCGTCACGGCGGACAATACAAATGACGAGACCTTCCGCCAGATTAATGCGCGTTATTTGCACGAGGCCTACATTTCGTTTAAAGCGGATCATCCGGATGAGGATATTTCCTTCAAGGATCTGGCCGCGCGCACAGGGCAGCCCAGCGCTGCACTGCTTTCCTTTTTTATCACGCGTAACTGGCTGGGGCTTGATGATCCGGCGGATGTGTCGGCTGATGCCTATTATAATGATATCGCCGCCCCTGCCGGGATGTTGTTGAAAGACGGCATGAGCTCCCTTATTCAGATGATGGAACGGAAGTTGACGACCCACGGTGTCCACATCCTTACCGGCACACAAATTCATGCCGTGGAACAAACCGCAGATAATGTTACGATCAGAACACCAGACACCTCATACATGGGCGCGCGGGCCTTAATTACCGTGTCCGCCGGGGTTTTGCAGAGCGGATTGATCACCTTCAATCCGCCATTACAACCATCTATAAAAAACTATATTAATAGTTTGATCATGGGCTCATTGACAAAAATCTTTGTGCCTTTGCAGGAAGATTTTTTTGTCGCCCGTGCCCTGCAACCCAATACGCACCTCAATATAATGATGGCCGACCTGCCGGTTTTTGCCCATATACGCACCAATAATAAACCGCTGATTACCCTCTTTGCCGCAGGCGCAAATAATGCACACTATGAAACCGCCAGCGCGGAGGATTTATTATCATTTGTCCGCGATGCTTTTTCACGATTCCCCTCACTGCAAGGATTCGAGCCCTACCTTAAAGGCCCTATATCTGCGACAGGCTGGGCCAGTGACCCGCATTTTCGTGGTGCGTATTCCAACGCAAAACCGGGCGTGAAGCGAAGCGATCCGATGATTGATAATCGTATAATTTTTGCAGGCGAAGCCTTTAATGCGCCGAATGAAAAAGGTGAAGAAAATTACGCCACCATGGAAAGCGCCTGGATATCCGGACAAAAAGCCGCGGCCCTGATGAGCTGTAAGCCTTCATAAATCCATAAAAAATGCCAGAGGATCTGTAAGCCGGATTTTGTGCCTCCCGAAGGAGCGATGACCATTCATCTGGGAGTATTGTTACCAATACCCTCGAGCAACCTACCCGGGCCGCGACGCGGAAATGCGTCATATGCGACCCCTATTTGGTCTTGCTTCCGGTGAGGTTTGCCGTGCCACTTCTGTTACCAGAAGCGCGGTGCGCTCTTACCGCACCCTTTCGCCCTTACCTGATCCCTTACGGGCCATCGGCGGTTTGCTTTCTGTTGCACTGTCTATAGGCTTGCGCCTTCCGGGCGTTACCCGGCACCGTATTTCCGTGAAGTCCGGACTTTCCTCTCGCTTGCGCAAGCGGCCATCCGATCCTCTGGCGAGGGGGACTATGCGGGAAACGGGTTTAATTTACAAGTTTTGTAGCATTTTTCTGCCGGACCAGCGCGGCAAGGCGCAGGGCCGTTTCATGGTCGGGGATACCGACCAGTGCTGATTGACGGAAAATTTCAGGATAAAAATGCCGCTGAAACGCCGACACCAGGGTCGCCAGATCATGCTTGCCATCATAACCATAGGCAACAAAGGCCTGCCGCAGACGCGCTTCATTCATCAGGAAGAGCGTGGCCTCTTTATCATCGCCCGCTTCCGGTTGCGGCCAGAGACCCAGATTGCGGGAGGCCAGCATTTTCCAGTCAAACAACTCACCCGGATCAATCTTGCGGTTTGGCGCGACATCGGAATGCGCCAATATATTATAATCGGGGATATCATGGCGGGTATGAATATCGCGCAGGAGTTCAACAAGCGCCTGCATCTGCTGCACCGGAAACGCGCGATAGCCGTTTGAGTGCCCAGGATTGCATAGCTCAATCCCGATGGAATGGGCATTAATATCTTTTTCACCGTTCCAGAACGAGACACCGGCATGGTAGGCGCGCTTGTCTTCATCGACAAGACTGTGAATGCGGCCATTTTCTTCAATCATGTAATGCGCGCTGACATTCGCCTCAACATCGCACATCCGGTCAAGCGCATCCTGCGCCGACAGCATGTCGGTATAATGCAGGATAACCAGGGAGGGTTTGATTCCACCGCGCTCATTAAAATTCGGTGACGGACAATCGATTACGGACAGGCTCATGCAGCTTTCTCTTCCTTCACACGGGACAGCAACGCCATACCCACCAGCCAGAGTAATATAATAGTAACCAGTCCCGCGCGTTGCGTATGGAATATGGAGGTCGCCAGCGCAAACAGAAGCGGTCCCAAAAAGGATACTGACTTACCGGTGAGTGAGTAAAGCCCAAATGTCTGCGTCACCCGGTCCGGCGGCGATAACCGTGCAGCCATCGTCCGGCTGGCCGCCTGCGCCGGGCCGATAAAGATGCCGAGCACAAGCGCCATCAGGATAAACAGATTTTTATCATGCAGGCATAAAATCACCACGCTGCTGATCACCAGTCCACCCAGCGCCAGCATAATGGTCGGCTTCGACCCGATTTTATCATCCAGAAAGGAAAACAGCGCCGCGCCGATCCCGGCTGTGACATTGAGGCCGATGGCAAAGATCAAGATCTCCGTGAAATTCATCTGGAACGTCCCCGCCGCATATAACCCGCCCACGGCAAATAATGTGTTCAGGCCGTCGCGGTACAGTGCACTGCTGATCAGAAACAGGAACAGGTTCTTTTCTGTCCGCACATGCCGGAGTGTTTCCATCAATTGTCCCAGACCGGTTTTAACAGACTGGGTGATACTCAAACCCGTGCGCGGTTCATCCGGGGTAAAAAATAATAAAGGCAGGCTCAGCAGCGCAAACCACAATGCCACCAGCGGCGCGGTCGCCCGCAGATGCTGCGACTGATCCTGCGCCAACGGTAAAATCGGCTTGATATCTCCGAGGCCCACCAGTAACACCAGCGCCAGCACAAGGCACAGCAACCCACCAACATACCCCATGCCCCAGGCCCATCCCGATATCCGCCCCATCATCGCGGGCGGCGCAAGACCAGGCAGCATGGCATTGGCATAGACCAGCGCAATCTCAAACGCCGTATTGGCAATCACAAGAAGCGCGAGAACAAAGGCAATCGTCCCCACACCCGCCGACGGTACTGCAAAATACATCAGGCAGGTGGCAACGATACAAAGGGCAGAAAACGCAACCAGCCAGGGTTTACGCGCCCCGTAATGATCGGCCACCGCGCCCAATATGGGACTGGCGATTGCAATCAGCAGACCGGAAGCCGCAATGGCATAGCCCCACAGCGCACTTCCCGCAATCTCATCCCCCACGACCCCGCGCGCGAAATAGACACCGAATATAAAAGTGATAATAACCGTCGCAAAAGCAGAATTCGCAGCATCATAAAGACACCAGGAACCAATCGATAAAAAAGGGTGCTTTGCTTTATTCACAGCCAAAAGCGGTTACGTCTTCCGCTCAACAATCAATTTCTTGATATTGGCGATGGCTTTGGCTGGGTTCAGGCCTTTCGGGCAGGCGTTGGTGCAGTTCATGATGGTGTGGCAGCGGTAGAGCTTGAACGGATCTTCCAGCTGGTCGAGGCGTTCGCCCTTCGCTTCATCACGGGAGTCGGTAATCCAGCGCCAGGCCTGCAGCAAAATCGCAGGACCCAGGAACTTGTCGGAATTCCACCAATAGCTGGGGCAGGATGTAGAGCAGCAGAAGCACAGGATACAAGCGGCTGGACCCTTGCCATCATCACCATTCAACTGATCGGCATCGGCCGCCGTTTGCAGGCGTTCGCGGGTCGGTGCCGGACTGTCGGTTTTCATCCAGGGCTCAACGGATTCAAGTTGCGCATAAACATGGTTGAGGTCAGGCACAAGATCCTTGACCACCGGCATATGCGGCAGCGGGGAGATTTTAACATCGCCCTTCACATCCTCAATCGCCTTGGTACAAGCCAGCGTATTGGTACCATCAATATTCATAGCGCAGGATCCGCAGATCCCCTCACGGCAGGAGCGGCGGAAGGTCAGGCTGCTATCCACGTCGTTTTTAATATGGATCAGCGCATCCAGAACCATCGGGCCGCATTTATCCAGATCAATCGTGTAATCATCCGTGCGCGGATTTTCGGCATCATCCGGGGACCAGCGATAGATGCTGAAGGTTTTTTTCTTCTTGGCTTTATCGGCTACATCGTAGCTTTTGCCTTTTTGAACCTTGGAATTTTTCGGAAGCGCAAACTTGGCCATAGTCAGTCCTGATCAGTGTTTTTTCGTATTTTAGGATAACGCCTTCTCTGCCCGCTGTGAAGCCCATTAATCAGGTTGTTCGCCGGGTGGGCGCAGCTGGGGGTGGGGTTTTGCCTTCAGGGCGGGCGGGTGGGTGGCACTATAAAAGGCTTTTTCAATCGTATGATTAAGAAGTATGGCATCATTTAAATTAATCAATAGATGGGGCGGGATATAAAGGTTAACACCCGATCCCGTCCGGCATGCAAAATGGTCATATATAGATTGCTTGAGGCTGGCCGTTTGTTTCTTCCGCGCATCATGGTAGGTGCGCTCATGGATATGGCCGATTTCGGGGTCCATTTGCAGCTCAAGCTCAGCCTTCTGCAAACCTTTGGCATCCGTATCGTTAATAATCGGAATAAGTTGTACATCCAGCACGGCCTTGAACCCCCGGCGGGGGATTTGGGTTAACTCCATAATGGAAATATTGACATCATGATCTTCGGACATAATATCCGCGACCTGCACCATGGCATGGGCCAGCGCATCATCTATAGTCTCGTCAGAGCGGCCGGTAATGATATATTTGATCATAATGAGCACAGGATAATCCCGCCCCCACAAAATAAAAAGCTAAATCGGAAAATCTTTACTGAGGTTGCTGGATTCGCAGGCCGAAACGGTAATTCCATATTGTCTTAACGGCCGCCAGCGTGCTGGAAAAATCAGAGCCGTAGCTGACTTCATTATAGGCACGGGACAGGGCCTCTTTACGCATTTCATGACGTTGATATAATGATGGTATGACAGGCTCGGCGGCTCGTAACGCCCGGTCTTCCTGCACAATAAGGTGCCCCGCCCAGCTGCGAAAAATTTTTGACAGGGGAGATGGTTCCTTGTCAGGACCATTATTCCTGTCCTGGTACTCCCTGAATTGCTCTACCGTAACGGCAATCGCGCCCCGTGAAACCATGGCTTAAAGCCCCTTTATAATTTAAAGTCCTGTTCAACTCTGCTTGTTTTTTTGCAGATTAGAAAATAAGTCTGCCGCAAGAGCGTAAAGCCTGTCAATCATTTGATTCTTTTTCTGCAAATCTATTATTATGAAAATTAAATGGATTGCCATACAGCCCGCGAATAGGATACCGCTTAGAGTAACCGATAATTCAAAAGGAGAGACCCATGCCGATCGTACAAATACACCTGATTGAAGGCCGCACAACGGACCAGAAGCGCGCCCTCGTTAAAGAAGTGACGGATGCTGTTTGCAAAACCGTCAACGTTCCCCCGGAAGCGGTAAAAATTATTCTGTCCGACATGGCCAAGCATGATTACGCCATTGCCGGTGTCTTGAAACTGGATGCGCAGAAATAATTACCGGACCTGCCCCGTGCCGCGGACCAGCCATTTGTAACTGGTCAACGGCTCAAGCCCCATGGGACCGCGCGCATGAAGTTTTTGCGTGGAAATTCCGATTTCCGCACCCAGACCAAATTCGCCCCCGTCCGAAAAAGCGGTGGAGGTATTAACCATCACCACCGCCGCATCAACGCGGGACAGGAATAAATCCGCCGTGGCGCGGTCCTTGGTAATAATCGATTCCGTATGGCCCGATCCGTGCGCGCGAATATGGTCCATGGCCTGCTCCACACTTTCGACGACGAGGATATTCATCTGCAGCTCCATATATTCCTTGTCCAGATCTTCTTTTTTCATGATCTGCAGAAGCTTCGCGGGGTAATGCCCGGATAAAACGTCCCAGCACGCAGCATCCACATGCAACGTCACATCACGCAGCGCCAGCCGCTCAACCAGCGCCGGTACATCCCGCATCCGGTCGCGGTGCACCAGCAATGTATCAAGTGAATTACAAACGCTGGGCCGCCGGGTTTTAGCATTTTCAATGATACGGGCGGCCATATCCTTATCGCCATGCTTGTCGAAATAAACATGAACGACCCCCGCCCCGGTTTCAATAACCGGCACGGTTGCAGTTTCCCGGACATGATCAATAAGCGCCTGCGATCCGCGCGGAATAATAACATCGATAAGACCGTGGGCGCGCAACATCACATCACTCAATGCCCGCTCCGCCGGCATTAAATACACAATCATCGGATTGACATTATTATGCGCCAGCACATCATGGATCAGTGACACAATCGCCTTGTTTGTTTCCTGCGCATCACTACCCCCGCGCAGGACGCAGGCATTGCGTGTACGGAAGCACAGCGAAAACACATCGATTGTTACGTTCGGACGCGCTTCATAAATAATACCAACGACGCCCAGCGGCACCTTCACGCGGGATAATTCTATCGCATTGGGCAAGGTCCGGCGCTCCATCACCTGCCCCACCGGGGAAGGTAGCAGGGCGACAGCTTCCACATCCTTCGCAATCGCGTCAATCCGCTCCTTGGTCAGCAGCAGGCGGTCATAAAGCGGGTGCGCCTTATCCATCCGCGCCAGATCACGTTGATTGGCCGCCAATATCGGCCCCGATTGTACGCGCAGAAGATTGGCAAGGTTGACGAGGATGGTTTTAATGCGGTCCTCATCCAGCTGCTGCAATTCATAGGACATGGATTTGACTTGTTTTAGCGCGAGCGTGAGGCCGTCGGCGGTGGGCATAGTCTATCCTTCGATATGCAAGGCGTTATAATGTATGAACACGGGCATCTTCTGCTTCCCAATATAGGTTTTCAGGGTCGCGGCATCATAGCGCGCAATGCCATGGCCGAGCGCTTTGCCTGCCTCATCAACGATTTCAACGACATCATCCTTGGTGAAATCCGTGACGACACAAGATACCCCTACAGGTAAAATGCTTATCGCCTGTTTTCGTTCCCTCAAACGCTCCGCAAGACATGTATTAACGGTAATTCGCCCCCGGTTTCCCTGCAAAGAAGTCGCCAGCCAGCGCTTGATTGGCTTGGGCTTGCGGTGCGGCAGGATACGCGTCCCCAAAACCTCGTCATCCATCAGACGGACGAGGATATCCGGTTCCCGCGCGCGGGCGATATGGGTTGTAATGCCGGCCTGCGCCATACGCTTGGCGGTGTTCAGTTTGCTGGCCATGCCGCCGCGCCCACCGCCGGACAGGGTCGTGACATCGACAGAAGCACCGCCTTTTTCAAAATCGATTTGCGGGATAACAGTTTTATCCGCGCGGCTGAGATCATAGACACCGTCAACATCGGTCAGGATAACAAGGCGATCGGCCCCGACCTGCGGCGCCAGCAAACCGGCCAGTTCATCATTATCGGTAAAGACCAGCTCCTCCACCGCGACGGAGTCGTTTTCATTGATCACGGGAAGAATATCTTTTTCATTCATCAACCGTTCCAGCAAGCGGCCCAGATTGACACTGTGCCGCCGGTGGCGGAAATCATGCTTGGTCAGCAGCAGCTGCGCAGCCAGCATCCCGTGCTGCGCCAGCGCCTTGTTATAGGTTTCAATCAGGCTGGTCTGCCCCATCGCCGCCAGAATTTGTTTTTCCAGTACCGTGTCATTGATTTTATGGGGCCGGGCCGCCTGCTTCCACAAAGCGCGCCCCGCGCCCACCGCGCCGGAACTGATCAACGCCACCTGCACCCCGCGCCCACGCAGCTTAAAAATCTGCTCGACCAGATTGGCCACCATGGCCTGATCCAGTGTCTTGTCCGGGGTCAAAAGGGACTGCGTCCCGATTTTTACGACTATACGCATGGCTATTTATAGCTATATTAAAGGAGCCATTCAATAGGAGGTTCTCATGAAAATACGCGGTACCGATTTTGTTCTTTATGAAGTTTCAAGTCTGGAGAAAAGCATCCCTTTTTACCGTGATATATTGGGCCTGACACTGATATCGGAAGAGAATAATGAGGACCTGTCATGGGCGGAATTTGATGCCACGCCCACAACTTTATCGCTCTATGCCCCGTTAAAGACGGAAAACCGTCCGCCGAATACCGGTGGCGGCACCTGCATTATGCTGGCCGTTGATGACGCACAAGAAGCGGTCGATTACCTGAAAAGCAAAAACGTACCCGTCACATTCGGGCCGTTTGAAACAAAGGTGTGCTTTATCGTGGAAATCCTGGATCCCGACGGCAACAAGATCGGGCTGCACCAGCGCAAGGATGGTACAGCCGGGTAGGTTTAGTAGACCCGTGCCTTCGGCGGCACGGCTACGCATAATTATTGTAGAATTTGTTCGATCTTATCGATTTGCTCATTTTGCCAATCAGCATAGGTTTTGCTTGATCCTTGAACTTTCCACTCAAAACGCCCATTTGCAGAGCGCCCTAACACTATATTGGCCGCAGCACTCGGACTATTAAAAACAACGTCCTCTTGAAAAACGGCTTTGCCAGCATCCAAAATTTTTATTCTTCCATCATGGAACAAGGCTTCTCTTAAAGCTTTGTAATTTGTTTCTACGCCGATCCATTCTGCCTGACAAATGGATCCAGCAAGAACCACAAATCCCCCTTCAATCTCCTTGGCTACTGCCTTGATATCATGTTTTTTACTATTAATTTCGAAAAAAGGACTTTCTCTTACTAAGACTTCATCAAATTGCAGTATTTCCCGCTTTACCAAGGAAAGACGAGGCTTTTCCTTCAAAAAATTAAGTCCCAAAACTGGTAAAATCAGTGAGATCTGAGCAATAAAATATTGCATGTCTGCAATATCAGCTTCAGGTAAAATTTCAAAATCTGGTGATGTTCCATTCAATACCACAGCGTTGCCGCCAGCGTGCGCCATAGAAATAATTTTGCTTTCAAGATAACGTGCATGTGCCTTGGTTAAGTTCTGGTCTTTACTTGTAACGATACATACGCTTTCCCAAAAAGCCTTACTTTCATCTTTGTTATGCTGCACCAACCGCTTGCCGACATTGTCGCTTTCACCAATATATACACAAACTTTATTAATATTTTCAGGGTCAGGTCCTATAAGGAAATATACGCCTGTACGATTCATTTCAGGACGCTGAATAAGTTCTGTGATCTTAGAACGCGGAGAGCTTAATATATGCCCGGTCCAATTGACCACCTCCAGAGTCAAAATACCTTGAGGCGTACCATCAACTAAAAAGAGCCTAATAGATTTTCCCAGATTATATGACATATTTTAGTAAACACGAGCCTTCGGCGGTACGGCCTCAACTTCATCAGTCAGCGTCGTGAGAGTCACCGGACGATAGCTGATGGATGTCTTCCCGGACTCATCAACCTTGATGATTGTGTGCTTGAGCCAGTTCACATCATCACGCGTGGAAAAATCTTCGCGGGCGTGGGCGCCGCGGCTTTCCTGGCGGTTCAGGCCTGCTTCAATCGTGGCGACGGCTTGATAAAGGAGATTATCAAGTTCCAGTGTTTCAACCAGATCGGTGTTAAAAATCATTGACCGGTCGGATATGCCGATATCGTGACGCTGCGCGAAATATTCCTGAATTTGTTTTGCGCCTTCTGCCATCACATCACCGGTACGGAATACCGCCGCGTGGCTCTGCATGCTCTTTTGCATTTTGAGGCGCAGTTTTGCGGTGGGTGTGCCGCCCGTAGAATTGCGGTATTTATCAAGGCGGGCCAGTGTTTTTTCGCCCTTATCCACGCCCAGTGGCTTATGCGGGCTGTTTGGTTTAACGGTTTCGGCGCAGCGAATGGCAGCGGCCCGGCCAAATACGACCAGATCAAGCAAGGAGTTTGAACCCAGACGGTTGGCACCGTGAACGGAAACACATGCCGCCTCGCCAATCGCCATCAGGCCCGGCACCACGCGGTTCGGATCGGACGCGGTCGGGTTAACGACTTCGGTTTTCACATTGGTCGGGATACCGCCCATATTGTAATGAACGGTCGGCAGGACAGGGATCGGTTCCTTCGTCACGTCAACACCGGCAAAAATGCGCGCGGTTTCGGCAATCCCCGGCAGGCGAGAGTGGATGATATCCGCATCCAGATGCTCGAGATGCAAATGAATATGATCTTTTTCTGGACCAACACCACGGCCCTCGCGGATTTCGATCGTCATAGACCGGCTGACCACATCGCGGCTGGCGAGGTCTTTGGCGGATGGCGCATAGCGCTCCATAAAGCGTTCGCCTTCGGAATTGGTGAGGTAACCACCTTCCCCCCGTACGCCTTCGGTAATCAAACAGCCTGCACCATAAATACCGGTGGGGTGGAACTGCACGAACTCCATATCCTGCAGCGGCAATCCCGCGCGCAGCACCATGGCATTGCCATCGCCCGTGCAGGTATGTGCGGAGGTGCAGGAGAAATAGGTCCGGCCATAACCGCCCGTCGCCAGAATGGTCTGATGCGCGCGGAAGCGGTGGATTTTACCGTCATCAAGGTTCCAAGCCATTACACCCAGACATTCGCCGTTATCACCCATGATCAGATCAAGCGCGAAATATTCAATAAAAAACTCAGCGCGGTGCTTCAAAGCCTGCTGATACAGCGTGTGCAAAATCGCATGGCCCGTCCGGTCCGCGGCTGCGCAGGTGCGTTGCGCCGTGCCCTTGCCGTAGTGCGTGGTCATGCCGCCAAACGCACGCTGGTAAATCTTGCCTTCTGCGGTACGCGAAAATGGAACGCCGTAATGTTCCAGTTCAATCACCGCGGGAATGGCTTCCTTGCACATATATTCAATCGCGTCCTGGTCGCCCAACCAGTCGGAGCCTTTGATCGTGTCATAAAAATGGAAACGCCAATCATCTTCGCCCATATTGGCAAGTGCCGCCGAAATGCCGCCCTGCGCCGCGACCGTGTGGGAGCGTGTGGGGAAAACCTTCGAAATAAGGGCTGTTTTCAGGCCTTTTTCGGCACATCCGAAACCGGCGCGTAAACCGGCCCCACCGGCACCGACAACAACAACGTCATATTCATGGTCAATAATTTCATAGGAAGAGGTCATGATAAACGCGCCTTACATTGCAATGAGAGAGATTTTAAGAATAGAAAACAGACAGGCAATCGCCAGAAATGCGAAGACAACCCGGTTCAGAACAAGGGACACCATCTTCACGCCTTCATTGTGAATATAGTCTTCGATAACAACCTGGATACCCATCGCCGTGTGATAGAAAACCGCCAGCACCGCGCTGATCATCAGAATCGTATTAACCGGCTGCGACAGCCACATGGTAAAGCTCTCATAATCGCGGCCATACATACCCGCGATGGACCAGACAAGCCATAACATCAAGGGAACAAGAATCGCCCCACTGACTCGTTCATGCAGCCAGTGTAAAGCCCCCTCATGGGCAGACCCCAGACCGCGGGCCTTCGCCAGATGGGATTGCAGACTTTCCGATTCATTATTCATATTATTGATACCCGTCCAGAGGTTGCAAAAACCAGATACTGCCCCACAGCGTCGCCGTGAAAATTATGGTGGCGATAATCACGACAATACCGGCGGCATCCGCCTTTTCCTTATCCATAAACATAACCATATCCCATAATAAATGACGAATGCCGTTGGATAAATGGTAAAAAAGCGCCACGGACCAGCCAAACAGCATAATCTGCCCCAGATAAGTGCCGCAAAACCATGTAAACTGCTCATAAGGCCCCGGCCCTGTGGCGGCCGCCAACAACATCCAGGTCATTAAAACCGTACCCGCCGCCAACGCCACACCGGTAAACCTGTGTAAAATCGAAGTTAGCATGCATAATTTCCAGCGATAGATCTGGAGATGCGGGGATAGAGGGCGTTCGATCTTGTCAGACATATGAGTCACCTATAATCAAAAATGACCCCCATCATAGTGTTCCACGAAACATTTTAAAAGTCCTTTTGAATAGGAACCGGATATATTCATCTCCCGCCAAAAACACTTTAAATAGGGACTATAAATTCTTGATTTTTTACATTAGAATATTCGTTAAGTATTTTTAATGCTTACCCCCTCTGCCCCCCGACCCAAACTCTTGGATAAAATGCCCATGGAAAATGATGCAAGCCCTGCCCTCAATCAACCCGTAGAGCGCGACGCGCAGGAGCATGTGAAACTCGGAAAAATGAAAACCGGTTTCTTTACATTCTTCACACCATCAATCTTGCTCTTTTTTGCGATGATCCTGGGCGTTATTATTTATGGCAGAGGATCAATATGGCACTTTTTCGTATCTGGTGACGTGCCTATTAACGCGCTTATCATCAGTGGCATTATATTTTCTTTTGTGCGCATGTATTTGAATATAAATCTGATGCGTCAGACAGCCTTCTATCTGCAAAGGATTGAAAATCTGTCCGACAAAGGCGCAACGCCAGAAGATGCTAATCAACTCAAGCGTGATCTGGAGAGGCAAGGACGACTGATCGATCTCAAGAACATGGCGATAGCTCTCGATAATATGGGGTTGCGCGGATTTTTTACATTGACCGACAATGATGCGCGCCTGATTAAATCCAAGGTTGGTTTCCGCGCAAGTAGCAATCGCCAAAGCGTCGGCTTCCTGAGCGGCATCTTGATCATGCTGGGACTGCTGGGCACATACATCGGACTTCTGCACACGCTCGACGCGGTGGGTGCCGCTATGGCGGGCATGGCTAATATCGGTGGCGATTCCGCGGGTGCCGCACCTTCTGGTGAAGGCGGCCTGAGTGGCGATGAAATGTCGGGCTTTATTGCCTCGATCGCCAAACCGTTGCAGGGTATGGGTCTTGCCTTCTCCGCCTCCTTGTTTGGTATCGGCGGATCATTGATCGTGAGTTTCTTTAACTATCTGGCCGGTCATTCGCAAGATCATTTCATGGAAAATATCAGCCGGTGGGTGGATGAGCGCATTCCAACGCCCGATACAAAAATGGTCAAGCTGGCAGAAAATAAAAGCGTGCCGGGCAGCGACGATCTCAAGGCCTGGCTTGCCAGCTTTGTCTATCTATCCCAGAAAACGAATAAAAAATTGGGGCAGCTTATCCTTGTCATGACCAAGACCGTTAGCATCGTGACGCAGCAGGGACAGGCCACCGAACATTTAGGCCAGCGCCAGGCCGAAATTGCGGCATCGCTTGATCGCCTCAATCTGCGCGCCGAGGAAATAAAAGGCCAAAGCGGAAACTTTGTACAGCGCTCCGAAACATATATGCAGAGCTTTGACAAATCACTGCAGGATATCCGTCAACAGGCACAGCATATGAATGGCACCCATGGTGGCATGAATAATCACATCACCGCCCTGCAGGCGAAGGTCGAAGGGATGAACGAGAACCTCCGCATGTCATTGGGGACATTGTCCCATGACATCAAAAATGCCCTGAACACTATTTCCGCGGTACAGGACTCAGGGACTCAAGCCATCGCATCCGCCCTGCGCGACGTGCAGAATGCCGTCAGCGATTCCAGCGCCAAGGAGCAGGAACTGCTGCAGACCTTGTCCACGCAACCCCGCAGCATCACCCAGGAAAAAGATGTTGAGCTTTCCAATCTTGTGTATCAGCTTAACTCCCTGCTCGAAGAATTAAACAGCAAGCATGGCGACAACTTCCTCGATATTTTCGAAGAATCAAACAACAACAAGAAACTGTAAGACGGCGATCAATGACAAGAGGATCACTTAGATGAGCCATGACGGAGATGCAGACGACGTCTCGAATATAACCTGGCCCGGGTTCGTAGACATCATGTCGTCTACGATCCTGATGTTTATCTTTTTCGTCTTGATTACATCGGTTGCACTGTACTTCCATACCATTACCTACAAGAGCAAACTACTGGCACAAGTACAGGAAATGGCTAAGGCTGAAAGTAAGGAAACTACCCAGGATATCTCCAAAGAAAACCAGCAGATGAAGGAAAAGATCGAGGAGATCACACAGGAAAATCAATCACTCGCAGCCAAAGTCACGGCTTATGAAGATATTATAAAAAAAACCGATGCTGACTTTGCCCTGTCTAAAGATCAGAAAGTTGATATCAGCCTCGATAATTCAAGCATCACAATTTTCTTTGGCAAAGACGCGATTTCATTGACAGAAGAATCTATCAAGCTAATGGATGAATTTCTGAAAAAATTCCTTACCACGAATAATCCGCAAAATGTTAAGGTTTATATCACTGGCAGCAAGAACCCACAGGCGCTCACAGAATCTCTGGCACGCCGTCTGGTCCTGGCGCGCATGTTGAATACGCGTAATGCATTCTTAAAAACGGCCATTCCCAAGGATAAAATATTCGTCAATATGGTGGATGATGAAAAGATCGAAGATACTTACAACTGGGTAAAAATTGTATTGGACACCAAGGGATAAGATGAAAACTATCGGATCAGGACGCATAAAAGAACATCGACAGCGCCTTAAACTTGGGGCCGCCTTTCTTGGGTTGACTTTTTTGCCTGCCCTGCACGCTCAGGCCGCATCAAGCCCCCCACCGCTGCCCAGTGCGCAGAGTCTGCTCGATGCCCCGGCAAATAATAAAACCAGCCTTTCAGAGCAGGTAGAACAAACCTTTGCCGCAGAACAAAATTCAGATATTGATCCCGCGCTGGAAGAAAAGAAAGACATCGCCTCTGGTGATATTGCCCCTGCCCTGCCACGCCCCCCTGCTGAAGAGACGCCTTCAGACAAAGAAAGCACGAACGCGGCGGATCTGGAATCTGAAACACGTCAGGCATTGGACGCGGCCGATGAAGCGATGAGCACTGGCACAAACTTTGCGCCGATTGAGGTCATGGAAGACAAAAGCAACCCGGAACTTCCTCTGGAAATAGTCATCATGATGAGTCTTGATCAAAACCCGGACCTACAAATGTCAGCGGAACGAGAAAACCAAGCCGGATATTCCGTGAAAGAAGCAAAAGCTGGTTACTATCCCAAATTACAATTTGATTATATTAAAGAACGTCAGTTTAATGAACCCTCCAGCGGCTATGCCGATGAAGAAGGACACTATAACTGGTCGGATGAGAGATCTGTAACATTGAGCCAGCTAATCTTCGATGGCTTTTCCACGATAGAGGAAGTGCGCCGCCGTCAGCAACTGCAAGGCTCCGCCGCACTGCGCAGTAAAATTCAAGAGCAGACAACGATTCTTGACAGTATCAGGTTCTATTTTGATATTGCCCGCTATCAGCGAACTGTTGCGAATGCCAAAAACTTCGTCAATGAAATGCAGAATATCAAAGATAAAATCGCGCTTATGCAAGAAGCTGGCGCGGCCAGCATGGTACAACTTGATTTTGCAAAATCACGCCTAGCTTTTGCTTCGACCGAATTAAATACCGCCATGTCTTCCTTAAATGATTCCGTCAGCAACCTTGAACAGTTGACAGGAAAATTATTGCCTTTTCGCACGGCAACGCCGATCGATATATATCCGGATCATAACGGGATCGATTTTTACATGGATCTGGCTTACGATAACAATGCAGATATACTTTTAAACAAGTCCGAGCGTCAGGCCCTCATTCATCGCCTTGAAGTTGAAAAAGGTGCCTACTATCCGGATGTCAATATGAATGTGGAAGCCCGCGACCAGAAAAACGACGGCGGCTTAACGGGCCCAAGAACTGAAGGCCGCGCCACCATGCAGGTTAGCTTGCTGGCTTTTGATGGCGGTGAACGCGCGAATATTATCAAACGCATCCGAAGTCAGATCAGGGAACTGGACATCAACAGCCGAAAAATTGAAACCGAAGTAGAAAAAAATATTAAGCTTTCCTACAACCAGATCACATCCATTCGAGAAACACTGAAAGCTATTGATGAAGAAATAAAGTCCAATGAATATCTGCGACAACTGAACCGCCAGAATCTCGAGCTCGGCAATATTAATATAATTGAGATGATTGAGGTTGAAGAGCGCCTGTATTCTTCGCGCAGCCGTCGTCAGCAAGTATTATCGGATCTATATTTTAATACCTATAGTCTTTTGACACTCGCGGGTGTTCTTGATCGTGGTGATTTTATGGTGTCGGAAGCAGAATCCGCGGCAACCGTCGCACCTGCGGCCAACTAAATTATCCCTGCTCACGCAGTGCGTTTTCCTGGATATGGCGTAAAGGACGCAGCAGCGCCTGAAGAACGGATATCTTCCCTGTTAAAATATTTAAATCCACCATCATGCCCGGATAAATTGTTTTATCCTGTGCCAACTTGTTATTTTTCAGCGTCACATTTACGCGGTAATATTCCTGCCCTTTGCCATCGATCAAGCTATCCGCACTGACCTGCGTCAGTGTTCCCTCAATGCCTCCATAAATTGTGTAATCATAAGCCGTGACCTTGACCATTACCGGCAACCCAGGCCAAACCTTGCCCCGATCATTGGTAGAGATCATACCTTCGACAACCAGCGTTTCATCGAGCGGTATAATCTCCGCCACGACTTGTCCCGGTGCAATGACGCCCCCTATCGTATTGATATTTATCTTATTAATAATGCCATTGATTGGTGATTTGATGGTGGTCCGTGCAACCTGATCCTGAAAACCCTGCACGCGCTCTTCATATTTTTTTAGGTCAATATTAACCTGGTTCAAATCATTAAGAATATCGGAGCGTATATTTTGTTTTGTTTCTTCAATTAGATTGCGGATTTCTGTAGCTTCAGCCTCCGTAACAGGAATTTCTTTTTTTACCTGACCTATCCGTGTTTCAAAACTACGGACCTGGCTTTGCGTGTCAAGATATTGGCTTTGGGAAGATGCACCAACCGCACGCAATTTCTTTTTAATTTCATTCTGTTCTTTTGCAATCTGATATTCTTCGTTCAGATTCTGAACGCGTGATGTTAGGTCTTCCAGATGAAAATCTTTCTGACGTAAGCGCTCATTCAGGCCATTGATTTTTTCTTGACTCTGGCTGCGCCGCGCATTGAATAATGCTGTCTCTGACTGAATAATGGATACAAAGTTCTTTTTCAAATCCTCATCAAAATCAACTGTTGGCTTATCATCAAGCTCGGCCTGTAGACGTTGTTTCTTTATTTCCAACGCCTGTACATCGACATAGATCTCCTCCAGGTCTGATTTGGCTTTTTCATTACTGATAATAAACAAGGTCTGGCCGGCGGTCACTTGCTGCCCCTCAGTTACAGGAATCTCTTCAACAATTCCACCCTCCAGATGCTGGATAACACGGGCTTTACCTAGCGGGATAATCCGCCCGGAACCCCGCACTTGTTGATCAATCGTCGTAAACGAAGCCCAAAGGGTCATAATAATAATAAATACCGTTACCGCAATCAGAGGCAGGCGGTAGTTGAAAAAACGATCAAATGTATCAAATGATTTCTGCATGACTTAACCTTGCCCCGATAGTTTTTGCAGGATGGCATCACGGGGGCCATCGGCAGTGATACGACCCTCATCAATAAGAATCAGGCGATCAACCAGTGAAAGTAAAGATGTCCTGTGTGTAATCATGATAAAGGTACGATTGACCAAAAATTCTTGCAGGGACTGGCGCACTTTTTGTTCCAGCATTTGATCCATACCGGTTGTCGGCTCATCAAATATCAGAATGCGGGGATCACGTAGAAAAGCCCGGGCCAGGGCAATCGCCTGACGCTGACCCCCGGACAAACGCATACCATTTTCACCGACCTGCGTATCCATGCCCTGCCCCATCTGGCGCAGCGTCAGGTCAAGGCCCGACATCTGAATGGCTTTGGCCAATATGGCCTCATCGACATCTTCGCGGCCCATAACGACATTCTCACGTATCGTACCGCCAAAATAAAATGAGGTCTGCGGAACGACGGCTACCGAACGACGCAGCTCTGTGGGAGCAATTGCCTCCAGTGAAAAATCATCCAGGAAAATCTGACCGTCATAGCCGCGCATGCCGCCGGTCACAAGCCCGGCTAGCGTTGTTTTTCCGGCCCCGGATTTTCCGATTAAACCTACGCGCTCACCTGGCTTAATGATGAGTGACGCTTTTACAATTGCAGGGCGCATCTGGCCCGGGTACTTATAAGTCACATCCCGCATTTCAACACGCCCAAGAAAGGGGCCCTTAGCAGAATTGTGCAATATATCATCGCCCTCATAAGGTAGTTTGAAAATAGCATCAATAGTTTTCAAAACATCCGCTGATTGCTTTAAACGGCCGAGAACAGCAGCAACATTGACTATCGGGGCAATTGCGCGCCCTGACAGGGTTGTACAGGCAACAAGTCCACCGACAGTCAAGGCATGCTCATGAATCTGAAATACACCAAAGAAAATAATCAACACATAAACCAGGTTCATAACAGTGCCGGAAACATTGCCCGCTGCACCCATGATAAATTGGCTATGGCGGACCATATCAGATGACTGCGTAACTACCAGCTTCCAGCGTGACAAACGACTGCCGGTGGCATTGAACATTTTAAAGGTCTGCATTCCAGATAATGTCTCAACCAATATGTTTGATTTGCGCTGCATCGATGAAAATGTCTTTTTTGTAGTCATTGTAATTGGCACTTGCGCAAATAGATTGGCTAACAACACAATTACAGTACCAAAAAATGGTACGAGGAATAAAACAGGCGAGATAATATAGATGATAAGAAGAAACAAAATGCAGAATGGCAAATCCACAAGCGCGGGTGCCATCTTGGATGCATAAAAATCCCGAATAGCCTGAAGCTCTTTAAAAAGATTGAATTTTTCACCAACCGACATCTGCATGTCCTGCGGCCTGATCAGAAGAAGACGCTCCATAAAATCAAAATCAAATTGAGAACCCACACGCGAGGCAACAGTTTCCAATATATAGGACCGTATAATCTTCAGCACAAAATCAAATAAAAGCGCCAGTATAATACCCGATGTCAGTACAAAAAGTGTAGCCTCGGCAAATGTCGGCACCACACGATCGTAAATATTCATCGTATAAAGTGGCAGGGCAATGACGATCAGGTTTATGAAGATCGAGCACAATATAATCTCTGCATAATTCGACCAATGAGATGTAATCGGTTTCCAAAACCAATCTACCGCATGAGCTTTCCACATATGTTTTGTATCCGCGGCCGTTTCTGCATCGGCGGGATAGATTAAAATTATATCTCCGCGGATTTCATTTCGAATGTCGTCCCAGGATTGCTCTAAAAAACCACGCCCGGGCATAAAGATTTTTCCGCCATGAGTTCTTTGTGGAAAAACAACACAGCCCCCCTTATTCTCAAGAAAAACAATAACTGGTATGTCCAGTGTTTCCCGCAGATTATCCTTGTCCGGCGATAGTATCGTGCGCAAGGATAGCTTGCGACCAACCTCCAGGACATCTTCAGGCTGCAAGGGGCCCGCATCCCGTGGGATCTCCGTGATAATGCCTTCAATATCCGCATGTATAGAATAAAAACTGAGAACAACGCGCAGGCATTCCGCCAGCGCATCCGATGGAACCGAAAAATCAGATTTTTCTATGTGAGTCAGGTCAGACATAATGATGATGATTATATAGGCTGAAAGTGTAAGAAGAAATAAAGGAATTGGCCGCGATTTTACTTAATGGGCTAATTATTAAGAATTTTGAATAGTCAGCGTCGCTCCATTATCCCATTCAATCGTACGGATATCAAAGCCCCCACCATTATCAAGCGTATCATTCAAAATATTCGCTCCGCTTTGCTCGAGGACATTAAAGTCATTATAAACGTCGCCGGCCGTGTGAATAATCAAATTATTCCCCGAGCCGGTAATGGCGCCGAGATCATCGTTACCTATGTCAAACTTATCGCCGCCGGAAACGCCGGTATTTCTGAAATCAAGTTCTTCAATATTTGTGAACAAACCTGCCAGTGTATTGCCGTCAATACCTTGATCAGAGAGATCGCCGGCGGCATTGCTGAATATAATTGTATCAGTACCGCCATTCCCGTTAACATTCAGAAGTGCATTATTATCAAATGTAATACTGTCATTAAAACCACTTAAATTGATAGCTTCAATGCCAGAAACAGTATCAACATCGGCACCGGAAGTAATGGTTCCAGACCCACCGGCAGATATGCTGCCGGCTGTAATTGCACTGCCGCTGTCTGAGTAATCAAGCGTATCAAAATTTGCGCCGCCATTAATTACATCACTGCCAATTCCGCCATTCAGGAAGTCATTACCATTGCCGCCGTTAAGCGTATCAACGCCCGATCCACCATAAAGCGTATCGTTACCGTCACTACCGGATAATGTATCATTACCGCCATTACCATAGACAATATCTGCACCGCCAGAGCCGGTCATAGTGTCACCCTGGTTCGTAAGATGGTAAGTTTCGAAACCATCAAAACTCATCGATCCACCGCCGGTATATGTCGCAAAATTTAAGTCAAGGCGCAGATTGACTGTGCCGCCAGCAAGATTATCAAAGTGCAGCGCATCTGTACCGCCATCGCCATGGAGAACGTCGGAACCAGAACTGGCATAAATCGTATCATTACCGCCACCGCCCGTGATGATATTATTCCCGGAGTCGCCTGTAATAGTATCCGCACCGCCAGTGCCAATAACATTTTCTATACCGCGAATCGTATCATTCGATCCACCATTGACTGTCACAGACACATCATTACTGCCATTCAAACTGACAGAGATCGAGGTCACATTTATTTCTGAAGAGTAATCAACGGTATCGCTACCGGCACCACCATCGAGAGTATCCACACCACCATGACCGGCTAAAGTATCATCACCATTGCCGCCAATCAAAATGTTGGCGGCGCTATCGCCATAAATTATATCTGCACCGCCTGTACCGATTACGTTTTCAATATTACGAATGGTATCATTTTGGCCATTACCGACCGTTACAACTGCGCCCGTACTTGTATTCAGCGTAACCGCAATTGATGTGACACCGGCCAGAGCCGAATAATCAATCAGATCAATCCCGCCGCCGCCATTAATCGTGTCGCTACCCGCACTGCCAAGAATTGTATCGCTACCACCGGCAGCATCAACATTATCATCGCCTGCACCATCATTGATAATATTCGAATTATCGTCACCAACGATTGTATCCGCAGCACTGGACCCGATAATATTCTGGATATTAATTAATGTATCTACGCCCGAATCACCATCATTGGTAGCCGTTCCTGCGGATAAATTAATTTCGATGCTGCCTGCCGCGCCACTATAATCAACGGTATTGGCACCTGCTTCACCATTAAGCGTGTCATTACCGCCAAGGCCCGCCAAGGTATCATTACCGCTACCACCAAGAATAATATTGGCCGCATTGTTTCCAGTCAACGTATCCGCATTTCCTGAACCAATAATGTTTTCAATGCTAATGAGTGTATCTGTACTGCCATCACCATCAGCTGATGCCGATCCGCCAATCAGGCTCAGGACCACAGTACCAATGGCATCTGTATAACTTACCGTATCTGTTCCGGAGCCTCCATTTATAGTATCCACCCCGGCGTTTCCAGATAATGTATCATCATTATTGCCGCCATCCAGAGTATCATTACCCGCGCCACCCTGCAGTGTGTCGTTATCGTCACCACCATTGAGCACATCATCATTGGCTTCACCGAATATTGTATCGGCACCCGCACCACCAATGACGGTATCATTACCACCGCCTGCTGATATTTGATCAGTACCATCTAAACCATAAATAATCTCACTACTGTTCGATCCGGTAATGACGTCATTCTGATTGGTGGCATAGTAAATTTCAAAACCGGATAATGAAGCGTTACCATCTGCATAACTGGCGAGGCCCAGATTAATCGCTAAATTAATTCCTGATCCGCTTATATTATCGAAACGCACTTCATCTGCGGTATCCGCGCCACCTTGCAGATTATCTGCACCTGCGCTGGCATAAATTGTGTCATTTCCACTGCCGCCGATCAGAGTGTTGTTTCCGGTATCGCCCGTTATTGTATCGTTGCCTGCTGTCCCGGTAATATTTTCAACGTTACGGACTATATTGTTTGTTCCGCCATTAACAGTTACCGTTGCATATGTTCCGGTATTCAACGCTACGCTTATATTGGTAACGGCCAGTCCCGCATAATTCAGAGTATCGAGGCCGCTACCACCATCATAGGTATCAGAACCAGCACTTGCGATAAACACATCATCGCCCGCTTCACCCAACAAGATATTTGCGACATTATTACCGGTAATCGTATCATTACCGGATGATCCGGAAATATTCTCAACATTCCGGATCACGACAGTTGATGCGCCGGACCGTGTAATGGCGGTATCACCCGCATCTTGCAATGTAGCCGTGATGGCATTGCCTGTACTGGCAAAGGTAATCATATCTGTTCCACTGCCACCATCACCGTCCACTGCGCCGGCTGTACGAATATCGAGAGTATCGTTATCATCGCCGCCCAAGAGGAATACGCCGGCCCCGCCCGCTTCAGTTCTCAGTATATCGTTACCAGCGCCGCCCTCGACATAGGCCGTGGTCGAACGGTTTGTTAACGTATCATTACCGCCATTCCCTATCAATGTTACCAGTCCGGAATTGCCCGCAATTGTATCATTGCCGCCGCCACTAATGAAAATTTCCATACCGTTGACAAAATCGCTAGCTCCACCGTTCCACGTAATCTCATAATATCCCGCACTCAGAGCATTCATATCCCCGGACAAATTTTCATTGCGCGCAGAATAGTCAAGAGTATCCGTACCCGAGCCACCGGTAAAACGATCATTACTTGTGCTGGCAATAAACGTATCGTTACCGCCGCGACCATCAAATTCATTCGTGGTTGAATCACCCGCAAAATAATCATCACCACTCGTTCCAATAATTCTTTCAATATTCGCAATAAGATCGTTGCTGCCGCCTGTAACCGTTACGGTTACAAAATTACCCAGGTTTAACGTCACATTAATCGCGGTAATCCCAGATTCAGATGAATAATCGACCAGATCACTTGCCGCTCCCCCGCCATCGATAGTATCCGCACCCGCGCCACCAATAAATGTATCACCGCCAAACCCACCAAAAAAGATATTATCATTGGCATCGCCGATCATAGTGTCATTGTTGGCACCGCCCGTAATATTTTCGACATTTGCACGATCGGTTTCAGTTCCGCCCACACCGGTCACAATATTATAAAAACCACCGGACAGAATCGTCATATTCACGACAACAGGGGATGTGAAATTATCATCATAAGATACGGTATCCGATCCACCACCACCATCAAATGTGTCATTGCCCGCACCGCCGCGGAATAAATCATCGCCATCGCCGCCCGATAATATATTGACGGAAGAATCACCGTTAATGGTGTCATTACCATCCGTACCAATAACATTCTCAATATTCAAAACTGTATCGTCACCCGATCCGCCGACGACATTGATTGTAGAATTATTGACACCATTTAAATTCACAATGATGTGCGTAACACCCGCCTCTGTAACCGAGTAATCAACGGTATCGGAACCAGAACTGCCATCCATCCTGTCTGCGCCACCCATCCCGCGCAAGGTGTCATTGCCGCTGCCACCGATTAGATCGTTTACAAGAGAACTGCCAATAATTGTGTCGTCGTAGATTGAGCCATCGACATCTTCAATCTCCACAAGCGTGTCGGTACCGCCCGTACCATCATTGGCCGTACCCAAAGTTAAATCGACGATGACACCACTTGTCGCCAGGGTGTAGGAAACACGATCCGAACCACCATCGCCATCAATCGTATCATTACCGCCGGCACCCTGTAAGGTATCATTGCCGCCACCGCCACTGATAATATTATCGCTGTTATTACCGGTAATAATGTCGCGGCCGCCGGTGCCGATGACATTTTCAATACTTATAAGCGTATCCGCGCCGCCATCCCCATCGACCGCGACAACGCCCGATGACAGGTCAATGGTAACCGGCGTGGCCGCCAGGCTATAATCCACCGTATCACTGCCCGTTCCGCCATCGAGCGTATCATTGCCACCACGGCCCGCCAGGGTATCATCACCATCACGCCCCGAAAGACTGTTGGCATTTATATCGCCAATAATAGTATCATTGCCATCCGTACCAATAACATTTTCAAAACCGCGAATGGTATCATTACTGCCATTTGCCACGGTAACAGTCACGTCATCGCTACCATTTAAAACAACGGATATTCCCGTAATTCCCGCTTCGGTTGAATAGTCAACGGTATCTATACCGGCATTGCCACTAAGCACATCGGCACCACCAAGACCCGAAACAGTATCATTACCGCCAGCGCCATCAATATTATTTGAACTATTACTACCAATAATTATATCATTAAGATTTGATGCTAGAATATTTTGGATATTGATAAGAACGTCATTCGAACTATTGCCATCATTGGAGGCAACACCTAGATCAAGGTTAAGGACGATCCCGGTAACTGTGGAATTAAAATAATCAGCACGATTTGTACCAGCACCGCCATCTAGCGTATCAACACCGCCGCGGCCAATCAAAGTATCATCGCCCACACCCCCCAATATAATATTATCACCACTATTACCAAATATTGTGTCGTTAAAATTGGACCCTGTGACATTTTCGAAATTCAATAAAACATCCGTACTGCCTTCACCATCATTCGAGGCCGCATTTAAGCTTAGATCTAAAAGAACTCCGGCTGTGGCAGCGCTGTAGCTGACGGTATCGACACCGATACCGCCATCCAGCGTATCAAGTCCGCCGCGGCCTGCAATTATATCATTACCTGTACCGCCCTGAATGTAGTTGGATGTGCCGCCACCTGTCAGTGTATCGTTCTGGTTTGAGCCATTAATGTTTGCGATATTTGAAAAACTATCTGTGCCGCCATATCCATCACTGCTCGCGAAACCTGAGGTCAGGCTGGCAATAACAATCCCCGTCGCATCGCTATAATCCGCCGTATCAAAACCACCGCCGCCAATCAATGCATCATCGCCACCGCGTCCTGATAAAATATCATTACCAAGACCACCGGAGATGGTATTATCATTGCCATCTCCACGGATTGTATCGTCATTGGTTGCACCTGAAACATTTTCAATGCTGATCAATGTATCGACACTGCCAAAGCCATCATTAAGGGCTTGGCCCAAGGCAAGATCAACATTGATACCGGTAAAGCCGCCCGCAATATAGGAAGCCGTATCCATACCATTACCACCATTAAGTGTGTCTGCACCTTCGCTGGTGTTTAATACGTCATTACCATCACCACCCAGCAATATATTAGCGGCGGTATTACCCGTCAGCGTGTCGTTAAAGTCTGAGCCAATAATATTTTCAAACTCAAGAAGTGTGTCTGTGCCGGTTCCATTTGTCGCACTTCCTGTGTTCAGATTGACAACGACAGAATTTCCTATGGCACTATAATCAACCGTATCAATACCGGCGCCGCCTCTTAACTGGTTGCTACCGCCCCGTCCGGCGATGGTATCATTGCCGTTATTTCCATTAATGGAGTTATCGCCGCTATCCCCTATAATAGTATCGTTAAATAATGAACCATAAATATGTTCGATGCCAATCAGAACATCATTGGAGCCATCGCCATCCGTCGATGTTACGCCATTAGCCAGATTTACCACGACCAAACCCGCGGCCGCCGTGTAATCAGCAACATCCAGACCCGCACCGCCATCCAATGTATCGACACCACCGCGACCGGAGAGCGTATCATTTTGTCCCCCGCCAGCAATAATATTAGCGAAGGTGTCGCCGGTTAATGTATCCGCCGAATTGGAGCCAATAAGGTTTTCAATACTGATGAAAGTGTCTGAAGCCCCATCACCATCACTGGTTGCCGTTCCGCTCAGCAAGCTAGCAACAACGGAGCCAACAGCACCGCTATAATCCGCAGTATCTGTGTTTGTTCCGCCATCGAGGGTATCAGCACCTCCCCGGCCAGAGAGCGTGTCATTGCCCACACCGCCGAACAGGGTGTTTACCGCGACGTCACCGATAATAGTGTCGGCAAATGATGATCCCCGAACATTTTCGATTGCGACCAGAACGTCAGATGCACCGTCCCCATCATTACTGACTGCATTATTTCCAAGGTTAACGATAATACCGGAAGCGGCCGCATTATAATCAATGGTATCAACACCGGCACTGCCATCCAGCGTATCGATGCCACCGCGGCCAATCAGCGTATCATTGCCGCCATCACCGGCCAGAACATTTGCATTTCCATCACCGGCAAGAGTATCGGCGAAATTTAAAGATCCGCTCACGTTTTCAATACTAATGAACGCATCAGATGCGCCGTCACCGTCATTGGATGCCTGGCCTAAGGCCAGATCAACAACAACACCGCCCGTGGCAACATTTCTATAGGTCGCCGTATCGATACCATCGCCGCCATTGAGTGTATCAACATCGCCGCGCCCCTCCAGAATATCGTTACCCATACCACCAAACAGGCTGTTAGTTCCTGAACTGCCCGTGATTGTATCGCCAAGTGCGGAACCAATAACATTTTCAATCTGCGTTAATGTATCAGAAGAACCATCACCATCATTGGAAGCTATGCCCGTAAGCAAGCTCAACACTACACCGCCGGCAGCAGCAGCATAGCTTACAACATCGATATCGGCACCGCCATCTAGTGAATCTGCGCCCTGGCCACCAATCAGCGTGTCATTTCCCGTGCTGCCGCGCAAAATGTTGTTGGCACCGTCACCGGTAATTGTATCCGCACCGATACTGCCGGTTACGCGTTCGAAATTACTGATTGTATCATTGTCACCGCCGGTAACTGTGACGGTAACCGGTGTCGCGCCATTCAATGCGACAACAATTGATGTAATACCTGCCAGACCTGAATAATCTATAGTATCAAGATCGGTACCGCCATCGAGAGTATCCATACCGGCACTCGCAATAATGGTATCATCACCCGCACCTCCGGATACAGTATCGGCACCTGCGGCATCGTTAATCAAATCATTGCCCGAACCGCCGCTAATGATATTAACGGCACCATCACCGGTTAATGTATCAGAGAAGCTTGATCCCAGCAGATTTTCGATAGAAATAAACGTATCATTGGAGCCATCGCCGTCATTTGTCGCAGAATTTGTACTAAGATTTGCAATGACAAGAGAGCCCGCGGAACTGTAATCAGCGGTATCAGCATCCGCACCGCCATTTAATGTATCGGCACCGGCACGGCCGGATAATGTATCGCCACCGGCACCGCCGATCAGAATATTAACGGCAGAGTCACCATTTATTGTATCAGCGAAGCCAGAACCCAGAATATTTTCAATACCCAGCAACGTATCAGATGATCCGTCACCGTCATTTGATGCTATCTGGCTACTCAGAAGGACAACAATGCCATTTGCCGCGCCGCTATAATCTGCAGTATCATTATTTGTGCCGCCGTCCAGTGTATCGGCACCTGCCCCACCAGCGAGAAGATCGTTACCTGCCCCACCCGATAGCGTGTTAATACCAGTATCACCGGTAATTGTATCCGCATTACCCGAGCCGATAACGTTTTCAATACTTGAAAGCACATCCGTTGCACCGTCACCATCATTGGTGGCTGCATTGTTTGCAAGATTGATAACGACTGAGCCCGCGGCACTAATATAACTAGCGGTATCGGATGCATCACCACCCGCCAGCGTATCAATACCGCCGCGCCCCGCAAGCGTGTCATTACCCGTGCCCCCCGTCAAAATATTGACGCCGCTATCACCGGTAATTGTATCATCAAAAACAGAACCAATAACATTATCAATATTCAATAATGTGTCAAAAGCCCCATCACCATCATTGTTGGCTGAGCTTGCGCCAAGATTAACGATGATACCGCTCAGAGCCGCCGTACTGTAATTTGCTGTATCAATACCAGATGTGCCGTCCAGCGTATCCACGCCACCTCGACCAAAAAGAATATCATCACCGGCATTACCTACCAGTATATTGCTTGCCGAATCACCAGTCAAAGTATCTGCGCCCGCTGTACCGCTGACATTCTCGACATTGCGGATTGTGTCATTCTGCCCACCATTGACGGTTACGATAGCATTTGTTGATGTATTGAGGGTCACAACGATTGATGTCGCACCAGCGAGACCAAAATAATCTATCGTATCATTGTTGGTGCCGCCATCCACTGTATCACTGCCTATGCTGGCAATAATAACATCATTACCGGAATCGCCGTTTAATGTGTCATTGTCGGCACCGCCATCCAATGTATCATCACCGCCACCGCCACTTATAATATTGACAGCCCCATCGCCGATCAAGGTATCGCCATTAACCGAACCTGTTATATTTTCAATACCTGAGAGCGTATCTGAAGATAAATCACCATCATTGGATGCAACACCGCTTGCCAAATTCACGGTCACACCGTTTGTTGCCGCGCTGTAATTCGCGGTATCAATACCCGCTCCACCAATTAATGTATCAATGCCGCCACGGCCGGAGAGCGTGTCATTATTATCGCCGCCATTCAGAATATTGGCATTATTATCGCCAACAATTGTATCAATACCGACAGAACCAATAATATTTTCAATGCTGATCAACGTATCCGAAGCGCCATCGCCATCATTAGATGCGATATTACTCAACAAATTAACCGTAATGCCACCAGCGGCACCACTATAATCGGCTGTGTCGTTATCAGCACCTCCGTCGAGTGTATCAGCGCCTCCCAGACCTGCTAACGTATCAGCACCTGCTCCGCCGCTAAGAACGTTGGCATTCACATTGCCTGTAATTGTATCTGCAAAGCTTGTTCCGACTACATTCTCTATACTAATAAGAACATCTGCCGCGCCATCACCATCATTGCTGGCTTGCTCTAAGGTCAAATTAACAACGGCAAGTCCTGCCGCCGCACTGTAATCTGCGGTATCTGTATTACCACCACCATTAAGAGTATCCGCCCCGCCTCGGCCCGCCAATGTATCATTGCCTGTGCCACCGAGAAGAATATTCACGTTGGCATCACCCGTGAGTGTATCCGCATTGTTCGATCCCGTTAGATTTTCAATGCCAGTCAGAACATCCGAGCCGCCATCACCATCCGTCCCCGCAGCACCCGCAGTCAGATTTGCGACAACCATGCCGACCGCCGCACTATAATCTGCCGTATCGATACCAAGGCCACCACTAAGTGTATCTGCGCCACCCCGGCCGACCAGCGTATCATTACCATCCAAACCAGAAAGGACGTTGCTGTTCAAATCGCCAACGATAGTATCTGCAAATAAATATCCCGTTATATTATCGATATTAAGCAAAACATCGACAGCACCCGTACCGTCGTTGGTTGCAATATTATTACCAAGATCAACAACAATGCCTTCTGTTGTTGTCACAATATTATAATCTGCAGTGTCAATTCCACTTACACCATCCAGTGTGTCCGCGCCACCACGACCAATTAATGTGTCATTCCCCGCGCCACCTGACAGAATATTAACATTGTTATCACCACGCAAAGTGTCGACAAGCGTAGATCCAATCAAGTTTTCAATACTGATATATGTATCTGTACTACTATCGCCATCATTTGTAGCGCCACCCGTCAGAAGATCAGCAACAACACCGTTAACCGCCAGTGTATAGTCAACCGTATCATTATCTGCTCCACCGTTCAGCGTATCGGCGCCGCCGCGGCCAGACAATGTGTCATCCCCTGTGCCTCCCGCTAATGTATTCACGTTGGAATCACCAATAATAGTATCTACGAAGTTGGAGCCTATAACATTCTCAATACTGGCTAAAACGTCAGAGGCACCATTGCCATCATTGGTCGCCGCATTACTTGTCAAATTTACAACAATACCTTGTGTTGCACCCGTATAGGACGCTGTATCCAAACCGGCATTACCATTCAACGTATCAATTCCGCCACCACCGGCCAGCGTATCGGCACCACCACCCCCATCTAGAGAGTTTGTGTTGTTATCGCCGGTAATTGTGTCTGACCCGGATGTGCCAATTACATTTTCAATGTTACGAACTATATCATCCACATCTCCGGTAACGGTCACTGTGGCATCTGATGCGCCAGCCAGAGTTACAGAAATCGATGTAATAGCGCCCTGAAGAGAATAGTCTAACGTGTCTTCATCGTTACCGCCATCCATCGTATCGGCGCCTGCGCTGCCGATAAGTCGGTCAAGGCCATCGCCGCCCTCAAGCAAATCATTTCCGGCCTGGCCATCAAGATAATCATTACCAATGCCACCCTGCAGTGTATCTGCTGCCGTTCCACCTGTGATTGTGTCATTACCCGTATCGCCAAAAAGAACCACGCCGGAATTATTACCGGTAATAACGTCTACGCCCGTTGATCCCAATAGCGTTGTAAAATTAATAACCTTGTCAACTTCAGATCCTCCGATGGTCACATCAAAATAACCACCAGAAATAACGCCCATATTTACTACGATACCGCTGCTGAACTCTGCATAGGAAACCGTATTTATACCAGCACCGCCATCCAAAGTATCACTGCCGGAACCACCGCTGATTGTATCATTGCCACCGGCACCTAAAAGAATATTAATCTGGTTATCGCCGCGAATTATATCGTTTCCGCCGCCGCCTGTAACATTTTCAATGTTACGGATCACATCATTAACACCGCCATTCACAAGAACATTGGCATTGACTGAACCATTTAAAGTCACAGAAATAGATGTGGTGTTGTTATAAACAACGGTATCTATACCCGCACCCCCATCAAGCGTGTCAGATGCACCAACATCACCGCCATTCTGGCCGTAAAGAACATCATTACCATCACGGCCTTCAAAAATATTTGAGAAAATATCTCCGGCGATCGTATCGGCACCTGATGTACCGATAATATTCTCTACTTCACGAACAGTATCATTGGAATCGCCAGTAACAATCACAATTGAATCAGTTGCACCGGACAGATCAACTACAATCTGAGTGATGGCAGGCTGAGTAGAATAATCAACAGTATCTACGCCAGAACCACCGATAAGCGTATCAGCACCGCCCATACCACTCAACGTATCATTACCACCGCCGCCTGTCAGAATATTGACTGCGTTATCACCGATGATTGTATCTGCACCCGATGTACCAATAATATTTTCAATATTCTGAACCAGATCATTCTGCTCTCCGTTGACGGTAACCGTAGCCAATGATGAACCTGCCAATATTACACTGATCGAGGTAACGGAGGCCTGCAGGGAATAATCCAGCGTATCAATATCGGCACCGCCATCATGCGTATCAGCACCGGCACTGCCGATGATAAGATCAGCACCCGCACCGCCCTGTACTGTATCATTACCACCGCCGCCATTCAGCGTATCATCTCCGGCCATACCACTCAGAATATTAGCCAATGCATCGCCGGTTATAATATCATTACCTGCAGAACCGATTACATTCTCAATAGTGTTAATAACATCTGTGCCGGCACCGCTCGCCTTAATCACATTGGCGGCAACGGCACCGTTCAAAGTGACGGTGATGAAATTTGATGCGCTGAAAGCGGAGTAATCAATGGTATCGAGGCCATCATTACCGCTAAAGGTATCATTCCCTGTGCTGGCAATGATTGTATCACTGCCCGATTGTGCCGCCACAACATCACTTCCGGTAGAGCTGATGATTGTGTCGGCCTGATTTGTTGTGTTATAAAAACTAAAATTGGTAAAAGTATCGGTACTTGCATCTGCAGCGTAGGAAGCCGTTCCCGCACTAGGGGATGTCAATGTCAAAATAATTCCGGTTGTAGTCAGGTCTGTGAAATCAAGAAGATTTGTACCTGCACCACCATCAAATGTATCGCTACCCAAGCTGCCGCGGATCGTATCATTGCCGCCGCCACCTGAAATAATGTTGGCCGCACTATCGCCATAAAGCGTGTCGTTGCCAGCTCCACCTATAATATTTTCAATATTAACAATGGTGTCTTTGATCACGCCGTTAATTGTTGTCGTGGCATTTGTTGATGTATTTAACTGAACAGCAACAGACTGGGTGTTTATATAAGAAGCATAATCCAACGTGTCATTATCTGCACCACCATCAAGCAGATCATTACCGCCACCATTGGCAACAAAGGTATCATTGCCAACACCACCCAGCATAGTATTATTACCCGTGCCGGCTGCATCAGCAATAGCGTCATTAAACCCAGAACCAATGATATTTTCGATACTGACTAAAACGTCATTAGAACTGTCACCATCATTTGTGGCCAGATTTGTGGCCAGGCTTACATTGATCCCAGCCAACGCTTGGGAATAATTGGCTGTGTCAATTCCGGTACCGCCATCCAGCGTATCAACGCCACCGCGACCGGATAATGTATCATTGCCTTCATTACCTACCAGAACATTCGCACCTGAATTACCGATAATCGTATCATTGATGGTACCGCCCAGAACATTTTCAATGCTGCTCAGCGTATCCGCTGTACCGAAACCATCATTACTTGCTACATTGTTTTCAAGATTAACAACTACATTTCCCAGAGCACCACTATAATCAGCAGTATCTGTATCCGCACCACCATCAAGTGTATCGGCGCCAGCGAGACCTTTCAGCAAATCATTGCCTGCTCCGCCAGATAATATGTTTACGCCAGCATCCCCGGTAAGCGTATCAGCTGCTCCGCCCCCGATAATATTTTCAATCGCGCTTAAAACATCATTTGAACCATCGCCATCAGATGACGCTACCCCTCCACCCAGATTAGCAATGACCGAACCAACTGCTTGAGAATAATCGGCTGTATCCGTTCCAATACCACCATCAAGCGTGTCAATACCGCCGCGCCCCATCAAGGTATCATTGCCCGACTGGCCGGTTAGAATGTTGGCATTGCCGTCACCTCGCAACACATCATTATTTGCAGAGCCGCGCACACGCTGAATAGATATAAGAACATCGTTAGAGCCGTCACCATCATTACCAGCTACGCCCGCGGCTAGATCAACACTCACATCACCTGCGGCCTGTGAGTAGTCGGCAGTATCATCTAATGTTGCGGAGGATCCCGTCAGAGTATCATGACCACCACGCCCCATCAACGTGTCTGTACCGCCAGCCCCGCCGGTTAAAGTGTTATCAAAGCTGTCCCCCTGAATCGTGTCATTGAAGGAAGAGCCGATAATATTTTCTATCCCGCTTAACGTATCGATTGCACCAAAGCCGTCATTTGACGCCTGCCCCAGAAGTAAGTTGACAATGATGCCGCTTGTGGAAGTGGTATAGCTGGCTGTATCATTTCCGATATCGCCGATAATCGTGTCTGCTCCCGCACCGCCCAGAATAATATCATTAGAACCACCACCATTCAGAATATTTACCAGGGCATCGCCTGTAATGGTATCGATATTGGCCGAGCCTATAATATTCTCAATTCCGCTTAAAACATCATTGGCACCATCACCATCATTACTGGCCGTACCCGCAGCCAGACTGACGGTAACGCCCAATGCTGCACCGGAATAATCAGCGGTATCTATGCCTAAACCACCATCCAGCGTATCAACGCCACCGCGACCCATCAAAGTATCGCCACCACCGAGACCCTGCAGAATGTTCGCGGCACCATCGCCCCGGATAATATCTGTTCCAGCAGAGCCGATAACATTTTCGATACTTTGTAAAACATCCGACGCGCCATCGCCATCATTGCTGGCCGTATTCAGCGACAAATCAACCAGAATGCCGCTGGCAGCCGCACCGTAGTCTGCCGTATCCTGACCTGCACCGCCAATAAGCGTATCAATTGCCCCACGGCCAGATAACGTATCATTACCGTCATTACCATTAAGTATATTGGTATTAGCGTCGCCGCGTATAGTATCGGCATTTAATGAACCCGTAATATTTTCAATACTGATCAGAACATCAGAAGCGCCGCTGCCATCACTGGTAGCCGTGCCCGCCGCAATATCAACAATAATTAATCCGGCCGCGCTGCTATAATCCGCAGTATCGTTGTTCGTACCACCATCAAGTGTATCATTACCCCCGCGACCAACCAGCGTATCGTCACCACCACTACCAAACAATATGTTTGCACCGCTATCGCCGGAAATTGTATCAGAGAACGAAGAGCCTGTAACATTTTCAATAGCATTTAGCGTATCAGAACCACCATCACCATCATTGCTTGCCGTGCCCGCTGCAAGATCGACAATCACAAAACCTACAGATTGGTCGTAAATAACACGGTCAATTTCTGAACCGCCATCAAGCGTATCATTACCGGCATTACCACGCAGCGTGTCCGTACCGGCACCACCGAGAAGAGTATCAATACCGCCACCACCAGATAATGTATCAGCCCCCCCCAGTCCGGAAAGCAAGTTACCATTACCATCACCAACGATGACATCAGCACCGCTGACACCAATAATGTTTTCAATATTACGGATTGTTTGATTTGTGCCTCCGGTTACTGTAACCGTCGCATCAACACTGCCATTCAATGTAACGGAAATTGCCGTTGCGCCAAGAAGCGTGGAATAATCAAGCGTATCAACATCACTACCGCCATCCAACGTATCACCAAGGGCACTGGCTATAATTGTATCATTACCAGCCAAAGCATCAATGATATTCACGCCGGTACCGCCGGTAATAACATCACCAAGATTAGATCCAATCAAATTCTCAATTGAAATCAGGGTGTCTGTCGCACTATCCCCGTCATTAGAGACCACGCCTGTGGTCATATTTACATTTATCCCGGCAACTGCCGATGAGTAATCAGCCGTATCGGTACCTGCACCGCCATCTAGCGTATCAGTGCCGCCCCGGCCCGCGAGCACATCATTACCGCCTCCACCCGCTAGAGTGTTTGATAATGCGCTACCTATGAAAGTATCATTTTTACTATTCGTTCCGCCTATAACGTTCTCAATAGAAATCAGCGTGTCAACACCGCCAAACTCATCGGTGGCAGAACCCGTCAATAAATTGACAATATTATTGCCGGCCGTATCCCCACGGTAATAAGCTGTATCTGTTGCATTACCACCATTCAGAGAATCGTTACCCGCGCCCCCCTCAAGCCAATCAGAGCCTTCACCACCCAGAAGCGTATCATCGCCCGCGTCACCAACTAATGTATCCGCACCGCCAAGACCGGAAAGAATATTATTATTACTGTCACCCGCAATAGAATCGGCTCCGGATGTACCTGTTACATTTTCAATGTTGGCAATACGTTGGTTTGTTCCACCGGTAGCAACAACCGTCGCCAATGTCCCGCCATTTAATGTCACCGCGATCGAAGACACGCCGGCCAGAAGTGAAAAATCTATTGTATCGATATCCGCGCCGCCATCAATCGTATCTGCACCGGCACTGGCGGTAATTGTATCATTCCCGGCCAATGTAAAGACAATATCCGTGCCGCCAGAACCCACGATACTGTCACTTAATAATGTCGTATAATAAGTCTCGAAGCCGTTGAAATTGTCTGTACTGCTATCAAAGCTATAAACGGCGGTGCCCGCAGACAGATTAAGAATAATTCCGGACCCGACCAGATCATCAAAGTAGAGAATATCCGTTCCGATACCACCGATGAAGGAGTCAGAACCTCCGCCGCCACGAATAGTATCGTTACCCGTACCGCCATCCAATGTATTCGACTGCGAATCCCCGGTAATAGTGTCATTTCCGACAGTGCCCACGACATTTTCAAAAGAACGAATTGTCTGGTTACTGCCGCCCGTTACAGTGACGATTGTGTCAGAAGCACCATTCAAGGTTACGCTAATCGCAGTAGCACTCGCCAGCGTCGCATAACTGATTGTATCGGATCCAGATCCGCCATCAAGCGTATCTGCCGCTGCCGTCGCAATAAAGAGGTCATTTCCCGACAATCCATAAATCGTATCCACGCCAACTGAACCGGTAATTGTGTCACCCTGATTGGTGGCGTAGAAAACTTCAATCTGGCTGAAGATATCCGTGCTGCTATCCGTTAAATATGTAGCCGTACCCGTTGTAAGATTTAACGTGATACCGCCACCTGTCAGATCATCAAAATATAATGTATCAATATCGGCGCCGCCGACAAAAGTATCGCTGCCCACACCACCGCGCAATATATCATTGCCAGCATCACCAAATATGCTGTTGCTTCCTGCGGCCCCCGTCAACGTATCGTCATATGCTGAGCCAGCAATATTTTCGATAGACACCAACGTGTCAAAACCACTTTCACCATCGTTACTGGCCAAACCTACCGTCAGATCAACCGTAACGCCTGCGCCTGCATCGGTATAGGCTGCCGTGTCCGTATTCGCACCACCATCTAGCGTATCGCTACCGGCATTCCCGAATAATATATCGTTGCCGATGCCACCGAAGAGCGTGTCGTTACCGCCAGCCCCGCGCAGCGTGTCATCTCCACCCGCTCCGGACAGCACATTTCCGGCACCATCACCCGTGATCGAATCACCACCGGTTGTGCCTGTCACATTCTCGATATTGCGAATGGTTTGATTGGTTCCGCCCACGACGGTTACGGTTGTGTTTGTCGATGTATTCAATGTCACGTTAATTGCGGAGACACCCGATAACCCGGAATAATCGATGGTATCGTTGTCGTTACCTCCATCAAGAATATCCGCACCAGCGCTGGCAAGGAAAATATCGTTACCATCAAGGGCATATATCGTATCCGCATTCACAGATCCGGTAATTGTATCGGCTTGATTGGTTGCATAATAAATTTCAAACTGGCTGAAACTATCAACGCTGCTGTCACCGGCATAAGATGCCGTGCCCGCCGCTAGATTCAATATAATTCCGCCGCCGGTTAAATCATCAAAACGCAGCTCGTCCGTGCCGGCACCGCCGGTCAGCGTGTCGCTACCGCCACCGCCGCGTATAATATCGTTACCACCCAGACCCAGAATGGTGTTTGAAGCAGAATCGCCAGAAATTGTATCGGCACCGCCCGTGCCTGTTACATTCTCAATATTGCGAATTATATCATTTGTACCGCCATTAACGGTAACCGTGGTGTCCGCACCGCCCGCCAAAGCCACCACGATTGATGTTACACCCAAAGTAGAATAATCAATCGTATCTGAATCGGCACCACCATCAAACGTATCGGCACCGGCGCTGGCCACAAACCTGTCGTTACCGGCAAGGCCGTACACAATATCCGCACTTACCGAACCGTTGATAGTGTCGCCCTGGTTTGTTGTGTAATAGATTTCAAATCCGCTAAAGCTATCGACACTGCTGTCACCGGCATAGGTTGCCGTACTGCCGGCCAGATTAAGCGTAATCCCCACGCCCGTCAGCTCATCAAAGCGCAGCTCATCGGTATCTGCGCCACCAGATAAAATATCGGAGCCTGCCCCGCCGCGAATGACATCATTACCGCCAGAACCACTTATAATATTCGCGCGCGAGTCGCCGGTAATTGTGTCATCGGCTGTTGTGCCTGTGATGTTCTCAATAAATATAAGAGTATCGGTTCCGCCATCGCCATCATCAGCAGCAATACCGCTGGACAAATCAAGAGTAATGCCTCCGGCGGCCCCTGAATAATCCGCCGTATCGGTGCCGGATCCACCATCGAGCGTATCATCACCGACACCACCAATAAGAGTATCGTTATTAGCGCCACCGAGAAGCGTATCATCGCCATCCATACCAAGCAGCGTATCATTACCATCAAGACCCGACAGCATGTTGGAGAGGCCATCACCGGTCACGGCATCTGCGCCTGCCGTTGCGATAACATTCTCAATGCTGCTGATCGTCTGATTAGAACCGCCGATAACGGTTACTGTAACCGGCGTAGCCGTGTTCAGAGTTACGCTTATGGATGTAATCCCGGAAACACCGGAATAATCGATGGTATCAATACCCGTACCACCATTCAGTATATCCGCGCCTTCACTAGCGATCAGCATATCATTGCCGTTCAAGCCGAATATAGTCTCCGCAGCACTCGAGCCCGTAATCGTATCCGCCTGATTGGAACCGTAATAAACTTCAAAGCCGCTAAATATATCAGTGCTGCCATCAGCCGTATAAAAAGCGGAACCAGCCGCAATATTGATGTTCGTCCCGCCGCCGGTTAAATCATCAAAGCGCAGCGTGTCATTGTCATCCCCACCAAACAGTGTATCCGATCCCGCGCCACCGGATATGGTATCATTACCAGCAAGACCCGTTAGAATATTGACACTGGCGTCACCGGCCAATATATCTGCACCGCTGGCACCAATAACATTTTCAACGTTACGCAGAACTGTATTACTGCCGCCCGTAATACTCGCGGTAGCATTCGATGCGCCGGCCAACGTTACGCTAACGGCCGTGACACCTGCCGTAATCGAATAATCCACTGTGTCGGATCCGATACCACCATCTATTGTGTCAAGGCCGGCGCTGGCAATAAAAGAATCATTACCGGCAAGGCCTGACAATATATTCACGGCACCGTCGCCCATAATCATGTCATCAAAGGCAGAGCCGATGATATTTTCAATACTTATAAGAACATCCGAAGCACCATCGCCATCATTGGTGGTCGCATTAACCGCCATATTGACCACCACGCCGCCTGCGGCTTGGGAATAATCGGCTGTATCACTGGCACCGCCGCCATCTAGCGTATCAATACCGCCACGACCGGACAATGTATCATTACCACCGCCACCCGATAGCACGTTTGCCGTCGCACTGCCGATAATGGTATCGGTCTGCGCCGAACCCAGAACATTTTCAATGGAAATCAGAACATCGGACGCACCGTCACCATCATTGCTGGCAACGCCCGTCGTCAAATTGACAACAGCACCATTAACGGCACTTGCATAGCTGGCGGTGTCCGTCCCTGTACCACCATCCAACGTATCAATACTGCCACGGCCCGCAAGAGTATCATCGCCGCCCATACCTTGCAAAATATTGACCAGAGAATCGCCCGTAATTACATCATTCCCGCCACCAGCAATGATGTTTTCAATATTCCGTATAGTTTGATCTGTGCCACCATTAACACCCACAATGACTGTGTTGGCACTGTTCAACGTAATAGTCAGGTAATTCGGGCTGACCAGCGCAGAAAAGTCAATTGTATCAATTCCGCTTTCACCATCACTGACATCCGCGCCTGCGCTTCCGATAAATGTATCCTCGCCGGTGCCACCCAAAAGCGTATCCGTCCCTGCACCGCCATCAAGAACATCGGCGCCTTCAAAGCCATATAATGTGTCCGCGCCATCATTACCAAGCAAAGTGTTACTGCTGGCATTGCCTGTGATAGTATCATCTAATAATGTACCGGCGATATTTTCTATATTCTTGACGCGATCAGTGTCAGCCCCCGAAACAACGGTCACATAACCATCCGCATCCGGCGTATCGCTTAAATTAATATCAACACCAACGGAAGTAGAAGAAAAATCAACCCAGTCCTGGCCGTCGCCGCCGTCAATATCATCAAATCCATCACCGCCGAAGATCGTGTCGTTGCCCGCATCACCAAATAAAATGTTATTATTGGCATCACCAATAATTGTATCAGCAAAACCGGACCCCAGGATATTCTCAATACCATCCAAAGTATCTGTATCAGACCCACTCACCACTACGGTAGGAGTCATAAGCGACAAATCAGCAACAATACCGTTTGCAGCGTAATCATACGCGGCCGTATCACTCCCCGCGCCACCAATTAAAGTATCGTCACCGCCCTTGCCAGACAGCGTATCATCGCCATCCCCCGTACTGATAACATTCACGGACGCATTGCCGATAATGGTATCGTTGCCAGTCCCGGTCGTTATATTTTCAACATTAGCAAGCTGATCCTCCTCAAAATTACCCAGACTGCCATCAATTGTCGCAACCGCCGCACCGCCCACAAGGAGACTTAAATCAACGGAGATATCAGTTTCAATGTCGGCATAATCCACAAGGTCAACACCGCTGCCGCCATCAATAAAATCATCCCCCTTGCCGCCGGTCAGCGTATCATCACCAATCCCCCCGTTAAGCACATCATTACCGGCATAACCAAAGACCTGGTCATTCCCGGCACCAGAATCAACTGTGTCCCGCGCCAGGCCGCCATAAATCGTATCATCGCCAGTACCGGTAATAACACGGTTTTCATTAGGATTGTTTGCTAGAACCCAGACCGAATTTCCTTCGAGATCAACCGCCTCATAATCTGCGGGACTATTAACATTACGGACAACAACACTCTGCTCCGCCTCATAGGACAAAAATGTTTGCGAAGGAACAATACCTTCAACATCAAAATCATATTCTGCATCCAGCTTGATCGTAATTTCAAAAGAATCCATGCTGGGCACAGGATAGCTGAGATTCAGGAGAACATTACCAAGCTCATCCAGCTCTGGATCTTCAATTGTAAAACCACCAATCCCATCCGGAATGGCGCCTTCAATCACATAGCCGGGTGGAAAATCAGAAAATGTAACTTTTGTAATCAGAAAGTTTTCTGGCAAACGCGCATCAATTGAAATCACACGCGTCATAATAGCCGCCCCGAAATACCCCGGGTCGTCAGCATACACAGTAACATCTTCCGTAGCGTTCGAAAGATTGACCACCTCCGTCGAGAACTGAGATGTGTATTCAGGATCGAAGAAGGAGGCCTCTGAACCGCCGCCGCCGTAATAAATGCGGGGGCCGGCATAGGGGGGATCGCCTGGTGCCACCACCGTATTATTCGTATCAAAACTGGATTTTTGCAGCAGACGCGCGACGAAATCAGCGGTATCTTCGGGCTCGGGCGGTGCCGTTCCGGGCACATCCTGCGTGGTGGGCGAGGAACTGCCGCTATCATTACTTGTGTAAATCGATGGCTTGGCGCGGAAAGCCCCTTCTTCATCCACAGCGCCCGCCGGGCTATTGGATGTAAAATTATTTTTATTCGCTTCAGAAGCCAGTTCCTTGGCATCCGTCGGCTGCTGAGCCGCCTGCAAAGCAACGGCCAGCTGCATCGCAACCTGCTCACTCACTTCCTGCTGTTGCTGCTGCTCGGTTTTTTCAGCGTCTGCTTCTTTTTCGTTTTCGGCATCGCTTTTCTGATCGTTCGGTGCTTCGGATTTTATAACACTGGAAATAGCAATAAAATCTTCGACGTTCAGATTCCCAATCTCATCAATCTTACTCAGCAGGACATTGGTTGCAATCTGCGTGCCGTTGAAGAGAAGCTGTAACGCCTCTCCCTCCGTTTCAAATAGAAGCAGCGCCGCACCTTCCAGAATGATTTTTGAACCATCAGATGTGTTTGTAATTATCAGGTCCGAGCCGACAATGTCGAACTTAACCTCATCAGGATTTAACCCGCTAATATCTATTTTTTGGTTAGCCTCCGGGCGGACAGTAACGGTTTCGTTACTGCCAGGAGCGGACAACTTCAGTGTCTTTGCTTCTGCCATGGGCCTCTGAAAACTATGGTTATTTTATTAATGAATCGAGATACGCGAATGTTATCTCCTTCATCCTACTATTAAATTCTATTAAAAAAAACTCAATAAACCATTAAGATTAAAATTAATTAATTTCCAGAAGATGATGGGCTTTTGGGTTTAAAATTAAGGGCTACGCCGTTTATGCAATAACGTTCACCTGTCGGCTGGGGACCGTCCTCGAAAACATGCCCCAGATGGCTGCCGCATTGCGGGCAGTGCACCTCGGTGCGCGGATAGCCTAATTTGTCATCAACACCCAAGGAAATAGCATTTGAATCAATTGGTTGAAAGAATGATGGCCAGCCGGAACCTGATTCGTATTTATGGTCAGCGGTAAATAAAGGGGCCGAACAACCCGCGCAATGATATATACCCGCCCGCTTCTCCCGGTTCAGGGGGGATGTATGGGATAACTCTGTCCCGGACTCCCTCAGGACATAATGCTGCTCCGGCGACAACTTGCTTCGCCACTCCGCCGCGCTCCGTACGATTGGGGCGGGTTTATCATTTTTGCTGGAAGTGGTCATTTTTATCTCCTGATGAAATCATTCACTGACAAAAGAGGCGGATATTTATATAAATAGATTACTGACCCCTATTATCCAGAGTACAGACCCATGAAAACCATCCTGTCCGTCCAGTCTCATGTTGCCTATGGTTATGTCGGTAACCGCGCGGCCACCCTCGCGCTGCAATTGCTGGGTCATGAGGTTGTTGCCATCAACACAGTGCAGTTTTCCAACCATACAGGCTATGGAGACTGGACCGGCCAGATTTTCAGCAGTGACCATATTCAGGAGATTATTGACGGATTGTACAAGCGGGGCGTATTGCAGAAACTGGATGCTGTGCTGACCGGCTATCTGGGCGATGCGGCGCTAGGCGGTATCATCATCGAGACACTGGCCAATTTGCGCGCGGAAAAACCGGGCCTGCTTTATTGCTGCGACCCCGTGATGGGTGATGTGGGGCGGGGTTTATTCGTGCGCGATACGATTCCGGATTTTTTCAAAAGTACCGCCGCCCCGCAAGCCAGTATCCTGACACCCAATCAGTTTGAACTGGCGCTGCTGAGTGATATCACCATCACGACACATGAAGACGCCCGCACAGCCTGTAATATCCTGCATGAGCGCGGCACGGGCATCATCCTGCTTACCTCGCTGGAGACGCGGGATACGCAGGCCGGAACGATTGAAATGCTGGCGTCACATAAGAACGGCGATCAATGGGTTGTGACGACACCCAAGCTGGCCCTCGATCCCGCCCCGAATGGTGCTGGCGACTTAACCGCCGCGATATTTCTGGGGCATATTCTGAATGATCGGGATATCGCCGCCGCCCTGTCCCTGACGGCGGACAGTCTTCACAGTGTTTTTGAAATCACAAAAGCCTGCGGGCAACGCGAACTGGCATTGATCGCAGCACAAGATGCCATACGCCACCCCGCCCCGCATTTTACCGCACGAAAATTATAATTTATTTTTTCAAATGATTGCGGATCAGAAGTTCTGCGATCTGCACGGCATTCAACGCCGCCCCTTTGCGCAGATTATCCGATGTGCACCAGAAATTCAGGCCGTTATCCACGGTTGAATCTTCACGAACGCGGGAAACAAAGACATCGTCTTCGCCCTGAATTTCCGCAGGTGTCATATATTCCAGCTCGCTTTCCACATCGATCAATGTAATACCCGGCGCGCTCTTGAAAGCCCGCTTGGCATCGGCGGCAGAGATTTCATTTTCAAATTCTACATTCACAAACTCGCTATGCCCGATAAAGACCGGCACGCGGCAGCATGACGCCATGACCTTGATCTTCGGATCCAGGATTTTCTTGGTTTCAACAGCCATCTTCCACTCTTCCTTGGTCGCGCCGTCATCCATAAAAACATCGATTTGCGGGATCACGTTGAAAGCAATTTTCTTCGGAAACACTTCCGGGACAAGATCGGCGTTCATATAGACTTTCTTCGTCTGGTTGAACAGCTCATCCATAGCCTCCTTACCGCCACCGGACACGGATTGGTAAGTACACACGACCACACGCTTGATCTTCGCCAGATCATGCAAGGGCTTCAGCGCAACAACCATCTGGATAGTGGAGCAGTTCGGGTTGGCAATAATGCCCTTTTTCGTGTAACCAGCGATGGCTTCCGGGTTCACTTCGGGCACAACCAGCGGCACGTCCGGGTCCATGCGGAAATGGCTGGTGTTATCAATAATAACGGCACCGGCCTTGGCCGCGCCCGGGGCAAACTCCGCCGAAATTTTAGCACCGGCAGAGGACAGAACAATATCCGTGCCCTTGAAATCATATTTGGACAGCGCCTGAACCTTCAGATCGTCATCACCAAAAGACACTTCCGAACCAGCAGAACGATCAGACGCCAGCGCGATCACCTCACTGACCGGAAATTGCCGTTCATGCAGGATGTTCAGAAGTTCATGACCCACATTACCCGTGGCCCCGACGATGGCGACTTTATAGCTCACAATACGCTCCTTAAAATTTGTAATCAGGGGCGCAGTTTGCATAGTTTGGCGTCCCGGCGCAAGGCCTGCGCTGATTTTTTCCCTTACGCGCCTTTCCTATCAATTTTTTTAATAAATGGCTGTATGATAGATTTGGGTCTTGGGATTACAGGGAATATGAATAACAAAATCAACGAGTTTTACGAAAATTGTCCCATTGGTATAGGCATTATCCGCAAGGATCGTGGGGCAATGGCTGTGCTATATGCCAACCCGGCTTTAAAGCATCTGCTGCGGGCCGGTGACGAGATTATCGGCAAAAATCTTGACAGCGTGTGGCCGCATGAGGATATTCACGGCCTTGTCCGTAAACTCAAAGGTGCGGCCCCACCCACTGATTATATTCTACCCGCGCGTAAAGACGGCGATCCGCAACAACGCTGGACGAAGCTTACCATCCAGGAAACGGAATTTGACGGAGGCGATGCCTATATCCTTTGGGCCACCGATATTTCCGCGAACAAGCAGGCCGAAGAAAAACTGAAGCAGGATATCGCCGCCGCCGATGCAATTGCTACAATGAAATCCACCTTCCTCGCCACGATGAGCCATGAGATCCGCACGCCGATGCAGGCCATCTTCGGCCTGCTGGAGCTGATGGGCGAGGAAGATCCCGAACCTAAAATTGCCGATATGATCAATATCGCCCGCGGTTCGTCCAGCGACCTGCTGGAAATTCTCGACGATATTCTGGATTTTGCCAAGATGGATGCGGACAAGATGGAGCTGGACCCATTTGAGGTCCCGGTCCGCACACTCATTGGCGGCATCCTCGAAGCCATGGCGGTTAAGGTGAAGGGCAAAGGCGTCACATTGCTGGGTGAAGTGGCGGAACATGTGCCCTTTGTGATTATCGGCGACCCCAAACGCCTGCGGCAGATTTTGATGAACCTTATCGGCAACGCGCTGAAATTCACATCCAGCGGTTTTGTCATCGCCCATGTCAGCGCCAAAAACAAAGTCGTGCAGCCCACCCATCCGGGGCAAACCGTCCTGCGCTTCGAAGTGCGCGACACGGGTGTCGGGATGAGCCAGGATATATGCAATAAATTATTCCAGCCCTTCACGCAGGCCGACGGCTCGACCGCGCGTAAATTTGGTGGCACGGGCCTTGGCCTGTCCATCTCCAAAAAGCTGGTTGAAATGATGGGCGGCCAGATTGGCGTCGACAGTGTGGAGGGCAAAGGCTCCACCTTCTGGTTCGAAATCGCGACGGAAGAAGTGGGAACGGAAAATGTCGCCATTGACCTGCCGCAGCTTGACGGCATTTCCGTCCTGTCCGTCGAAGACCATCCGCAAGGCGCGAAGGAAATTGTACGGTCCCTTGCCTCCATGGGCGCGCATGTTGAAAGCTGCCCGACCTATGCCGAGGCGTTGGATCTTGTGAAACGCCGTCCCTTTGATGTCGGCCTGATCGACCAGGGCCTGCCGGATGGCCTTGGCATTGATCTTATCCGCGAAATCATGGCCATCCGTCCCTTTATGGGCGTTATCATGTATACGGTGCGCGATGATGCGGGAATGCAGCATTCCTTGAGCACGATGGGTGTTACCTATTTATCAAAACCCGCCAGCCGCCGTGGTCTGGGAGAAGCCATCAAGGACGCTACCCGCAAAGTACCGCGCCTGAATGTTGCTGGGCCGCAACGCCTTCTGATCGCTGAAGATACGGAGAGTGTGCGCGACGTGCTGCGCCGCCAGCTGATAAAACTTAACGTAGACGCTGACTTCGCTACGAACGGGGAGGAAGCAATTGCCGCCATTAAAACTGGCAAATACGGTATTTTACTCACCGACCTGCATATGCCGGATATTGATGGTTATGAAGTGGCCGCCCGTATCCGCGCCGATGAACAGGGTACCGACAACCACCTGCCCATCATCGTGTTAACCGCCGATGTGCAGATGACTCAGCGCGAAACCTATCTCAGCCACGGCTTTGATGAATGCCTTTTGAAGCCCGTATCGATGGGGCAGATGAAACGGCTGCTGATACGCTGGGGGCTGCTTCAGGAAGAAACTCTTGCGCCACAAGAAGAACCCAAAACCATTTCAACACTGCCTGTTCTTGACATTGAAATGCTTAAAGAACAAATGGGCGCGTTTGATGATGATGCGATTGAGATGCTGCAGATGTTTGTTGGCATGACCGCCCCGATTATTGATGAGATGAAAGAGGCGCTGTCCCATAGCGACTTGCCGCAACTCAGTGAGCTGGCGCACAGCCTGAAAGGCGGCGCGCAATCTGCCTGCTGCGTGGCCCTTGGCGATATTGCAGCGCAGCTTGAAAAAGACGCAGCAGGCAAAAGCCCCGCTTGCACTGCCCTGCTGCAATCCCTTATCCTTGAGTACCAGCGCGCAGCCGATGCCATTGCGGCGCTGCCGAGCGCGGGTAACCAAAGGGCTTCTTTATAATGACAAACGGCGCATTATCCCACTTACGTATATTGGACCTGTCCCGGGTTCTGGCGGGGCCTGTCTGCACACAAATCCTTGGTGACCTTGGTGCAGATATTATCAAGATTGAACGTCCGGGCGAAGGCGATGATACGCGCAAATGGGGGCCACCTTTTCTGAAGGACGCGCATGGTAATGATACGCAGGAAAGCGCCTATTACCTTTCCGCCAACCGCAACAAACGCTCCGTTGCCATCGATATCACAAAGACAGAAGGCCAAGATCTGATCCATAAATTGCTGGAACAATCCGATGTCCTGATCCAGAATTTTAAAACCGGCGGGCTGGAAAAATACGGCCTTGGCTATGACGATATCAAAGCCCGCCATCCGCATATTGTTTATTGCGCCATCACGGGCTTTGGCCATACCGGCCCGATGGCAGAAGAACCGGGCTATGATCTCATGGCGCAGGCCATGGGTGGGTTAATGGCGATCACCGGCGTTGCAGACGGCGAACCGATGAAGGTGGGCGTGGCCGTTGTTGATGTCATGACCGGACTTTATGCCGCCATCGGGATTCTGGCCGCCCTGCAGAGCCGGGAGAAAACCGGCAAGGGACAATTTGTTGATCTCGCCCTGCTCGACTGCACCATCGCCAGCCTTACCAATATCGCACAATATTATTTGACCAGCGGCACCCTCGCCCCGCGGCAGGGCAATGCCCATTCCACAATTGTCCCGTATCAGGCCTTCGAGACTAAAGACGGCCACATTATCGTTGCCATCGGTAATGACAGCCAGTTTGCCCGCTTCGCCACCTTCCTGAAACAAGATTGGCACACAGATCCCCGCTTTATCACAAACCAGAACCGGCTCCACAACCGTGCTTTGCTGGTCCCGGAGATCCAGGCCCTCTTAAAAAATTATACAACCGATGATTTGTATAAAGCCTTGCAAGACATCGATGTCCCCGGCGGTCCGGTCAATGCGATGGATCAAGTCTTTGCGATGGATCAAGTGAAAGAACGGGCTATGAACATTACGGTGGATAATATCAAACTGGTTGGCAGCCCACTAAAACTATCCGATACACCTGTGTCCTACCGCCATGCCCCGCCCAGTTTGGGACAACACACAAATGATGTGCTTGAAGAGGTAGTGAATTTAGCACCTGCCGATATTGACCGTTTGCGCAAGACCGGCATTATTAGCTAAATATCTAGGAAGGTACGCAACCCGGAGCCTTCTTTTTCTTGCTCTGTGCCTCTTGGTGCCATTGGGTATACATAGCCATTCTCGTCTCTGTCAGTTCGATCGCTTGGATGACATCAAGACCCATATCATTGTTCTGATACTCGACCATTTTTTCATCAAAAACTTTTTTGGTAATTCTGGCACACATATAATCCCCAACCGTATCGCGAACTTTTTCCAGAAACTGTCCTTCGCTAAAGGCGCGATCTACATCCTGCTCAGTTACACCAATATCGATCAAGGTCAGAGCATGCTTTTTTAAATGCTTAAAAAAATCTTCGCGTGTATGACCCGGAGCCTGCCCCTTGCCGATCTGTTGCCACAAATATACTTTTGCATATGGAATTTCTTTCTGCTGCTCACCCAAGAATTTTTTGATTTTTTTATCGATATGGTGCTGAACATTGTCAATTTGTTTTTGTAAAAATGAGGCCAGCCGTACCATATTCGCCGGCCCCGCTTCTGAGATTAGTTCTACAGTCTCCTCAGAATTTGATGTCGGTGTCAACTGACCCAGTAATTGATCTAGGATTTGAATATGGTCCTTATTCTTACTCTGAAGCACTGCGCTCAGAATTTTCTGTGACAAGTTTATTTTCATGAGGTCATCGGGTTGCAAATAATCGAAAATAACTTTGAAGCATTCAATTGTTGACGCAACATTCACCTTACCTTTCCAGCCAGGATCAAAAGCTTGATGCAAGCGTTTCAGGCATAACTCCAACGGATTTTCACGGTCGTAAGAAGCCAATTTATCGGCTATGAGGGGATAAAAGCCGTCCCGTCCCAAACGGTCTTCCGCGTCATGCAAAAGAGCCGTAAGGACTTCTGGCTCTGCGCAATAAATACGGCCTGAAATCTTATAACTAATATCTGATATATATTCTTTTCGACATAATTCATCATGAATTTTTTGTGCAGAGTCCTTTTCAAATTGGGAAGGATCAAGACCCTGCACCTGATAAGGGGTGAAGATGTCTTTTTTATTTTTTGCATCGTAATGCTTTGTTACAATCTGACCTGTATTCGGGTCATATGACATGTGCCAATGATAGCCATCACTGGGGACATGTAATGGCCCTTGTACATTACATGCAATATTATTCTTTGCACATTGTTTCTCAAGTTCTTTTACAAGCCCGCTTCCATGAACGGATGATTTTCCGTACACTGCTATCGCGATAATAGATTTTCCATGCGCTTCGACATGCTGTAGAAATCTTTTATAATTTTCACCAAACTCAATCCCGTCATAAGACATGGCAATGGGGCCGGAATGTTTGAATAAGGTAACACCGTCATGAACATTAATCAGCACTATGCCGCTACATTTTGTGAAGCCTTCGCTATATTGCGGACGAAACGCAGATAATTCTTCATGACCCTGGCTGACATATTGCCGGTTCGGGACATTAATCCCCTTAAAAATAGCAGATAATCTTTTTACACTTTTAGCCATAGGCATCTTTCTTGTTATAAAACCCTACTTTAATAGCAAATTATTTACATAATGTCAAATAAAATCGGGATTGCTTAATAGAACCATTGCCTTATAAAGTCGATTTATGAATCACTTAACAGGCATTGCATCCCTTTCGGACATCGATATCCGGGCCCTTCTCGACCGGGCAGATGCCTATGCCAATGGCCTGCGCACGCCAGATGCGTTGCGTGGAAAAATTGTCATGACATTGTTCTTTGAAAACTCCACCCGCACGCGCGTGTCGTTTGAGATGGCGGCCAAGCGGCTGGGCGCCGATGTTGTTGATTTTGAAACAGTGACAAGCTCCCTGTCCAAGGGTGAAACATTTCTGGATACGATCTTGACACTCAAAGTAATGAACCCGGATGCGATTATTATCCGCCACGGCGATTACGGCACCCCCGACTATGTGGCCAAGCACGTAAACTGCCCGGTGATTAATGCGGGAGATTCATGGCGCGAACATCCGACGCAGGCTTTGCTAGATGCCCTGACCATCCGCCGCGCCCTCGGGAAAATTGAAGGCGCCACCATTGCCATTTGCGGGGATGTCGCGCATAGCCGTGTGGCGGCGTCCAATATCCAGCTCCTGTCCCGTCTGGGCGCGCAGGTGCGCGTGATCGCACCAGAATTTCTAATGCCGCAGAAATTTGCAGTTGACGGTGTTCAAACATTTACCAGCATGGAAACCGGCCTTCCCGGATGCGATATCGTCATGATGTTGCGCAACCAGAAAGAACGCATGCAAGAAGGCAGCATTCCCGACGATCTCGCCTTCCATCGCCAGTTTGGACTGACCACGGAGCGCCTTGCGCTGACGGGTAAGAAAACATATGTCATGCATCCCGGCCCGATGAATCGCGGGGTGGAGATTGCCGATGATGTGGCCGATGACAAACAATATTCTTTAATACAGGAACAGGTCAGGCTGGGTGTGTTTACCCGCATGGCGGTTCTCGATTTACTGGTGGGGGATAAAAAATAATGACTGAAATTCTGTCGCTGGTTTTTGGATACGTACTGGGCTCCATTCCGTTCGGGCTGGTTTTATGCCAGCTGGCCGGTTATGGCGATATCCGTAAAATCGGCTCGGGCAATATTGGCGCAACCAATGTCCTGCGCACGGGAAACAAGCCGCTGGCACTGGCCACGCTTCTTCTTGATAGTGGCAAGGGCGCCATTGCCGTTTTTATTGCGGCGCATTTCGGCGGCCCGGAAGCGGCATTAATTGCGGGGCCGGCCGCCATTATCGGGCACATCTTTCCCGTCTGGCTGAAATTCAAAGGCGGCAAGGGTGTTGCGACGACACTCGGTACATTGCTGGCCCTGATGCCGCCTGTCGGTGCGGCGGCTTGTGCCACATGGATATTTATGGCGGCCGTGTTCCGTTATTCCTCCCTCTCCGCACTGATTGCCCTAGCTGTTACGCCGGTTGTTGCTTATCTGGTCTATAGCAATGTTATCTTGGCGGGCATCTGCGCCACGATTGCCATCATTGTGTGGATCAAGCATCACGCTAATATCAAACGCCTGCTGAAAGGCGAAGAGCCCAAAATCGGGAAGAAAAAGGGATGAGCCTGTTTAAACCGGCATGGGCGAAAGAACCGGATCATGCCGAGCGCATGGGCTGGTTACGCCTGATCCGCACAGAAAATATCGGGCCGATCAATTTCTACCATCTTCTTGAAACTTATGGCAGCGCGCTGGCCGCCCTTGACGCTCTGCCACAGATGGCAGCACGCGGTGGCCGTAAAAAACCATTGACTGTTCCCGCGCAATCCATCGTTGAAAAAGAATATGAAGCACTGCGTAAATGCGGCGGCGATATACTGACCGCACATGATACCGATTATCCGCTGGCCCTGGCCGCCATCCCGGATGCACCGCCGGTGATTTCCATCATTGGGAATCGGGAGCTTCTCAAAAAACAATCTATTGCCATCGTCGGCGCCCGGAATGCTTCCCTGAACGGGCGAAAATTTGCGGAGATACTGGCGCAGGATCTAGGGCGACAAGGTTATGTTGTTACATCTGGCCTCGCCCGCGGAATCGATACCGCGGCGCATAAAGGCGCACTGTCCACCGGCACGATTGCAGTTGTTGCGGGCGGCATTGATATCACCTACCCGCCGGAGAACGAAGCGCTGCAGAAACAAATTAGCGAGCAAGGATTGATTATTGCCGAAAGCCCACTGGGCATGCAGCCCTTCGCGCAAAGTTTCCCGCGCCGCAACCGCATCGTCTCCGGACTGTCCATCGGTGTGGTGGTTGTCGAAGCGACATTAAAATCCGGCTCCCTCATCACGGCCCGCCTTGCCGGGGAACAAGGGCGCGATGTTTATGCCGTGCCCGGCCATCCGCTGGACCCGCGCGCCGAAGGGCCGAACCACCTGATCCGTGAAGGTGCCGTACTTGTCCGCCATGTTGATGATATTGCCGAACACCTGACGACCTTCAGCGGTGGCTACGCGCTTGAAGACCTTGTCCATGAAAAATTCCGTCATGAACCGCTTTCTGTGGATGCACCCGCATTGGAAGATGCGCGTAAGCTTATAGCCGATGCGCTGTCACAAACGCCTGTCGGCGTGGATGAGCTTATTCAGGATACGGGAATACAAGCATCATTGATGCAAGTTGTTTTGCTGGAACTAGAACTGGCAGGCAGCATTCAAAAGCTGCCCGGTAACCGCGTTTGTGCCCTTTAATAAGTTTATAAATATTAATAAAGCCAAAAACTTGACCTCCACATAATAATTATGTTAAATTTAGTTTCAAATGGAGGATCTCTGATGAAAAGCATGTTTCAAGGTGCCGTAAAAACCAGCTCAGTTCTTCAAAAAGCCCTCGACGAGGCAGGGCAGCGTAAAAATCTTGGGCCTTTGCCAGAGGACGCTTTTATAGTCATTGATGAACAACCCATTCTTTATAGTGGTTTCAACGAGGTCAGGAAATATCCAAGCCTGGAAACCGACCTTTCAATATTTGAAAAACGCTTGGCCGAGATCGGCACCTATAACACCAATAATGGCATCGTTTCCGCCGTCAATCATGAGGGCAAAGTCATTGTCGCCCCCGTTACAAATGCTCGTATGATTGCCTTAAAAGAAGCCGGATATAAACAAAACTCTGCATTGGGCGTTCCCCTTTCAAATGGTGAGTATCCTGTAAGACCGCATATTGCAAAAACATTTTCAACCATGCAGAAAGAAGCCAATCTGGAATGGGAAAAAATGGCGGCAGGACAATTTGAAGAAGAATGTCTGGCGCATGCGAAAGCTGTGAATAATGGTGAAGAACCCGACCCTATCCCTGCGACATTTATGGAAGTCGATGGGCTGGTCTATAATCTGAATTCAACGGACCCCGAATTAAATCTAAGAACTATTGCGGTAGCCGAAGCCTATCGCGGCACAGGTCGTACGCAAGAAGCCGGAACATATGCCAGCAATAATGGTTTGATTGCCGTTGTTGACACGAAAGGCCATCTGCATCTAGGCGCGGCAACAAGCGAAAATTTTGAGGCTTTGTCCAAAGCCGGATATAAAGGCAAAGATTTTTATGTTCCTTTATCCAATGGCGAGATCCCGATGGGATGGGTTGGTCAACTGGATCCTTCACAGACGCGCTTACACTGCGGGGTCGACCAGACACTGATCCAGGATTTAAATCAAATCCTCGGCAGAGAATATAACGCTACATATATAAGTGAGCAATATAGTAAGAAACAGGCGGGGAAGGCACAGCCTACGCCTGCACCCGTTTAGCGCCGCTATGGCTTCGGCGGCTCTGTTTGCCATTGCGTTTTGCCGCGCTGTGCCGACTTTAGCCCAAATAAACCAACCAAGGCCACACCAGCCAAACTCCATCCGCCGAGCATGCTATACAGCGCGCCTAGCGCGATGAACTGATCACCTTGTTCTTTAATCTGGCGCATATCAACTGTCTGGACATAGGAAGGCTGATCCGTTTCGACAACCAGCCTTTGATAGGCTGCGCGACTGAACGCTGTCCCCAGCGCCATGCCCCACAGGCCCGCGATCACCGCGATGGCACCATACGTAGATACCGTTTTTTTGATCTCTGTGGCGGCAGAGGGTGCCGCCTTGATAACGCACTCATATCCGCTTTGACCCTGCGCATTTTTTTCAAACAGCCATTTAAAATTCATATCTATCTCCTGCCTTGTGTCACTTATATATATGTCGTTTTTGCACCATAGAGAGATAGCATGGTTATGTCAATCAGATTTGCAAAGGTTGACGAAAACTCATTCTCGTGTCACTTCCTTAGAGATTGATTCTTAATTTTTTTGGAAGTTTGTAGTGAGCGCCACACATCTAGTCATTGTTGAGTCCCCGGCTAAGGCCAAGACAATAAACAAATATCTGGGCCCGGACTATATTGTTCTGGCCTCCTTTGGCCATGTGCGCGACCTGCCGCCCAAGGACGGTTCTGTCCGTCCTGATGAAGATTTTGCCATAAGCTGGCAACTGGGCGACCGCGCCGAGAAGCCCATCAATGACATCAAAAAAGCCCTCAAAAATGTCACCACTTTGATCCTCGCGACCGACCCGGACCGTGAGGGGGAAGCCATTTCCTGGCATGTTAAAGAGATGCTGCAGGATGAAAAGCTGCTGAAGGGCAAAACCGTTAAACGCGTGACCTTTAACGAGATTACCAAGAAAGCCGTGCAAGAAGCCTTCGCCAATGCCCGCGACCTTGATCAGCATCTGATCGAAGCGTATCTGGCCCGCCGCGCACTGGATTACCTCGTCGGGTTTAATATTTCGCCCGTGCTATGGCGCAAGCTGCCGGGATCGCGATCCGCGGGGCGCGTGCAATCCGTTGCGCTGCGCCTGATCTGCGAACGGGAATTCGAGATTGAGAAATTCAATGCGCAGGAATACTGGTCAATCGCCGCCCGCCTGCACACACCCGATGGCGCGCCCTTCACTGCGCGCCTGACACATCTGGCCGGGAACAAGCTTGACAAGCTGGATATCAAATCCGAGGAGCAGGCAACGAAGGCCGTTGAGCGTATCAAAAACAAAAAACTCTCCGTCCAGAAGGTTGAGAAAAAACAGGTCCGCCGCAACCCTTACGCGCCGTTCATTACATCATCATTGCAGATGGAGGCCTCCCGCAAATTGCGCCTGTCCGCAGCGCAGACCATGCGCCTGGCGCAGCGTTTATATGAAGGTGTGGAGCTCGGCGGGGAAACTGTCGGTCTCATCACTTATATGAGAACGGACGGAACCACCCTGTCCGAAGATGCGGTCAACCAGTGCCGGACATTGATCAAGAGTAAGTATGGCGATAAATATCTGCCCGATGCGCCACGCCTTTATAAATCCAAGGCGAAGAATGCGCAGGAAGCCCACGAAGCCATCCGCCCCACGGAACTCTCCCGTCTGCCGGAAGAAGTTAAAAATTATGTCGAGCCGCAAATGGCTGCTCTGTACAACCTTATCTGGAAACGCACTATGGCGTCGCAGATGGAAAACGCCGTACTTGATCAGGTTGCCGCTGATATTTCCGATGGTACCGATGATGTTGTCCTGCGCGCGACCGGTTCGGTTGTGGCCTTTGACGGCTTCCTGACGCTCTACCGCGAGGAAGACGAAGATCAGGATAATCCATCAGATGTCGAAGATGATAAAGAACGCCGCCTGCCGCCGCTGAGCCAAGGGGATGCCACAAAACTGGTCGGTGTTGATCCAGCGCAGCATTTCACGCAACCACCGCCGCGCTACTCCGAAGCTTCCCTTGTTAAAAAGCTGGAAGAACTAGGCATTGGCCGCCCATCAACTTACGCCTCCATCATTCAGGTTTTGCAGGAACGTAAATATGTAACGATCGACAAGCGCCGCTTTATGCCGGAAGACCGGGGCCGTCTGGTTACCTCCTTCCTGATGAAATTCTTCACGCGCTATGTCGATTATGATTTTACCGCCAATCTGGAAGAAGAACTCGACGCCATTGCCGCCGGCCATTTCAGCTGGAAAGAATCCCTGCGCCAGTTCTGGACCGATTTCTCCAAGGCGGTTGAAGGCACCAAAGGCCTGACCATTACCGAAGTTATTGATCACCTCAATGAAGAGCTGGGCGCGCATTTCTTCCCTAAACGCGCCGATGGCGGTGAACCACGCTGCTGCCCGGCTTGTAATGAGGGGCAGCTATCCTTGAAGCTTGGAAAGTTCGGCGCCTTTATCGGTTGCTCCAACTATCCCGAATGCCGTTTCACGCGCCCGCTGATTATTCCCGAAGGCGAAGCGGGCGAAGACGGTGATAGTGCCGCGCTTAGCAATGAACCAAAAGAGCTGGGCATCGATCCGGACTCTGGTCGTACTGTATCCCTGCGCCGCGGCCCGTATGGTCCGTATGTGCAGATTGATCCGCCGCCGGAATCAAAAGACAAACCCAAACGTCAGGGCCTCCCCAAAGGTGTTGCCCCAAACGATGTGACACTGGAAAGCGCCCTTAAACTGCTGGCCCTGCCCCGCGAAGTCGGCCTGCACCCGCAGACTCAGAAGATGATCAAGGCCGGCATTGGCCGTTTTGGCCCGTTCCTGTATCATGAGAGCGTCTATTCATCCATCCCGAAAGATGACGATGTTATGAGCATCGGCATCAACCGCGCCGTCGTCGTCATCGCCGAAGCCGCCGAAAAACGCGCCAAACGCGAAGCCAGCGGCAAAGGCCGCAAACCACCCGTGAAAAAAGGCGCTAAGGATAAGGCCACAAAAGAACCCAAAGAGCCCGCTGAGAAAAAATCAGTAGCGAAAAATCCAGCAGCAAAAAAAGCGGCGGCCAAGAAAGCTCCGCCTAAAAAAAAGGCGCTCGCCAAGAAAAAAACCATTAAAAAGTAGCTGCGGAGAGGCACTTACGGTAAAGACACGCGCCCCCTATCTTTTGCACCCGGTTGTGGTATATAATTTCCTTATATGAAGAAAACTTTCGAAAAACGTCCTCCCCATAGACATCACAATAAACCGCATCGAGGCCGTCCGCCTGCCAAGGGTGGGACATCCAAGCCCTCCGACAAGCCGGTTCTGCGCCAGGCTGGAACCGTTGTTATCGGTTTCCGCGATGTCATTGAAATTAAACCCGCCGATAAAAAAGCCAATTATAATTTTGCCGTCGCCAAACATGATTTAAACGGCGCGAAGCCCGGGGATATTGTGGGTTTTGAGCTGGAAGAAACCCGTCAGGGCGACCGCGTTAAAGTCACCAAAATTCTGGGCCGGTCCGACGATCCAAAGATCCTCAGCGCCATCGGTATCTACGAAGGCCGCCTGAATGTTGAATTCCCGGCCGAAGTTATTCACTCCACCGAAAACATGACCGTGCCGGAACTGGGCAATCGCACCGATCTGCGCGATATACCGCTTGTCACCATTGATGGATCCGATGCGCGTGACTTTGATGATGCGGTTTTTGCCGAAGAAACACCGGATGGCTTTCATCTTCTGGTTGCCATCGCCGATGTCGCGCATTATGTGCGCCCCGGTAGTGAGTTGGATTATGAAGCGTATGAACGCGGCAATTCCACCTATCTGCCGGACCGCGTCTTGCCGATGTTACCGGAAAAGCTGTCTAATGATTTATGCTCCCTGCGCCCGCATGAAAACCGTGCCTGTATGGCCGTTCATATGTGGATCAATAAAAAGGGAGAGATGACACGCTATAAATTCGTGCGCGGCCTGATGAAATCAAAAGCCCGCCTGACGTATGAGCAGGTGCAGGCTGCCTATGACGGCAACCCCGACGCGATGACCGCGCCGCTGCTGGATACTATTATCACGCCACTTTACAAGGCGTTTGATGCGCTATGGTCCGCGCGCGAACATCGCGGCGTCATGGATCTGGATATGCCGGAGCGCCGCGTCATGATTGATGAGCATAACCGCATGGTTGGCGTTTCCAAGCGCGACCGGCTGAAGAGCCATATGCTGATCGAAGAATTTATGATCCTCGCCAATGTCGCCAGCGGCACGGAACTGACCAATAAAGGGGCACCGTGCGTTTACCGCGTTCACGAAAAACCCGATCCGGCCAAGGTTGAATCCGTCATGGAGTTCGTCCGCGCTCTGGGTCTTAAAATCCCGGTCGGCGATATTGAAACCGCCGGGCAGTTGAATGAAATTCTCAAACAATCCCGTCAAGTCATGCACGGATCTCTTTTGGACACCGTCCTGCTGCGCGCACAGAAAAAGGCGATTTATAGCACGGACAATGTCGAGCATTTTGGCCTCGCGCTGATGATTTACGCCCATTTTACCTCGCCGATCCGTCGTTATTCCGACCTGCTGGTCCACCGCTTGCTGATCAAGGCTCTGGGCTTTGGCGATGATGGCATTACGGAGCAGCAGAATGTCCAGCTGGATGAAATGTGCGATCACATTTCCCTGACCGAGCGTATTTCCGCCGAAGCCGAACGCCGCACAGTTGACCGTTTTACCGCCGCCTATCACACGCCCGATTTAAAGAAGATCTTCAAGGCCCGGATTCGCGGCGTGGCCAATGCCGGGTTATTTGTCGAACTGCCCGAAACCGGTGCCGATGTCTTTATCCCGCGCCGCACCTTACCCGATGATTATTATGAGCATCATGAAACGCAGCATGCGTTGATTGGCGAGCGCCATGGACGCGCCTATCGCCTTGGCGCCTTTATCGATATCAAGCTGGAAGAAGCCGACGCCATCAGCGGCAATATGGTCGGCGCGCTGGAAGGCGATTCTGCCGGTGACCTGCCCGATTTGAAGTTCAGCAAGAACACCGCCAACAAACCTGATTCCAGCCGCCGCCCACCCTATCGCGGTCGTGGTGGCAAAGGCCCGGGCAAAAAACCCGGATCTGGCCCGGCAAAAGAAGGCGAAAAAGGAAAAGGGCGGAATAACCGCCCTCCCCGTAAAAAAATAAAGAAGAAAAAACCGCCGCAGCGTTAAGGTGCTGTCGGAACTGGTGCTGCTTGAGCTTTCGGTTTCTGTGTATTATCACGCGCCTCATACAGCTTAACAACTTCTTCAACCATCGGGTGACGCACGATATCGCTGCTGTCAAATTCATGCAGACCAAATTTCTCATTACCGTCGATTAACTCGAGAATATCCGTCAAACCAGATTTAACGCTTCGCTGCAAATCATTCTGGGTAATATCACCAGTAATAATCATTTTTGAATTTTGGCCCAGACGCGTCAGAACCATTTTCATCTGCTCAGGCGTTGTATTCTGCGCTTCATCAACGATAACAATCGCTTCCTTCAGAGTACGGCCACGCATAAAGGCAATCGGCGAAATCTCGATAATGCCTTCTGACAGCATTTTCAGAACAGCTGGTTTGCCGAAAGCTTCTTCCAATGCATCATAGATAGGACGCATATAAGGAGCCAGTTTCTCAGCCGCATCGCCTGGCAAAAAGCCCAGCTTTTCACCAGCATCAACTGCCGGACGCGTAATAATGATTTTTTCATACAGACCTTTGGTTTTTGCCTCACATGCAAGCAATGTTGCAATATAGGTCTTACCTGTACCCGCCGGACCGACACCAAAAGAAATATCATGTTCTTTAATTGTATTGATGTAGTGCGCCTGACTTGGTTTTGTCATGGCGAGAGTCTTTTTCGGCGTTGTAATCTTAACTAAGCCGTTTTCATTGGCTGGCTTCAGCATTTCTTCTACGCGAACCGGTGTCAGCTCATTCTGCTTGGCAATAATAATCATATTGTTCAAAACAACCTTGGCTGTTTGCACATCATTTTTTGCACCAGTTAAAATCAAGCCATCGCCTTGACGCTTGATACGAATGGATTTTTGCGCAGCGATATCTTTGATATAGCTGTCTTCAGGACCACAAATAGCTTCAAATACCAGAATATCTGCAATTTTTAGATTGTCTTGGAAAGGACGGCTGCTTGCTTCTTTAAAGTCAGCTTGTGCGCCTTGGCCTTTTTTCTTACCGGAACGTTGAGTCATAATATGGATCCTTACTCGTAAATGAATGACACAGATATTTTACATACTCAGCTTTATATTTAATTTTTCAGAACATTGCAAAGAAAATAACCTCCTTGCATAAAAATTATGAAAATTAATCATTTTCTTGACATTTCCCCCAAAATCCTTAAATTGCGCGGCAGTCACTCAAATTTTAGACTTATTTATGCAGGATTATCACAATGGCTAAAAAAGGCGTCGCGACCAAGGTTCGCATGGAAAGCTCCGCAGGTACGGGTTTCCGCTACTATAAGAAAAAGGGCAAGAACGCGACAGAAAAGCTGGCGCTGAAGAAGTATGATCCGTGGGCTCTGAACCCGGAAACAGGCAAGCCTGGCATGCATGTTCTTTTCGAAGAGAAGAAAATGCCTCCTTCCAAGAAGTAAGATCCTTGGAATTAAGCCCTTGCGGCAGAATTCAAAAAAGGCACCTCCGGGTGCCTTTTTTATTATCTACAGCCATTCCAGCTTGGCAATGACCCGCCCGGTAAGGCCCGCCGCGCTGACCGGGACAATCCGCGCTTCGAACCGGCCACTGATGGTCGAAAGCTTCACGGAAGGCGGGCTGGAATGCGGGACATATTCGCATTGGCGGATAAGGGGGGCCATGCCGTCACTAATCACAAAGATCCCCGGCGGTGACGGCGTCTGGTCCGATAAATCGACCAACACCTGCTCCCCCGCCACCAGATCGGGCGCCATGGCATTATCCTGAACCGCGAAGATCCGGACTTTATCAGGTGCAGCCTTTGTGCGCCCCTTTAGAACACTGGCGGGCATAGTCCAGCTTTGATCCACCGCGCCGTCCTGCAGCCCGTGCTCCAGCGGTTCTAATATATAAGAAGCACCGCGTGCCGCCCGCTCCCCATCCACGGGCAGGCCAAAGAAACGGCGCATGGCTGTATATTCCGCGGCCTTGATCTGCCGCCCCCCGGCCAGGATTTTACTGACGGCAGAGGCGGGCAGGCCGATGGCCTCGGCCAACGCAGCCTTTGATTTCTCCGGATTCAACCGGAATTGCGTTTTTAACCATTCTTGATCCATGAGATTTAGTATTTCAGAAATTTTATCATAAAAATATTTCTAAAATAGAAATATTTTATATTGAATTTCCATTTTAGAAATATTATGATGGTTCTTATGATGATTGACCCCATGGATATAAAGATTGGCCGGAATATACGCGCGCTGCGCCTGCTCCACGGGCTGACGCAGCGGGATGTGGCCGATGCCCTGACCGTCACCTATCAGCAGATTCAGAAATACGAGAATGGCAAAACCCGTATCGCCGCCGCGCAACTGGCGCAGCTGCAGAAACTCTATAATGTGCCCTATCATTTTTTCTTCGAAGGCAGCACGCAGAAAAATACACCGGCCCCCACAATGCCCGCCGATGCGGTCGCGATGAAAGCCTATCGCCAGATTTCTACCTTGAGCGACCCGCGTCTGAAAAATAAGATTGAAAAGATTGTCGGGATACTCTGCGCGCCTTAACGCACCGAACCCTTCAAGGCCGGAGGTATCTTCAGCTTCTTCATTACGGATGCGTGCGCATAACTTTCCGGGCGCAAGATATAGGCCCCAAACAGGCTGCGCCGTGCTGGCTCCAACCGTGTGCGCGTGGCTAGAATACCGACCGGCGCATTAATCGTATCCGCTGCCGCATAAATGGCCTGCACAATACGGAATAATGGTTCATCAATCTTCATGTCCGGTGCCATTTCCAATTGTCGGGTCAGATGCATTTCAATCACACGCGCAAAAAACGCGCCGCGGTTACGGTACATAACCTGCGCCCATAAATCCGGCCACAAAATGCGCAAACCATCACCAATGCGGAAGCTGGACCGTGCCACACGTCCCGTCACCATTTCAAAGGTCAGCTTTTCCGTTTCAAGAAAATAAGTCTGCAACCATGCCAGCGTAACATCCGCCTTGTTTTTCAACGGATCATTACTAACAACGAATGATTGTGCCAGCCGGTTTACCGTTTCATCATCGGGGCGATGCCGTCCGGCCAGCAAGGCCCACGCCAGATCAAAATCCGTCATCGCTGCACTGTTAATCGTCACCCGCGCACCGTCGCGATGAATTTTATAAGCCTTATAAAGGTGATGCAGCGCGCAGCCATATTTATCCGGGTTTAAACGCACCGGACTGCGATCCTGCACGGCCTTCATCGCTTCGGCCATACCCAGAATTGTGAAGACAGGCAGGCCGGAATGCGCCGTCAGACGTTCTCCCGATATGGCCCGCCCCGCCAGCGCTTTGGGATTATCACCGCGCGCCTGGCGTAAGGTAACACCCGGCTCAATCGCCGCTTCCCCGCGCTTGGCGGCGCGGGAGCTGGCATTGCCCGCCTTCATCGACAGCCACGGCGCATTCACCAGCAGCGCATCAATCGCCGGTGTCTTCTTCGCCAGACGGTCAAAAGAAAGACTGGCCGTCCGGGCATACATCCACGCGTCAAGACGCGCATAGGGGCGGTTAATATCAGGGCGCGATTCCGGCGGCGGCATTTCACCCTGCACACCGGCTTTGGAATAAAGATTTTGTGCCGATAACGCCTCCAGCGTGCCAATCACCGTTTTCCCGGGGCAGCATAAAATCCCCTGCTGCTGCCCTTGGATGGTCAGCGCGGACGGGCCGATATCGCTTGTCCGCGCATCGGCTGCTGCCTTGCCATGCAAAGCCGGAACTTCGGTTACGCGCCCGCCGCCACGCTGCAACGCATGCCCGCCGCCATTTTTGATGGAGGTCAGAACATTCATCAGTTCCGGATATTGCCGGCGCTTCTTATCAATAACGCGGTAAATATCTACGGCGGCTTCATATTGGGCATATTCGGCTTCGCCGCGCCCATCTTGCCGTGTTGTATCGCTTTTGGCAATCATCGCCATCAGGCGGCCGCGCCGTGCCACATGCGTACGGTAAATATCATTATCGAGCAAACGTTCCAGCAACGCCCCAATCCCCACCAGGTCTTGAACTGATTCCGACAATGTCACAAGGTCAATCCGGCTGTTCTCGGTCCCGATAACATTACCCGCCGCGCGCAGTAAAATAAGCGCGGCCAGCGCATGCGCCGCATGGGTGGTTTCCGCGATAATCAGCTTTTCACACATATCCGGGTGACGGCCAATGACCTGCAGGCGGCCAAAAACGCGGGCGGCCGTCTCCCCGTCTTTATCATCTGCATTTTTGCACAATGTTTCTAGATTTGTGTTTTGAAAGGCGGTCATGATTTTAGGGTCAGCCAACCATTGCTGAAAGACCAGCTCCCGCTGTCCCAGAGACTGCTTGGAAAATTCATCGTCCCTGATAAGTTTATTGGCCACAGCCAGACATGTGATTGCCGTCATAATATCATCCGCATTATGGCGTATATCAATTGTCCCGTAGCCAAAACCAAATGTTTCCACTAGATAGGCGAAATCATTCAGGCGCGCGCAAAGCGCGGGGTCCGCCCGCTGCGCCAGCTTTTTAATCTGCTCCACAAACGCGCGCAAATCCGGAATAACTTCATCCGGATGCCCCATATGCACAAGCACATCCTGCAATAAATGTAATTCATGGGCGATGTCCGCTTCCGCCTCCGTAACAATGCCGAGCAATAGCGGGATGTAGCGATCCCTGATACGGCAGCGGTGCAAGGTGATGCCCTCCTCCAGCACATCAGCCGTCAGTGCATCATTACCATCGCCATCCCCCAGCGTCCATGAAGAGGGGCGGAGCAAAGGTTTACGGATGCGTACGCCTTCCTGCACCACGGCATTATCAATCATCACCGGTTCTTTATCATAGCCGTGCTGCGCCAGCGCATTGACAAACAAATCCCGCACCGCCAGCGTCGCATCGAAGATAACATCCATCGTATTGAGCGTTTCTTCCGCTTCCTGCAACGGGGTTTTCCGTGCGCCAATTAACGGTGTATCCCGGACAATACGCAGGGCAGCCTTCACATCGTCCGCCGTTGACTGCGCATTTGTTAAAACGCGCGCCACATTGGTTTCCGCCAGCGTATAAGCCACCGTCGTCGGATTGGTCGGATGCCCGGTCAGGCTGAACCAGGCCAGTGCATTTTCATCGATAAATTTCTGCACCTGTGCCGCCGCGACGTTCTGCGCCCGGAAATGCCGGATAACATATTCGATGGAGCCTGCCGTATCCGCGCCCAGCCTGTTATGCGCCCAGACAATTTCCGTCGTGCCGATCACACGCACGCGCCGTGTCAGATGCATAAGCTTGCCGTACTGCTCCGCCAAAACACGCTGCCGATCCCGGTCAAGCGCATCCCAAAGCGCGATATAATCTTCTATACGCGCCGCTTTCGCCAGGCGGTCCTGCGCCCCGGCATGGGCCTTGTCGGTTATGGTCTGGATAAGGGCGGCGATTTCCGGGTATGTTTCTGCAACAATCTCAATATAGCGCGCACTGAGCGCGTCCTGATACTGACGAATGAAGGACGGTTTTTTCATTGCGGCAAGCCGTAATAATCTTTGTACCACGCGATAAATTTCGGGATACCCTGCTCAATCGTTGTTGTGGGCTTATAGCCCGTTGCAGCCGTCGTTTCGGTAATATCCGCGAAGGTTTCCTTGACGTCACCAGGCTGCATTTCCAACAATTCGATATCAGCAGCCTTGCCTAGCGCCCGCGCGATAACATTGACAAAATCCATCAGATTTTCACTGCGCGTATTCCCGATATTCAGAATACGGTGCGGTGCGCTGTCTACAGCAGAAGGCGGGTGTGCCAGCGTTGCTAGAACACCGGTGACGATATCATCAACATAAGTAAAATCACGTTTCATATCGCCTTTGTTAAACACCGGCACCTTGCGTCCTTCGCTGATGGCCTTTGCGAAGATAAAAGGCGACATATCGGGACGCCCCCACGGGCCATAGACGGTAAAAAACCGCAAGCCCGTTTGTGGCATTTTGTATAAATGGCTGTAGCTGTGACTCATCAATTCATCGCTGCGCTTTGTCGCGGCATAGAGGGAGACGGGCTGGCTCACCTCATCACTCACGGCATAGGGAAGCTTTGTATTCCCGCCATAGACGGACGAAGAACTGGCATAGACAAGATGTTTGAATCCTTTGGTATGGCGGCACATCTCCATCACCGTCAGATGACCGAGGCAATTGCTGACAATATAGCTGTACGGATTTTCAAGCGAATAGCGCACTCCGGCCTGCGCCGCCAGATGAATAACTTCGGTAAAAGGGCCATGCTGCACCCATAAGGACTCCATTCCGGCCTTATCCGCGATATCAAGCTTCACAAAAGTAAAACCGGCCTGCTTCTGCAGAATATCCAGACGGGCTTGCTTTAAACCAACATCATAATAATCATTCAGATTATCGATACCGACAACCGCCCGGCCCTGCTGCAACAGGCGCACCGCGGTATGGAAGCCGATAAAACCGGCGGCGCCTGTTACCAGAACAGGGCTTTTATCATCTTTATCTGTCATAACCCGTAACCCGTTGACTGTCTGAGCCTTATTTTTAATAGAAAATCGCGGGCAAATCCAGATTGTTTATTATATAAAAGAAGGGAGGAGTCCGAATGTGAACCGCAAGACTTTTATAAAGCTTTCCGCCTGCGCCTTCCTGGCCCTGCCAGTCGCAGCCCAGGCCCAGAATATCCAGTGCCCTACCGGCCTTGATTTCGGGGAGATTATCGGCTGCGCCGGGGGCGGCAGCGTGACAATCCGCCCGACACAGGGCCGCACCATCACCGGATGTCTGGCCGCCGCCGATGCCGCCTTCTCCACCGGACGCTGTACGGTGACGCAACCCTTGCCGCTGAATGCCCTGCAAATCAGTGTTATCGATAGTGCCATTGATATGGACGGGGAAAGCGGCCAGGTAAGCGTGGGTGATTTCAAGTTGATGAATGATGCAGGGGGCGAAATGGTTACCAGCACAGCCGCATCCCTATCCGTACCGCTAGGCGCAACATTACGCGTCAAACCGGGGCAGACGGCAGGCAGCTATGCCGGGACCTTCACCATTAATGTGAATTATCAGTAATTATCAATCAAAATTGATATCGTCTTTATCGGTCAGGGCACCCGCCGCCGCACCGACACCGGCACCAATCAGGGCACCGGTTGTACCGCTGCCGCCAGCTGCTGCACTGCCAAGACCACCAACTCCAGCGCCAATCGCACCGCCGCTCAAAGCGCGCTGCCCTTTTGTGTCGCCGCAAGCTGAAATAGCAAATGCTATTAGTAACATCGCGGGTATAAATAAATAGTGAGCTTTCATTTCATACACTCCTGTAAATTTAATCTCGATAGGCCACTAACCCAGACAGAAGTGAATAGTTCCCCTCTAATCCCCGCGCAAAGCCTGACGGTAGCTTTCAAATTCGGCGAACTGTCGTTCGGATAGAACAAAGTCGATATTCGTCCCTTCACGGTTCATTTTTGTGCTCTCGAAATCAAGGGCCATACGTTCTCCCCCGCCCACAATTTTCATGTCAAAGATTACAATCAGCTCAGTTGCAATACCATTGCCAAAAGACACATTATCGATTTTTGCCAGTTTCCGCCCCTTCGGATTACGAACATCCGCACCCAAAATTTCTGATACGGCATAACCATCTTCGGGAATAACGGTTATATTTTTTTGATCATCGGAGGCCGTTTTTTTGTAAGAAAAATTAGATACCTTGCTTATATCATTCGCGGAAAGCGGAAGAATTATATCGCCCCCATCGGTACGCTTAATAATCTGCCCGTAATCAAAGGCTGCTATCTTGTCACCAATACCTAAAAACCCGCCATTATCGGAGACAATAACTAATATCGCCCGACGATTTTTATCGACAACGATATCTCTTACCGTTGCCACACGGTCACCATTAGTATTAAGAATAGTTTGCCCGATGAGGCCGGTTGCGGCTACCCGCGACTCAGCAGATTTTTCCTGCGCCTGCGCGTCATTATCCAAAAACCTTACGTGGAAATAATGGTATGCCGTCTCCACCGTATCAGATAGAGCATGCGCCGCATCGATGAAAGCTTTTTTTATCTCCACAATTCGCCCTGCGTCTTCGGAGCGGGCCTTCGTCGCAGGCGCCATTGAAATAAGAAGAATGGTTACCCCTATCGCTAAAATTTTATGTGTCATCGGGGATCTCCTCAAAGGTGTGTTTCGTCTTACCAATGACCCGGGGACGTAAAATGTTCCGCACTTATATTTTCTCATGGAACCACACGGCTTTTAATCAGTTGGTTTTGTGTAGCAAATCAATATGATTAAGGAGAAATCCATGTCACTGGCGCAGGAAAATGAAGTTCTCTCGACTTTGGCGAGTATTAATCTGGAAGCCTCAAACTTTTATAAAATGGCAGCACAAACATCACCGACGCGGCCGTTAGAGCACGCCTTTTCAAATCTTGAACACCTTCATAGAACGATATTGATGGATCTTGTGCGGCGTATACAGGATAATGGCGGGCAACCGAGCTTGGCCTTGGTCGAAACAGATATTGTTATTTTTGATGAGCTGCGTCGTAGCTTGGATAATATTGATGATCATTTTATATTGCGGCTGGAGCAGGCAGCAGATGCCTGCCTGACACTGATTGAACAGGCATTGCGGGAAAGCCGCGTCCGGACCGATACCAAGGCTCTTCTCCTTCATGAGCTTAGCCAACTGCGTAAAAGCTACAGCTACATGCAAAATCTTCGGGATATTATAAGGAACTCTTGAACACATGGTTGGTTAGTTCGGCCTCTGTGATTTTTTAAAGGAGATACCCGATATGCTACATTCCAAAACTCTTATGGCATCTTGTGCCGTTCTGGCACTGCTTGCTATAAATAATAAGGTTCAGGCCGCAACGATTGAAACAAAGACCGTCACCACCCAGCAACATCAATCCGGCGTTGATACTGTCAATTTTATGGCGTTTGACCTGAATAATGATGGTGTCCTATCAATGTCGGAAGTGGGCGAAAAATTATTTGCTATTTTTGACCGTGATAATAACGGCAATATTGATAATCATGAATTTGATGCAAAGCGCGTAATCACCATTATCCCGATGGAAAAGGAAACATTTAGATTTGTAGATTATAATAATGATGGCGTGGCCGAAGAAACAAGCCACACCTACCAGACCTTCATGGAAACATCCAACCTGATGCGCTTTGACAAGGATCGCGATGGCTTGTCTGCTGCGGAGTTCATCCAGGTAGATTACCTTAAATTAGATAAGAATGATGATCATCTGATCAATATGCAGGAATGGAAAGATGCCTATATCGCATCACGCAAATATCCGAATGCAGATCAGGAACGTTACAATAACTAAGAGCTCACGATTTCAAACAAAAAAATAGGGACCGCAAGGCCCCTATTTTCTTATCTGTAGAAGAGAGATTACTCGGCTGCTTTATCGTCAACAGCGTCCTGGATCTCTTCTTTAGCTTCTGCAGCTTCTTCTTTAACTTCTTCAACAGCGTCCTGTGTCGAATCAATTGCGTCAGCAGCAGCGTCTTGTACATCATCAACGGCTTGTTGTGTTGTGTCAGATACAGACTGCTCTGTGGTTACTTCTGTTGTTGTCGTGCCGTCGGTTACAACGGTTGTATTCTTACCGGAGTTCACAAACAGAACTGCCAGAACGCCGAGTACGATTACGGCAATAAGAATGATAAGGCCTTTGTTATTCATAGCTTCTCCTAATTTGTAGCGTCTTGTATGTTTTCACCGGCATTTTCTATATCTTCACCAGCTCCATGAAATGTATTGGAACAGGCGCTGGCTGACAAGCCAACAATTGCCAAACAGGCGAAAACGATGACATTTTTTCTAATATTAAACATAATACTCTCCTTTTGATGTTAGAACGAACAAAAGCCTAACAATTCAGGCTAGATTTCGTTCCCTTATCAAAGAGATAGAAGTGATTAATTTTTGGAATCGAGAATATCGCCAAATTTATCAGCGATAATGTAGCCGCCCAGCGCCGCCAGAAAAACGGACAGTTTCGGATGGTCACGGATGGGGATATCCAGCTCATCACCGATAGTCTCGAGCAAGACCTGCACGGTCCCCATAAGGTCGCGCTGGCGGCTCAGGATCTTCTTTTTCTTATAGCGTATAACGATGATACCCGCACTGGCGGCAAAGGCAGCCAGTGCCAGAACCGACAAAGCGGTGATAAAGGATGCCGTCTGCGGTGGGAACTGCGTCTGCAGCCAGTAGAAATAGGACAAGATAAGGAAAAACAGCGCCAGAACGCCCAGAAAAGAAGACAGGACCAGCAACGCCAGCCCTGCCTTTCTTTGTTTTGTACCTAAAACGCCATTACCAACAAATTTGGCAAGCAGATAAGGCTCCAGTAAAGCAATTACCGTCTTAATCAAAACCTAGCGTCTCCCAAGAAGGACACTGGCGAGCAGGCCGGCCGCAAAAGCAATCGCCAGGCTTTGGCCAGGCTTCTGCTGAACATGCTGCGCAACCTTATCCAGTTCGGAACGGCCGCTATCTTTCAGTTCCAGCAAACGCTGGCTCAGATCCTGCGCCAGTTGATGGGATTTATCCGCACCGTCTGATTTGATGTGCTTGGTCAGTTCGACGACGTTGTTTTTCAGGGAATCGAGGTCATTTTTGATGTCCTGGATTTCAGGGTAGGTTGTATCGGTTGGCTTGGTGGTCATGGGATATATCTCCTTCAAGTTTAAAATCACTACTCAAACTATTATAAATTGTTAAAAGTTCCTTTAATTTATTTATTAATTGTGCCGGAAAACATATAGCCGACACCGCGCACCGTTTTAATGACATCCCCGGAATCGCCGATTTTCTTCCGGATACGGGCAATCTGGATATCAATCGCCCGGTCATAGCTGTCAAACTTACCATCCGCACGGGTGAGGTCAAATAAAGACTCCCGGCTAAGGGCTTTATTGGCATTCAGAACCATAGCCTCCAGAAGCTTGAATTCACCCGTTGTCAGCTCCAACGGTTCGCCCTTCTTATCATAGAGCTGGTACTGCGAACGGTCGAGGCACCAGCCTTCATTAAAAAGGATTTTTTCGGCAGTATTCCTCTGCGTATCATTATTCTGGTTGGATGCCGCGTCATTCATATCCGAACGGCGTAAGGCGGCCTTGATCCTGGCGGACAGCTCACGCATCTCAAAAGGCTTTGTAATATAATCATCAGCACCCATTTCGAGGCCGACAATTTTTTCTGTCGTATCGCTTTTACCACTGACAATAATAATCGGGACGGCGGTTTTCATGCGGATTTTTGCGATCATGGAAAAGCCTTCCGCATCCGGCAGCATCAAGTCCAGCAGCACAAGATCAAAGAGCTGGTTCGTCGCCAGCCGGTCTTCGACCTCACGGCCGCTATGGGCCTGAATAACCTTATAGCCTTCCTCCTCCAGATATTGTTGAACAACAAACTGGAGATTCGGATCATCATCAATGCTGAGAACGGTCGCCTTTGGCATTTATTATCCATAATCGCATAAAATGTAGTAAATCCAGCCCTTTATAGGCGGTTTGATACGAAAAGGAAACAAACATTTTCACAACTGAAACAGTCCAGACAAACTTTGCACACATGCGGGAGGTAAGCTGAAGATGTAAGCAATTTGAAAGGAGCTTTATCATGTTTCAACAATCAGAACTCATTCAAGAAATGGGCAACCTCAGAAAGTTCGCTTTCCGCTTGACCTCAAACGCCAGCGAAGCTGACGACCTTTTGCAATCAACCCTCCTCCGCGCTTTGGAGAAAAAGGATTTATTCCAGGATGGGACAAGCCTGTTTAAATGGACAGCCAAGATTATGTTTAATCTTTTTGCTTCCCAATACCGCCGTCGTACAAAGTTTGGAACCAAGTATGATCCGGAATCCTTTATCGAACGCGAAAGTGTCGCTGCCGATCAGGAGATTAAACTGGAATTCACGAAAGTGCGCTCCGCCATGGAAAGCCTGTCCGATGATCACCGTGATATCCTTATCATGGTTTGCATCAAGGGTATGCAGTACCAGGAAGTTGCCGATCTGCTGGCTATACCGGTGGGCACAGTGCGTTCCCGCCTGTCCCGCGCCCGGGAACAATTACAAAGCTTGATGGGTATCGTCCCGGAAGATGGAGTGACAAGTTTTACACCACCTGCCCTGCAGCTTAATCTGGATAATGCTAGAGCCGCTTAAAAAATTACCCTTTCCCAACCCTGCCCTGAAAAAAGCCCGGCTTCCCCAAGCCGGGCTTTTCCCTGTCTAGCCTTGTGATGATTTGCGGATATAATCGAGAATTTTTTGCTTCAGATCGAGCGCTACAATCGGTTTGGGCAGATACGAGTCCATGCCCGCCGCAATGCATTTATCCTTGTCACCCACCAGCGCATGGGCGGTCATGCCGATAATGGGCGTACGGGGCAGGGCCTTCTCCGTTTCAATGCGGCGTATTTGCTGCGTCGCGGTAAAGCCATCCATCTCCGGCATCTGCACGTCCATCAGGATCAAATCATAATCATGGTTACGGGCCTGCCATAAATCTATGGCCTGCCGCCCGGTACGGCCAACATCAAACTTGCACCCGATTTCTTCCAATATATGGCTGATAACGACAATATTTCCCTCATAATCTTCGACCATAAGGATCTGGCTATCCGCCGTAATAACCTGCCGCAAACGATCCATTAGACGCTGCTCCACACGCTGGGCATCCTGGATGAGGTCAATGGCATCCTGCGAACGGATCAAGGGAATAACAAGGCTGAAGATAGATCCTGCACCATCATGTCCCTGCACGTAAATGTCACCGCCCATTAACCGTGCCAGACTGCGGGAGATGGACAGGCCCAGCCCAGTGCCGCCATAACGCCGCGTTTCCGTTGCATCCACCTGTTTAAACCGTTCAAATATAAGCGCGTAATTTTCCGGCGCGATGCCGAGGCCCGTATCGACAATATCCACGCGCATAAACTCGCGCTCCCCGATCAACTCTTTATAGGCGCGTACCTTCACGGATCCTTTTTCAGTAAATTTGATGGCATTGCCAATCAAGTTAATCAATATCTGGCGCAACCGCAAATTATCACCCTGCAGAATCTCATGCTTAAGGGCATCATAAGAAAATTCAAAAATCAGGTTTTTCTGCTGTGCGGCGATGCCCATAATACTGATAACCGCTTCGAATACCTCCTTAACCTCAAACGCAAAATGGGAGAGCTCCAGCTCTCCCGCCTCGATCTTGGAAAAATCTAGAATATCATTAATTAGATCCCGCAGCGTTGTCGTACTGGAATGCAAAGTTTTTACAAGCAACTGCTGTTTTTCAGTCAAGCTGTCCCGTTGCTTTTCAAAAATTTCTGCAATACCGGTAACGGCCGTCAACGGTGTACGGATTTCATGGCTCATATGCGCCAGAAAATCTGTTTTGGCCTGGTTGGCTTTCATCGCCTCTTCCCGCTCTTCTTCCAGCTGCTCTTCATATTGTTTCATGTAAGTGATATCGGTGTGCGCGCCAACAAGCCGCAGCGCGTCACCCTTTTTATCAAAGATCGCCTTGCCGCGGGAGCTGACCCAGATCCAGCGCCCGGTCTTATGCCGCATGCGGAATATATTGGAATATTCGGGCAGAACACCGTCAAGATAGAGCTTGATCCCTTGCCACATCTTTTCTTCATCCTCCGGATGGAAAAGCGGGCCAAGATCACTCCATTGGCCGGTATAGGCTTCCTGCTCAATACCCAGCATCCCGAAAAACTGGCGGGAAAAGAAGACTTTGTCTTTCTTTAAATCCCAGTCAAAAATACCGTCATTTGTACCCTGGATGGCCAGCATGAAACGCTCTTCCGTGTCTTTAGCCCTCTGCTCGGCACGTGTACGATTGGTTTGCGCCTGCAATAAGAAACCATTCAGAACAATCAAAATCGCGGCAAACATAGTTCCGCTGAGCAGGAAAATCAAAAGGAACTGGTTCTTCTTCTGCTGCACCAGGGCTGCACGGCTATTTAGCAGCGCATGCTCCTCCCGTAATATATCATCATTCAAACGAACGATATCATTACGCAGATTATCCACTTCGACAATAAAGCTGGGCGAAGCAAGCTTACGCGTGGGGTCAGACTCCTGCGCAAATTTTGTGAAACTATTCTCAATCTGCTGCACACGGGCAGCCTGAGACTTGTTATCCTTGCTCAGCCCCTCCAGAATTTTTACAGTCTGCCCGAACTCCGCTTTACTTTCTTGATATCTGCTGAGAAAACGCTTATTGCCGGTGATGGCATAGGCGCGCTGCGCCGATAGCATCCCTTCAATAGAGTTCGCCAGTTCCTGAGACTGGATAATAACTTTATTCGTGTGCTCGACCCAACCGGAAGAATAATCAATACCCTTGCTGCCCGAGATCATAATAAAGGACATCGCCCCGAAAGACAGGGCAATCAGAAGCGTTAGAATAAGAAAATTGCGAACAAAAATATTATCCATGGGTTCGTTTCTGTAAAAATAATATTTCAGATATTATCGTATAATCTTTTCAAAACATTGAAAAGAAAAAGGAAAAAGGAAAAGGCACCTTAACGATGCCTTTTCCCAAATTATATCCATTTATAACCTGCCTAGACAGGTGGGGCCTTGCCCCGTAACGCGCCCACAGCCACAGATACGATAAACAGGACCAGAAATACGACAAAGAGTATTTTGGCAATACCGGCGGAAGCCGCAGCAATGCCGCCAAAGCCCAGCAGGGCTGCGATTAAGGCAAGTACCAAAAATGTTAAAGCCCACTGAAGCATTGTATTCTCCTTTTTCATTACACTTGTTATTGATATGATTACCAATTATGCCCACCAACAGCAAGCACCATAAAAAGTTCCTTGGCAAATGCATAAAGGGAACTTAAGCCGGATTATAAGGGTTGGATTAATAAGATGTTAAGACTGCGCTGTTTATTATAATGGCCGATTGTTATGAAAGATGAAGAAGTGACAGATTTAAGTATTCAGGCCTTCGTGGATAATGAGTTGGATCCCGCGGAATCAAGCCGTGTGCGCGAATTTATAGAATCTTCAATCGATGCCAAGCGCCGCTATAAAGAGCTTTGCCGTCAGAAAAAAATGCTGGTCCTGTGGTGGAACCAGCAAAAAACCCATTAACCCGTACGGGCCTGATCATACTCATCCTGCGCTTCCAGCCAAATGGCTTCGTTTTCTTCTAATTCCTTTTGCACATCCTTGTAACGGCGCTGCGCGTCCTGTGATTTTTTGGCATCCTGATAAAATGCCGGCTCCGCCATCTGCGCTTCAAGTTTCTCTTTTTCAGCGGTGAGTTTTATAACAGCTTGCTCTGCCTGCTCCGCTTTCTTCTGCAGAGCTTGTGGATTTTTCTTGTTATCTTTTTTGCGCTGCTCTTTCTCGGCTTCGGCTTTTTGTTTTACCTTTTCTTCTTTACGTTCATTACGGCGCTGGTCGATAATATACTTACGGTAGTCATTCAAATCACCTTCAAATGTCACGCATTCCCCGTCCCGCACAAGCCACAGGCGATCGGCCACACGTTCCACCATGCTGGGGTCGTGGCTGACGATAACAACGGCGCCTTCATAGGCGTTCAAGGCCTGCACCAACGCTGCACGGGCTTCCATATCAAGGTGGTTGGTCGGTTCATCGAGCAGCAGCAGATGCGGCGCATCAAAGCTCATAAAGGCAAATAAAAGCCGGGCTTTTTCACCACCGCTGAGATCCGCGATACGGTTATCGGCCAACGGCTTGGAAAAGCCGAACTGGCCCAGCTTGGCACGCACCGCCGGTTCCTTGACAGTGCCGTGCTTTTTATAGGTCAGCTTGGCCATTTCTTCATACGGCGTAGAATTGACATCCAGCTCATCCGTCTGGTGCTGCGAGAAATACCCGATACGCAGCTTGCCGGACCGTACGATTTCGCCGTTCATCGCGCCCAGCTTGCCCGCGATCAATTTCATCATGGTGGATTTACCATTGCCGTTTGCACCCAGCAGCGCGATACGGTCATCGATATTAATCACTTCGTGCACGCCACGGACAATTGGCTGTCCCTCGACATAGCCAACATCGGCATGGTTAATCGAAATCATGGGTGGTGGCAGTTTTTCCGGGTTGGGGAAAGAAAACGCAATCGCCCGGTCGGCAATCACCGCATCCACCACATCCATCTTTTCCAGCGCCTTCAGGCGGCTTTGCGCCTGCCGGGCCTTGCTGGCCTGTGCACGGAAACGGTCAACGAATTTCTGCATATGGGCGCGCTGCGCCGTTTGTTTTTCGTGCAGCTTCTGCTGCTGGCCCAGGCGCTCAGCCCGCTCGCGTTCAAACGTATCGTAATTGCCTTTATAAAGCGCCAGCTTCTTATCATAAACATGGACAACATGGTCCACACACTTGTTCAACAAATCACGGTCATGCGAAATGATCAGCAGCATGTTCGGGTAATCCGCCAGATACCCTTCCAGCCAGATAATCGCTTCGAGATCCAGGTGGTTGGTCGGTTCATCCAGCAATAAAATTTCCGGCTGCAGGAACAAGGCCGCGGCCAGAGCCACACGCATCCGCCACCCCCCGCTGAGGGATGAAAACGGTTCATAAAGCTGCGAATCCTTGAAACCCAGGCCGGATAAAATCTGGGCCGCGCGCGCGGGGGCGGCGTAGGCATCAATATCGTTGAGGCGCGCATAGATGTCGACAATCTTGTAGGGATCTTCTTCCGTCTCCGCATCGCGCAGCAGCTGCGCCCGCTCGACATCCGCTTCCAGGACCAGCTCGATCAGCGGCGTATCGGTTTCGGGGATATCCTGCCGGACCCGGCCCATACGGTGCTTGGCCGTAATGCTGATCGTACCCCCATCGGCCTGCAATTCCTTGTCAATCAGCTTAAATAAGGTGGTTTTACCGGTGCCGTTGGCCCCGACAACGCCGACCTTCCAGTTATCCATGATATTGATATTACCGTCCTCGATAATCGTCCGTCCGGCAATTTTGTAGGTCAGGTTGGAAATGGTCAGCATAAATGGAACTCCTCAAGCCCGTGCTTATGGCACATTCAGGGCAAAAGGGGAAGTATTTCGATATAATTGGTGATAAATTAGAACTTTTTCGCCGCTCAGACGTTAGCCGACTAAGACACTGATGTGAAAGCATCATCCTGAAACGACTACCCGGAGGCAATTTATGACTGTTTCGACCATTCTACTGATTATTGTGATTTTATTACTTATTGGCGCACTTCCCGCGTGGCCGCACAGCCGGAGCTGGGGTTATGGACCGACAGGTGGTCTCGGCCTTGTGCTTGTTATCCTGATTATTCTGTACCTGATGGGTGCGCTCTAAAGGCTTTTCTTCTGAATAAGCTATCACTGAGCCATTGATCTTCAAGCCGAACCATCGGATGATGCCGCTTTACAGAAAGCGAATCCCTTGCAGGAACAGATTTTAGCAAATTCTGAGGAGATGCACTTTGCCGCACCCGATGCGGCCGGGATACTAAAATCTGTATTCGGGTACAGCGCGTTTCGCGGGCGGCAGGAAGATATTATCAATCATGTGATTGCGGGAGGCAGTTGCTGCGTCCTGATGCCGACCGGCAGCGGGAAATCCTTATGTTACCAGATCCCCGCTTTATGCCGTGACGGTGTCGGCATTATTGTATCCCCGCTTATCGCGCTGATGGATGACCAGGTTGCCGGTTTGCGGCAGCTGGGCGTACGCGCCGGTGCGCTGCATTCCGCGATGGAGCCTTCGGCATTGCGTGAAACCTACGACTCCTTGCGCGCCGGAACGCTCGATATGCTCTATGTCGCGCCGGAGCGTTTGATGATGGAGGATTTTCTTAATTTTCTCGATAATATTAAACTGTCACTATTTGCGATCGATGAGGCGCATTGTCTGTCCCAATGGGGCCATGATTTCCGCCCGGAATACCGGCAGCTGTCATTACTGCGTACACGCTATCCCCATATTCCCTGTATCGCCGTCACGGCCACCGCGGACGCGCCAACGCGGAAGGATATATTGGAGAAAATGGACCTGCCGGTACTCTATACCGCCGGATTTGACCGCCCCAATATCAATTACACGGTCGCCATCAAGGATAATCCGCGCCAGCAATTATTGCGCTTTCTTAAAAACCGCGCGCCGGATGATAGCGGTATTATCTATTGCCTGTCCCGCCGCAAGGTCGAAGAAACCGCTGCATTTTTGAGCGAGCAAGGATACAAAGCCCTGCCCTACCATGCAGGTCTCGATAATAAAGTGCGTGCGGCCAACCAGAACCGCTTCCAGAAGGAAGAGGCGATTATCATGGTGGCCACGATCGCCTTTGGCATGGGCATCAATAAACCCGACGTGCGCTTTGTCGCGCATCTCGACCTGCCCAAAAATATCGAAGCCTATTATCAGGAAACGGGCCGCGCCGGGCGTGACGGGTTACCCGCCGTTGCGTGGATGATTTACGGCATGCAGGATGTCGTCCTGCAACGCCAGATGATTGAAGGCAGCGAAAGCCCCGAAACACAAAAACGGATTGAGCGCCAGAAGCTCAACGCCTTTGTCAGCTATTCCGAAACTGGCATCTGCCGGCGGCAGGTTCTATTGCAATATTTCGGCGATGATTGTGCGCCTTGCAATAACTGCGACACCTGCCTGCACCCGCCGCAGACATTTGACGGCACGATTGCAGCCCAAAAGCTTCTGTCCTGCATCTATCGCACGCAGCAAATGTTTGGGGCCGGATATATTGTTGACGTCCTTTTGGGGAAAGAAAACGACCGTATTGAGAAGTTCGGTCACAATAATATAAGCACCTATGGCATTGGTAAAGAATATAGCCAGAAAGAATGGCAGAGCATTATCCGCCAGCTGACCACGCATAATTTTCTGACTGTTGATATTGAAGGCCATGGCGCCCTGAAAATAACGCAACAAGGGGCCGAATTCCTGAAACAAAAACAAACCCTCCATCTGCGCCAGGAAGACAAAAAACCCGTCGATATTATCAAGCAGGCCGCACGCAAAACCGCGGCCCTTGTGCTGGACAATCCCGCCGACCAGGAATTATTTACGCAGTTGAAAGCCCTGCGCCTCTGCCTTGCGAAGGAGCAGAATGTTCCGCCCTATGTCATTTTCCATGACAAGACGTTGATGGAAATGGTGCTGTTCAAACCCACCGATAAAGACCAGCTGGGCCTTGTGAACGGCGTTGGGCAATCAAAGCGGGATAAATATGGCGATGACTTCCTCGCCGCTATACGGCAGTTTTCTGCGGGTTAGCGCACGCCCTTCCCTTAACGAATAATCTGCCCGATAAATCTTATTTATTTCATAGTAATGACGGAACCAAACACGCTTGCCGCGCGTTCTTAGGGGGTAATCAGACATTAAGACGATTAACCACCACCCATACACAAGGACGAACAAACATGAAAAAACTATATTTGATGACCGCTCTGGCACTCGTAATGGCTGCCCCTGCTTTTGCAGCGGACGAGACTTATAAATCCGAAACGACAATGGAACGCGATGAAAACGGAAATTATGTCAGCGAAACCAAAGAAAAACTGAAAAATGCTGATGGCTCTACTGAAAAAGCCGTCGTCAAGGAAGATGTTGATGTTAAAGCCGATGGTACCGTCAAGGTCGAAACAAAATCCACAGAGATCACCGACCCAAAAGGTCTTATGAACAAACAAAAAGTAAAAAATGAAAAAACATCTGTTTCCGACGGCGAAGGCAATTTTGAAGAAAAAGTTGTAAAGGAAACAAAAGATGCCGACGGCACAGATAAAAAGCTTAAATCATCCACCAATATCGAAAAAGATGAAGATGGCCTAGAGAAAAGCGAAGTAAAAAGTAAAAAAGTAACGGACCCGAAAGGCCTGTTTAACAAGAAAACAGAAAAAACAAAAGTAACCACCGAAGAAAAAGCCGATGGTACAGTTGAAATGAACCGTGAAAAAGTTGTAGACGGCAAAAAAGTCGAAGACACAGAAATCGTTCAGTAAGAAAATCTACTGTTAAATTATCCGCCGGTGCCCTGCATCGGCGGATTTTTTATTGCTTTATTGCGGCATACCGACGCGCCAGCGCAGAAAAACCCGGCCCAGGGCCCAGCCCACCATTGACAATACAAACACCGGCAACGCATGCCAGAGCAGCAAATGAAGCAGATTATCATTCGCTTCCAGAATACGCATGCATAGATAGGCCAGGACGGCGACCGCAGCCGCACCCAGGAATCCAGCCCGGCCGGCCTGCAATGGCGCGCCGCTGCGCACCAGTAAAAATATGGCGATCGCCGGGGGAACGCTTAAGGCAATAATGCATTTCGTGCAGTCAAATTGCTGTACATCCAAAACTTCATTAAGGGGAAGAGCCGGCGCCGCATACATATTATAAGCCATGACAAGACCCGCGGCCCCGCATAAAAATGTGAGAACATACCAGATGCCGCGCCGCGCCGCACCATCGGGGCGCGCCAGGAATAAAGCCACGACAGCACCATACAGTCCCAGAGCCGCCAAACAAACAAGCTCCACCAGATAAAAAGGATTGCTTACTTTATCAAGCAAATCAGGCCGCACGCCATGAAAGCAGCCAAATATAAAAAACCACACAAAGGTTCCCAGCATCCAGCCCACGACCTGAACGTAAACGGGCGGAAGTGGTTTTTTTGCCCCCTCTGCCGCCAGACTGCCGATTAAATCATCTGTTCTCATGCTATTACTCCCTCTCCGCACGCAGAGCCAGGGTTTTATAAGCACGATGCGCCGCGACCTTGACCGCAGACAAGCTCATATTCAGGGCTTTGGCAACGTCATCGGCTGTGTAACCTTCAAGTTTCATCATCGTAATGATTCGCCTTTGCCTTTCCGGTAAAAGGGATAAAATCCTGTTGAGGTATTCGTATCGGTCCTCCTCTAAAGTTACATCCTCCGCCGGAATTTCGTAAGTTAAATCATCCAGGCTGATATCCGGCATATCACCGCGCTTGTAAATCTGGCGGAAATAGTCTTGTAACCTATGGCGCGCAATGGCAAACATCCATATTTTGAAGGGCCGGTCCGGGTCATAAGTATGGCTGGCCCGGTGAATCGACAGAAGGATATTTTGCACTATATCTTCTGTATCGGCTTTGGTACTGAGGCGGCGGATAATAAAGACCCGCAAAATCGGTGTAATTGTCCTGAACAATCTTTCATAAGAATGCCTGTCCCCCTGCTGCGCCCGGCGCATCAGTGTTTCAAGAGAATTATCGGTCAGATCAGATTTGTTCAAGGCCAGCCCTTTTAAATGCGACCTCATGATACAATTATTTTAATGCGCGCACAAGAATGTCAAAAATAATGTAACTTTCTACCGATAAGCCACGAATGAATAGTCAGAGCGAGGTTTTATTATGAAGATAGACAGACGATATTTTATGAAGACAGCCCTTTGGACTGGTATAGGACTGGCCGTTTTTGGCCGGGGTGCTGCCTGGGCGACGGAGAATATAATTAATAAAGTAACCAAAACAGAAGCAGAGTGGAAAGCCATGTTGACCAAGGAACAATTTAATGTGTTGCGCAAGGAAGGTACCGAGCGCCCCTTCACCAGCCCGCTGAATAACGAAAAGCGCGCCGGTACGTTTGCCTGCGCCGGATGCGGCCTACCCCTTTTCACATCCGATACGAAATATGATAGCGGCACAGGCTGGCCCAGTTTTTTCCGCGCTATCCCTGGGCATGTGGAAACAAAAACCGATTATAAAATCGGCGTGCCGCGCACGGAATATCACTGCGCCCGCTGCGGCGGCCATCAAGGCCATATTTTTGAAGATGGGCCACAGCCAACGGGCTTGCGCTATTGCAATAATGGCGTTTCGCTAACCTTCACGCCTGCCGGGGAAAAGGAATAACCTATGAATTTACTGGAACCCGGCCTTGCCTTTATTGAAGGTATTGCGCTTATCGCCTCACCCTGCGTTCTGCCCGTATTGCCGTTGGTATTATCAACGGCAACCGATGGTGGCAAAGGCCGGCCCTTCGGTATTATCGCAGGATTTATTTTATCCTTCAGTGTGCTGGCTCTGGCCTCCCGCAGTTTGATCGAGGCTTTAGGTATTGATATTACCCTTATCAAAAATTTGTCACTCATCCTGCTGTTTCTACTGGGGCTTGTTCTTATTTTACCTTCGTTGTCGGCGGTTTTCAGCCGCATGACGCAAAAATTTGCATTCTGGGGACAACGCGCCACATCACGGGCCGAAGGTGGTTTCTTCAGTGGTCTTGGCATTGGGTCGCTTATCGGCCTTATCTGGACGCCTTGCGCGGGTCCTATCCTTGCCGCCGTTCTGGTACAAATTATTCGCCAGGAAAATGACGTTGACGGCATGGTTATTCTTTTGGCTTTTGCCCTGGGTGCAGGATTGCCGATGCTGGCCATGGCGCTGGCGGGCCGGAAAATCATGGCGCGTTTTGGATTGTTTACAAAACATGCGGAGATGGTACGCCGGGTCTTTGGTGCTTTGATTATTCTATCCGTACTCTACATCGCCTTTGGCACAACGGCACAAGCCTATCTCAACAGAACTGCGCCGGAATCCGCGATGATGCAGCACTCCAGCATGGCCGGGCCCTCCATGATGATGGCGGCCGCAACAACCGCACCATCAATGATAAAAAATGGATTGGTGCAGCCTTATGCCGCACCGGAGTTTGCAGGGCTTAAGGAATGGATGAATTCGGCACCGCTAACCATGGCGGAGCTGAAGGGGAAAGTCGTACTCATCGATTTCTGGACCTATTCCTGCATCAATTGCATCCGCACGCTGCCCCATGTTACCGCGTGGGACAGGAAATACCGGGACCAGGGACTGGTAATTATCGGCATCCATGCACCGGAATTCGAATTTGAAAAAGATACGGATAATGTACGAAAAGCCGTTAAAAAATACGGCATAGACTATCCGGTGGCACAAGATAATGAACTGCGCACCTGGGAAAATTTCAAAAACCGCTACTGGCCTGCCCATTATCTGATTAATCAGCAGGGCGAAATTGTCTATACCCATTTCGGCGAAGGAAAATATGATGTCACAGAAAATAATATCCGTCATCTTCTTGGCCTGACAGACAAGGTTGAGGGCAGTAACAGCCCCCTGCCCTATGCCACGCACCAGACGCCGGAAACATATCTGGGGTATGGCCGGGCTGCCCGCTATGTCGGTGGTGGCGTAATGCGCGACACGGCATCTGCTTACACCTATCCAGATTCTATTCCCGAACACTCCTGGGCTCTGAACGGCACATGGTCTGTGGGAGAAGAGAAGAGCACGACGGGCGCGCCTGATGCTTCCCTGCGCCTAAACTTTAAGGCGAAGAAAGTCTTCCTTGTGTTGGGTAGCGCGACAGGGGAACCGGTGCAGGCGGATATCACGCTCAATGGAAAAGATCTGGGCGACGATAGCGGCAAGGATATTCAGGACAGTATGCTGACCGTCACCGACCACCGTCTATATGAGCTCATCGATTTAAAAGACGCGCAAGGCGGCGTCATTGAAATCAAAGCCCAATCACCGGGACTCGAAGCCTACGCTTTCACTTTTGGACAATAAGGAAAAATATGATGATGAAAATTATATTAAAGACGGCCTTTGTTATGATGCTTTGCGGCCCCGCTATGGCAGCACCCCCGCAAAAACTGTTACTTGCGGGCGGATGCTTCTGGGGGGTGGAAGCCGTGTTTGAACATGTCAAAGGTGTTACCGGTGCCGTTTCCGGCTATGCCGGGGGAAAAGCGGAAACAGCACATTATGACATGATTGGTAGCGGAAAAACGGGCCATGCGGAAGTTGTGGAGATTACCTATGACCCGGATATCGTATCGCAGGAAGATTTGCTGAATGTATTCTTTACCGTCGCGCATGACCCGACGGAGCTTAACCGCCAAGGCCCTGATATCGGACCCCACTACCGGTCAGCCATATTTTATGACAGCCTTGCGCAAAAGCAGGCCGCCGAAGCCTATATAGAAAAGCTCGAAAAAATCGGGACATATAAAAAGCCGATTGTCACGACGCTGGAATCGCTGGAGGCCTTTTATCCCGCCGAAGGATATCATCAGAATTTTTTGAAGAACAATCCACGCCACCCTTATATAGTGCGGCATGATTTGCCGAAGCTGGCCGCCCTCAAGAAAGAATTTCCTGAGCTGTATCAAAAATAAAGGCCTGCACCGTATGATGCAGACCTTTATCATATCTTAAAACAAGGACAGATTATTTCGTTGACGTTGTTGTCTTTGTTGTTGTGCTTTTGTTGAACAGGCCTTCTGGGTCGCGGCTTGTTTCTGACTCTACTACTGTTTTCTTGTTACCGTATTTATCAACGGTTACGTCGGCAGTTGTTTTCTTATCAATTTGCGTACCGTAAGAATTTACAGATGATGTCTCGGTCTCATATTTACCTGGTGGCAAATCGTTTGAGTCATGGTGATGGGTACAAGCAGCCACACCAACGGACAGCGCAGATACAGCCAGAAGTGTCAAAAATTTCTTCGTCATAGTTTTTCCTTTATTTAGGGCCGTCCATCCCCATAAGGGCAGAAAACAGCGGTTTTGAGTTTAGCCTCGCCTTATGAACGCGCTGATATAGCAGGAAGTTCCCTGACCCTATTTAATATCGGTGAGAATGCCATAAGTCTCCGGACGGCGGTCGCGGAAGAATTGCCATGTATCGCGCACTTCACGCACCATATCCATGTCCATATCGGCGATGACCAGCTCATCCTTGTCTTCGCTGGCCTCGACCAAAAATTCACCACGCGGGTTGACGATATAGGAGCTGCCATAGAATTTACCGATATTCCACGGCGCTTCTGTCCCCGGACGATTGATTGCGCCAACATAATAGCCATTGGCTACAGCAGAGGCTGGTTGTTCCAACTTCCAGAGATACTGGCTTAAACCCGCAACTGTTGCGGATGGATTAACAACATATTCCGCGCCGTTAAGGGCCAACGCGCGCCAGCCTTCGGGGAAATGGCGGTCATAACAAATATAAACACCCAGCTTTAAGTAAGCCGTATCAAAGACCGGCCAGCCGGAAGCACCGGGCTTGAAGAAAAATTTCTCATAAAATCCGGGTGCAACCTGCGGAATATGCGTCTTGCGGTATTTACCCAGGAATTTCCCATCGGCGTCGATGACAGCGGCGGTGTTATAATACACGCCGGTCATGTCTTCCTCATAAATCGGAACAACGATAACCATGTTATATTTCTTCGCGTATTCCTGCATCAGCTTTGTTGTATAACCATCGGGAATGCTTTCCGCCGCGCGGTACCATTTTTTATCCTGACCGGGACAGAAATAGGGTTGGGTAAAAACTTCCTGGAAGCTAAGCACCTGCACACCCGCCTTCCCGGCTTTTTCAATCAGCGGGATATGCGCTTCCAGCATCTTGTCACGGATTTGTTCCGGCGTGTCATGCGCCGCATCGCCTTTGAGAGACATTTGAATAAGTCCAGATTTAACAATGCTCATAATCCGCTTCCTTTTTGCGTGAAATTCAATCCCAATAAAGGTATAAGTACTTTAATAAATATGCAAGGGAGCACAGACTATGTCCATATTCATCAAAGACGGCACCATCGTTACGGCGGAGCAGACCTATCAAGGCGATATTTACTGCGAAAACGGTGTTATTAAAGTCATCGGGACCGATTTGGACGTTCCGGCAAAGGCCGAAATTATTGATGCCAGCGGCCAATATGTCATGCCCGGCGGGATCGACCCGCATACGCATATGGAACTGCCCTTTATGGGCACCACCGCCACCGAAGATTTCTATACCGGCACCGCAGCAGGCGCCGCCGGCGGCACCACGATGATTATTGATTTCGTTATACCGGGCCCGCAGCAATCCTTGCTGGAAACCTATCACACATGGCGCGGCTGGGCCGAGAAATCAGCGACGGATTACAGCTTCCACGTCGCCGTCACCTGGTGGGACGAAACTGTGCACCGCGATATGGGCACACTGGTTGAAAAGCACGGCGTCAACAGCTTCAAGCATTTCATGGCCTATAAAGGCGCAATTATGGTTGATGACGGCATCCTTATCAACAGCTTCACCCGCGCGCGCGAACTCGGCGCTATCGCCACCGTGCATGCAGAAAATGGCGAGCTCATATCCCATTTACAGCGCACAATTTTTGAGCAAGGCATTACCGGTCCCGAAGGCCATCCTTTGTCCCGCCCGCCGGGTGTGGAGGGCGAAGCCGCCGAACGCGCGTGCCGCATCGCGCAGGTAATTGGCGTGCCGCTTTATATCGTTCATAACTCCGCTATAGAATCCCTCGATGCCATCACCCGCGCCCGCGCGGCAGGACAGCGTGTCTTTGGAGAGGTTCTGGCCGGGCATCTGGTGATTGATGACAGCGTTTACCGCCATCCCGACTTTACCTTCGCCGCCGCCCATGTGATGAGCCCGCCTTTCCGCGCGCCGGAACATCAGGCCGCGCTGTGGAAAGGATTGCAAGGCGGTAATCTTCATACAACGGCCACCGATCATTGCTGCTTCTGCGCTCCACAAAAGGCCGCGGGCAAAGATGATTTCCGCAAAATCCCCAACGGTACCGCCGGTATCGAAGACCGGATGGGCGTCCTATGGCATCACGGTGTCAATACGGGCCGTATTACTATGAATGAGTTTGTAGCGATTACATCCACCAATACCGCCAAGATTTTTAATATTCACCCGCGCAAAGGCGCCATTAGCGTAGGCGCGGATGCCGATATCATCATCTGGGACCCGGAGAAAAAGCGTACTATCTCCGCCAAGACTCACCACCAGAATGTCGATTTCAATATTTTTGAAGGCATGGAAGTGCGCGGCGCGAATACCGTCACACTCAGCCAGGGCAGAATTGTTTACAAAGACGGCGAACTACGAACAGTGCGCGGCGCAGGCCGTTATATCGACCGTCCAGTCTTTGGCATTTACAACAATGCATTGGATATCCAGCACAAGCTGAATGCGCCCAAATGCGTAAAAAGAGCTGGGTAATATTAATTGGTTCCGCTCTTAATGATAAAATAGTTACAACCGGTTACGACGAACAAAATCATGTGTAGCGGCGGGAGTGGATACGCAAAGCGACTGCAGAGAGCGGAGCTCGATCAGTTTAGCATTGACCGAATCGTGCCATTTACCGGAGGCAATTTTGGCATTATTCTCATAGTCGCCTTCGATCACATGCGCGAGGGCAACGGTGGGCATGATAGATTCAAGGCCCGCACCAAGGCGGTTGCCGTGTTTAACCTTTTGCTGCTCCAGCATGCCGATTTTCTGGTCCACATTGGAGCAATCGGCATGCATATCATCAATTTCCGTGGTGGAAAGCGAGCCAACGGTGCACCCCGTAATACTCAACGCCAGCAGCAGGAGGAGTATTTTATGCATGCGGCTTATTGTCCGAAGGCTTGTTTAAGAAGGGGCTCAACTTCCCCATTGGCTTCCATTTCATCGAGGATGTCGGTGTCGCCGTAAAACTCCCCGTTGATAAAAACCTTGGGCAAGGTCTGCCATTCGGTCAGTTCGCTTAACAAGGCGCGCTTCTCCATATTCTCCAAAACATTGATAACGGTGAAGGGATAACCGTATTTCTTGAAGAATTGCACGGTCTCCACGGTAAAGCCGCAGCGGGGCTGTTCCGCAGTGCCCTTGCCATAGATCAGGATTTTGTTGCTGGCGATTTCGTTTTTGATTTCATCTTCAAGGCTGGACATTTTTCTAACTCCGTACTTCCGTTTTAATTTCAAGGGCGTGGATACGGCCATCTTTCATGGCTTCATCCACGGATTTTTGTACCAGGCGATGGCGATCCATCAGCTTCATGGTTTTAAAGACATCGGAGACGACATGAACCATCAAATGGTCCTGCGTGCCGGTGCGGTCGTAAACAGTGACCTCCGCATCATCTATAGTTTTCCGTATAAGGCGGGTGAGGTCATCAGCGCTGATCATAGGCAAATCCCGATATGGTTTGTGTATTTAATATTGCCTTATCTTAGAGGAGATTGCGACCATTGCAAAGGGCCAGACAAGGATAATTATGTATTTTTACCGCTTTAAAATACGCCCGAATGTAGTCAAAGGCTGACTTTTTCAAGGGAACTGATAGTATCGCTGGACTGTTTTTACTGACTAAAGGAGATCCTTGATGAAGCTCATCGTTAAAATTCTGCTCGGCCTTGTTGTTATCGTCGTTCTGGTGCTGGGCGGAGCCGCCGCGGTTCTTGCGACACTGAACCCGAATGATTACAAGCAGCAGATTATTACGATAGTGAAGGACAAGACAGGCCGGGATCTGGAGCTGGCCGGGGATATCAAGCTGCTTTACTACCCGGTTCTGGGGTTCGAAGCGGAGAAAGTAACATTGGGCAATCCGGCGGATTTTGCCGAAAAAGATTTTGTCAGTGTTGAGCAGGCGCAGGCCGGAATCAAAATCCTGCCGCTTCTGTCGAAGAAGATCGAGCTGGCGAGCATTAATCTGGTGAAACCATCGATCACTATTATTAAGAAATCCGATGGGCATACCAATCTGGAATTTACGCAGGCAAAGCCGCAAGATAAAAAAGAAGCCAAAGGCCAGGCGATGAATATCAGTATCGAAGATTTCCGGATACAGGATGCGCGGCTGACTTATATAGACAAGGCCACACGCAAGAAAACGGTGGTGGACCCGTTTAACCTGACGCTTCCCGGATTTTCTATGGGGCGCAGCGCCAATCTGGCAATGGATATGGTGATCTCCGCCGGGGAGAAGGACCGGACCAGCCTGAAGCTGACCGGGAAGGTCAAGGCCGATATGGATAAGGGTGTCTATGATATGCATAATCTGCGCGCGGATATCACCACGCGCAGTGTCGCCATGCCCGAAGATACAAAAATTACCATTACTGGCGATGTCGCCGCCGATATGAAGGCAGAGAAAATTGCCCTAAATAATATGAAGATGAATACCAAGGGCACGGATATGTCCGGTAATGCGACAATCAACGGATTCAAAAATCCGGATATGAATTTCGCGTTGAAGGCCCCGTCGATTGATCTGGATACGCTGGCACCACCGCAGAAAAAGGGCGCTGTTAAGAATAATAACAAGCCGCTTCTGCCGCTTTATATACTCCGGACACTCAGCGTCAACGGCGCTATCGAGATTGGTACATTAAAAGCATCCGGTCTTACGTTTAAGGATATAAACACAATATTTGCGGGCAAGAACGGCCTGATCAATATCGATCCGGTTACGCTCAATCTTTATGATGGCAGTGTCATTGCCAAGGCGCGGATTGATGCGCGGGGGGCAACGCCCGCGCTGTCCACAAGCGGCGCATTGAATGATATGCAGGTGGCGGGCCTTATCAAGGATAAGATGGGTGACGATTTCCTGTCCGGGAAAACCAATGCCCAATTTGACCTGTCCAGCCGCGGCAATACGATGAATGCGCTGAACAGCAATGCTGGTGGTAATTTCAATTTTGATTTTGCCGATGGCTATATCAATAAATGGCAGCTTTCGCAGTTGATCAACCAGTCGCTCGCCTATTTCGAAACCGGAAAACTGGCGCAGCAATCGTCGGATAAGATTTACTTCACCGGCTTGAAAGGATCGTTTACGGGCAGCAACGGCGTGTTCAATAATAATGACCTTGTCCTCAGTGCGCCGAAAAGCCACGGTCTTGGTTCCGGCGCGGTAAATATGCGGAACCAGTCCGTTGATTACACGGTGCGTGTGGGGCTTAAGGAGTCGGCAGAAGACATGAAGAAGCGCAAATATATTCCGGTGCGTATTGTCGGTCCGTTCAGCGCCCCGAAATACAGCATCGATGTGCAGTCCATGGCGATGGATGCCGCCCGGGAGAAAATTGAGGAGAAAAAGGGCGAGCTGATCAATAAAGCCTTCGAAAAATGGGGTGCCAAATCCAGTAAGGAAGCGGTCCCGGTAGAGGCGGCACCCGTGATGACTGAAGAAGCGCCGGCGGCCGTTGAGCCTGCTCCCGCGCCTGCCGAAGAAGATCCCGCCGCCGCGGCCAAGGATTTGATGCGCGGTCTTTTGGGCGGCCAATAAAGATCCCGTCTTGCCTAACCCTTTGTTATAAGCTCTACTATGGTAGGGTTTTAACAAGGGGGTTTCTTACCATGAATAGTGTCTATACCGATTTATCCAGCCAGGAGCAGGCGGAATTGCGTGCCAGCGGTCTTTATAATGACGATCTGGCACCGGTGCCGGTAACGCAGCGTAAATGGGGTATTGGCAGTTATGCGGCGTTGTGGATTTCCATGTCGGCCTGTATCCCGACCTATATGCTGGCTTCGTCCTTGATTGGTGGTGGCATGAACTGGTGGCAGGCGGTATTGACCATTTTTCTTGGTAATCTGATTGTTCTTTTGCCGATGATTTTAAATGCGCATGCGGGGACCAAATACGGGATTTCCTTCCCGGTTTATTGCCGGGCGTCGTTCGGCACTATCGGGGCGAATATCCCAGCCATCCTGCGCGCACTGGTCGCGTGCGGCTGGTTTGGTATCCAGACCTGGATCGGTGGGGAGGCGATTTATAAAATCGGGTCCGTTCTATTTGGATGGGAGATTGTGCCGGCAACCAACTGGTTCGGGATTAATCTGGGCCAGTTCCTGTGCTTTGCCGCCTTCTGGGGTATTAATATGTGGGTCATTTATCGCGGGATTGATACGATCCGTTTCCTGCTGAATATCAAGGCACCGCTTCTTATTGTCCTGGGCCTCGCGCTTCTCGGCTGGGCTTATCATGCCGCCGGCGGGTTTGGCCCGATCCTGTCGCAACCCTCACAATTTGATGTCGGCCAGCCGCAGGAAGGCAAATTCTACGCTTACTTTTTCCCGGCTTTAACGGGGATGATCGGGTTCTGGGCGACGTTGTCCCTCAACATTCCTGACTTCTCCCGCTATGCCAAATCGCAGAAGGATCAGGTCTGGGGACAGGCACTGGGCCTTCCGCTTACCATGGCGCTTTATGCCTTTATCGGTGTGGCCGTAACATCGGCGACGATGATTATTTATGGTGAAACGCTGTGGAACCCGGTGGATGTTCTGACGCGATTCAGTAATCCGGTCGTGCTGGTTGTATCCATGCTGGCGCTGTGTATTGCAACGCTGGCTACAAATATTGCGGCAAACGTTGTGTCACCGGCGAATGATTTCGCGCATTTGTCACCACGCCGTATTTCATTCCGTATGGGCGGGTTGATTACCGGTGTGATCGGCATGGCGATGATGCCGTGGAAGCTGGTCGCCGATCCGAGTGGCTATATCTTCACATGGCTGGTCGGGTATGGCGCGTTGCTGGGCCCGATTGGTGGTATCCTGATCGCGGATTATTTTGTGTGCCGTAAGGGCAAGCTGAATATCGCCGCCCTTTATAACAAGGACGGGGAATATCGCTTTACCAAGGGCTTTAGCATCGTGGCACTTGTCGCGTTGATTGCCGGCGTATTGCCCAGCCTTCCCGGCTTCCTGGTGACGATCAAGGTGCTGGCGGCGGATGCGGTGCCCGCTGGTTTGGTTAATCTTTATCACTATGCGTGGTTCGTTGGTTTTGGCATTGCGTTCGTGCTTTATGTTGCGCTGCGCAAGGGCTTGAAACTGCAGAAGTAGATGAGAATCATTCTCGTTTTATCATAATTGCGCTACCATTTAAGATCATGCTAGGCTTCCCCCTTATTGAATAAATAAGGGGGAAGTTTTTTCATGTCATCCAATGCCAAGGCCGCATCATCACAGGCAACAGCGAATAATCTGGAAGCCTTCTGGATGCCGTTTTCATCCAATCGTCAATTCAAGTCCGCGCCGCGTATGTTTGTGTCGGCAAAGGACATGCATTATACGACGGATGATAACCGCCAGGTGCTGGATGGTACGGCTGGACTCTGGTGTTGCAACATCGGTCACGCGCGCCCTAAAGTCGTGGCGGCGGTGAAGGAGCAGATTGAAACACTGGATTACGCCCCTGCGTTCCAGATGGGACATCCAAAAGTTTTTGAACTGGCTGCGCGCCTAGCCGCTTTGATGCCGGGCAGTCTTGATCATGTGTTCTTTACAAATTCCGGTTCGGAGTCCGTTGACACGGCGCTGAAAATTGCGCTGGCCTATCATCATGTCCGTGGTCAATCGGGTCGTACCCGTTTTATCGGACGCGAACGTGCGTACCATGGTGTGGGTTTTGGTGGTATCTCCGTAGGCGGTCTGGTGAATAACCGCCGCGTGTTCGGCCCGCTGCTGAACGGTGTTGATCATTTGCCGCATACGCATAATTTGAAAGACAATGCCTTCACGAAAGGGCAGCCCGCACACGGTGCCAATTTGGCAGATGAGCTGGAGCGTATTGTTGCCCTGCATGGCGCGGAAACGATTGCTGCCGTGATTGTCGAGCCAATTGCCGGGTCCACCGGTGTCCTTATTCCGCCCAAAGGCTATCTGGAACGTTTGCGCGAAATCTGTACAAAACACGGCTTGCTGCTGATTTTTGATGAAGTGATTACTGCCTTTGGCCGTGTCGGCAACGCGGCGACGGCGGCGGAATTTTATAATGTGCAGCCAGATATCATCACAATGGCCAAGGGCCTGACCGCCGGAACCATACCCATGGGGGCAGTTGCCGTTGACAAGAAAATCTATGACGCGTTTATGACGGGGCCGGAAGCGGCAATCGAGCTGTTCCACGGCTATACCTATTCCGGTCACCCGGTGGCGGCGGCGGCGGCGCTGGCGACACTTGATACTTATCAGGAAGAAGGGTTGTTCGCGCGCACCGCCGAGCTGGCCCCGTATTGGGAGCAGGCGCTGCATTCACTCAAAGGTCTGCCGCATGTGATTGATTTGCGCAATACGGGTCTTATCGGCGCGATTGAGCTGGAGCCTATGAAAGATAAGCCCACGGTGCGGGCTTTTAGCGCCTTCCTGAAATGCTTTGAAAAAGGTCTGCTGGTGCGTACAACTGGCGATACGATTGCGCTGTCCCCGCCGCTGATTATTTCCAGATCACAGATTGACGAAATTTTTGACACAATATCCGGCGTTCTTAAAGAGCTGGCATAATAAGGGAGAATAACCATGTCTAAACAAGCCACAGCTGCACAAAGTGCTGCGCGTTCCGGTGATGTCTATAACCCGGCTACGGGCGAGATCGTTAAGAGCGTTCCCTTCGCCACCGCAGCGGAGATTAATGCAATCGTTGCCAAGGCCAAAGCTGCATCGGAAGGCTGGGCGGAAGTAACGCCGCTGCGCCGGGGCCGTATCATGTTCCGCTTTTTGGAGCTTCTGAACAAGAATGCCGACAAGCTGGCGGAGATTGTATCGCGCGAACATGGCAAGGTTCTGGTTGATGCGCAGGGCGAGGTTCAGCGCGGCATTGAAATCGTTGAATTTGCGACATCCATCCCGGTTCTGCTGAAGGGCGAGTATTGCGACAGTGTTGGAACGGGCGTTGACAGCTATTCCCTGCGCCAGCCTTTGGGCGTTGTCGCGGGTATTACGCCATTTAACTTCCCGGCCATGGTACCGATGTGGATGTTCCCGGTGGCTATTACCTGCGGTAACAGTTTTATCCTGAAACCGTCGGAGCGTAATCCGTCATCATCCATTTTCTTGGGCGAATTGCTGGCCGAAGCCGGATTGCCTGACGGTGTCTTCAATATCATCCATGGCGACAAGGAAGCGGTTGACGCCATCCTGCATCACCCGGATATTCAGGCGATTAGCTTCGTCGGTTCAACACCCGTGGCTGAATATATTTACAAGACGGGCACGGATAACGGCAAACGTGTGCAGGCCCTGGGCGGTGCGAAGAACCATATGATTGTTATGCCGGACGCCGATATCGGGCAGGCAACAGACGCGCTGATGGGCGCGGCGTATGGTTCCGCCGGCGAGCGCTGCATGGCGATTTCCGTGGCGGTCGCGGTCACGGACAAGGTTGCCGATGCGTTGGTTGAAAAACTAGCGGCGCAGATCAAAACGTTGAAGGTTGGTCCTGGAACGGACAAAACATCGGAAATGGGGCCGTTAATTACCGGCGCGCATCAGGCGAAGGTGTCCGGCTATGTCGATAAGGGCGTGTCCGAAGGGGCGAAGCTTGTCGTTGATGGTCGCGGCCTGAAAGTGAAGGGGCATGAGAACGGCTTTTTCCTCGGCGGCTGCTTGTTTGATAACGTTAAATCGGACATGACGATATATAAAGAAGAAATTTTTGGCCCGGTTCTATCCGTTATGCGTGTGAACAGCTATGCCGAAGCCGTCAAGCTGATCAATGATCATGAATACGGCAATGGTACGGCCATCTTTACGAATGACGGCGGCACGGCGCGCAATTTCGCGCGTGATATCAAGGCGGGTATGGTGGGAATTAATGTGCCTATTCCTGTGCCCGTGGCGTTTAACAGCTTCGGCGGCTGGAAGCGCTCTCTATTCGGTGATGTGCATATGCACGGGCCGGAGGGTGTGCGTTTTTATACCAAGCTTAAAACAATTACGGCACGCTGGCCCGAAGGTCCGGCACAAGGGGCAGATTATAACTTCCCCATGATGAAATAATAAAAACTTACAACAGGGAGACAAGGCCATGACCAATCGTCTGAATGACCTTATGAAGCTAAGTGATACGGACGGCGCGGTTGATATTGCCGCAGGCCGTCTGGAACCCGCGCAGTATCAGGATAATTTTACCGATATGCTGCCGCCGCTGGATCGTAACCAGGCGGTGGTGGAATCAAACCGTTGCCTGTATTGCTATGACGCGCCGTGTATTGAGGCCTGCCCGACGGATATTGATATCCCGACCTTTATCAAGAAAATTTCCTCCGGCAATACCAAGGGAGCGGCTGTCGAGATCTTAAACGCCAATATCATGGGCGGTGCCTGTGCGCGTGTTTGCCCGGTGGAAGAATTATGCGAAGAAGCCTGCGTGCGGAATACGCAAAGCGGCCAGCCCATCAAGATTGGCCAGTTGCAACGCTTTGCCACCGATTTCCTGTTCGCACGCAACGATGCGCAGGTATTTACGCGTAAATCCTCGACGGGCAAGAAAATTGCCGTCGTCGGCGCTGGTCCTGCCGGTTTATCCTGCGCCCATGGTCTTTCACGTGAAGGTCATGATGTCGTGGTATATGAAGCAAAACCGAAAGCCGGCGGCCTGAATGAATACGGGATCGCGGCGTATAAAGTGCCCCATGATTTCGCGCAGCGCGAGGTCGATTACATCCTCTCCCTCGGCGGTATCGAGATTAAGTACGGGCAGGCCATCGGCAAAGACATCACTTTGCAGGGCTTACGTGAAAAATATGATGCGGTGTTCCTGTCGATCGGTATGGCGGGTGTTAATGCGCTTGGCCTTGAGGGCGAGGAGATGAAGGGCGTTGAAAATGCCGTGGATTATATTGAGGCGCTTCGTCAGGCCGCAGACTTATCCCAGATGCCTGTCGGCCGCCGCGTTGTGGTCATTGGCGGTGGCAACACGGCAGTTGATATGGCGGTGCAGATTAAGAAACTTGGCGCAGAAGATGTAACGCTCGTTTATCGTCGGGGCCCAGAAAGCATGAGCGCCACCGTACATGAACAGGAATTTGCGAAAGTAAATGGCGTGACTGTCAAGCACTGGGCGCAGCCCAAGCGCCTTATAGGTCATAAGGGCCATGTGCGCGAGATTGAATTTGAATATACGCAAATTGATGATAAGGGGCGTCTGATGGGTACGGGTGACCATTTTACGCTACTGACCGATATGGTTTTCAAGGCGATTGGTCAGAGCTTTGTAGCGACACCGCTGCAATCCAAGGGGCTTGATATTCTGGAGCTAACGAAAAAAGGCCGCATTGCCGTTAATGATGATGGCCAGACATCGCTTGATAATGTCTGGGCCGGCGGTGATTGCACCGAAGGGCAGGATTTAACAGTCGCGGCGGTGGCCGACGGTAAAAAAGCGGCGGCGGCGATTAACCGCGCGCTGAGAAAATAGGGAGATAAAATTATGGCTGATTTAACATGTAAAATTGGTGGCGTGACATCGCCGAACCCGTTCTGGCTGGCCTCCGCGCCGCCGACGGATAAGGAATATAATGTCGTGCGCGCCTTCGAAGCGGGCTGGGGTGGTGTTGTCTGGAAAACATTGGGCGAAGAAGGTCCGCCGGTTGTCAATGTATCGTCGCGTTATGGTGCCGTTCATTATAATGGTACAAAAATCGCTGGATTTAATAATATTGAACTGATTACCGACCGTCCGCTGGATGTAAATTTGCGCGAGATTGAACGTGTGAAGCGTAACTGGCCGGACCGCGCCATTATTGTATCCTTGATGGTGCCGTGTGAAGAACATCGGTGGGAAGCCATTCTGAAGCGCGTGGAAACAACGGGCTGTGACGGGGTGGAGCTGAACTTCGGTTGCCCGCACGGCATGTCTGAACGCGGTATGGGCTCCGCCGTCGGGCAGGTGCCGGAATATATCGGCAATGTCACCATGTGGTGCAAAAAACATACGCAGATGCCGGTGTTTGTGAAGCTGACCCCCAACATCACGAATATTCTTCATCCGGCGCGTGCGGCGGTGACGAATGGTGCAAATGCTGTGTCGTTGATTAATACGATTAACTCTATCACGTCCGTTAATCTCGACATCATGTCGCCTGAGCCGGTTGTCAATGGTGTGGGCGCGCATGGCGGCTATTGCGGTCCGGCGGTGAAGCCGATTGCATTATGCATGGTCGGTGAAATTGCGCGTGACCCAGAATGCCGCAACATCCCGATTTCCGGTATAGGCGGCATTTCCAACTGGCGAGATGCGGCGGAATTTATTTCATTGGGCGCCGGGTCGGTGCAGGTTTGTACGGCCGCCATGCATCACGGTTTTAATATCGTGCATGATATGATTGACGGATTGTCCAACTGGATGGATGAAAAAGGCTATAAAACGCTGGAAGATTTTCGAGGGTTGGCCGTGAAGAACTACAAAAATTGGCAAGAGCTTGACATGAATTATGATGTCAAAGCCTTCATTGACCAGGATGCGTGTATTCAATGCGGTAAATGCTATATCGCCTGCGAAGACACATCGCACCAGGCGATTAGTGCCAGCAAAATTGACGGCTTCCGCAAATATACCGTGATGGACGAAGAATGCGTGGGCTGTAATTTATGCATGCATGTCTGCCCCGTGGAAAACTGCATCACCATGGTGCCGGTCAATAACGGCAAGCCCTATATGACCTGGCCCCAAGACCCGCGCAATCCGGCGAATATGGTGAAGAAGAAAGCTTAAGAAAACTTACGGCAGGTTAAATATAATTATTTCTGACTGATCCAAAGATTTTATAAAAATTTCATTTTCTTCTTCGATAGCCAGACCATCGCCGGCCACAACATTTTCGCCATTAATCACGGCCATACCACGCGCCATCTGGACCCAGTAGCGGCGGCCGGGTTTTGTTGCCCATGTTATTTCTGTATCCTTGTCGAAACGTCCGGCCAGCATCGAGGCATCCTGATGAATGAGAAGTGAGTCATGGGCACCATCGGCGGAAATAACCACACGAAATTGATTTCTCAAATCTGAATCAGCAAAGCTTTTCTGCTGATAGCTGGGGTTGATATTCTTCTCATTTGGCACTATCCAGATTTGCAGAAAATGTACGTTATCGGTTTTTGAATAATTAAACTCGCTATGCTGAACGCCTGCTCCCGCACTCATCAGCTGGATATCGCCAGGGCGAATGACCGAGCCATTGCCCATACTGTCCTTATGCGCCAGCTCCCCTTCCAAAACATAGGAAATAATCTCCATATTATTATGTGAGTGTGTTTCAAAACCAGCACCAGGTGCCACATAGTCTTCATTGATAACGCGCAGCGGCCCATAGCCCCTATGATTGGGGTCATAATAATGGCCGAAGGAAAAACTGTGCTGGCTTTTCAACCAACCGGCATCTGTGGGTCCACGCTCATCTCTGCTTCTTTTCGTTAACATAATTAAATTTCCTTTCTGATATTAATTGATATGTATCTCGCTTCGATTTTTTAAATAGCTTGTTTTGAAAAACCGGATTTTAATATATATCCCTTATGCCCCTATAGGAAAATTATAACCAAGCATTTAAGAACGAAGGATAAATCATGAACGCATCGCTTAAACATTATATAGCCAGCGTCCCCGACTTTCCCAAGCCGGGTGTCGTGTTTCGCGATATATCGCCTTTGCTGGCGGAAAAATTCCCGGAAACGATTACCGCATTCGCCAATCTTTTTAGCGCGGATGATCTGGCGCAGATTGACGGCTTTGTCGGGGTGGATTCCCGCGGCTTTATATTTGCCGCCGCGCTGGCGGTTGCATGTGGTAAAAACTTTATTATGCCGCGCAAAGCTGGCAAACTGCCCGCGCCCTATGCCGAAACGGAATATGATCTGGAATATGGCACAGCCAAGCTGCAACTGCGCCATGGCACGGGTAATGTCATTATCATCGATGACGTGCTGGCTACCGGCGGCACATTGCGCGCGGCCGCCTCCCTTTGTGTGGAAGCGGGTTATACGGTGAAAGGCTTTGCCGTTTTGATTGACCTGAAGTTCCTGAATGACTTTAGCTGGAACGGATTACCATGCCGATCCTTGATTACTTACGACGCGCCTTAATAGTGAGGCGGTTTGGTAATGGGCGTATCTGTGCCCATATCATCAATTTTTGATAAGGTTTCTTCCAGCTTACCCTGCAAGCGCTCGATCACTTTCCATTGTGTCATTATAATTTCGCTTAGATCCTGGATCTGGCGATCATGATGGGCCAGCGTCGTTTCAATATTTATGATTTTATTGTCTGTCATTTTAATCCACACCGTTACCAGTTAATGGGCGGAAGCCCGTGTTTTATAAGGTAGTCATTGGCTTTTCTGAAATGCCCGCATCCTAAAAACCCACGATGGGCGGATAAGGGCGACGGGTGCGGCGCCTCTAGCACCAGATGTTTCTTACGGTCGATAAACGCGCCCTTTTTCTGCGCATATGAACCCCACAACATAAAGACAACTGGTTCGTGCTTGTCATTCACAGCGCGGATAATGGCATCGGTAAAATTCTCCCAGCCTTTATTCTGGTGCGATCCGGCCGCCCCCTGTTCCACCGTCAATGTGGCGTTCAGAAGTAGAACGCCCTGCTCCGCCCAGCCCGTTAAATCACCGTCCGTGCGCGATTTTGGCCCAAACTCCGCATCGAGCTCCTTGTAAATATTGCGCAGACTCGGTGGAATCGCCATGTTTTGCCGTACGGAAAACGCCAATCCATGGGCCTGCCCTTCACCGTGATAGGGGTCCTGCCCCAGAATTACGACGCGCACATTGTGAAAGGGCGTTGTATTAAGCGCCGCAAAAATTTCTGCCGCCGCAGGGTATATAATACGTCCTGCCGCGTGTTGCTCTCGCAGGAAGCTCTGGAGGCTGGCCATATAAGGGGATTCGAATTCCCCGGCCAGAAGAGACTTCCAGCTTTTATCCAGCTTGATTTCCGATAGTGACACCGCCAGCGGCATGGTACGAAGCCTTTATAAAAATATATGAATGATCCTGATCGCGGCTTATTGTGCCGTGTTTTTTAAAAAGAACTCAAGGCATAGTTAGCGTCTTTATAATTATGAAAAAATAAACACTCTGGCTTTTGTCATTGCAATGTAAGGCCAATTCGCTATATTTTATAATGTAAGTAGCGGGCCGGGCCCCTCTGACGATAAACATGTCATTGTTCGTTTATCGTGATGTCGGACCGCATCGGGAATTTTTCCGGTGTTGGTTCACATTATTAAAAAACCCGACACACAAAAACCTCCCGATCAAGCTGTAACATACATATCGCGGAGCATACCAATGGACTTCATGCTGGAATTTTTAAACGCCCCTTTTCTTGGCAAGGAGACATGGGTATGGCTGTTTTTTATCGGTATTGTGATTGCGCTTCTCATCCTCGATCTGGGCGTTCTGCACAAGGACAATCATATCATAAGCACAAAAGAAAGCTTGTGGATGAGTGCGGGCTATATCTGCATCGCGCTTTTATTCGGCGGCTGGGTCTGGTGGCAAATGGGGGCCGAGCCCGGGATGAATTATATAACGGGTTTCTTTATTGAGAAATCTCTGGCGCTAGACAATATATTTGTCATTTCCCTTATCTTTTCTTATTTTGCCATTCCCCGCCTTTACCAACACCGCGTTCTATTCTGGGGGATCCTCGGTGTTATTGTCCTGCGCGGTGTGATGATTGGTATGGGAACGGCGCTCGTCAACCAGTTTAGCTGGGTGCTTTATATATTTGGCGCTTTCCTGATACTGACCGGGATAAAGATGTTGTTTTCCACGGCACATGAAAGCATCCAGGGCGACAACAAGCTGATTAAATTCCTGCGCCGCCATATGAGGGTAACGGATGAACTCCATGGGCAAAGCTTTTTTGTCAAGCAGATCGATCCCAAAACAGGCCAGATGGCACGATATGCGACACCGTTATTTCTGGCACTTCTTGTGATCGAATTCGTTGATATTATTTTCGCGGTTGATTCTGTACCGGCGATTTTTGCCATTACGACAGATCCTTATATCGTTTATACCAGCAATATCTTCGCCATCCTTGGCCTGCGGGCTTTATATTTCGCGCTGGCTGCTATGATGCACCGGTTTGTGTATCTTAAATATGCCCTCTCGGCCGTTCTGATCTTTATCGGGGGTAAGATTTTCTGGAATCACATCGTCGGCAAAATGGACCCGGCCATATCACTAACTGTAACCATCGGCATTCTGGCCTGCGGCATAATTTTCTCCCTGCTTAAAACCCGCAAGGATGATGTTGCGCCCAGATCAGAATCACAGGGAGAATAAACACGCGATAAATACAGAAGGCTGGCCGCTCAACACAGCAGATCCAGAGAGATCCATAATTCTGATTACTTTTAAACTGTAAAAATTATACTGCTCTGCGCCACGGGTTTTTGGTAAAAGCATCGGACATTTTCTCCAGAGCTTCTATCCTGTTTCGCGTTTTCGGGTGGGTGGAGAATAAATTATCAACACGATGGGCATGAAGCGGATTGATAATAAACATATGCGCGGTTGCCGGATTGGCTTCCGCGACATGATTGTCAATCCGGCTGGCAGATTGCTCAAGCTTTTGAAGAGCACCCGCCAGAGCGAGTGGATCGCCGCAGATTTCCGCGCCCGTTTTATCGGCACTGTATTCCCGGGTCCGCGAAATGGCCATTTGAACCAGCATAGCCGCCATCGGTGCCAAAAACATCACCAGCAAGGCAATAATAGGGTTTAGGCCCTGCCGCTCCCCATTTTGTGAACCACCACCAAAAAACATCGCAAAGTTTGCCAGCATGGAGATTGCTCCGGCAATTGTGGCCGTAATCGTCATTATCAGTGTATCGCGATTTTTAATGTGCGCTAGCTCATGCGCCACTACGCCTGCCAGTTCGCGTGTGCTCAAAATATCCATCAACCCTGTGTTGACCGCAACGGCCGCATTTTGAGGATTGCGCCCTGTAGCAAATGCATTGGGCTGCGGACTATCAATAATATAAACGCGCGGCATCGGAAGCCCGGCTCTTTGCGCCAGATCAAACGTCATGTTGTACAAATCGCCACTTTTTACAGGCTGCGCCCCATACATTTTTAAAACAATTTTATCCGAGAACCAGTATGAACCGATATTCATAATAGACGCAAAAACAAGGGCAATCATCATACCCTGCTGCCCGCCCAGCATCATGCCTATCCAGCCGAACAGAGCCGTTAATCCTGCAAGCAATATAAAAGTTTTGATTATGTTCATTTTTTACTCCTTAAGTGCCTACCTTCCTTTTTGTAGTCAGTAATAATATAGTTATGCCCGCCACCGCCGACAAGAAGGAGCCAGACAGAACGCCCAAACGGACAGGCGTGGCCATTTCAACATCAGTAAAGGCAAGTGTGCCTATGAACAGGCTCATGGTAAATCCAATCCCGGTCAGCAGGGCCATGCCGTAATATTGGGGCCACGAGACACCCTGCGGTAAACGGCAAATCTTTAAGGTGCACGCCAGCCATGTCAGTGCCATAACCCCTATTTGTTTGCCAAGAAAAAGTCCCAGCATGATGCCGAGTGTGACGGGCTGCAGGAATGTTTCCATCGTAATTCCCGCAAACGATACGCCCGCATTGGCAAAGGCAAAGATAGGGATCACCCCCAAAGCCACCCAGGGATGCAAGGCATGCTCCATAACTTTGAGAGGCGCCTTGCCATCTTCATTCTTCGCTTTCAACGGAATGAGAAGGCCAAGCGCGACCCCGGCCAGCGTCGCATGCACACCGGACTTAAGGACACAAGCCCAAATGAAAAGACCAATAACAATATAAGGACCAAGATTGGTTACCTTTCGCCAGTTCATGAACCCGGCAATAGTCAGGCCTATTCCGGCCAGCAACAATGACTGGATGGAGATTTCCGCCGTATAAAACAAAGCAATAATAATAATCGCCACCAGATCATCTATGATGGCGATAGCGACAAGACAAACTTTGAGGGGCGTGGGAACCCGCTCACCGAGTATCATCATGACACCAAGGGCAAAGGCGATATCCGTTGCTGCCGGAATGGCCCAGCCATTAATGGCAACGGCATTATTCCAGTTAAGATAGGCATAGATAAGCGCAGGAACCGCAAGCCCGCCAAGGGCAGCAACAGCGGGAAGAATCGCCTTCTCACGAGAAGATAAATGCCCCTCGATTAATTCCCTTTTGATTTCCAGCCCTATCAAAAGAAAGAAAATGGCCATCAAGCCATCATTGATCCAGAGCAATAACGGCTTATCAATGATAAATGTGCCCGCCTGAAATACAACAGGTATATTTTTAAAACCTGCGTAAAGATCCTGCAGGGGCGTATTGGCAAAAATCAAGGCCGCCATTGCTGATAAGCACAGTAAAATACCTGGTGCCGTCTTTGCGTGCAGCACACGGGATATTATATGCATAATTTATGCTCCACCCCCTGTATAAAGCCATGCCGTATAGCCGCAATAAGCCAGCAGCATGGCCATGCCCGAGACCCGCCCGATGGTGAGGCCCCGTAATAGATAGATCGACAAAAAGACAGCCACGCCCAACATAATCCAGACATCATACGATGCAATCTGCATCCCAATCGGTATTGGCGAAATCATGGCCGTTATGCCGAGGATCGCCAGAATATTGAAGATATTGCTTCCGACGATATTGCCAATAATCACATCACTATGCTTTTTCAGCGCGGCGACAACGGATGTTGCAAGCTCTGGCAAGGACGTGCCCACGGCTACGATCGTAAGGCCGATGACAGCTTCGGAAATTCCAAAACCTCTGGCAATTGATACTGCACCCTCGACCAGAATATAAGCACCCCCAATAAGCAGACCCAATCCCGCCAATGCAAAAACCCAGGCTTTTGGTGGGCTTAGATGTGGCTCACCTTCTATATCCTCTTCAATATGCTGAACTGTCTCGGCACCGTTCTTTTTATCCTGATTATACGAATAAAGAATATAGCCAATCAGAGCGATGAACATAAAAATTCCCGCGACCAAGCTAATCATACCGGTTAATGCCAGGCCGCACAGAGCAAGGCTTGCGCCCAGCATCACGAATGTGTCGCGTTTGACGGCGGCCCCCGCAATAAATATGGGGCATAGAATAGCCGCAACACCGATAATCAGCAGGATATTGGCGATATTGCTACCGACCACATTTCCGATGGCAATATCGGAGGCACCCTTGAGTGCAGCACCCACCGAAACCGTCATTTCCGGCATTGATGTGCCAAAACCGACAACAACGGCACTTACAAGTAGTTTTGACAGGCCAAAATTGCGCGCGAGCGAAACGGCACCCTTAATCAAGCCCTCCCCACCAAAAAACAGCAGTACCAGTCCGCCTAGTATCATCAGAATATCAATCATAAATCACAACCTTATCATTTAAAAATTAAAGCACACGCTCTGCCGAGAGAAGCAGAGCGTGCTGTAGTAAAAAGAGTTAAAAATCAAACAGATCCATAATCCGTGACATTTTACCTTCTTTTTTATAATGTTTACCCGAGCCATAATAGCCTTTTTTCTGATAACGACGGTTATCATCATCGTCATAATCGTCATCATCATAATGGCTTTGGTTTTTTAGGGGCTTAAAGTTAGATTGCTCTGCCGCCACCTCCTCTTGCAGCAAGTGAATGATTTTTTCCAGCTCGCCTTTATCAAGCCAGATGCCGCCCGAACTGGGGCAGACATCAATCTCAATGCCGTAGCGATGGATTTGTCGCATCGGTGATCCGTCAATCGGTGATGTTAATAGGGGCATTGTATGTTTCCTTTCGTTTTGTATTCAGGTCTAATTCTTCCATTTAATCTGAAATTCAATTTCCTCTTCGCCGTCATCGCGTTCATGCTCAATATTGAACACGGCATGTTTGGGAACATAAATACGCTCTCCGGCAATCTGGATATCAAACCGCTCACCTTGCTCAAGACAATCGGCAAGCCGCCGCAGTTTTTCAACGAACTGTGTCATCGAATATGTCTTTTCAATATCACGTGTCTTTGACTTTTTAGTACTCATCTTTAGCGCCCCTCCCAATGAATTTTTGTTCTTGCGTTATTGCTTCTGATTAGGGCCGGTTGCATACGGGCGGCACCACGAGACATCTCGCCTTGCCGGGACATCTCCCGCAATCTGTCTTTGATGGCAAGCCTTAGCTTTTTAAGCTTAAGCAGGCGCATCCAGTCCGGCAAACGACGGGTCTGCTCCTTCTCAATTTCCTGCTGAATCTGTGCGGATTTAAACAATAACGATTTAAAATGCTGAACTGACATAATATGCTCCTTTCGTACAAGTTACAGCTTGATCGGGAGATTGCAGGTGTCAGTTTTTTTAAATTAAAGTTGAACCAACACCGGAAAATTTATTCCCGATGCGGTCCGACATCACGATAAACAATAGATACGAGTTTGTATATCGCCAGAGGGGCCCGGCCCGCTAATAATTACAGGATATAATAGTCTGATTTATATTTTCAATGGAAATTGCACAGCTATTTAAAAAACAAATACAAAATATTTATATATTATTTTTTCTCATAGAGACTATTTTGTTCCAGAGATTTTATAATATGCGTAGCCAGAACTTTTCCAGCAGGGGAAAGCTGATCTCTTTTAAAAAGGGCTATTTCGGAATCGGCCAGATGCGGTAGCTTCACAGACCCTCTCAACGCGACAAGCCCTTCCGGCACCATATTCGCCGGCAAGACAGTTACGCCTAATCCCGCTTTGACAGCAGCAATGGTTCCGGCGAGGCTCGGGCTGGTATAGGCTATTTGCCAGGGCTTTTTAATACGGTCCAATGCTCCCAGGGCACGCGCGCGGTAAATGCAGGGTTGCGGCGATAAAACCAGGGGAATAGGATTTTTAATCTGATAATGATCCGCCGCCGCCCATATTAAAGGTTCCCGCCAGACTTTTGTCCCCCCCTTCACACTCTCCGGGTCTCGTTTAACAAGGACAATATCTAGATTTCCTTTATGAAACGATTGCATAAGCTTCAGTGTTAAATCACATGTTACATGAAGCTGAACATGGGGATGATGCTTGGAAAAACTAGCGAGAATATCTGGCAGGTAATGCGTGGCGAAATCTTCGGGCACACCAAAAGTAATCTCTCCGTGCACCTCCGGCTCATTGAGGCGACTATATGCCTCCCACTGCAGTTCAATCATCCGGCGCGCATAGCCCAGAAAAACTTCTCCCTGATCGGTCAGGGCAATATCGCGATTGCTGCGATCAAAAAGCTGGCACTTTAAACCTTCTTCTAGCTTTTTAATCTGTAAACTCACCGCTGATTGGCTTCTACCGACGATATCGGCGGCACGGCTGAAACTTCCCGTTTCCGCAATGGCCACAAAGCTTTTTAAAAGGAGTGTGTCAACATTAAAGGGCATATCCCGCCTCATATTATTTAATAAACTCATCAATATCATTAAAACTATCAATTTTAAGTATAAAAGAAAAGGCTGTAATGAACGAGAGCACAATTATTTAAGGGGACTCTCATGGACTTTATTGCGCTTATTGAACAAAATCTTTTGACCCCCCCCCTTCTTTTCTTTGCACTCGGCATTCTTGCCGGCATTATAAAGTCTGATCTGGAGGTTCCGGAGAGTATCAGCCGGTATTTGTCTATTTATCTAATGATGGCGATCGGGTTTAAGGGCGGCGTTGCCATTGCCAATACGCCGGACTTAAGCAATGAAGTGATTTATACCGCACTAGCCGGAATCGGTATCGGTTTTTTGCAGCCCTTTTTAGGATATGCGCTTTTAAAATGGACAACGCGGATTGATAGCGCCACCGCCGCGGCGGTTGCTGCCCATTATGGCTCAATAAGCATGGTGACCTTTGCCACCGCCGCCGCCTTTCTTGATGCCAATACGATCATTTATGCGGGGTATATTGTTGCGGTTCTGGCTTTAATGGAAGCCCCTGCAATTATGTCTGGCCTGTTTATTGCGCGGCGCGCAGCACCGGAAATTCCGGCACATGAAGCGGAAAAGCACAAGCTCATGCGGGAGATTTTTACGAATGGTGCGATATTATTATTGCTTGGCGCCTTTATGATCGGCTGGCTGACAGGGCAGCCCGGTATGGATAAGGTTTCAGGATTTTTAAGTGACCCCTTTCAGGGTGTTCTGTGCCTGTTCCTCCTTGATATGGGGCTTCTGGTTGCACGCAATCTGCAGCACCTCAAATCTTTCACCTGGCCGCTTGTAGCGTTCGGCATTTACATGCCCCTCATCGGTGCGGCTATCGGAATTGGCGCCAGTGCTCTGATAGGTTTGGATGAGGGAACAAGCCTGCTATTTACAGTACTATGTGCCAGCGCTTCCTATATCGCGGTTCCCGCGGCCATGCGTCTTGCACTACCTGAAGCTAAAGCGGCGATCTATGTGCCCATGTCATTAGCAATAACATTCCCGTTCAACATTGTAGTCGGTATACCATTATATTATGCGGCGATTACAGCACTATAAAATTAAAAGCCCCTATGCTCTCTGCAACTCTGCGGTTAAAACGCATATCCCGCGCGGAGGATACCGGCATGCGCCGTGTAATCTTGCCTGATCTCAAAATCATAGCCCGCGGACAGGGTCCAGTTGCTGGTGGCCTGATATTGCAGTCCTGCGCCGATGGTTGCGGTGCCACGGGCGGGGTCGGCACCCTGCGTGTTGAAGGATGCACCGCCGCCGGTGAAGTTGGAGGTGCTCTGGATCGTGTCACCGATGATGTCGTAGCGGTAGCCAGCATGCAGTGAGGGTGACAATACCGAGCCGTCGGTTTGGTTTATATCCCATTTCGATTGGATGCCAAGGCCGAGTTCCAAGGATTCGATTGTGTCAGTTTCGACGGTGAGGTTGGCACCGCCCGCGCCTGTCTCCGTGTAGGAGTCAGGGGACAGGTGCGTGTAGGTCGCACCGATGGTTGGTGTGATCGTGGGCGCACCAGCGGGCTTGATCAGGAAGTCCTTACCGGTTTCGATATGGGCGGTGTATTGATCGGCGCTGTAATCACCGGTCGCGGTCAGGCCGGCGATACCGCCGACATCACGGCGGACTGACTGGATATCGTTATAGCCGTAAGACGCGGAACCACTGATGAAGTAATCCTGCGGCAGGTTGTAATCACCATAGAGGCCGATCTGGTAGGAGTTGATATCGGTTCTGGTGCTGTTCGCGTCCTTGGATTTAATCGCGCTGTTGCCGTAGCTGACGGCAAGGCCGATGGTGGCGTTATCGAACAGATGATCGGTGTCGATACCACCGACAAAGCCGTAGGTGTTGGCACTATAGCCTGCGATATTATCACGCTCGTCCTGTGAGGCATGCTGGCCGAAGACCTGGCCCCAGATGGCGAGGCTGTCGGTTAAATGGCCGCTGCTGATACCGGAGCCTGCACGCAGGTCGGACAGGCGGGCACTGATCATGTCAACACTTTGATGCGCGATGGCGCTGGTCGCATCCGACACGGCGGTGTCGATTGTCGGTGTCACGGATTCGAGAATATCATTGACGGCCTCTTGTGTAGGGGCATTGTTCAGGTTGGCGATAATCTGCTGCAGCTGCGGGTCCGGTGTGCCGCCGAGGCTGTCAATGACAACGGCAACAGACTCGTTGTTCGGTGTTGTTGCGGCTTGTTCAGATGTGCTGACCTGCATCGCTTCGACGAACAGGTCGGTATTATCCGTCGCGGTCGCGGCAGCTGTACCATCAAACATCCGGAAGTCCCACAGGAAGCTGTTATCGGTTACGAGTGTCTTAGTCGCACCGGGGCCGCCGATGATCGCGTCATCACCGTTGATGATGCGGATCTCATCACCATTGGCGAGGGTAGCGGATGCGGCAGAGATGGTAATGGTGGCATTGGTCAGGTCTGCAGCACCATCAGTGATGATGAGGGAGCCATAATGTGCGGTATCAACAATCTCAAACGCCAGCGTGCCGTTAATCACGGCATCATTGTAGCTGGTGAAGGTGTCGCCGGAGGATATCGTCAGGCTGCGTGTGCTGTTCACGGTTAATGAGGAGACGTCGAAGTTGCCCTCGGTGGTGAAGGTGCCGTTAACGATAACATCGGAGCCGGAGATGGGGGTGGCATCGATAACATTGCCAATGATGCGGCCGCCGCTCAGCGTGATGCTATCGATCGTGCTTGTACCGTCAAGCTCTATCGCTGTCCCGCTATTGCCAATAATAGTGCCGCTGTTAGTAAGGCCGCCAGTGAGTGAGGAATTATTTGCCAATGAAATACCATTAGCTCCTTTAAGTGTCCCCGTATTTATGAATCCACCTGATAAGACAGAATTACTGCTTCTGATAGCCAAACCTTGTGCATCAATTATGCCGCTGTTTATAAAGCCACCCATTAAGGTTGAAGAGTTTTGATTTATGCCCGCCTGATTAGCCAAAATTACACCGCTATTATTTATACCGCCGCTTATCGTGCTGGCTACCAAACCTATTGCGTCTGCACTACTGCCCGCGGTACCCGCCGAAATCAAACCGCTGTTAATGAGACCACCGGTCAGTGCGCTTGTATTAAACAAAGTAATGGCAGTGCCTATGCTTCGAATCGTGCCATAATTTGTTATTATATCAGCAGATACATTGTTAAGTGAAATAGCGGTACCTGTTGTAATAAGCGATCCCGCATTCGTTACATCCACCGCATCATCATCTATAAGAATTAGCCGGTCTGTCTCCGCACTATTAATCACAATCGGGTTAACCCGCACGACCTGCAGATACAGATCAGAATTGCCCGTATTCGCAACCGCGCCGATACCGTCAACCAGCAAGAAGTTCCAGTAGGCTGAGTTATCCGTCACAGTGGTCGGCGTAGAACCGGGGCCACCGACAAGCGCGATTGATCCATTCACCACAAGAAGCTCGGCACCGTTCGTAAAGACCGCGCCATTATCCACAATGACGCTAAAGCTGGCATTGGTCAGGTTGGCGGCACCATTGGTCACAATCAGCGACCCAAAATCTGCATCCCCCGCCACGTTAAACGCCAATGTACCATTAATTGTTGCTGCGCTATCCAATGTAAAGCTGTCGCCGTTGGACAGCGTCAATGTCTTCGTTGTATCAAGTGTCAAAGACGACACGCTGAAATCACCCTCGGTCGTGAAATCGTCGGTGATCGTCGTGACGGAGTTCCCCACCCCCGCATTGTCATCAATCACATTGCCGATGATACGGCCACCATTGAGCGTAAGGCTCGGGGCTGTGGATGACCCGTCAATCGATATCCCGCCTGAAATCGTGCCGCTGTTGGTCAGGCCACCATTTATAGAAGAGCTGCTCTGTAAATAAACTCCTAGGCTTGTGCCGCTGATCGTCCCGCTATTGGTCAATCCACCAGTGATTCTGCTATTATTAAGATAAATGCCGGCAATACCTTGGATTAAGCCGCTATTGGTCACGGCGCTTATCATTGAGGATGTTCGACCATTTATGCCATTTCCATTAATAGCAGAAATTGTCCCGCTATTGGTCAATCCACCAGCAATTGACGACAAGCTTCTCATATTGATACCTGTGTTGCCCTGAATTATACCGCTATTAGTCAAGCCGCCGCTGATGGTGCCATAGCTCAGAAAAATGCCGCGTAGGTCTCCCTCGATTGTACCGCTATTAATCAAGCCGCTAACAACATGAGCGTTGAGAAAAGCAAGACCATTATTGCTAACGTCGATCGTGCCGCTGTTGGTTAGACCGCCCGTGATACTTGAAATTGTTTGTAAAAAAATTCCTGTTTGCCCATTTACAATGTCGCTGTTGATGAGGCTGCCATTCAAGGTGGCTCCGTTTAATAAATAAATTCCAACATTATCTCCGCTAATCATGCCGCTGTTAACTAGGCTACCCGTCAGCCTGGTGTTGCCCTGCAGAGAAATCCCGTAGCTACCCCCATCAATGGTACCACTATTGGTGATCCCGCCCGCAAGGCTGGCGCTGCTCAGAAAAATCCCGGTGTTGCCACCAATAATGGTATGATTATTGGCCAAGCCGCCGCTGAGTATGCTGGCTTGCAAGACAAGTCCCACGCTGCCCCCGTCAATGGTGCCACTATTAGTCAGGCCGCCCGCCAGCGTGCTGTTATTGAGCTGAATTGCAACGGTGCCCCCATCGATGGTTCCACTATTGGTCAGGCCATCGCTTACAATAGTGTTGTTCTGCAGAGAAAATCCAGTGCTATTACTACTGATAGTCCCACTATTCGCCAAGCCACCCGTAAGACTACCGATTGTAAGAAATATCCCGAACAGGCCACCATCAATTGCTCCACCATTGGTAAGGCCGCCGGTTAGAAGGGCACCGGTCCGTATATAAATCCCGCTGTTGCCGCTGTCAATCGTACCGCTATTTGTGAGGCCACCGGTTAAGGTAGCGCCGTTGCTCAGAAGAATACCAGTGGTGCCGTCAATCGTGCCGCTATTGGTCAAGCCGTTATTGATGAGGGTACTATTCACCAAAGCAAGCCCCCCCATCGTCCCGCTATTGGTCAAGCCGCCATCGAGGAGCGCATTGGCCATATAAATGCCATTGCCAATGGTGCCACTATTGGTCAAGCCGCCCGTCAGGCTGGCATTATTCAGAGAAACCCCTCGGCTGCTGCCGCTAATTGTACCGCTGTTGATTAGGCCGCCCGTTAGGCGGGCATTGTTTAGATTAATGCCAATGTTATCCCCGCTGATCTCACCATTACTGGTTAAGCCGCCTGCGAGCGTGGCATTATTCGTCAGAGAAATACCATTACCACCTTCAATTATACCGCTATTGCGCAGTCCTCCACTAAGCAGGGAGTTATTCAAGTGGATACCATTGGTAGCTCCGTCAATCGTACCGTTATTAGTCAGGCCGCCAGTCAGGCTGGAGGTGAATAAAGAAATACCTGCCCCCGTGCTGTTTCCGACAATCGTGCCGTTGTTGGTCACGCCGTTAGTCAGGAGAGAATTGCTGATAAAGATACCGTAACCATTTCCTTCAATAATGCCACTATTGGTAACACCACCGGTCAGGCTAGCATTATTGTCTAAAAAAATTCCGTAGGGGCCGTAGCCACTAATCAGCCCACTATTGGTCAGACCGCCCAATAGTTTGCCGGCCACCTGAATGCCGGTAGCAGCCACAATTGTACCACTATTGGTCAGGCCGCCAGACAACGTACTGTTATTCAGCACTTGAATGCCACTCGTGCCAGCATTGATGGTACCGCTGTTGGTCAGGCCGCCAGACAAGGTGCTGTTGTTCAAATTAATTCCCACACTCGTGCCGGAAATAGTACCGGTATTGGTTAAACCTCCGGACAGAGTGCTATTCGTTAGAGTAATTTGGAATCCACCGCCATTCATGGTGCCATTATTAATAATGGCAACGGCCGTCTGGCCGGACAAAGCGAAAGCACTGCCTAATGTTCCCGTGGAAGCAAGCAAGAAGGTGCCATTCATGACCAGATCGCCATTGCTGACGCCAATGCCAATGCCAATAGTATTGCCACGGATTTCTAAAGTACCGGTGTTGTTAATAACCAAGTCGCCAAGATTGTTCAAGTTGATGGTAGAGTTACCCACGCGCACCAATGTGCCATCAACACTTAACGTCCCACGGCTGTTAATTGTATTGGTCCCTGAGAGTGTCATCGACCCACCCGCCGCGACATCAAAATCAGAAACGGTGAAATTACCTTCGGAGGCAAACGCCCCGTTGACAATCACGCGCGAAAATCCACCCGCAGGCGTGGCATCTGTCACCGCGCCGATAATCCGCCCGCCACTGATCGTGATCGGGGTTATGGCGTTTAGGCCGCTTAGTGAAATTGCCGTACCGCCCGTGCCCTGAATCGTGCCGCCAGTTGTATTGACGATAGAGGACATGGTGCCGCCCCCCTGCCTAATGCCCGTGTCGCTTGTGATAATGCCACTATTGGTTAGTCCACCGCTCAGAGTGCTGTTGTTTAGTGAAAATCCAATGGCACTGCTACCACCACTGATCGTGCCGGTATTGGTCAGGCCGCCGGTAAGGATAGCATTGTTGGCGAGAATAATTCCATCGCTGCCGCCGCCAATAATAGCACCGCTGTTCGTGAGGCCGCCGCTTAAAGTGCTGTTGTTAAGAGAAATTCCGTTACTAGAGCTTGCGATGGTGCCGCTATTGGTCAGCCCGCCTGTCAAGGTAGAGGCCTGCAGGGAAAGCACGGCTCCGCCAGAGCTCACCGTTGAACTCATCAGGCCGCTATTCGCAAAGCCGCCCGCCAGAAGGCTGTTATTCAGGACACGAACGGCTGTGTACTCTCTAATCTGACCACTATTTGTTACGCCACCAGTGATGGTCGAGTTGTTCATAACAATTCCAGCATCCATTCTGGCTACAATCGTGCCTGTATTGGTCAGACCGCCCGTCAGGATAATGTTGCGCAAAGAAATCCCAGTGGCACCCTCGATCATACCGCTATTGGTAAGGCCGTTACTCAGAGTAGCATTACTGAAATTAATGCCTGCACCGACGGAATTGATGATCATACCGCTATTTGTCAATCCGCCAGCCAGAGTACTGCCGTTACGCAGATTGATAGCTGCACTGCCGCCTATAATTGTTCCGCTATTGGCCAGACCGCCGGTCAGGGTGCTGTTGGACAGAAAGATCGCGGGGAAAGTACCCGCGTCAATTGTACCAGCATTGGTTATAGATGTCGCAATAACGCCGCCACTGCCGGAAATAGCCGCAGTTGCCGTTGTCGAAATTATGCCTGTGCCGGTAACGGTGACTTCATCACCGGTCTGCAGCGTAATTTGACCCGAAGGGCTGTTGCCGCTATCAATAATAACCGGGGCCGCGCGCGCGGGCATGGCCACAGACAGGCCGAGCATCGCCGCGCCAATAAGGGCAGTGGTGTTATAGAGCGCTGGCTTAAGGGGCAGGCGGAGCATTATGACATGTCCTTTTTGGAATACATCATATTATGATATAGGATTAATCCAGTTCGTGACAAGAAGGAATTGTCGGGGGAGAGCCTTATTTATAGGGGGTGCGGTACCGAGAGTCTATGCGCGCTAAAACTCAAAAAACGATCGGCAACAAGCTCTGCCGTGGTACTCAAGCGCGACGCATTAATGCGCAGATATCCTCTATACTTGGGATAACTATGGACTAGATGGCTGTGGGCGCAGTCAGTCCACAATATTGCTCACTAGCATGTATACAGAACCACACAACTCACGCCACTATACGACAAAAAAATCCAATCGATAAATCGGGCTTTTTATTTATCTCTCAAAAACTCTAAAACCCATACACCGCCCGTACAATCGCGGCATGGGCTGTATAATCTTGCCTGATCTCAAAATCATAGCCTGCGGATAACGTCCAGTTGTTCGTTGCCTTGTATTGAAGCCCAGTACCAATATTGGCGGTGCCTTGGGCGGGATCAGCGCCCTGCGTGTTGAAGGATGCGCCGGTGAAGTTTGATGTGCTCTGGATCGTGTCACCGATGATGTCGTAGCGGTAGCCGGCGTGGACAGATGGGCTTAGGATTGAGCCATTAGTTTGTTTTATGTCCCATTTTGATTGGATACCAAGGCCGAGCTCAAAAGACTCGATCGTGTCGGTCTCGACGCTGAGGCTGGCACCGCCGGCCCCTGTCTCGGTGTAGCTGTCAGGGGACAAATGGGTATAGGTCGCACCAATTGTCGGTGTAATCGTCGGAGCGTAGGCCTGTTTGATAGAGAAGTCTCTGCCCGCCTCAACATGGGCGGTGTATTGGTCAGCTTTGTAGTCTGCCGTTGCATTGAGGCCTGCGATCGCACCGACATCGTGACGTGTTGAGTTGATATCGTTATAGCCATAGGCGACAGAGCCACTGATAAAGTAGTTCTGCGGTAGATTGTAATCGCCGTACAGGCCTATCTGGTAGCTGTTGATATCGGTTCTGGTGCTGTTCGCGTCCTTGGATTTAATCGCGCTGTTGCCGTAGCTGACGGCAAGGCCGATTGTTGCATTGTCAAACAGATGATCGGTATCGATACCGCCGACAAAGCCGTAGGTGTTGGCATCGTATCCTGCGATATTATCACGTTCGTCCTGTGAGGCATGCTGGCCAAAGACCTGGCCCCAGATGGCGAGGCTGTCGGTTAAGTGACCGCTGCTGATACCGGAGCCCGCGCGCAGGTCGGACAGGCGGGCATTGATCATGTCAACACTTTGATGCGCGATGGCGCTGGTCGCGTCCGATACCGCGGTGTCGATTGTGGGGGTAGTGGATTCGAGGATGTCATTGACCGCCTGTTGCGTCGGGGCATTATTCACGTTGGCGATAATTTGCTGCAATGTCGGATCGTTGGTGGTCAGCGCGATATCCTGCAGAACCTGCCCGGCGGCTTCATTGTTCGGGGTGCTGGCGGCCTCTGTTGCGGTTGTGTCCTGCACCGCGCGGATAAACAAATCGGTATTGTTGGTGGCGGCTGTGGCGGCCGTGCCGTCAAAGGCCTCGAAGTTCCAAAGGTAGGAGTTGTCGGCAATCACCATCGGTGTCGCGCCGGGGCCGCCAATGATGGCGGTGTTGCCGTTGATTACGCGGATCTCATCCCCCGCCGCCAGGCCACTGCCGATCACGCCGACTGTCAAGGTGGCATTGGTCAGATCGGCGGTGCCGTTACTGACTACCAGCGACCCATAATGCGCCGTATCGGTGACGTTAAAGGTCAAGGTGCCGTTGATCACCGCGTTATCGTAGCTGGTGAAACTATCGCCGACATCAAGGGTCAGGCTTGTGCCATTATTGACGGTGAGGCTGCTAACGGAGAAATTACCCTCCGTGGTGAAGGCGCCATTGACCACGACATCAGAACCTGATGCAGGGGCCGCATCTATAACATTGCCAATGATCCGGCCGCCATTGAGGATCAGGGAATCGATTGTGCTCGTACCATCAATGGTCATACCCCCGATAATCGTACCGCTATTGGTCAGGCCGCCGGTGAGGCTGGCGTTGCTCCGCAGATAAATCCCGTAGCTGCCCCCGTCAATCGTACCGCTATTGGTCAGGCCACCACTCAGTGTGGTGGCATTGGCCAGATGAATCCCGTGGTTGCCCCCGTCAATAGTGCCACTATTGGTCAGGCCACCGGTCAGACTGGCGTTGTTCTGCAGATAAATCCCGGCGCTGCCCCCGCCTGTAATGGTGCCACTATTGGTGATCCCGCCCGCAAGGCTGGCGTTGCTGAACAGATAAATCCCGGCGCTGCCCCCGTCAATCGTGCCGCTATTGATCAGACCATTGGTCAGGATACTATTGCTCAGATAAATCGCGCGATTGCTCCCGCTGATCATACCGCTGTTGGTTAGGCCATTGCTTAAGGTGGCACCGACCTGCAGATAAATCCCGTAGGTGCCAGCAATCGTACCGCTGTTCGTCACGCCACCGCTGATGTTTGAGAGGCTAAGAAAAATCCCAGCACTGCCCCCGTCAATCGTACCGCTGTTCGTCACGCCACCGCTGATGTTTGAGAGGCTAAGAAAAATCCCATGACTGCCCCCGTCAATCGTACCGCTGTTCGTCACGCCACCGCTGATCGTCGCGAATGACAACAGATTAATCCCGAACACGCCCCCGTCAATCATCCCGCTGTTGGTCAGACCGCCGGTGAGACCAGCGCCCACCAGAAAAATCCCACGATTGCCCTCACTGATGGTGCCACTATTGATCAGACCATTGGTCAGGATACTATTGCTCAGATAAATCGCGCGATTGCTCCCGCTGATCATACCGCTGTTGGTTAGGCCTCCGGTGAGACTACCGTTCTGCAAATTAATCCCAGCACTGCCCCCGTCAATCGTGCCGCTATTGGTGATGCCGCCCGTAAGGGTGGCACCGCTCTGCAGATTAATCCCGTAGGTGCTCCCGTTAATCGTGCCGCTATTGGTAAGGCCATTGCTTAAGGTGGCACCGCCCTGCAGATAAATCCCGTAGGTGCCAGCAATCGTACCGCTATTAGTCAGTCCGCCGCCTAAGCTGGCATTGCCCAGAAAAATCCCCCTATAGCCCCCGTCAATTGTGCCGGCATTGGTGATGCCTCCTGTAATCGTGCTATTGTTCAGATACACAGCATAAGCGCTCGCAGATCCCGTCGCCAGAATTCTCCCTGAAGCTTGGTTGACAAGGCTGTCAAGGACACTTCCGCTCAGCAGATTAATCCCGTTGAAGTCTCCGTCAATTGTTCCGCTATTTGTCAGGCCGTTGGTGAGGCGGGCGCCGCTGCTCAGAAAAATCCCAATGCTGCCCCCGTCAATATTACCGCTATTCGTCAGGCCGCCGGTGAGGCTTGCGCCATTGCTCAGAAAAACCCCGTAACCGCCGCCTATCGTCCCGGCATTGGTGATGGAGGTAGCGATGACACCGCCCGGGCCAAGGATACCGGTTCCCCCGGCACTGATGACACCAGTGCCTGTAATAGTGACGGTATCAGCATTTTGCAAGGTCACCTGGCCAGAGGCACCGTTGATAATAACGGGTGCGGCCTGTGTTTTCAGGGGTGCGCATATACCAAAAGTTGCCACGCCGATCAAAGCGGTGGTGGTATAGAGGGTGGTTTTCCAGTGCGGGCGGTAGGGCATGGTAAGGGGCCCTTGATTATTGCTTTTTTATCATACAGGCAGGTTTCGCATTTGCAACAGCAAATCAAGCCTTTATACCATTTTCCTGGGGGGGGGGGGGTAAATATCTGATTTACCTGTGCTTTATTGGCGTTGCGGGTGTGGCCCTGTTTCAGAAAAGATTTTCTTCTGTGAAACAGGGGCCCTGATTTGTTTTATCCGACACACGGCAAATTTGGCTTTAGAGAAAATGCGGAGATTTTGCCTGAAATCGCCTGTTCTCTGCGCGTGGCGGAAATGAAGTCAAAAAAATTCCCGCAGGACTGCGGGCTTTGTGGGCAATTTTCTCTAATGTGTGTCAAAAGGGTGACTAGATGGCTGTGGGCGCAGTCATTGGGCACGTTTTCTCAGATAAATCGTTATTCAAAGAAATATCTTAGCCAATGCATAGTAAAGCTGGATCCTGAACGAGTGAAAGGTGGCACAAAAGTATGGCGCGAACCATTAATCTGGGCAGCAGCAGACCATTACCAGATGAAGACGCCCGTTCAGCTCGCACTGTCCCCTCAGCCATGTATTTAACAGGCCCGTGCGCTTGCTGCCCTTGACCGCGCTCGTAAGCCTTGGAATATCACATACAAAAGCCCAAGCCTTGCGGGAGCTATCGCTACTGTCCGAGCCGGATTGGGAATCAACGTTCTGCCCGCCAACATGGTGCCGCATGGCTTGAGTATCGTACGGGGAACGACAAAGCTGCCCCACCTTGCCGATTCGAAAATCGCCCTGATGAAAAAAGACAAACTCTCCAAGGCTGGCAGGGTTCTGGCCGATCACATCATGTCCTCTCTTGGGCAAAGCGTATGAATGAGAAAAACTTATAGGTAAAGCCCATAGATTGATTAAAACAATAGTGTCGCATTTCACTTGAAACATCCTGACAAGGCAATATATCCTAAGAGTATGAAGCGGGCCGGGCCCCTCTGGCGATAGAATAGCTTATCTCTATCGCGATGTCGGACCGCATCGGGAATTTCCCGGTGTTGGTTCTATATTCTCTTTTCCAACTGACACCAGAATTCTCGAAAACGTCCTAACGTTAAGGAGGAATGCATGTCAGTTAGGCTCTTTAAATCACTTTTGTACAAATCCACGCAAATTCAGCAGCAGATCGAGCAGGAGCATCAAAGCCCCTGGCCTGATCGCTTACGGCTGCTCAAGCTGAAGAAAATCCGGCTATCCATCAAGGATCGCCTGCAACGCATGCTTGAAACGCATCAGATGGCCATACGCGGATCAACGCTGGAACTACAGCCCATCCGTATCAAAAACCGCTAGATCAAAAGGATACATAAGATGAGTTTTGTTAAAATGAAAAAGCGCGACATCGAAAAAACCTATCCGACAAGTCAGTTTATAGAAAAACTACGCAGGCTTGCGGATTGTCTTGAGAAAGGAGAGCGATTTGATATCCAGATCGCAGGTGAGCGCATTTACGTTCCCTCTCACGCCGTTTTCAACATAGAACATGAACGTGACGCCGAGCAGGAAGAGATCGAATTTCAGATCACCTGGAAACGTGAAGCTTGAACCAATAAAATTAAAGAAAGGAAACAAAATGCCACTATTAACATCACCAATTGATGGCTCGCCCATGAAGCAGATTCACCGTTTTGGGATCGAGATCGATGTATGCCCTACTTCAGGGGGCATCTGGCTCGATAAAGGCGAGCTAGAGAAACTTATGATTATCTTGAAAGAAGAATCAGGTAACGACCAACCTTATTCCTCTAACCAGAGAGAAGATATACGCCATTCTCAGCCTCGCCATAGTGATTATGATGACGACGATGATGATGACCGTCATGGCCGTAGTAACTACGACCGTGGCAATAAGAAAAAAGGCAAGATGTCTAGAATGATGGATATTTTTGATTTCTAGAAAACCTCGCTCAGGCGCTTTTCCAAAAAGGGGAGGCGCCAAAAGCGCAATCACTATAAATAATTTAAGGATTAATCATGTTTGAGTTTATGCTGAATTTTCTGCAAGCCGATTTTCTTGGAAAAGAAGCGTGGGTTTGGTTTCTTTTTGTTGGGATCGTTATCACACTGCTTGTTCTTGATCTTGGCGTTCTTCATAAAGACAATCATGAGATAGGCGTCAAAGAAAGCCTCTGGATGAGTGCAGGGTACATCACCATCGCTCTTTTGTTCGGAGGATGGATCTGGTGGGAAATGGGACCAGAGTCTGGTATTAACTATATGACCGGATTCTTTGTTGAGAAAACACTGGCTCTCGACAACATCTTTGTTATTTCTCTGATATTCGCTTACTTTGCGGTTCCAAAGCTTTACCAGCATCGCGTTTTGTTCTGGGGTATTCTTGGCGTTATCGTATTGCGCGGAATTATGATTGGGCTTGGGGCATCTCTTGTTAGCCAATTCAGTTGGATTCTTTATATCTTCGGCGCTTTCCTCGTCCTCACGGGCATTAAAATGCTCTTCGCCAGCGGTGATGAGAAGGACATGGGCGAGAATAAGCTCATTAAATTCTTACGCTCAAGGATGCGTGTCACAGAAGAGTTTCATGGACAGCGTTTCTTTGTTAAACAGACCGATCCTAAAACAGGGAAGCTGGCGCAATTTGCAACACCCTTGTTTCTTGCTTTGATTATGGTTGAATTCGTTGATCTTGTCTTTGCAGTGGATTCTATTCCGGCCATTTTTGCGATCACTACTGATCCCTATATAGTGTATACGAGTAATATCTTCGCCATCTTGGGCTTGCGAGCGCTCTATTTCGCCTTGGCCGCCATGATGCACCGCTTTGTATACCTAAAATATGCTCTTTCTGCTGTTCTGATCTTCATTGGTGGGAAGATATTCTGGAGCCATCTGATTGGTAAAGTCGATCCCGCAATTTCCTTATCTGTTACGATTGGAATATTAGCGGCAGGGATTATCGTCTCGCTCGTAAAAACTCGTAACGACCAGGTTACCCCTGAAAGTAGGACATAGGGATGTTGCTATGAATATTCTCAAAACAGCTATTCTTCTTGCTGGCATGACGGCCCTGTTCGGGTGGGCAGGCTGGGCCATCGGCGGGCAGTCGGGGATGATGATTGCCCTGATGATCGCCGCCGCGATGAATGTCGGTTCTTACTGGTTTTCGGATAAGATTGTTCTGAAAATGTATGGGGCGCACCAGATCCATGACGGCGCGCTCTACCAGATGACAGAAGGTCTGGCGGCGCTGGCCAACCTTCCAATGCCGCGTGTCTTCATTATCGACAGCCCCCAGCCCAACGCTTTCGCAACTGGACGCAATCCACAGAATGCCGCCGTCGCAGTCAATATCGGATTGATGGATATTTTGAGTGAGCGCGAACTGGCGGGTGTTATCGCGCATGAGCTTGCACATATTAAAAATCGTGACACGCTGATCATGACAATCACCGCCACCATTGCAGGCGCAATTTCTATGCTGGCGAACTTTGGTATGTTCTTTGGTGGCAGCAATCAGAACGGTGAGCGTCAGGGTGGCAATCCTCTGATCGGACTGGCCATCATGATCCTGGCACCTCTGGCGGCGATGCTCGTACAGATGGCGATTTCACGTACACGGGAATACAGCGCTGATAAACTGGGTGCTGAAATTTTTGATAACCCGATGGCTTTGGCGGGCGCGCTTCAGAAACTAGAGACTTCAGCGACCAAGATTGACAATCCTGTTGCTGAAAACAATCCCACAACTGCGCATATGTTTATCATCAATCCTCTACATACGCGCCGCATGGACAATCTATTTTCGACTCACCCGAAGACGGCTAGCCGTATCGAAGCGCTTCAAAAATTAGCGGGCAAACTCATGAATGCAGGCAGTCGCTGTAATCCTTGGGGGAGAGCGTAAAATGAAATTATTGGCTTTATTTTTAAGCGCATCCTTGGTCTCTTGGCCCGCAGTCGCCGGTGTCCTGTCCGTCAGCTCTCCGGATGTAAAGCAAGGCGAATGGAGCGTAGAAACGGGCATGTCGTGGGAAATGCATGACGACTCGGAGAAGGATGATTTCCGTGAATATGTGTTTGAGATCGGGTATAGCCCAACTTATTTCTGGAACACGGCTTTTGAGTTTTCAGCCGAGCAACAGGAGGGCAATGCCGAATACGGGGTCATGGCTTGGAAAAATACACTCCAGTTCGTAAAACAGAATTCAGAATTTCCTTTGTCTGCGGGTTTGCGCCTTCAATACGAAAAAGCGCATTTAGATGGTGAAGCTGATGAGATTGCGGCGCGTTTATTGCTCCGTCATCAAAACAAAATCCTTGATACCAGATTCAATATCGGCGTTGAAAGAGAAATAGGCTCTGATGCTGAAAGTGATTTAGCGGGAGATGTCCGCGCCAGCGTTCGCTATAAATGGAGCGACGACTTTAAGCCCGCAATTGATTATCTTGGCGATACCGGCAGTCTCCATCATCTTCAAGATTTTGAAAACCAGGATCATCGCATAGGGCCAGTTTTGTATGGCAGTTTCGATGATATTTCTTATGAAGCGGGGTATTTAATAGGATTGTCGAATAAAGCTTCTGATCAGACTTTAAAAATTGCCTTTGGATTGTCGTTTTAATCTGTATCTAATTTATGCATCACAGGTTTTTATTTTTATTTATCCAGCTGAGTAAACAACAGAAAATATAGGTCTTTACATACATAATTGCTGATTTCGGGGATTAAAAATGGCGATTTCATGTTGGTCAGGGGCGCAAAATGTTTTTCAATATCTTTAGTAAATAGAGATAAAGTAGGTGTCAGATAATTGATAGTTTTATGGATTAATAATGTTTGATGAGATGCTACCTTTTTTGACAGCCTTAATTATCGGTCTTTTGATCGGTATCGAACGCGAGCGATCAAAAGGACAGAATGATATAAATCCCATACTGGGGGCGCGTACGTTTCCTCTATTGGCTTTGCTGGGGGCGCTCTCTGCCTTCTTAAACGATCAAATTCTGGTAATTATAATTGGAATATTTATTAATATTATTATTTTAGCGAGCCATATCCATTGGGATCATAAAAAAACTTCATGGTACGTCAGCTCTACGACTGCGGTGGCGGCCATGCTAACATTTGTTCTTGGCTTTCTGGCAAACTCACACGGTCAAATCGCTCTCATGCTAGCGGTTATACTTTTTGGTTTCTTATTGCTAAAGTCACGACTACATACATTTGCTCGAACTGAGATTACTAAGCAAGAAATGACTGCGGCACTAACATTTTTAGTCAGTGCTTTCGTTATCCTTCCGCTACTTCCACGTGACTTTATAGATCCTTGGCAGCTTATTCATCCGACAAGAATTTGGGTATTATTCGTTATAATTGCAGGCGTAGAATTCTCAAGCTACATCGCTTTGCGAACATTTGGTGCGCGTTGGGGTGTATTAACCACGGGCTTGTTAGGGGGGTTTGCATCCGCGACAGCAACGACGCTTAGTTTGGCGCAACTTTCTAAGCAGAAAACACAGAAAATTCTACTTATTTCGAGCGGTATTATCCTTGCTGAAGTTTCCTCTTTATTAATTCAGATCATTGTGTTGTCGATAATTGCGCCAAATGTCTCAATACAATTATTTTTATTTTTGGCTGTACCTGCTTTAGTGGGGACTGTATGTGCAGTTACTATTTTATTCACAAGAACGGATAAAAATTTATCGCCAGAATTCAGTTTACAAATTAAAAATCCTATATCTTTGAAGAGCACGGCTATATTTGCTTCATTGATATCTATAGGACTCATTTTAATCGCGCTTGCAACGCGCTGGTTTGGAGATCTTGGTGTCTATATAACATCCGCAATAGGTGGCGCTGTTAGTTTGAGAGTTGTGACCTTCCCTGTATCCGAACTGGCTAGCTCTGGCGAAATTTTAATATCGGTGGCGGCCCTTTCAATATTACTCGCGATGGCAATTAATATGCTTGTAAAACTTGGGATAATTTACAAGGTAGGAGGGTTACATCTTTTTATTAGTTGCACTGTTTTCTTTTTTATAATGTTGGCAAGCGGCATCTTTGTCTATTTTCTAAACCCATGGCTATTTTTCTGAGCACCCCAATCCGTAATTTCAAGCTGGTTAGAAACGTGATTGGGCAACCCCTATTTTAGGGTTAGTGTCGGGAAACGCCCTGACGACACCAGCTTCGACAAGCTTTGTAAGTTGATCTGTTAATGTATTCGTGTATAGGCGTGGATTGGTGTTTTAAGGAAAGACCCCCTCACCCCTGCCTTCGTCGGGGCGAAGTCCCGGCTTCGCGCAGGCAGGCTATCCGACACGCGACTAATTTAGCCTTAGAGAAAATGCGGAGATTTTGCATGAAATTGCCCCTTCTCTGCACGTGCCGGAAATGAAGTCAAAAAAAATCGCGCAGGACTGCGGGCTTTTAGGGCAATTTTCTCTAATGTGTGCATACAGGCAGACTAGATGGCTGTGAGCGCAGTCAGTCTATAACATTGCTCGCTTTACATCTACCTACTAAAACCCATACCCTGCCCGCAATATCCCTGCATGGGCTGTATAATCTTCCTTGGTTTCGAAGTCATAGCTTGCAGAGAAGGTCCAGTTGCTGGTGGCTTTGTATTTGAGGCCAGCGCCGATATTGGTGGCGCCTTTGGCGGGGTTGGCGCCTTGCGTGTTAAAGCTGGCACCGCCGCCGGTGAAGTTGGATGTGGCCTGAATGGTGTCACCGATCAGGTCGTAGCGGTAGCCGGCATGGAGTGATGGTGACAGAAGTGCGCCATCGCTCTGTTTGATGTCCCATTGTGATTTTATGGCAGCACCCAGTTCAAAGGATTCTATTGAGTCGGTTTCAACGGTAAGGGAAGCACCGCCCGCACCGGTCTCGGTATAGGCATCAGGGGATAGATGCGTATAGGTGGCACCCAATGTTGGGGTGATGGTCGGGGCATAAGCGGGTTTGATCATAAAGTCTTTGCCGATTTCTAAATGCGCGGTATATTGATCTGCCTTGTAGTCGGCGTTTGCGTTGAGACCATCAATCGCCCCGACATCAAACCTTGTACTGGCGATATCGCTGTAGCCGTAGCCCAGAGAACCGCTGACGAAGTAATCCTGCGGTAATTGGTAATCACCGTAGACGCCCATCTGGTAAGAATCGATATCGGTACGCGTGTCATTGGCGTCTTGTGACTTAATCGCACTGTTGCCGTAGCTCACAGCAAAGCCGATGGTAGTATTGTCGAACAGCTGATCGGTGTCGATACCACCGACGAAGCCGTAGGTGTTGGCGCTATAGCCTGCAACATTATCGCGTTTGCTTTGGGAGGCATGCTGGCCGAACAGCTGGCCCCAGACACCCAGAGCATCCGTGAGCTGGCCGGAGGACACGCCAGAGCCCGCGCGCACATCACCCAGGCGCGTTTGAATTAAATCAGCCCCTTGCTGCGCAATCGCGGTGGTGGCATCGGCAATGGCGGTATCCACCGTCGGTGTCACGGATTCGAGGATTTCGTTGACCGTATCCTGCGTAGGCGCGTTGTTGATATTGGCAATCACCTGCTGCAAGGTTGTGTCGGTGGTAACAAGGGCAATATCCTGCAACACCTGCCCGGCGGCTTCGTTGTTCGGCGTGCTGGCGGCTTCCGTGGCCGTCTGGTCCTGTACCGCGCGGATAAACAAATCCGTATTGTTGGTCGGTGCACTGGCCGCCGTACCATCAAACGCCACGAAGTTCCACAGATAAGAGTTGTCCGCAACAGTCGTCGGCGTCGCCCCCGGGCCGCCGATGATTGCCGTGTTGCCATTGATCACCCGTATCTCATCCCCCGCCGCCAGGCCACTGCCGATCACGCCCACCGTCAAGGTGGCATTGGTCAGGTTGGCTATGCCGTTACTGACGACCAGCGCGCCGAAATTTGCGGCATCGGTCACATTAAAGGTCAGTGTGCCGTTGATCGCGGCGTCGTTGTAGGTGGTGAAGGTGTCTCCGACATCAAGGGTGAGCGTGCGCCCGTTATTTACCGCCAGGCTGGAGACAGAGAAGTTACCCTCGGTCGTGAAATTGTTGGTGACGGTCACGGGGGTGAAGCCGCGCTCCGGGTTGGGATCTGTCACATCACCGATAATACGGCCACCGTCAAGGACTAGCGGGCTGGCCGCATATAATCCCTTCATATAAAGCGCCGTCCCACCCGTACCCTGGATCGTGCCGCTGTTGGTGATGCCGCCGGTGATGGCGATGGCAGTCGGTACGAAACAGCCGGAGCTGTAGCCGCAGCTATTGGGGGCTCTGCTGGTATATATACCAACGTTACCTGTAATAAGACCGCTATTGGTGATACCGCCCGCGATATTGGCGGTTGTATCCCCTAACAGATACAAGCCATATTGTCCGCCACTGATTGTGCCGCTATTGATAACACTGCCCGTAATCTGGGGTCCCGTGCTGCCAAAATAAAGTCCCGTATCGTCACCATGAACCAAGCCGCGGTTTTCTATTGTGCCTACAACGGGTGATCCTGTTGCAATAAGAATACCGGCGAGTCCTGTAATCGTGCCGGAGACATCATTCAATAGCGTGTCCAGAGCAGCGCCTAGAACACGAACACCTGCATCATTATTGGAATTTATTGTTCCGCTATTTGTTAATCCCCCGGACAAGGTCGCTGCATCTACAATATTTATAGCGTTCGCATTGGCACTGATTACCCCATGATTTGTTAGGCCATTTGTGATGCGCGAACCTTGCAGCCTGATCGCCTCGCCGCTGGCTGCGGAAATAACCCCACCACTAAGATTTTTAAATGTATCAATACGGCTTGCGTCACGGACCACCACGGCCGACGAGGGAGAAGAAATCAATCCGCTATTAATGACTCCTCCCAGGATAGTTGAACTGCTACCTAGCGAGATAGCGGCTGTAGGGCCAGTAATTGTACCGTTATTGGTTAATCCCCCGGAGAGTGTGCCATTCGCAGTAAGAGAAATGGCGTAGGTACCGCCGTCAATCGTGCCGTCATTACTTATGCTGCCCGCAACAGCATTATTAATATAGACAGGCGTCGTACCCGCAACGATGGATCCGGTTTCGGTTACTGTCAGGGTTTCATCGTCATATAATTGAAGAATCGTGTTGGTTGCTGTGCTGACAACATAGTGCTGTACGGAAAAAACCTGCAAGAACAGGTCGGAATCATCAGTGCCGCCACCATTATCCCCGGTTAAGAGAACAAAGCGCCAATTCGTACTGTTATCGGTTATGCGTTTGCCGTTAAGGCCATTAATCGTGCTTACTCCGTCCGCGACAAGGAATAAATCGCCATTATTCAGCGTGGCACCGTTTTCGATTGTTGCGGCAAGGGTTGCGCTGGTGAAATCGATGGTGCCGTTGCTGACCGTCAATAATCCGTGATCGCCTGTATTTTTTATCCCGAAGCCCAACGTACCGTTAATAACCGGATCGTTATAAATACTGAACGTATTTCCCGCCGCAATCGTCAGTGTTTCTCCCGCATTGACGGCAAGGTTTGTAACGGTAAAATTGCCTTCCGTCGTGAAATCACCATCAATGATAACGGACGATGGGCTGGCACTGACATTATTATCACTCACATTTCCGGTAATCCGGGCGTTATCACCGGACAAGGTAAGATTGGTAGCTTGTGATGTGTTGAAAAATACGGTGCCAATTGTTCCGCTGTTCGTAATGCCATTTACAATTTCGGCATTGCCAGAAACATTCAGGATGGAAAGCGTTCCCGTGTTAATTACACTTCCGGCACGGGCGTTAACTCCAAAAAATATTCCTGAACCGTCGATCGTTCCATAATTGGTGAGGCCACCAGTGATTTCGGAACTTCCAGAAACTTCAATCGCCTGGGTTGTGCCATAAATAAACCCGGAGGCGAGATTGACAATATTATCGATCTGGCTGTTTCCGCGTAATGCAATACCATTGCCGACATTGAGGCCGCCGGTAATCGTACCGCTGTTGGTAAGGCCGCCCGTCACTTGCGAGGCCCCCCTTACAATAATTCCTGTATCTTGCCCCCCAATTATACCGCTATTGGTGAGTCCGCCGGATAACAAGCTTGTATCTGACAAGAGTATACCTACTGCACCAAGTATGGTACCGCTATTGGTTAGCCCGTTGTTTAGAGTGCTGAAACTCATATCTATTGCTTCTTGTCCTGCTATTGTACCGCTGTTGAAAATACCGCCGGTTATAGTGGAAGCAAAAATTCTAAATCCAGAACTTTGAGGATTAGCAGTCATTACAATACCACTGTTAACAATGCTACCAGACAGAACCATATTGGCAATACTAAGTCCCGTAGCGGTTCTGCCGTTAACAGTACCGCTATTGGTCAGGCCTCCGCTTAGACTGCTATTATTTAGCTCAATACCTACTGCACCGCCTTCAATCGTCCCACTATTGAGCATGCCGCCTGTAAGCGTGCTATGATTGCTAAGACGAAATCCGATACCGGTATTGCCTGATATAATTATTCCAGAATTGGTAAGCCCATTTACAACAGAATTGCTACTAATATATATACCTACTGCTCCGCCATCAATTGTCCCGCTATTGCTGATGCCGGATGTAATGCTGGAATATGAGTTAACCAAAATAGCATTATTAACACCGCTTATAACGCCCGTATTATAAAAAGAATCGAGTGTGGCGCCCGTTTCTATAGTCATGCCATAGTTACCGCCGTCAATCGTTCCGCTATTACTGATGCCACCATTCACGAATGAGGCAATAATTATGCCGTAATTGACGGTCTGTAACAGGCCGCTATTGGTGATGCCGTTTGATATGCTGAGATTTCCAAGCAGAATACCGAGATTAGAAGCATCGATTGTACCCTGATTATCAATCGATGCAGCGATCGCCGATAACGTGCTATTTATTGCCACCGCTGCTGTAATTGTGCCTGACGGTGTTATGGTCAGTGCATCGCCATTCTGCAAAGACACTTGTCCTAAAGCACCATTGATCACTACGGGTGCCGCTTGTGCGGATAGCGGTGCGGATAGGCCCAGCACCGCCACGCCGATCAAAGCGGTGGTGGTTTTGAGGGTGGTTTTCCAGTGGGGGCGGGGTAACATGTATGGAAGTCCTGTATAAATTATTAAGCCATCATGATATTGAGGTGTTTCAAGGCAATGTCAATAAGGCCCCATCCGAGAACGGCATAAGGCATGGCTCATATGGCCACATCGCCCTTAACCCATCTCATCCCCGACTTCATCGAAACCATCCTCAATGGCCGCCAGCCGCAAGCCATGACCCTGTCCGAACTCATGCGGCCTTTTCCTAATTGCTGGAACGAACAGCAGGTACATTTTGGGTTTTAATGTATTTACAAATCTCATAGATAATATTTAAACTAATCGTTTTCCTTATTGATCTTTGTTCCCTTATGTTCAGTTTTTAGCGAACAACAAAAGCTAAAAGGACAAAAAATATGGGATTAGAGATTTTTCATTTTGATGGGCTCTCGGTGGTTATGAGCGGATTGATCGGTTTTATCGGTCTATGCGTGGCAGCGTTTTCATGGCGGTATTTAAAAGGCGATCATGCCTATGGACGTTTTTTCATAACGCTAGGCTTGATGGTCTCGGCTCTTTTTGTGCTGGTCTCTGCCGACCATATCGCACTATTTATTGCCGCATGGGCTATGGCGAACCTGATGCTGGTACGGCTTATGGTTCATAAACAAAGCTGGCGTGCGGCACGCGAGTCTGGCCGTTTAACATTAAAACATTTTGCCTTTGGCTTTATAGCCATAGCTGGCGGGTTTGCTCTGCTATATACGCAAACAGGCGAAACGTCGATCCAAGCACTTATTAGTACACAGTATGACCCTATCATCCTGACGGGCGCATTATGCCTGATCAGCATCGGCGCGACTACACAATGCGGTTTATGGCCGTTTCATCGCTGGCTTACCAGTTCGCTGAATTCACCTACGCCCACATCGGCAATTATGCATGCAGGACTTGTCAATGGCGGCGGGTTTTTAATCGCGCGGTTTGCGCCGCTGTATGTACAACTGCCGGATCTCTTAACTGTCGTTTTTGTGATCGGTCTTGCAACGGCCCTTATTGGTACGCTCTGGAAACTGATGCAAAGCGACATCAAGCGCATGCTGGCTTGCTCCACCATGGGACAGATGGGTTTTATGATCGCACAATGCGGTCTTGGCCTTTTTCCCGCCGCCGTCGCCCACCTTTGCTGGCACGGCATGTTCAAAGCCTATTTGTTTCTGGCTTCCGGTGGCGGGGCGCAGGAAAAACGCTTTGATCTGTGTTATCCGCCATCGATGAAAGTTTTCGGATTGTCTTTAATCTGCGGGATTGCAGGAGCTGCGGCCTTTTCATGGGCGGGGAATATGACTATTACAGCAGGCGACACAACATTCTTTCTGATCGGCATGGCCTTTATTACAGAGTCGCAGTTAGCCATGCCGATCTTGAAAAAAAATGCATGGAGAGCTCTGCCCATAGCCGGAATTGTGACGGCGGCCGCAGGCGCACTGTACGGCTTTAGCATTCATGCTTTTGAGGGCCTGCTTATGCCGATGAACCTCATGCAACCGCAAGAGCTGGGCGCGCTTCATATTATGGGGTTCGCCGCACTGTTTGTGGCCTGGCTCTCCATTCTGTTTGGGCGCAATCCAGAGCGCAGCGCCAACATGCCACGATGGATGCTGCGTGCTTATGTGACAATGCTAAACGCCAGCCAGCCACATCCGAAAACGATTACCGCGCACCGCAACCACTACCATTATCAGTAAGGAGATTTGATCCGTGAAAGCAGCAGTAAGAATGACTAAAATACAAAAACAGATGCAAACGAGTTCTCCAAAAGCCGTTGACCAGACAAAGATAAAAATGCTTATCAAGCAGAGCTGGGGAAAAATTGCGCCGACATGGCCACTGAAAAATCTGATTGCGGTTAATCCACTGGCAGGATTTGAGAATTTGAGCTTTGAGGAGGCTCTGCGTGAGGGTCAGGCTTATTTTCAGGCCCCTGACTTGCCGGAAACTATGCAGGATGTTAACCGCCAAAGCATAAAATGGCTTCAGGGCTTTTTTGATGACGGACAATCCACGATCCATATGCCATTGAGACATCGAGGGCTATACGCAAGTGTTACCGCACTCTTACCACTTGATAAAAATGCAGCGCCCAAAACCGAACAAGCAAAATCTTTTGTACAAAATTTGCCGAAAGACCCGACTACGGCGATTGCACAATGTTTGTTATTCCTGGGCATTCATACTGAAAAGCAGGCAGAATTTTTAACATTGATGCTGAGCACATTACCCGGCTGGGCAGCCTATATTAAATATCGTACGGATTGGCCGGACGCAGCCGATGCAGCGCATCAAAATCCGGTTACGCAAGAAGATTATCTGGCGCTACGATTGGTGCTAGCCTGTCTGATCTGGCCTGAGGCAAAGACGCTTTTGGATTGGCATAGAGCCGCGCATGAAAAAGCTGATAATGAGACTGATCTTAAAAAAATTAAGCAGGATGAGCAGGTTTACCGCACTAATCTGCTAAATGCTCTTAAGCCTAAAATTCAGTCTGAAAAAACAAAACCGGATGCGCAGCTTGTTTTTTGTATCGATGTGCGTTCGGAACCGTTTCGCCGCGCTATGGAGGCGCAAGGCGACTATGAAACGTTTGGCTTCGTAGGATTTTTTGGCGTACCTGTTAGCATTCAAAATGCAATCACAGGCGAGAACCATGCCTCTTGCCCGGTATTGCTGAAGCCTGCCTACACGGTGAGTGAAAACCCGACCTGCGATCACAGTGTTTGTCAAAAATCTCACGACAGAAACAAAGGGATCAAAAGCCTCTATCAATCGCTCAAATACACGTTCACAACGCCATTTACGCTCGTGGAGGCATTGGGACCGTTTAGCGGAGCGTTGATGGGGATGCGCAGTTTTCTGCCTGCCTTGCAAAAACCGCAAGCACCACTTGACACGCATCTGGATATTTCTGCGATCCCATTCGCAGAGCAAGTGAATTTTGCCTCCGGTGCTTTGCGCATGATGGGGCTAACGGACAACTTTGCACCACTTGTTGTTTTCTGTGGGCATAGCAGCGAGACAAAGAATAACGCTTATGCAACTGCCCTGGATTGCGGAGCATGCGGCGGGCATCATGGCGCGCCAAATGCGAAAATTCTAGCGACGATCCTGAATGACAGTAAGGTCCGCAAGACAATTGCTAAAAAAAATATTGTCATTCCGAATAAAACGCACTTCATGGCCGCGCAGCATAATACAACAACCGATGAAGTCACGCTGTACCAGACCCCAGCATCAGAAAATTATGCTGAGCAAGTCAAAGCTCTGCAGGTTGATCTGCAAAAATCCCGAGCTAAAAACAGCTTGTGGCGCGCAGGAGAAATGGGTCAAAAACTCGATAACAAAAAAGCAGCCAACCATACCGCCGCACGGGCGAGTGACTGGGCGCAGGTGCGGCCCGAATGGGGTCTGGCGCGCAATGCCGCTTTTATCATTGGGCCACGAGCACTGACTAAAAACTTCAATCTGGAAGGCCGTAGCTTCTTGCATTCCTATGATTACAAGGTCGATGAAGACGGCAGTGCCTTGACCGTCATCCTGACCGCGCCGATGGTGGTAGCGCAATGGATCAACAGCCAATATTTCTTCTCGACTTACGATAACGTGGCTTATGGAGGCGGCAGCAAGATCTCCAAAAACATCACTGGTAAAATCGGCATCATGCAAAGCAATGCCAGCGATCTGATGCATGGCTTGCCGCTACAATCGGTGAATAAATCAGATGGGGAAGCCTATCACAAACCGCTGCGCTTAATGACGATTGTCTATGCCCCGCGCGTGATGATCGACCAAATTATCAAAGAGCAGGAAGTTTTGCAGAAACTTTTCGGCAACGGCTGGGTGACGCTTGCCTGCATAGAGCCGGAAACAGGTGAAAAATTTATTCTGGGACGTAATTTGAAATGGCAAAAGCAGCAGTAAAGCAGGAGCAGCTCTCGCCCTATGTAGGGGCTTGTATTGTTCTAACCACCAAGCACGAAAAATCCATTGCGATTGGCCCGCCCTTTGAAAAAATTCTGGGTGCGGGCGTTTTGGAATACGTCGTCGATACGGATAAGCTCGGCACGTTTTCAGGCGAGATCGAGCGTAAAGGCTCTGCGCTAGATTGCGTACGCAAAAAATGCGAATGGAGCATCAAAAACACAAAGTCGGACTATGCGCTGGCCAGCGAAGGAAGCTTTGGTCCACATACTTTTATACCCTTCATTCCATCAAATCAGGAAATCCTCTATTTTATCGATAAAAAGCGCAAATTTCATCTGCATGTCACCGATCTTTACACCGAAACCAATTACCAAGTGGGAGAATTTACCAGCGCTGAAGAAGTCAAGGCCATGGCCGAAAAAGCGCTCTTTCCTTCCCATGCACTGATTATCCGCCCAGCGCCTAAAGGTTCTGGAGGCCCTGTTTTTAAAGAAGTTATAAATGAAGCCGATCTTGAGGCAGCAGTTCAGGAATGTCTCAAAGCCTCCCCCGATAACAAGGTCTGGGTCGAAACCGATATGCGCGCTCATGTCAATCCAACTCGAATGGAGATGATCGGCAGGCTGGCCGAGAAGCTTGCGCAACGGCTCAGCTGTCTATGCTCATCTTGCTACACACCAGGTTGGGGGCGTGTGGATATTGTGGGCGGATTACCCTGTGGATGGTGCGGCACGCCTACGAATGAAATCAAGGCTGAGATTTATGGCTGCACAAAATGCCGTTATAAAGAAACCATGCCGCCACCTCATGGCATGCAAACTGCAGAGCCAGGTTGCTGCCCCATATGCAACCCTTAAATATTCATTGATAAAAATCATCATGTCTTTATTATTGATGAGATATTCGCATAGCGTTTTATATGCCGTTTCCCTGTTATCTATGATATTATTGCTTTGAAACCGTTGTATTCTCTAGCTCAAGCATTTTTTAGATCTTCAAAAAATGAAAAATTCCCTGTTATTTTCCCTGCTAGCAGGGAATTTATCCTATCCGACACGCGGCAAATTTGGCTTTAGAGAAAAGGCAGAGATTTTACCTGAAATCGCCTGTTCTCTGCGCGTACCGAAAATGAAGTCAAAAAGATTCCCGCAGGACTGCGAGCTTTAAGGGCAATTTTCTCTAATGTGTGCAAACAGGCAGACTAGATGGCTGCGGGGGCAGTCAGCCCATAACATTGCTCATTTTACATTTACTTCTAAAGTATATTCAACGATCATCTGGCTTAAATTTACCGTAGTGTTTTTCAATAATATCGTCTATCTCTCTGTAGTAAATTATCTACCTAAAACCCATACCCTGCCCGCAGTATTCCTGCATGGGCTGTATAATCCTGCTTGACCTCAAAGTCATAGCTTGCTGAGAAAGTCCAGTTGTTGGTGGCTTGGTATTTCAGGCCCGCACCGATATTGGTGGTGCCTTTGGCGGGGTCAGCGCCTTGGGTATTAAATGATGCTCCACCGCCGGTGAAGTTGGATGTGGCCTGAATGGTGTCACCGATCAGGTCGTAGCGGTAGCCAGCATGGATAGATGGTGACAGAAGTGCGCCATCGCTCTGCTTGATGTCCCATTGTGATTTTATGGCACCACCTAGTTCAAAGGATTCTATTGAGTCGGTTTCGACAGTTAGGGAAGCACCGCCCGCACCGGTCTCGGTATAACTGTCGGGCGATAAATGAGTGTAGGTCGCTTCGAGTGTCGGTGTAATCGTTGGCATATAGGCTGGTTTGATATGGAAGTCTTTGCCTGTTTCTATATGAGCGGTGTATTGATTGGCCTTATAGTCGGCGTTTGCGTTTAAGCCATCGATGGCCCCAACATCAAATCTTGTGCTGGCGATATCGTTGTAACCATAGCCCAGAGATCCGCTGATAAAATAATCCTGCGGCAGGCTGTAATTGCTGTACAGGCCGATCTGGTAGGAATCGATATCCGTGCGTGTGTCATTGGCATCTTGTGACTTGATAGCACTATTGCCATAGCTGGCTGCGATACCGATCGTGGCATTGTCGAACAGCTGGTCGGTATCAACACCCACCACCATGCCGAATGTGTTGGCATCATAGCCAGGAATGTTGTCGCGCTCATCCTGCGATGCGTGCTGCCCAAACACCTGCCCCCAGATTGATAGAGAATCGGTCAGAGCGCCAGTGGAGATACCAGACCCTGCGCGCAGGTCAGAGATGCGTGTCTGGATCAAATCAACACTCTGGTGTGCAATCGCCGTGACGGAGTCAGAGACGGCGGTGTCAATGGTGGAGGTGGTGGATTCGAGTATATCATTGACCACTTCTTGCGTAGGAGCGGCATTGAGGTTGCTGATGATCTGCTGCAAAGTCGTATCCGGTGTGCCGGATAAGCTATCGAAAACGATGGCAACTTCTGCGTTATTGGGTGTTGTCGCGGCTTCCTCGGCGGAGCCCACCTGCATGGCTTCAACAAACAGATCTGTATTATCCGTGGCTGTAACCGCCGCCGTTCCATCAAAGATGCGGAAGTCCCAGAGGAAACTGTTATCCGTAACAGTCGTTTTGGTTGTGCCCGGACCGCCGATAAGGGCGGCATCGCCATTGATAATGCGGATCTGGTCACCATTGGCGAGTGTCGCGCTGACAGCGGAAATGGTAATGGTAGCATTAGTTAGGTCCGCAGTGCCGTAAGTAATAATAAGTGAGCCGTAGCTAGACATATCCACAATCTCAAACGCCAGCGTGCCGTTGATCACAGCGTTGTTATGGGAGGTAAAAGTATTGCCAGAGGATATTATAAAGCTATGTGTGTTATTCACGGTCAATGATGATACGTCAAAGTTTCCTTCTGTCGTAAAGTCGCCTGCGACAATGACATCAGAACCCGTTACAGGCGCGGTATCAACAACATCGCCAATGATACGTCCACCATTGAGTTTAATGGAATCGATTACGGATGTCGCATCGATCATAATTCCATCGATAATTGTACCACTATTGGTCAGGCCACCATCAAGCGTACTGCCATTCTGCAGATAAACCCCACTATAATCGCCGTCGATTGTGCCGCTGTTGGTCAGGCCGTTGTCCAGAAGGCTGTTAGCCAGATAAATCCCGCTCAGGCCCGGACCATTGATTGTGCCGCTATTAACTAAACCTGCCAGCGTGCTATTCACAACATAAACACCGGTATTGTCACCATTGATGAGCGCATAATTTGTAATGTCACCCATCGTGCTGCCGTTACTGAGACTAATGCCCCCGAATCCGCCATGTAGAGTGCCGCTATTGGTGAGGCCGTCTGCTATGCTGTTGGCAAGAGACATGCCATTGATACTGCCACTGATCGTGCCGCTGTTTGTTACATCGCCGGTCAGGTAACTATTGAAGAGATAAACGCCGTTTGTGTCTCCGTCAATTGCTCCACTGTTGGTCAAGCCACCATACAGGCTGCCACTGCTCTGCAGATAAATGCCGTTATCGCCTTCGATTAGGCCGCTATTAGCAAAGCCATCGTTTAGAATATTCCCGAAGAGATTAACACCACTGCCCCCGCTGATTGTGCCACTATTGGTCAGGCCACCATCAAGCGTGCTGCCTACATCCAGCTGAACCCCGTAAGCTACCCCGATAATGGTTCCGCCGTTGGTCAACCCATCGCCCAGAAGACTGTCATGCATGTAAATGCCAGTGCCATTAATTCCCGTTATCGTACCAGAATTTGTCAAGCCGCCTGTGAGCGTGCTGCCATCATAACTATTGATTCCGTGTGCATTTCCTTGCAGCAAGCCCATATTGATCAAGCCACCACCAAGGAAACCACTAGATAAATAAACAGCGCTGATCATATCTGCGCTGATCGTGCCACTATTGGTCAGGCCGCCGGTGATGTTGCTGCTATGAAGCACAAAGCCGCTGACACCCCCGCCGATTGTACCACTATTGGCCAAACCGCCCGCCATGCTGCTATTGGTCAAGCGCAAGCCGTAACTATCCGCACTGATCACGCCGCTGCTGGTAATGCCGCCGGTCAGCGTGGCATTGTTGATCATAATGCCGTTATCTGATCCGCTTAATGTGCCATCATTATTGATCATGTCGACGGTAACACCGGAAATCAGGATCGCCTCATCATCCGTTGTAATAATCGAGCCGGTCGGCGTTACATCAACAGCATTGCCATCAATAAGGATCAATTGATCCGTCAGGGCCGTATCAACAATAATCGGATTTGCCGCTACAACCTGTAAGAATAAATCCGTGTCATTAGTCGGCGTATTGCCACCATTGCCATCAACGATTAGGAAGTTCCAGTAAACATTATTATCCAGTACCGCCGTCGGTGTCGCGCCGGGCCCACCAACTGGGGTTATGCTGCTATCAAAAATAAGCATTTCATCGCCCGCGGTAAGATTAGCACCACCCGTGACATTCACGCGCAGTGTCGTATCGGTCAGGTCAATGGCACCATTACTGACAATCCACCGACCATAGCCAGAGGCATTGGAACTGTCCGTAACCGAAATTGATATTGTGCCACTGTTGCCGATATTCGTCTGGCTGGTAATCAGATCGCCCGCATTGATCGTTAGATGCGCGCCGGTGATCTGGAAATCGGAGACGGTAAAATTATCCTCCGTACCAAAATCACCAGTCACATCCACCTTGGAGAAACCGCCTGCAGGCGCGGCATCCGTAACATGACCAATGATACGGCCGCCCGAGAGCGTGATGCTTGTAGTACTATCCAGTCCGCTTAAGGATATAGCCGTTCCGGTAGTTCCATTGATGGTGCCACCCGCCAGATTGATGATGCTATCGGCGGCAGCGGCACTTGCGCTATTGACTTCAATGCCGACTTTACCCTGGATAAGGCCGCTATTGGTCAGGCCGCCCGTGATACTAGGGCCGGTATTGCGGAGATGGATACCCGCGCTGTTGCCAATGATCGACCCGCTATTGGTAATTGAAAATTTGGCAGATGATTGCATCAGGATACCGTAATAGGAATTAGCAACGATTACACCCGTATTAACAACACTGCCTCTTGCCGGACCGGAAAGGGCCATGCCATTGGAGCCTCCGACAATTCTTCCCCTGTTATCGATAATATAGCCTGTGCCAGTCCCGCCTATAACAACACCTCCACCGTTGCCGGATCCGCCAATGATTGTACCTGCGGCCAGATTTAAAAAATTAGTGGTTTGTGAACTCGACAGGCTAACGCCGGTGCCGGTATTATCGGCCGTGATAGTACCGCTGTTTGTAATCCCCCCCACAATGCGCGCCGCACCATCCAGAAGGATGCCTTTGGCACTTGCATTTCCGGCAGTGATCAAGTTGCTATTGATAAAAGCGCCGCTGGCCGTAGCACTATTGTGCATTGAAAATCCACTACCGCCATTGCCAGCACTGAGTGTACCACTGTTGGTGACATCACCGGCTATGGAAGCGGCATTTACCAATCGGATGCCATTATTCGCACCGGTTATATAGCCGCTATTGGTGATGCCCCCGTTGATAATAGACTGGTTCATATAAACCCCGCGTGAGGTTCCTGTGATCGTGCCACTATTGGTCAAGCCACTGGTTAGGGTACCGCCGGTCACCATCCATACCCCCATCCCGGCGCCGCCAATTGTACCGCTATTCTTAACAGATACAGCTGCGCCCGTGATGTAGGGCATCTCCCCCAAAGAGCCTGAAGCATTGATCAACAATGTTCCATTCATGGTCAAACCACCACCAGTAACAGCAAAACTATTACGAACATCCAGTGTCCCGCTATTGTTGATAACAAGGTTGCCAACACTATTGAGGTTTAATACAGGCGTACCCGTCGTAATAAGAGTACCCCCAACACCCATATTGGCGTTGCTGCTAATTGTATTGGTCCCACCAAGCGTCAACGTTCCACCGGAGGCAATATCAAAATCAGAAACGGTAAAATTTCCTTCGGTGGCAATGCCACCCGTTACCGTCACATTCGAATATCCCCCCGTGGCGGTAGCATCCGTAACATGACCAATCACACGTCCGCCGGCAAGCGTGATATTGGACGCCGTCCCCAGCCCACTCATTGAAATAGCCGTAGCACCCGTGCCCTGAATTGTTCCACCCGTGAGATTGATCAGGGATGGTATGGCACTCCCGTTTATTAAAATAGCAGCGTTGCCACCTCGAATAAGACCACTATTGGTCAAACCGCCCGAGATCGTATTGTTTACAAAAAAATGGATCCCCGTTCCCGTGCCGATAATTGAACCGGTATTCGTCAAACCGCCAGCAATAGTCGAAGCATTATAGGCATAGATACCAAAGGCGCCGCTGATCGTACCGCTGTTGGTCAAACCACCAAGAAGACGTCCGTTCGTAATAAAATTAATACCGCGTGATGATCCGATGATCGTACCGCTGTTGGTTAGGCCCGCCGTAATTGTTCTGCCGCCCGTCAGATCAATAGCGCGCACACCCGCAATGGTGCCGCTGTTTTTGACCGTGCTGGCTGTCCCCGATACGGTAACCGATTCATTTAAATAGCCAGTCGATGTGACAAGTAATGTGCCGTTCATAGCCAGGTTACCATTGGTCACGGCCAATGTATTGCGCACATCGAGTGTACCAGCATTATTAATCACGAGATTACCGAGGCTGTTTAGGTTGAGAACCGGTGTTCCGGCGGCAATCAGCGTGCCGTCCACGCTCATCGTGCCTTGGCTGCTGATTGTATTGCTATTACCCAAAGTTAGGACACCACCTGTTGCTACATCAAAATCAGAAATGGTAAAATTTCCTTCAGTGGAAAAGGCGCCATTCACAGTCACACGGGAATAGCCACCATTGGGTGCAGCATCAGTAACATGGCCGATAATGCGGCCACCGCTAACTATAATCGGAGTTGCAACGTCCAAGCCGCTCAATGAAATAGCGGTACCCCCCGTACCATGGATTGTGCCGCCGGTGGCGTTAATAATAGAGTCAATAAGAGCGGCGCCGCTAGAACTAAGACGCACAGCAGTTGTGCCTGTAATCGTTCCAGAATTGGTAATGCCACCATTAAGACTAGCGGTACCCTGAACAAAAATTGCTGTCTGGCCTGCAGTAATGGTACCGCTATTGGTTAAGCCATTATTCAGATAAGCGCCAGCATTCAGGAAAAAGCCAAGCGTTCCTGCTTGGATTACACCGCTATTGGTTAGCCCGCCTGTAATACTAGCATTCCCAGCATTAAGATTGATGCCCCGGGTGGTCGCAATAATCGTGCCGCTATTAATAAAAGTGGTAGCAATATTAGAACTGCTGACAGCAGAAACACCACTGCCTCCTGTAATAGTGCCACTATTGGTTAATCCTCCGCTTAGAGCACCATTGCTCAAAATAATAGCATGAATGGTACCCCCCTGCATGGTGCCACTATTGACGATAGAGACACCGGTACCCGTTACTCTCGTCCGCTCGCTCAGAGTACCCGTATTACCAACCAGCAATGTGCCGTTCATCATCAAGTCACCATTGGTGATTAAAAATGTGTTACGCACATCCAGTGTGCCAGTATTATTAATTACAAGATTACCCGCGCTGTTCAAATTTATCGCCGAACTGGCACCCGTGATCAATGTGCCATCAACAGACATTGTCCCGCGGCTGCTGATCGTGTGTGAGCCGAGCGTCAATGTTCCCCCTGACGCAATATCAAAATCGGATACGGTAAAATTACCCTCCGTTGTAAAGGGCCCGCTGACGCTAACGCGGGAATAGCCGCTCGTGGCTGCGGCATCCGTGATGTTCCCAATAACTCTCCCGCCCGCTAACGTAATGTTTGTGTTGCTATTGGGAGATAAGGTAATCGCGGTACCCCCTGTGCCCTGGATAGTACCGCCTATTCCGTTCAGTATTGACGGGAATGAAGAGCTGCTTATTTCGATACCCACAACAGAACTAATTGTACCGGTATTCGTTAATCCACCCGCCAGTGTGCCGCTGGCAACACCCACTGCCGCGGCAACCCCACCAATAAAACCGCTATTAGTCAGCCCACCCGAGAAGGTACTGTTACCGATATAAATGCCGCGGTTATTTGTGTAACTTGTAATGGTGCCACTATTAATCAACCCGCCATCAAGGACGCTGGTATTATTTAAGCGAACGCCAAAGCCGCCGCCTTCAATTGTACCACTATTTGTTAATCCGCCTACAATAGTGCCTTTACCAAGATAAATAGCGTAGAAGGTCCCATTAATCTGACCACTATTGGTCAGGCCGCTTGATAAAACGCCAGTTGTAAGAGTAATACCGTTGCTTCCATTCATTGTACCTTGGTTCTGAATCGAGCCCGCCGTAACATTATTTATGCTCGCGGCCGGGGAGGCACTGATTGTCCCCGTGCCCGTGACAGTCAGATTCTCAGCACTACCCAGATTTGCAGTAGTAACACGGTTTGTATTATTAACAAGGATGTCAGCATACGCTGGTGCCGTTTGTAACGCCAGCACCGCCACACCGATCAGGGCGGTGCTGGCGTAGAGTGTGGATTTCCAGCGGGGGCGGTAGGGCATTGGTAAGGGGCCTTTGATTATTGTCTTTTTATCATATAGATAGATCTTGCGCTTGCAACAGTAAATCAAGTCTTTATGCCATTCTTCTGCGGGTAAATATTTGATTTATCTGTGCTTTATGGTTTCTGCAGGCGGTGCGACCCTATTTCAAGAAAGTTTTACCACGGATGAACACACATAATCCGTGTTCATCTGCAGTTTTTTATTCTTACACAAGAAAGCCCTGACAGAACGGGCATTATCCCTGCATGCGCTGTATAGTCCTGCTTAACCTCAAAGTCATCGCTTGCCGAGAAGGTCCGGTTATTTGTGGCTTTGTATTTAAGGCCCGCGCCAATACCCCGGATAACCTGACCGGTAAAATCCTTGCCCGCAAATTAAAGCGCGGCGTTTATTAGACAAATGTGGTAAACTTAAATTCAGGTTAAGTTTCTATAGTGAGAGAATTCTAATGTTGCAGCGCGGCTTTACACTTGTTGAACTGGCAATCGTTATGATTGTTATTGGTTTATTAATCGGTGGCGTCCTTAAAGGTCAGGAGATGATTAAAAACAGCCAGGTAACATCTACGATTGAACAGATCCAAAGCTTAAAAAGTGCAACATTAACATTTAAAGATGCTTATCGGGGCCTTCCGGGGGATTTGACGGCCGCTGATGCTACTGCGCGCATCCCCAATTGTGCTGCCACCACAGGATGCATTCCCAGCTTTCAAGTAGTACTTAATAATAGTAGGATTAATCCATGGTGGCGCAATGGAAGCAACACCCCTCCTTCAAATTTTTTTAGTCTTAGCTATGCCACGAGCACTTCATGGTTGGATGAAACCAAAGCCTATTTTTCTCAATTAACGCTTACTAATCTTATCGCACACAACAATTCTGCCCATAATATGATGCCCACACGCCTGAAGGATACTTACCTGACGCCTGAGTATTTTATGGTCACAGGGGCGCCAGCTGGTAATTATTTCCGCATCATGCGGATTGCTACGGGCGGCACATCAGGTGGCGCTATTCAGTCCGGTGCATTAACACCGGCAATGGCTGCCCGCTTTGACTCAAAGCTTGATGACGGAAATCCGCAATCCGGAAATGTGCGGGCCTCCGCTGGGCAATGTATAAATGGTGTGAATTATAATGAATCAAATACAAATGCAATAGTGTGTGACCTCGTTGTATATTTTATGCCGTAATTACCCTGTCTGTAAAAACGGCAGCCTTCAAAGTTTTAGTAGAAAAATATCTAAATCTGAATATCGCCCCATATGCAGAAAGCTTTAAAATCGATATGCCCTTAATGGTTAGCAAAGCCCGACGCGGCGCCATTGTCATAGAACCAGTGGGGCCGAAGGATATTTTTGATTTACCACATATCAAACTCAAGAAGCTGGTCCAAGGGATTGTCTGGCGGGATGAGCACTTCGATGGCTTGACCTTAAAGGAAATCGCCGGCCGTGAAGGATGCTCGGAAGCGTATTTGGGAACCGCCATCTTCAGCAGCTTCGACAGCCTGCAAATCGCCTGATCTCAAACTAAAATTCCCTGTTATTTTCCGTGCTAGCAGGGAATTTATCCTATCCGACACGCGGCAAATTTGGCTTTGGAGAAAAGGCAGAGATTTTACCTGAAATCGCCTTTTCTCTGCACGTGCCAGAAATGAAGTCAAAAAAATTCCCGCAGTCCTGCGGGCTTTGAGGGCAATTTTCTCTATTGTGTGTCAAAACGCAGACTAGATGGCTGGGGCGCCAGGATTCGAACCTGGGGATGTCGGTACCAAAAACCGATGCCTTACCGCTTGGCGACGCCCCAACAATGCGCGTTAACCTAATCAAAAGTAACCATAAAGGCAAGCTTATAAATATATTGACGTAATTCGGTAAAAGCCGCTATGAAACCTTATGAAATGCTGTGGCCCCTGCATAAAAACGATCCCTGAAGGTGATGACAAACCGCGCTTAACTTGCGCGGATTGTGGCTATATTGACTATCAAAATCCCAAGCCGACGGCCCACAGTGTGGCAATTTATGATGACAAAATCCTGCTGGTACGCCGGGCTATTGAGCCGCGCACGGGGTTCTGGTGCCTGCCGGGGGGGCATCAGGAAAAAGGGGAACCCTTAAAAACCACCGCCATCCGCGAAGCGTTTGAGGAAGCCGCCGCCGTTATCGCCCCGGATGAATTGCTGGCCGTATATGAAGTGCCCGCGGCCAATATAACCTTGACCATTTACCGGGCGCGGCTGCTGCACCCCTATATCGCCCCGGGGAATGAATCTCAAGAGGTTAGGCTCTTTGACTGGCAGGATATTCCGTGGGCGGATCTCGCCTTCCCCATGGTGGCAAACGCTCTTCATTTCTACAAGAAAACCCAAGACAGAACCGATTTTGCCCCGGATCAGCAGGTTCTCGCGCGTCCTGCACCCTAGGGCTGTGGACAAAGCCATAATATTTTGTGGCGAGATTTTCCCAAACTCTGTATGGTCGATTCATTCATAAACATAGGATTTTGCCTTTCATAGAAAGGCTTAGGAAATTGACCTTGTCACAAAGCCCGCGCAAAAATAAAACGCCGCCTGCGCCGCAGAATAATAACAGCAGCAGCGCACGCGATACACAGGTTCTGGATCTTCTCAACGCGCTCGGCGATCGCCTGATCCGCAGTGAAAAAGAGCGCGTTTTATTAACCTCCTCCGTAAAAAAATATGAGACGCAGTTTTCGGAAATGCAAAACCGCATCACCAAACTGGGCAAGACTCAGGAAGAGCAGGATCGGAAGCTTGAAAAAGCCGAACATCTGACCAAGGCCATTGAAGACGCCCTGCAGCAGCAAAACCGCCTGGCCCGCCGTCTTGAAAAAATGACGCAGGATAAAGTACGCCTGATCCGCAAATTAGAGCGCATTGAAGAAACCGTTATTGAGACACGCGAAGCGCTGAATTCCAAAGCGCTCGTCCTTCTCACCGATCAAGGTGTCGGCGGCAGCGCGTTGCCCATGACGCCAGACACTGTCCGCGCGGCACCAACCGGCAAAGCCATAGACCGCCCCATTTACTGGCAGGCGGCGTGTGCCGTGTCTCTGGTGGCGCTGGCGATTATGGGAGGCTGGGCCTACACGCAGCTTCCGCCCAAAGGCATGAAGGCGCCGCTTGAGATTGTATCCGCGCCGATCAGCACGCCGATTGAGGCCCTCCAACAAAACGCCGTATCTCCAGCGGCACCCGTCCCGTCAACGGATGAAGAGCGCCTGGCGGCCATGGAAGCAACACCCGATGCCCTTGCCGCATCCCTGAACAGTATAACGCCGGGCATTCCGACAACACTGGAAGCAGAACAACAGGCCGCCGCGACAACCACCGCCGCGCTTGCCCCGCAAGATGCGGTAGCACAACCCGTTGTCCTGACCCCGCCCGCTAAGGATGGAAAGCTGGCCGCCGATGAAAAAATCGTTGCGGATTTTCTGGCGACACAGAGTGAAAGCACGCCCTTGAATAACCGCGTCACCGCGGATCTGAATTTGCCAGCCGTTGTGAAGGAAATTGAAGCCAAGGCGCTGAAAGGCACCCCGGAGGCGCAGCATGATCTGGCCGCGATTTATACGGCGGGGCATGGCGGCGTTCAAATCGATTATACCAAGGCCGCCTTCTGGTTTAAGGAAGCCGCCCTGCAAGGCATTGCGAATGCGCGTTACAATCTGGGTGTGCTGCATCATCAGGGGCTGGGTGTTGAGAAAAATGTCGATACGGCCATTGGCTGGTACCGCGCCGCGGCCATTCTTAATCACCCGGAAGCCGAATATAATCTGGGGATCGCCTATATCGAAGGAATCGGCACACCGTATGATCCGGCCCGCGCCGCCGATTACTTCACGCAAGCCGCGAATGCGGGCGTTGTCGAAGCGGCCTATAATTTAGGCTTGATTTACGAGAATGGTTTGCTACCCCATATCGATCCGGCAGAAGCCCTGCCCTGGTATAAAAAAGCCGCGGATAAAGGCAGCCCGGAAGCCGCCACGGCGCTGCGCCAATTGGCCAAAAGCCTGAATGTAAAAATTGATACGATCAAATCGGATAAAAAAGCCGCATTGGAAATTCCCGCCGTGAAATCATCCCGCAAAGCGCCCGTGACAGAGGCAGGCACCCATCAAACACTGGTTGCGCAAATTCAGGAACAGCTGATTCATCTCGGCCTTTATCCCGGCCCGGCTGACGGCCATATGGACGCGATTACACAAGACGCCATACGTAGCTATCAAGGCGCGCAGGGGTTAGAGCGTACGGGTCAGGCTTCGCAGGATCTTCTGGTCGCACTTCTGACCAACGAACAGACAACAGATACGGGCATGCTGCCCCCCCGGTGAGTTTGCACAGCGCGCAGACGATCAATAACGTTCCGGCCGGTTCAAAAGTCCTGCCCGCACCCACCAAGTCGGATGACGCATGGCGATATTCTCAGCCGCCTGCATTGCGCTGTCCTGATCCGAAAATAATCCGAAACATGTGGCGCCGCTGCCACTCATACGACTAAGCATACAACCTTGTTGATGGGCGAGCGCATCAAGAACAAAGGCGATTTCCGGTACAATTTTAACCGCCGCATGTGTCAGCACATTGTCATGCGCCTTCAAAAATCCGACCAGATCATCGCGACTGGTGATATTCTCCAGCATATTATTAACCGGCTCGGCAAACGCCCCGTCCCATCCCTTGAACACGTCAGCGGTCGGGCAGAATTTCTGCGGGTTGACCAGCACAACCGGAATTTCTTCATCCATTGCGACGGGCGATAAAATATCGCCAATTCCTTCCATCATCACTGGACGGCACTCGAAACATGCCGGAATATCCGCGCCGAGCTTCGTCATAATAGGCCCAAGATGGGGCAGAGCTTGCGGCGACAAACCCCATAATTCCATCATGCCCCACATCGCCGCCGCCGCATCGGCCGATCCACCACCGACACCGGACGCTAAGGGCAAATTTTTTGTCAGTGTAATGGCCACTTGCGGATCACGTTCCACCGCGCGCGCCAGCTCCCAGACGGCGCGCACGACAAGATTGGACGAATCCGGTCCCGCCTTGCGATCCGCCGCAGAAAATGCCTGCGCATAGGGGCCTTGAATATTAAATGAAAAACCACTGGCGGGGGTCAGGCGCAAGACATCACCAATATCCGCAAACGCCACCAGCGATTGCAACGTGTGATAATTATTTTCCAGCCGCCCGGTAATATGCAGGAATAGATTAATCTTGGCCGGCGCAAAAACAGTCAGTGATTTGGAAACGGATGACATAGTATACCGGAATTTCTAATTCGAATTATCCGGCACATAGCCCTTGGAAATCTTATGCCGCAAGGCATCGACCGATGTTGTGCTGTCGGCATTATTAATCGCACGCTCCCATTGATAGCGCGCCTCCCGCTTGCGGCCTACGACCCAGTACGCATCGCCCAGATGGTCATTCAATGTCGGATCATACGGCATCAACTCCACCGCCTGCTCCAGATAGGGAATGGATTCGGCATGCTTGCCCATGCGGAACAAGGCCCAGCCCAGTGAATCTGTAATAAACCCGTCATCGGGGCGCAGCTCCGTAGCCCGCTTCAAAAGCGTAATCGCATCATCCAGATTTATACCGCGATCGGCCCAGCCATAAGCCAGATAATTTAAAAGATAGGGTTGGTCCGGCTGATACGCCATGGCGGCTTTTAAATCCACTTCCGCCTTTTTCCATTCGCCCAGACGCTCATACGTCATGCCGCGTGAATAAAGCAGATACCAATATTCTGCCGGAATGGTATCGCCAATTTCCCGCGCGGCACGGTCATAGTTTTTTAAAGCCTGCACATAACGCTCCTCGCCGCGGTGAATATCACCGATATTGATCAGCGCATCAATATCGCGATGTTCATTAAATAGTTGGTCTAGCAGAAGAAGGGCCCGGGCTTCATCACCATTTTTTTGATAAAGCTCGGCAATATAACGTTGAATCTCGAGATAGCTGGGATAATCTGGCTGAATTTTTTGAAAATAACTGATGGCTTCTTTGTAGCGCTCGCTTTCCGCTTCGATCTGCCCCATAAGCAATTGCGCTTCGGTATAGTCAGGATTGAGAGCAAGGGCCATTTGCACAAAAATCTTCGCGCTGGCATCGCTTTGTTCCTGATACAATATATGCGCCATATCAAACACGGCCACCGCCGCCCCGTGCGCGGGTGTGGTAATGGCAAGCGTCGGGACAAGCGCCTTCAAACGGGCAACATCATTCGCTTCCACAATCTTGATTTTTTCAAGCAGCATCGCATTTTCCGGATCGCGCACAAGAATACCACGATACAGAACCAGCGCTTCCTTGCCGCGGTCAAGAACCGCCAGTAAGTCGGCCACCCGTTCGGCGTCATACGGGCTCATCGTACCCGAACGCGTCATGGCATTGGCAAAGCGTTTTGCTTCCTCCGGCTTGTTCAAGTAGAGCGCGAGAAGGGCTGCGTTATAATTATGAATGGTTGTGTTATTAAAGCCGGTGACATTTAATTGCCCCTGCGCAGCTGCCGCCCATGCGCGCATCAATGGCCTTACAAAATCGGTAATATCCCCCGGCGGCATTGTATCCAGAATCTTTTGCGCGGCGGCTGTTTGACCGTCCTTCATTTCGCGGGCGGCGACAATAAGGATAGCCAGGCTGTTCTTCGGATCAAGGGCGAGATAGGCGCGCGCATGCGCGACCGCCGCATCGAAATTACCGCCACCCATTGCAAGGATCATGGCACGTTTCAATAAATCCGTATTTTTGGGATCAAGCTTCAGGACATTACTTAGATGTTTATCCGCCCGGCTCCATTCATTCTGCGACTGCGCAAAATGGCTGGCCAGAAACTCGGCGGACCGCGTCGGTGGTAATTCTATCTCCAGTATCGCATTGGGCTTTACCGTCGTAATAACGAGGTCAGCGTTATTCTTGACGATCGTCTGTCCAATCCAACTACCGGCAAAAATTCCACCGGCTGCGACACTGAATAATAAAATCTTTTTCATGCTTCACTTACATATTGGGGTAATTGGGTCCGCCGCCGCCCTGCGGTACGGTCCAGTCGATATTTTGTGACGGGTCCTTGATATCACAAGTTTTACAATGTACGCAGTTTTGGGCATTAATAACAAAACGTTTCTTGTCACCATCATCCACCACTTCATACACGGCCGCCGGGCAGTAGCGCTGCGCCGGCTCATCATAAAGAGGTAGGTTTGTTTCAATCGGAATCAACGGATTGCGCAGCTTCAAATGCGCCGGCTGGTCTTCTTCATGCATCGTATTGGAAATATTCACCGATGTCAGGCGGTCGAAGGTCAGGACATTGTCCGGTTTCGGATAATCAATTTTGGCGCATTCATCCGCCTTTTTCATCTGCGCATGATCCGCATGGTTTTTCAGCGTATAGGGCAACAACCAGCCGCCAAAGGTCTGGAACGCCGCATGGACAAGGCCAAACCACATACCCTTGTTAAAGCCGGGGCGGATATTACGGACTTTATAAAGTTCTTTATACACCCAGCTGGCTTTTAACGACTGCGCATAGGATATATATTCAACACCGGCTTCAACGCCGTGCGCCAACACCTCCGCCGCCAGCATGCCGGATTTCATCGCCGTGTGATTGCCCTTGATTTTGGGCACATTCAAAAAGCCTGCGGTATCGCCGATCAATAAGCCGCCGGGGAATGTCAGCTTGGGCAAAGACTGGTAACCGCCCTCAACCAACGCGCGCGCGCCGTAACTGATACGGCGTCCGCCTTCGAGATAGGTACGAATAGCCGGATGCGTTTTATAACGCTGCATTTCATGGAAGGGCGATAAATGCGGGTTCTGGTAATCAAGGCCGATAACAAATCCAAGATAGACCTGGCGGTTTTCTGTATGGTACATAAAGCTGCCGCCATATGTTTTTGTATCCAGTGGCCAGCCCAGCGTATGCACAACCAGCCCTTCCTGATGTTTCTCCGCAGGGATTTCCCAGATTTCCTTGATACCTAGACCATAGGTCTGCGGATCGCTGTCTCTGCGTAAATCAAATTTTTTGATTAGTGTTTTCGTCAATGATCCATGGCACCCTTCAGCAAAAACCGTTTGCTTCGCCAGCAATTCAAGCCCAGGCGCAAAATGCGCAGTCTTCTCACCATCCTTGCCAATGCCCATATCGCCGGTCGCGACACCGCGCACGGCACCTTTTTCATCATAAAGAACTTCGGCGGCGGCAAAGCCGGGATAAATCTCAACGCCCAAAGCTTCGGCCTGCTGCGCCAGCCAGCGGCCCAGATTACCCAGCGAGATAATATAATTGCCGTGATTTTTCATCTGCGGCGGCGTCGGCAATGTGAAAGATTTTGTTTTGGTCAGGAATAAAAATTTATCCTTTGTCGGCTGCACCGCCAGCGGTGCACCCTTTTCCTTCCAGTCGGGAATAAGTTCATTCAATGCACGTGGCTCAAATACGGCACCGGATAATAAATGCGCGCCGACTTCAGAGCCTTTTTCAAGAACGCAGACATTGATCTCAGGATTGATCTGCTTCAGGCGAATGGCGCAGGACAGTCCCGCCGGGCCCGCCCCGACAATCACCACATCATATTCCATGCTTTCGCGATCCGTCCGTATTGTATCCATAAAACGGCCTCTCCTTATTGCCAGCCCCGAGTTTATCCTATATTTCTAAAGAACCCTATCCTCAGGTTTAGGACTGACTAATTATACAAATACTGTGCCTAAAAAACCGGGCAGATGCTAGGAAAAGGATTGCAGGCGGTGTGGGCCACCGGCAAAATCCTTTGACGCCGCAGATGCCCGGTTTTTTAGGCACCCGGAGGGCGCGGCCTAACTTCTCACCGGCGGCTTCAAAAACCTTGACCATAGCGCCGCTATGGCCTACGGCTTTTTCATTGCCGGATGAAAAGTTTGACTCGCGCAGTATTTGTATAATTAGTCAGTCCTAAACCTCAATAAGGAAAATTACCGTATGTCCTCTATGGACCGTCAGGCTTTAATCGCGGCCCTGCAATGGCATCTGGATGCCGGTGCGGATGAGCTGCTGTCTGACCAGCCCGTTACAAGCCGGGCGGCAATGGAAGACGCGCCCGCCGCAAGGTCATCACCGGTTGCTCCGATGACCCCGCCCGCCGCGCCCGAAGCGAGTCTCGGGGCAGCCGAAGCGTATCAGGACGCGCTGAAGCTCGCCCAATCTGCCAAAACTATTGATGAATTACGGAATATAATTGCCAGTTTTGACGGCATAGCCTTGAAAAAAACCGCCAGCAATATGGTCTTTGCCGATGGGAACCCCGCCGCCCGTATTATGGTGGTGGGCGAAGCGCCGGGCGCGGATGAAGACCGAATCGGCCTCCCCTTTGTCGGTGTGTCGGGGCAGCTGCTGGACAAGATATTTGCCTCCATCGGCCTGTCCCGGCAAAGCGACGACATATATAAGAGTATCTATATCTCCAACATCCTGAACTGGCGCCCGCCCGGTAACCGCACCCCGACGCCCGCGGAGGTGGAAGTCAGCCTGCCTTTTATCGAACGCCACATTGCCCTTATCAACCCGGATATTCTTGTCCTTGCGGGCGGCGTTGCGGCCAAGGCGCTGCTGAATCGTAACGAAGCCATCTCTCGCCTGCGTGGTACATGGCATGATTATATGCCCCTGACCCCCGGCGTAACAGAGCGTACAAATCCCATTCCGACACTGGCAACGTATCATCCGTCCTACCTGCTGCGGACGCCCAGCCAGAAGAAAGCCGTCTGGCACGATATGCTGACTCTGCGCCGAAAACTCCTCAATATCTACATTACGTAAAATATAAAGTCCCGGAATCTCCATTGCATATCAACAGGATGTCTCAAAAACTGGACTTTCGGGGCTGGCTAGGCTACATCCATAGTCATTATGAGAACGCAGAACGAGGCATATAACCGACTACTGTCATCGGGGGCAACCCTGCTGATGCTGGTCACCGGAATTGTCTGGATGCATGGCCTGGGCTTTGCCACCGGCGGCAAGGCGGCGCATAAACCTGTGCGCGCGACGATGGAGCTGGCCAGCATGGAGCCCGCCAGCGGTACACAAGACGCCATCATTATTGAAGACGCCCCGGCGGAAGACATGGTCCTCATCGAAAATGACGGCACCCTCATCTCCGCCAAGCCCTTATCCATCGCCGATGCCATCCTTTATAAGAAGATTTTTGCGTGGCAGGCCAAGGGCGAATGGGCCAAGGCCGATGAATTGATGCCCCAGCTTCATGATGACCGCCTTATGGGCCACGTGCTGTACCAGCGCTATATGCGCCCGACCGGTTACAAAGCCAGCTTTGCCGAGCTGCAGGACTGGATGAACCGCTACCATGACTATCCGGATGCCGATAAAGTTTACAAGCTGGCGCTGGCCCGTATGCCCGAAGGCCAAACCGAAACCGTGAAAAAACCCGGCACCGCCCCCCATACGCAAGGCTTTCTGGATGTATTGCTTGACCATGCCGAGCCTTACCGCTCGCCAAAGAAACGCACCGGCGCGGATATACAGGCCATCAATGATTTGCACACCGCCATCCGTATGGACCTTGCCAAGGGCGCGCCCACAAAGGCCTACCGCCATCTTCTTCATGATAAAGGCGGCAAGCTGCTGGACCAAGTTGAACAGGACCGCGCGCGCGCCTTGATTGCCAACAGCTATATGCATGCGGGCAATCTTGATAAAGCCGCGACACTGGCGGGCATTGCCGCCAAACGCTCCGGCACCCATGCACCGCAAGCGGGTTGGGTCGGCGGGCTGGTGGCGTGGCGCAAAGGTGAATTTGATAAAGCCGCCGATTTGTTTGAGGTTTCCGCCAAATCCCCTTACGCCTCCAGCTGGGGCTCTTCTGCCTCCGCTTACTGGGCCTCCCGCGCGCATTTGCGGGCAGGACGTATGAAAGAGGTCAGCACGTGGCTGAAAGTCGCCGCCCAAAACCCGCGGACATTCTATGGCTTGATTGCTACACGCGCACTGGGCTGGGATTTTGATTTTAACTGGGATATGCCGTCTTTGACGCCGGAACGTAAAAAGCTTGTGCAGAGCGTACCGGCCGGACGCCGAGCGGTCGCGCTGGTGGCCGCCGGACAATATCATCTGGCCGAGCGCGAGCTGCGCCAGATTAATACGCAGAATAACAACAAACTGCGCGAAGCGTTGCTGGCTTACGCGCATTCTGTCGCGCTGCCGTCCTTTGCCCTGCGCCTTGCGCAGTCCGTCCCGCATCCGGGCGGCGGCTTGTATGACGCCGCTTTATATCCGATGAGTCCCTGGACACCGCAAGGCGGCTTCACGGTCGACCGCGCCCTTATCCATGCGATTATCCGTCAGGAATCACGCTTCAACCCCTATGCGGAAAGCCGCACGGGTGCCGCAGGCCTGATGCAATTAATGCCGAATACGGCGACCTATATGGATGATGCCAATCGTGAGTTCGGTGACAAGGAAGGCGCACACGCCCTCAAGGACCCGCAGATGAATCTTGATATTGGGCAACGCTACGTCGCGCATCTGCTGGAAAACCCGCAGGTCAATACTGAGCTTCTGTCACTCGTTATTGCCTATAATGCCGGTCCGGGCAGCCTGGCCAAATGGAAATCCGAACTAGCCGATATGCAGGACGACCCGTTGCTGTTTATCGAGAGCATTCCGGTTGCCGAAACCCGTGCCTTTACCGAGCGCGTTATGGCCAATTACTGGATTTATTCGCTGCGCCTGAAACAAGCCGTACCGACCCTTGACGCCGTGGCCGAAGGCCAGTGGGCCCATTACATCCCCGCCGACGGTATCAAGCAGGCTTTTGCCGGTAGCCGCCTTCAGTTTTAGGGTCAGGACCCAATGATTTCGTCAAGTTCTGTTCCTTATAAATGGCACAGATGCTAGGAAGGCAAGCGCAGACGGTGCGGATCCACCGTCAAGCTTGTTTGACGCCGCAGATGTGCCATTTATAAGGAACCCCTTCGGGGCGCGGCAAATTTTTGTGTCTGCTTGCCCAAATCCCTTGCCCGTAGCGCCGCTACGCGCGGCGGACTTTGAACATGCAGCCCCTAAAAATTTGTCTCGCGCAGAATTGACGAAATCATTGGGTCCTGACCCTAGTGCATTATTTACACAGCCCCAAAAATCTGGTTGATTGCTATCTGAAAACCCCACAATAAACAGATAGATTTGCCGCCATGAAAACCGTTAACGACATCCGGACCGCTTTCACCGATTATTTCGTCTCGCAAGGGCATGAGCATGTGGCGTCCAGCCCGCTGGTACCGCAGAACGATCCGACCCTGATGTTTGCCAATTCCGGCATGGTGCAGTTTAAAAACCTGTTTACCGGCAATGAGACCCGCGCCTATAAGCGCGCAACCACCGCGCAGAAATGCGTCCGAGCCGGCGGCAAGCATAACGACCTCGAAAATGTCGGCTACACCGCACGCCACCATACCTTCTTTGAGATGCTGGGCAATTTTTCCTTTGGCGATTATTTCAAATCCGATGCCATTCCCTTCGCATGGGAATTAGTTACAAAAGTTTATGGCCTGCCCAAGGATAAATTACTGGTCACGGTTTATCATGATGATGATGAAGCCGCGACGATCTGGAAAAAAGTTGCCGGCCTGTCCGATGACCGGATTATCCGCATTGCGACATCGGACAATTTCTGGCGCATGGGTGATACCGGCCCGTGCGGTCCGTGCACCGAGATTTTCTATGACCATGGCGACCATATTCCCGGCGGCCCGCCCGGCAGCGCGAACGAAGATGGCGACCGTTTCATCGAAATCTGGAACCTTGTTTTCATGCAGTATGAAGAGCAAGAAGGCGGCAAGCGTATTCCGTTGCCCAAACCCTCCATCGATACCGGCATGGGACTGGAGCGCGTCGCCGCGATTCTGCAAGGCGTGCACAGCAACTACGAAATCGATGTGTTTCGCACCATCATCAACCATATCGAAGATTTAACAAGCACGAAAGAAACCCCGTCACACCGCGTGATTGCCGACCATTTGCGCGCCAGCGCTTTCCTGATGGCGGATGGTGTCATGCCGTCCAATGAAGGCCGCGGCTATGTCCTCCGCCGTATTATGCGCCGCGGCATGCGTCACGCACATTTGCTGGGTGCGAAAGAACCATTAATGTACCGCTTGCTGCCGACACTGGTCAGCCTGATGGGCGGTGCCTATCCCGAACTGAAGCGGGCAGAAAGCATGATTTCAGAAATGCTGAAGCTGGAAGAAACACGCTTCAAGAAAACACTTGATAACGGCCTGCGCCTGCTTGATGAAGAAACGGCTAGCCTGAAAGACGGCGATAAACTCGCCGGTACAGTCGCTTTCAAACTCTACGATACATTCGGCTTCCCCGTGGATTTGACGCAGGATGCCCTGAAAGCCAAAAATATCGGCGTGGATATGGAAGGCTTTGACGCCGCCATGGAAAAACAACGCGCCGATGCCCGCAAGAACTGGTCCGGCACCGGTGAAGCCGGAACGGAGAAAGTCTGGTTCGATATTCTGGCCAAAACCGGCCCGACAGAATTTCTGGGCTACGCCAAGACCAGCGCTGAAGGACAAGTTCTCGCTCTTGTTAAAGGTAGCGCTTCTGTTGACAGCGCACAAACAGGCGATGAAGTCCGTATTGTCACAAACCAATCCCCATTCTACGCCGAATCCGGTGGTCAGGTCGGCGATACAGGTATCTTCCAGACAGCGTCTGGCACCCAAGTGACGATCACAGACACCAAAAAAATTGCTGGCAAACTCTGGGCCCACATTGGCAAGATTACCAAAGGCTCCTTAAGCGTCAGTGATGCCGTTGAAATGCGCGTTGATGTAAAACGCCGCCAGTCCGTAGAAGCCAACCACTCCGCCACGCACCTTTTGCATGAAGCGCTGCGCCAGGTGTTGGGCACGCATGTGTCGCAGAAAGGCTCGCTGCAGAATGCCGAGCGCACGCGGTTTGACATCAGTCATTCCTTTGCCGTGACGCCAGAGCAAATGCGTCAGGTCGAAGATCTGGTCAATGCCGAGATCCGCGCCAACACCGAAATCCTCACCCGCGTTATGCCGATTGACGAAGCCCGTGAAACCGGCGCGATGGCCCTGTTCGGTGAAAAATATGACGATGAAGTACGCGTCGTATCCATGGGCACACAAGAACCCGGCGCAAACAAACCCTTCTCCGTTGAGCTATGCGGTGGTACGCACGCCAAGCGCACCGGCGATATCGGCCTGTTCTACGTTGTTGGTGAAAGTGCCGTGTCGGCGGGCATTCGCCGTATCGAAGCCCTGACCGGTGAAAATGCCCTGCGCTATCTGGCGCAGCAGCACCAGACACTGGAAACAATTGCTGGTGCCTTGAAAACAACATCCGGCGAGACGCTCGACCGCGTCAAATCCCTGTCCGATGACAAGAAGCGTCTGGAAAACGAAGTCTCCAATCTGCGCCGTCAATTGGCAACCAGTGGCGGTGGCGGGAATGCGGCGGCGGAGATCAAGGATATTGGCGGCGTCAAATTCTCCGGTCGCGTGCTGGCCGATTTTCCGGCCAAGGACCTTAAACCGATGGTTGATGATTTGAAGAAAAAATTGGGCTCCGGCGTGATTGCCCTGATCGCAACCGAAGACGGCAAGGCGTCACTGGTTGTCGGCGTAACCGAAGATCTGGTCAAACGCTTCAATGCGGCGGATCTCGTCAAGACCGGCGTCGAGATTCTGGGCGGTAAAGGCGGCGGCGGTCGCCCCGATATGGCCCAAGGCGGCGGTCCGAATGCGGGAGCCGCGAACGATGCCGTTGATGCGATTGAGAAATTGCTGGCCTCTTAATATCACAAGATTCTTGCCAAACGCGATTGGGGCGGTTATAACGCCCTCATCGCTTAACTATTGCTGCATATAAAGGAAAAACAAATGGCTACAGAACGTACCTTCTCCATCATCAAGCCCGATGCGACACGCCGTAACCTGACAGGTGCTATCAACGCGCTGATTGAAAAAAGTGGTCTGCGTATCGTTGCGCAAAAACGCGTGAAGCTGAGCAAACAACAAGCCGAAAAATTCTACGAAGTACACAAAGAGCGCCCCTTTTACGGCAGCCTGGTCGATTTCATGACATCGGGTCCGGTTGTTGTGCAGGTTCTGGAAGGTGACAATGCCGTTGTAAAATACCGCGAAGTTATGGGGGCGACAAACCCGGCCAATGCCGAACCCGGCACCATCCGCAAGGAATTCGCCGAGAGCATGGAAGCCAATTCCGCCCACGGCTCCGACAGCCTGGAAAATGCCAAAATTGAAATCGCGTTCTTCTTCAAGGATGATGAAATCGTCGGATAGTAATTTCCTGCCTTTATTTTGCAAGCCGCCCTAGGACGCCATCCAGTCTTTCAGGGCGGTTTTTGCATTCTGGAGCGCGACCGGCAGGGCCTTCAGCGTTTCCTCCAGATTGATGGTACCTTCTTCGGGCTTGCGCAAAGATTGCTCAACCTGCGCCGCCATCAGGCTGAGTTGCTTCAGGCCGAAATTACCCGCCATACCTTTGAGCTCATGCGTGCGGGCAATAATCTGCGTACGGTCTGTTTCAAGCGATGCTTTTTCAAGGAAACCAACAATGTCGTCCGCCGTATCCAGAAGGCCATCCAGTAACCCCTGCAACGCATCGGCGCGCATGCTTTCGCGCAGTCGTGACAACATACTGACATCAAAAATATCGGATGTGTCTGGTTTATTATCCACGACGGCTGACTCATGCGTCTCGGCGGCATTCATGGCGATGGCAAAGCTGTCTTCCTCTGCCTCATCCATATCAAGATTGTCCTGCCATGATGTGACGTTGAACCCTTCACCATCTTCCAGTGATAAGGAGGCCGGGGGCTTTGGCAAAGGCGGCAGGACCGTAGGCGGGACATATGTAGTGGCCGCCGGCTGCGCGGGCATGTCCAGGCGATTAACACTTGAATGCGCCGCGGCCACATCGGACAAGATAACGGGATTATCCAATATACCGGCAATCGCTTTGTCAATCATGCCCTTGAGGCGTTTGGGATCCACCGGCTTGGTCAAGTGCCCGTTCATATTGGCGGCATAGCAATTTCTTATATCTTCATCCCGCACATTCCCCGTCAAGGCAATCACGGGAATAGCGGCCTTGGCCCGGTCACTCATCGCACGGATGGCTTTGGTTGCACCCATGCCCGAAATTCCAGGCAGCTCGACATCCATCAGGATTAAATCGAACTCATCGGCCTGCATTTTCTCCAGCGCGTCTTCGCCCGATCCGCTGAGCGTTGTCTTGTGACCCATACGATCCACAAATTCACGCAACAGGCGCTGGTTAATCTCATTATCTTCAACAATCATAATACGCAGAGATTTTTTGGGCTTGTCGCTTGCGCGCAGGCTATTGTCGCGCTTGGTTCCTTCGACGGCTCCCTCTTCCATGATGAGAGTAAAGTGGAACGTACTGCCATGACCTTCAGTGCTATCGATTTTAATCTTGCTGGACATGGCTTCGATCAGGCGCTGGGAGATCGCAAGGCCCAGCCCCGTGCCACCGAATTTGCGGGCGATGGAGGAGTCCGCTTGTGCAAAAGGCGTAAACAGGTTTTTCTGCGCCTCCTTGCTGATCCCGACACCAGTATCCTCAACCGCAAAGCGGATCTTATGAATATGACCGGAGGTCGCCTTATCGAGCGATGGGTCAGGCTCCACGGATAATGTCACGCCGCCTTCATAAGTGAATTTGATAGAATTTCCCACCAGATTTAACAAGACCTGACGCAATCGTACTGGATCCCCGATGACATACCGCGGCACGGTTTTATCCAGTTTGATATTTAGCGCGATCTTTTTCGTCGCGGCATGACCGGACATCAAGGTACCGATACCTTGAATTAAGCGGTGCAGATCGAAATCCACATGTTCCAGATCCATATTGCCGCTTTCAATCTTCTCAAAATCAAGAACATCATTCAAAAGGGCCAGCATCGCATCGCCGGAATCCTGAATGGTCTGCGCATAATCATTCTGCTCGGATGTCAGGTTCGTTTCCAGCAGCAGGCGGATCATGCCCATCACACCGGACATCGGTGTTCTGATCTCATGGCTGATCACCGCGAGGAAAGCGGATTTGGCACGGTTGGCTTCATCGGCTTCGTCTTTGGCGCGGCGCATTTCTTCATTCTGCTCAAGCTCACGGTTACGCAGCTCATTCATCGTCTGACGTTCATGTTCGATCAGGCGGCGCAGGCGCTGGTTTTCTGCCGCCTCCTTGCCTTGCTTGAGATAGGAAAGATTTTCTTCACTGGTCTGCTCTTCATTCTCATTGATGATGCGTGCATAATCCTGAACATAGCATCGTGTCAAAGTCGCGGTCAGGAAAAGTAATCCTTGTGGTATCAAACTATACCAGTACATTGTCGCCCCCAAAGTCGTGGGCATTATAATGTGCAATAGCGACAGAAGCGTAATAATTGACCCCGCCAGCATACAAACCCACCCCAGCGCCAGTTGATAACCTCCGGGCTGGCGGCTATAGCCTTGCGCGATGGAGAGCATAAACAAGAACAGCTGAACGATGATAACCGGCATAAAAAATAGAAACGGCGCAAAAAATGAATCTGTGGGGATAATTGTTGCCATCACGGCACAGATCAAATTGAAACCCATAAATCCATATAATATCCGGCTTTGCAACACCAACGCATGGCCTACATTCAGAAAGAACTTGCTGGCCAGCAACGCAACCAGAAGCAGAGCGCATTGCAACCATCCGGTCATGATAATTGAATCGGACGTTTCTGCATAAAGACGGTTATTATTATAATGGAACAATAAAAACTGTCCGGCATAAAAAAGCATGAACAATAAAGCCAGCGGATAACGCTTGAAAATGGCCACCGCCAGAAACGCACCCATAAGCAGTGTCAGGAAATAGGGAATGGCCGCGGCTATACGATAAGGGTTTTGTGTCTGATCCGCAAAAGCCTGCGGCGTCATCAGGCGCGGGGCAATGGTTGTAGGCATGCCCGGCTCTGGCACGACGTATAGAAAAAATACCGTCTCCCGCCCGCGTGGCAAATCAAGCGTGACATAGGTTGTTTTATCAATCATCTTGCTGACATAGGGTGTGGTTTCTGCCGTCAGCGTATCAATATATTTTTTCCGGTTGGTCTGGTCATAAAGAAAGACTTTTTGCAGCAGACTATGGCGTCCGTCCATATGTTGCCCGAAGGAGAGGACCCAGCGATCCGTCCAGCTTTTATTTGTAACGCTGAAAATAATCCAGTAAGGCACGGCCTTGGTGCCCAGCGTTACAAGCTCGCCCGGGGCCTTGTCACCGCGCAGCCCATTCGCATAGCGCGTATTCATCGCCGCATAATTCAGTTTTTTGTCGGCATCACGCGTGACATAGATGTAAGGCACAATATTATAATCGGAAACATCATCCATAATGCTAAGCGAATTGGCCGCCGGTATGGTCTGTGCCGGCGCACGGCCTGATGATCCCACAAGGACAGCCAGAACCAGCCCCAGAGATAAAAGCGCACGAACATAAACAGTAGTTGATTTCATAGTCCTAACTTCACTCTGTGCATATGAGGCCGCCAGACAAGAGCGCCCGGCATGATCCCCCATGGTTATCATGCCGCTAAAACATTACTGAATAGTGAATAAAGATAGTATCTTAGAGAAAAAGCAGCGCCATCAGAACCAAGGTAGCGCATACGGAAATAATGCCCCATTTGGTAAAGGCTGTAAAGCGCACCCAGTTTTCCTGATAGGTGGCGAGCTCGTCGGCGGGTACGTTACGTGGTTCTGTGTGTTCCATAAGGGGGCTCCTTGATATAAGCACTTCCAATAAATGCTATTTTTTAGAGAATTTCAACCCGTTCGTTGATAATCCGTATCCGCTTTTCCGCAATCAGGCGCACGGCCTCCACATAAGCCACATGTTCCTGCACCATAATCCGGGCCGCCAGATGGTCGGGTGTGTCGCCTTGCAATACGGGAACCGCGCGCTGCACGATGGTCGGGCCATCATCCATCGCGGGACGGACAAAATGAACGGTGCAGCCCGATTGCGTCCCACCATCGGCCAGAACCCGCGCATGCGTATCCAGCCCCTTATAGGCCGGAAGCAATGACGGATGGATATTAATAATCTTGTCCGGCCAGCCCGCGATAAAATCCGCGCTCAGCAACCGCATAAACCCGGCGAGACAAATCAGATCCACCGGATAGGGCGCAAGCGCTGCCTGAATCGCCACTTCAAATTCAGCCTTTGTTTTATAAAGTGTATGATCTACCACGATGGCGGGAATGTGTGCGGCCCGGGCCTTATCCAGCGCCGCCGCATCCGGGCAGTTTGACAGCACGACGGAGATTTGTGCCGGAAAAGACAGGTCCGCGCACGCTTCCATCAAGGCCTGCATATTACTGCCCCGGCCTGAAACAAACACGGCAAGGTTTAAGCGACCCATGCCTTGTCCTTGTTATCGATGATCACATCGGCTTCTGTCCGCGCTTCTACGGCACCGATGCAGTAAACAGTTTCGCCCGCATCCTGCAAGGTCTTCGTGACATCCGCCGCCAGATCCGCGGCGCAGACGATAACCATGCCGATCCCGCAATTGAAGATCCGCGCCATATCATCCCTATCGACATCGCCTTCCGCCGCCAGCCAGCCAAAGACCGGCAGAAGTGGCCATGATGTGGCATCCAGACGCACCGCCAGTGTTTCGGGTATAACGCGCGGAATATTGTCCAGCAAACCACCGCCCGTAATATGGGCCAACGCCCGTATGGCCGGGGCGCCGTCTTTATCCTTGACGCCCAGCGCCTTTAATATCGGTTTCACATAAAGTCGCGTCGGGGTCAGAAGGGCTTCGCCCAGACTTTGCCCAACCGCAAACGGTGCGGGTTTGGTATAATCCCCGCCCGCTACATTTTCCACAATACGGCGCACCAACGAGTAGCCATTGGAATGCACACCGCTGGAGGATAATCCCAAAATAACATCCCCCGCCCCCACGCGGTCACCGGTCAGGATCATATCCCGCTCCACCGCACCGACGGAAAAGCCCGCCAGGTCATAATCACCCTTGCCATACATGCCCGGCATCTCCGCCGTTTCACCGCCGACAAGGGCGCAGCCCGCTTCCTTGCAGCCTTGAGCAATGCCGGTAATAACCGCTTCGGCCTGATCAACATCCAGGGCGCCGGTGGCAAAATAATCAAGGAAAAACAAAGGCTCCGCGCCCATAGTCACAAGATCGTTCACGCACATGGCGACCAAATCGATACCGACCGTATTGTGCCTGTTCGCTTCAATCGCTACCCGCAGCTTGGTGCCCACACCATCGGTGGAGGACACCAGCACCGGATCCTTGTAACCCGCTGCCTTCAGGTCGAACAGCGCGCCAAATCCGCCCAGACTACCCATAACACCGGGACGGTGTGTATCCTTAACCGGCTTCTTGATACGGTCGACAAGTTCTTCCCCCGCATCAATATCAACACCGGCTTTTTTATAAGCACTCTCTTTCATTTTGCATCCTGCGGTCACAAGTTATATAACGTCCTATAATAGACAAGAACGGATCATCCATGGGCAAAATTTATATTCCTTTTCTTCTACGCCGTATAGTCCTTTGCCTGAGCCTAACCGTATTTATGCCGGGTTTCATGGCCATAGGCGCGCAAGCCCAGGAAGCGGGCGTTTTTACAATCGATAACGTCAAGGTCGATGTCACCGCCGAAAGCGCCGTGGCCGCCCGTAACAAGGCGTTTGAAGAAGCGCAGAAAACCGCGTTCAAGCAGCTGGCCACCCAGCTTCTCCCCGCGCAGGATGCTGCGGCCTTTGAAGCGCCGGAAATCGCCCTGATTTCCCCCCTGATCAAGGATTTTGAAATTACGCAGGAGCGCCTGTCACGTGTGCGTTACCTTGGCACCTATACATTCCGGTTCTACAGTGACGCGGTCACACAATATTTTACAAGCCGCGGCCTTACGATCAGCATGAAACCGGCGAACACGGCGACACTGGTCCTGCCTTTCTATCAATGGGGCGCGCAGACGATTTTGTGGAATGACAATAATACGTGGCTATCCGCATGGCGGGCGCAGTCCGATAATACCATGCCCGCCTTCATCGTCCCGTCGGGCGATGTGCAGGACATGGCCGATGTCGGCGATAATAACGCCCTGACCACACAACCCGCCGCCCTGCAAAAACTGGCGCAGCGTTATGGCGCCGGTCAAGTCGTCATTGCCATCGCCACCGCACAATGGTCAACAACCGCGCCCACCGCCACCGACCTGCCGCAAGGGCTTGATATCGCCCTGTATCGCGCCGGGCCCGCCAGCCCGGCCTTTATCGGCACATTAAAAGTCACACGGAAGGCGAGCCAGAATTTGAATGCGCTCTACTTTGATGCCATCGCTGCCGTACGCCAGTCTTTGCAAAACACCGACGCAATAGAACAGACCGCCACAACTACAACGCCCCTTACAAGTAGCAACATCATAAATGCCCGCATTGGATTCCGCGCCATGGGCGAATGGGTCAGTATCCAGAAAAATTTGCGCCGTGTATCCGGCGTCACGGGGCTGAAACTGCAATCCCTGAAATCCAATGAAGCGCAGATTGCCCTGTCTTATGATGGGACGCAGGACCAGCTGCGCCAGAATTTATTGCAATCCGGAATCATGATGGCCGATCCCGTGCCCCTGCCGGGCGTTGCCTCTCCGCCTTACACATTCTATTTAACCAACCCAACATCCCCCTTGCCGTATTAGAGAGTATCATGACCCAGAGAAAACATTTAAGCGTATATCAGCAAGCCATGTTCTGGGGCGCGGCCCTGCTTTTGTTCATCGGCTTTGTCTGGGTTTTCGGAAAAGTGTTGCTTCCGTTTGTGCTCGGCATGGCGTTGGCTTATTTCCTTGATCCGGTCATGAGGAGACTGTGCGCCTTCGGCCTGCCGCGCTGGGCGGCGGCCATATCGATCCTGAGTATTTTTGTGATTGTTATTACAGCCCTTATGATCGCCATCCTGCCACTGGCATTCAAGCAGGCGGAGCAGCTTATCACAACCCTGCCGGCCTTTATTGACAAAATGACATTGCAGGTCGCGCCTTATATCAGCTGGACACAAGCGCATCTGGGACAGGACAATGTCGATTCTATCCGTAGCGCCGTTAAAGATAATGTCGGCAGCGCGCTGAGCTTCAGCGGCGGTGTTCTGGCTGGTCTCGCCACGGGCGGGCAGGCTATTATCGGATTTATTACAACCCTTGTTATTACACCTATCGTTGCCTTCTTCATGATGAAGGAATGGCCGGACATCAAAAAATGGTTCTACAATATCCTGCCCCGTGATAGCGAGCAGACGATCCGCAACCTGCTGAGCCGTATTGACCGTAAGCTGGCGGGTTTTATCCGGGGACAGCTCAGCGTTTCATTTATTCTGGCCATGATTTTTTCAATTTCCCTGACGATTGCCGGACTGAACTTCGGATTCCTGATTGGATTGCTGACGGGCATATTTTCTATTATTCCGTTCGTTGGCTCAACGCTGGGACTGCTTATCAGTCTTGTAATCGCATGGCTACAATCCGGCAGCTGGACTTATGTCGGAATTATAGCGGGCATCTTTGCCGTCGTGCAGTTCTGCGAAGGCAATATTATCTCCCCTCGCTTGCTGGGCAAGAGTGTCGGCATCCATCCGCTCTGGATTTTCTTCTCGCTTCTGGCGGGCGGGCATTTGTTTGGATTCCTTGGCATTGTGCTGGCCGTTCCGTTGATTGCCTCGATCGGCGTCGTGGTCAGCTATTTAATCACGATTTATAAAGCCAGCCCTTATTATAAATCCGTTAGAAGCAAGGACGCAATTTCATGAGCGCTTTTGCGCAGCAGATACCGCTTGATCTGGGCCATCGCACGGCGCAGGGGCGTGATGATTTCCTGATCGCGCCCGGCAACCGGGATGCCGTGTCATGGATCGATATGTGGCCGCAATGGCCAGCGCCTGCACTGATCGTATGCGGACCCGCCGCGTGCGGAAAATCACATCTGGCCGCTGTGTGGCGGGACCGGGCGCAGGCCACCGCCCTTAATCCCGCCGACCTGTCGCGCCGCGAGGCCCGTGATTTATTTGCAGCGGGCATCCACTTTACACTGGATGCGATCGACCCGTGGATTGGTGACAAGGATGCGGAGACCACCCTCTTCCACCTTTATAATATGGCGCGGGAGAATAGTTCGACGCTGCTTCTGACGATGCGGGCGGCACCGACGCATCTGGAATTTGCGCTGCCGGACCTGGCTTCACGCCTGCGCGCGGCACCGGTGGCCCCGATTGCGGCCCCGGATGAAATTCTGCTGAGTGCCGTCATGGTGAAGATGTTTGCCGACCGGCAATTGCCCGTGACGCAAGATATATTGAATTATGTGCTGCCGCGGATGGAGCGATCCTTTGTTGCGGCCCGTGATCTGGTCAGTGCGATTGACCGGCTTGCGCTTGCCGAGAAAAAGCCGGTTTCAATTGCGCTGGCGCGGCGTGTGCTGATGGATCAGTCGGACGCGGCACTTTAAGGAAAAATAAGGTCCCTGATTTTATTATCCCCTTGCGCCAGATCTTTCCAGTCATCCACCGGACATTCCAGAACCGTTAACGTCCCGGGCGCATATTGATGGGACAATGTCTGGTACGCCACGCCATTTTCCGGGGCCGCCAGCGAAAAAGCCAGCCCGTGAACACCCGGATTATGCGCCACGATAAGCGCGCTTTGCACACTGGCAGGCAGGCCCTGTGCCGCTTCAAATAATTGTCCTACCGCAGCATTATAATAAGAAGGGTCAAAATAAATCTGGTCCGGCCTAATTTCAGGCAACGCCCGGTGCAATGTTTCGCGCGTGCGCGCCGCCGGAGAACACAGCACATAATCAGGATGATAGGATTTCATCTTCAGAACGCCCGCCAGCCGGTCCATATCACGGCGGCCCTTCGCGCTTAGAACCCGTTCAAAGTCATCATCCCCCCGGCCGGGCGGGGCAGCATCACCATGCCGTAATATATAGAGTATTTTCATTATAAGAGCCTGTTTTTACTTATTTTAAGAGTGCCATGATTTGCGCGCTTCTGCCAGAAAGAAGTGTACGGTTTTTGCAAAACACTCATTTTTTAATAGGCAAGGCTTCTTTATTCTTTTATAAAGTCGGGCTTAACAGACACTTACATGCGGGAGACTTATATGCGCATCGGCATTGATCTTGGTGGGACGAAAACAGAAATCATCTGCCTGAACGCGCAGAATGGTAAGGAGCTGTATCGTCAACGCGTGCCCTCCCCGCAGAATGATTATAAAGCCACGGTGAAAAACATGGCTGACCTTGTCCGCAACGCGGAGGCCACCTTGAACGAAAAAGGCACAGTGGGAATCGGCATTCCGGGTACCGTGTCATCGGTTACCGGCCTTGTCAAAAATTCAAATTCCACATGGCTGAATGGCAGCGCGCTGAAAAAAGATCTGGAGACGGAACTGAACCGCACGATCCGCATTGAAAATGATGCGAACTGCTTCGCGGTTTCAGAAGCCACTGACGGTGCCGCCGCCGGCGCTAATGTCGTATTCGGCGTTATTATTGGCACAGGATGCGGTGCCGGTGTTGTGGTCAACGGGAAATCCGTTGTCGGCATTAACGGCATTGGCGGCGAATGGGGCCACAATCCCCTGCCTATCCCCCGTGTTTATCACAAGGATGCCGCGAAGCTGACAAAGTTCTTCGATGATGCGGAAGAAGTCAAAACAACCATCAGCAAAACATACGCGCACAAAGACCCGCTGGAATTTTTTACGAATGACTGGGCCTGGAATGAATTTCCGGGAACACAATGTTATTGCGGCAAGCGCGGTTGTCTGGAAACATGGATTTCCGGCACTGGTTTCAAAAAAGAATATGCCCGCGTGAACGGCGAAACAATTTCAACACACGATATCATCGACAATGCCGAAAAGGGTGAACCTACAGCCAGAGCCGCGCTGGATCGCTATATCGATCGCTTGGCCCGGGCCCTGGGTGGTGTCATCAATATCCTTGATCCGGATGTGATCGTACTGGGCGGCGGGATGAGCAATGTACAGCAGCTTTATACGGCCGTTCCCAAAGCCTGGGACAAATATGTGTTTTCCGATACCTGCACCACCCGCTTGGTTCCCCCCCGCCACGGCGACTCATCCGGGGTGCGCGGAGCCGCTTGGTTGTGGGAGAAAAGTGCCAAGGCAGAAGACACATTGCAAAGCAAAGTCGCGGCCCAAAAATAAGATTTACCTTATAATTATCAAAAGTTATTAACAGGAAAAATATATTCAAACAATTGAAATTAAAAGATATTTTAATTTTTTTTCTGCATTGCACAAACTAAAGAATTTGCAATCATGGCCCTTTTAAGGCATAAATAATCCAGCGATCTTTTTTCATAATTTTGGCCAATCAGAATGGCAGGCGCTTAGATTTAAATAAGGAGTTTTTTGATTATGGCTTTAATTTACCGTGATGGATCTGGGACAGTCGATGCCTTCTTGTTTGATTGCGATGGTACGATATTTCCCAATGTTGAAAAAGCCCACGAAGCCGCCTCCTGCGATACGCTACGCGATGCTGTCGCCGCACATAGCAAAAATGTTGATTACAATCTGATGGCGACCGTATGGGAAGAAGAGCTGGGTAAAGGCATCCGCAATTTCATGCAGGCCTATCTTGATCGTCATGCAAAAGAATTTGGCGAAACATTGCCCTTGCTTGCCGAGCAGCTGGAAGCCGATTATGAGGACGCTTATATCCAGATGGCCCATCGCGCATCCCTGCCAACCGCGACACCGACAGAGAAACATTTCTTTGATGTCCGTCACGGCGTAAAAGAAGCCGTGGCCGAAGGCCGCGCCAATGGCGTATTAATGGTTGTCGCATCGAATGCCACACAGCGCATTTTGGATGTATCCATCAGCGCCTCCGGCATACAATTTGATGATGTCATCGGTTCCGATACAGCAACGGCAGAAGGCAAGGCCCTTGGCTTTGATTGGAAGCCGAAACCAGAAGGCGGCCCCTTCCAATGTGCGCTCCACCGCCACAATGTTAACCCCGACAATGCAATCGGCTTTGAAGATACGGGATCGGGTATGCAGTCTTTGCAGAAAGCCGGCGTGACCAATATTGTCCGTTGTAAAAATCATGCGATAGAAATCAAAGTTGACCAAATTCTCGCGGCAAATGATATCAAGACCACAGTGAGTGTCAGCACACGTTGTAATCTGCTGGATGCGCTTAAGACCTTTATCGCGGTACAGGCACCCCAAAGCCAGCCCCAGAAACCGGGCACAGCTCCTTCTCAATTGGTAGCCCAGTTATCTTAAAGCAGAGATGGTTTGAACTGAACCTGACCGGATAATGTCTGGCCTTGGTCAAGAATGACCGTGCCTGTATTCTTCACACCCTTGGCGCGCAGATTAAAACCATCAGTCACATTGGTGACCGGCTCCGCACAGAAGAAATCCGCTTTAGACGGTACGAATAATACAAAGTTCTCAAACACAGGATCTGCCGTCATCACCAGCTTCACACCATATTCCGGCCATGTAATTTCGGCCGTCTGGTCCCAATCCTGAAAACAATGATCGATATAAGCGCTGCCATCATCACCCGCGGCCGGCGGGGACAGGCGCGCACCATCAAATGTCGCTCCTTTCGAGAAATCCCATTTCTGCGGCACGGAAACCAGCTCCTTAGGCAGCATGGTTTCACTGAGCCATACGCGCGGCGCATTGACCTTCAGCATTGTTTGCTCTGTACGCGGGAAATAAGGGTGGTGGCCAGTGCCGAATGGCAATGCCGTGCCGCTATTATTCGTCAGATCGATATCCATCACCAGCTGGCCGTTTTCCAGCGACAATGTCTGGCGGGCTTTATAGCTGTAAGGATCTTCGTTCTTTTCCAGTGTTAGCACGATTTTATGCGCCGTCTGCTCTTCCACTGTCCATACGGACATCCAGCCATCACCATGGTTCGGATGCGCCAGAGATTTGAATGGTGTCTTGATATCATATGTCTTGCCTTCAAAGCTCAGCTTGCCGTAGCCGATGCGGTTAGAAAACGGTGTCAGCGGGAAGCTAGAAAAATTCAAAGGCGACAGCTCTTCATTACGGTCATAGGGGCGGAACAAGTGACGCTCAATGCCGCCTTTATCGAGGCATGTAAATTTCGTAATACCACCGCCAACAGACGGACAAACCTCCAAGCTTATCTGACCATCCGGTGATGTAATGGTTACAAAAAGATCATCAGTCTTCACGGCGGCTTGCTGCATTGCAAAATCTCACATTTGTTATTTTAAACTGCCGCCACCTTAGCAGAATCGCAACCGGGAATAAAGTTTAATTTGACGTAATGTGGTGTTTTTTGACGCGCTAGACGCTATCCAGATGGATCTGGCAGATTTTACCATCTTTCAGATGCAGGGCAATCTTACCGTGCTTGAAGGCCAGCGCCGCCTTGCCAAACACTTCATAGCGCCAGCCCTGCAACGCGGGAACACTGGCGTTATCATCTTGCACCAGAAGCTCAAGATCGGAACTGGAGGCGACAAGTTTAGCCGCAACATCATGCTCGGCACACTGAATACGCAGCAGCATTTTCAGCATTTCAAGCGCGGGAGTAAATTCATTAGAGAAATGCGCCTTGCGCTCCATCACCGGCCATTGTTCTTTCGGCAACTCAAGACCGCGCTTGACCGCCGCCAGCAAATCCCGGCCCCAGCGTCCTTTGGCCATATCGGCGGACACGCCGCGAATGCGCGCCATATCGTCTTCACTGCGCGGCGCATGCACCGCCATATCGACCAGTGTTTCATCCCGGATAATACGGCTGCGTGGGACATCCTTGCGCTGCGCCTCGCTTTCGCGCCAGCTGGCAATTTCTTTTAAGACCGCCAGCACTTTTGGCTTGTCGGTTTTCACCTTGATACGCTGCCACGACTCGTCCGGCGTGTTCTCATAGGTCGCAGGATCGGTCAGGATGGCCATCTCTTCCTTCACCCACTCCTCACGCCCGCGCTCTTTCAACGAGGCAGATAATTTCAAATAAACATCGCGCAGAAAAATCACATCATCGAGCGCATAAGACATTTGCTTTTCCGACAGTGGGCGGCGGGACCAGTCCGTAAACTGAGCGCCCTTATCCAGACGCGCACCGCCGCAAATTTCATGGACCAGGTTGTTATACCCGATCTGATCGCCATGACCGCACACCATGGCCGCCACCTGCGTATCAAACAATGGATGCGGAATCCGCCCGGTCAGATTGTAGAAAATTTCCAGATCCTGCCGCGCGGCATGGAAGACTTTGACGATGGAGGGATCATCCAGAAGTTCGTATAGCGGGGCAAGATCGAGGCTCTTCACCAGCGGGTCAATCGCCACGGCGTCAATGCCAGGCCCAGCCACCTGTATCAGGCATAGAAGCGGGTAATACGTCTTGTCCCGCAGGAATTCCGTATCAATGGTCAGGAAGGGTTTGCCCTTCAAAGTCTGGCAAAAAGCGGCCAGCACGCTTTGGTCTGTGATCAACATAAGGTTTTGTACTGGATAATCTTTACTTATTCCACGAATTATTTGTTGACATAATTTATGGGCGCTTGGTAGGCTCCCGTCAAATTCATTTATCTTTAGAGGAGCTTGGCCATGCCAACGTTAAGAGACGTCAAAAACAGCTTTGAAACAATGATCTCCGCCCAAAGCGAAGTCCTTGCCGGCCTGAAAGCTGAACGCCAGGGTACTCAGAAAGATATCAGGACCGCCGATAAAACCCTGACCGATGCGATTGCCGCCCTGCTGCCGGAGATTAACTACACCATTCTCGATGGCATAAGCCAGGCCGTCGGCACCCGCGATTTTAGCAGCATGGCCCGCGGGTATGAAGAACAGGCGCAGGAAAACCGCACCCATGTTCTAAACCTGGACCGTGTATGGACGTGCCGGGCCGCATTGGAGACAAGCTACAAAAATATGTGCGAAGGCCGCGACAAGGCCCAGGCTGCCCTTAAAAATGACCAGACCCGCATCAATCTTGCCACACAGAAAATGCAGGACATCATCACCCATAATGAAAATTATGACGTAAAAATTTCCCCGGAAACCATTACGTATTTCACGACGCAAAGCCTGTGGAAATTTATTACCGATGCAGCCTATCGCAGTGGCCGCAAAGCCTTTCTGGAATACAGCAACAATCACGGCGATTATTTCACGGATCTTTCCGCCCTTCAGCAGTTGCAGACTGAATCCGCGCAGAAAAAAGAAGCGCTGGAGGCCCTTGTATCAGAAATTCGCAAGCAGGAACGCGGACTGGCATCCTACAACGACCTGAACCAGCAATACAAATCACCGGAACAGATTACACAATTGCTGCGCAACGCTGTGCATGATGCCCTGCTGGAAAACCCCACCAGCGCCAGTGCGATAGCCGAAGTTTTTACACCCTGCGAAATAACAACCGCTATTACCACCGCGCTTGTGAAAATGCAGGCGCTGGATAAAATCACCGATAATCTGGATGTCATGATCGGACAGATTGAAGGCACCAAACGCAAAATCGAAAGCCCGATGTCTAAAATTAATCAGGGTTACCACCGCAAGCCCTCTCATAATATCCGCATGGACCTGCCCCAGATTGAAAGCGCGGTGAAGGCGCAGAACAGCCATATACGCGCCAGCACAAGCAAAGCCGCAGACTTGCGCACACACGTTAATAGCTTTACGCACAGCAATTCTTCAAATGATAGCAGCTATATGTTCGTGCAGAACATGATGCTGTTCCATATACTGACCGCGCCCGATGCTGATCGCGGCTATGCTCTGGGGACACTGGGGACTAATGATAATACGACGGCGGATTTGCAAAGCTTGGCCATTCCCGACATGGCGGCAGAAACAGACCTTTCCAGCGCCTTTAATATCGAAGCGCTGAATACACCCGATATCGCCATGCCCGATATGAAACTTGATATCAATACCATCGACGTTCCGGCGATCGAGATTCCCACCATTGAAATGCCGACAATCGACATCCCGTCCTTTAGCGATACGTCTTCATACAGTTATGATGGCGGCGGCGGTGGTGGTGATTGTGGCGGCGGCGGCGGTGGCGACTAAAAACCATCAATCTTATGAAAAAACCCGCTCCGGCCTTCCGTGCGGGTTTTTTGTTGTTTTATTGACTTTGTTAACGAAGTCATGATCAATGCATCATTAGATTTAGCTATATAAAGGAAGAGATTATGCACGCCTACCGCACCCATAAATGTGGCGATCTGCGCCAGTCAGATATCGGCCAGACCGTCAAATTGTCCGGCTGGGTTCACCGGAAGCGCGATCATGGCGGCGTGTTGTTTATCGATTTGCGGGATACGTACGGCTTGACGCAATGTGTGGTGGATCAGGATTCTCCTCTGCTGGCCGAAGTTGAAAAATGGCGTCCCGAGTCCGTGATTACAATTACCGGCAAAGTCAAAGCCCGCCACGCCGGCACAGAAAATTCCAGGATGCCGACCGGTGATATCGAAGTGTATATCGATGAAGCCGTTCTGCAATCCGCCGCCGATGTCCTGCCACTGCAAGTGGCCGATAATGACGGCGCGGGCGAAGATATCCGCCTGAAATACCGTTTCCTTGATCTGCGCCGCGAAGGCATGCATAGCCGCGTGCGCCTGCGTAACAATGTCATCTCACACATGCGCCGCGCCATGTGGGATCAGGGGTTCCAGGAATTCAATACACCCATCCTGACAGCGAGCTCCCCGGAAGGCGCGCGTGATTATCTGGTCCCGTCCCGTCTGCACCCCGGCAAGTTCTATGCGCTGCCGCAAGCGCCGCAGCAATTCAAGCAGATGCTGATGGTGGCCGGTTTTGACCGGTACTTCCAGATTGCCCCGTGCTTCCGCGATGAAGATGGCCGCGCCGATCGTCTGGCGGAGTTCTACCAGCTCGACATGGAAATGTCCTTCGTGTCTCAGGAAGATATCTTCAAAACCATGACCGCCACGATTGACGGCGTGTTCAAGACATTCGCCGACTGGACCGGGACACCGCACAAGGTTGAATGGCTGCCGAATATTTCCTATGCCGAAGCGGAACTGAAATATGGCTCCGACAAGCCAGACCTGCGCAACCCGCTGGTCATCGTTGATGTGACCGAAGTCTTCAAGCGTGATGATGTGACATTTAACGCGTTCAAAGGCGTGATTGCCAAGGGCGGCGTAGTGCGCGCCATCCGTGCACCGGGCGTTTCCGGCCAACCACGCAGCTTCTTTGACAAGCTCAATGACTGGGCGCGCGGTGAAGGCGCGCCGGGTCTCGGCTACATCACATACGAAAACGGTGAAGGCAAAGGCCCGATTGCAAAATTCGTACCGCCGGAAGCGACAGCTGAACTTGCGAAACTGGCGGGCTTAGAGAGCGGCGATGCCGTATTCTTCGTCTGTGACGTTCCGGCCAAGGCCGCGAAATTCGCGGGCCGCGCGCGTGACAAGATTTGCGATGATATGGGCGTGCGCGAAAAGGCCGTCTATAAACTCTTCTGGGTTATCGATTTCCCGATGTATGAAATGGACGAGAAAACCGGCAAGGTCGATTTCTCCCACAACCCGTTCTCTATGCCCCAAGGTGGTATGGACGCGCTGGAAACAAAAAATCCGGTTGATATTCTTGCGAACCAGTATGACTGCGTTTGTAACGGGTTTGAACTGGCCTCCGGCGGCATTCGTAACCACAAACCCGAAATCATGGAAAAAGCCTTCGCCATTGCCGGTTACGACCGCGCCGTGCTGGAGAAAAAATTTGGCGGCATGCTGAACGCCTTCCGCTTCGGCGCCCCGCCCCACGGCGGCTGCGCCTTCGGCATCGATCGTATTGTGATGTTGCTGGCAAACGAACCAAACTTACGCGAAGTCTATGCCTTCGTCATGAACGGCGCGTATGAGGATCCGATGATGCAAGCGCCAAGCGACCCAACACCGGAGCAGTTGCGTGATTTGCATTTGAAGGTGGTGCAGCCATTGAAAGATGTTGAGAAGAAGACGGCTTAATTAGAAGGGCATAATTATATCTTCTAACATTTCTTCTAACTTACTAATATGCCTTTCAAGCACAACATAGTTGTCTTCTGCTAACTTGAGATAGAATTGATGTATATTTTCATCTTTAATAATCCAATTAATTTGGTTATTAAAGAATAGCGCATCAACTAAATCTTGGGCTTGTTTAGGTGAAAAGCCAGAATATTTAGCAAGCTCATTAATAAGAATATGGGTTTGGCTAAAATTTGAACTTGCCGCCAGCCTGCTAATTAAATCATCTTTTTCAGCTTCGGCTTGCAAACTAATTTGAGGATAATGCTTTCTAAAGAAATCGGATAATTTTCTATAAAAATAGATATTGGATTTCTTAACTTCTTTCCATTCGCTTTCAAGAAATTCATTTATCTTATTTGAGTTTAAAGGAGAAGAAAAATCAGAATCATCTGCAATAATATGAATATCGGAGCGATTTTTTACTGTTGAAAGTAAACTTTCCCAATTTATTGCATCACCTAGAGAACCCTTTTTACCAGGTGGATTTCCTAATTCAATTCTTACTTTAGCTTTATCTATTAATTCTGGAGTTCTTTCAATAATAGCAGCAATATCATACAGTTCTCTAATTAGAATATCTGCCCCCAAATTTTTATTATCTATATCATCTTGGATCTGATCAACAATTTCAGCATGTAGTCTATCAAAGACTTTTTGAGATTCTTTCATTTCATTATACTGCGAATAACCTTTGCAATATGCTGGATATGTCACGGACATTTTAGTTTTTTTAAATGTAGCAAAGCTATCATTAATTTTTGAAGCTCTATTTCTTTCTGCTTCGTCTAATACTTGCCTTGTTAAATGTAGAAAAACTGTTTCATTTCTAATTAACAACACAAGCTTCTTTAGTTCTTCTAAGTCTTCACTTGTTAAATGATAGAATGAAAGAAATATATTTGTATCAATAAAAACATTCATATTTTTGCTTTCGATATAATTCTTATAATTAACACCGTATTTAGCGTATAAAATAACAACCCCTCGCTATCCTGTCAAAGATAGCGAGGGGTTGTTAAAAAATTAATATTTAAGCCGTAGCCTTCTGGCCATTCGCGTTTAGCGTGACTTCGATATTCCCGCGCGTCGCCTTGGAATACGGGCACACATGGTGCGCTGTCTCAACCAGATCCTTGGCTGTAGCATCATCGACGCCACCGATTGTCGCATTCAGCGTGGCGCTGAGGAAATAGCCGCCGTCATCGTCTTGGTTTAAATTTACGTCGACCTGGATTTTCACTTCGCCGACTGTCACTTGTTTTTTCTTGGCAACGGCCATAACCGCGCTGCCAAAGCAGGCGCCGTAGCCGCAGGCAAAAAGCTGCTCGGGGTTTGTGCCGGGGCCGTTGCTGCCCGGAGGGGACATATCGACGGAGATTTTTTTATCGTCAGTTTCGGCATGACCGGCGCGGCCCGCGATGGCGGTGGCGTGGGCGGTGTATAAAGTTTTCATCTTAAATCTCCTGCTGTCATTAAATTATCGGGCGTAGGGTGCCAGGCCTTGTTCAACGCCGAGGCAGCGTTGATCATTGGACATGCACAGGATCGGCGCGACCAGCAACTGGTAATGCGCCTGATCCGGGGTAACTTTGGTTTGTTCGGACACGTCATAGATCATATTGGCGCATTCGGTGAAGGCGCTTTTCATCGCATAGGCCGGATAGGCTTGCTCCCGGGCGGCGGTGGAGGCAGCGCAGTGCTGCTTGATCTGCTCGGCCGCGGCGGCAAAACCCTTATTCTGCAAATCCGAACCATAAGTCGCGGCCAGCGCGAGGTTGGAGTTAGAGACCGCACTTAAACAAGCCGGTGTTTCCCATTGCTTATTCAGGCAGGCCTTGGACACAAGCTGCGCAAATTGTACCGCCATGGCACTAGGCTGCGGCGCCATCTGCGCCTGCGCGCCAAAGGATATGAATAAAAGACCCACAAAGGCACACTTTACGATAAAACGGTTCATATAAAATCTTTCCTAAAAAATGACCCTGACAAACCCGATTATACCCGTTTTAGTTCCCCACCGCCAGATTGCGCGCAGCAGAATGAGGCGAAAATGGTGGAATCCTGAGAACCGGCACGGAATGGACTAAACGTCCATGAGTACCGGAAGCGCAAGGAACCGCCATTTGCAGCCCATTCGGCAAAGCGCAGAGAAAAAGAGAGGCCTGGTTGACGTTGGGGACATCAACCAGGCCGGGGGGAATCGTCTGCCTAGGTTTGGGTTCACGGTTGGGAGGGGCGGCAGACGAAAACTGTGAAACTATGTAACTTTTTAAATGCTCTTAAAGCGTCCTTTCAGGGTCAGCTGCGCCAGCTTGCTGTTAAAGGCGATGCGCAGCGCCGTTTGTTTGTCTTTTTTGGCACTGTCCGCAGATGTCACGACTGCGGGCGTATTACCCTTGGCCAGCGATGCAATCTGCGTATAGGTCATCATGCGCGGATTTCCTCCTGCATTTTTGTTCCGTTTTTACGAAGCGCCTTGTTCGCATATAAGTGGCTGTCGGCGCCGTTAAAAATCATGTCGGCTTTGTCACCCTTGCCATAGGCACGCAGGCCCATGCTGGCGCGGACGGGCAGAATATCGCCGTACCATGCCAGGGATAAATTGTTCAGGCGCCAGGCCAGCTGCTGCGCGCGGCCCGAAGCTTTTGTCTTTGTCGTATTAGACAGCAGCAGGACAAATTCATCCCCGCCGAGGCGTGCCGCCACATCCATCACCCGGATTTCTTCGGACAGAGCGCGTGCGACAAGGCGCAGCGCCGCATCACCGGCCGCATGGCCGTGATTGTCATTGATAGATTTGAAGTTATCCAGATCAATCAAAATTAAAAGTCCTCCGTGGCTGATATCACGATCACATCTATCAAGCTCTTGCATAAACTGTGCCAAGAAGCCGCGGCGGTTGGTTAATGACGTTAATTCGTCGGTCATGCTGATATTTTCAAGCACTGCAATGCGTTCATTCTGGGACTGGATGGTGGCTTCAGCCTTTTCAACCAGGCTGCAGGCATGGTGCAGCAGGGCAATTGTTGCCGCCGTGCCACGTTTCCAGCCGTCACGCTCCTGCGCATGGTGTTTCAATATATCCTGCAGATTGGCGGGGACGCCGGAATCGCTGATGATAGAGCTAAGACTTGCGACAGTGTTTTGAATATCGGACAGGGCATTGACTTCATCCTGCACATCACGGCTGATCAACGGTGCCTTGTGCACCAGACGCACGGAATCTTCCATCAGCTGGCGCAGCAGGATGCTGGCCTTCACGGAAGAAAGGCTTTCATAGCCATTTACTAAACTATCTGTCGTCATCGCTTTATATACCCACCACCTTAAATTTTTATGCGTGACTTGTTCGCGTATCATTTTTGATCTTGTGAACCAGCCCTAACCTGAAATAATACGTTGCGAGGATCGTGCCAAAAGCGAATGCCTGGAATAATCTAATATTTTCAAATATCTAATAAAGGTACAGCAAGCCCGCCCGGTCGCGGCAAAATCCGGCAAACGGCAGTTTTTACCGTCCCCTGCCCGGCAAAATCCGCCGCGCATGATTATCGCCTTTGCTGAAACGCCCGCCGTGCCGTATCATGGAGATATATGTTCCTGCAAAAAGGTCTGCCTGTAATGCGCCGTTTTATCCCTGCTATCACCACTATTGTTGCGCTGCTGTCCGGCACGGCGCAGGCGGGCGCGGGGCTTGCCCCGCACAAGGCCGTCTATGATATCAAGATGGTATCCCGGCATAGCGGTGCGCCTATTGTCGATATTGGCGGGCAAATGACTTACGAAGTGGATAAAAGCTGCGACGCGTGGATTACAAGGCATAATTTCAAGCTGAACTATCAATACCCGGACAGTCCCGGCCTTATCATCAACAGTGACTTTTCAACTTATGAAAGCTTTGATGGAAAGCAGTTCAGCTTTACCGCCCGCCGCCGCAGCGGTGAAGAAGAACCGGAGATTTTTCGGGGCAAGGCCGTGATCATTCCGGGCCAGGCAGGCAAGGCATCTTTTACCATACCCAAAGACATGGCCATTGATATGCCGGTGGGTACGTTATTCCCCATGGGCCATACGCAGGCGGTTCTTGACCATATAAACCAGGGCAAGAAATTTTATCACGCGCCCGTTTTTGATGGCAGTGATGATGAAGGCGTCATCCAAATCAACAGTATCATCGGCAAATCCATCGCGGGCCCCGCACCCTATTTAAAAACAGCCAAAAACATTGACCACGAGCTGCTGAAAGGCAAAGGCTGGAACCTGCATATGGGGTTTTTCCCGGAAAAAGACGACACGCCGGAATCTGACTATGAAATGAAGGTCGTTTTTCATGAAAACGGGGTGATCAGTGATATGCTGATCGACTACCATGATTTTTCCGTAACGCAGAAACTGGTGCGGCTGGAAGCCCGAAAAGCGGAGAAATGCGCCCCCTAGAGACCCCAAAGAGGCTGATGAGTCGACTCTTCAGAAGAATCCAGCTATTTTAATATTTTAGCAAGCTTCTGCGCTTATGATTAACCAGTGCGGAGACCCGTGCGCAAGATACGGGTCGCATCACAAATACAATAAAGGGTTTGACGAGTACTATGACCAAAACTGTCCTTGTTGTCGAAGACAACGAACTCAACATGAAGCTGTTCCATGATTTGCTGGAGGCGCACGGGATCGATACGATCCAGACGCGCAACGGTAATGACGTCATGGAGATTGCGCGCACCCGCAAACCCGACCTGATCCTGATGGATATCCAATTGCCGGAAGTGTCCGGTCTGGATGTCACCAAATGGCTGAAGGCTGACGCCGAGCTGAAAAAAATCCCCGTCATCGCCGTTACTGCCTTTGCCATGAAGGGTGATGAGCAGAAAATCCGCGAAGGTGGATGCGAAGATTATATTTCCAAACCGATTTCCGTGACTCACTTCATGGAAACCATACGCAAATATTTGGATTAAGCACCATGTCAGCCCGTGTACTAGTCGTTGATGATATTCTGCCCAATGTGAAGCTTCTGGAAGCGAAGCTGAGCAGCGAGTATTACGATGTCCTGACCGCGACCAGCGGCGAAGAAGCCCTGCGCCGCATTGAAATGGACAGCCCCGACATTGTCCTGCTGGATGTTATGATGCCTGGCATGGACGGGTTTGAGGTTTGCCGCCGTATCAAGGCCAACCCGGCCATGGCCCATATTCCCGTTGTGATGGTCACCGCCCTTACCGACAGCCAGGACCGTGTGCGGGGCCTTGAGGCGGGTGCCGATGATTTTCTTAGCAAACCGGTCAATGACACGGCGCTTATGGCCCGTGTGCGCTCCCTCATCCGCTTGAAGATGACGGTTGATGAATGGCGCGCGCGTGAAACGACAGCGTCGCAGCTGGGCGTGCTGGAGCAGACAACCGTTATGAACGAACCAGTTGAAAATGCCAAGATCCTCGTCATTGAAGACCAGAACTTTGAAGCAGACAAGATTGCCGACACGCTGCACCGTGATAATGATATTGTCATCCCGGTTGATAGTGGCATCAAGGCGATGGAATATATTTCGCAAAATGAATTTGAATTGCTGATCGTCAGCCTTAACATGAAGAAGGAAGACGGCCTGCGCCTGTGCTCCCACCTGCGCTCTAACGAACGGACGCGGTCGGTGCCGATTATTATGGTCGCAACCGACGATGATTTGCTGCGCGTCGCGCACGGGCTTGAAATTGGCGCCCATGATTATATTATGCGCCCGATTGACCGCAATGAACTTCTGGCCCGCGCCCGCACACAGATCCGCCGCAAACGGTTCCAGGAGCGGCTGCGCGCGAATTATGAGGTTAGCCTGTCAATGGCTCTGACCGATAGCTTGACCGGGCTGTATAACCGCCGCTACCTTACCGTTCACTTGCAGAAGCAGCTGGAAAAAAACATTGAAAGCAAAAAGAACCTCTGCGTTCTGCTGCTGGATATCGATCACTTCAAGGCCGTTAATGATACGCACGGTCATGGTGTCGGGGATCAGGTGTTAAAAGCCATTGCCTTCCGCCTGCAGGACAGCTTGCGAAGCTTCGACTTGGTCGCCCGTCTGGGGGGCGAGGAATTTGTCGCCATCCTGCCGGAAACAACCGATGAAATGGCATTCTTCGTGGCCGAACGTCTGCGCCGATCGATTGAAGAAAAACCAATCAAGTGCAACACGGAATCCGGTGAGTTAAAAATCACCACGTCCATTGGCGGGGCGATTATCCGCCCCGGCGATAATAGCGTGACCAGCGTTCTGGACCGTGCCGATGTCATGCTTTATGAAGCGAAAAACAGCGGTCGAAACTGCGTGGTATTCGAAACCATCGGTAAACTTGATCCAGGCAAATACAAGCAGGAACAGCGCGCCACGATTGAATAGGAGATTTGCAATGAATACACGTATTCTGTCTCTTGTTGCAGGCCTTCTTATCGGCCTTACAACTCCGGCGCTGGCTCAGGAACCTGTTAATATTGCGGGACCTTTAAAAAAATGCGCCTCCCTCACGGATCGCGCAGAACGATTGCAGTGCTTTGACCAGATTGCCGTTTCCCAGCAATTAATGAGCGCGGACAACGCCGCGAAGCAGAAACAGATCATGGAGCAGATCGGCTTATGGCGCGTCCAGACGCAGCAGGATGAAACCGGGCGCACCGTCATTTACCTGAAGACGCAAGCAACCACACCCATTACGCTGGTGAACGGCCTGAAGCAAACGCCGACACTGACCGTACGCTGCCGCGAGAAGAAAACAGATGTCTATATGGACTGGAATGCGCCTCTTACAAGCTCCGACAGCGGCATTAAAACCATTTTTGTGAAAAGCCGCCTTGATGAAGATATTACGGTGGATCGTGACTGGGAATTATCACTGGATAAAAAGGCCGCTTTTGCACCGGAAGCTGTGAATTATGTGCGCGCGATGAAGGATGCGAAGAAAATTTCGCTGGAATTTACGCCCATTCATGAAGGGGCGGTTGTCGCCCTGTTCGATTTGACAGGTTTTAAAGGCGCGCTCGATACGCTTGTGCGCAAATGCTATAATTAAGCCTGTTCTGCTTCCAGAAAATCCAATGATGCCGCGATAAATTCCGGGTTCAGGAATTTACGATCCGCATGACCATAAGTTAAAGGCTTGCGCTCCAGATCGCAGACATAACTGCCCGCCGCGCGCAAAACCGCATCGCCCGCGGCCGTGTCCCATTCGCATGTATTGCCAAAGCGCGGGTAAATATCCGCCTTGCCCGATGCCACAGCACAGATTTTTAAGGAGCTGCCGCGCTGCAAAAGCCGGGCAACTTTATATTGCTCAAGAAAAGCGTCACGCTTTTCCGCTTTGCCATGGCTGCGGCTGACGATAACGGTTAAGCCTTCAGACGGCATAGGGCGAACACTGATCGGTTTATCGCGCCCATTATCTTCCATCCAGCGCACCGCCGTACCCGGACCGTGACCGGCAAACATCTCGCCCTTTACGGGCGCATATACAACACCCAGTATCGGCGTGTCCTTGTGAATAAGCGCAATATTAACCGTGTATTCGCCAGTACCAGAAATAAATTCTTTCGTCCCGTCCAGCGGATCAACCAGCCAGAAATAATCATGTCCGGTCAAGTCCGGGATACGGCCCGCAGCCGTCGCTTCTTCGCCGATCATCGGTATATCAGGAAGAATTTCGCGCAGGCCCTTCTCGATAATCGCTTCGGCTTCTTTATCCGCGATAGTGACGGGCGAGCCGTCGTCTTTATATTCCGCACCGACAAAACCAGATTCTTCGAAATGAACAAGGGTTGCGTTACCGGCTTCCACCGCCAGACGGCGGATCATATTGGTCAACGCGCCCGGATGCGCCAAAAGTTTATCAGCCCGCAAGGTTTTTTTCTTTCTTCTGAACGGAAAGGCCAACGGTAGCCTCAATATATTTTACAACCTGCTCCACGCAGATATCCAGCGCATGCGCCTGCGTATCAACAATCAATTCGGGATTTTCCGGCGCTTCATACGGCGCATCGATACCGGTGAAATCGGTAATTGTCCCGGCACGTGCCTTTTTATAAAGGCCCTTGGGATCGCGCTGCTCACAGGTTTCAAGATCGGCCTTCACATAAATTTCATGGAACCAGCCCGCATTGGACGCGCGCGCGCGCTCCCGGTCGGAACGATACGGGGAAATAAAGGCCGTAATCACAACCTGACCCGCATCCGCCATAAGGGCTGCCACCTCGCCAATACGGCGAATATTCTCCGCACGGTCCTCCGGGGAAAAGCCCAGATCCACATTTAATCCGTGGCGAATATTATCGCCGTCAAGAACATAGGAATGATAACCGCGCTCAAACAAGGCTTTCTCCACCGCCATTGCCAGCGTCGATTTCCCGGCACCGGACAGGCCCGTAAACCAGAACACACCCCTATGGTGCCCCTTCAGATGCGCACGCGAATCACGATCCAATAAATGATCAAACGTATAGATATTACGGTCCTTCGGCGCGTTCCGGCGCTGGTCCGCATAGCGGTCCATGGTGAGAGTTCCCCCTCCGACAACATCATAACCATCATAAATCACGATACGACCAAGACGCGCATTATCAATATGCGGATCAAGCGGCAGAAGGTCGCGGGCCCGCAATGTGACTTCCGCAACCATATTACGGTTGACGGCATCACTGCCGCTATCCTGCGCCAAATCCTGTGTATCAATCAGCTGATCAATCGATTGCACAGTGACAATCGCCTCATTGGTGGCGTAGCGGATTTTATAAACATTCCCGACCTTCAGCGGCACATCGCCCAGCCAGAAAATATGCGCCTGGAACACAGTGCTCAACATCGGCGGATTTTGCGTATGGCTGCCAATATGCCCGCGCTCAACAAAAATTTTCTGGTCCAGCGTAATACCGATAACGTCACCGGCATGTGCTTCAAATTTTGCCGGATCGGACGGCCAGACCTCAATCGAGGTTACAGTCGCCGCTTCATTGGTAGGAGAAAATAAAACCGTATCGCCCGTACGCAAAATCCCGGTTTCAACACGGCCGACAATGATACGGCGTTCATCAAAACGGTAAACATCCTGCACCGGGAAACGCAATGGCAAAGCCGTAGACGGCAACGCTGGCTCAAAGGAATCGAACACATCAACAAGTGTCTTGCCTTGATACCAGTCCAGATTCTTACCGCGCTGCGCCAGCATATCGCCATGACGCGCGGATAGCGGCAGAATATGCGCTGCCTGCACACCGATGCTCGCCAGATACTCTTCGATTTCGCGCAGCACCGTCTGGAAACGTTCGGCATCATGGCCAACCATATCCATTTTGTTGATCACAACAGCCACCTGCTTCATGCCCAGAAGATGCAGAAGATACGCATGACGGCGCGTTTGTTCTTTCACCCCCTCCACCGCATCAACCACAAGAATGGCGGCATCAGCGGCGGCGGCACCGGAAATCATATTCTTTAAAAATTCGCGGTGCCCCGGCGCGTCGATAATCACATATTCGCGCATCTTTGTGAAAAAGCGGATCTGCGTCGTGTCGATGGTAATCGCCTGATCCCGCTCTGCCTGAAACGCGTCCAGAACGAAGGACCATTCCAACGCCTCGGTCCCTCGTCGCGCGCAAACTGCTTCGATCTCTTCCTTTTTACCTTCGGGCAGGCTGTCCGTGTCATAGAGCAAACGGCCGATCAACGTTGATTTACCATGATCAACATGGCCAACAATCACAACACGCAGCGGGGCTTTGACATTTTCTATCGCCATCTACATATATCCCGTGGCGCGCAGGCGCTCAAAGCTGTCTTCGGTTTCACGGTCCATGCTGCGGCCGGCACGCTCGGGCGTCTTCGTCACCTCCAACTCGGCAATAATCTCATCAATATTGGAAGCCGGACTTGCGACCGGGAAAGTAATATTCTTTTCACCCAGCGAACGATAACGCATACCATCACGTGAATAATAAAGCGGCACGACGGGCAAATTTTCACGCTTGGTGTAACGCCAGATATCAAGCTCGGTCCAATGCAGGATCGGGTGAATACGCACATGGCACCCATCGGGGAAATCGGTTTTATACTGGTCCCAGAATTCAGCCGGCTGATCCTTGAAGTCCCAATCACCATCGAGGGTACGCGGCGAAAACACACGTTCTTTCGCACGCATCGCCTGCTCATCCCGGCGGATACCGGCGAAGATGCCGCGATATTTATGTTTTTCCAGCAGATTGCGCAGGCCAACCGTCTTGCGGGTTGCCGCGCGCGTAGCGGGCGGCAAGGTCTGATCCATTTCTGCTTCGGGCGGGCACATTTCCACCAGCAGCGGCAGATCCCATTCCTTCACCAGCATGTCACGGAATTCATAAACCTCCGGGAGTTCCATTTCGGTATCCAGCTGCACAACCGGAAATGGCACACGCCCATAAAACGCCTTGCGCACCATCCACAGCAGTGCATTGGAATCCTTCCCGATGGACCAGAGCATAGCGAGCGGATCGACGCGGTTATACGCTTCCCTTAAAATATAGATCGTGCGTGCTTCCAGATCGTCGAGATAATCGTACACAATCCTAGCTTCCCGTTGCGACTTTAAGCGGCGAGGCCGGCTCATAGGCCGGACGACCGATGGACACATAATGGAAGCCGGTTTTTTCAACTTCCTGCAGCTTGTAAATATTGCGCAGATCGATCAAACGGCGAGCCTTCATGCTGCTGCCAATACGCTCCAGATCCAGCGCGCGGAATTCATTCCATTCGGTGATAATCACCAGCGCCTCGGCATCCTTGGCAACGGCATAGGCATCCTCTTCCCATTGCACGCCCGGCAAGGCAGGCTTCGCATGCTCCATGGCGGCGGGATCATAGGCCACAATTTTTGCGCCCGCTTTTTGTAGCGCCGGAACGATCACAAGGCTGGGTGCTTCACGGATATCATCGGTATTGGGCTTGAAAGCAATGCCCAGAACGCCAATGGTTTTCCCCTTCACCGAACCGCCACAGGCCGCGATAATACGATCGGCCATTTCATGGTGGCGATCATTATTGACCTGCACCACGGTTTCCACCAGACGCTGCGGCGCGCCGAGCTTCTGCCCGGTTTGTGCCAGCGCCAGCGTATCTTTCGGGAAGCAGGATCCACCATAGCCGGGACCCGCATGCAGGAATTTCGGGCTGATCCGTCCATCAAGGCCCATGGCTTTTGCCACAACCTGAACATCCCCACCGGCTTTTTCGCACAGATTGGCAATTTCATTGATGAACGTGATTTTTGTCGCAAGGAATGCGTTTGCGGCGTATTTAATGATCTCGGAGGTCTCCGGCTGCGTGAACACGATCGGTGTTTCGTTCAGGAATAACGGACGATACACTTCTTTTAAAATCGCACGGGCGCGCTCGGATTCAACACCAATGACAACACGGTCAGGATGCATGAAATCATCAACGGCCGCACCTTCACGCAGGAATTCCGGGTTAGACGCAACATCAAAATCCGCATCGGGACGTGTTTCACGAATAATGCGCGTGACTTCACGCGCCGTACCAACGGGAACCGTGGATTTGGTCACAACAACGGTATAGCCTTCCATCGCCAGTGCTATTTCCTTGGCGGCAGCGTAAACATAAGACAGATCCGCGTGGCCATCTTCAGCGCGCGGCGGCGTACCAACCGCGATGAACACGGCATCGGCACCTTTGACCGCTTGTTTTAAATCGGTTGTAAAGGAAATGCGGTTGCCCTTGATCTGGCGCGCGAGCAATTCCTCCAGGCCCGGCTCATAAATCGGCACCTCCCCTTTGCGCAGGCGTTCAATCTTGCTGACATCCTTGTCAACGCAGACAACCTCGGTGCCAAACTCCGCCAGACAGGTCCCTGAAACAAGACCGACATAACCGGTTCCAACCACGGCAATACGCATATAAAACTATCCTTTTTGTAACAGTATGTGAGTGCAGTGCACGCTAGCCGATTTTATATAGAGATGGAAAGATTAAACGACACAAAAGCACCGCTTTTAATGGGTTTTATTTTCCAGAATAATAAAATAATGTGCATTTGTAGGGCGCAGCCCTTGAGCCCGGGCCCGCCATAGGTTAAAACCATTGTAGTTTTTATATAATCACAGATTTAAAGGATTTTACGATGGCGAAGAAACCCGCAGCCCAAACGACTGAGCCCAAAGAAACCGGCGCCAGCCCGATGCCTTTATTCTACAGCAATCCGCAACCTCTGGACGCGCGCAAACATGCCGAACTGGGCCTGAAAAAGAATTTCGGCCTCAGCTTTGCTGCAACGGTCAATGCCGTGCCGATCAACATGATCGAAATGCCGCAAGTCTGCCATTCCTACCCGATTGCGTTCAGCATGGATGAGAATGCGACACCGGTTGCTATCCTCGGCCTGCGCAACAATGAAAATCTGTTCGTGGATGCCCAGAAAGGCACATGGGTTGAGGGCGCGTACATCCCGGCCTATATCCGCCGTTACCCGTTTATCTTCTCCGAGATTCCGGGCACAGACCAGCTGACGCTTTGCGTGGATGCTGACGACAAGGTTGTAGACCCCAAGAGCGACCAGAAATTCTTCGACAAGGATGGCAAGCCGACCCAGCTGTCCAAAAATGTACTGGAATTCTGCAAGTCCTACCATGCCGCTGCCCAGCAATCGATTGCCTTCAGCAAGGCTGTCGCCGCCAGCGGCCTGCTGATCGACCGCCAGGCCGAGATTAATATCGGTGGTACCCGTAAAATTAACTTCTCCGGTTTCCGCATTATTGACGAGCAGAAACTGGCTGAATTGCCGGAAAAAGAGTTCCTGGAGTGGCACAAGCGCGGCTGGTTGCCGTTCCTGTACGCCCATCTGCTCTCCGGCTCCCAGTGGCAGCGCCTGACAACGCTGCTGGACGCCCGCCGGGCCACGGAAGACAAGAAATAGGGATTGGTCCACAGGCTTCGGCCGGACATAATCCTTTTTTCTTGTATAAATAAGCTCGACCTGCTTATGTGAAGGCTGCTTATTTGCGGTGACTTTTGGGTCGCCCTGTTTTATATAAACGACATCACTTTAAATGTTAAAAGGACGAAAAGCATGGCTAAAGTAGGAGCACAGCGCGCCGCTGAATTGACCGGACGATCAAAATCCACAATCCAGCGCGCCATGAAAAACGGCAAATTATCATACGAAGTTGATAATAACGACCGCCGCGTTATAGACGTTGCCGAGCTGGACCGCGCCTTTGGCCTGATGCCGCAGGAAGCCGCGGGCAAATCCCCCTCCGCCGTTGAAGCGGAGCTTGAAAAAGCCACACAGATTATCGAAGCCGAACGCCTGAAAATGCGTATCCGCATGCTGGAAGACCAGCTGGAAATGTCCAAAGATCATATCGAAGATCTGAAAGGCCAGCGCGACCAATGGCAGAAACAGGCGCAGCAAGTTCTGCTGACCAGCCAGTACAGCCAGAAGCAAGCGGAAGAGCTGAAAGAAGAACTGAAGGAACGCGAACGCCGCGCGCAAGCACAAGCGCAGCGCCGCCGCCAGCAGGAAGCCGGTCGTCCACCCCAAGCACAAAAAGCCGCACCGGAAAACCAGAACCGTCAGGTCGGCCCGATTGAAAAGCTGAAACAGGAAGCCAAAAACCTGGACATCCAGGGCATGTGGACCAAAATCCGCGGCACCAATACCGTTGCGACGGAAAAGGACAAGGCGAGCGCCTAAGCCCCCTTATTACACAGATATTCGAAGGGCCGGATCGCATCCGGCCTTTTTTTATGCTATGATTATTCCCATGATATGTGCCCTTCGCTACACTTTTATCGCCCTTGCCGGGTTTTTATTTTTTAGCACTGCGTCCGCCGTAGCGCAGGAGCAGACCGCCGCACCGGGCAGCGGTATGGGCGGGCCCAAGCCCCTTATCATGCTGGATGAGGATGAAAAGGCCCCTGCAAAAACCAAGGAAGCCCAGCTGCAGGAAGCCCTGAATATGCTGAGCCAACTCCCACCCCCGGCCCAGACGGAGGTTACGCAGGAATCGACCAAGGTAAAAAATTATTGCGACAAGAATCATTTACTGAGTAATTTTTACGATTGCTCCTGCCTGTCTTTAAAATTTATCAAGGAACGTATTCAAACGGGTCCCGAACCGGAATTCACGCGGCTGATTGATACGGGCGATTTCGATGTCTGCGTCGCCCCGCCGCAGATTGCGGGCTATAGCTACAAACGCTGCTACGACGTTATATTCCTGGAAAAAATGACGGACAAGGATGTCGAAAATGCCTGCGGCTGCGTTGCCCGCAATATGGCGCGCAGCTATACACTGACGCCGCGCCGCAATATCCGCTATATCGACCGGATGTTCTCCAGCAACATGCTACGCTGCCGCCAGAACCCTATCTAAAATGCATAACCGGCACGGATAACACCCGCATGCGCCTTGTAATCTTCCTTGATCTCGAAGTCATAGCCCGCTGACAGCGTCCAGTTGCTGGTGGCTTTGTATTGCAGGCCGGCACCAATGGTGGCGGTGCCGCGGGCGGGGTCGGCGCCTTGGGTGTTGAAGCTGGCACCGCCGCCGGTGAAATTGGAGGTGCTCTGGATCGTGTCACCGATGATGTCGTAGCGGTAACCAGCGTGGACAGACGGGCTTAAGATGGAGCCGTCGGTTTGTTGTATGTCCCATTGTGATTTGATATTTGCGCCCAGCTCAAAAGATTCAATCGTGTCGGTTTCGACGGTGAGGCTGGCACCGCCCGCGCCTGTCTCCGTGTAACTGTCAGGGGACAGGTGCGTGTAGGTGGCACCGATTGTGGGGGTGATGGTCGGGGCACCTGCGGGTTTGATCAGGAAGTCCTTACCGGTTTCGATGTGGGCGGTGTATTGGTCGGCGCTGTAATCACCGGTTGCGGTTAGTCCTGCGATACCGCCGACATCACGGCGGACCGACTGGATGTCATTATAGCCGTAAGACGCGGAGCCGCTGATGAAATAGTTCTGTGGCAGGTTGTAATCGCCGTACAGGCCGATCTGGTAGGAGTTGATATCGGTTCTGGTGCTGTTCGCGTCTTTGGATTTAATCGCGCTGTTGCCGTAGCTGACGGCAAGGCCGATTGTTGCGTTATCGAATAAATGATCGGTATCGATACCGCCGACGAAGCCGAACGTGTTCGCATCGTAGCCGGCGATATTATCGCGTTTGCTTTGGGAGGCATGCTGGCCAAACACCTGGCCCCAGACACCCAGAGCATCCGTGAGCTGGCCGGAGGATACGCCGGAGCCTGCGCGCACATCACCCAGGCGCGTTTGGATTAAATCAGCCCCTTGCTGCGCAATCGCGGTGGTGGCATCGGCAATGGCGGTGTCCACCGCGGGGGTTATTGATTCGAGGATGTTATTGACTGTGTCCTGCGTCGGGGCATTGTTGATATTGGCGATCACCTGCTGCAAAGTCGTGTCTGTGGTGACAAGGGCGATATCCTGCAACACCTGCCCGGCCTGCGCATTGTTCGGGGTGCTGGCGGCTTCGGTGGCAGTTGTGTCCTGCACCGCGCGGATAAACAAATCGGTGTTGTTAGTTGCGGCGGTCGCGGCACTGCCATCAAACGCTTCAAAGTTCCATAGATAGGAAGTATCCGCAATTACCGTTGGTGTCGCGCCGGGGCCGCCAATGATGGCGGTATTGCCGTTGATTACGCGGATCTCATCCCCCGCCGCCAGGCCACTGCCGATAACGCCCACGGCAAGCGTACCATTGGTAAGATCCGCGGTGCCGTTGGACACGACGAGCGATCCAAAATTTGCTGTATCGGTCACGTTGAAGCGCAGCGTGCCGTCAATAACCGCATTACTGTAGCTTGTGAACACATCATTCACACCCACGGTCAGCGTTGCGCCATCATCAACCGTCAGGCTGGAGACATCGAAGTTCCCCTCCGTCGTGAAGTTCGCGGTGACGGTGATGGGGGTAAAGCCTGCAGAGGGCGTGGCATCTATGACGTTACCAATAATGCGCCCGCCATGAAGAACCAGCGGTGTTGCTGCGTTTAAACCTGCGAAAGATATAGCCGTGCCGCCCGTACCTTCAATGGTGCCGGAGCTTGTGATCCCGCCCGTGATCGCGGCGGCATTTATGATGTTAATCCCAACAAAACCGGAAATCACGCCGCTGTTGGTAAGGCCGCCAACAATATTGGCAGAACTTGAAGAGATTCGGATCGCTTCATCACTTGATGTATTTAAAGAAATTATAGTACCCGTGTTATGAATGTGACCGAAGATAGTCGATCCCGTGCCCACAGTCAGCGCCCGGGAAATCCCGCGGATTGTCCCATTATTAATGATATCACCTGTAACTTGGGGGCTACCAGTCATATCAAAGCCACCAAGACCAGAGATGAGGCCGGTATTGACAAGACCATCTAACGTTGATGTTGACCCTGAAATTTCAAATCCGGATGACCCATCACCATTTATTGTGCCACTATTGGTTAAGCCACCAGACAAGGTGCTATTAGACCCTAGAATAAATCCCCGGTCCCCATTGATCGTGCCACTATTCGTCAGACCGTTGGAGAGGACGCTATTGCTGTACAAACGAATTCCGGTGCCTCCATTGATCAGGCTGCTATTGATCAGGCCACCAGACAGTGTGCTGCCAACCACATCAATTCCGCCGCCGCTCGTGCCCCCGCTGATCGTGCCGCCATTGGTAACGCCGCCGGTAAGGCTGCTATTGACCAGGCGAACCCCCTCGCCGCTTGTATTGCCAACACTGACAATACCAGTATTGATCAAGCCGCCGCTTAAACTGGCAGAACTGACCAGATAAATCCCGTGACTGCCCCCGTAAATCATTCCACTATTGGTCAGGCCGTCGCTCAGGGTTGTGTTGCTCCTCAAAGAAATGCCTGAGTAGCTAACCCCCGTAATTGTGCCGCTATTGGTGAAGCCTCCAGAAAAAGTGCTATTGGCCAGACTAACTCCGTCGCCGCCTGTAATGATACTGCCAGAATTAGTCAAGCCGCCCGATAGCGTGCTGTTGTTACCAAAAGTAATTCCAATAGCATTGATATCTGCAGCAGTGATTATACCGTTGTTGATGAAGCCACCCGATAGATGAGCGTTAGCATTAAAAGAAATTCCTACGCCAGTACTACCACTACTGTCGATCATACCGCTGTTGGTGAGGCCGCCGGTGAGGCTGGCACCGCTCCTTAGATAAATCCCGCGGCTGCCCGCACTTAGGGTACCTGTGTTCAGAAAACCACCCTCCAGCGTGCTGTTGTTAAGAGATACTGCGTGTAATGATCCACTTAATAAGCCGCTATTGGTGATACCGTTTATGCGTGAGTTTGTCTCCAATAGCACTCCAATTAGGCCGCGGCTTATCGTGCCGCTATTGGTTATGCCGCCAGTTATCGATGAGCTACTATATAAATATATTTGCCCACTGCTGCTACCGCCGAGTATCGTACCATTATTAAAAACTGAACCATCTATAGTGCTTGCATTAATATTAAGCGCCCATGATGTTCCGGAAGAAGATGATGAAATCAAACCGCTATTGGTGAGGTCGCCGCTCAAGCTGGCGGTATTCAGATCAATCCCCCTAGATTCACCATTGATGGTGCCAGAATTAGTAATTCCGCCGCTTAAGGTAACGTTGTTGCCCAGAGAAATCCCGGTGTTGTTCCCATCAATCGTACCACTATTCGTCAAGCCACCGGTTAAGGACGATTGAATTAGATAAATCCCGATGTTGCCTGCGTCAATCGTGCCGCTATTGGTTAACCCACCACTCACGGTGGAATTATTATCAATTCTTATCATCGCATTGGCAGATGTCGTCATAAATGCACTGTTACGGATGCCGCCTGTGATGATACTATTATTGACGATTATGCCGTTATCTCCGGTGATGCTACCGCTATTATCCAGAAATCCGTTAAGTGTATTGCCACTTTCGAGCACGATACCAAAATCTATAAGGCCGCTATTGCTAAGGTTGCCGGTAATTGTGCTGCCCATGGATCGTATACCATAAAAGCCGCCATAAATCGTGCCACTATTAATTATATCGCCGGTGATGACGCTTTGGTTGCCGATACTAATGCCGTTAGTGGATGCGGTAATTGTGCCGCTGGAGGTGAGGCCGCCGGAGATCATGCCGCTATTGAGGGAAACTCCAGAATCACTTCCACTGATGACACCGCTATTGGTCAATCCACCGGTCAGGGTGCTAGTAGCCAACGAAACTGCGGCAGTATAGCCATTAATCGTACCGCTATTGGTCAGGCCGCCGGACAGTATGCTGTTATTATTCAGATAAATTCCAAATGTTCCACCATCGATTGTACCGCTGTTGGTTAAGCCGCCAGTAATACTGCTACTAGTGTATAGGGCAATTACATTGCCATTATTAATGACACCGCTATTGGTAATGCCATCGGCCAGGACGCTGTTATTGTCCAGACGAATTCCACTTGTGCCGTTAATCGTGCCGCTATTGGTTAAGCCCCCTAACAAAGTGGCGTTATTTTCTAGAGAAACCCCACGACTGTTTGCACTGATTGTACCGCTATTAGTTAGGCCACCACTTAAGGTAACGTTGTTGTCCAAACGAATCCCGACATTGCCACCGTAAATTATGCCACTATTGGTAAGTCCGCCTGCAAGCGTGCCCGCGGTGACCAGAGTTATCGCATTATTGCCGCCGCTGATTGTGCCGTTGTTTATCAGACCCGCGCTAATGGTTGAATTATTCACGACGACAATACCGTCATATCCTTGGCCTTCAATAAGTCCGGAATTCGTCAGGGATCCATCAATAAAACTATTGCTGTTCATGAAAATGCCATGATAGCCTTGGCCGAGGATCGTGCCACTATTGGTTAGGCCATTTGAAATATGAGCACCATAGAAATCTGCGCCAGTGACAAGGCCATCCATCGTGCCGGTATTGGTGATGCCTTGCGATATAACGCCGTTTAAATTAATTGCCGAATGACCACCGCTGTTCATGAGCCCGCTATTGGTCAGGCCGCCAAGAATCGTGGAACCTGCGGTTAACAATCCGTCCCATGAACCGCCATCGACTGTGCCGCTATTGATGATGCCCCCGGATAAAGTGCTGCTGACCAGATAAATCCCGGTTGTGGTGCCGTTGATCCTGCCGGCATTGGTAATGGTTTGGGCGCTGACATTCGCACCCAAAATGCCAACGCTATTAGTAATATGGCCTGTGCCGGTCACAGTGACGTCGTCGCCATTTTGCAATATCACCTGCCCGGATGCGCCGTTGATGATGACGGGGGCGGCCTGCGCCGGACCCGCTACAGGCACGCTCAGCATCGCCGCGCCGATCAAAGCGGTGGTGGTGCAAAGTGTGGCTTTCCAGGATGGGTGGCGGGGCATGGGAACGGGCCTTTCGAAAATTGTTAATCCATTATAATTACAAGACAATCAAACGCAATGAAAAAGTCGCCAGATTACTCTGGCGACCGGGGATTAAGAACCGTTGAAAAAGACACGGCGCGACGGTCTTTAGACCGAGGCCATTGGACATACACCGCCGCTCCCCGGTCCTAAACCGAGAAGCGACATCCTTGATGCTGTTATGGAATGATAAAACAGCATCAATAACGGCTGATGCCAGCCGCTTTTTCATAGGGTTCTTAAGCCCCGATCGCCGAAGCAATCTTTTGAAACTATATAATAAGAAGCGCAGGTAAACAATGTGTTTTTAGGCCGCCAAGGCGCCTAGATCTTATTATATAAAATTATTTTGGCGTTTTGACAGGTTCAGAATGCCTCACTATTCACCGCCGCACTGCCGCTTGTTACCGTTACGCAGGATGCATTTGCAAACGGTAAAATATGCGTCATGTAGAAACGGGCCGTGGCAATTTTCTGGGCTAGAAACGGATCACTATCGCCTGCCGTTATCCTGGCCTGCGCCACCACCGCGGCGCGCGCCATCATCACCGCGCCCGCCACATATCCAAAGGCACGCATATAAGGCACGGTCACGGCCGCCACGTCATTAATGTTTGAAGCATTCGCAAGAAGCCAGTCCGTCGCCGTACGCAGGGAGGACAGAGATGATTGCAGCACATCGTGAATATCTACCATCTGCGCCGCGCGCAGGGTGCTGCATACATTATTGCCATCTTCCAGCCATACAGCCATGGCCACACCCTTGTTCATGATAATTTTGCGCATAACCAGATCAAGTGACTGAATACCGTTCGTGCCTTCATAGATGGGAAGAATGCGCGCGTCGCGGAAATATTGCGCCGCGCCCGTTTCTTCGATAAAGCCCATGCCACCATGTATCTGGATACCGGTGGAGGCCACATCATTGGCCATATCCGTGCACCATGCCTTGACGATCGGCGTCAGAAGATCGACACGCGCCTGCGCCGCCGCATCACCGCCATGGGCCAGATCCAAGCACCGTGCGGCTTCGTAGGATAATAAACGTCCTGCTTCAATCTGCGCCTTCATGGTCAGCAACATGCGGCGTATATCGGCATGGTCGATGATCGCCACTTTTGCACCGCTTTTATCCGTCAGGGATGTGCCTTGCTTACGGTCTTTGGCAAAAGATAGGGCCTTCTGATACGCGCGTTCCGCCAGCGCGACACCCTGCAACCCGACCGCCAGGCGCGCATTGTTCATCATGATGAACATATGCTTCAGCCCTTCATTTTCATTACCGATGAGATAACCGACTGCACCATCACCGTCACCGAACTGCATCGTACAAGTGGGGGAGCCATGAATGCCCAATTTATGTTCCAGCGACACGCAGGACAGATCATTGCGCGCGCCCGGATGACCATTCGCATCGGGAATGAATTTGGGCACGATAAACATGGAGATGCCCTTCACCCCTTCCGGCGCATCCGGCAGACGGGCCAGCACAAGGTGAATGATATTGTCGGTGAAATCATGTTCACCGTATGTGATATAAATCTTCTGTCCAAACAGGCGGTATGTGCCATCATCCTGCTTCACGGCTTTGGTTTTAACGGCGGCGAGATCCGATCCGGCCTGCGGCTCAGTCAGATTCATCGTACCGGTCCATTCCCCGCTGATCAGCTTGGCGAGATATGTGTTTTTCTGCGCGGGCGTGCCCAGCGTATCGACCGCCTCCACCGCCGCCTGGTTCAGCATCGGGCACAGGCCGAAGCCCATATTCGCGCTTTGCCACATTTCTTGAATCGGGAAGGCCAGAACCCAGGGCAGCCCCTGCCCGCCGAACTCTTCACCGAACGGCACACTGTTCCAGCCGCCATCGCAGTATGATTTATACGCATCCCGAAAACCCGGCGGGGTGGTGACCACACCATCTTTAACGCGGCTGGGGTTTTTATCGCCGACACTGTTCAGCGGGGACAGAACATCCCGCGCCAGCGCCCCGGCATTCTCCAGAATCATCGCGATATCATCGGCGCCAATATCCTGCATCTGTGGCAGGTCGGAACATCCGACGACATCGTTCAACGCAAACATCATATCGGCCAGCGGGGCGTTATAGTCACTCATGGGGAGGCTTTCTTAAGGGCTGGAGGGTTATTCAACTGAATGAAAGTATATAGGAGATTCAAAATTTTTCACCCCTCTTTGGTTAAGATAGCCCCCTCACCCAGCTACGGCTAAGTTCGCTTACGCTCTCTAAGCCTTCTCAACCCTCTCCCCGCGGGGGAGAGGGCAGGGTGAGGGGGGCGATAAGGCCGTCTGGCACAGGGCTTGCGAGGGTAGATGCAGGTGGAAACTCTAGAAAAACGATGATTGATCATGAGCATGTCAGGAAACTCAATTAATAACAATGACTTAAGCGCCCTCGTCCAGCGGGCCGGGTCCCAGATCACCAGCGCCATTAAAAAGGCCGCGGCCAAAACGGGGGTCGATTTTGCCTATCTGATGGAAAAAGCTTCCGCGGAAAGCAGCTTCAACGCCAAGGCCCAGAGCAAGAGCAGCAGCGCGTCGGGCCTGTACCAGTTTATCGAAAGCACATGGCTGAACATGGTCAAGGACCATGGCGAGAAATACGGCATGGGCGACCTGGCCGCGAAAATCAACGATAACGGCAAAGTCGCCGACCCGGCTGTAAAGAAGCAGATTCTTGAACTGCGCAAGGACCCGGAAAAAGCGGCGCTGATGGCGGCGGAATTTGCCGCCGGTAATCAGGATTATCTGCAGCGGCATCTGGACAAAAATTATGGCGATATCGGTTCGACTGAGCTTTATATGGCGCATTTTATGGGTGCTGGCGGGGCAACGGCTTTTCTGAACGCGATGAAGGAAAACCCGCTGGCTAACGCCGCCGATATGTTCCCGAAAGCGGCGCGTGCAAACCATAATGTATTTTACGACAGCAAAACCGAACAGAGCCGGACCCTCGCCGGGATCTATGATTTCTTTGACAAGAAATTCGGCAACTCACCAGCGGTAATGTCAGCACCCGCGCAGGTCGCCACCAACACCATCCCGCAGATTGCCCCGACAATCGCAAATGCCGAAGCGCAGGACAGCCCGAAAGCCAAGGATGAGGCCCTGCGCCTGCTGATGGCGCAGGACGAGCAGACAGAGCGCTCCCTGCTGGATTTCATGAAATCGTCTTACGAGAAAAAACCAAGCACGATGGCCGCTTCCGAGGCCTTTGAACCCACCAGCCTTGAGAACCGTATTCAGGCCCAGCATGCGCTGAGATTAAATATGGCGCATCTTTTAGTGATGGCTCAACTGGACGGCCCTAGTAAATCATCCAACAATAGATAGTAAATATCTCAACTATTACGAACTATACTGTAATAGTTTCAAGAAGTGATTTTAAATACTGAAAAAGAACCAAGTAATTCTTTTTACGGTATTTTTTGACTTTTCTTGAAATTTATTGTACATTGGAGATGTTAATACTTGGAGAAAGGAGAATCCTATGAACTTCATGTTTAACACTATGAGTGACTACAGTCGTTTACAGAAGCGTTTCTTCGACGCAAGCACGAAAAAGCGCAATACGCAGCTTATGAGCGCCTGCAAGAACAAGATGGCGCAGATGAGAAGCTTTATTCTCAAGACCGAGCAAGCATGGCTGTCGGCCCTGCGTAATGACTCTTAAATACTGACGACCGAAGCCGGAAACATTTATCTTGTTCCGGCTTCTGCTTTGCGGAGACGTTCGTTAATCGCAATCCCGAGACCCTGATCGGGAATATTCATCACCGCAATCTGTTTCGCCCCGCTTTTATCCAGATCATGCAGCATCCGAAATAAATTCGCCGCCGCCGTAACCAGATCGGCCTCTTCACTTAAATTCCGCAAAAGATTTTCATGCAGATCCTTCGCCGCGCCACCACCACGTATACCCATAAACTTTGTTGACCCAAAGGCCAGCAGCGCCTCCCCCGGCACCACATCAACGGCATTGAGACGCACAGGCACGGACGGCGCATAATGGCGCAGCAATTGTCCCGGTGATTTTGGCTTATCATCCGCCGTTTTTTCCTGGGTGTCATAAGTGACATCGCAATCAAGAACCATGGATAATTCTTCTGCCGTAATTGCCCCCGCGCGCAGGATAACCGGCATCTCGCCACTCAAATCCAGCACTGTGGATTCAAGGCCGACATCGCAAGCACCCGCCGCTAAAATCATATCAACTTTATCGCCAAGGCTCTCGGCGACATGCATGGGTGTCGTCGGGCTTAAAGAGCCGGAGCGGTTGGCACTGGGTGCCGCCAGCGGGATTTGCGCGGCCCGCAACAAGGCCTGCGCCACCGGATGGGCAGGCACACGCACCGCCAGTGTCGGCAATCCGGCACTGCATAACTCCGCAATACCGCAATCGGCGCGGCGTGGTAAAATCATCGTCAAAGGACCCGGCCAGAAAATGGAGGCAACAGCGCGCGCATCCGGGCCCATTTCTACCAGCTTGGCCGCCGCTTCAAAATCAGAAACATGGACAATCAGCGGATTAAAGGACGGCCGCCCCTTCGCCTCAAATATACGCGCCACCGCCACACCGTCCAGCGCGTTGGCGGCAAGGCCGTAAACCGTTTCCGTCGGCATAGCCACAAGCCCGCCTGCGCGCAGCAAGGCGGCGGCTTCGGCAATCGTATCATCCTGTGCGGTTACTATGCGTGTCATGGGCAGACCATAAAGGGCGGAATCCCTTACTGTCCAGCTTTATAAAACCGCCCGCCGGTCAGCGGCTCTGGCACGCCGGTTGTGGTGGGTAAAGAGAGCGGCAGCTTGAGAAGCGCGCGCACCGCCAGATAGCCGAAGCCTTCAGCCTCCAGCGCATCACCGTCCCAGCCCAGCGTATCGACAGAGTCGACCGGCACATTGAACGCCCCGCGCAATCCGTCCATCATAAACAGATTATGGCGGCCACCCCCGGTGACATACCAGTGCAGCGGCATTTCCGGCAGATGCGCCCGCGCCAGCGCAATGCTCTTCACCGTGAAGGCCGTCAGTGTCGCGGCGCCATCAGCAGCGGACAGACTTTGCAGGATGCTGATATCCCATGCGTCACGATCTAGTGATTTGGGCGGGGCTTTTGTGAAATAAGGATGCGATAAAAGTTTATCCAGAACCACCTCATCAACCCGCCCTTGTCGTGCCAGCTTGCCGTCTTCATCATACTCTGCACCCGTATGGGTTTTAACCCAGTCATTGAGCAACGCATTACCCGGCCCCGTATCAAAAGCCAAAACCGTATCATCAGACCCGATAAAGGTAATATTACCGACACCGCCAATATTCAGAACCGCGACAGGCTTTGTTAAGGAAGCCGCCTCGACCAGCGCCTTGTGATAAAGCGGGATCAGCGGCGCGCCCTGCCCACCGGCGGCAACATCGGCGCTACGGAAATCATTCACGACCGCAATCCCGGTCAGGCGCGCGAGCATCGGCCCGCTGCCAATCTGCCACGTAAAGCGGTTGGCGGGATCATGAAAAATCGTCTGGCCATGAAACCCGATCAGGTCGATATCCTGTGGATGGCGGCCGGTTTTTGATAGCAGCCAGTCAATGGCCGCGGCATGGGACCGGGTAATCTCAATCTCGGCGCGCGCAATAAAACCGTCCAGATCTTCCCGTAATCCCAGACATTTACGGATCGTTTCCTGAGTTTCCGGCGCGTAGGGGATCGAAACGAAATCAAGCCGCTTGATATAAGAATGGCCATCCGTCTCCAGCAGGGCCGCATCCACCCCGTCCAGCGAGGTGCCGGACATTAATCCAATGACTGTATAGACTTTTTTCGTTTCCATCGTTAAAACTTATACCATGACAAATTACAAATCAGATTTTTTAAATATACTCGATCAGCGCGGCTTTATCCACCAGGGGAGTGACCTGGCGGGGCTCGACGCTAAATTATGCTCTGGCGTACAAAGCGCCTATGTCGGGTTTGACGCGACGGCAAAATCTCTGCATATCGGCAATCTGCTGGGCATCATGATGCTCTACTGGTTTCAGCAGGCGGGACACAAGCCGATCACCCTGATGGGCGGTGGCACAACCAAGGTCGGCGATCCGTCTGGCAAGGATGAAAGCCGCAAGCTACTGGACGACGCAGCCATCAATGCCAATATAGACAGCATCAAGCAGGTGTTTGGCCAGTTCCTGACCTATGGCAGCGGCCCGAAAGACGCGCTGATGGTCAATAATAATGACTGGTTGAAGGATATTAATTATATCGATTTTCTGCGCGATTACGGGCGACATTTTACGATCAACCGCATGCTGGCCTTTGACTCAGTCAAGCTGCGCCTTGACCGGGAGCAGCCTTTAACCTTCCTCGAATTCAATTACATGATTTTGCAGGCTTATGATTTCGTAGAACTCAGACGCCAGCACGAGGTAATCCTTCAAATGGGCGGATCCGATCAATGGGGCAACATTATTAATGGTGTTGAACTATGGAGAAGAGTGAATTCATATGGTGACGGAGGATTTGGCAAGGGCTCATACGGCGGTCACTCAGATTCACTCTTTGCTCTCACCACTCCACTTCTCACCACATCATCCGGCGCGAAGATGGGTAAAACCGCAGCCGGCGCCGTCTGGCTGAATGCGCAGATGCTTACGCCTTATGATTACTGGCAATATTGGCGCAATACCGAAGATGCCGATGTTGTAAAATTCTTGAAGCTCTTCACAACATTGCCAATGAATGAAATTTCCCGCCTTGAAAAATTGCAGGGCGCAGATATTAACGAAGCCAAGAAAATTCTTGCCTTCGAAGCCACAAAACTCTGCCACGGCGAAATCGCAGCGCACGATGCCGCCGCCACAGCACAAAAAGTTTTTGAACAAGGCGGCGTGGGCGGAGATTTACCATCATTCACTGTTGAAAAAGCGCGTCTTGAGTCCGGCATTGCGCTTGTTGATTTGCTGGTTGAAGCCAAACTGGCCGCTTCCAAGGGCGAAGCGCGCCGTTTGATCGAAGGCGGCGGCGTCAAGCAGAACGATGCTGTGATTAGTCTTGTGACTCACACATCTGCGGCATCCGACCTGACGGCAGAAGGCTATATCAAACTATCTGTCGGCAAGAAAAAACACGCGCTGGTTAAAACGGCCTAATTCTGGAACAGGATGCGGCGGATGATGCCCGGCGCGAGCACGGAGAGCGGGTTGACCGATACTTTCGGATTGTCCGTTGGCCCCGTGATTTTATAGGTCGCGGCAAATAACGCCCCACCTTGCGATCCTATCAGAATATTCCCCAGCACCGGAACATCGCCCAGCAGGTTGTTAATCTGCGACATCGGTACGACATCGCCTTTCAAATTCGTCAGGTCTTTTTGTTTATCGATACCGCCCGCGAAGGTAAGGCCCAGCGCATTACCCGATGTCCGCCCCGATGTAATCACATACAGATCACCCTGCGGCCGCATATGCCATGAAAAATCAGCCTCCAGACGGGTGAAGGACAGGCCCTGACCATTCAGCAGTTCCGGGATACCCGTCGGGCTGATGATACTGATCAGCTTGGCAAGCACCGGCGCACCCGTCACACGGAAATCGCTGAGCTGCGCCGATCCGGCAAGCACATATTTTTCCTGCGCACTTTTCGATTGCGCGAGCAGCAGGATACGCCCGCCCTGCACATTCTCGTAAATATCAAACGCCCGCAGCGCCGCACCCGCATTATCGGCCTCCAGCCGCAGGAACAATTTGCCCTTCCCATCGGGAAGGAGGCGCAGGGAAATCGCGCCCTTATCCGCCGTGCCTTCGACCTGCAGACGGTCCATGATACCCGTCTTGTTCATATCAAATGAAACAACGGCATTTTCAATCAGATGAGAATCCTGCGTCCGCAGGCGCCGGGCATTGATATCGGCAATAACCGCAGGTCCGTTATAAGGCTCTTTCTTACCCTTTTTGTTTTTGCCGATAAAGGGACGCGCATCCAGAAATGGGCCCTTAATCGTAATCTTGAGATTATTAGGGCCTGTCATGTTCAAATTTATATCGGCATTTGTCTCGCCTTGCACGAAGGCCGGAAAGCTGGCGCTCTTGAAAACGCTCTCACCTTTTACGACATCAAAATTTACCTGCCCTTTATTGATATTCAGGTCGGAAGCCTTGACGGTCAAATCCTTCAGCTGCTGCAGAACGCCGTTGGTCAGAATGGCTGTTGTACTGAAACTGGCCGTGGCACCGACGGGCTTTTCATAGGCGAACTGGCTGATTTTAAGTTTGGCATTGGTGGCATCGCCCGTGACAGAGGCTTCGGAGCGTTCATCGCTGTAATGTGTGTAGGTAACATCTACCGGCACCGAACCCTCTACCCAGTCGGCAATATTAATACCCAGCGCCGTACGCAATTCCGGATCGGCAACAATCTGCGCCTTGATGCGGGAGCTGTATTCCCTGCCGGTGCTGTCCAGATATTGCTGCCAGTCGAGTTTGAGCGGGCGGGCATCCAGCTTGCCCTCGCCCGCCAGCTTCACTTGACCATCGCCAACCGTAAGCGTCAGCGGCCCATCCGTCAGATCCAGTGTCTTTACAACATCCGGCAAATAGACGTTATTTAATGTGCCCTTGGCGGATACATTGACTTCTTCTTTGCGCAAATCCTTGGATGTCGGGAAAGATACATCGACATGCAGATCCATATCGCCCTTGGCCTTATCCGTATGCAGGCCGAGATCTTCGCCGGTCATCCCAATCGGATCGCGGGCAATATACGCAAACATGCTGGAGAGTGGCCCATGAAGATCAAGTCCGATAGATGCGGTTCCCACATCACTGGAGCTTACTTTATCAATCACCACCTTGCCTTGCGTGACCGTCATCTCACCAACGGTGGCACCAGTAATATCGATATCCAGCGTGTCATCTTTGAATGTGCCCCTGCCCGTTGCGCCGGTGGCGGGTAACAAAGTCGGGCTATAAGTAACCGTCATATCGGCAATATCAAAATTGGCCTGCGGATTGATAAGGGCGATGGCCCAAATCTTGTCGAGTCTATCAACCTGCACCTCCAACGTCGCATTGGCGTTTTCAATGCGTCCTACGGTCAGGCGTTGCGTCAGCCATTTATGCAGCGTGCTTTCCTCTTTCGGTACAGGCCAAAGCCGCGCCAGATCATCAAATGACATGGTCGGCACGGACAATGTCACCGGAATCTTGAAATGGGCTTCATCTTCAACCTTGAAATCGGTGGCGGCACCAAAGGTAATGCCCTGCATCTGTAAATCCAGCGTCCCCTTGCCCCCCGTCAGCATAAAAGACGAGTCCATATCCAGTGCCAGAACGCCGTTTATTTTTGTTTCGTGGTCTTTCAGGAACGCAAGATCCGGAATCTTGGACGCGATAATGCGCGCATCCAGATCACGCAGGATCAGCTGCGACTTGAAACCAAAACCTTCCGCTTTATACAGCGCCTTCAGGCCGATGGTTGGGGCGTCCTTCGTGCTGCCCGGCAAAGCGAGAGAAGCATCCAGGGCCAGCCCTTCATCCGTACGCATAAACAAAATATTCAATCGACGGAAAAACCAAGTTGTGCCCAGCATATGGTCTTCGGTAACAAGCCGTGCATCCCTGATCTGGAACCGGCGCAGATTACGCAGAGGTGAGGATTTATCGCTGCCTGCCGGATTTGCCAGTGTTTTCAGGATAGCTTCAATCTCCGTGGGCGCATCGTCATCTTCGGCGGCAGAAGATGACGGATCACTGGCAAATTCAAAATCAATATCGCCTTCCGCATCGCGGACTAGGTGCAGAGAGGGGCGATCAACAATCAGATGAACCGGCACAATCTGCCCCAGCATCAGCAAGGGGGCGGACAGACCGAGACTTGCCCGCTCAACACCGACAAAATCCTCGCCGTTCCTGTTCAGCTTGATATTTTCCATTTCCAGCACAAAAGGATGCGACAGATCTTGCCAGGTAAGCACAATATCACCGATGGAAACGGTGTAGTTGTTTGCGGGATCCGATAGCGCCTCTTCGACATAATGGCGCGCAAAGCCCATATCCAGCGGCCCTTGCGATAAACGCCACATCAATCCTGCAGCCCCCAGCACGCCGATGCTGAGAACCAGCGCCGTCGCTTCCAAGCCTATTATCAATACCTTTTTACCGAATCCGGTTTTTGTCTTTTTTTCTGTCATATGCTGATGATTTTTTGTCACAAAGACTATATACGTATATTCACTCTATAACCATGCGAAAGGAAGTAAAAATATGGCGACTCTGGCGGTTGGAGACAAGGCTCCGGACTTTTCAAAGCCCGGCGATGGTCATAAGACTCTTAGCCTGCAGGAACTGCGCGGAAGTCCCGTTATTTTATACTTCTACCCCAAGGATGACACGCCAGGCTGCACCCAGGAATCCTGTGATTTTCGTGATAATATGGCCGCCTTCCAGAAGGTTAAGGCGCAGATTATCGGCATATCGCGCGATAAGGTGAAAAGCCACGATAAATTTGTTGAAAAATATCAGCTAAACTTCCCGCTTCTGTCCGATGAAGATGGCAGTGTCTGCGAAGCCTATGGCACATGGGTGGAAAAAAGCATGTATGGCAAAAAATATATGGGCATCGAACGCTCCACCTTTCTTATCGATGAAGAGGGCGTGATCCGTGCCATATGGCGTAAAGTAAAAGTCACCGACCACGTGAAAGATGTGATCGGTGAACTTCAAAATCTGAAATAACGGATTTAGGCCGCTTTGACCAATTTGATCGGTGTCGTATTGCGACCCCCGCCCACTTTATTCATGTAATCATGCATATGTGTCGTCAATAGTTCGGTATGATCCTTGAAGAAGTGACCGGCACCATCGACAACGCGGTAATCAATTTCAATGCCGCGCTGCGCGTTCAGTTTCTGCACCAGCTTTTCTACATAGGGTTCCGGCACGATATTATCGTGGCTACCCTGCATGATCAGACCCGATGTCGGGCATGGGGCAAGAAAGCTGAAATCATATACGTTTGCTGGTGGCGATATCGATACGAAGCCGCGGATTTCCGGGCGGCGCATCAAAAGCTGCATCCCGATCCAGGCACCGAAAGAAAAACCACCAACCCATGTATAGGGTGCATTCGGATTAATTTCCTGCATCCAATCGAGTGCGGAGGCCGCATCGCTCAATTCACCTTCGCCATTATCATACAAGCCCTGGCTACGGCCGACGCCGCGGAAATTAAAGCGTAATGTTGAAAAACCACGCTCGACAAAGGTCTGGAACAGATAATAGGCAATTTTATTATTCATCGTGCCGCCTTGTTCAGGATGCGGATGAAGAACGATCGCGAGCGGAGCATTTGGTGTCTTTGAGTGCGTGTAGCGGCCTTCTAGGCGGCCAGCTGGGCCGTTAAAAATAATCTCAGGCATTTTTTCCCCGTGGTTGCAGTGTCAAGCTGCGTTTTGCGCGTTCGTTATCTACAGTAGGTTTTTTACGTATCAAAACAAGCTTGATGAAGCGGTATTTATTGCTTCATCCGGTATATCAAAAGGATTCTGGCACGTCCACAAATTTATCATAATGCCTTGATATGCTTGTGGATAAAGCGCTTTTGCCCATGTGTTTCCCACAAGCATATTCAAAAAATTTGTAAGCGATGGTGTATATTATGCATATATGGAAAAAATAATATTGACAGCGCTGCTAAAGGCAGGCACAAACCGGGCTCCACTAAGAAAGTAATTAGGTATCACTGAATGAAGAGTAAAAAATCCCCCTCCCTCCGTATCACATCACGCAGCCGTCATGCCGTTATGGCCATGGTTGAACTGGCCCAGAAAAGCCAGGGCGATCCCGTGCCTTTGTCAAAAATTGCTGCATCGGGAAATATCTCCCTGTCCTATCTGGAGCAGCTTTTTGCCGGATTGCGTCGTCATGGCCTGGTAAAAAGTTATCGCGGTCCCGGTGGCGGTTATATTCTGGCAAAACCAGCAGCACAGATTGGTATTTCCGAAATATTGATCTCCGCAGAAGATTGCGTTCCGGCCGGCCGTAACAATGCGAATGATGATTTTGGCAATGATCAGACAAATGCCCTGTGGTCCCATATCGGTGATATGTTACAGGTCGTTCTGCAGCATGTTTCGTTGGAAGATGTTACCAATGACAATCTGGGCGCCCATCCGGTTACAAACAAATTGTTTGAGTCCTTACGCTAATTGACCCTATATCATGGGGTATGAACGCGAAAACCAGAGATTATTTCGACCATAACGCCACCGCGCCTTTAAAAGCCGCGGTGCGCGATCTTATGATCACGCTGGTGCAGGAAACGGGCAATGCGTCCTCCTTGCATGGTGAAGGGCGCGCGGCGCGCACACGCGTTGAAACCGCCCGTGAACAGGTCGCGGCGCTGGTAAAAACACAAAGTGCCTATGTCACATTTACAAGCGGCGCGACGGAATCCAATAATGCCGTTATAAAAACCTTTGCGGGCGAACGCATCCTTCTCAGCGCGATTGAACATCCGAGTATTCTTGAGGCTGCCCCTGCCGCCGAAAAAATTCCCGTTACCAAAGACGGCGTGATTAATGAGGCAGCGTTTGAAGCGCTGCTGGATACGGGCACGGCCCCCGCGCTGATTTCCATCATGTTGGTGAATAACGAAACGGGCGTCATACAGCCCGTTGAAAAACTTGCGCGCCTTGCCCGCAAAAAACATCCGGGTGTTTATATTCATTGTGACGCGGTGCAGGCCGCAGGCCGTCTGGATCTGGATTTTGCAGCGCTACAGATTGATTATATGAGCCTGTCCGCGCACAAGATGGGCGGACCACAAGGTGTGGGTGCGTTGATCACCGCCCCCGGTGCACGCCCGGCAAAGCTCCTTCATGGCGGTGGGCAGGAAAAGCGTCAGCGCGCGGGCACGGAAAATGTTATTGGTATCGCGGCCTTTGGCCTAGCCGCTGAACTGGCGGACAAAGACCGCGCGCTCTTTGAAAAACTAGCTGAAAAACGCGATGCGCTGGAAGCAAAATTGAAGGCCGTAACACCGTCCCTTATCGTGATCGGCGCGCAGGCACCGCGTGTGGCCAATACCAGCAATATCAGCCTGCCCGGTGTGGCCGCGCAAACCATCCTGATGTCACTCGACCTTGAAGGCACGGCTATCTCCAGCGGCTCGGCCTGCTCCAGCGGCACGGTTAAATCGAGCCATGTTCTGGAAGCCATGCAGCTTTCCCCCGATGAGATTAAAGGCGCGCTGCGCATCTCCTTCGGCTGGGATACGGATGACGCCGCCCTTGACAGATTGGTGGCAGTCTGGTCAAAAATAACCCCACGTTTCACCACAAAATAACATAGAGCCGCCTATGCCCAAGATGATTTTTATCCTGCCCGACGGAACCGCCCAGGATGTGGACGCTCCCGATGGCCTGTCCGTGATGGAAATCGCGCAGAAAAATGATATCGAGCAAATCGAAGGGGCCTGCGGCGGCGCGCTGGCCTGCGCCACATGTCATGTCTATGTGCACCCGGACTGGGAAAAGAAATGCCTTAACGGTGAAAAACATAAAAGTGATGAGGAAGAAGACATGCTGGATCTTGCCTTCGATGTGCGCCCCAATTCCCGCCTGTCCTGCCAGATTCAGATGAGCGATGAGCTGGACGGCCTTGTTGTCGCCCTGCCCGGCGTTAAGGCTGACTGGAGTAAGTAGCAAACCGCAAGGCAAAAGCGCCCCAACGCGCTTTGCTGGCCAGAATATATTATGAAAAGATTGATTTTTCCCCGCTTTCGCCTGTATAGTCCCCCGCATGAATTCATTGGGATTTGATAAGAAACCGGAAGATACGCGCGTTGTCGTGGCTATGTCGGGCGGGGTGGATAGCTCCGTCGTCGCGGCCCTTTTGCATGAGCAGGGTTATGACGTTGTCGGCGTGACGCTGCAGCTTTATGATTTTGGCGCGGCGCTGGCCAAAAAAGGCGCGTGCTGCGCGGGGCAAGATATTTACGATGCCCGCCGCGTGGCCGAGGAGAAAGGCTTCCCTCATTACGTTTTAAATTACGAGAATAATTTCCGCGAAGCCGTTATTGACGATTTCGTTGAAAGCTACTTGAAAGGTGAAACACCGATCCCGTGCGTGCGCTGTAACCAGACCGTGAAGTTCAAAGACCTGCTGCAAGTTGCACGCGATCTGGGTGCAGACTGCATGGCGACGGGCCATTATATCCAGCGCATGGTGAGTGCGGACGGCAAGGCCGAACTGCACCGCGCCGTTGATCATGGTAAAGACCAAAGCTATTTCCTGTTCGCGACAACACAGGAACAACTCGACTTCCTGCGCTTCCCGTTAGGCGGATGGAGCAAGGATATCACGCGCCAGCATGCCGATCGCCTGGGCCTGATCAATGCTGAAAAACCAGACTCACAAGATATCTGTTTCGTGCCACAAGGTGATTACACCAAGGTCGTCAAAAAACTGCGCCCCGATGCCGTGGACCCGGGCGAGATTGTGCATATTGACGGCACAATCCTCGGCCAGCATGAAGGCATTATCCATTACACAATCGGCCAGCGTAAAGGCCTAGGCATTGGCGGCGGCCACACAGAAGATAACAGCCCGTTTTATGTTGTTGCCCTCGACGCATCACAAAAACGCGTGATTGTCGGCCCCAAAGAAGCTCTCGCCCGCGATATTATTTACCTGAAAGACGGCAACTGGCTCGAAGCCTGCGACGGTGCCGAAGTCGAACTGAAATTTCGTTCGATGATGAAGCCGATGAAGGCGCGCCTGTCCTCCATCGGTGATGGCCATTTTGAAATTCATCTGGACGAGCTGCAATACGGTATTTCCCCGGGTCAGGCTGCTGTCTGCTATAACGGCACGCGGGTTATTGGTGGCGGTTGGATTTCCGGTACGGCCCAAAAAGCGCTGAAACAGGCGGCCTGAGATGAATCATAACGGTGTGTTGTGGCAAACCCGATCTGACCTGCCCGGAATAAACCTTGCCAATCCTCGGGCTTATTTTTGTAAAACCCCACCCATCACCTTATGCACCGCTTTTAAACTGGCCGCCGACACATTACCGGCAGGCGCACATATTGCTTTTACCTGCGCGGCGCACAACCGACATATCACGACATGGATTACCCCGTTCAGGGACGAGCCAAAGGCCGCGTTGATCCATACATATAATCCGGATTATAAAACCATCCGGCTGGATAGTATCCGCGTGGGCGAATACAGGCGCGCCGGTTTGGGATCTTTTCTACTGCGCTCCCAATTGCCTTTATGGACACGATTGGAAGCCAGGCATATCGATCTTGCGACCCATAGTTTCGCCGTGGGGTTTTATAACAAGCTGGGCTTCAGCCAGATTGAAAAACCCCCATCGCATGCCGATATCATCAACCAGCACGCCATATTCATGCGCATGGATTTATCCAGCCCAGAACAGACGGAGATTTTCACAAAAGCTCTCACGAAAAAGCGAGGTGCCCTGCCTGTGCCTTTATCCAATCCTTGACAAAAACGGGACAAGGCCCCATAAAACCCTCCGAGCATTTAACGTGGCTGAGTAGCTCAGCGGTAGAGCAGGGGAATCATAATCCCTTGGTCGGGGGTTCAAATCCCTCCTCAGCCACCATTTTTCCTTTAAAGACATGTCATTACTGCCCATCACCCCTTGAGGGGCCCCACTATTTTCTTGCCCCACCCGTCGCCTTATGGTAATCAATCCACATAATGAAAAATTATGACAACGTATCATCGGCTTTAAAGGCGACTTTTGACAAGAAGATCGCGCTTCTCGGCGGGGCGGGCCCTTGGGCATCGGCCTATGCCCACACGACTCTGATCCATTTGTCCCAGTGGGATTACGGCGCGGTGGAAGACGCAGATTATCCAGAGATTCTGCATATCTCCATCCCGCTCAAAGGCTTTGGCGCAAAGGGCATTGAAGATCCGGACCTCGTACGCATGCAGCTGCGCGACACATTCAATCTGTTCTCGCAGTGGGGCGCGGATCTGGCCGTGATGGCCTGTAACTCGCTCCATACTTTCTATGACGATATAAGCACAATGTCGGATATCACGATCGTACACTTGCCCCGCACAGGTGCCGAAGTCGTAGCGCAGCGCGGCTATAAAAAAGTTGGTGTCTTTTGTTCCGAAAGCGCACTGAAAGATAATCTGCATAAAGATGCGCTGCAGGCACATGGTATCGAAGCCATTCTTCCCGAACGGGATCAGCAGAACCGTATAAATACCCTTATAAAACTCATTATGGGCGGCGACAATACCAGCGCCTTGTATCAGGATTTCCGCAAATTAACGCGGGAATTTGAAGCCAAGGGCGCACAAGTAATCTTAAGCGGATGCACAGAGTTGTCATGGCTTGCGACCAAGGCGCAGCCAGATATGCCGATTATTGATTGCTTGAATGTGGCTTTGACAAAAACATTAAAACTGGCCGCACGGCAGCCATAGAAGGACTACGACAATGAAAGTTTACAACCCCGATCATAACGAAGACCTCAAACCCGGCCTGAAGCGGGAGCTTGTAAATTTTCGCCGTATCCGTGGTTTTGATCCGGCGGCATGGGTGGAAGCAAAGACCACTTTGCTGAATGATTATCTGGGTAAAGCGGGCCTTAAAGGAGCGGTTGTAGGCCTTAGCGGCGGGATTGATTCTTCTATTGTCACGGCACTGGCCGTTGCGGCATCGAAAAAGCCAGGCTCGCCCATTCAGAAAATCACGCCCGTTATGATCCCCGCCTTTACCAAAGGCGCGACGGGACAGAATAGCGCCCTTCAACGCGGCAAGGATGTCATTGCCCAATATGGCCTGAGTGAATATGTGATTGATATTTCAGAGGCGCATAAAGCCTTGACCGCAGCCGTTGATAAAATGGTGGGATCCGACGGTTCTGACTGGGCGCGCGGCCAGGCGATTGCCCATGTGCGCACGTCGTCTTTAAGCTACACAATGAGCCGCATGGTTGATATCGGCGTGTCCAGCATCCTGCTGGGCACCACCAACCGCAGCGAAGGTGCGTATCTTGGCTATGTCGGGAAATATTCCGACGGCATGGTAGATCTGCAGGTTATTTCCGATCTGTTTAAATCTGAAGTCTATGATGTTGCCCGTTATCTCAACCTGCCACAAAGCACAATTGACGCGATACCAACCGGCGATATGTATGACAACCGCGCGGATACGCAAGTCTTCGGTGCGCCCTATGATTTCGTTGAACTGCACCACTCTTGGCTGGAGCTCAATGATGCCGACAAAAACGCTTTCCGCGCCCGCCTGACCGCGGACGAACAGGCGCAGTTTGATGGCATGGCCAGCAATCTTGAAAATCTGCACCGCTACAACAACCATAAATATCTGGGTAACCAGCCTGGCTCTCCGGCCTATCACCTTGATGTGCAAGGCAGCGGCGTGCCCAAAGGCTGGAGCGCGGGCATATTTGACAGGCCCTACCCAGCCGTTACGAACAAGACTGTGTTTGTGGGCTATTTCGACCTGTCGCAGGATTTTTTACATGCGGTATCAAACGGCAACCACAACCCGGTTACCGTGCAGGAGCGCGTCATTACCGCCGTCAATGATTTATATCCGGCAACAGCGCGTATTCTTGAACCACTCTTAAGCGGACAGGAATCAGAGGCTTTGATCGCGCAGACCAATCTGCAAAATTGGGTTCCGGTGGGTGATGACGGTATTGCCAGCCACTTCAATCCGGCAACGGACAAGCCGGCATCGTGGCGCCTGACAACATATAGCCCGGAATTCGCGCGCATATTATTCAACCGCATTGCGGGCCGCATCCCGATGACAATAACTGTGCCGGAAGGTAGCAATGTTGATGCCAAGCAGGCAAAAGTCTGGCGCGCCGTCGGTATCAATCCGGCCTTACGCTTTATCAAATATGATCCGAAGGGCGAAAACAAACTGGTCGCGCATTATGACGGGCCACCGAATTTCGATTTTCTGCATGGCCGCACATCATTACAAAGCCTTGTCATGTACCTGACGGATTCGGATCCCGCACATGGCGGTGCCACACGTTTTATTACCGATCCGCAGGCACAGGTTACAGCTTTCGCGCGTGATTTAAGTGACTGGAAACGCCCGGCAAATCATGATGAGGTTCTGGGTAAAATCGAACCGAAGCAGGGACTGGCTGCCATCTTCCCGCACCGTGTCCTGCACGATTCCGAACCGCTGCATAAAGACGGCAAGACAAAAATCATCGTCCGCACCGACATCATCTACCAACCGGTGAGGTTGCCATGAGCTGGGTGCAAGCGTCCCGCATACAACACCCCGATGATATCCGCGACGCGCTAGGCTTCAGCGGCGAACCCGGCGGCTTTGATATGCTGAGCCTGTATCAACGCGCATTGCAGAACAGCGAACCTTACAGCCGCGGCGATTTACGTCTGGCATGGAAAATTGCCTGCGACCCGTATTACTGGGCCGCGTTTAAACGTTATCAATCTTTGCAGACCATCGTGAATGCCGGGTTCTTTGATGACGGGCTGGAGCCGGGCACACTAGCCCCGCTTAAAAACCCGCATATGCTGACCACACCGCTTGAGACCATACGGGCTAGGGTGACGGAGCTGGAAACGCAGGGCCGCATTCATAATAAAAAGCTTCTGGTGCTTTTAACGACCGGATGCTTTGCCCCCATTCATGATGGCCACATTGCCATGATGGAAAAGGCCAAAGAGGCCGCTGAGACGCAAGGCTATGAAGTCATTGGTGGCTTTATGTCGCCATCCCATGATGATTATGTATCAACTAAGGGTGAGGATGCGCGCCGCCTGACCGCGGATTACCGCACTCTGCTGATAAGCAAGGCACTGGAAGGAAAAGACTGGCTTTCGGCGGACCCTTGGGAATCCCGTTACGCGCCGACCGATATTAATTTTACCGATACAGTGCAGCGCCTGCGCGACTATATCAATGCCCATATAAACAGCGCCGCCCCTATCGAAGTTGGTTATGTTTTTGGGGCCGATAATGTGCAGTTTGCCCGTGCCTTTATTGATAAAGGGGTCGCCATTTGCGTGCCGCGCCCGGGCCTTGATGCGCAGCTGAAAAACCTTGTCGAGAAAAACGGCTTAAGCGATCACCCGAATTTAATTCTGGCAGGCAGCTCTGGCCTTGATATTTCATCTACCAAAGTCCGCGCCGGGGAAACGCCGTCTATCAAAAATCTGGAAGGCGACGCCATCTTCAAAGAATTACTTAAGGGCGAGGCCCGTAGAACTGCCGCCAGTGACGCGACACAAACCTATCTAGTGCGCGACGATCTGGGCTGGGCCACCGACCAATGGCGCGGCAAGGTTCAGGCAGATGTCCTGCAAAAAGCGATTAATAATTTCCGCGCGGGCCTGGTCCGTGCGCTGGAAAATGCGTTCGAGCGTTCACACGCCCCTGGCTATCCGCGCAAAGTTGACATTGTTTTGCTGTCCGTTGAAGAGCAGATGAAGGAAGCGCGCGCCCTGATGGATGTCAAGCCGGAATGGGTTATCAATAACGACGTTATCACCGGCGGCGCCCATAATGCCATCGGCATTTCCCGCCTGTTTAACTTAAGCGCGCCGCAATTGCGCTCCCACGAACTTGTTTCTCGCCCCGGACGCCAGAATCTGGCCCAGCTTTTTGGCCGTCTGCGTAAAGGCGATTACCAGATCGTTGATGATGATATCGCCACCGGTACCACAATCCGTATGCTGGAGCAGAAATTACCCGAAGGTGTAAAATTCACCAGCCGCGTGGCTTTGTCCGAATCCGCATTCAAAAAAGTCCACCCGGACAAGGAATATGCATTCTGGGATATTGTCGATGCGCGGGATTTCTTGATGGGATCAAAAAATGCGGGGCTTGTTGTGCGCCTGTTTAACGGGGCCGTCGCCCGGGCGCCTTACATTCTGCCTTACACATCCCTAACCGCGCGTGCGAAAATTCCGCCGGATCAGGAAATGGCTTTTACAAAGGAAATATTGAACCTGAACCGCCGATTCTTCCGCGATGTCTGGGCCGATATCAATCTGGCGGATACCGATCCGCAGTTTCAGGCCTTGATGAAAACGGCAGGCTTCCGTGGAAAGACACATCTCAGCGATCTATGCAGCTGGCACCAGACCGTCTTGCGCCCGTAAGTTATTTCACGAATAACGCCAGGCTGATCGCCATTACGCCCATACCGACGATCAGGGAATAGATCGATAAATGATGCTTGCCGTATTTCTGCGCGGCGGGCAGAAGCTGGTCCAGCGATATAAAAACCATGATCCCGGCAATCATCGCGAATAAAATACCAAACAGCGTATCGCTGAGATACGGCATGATCAGAAGATAGCCGATCACAGCCCCCACCGGCTCCGCAAGACCGGAGACAAACGAAAACAAAAATGCCTTCATCCGGCTGCCCGTTGCGAAATAGATCGGCACGGAAACCGCAATCCCTTCCGGAATATTATGAAGCGCAATGGCAATCGCAATCGGAATGCCCAGCGCCGGATCTTGCAACGTCGCGATAAAGGTGGCGAGCCCTTCCGGGAAATTATGCAGGCCGATCGCCAGCGCCGCCAGCACACCCATACGGTACAGGCCATGGAAATGCGGTGTATTACCCCCGGTCTCCATGTCCTCGACCTTGTGCATTTCATGCGGGTTTTCCCGGTGGGGCACCAGCTTGTCGATAAGGGCGATCAAGGCAATCCCGGCAAAAAAAGCCAGGGTGGTGACATAATATCCATTTTGAATACCCAGACCCTCGGTCAAAGCAATCCGGGCCTTAGGGAAAATCTCGATAAAGGAGACATAAAGCATAACCCCCGCACTGAAACTTAACGCCACGCATAAAAAGGACGTATTGGTCCGGCGGGAGAAAAAAGCAATGGCACTGCCAACACCGGTGGCCAGACCAGCAAACAGGGTCAGGGCAAAAGCAAGCCAGAGATGTTCCGTATAAATATTATCCATATTAAAGCCGTTCGTTTTACCAGACTATCCCTATCATATCCCAAACAAATGATTGATATAAGCCCCGCATGCTCTATAAATATAGCTCTTACATTCTAACCGCGCAGGAGCGAACAAGTCCCGATGGGTGTTGATCTTCTTACTCTTATTAAGTCCCTTGGTTATCTGGGCGTGTGGGGCATTGTTTTTGCGGAATCCGGTATTTTGCTGGCCTTCTTTCTGCCAGGGGACAGCCTTCTGTTCACCGCAGGCTTTATTGCGTCACAAGGATTTCTTAACCTTACGATTCTTGCCACGGGCTGTTTTATTGCCGCCGTTACCGGGAATATGCTGGGCTATGAAGTCGGCCGCCGTATCGGGATCAAGGTATTTGAAACCCGCGCGTCACGCTTTATCAAAAAGAAACATCTGGATCTAACCAAGAGTTTCTTTATGCGCCATGGCCGCATGGCGGTTGTGATGGCGCGCTTCCTGCCGATTATTCGCACCTTTACCCCTTTCCTCGCCGGTGTTGTCGGTATGCCGTATCGTATCTTTTTTATCTATACTGTGGTGGGGGCTTTGCTGTGGGCTGTCGGCCTTACCGTTTTTGGATTTTTCCTCGGCAAGCTTATACCGCCGGACCAGATTGATCAGTATTTATTGCCGATTATCATTGCGATTGTGGTCGTATCGTTTTTGCCGTCGATCTATCACATTGCCCGTGAGAAACGTTTAGCCAAGGACCAGGAAACACATGATTGAATTTCTATCTGACCCTTCCATCTGGTTGGGTCTTGTTACGCTGGTCGTACTTGAAGTTATTCTGGGCATCGATAATCTGATCTTCATCGCCATTCTGGCGGACAAGCTGCCGCCGAAGGAACGTGACCGCGCCCGTCAGATTGGACTGAGTCTGGCGCTTGTCATGCGCCTTATACTCCTGGCCTCAATCTCATGGCTGATGGGCCTTACAAGCACATTATTCTCCATACGGGATATGGATTTCTCAACCCGTGATCTTATTCTGATCCTCGGCGGTATGTTCCTTCTGTTCAAGGCTACAATGGAGCTTCATGACCGCCTTGAGGGCCATAGCAGTCACCAAGGAAAGCCCAAAGCTTACGCGGTGTTCTGGGTCGTGATTGCCCAGATTGTGGCACTGGACGCCGTGTTTTCCATCGACTCCGTTATCACAGCCATCGGTATGAGCGATCATTTAAGCGTCATGATGGCCGCCGTTATCATTGCCATGCTGGTGATGATGCTGGCCAGCAAGCCGCTGACCGCCTTTGTCAATGCGCACCCGACTGTTGTTATGCTCTGCCTGGGCTTCCTGCTGATGGTGGGTTTCAGCCTGGTGGCCGAAGGTTTCCATGTTCACATCCCCAAAGGCTATCTGTACGCCGCCATTGGTTTCTCGGTTATTATCGAGGCGTTCAATCAGATGGTGCTGCACAAGCAGCGCAAGAAGTTCAAAAACATGTCCCTGCGCGAACGCACGGCCGATGCCGTTTTACGGATGCTGGGCGGTAACCGCCTCAGCACGGAAAGCGAAGACACCGCCGAAGCGCCCGTTCTGGTCGTGGCAGGCGATCCGTTGATGGACCTGCCCGAAGAAAGCCTGAATGTGTTCAGTGATATTGAGCGCGAAATGATGCGCGGCGTGCTGCGCCTTGGTGAGCGCTCGGTGCGTTCCATCATGACACCGCGCCCCGATATACGCTGGCTGGATATCAATGCGCCGCTGGCGGAAACACGGCAAATTATTGTCGAGACCGGATATTCGCAGTATCTGCTGTGCGACGGAGAGATTGACAAGGTTCTGGGCATTATCCGCACCAAGGATATCGTGGCCCATGCCAGCGATCTGGAGACTCCGGATATGCGTAAATTCTTGAACGCATCACTGAACATGCCGGAAAGCGTGTCCGTCCTCGTCCTGCTGGAGAAATTCCGGGATGAACCTATTAAATGCGCCCTTATTTTGGACGAATACGGCACGGTTGAAGGCATCGTGACACTCACCGATATCATGTCCGCCATTGCCGGGGAATTCGGACGCGGTGATGATGATGATATTTATGAACCCGAACGCGATGCCGACGGGTCATGGATTCTCGACGGTGCAATGGACATCCACAATGTCGAAGAAACACTCGGCACCGATGATCTGGTCGATGAAAACGAGGACTATGTCACACTGGCAGGCTTTATCCTCTGGACGATGAAAAAGCTGCCGCATGCGGGCGAGTTCGTTGATTATAATGGCTGGCGCTTTACCGTGCTGTCTCTTGATGGCCGCCGTATCGCGGATGTGCAGGCGCAGAGACTGCCGAACGATCAGACGGAAGATTAGTTTTTGGGGACAAGTCCCCAAACCCCTCGTCTTTTTATTCAGCGCATATTTCAAGCGCCGCAGGCTTAAATAATGTTTTAATGCCTGCGGCGCTTTTTTCATGGGGAAGCCCGCGGAAAAGGGGCCCGGGGACTTGTCCCCGGAAAACCTTCACCTTTTTAAATGCCGCGCCACATAATTGGCACAGACAAGGCGCGAGACATCATTGGTGCGGTGCCCCAACCCGACAATGGCATTGACTGTTAAATCTTTCACACAGGCTGCAAGACGCTTTGTGCTTTCATTATAAATCGGCAGCTCAAATTCCTCATCCTGCGTGCCGTATATATAAAGTGTGGGGGATTTTGTTGATAAACCATCCAGCCCCAGAAACATCGTGCTATGCCCCACGACACAGGCCACAGGCTGCGCCCGGAGATAGGCCGTGCAGAGTGCCACGCCGCCCCCTTGCGAAAATCCCATAATGGCAATGCGTTCATCGGGAATACCGAGACGATCACGCTGTATATCAATAAAACCGTTCATATGCCCCGCGACACCAAGCAACCGGGTCCGCAAATCTGACAGGTCACCGCGCAGACCAAACCATTGCCGCCGGTTATGGCGGCTATCTCCTTCATCGGCGCGCAGAACCTGCGGCACGGGCAATGCCTGCATTTCATGTTCGGTTAGATCGAGGAGTTCCGGCGCATGCGGGATCAGGATATGGGCGTTTGGCACCGCCCGGGCGATGGTGGTGGCGGGCTTATCCATGACATGCGCGTTCCGGCCATAGCCATGGATGAGGATAATTAGATAACGAGCCTCTTCCGCATTGGAGCCGCGCACGATATAGTCGAAATCAGATGACATGCCTACCCTGTGAAAATTTTCCTTATATAAGGATCTAGCACAGGCCGGGCCGAAGGAAAAGTGCAAGGCCCCCAGATGATGGTTTATAACAGCATTGAAAACCTGCCCCCCGCCGCACAGAACTGCTTTCTGGCGATCGGTAATTTCGATGGCGTACATCGCGGGCACCAGGCACTGCTGGCGCAAGCAAGGGCCATGGCGCAAACCGCAGGGAAAACACTGGCTGTCCTGACATTTGAACCGCACCCGCGTGCGTTGCTGCGCCCCGACGATCCGCCTTTCCGCCTGACCCCCGGGGCAGCCAAGGCGCGAGGTCTGGCGACGCAGGGTGTTGATCATATCTTCTCCCTGCCCTTTACATGGGATTTTGCCAGCCAGAGTGCCGAGCAGTTTATCGCGCATATTTTAAAAACTGGCATTAAGCCCCATACCATCATTATTGGCCCCGATTTTCGCTTCGGCCAGATGCGCCGCGGTACACCCGACATGCTGCGCGCCGCCGGGTTAGATGTACATATACTGGAAAAAACAATCTGCGCCGGTGATCAGGAAATCTCCTCCAGCCGCATTCGCCAGGCTTTGCAGCAAGGCGATCTTGATACGGCCCGCGACCTTCTGGGCCGGGCATGGGAAATTGAGGGCATTGTGATTAAGGGCGACCAACGCGGGCGCACGATTGGATACCCCACGGCGAACATGTCCCTTGGCGAAACCATTCACCCGGCTTACGGCGTATATGCCACGCTGGTGAAGATTGTTGAGGATGGCCCGGATGCGCCGTGGCTGGATGCCGCCACCAATATCGGCATCCGCCCGATGTTCGAAGTCGCGGTGGGGCAGGTTGAAACCTATATCTTCGATTTTGACCGCGATATTTACGGTAAGACTTTACGTGTCTGCCCGGTGCAGCGCCTGCGCGGGGAGGCCCGCTTTGATGATCTGGACACGCTGGTCCGGCAGATTGAAAAAGATTGCGAAGCGGCGCGCGCCCTATTGGCGGAAACGGATTACCGCACATGATCCAGATACTGATTATCAATATCATACCGCTTTATATTCTGATTGCGCTTGGATATATTGCCGGGCGCAAGCTGGATGTTAATCTAACGTCGCTGGCGCGTATTGTAATTTTTATTCTTTCGCCGGTTGTAACCTTTGGCGCGGTGGCGCAATTATCGCTGGATGTGAATTATCTGGCTTTGCCCTTTATGGTGCTGGGCCTGTCCGCTCTCATTACCGCCATCATGTACAAGAGCGCCCGCGCGCGCTGGCATGATCATACAGCCAGCCTGATTGGCGTTGGCAGTTGCGCAGGTAACACTGGGTATTTCGGTGTACCGCTTATTTTAAGCCTGTATGGAACGGAGTGGCTGGGCGTTTATCTTCTGATGAATGTCGGGGTGCAGATTGCGGAATCATCATTCGGTTATTTTCTGGCGGCGCGTGGGCATCACACGATTAAAGAAAGTGTGATGAAGGTTTTGAAACTGCCCGCTTTGCATGCGCTTTATCTCGGCCTGCTGGTGAATGTCAGCGGCATTAAGATACCGGAGCTTTTTGACCGTTACTGGCACTACGCGACGGGCGCGTGGATTTTCATTGGCATGATGATTATTGGTATCGCGCTATCCAAACTGCCGAAGCTAGAATTATCCTTGCGTCTGACCGGATGGCTGTTCTTTGCCAAGTTTATTTTGTGGCCGCTGGGGGGTGCCGCGATTATTCTTGCCGATCAGCTTGTCTTCCAAATGTTCACCGCGCCCCTTCACGGCATGATCCTGATCTTCACCACCGTGCCGTTGATGAGCAATCTGGTCGCCTTCGCCGCGCAGCTGAATCTGCACCCGGAAAAGGCCGCCAGCTGTGTTCTGGTCAGCACGATTTTTGCCCTTATTTTCATGCCCGCAGCCTTTATAGTGGCGGGTTTCTGGGGTTTGATACCGCTAGGGCCAAGATGATTTCATTATCTTTCTCCAGATTTTCTCCTTTATTGGGGGGGCAGCGCCCAACACGCATGATAAAGCGCAATAATTATAAAATTTTCATAGATTTTTAAATTTAATAACTCATAATGATTATTGAATATTAAGGAGTTTAAAGGCAAATATGAACCGGAAGTCACATCAGCAGGCGTTTACGCTTATAGAAATGTGCGTTGTTATAATTATCAGCGGGCTGCTTCTGGCTGCGTTCATATCGGGGTTTAATACATATATTTACAAAAAAAAGCTTGATGTCACAAAAGCCAATCTGGCGCAGGTTCAACAAGCCATCACCGACTTTGCAGACCAGCATAATTATTACCCCTATCCCGCCGATATCACATTTTCGAAATCCAACGCTAATTTTGCCCGCGCCTCGGCTGCGACCTGTACCGCAAATGTTTGTAGCGGTATGGTGCCGTCCCTTGTCCCCAACAACAAAAAATTTCCCCCAGGCCATCCGGACTTTGACCCTAACGATCCTGACTTTATTACATTGGTGCCGATGAGTGCCTTGGTTGATGGCTGGGGCCGACGTTTAACCTATGCCGTATCACCGTCAATGGCTGCCCCCTATGTTTGCACAAACCCCACGACATGTGCGCCGCCCGCAACACCTGCCACACCGCAACTTGGCGTTATACAAGTCGTCGAAGGAATAGCAGGACCGTCAACACCGCAACCCTTTATCCTGCTTAGCCATGGGCCAGACGGCAAGGGTGCCTATAATGATAATGGCCAGGTTGTTACAGCCTGTAACGGCGGCTCCGAAGATACTGAAAACTGCGACGGCAACGCCACCTTCAGAATTACCGAGGATCGCTCCACGGCGGGCGGTGCCCTGCATAATGATGATTTTGCGATGATTCAGGGTACTTATAACAATACGGCCTGCTCCGGTGGCCAGATTACGATTGGTATTGATTCGGACGGGAAGCCTATATGCCAAAATCCGCCCACGAACACATGTTTAGCAGGATCTGTCGTTACATCCGTTACGGCAACATCCGTTGCTTGTAGCCCATTGCCAACGGTTAATTGTGGTGCAGGTCAAATGCTCGGTGCCATGAATAGCGGCACACCTGTGTGTAGAGACCTGCCTTCTGCGAGTTGCGGCGCAGGCAGGGTCATCGTAAATATTGTCAATGGCCAGCCTGTCTGCGGCGACCTGCCGTCGGGCGGCTGTGTGGCAGGCAATATTGTTACCTCTATCAATAGAGGGACCCCTGTCTGTGCACCCCTACGCACAATTGACAGCTGCCCCTCAGGCTGGGCGATGACCTCCATTCAAAATGGCAGGGTTCGTTGTGATGCGAAGATACCAACTATTAGTGGACCAGAAAGATGTTTTGGTTCACAGGGAGAAGTCTCTTGTGCAGCAGGTGCAGGCCCAGGCTGTTCTAGTACAAGTGACCACGCATACTGCCCGTCCGGGTACATTCAGACAGGTACAGATATTTGCTTACCGCCAGCCAGCCCGCACTATAAATTAGCCGTCCGCTGCAGAGCCTTTAATTAGCGCGCAAAAACTCCCACCAGCTCCACATGCGATGAGTATGTGAACTGGTCGATGATCTGGACTGAGCGGAATTTGTAGCCGCCTTCGATTAATGTTTTCGCATCGCGCACGAATGTAGTCGGGTTGCAGGATACGCTGACAATCAGCTTTACATCGGACCATGCGAAAGTCTCCGCCTGCTCCTTCGCGCCCATGCGCGGCGGGTCCATGATGACGGCGTCAAATTCATTCAGTTCTTTTTCGGTCAGCGGGTCGGAGAATAAGTTGCGATAGGCGGTGTTTAATTGTGTGATGCCGGCGCTCGCTTTTTGCAAGGCCTGCACAGATGCCCTGTCGGATTCTGCGGCGTAGATGGTGCCATATTGCAGAAGCGGTCCGGTGAACGTGCCGCAGCCCGCAAATAAATCCGCGATGTTTTTGGAGCCTGCCGCCTTTATGGGTTCGAGAATGGCGGCAACCAGCGCCGCCTCGCCTTCTGCACTCGGCTGCATAAACGCGCCGGGCGGTAGTTCTACCGATAACAGGCCGGATTTTTTAATGACCGGCGCGGGTTGTAAAATAAGCTCCGGCTCATCCGTATCTTTGGCGCGCCAGGACAGGCGGGCAATGTTGCATTCCCGCACCATATCGCCCATCGCTTCGCGCACCGCTAAATTGAATTTTTTACCGCTGGCGACGGGGCCAGTTATCATCACATCAAGCACATCCCCCGTATCCTGCACGAAAATATCAGCAGGCTTGTTATCGGCGAGAATAGCAACCAGATAAGGCCGTATTGCCTCTATCAAGACTTGCAAGCGCGGTGTCAGGATGAGGCAATTGGGAATATTCACAATGTCGTGGGACCGCGCGCGGTGATACCCCAGATGCACCTTGCCGTTTTGTTTATGTGCGGCCAGTGTCGCACGGCGGCGCGTGCCCGCGGGAATATAGATAGTCGGCTTGACCTGCTCCGCCAAAACCCCCGCCTTCTCCAGCAGCTCCAGCGAGCGTTCAGCCTTCCAGCCTTCATAACCCTGCCAGTGCTGTAACGAACATCCGCCGCATTTATCGTAGTGGGGACAAGGGGCGGCGATACGGTCTGCACTGGGGCTGACCACTTGCAGCAGCCGGGCGGCATAGCCCTTATCGCGCGACTCCAGCAGCTTGACCTGCACTGTTTCCCCGGCGAGAGCCCGGGGGACAAAGACAGGCTTGCCTTCAAAAGCACCCACCCCGTCACCGCGGCGGCCGACATAGTCGATGGTCAGTTCGATATCACGTTGTTTCATGGGCGCATATTATGCAAAAAAGAGCCCGGAAGGCAATATGAAATCCTTGATTTTAGGCGCTTTTGGCGCGATAGTGCCCCCTATGACCGACGCACAAGACAAAGACCAGTATAAAGACACCGTTTTCCTGCCCAAGACAGACTTTCCGATGCGCGGGGAGCTGCCGAAAAAGGAACCCGAAATCCTGAAAAAATGGCAGGAGATGGACATTTATGCGCAGCTGGAAAAGAAAAATGCGGGTAAAGACACTTTCATCCTGCATGACGGCCCCCCTTATGCCAACGGCCATATCCATATCGGCCACGCGCTGAACAAAATTCTCAAAGACGTTGTCATCAAGACACAGCAATCACAAGGCAAGCATACGCCCTACGTTCCCGGTTGGGATTGCCACGGCCTTCCCATCGAATGGAAGATTGAAGAGCAGTATCGCGAAAAAGGCCTGAACAAAGACGATGTAAACATCGTCGATTTCCGCGCCGAGTGCCGGGAATTTGCCCAGAAATGGGTGGGGGTTCAGGTTGATGATTTCCAGCGCCTCGGTGTTTTCGGTGATTTCAAAAACCCGTACCTGACGCTGGATTTCAAAGCCGAAGGTAAAATCGCACGCGAGATTCACAAATTCCTGAAAAACGGATTGCTGTATCGTGGGGCCAAACCGGTGATGTGGTCAGTTGTTGAAAAAACCGCACTGGCCGAAGCCGAAGTGGAATATAAAGAACATAAATCCATTACAGTGTGGGTTAAGTTCCCTGTACGTGAAACAAAAGCAGAAGCGTTAAAAGGAACCTCTATTGTTATCTGGACAACAACGCCGTGGACCCTACCCTCTAATCGTGCGCTCGCTTTCAGCAAGAACATCGAATATGGCGTATTTGAAATCACAGAAATTGCCGAGGGTAGCAAAGCAACGCTCAACGATAAAATTGTTTTATCTGTTAAACTTGCCGAGGGCGTTAAGCAGAGCGCAAAAATTATAAATTGGAAACAAATTGCTACAATTAAAGGGACAGATATCGCCGATACAATTTGCGACCATCCTCTGAGAAGCCACGGCTATAGCTTTGATGTGCCGGCACTAGAGGGTGATTTTGTTACTGAAGAAGTCGGAACAGGATTTGTTCATATTGCTCCAAGCCACGGAGAAGACGATTATTTCCTCTACATCAAGCATTTCGGCGCACAAGATTTACCAGACAATGTTACAGATGATGGCAAGTATCGTGAACATATGCCTTTATTTGCAGGCATGGAAATCTACACACAAAAAGGCGAAATAGGCGAAGGCAATTTCGTTGTTCTTAAAGAGCTTGAACGAGCAGGAGCGCTTCTTGCAAAAGGTTCCGTCAAACACGAATACCCACATAGCTGGCGCTCCAAGGCGCCGCTGATTTTCCGCACGACACCGCAATGGTTTATTGCGATGGATAAAGCGATTAACGGCGGCGATACGCTGCGTGCAAGTGCCCTCAAAGGTATCAGCTCCACCAAATGGGTTCCTGCCGCCGGTGAAAACCGCATTCGTGCCATGATTGAATCCCGGACTGACTGGTGCATTTCGCGTCAGCGCACATGGGGCGTTCCGATTGCGTTGTTCGTTGACAAGAAAACAGGCGTTGTCTTGGAAGATGATGCGGTATTGAACCGTATCGGTGATATTTTTGAGGCCGAAGGGGCCGATGCGTGGTGGGCACGTCCGGCGCAGGATTTCCTTGGCAATGATTACAAGGCAGAAGATTTTGAGCAGGTGTTCGATATTGTTGATATCTGGTTTGAGTCCGGCTGTACGCATACATTCGTTCTGGATAAGCCGGACAGTGCCTATCCGGTGGCGGATTTATATCTGGAAGGATCCGACCAGCATCGCGGTTGGTTCCATTCGTCACTTCTTGAAAGCTGCGGCACGCGCGGCAAGCCGCCCTATAAATCCGTCCTCACCCATGGATTTATCCTGGATGAAAAAGGCTACAAAATGTCCAAGTCGCAGGGCAATGTCGTCGCCCCGCAAACCATCATCGACCAATATGGCGCAGATATCTTGCGTCTGTGGTGTGTGATGTCCGATTACGCCGAAGATGTGCGTATCGGCAATGATATTATCAAGCAGACCGCCGATATTTACCGCCGCTTCCGCAATACATTCCGTTATCTTCTGGGCGCGCTTGACGGGTTTACGGATGCAGAGCATGTCACCAATATTGCAGATATGCCGGAGCTGGAGCGCTATGTGCTGGCCCGTATCGCCGCGCTGGAGGTACAGTTCAAGGATAGCATCGCCGGGCATGATTACGGTGATATTATCAAAGGTCTGCATGATTTCTGTAACAGCTTCCTGTCATCTTTCTATTTCGACATTCGCAAGGACAGCTTGTATTGCGATCGTGCCGATGATATCACACGCCGGTCCTGCCGCACGGTAATGGCCCATTTATTTGATTATATCGTATTGCGTCTGGCTCCGGTTCTTGCCTTCACCGCCGAAGAGGCATGGGGGCATAGTGGCCGTACAGGCAGTGTGCATTTGCAAAGCGTATCTGCCGTTCCTGCTAACTGGGACAATCCGACCTTGATTGAAAAATGGGCAAGCATTGAAGATATCCGCAAATCTGTTCTGGCCGAACTGGAACCGCAGCGCGCGCAGAAGATTATTGCATCCTCACTTGAAGCTGCACCAGAAATTCATGTCACCGCTGATATGTTTAAGAACATCAGCGGACTGAATATGGCCGATATCTGCATTACATCGGCTGCGCGCATTATGGGCGATGCCTCCGCCACATCTGTAAATTTTGCAAAAGCCGAAGGCTCTAAATGCAACCGCTGCTGGAAAATTCTTCCGGAAGTGGGTGCGCATAAAGACCATCCGACATTGTGCAATCGTTGCGCCGATGCCGTTGACCATCACTTTAAAAACCAGAAAGCAGCTTAAGCCCCATGAACACCGGCAAGGGAAAATATATTTTAAGTGCAGCGATTATCACCATCCTGCTTATTTCAGATCAGGTTACCAAATGGCTGGCGTTGAAACATCTGGCGGAAGGACCGAAAACTGTTCTGCCCTTCCTTGATTTTGTGCTTGTCTGGAACCGCGGCATCAGCTTTGGCATGTTTAATCAGGGGCACGATTATATGCCATGGGTGCTAAGCGCCTTGTCATTAATTATTGTGGTCGGTGTCACATCGTGGCTGATCCGCACGAATCACCTGCCTACGATTATTGCGCTGGCGGCGGTGATCAGCGGGGCCATTGGTAATATAATTGACAGAATACGGTTCGGGGCCGTCGTGGATTTCATCGATGTCCACGTAAAAGACTGGCATTACCCGGCCTTTAATATCGCGGATTCTGCCATCGTGCTGGGCATTGCGTTTATTGTTCTGGATGGGCTATTCTGGGAACCTAAAAGAAGGACCGTTACCAATGGCACCCATATCGACATTCAAAGCTAAATCCATCCTTGTCCTCGGCCTTGCCGCGATCAGCCTGACGGGCTGCGCGGAGACGAAAAAGACACTCGGTTTTACCAAACAGGTTCCGGATGAATTTACGGTCGTTCAGCGCGCACCGCTTGCGATGCCGCCCGATTACACTTTACGCCCCCCCCAACCGGGTGCGGCCCGTCCGCAGGAAACATCCACATCGGATGTCGCCCGCAGTGCCGTCTTCGGTGAAGAAAAACCGGCCGCCGCTAAAAAGGCAAGCTCCGCTGAAGCCAGCCTGCTGCAACAGACAGGTGGCAGTGTCGCAAGTTCCGAAGTCCGCGCGCTGGTTGACGAAGAAACATCCATCATTGAGCCACATGAACAACCCGTTGCCGATAGATTGCTGAATATGGGCAACACCGAACCAGCTGCCAGTGTCGTTGACGCAAAGGCCGAAGCCGAGCGTCTGAAAGAAAACAAAAAGCAGGGCAAATCCGTCACCGACGGCGAAACCCCCAGCAAGGTTGAATAAAACCGGGAAGCGTACGTAATCCATGTTAACAAAATCCGAAGCCTGGATTGCGCTCAAAGCCCACCGCGATTACCTGAAATCCAAAACTATCAGTGAACTGTGCGCCGATGATGCGCAGCGTTTTGAACATTTTAGCATCAAGACCGATGGCTTACTTCTGGACTATTCCCGCCACCGAGTGAGCGCGCACACAATCAACCTTCTTCTGGATTTGGCGCGGCAGGCGCAAGTTGAAAGCTGGCGCGACCGGATGTTTAATGGTGACGCCATTAATACCACCGAAAATCGTGCCGTCCTGCACACGGCCTTGCGCCGCCCGGTGACGGATACACTTGTTGTTGATGGCGAAGATGTCATGCCGTTCATTCACACGGTCCTGCAGCGTATGAAAAGTTTCAGCACGGATGTGCGCAACGGCACATGGACGGGCCACACCGGAAAAGCCATTCGCAATGTTGTCAATATTGGCATTGGCGGGTCAGACCTTGGCCCTTATATGGTTTGTGAGGCGCTGTCCCACCTCAACAAAGCTGACATAAAGGTTCATTTTGTATCCAATGTTGACGGCGCGCATATTGCGCAGACGCTGGAAGGACTTGAGCCGGAAACCTCCTTATTCGTGATTGCATCAAAAACCTTCACGACTCAGGAAACAATGGCCAATGCGATATCTGCGCGTGACTGGCTTTTAACCGCCATCAAAGATGACCGCGCGATTGCCAAACATTTTGTGGCTCTATCGACTAATCTGGATGCCGTAAAAAAATTTGGTATAGCACCGGATAACATGTTCCCGTTCCGCGACTGGGTCGGTGGGCGTTATAGCTTGTGGTCCGCGATTGGCCTGTCCATTTGTCTGGCTGTCGGCTTTGAGAATTTTGAAAAGCTGCTGCAGGGTGCGCATGCGATGGACCGTCATTTCCAGACCGCGCCGCTGGAAAAAAATATGCCGGTTATTCTGGCGCTGCTGGGTATCTGGTATCGTAATTTCTGGGACGCGCAGAGCTGCGCCATCCTGCCCTATGCCCAAAACCTCCACCGCCTGCCCGCTTTCCTGCAGCAGCTGGACATGGAATCAAACGGCAAGAGTGTTGACCGTAACGGCAACGGTGTATCCTATGATACCGGCCCGGTTATTTTTGGTGAGCCCGGCACAAACGGGCAGCATGCCTTTTACCAGTTGATTCATCAGGGAACGACATTGATACCGTGTGATTTAATCGGTGTTATTGAAGCGCCGATAAAAACCGCTAACCATCACCAACTTCTGCTGGCCAATATGCTGGCGCAGGCGCAGGCCTTGATGCAGGGCCGCGATTTGGCAGAGTCCGGCAATAACCCGCAAAAGGTCTTTGATGGCAACCGGCCCAGCTCGACCCTGCTGCTCGACCGTCTGGATGCTTATAACCTCGGCCAACTGCTGGCGTTGTACGAGCATAAGGTTTTTGTGCAGGGCATCATATGGAATATCAACAGCTTCGACCAATGGGGTGTGGAGTTGGGGAAAGTCCTAACCACTGGCATTTTAAGCCAGATGCAGGGTGCTGAAACCACGCCTGACCCTACAACGGCATGCCTGATCCGCTATATTCAGGCCCCCAAGGACAATAATTCATAAGATTCACGAATATTTAGCAGAAACACGGCTACACTAAATCCATACACAATGCGGAAAAACCGTGTATTATGAGCAGTATAACTTACGGATTATAAATTTATGGCCCGCTCAGAACCGCCTGCCCCGCCCTCTTCCGGGAGAGTTACCCAGGCACAGTTGGATGATATCGTTAAAAAGCATGGCATATTCCTGAAAGGAATTCGCGGCGGAGCGCGGGCTGTATTGAAATTCAAGGATTTGTCGAACCTGAGTTTTCAAAAAGCTGACTTATCACAAGCAGACTTCACAGGATCGCAGCTCAATAACTGTAATCTCTCGCATGGGCGTTTTAACGGGACATCTTTTTTTGCCTGCGATCTCAGTCATGCCAACATGGAGGAATCGGATTTTACACGCGCCGATTTTCGTGGTGCGGTGATTGCCGGTGCCAATCTGACGGGGGCTGACCTCAAGAGTGCCGATTTGCGCGAAGGCCGCATAATGGAAAAGAGCAAACAAAGCATCATGCAAGATATGGCGCAAGATGCCGAAAAAACACATAGAACCGTTTTCACGGGATCGCGCTTGCGCGCCACTAATTTAAGCGGTGCACGCGCGGCCTCCGCCGATTTTTCTGATGCCGACTTGTCGGGTGTTATAATCAAGGATGCCGATCTTAAAGGTGCCAATTTTGAAGGGGCGAATTTATCTAAAGCTGATTTTACAGGCACGGATCTCAGCAATGCCAATATGCGCTCAACGATCCTAACCGGCGCGATTTTGTTACATACGGAAACGGCAGGACTTAATACTGAAGGCGCGCTCACCGATAAATCCGAGTTGAACAGATTTGAAGATCTAAAAAAATCTCTTTCTGAGTTGCTCAGCGAACATACGGCATGGATTGCCACAGCAGGCAAAAATGGTGTGCGTCTGGATCTTAGCGGAATTGATATGCGCAAGGTTGAAAATCTGGGTGACTATTCCCTGACGGCGATAAAGGCTGTTGGTGCCAATTTCCTGAGCCAGGATTTATCCGGAGTAGAACTACAAAGTGCCCTTCTTGATGAATCCGATTTTCGCGACTGTAAACTGGATTATGCTGATCTGCGGGGCAGCTCGTTGAAAAACGCGATACTGGCGCGTGCAAATTTTACAAATGCCAATCTCTCCGCTTTGCAATTCGCGCAACCAGATGGCAGCACATGGTTGCAACGCGTCAATCTAAGCGGGGCCAATTTACGCTATGCCCATTTGAAGAATGCCGATCTGCGTGATGCCATTCTAATCGGCGCTGATCTGTCACATGCCATTCTGGTTAATTGCGACCTGCGCCGGGCCGATTTAACCGGCGCGATTCTGGATAATGCCGATATGACCGGCGCTTTGCTGGCCGGAACGGTGCAAGACCAGTAAATCCCGCCAATAATCTCTTGGATTCGCCCCAAGGCTTCCCCTATTATCCCCTTTATGCGCATACGTCATCTACCCGAAACCCTGGTCAACAGGATTGCCGCCGGCGAGGTTATTGAACGCCCGGCGGCCGCCGTGAAAGAGCTTGTCGAGAATGCTCTGGATGCGGGCGCGCGCCGTGTGACGGTGGATATTATTGATGGCGGCAAAAGCCTGATTCGTATCACCGATGATGGCAGCGGCATGGACCGCGATGAATTATCCGCTGCCCTTGACCGGCATGCGACATCCAAACTTCCGGGCGATGATCTGCTTTATATAAAATTCCTGGGCTTCCGCGGCGAAGCATTACCCTCCATCGCATCGGTCAGCCGCCTGAGTATCACCAGCCGCCGTCAAGGCGCGTCCGAAGCGTGGCAAATCGAAGTCGATGCAGGTAAGAAGGGGCAAGTTCGCCCCGCCTCCCACCCCGAAGGTACGATGGTGGAGGTGCGCGATTTATTCTACGCCACCCCCGCGCGCCTAAAATTTTTAAAAACAGAGAAAGCAGAATATGCCGCGGTGAAGGATATGCTGTCACGCCTCGCCATGGCCTATCCGGCGGTGGCCTTTATCCTCACCCATAATGGCAGCAGCAGTTTAAACTTGCCCGCCGCGGCCAGCACGTCTGACCGCCTGGGCGCGCTGCTGGGCCGAGAGTTTGCCGATAACGCGCTTATGATTGAGGCGCAGCGGGATCATATCCGCCTGTCTGGATTTGCCAGCCTGCCGACACTCAATCGCGGCACAGGACAATATCAGTATCTGTTCGTCAATGGACGCGCGGTGAAAGACCGGCTGCTGCTGGGTGCGCTCAAAGGGGCCTATGCTGATGTGCTGGCGCGGGATCGTTATCCGATGGTGGCATTATTCCTTGATATGGATCCGGGGGATGTCGATGTCAATGTCCATCCGGCCAAAGCCGAAGTGCGTTTCCGTGATTCAACATTGGTACGTGGACTTATTGTTAGCGCCATCAGGCATGCGCTGCATGAACAATCACAAAGTTCATCCAGCGATCTGAGTACGCAAACTTTATCAATACTGGAAAAACGCCTGCCGGTTACAGCGTCGCAGCAAACCACCTTTTTCCATCACGCGCCGCGCCCTGTGAAATCTTATGGCGGGTTGGCCGAAAAAATATATGAATCCTATGCCCCGCAGGCCAGATCCGATGCACCTGAAACTACGCCACAAGCCGCAGAGTATCCCTTGGGTGCAGCACGCGCGCAACTGCATGAAAATTATATCGTGGCACAAACCGCCGACGGACTTATGATCGTTGACCAGCATGCGGCACATGAACGTCTTGTTTATGAGCGCTTCAAATCGCAACTACAAGAAAATGGTATCGAGCGCCAAGGCCTTCTCACCCCCCATATTGTTGATCTGGAAGAAACCGAAGCTGCCCGCCTTCTGACCCACAAATATGATCTGGAACGGCTGGGGCTTGAGATTGAACCGTTCGGTGCAGGTGCCATTGCCATACGGGCCATCCCTGCATTGCTGGGCGCGCGCGCTGATATTGATGCACTGATCCGCAATTTATCCGATGAGCTAACCGAGCACGAATCTATACAGGGGCTGGAAGACCGGCTTCATGCCATCCTGTCCACCATGGCCTGCCATGGATCGGTGCGGTCCGGTCGCCGTTTGAATGCCGATGAAATGAACGCGCTGCTACGGCAGATGGAGCAGACGCCGCGTTCCGGCCAGTGTAATCATGGCCGCCCGACCTATATTGAGTTAAAGTTAGCGGATATTGAACGCCTGTTCGGGCGGCGGTAATACCCGCGTTTAATCGCCGATCAAGCCCAATGTCTGCATATCATAAAGACGCCGGTAGTGGGATTGCGGGTTCGCCGCCAGATCTGCATGCGACCCTTCTTCAATAATGCGCCCCGCTTCGAATACAAGAATCCGGTCAACCGCACGGATGGTCGACAGGCGGTGCGCAATCGTAATACTGGTCCGTCCCTTCATCAGCTCCGCAAGCGCTTTCTGGATATAATGTTCAGATATTGAATCAAGCGATGATGTTGCCTCGTCCAGCACAAGGATCGGCGCGTCCGCGAGAATAGCCCGCGCCAGCGCTACACGTTGCCGTTCCCCGCCGGATAATTTAATTCCGCGCTCCCCCACCAGCGTGTCATAGCCACCGGGCAGCAGGGCAATAAAATCATGGGCATAGGCCTTGCGCGCGGCTTCGATAATGTCATCCTGCGTTGCGCCGGGACGGCCATAGGATATATTTTCTGCCAATGACCGGTGGAATAGAATTGGTTCCTGCGGCACAAGCGCGATGGATTGGCGCAGCGATATTTGTGTTACCTGCGATATATCCTGCCCGTCAATACGAATAGCCCCGCCCTGCAGATCGTATAAACGCTGCACCAGCTTGACGAAGGTGGATTTACCAGCACCCGATGCACCGACCAGCGCCACACGCTCCCCCGGCGCAATACGCAGGGAAAAATCATCATATAAAGGCGTCTGCCCTTTATAGGCAAATGTTACATGGTCAAATACAATCTCGCCCTTACCCGGCTTAAACACCGCGGCACCCGGCGCATCATCAATATCCATTTCCTGCTTCTGGAAGATTACAATATCTTCCATTTCACTGGCGGAGCGTTGCAGCTGCGCAATCTGCATGCCGATATCACGCATATAACCGCTGATGATAAAAAAGCTTGTGATGCTGAGCGCTATATCGCCCGCACTGGCTTGCCCCCTCGTCCACAGCCAGATGGTAATCCCCACCATACCGCCCATCATAATTGTGCGCAGCGTGTTGCGGATAAGGTTGGCGACCTCCGCCGTCTGCCACGCGCGAAAAGCCTGGTAACGCCAGTGGCTCGCGACACGCAGAAAACTTTCTTCCTCCCGGCTTTCCGCACCGAAGGATTTGACGGTGGCGTTACCGGTAATCATATCCGCCAGATGCGCGCCCACTTCCGTATCGGCGGCGGCAGATTCACGAAAGCGCGGGCGCAGAAGCTTCAGGGAAATGATAATGCTGGTCGCGCTGTAAATCACAATCATAAGGGCGGCAAACAAACCCACCGGCGGCATATGCAGGAACAGCATAATGGCCATACCCGTCATAATAACAATCGCCGGAAGAAGACCGATAAACAGCGTATCGCCCAGCATATCAAAGGCCCACATACCGCGCGTAATCTTGCGCACCGTCGCCCCGGCAAAGGTATTGGCATGCCAGTCGGATGAAAAACGCTGCACCCGGGCCGTGGCTTCGGTAAGAATGTCATAAAGATTGCGGGAAGAAAACCAGTTCCAGGTCGCGCTCGACGCGCTGCGCAGTACCGCGAATGCAATACCCAGCCCAATAAATACGGCCAGATACCCGATAACCTGCCGCACGATATCGGCGCGTGGTGCTTCGGCCCGGGCCAGCGCGTCAATAATCTTGCCGGTGTAAACGGGCACAAAAATATCTGTCATCGTTGCCGCAATCATCAGGGCAAACAACAAAAATCCGACACGCGCGCGCCGCCGCCAGTAATGCATGGCAAAATGAAGGATCTCACGATAAGTGACGGGCTTGGTGCTCATAGGGCTTGTTCCAGATGAAAATTAGCGGTTCTTTTGCAACGATGTAAGGATAATCCGCGCGGCGTCAAGGTCGCGGCGGATAGCATCCTGCTTTTTTTCTTCATGCGGGGCAAGACCATGAAAATCCTCGCGATAAATCTCCGCCTTGTAATCTTCTTCAACGCGGGCAGCCTTATGCACGGCGTCTTCCCCCGCCGCCCCGGCTGTAAAAGCCAGCCCCAGAACCAAGGACCCGCTAAAAGATGTAATAAATTGCAGTATGGTGAAAGACAGGTCATCCATCGCCTCCACGGTTCTTTTGACGGCCTTATGTGCCGCCTCCGGCTGCTGGAGGCTGGCAAGGTCCGTCGTCGTCAGCAGGCTTACGCCATAATAATCCTTAAACCATGCCAGCCATTGATCCCAGGCTTCGGCCTGGCGCTGCGCCATGGCATGCGGCAATTCCGCGCGGTAGCAGAGCAGGTCGGTGTTCAGATAATTCAAAACCGTTTCCTGCATCACCGTGCGCTCCTGTGCCACGCGGTCCTGCGCCGTGGTCAGAAACTGCGTAATCGGCATGGTTTCCGGGATAATATGCGTATCCTGCGTCTGCCATTCCTGCATCAAAGCCTGCGCGATCTCTTCATCAGGCGCATAGAGAATCTGGCGGCTGGGCGTACGCACGGGCTGGCCATCCAGTTGCACGCTGTAGCCGTTGGGCGTTTTGTTCAGACTTACAAGTTTGTAGAAACGCTTCATTGTTCTTCCGCCTTTAAATAGGGCCGGCATGGATGCTGATCATTCAGTCCCAGATCTGTCAGGCTATAAGCAAGGAAAGCCGGATTAATGACAGCCAGCGCCAGCTCGCCAATCTTATAGCCGATCGCCAGCCGATCGGGCTTGATCTGCCGGTTATACAGGCTGCCACGCAGCCGCACCGGCGTCGCCAGATCCAGCAGCACAGGATCCTTTGCCTTTGGCGTCAGGACAAGGTCTATGGTTTCATCAACAAGATTAATATGGCCCTTGCCATACACCGTCACGCGGTTTGTATCGAGGAAAAGGGGCTGCGCCTCGCCCTTGCCATTCTTGACATCAAAATTGGCGATAAAGCATGTTTGCCCCATCGGCGTTTCGGCTCCCAGACGCGGCACAAGGGCGTTGATAAGCCCGCCGCCCCACAGATCAATCATTTTTGTCGGGAACTCGCCTTCACCGGAAATGGCAATGATATCACCGGACAGGTTTTTATAGAGCGCATCGGATGTCGCCCCGTCACTTACCAGCCGGGCGGTTATTGTCATGGTGCCCTTCGCCTGCCCCCCGCCGAAAAGCATGGTTACAAGCCGGTCATAGGTGAGATCCTTAATCCGGCCCTTCAAATCAAGATGGGCGGACTCTTTTGTCCCATCCAGAACAAAACTGCCCTCCAGCCCGCCGCCATATATCGTACCATCGAGAGGCCCCAAGGTCAGCACGCCGCCTTCCATCACCAGCGGTGCCTCCACCGCGCCCATGGACTTGCCACCGGACAGTAAATTATCAATGGTAATATCCAGATCCAGAGACGTGCCGGCAGGAAGATATCCGCTATCCGTCGTCGCACCCGCAATAAAGATGGCACGCTTGGCCGCCCAGATAGGCTTATACTTATCCCAATCTTCCAGAGAAAATTCGGGCGCATGGATTTCACCTTTAACCACATGCTGGTCAATTTTGACAGTGCCCTGAATATGGCTGCTCTCGGTTTTGAGATCAGCATTGATCGTGTAAATGCCCTGATCAACTTTCAATGTCAAAGGACCACTGAACACAGCGTCCGAAAAGCCGAGCGTTTCAAAATCAAACAGTAAACCACCGCCCTTACCATGCCCCAGATGGCCCTTGGCTTTGATAAGCGACGAGTCAATTATAAAAGCATTTTTATCGGATCGTTTGTAAAAAACCGTGCCTTTTTTATCGACAAAGCGGTTTAGATGCAGGGTCGCCCGCAATGGTTTACTGGCATAGGTACCCACGGCTTCAAGCACATCGTCTTTCCCAACACCTATATGATCAAATGATAAAGCGCCTACCGTTACTATATTTTTTTCAATCTTTATATTTTTAGCGTCGAGAATATTAAATTGCCGCCGGGAAAAAAACATGTCCCAGAAACGCATGGAGAATTTAAAGCTCTCAATCGAGACCTCGGGTTTTCCCTGACCTTTCGGGGTCAATGTCAACTCACCAATATCCAGTGATATGTTGGGATAAAATCCCATATAATCAAAGCGCCCTACTTTGGCTACCATACCGGTGCTTCTGCCTAAATAGTCCTCAACCCCTAAACGCAGCGCGTTATGATTACTGCCCAACGCGCCGAGAATGGAAATGCTGATCCAGAACAGCACCGCAAGAACGATTATAATCTTGATAGCGCGCTTGATATAACGCTTCGCACGCGATTGCGGCTTAAGCGCCTTTGCTTTTTTTTCATCACTGTGGAAGAGCATGCCTATCCCTTTTCTGCAAATTTAATCAGGCCGATTTTTCTAAGCGCCTTACAAACATCCATATATTCGCATAAATCAGGCCGCAGGCTGCCATCATTGACCAGATGCCAGAACAAATCCTGCTTCGCGCGTATATCCGGATTGCTCATACGCTTTTCATCATTCTGGTTGATGCCAGGCAACAAGGGGACAATGTGGCATTCTGCCCGCGCCACACAAGCCTGATAGTCTGCTTCCGTCATCAGATCGCCGCGCGCAATCATCCGCGCCGTATATATCATGCGCAGGCGCTGTTCATTCATAACATCCCACACATTGACATGATATTCCTGATACATGGCTTTTGCCGTACGGCACCCTTGCGGCACATCGCCAAAACGCAGGACACGATCCACGCAGTCTTTGTAAAAACGCTCAACATTCCCCAGCAGAAGCGGATTGTCTTTATTAAGCCTTGTCGGCAAACTGGTCTTCGTAAAAAATACGAACAGGACAGCGACAATAATGGCTATCATGGAGGCTGCATAAACAAGCTGGCTTGTATCCTGCCGCGCGACCCAGCGCCAGAGTGCCAGAATTTGTGCTTTCACATGATCCGGCGCCATTTCATCCTAATCCTTGCGCTTGAAAGCGGCATCGACGACCGCATCCCCGGCCGCCGGGTCAAAGCCCAGCTCTTTCCATGTCCTGTCCAGTTCCGGCGGCAACGGCGCGCGCAGATCCAGAAGCTTCTTCTCCGCCGGATGCCACACAACCAGACGACGTGCATGAAGATGCAGGCGCGGCGAAAGATCAATGCCTTCCAGATGGGCTTCTGCCCCGCCATATTTTCCGTCATTCAAAATCGGACAACCCAGAATATCGGCGGCATGCACACGGATCTGGTGCGTGCGGCCGGTATGCGGCATGAAGGCTACGAAGGCCGCCTTTTTCGCGGCGCGCTCCACCACCACGAAATCGGTGATGGCGTGTTTTGAGTCTTCCCCTTCATCAACCTGCATCCGGTCTTTATGTGGTCCTTTGGCTTTGGCGAGCGGGGCGTTGATTGTGCCTTCCTGCTCATCCGGGGCGGGGACCAGAATGGCCCAGTAGGTTTTCTTGGCATGGCGGTCACGGAAATTCGCGCCCAGCTGCCGGACCGCTTCGTTCGAGCGCGCACAAAGCAGCACGCCCGATGTTTCCCGGTCCAGACGATGGATCAGGCGGGGACGCCGCCCTTTGCGGTCTTCCAGCAATTCCAGTAAGCCGTCAATATGACGGTCAATGCCGCCGCCACCCTGCGATGCAATATCACCGGGCTTGTTCAGCGCGACAACATCACCATCATCATAAATAATCATCGAGCGTATATATGCGACATCATCCTGCGTGATAACCATCTTGGGCTTGGGCATATCCGCCTTGTCTTCCATCGGCGGCAGGCGCACTTCCTGCCCTTCATTAAGACGAGAATCTGTTTTCGCCTTCTTGCCATCAATCTTGATGGCCCCTTTGCGGATCAGCTTCTGCGCCAGCGCATAGGGCAATTCCGGCACATTTTTCTTCAGCCAGCGATCAAGACGCTGCCCGTCATCAATACTTTCAACCTTTATAAGGCGTACACCACTCATATTATCAAACCCGCCCTATGGCTAAACTCATTTGCATTCACTATACTCTCAGTTACATTTTGCTTCTAAGGCTAATAGCCTATTTTAAACTATAAAAGAAAGATTATATAGCGATGCTTGAGATGCTTACCGATCCCAATATCTGGGCTGCCTTTATTACCCTAAGTATTCTGGAAATTGTTCTGGGCATTGATAATATTATCTTCCTGTCGATTATCTCCAGCCGCCTGCCGAAGGAAAAGCAGCGCTTTGCCCGTATGCTGGGCCTGAGCCTTGCTCTTATCATGCGGATTGTGCTGCTGGCCTGCATTGCCTGGTTGGCAAATGCCAATGACACGCTTTTCACCGTGTTGGGCGAAGAAATCTCTATCCGTGACCTGATCCTTGGCGGCGGCGGTATCTTTCTGCTTTATAAAGCAACCGTTGAGATCCACCATGAGATGGAAGGCACCATTCTCTCCGGCCCGAAAAAGGCCGTGGCGACAATGGGCTCTGTGATTGTACAGATTGTGTTGATCGATCTCGTCTTCTCGCTCGACTCTATCTTTACTGCTGTGGGTGTTGCCGATGACCTGCCAGTTATGGTGGCGGCCATTGTTGTGGCCATCCTGATCATGTTATTTGCGGCAGAAACGGTCAGCAAGTTCGTGAATGAGCATCCCACCATTAAAATGCTGGCTCTCGCCTTCCTTGTGCTGATTGGTGTGGTACTGTGTGCGGATGCGCTGGATTTCCACATCCCACGCGGTTACATCTACATGGCGATTGCGTTCTCACTGGGTGTCGAAGCCCTGAACCAGACGGCGGCTAAGGCGCGCGCACGTCACAATGCGAAGAAAGATCATTAAAATCTAAACGCGGCTAAACCCGTCTTCATCAACCCGCCAGATGGCCCAACCGCCCTGGCGGGTTTTTGCTGGCTCGAAGAAGTATACAGCGCAATTGGCAATATTGCGAACGCGTGTTCCGGTAAGATAGCGTGTCATGGCCTGAAACACACCGCCATGACATATAAAAGCCGGCAGGCGCGGATCGCGTTGCAACCACCAGCCAATACGGCGCGCCACCCGCCCTTCGAACTGGCCAAATGTTTCACCACCCTGAGGTGCCGTCTGCCACTCTGGATTAATTTTCACCAATTGCGTTTTATTGCGGCCCTGATGAATGCCGTAATGCTGCTCCTTAATAAAGCGGTCGCAGCTGGCGGGAAGGCTGAGGGCATGATTGATAATACGTCCTGTCTCATGAGACCGATAGAGCGGGCTGATCACCAGATGCTCCGGCAGGGGAGAAAGTGCTGTCATAAGTTCTGCCGCTTCCTGCGCCTGCATACGTCCAAGTTTAGTCAGTCGGCTATCCAACTGGCCAGCAGGATAAGAACGGCTATTAGCGACACTTTCGCCGTGGCGGACAAGGTAAAATGGCCTGCGTGGAAATGTGGCAGAGCGTGACATTCTTATACCCCGGGGTTGAAGATTTTTTCTTTACGCGCCAAACGCGCCTGCGATGTATCAATTGTTTTTGCCCGGTTGATTGTCATTTTATCATCCAATGCGGCTTGATCATCGATATTCAGAGCGGAGGCCAGCCAGCTTGTCGCAATACGCAAATCGCCGATTTCACCAGCCGTTTGCGACCGGTCCCCCAAATCCGCATGCGATTTTTCCCATGATTTACGAACAACATCCAGAAGCTCTTCCAGTGAAGCTATATTCAGGCTGGCGGCCAGTTCCGTTGCCTCTTCAAACACATCGCGCAGTCTTTGTTCAACCGGCTGGTCCGGGTAATGAAGCTGGCACCAGTCGGTTACGCTTTTTTGTGTTTCACTCATGGCCTAAATTTCTCCTGTATCTTTCTTTTTCTGGCGTAATTTAGCCCAGTATTCCAGACGTTTGCGGATATCGCGCTCAAACCCGCGTTCGGGCGGATCGTAGAAGCGCTGTCTTTTCATACCATCGGGGAAGTAATTCTGGCCAGAAAAACCTTCTTCGGTGTCATGGTCGTAATTGTAATCCTTGCCGTAGCCGATCTCTTTCATCAATTTTGTCGGGGCGTTCAGTATATGGGCCGGCGGCATTAATGATCCGGTTTGCGCCGCGGCTTGACGGGCCGCGCCATAGGCTTTGTAAGCCGCATTTGATTTGGGTGCCGTCGCCAGGAAAATCAAAGCCTGGCCCAGTGCCAGCTCCCCTTCCGGGCTGCCCAGCCGTTCATAGGTTTCCCACGCAGCCAGACATACCGGCATCGCCTGCGGTTCGGCAAGACCAATATCTTCCACCGCCATACGCACCATACGCCGTGCGATATAACGCGGATCTTCGCCGCCTTCGAGCATCCGGGAAAACCAGTACAGCGCTGCATCGGCATCCGACCCACGCACGGATTTATGCAGGGCGGAAATTAAATTATAATGACCGTCATCGCCCTTATCATAGAGCGGCGCGCGTTTGTTCACGAGGCTCATCAAAGCTTGGCTATCGAGTGTTTTTGTCTGCGCCATCACCTGATCCGCCATCGTCAGGACATAGCGTCCATCACCATCCGCCATGGCCTTTAATGAGGCGCGCGCATCATTTGTCAAAGGCAGTGTTTTGCCTGCCTCGATTTCCGCGCGTGTCAATAATATTTCCAGCGCCACATCATCCAGCCGCTTCAGAACCATCACCTGACACCGGGACAAAAGCGCGGCATTCAATTCGAAGGAAGGATTTTCGGTCGTGGCACCAATCAGGATAATCGTGCCGTCCTCCACCACGGGCAAGAACGCATCTTGTTGTGATTTATTAAAGCGATGGATCTCATCTACAAACAGCAACGTGCCCTTGCCGTTCTGACGCCGTATCCGCGCGCTTTCAAAAACGCGCTTTAAATCCGCCACACCGGAGAAGATGGCCGAGATCTGTTCAAAATGAAGCTCCGTATGATCGGCAAGAATGCGTGCCATCGTCGTCTTGCCGCAGCCCGGTGGTCCCCACAGGATCAGCGACACCATACGCCCGGCATCGACCATCGCCCGCAGCGTGCCCTCAGCACCGACAATATGATCCTGCCCCACCACATCATGAAGGGCATGCGGGCGCAGCCGGTCCGCCAAAGGGCGCGGCGCATCGATATCGGAGCGTGCTGTATTAAAAAGATCGGTCATGATATCTAAAATATTTAGAACATTTATAGAACAAAATCAATGCTATCTGCTTCATATTGACGTTTTTAACCAGTTTCTGATATTATAAGAAAAATTTACATATAAATATAAGCAGGGATTCTATGAATATAAACGATATTAACACGGCCCCCCTTTCCCCTCTTTTTTCCGGCGCCGCCCAACCCGCCGACATAAAGGCGGCCATTAGCCATCCTTTGAGCTTCTGCGGCTTCACAATTGAAAATAATGGTGCGAATGAAGACACCACCCTGCGCGATTATCAAGCCATCCGCTACATCACCCCCCTGCACTGGAAAAAGAACACGCAGGACGGGCGTTATTACCCGCTATCCGATTACAGTGCCGAGATTAATCGCACCACCGCCTTGACCCCGCCGGGTGACGCCGTCAATTTGCCGCCGCAGTTGGAGACCAGCCTGATTGTCCTACAGAACGGCACAACCCATCTTTCATGGGAAAACAGCGTCACCTTAGAGAACAAGATCAAGGATGCGGAGCGTCAAACCCTGTACGCGCTGGAAAAACAACCAAAGGAACTGGCTGAAATGTTATCCGCCAGTCTGATCACAAAACCCGTCACCATCACAGCGGTCAGCCCGCAACACTTACAAAGTGAAAACACCATCACCATCCGCTCCTACCGCGATATTCAAAGCATCCGGGATATGGCATGGGTAAAAGAAAAAAACGCCTATACACCGCTGCAGCATTACAATGCTGACCTGACGACAAAAACGGAGGTGCAGGCCGCCCACAAACAAAATGATCCCCGGGATTACCTGCCTGAAACAGTCGTGACAATGGAAGATGGGCGGCAGTTCCTATGCTGGGAATCCGCACGCACCCTGCAAGACCGCCTGGAAACGGCGGAGCGCGAATCCCTCCACCGTCTACATAAATTCATTCAGGGCCTGGCAATGAACAACGCACCCGTGCCACAGCCACAACGCGAAGAATTGCCGGAAAAAAAGCGCGCGATGGTGGCTACGCTGGAGGCGTGAGAAAGCTTCTTCTTGGGGACAAGTCCCCAAACCCCCTTCTTTAAGTTCAGAGATGTTATCTTAGCGCCGCAGGCATTCATATAAATTGAATTGCCTGCGGCGCTAAATTTACGGAGGAAGCAAGGCAGAGGGGTCCGGGGGACTTGTCCCCGGGAAACACATCTTCCCTTAACGAATAACCAGCTGGTTCTGCACACCATTACGCGCGAAGATAATTTGCCAACCGGCGGCTGTGGGCGCGAGCAGTGCTTTCTTCGCATCGGCGACGCTTTCGACCTTCTGGCCGTTCAGGCTTAGGAGGATATCGCCGGGGCGTAAAATCTGGCTGGCCTGCCCTTGCGGTGACAGTTTTATGACCACAACGCCCCTATCATCTTTCAGCCCCAGCTCTACCGCTACTGCCGGGTTCACATTCGCGATAGTCATACCGTTTAGCGGGTGGTTACCGTTTAACGTCGCGCTTTCACGCGGCGGCAGGTCGGGCGGCGCAATGGCTTTTACCTTGATAAGCCGTTCCTTGCCATTACGGATAATTTTGAAATCGGCATCCTGGCCCAGCGGTACGGTGGCCATACGGAATTTCATTTCGGACGGGTCGCGTACATTGTGATTATTCACGGCCAGAACAATATCACCGGTCTTGATACCGGCATCTTTCGCGGGGCTTGCCTCCTGCAACCCGGCAATCAGAACACCGCCCGGTGTTTTCAGGCGCAAGGAATCGGCAATATCCTGCGTCACGGGTTGCGCGGCGATACCGAGCCACGGGCGCACTACGCCCGTTTCACCCTTCTGCCCGCCTTCGGCGGCGGCGATAACGGTTGCGACCATTTCCGACGGGATGGCAAAACCAATGCCCAGCGACCCACCATCCCGGGAATAGATCGCGGAATTAATACCAATGACACTGCCATCCATCGCCACCAGCGGCCCGCCGGAATTACCCGGATTGATGGCAGCATCGGTCTGGATAAAGAAATTGAAATCATTGATGTTGAGGGATGACCGCGCCAATGCGGAAACAATACCGCTTGTCACCGTCTGCCCCACGCCGAACGGATTACCGATCGCTAGAACCAGATCACCGACGGCCAGATTTTCACTGGGCTTGAATGTAACATGCGGCAGAGCAGCCTCCTTCGCGCCATCGATGCGCAGAATGGCGATATCCGACGGCGTATCAGCAAGAATCTTCTGCGCGGAGAATTCACGGCCATCAGGGAGCACGATCTTGATTTCTTCCGCACCCTTTACCACATGGGCATTGGTGACCACCAGCCCGTCTGCATTGGCAATTACGCCAGAACCGAGGGAATTTTCCACCTGCTGCCGCGTCAGTCCACCGCCCATAAAATTATTGCCAAAAAACTGCCGGAAGAGCGGGTCAGCGGCAAAGGGGCTGACCTGCGCCATGACGGTGCGCTTGGTATAAATATTGACAACGGCGGGCGCGACTTTTTTCACAAGCGGCGCGAAGGACAGGGAAATCTGCGCCTGGCTATCCGGTACGATCTGCTCCTGCGCGCGGGCGGGCATGTGAATGCTGAGGAAAAGGATAACGAGTAATAGAACTATAAAAACATGCTTCATGGTCATACCTTGTCTGTAATGAACACTACAATATGGTATGATTTCGCCATAAAAAAAAGGCAGCATTATGGCTGCCTTTCATAAACATGGATATTTTATACACTAAATTCCGGCCGCATCCATGACGCGGCCCGGGCTCAGCCAGTCAAAAATAGTCTTGCTGGAGCTGTTCCGGATTTCACCACCCGACAAAATCGGTTTTTCATACAGATGGCCATCTTTGAAAATTAATTTCACAGTATAATTATAGCCCTTTTCCGTCGTCTTGACACGCCACGGCGTTGTAAAGCCATGTTTACGCTCTACGTTTTTATAGTAAAACATATAGCCGGAGAGTGAATCGATAAAGACCGGTGCCTCTGTCGCGCTGTAGGACAGGTTTTTGATACTGCTAGCCTCGCGCCCATAAAGTGCGGCAATCGTCGCTTCGCGGTCAAGCTTATGCAGATCATCCGCATCACGTCCCAGATGTTTGAACACATCGCTTTCGGACATGCCCGTATGAAGCTCTTTCATCTTTTCATGAAACTGTGCTTCATTTTTGTAAAAATCGGAATTGGTTGTGTCATCGCCGCCGGGTACAGGGGCGTAGCTGGAACAGGCCGTCAAAGCAAGGGGGCTTCCCAAAAGAAGCAGAAGAAGGGTGGTGCGCAGATAGGTCTTTAATGTTCTCATATCGACCATTTAAAAACGAAGGTATATCTATAATTTAGCATATATGATTCTGGTTAATAATTCGTATCTAACGGCTTGTGCGCCGCATCATGCTCCTGCCCCCGGAGATAAAGAAAAAGGCGGTCCGGAGACCGCCTTTTTAAAACTATATGCGCCGACAGCTTATTTCGCTTCAGCTTTTTTCTTTGCCGGTGCCTTTTTCTTGGCGGGGGCTTTTTTCGCTTTCAGTTCGCCTTCTTCGCTAACTTCCAGTTCCGGGGCTTTGTCCCAGTCGGAATCGGTGAAGTTGCCGCTGTCCAGACCCTTGGCGGATACGTCGCGGTCAACGAATTCGATAACAGCCATAGGGGCCGCATCGCCGTAACGGAAGCCCGCCTTCAGGATGCGTGTATAACCACCATTGCGGTCCTTGTAGCGTGGTGCCAGAACGTCAAAAATCTTTGTCGTCTGTGTCTGATCGCGCATTTTTCCGATGATCAGGCGACGATTGCCCAGACCACCTTTTTTACCGGCAGTGATCAGTTTTTCAACATAAGGGCGCAGCTCTTTCGCTTTCGGCAGAGTTGTTACGATCTGCTCATGCTTGATGAGTGAAGCCGCCATGTTTGCCAGCATTGCCTTACGGTGGCTGGTTGTACGACCTAGTTTACGTTGTTTAATACCATGTTTCATTTGCGGTACTCCTCTCTTTTAATCGCTGCGGCCTTACAAGGTAAAGCCATGAAACTTTTTACCGACATGAACGATCTCATAGAAGGCAAAGTCGGACACTATGTCCTAAAGTGACCGGGGCCGACTCTCTCGGCCCCGATAACTAATGTCTTAGAAGGGCTCCTCAATACGACGGGCCAGATCTTCAATATTCTCTGGCGGCCAACCATCAACCTGCATACCGAGATGCAAGCCCATGGCCGTCAGAACTTCTTTGATTTCGTTCAAAGATTTCCGGCCAAAGTTTGGTGTGCGGAGCATATCGCCTTCGGATTTCTGCACCAGGTCGCCGATATAAACGATGTTGTCGTTTTTCAGGCAGTTGGCGGAACGAACAGACAGTTCCAGCTCATCCACTTTACGCAGCAGGTTGCGGTTAAATGGCAGCTCATCTTCTTCTTTGCCACCGGACATTTCTTCCGGCTCATCAAAGTTGATAAAGACTTGAAGCTGGTCTTGAAGGATACGGGCTGCATAAGCAACCGCATCTTCCGGAGATACAACGCCATTTGTTTCCAGTTGCAGTGTCAATTTATCATAGTCAGTGATCTGGCCAACGCGGGCATTTTCAACTTCGTATGTGACTTTACGAACGGGGGAGAACACGCTGTCTACCGGGATCAGGCCCACAGGCGCTTCTTCCGGGCGGTTCTGGGCCGCCGGACGGTAGCCCTTACCTGTGTTAACAGTCATTTCCATGTTCAGTTTCGCGCCCTTATCCAGGGTGCAGATAACCAGTTCCGGGTTCATGATTTCGATATCAGCACCCGCTTCGATCATGCCCGCCGTCACTTCGCATGGACCTTCAGCGTGCAGACGCATTTTCTTCGGACCTTCAACATGCATACGAACAGCAATTGCCTTGATGTTCAGGATGATGTCGGTAACGTCTTCGCGAACGCCTTCGATGGAAGAGAATTCATGCAGAACGCCTTCAATCTGCACAGCCGTAACAGCGGCCCCTTGCAGAGAGGAGAGCAGGATGCGACGCAGGGAATTTCCCAGCGTCAGGCCAAAGCCACGCTCCAACGGTTCAGCAACAACTTTACCTGTTGTCTTGGCATTGCCTTTATGATCGATCTCAACTTTTGTTGGCTTGATCAGTTCTTGCCAGTTCTTCTGTATCATAATGATAGTTCCTTTTCTGTAACGTCATCCGGTTCTTAGCCGGCCTCTGGTTAAAAGACCGCACGAAACCCTTCGTACGGCCAAATTTTTATTAAACGCGACGACGCTTGCGTGGGCGGCATCCGTTATGTGGCACCGGTGTAATGTCGGTGATCGAACGAATGTTAAAACCTACGATCTGCAAAGCACGCAGAGCAGATTCACGGCCCGATCCTGGACCACGCACGAGAACTTCAAGTTCTTTCATGCCATGTTCCTGCGCCTTACGGCCGGCATCTTCGGCCGCCATCTGCGCCGCATAAGGCGTAGATTTACGGGAACCCTTGAAGCCCATCAGACCGGAAGATGACCAGGAAACGGTGTTGCCTTGGGCATCCGTAATCGTAACCATCGTGTTGTTGAAGCTTGAATTCACGTGAGCAACGCCCGACGTAATATTCTTTTTAACTTTTTTCTTTGTTTTCAGTGCTGGCTTAGCCATGACATTTATCCTTCAAATTTTGTGGGTCGCGCAATTACTTGCTTGCGATTTTCTTGCCGGCGATCGGCTTGGCCGGGCCTTTACGGGTACGCGCATTTGTTTTTGTGCGCTGACCACGAACCGGCAGACCGGCACGGTGACGAAGACCGCGATAAGAACGCATATCCATCAAACGCTTGATGTTGATCGCCAGCTGACGACGCAGATCACCTTCGATTGTGTAATTGTTGGATTCCAGCTCTTTACGGATGGCATTCAGCTCATCTTCGCTCAGATCTTTCATACGGCGCTGCAAGTCAATCTTGCAATCCGCGCAGATCTTTTTGGCAGAGGTCAGACCAATGCCGTGAATGTATGTGAGGGCAATTGCCACACGCTTATTATCGGGTACGTTAACGCCTGCAAAACGGGCCACAGTAGTTCTCCTTTATTAAAGATTTCATGCCAAACCGTAAAACTTGGGCCCACAATTGGGCGAAAGCGCCAGTTTGTATACCTTTTTTACATTGCCCGGATTAGAAAAATGCCTTTAAATTCAAGACATTGACTAAAAATGGGCGCAATGATCCCTAAAGAGATGGGCGCATTATATAAATAATGTCGCCCACGTCAACTGTTTTTTATAAGAAAATCAAGCTTTAGCCCAAGGATGGCGGCTTCAAAGGAGTCACAGCCGGGGCCCGCGAAGGAGCCAGAGCCGCTCTCACCAAGGCGGCCGTCTCATCCGGCGTATGGGCGGCATCGACCCGGCGCAGTAATCCCGCCTTTGCATAGAAATCCAGCAAAGGCGCACTTTCAACCCGGTCGATCTGGATACGATTATCAAAGGCACCTTTGTTGGCATCGGCGGCACGCGGTGTTTTCCCTGCGGCCAAAGCCTGCCGCACACGATGCTGGCGATGGTCTTCCAGAACGGCGTCATCCGCATAAAGATGCAAGGCGGTTACCCCGATATTCAAGGTCTGGCACTGTGCCTGCAGGGCCTGCGCCTGCGCCAAGGTGCGGGGGAAGCCATCAAGTGTGATTTTTGTGTTCCCGCGTGCAATCTCGGCATGAATAAAGCGCGCGACAATATCGATCATCATATTATCCGGTACAAGCCCGCCCGCATCGATAATGCCCTGAACGGCCAACGCCGCCGGATCGCCGGCCGCGACCTGGTCGCGCAAATATTGTCCGGTTGAAAATGGGAGGTAGCCATCCTGGGCCAAATAGGCGGCCTGAGTCCCTTTACCCACAGCGGGAGGGCCGAGCAGTACGATGATATCCATTGTGCATCCACCTTATAAACAGGGGCCGCGCTATGCAGCCTTTTTGGAATTAAGGATCGTCGCGATCTTTTCTTCCACAGTATCTATAGCTTGCATACCATCGATTTTTTCAAGAAGTCCAGCTTTTTCATAGTAGGGGATAATCGGCGCTGTCTGATTGCGGTAAACGTCCAGGCGGTGGCGCAGTGTTTCTTCATTATCGTCCGTACGAACGGTTTCACCGGCAGCGGTCATTTCCTTGATACGGTTATGCAAGCGGCTGATCAGCGCTTCTTCATCAACGACCAGCTGGATAACGGCCGTCAAAGGACGCCCCTTTTCGCTCAGCATTTTATCAAGCGCCTCGGCCTGCGCCACGGTGCGTGGAAAACCGTCGAAAATCACGCCATTGGCGCATTCGGGCTGTGTGATGGCATTGGCGATCATGCCAATGATAATAGTGTCGGAGATCAGCTCGCCGCTATCCATGATGGCTTTGGCTTGCTGGCCCAGCGGTGTTCCCGCCTTCACTTCCGCACGCAGCATATCGCCGGTGGAAAGCTGTTTCAGCCCGTATTTTTCCTGCAGGATTTTGGCCTGCGTACCCTTACCGGCACCGGGAGGACCCAGAAGAATCAAATTCATTTCTTGCGCCCTCTTAATTTCGCTTTGCGGATGAGCCCTTCATATTGATGCGCGATCATATGGGAGTGAATTTGCGCCACCGTATCCATCGTTACCGTCACAACGATCAACAAACTGGTACCACCAAAATAAAATGGCAGGCTGTAATGTGAAACCAGAAGTTCTGGCAGCAAGCAGATAAAGATCAAATAAGCCGCGCCCAGTGTCGTAATCCGCGTCAGCACATAATCAAAATATTCTGCCGTCGGCGTACCGGGGCGAATACCGGGGATGAAACCGCCATAGCGGCGCAGCATCTCCGCATTTTCCTGCGGGTTGAAAACAATCGCCGTATAGAAGAACGCGAAGAACGCAATCAGACCACCATAAAGCGCGACATAAAGCGGTTGCCCATGTTGCAGCAGACGGGAGATCGTGCCGAGGATATTGTCACCCTCCGCCCCGCTGAACCCGACAATCGTCAGGGGCAGCAATAATAGTGATGAAGCAAAGATCGGCGGGATAACACCGGATGTGTTGAGCTTGAGCGGAATATGATTCTGCTCGCCGCCCATCATCTTGTTGCCGACCTGGCGCTTGGGATATTGCACCTGAATCCGGCGTTGTGCGCGTTCAATAAATACAATGAACGCAATCACACCCACGATCAGAACAAATATCAAGGCCAGGCTGAGGAAATTGAATTGCCCTTGACGACCGAGCTCCAGCAGCGATGCCAGCGCGCGCGGCAGACCCGCAACAATACCGGCGAAGATAATCAGGGACACGCCATTACCAATGCCGCGCTGCGTAATCTGCTCACCCAGCCACATCAGGAACACTGTACCGCCGACAATCGTAATCACGGTGGAGATACGGAAGAACATGCCCGGATCAATAACGGCAGACGCACCGCCCGCACCTTGCATATTTTCAAGACCAACGGCCAGACCATAAGCCTGGATGGTTGCCAGCAGAACGGTCAGGTAACGCGTATACTGGTTAATCTTCACACGGCCTGTATCGCCTTCTTTTTTCAAAGCTTCCATGCTGGGGATAATCGATGTCGCCAGCTGCACGATAATAGACGCCGAAATATATGGCATGATGTTCAGCGCAAAAATCGTCATACGCTGCAAAGCGCCGCCGGAGAACATGTTGAACATGTCCAGAATACCGCCGCCCTTCTGGGAATAAATCTGCTCCCAGATATACGGATTAATCCCCGGCAGCGGGATATAAGTACCCAGACGAAACACCAGAAGCGCCCCCAAAACAAACAGGAGTCGTTTCTTCAGTTCAGAGGCCTTGGACAGGGTAGCCCAGTTCGCATTCTTCGCAAGCTGCTCGATGGCGGATGCCATAGTGATAATCCTTCTTATAAATTCTAAAGACAGTCTTTAGTTATTAGCGGGATTTAGCGGGCGTATCAAGTGCAAAGGACGTATTAAATGGCCGGAATTTGCAGATTATCCCCGGATTGTTTGAAACTGGGTTTTGAAGCTAATCCTTCGCCTGCAAAAGATTTATCCAAATTAAAGACAGCTTTAAGACAAGCAATTCGTTCAGGAATTTCAGGATGGGAATAACCAAAAATTTTATTATATAAATGCTCTATTATTTTTCTAGGTCGGCTTGGGTCCCTGGGAGTATTTTCCAAATATGCCAGATTTTTAATAGCCTCCATAGGCCGCTCCGTTAATTCCGCTCCATGAATATCGGTTAAAAATTCATCGTTTCTCTTATAAGCTTGGCTTAAACAAGCCATTACCAAGGCTAAACCACCAGGAATGGCGCTCATTGCAATCATGTTTAGCCCAATGGCAATATTACTTACCGATTGCTTTTTTAGCCCTTCTACAATGCTAACCGCACCAACGAGAATCATGAACAAGCTGGCTCCCGCATACAAGATACCGCTTTGAGCGGCCTCACAAAAAGCGCTGCTACACCGCTTAACATGGGCAAATTCATGTCCCAAAGTTGCTTCGAGATGCATAGAGCCCTCCGGCGCCGCTAAGGGATTGCCACGGAAAAAGAGATAGGTTTGAAATTGTCGGTTTGATGCCACCGACATATTAGAGAAATGCGGTGCTTTATCATCAAAATATACGCCCTCAATTGAAATCCCGACCTTTTCTGCTATTTCCTGAGTTTTGACAAAAAGTGGGTCCTCGCAGCCCAAACGTTGATGAAAGCGTTCTTTCAATGCAATAAACATAGAGTTTTCAGCAAGATTGTCTCGCGACATAGTTTTGAAAATATTTTGTACCCATCCAACAATATGTGGCAAAAACAAAAGAGGAGCGTTAAGGGCATAGAGCCCTGCCCACATCCATTTCTCTTTCCGCTTTTTATCTTTTACAATTGGGTGCATGGGCAGGACTATAGCATAAATATTTCCATAATTTCAAATTTTGGGGTATGAAAAACCCGCCTCGGAGGGCGGGCTTTAAATCTTTGTTCCAAAAAGCTTATTTCTTAGATTTTGCCTTTTTTACCACTGGCTTCGGTACGAAAGCGGGGATGAATTCGATGGAGCTGCCAGATGCTTTCAAGGCTTCTTGCGCGCCTTTTGTCGCCGCTGTCAGCTTCAAGGATACTTTGGTTTTCAGCTCACCAGAGTTCAAAAGCTTCACGCCATCTTTTTTGCGGCGGATGACTTTGGCTTTCACCAGAGCATCTTCGTCAATCACGGATTTGGCATCGAGTTGTTTTGTATCCAGCGCCAATTGCAAACGCGCGAATGTCAGTGTCACAAATTCTTTTGCGAAGATATTTGTAAAGCCGATTTTCGGGAGACGACGGTGCAATGGCATCTGGCCGCCTTCGAAGCCTTTTACAGCAACGCCGGTACGGGCTTTCTGACCCTTGACACCACGGCCGGAAGTTTTACCTTTACCGGAACCGATACCACGGCCAACGCGCATTTTCTTCTTAGTCGCGCCTGGGTTAGATTTGATTTCGTTCAGTTTCATTGCTTTAATCCTTCAATATAAATCTTAGGCCGCGTCTTCAACACGGACCAAATGCGCAACCGTTCTGATCATGCCGCGCACGGATGGTGTATCTTCCAGTTCGCGTGTGCGGTGCAGTTTGTTCAGGCCCAGACCAATCAGAGTCTGGCGCTGATACGCTTCACGGCCGATCGGGGAACCGATTTGCGTTACTGTCACTGTTTTACCAGCAGGCTTCTTGGCAGCCGCTTTTTTAGGAGCAGCCTTCTTTGCCGGTGTCTTTGTTGCTTTTGCTTCAGCCATGATCGTCTTCCTTAATCAAATGTTTGCGCGAGCGATTATTCTTCGCTGGCAGCTTCTTCTGTTGTTGTTTCAGCAGAGGGCTTGCCTTCGCGTGTAATCAGGATATCGCTAACCTTTTTACCACGACGGGCCGCTACTTCACGCGGGCTTTGAATACGCTTCAGCGCATCAAATGTCGCGTTAACCATGCTGTACGGGTTGTTGGAACCGATTGTTTTAGCAACAACGTCCTGAATACCCAGAGCTTCGAATACGGCACGCAATGGACCACCGGCGATAATACCCGTACCTTGAGGAGCGGAACGCAGGAACACTTTACCTGCGCCGTCCGTGCCCAGAATATCATGGTGCAATGTGCGGGCTTCACGCAGAGGAACGCGGATCATGTTGCGCTTGGCTTGTTGTGTTGCCTTAGTAATCGCTTCCGGCACTTCGCGTGCTTTGGCGGTACCAAAACCAACACGGCCACGACCATCACCAACAACCATCAGGGCGGCGAAGCCGAAACGACGACCACCTTTAACGGTTTTGGACACACGGTTAACACCGACCAATTTCTCGATCAGGTCGCTTTCTTCGCGTTTTTCACGTTTATCTGCTGAGGGACGAGCCATCTATAATCTTCCTTTTTCTCTTAAAACTCTAAGCCGCCGGCGCGTGCGCCTTCAGCAACAGCCTTCACACGGCCATGGAACAAATAAGCACCGCGATCGAACTGAACGATCGTAACGCCGGCTTTCTTAGCACGTTCCGCTACCAATTTGCCAACTTTCGTTGCCGCTTCGACATTGGAACCGCTCTTCAGACCAAAATCCTTATCCAGAGAAGACGCAGAGGCCAAAGTGATGCCTTTGGCATCATCGATGATCTGTGCGTAGATCTGCTTGCCGGTGCGGTGCACGGACAGGCGGGGACGCACAGGACGCGTTGCGTTCTGTTCTACGTTTACAGCGCGCAGTTTATTCCGTGTACGGAATGTGCGGCGTTCTTGTGATGTTAATCTCTTGGTCATAGCTTCAGCCCTTACCTTTTAAACCTTACTTCTTCTTGCCTTCTTTACGGTTGATATATTCGCCTTCGTAACGAACGCCCTTGCCCTTATAAGGCTCTGGCTTACGGTAGCTGCGAATTTCAGCCGATACTTGACCCACGCGTTGCTTGTCGATACCGGTTACGGCGATCTTCGTTTGCTTGTCTACAGCAATCTGAATGCCCTCCGGGATCGGATATTGAATGTCGTGGCTGTAGCCCAATTGCAGAACCAGGTTCTTGCCTTGAACGTTCGCACGATAACCAACACCGAGGATCTCGATATTTTTTGTGAAGCCTGTGTGCACACCTTTAATGTTGTTGCGGATCAAGGCCCATGTCGTACCCCACAAAGCACGGGCTTCGCGGGAGTCGTTTACAGGTTTAACCTTGATGCTCTTCACACCGGCTTCGTCGCCCAGCTCTACAGTCACCAAATCATGGGCACGCAGGGACAATTCGCCCTTTGGACCTTTGGCTTTGATGTCTTGGCCCGAAATAGTGATTGTCACATCTTTCGGAACAGCGACTGGGTTTCTTGCAATCTTGGACATTTCCTTACATCCTTCTTAAATAAACTAACGCGCGGTATTCCTTAGAATACTTGGCACAAAATCTCGCCACCGACGTTTTCTTTGCGTGCTTCCTGATCGGACAACACACCACGCGGCGTAGAAACAATAGAGATACCCAGACCATTATAAAAATGGGGCAGCTCGCTTACCTTACGGTAGATACGACGGCCGGGTTTGGACACGCGGCTGATCTCACGGATCATCGGCAGGCCCTGGTCATATTTCAATTCAATGCTCAGCTCAGGAAGGCCATTAGCATTCTCATTTTGCTTGTAGCCACGAATAAAACCTTCGCGCTGCAAAACTTCCAGAACGCTTGCGCGCAATTTAGAAGCTGGGCATGTAATTACCGGCTTCAGAGCGTGCTGACCGTTCTTAATACGGGCGAGCATATCGCCAAGAGGATCACTTAAAGACATGTCTGTATCTCCTTACCAGCTTGATTTCGTTACGCCAGGCAACTCACCGCGCAGAGCAAGCTCGCGCAATACGTTACGGCAGAGTTTAAATTTACGGTGGAATGAGCGCGGACGACCGGTCATTGCACAACGGTTACGCTGACGGATCTTCGCAGAATTCCGCGGCAGCTCAGCCAGCTTCAGTGTTGCCTGAAAACGCTCTTCAACCGGGGCATCACGATCGAGTGTGACGGCCTTCAGTTTTGCACGCTTCGCAGCCAGTTTTTTACCCAGGCGGCGGCGTTTGTCATCGCGTTCTACTGCACTTGTCTTTGCCATTTTATCTCTCTTCCTTCTTTATCTCTTAATTCCGGAACGGCATGTCAAACGCGCGGAGAAGATCTTTCGCTTCTTCGTCTGTTTTTGCCGTGGTGCAGATCACGATGTCCAGGCCGCGCATTTTATCGACCTTGTCATAGTTGATCTCCGGGAAAATAATGTGTTCCTTGATACCCATGGCATAGTTGCCGCGGCCATCAAAGCTCTTGCCGTTAATACCGCGGAAATCGCGCACGCGTGGCAGAGCAATCGTCACCAGACGATCCAGAAATTCATACATACGGGCGCCGCGCAATGTGACTTTCGTACCAATCGCCATACCTTCACGCAGCTTGAAAGAGGCGTTTGACTGACGGGCGCGTGTAACAACGGCCTTTTGACCAGCAATCGCGGTCAGGTCGTTGACAGCGGCATCCATAAAGCCACGGTTCTGGCTGGCATCGCCCACACCCATGTTGAGAACAATTTTCTCAAGCTTCGGGATAGCGAACTTATTCGCGTAGCCGTGTTTTTTTACAAGTTCTGGTACAATCGTTTCTTCGTACCGCTTTTTAAAACGCGTAGTCATTGTCTTTGTCCTACTATTCTACTGTTTGACCGGATTTTTTCGCAACGCGCGTCTTCGTTCCGTCTTTGGCAATCTTATAGCCAACACGTGAAGCCTTGCCAGATTTCGGATCCGCCAGAGCCACGTTAGACAGATGAATGGACGCTTCCACTTTATCCAGACCGCCGGGAGACCCTTGGGTTGGTTTACGGTGTTTAGTCACAATATTGACACCTTGGACAACAACACGGTTTGCCGTTGTCAGAACGCTCAGGACTTCGCCTGTTGTTCCTTTGTCCTTGCCTGTCAGAACGACAACCTTGTCGCCCTTTTTAATTTTCAATTTTACCTTGCTCATTACAGCACCTCAGCAGCGAGAGAGATAATTTTCATGTAGCCTTTGCTACGCAGTTCACGCGTAACAGGACCAAAAATACGTGTGCCGATCGGCTCGCCCTGCTTGTTCACAAGAACAACGGCATTGCGGTCGAAACGGATTTTTTCGCCAGACGTGCGGTTCAGGCCGAATGCTGTACGAACGATTACCGCGCGCAGAACATCACCTTTTTTCACACGGCCACGGGGAATCGCGTCCTTTACGGACACAACAATCACGTCACCAATATTGGCTGTGCGGCGCTTGGAACCCCCCAGAACCTTGATGCACTGAACGGTGCGGGCACCGCTATTGTCAGCTACATCCAATGTTGATTGCATCTGAATCATGGTTTATGCGTCCTTCTTTTTAGAGGCAGCAGGCTTCTTCGCCGCTGGCTTTTTCGCTGCTGCCTTGGCATCAGCCGCTTCGGTGTTGGCTTTCTTCGTTGCCTTTTCCGTTACTTTGGCAGCTTTTTTCTCTTCTTTTTTCGCAAGCTCAGCTTTCAGGGCTTCTTCCTTCGCTGTCACACGAACCGCACGACCGGCATTCGGGCCAGGTTGTGTAATCACTGTCCATGTCTTGCGCTTGGAGATCGGGCGGCACTCTTCGATTTGCACCAGATCACCCATCTTGAATGAGTTGTTCTCATCATGAGCGGCATATTTCGTCGATTTACGAACGAACTTCTTGTAAACCGGGTGCATGAAGCGGCGGCTGACCAAAACAGTGACTGTTTTGTCCATCTTGTCGCTGACAACTTCACCTTCTAAAATCCGACGAGGCATTTCTTATTCTCCTATCTACCAATTACGCTGCTGTTTTTTTGCTGGGTTTTTTAGCAGCCGGTGCCTTTTTAGGCTTGGCAGCTTTTTCACCAGCGGCCACAGCGGGGCCGATTGTCAAAAATGTTTTTACACGGGCAACGTCACGACGAACGCTGCGGATCAGCGAGCTATTCGCCAGCTGGTTCTGGGATTTCTGGAAGCGCAGGTTAAATTGCTGCTTCTTCAGATCCACCAGGATCTTTTTCAGCTCATCGCTGGTTTTTGTTTTTAAATCATCTGCTTTCATAACCATGCGCTCCTAATTACGCTGCTTCGCCAACGCGGCGAACAAATTTTGTTTCCAGTGGCAGTTTTGCTGCCGCCAGTTCCAGGGCTTCACGGGCCACGGTCTCCGGCACACCATCCAGTTCAAACAGGATGCGGCCTGGCTTCACACGGGCTACCCAGAATTCCGGAGATCCCTTACCGGAACCCATCCGCACTTCCAGAGGCTTCTTGGAAACAGGCACATCCGGGAAAATACGGATCCACACGTTACCTTGACGCTTCATGTGACGGGTCAGGGCACGACGCGCCGCTTCGATCTGGCGCGCTGTGATACGATCCGGAGCCATCGCCTTCAGACCAAAGGTACCAAAAGCCAGCGTCGCGCCGCCTTTTGCATTACCATGGATGCGGCCTTTATGGGCCTTCCGGAATTTTGTTTTCTTCGGTTGCAGCATTTGCTTCCTCTTATTTCTTAGTCTTTAATTGTTTCAATTAATTACGGGGTGCGCCGCCTTGACCATCCTGCAGACGCTTATCGCGTGCCTGAGGGTCGTGCTCCATAATGTCACCCTTGTAAATCCAAACCTTAACGCCAATGATCCCGAAGGTTGTAAGCGCTTCAGAGAAGCCGTAATCCAAATCAGCACGCAGTGTGTGCAGAGGCACGCGGCCTTCGCGGTACCATTCTGTACGGGCGATATCTGTACCACCCAGACGGCCGGCAACATTCACCCGGATACCCAGGGCACCCTGACGCATCGCAGACTGAACAGCGCGCTTCATCGCACGACGGAAAGATACGCGGCGCTCCAGCTGCTGGCAGATGCCTTCAGATACGAGCTGTGCATCAATTTCCGGCTTGCGGATTTCGAGGATGTTCAAAGAGACTTCGCTCTTGGCGCGTGCGGACAAATCCTTACGCAGCTTCTCGATATCAGCACCTTTTTTGCCGATGATCACACCCGGACGCGCGGCATATACCGTTACCGTTGTGTTCTTGGCAGCGCGCTCAATCAGAACGCGGCTGATGCCGGCAAGCTTCAAACGCTCTTTCACGTACTCGCGCAATTTCAGATCAGCAATCAGCTTGTCTGCATATTGACGATCGGAGAACCAGCGGGAATCCCAGGTACGGTTGATACCGATGCGGAAACCGATTGGATTAATCTTCTGACCCATAGTCTATTCGCTCCTATACTTCGCGTTCGCGTACTACAACAGTAATACGGCTAAAGAATTTCTCAATCGGGGCGCCACGACCACGGGCACGCGCGCTGAAGCGGCGCATCTTGATCGTTTTACCTACTGTTGCTTCCGCAACATACAAACGGTCAACATCAAGACCGTGGTTGTTTTCAGCGTTCGCTACGGCGCTTTGCAGAACCTTGCGCACATCAGCCGCAATACGGCGTGAGCAAAATTCCAGGTCAACCAGAGCTTTACCGGCTTGCTTGCCACGGATCATTTGGGCAACCAGGTTCAGTTTACGCGGGCTGGTACGAATATTGATACCAATGGCCTGAGCTTCGTTCGCTTCAATGCGTTTTGGTTTTGCAGACTGTCCCATTATCCTTAACCTTTCGTCGCTTTCTTGTCACCAGCATGGCCCGGGAAGGTCCGTGTCGGTGCAAATTCGCCCAATTTATGTCCGATCATCTGGTCGTTTACCACAACCGGGATGAATTTTTTGCCGTTATGAACGCCGAATGTCAAACCGACAAACTGTGGCAGAATTGTTGAACGGCGTGACCATGTTTTAATGATCTCTTTTTTGCCGCTCGTCAGAACCACATCTACCTTCTTGAGAAGATAGCGATCAATAAACGGGCCTTTCCAAACACTACGTGACATATTTCATGCGCTCCTAAATTATTTCTTTTTACGACGGATGATAAATTTATCCGTTGTCTTGTTCTTACGTGTTTTGTAACCCTTGGTTGGTTTACCCCAAGGTGTCACGGGGTGACGACCACCGGAGGTACGACCTTCACCACCACCCAGCGGGTGATCAACCGGGTTCATCGCAACGCCGCGAACATGCGGACGACGACCTTTCCAGCGTGAACGGCCAGCCTTACCCAGGCTTTGGTTCATGTGATCAGGGTTAGAAACGGCGCCGACAGTGGCAAAGCACTCTTGACGAACCAAACGCAGCTCACCAGAAGCCAGCTTAACCTGGACATAACCTTGGTCCCGGCCGACGAGCTGGCCATATGTACCAGCAGAACGGCACATTTGTCCACCTTTTCCGGCTTTTAACTCGATATTGTGAATAATGGTACCGACCGGCATGTTTTGCAGCGGCATAGCATTGCCTGGCTTAATGTCAACCTTTTGACCTGAAACGACTTTATCGCCTTCTTTCAAACGCTGCGGCGCCAGGATATAGCGCAGCTCGCCATCTGTATACTCAACCAGAGCGATGTGAGCCGTACGGTTCGGGTCATATTCCAGGCGGACAACGGTCGCTTCAACATCGTGCTTGTCACGTGTCCAGTCGATCATACGATAACGGCGCTTGTGACCGCCACCCTTCTGCCAGGATGTTACACGACCCGTATTGTTCCGGCCGCCGGTCTTTTGCAGACCTTCAGTCAGGCTTTTCTCAGGTTTACCTTTCCACAGTTCGCTGCGATCAACGACGATCAGCTGGCGCGTGCCTGGGGTCATGGGTCTAAATGTCTTAAGTGCCATTGTTCTAGCCTTTCAAACTCTTCTTATAATCCGGAGCCAATATCAATTGTCTGGCCGCTTTCCAGCGTCACGATAGCTTTTTTGCTGTCGCTGCGGGAGCCAACAACACCTTTGAAAACCTTGGCTTTACCCTTGTTTACCAGTGTGTTAACGCCCTTTACTTTTACACCAAACAGGGATTCAACGGCCGCTTTGATCTGTGGCTTGGTTGCCGTTAGTTGGACCTTGAAGGTCACCTGGCTGTATTGGGATCCCATTGTCGATTTTTCAGTGACGACAGGAGACTGGATTACATCGTACATCCACTCTTGAACGCCTGCGCTCTTTTTTGCTTTTGCTTTCGTAGCCATTGTTCTTAGCCTTTCAGTTTTTCTGTCAGGTCAGCCACAGCGTCCTTGGTCAGGATCAGTGTGTCACGACGCAGAATGTCATATACGTTGGCACCAACAGATGGCAGAACATCAACGCGCGGAATGTTAGACGTTGCGCGGGCGAAGTTTGCTTCGATCTCTTTACCACCAACAATCAGAACAGATTTCGCACCGAACTTCGCCAGGGCTTCCGCCATCGGCTTGGTTTTGTGGGAAGATACCGTTGCGCTGTCAATAATGACTAGCTTGTTGTCTTTTGCTTTCGCGGACAAAGCCATTTTCAGGGCCAGGGCACGAATTTTCTTCGGCAGATCTGTAGCATGGCTACGTACAACCGGTCCAAAGATAATACCGCCGCCGACGTCTTGAGGACGACGCTTCGTACCCGCACGGGCAGAACCAGTACCTTTTTGTTTCCAAGGCTTTTTACCTGTACCGGAAACTTCAGAGATACCTTTCGTCTTGTGGTTGCCACCGCGACGCTTGTTCAGCTGGAAGTGCACCATACGTTGCAGAATGTCAGCTTTAACATCCACCGCAAAGATCGCATCGTCCAGATCAATCTGGCCGGCATCTTTGAATTCAAGAGTTTTGACTGTCGCTTTCATGACTTAGTCCTTCTTTTCTTCTTCAGCGACCGCTTCCGGTGCTGTTTGTTCTACAGCTGCTTCTTCAGCAGGAGCTGCTTCTACTTTTTTCGCTTTGTTCGCAGCGGACTCAATCAGACCGGCTGGCTTTGGCGCTTCGGCTGGCAATGCTTTTTTCAGAGCATCGGAAACCATAACCCAGCCACCATCATTGCCTGGAACAGCGCCCTGAACGAGGATCAGGCCGGCTTCTTCATCCAGACCAACAACTTTCAGGTTTTGTGTTGTAACTTGTTCCACACCCAGGTGACCGGCCATTTTCTTGCCTTTAAAGACTTTACCTGGATCCTGGCGCTGACCGGTGGAACCGTGTGAACGGTGCGATACGGATACACCGTGTGTCGCACGCAAACCACCGAAGTTCCAGCGCTTCATCGCACCGGCGAAACCCTTACCTTTTGTGATGCCGACGACATCAACAAACTGGCCAGGAACATAGTGCGTTACGCTCAGCTCAACGCCGACTTCCAACATGTTCTCAGGTGTAACGCGGAATTCAGCAACTTTTTTCTTCGGCTCAACCTTGGCTTTGGCGAAGTGGCCGCGCATCGATTTCGATGTACGATTTACTTTCGCTTTGCCTGCGCCCAGCTGAACGGCTGTATAGCCATCCTTATCCTGGTTGCGAACGGCCAATACCTGGCAGTTATCCACTTTTAGCAAGGTTACGGGAATCTGACGGCCTTCTTCATCGAAGATCCGTGTCATTCCTTCCTTACGTGCTATCAATCCGGTTCTCATCTTAGTCTCCTAAAAATTCAATTCTTACGCAGCAGCTGCGCTATCCATGATCTTGATCTCAACATCCACACCTGCAGGCAGGTCCAGCTTCATCAGCGCATCAATCGTTTGCGGTGTTGGCTCTTCGATGTCCAGCAGACGCTTGTGTGTACGCATTTCGAAGTGTTCCATCGATTTTTTGTCGATGTGTGGTGAACGCAAAACTGTGAAACGCTCAGTACGTGTTGGCAGCGGCACCGGACCACGAACGCGAGCGCCCGTGCGTTTTGCTGTGCTTACGATCTCGCTGGTCGATTGATCAAGAACGCGGTGATCAAAAGCCTTGAGACGAATGCGAATGCTTTGCGTATCCATTGTTTAAAACCTTCTTCTCTATTACTTCAAAATCTTAGAAACAACACCGGCACCAACAGTCCGGCCCCCTTCGCGGATAGCGAAGCGCAGGCCTTCAGTCATGGCGATCGGGGCAATCAGCTTGACGCCCAGCTTGGCGTTATCGCCAGGCATAACCATCTCAACGCCCGCTGGCAGAATAACTTCACCAGTTACGTCTGTCGTACGGAAGTAGAATTGCGGACGGTAGTTCGCAAAGAATGGTGTGTGGCGGCCGCCTTCATCTTTTGACAAAATGTAGGCTTCAGCTTCGAATTCAGTGTGTGGTGTAATGGAGCCTGGCTTGCACAGAACCTGGCCACGCTCAACGTCTTCACGCTTCGTGCCACGCAGCAGCGCGCCAATGTTATCGCCAGCTTCACCGCTATCCAGCAGTTTGCGGAACATTTCAACACCGGTAACAACTGTCTTCTGGGTCGGGCGGATACCAACAATCTCGATTTCCTCACCAACTTTAACAATGCCCGCCTCAACGCGACCTGTACATACTGTACCACGGCCGGAGATGGAGAACACGTCTTCAACAGGCATCAGGAAAGGACGATCCTTCGGACGCTCAGGCTGTGGAATAAAGCTATCAACAGCGGCCAGCAGTTCGCGGATACGGTCTTCACCGATTTCTGGATTGCGTTTTTCAACAGCAGCCAGAGCAGAACCTTTGATGATGGGAATATCATCGCCAGGGAAATCATATTTGCTGAGCAGTTCACGGATTTCCATCTCAACCAGTTCCAGCAGTTCCGCATCATCAACCTGGTCAACTTTGTTCAGGAAAACAACCAGGGAAGGAACGCCAACCTGACGAGCGAGCAGAATGTGCTCACGTGTCTGTGGCATCGGGCCGTCGGCCGCGTTCACAACCAGGATCGCGCCGTCCATCTGCGCTGCACCGGTAATCATGTTCTTCACGTAGTCAGCGTGGCCGGGGCAGTCAACGTGCGCGTAGTGACGGTTCTCTGTCTCATACTCAACGTGTGCTGTGGAAATTGTAATACCACGGGCTTTTTCTTCCGGGGCCTTGTCAATCTGGTCTACAGATTCACCTTTACCGAAAATGCTCGCAATCGCTGCCGTCAGCGTCGTTTTACCATGGTCAACGTGACCAATCGTGCCAATGTTACAGTGCGGCTTGTTCCGTACAAATTTTTCCTTACCCATTTTAGTCTCCTTTATCTCTTTAATATACTTTCGGCCAATTGCCGATATTCTGGAATTCTTTAATTCCCTTTTTTACTTCTTCTAATGTTTGATCCGCTTTTTCAGAGCCCGGTGGTCTTTCTATGTTTTTGGGCGTTTTATCAGCTTCCTTATCAAACACTTCTTTCATATTTTAAGCCATCTTGGCTTTGACTTCAGCAGCGACGTTTGCCGGTACCGGGTCATAGTGATCAAACGTCATCGTGTACTGCGCGCGGCCTTGCGACATGGAGCGCAGATTATTGATGTAACCAAACATGGAGGACAGAGGCACCATCGCCGTGATGACTTTCGCGTTACCGCGGTCTTCCATCGCTGCAATCTGGCCCCGGCGGCTGTTCAGGTCGCCGATAACATCGCCCATATAATCTTCAGGTGTTACCACCTCAACCTTCATAATCGGCTCCAGCAATTGCGCGCCGGCTTTTGGCATCGCTTCGCGGAAGGCCGCTTTCGCTGCGATTTCGAAGGCCAGAACGGAGGAGTCAACATCATGGTAAGACCCATCTGTCAGGCTCACTTTGAAATCGACAACCGGGAAGCCGGCAACAACGCCTGATTCCTTGGCTTGCTTCAGGCCTTTTTCAACGCCGGGAACAAATTCCTTAGGAACAGCACCGCCAACGATCTCGCTGACAAACTCAAAGCCTGTGCCCGGAGCTGTCGGTTCGAACACCAGAGTGATCTTCGCGAACTGACCCGAACCACCGGATTGTTTCTTGTGTGTGTAATCCTGCTCGTGCTTCTTCGTGATGGTTTCACGGTAAGCAACCTGCGGCGCGCCGATATTGGCATCAACCTTGAATTCACGCTTCATACGGTCAACGAGGATCTCCAGGTGAAGTTCCCCCATGCCCTTCATGATTGTTTGACCGGATTCGTGGTCAACAGACACGCGGAAGGATGGATCTTCAGCAGCCAGACGCTGCAGAGCAGTCGACATTTTTTCCTGGTCAGCCTTTGTTTTTGGCTCAACAGCAATCTCGATAACCGGCTCAGGGAAAATCATGCGCTCAAGCACAATCGGCTTAAGCGTATCGCACAGAGTATCACCTGTCGTTGTGTCCTTCAGACCAACGAAGGCCACAATATCACCCGCGTGAGCAATCTTGATTTCTTCGCGGGAGTTGGCATGCATCAAAAGCATACGGCCCAGACGCTCTTTCTTCTCTTTAACAGAGTTCATAACATAGGAACCAGCTTCGATTGTGCCGGAATAGATACGGGCGAAGGTCAATGTACCAACGAAAGGATCATTCATAATTTTGAATGCCAGCGCAGAGAACGGGGCATCATCATCGCACGGACGGGAATCATCTTCATCAGAATCAACCTTCTTGCCGTGAACAACGCCCACATCTTCCGGAGATGGCAGGTAAGCAACAACCGCATCCAGCATCGGCTGAACGCCCTTGTTCTTAAACGCGGAGCCACACATCATCGGGATGATTTTGAAAGCAATCGTGCCCTTACGGATACAGGCTTGCAGAACGTCATTTGATGGCTCTTTACCGTTCAGGTAATCTTCCATCGCAGCGTCATCCATTTCAACAGCCATCTCGACCAGCTTCGCACGGTATTCCGCGGCTTTGTCTTTCAGGTCGGCTGGAATTTCAACTTCCTTGAATGTTGCACCCAATGCATCGTTATCCCAGATGATCGCCTTCATCTTGATCAGATCAACGATACCAACAAAATCATTCTCTTCGCCGATTGGCAAAGTCAGAACCAGCGGGTTGATGCCGAGACGCTTTTTAACGGAGTCAACGCAATCATAGAAGTTCGCGCCGATTTTATCCATTTTGTTCGCGAAAATAATACGCGGAACATGATACTTGTCGCCCTGACGCCAAACTGTTTCAGTTTGCGGCTCAACGCCCTGGTTACCATCAAGAAGGCAGACAGCGCCGTCAAGAACGCGCAAGGAACGCTCAACTTCAATCGTGAAGTCAACGTGGCCTGGTGTATCAATAATGTTAATACGGTAGGCTTCTTTATCCGGAGCCGTCCAGTAGCATGTCGTCGCGGCGGAGGTAATTGTAATGCCGCGCTCCTGCTCCTGCTCCATCCAGTCCATGGTCGCAGCACCTTCGTGCACTTCACCGATTTTGTGCGACTTGCCTGTATAGTACAGAACGCGCTCCGTGCAAGTTGTCTTGCCGGCGTCAATATGGGCCATAATGCCGATATTGCGGTATCTGTGAAGCGGGGTCTCGCGTGTCATGTTGTATCCTATAACTCTCTAAAATTTACCAGCGGTAGTGTGCGAAGGCTTTGTTCGCATCAGCCATCTTGTGGGTGTCATCGCGCTTCTTGACGGCGTTGCCACGATCATTGGCAGCATCCAGCAGTTCAGCAGCAACACGCTCCATCATTGTGTGCTCGCCACGGTTACGGGCAGCATCAATCAACCAGCGCATAGCCAACGCCATTGCGCGCTCGGGACGAACTTCAACCGGAACCTGGTATGTCGCACCACCAACGCGGCGTGAACGCACTTCCAGCTGCGGGCGTACTTTTTTCAAAGCGCGACGGAAAACCAGAAGGCCCTTGCCACCGCTTCCTTGCTTGCCCTTGCCGTCCATATCTTCTTCATCGTAGTTTTCATTGGCAGCTTTTTTATCCAGCAGCAGCAGCGCGCCATAAACAATGCGCTCAGCAACGGATTTCTTGCCTTCTTTCATGATGTTGTTAATGAACTTGGACAACACCAGATCACCAAATCTTGGATCCGGAAGAATAACTCTTTTTTCAGCCTGACGACGACGTGACATACTTGTAACTCCTTATTTCGGCTTCTTGGCGCCGTAGTGGGAACGGCTCTGTTTACGGTTCTTAACGCCTTGCGTATCGAGGGAACCGCGGACAATGTGGTAACGAACACCTGGCAAATCCTTAACACGACCGCCACGCACCAGAACAACGGAGTGTTCCTGCAGGTTGTGGCCTTCGCCCATGATATAACAAATAACTTCCTGACCAGTTGTCAGACGAACCTTGGCAACTTTACGCAGCGCGGAGTTCGGTTTTTTCGGGGTTGTTGTGTACACACGTGTACAAACACCACGACGCTGAGGATTACCCTTCAGCGCTCTGTTCTTTTTCGCTTTCATCGCCTTCTTGCCACCTTTGGCACGAGGCTTGCGGATCAATTGCTGTATCGTTGGCATGTAATAATAGCCCTTTTTCTAGTTTTCACAGTTTTTCAAAGGATGGAGAGGCGTGCGCGCTTGGAACCCTTATCTGCATTAGGCCAGCTTGCGAAGCTATATTGGCCGCTTTGCGGGTTCAAAATACGAAGCCGTATTTCCCTTTATCATTCCGTCTGCATTTGCAGCAGAGGGTTTGAGGGGTTTTCCTATCGGAAAAATCGAGCTGCGTCTAGAGCCATTTACTGTTTGAAATCCTAAGAATTTCAAGAAGAAATCAGCGCTCTACTGCCAGCCCATCCCTTTACAATCGGGCGCAATTTACATGCGATGTGGTAATACGTCAAGAAACTTTTTGAAGAATCCTCAGCTTTTTTCAAATAAATCTGCCAAATAGCTCCGCATTGTCCCGGAACAGGCATAAGAAAGAGCCAAAAAGGACCTTGCTGCGCGCGAGCTAAGCAGGCAAGCCCCTGTTTTAAAATGCATTTTTAAAAAAGCAGCCTACCAGCCCCCAATAAAAAAAGAGGGCCTCGGAGGGCCCTCTTTAAATTATATATGTCAAACTCTAGCCGGCAGCCACAGACTTGCTGCTCAGCACGTCTGAACCGGCATCGCCATCAGCAGAACCGTCGGCTTGCGCCAGCGCTTCGGCCTGTTGCTGGGCAGAGATCGCGATTTGGTCACGATCAGCCGCCAGCTTCTTGACGCGGTTGATGTAAGCACCCGTACCAGCCGGGATCAGACGACCAACGATCACGTTCTCTTTCAGACCATACAGATCATCCACTTTACCCTGTGTCGCGGCTTCGGTCAGGACACGTGTTGTCTCCTGGAAGGACGCGGCAGATATGAAGGAACGGGTCTGCAGAGAGGCCTTCGTGATACCTTGCAGTACCGGCTTGCCTTCTGCAGGCAGTTTGCCTTCAGAGATGTATTTCTGGTTTGTGACAGAGAATTCTTCACGGTCAACTTGTTCGCCGACCAGGAAGGTTGTGTCGCCCGGCTTCTGGATTTCGACCTTCTGCAGCATTTGACGTGCGATGACTTCAATATGCTTGTCATTAATCTTAACGCCTTGCAGACGGTAAACATCCTGAATCTCGTTGATCAGGTATTCGGCCAAGGCCTCAACACCCATAACATCGAGAATATCGTGCGGAACCATCGCGCCGTCCAGCAGCGGATCGCCCTTACGGACGAAGTCGCCTTCTTGAACCGCTAGGTGACGGCCCTTCGGAATCAGGTACTCACGTGGTTCTTCGGATTTGTCGACCGGCTTGACGATAATACGACGCTTCGCCTTGTAGTCTTTACCAAATTCCACCTGACCATCGATTTCCGAGATAACCGCGGCGTCTTTCGGACGACGGGCTTCGAACAGTTCGGCAACGCGCGGCAGACCACCTGTAATATCGCGTGTCTTGGAAGACTCGCGAGGAATACGAGCGATAATGTCACCAGCCTTAACTTCTTTACCGTTCTCAATAGAAAGAACCGTGTCGGTGGACATGTAGTAGTTCGCCGGCAGACCGTTCGGCAGGGTGATTTCCTTGCCTTTGCTGTCTGTCAAAGAAATACGTGGCTTCAGGTTGCTGCCCTTCGGCTGGGAACGCCAGTCGATAATGACTTTAGAAGAAATACCTGTCGCTTCATCCATACGCTCGGAAACGGAGATACCTTCAACCAGATCATGGAAGTGCGCCACACCGTCTTTTTCAACGATAATTGGTGTGGTGTACGGATCCCATTCGGCCAGTTTGGTCGTGGCTTTGACCTTGGAACCTTCTTCGACCAGCAAACGGGAACCGTAAGGAACGCGTGTGGCAATTTTTTCGTTGCCCTTCGTATCCTTAACAACGATCTCCGTGTTACGGCCCATGACGATGGCAATACCGTCGGAGTTCTTAACCACATTGTAGTTACGAACTTCAACAACACCATCAACAGGTGATTCAATGGCTGATTTCTCAGCACCACGCTGCGCGGCACCACCAATGTGGAACGTACGCATTGTCAGCTGTGTACCAGGTTCACCGATGGACTGTGCCGCCATAACGCCGACAGCTTCACCCATATTGACGCCTTGACCACGAGCCAGATCGCGGCCATAGCATTTCGCGCACACACCGATCGCTGTTTTACAGGTCAGTGGTGAACGGGCCTGGATGTGATCCACACCGGCACGCTCAACCGCTTCGGCTGATATTTCGTCCAGCAGATCGCCGGATTTCGCAACAACCTTACCGGTCAGCGGGCTGACAACGTCAACCAGCACTGTACGACCCAGAATACGCTCGGCCAGAGGCACGATTGTATCGGCACCGCTCATAACGGGGCGGATTGTAACACCAATATCGGTGCCGCAATCAGCTTCGGTAATCACCGCATCCTGCGCTACGTCAACCAGACGACGTGTCAGGTAACCGGAGTTCGCAGTTTTCAGAGCCGTATCGGCCAGACCCTTACGGGCACCGTGGGTGGAGTTGAAGTATTCAAGAACGGACAGGCCTTCCTTGAAGTTCGAGATAATCGGTGTCTCGATAATTTCACCTGATGGCTTGGCCATCAGACCGCGCATACCGGCGAGCTGACGAATCTGGGCGGCGGAACCCCGCGCGCCAGAATGGGCCATCATGTAAACGGCATTCAGTGTACCGGTAGAGATATTGGAAATGCCCTTCATCATGGCATCCGCAACATCGTCCGTGCACTTGGACCAGATATCGATAACTTTGTTGTACTTCTCACCCTTCGTGATCAGACCGTCCATATACTGCTGCTCGAATTCCTTGACTTTATCTTTCGCGGAATTGACCAGAGTTGTTTTGGCTTCTGGAATGATCAGATCGGATTTACCGAAGGAAATACCCGCTGTACATGCATATTTGAAGCCGAGCTTCATCATGCGGTCACAGAAGATAACGGTCTCTTTTTGACCGCAGTAACGGTAAACCATATCGATCAGGTTTGTGATTTCCTTCTTCGTCAATGTTTGGTTCAGCACGCTGAACGGCACATCTTTGTGACGTGGAAGAAGTTCGGACATAATCATACGACCCGGTGTGGAGCTTACGATTTCTGTCTTGTCATTGCCTTCGGCATCGATCGTTGTGTAGCGGCACTTGATTTTCGCGTGCATGGAAACAACTTTCGCTTCCAGCGCGTGCATAATCTCGCCCACGCCACGGAAAATCATACCTTCGCCGACCTGGCCATCACGCATCAATGACAGATAGTACAGACCCAATACGATATCCTGCGACGGCACAATAATCGGCTTGCCGTTGGCAGGTGACAGGATGTTGTTTGTAGACATCATCAAGCAACGTGCTTCCAGCTGGGATTCGATAGACAGCGGCACGTGAACGGCCATCTGGTCACCGTCGAAGTCAGCGTTAAACGCTGTACAGACGAGCGGGTGCAGATTGATCGCTTTACCTTCAACCAGTACTGGCTCAAACGCCTGGATGCCCAGACGGTGCAGTGTCGGTGCGCGGTTCAGCATAACCGGGTGTTCGCGGATAACCTCTTCCAGGATATCCCAAACTTCCGGACGCTCTTTCTCTACCATTTTCTTGGCAGCTTTGACGGTTGTCGCCATGCCATAGATTTCAAGCTTGTGGTAGATGAACGGCTTGAACAGCTCGAGCGCCATTTTCTTCGGCAGACCGCACTGGTGCAGTTTCAGCTCAGGACCAACAACGATAACCGAACGGCCAGAGTAATCGACCCGCTTACCGAGCAAGTTCTGACGGAAACGACCTTGTTTACCTTTGAGCATGTCTGACAGTGATTTCAGCGGGCGCTTGTTCGCACCTGTAATCACGCGGCCACGACGGCCATTATCGAACAGCGCATCAACGGATTCCTGCAACATACGCTTTTCATTACGCACGATAATATCGGGCGCGCGCAGTTCCATCAGACGCTTCAGACGGTTGTTACGGTTGATAACGCGGCGGTACAGATCATTAAGATCAGACGTCGCGAAACGACCACCATCCAGCGGCACCAGCGGGCGCAGCTCAGGCGGCAGAACCGGAACAACATCCAGAATCATCCATTCCGGACGTGTGCCGGAAGCAATGAAGGATTCCAGAAGTTTCAAACGCTTGACCAGTTTCTTACGTTTGGCTTCGGATGTTGTATCGCGTAAGTCTTCTTCAGCCTTAACTTTTTGGGCTTCCAGATCGATCGTCGTCAGGATTTCTTTCAGGGCTTCTGCACCAATACCCGCACGGAAATTCTCATCTCCGTAAGTATCTTGCGCGTCAGCAAATTCTTCTTCCGTCAGCATTTGAAAAGGCTTGAGTGGAGTCATGCCTGGTTCGATAACAATATACGCTTCGAAATACAGGATCTTTTCCAGCTCCTTCAGCGTCATGTCCATCATCAAGCCAATCCGAGATGGCAAGGACTTCAGGAACCAGATGTGGGCAACCGGGGACGCCAGCTGAATATGGCCCATACGCTCACGACGCACTTTGGTCAGTGTAACTTCAACGCCGCACTTTTCACAAATAATTCCCTTATACTTCATGCGCTTGTACTTACCGCACAGGCACTCATAATCCTTAACCGGACCAAAGATGCGGGCGCAGAACAGACCATCGCGCTCTGGCTTAAAGGTACGGTAATTGATCGTTTCCGGCTTCTTCACCTCACCAAAGGACCAGGAGGAAATTTGCTCCGGGCTGGCAATGGAGATCCGAATGCTGTCAAAAGACTGCGGTCCGGTCGGTTGACCAAAAAGGTTCATCAGTTCGTTCATTTTACTACTCCCGAAAGGGTGATAACTACATATTCAATTTCATCAATGTGGCGGCCTGTTTAAAGCCGCCACGCACGTTTTAGTTGCCGCTGTTCTTCATATCGACATTCAGACCAAGCGCCTTCAGTTCCTTCACAAGAACGTTGAAGGATTCTGGTACGCCGATTTCGAAATTGTCTTCGCCGCGAACGATCGCTTCGTAGACTTTGGAACGGCCGGCCACGTCATCCGATTTAACGGTCAACATTTCCTGCAGCGTATAAGCAGCACCGTAAGCTTGCAGCGCCCAGACTTCCATCTCCCCGAAGCGCTGGCCACCGAACTGGGCTTTACCACCCAGAGGCTGCTGCGTAACGAGAGAGTACGGACCGATTGAACGGGCGTGGATCTTATCATCAACCAAGTGGTGCAGTTTCAGCATGTAGATGTAACCAACGGTTACTTCACGCTCAAACGCTTCACCGGTACGGCCATCGATCAGCTTAACCTGACCCGTTGTGCTTAAGCCCGCCTTGATCAGAAGATCATCGATATCCGCTTCGTGGGCACCATCGAATACCGGCGTTGCGAACGGAACACCGCCGCGCAAATTGCCAGACATCTCAACCAGCTCAACATCATTCAGCTTCGTGACTTTGCCATCAAATTCGCTGTCACCGTAAACGGTCTTCAGCTTGTCTTTCAGGCCTTTCATCTCGCCGGCTGTTGGATCTTGACGATCGGCGATGGCATCAACCATCTCACCAATTTGCTTGCCAAGTGTCGCAGATGCCCAACCCAGATGGGTTTCAAGAATCTGACCAACGTTCATACGTGACGGAACACCCAGTGGGTTCAGCACGATATCAACATGTGTACCATCTTCCAGATACGGCATGTCTTCAACCGGCAGAATACGGGATACAACCCCTTTGTTACCGTGACGGCCGGCCATTTTATCGCCGGGCTGCATCTTACGCTTAACGGCCACGAAGACTTTAACCATCTTCATGACGCCCGGAAGCAGTTCATCACCACGTTGCAGTTTTTCAACTTTAGACTCGAAGCGGTGCTTGAGGCTTTCCACTGCATCTTCGAAGGTACGGGAGAATGTTTCGATTTCTTCCATTTTGCCTTCAGATTCAACAGCAATCTGACGCCACAGACCACGCTTAATATCGGCCAGATCAGCTTTTTTGATCTTATCGCCTTTTTTCAGCTTCACGTCTTTTGGTGTTGTTGTGACTGTTTGACCGAGCAGCAATTCTTCCAAACGGGCATAGAAGCCGTCTTCAAGAATGGAGCGCTCATCATCACGGTCTTTCGCCAGACGTTCGATTTCTGCACGTTCAATAGACATCGCACGCGCATCTTTATCAACGCCGCGGCGGTTGAACACGCGCACTTCAACGATGGTACCGTTAACACCCGGCGGCAGGCGCAATGATGTATCTTTAACATCGGCTGCTTTCTCACCAAAGATAGCGCGCAGAAGTTTTTCTTCCGGCGTCATTGGTGATTCACCTTTTGGTGTCACTTTACCAACCAGAATGTCACCCGGAGCCACTTCGGCACCAATGTGAACAATACCAGCTTCGTCGAGGTGTTTCAGAGCTTCTTCACCCACGTTTGGAATATCACGTGTGATTTCTTCCGTGCCCAGCTTGGTATCACGCGCCATGACTTCGAATTCTTCAATGTGAATTGAAGTAAAGATGTCATCGGACACAATACGCTCGGACAGCAGGATGGAATCTTCGAAGTTGTAACCGTTCCAAGGCATAAACGCGACCAGCACGTTACGGCCGAGAGCCAGCTCACCCAGCTGTGTCGATGGACCGTCGGCAATAATATCGCCGGCTTTGATCTGATCGCCCACTTTGACCAGCGGACGCTGGTTAATGCAGGTGTTCTGGTTAGAACGCTGGAACTTGGACAGTTTGTAGATATCAACAACCGGATCGCCAGCACGCAGTTGGTCAGTCGCCTGAATAACAACGCGGGTTGCATCCACTTTCGTCACGATACCTGTACGGCGAGCCGTAACAGCCGCACCAGAGTCACGGGCCACTGTTGCTTCCATACCTGTACCAACCAGCGGCGCATCAACGCGCAGCAGAGGTACAGCCTGACGCTGCATGTTCGAACCCATCAAGGCGCGGTTAGCATCATCATTTTCCAGGAAGGGGATCAGTGCTGCGGCCACAGAAACAATCTGCTTCGGGGAAACGTCGGCAAATTCGATCGTGTCTGGTGGTGTCATCAAGTTCTCACCGGCCTTACGGCAGGATACGAATTCCGCTGTAAATTTACCAGACTTGTCGAGCTCGGAGTTCGCCTGCGCAATTGTATAGCGGGCTTCTTCCATCGCGGACATGTAAAGCACTTCATCTGTCAGCTTGCCATTCACAACGCGGCGGTACGGGCTCTCAATAAAGCCATACTGGTTGACGCGGGCAAATGTGGACAAGGAGTTGATCAGACCAATGTTCGGACCTTCCGGTGTCTCAATCGGGCAGATACGGCCATAGTGGGTCGGGTGAACGTCACGGACTTCGAAGCCGGCACGCTCACGTGTCAAACCACCAGGTCCCAAGGCTGAAAGACGACGCTTGTGCGTAATCTCGGACAACGGGTTTGTCTGGTCCATAAACTGGGACAGCTGAGAAGAACCGAAAAACTCACGCACGGATGCTTGCATCGGCTTGGAGTTGATCAGATCGTGCGGCATATAGGTGTCAACATCAACAGATGACATACGCTCGCGGATCGCGCGCTCCATACGCAGCAAACCAACGCGGATTTGATTTTCCATCAGCTCGCCAACGGAACGAACGCGACGGTTGCCGAGGTTGTCGATATCGTCAACTTCACCAACGCCGTCTTTCAGGCCGTGCAGATATTTCAGGATCGCCAGGATATCGTCTTTGCGCAGTACGCGAACGGAATCTTCCGCATCCAGTTCCAGACGGATATTCATCTTCACGCGACCAACCGCGGACAGATCATAACGCTCTGGGTCAAAGAACAGGGAGGAGAACAGAGCTTCGGCAGACTCAACTGTCGGCGGCTCACCCGGACGCATCACGCGGTAAATATCGATCAGCGCTTCTTCACGTGTATCGCACTTGTCGATCATCATTGTGTCGCGAACATAAGCACCCGTGTTGACATGGTCAATGGACAGAACCGGCAGGCTTGTAACGCCCAGATTATCCATTGTCTCCAGCGCATCAGCGGTGATTTCGTCACCGGCTTCCAACAGGACCTGACCTGTTTTCTCATCAAACAAATCGGTTGCAACGTATTGGCCCAGCAGCTGCTCTTCATCAACCTGGATTTCCTTCAGGCCGTCTTCGGCAAATTTCTTCGCCTGACGCGGCGTGATTTTCGTACCGGCTTCAGCAACAACCTTACCAGTCGCCGCGTTCACCAGGTCATAGACCAGCTTGATGCCACGCAGACGTGTGGAGTTAAACTGTGTCTTCCAGCCTTTTTTATCTTTTTTGTAAACGATCGGATCATAGAATGTCGCAAGAATTTCTTCGTTGCTCATACCTTGGACCAGCATTGGATCCACCGGCTCGTCATTCTGTTCGCATTTCGCGCGGTAAGCAGCGGTAGAAGCAGAATCAAGCGCGCGCAGCAATGTCGTTACCGGCAATTTACGGCGACGGTCGATACGAACGTTCATATTGTCTTTTGCATCGAATTCGAAATCCAGCCAAGAACCGCGGTAAGGAATCACGCGGGCGGCGAACAGGAATTTACCGGAAGCGTGTGTTTTACCACCATCATGGTCGAAGAACACGCCAGGGGAGCGGTGCATCTGGGACACGATCACACGCTCTGTACCGTTAACGATAAATGTACCATTGATGGTCATCAGCGGCATATCAACCATGTAAACATCTTGCTCTTTAATGTCGCGGATAGAGCGCAGGCCTGTATCTTCATCAACATCAAATACGGACAGGCGCAGGGTCACGCGCAATGGGGCCGCATAAGTCATGCCACGTTGCTGGCACTCATCTGTATCGTATTTAGGCTCTTCCAGCTCATACTTGACGTAGTCAATCTCGGCGCGGTCAGAGAAATCTTTAATCGGGAATACGGTTGTCAGAACTTCGTGCAGACCCTGCATACGACGGTCATCGGACGGGATTTCGGCTTGCAGGAACGCTTCATAAGACTGGCGCTGGATCTCGATCAGGTTTGGCATGTCCGCGACTTCGCGAATTTTACCAAAGGAACGACGGATACGCTTGCGGCCTGTGAAGCTGTTCACATCATTGGCGGGCTTAACCGGCACAGAGGGCTTGGCGACATAAGTCTTCGGGGCTGGGCCATCTTTTTTGGCGCCCTTCCCGGCTTTTGTCTCTTTATCTGTTTTTTTGCTTGTTTTGGCTTTTGATGTAGTCATGTCTCTACCCTTTTATGTCTACCAGACCGTCAATACCTACCTCAGGCATATCAGGCTTAAATGCTTGGCGTAACGCCTAAAAACCGCAACAGCCTCCTACCCGAGGCTCATGCGGTTCTTTAATCACGGTTATCCGTTATGCGGAGTCTTTATTACAGTCACTATTTGTCCCGGCTGTAAACGCAGGTTGCTATATGACCCAGAGTTCCATAAGAGTCAAGCAATATTCGAAAATATTCTCAATTTGTTTCAGAGGTTGCGGGTTATGGCAGATAGCCGTACGCGCCCACCCGGACCAGCCCAAAGATATGACATAATGCTCCACTCGAGCAACTCATGAAAAAAGAGGGCCCCATCAGGAGCCCTCTTCTAATATTCAGCCTTAACTGAAAATCGAACTTACTTGAGTTCAACTTTCGCGCCAGCGGCTTCCAGCTTCTTCTTGATTTCTTCAGCTTCAGCTTTAGGAACGCCATCTTTAACGGGCTTCGGTGCGCCTTCAACCAGATCTTTGGCTTCTTTGAGGCCAAGACCGGTGATGGCACGGACTTCTTTAATAACGTTGATTTTGTTATCGCCAGCAGAAGCCAGAACAACATCAAAGCTGTCTTTCTCTTCAGCAACAGCAGCGGCAGGACCAGCAGCAGCAACAGGAGCAGCAGCGGAAACGCCCCACTTCTCTTCCAGCAGTTTCGCCAGGTCAGCAGCTTCGATAACTGTCAGTTTGGACAATTCGTCAACGAGTTTGTTCAGATCAGTAGCCATTTTTAGTTCTCCTTTGTCAGTCTTAATATAAAAAGTTTAAAGTATTAGAATTGTTATTCAGCAGATGGTGTTTCAGCAGCAGGGGCTTCCACAGCCGCCGCTTCTGCAGCTGGTGCTTCGACCGCAGCAGCAGCCGGAGCCGCTTCAGCTTTCGTGGATACACCACCTTTTTCAGCATAGGCATTGGCCAGACGTGCCAGCTGCGCGGCCGGAGCCTGCAGAATGCCGATAATTTTGCCACGCAGAGAATCCAGGGATGGCAACAGGGCCAGAGTCTTGATCTTGGACAGATCCAGGTTCTCATTTGCCGTTGCACCGCCCAGAATAATCAGCTTGTCATTCGTTTTAGCGAATTCATAAGCCACGCGGGCAGCCGCCAGCGGGTCTTTGGAAGAGGCAAATCCGGTCGGGCCTTTGAACAGGTCAGCCGCGCCTTCGAATTTAGTGCCCTTCAGAGCGCGCTTTACCAATGTGTTTTTGGCAACGCGGAAGCTGGCACCTTCTGCACGCAGCTTTGTGCGCAGGTCGGTCAGCTGGGCCACAGTCAGGCCGGAATATTGTGTAACAACAAGAAGTTCGTTTGAATCAAAGATAGCTTTGATATCGGTAACTTCTTGTTCTTTTTCAGCGCGGTTAAGGCTCATTTTTGTGTCTCCTTGCGTAAAGCAAATAAAAAACCGTAATAAAAAAGGACGATCCCGTTTCCACGGTCCGTCCCATCCAAATTCTTTTGAAAAGTGAGAAAAATATCAGGCTAACGCCTTGTTTTCCTTGCCTTTCTATCTGTGCAGGCATTTTATACCCTTGCGGGAACCTGCGGTCTTGGACAGAAACTTGGGCCTGTTCTATAGAGCAGGCCCCGTTTCGTCAAGCTTTTTATTAGGCAAAACGCGGGCCGTCTAAACGGCGAACAGGCGTATCGAGCGTCCATAGGTCTTTTTCTGCAAGATCTTCAATTACAGTGTAAATAGCATTCAGCTTGTCATGGTCATCGGGGCTAATACCCATGTCGGTTTGATCACTCCAGATCTGGCGCAGGCTGATAATATCGGACAGGGCGCTATAGACAGGTCCCTGGCTGCGTAGGTATGCTAAGTGTCTTGGCAGAAACGCGATGGCGGCAAAATCAGCCATCACATTATTTGTGCCCGGCATAACCCGATCCCCCTCCAGCAGCAAACCAGCCCCGCATATACGGTTAACGGCGCGCTCAGCTTCCGATTTTACCCGGCTTTCATCAAGGGTAAAGCCAAACATATTGCGGACTTCGGGGTTTACCGGCTCTTTCATGATTAATCTCCCTTTAAGGCTATACTATTGTCATAAACCTTAGTCGTGGATTTTTCAAGCTTTATCGGCAAAAAGCCCGTATTTTTTAGGCCGCATCCTTTTTATCCCGCTCCGCCACCAAGCTATTGGCCCGAACGACATCGCCGTACCAGTAATATGAATCCTTGGGCGTGCGCTTGCAGTTATTCTTATAATCCACATGGGTGATGCCAAAACGCTGACTATAGCCTTCGGCCCATTCGAAATTATCCAGGAAGGACCAGACGAAATAACCGATCATATTCACCCCGTCTTTCATTGCGCGGTGCATGGCACTTATATAATTATGCAGATAATCAATCCGCTTCGGATCATGGCACGCCCCGTCCCCCGCGACCTCATCAAACCAGGCGCAACCATTTTCCGTCACCAGCAACGGCACATTACCATAAAGCTTTTTGAAATTGGTCAGGCATTCATAAAAGCCGTCCGGTTCGATCGACCAGCCAATATCGGTTTTTTGCGTATGTGCCGGTTTGTCACCCCAGATGACATTAAACGGATAAGATGTATCACGCTTGGCTTCAAAGGGTGTGTAATGCTGCACGCCGACAAAATCCATCTTGTTGCGCGCGACCTGCATATCATTGCCTTTAATATAAGGCTCGAACTGCTCCGCCATCACCGCCGGGTAATAGCCCTTCATCAGAGGATCGAAATGATTGCCGTTCCAGAGAGCATCCATAGTCCCCACCGTCTTGCGATCCGTATCGGGCTTTTCGCCGCGTATTGTCATCAATGTGTAAGATGAACCCACATTCAACGTGCTCTTCTCACTCTTCAGCGCACGGTACGTGCGACCGATCACCATATTGATATGGTGGGCGCAGGGTAAATACGCTTTCTCATCACGCAGGCCCGGCGCATGCACACCGATAGAATGTCCGATCCATGCATAAACACTGGGCTCATTAAAGGTGATCCAGTTATTGACGCGATCACCAAAGCGCCGCACCAGCAATTCCGCATAATCATCAAACCAGCCCAGAATATCGCGGTTGGAAAAACCGCCCTTATCCTGCAAAGCCTGCGGCAGGTCCCAGTGGAACATCGTCGTCCACGGTGCAATCCCCCGCGCCAGCAACCCATCGATCAGACGATCATAAAACGCAATCCCCTTCTCATTGATTTGCCCGCGCCCTTCCGGCAACACACGTGACCACGACACGGAAAAACGGTAGTTCGGAACAATCGCCTTGAGCAAATCAAGATCTTCATTAAGGCGATTATAGTGATCACACGCCACATCCCCGGTATCACCATTCAGAACCTTGCCCGGCGTATGAGAAAATGTGTCCCAGATACTGGGCCCCCGCCCGTCCGTATGGGCGGCGCCTTCAATCTGGTACGATGCGGTGGCGGTGCCCCAGATGAAATTATCCGGAAATATGATTTTGTCTTGTGACATGATATTGATCTCCATATTTTTATTATTGGCAATGACCCCGCTATTCACGCCGTCTGTCTAGGACCCAAATGCGCTGCGGTGCGGTTTGGCATAAAAAGATGTTTTTAAACACGACGCTCACGACGACCACGACGTATTTTTATATTGTCATCCTGAGCATAGCGAAGGACTTCCAAACTGATAAGGAATTGAGATCCTTCGCTTTGCTCAGGATGACAAGAGAAGCGCCACTTTCATCGTGGTCGTCGTGAGCGTCGTGTTTAAAAATCTTTTAAATAAAAAAGAACGCCCTGTTGCCAGCGGCGCTTTTTTTAAAGATTAAGATTGACATAATAATAAAGCTGTGCGATACCTTTTCTATAACTAGAGGGAGAACATTGATGGGTATTGCACGTTTATTTCAAGAAGTCGCGGATTTTGGTATCGAGGTGGGTTCTGGTCTGGCTGCTGCCGGCACTGGTATAGGTATTATGATGGGTACCGGCCATATCGGTGATCAAATATTAGCCAACCATCCGATTAATACACCTATTGGTATGATAGGAGCCGTTGGTTGTGTCAGTGTTATGGCTGTCTCCTTTTTAGGGGCTGCCGTTGGTATGTTTGGTGCCCCCATTCTAATGGGTGCAAAACACAATGCCGATAAAGAATGCGGCCGCAGCCTGATCAAGCCTGCGCCATAAATCTAAACCCACAAGACAATAAAAAAAGAGCGCCCTGTTTCCAACGGCGCTCTTTCTAATTCTATCGCTTACTAATTAAGCGGCGAAGTCCTGGATATCAATCTTGATGCCCGGGCCCATTGTAGAAGACAAGGTAACTTTTTTCATGTAGTTACCTTTGGCACCGGCAGGCTTGACGCGCATGATTTCACGCACGAAAGCCTTGATGTTTTCTTCCAACTGCGTGTCGGAGAAGCTGGCTTTACCCAAACCCGCCTGCACAACGCCGGCTTTTTCAGCGCGATATTCAATCGCGCCGCCTTTAGCGGATTCAACAGCCTTTTTGATGTCGGCGGTCACAGTGCCCAGTTTCGGGTTTGGCATCAGGCCTTTGGGACCCAATACTTTACCAAGACGGCCCACAAGACCCATCATGTCAGGTGTTGCGATACAACGGTCGAAATTCATCTCGCCTTTGAGAATTTTTTCGGCCAGATCATCAGCACCCACGATATCCGCGCCAGCATCCAGAGCTTCTTTAGCTTTGGCGTCTTTAGCAAATACAGCAACGCGGATTGTCGCGCCCGTACCATGCGGCAATTCGAACATGCCACGAACCATCTGGTCAGCGTGACGCGGATCGATACCGAGGTTGACAGACACGTCAATCGTTTCGTTGAATTTACGACCTTTGGAAGCATCCTTCAAAATTTTAACAGCGTCAGACACTGTGTAAAACTTCTCGCGGTCAATCTGGGCGTAAGCAGCTTTTAATTTTTTACCTGTAGCCATGTTCTTAACCCTCCAGAACTTCGATGCCCATGGAGCGTGCAGTACCGGCAATAATTTTCATGCCTGCTTCTACATCGTTCGCATTGAGATCTTTAAGTTTTTCTTCGGCAATCGCACGAACCTGCGCGGTTGTAACGGAACCGACAATTTCAGTGCCGGTTGTTTTCGCGCCGGATGTCAGCTTCGCTGCTTTTTTAAGCAGGTGGCTGGCCGGTGGTGTTTTCATGATGAAGGTGAAGGAACGGTCTTCGAATACTGTGATCTTCACAGGAATCGGTGTGCCTTTTTCCAGCTTTTCTGTTTGCGCGTTAAACGCCTTACAGAATTCCATGATGTTAACGCCCTGTTGACCCAAAGCTGGACCAATCGGGGGTGACGGGTTTGCAGACGCCGCCGGTATGATCAGGTTAATATAACCTGAGATCTTCTTTGCCATGATATCCTCCGTAGCAAAAGTTTTACGAGGTTTGTGGGACGGCTCTGAGAAGGCTTATTTTGCCAGACGACCTACCACAATCTTTGCCCTACACCTTGCAGGACGGGGGCACCATAGGCATTTAGGGGCGCAAAATCAAGAAAAATGCGCGGTTTTTGGCCACTCTGGCCATTCCTGTTGACAAATTATGTCTAATTTCGCTAGGGTGCCCCATCATAAACAGGAGCAGCGCCCATGACACACTACAAAAACTGGATCAATTTGCCTTTAAGTACCGACGAAAAACGTGACTTTGGCCGGGCCGAGCGTGACTTTCGTATTCAGGATGGGGGTGCCTTTCATTATGCACAGATTAGCGGACTGAAGCTTCAATTCACAAAAGCGACCCTGCGCCTTGAGCAAGATGAAGTACTAGAGTTTAAATCCCATAAATTCGCCGACAACCAGCCTTTCTACCGCCTGACGCTTGAAGCACCATCGGACATGAATGGCCTCAAACTACTACGCAATCTCAGGGCAATCTGGGGCGCCGGCGATGCAGAGCTAGGCCCTGAGACATCTTCCTTAAGCCGTGATTTTCGTCTGGAAGGGCCTATTCAATCGCTCAGCCGCGAATTCACACATATACGTTCAGAAATTATAAGAGCCACGAACCCGGGCAAATATCCGGGTCTTTTCCGCTTTGATGTGGATGGATACGGCCATACACCGGAAGAATTCAAATACCCGGACTCTCCGCGGATTATCCAGATCGCGACAACAACGCGCGCGCCGAATTAAGGGTGAGGCCGCAATTTACCGCCGTCGGATATCCATGTGCTGGTATCGCGGCCATAGGCATCTTCGTGACCCAGCTCCTTGCCGGTTTTGCCATCATCGGGGTGCGGCTGACGCACAGCGGCTTGCTGGGCTTCGAAATCTTCTTTGACGCTATAAGTCATTCTTAATCTCCCTGTTTAATTTTTTATATCTATATTTAACCCCGACTATGCCGGGCAGCACAAGCGGTTTTGGGGCATTTCACACAATAAAAAAGGGGCCCCGTTTCCAGAGCCCCTTTGCATTCTTAATAAGACAATCTTACGCGATTTTTTCAACCTGACCATATTCCAGATCAACTGGTGTGGCGCGGCCGAAGATGGAAACAGACACTTTAACGCGGCCTTTTTCTTCATCGACTTCTTCAACGAAACCATTGAAGGACGCAAACGGACCATCGGCCACTTTGACTTCTTCGCCGATATCGAAACGGATGGAAGGCCGCGGACGATCAACGCCCTCTTGAATTTGTTTGATCAGGGCAGCGGCTTCTTTTTCACTGACCGGGGATGGTTTGTTACCCGCACCCAAGAAGCCCGTGACCTTCGGTGTATCTTTAACCATGTGCCAGACCTGATCATTCAGATCCAGTTTCGCCAGCACGTAGCCGGGGAAGAATTTACGCTCAGAATTAACTTTCTGACCGCGTTTTACTTCAACGATTTCTTCGGTGGGAACAAGAATTTGTTCAACCATGTCTTCCAGACCCTGCTTGCGGGCTTTGTCATGGATGGCTTCGGCCACCTTGTGCTCAAAACCGGAGTAAACATGAAGTACGTACCAACGCTTTGCCATTTTAAAAAACCCTTATATCGAATAACTAAAAAACTTTTAAATCCAGTACCCTTATTGGGACATGCCCAGTTCCAGAATAATCCGCACGATGAATGCTAAAACCTGGTCCGCTGCGAACAGGAACAGGGACGCGAAGGTAACCATCAGGAATACAGCAATCGTGCTGATCGTCGTTTCCTTGCGGGACGGCCAGGTAATTTTTCTGATTTCACTTTTAACCTGCTGGAAATATGTGACAGGTGAAATTTTTGCCATCTTGATTGCCTCTTCGCTCTTACAAATCATTACGCGGTTTACCGACCATAGGTTCGTATCGTGGCGGGCGCCGTTGATAAAAACCAAATTGTCAGGGAATACGCTTTTCTAACTTAAAAAAACGGGTTTGCCTAGGAAAAAACAAGCGCATAGAAGGGTTTTTTAAAGGGTGGGCGGCTGTGGCCCCGCGGGCCCCGCACCCGGCTTAACAATCTTTTGCCCTTTGTTATCAAGGACATATCGAAGCGGGAACCCATTGGCCACGGCCTGCCCCAGTGTCCGCGTGCCATTGAAAATAATCGCCAGCGTTTCCGGTTCGGCCGGGTGATGGCCCAGCTGGCAATAAAGAACCTGATCCGCATCCAGATAGGGCTCGAGTATCGCTTCCGTCATTCTCATGATGTCATAGATCTGCGCATCCCGTGCATAGCGCTTATTATAAAGCTCTTCCTCCGCCGCTTCGCGGTAACTTTGCTGCACGTTTTCTTCATGGGCCTGCGCGTCCGGGTCGGGAGCGTCAAGAGAACCTTGCGCGGCGATTTCTTCCGGGTCTGGTTCTTTCCGGTAGTGCGATCCCTCCGGCGGCAGACCATGCAGCGGCATGGCAAACCGGATAAAGGGAGAATAGGGGCCATGCAACCCACCGCGCAGCGTGCAGCCCAGCGCTTCGGTACCCACACTTTTCAACCGGCATAATGTCCAGCTGCTTTCCTCCATCAGTACGGCCTTGGCCAGAATATCGCCGCCATCGATATAAGCCTGGTCCATATTATCATGTAATGTCCGTATTGTTTCCGGCTTCAGCCCATGTGCCGCATAGGAAAATTCCATGCAGGCGGACTGGTCTTCGGTTTTATCAAGACGCAGGCGGGAATCGACATCATAAACGATAAAGGCGTCACATTCTTTCTGGTGCGCCATCATATCTTCGGTCAGGGGCCGATTGCCCGGATAAGGCGGTGTATCAAAAACACCCCATGAGGCCAGGTGCTGATACAGCTTTTCAACGCCTGCTTCATCGGTAATCATGGCCTGATACGCGATAACATCATGGAAGCGCGCAAAGATGGCACACAGATCCGTCTTGCGCATGGCGGCGACCATTTCTTCATTGGTCTGCGCATCACTGATTATGCCGAGCATCCCGCCTTGGCCATCGGCAGCGCCATCAATATAGTCGATAATATCTTCGCTCTCCGGGCCAATATCCAGGCTGCGCAGATAATGCGCCGCCGCGTCAACCGACGTGACGATCAGCTCTTTTGAAATACCGCGATATTGCACCATGGAAATGGCCTGCCCTGTGTTTTTTTAATTGATTAAAGGCATCCTAGGAAATTTCCAGGCGCTTTGTCAAACACTCTGTCAAATCCGCAAGGTTTCTCAATCTTTCCAGCGCAGAACCGGGGTCCGGGCGGCTGTAACCTCATCAAGGCGGCGACGCGGCGTATGATCCGGATAGGCATGGAATTTTTCCGTGTCACCGGCGGCAATATCCGCGGCAATATCCTTCATGACCGCAATAAACCGGTCGATGGCATCCTTGCTTTCAGTCTCCGTCGGCTCGATCAGCATCGCACCACTGACCACCAGCGGGAAATAAACCGTCATCGGGTGGAAACCGCGCTCACACAAAGCTTTGGCAATATCCAGCGTCGTGACACCGGCATCCTTCTGCTTCTTGTCAGTCAGCAGGCATTCATGCATGCACGGCCCTTCGAACGGCACGTAATAATCGTGCCTAAGCTGGCTCAGAATATAATTTGCACCCAGAACCGCATCTTCTGCCACCTGCTTCAGACCATCGGCGCCGTGGGACAGGATATAAGACAGCGCGCGCACATGCATGCCAAATTGCCCCTGGAACCCCTTCAGACGCCCAAGTGTTTCGGGCCGTTCGTCTTCATAGGCCAGATGAAATTTATCGCCATCCTTCACCACAATCGGCACCGGCATATAAGGCTCAAGCTCCGGCGTCACGCAAATCGGGCCCGATCCCGGACCGCCGCCGCCATGCGGCGTTGAAAATGTTTTGTGCAGATTGATATGCATGACATCAACGCCCAGCGCGCCCGGACGGGCTTTGCCGACCAGCGCATTGAAGTTGGCCCCGTCACCATAAAAATAACCGCCCGCTTTATGCAGCAAGTCTGAAATCTCCAGAATATCGCGCTCGAACAAGCCGCATGTATTGGGATTTGTTACCATCATCCCGGCAACATCCTTGCCATCGCCCAGTGATTCTTTAAACGCGGCAACACTCATGCGCCCATCTTCCTTGGTCGGGATAACGCGGATACTGTAGCCGCACATAGCTGCCGTTGCGGGATTTGTCCCATGCGCGGAATCCGGCACCAGCATGACATTACGATGTCCCTGCCCCTTCGCCTCATGCGCGCGCTTGATGGTCATGACACCGGCAAGCTCGCCATGCGCACCGGCCGCAGGGGTAAGGCAGACACCCGGCAAACCGGTCAGCTCCCCCAGAATGGTTTGCAGCTCATACATCACGCCCAGCGCGCCCTGCACCGTCTGCACCGGTTGTAACGGATGCGCATGCGCAAAACCTGGCAGGCGCGCGAGCTTTTCATTCAAACGCGGATTATGTTTCATCGTGCAGGACCCCAGCGGGAAGAATCCGTGATCGATGGAGTAATTCCAGGTCGACAGGCGGACAAAATGGCGCAGCGCCTGCGGCTCGCTCACCTGCGGCAGGCCGATTGTGCCGCGCGCGGGCTGGCCGGTGCGGGACTTTAAACCCTGCGGCTGCGGCAGATCGACGCCGGGATGATCGCTGTGCTCTTTCTCCCACAGCAGATTTTCTTCATAATGAAGTCCACGATTGCCATCGAGTGCGGGTGGTTGTGTCATAACGATATCATCCTTGATTTTCTGTTCCGCGCTCATTCCCAATCTCCCCGTTTATTTTTTTAAGCAGCCTTTTTATACGTTGGCTTTGTGTAAAATTTATCACGTTATCAAGCGCGATCCAGCGCACATCATTAGACTCGTCGCTGATAACAACCGCATCACGGGGCGCCTGTGCCAGAAAACAAATATCATAGTGGATATGGCGCGGCTCATCCCCACGCTCCGGGATAAAATGGGCATCAACATCAAAAGGCACATTCTTGCTGACGGCAACCGTCACGCCCGTTTCTTCCAAAACTTCGCGCAGGGCCGCCGCATGGACATCGGGCTCCCCGTCACAATGACCGCCCGGGAATAACCATTTATCCAGCTTCTTGTGGTGAAGCATCAGGCAATGGGTTTTATCGCTGTCAAACACCACGGCTGATGCCGTCACATGACCGCGCAATGTCGTGCGGCAAAAAGGATTCAATCCCACCTTTTTACATTCGCGCAGGAAAGCCAGCGTTTGCTCTAAGCTCTGCTGCTCCATCATATCCGCAGGCTTATAAAGATGCAGCGCATCAACAAGCGCGCCCGAATCCACTTTGGCAATATTATGCGGCGTATGCTTGATCATATTATCTTTCATAGCCCGATGGCCGCCCGTGCCCGCTCATGCATCGCGTGCATCTTTAACGTTTTAAATTCGGATAACGGCACCCAGCGCGCGCGGTGCGCATCTTCCGGTACACGGTCTTCCCCAAAGAAATAGGGGGCCCAGCCGTCCGTTTTAACAACCCAGAATTGCTGATCATAATCCCAGAATTCCTGCGCCTTGTTCGCATAATATTGCACCATCTGCGCATGAATAGACACAGGCTTAAGCGCAGGCAAAGCAACCGTTGCCTCTTCCCTCACTTCCCGAATCAAGGCCTGCTCTACCGTTTCGCCTTCTTCAATCCCGCCGCCGGGAAATTCCGCTAGATCCGGCGCGAAATGTGACCATGACAAAAGCACGTGATCATTATACACGCAAATCGCAAAGGCCCCGCGCCGTGTCTTCACGGTCGTGCCCGGCTTTATTATCAAGTCTTCGCCATACAAATCAGTATAGATCACAGCACATCCCTTAACGCCGCAACAAACGCAGCAATATCATCATCCGTCGTCATTTCTGTTGCCGTTACGAGCAGGTCATTTCCGTCCAGCGCGTAGCCGGCAATAATTCCCTTATCCACCAGCGCATCGACAACACCCTTCGCCGCGCGCGGCAGGGAGACACGGAATTCATTAAAGAACGCCTCATTCAAAACCTTCACGCCCGGCACCGTCGCCAGCGCATCGGCCAGACGGCACGCCGCTTCATGGTTCAAAATCGCCAGACGTTTAAACCCATCCTCCCCCAGCAGCGCCATATGCACGGTAAAGGCCAGCGCGCACAGGCCCTGGTTCGTGCAGATATTCGATGTCGCCTTTTCCCGGCGAATATGTTGTTCGCGTGTTGAGAGAGTAAGAACGAAACCGCGCCGCCCCTCCTCATCCTTTGTCATACCGCACAGGCGACCCGGCATCTGCCGCACAAATTTTTCCTTCGTCGCGAAAAAGCCCAGATGCGGGCCGCCATAGGACATAGGCAAGCCAATGGACTGCGCTTCGCCGCAAACAATATCGGCAATCTCCGGCGCGGGCAGCAGGCCCAGCGACACAATCTCATTCACCACAACCACTAGCATCGCGCCCACATCGTCACATTGCTTGCGATACGCTTCATACGCATGCGGTGTACCAAAGAAATCCGGTGATTGTATAATCACGCAGGCCGTTTCCGCATCCGGCGCACCGTCAGTCAGCTCCGCCCCGTCAAAATTGCCGAGATAGCTATCCAGCACAAGCTTGTAATCCGGGTGCAGGGCATTGCCCAGCACCACCTTGTTACGCTTGGTCAGGCGCATGGCCATCAGCGCCGCTTCCGCCGTCGCCGTCGCGCCATCATAGAGCGACGCATTGGCAATTTCCTGCCCCGTCAGCTGCGCAATGAAAGTCTGGAATTCAAAAATCACCGTCAATGTCCCTTGCGCGATTTCCGGCTGGTACGGTGTGTAGGCGGTCAGGAATTCAGAACGCTGGATGATATAATCAACGGTCGCCGGAATATGGTGGTAATAACATCCCGCCCCTAAAAAAAACGGCCCCTGCGAGGCAGCCTGATTCTGATTGGCGTACACGGACAAAGCCCGCTCGACATCCAGCTCGCCCTGATGCGGCTTGATATCGGCAAGGCCCTTGATAAAAGCGCCTTTGGGAATATCGATATATAAATCATCAATATTTTCCGCACCGATTTTTTGCAGCATCGCCGCGCGGCTGTTTTTTGTTTGGGGCAGATAACGCATGGGCCGATACTCCTTGTTTATCAATGAGCCTGTTCAGCTACGAATTTATCGTAAGAGTCTTTATCCATCAGTCCGGCAAGCTCGGCCTCATCACTGATTTTTATTTTGGCGATCCAGCCTTCTTCCAGAGATTTTTTTATCAGCTCGGGATCTGCTGACAGATTGTCATTGATCGCGACCACTTCGCCCGTGACAGGGGAATACACTTCCGCCGCCGTCTTCACAGATTCGACCACGGCGAAATGCTCACCCTTTTTAACCTTGAGACCAAGCGACGGCAGCTCAACAAACACTAGATCTCCCAGCGCATCCTGCGCGAACTCGGTAATTCCGATAACGGCGATACTCCCGTCTTCAATCTGCAGCCATTCATGATCTTTTGTATATTTGATTGCGGCCATTGGCTCTTCTTGCTCCCTGATTTGAAATGATGAAGTAAGTGTATCCGATTCCCATGAGGCTTCAAGCAGGCCTTAGAAAATTTTACAATTAACTATAACGACTTAAATTGGTTATGTTAAAGCGCTTGCCTTCACAGTTGCTGCATGCTACTAAAAGCTCTGGGTTTCATGCATAATCAAGGGGCGTTTAAAATGCATTCTGTTTTTCGAGGATTGGGATTTGTCAGCCGTATAGGAACAAATGTTGTTCATGTTGGGGCCGGACTAGGCAGCATAGCCTATAGCTTTTTCACTATTCCCGTCCTGACAGGGACATGGAAAGGGGCGTTAGGCTCTGTCATGATCGGATCAGGCACAACCACGGTAACCTTACTTCATTCGCTTGCCGGTGGCTTGGTGGGATATGTCGGCGGCGGAATCGTAGGCGGAGCTATCGGCCTTGTTGGTGCCGCTTTTAGCAAGCAAAATGCAGAGGCCGTTATTGCAGATTGCGCAAAAACCGGTGCGGCCCTGGGAGGTGGCGTTTGCCTGCTCGGCGGAAGCTTGATAGGCATTCAAAAAGGTTACGATCTGACAACCGATATTGTCACTCAAGGTTTTGAGCCGCGCACAGCCCAGCTTGCCAAGCCGTTCCAATATGCCGCTGATCCGTCAACACCTGCTATCCAAACTGTTGAGTTCACACAACGGCAGCAACCGGAACCAGTCCAAAAAGCTTTTTAAATTATTCTCCAATTTTTGTAAAAAGCCGCTTCCGCGTGAGGCGGCTTTTTTTATTTCTGCGCCGCTTTGGTTTTAGCAGCTATAAAGGGCATCTTGCACACAACTGCCGGAATATGCCGTCCGCGCACATCGATTAGTACTTGCTGGCCATCCTGCGCCAAGGCTACCGGCACATAGCCCTGCCCGATCGATTCCTTCAGGGTTGGAGAGTGCCCGCCGCTGGTGAGTGTTCCCACAATATGGCCCTGCAGATCCAGAATGGCTGCGCCTTCACGCGCAACCCCCTTATCGGTCAGACGAATGCCGACGCGTTTACGCGCAGCGCCCGCTTCCCGCTGCGCTGAGATTTTCTCTGCCCCCACGCAATTTAAATCTGTCTTGCGCACAACCCAGCCCAAATCCGCCTCTAGGGGGGTTGTGGTTTCATCAATATCATGGCCGTAAAGGCAATAGCCCATCTCAAGCCGCAAAGAATCGCGCGCCGCCAAGCCAATCGGCTTCACTTCCGCATGCGCCAACAATTCGTTCCAGATTTTGACAGCATCCTTGCCCGGCACGCTAATCTCAAACCCGTCTTCACCGGTATAGCCCAGACGGCTGACAAAGGCCGTCACGCCATGCAGGTCAACGGATTGCACACTCATATAGGCCTGCGCCGTGAGATCAAGGCCAAAGACATCATACATGACTGCCTGCGCCGCCGGACCCTGCAGGGCCATCAAGGCCTGCGCCTCCAGATAATCCAGTGTCAAACCCGCCAGCAAATGCGCGCGCAGCCATGCCAGATCATCATGCTTGCGTCCGGCATTAATCACCGTATAAAATTTATTCTCCTCCAGCCGCGTGACAATTAGATCATCGAGAATTCCGCCCGCTTCATTCAGCAGCACCGTATATTTGGCAACGCCATTTTTTGTCTTGGAAAAGGCCGACGGAGTTACATGCTCCCAAAAGGCGGCAACACCTTCGCCCGTTAGAACCACCTGCCCCATATGCGACACATCGAACAGGCCGGCATGCGCGCGCACCCATTCATGCTCCTTCAGCACGCCATCCGCATAATAAAGCGGCATGTCATAGCCCGCGAACGGGCCCATTTTGGCATTCAATGCTGCATGTGCGGGGTGTAAGGGCGTTTTGTTCATGATTTTATCCTGCCTGCTTAAGATGTTTGACTTAATAAATGCTTTTGTTGTAAAAAAATATAACTCATAAACATAAAAAAACAGGGCTATTTTTCATGCCGCTACACCATAATCTGATTCCCCGCATTTTGGCACAGTTTTCCGTGGCCGCGCACTGGCGTGCACTGGATACGCAAGCCGCCTATGACAAACCCAACCGCAGGGGCAGGACGAGCTTCGGCGAATCAAAGCCGGTACCTCTTGCGGAGGTGGCGAATATCTGCCGTAAAAATACGGCGGCCGCCGATGCAAAAGAAGAAGCCGATAAAAAGGCAGGCCTCGTCCCCGCCGACACAATCTGGTCCCGCTATAACACCGCGATTGATTTTGAATTCAAGGCCTATGAGGATATTGCCAGCTGGATACAGCTTATGAATGCCGTGCGTTTGCTTACCGCTTATCATATGGGGATTGAACCTACGTTAAAATTTATGTCTCTACATGAAAATGCTACGCGGCGCATGATTGAGAAAAAGCAGGAAAGCTACGCAGCAGACGGTTTTCTCCCGGCCGATTTCAAGACAGAGGAGCTTGAAAGCTGGCAGGAAAACAGTGAACAATTATGGAGCGGACAAGACGAAAACCCCCAATCCCTTATCCGGTACCATCATTGGGAAAATGCCTTGCAGGGCAACCATCTGCTGATCGGGGTGCCCAGCCGCTTCAGTCTTGCCTTTAATGAAACATCCTTCCGATTGAACACGTTCAGCGACAAGAAAGAATGGATCATTAATCACAGCGCCGTTATTCATGAGGCTACAAAAAATACAGCCGGAATGCAGGCCATGACGGGACATCTTCTGGAATTGAAGGCAATGCTTGAAAAGGGCACAACCGTACAATCCCCCGTTGGCGAGCCATGGCGCTTTATTGTTTTACGTGCGAATGAGACCGCGCAGGCAGAATCTTTGCGTCGGCAACTGGACCATGATCTCGGCCTGACCGCACGCCATACCGTTCTTTTCCCCCAAGGGCAGAATAATTACATTTTCGCCGTTAATATGGATGAGTTCACAAGAGCGCTCAGCCAGCCGCGCCCGCACTCTGCTGTTTTACGGGAGATCAGCCGGGCTGTCGCTATAAGCGACCTCGCACACACTGAGGAAGCGGGCAAGAAAACGGCCGATGTTTTGCTGAATAACGATTTCACGCAGGAATACGGACCAATGAAAAAGCTGGCCCTGGCGAAACAGGACGGGGAGCGTGAGCGGGAGGAAAAATCCAGCCGGCCGGCTCTATTGGAACCCTAAAGAATAACATCCGGTCGTCGTCGAATAAGAAATTCCACGAATCCCGGTAGCCGGCGCTTTCTCACATATGTGCCGGGGTGGCGGTTGACCACCATTATTATTTCTATAGTTTTGTCTTTGCACGGGTGTCCAGTTTGTCTGATAATTAGTGAAGATTGGGTTTACCGCAGGATTACAGACGTCTGCTTCACTATTAACAGTAACAGTGCCCGGATTGCCATTAACCGAAATTCCCGAAACAAAAGGTGATGCTCTATGCGAGCCCCAGTTACACCAGATGCTGCCGCTATTAACCGTTGTATAACCAACACCGCCAGGTCCGCCCGTTACGTACAAAATAGGATCAGGTGTACAGGTCGGGGCACCATTTGTAATACGTGCTAAAAATCCTTGGGGGCAGCTTACAATATTGACGGCTGGCAGATTCCGGCATTCCAGCCGCGATCCGGTATTCTGCAGCTTTTGATTGACACCGCATGTTGGGAAAAAGTCATACAGGCTTCCGGGTGGCTGTGCTGAATTGATTTTGCTGATAACGGAAATATCATCGGTAAAGCCCGCCGCCAGTTCACTGCTTACATAAGGAACGCTTGTAAAATGAATTGCATTTGCGGGCGATGTCGCAGCATTTTGCCAATCACAATTATCGCCTTCCGTTGTGCCCACATTGCAAGGAAGAACAAGCGTTCCACTGGCGTTGTACGCACCCCGGCCGACCCGTCCATGGGAAATCAGGGCATGGGTGTTTCCAGCATACGTAACCCCCTTTTCATCCAGATAGGTTATGGCACCCACAGTAGATGCATTAATATCCTCAGTCCCGCCATTCGCCGCCGGCAATAGTTTTCTTGTCACAGCATATGTCAGGCGATTACCCCAGCCATCAAACGTCATCTCACGCGGAATGTTAAGCGCACGGAAAGGCACAGCGCCTATGATCACTGGGTTGGCACCAGGCACGATTGTCACACCCGCGGCGGCACAATTCGCCCCGGCTGCCGGTGCGCCCTCTACCGCTGCTGTGGCCGCCGCCGTCAGGCTTGACGGGCAGGGTAGCCGATTATTTGTCGCCACATAATTCTGCAAAGCATTTTGAACTTCCGTTATATGTTTTTGCGTGTCGCTGATGGCTTTATTTTTGAGGTGTAAATTCAAGGACGCAGCAATCCCCGCCATGATCAACCCTGTAATTATGAGCACGATCGCCATCATAATCAGAGAGAATCCTTTTTGCCTATTACTATTCTTCATTATTCCTGTTTCCTAATCGGGGATCTGGACGGACATGGATTGACAAGTATAGGTAAAAACATCAGGCCTTCTTGTTTCTGTCCATATATCACCCTTACGTGCCCAAGTGGTATAATAAGACACGTCCTTATACTCACCACTCATGCTAAGACTTGTCAGATAATGTCCAGGGGGGCAGGTTACCGTTGGGGCCGTGCCCGCGGGTGACGTAGCAGTAGCGCTATAGGAAGGGTTGACGCCATCCACCATCGGAACGCCGCTGCAATCCGAGATGTTATTATCAACCCCTTGAACATATCTTGATCCGCAGCTGGAAATGGTGGGCGGCGCAATCACTTCGCATATGAAATTTGTGCCGTCAAAATCAAGGCGCTGGTTTGCATCGCAGACCGGAATACTATCAATCATTTTCCGGTTCGGTTTTCCAGGCTCTACCTTGGCACTGACAATATCATCATAAAAATCTACGTCTGCGTCTATGCGGCCCGAAAGGTTGAATTCAGAACCACGGTCACAATTTTGGCCGTCACGCGCCGTATTATTACAAGGCGCAATGGGTATACCTTGAGAATTATACGCACCCTGCGCCGTACGCCCATGTGATACGATGGCGTAATTAACAACACTTGGAGGGAATGTCAGAGACGACCCACTTTCATCAACGGCGCTAATCGCGCCATAAGCACTGTCATAACGGGGTAGCGATCCATCGGCCAGAGTTCTGGTAACCGCATAAGTTAGCCGGTTACCCCAGCCATCCAGAGTATCGGCATAGGGTAAAATCGATACTCTATGCCCACTGATAATGGCCGTGGTTGGCACAGCACCGGTTAGAACCCGCCCCGTGGCATCGGCAAATATTCCGGGCCCGGGCGTACAATTTTCAACACCGGCATCTGCTGCTCCCGGCCCGGCCGTCAAACGTGCGGGGCACGGAAGGCGATCATGGATAGCGATGAAATTTGCCAGTGCCTGTTCTACCGTGACCATATTGCGTGCCGTTCTTTCATAAACAATCTTCTTGTGGGCAAGTTGCTGAAAGGCCGCAAAAGCCATGATAAAAAGCCCAAGCAGAAGAATCACAAGAGTTATCTCGATCAAGGTAAATCCTTGTGTTTTATCATGGGTGGTTTGCCTCAACATCATGGAACGATCACCCTTGCTGACACCGGCTTCACGCAAGAAGAAGAGAAGGAGCCCATAGTGGTGCCCGTAGTTTCATTGTAGCGAAAGCTAACGCTCCTTAGCAGTCCTGGCACTCCATTGGGAGATGTGTAATTCCAGTTGCACCACGCGCTGTTAGGCCCTAGACCGGCAAAAGCGGCACCATCCTGTATCGCCAGCCTGGCACAAACAGGCTGGCCATTTGTTATGCCTATCATCGCCGTCTGAGGCGGGCATTTATTTACATGAAGACCCTGGCATACAAATTTGGTGCCATCGAAGATCAGTGTGGTTGCGGGATCTGTGCATTCAGATACTATTTTCTGCGCCCTGAAGGCTGGTGACGGCACAACGCGCGCAACCACCTTGTCATCCGAAAAACTGGCCGTGCGGGCTTCCGCCATTTGAAAAACGGAAAATCGGGTAGCCGCCGCCACACTTGTCGCGGCTATCTGCCAGTCACAGTTTTGCCCATCCTGGACGGTGGTATCACAAGGCTGAACCAGCGTGCCCGCCGATGAATAAGCACCGTTACCTGTCTTACCCGATGAAAAAACAACATAGCTGGCACGACCAGCGGGCGTGAGAACAGACGCACCGCTTTCATCAACCGCAGAAATCGCACCCATAGCCGCAAATGTCGCGGGTACATCTTCCGCATTGGGAATGGCGGTCGAACCATCAGCCAATCGTGTTGTCACCGCATAGACAAGCCGGTGACCCCAACCATCCAATGTCGCTTCGCGCGGCAGGTTAATGGTGCGATAGGGAATAGCACCAATTGCTATCTGCGCAGGCCCCGCTCCCTTTAGTGTAACGCCAGCCGATACGCAGGCACCTGCTGCCTGACGCCCATCCTGAGCATCGCCCGGCGGCGTTGTCAGGGGCGCAGGACAAGGAAGGCGCCGCCCGTCGGCAATACCGTCCGGCGGGGCTGCATTTGTTCCATTTGTAAAAAAATCCCGCTCAACAAAATTTCCCAAAGCCTGCTCAACACGGGCAATATTCTCCCGCGTCAGGGTGTTTTTCTTATTGATAAGATAAAGATTATAGGAAGCCATTGCGCCCGCAACCAAAAGGCCCGCAATGGAGATGGTAATCGCCAGTTCTATCAAAGTGAAACCTTTGGTGTGGTTCATTTAATTACGCCCCCCATTATTTATAATTATATCACAGAGAGGCTGCAAACCAAATCAAAAATACTCTAGGGTCAACACCGATGATGAGCAAACAACCGTTTGAATAACAAAGGTGAATAAAATAAATGGCAGGGGCGACAGGGTTCGAACCTGCGACCTGCGGTTTTGGAGACCGCCGCTCTACCAGCTGAGCTACACCCCTTCAAGTTTGGTGCTCATTATGTAGCGGATTTGTACTGGAAATTCCAGCAAAAAGGTAAAAAACCAGCAGAAACGCGCATTTAAGCGCGCAGGGCCTGGAACTTCATCTGCTCGCGCAAGGTATTAACGGCATCGCGGATACGCACCGCATCGTTTTCGCGCTGAACGCCAATAACGCAACCCTGCAGACTCTTATGAACGATGCAGTGTGTTTTACCCTCAAAGCGCGCCGCATTGGTAAATGCTACGGCAAGTCCCGTATCAATAATATCACGGTATACAACCGGCCCCGCCTTATAACCCTTATGCTGCAGCTCTGCCGCGATTGATTCCAGCCATTTTTCGATTTTTGCCATTTTATCCTCCCTTGGACCTTCAGGATTCATAACATACCGTGTTCGATACACAATAAAAAAAGAGCCCCGTCTCCGGGGCCCTTTCAATTCATTATGCGGTTATTTCTTACTTCAAAATCTTAGAAACAACACCGGCACCAACAGTCCGGCCACCTTCGCGGATAGCGAAGCGCAGGCCTTCGGTCATGGCGATCGGGGCGATCAGCTTGACGCCCAGCTTGGCGTTATCGCCAGGCATAACCATCTCAACACCCGCTGGCAGAATAACTTCACCAGTTACGTCTGTCGTGCGGAAGTAGAATTGCGGACGGTAGTTCGCAAAGAATGGTGTGTGGCGGCCGCCTTCATCTTTTGACAAAATGTAGGCTTCAGCTTCAAATTCAGTGTGTGGTGTAATCGAACCGGGCTTGCACAGAACCTGGCCACGCTCAACGTCTTCACGCTTCGTGCCACGCAGCAGCGCACCAATGTTGTCACCAGCTTCACCGCTATCCAGCAGCTTGCGGAACATTTCAACACCGGTAACAACTGTCTTCTGTGTCGGGCGGATACCAACAATCTCGATTTCCTCACCAACTTTAACAATGCCCGCCTCAACGCGACCTGTACAAACTGTACCGCGGCCGGAGATGGAGAACACGTCTTCAACAGGCATCAGGAACGGACGATCCTTCGGACGCTCAGGCTGTGGAATAAAGCTGTCAACAGCCGCCAGCAATTCGCGGATACGGTCTTCGCCGATTTCTGGATTGCGTTTTTCAACAGCAGCCAGCGCAGAACCCTTGATGATTGGAATATCATCGCCAGGGAAATCATATTTTGTCAGCAGTTCGCGGATTTCCATCTCAACCAGTTCCAGCAGTTCAGCATCATCAACCTGGTCAACTTTGTTCAGGAAAACAACCAGAGAAGGAACGCCCACCTGACGCGCCAGCAGGATGTGCTCACGTGTCTGTGGCATCGGGCCGTCAGCCGCGTTCACAACCAGGATCGCGCCGTCCATCTGTGCGGCACCTGTAATCATGTTCTTCACGTAGTCAGCGTGACCTGGGCAATCAACGTGGGCGTAGTGACGGTTCTCTGTCTCATACTCAACGTGTGCTGTGGAAATTGTAATACCACGCGCTTTTTCTTCCGGTGCCTTGTCAATCTGGTCCACAGATTCACCTTTACCGAAGATGCTCGCAATCGCCGCCGTCAGCGTCGTTTTACCATGGTCAACGTGACCAATCGTGCCAATATTGCAGTGCGGCTTGTTCCGTACAAATTTTTCCTTACCCATCAGGATACTCCTTCAATTTAAAAATCATAAGTTTTGAGGCTTTCACCTCTGTTAAAGTCTCCGTGTGTTTAAGAAATATAGCCTGCCCTGTCAATGGTTTTTTCGTGAAATGGGCAGAGCCAAGCCCAATCTATGATTTTCATAAGATTGCGAGCTCGCTTTGTGGAACCGATTAATGCTCAGCCCGGAGCCAGCGATTGCCGTATCTCCGCCAGAACCTCTTGCCATTCCCCGGAAATCCTCTGGCGGAATAAACGCATAGACGGATACCAGGGACTATCATCCCGCTCTAGCATCCATCGCCAATCCGGCACGTAAGCCAATAACGTCCATACTTTTAAGCCCAACGCCCCCGCCAGATGGCAAATCGCCGTATCGACCGATATAACAAGATCGAGATTAGTCATAAGAGCAGCAAGATCGGCAAAATCCTCTATTGTAGCGCCCGCATTCATTATGTTTTCATTTCCAAACAAACGCAGCTCATCAGCCATACAGTCTTTTTGAAGTATCACAATCGTGGCATCTATCCCGGCGAAGGCTTTTGCAAATAGTGCCGGATCAATCGAGCGCTTATGGTCGTTGACATGTTTGGGATTACCGCGCCATGCCACGCCGATTTTCATCCCTTTGCAGTCCTTTAAGCGCGCTTGCCAGTTTTCTTTCAAATTGGGATTAACATGAATATAGGGTATATAAGCCGGAATAGTGGTCACATCCGTACCCAGCAGATAAGGAAGGCTGAGAAGCGACGCATAATAATCATAGGGTGGTAAATCTTGGCCCTCCTGATTAATCTCATCAATGCCCTCGACTGTTTCAAACAAGCGCACAAGCGGTGTGAAGCAGGGCAAAATAACGTATCCGCCCTTATTCTTCACCGCGCTGGCATAGCGAATAAATTGTATATTATCGCCATATCCTTGTTCACAATGCAGAAGGATGCGCTTACCCTTAAGCTCATGGCCATCCCATGGCGGTTTATCAAAACCGTAATCGGGCGCGGCAGCAATTTGTGTTCGGGACTCATGTAACCGAAAACCCTCCTTTAAATTACCATGCAGCAAATTATAAAGGCCGAGATTAGTTAGCGCTTCGGGATAAAGCGGGTTTAATTGGAGGGCGTAATCATATAATTGCCGCGCCTCTTCATAACGCCCTTCGGAAAATAAAATCATACCCAGATTATTGGCTGCTTTGATATCATGCGCATCAAGCGTCAAAGCGCGCTTGAAACATATTTTTGCCTCTTCATTTTTTTTTAAGGCCTCAAAAGTTTTTCCCAGATTGAAATGATAAAGCGGGATATCGTCCCGGACTTTAATGGCTTCCGAAATAAGCTGTACCGCCACATCATAACGCCCGGCTTGATACGCAATCATTCCAAATTGATGAAGGCTGGGGTGATGTTGTAAATCCAGTTGCAGGATTCTTTTGTAAAGGGTCTCCGCTTCGACCAAACGACCCGCATTATGGTGCTGCAGCGCATCTTCAAACAATATTTGAATATTGTTTTGATGGTGGCTATCTTTACTTTTCCCTGCCCGGCGATCTTTACGGTTCATAGGGCGCACTATAGAGGAAAAACGGGAGCGGGTGAAGGGAATCGAACCCTCCCGCGCGCAAAGGCGCGCTCGCTTAAAAAGTGCCGGGCCCGATACCCTTCACGGCTGAAAACGAGGATAAATAAGGAAAACTGGAGCGGGTGAAGGGAATCGAACCCTCATGGCCAGCTTGGAAGGCTGGAGCTTTACCACTAAGCTACACCCGCAGAGTATCTGATAAAAAGCAGAATGCCGCCGCAAAAGCAATATAGAGTTTATGATAAATCATAAATTATGCTCCGCTAGTTGACAGAATGCTGCCTAGCGCGGTACCAAGCGCCATTCAACCTTGTCCCCACCCTTCGGGTTATTGAAGGCCTGGGCGGCGCTGCCGCCGCGTTTAATGACTTCGGAAAATTCCATTTTCAGGCCGTTAGGCAGAGTCCAGCCGGAGCTGCCCTTGGCGAAGCAGAACTCGCCATCCACCACGTCAAAAATGCCCGCACCGACCAGAATGGGAATCTGCTCGCTGGAGTTTTCTAAATGCACGTGAACGCGGTTGCCTTTGTCCTTTTCAATATCGGCGGGATCGATGCTGCATTTCAGGTTGCCGTAGCCGTCGGTATAGACAACACGATTTTTCGGGAATTCGTCGCTGATCGCGTGCGCGACATCGGCACCCATAATGGATTTATCGCCCTTCAGCACCGCACCCAGCGCCTGCGGGAAATTATCGCGGGAGCGGAATTGGGATCCGGCAACATCAACGTTTAATTTGCGGATTTCCGCCGCGAAAGGTTTGACGAGGCTCAAGGAATAACCGCTATTCACGGCAACAATCTGCACACCGTTAGTGAGGCGCACATAGACAAGCCCTTCGCCTTCGTTATTCACGCGCGCGCTTTTATTATCTTTACGCGGGGCAGTATTGACGTAGAACAGATGGTCTTTACCCAGCGGGCTGTTGATCGCCAGCTGCGCCAGCATAAAGCCGGTTGCATAGGTATCAAAGGCCGGCACGCTGCTTAAATGTAAATTATAATCGGTCACACCAGCATCGCGCACCTGCGCATGCAGCCGGTCTGTCACCTCGGCAAAGGCCATGTCGCCCAGGGGGCCGTAATCACCAATAACACGGATAAAAATCTTGCTCATATCTCTACTCTTTCTACAATGCCCTGAATTCCATGCCCTTATCCAGAATGTGGTCTACCAGGGCAGACACCACAGGCAGCAGATCGTCCTGATCATGCGCGAGGATAATATGATGACCAGCACTCTGCCATAAAGTGTCGTCTTCATCAATCTTATTTAAAAGATCGGCCAGTGTTTTATAACGCCACTTGCCCGCATGGCGGGGCGTCACCATCCAGTCACTGGTGGAAAAGGTAAACATGGCGTCGACAGCCTGCGCCAGCTCCGTATCACGATACCATGGCAGGGTCAGGTCCGCGCCGGGCAGCGGCACAAAGCCCTGCGCCCTTAAAAATTCCTGCAGCCTGTCCTTTTTATCGCGCAGCGCAGCAGAGGGCGGGGTCAGGTCGATATTGAGGCCCTCCGCAAACAGGCGGATAAGCCTATCCTTATGCTGACCCGCCGCATCGAAATCGATAATCCACCCGCCCGTACCGCGATCCATATGGGGGAAGCGGAAATATTTGGCGGGGCGCGCAACGCCCGCTTTCTTATACGCCGCATCAATCAGTGTCTCGGTCTTAAGAATTTCGGCTACACCGTCTTCATAGCTGAGCGTGCTGAACCGCGTGTGTGAATAGGCATGATTACCCATGAAAAACCCCGCCCCTATCGCCCGCACAACGGGTTCAGGATTCAGGTCAAGGCGATCACCGCGGCAGAAAAATAAAGCAGGCACATTCCGGCGCACAAGAAAATCACACAGCGCATCCGTCTGCACCGACGGACTATCATCAATTGTAAGGAGTGCGCTCATAAGAATCCTCATACAATTTACCGAGGCCGCGCAGCGTGGTGAAAGGCTCATTGATAATCCAGACCGGAACGGTTTTCAGCGCGGCTTTCACCACGGGTGCCAGATCCAGCGTCATATATTTCAGCATAGCGGGGCCGTTGAACAAACGACGCTCATATAAACGATGAATAATCCCACCATCCAGATAAACACCGCCAAAACCATGGCCGGTCAAAACGGCCTGATGCACGAACAGCCCCAGACATTCATGGAATAGGCGCAGCGTATGGGCAACACCTTCATCATCCGGATGATCCAGTATATCCTGTGCGGCTACATTTGTTTTTAACCCGCGCATTTCGCAGACGGCTTGATAAAGACTGGGCAGCGCCCGACCACTGACGATATCCTCCGGTATAACCGGCAAACCGTTGCCCTTCAAACGACCAAGCAGCTCAAGAAGCTCCCCCTGCTCCCGCGTAGCCGCCAGAGCCAGCATATGGCCTCCAAATGTTTCCTGCACATAGCGCGCACCCGACAGCGGCGGCATCACATAGGCAAGCCCCAGCCCCGTCCCGGGCCCCAGCACAACGGCCGGACAATCCGGCTGCACAATACCGCCCTGCACCGGGATAAGGTAATCATAGGATAAATCAACCGCCCCGCGCGCCGTAGCCTTGAAATCATTGACGATAAATCGTAAGTCCCACCCGGCCCGGCGCAGCGCATCTTCGTTGATTTCCCACTCATTATTATTGTGGAAGCGCCAGACATGGTCGGCTTCCCGCCGGGCGGCGGTGGCAATCAATAACGTGCACGGCTTTGATTGATGATGCAAAAGCGCGTCTTCCAGCGTTTTAAAACGTGTGACTTCGTATTTTACCGGCGATTGCGGTGCGCCCGCTTCATAAAGAGCCAGCCTTATATAGGTCCCGCCAATATCCGCAACCAGTATGGTCATAGGTGAACTCCTGCAACTTTATGGCGCGTATCATCGGTATCGCCATAGGGATCAATGTGAATAAGAATTTCCGCATGCGGGAAATCCGCGATCAGATCATGTTCAACCTCGCGCACAATTTCATGCGCATTGTACAGCAGCAGGCTGGGGTCCAGCTCAATATCAAATGATATAAACACGCCCATACCGGATTTATGCGTCCGCAAATCATGCATGCCCAGCACATATTGGTGGGACAGAACTTTCTTCGTAATAATTTCCCGCACATCACCGGATAACTCCCGGTCAAGCAGCATGTCGCAGGCCTTCACCGCAATCGATTTCGCCGTCACCACAAGATAGAGCGAGACAAAAATCGCAAATAGCGGATCGATCCACGCCGGACCGCCATAATATAAAATCGCCAGCACAGCGATAACGCCGAGATTAACAATAATATCAGCGGAGAAATTAGCCTTATCCGCCTCCACCGCCAGTGACGGCGCATGGCGCAGCACGTAGCGCTGCACAAGAACCAGAAGCACGGACATAAAGGCCGATATGCCCATGACGATCATGCTTTCGAAATGCTCGGTCACCGGTTCATGGTTGGTCGCGCGGCGGATGGATTCGAACAGCAGGAAAACACCCGCCCCGGCGATAAACGCCGCCTGAAACAACGCCGCCAGCCCTTCCACCTTGCCATGTCCATGGCGATGATCATGATCCGCCGGTTTCAGGGACAGACGAATGGCCATAAATGTCATGATTGAAATACTGGCATCCACCCCGGAATCGATCAGGGACGCGAGAACACTGGTCGAACCGCTTTGCCAGAACGCAATAAACTTGATCACGATCAGAAACGCAACCGTCGCCATCGACGCAAACCCCGCGACAAGCGCCATGCGGTGATTGATCTTTTTCTGCTGGCCACGGGTAATTGTCATACGCTCTCTCCAAAAACTGAATGGCTATCATAGATATTTTGCGGGATTGAGCAAGGGAGGAATCCTGTCTATAGTCCCTCTTAAAACAGTAAAATTACTGAAATTATTGAAGGAAACCAGAATAATGGATGATAACTTACCAAACTGCCCGGAATGCGCCGCCGAATTTACCTATGAAATGGCGGGACTGTATAATTGCCCGTCCTGCGGCCATGAATGGTCGAAGGATATCGCCGCCACTGCCGAAGATGCGGGTGATGTGGTGAAGGATGCCCATGGCAATGTCTTGAAGGACGGCGATACCGTATCCCTTATCAAGGATTTGAAGGTCAAAGGATCATCGTTGGTCATTAAAGTCGGGACGCAGGCGAAGAATATCCGCCTTGTCTCCGGCGACCACAATATTGATTGCAAACTGCCGGAGATTGGCGCGATGAAACTGAAATCCGAATTTGTGAAAAAAGTTTCCTAAAGCAAACCCAAGAGCGTTAATTCTTGTCGTAACGCTTCGGGTAATTCGTCATTGCCATCGCCCGTCTTGCGATCCGGCGGCGCATCCTTCGGATCCAGGTACCGCCATCCCTGAAAGGGCCGGCGCGGTTGCCATTGTACGGGGACAAGCGCCGCATCATATACAAGCCCACAATGGGGAATACCACCGTCCATCATCGGACGCAGTTCGAGCAATCGTTGCCGCGCAACGATAAAACCCTTCACCACCCAATACAGGGAACCACCGTCAAGAAGCTCTTCAGCACGCTTGGGCGTTTGCCGGGTGATGTGGATAAGCTCGGGCTTTTTGCCCTGGGCTTTCATGATTTTTAAGCGCTGTGTTTGCCAGTCAAGCATATCAGCAAAGCTTTCTGAACCGACGGAGAGCTTTACAAGGTGAATGGTCATATGATCGAAGAAAATGAGATTAGGCTAAAGCAAAAGCACGCACTGTGACTTTAGGAACAAATATAGCGGGCTTTTGTTCAGCAGCTAATGGCTGGGCCGCTTGCGGCTGTTCAATCTCAATAATCTCATCGCCAATCATTATGCTTTGCACATAGCCCTCTGTATTGATAGTCGCCGTAGGAATATCTTCGAAGAAAATACCATAGAACTGTTTTGCTACGCTCGGCACGATCGGACGGGTTGTTTCGGCTTTTGTATTATAATCTTCGCTAACAGCAACGCACATACCTGTACTTTCAACCAGCTCGGGAACAGTGCCTGTGCCTTTAACAAAAATCGGAAAATGCGCCAGAAAAACTTTTTCTGCTGTTGCGGCACGCGCACCAAAGGCAGCGGCCACGCTTTTAACAGGCTCAATTAATGTGGATAGGCCTTCTTGCTTTGGCCACTTCACTTCGACCAGCTTGCTGGCCTGCCCCTCATAAGGAGCTGGACCATATGCTTCAGCTACCAGATCATTACAAGCACCGGACTGCAATGCGGCTACAAATTCATCAGACAGGCCTTTAGCCGCCAGATCAAAACGCTTTGCCAATATGGCAGCATTGGTATGCTGTGCTTCCAAATCATCGCCCTTCACCATCACCATGATGGCTCTTTTATCGCCATCGGCAGGAATTTCTTCCGGTTTTTGTCCCGAATGATTGCCGGGATTTTGGAATGTTTGCACATGGCCAGAAATATTATTTACGATGATACGCACATCGGGACGACGCAGCGTCTCCGGCAATGGTTTGCCCGCAACGTCCAAGGCTGCCTTTATCTGTGCCCACACATTATCCGCATCAATAACCTTGTCGACCCAACCGCTATCCATAGCAAATGGCGCTGCAATATTTGTCATAATTTAAATCCCTTTGTACAACAATATACTCTTTATTAGCAGAGCCCTAAAATTATGTCAATATTTTGAAGATAAGACAATTTTTGCAATAAAAGAACTTCCTGCTTAATTTACAAGGCTTTAGTTATACCGCATCGCTATAGATAATTTTTTATCTAAGACCATCCTAAAAATAAACTGGTGTTCTGGCTCCGACCGAGCGCTTTGAAGCGGTCCTTTTATCCATCATAATATCCCGGCCGGTTTGATCTACCAATATTACACGGAGCCATAACATGTTATTTGATTTCAACCATTACTTCATTGCGCCGGAGCGGTGGTAATGTCCAGGGTGGATTATAACCGGCGCGCATAATGCTGCCTTTTGCGGTCAGCTTATGCTGGGCAAGCCAGGCCTCCAGCTCGGCGGAGCGTTTCTCGAAGTTCGTATCGTTATATATGCCACTAAAACGCAAGACGGCATATTTCCCGCCCAGCCGCTCTTCCAGCCGGAGAGACTTGTCAATCGGCTGCGGCGCTGTCTCAATCGTATAGCTGTCTGGCAACACAAATGACATGGACCAGCCTTTAGCATCAGCATTCATAAAAACCGGCGCGGTCATCGGAATTTTCGTTCCCTTATCCTCCATAAGCACAGGCGTGGTCATCACGATCTTTGCGCTGTCCGTATTGTTGCCCGATATATAATCGAACAGCTTCTGAAACGATTCGTCACCGGCCTTATCGAAGGCAGAGTTAGATTGCGCTGTAACCAGAATTATCGAAGGATATTCCCGAATCTCGTAGTGTCCCTCATTGAGCAAGGACTTATATACGGGTTCTTTCACCCCGGCATTATATCCGACCACGCTGCATCCTCCCAGAAATAGTGATAAGCCCATAACAATAATAAAAGCAGGTTTCATATTTTATCCTTTCGGTTTTAAAGTACTGCGCCCACCATCCACATGGATGATTTGCCCGGTGATCCAGCCTGAGTCAGGCCCCAGCAAAAATGCCGCAAGCGCCGCGGAATCCTCCGCATCACCCAATCGGGGAATGGGATGCATTTTTTCAATGGCCTCGCGCATCGGGGGCGAAGATGTTAATGGCTTTGCAATCTGTGTATCAGTCAAGCTCGGCGCAATCGCATTGACACGCACATGCCCCGCCCATTCCGCACCCAAGGATTTGACCAAACCCTCAACCGCGCCCTTTGCCGCACCGATAACTGTATGGTTGGGAAATCCTTGCTGAACCGCAATCGAAGAAAACAGGACAACACTACCCTTGCCCGCGCGCAATGATTTCTCGAGTATCCGCAACGCCCTGATTGCGCCCATGACATTGATATCAAATGAGCGCAGAAAATCTTCGTCTTTGGTTGCCTTCAATGGCAGTAAATCTATAGAACCGATGCAATATACGAATCCAGCCAGGCCCTCGCCAGCGGCAATGTCGGACAGCGCATCGACAATATTTTGTGGATGTGTGATATCAACAGAACGGATATCAATATCTTCTGATTTAAGGCGCTCTGATGCCTGGGCGCTATCACGCATCGTTACGATAACTTTATGGCCCAACTCCGATAAGCGTAGAGCAAGCGCCTCGCCCACGCCGCCATGCCCGCCCATTACAAGAAAATTTCTATTCATATGCTTTGTTCCTTTATTACTTATTTGGTGTAGGCAATGACTGGCACGACAATCTATTTTTTTAGGGAGACTGTGTGAGTAAGATTTCAATCTCAGATGTAATATCCACATCAAGCGGATTTATATGTGAACCATAGCTTTTTACCAAATGGCCCCGACGATCGATAAGAAACTTGTGAAAATTCCATTTCGGACCTGATTGCAAAATTCCGCCTTTTTTCTGATCCGCCGCCCATTTGAAAAAAGGGTGAGCATCATCCCCGCCAACACTAACTTTAGAAGTCAGGGGAAAGGTAACACCAAAATTATTCTTCGCAAAATCCTTGATTTCAGACTCGGTCCCCGGCTCCTGCCCGCCGAAATCGTTGCAAGGCACGCCAATCACAACCAATCCACGGTCATTATAACGGTCATAGAGATCTTGTAGGTCTTTATATTGTTTTGTAAAGCCACATTGCGAGGCCGTATTGACAATCAAGATCACCTTGCCTGCAAATGAGCGCAGCGGCATAGGCTGGCCCTCAATTGACCGAAATGAAAACTGATAAGCGCCCGCTTGTGTCATTTGTAAAGCTTGTCCTTGATCTGGAATATTGATGCCCGCCTCCGGAGTACCGGACAGCGCGGGCGATGATGTTGTGATGCCGGCAAAAGCCAGCACGAATGATATGACAAGTGAAGTGCAAATATCTTTCATGGCAATTATTTAGTTCTGCCTTTATGCAAGTCCAGGGTCAGAATTTGTGAAGAGGTCATAATAGACTCAAAAAGGCCCGTTAATGGCGGTGTGCTCGAGGCCTTGTTACTAGCTTTTCAAATGAAAGTTAATATGTTGCGATTGAATGATAAAATTTAACTGAGACCGCTTATTTCCCATCGAAAATAATTTCATTCTTCCACTGCAATATTGGTTGTTCAGTTGCGCTAAAAAAAGCGTTCGCAATCAGATCCGGATCAAAAGGAGTATGCGTAGCCACTTGTCCAGCAATCGTAACGGTACAGGCGCGAATATTCGTGCCCTCAAGATACGAATCTAGTGCCGTCGCATAACCACGAAGCGCTGATTTACCCGCAGTCAGAGGAATTACATTCTTGCCAAATTGCGGATAAAGCGCCAGTCCGCCCCCAGTGAAAATATAAGTGCCACTGTCGCGTTTTCTCATATTTTCGTAGGATAATGTGAATAGATGATGAGCCGCCCCAACACAAAGCGATAATTCAGTCATAAATTCTACCGATGACCATTTGAGAGGTTCTTTTTCGACCCACCGACCACCGTTGTAAATTATTACATCCGGCACACCTGCCGTTGCTTCCAGCTTTGCATAGGATTGCGTTACCGAATCAAAGTCTGTGAGATCAGTTGGTTCATAAAACGCTTGCTGCCCAAATTGTTCAATTTCTTGCGCGTAGCTTTGGAGGGCAGATTGTCCCCGGGCCATCATAGCGATGCCATAACCTTTAGTGGCAAATGCTTTTGCTAGCGAAAGACCAACACCGGGACCAATACCTGCGATAAGGCATGTTTTTGATTTCATATAAGTCTCTCTATTTTGAGATCATAAGGGTCTTGAAGAGATTGTTTTGTTAGTAAAATGGTGGAAGGGACAGGATTTGAACCTGTGTACTCCTAAGAGGGCAGATTTACAGTCTGCTGCCATTAACCACTCGGCCACCCTTCCACAACAAGAAATATGTGTCCGACAACAAAAGGGATTTTCCTTTCTGTGTCAAGTATGCGATGTATATAGCATGAAAAAAGATTACCAGAAGGGCGGTAAACCGCCAAAAAAAGACTTCAGCGAATATAAGGCGCAGGCCAAGAAGCAAAAAGTTAATATGTGGGGCACCCATGCGGTCCGCGAAGCCTGGCTAAACCCGGCGCGCAGCATAAAAAGTTTTTACGTTCTGGAACAGGCACTTAAGAATTTTGAAGACACGATGAAGGCGGCACAGGATGCCGGCCTTACCCGCCCGGAGCCGAAGATTGTCGACCGCTATACGCTGGATAACTGGCTGGGCGAAGATGTCGTGCACCAGGGCCTCGCCATTGATGCCGAACCGCTGGAAGAATTCTTCGTACAGGATATGGTTAGCCGCGTGCGGAACGCCGAACGCTCCGTCTTTGTTATTCTGGATCAGGTCACCGACCCCCATAATATCGGTGCGATCATGCGCTCCGCCAGTGCGTTTGGCGCGCATGGCATTATCATGCAAAACCGCCACGCGCCTGAAATCACCGGGACATTGGCAAAAACTGCATGCGGTGCGGTTGATCATATTCCGGTGGCCTATGAAACAAATCTGGGTCGCGCGGTGACGTATCTGCAGGAGCATGGGTACCAGACCATCGGCCTTGATGAGCGGGCTGAGAAAACATTGAGCGAGATTACACTGCCCGCCAAAGCCGTCCTGATCCTCGGCGCGGAAGGCAAAGGCATGCGTCCGCATTTGCGCGAACAATGTGATTACCTTGTCCGCCTGCCGACACAAGGCGCGATTTTAAGCCTGAACGTATCCAATGCGGCCGCCGTTGCGCTTTATGCGCTCTGCGCTTAAGAACCGACGGGCGCAGGGGTATTTATTATTACCGGCGGGCTGAGTTTTTTGTGCGGCACGATTTGGGATTGGTTTTTCAATACCTCATCCACAACCCCGCCTTTTTGCATACCGTTAAACGACAGTGTAACCGATGTCAGTTCGCAATAACGCGGCAGACGTATCTTCCAGATGCCCTTTGTATAATTGCCAAAATGCCCATCGGTTGAGGCCAGGGAATATTTTTGCGGATCATTACTTTTAGGCCGAGTTGGCACAATATTTATAGCGACACCCGCAGGGTTTATCAGTTCAATAATCGCGGGTGCTGCGCACGGACCGCTTTTGAATTGTAGCGCCAAATGAGCGCGCCCTGTCACGATATCATCATCGACCGTAATATCGTATTCAACATCTTCCAAGGCCGCAGGCGGCACAATCAAACTGCCTGCATATGTGCCGTCGGAATTCTGGGTAAAGCTCAGAGCAAGCTGCGGCATAGTGAAGGCCTTACCCACGGTCACTTGCGGTACGAAAACCGCACGACGCTGCGTTGCCAGTGCAGGATTATCCTTTAAAAGGGCGGCCATCTCCGCGCAGCTTTCCGTCAAAGCCTCCTCACTTAAATATCCGAAGCCGCCCAGAAAATCATTATAAGGGAGACCACGGCCATTATCCTCATATGTAATAGCCGCCATAGTCTTGCCCGCTTTATTCTTGACTATATAAGCGGGCTCCGCCGCAATCAGCGCCGCCGCCACAAGGTCATATTCTGTCAGTTGCGGATAGTGCGCCCGCATTTTCGCCAACATATAACCAGCCTGCGGTGTGCTAAAGGATGTGCCCGCGATATTGGTAGCGTTACCCTGCGCATCCGCGCCCGATCTAATGGCAAATGCGGCGCTCATCCGCACCAGCCCGTCGACAAAGGCCGCACGCACCGCATCGGGGTTTTTACTTTGCCACAATGCGCTTTTATCCTTTAAGACGGTCTTGCCGGGGAAAGCCTGATAATCGGCAGCGGGTATAAGCTTTTCCATCGCTGCGATTAAAAATTCAAACCTTGCGTCATAAGCACGGTCATGCAAACGTTCTTGCAAACGCAAGGCAAAGACATTTTTTACACGCGTGTCTGATTGCGGCAATTTGTAAGACAAATAATTTTCAATCGTTGTGCGCGCCAAATCGCCCGTCATGTAATAAGGATAGCTGTACCCTTCATAAAACGGATTTTTTACAATAATCGAGGCATTCACACAGCTTGTATAAGATGAGATATAAGGTGCCCCATCCGGCGCAAGGCCACCCGTACCAATCCCTAAGACTGTATCCGCGCGCATATAGGATACAGCCGGGGCGGGTCCCAGCCCTTCAATACCTTTATTACCGGCTGCGCGTACAATAATGGCATTATTTTCTTGCCAGAACTTATCCGCCGCATCGATTTGATCGCGCTCTGTCAAAGCACCATTGCTAAAGCCTTCATCCGCATAGATACCCATGCTGATCGATACAATATCCGCATTTTTATAAAGGGCGGCGGCGTAGCTGTCGCCATGATCCCAAAACCATTGGGATATATCCGCGCGCGCCACAAAATGTGTGTCCACTCCCTGTATTGGTCCGTCCGCCGCACCACCCTGCAGAATACTGGTCGCTGCCTCCCCATGGCGGCCATACAAGGAGGCAAGGTCTAATTGCAACGCAAGATCTTTATCCTTCAATAACAAATCTTCTGTCAGATAAAGACCCGGCACACTCATGCGGTCCATAATATTTTCCACCTGCACAACCTGCACATGGCGGGGTGTATAGGAAGGTTTTACTACCCCCGCCGGATCATAAGGCCGAGAATCATGTGCCAAGATTTTAACCCAGGACGCAGGCGCATCCGGGTCATAGCTATAGGGCTGCGCTTTTAAATCATTATAGGTGTTAAGGGATGATAGAGCCATAGCCCCCAAGCTCACCGCCGCAAGCGTGCCAGCCGCCGCCGTAGCAAATACCTGTCTCAGGCGCTTTGTGATTGTCATTATTTATCCCTGTTTAATTTTTTATATTTATACACTATCTAAAAACCAGAAATCCGGCTCCCGCAAGCTTTTTATTCGGATAACCTGCCTCGGGTACTGGCTTTTCGTGCCCACATAGGCCATTGTCAGTCCTATGACAGACATTCAAAAAGATGAGCTTTTCCTTGTAGATGGCTCCGGCTATATATTCCGGGCTTTTTTTGGCCTGCCGCAGACCCTGACCAATCCGGAAGGTGTTCCGGTCGGCGCGGTTATGGGTTTTACCAGTATGCTGCTGAAATTGCTGAAGGATGTGAAGGCGCCTTATATCGCCGTTATCTTTGACGCCGCCCGCAAGAACTTCCGCTATGATATTTACGAAGATTACAAAGCCAACCGGTCGGAAACCCCGCCCGACCTTATCCCGCAATTCCCGCTGATCCGCGAAGCCACCACGGCTTTTGGCATTCCCGCGCTGGAAGTGGAAGGGTATGAAGCCGATGATTTAATCGCAACCTATGCCCGCCTGGCCCGGGAGCAAGGGCGCAAAGTTACGATTGTCGGCAGTGACAAGGACCTGATGCAGCTGGTCAATGATGATGTGCGGCTTTTTGACCCGATGAAGAATAAATATCTGGGCCGGGACGAGGTCATCGAAAAATTTGGCGTCGGGCCGGAGCAGGTTGTGGATGTGCAGGCGCTTGCCGGCGACTCCGTTGATAACGTGCCGGGCGTGCCGGGCATCGGCCTTAAAACCGCGGCGCAGCTGATTATAGAATATGGCGATTTGGAAACATTGCTGGCACAGGCCGCCAATATCAAGCAGCCCAAACGCCGTGAAGCGCTGATTGAGAATGCGGAGAATGCGCGTCTGTCGAAAAAGCTTGTTGTCCTCGATGCCTACGCCCCCGTGCCGATGACATTGGAAGATATGCGCGCCCATGACCCAAATACGCCGGAACTGACCGCGTTCCTTCATAAGCAGGGTTTTAAATCGCTACTGACCCGGCTGGGTGCCCCCGCCATGGCGGCCCCGCCCGCACAGAACACGCCGCAAATGTACGCCGTCGCCAGCAGCATTGCGCTGGTGGTTGAGGATAAACTTCCGCCTTGCTCCGAAAACCAATATACGTTGATTAACGACCTGCCGACATTGCAGTCATGGATTGCCCGTGCCTATGAAACCGGCATATTGGCGATTGATACGGAGACGACATCTTTAACGCCGGCCAAAGCCAATCTTGTCGGCATATCGCTTAGCACGGAATTGGGGCGCGGTGCCTATATCCCCGTCGGACATGACCAGGTCCGCGACCTGCTGGGCAATGCAAATGATGACATTGCGCAGCTGCCCGTTGAAACGGTGATGGCCGCATTAAAGCCCGTACTGGAAGACCCGGCCATTCTTAAAGTCGGGCATAATCTTAAATATGACTGGCAGATGTTCAGCGCGCGCGGCGTGCGCATCAGCCCGTGCGATGACACCATCCTTTTATCCTACATACTCGACGGCACCGAACATGGCCATGGTATGGACGAGCTGGCGCAGCTTATGTGCAATCACCAGACGATTAAATATGCCGATGTCGCCGGCACCGGAAAAAACCAGGTTACGTTCGATAAGGTTTCCATCCCGACCGCGCTGACTTATGCGGCGGAGGATGCGGAGATTACCTTCCGCCTGCACCATATCCTCAAGCCACGCCTGGCGCAGGAAAAAATGACGGCGATGTATGAAGATATCGAACGCCCGCTTATTCCCGTTATCGCGGACATGGAAAGCGCGGGCATTAAAGTTGACCTGGCCGTTCTGAAAGCCATGTCTGCTGATTTCGGTCAGCGCCTCGCCGCGCTGGAGCTGGAAATATACAAAGACGCCGGCCACGAATTCAATGTCGCATCACCCAAACAAATGGGCGTCGTTCTGTTTGATGAGATGGGATTGCCCGGAGGCAAGAAAACAAAAACCGGTGACTGGTCAACGGCGGCCGATACGCTGGAGGCGCTCGGCGCGCAGGGCCATGCGATTGTGCAAAAAATTCTCGACTGGCGGCAATTATCAAAGCTGAAATCCACTTATACGGATGCGCTGCAGAATGAAATGAATCCGAATACGGGCCGCGTTCACACATCGTTCCATATGACGGGCACCAATACCGGACGTCTGGCCTCCACCGACCCGAACCTGCAAAATATTCCCATCCGCACGGAGGAAGGGCGCAAGATACGCTCCGCCTTTATCGCAGAAGACGGGCATTTACTTCTGTCTGTCGATTATTCCCAAGTTGAACTGCGGCTAGTCGCGGAGATGGCCAATGTCCCGGCATTGAAGCAGGCCTTCCGCGATAATATCGACATTCATGCCCTGACCGCGTCGCAAGTTTTCGGCGTGCCGCTGGACCAGATGACCGGTGAACTGCGGCGGCAGGCCAAGGCCGTTAATTTCGGTATTATCTACGGCATTTCCGGATGGGGGCTTGCCAAACAACTGGGCACCGACCCCGGCACGGCCAATGATTTTATCCGCCGCTACCTCGCCCGCTTCCCGGAGATTCAAACCTATATGGAAGCCTGCAAGGAAGAAGCGCGGCAACACGGCTATGTCCGCACATTATTTGGCCGCAAATGCTTTATCCCGAATATCAATGCGAAAATCCCCGGCTGGCGCGCAGGCGCCGAGCGGCAGGCGATTAACGCACCGTTGCAAGGTACGGCCGCCGATATCATGAAAAAGGCCATGGGTAAAATCCCACGGGCTCTTTCCGATGCCAACCTCGCGGCCCGCATGCTGCTGCAGGTTCATGACGAGCTTATCTTTGAAGTGCCGGAAGCCGAGATTGAACAGACCGCCGCCTTGGTGCGTGCCGTCATGGAAAGCGCCGTATCACTGGATGTGCCGCTTGTCGCCGATGCGGGCTGGGGCAAAAGCTGGGCCGAAGCGCATTAAAATTCGTAGCGTCCTGCAGCCAAAATATGCCCGGTCTTTTTATCCTGCACCAATACGGCAAAGCCTTTATGAAGGTCTTTGACGTTAGGCGTGACTTCAAGCAGCTGCCCTTCCCACCCATCGGTTTCTTCCAGCGCGCTGACAATATTCACATAGGATGCGGCCGTGCCCTGGTTACGCCCTTCGGCGATGGTGATGTCATGCGGTTTATCATAGAGCATAAGTGTCGTTTCAATATCATCGGCACTGACCATCACCTGCGCCGGGGCGCTGACGATAAAATGGCCATTGCGCTCACCCGGTGCGATAGATAAGGGCGCCACCGGCACTGTGGTTGCCCGTTCCAGCGCGGGGCCGACATCTTCCTCCCTGTAGCCAACAACATCCATCTGACCCTGCACGACCATTTGCGGTGTGTAATTGGTCCCCACCGCCTTCACGCGCGCGTACCAATTCTGGCGTTTTGTGCAGAAGGGCTTCGACAGCGAATTGGTCTGCACATCAAAATAATCGATATGGCAGGCAAGACCAATAATCTGCGCATTCTGCGCCACAACCCCCGCAAATAATTTATCCGCCGCCGGGCAGAAAGGGCAGGCCTGGGAAGAGAAAAGCTCCACCACCACCGGGGTCATCGCCGGAGCAAAGCTTGCCGCTTCGGTCAGCATGGGTGCTTCGTCCTGCGCATAAGCCTGCAACGACCCCGCTGCCAAACCACAGAGCAGTATAAGACGAAGGCCACGGGATATTTTCAAAAAAACCGGATTCATAGTTGTTATTCCTTAAGCCTGTAACATGAAGTGATTATAGGAACATAAAATGGCTCCTGTCATGTGCAATATCGCGTTTATGGCTTTGCGTTCCCATCGGAAATTTTGTATAGGAGTATATCAACATCCGAAAAATCATGAGGTTCCTATGTCCGAGTCCCCGGCCCCCAAGCATTTCCCCGTTGCGTGGGAAGAAATGCACCGTAATGCCAAGGCTTTGGCCTGGCGCCTGCTGGATAAGGGGCCTTTCACGGGTATTATCGCGGTAACGCGCGGCGGCATGGTTCCGGCCTGCATCGTCGCCCGCGAACTTGATATCAAGCTCATCGAAACACTTTGCATCTCCAGCTACGACCACCAGAATCAGCGCAAAGCCCATATACTGCGGAAGCCGGAGATTGCCGATGGTGGGTCCGGCTGGATTATCATTGATGACCTGGTTGATTCCGGAAATACATTTAAAATCGCCCGCGAATTCCTGCCCAACGCTCATTATGCTTGTATCTATGCCAAGCCCTCGGGCGCGGCCACCACTGATACTTATATAACGGAAGTCAGTCAGGATACCTGGATCCACTTCCCCTGGGATCTGGAAGCGCAATATAGCAAGCCGCTGGTCGGTAAGGGCTAAGGCTTTACGCCCTTACCCGGCAGCCTCAATATAAAATGTTATGTAAATTAGTTGGGGGCTGGGGAAAACTCTTGCCTTTTCGCCCCTAACCCGTATATAACAGCCCGTTCCCGGTGATCTGGCGATAGTTAACGGCATGCCTCGATCACCATTTTTGAACTCTTATCAAGGAGAAAGAAATGCCGAAAATGAAAACCAAGTCTGGTGCGAAGAAGCGATTCATCGTCACCGGTACAGGCAAGGTGAAGTCTAAACAGGCTAAAACCCGCCACATGATGATGAACAAGCCAAAATCGATGAAGCGTAAAGCCAAAGGCACAATGACATTGTGTGATGCGGATGCGACAATCGTTTTGAAAAATTTCCTGCCTTATTCCCTCGGCAAGAAAAAGAACAAGAAACCCGCTAAGATTCAAGGAGAAGCCTAATGTCACGTGTAAGAGGTGGTAACCGCGAAGCTCAGCGCCACAAAAAAATTCTGAAACTTGCGAAGGGCTATTACGGCCGTAAGAAGAATACATTCCGCGCCGGTGTTCAGGCTGTTGAAAAAGGTCTGCAATATGCATACCGCGACCGTCGTAACAAGAAACGTGAATTCCGCGCTTTGTGGATTCAGCGTATTAACGCGGCCGTTCGTGAACACGGCCTGACATATTCCCAGTTCACACATGGTGCGAAACTGGCGGAAATTCAACTGGACCGTAAAATCCTGGCTGCGATTGCCTATGACAATCCTGCCGAATTCGCCATTATCGTGAAGCAGGCGCAAGCCGCCCTCGATAAAGCTGAAAAAGCCGCTTAAGCTTTTGAAAACAGAATACATAAAAACCGGCCTTATAAGGGCCGGTTTTTTTTATTATATCGATCTTGTCATTCTGAGCGTTAGCGAAGAATCCCCAAACTATAACCAATTGAGATCCTTCGCTAACGCTCAGGATGACAGAGAGGGCTATTTATTCTCTTTAAGCTCCGCCAAATTCTTGGCCGGCAATAAATGCGCCAGTGGCTTGCCGAAGAAATAGCCCTGCCCCTTGTCAACGCCGATATCGCGCAGATAACGGCATTGTTCTTCGGTTTCAATCATCTCGGCGATGACTTTTACATCCATTTCATGGCACATCTGCGTCACATTTTTAATCATGGTTGCGTCACGGGGCGAGGTTAGAACAGTTTTCACATAGGCCCCATCAATTTTTACAACATCGATATCCAGCTTATGCAGATATTGGAACGATGCCGCACCCGCGCCAAAATCATCGAGACAAACCTTGTTACCCTTGGAGCGCAGCTTCTGGATCAATTTATTGGCGCGATCCAGATCAACAATCGCAGTGGACTCGGTAATCTCAAAAATAATACGCTGCGCCGGTTTTTTATATTCATCCAGCGCCGACAAAAGAGAATCTATAAAGCTATCACTTTGAATAGACAGTCCGGATAAATTCACCGCCATAGATACGGTTGATTTTTTTTCTTCCGTGTCCAAAAATTTTAATGTCTGGCGACACACAGACATATCAATATCCGGCGCAATCCCAATATCTTCAGCAAACACGATCAGTTCATACGGCGATTCCGTACCGGAAAAACGGCTGAGGACTTCATAGTGACTGATATCGCCGGTTTGCAACTCCACAATCGGTTGGAAATTAATTGTGAATTGTTGCTTAGCAACCAACGCTTTGATATTTAAAATTTTGTTTGTGTTGACTTCCAGATATTCGCGGAAGGATGATTGCAGGCTGGTCGTCGACAGATCCATTCCCTGGCTTTCAAACTGGTTCATTGTATAAATCAGGGCACGCGTGGCTTCGCGCTCATTCAGCGTATCCAGATTACCTTCGACCGAAACACTATCAACCTTGATGCCTTTTTTCTTCGGATCAAGACGCTTGGCCAACGCTTCGATTTGCTTTTCAATATCAGTAGCCTTGGTATTACGATCATGAACAACAGCGTATTTGCTATTATCAATTTCTGCCGCTGCCCCGCCGAGTGAGTTTTTCAACAATATATCGGTAATCGATTGCTTCAACGTATCCCATTCATCCGCCTTCATCGAAGATTGCAGCGCATTGAGCTTTTCCATTTGCAGGAATGTAACATCGACATCCTGGCCCGTGGCTTTGGCCTCATCCATGGTTTTACGGACAACGTTTGAAAAATCATCTTTTGTTGCCAGCTGCGGCGGCTTTTCGTCTTCCTGTTCAAAGCGCATAAGCTTCAACAGGTTTGAGCCAAAGCTGATACAGACATAAAAACGGTCCGCCCCCGGTAACGACATGCCAGAAATAAAGGATTTACGCCCCGATGGAGAGTGCTGGGACTTCATGGTAATAAGATACGGCCCCTGCTTGGACCCGGCCTTTCCGTTATCGCGCATGGCCTCGACAAGCGACGCGTCCTTTTTATCGAACAAGGCCAACCAGTCCTTATTCATAAATTCTTTTTCATCTTTTCCTGTCAATGACTTAACGGCACCCGACAAAAATGTAATAATGCCCTTGCCGTTCACTTCCAGCAAAATATCCGACGCGGCAAAGGAAAATGCCAGAAACCGGTCGCGCTGTTGCTTCATCTCGTCAGAATTCATAGATTCACATTAATTGCTTTATCTGGTTGATTTCAATATGCTCATGGTCAAATATCCGGAAGGGCACACACGTAAATTTGGATCTTAACTCATTCCAGTATTGTACCGTTTAATGAAGAAAAAGATAAGACATGTCAGAACCACTAAAAAAATTAAAGGATGAGCTGACCAGCCTGATCCTGGCCGCCACCGACCTGCCCGCCCTTGAGGAGGCCCGCGTCAGCGCTTTGGGTAAAAAAGGCCGGATTACCGACCTTATGAAAACGCTGGGGAGCCTGGATGCCGAGGCACGCAAGGAAACCGGTGCCGCCCTCAATGTCCTGAAGGACGAGATTGCGGCGCTTATCAACCGTCAGGAAACAGCTCTTAAGACGCAGGCTTTGGATTCCCGCCTGGCGCAGGAAACACTCGACATCACCCTGTCCCCCCGCCCGGAGAAAAAGGGCCATATCCACCCGATCAGCCAGACGATGGATGAACTTGTCTCCCTGTTCGCCGCCATGGGCTTCACCGTGGCCGAAGGGCCGGAGATTGAAGATGATTTCCACAATTTCACCGCGCTGAACTTCCCCCCCGGCCACCCCGCACGGGAGATGCACGACACATTTTATCTGCCCGATGATCCGGAAGAAAAAGGCGAGGCCGCCAAAAAACTGCTGCGTACCCATACATCGACGGTGCAGGTCCGCGTGATGAAGGAGCAAAAACCACCCATCCGCGTCATCTGCATGGGCCGCGTGTACCGCTCCGACTATGATATCACCCACACGCCCGTGTTCCACCAGATGGAAGGGCTTGTGATCGACAAGACAACCAATATGGGCCACCTTAAAGGCTGCCTGATGGATTTTGTCCGCACATATTTTGAAATTGATAATCTGCCGGTGCGTTTCCGGCCCAGCTTCTTCCCGTTCACGGAACCCAGTGCCGAAATGGATATTGGCTGCGACCGGTCGGGCGGAGCACTGAAACTCGGCACGGGTAAGAACTGGCTGGAAATTCTCGGCTGCGGCATGGTGCATCCGAATGTGCTGCGTAATTGCGGCATTGACCCCGAAGAGTATCAAGGCTTTGCCTTTGGTCTGGGGATTGAGCGTATTGCCATGCTGAAATACGGTATCCCGGATTTACGCACATTTTTTGAATCCGATATACGCTGGCTACAGCATTACGGGTTTGATCCGCTGGATCGCCCGAACCGCGCGACGGGACGTTAACCCTTCATGGCGCAGCTTCTGACCGATCCGCAATTATCCGACGGGCTTATTTCGATCCAGGATGTGCGCGCAGGTGATTATGATCAGTGGCTGGCCCTGTGGCATGCGAATAATAATGGTGCCGTGAATGATGAGGTTACAACAGAAACCTGGAACCGTCTGATCAGTGCCATATTCCCCGTGCACGGGCTGGTGGCGCGCCTGCCCGATGGGAAACTGGCCGGCTTTGTTCATTTTGTCCTGCATCCCGTGACCGGGCATATTCAACCGGCATGCTATATGCAGGATTTATATATCGATCCGCCGCATCGCCGCCGCGGTATTGGCCGCGCCCTTGTCATGCATCTGGCCAATACCGCCCGCCATGAAAAATGGGCCCGCCTGTACTGGCTGGCCCATGGTCAGAATGCCGAGGCACAAGCGCTTTATAAAGCGCTGGGCCTGAAGCTGGATTTCACATTCCACGTCATGCCATTGAATTAAGATCAAGGCCCCGATATTGCCGGAGGTCTGGTAACCACCACTGGTAATACGGGCTCTGCAGGAGCTTGCACCACAGGCGGTGTTGCTTCCGTTGTACCATTTGCTGCAGAATTAAATGTGCTCTGTGTCAAAGTGCCTTTATCACCGATGTTATATTTCTCGGCCGCAGGCACTGTTAATTCCTTCGCCTGCTGCGGCGTCATATCATATGGATTTACGGCCTGCACAAAATCTGTACTCAATCTGACGAGTGGCGTCCCGTCTTCCATTTTTTGAAAGGCTTCTTTTGTCAGAGGGCCCGTGACACCATCAATTTTCAGATCCTGCCGCGCCTGGTCATTAATCACGGCCTGCACCGCCCGCACATCGCGCGGCGCACCGTTCTCGCCCTGCTTGATAATACCTGCGGCTTTCACCTGCGCTTCATAATCGGATTCATAAACCGCGCGCAGCCCGTCAAGAACCACTTCCACCGGCGTTTTTGGATCGATATCATTATCTTTCAGAAATTTTTCAAGCGCGCCATTTGTAACATCCCCGCGCCGACTATCAATAGGCCCAGTATCATAGCCCATTACATGCAGGTAACCCTGAATGGTTGCATTGGTCTCGCTGGCTTTCAGGTCCTGGACCTTCGTAATATCCGGCCATTTTGAATCTTGTACCTGTCCATTTGTGCTCTCAGCCATACGCTTTATTCCTGTCAAAAATTAGAGTTTTAAATCCTGTACCCATCATCTGTGAAAAACATAAAGAATGACTTAAAATCCACCAGAAAAAGCTCTTTTTAAATAAAAAAAACCCGGCTGCCAAAGACATGCCGGGCTTTTAATTTCTTGTTATTTTATCGGGTGAGCGATACTTCATAAGTATTCAGGCTCAGCTTGAACTGGTCTTGGGCCGGGGCCTGCGGCTGCGTTTGATTCTGCGGAACCCCTGCGGTGCCTCCATCTTGTGGGCCTCCCTTATTATCATATCCATTGGCTTGTGCTGTCTCCGTCAAATTGATGGCGGCAATACGACCATCTTTTACAACGTCACCTTTTACATCGCCAATTTCCTTCTGGAATTTCTGAAGCGATTGCTGCGCCTGCCTGACATCTCCCAATTCTCTCTGTTCCGCGGTCAGCGGAGCGCGGGCATGCCTTGGCGAACCATGTACCGCCAATTGTTCTTCACGGGCCTTCAATTGGGCGGCCAGATCGCCTTTGCTGGGATCAAGCTTGGTTGTGTCAACGTCAGCAAGGCTTTCTTTCAAATCTTTGAAGTCATGATTAGCCTGATGGATCTGTGCTTGTTCAGGTGTAATCCGGCGTGCATTCTTTTGAGAATCCAATCCCGCCAATTTCTCACCAACATCGTCAAGGGTGGGGAGTTTGAGGCTTGGTGCCGCCATTGCCGGGCGGTCATTTACATCTTTTGTAATAAAGGTACCATTCTGGACAACATCTTTAAACTTGCCGGCGCCATAATTACCATCGAGCTTTTGCAAGGCTTCGGCCGTTTCGGCTTTGGCAGCACCTAATTCTTGTGCCTGCCTTGCGAAGCCTTCCCGATCTTCCTTACTCCATTGTGAAGATTGATCTGATTCTTGGGATTTTGCCAGCAGACGCTGTCCGAGCTCATCCGGATTAATGGGCCCTTTAATATCCAGCGCCTGGACCACTTTGGGATCATGAACAATTTTTGTTGCCAAAGCCTGATAATTTGTCAGCTTACTTTCCGCATCCTGATAGGGGGCAGCTTCCTCGCCTGTCAAAGATTCGCCCTGCGCCTTCAAGCCAGCTTTTAAATCATTCATATCTACCGGTGCCCGTAGAGCATCTGGCTTGGTTGGGTCCTGCCGCATTGCAATTTCGTGCTTCTCTTTCGCCAATTGTATCGCCGTTGCAACACTATTAGGATTGGTTAGATCAATACTATAATCCTGCGCAAATTTTTGGAAGGCGGCATTTGTATTTTTACCGGCGAGACCATCAATCTTGAGTGGTGTTCCATCAATATTTTTATAACCGAGTGCAGATAAATCTTTCTGGAAGGCTTCCACGGCCGGGTCACTGGTCGTATTACGGGGCAAATCGGCTCTGGTTTGTGATGGTTTTTCTTCGCGGGGCGCTTGGGACGTTGAGGACGCTGATGCAGGCTTGCGGGATTGAGCGGGCTCTACCGCAACGGCTTTCTCAACGCGGACTTCGCCTTTTTCTATTTGACGGGCAAACTGACGGGCTTGCTGTTCTGCTGTTTCTGCAACGGAGGTTGTGAACTTGTCTTTTAGCCAGCCCCCTAAACCCTGCCCCTGATCTTCAGCGCGACGATTGGTTGTCGCTTCTCTGCGTATTGCTTCTGCCGTATCATTTTTTGCCATTGCCACACCCATTTTTTATTTTGATTACTTGGTTGCCCCCATAATGACGTAAAAACCTTAATAATTATTTAAATTTCCATATTAAATAAAAAACATTAGATTAGCGCAAAGGCCTTAAAGGAGCTGTCGGAATGGGAGGCGGCGGCGGTCCGTCGTCTATAGCCTCAACTGCCATCGCGGACGGGGAGATTGGCGGCGTTGTTCCAGCAGCAACGGGCATAAAAGTTTGATTCAATCCATCCGCAGCCGAAGGGATCGGCGCCACCCCCGTATTTATATTTGTGGTCCCGGATACAGACTCATCAAAAATAGATCCCAATGTGCCGTACGACCAGCGCTCCGCCAATGCGGGAGCAAGCCAACTGCCCGTCGCAATTTCAGCGCTGGTACGGAAAGTCCTTAATTCTGCGCGCAGCCTTTCATATTCTTTATCGGCATCCAGTGTGCTAGCATCAATAATGCCTTGTGCTGAGCTTAAAGAAGGTGAAGGCGATTGATCTGGAACAGGTGCCGCGGTCGGCTCAGACCGGCGTTGCCGTTCCTTTTCAACTAGGGCCAGGGTCTCCGGAAATGTCGCCAGACGAATTTGGTCTTCCGGCTTCTTGTCACTGTTATAATCCTGATAAAATTTGGCAATGGCGGCATTTGTATCCGTGTCAAAAACACCGCTATTCGCCAAAGGTGTTTTACCATCGCTGCCGGTATAACCCATCTGGGCCAATGATTTTTGCAACTTGGAAATATCGGTATCTTCTTCTTGCGCCTGTGCCTGTGCGGGGGCTGGCGCACCGCCTTTTTTCAAGGCGGGCTTTTCTGCGGTGCTGTCTGCATTCTCAATAAAATCTCTATGGCGGCGTCTTCCGCTTGTATTGTCTGCGTCTTCTCCAATCGAAGCGGCACGGCCAGAACGACCTATAGTCTTCGCAAGGGCTTCTTCCCGCGATGTTGTCACCGCGTCGCGGGCACCGTAAAGCAAGCGTTGGAAGGGATTCATATCCGCTGTCGCGGCCCGGTCTTCCATCTGGTTGATCTGGCGTTCCATGGCGCGGAAATACGGACGATCGGGATCAGGCTGCCTGAAAGCGGCCGCACCGCCAAAATCGATTCTTATATAGCCTTGACCATTCATTACTCTCATGACACACCTCGGCTTTTTTTATTATTTTTAGTTATTTGCCCCTATCTTTACGTAAAAATCTTAAGAACTTGTTAAAACTTGCGGTTTTACGCGGGTTTCGCGAATAAAAATCTTGGCTGTCAAGCCCGGTTCAGGCTAGATGTAGAGTGAAGAAAATTACCCCAAGGCATGGAAAAGGCACGAAAAAACCATGAAACTTACTTTAAGCTGGCTGAAAACCCACCTGGACACCACAGCATCGCTGGACCGGATCGTCGAAACCCTGACCGCGATCGGGCTTGAGGTTGAAGATGTGAAGGATCAGGCGCAGGTTTTTGCCCCGTTCCGTGTCGCGTTGATCGAAAAGGCGGAGAAGCACCCCGATGCCGACCGCCTGAAAATCTGCACCATCAACACCGGCACTGAGACATTACAAGTCGTCTGCGGTGCACCCAATGCGCGCACCGGCATGAAGGGCGTGTTCGCCCCGGCGGGCAGCTTTATTCCGGGCACGGGCATTGAATTGAAAAAAGGCGTTATCCGCGGGCAGGAGTCGAACGGCATGATGGTGTCTGAACGTGAAATGGGTTTGTCGGACGAACATAATGGTATTATCGAAGTGGCCGATGATATCGCCCTCGGCACACCCATGGCAACATTGTACGGGCTTGACGATCCGGTCATCGAGATTAACCTTACCCCCAACCGTTCCGATTGCGCGGGTATTCGCGGCATTGCCCGCGATCTGGCAGCGGCCGGTCTTGGTACATTAAAAGAGCTGGATGAGAGCGCCGTGAAAGGCAGCTTTGCCTCCCCCGTCTCCGTCACCTTAAAATTCGAAAAAGGGACGGAGGATGCATGCCCGTTATTCATCGGACGCTATATCAAGAGCGTCACGAATGGCGCGTCGCCGGAATGGCTGCAGAAAAGCCTGAAAGCTATCGGCGCGCGTTCAATCTCAGCCCTCGTGGATATTACGAACTATATGTGTCTGGGCCTGTGCCGTCCGCTGCATGTATTTGATGCCGACAAGTTGCAAGGACCGGTTCATGTGCGCCTGGCGCGCAAGGGTGAAACACTTGAAGCGCTTGATGGAAAAATTTATGAGCTTGATGATTTCATGACTGTTGTCTGTGATGATAGCGGTGTGATTGCGCTGGCCGGCATTATCGGCGGGGCCGCGACCGGCTGCACGGAAGCTACAAAAAATGTTTATCTGGAAGCCGCCTATTTCGACCCGTACCGCACCGCGCGCGCGGGCCGCGCGCTACAGATCAACAGCGACGCGCGCTATCGTTTTGAACGCGGCATTGATCCGGCCTTTACCGTGCCCGCGGCAGAGATTGCCACACGCCTGATCCTTGATCTGTGCGGTGGCACGGCCAGTGAAATTGTGCAGCAAGGCATCGTTCCCACATGGCAACGCATAGTCACCTTTAACCCCACCTACGTCAACCAGTTGGCCGGGGTTGATGTTGATACAAAAACACAAAAAACAATCCTCCAGAATCTGGGCTTTATTGTCGATGACAAGAAAGCCGACAGCTGGAGCATCACGCCGCCGTCATGGCGTGCCGATATTGATGGCCGCGCCGATATTGTTGAGGAAATTGTGCGCATCCACGGGCTTGATAAACTGCCTGCCCTCTCCCTGCGCCCGGAAAATCCATTATCTACGATTGCCGAAACACCGTCCCTCGCCTTGAAACGCAAGGCGAGGGGGGTCTTGGCCGCCCGCGGCCTGGATGAAAGCATTACCTGGTCGTTCCTTTCATCAGAGCATGCCGATTTATTCGGTGCGCAGAAATATCAAACCGCGGCCGCCCTGCGCCTTGTCAATCCGATCAGCTCGGAGCTAAGCCAGATGCGCCCGTCTATCCTCCCGAACCTGATATTGGCCACGGCCCGCAACGCCGCGCGCGGTTATCCGCAAGGGGCCTTGTTCGAAGTCGGCCCCGTCTTCCATAGCGCAAAAATCAATGGCCAGCTTCTAGCCGTCAGCGGTATCCGCAGCGGCGCCCAAGGCCCGCGCCACTGGTCGGGATCACAAGCCCACCGTCCCGTTGATATTTATGACGTGAAGGCCGATGTCATGGCCGTTCTTGAAGCCTGCGGCCTGCCCGCCAATAATCTGCAGATCACCCGCGACGTGCCGGAGTATTTCCATCCTGGACGCTCCGGCATTATCCGTCTGGGCGCGAATGTCATTGCCCATTTCGGTGAAATCCACCCGCAGACACTGGAATCCATGGATGCCAAAGGCATTGTCTGCGGCTTCGAAGTCTTCCTCGACCGCCTGCCGCAGCCAAAGAAAAAGGCCGGACCGGGCAAGCCCTTGCTGAAACTCTCCGCGTTCCAGCCCTTAAACCGCGACTTCGCCTTTATCGTCGATCAGACAACCGACGCCGATACACTGACCAAGGCCATACGCGGCGTCGACAAGGCCCTGATCACTGATGTTGATATCTTTGACGTCTATAAAGGTGACAAGGTCGAATCCGGAAAGAAATCCATCGCCATCACCGTAACACTGCAACCAACGGCGCAAACACTGACCGATACCGATATCGAAGCACTGTCGCAGAAGATAATTGCGGCTGTAGCGGATAAAGCGGGCGCGAAGTTACGGGCTTAAAGGATTTTTGGGGACAAGTCCCCAAACCCCTCCTCTTTTATTCAGCACAAAAATCTAGCGCCGCAGGCAATAGGAATATCTCCATTGCCTGCGGCGCTTCTTTAAAAAAGGAATAGGGGCCCGGGGACTTGTCCCCGGAAAACTTTAAGCCGCCTTATTCGCCTTATCCTCGGCAATCATATCCTTACGGGACAATTTACCGATCATGGTTTTTGGCAGCGGTTTGTCTCTGATTTCAATCTGGCGGGGCAGCTCCATGGGCGACAGCTGGTCTTTAAGGAAGAGCTTCAGCTCTTCAGGCTTGATGGTATAGCCAGCCTTCGGCTTGACCCAGGCCTTGACGATTTCACCGCGGGCATCATCCAACACGCCGGCCACGATACATTCTTCGACGCCGTCATACAGGTAAATGGCTTCTTCGACATTGCGGGGATAGACGTTATAGCCGTTGGTGATGATCATGTCCTTGATACGGTCGACGATGAAGACATAGCCTTGTTCGTCCATCATGGCGATATCACCGGTATAGAGGCGGCCATCACGAAGAACGTCTTGTGTTTCCTTCGGTTTCTTCCAGTAGCCTTTCATGACTTGCGGGCCGCGCACGCACAGTTCGCCTTTTTCGCCCGGCTTAACGGGTGTTACCTTGTCGTCCGGGTTGATAATTTCAACGATGGTGCCGGGTACCGGCATACCGATGGATGCGGGCTTATTCGCGCCTTCCAGCGGATTAACGCAAACGATCGGAGAGGATTCGGTAAGACCATAACCTTCGACAACGGTGCAACCCGTATTCTTCTCAAACGCTTTTTTAACCTCAACGGGAAGCGGCGCGCCACCGGAAATGCAATAGCGCAGGGATGACAGATCATAATTTTGCAATTTCGGATGATTATTGATCGCATTGTAAATCGCAGGTACGGCCGGCAAGTAATGCGGGCGTTTTTTATTGATGATCTTCAGTGTCATCTCGAGATCAAAGCGCGGTGTCGCAATAATTTCAAACGCGCAGCGCACGGAGAAATTCATGACCGCGGTCATGGCAAACACATGGAAGAACGGAATAACGCCCAGCATTTTTTCGGTACCATACTTGCCGCTATTCAGCCACAGGGCGGCTTGTTCCGTATTCGCGGTGACATTGGCATGGGTCAACATTGCACCCTTCGGCACGCCGGTCGTACCGCCGGTATATTGCAGAACGGCGATATCTTCCTGCGGATTAATTGTAACGGCAGCGGGCTTGCCGTCGTTTTTCATGATTTTCGACGCCCAGAGATATTCATCAGGATTGGGGATTTCCGCCAGTTCCTTGCCCTTCACAATCTTGAACAGCATATTTTTGGGGAAAGGCAGCATTTCGGTAAAGCGGAACAATATGATGTTTTTCAGGCGCGTTGTGTTCAGCATATCCTGCGCCTTATCAAACAGGATTTTCAGATCAAGCGTGATCATGTAATCGGTTTCGCTGTCCTCGATCTGGTGCTGCAATTCCTTGTTCACGTAAAGCGGGTTGTAATTAACAACCGTTGCACCCGCACGCAGCACCGCATAATAGGACACGAGATAGCAGTAGCAGTTGGGCAGAAACAATCCCACCTTGCTGCCCTTGCCAATACCTTGCTCCTGCAATCCTTTGGCGAAATGATCAACATCACGCGCAACATCGCTCCATGTCCATTTCTTATCCATGAAATCAAAGGCCGGACGGCTGCCATAGTGGGCGGCGGTGTCGTAGAGCATTTGATAAACCGGCGCGACGGGAATGGGCGCATCCCATTTCACAGACGGCGGATAATGATTAAGCCAGGCACCGGCGTGGCTGTTCAGATCAGAAGTTTGATTGGTCATGTGTGTATTCCCTTGTTCCGGTATGGTCAGTAAATGGATTTGTGCGCTGCATCACAACACTTTGATATCACATATAAATTTTAATATATTTAAAGCCGTTAAGCCATGGAAAAGACTCATATTAAATAAGCACTCGCTAATATATACCCACAATAAAAATGTGAAAATAAGATAGATTTTCAAAAGAAATCATGCAAATCTGGGCTGTGCAGGTGCAGCAGAGCTGTCATGCCTGCGATGAATGACTTGGAAATGAGCCTTGAAGATGACAATGGATACCATCACCGATCATACGATGGATGCCGTGCGGGCCCGCCTGAAATGGTTTAATAACCCCAAAGGCTTTGGCTTTGTTGTCCCTGATGGTGAAACCATCGATGTTTTTCTGCATATCACGACATTACAGCGCGCCGGCATTGATATGCTGGGCGAAGGGGCTTGCCTGCTCTGCACAATTGAGCGTGGCCCCAAAGGGGCGCAAGTTAAAGAGGTCCTGCAGCTGATCGATAGCGGCCAAATTACAAAATCCACCACGCGGTCCAGCGGGGATGCGGCCCCCCTCATCACGCTGCAAGGAACGGTAAAATGGTACAAGCCGGATAAAGGGTTTGGCTTTATTACGCCCGATGATGGCCAAAAAGATGTCTTTATCCATATGACCTGCCTTGAGCAGCATAATATCCCACCGCTTGAAACCGGCATGCGTGTGACCATGAGCGTTAAAAGCGTCGCCAAGGGCCGCGAAGCCGTCACGCTGGACGTGCTGCCATAAAAAAACCGCTCCGGTGTGGACGGAGCGGTTTGTAGAAATCTTGTTTTCGCAAAGCTTAAGCGGTGGCAATTTCCTTGTCATCGCTATTATTCTTGCCGTAATTCTCGACATCTTCGGCCTTGATCACGCGGTTGCGGCTGACCGTCTGGTAAGCGGCTTTGGCGTGGTCGTCGCAGTATGGCAAACCAACAGCGGAATCGCAGCCGCAGAATTTAAAGTCTGCATCGCGGGGATCACCGATGGGCCAGCGGCACATTCTTTCCTTAAGTTCAGACAGCTGCACACCCTTGATATTGACCGGGTGACGGATCGCCTTGTTCACGACGGATACAATTTTTTGTACCGGCTTGTCTTCGGCGGCCTTTACAGGCTTTTTATTGTTTTGCTGTATCGGGGAAATGCGGTTTGACAGCTTCAGACGGTGGGCTTTTCCAATAACGGCGTTACGTGTAACACCACCCAGCTCCTTGGCAATCTCCGCCGCCGTTTTGCCTTCGCCCCATAATTTCTTCAGCAATGATACGCGGTCGTCAGTCCAACTCATAGTTTTTCCTTATGTCTCCCGTTAACACCCCAAACGAGGAGCGCAACAACCTGTTGATTCAAAACCATAATAATGAAAGATATGAGAACACTGTATCAGTGCCCGAATCACTTGCACAGAGTCGGCGTAAATTTTCCGAACCTTATCCACAAGTCAAACATAAAAGAATTTTTGGTGTTGCGAATCTGGAGATTACTTTTTGGAGTCGAACTCAAGGCCCCAGCTTGTGTAATGCTGCGGGTCTTCGGCCCAGTTTTCTTCAACTTTGACGAAGAGCTTCAGGTGCAAACGATGGCCGGTAATTTCTTCCAGCTCTTTACGCGATTCTTCCCCGACGGATTTAATCAGCGAACCGCCTTTGCCTAAAACAATCGGCTTGTGCGAGTCGCGCGCAACGATAATTGCCTGATGCACCATCGCGCTGCCATCGGGACGCTCTTCCCATTTTTCTGTTTCAACGGTCAGAGCCTGCGGCAATTCGAGATAGAGTTTATGAAACAGTTTTTCGCGCGTAATTTCCGACGCCAGCATCCGCATCGGCATGTCGCCCATCTGGTCTTCCGGGTAATGCCATGTGCTGACGGGCAGGTGTTTGGCAACATAGGACAGAATATCCTTCGTCCCGCGCGCTTTTTCCGCAGACACCATAAATGTCGCATCAAAATCATATAATTTATTCAAGGATACGGTTAAGGGCAGCAGCTCCGGCGGCTTCATGCCATCGACTTTATTCAGGACAAGAGCGGTGCGGCGCTTGTCATTATTCTGGCTCAAAATCTTGATAATATTTTCAGTGTCACGAATAGCCTTTTTATTGCTGGCATCGCAAACCAAAAGCACTATATCCGCTTCTTCATGCCCGCTCCACGCGGCAGCAACCATGGCGCGCTCCATCCGTTTTTGCGGCTGGAACAATCCGGGCGTGTCGACAAAAATAATCTGCGCTTCTTCATGCATGGCAATACCGCGCACGGTTGTACGCGTTGTCTGCACCTTCGGCGAAACAATCGTGACCTTGCCCCCGACCATTGTATTGATCAGCGTTGATTTACCCGCATTCGGCGCCCCGATGACGGCCACAAATCCGCATCGTTTGTCCGCTTCATTAATCGTCATGATAAATCCTGTAATTTTTCCAGCAGCATTCTGGCCGCTTCCTTTTCCGCCACCCGGCGGGAGGCACCGCGCGCCGTCACGGGTGCATAGCCTTCGACGGTAACACACATATCAAATATCGGCGCATGGTCCGGTCCTTCGCGGGCCGCCACTTCATAGACGGGCAGCGGTAAACCCCGCCCCTGCGCCCATTCCTGCAGCGCGGTTTTTGCATCCTGCGGCGGGGTAATCATTATATGGACGCTATCGCCCCATAAATGACGGATAAGCGCTTCGCAGGCCGCAAGGCCGCTATCGATATAAAGCGCCCCAATCAATGCCTCCAGCCCGTCAGCCAGTATATTTTCATTATTGGTGCCGCCCATGCTGCGCTCCGCACTCGACAGCTCCATATATTGCCCCAAATCGATGCGGCGCGCGATATTCGCCAGCATCGTGCCTTGCACCAAAGCCGCATGACGCTTGGCCAAATCGCCTTCGCTTTCCGCCGGGAATGTTTCATAAAGAATATAGGCCATGACAAGCCCAAGAACCCGGTCGCCTAAGAACTCCAGCCGTTCATAGTTTGTCGCCGTGCCCGCACTGGAATGGGTCAGCGCCAGGCGCATTCCTTCGAGGGACTTGAACTGGCACCCCAGTTTTTCTTGCAAATTCTTGTATGATTTTTCAGCCATTATTCATTTTCTGAAGCCGCCGCAAGCGGGCGGACCGGCTCAATGCTGGTAAACAGGCGGTTATAGCGAATAGCCGTCGGCCATTTCCAGACCTCCGCCAGGCTGGCACTGCCATTGGTAGAAAAAAACAGGAAGGAGGCCCGGCCCACAACATTATCCGCCGGGATATAGCCAACAGTCTGGCCAACCCGGCTATCCTGCGAATTATCGCGGTTATCGCCCATGGTGAAATAATGCCCTTCGGGAACGACAAAGCTGCCGGTATTATCCAGCGCTTCACTGTCGGACCGTTCATAGATACGGTGCATCGTACCACCGGGCAGCGTTTCTATATATTCATGCAACAAACCATCTTCATCCTGGCGCATGCCCACGGGTTCACGCGGGACAAGGGCCTGATTGATATATAGGCGGCCTTCGCGCACCTGAATCACATCACCGGGCAAGCCAACAACGCGCTTGATATAATCAATCGATGGATTGCTGGGCAGTTTGAATACAATAACATCACCACGCTGCGGCGTCTTACCACCGGTCAGGACACGGCCCTCCACCGGTGCGATACCAAACGGGAAGGACGCGCGGGAATAGCCATAGGCGGGCTTATAGACAAAAAGATAATCTCCCACCTCCAGCGTCGGTTTCATCGAGCCGGACGGAATATTGAACGGTTCGTATAAAAAAGTACGGATAAGCAGTGCCAGGATCACGGCAAACAATGCCGTCTTCAGAAACTCCATCCATTCTTCGCGGGCACTGAGCGGGGCATCCGGCACGGGTTCGTCAGGCGTCATCACCGGTAAAGACTGGATATGGGGTTTTTTCTTAATCATGGTGTTTTTCTTAAACAATTTATCCTCGCTTGACCAGCCTTGTTTTCCCTATGATACAGGAACTGCTTCGATAATAACATAGGCCTGCGCCAAGGGCGGTTCATCCGTAATCGTCAGGTGAATACGCGGCATCATGCCCGGCGGCATCATCGCATTCAGATGCTGCAGCGCGCCGCCGGTCAGCGCCAGAGTCGGGCGCCCGGACGATTCATTCACCACCCCTATATCCTTCATAAACACCCCTTGGTTAAAACCGGTCCCCAGGGCCTTGGAGCACGCCTCTTTCGCGGCAAATCGCTTGGCATAGGTATCGATATGTGTCCCCGCCCCGCGACGACGCTCGGCCTTCGCAATCTCAACCGGCGTAAAGCAGCGCTTGATAAAACGCTCCCCGAAACGGGCCAGCGTTTTTTCCACGCGGCATATATCGATAAGGTCACTCCCCGTCCCCAGAATCACGCGCGGCCTCCTTTGCTCTTTTAAGTTTCAGGCGCAAATCACGCTGCAGACGATAAGTATGCTGCGCACCCTTGACTGGATAATAAAGCGCAAAATAAGAGAGCGGCCACGCGATAAATGCCACCAGATAGCCACCTATAGTCAAGGGCAGCAGCAACTGCCACGGATGTTTCCACAGCAGCGTGAGAAATTCCATCGGATGCTTCAAATAATGCCCCAGCGCCGCATCATTCGGCAGCGCCGTATAGGCATCAAGCCCCATCAGGCCGCAGAAAAATATCCCGACCTTATAGGTCAGCCAGAAAATAAACGGGAATGTCGTCGGATTACCAAAAATCGTTCCCGCCCAACCCGCCAGCATAGAACTGCGCAACAGCCAAGCCAACAAAATGCCTTGCCCGGAATGCGTGCCGAGAAACGGCGTAAATGACACCGCCACACCGGACGCCAGCCCCGCCGTAATGCGATAGGTTGAATCCCCGCGCCGGAACAAACGATGGCGGTAATAATTATAAGCCCGCAGCCAGCCCATAGTCGGCCAGAGGGCTTCTCTCATCCTGCGGAAAAATCGTCTGGGGTCACGCCGTTTTAAAATCGCCATAATCTATCGTCCGCGTGCCCGGTCAACGGAGGCGATTTGTGGTGTAGCACGCAATGCGGCAATAATATTATTCAGATGCTTGGTATCATTCACATAGACATCCAGCAGCATATCCCAGAAATCCATACTGCGGCTGGTGATCTTCAGGTTTGTAATATTACCGCCATTGCGCCCAATCACGGTCGACAATGTACCCAGCGCCCCCGGCGTGTTATTCAACACAACCTCGAGACGCCCGACATGTGATTCCGGCGTATCCTGGCCATCGCCCCAGCTGATATCCAGCCAGCGCTCCGGCGTATCGGCGAAATTCTCCAGCGTGTCGCAATCGATTGTATGAACGGTTACGCCCTTGCCGGTTGTCACAATCCCGACAATCCGGTCACCGGGCAGCGGGTGGCAACAGCGCGCAAAATGTAGCGCCATGCCCGGTATCAGCCCTTTGATGGGCAACGCCGCTTCCTTGCCATGGGCAGTATGTGCATCATTGCCCTTGCGGTTTTGCATGAGCTGCTGCTCTTCAATTTCGGCATCCGTTGGCTTTTTGGCCGGCACGGTTTTGTGTGCCGGGAAGATCGCCTTGAAAACATCGCGCGCAACAATATGGCCGGAACCGATACCGGCATAGATATCATCAATCTCCTCCGCCTTGAATTGCGACAGGACATTGTTTACGCCTTTTTCCGCGAATTCATAGCCTTCGAGCTGATACAATTTCTGCAGCATCGCCTTGCCGAGCGTTGAATACTCGCCGCGCTGCTGCTGGCGGATATAGCGGCGGATGTGGGAGCGCGCCTTGCCGGTAACAACAAACCGTTCCCACGTTGGCGACGGATTCTGGTTCTTCGCCGTGATGATATCGACGGAATCGCCGTTATTCAGCTTGGTGTTGAGCGGCGCAATCCGGCCATTGATCTTGGCGCCCACGCATTTATCACCCAGCGCGGAGTGAATGGCATAGGCAAAATCAATCGGCGTCGCGCCGCTGGGCAATTCAATCAAATCACCTTTTGGTGAGAAGACATAGACCTGGTCCTGGAACAGCTCGAGCTTGGTGTTCTCCAAGAACTCTTCGGGGCGCTGCTCGGTATCAATAATATCCAGCAGCTCACGCAGCCAGCGGTATTTTTTCACATCTTTCAAATCCGCGCGCTTGGAACCGCTATCTTTATACGCCCAGTGTGCCGCCACACCCAGATCCGCTTCTTCGTTCATCGACTTGGTGCGAATCTGCACTTCAATCCGGTGATTGCCGGGACCGATAACCGTTGTGTGAATGGATTTATAACCATTGGCCTTGGGGGTAGAGATATAATCTTTAAAGCGGCCGGGCACGGTCGGATACTGGCTATGGATGATACCCAGCGCATGGTAGCACTGCTCCATATTATCAACCAGCACGCGGAACGCCATCAGGTCGGACAGCTGTTCAAATGCCACGTTCTTACGTTGCATCTTGCGCCAGATGGAATAGCGGGTTTTTTCGCGGCCCGTCACATCGGCCTCGATACCCGATTGCCCCAGAAGTTTTTTAAGGTCCGTGATAATCGTCTTTACAATCTCCGTCCCTTCGGCACGCAGGAAGGACAGGCGGTTGGAAATACTTTCGCGTGCTTCCGGGTTCATAAAGCCGAAGGATAAATCTTCGAGCTCTTCCTTGATTTTGTGCAAGCCGATACGCTCAGCTAGCGGCGCATAAATTTCAATCGTTTCACGCGCAATACGGCGCTGTTTTTCATCATTGGTAAAATTATGAAGCGTGCGCATATTATGCAGCCGGTCAGCAAGCTTCACCAGCAGCACACGGATATCTTCGGACATGGCCAGCACGAGTTTGCGGAAATTTTCCGCCTGCTTGCCCTCCACTGTCTGGCTTTCAATCCGGGTCAGTTTGGAAACGCCGTTAACAAGTGTCGCGACTTCTTCCCCGAATTTTGCCTTCAATTCATCATAAGTCGCCTTGGTATCTTCCAGCGTGTCATGCAGGATGGCGGTGACGATGGTTGCCGTATCCATATGCATCTCGGCCAGGATGCTGGCGACTTCGACCGGGTGCGTGTAATACGGCTCCCCCGAGGCGCGCTTCTGCCCTTCATGCATCAGCTTGGCGTAATCATACGCACTTTCCACCGGCTCCACGGAAGCATCGGGGTTAAAGGTCTTAATCTGGGCTATCAGTTCTGCTTTGAGCATAGAGACTTTCGTGACATTTTTATCCGGCCATTATCTATAGTTTTTACGGATAAAGAAACTATAAAAAAACCGGCTATAGTTATATATAGCCGGTTTTAAATTCTGTACAGGGGAAGCCCTTAGGCCTCATCTTCCGGGGCGCCGCCGGCCATGTCTTCGAGGGATGGTTCGTCTTCGAAATCATCGTCATCATCGATATTGGCGAAATCTTCCATACCCTGGGACGCGCGCTGGGCCGCAATCGCGTTCCATTCTTCTTCGCCTTCCATCTGGTCGATCACGTCTTCGCTGTCATCCATTTCGATAATGCGCTGGTTGTTCCGTACCAGCTCTTCTTTCAGGTCAGCAGGCGTTACCTTGTCTTCGGCAATTTCGCGCAGGGCGACAACCGGGTTCTTGTCATTGTCGCGGTCCAGCAGCAGGGCAGAACCCGCGCCGATTTTACGGGCACGTTGTGCCGCCAGCATGACGAGTTCAAAGCGGTTGGCAACTTTTTCAATGCAATCTTCAACGGTAACGCGGGCCATTTCGGTGTCCTTACAATAGGGGGAATAGTATCTTTGAGCTTATATAAGCGGACAAGCGCACAAACGCAAGAGTTTTTCGCCTTTATATTATGCATCTCTAATGTAATTTAAGCCCCTTGAGCCCAGGCTCGCAATATTTATTATGGCAATTAATGCCGCCTGCTTCTTTCGTTTGCAGACTGGCCAAAGGGAATATCATCCGCTAGGCTTGGCCCATTATGACGACAGACAGCGCGCCCGAAATTATTAATAAATCATACACAAGCCGTGATATCACGGAGCTTGTAAATACGAAGCAGTACAAACTTGCGGAACGCGTACTGATTAAATATCTGGAAGTGTCGCCGGATAATCCGTGGGCATTAACGGCACTGGGTATCGTCTATCGCTCCACCGACAGGGCAGAAGCCGCAGAAGCCTGCTACAGGCGCGCGCTTTTACTGCAACCGGATAATCCGGAAGTCTGTTCCAACTACGGCAATCTGCTGGTCGACCTTAACCGTCTGGAGGAGGCACTGGAATATTCGCAGCGCGCCGTGACACTGGCGCCGGATGTCTATACTTTCCGCAAAAATCTGGCCGTCACTCAGCGGGAGTGCAAACATTACGAAGACTCCGTTGAAAATTATGAATGGTGTCTGGAGCACAATAAAAACGACCCTAATTTAATGTATGATACGGCCTATGTGCTGTTTTACCTGCGTGATTTGAAACGCGCGTGGGATCTGGCGGAGTGGCGTGTAAAAACCGGCAAGTTGGCTTTGCCCGATACAAAAGAAATCCCGGTCTGGACGGGCGAGAAGCTCAAAGGCAAAAAGCTTCTGGTCTATGCGGAGCAAGGTTTTGGCGACACATTATTGATGACGCGCTTCCTGCCGGGGCTTGCCAAGCTGGCGGAGGAAGTAACCTTTTCCTGCAAGGAACCGTTGCATAATTTATTCAAAGATTTACCGGTAAGATTAGTGCCGGTAGATATCAGGGACCACGACCGCTATGACTACCAGATTGCGATGATGAGTATCCCGCGCGTGGTCAAAAAACTTGATTGGGCAAAAGACTGGCCGCAGGCACCCAAGCTACACATATCCGACACCGCCCGTAAACGATACAGCAACATCAAAACGCAGTTCCAGCCGCGATTGAAAATTGGCATTGTCTGGTCCGGTAGCGTGACCTTCGCCAATAACGACAAGCGCAGCGTTTCTTTGCAACGTTTTCTCGACCTCGCCGGACAATTCCCGGATGTGCAGTTTTACAGCTTCCAGAAAGGCCCGCGGGAAAAAGACCTGCTGGAGCATGGTATCGCCACGGTTATTCCGCTGGGCCATACGTTCCGGGATTTTTCCGATACGGCGGCCGCACTTGAGGAAATGGACCTGATTCTTATGACCGACAGCGCGCTGGTCCATTTATCGGGCCTGCTACACGTGCCGGTCATCGATTTACTGCAATTTATGCCCTACTGGCTCTATTTCCCGGAAGAACCGACAACGCCCCTTTATGAGTCAGTCCGCTTTATCCGCCAGCCAAAGGCCGGGGATTGGGATTTCGTGTTTAAAAAGGCCGCAAATATCATTTCCCGCCTTCACAAGCAGCGTAAAAAAGGGGCATTATCACGGGCAGAGATTTTAAAGATCATAGATACAGGATTGTAACCGCATGAATAATGCCGCCGCCCTCGACGTTACCGAACGCAACCGCCGCGCCACCGTCGCGCATTTAATCGCGCAGGGCCAATATAAAGACGCCGAACCGCATTTGCTCAGCATGCTGCAAATCGCGCCGAACAATGCCTGGGCTTACGGTGTTCTGGGTATTGTCTATCGCTTTACCAACCGGGAGACGGCATCCGATGCCGCATTCAAACGCTCCCTGCATCTGGAACCGGATAATGCAGAAATTTTATCGCATTACGGTGGGCTGCTGCTGGATATGTACCGCATTGATGAATCGCTTTACTACACACGCCGCGCGGTTGAACTTGACCCCGAAAACTACCAGCTGCGCAAAACGCTGGGCCAGCTGGAGCGTGATGCCAAGCTGTTCGATGATTCCGTGAAGTCCTATGAATGGTGCCGCGAGCGCACACCCGATGATCCGAACCTGATTTTCGATTACGGTTATGTTCTTCTTTATACACGCGACCTGCAGAAGGGCTGGGATTATTTTGAGACGCGTTTTCAAACCGATCGTATGGATTTCCCCAATACTTCCCACCTGAAACTTTGGGAAGGCGAAAGCCTGAAAGGCAAAACGGTTCTTGTGATCGGGGAGCAGGGATTTGGCGATACGCTGCTGATGACGCGCTTCCTGCCACTGCTGGAAGCCAAGGGTGCAAAAATCACATTCGGATGCAGCGATGTTTTTAACCGCGCCTTTGTCAGCCTGGGCTATCCGATTGTAAACAAAATCGGGCCGCTGGATAATTATGATTTCTTCATACCGATGATGACCCTGCCGCGGCATTTTGAGCGTGACTGGCTGAAATGGCCGAAGCCCATCAAGCTGGACGTGCCACAACCGTGCCGCCAGAAATTCTCATGGCTTGCCAATCACGGTGAAAAACGTTTGCGCGTCGGTATCGTCTGGTCCGGGCGCATTGCCTATGCTGGCAACAAACGCCGCGCCGTTGATTTGTCCCGCTTCCTGGAGCTGAGCGCGCTGTATCCCGATATTGAATTTTACAGCTTTCAGAAGGGCGAGCGCGAACCGGATCTGATGTCCGTCGGCAAGGGACCGATCACACCGCTCGGCCATTTATTCGCAGATTTTGCGGATACCACCGCGGCGCTCGAACATATGGATTGTATCCTGATGACGGATAGCTCGCTTGTTCATCTGGCCAGTGGTCAAGGCGTGCCGGTCATCGATCTTCTGGGTTACCGCCCCTACTGGCTGTATTTCCCCGAAGCACCAACGACACCGCTTTACCCGTCTTTGCGATTTATCCGCCAAAAGCAAGCCGGGGACTGGGACGATGTGTTTAAGCGCGCCAAGGTCATTCTCGACGCCCTGCGCACAGAAAAACGTGACCAGCCCTTAACTGCCGACCGCGTCCTGAAAATCATCGATGCCAACCTGCAATCATAGGAAAATAAAATGACCAAACAAATTATTGGCGGCCAGATGCTACGCGATGGAAAAGCTCTGCCCCTATCAAAGGCGGTACGCGCCGGTGACTTTATTTATGTCAGCGGCCAGCTGGGCTTTGACAAGGAGGGCAATATCGCAGGACACGATATTGAATCACAAACTACGCAGGCACTCACTAATCTTCAGAACATCCTGAAGGATGCCGGTGCCGCCGTTACAGATGTCGTAAAATGCACGGTCTGGATTGCCGATGAAAAGGATTTTGCGGCCTTCAACAAAATTTATTCCAGCGTTTTTGTTACTGAACCGCCCGCGCGCAGCTGCATTCCGTCAAAGCTTCTGTTTAATGCTTTGGTTGAGATCGAAGCGATTGTTTACAAGCCGCTTTAATTAAAGGCGCGCGGCACAAGCTTGGCCGCCGGAGACACTCATCTCCCCGGCCTTGTCCTCAACCTGCAGATCCTTGACGACGCCATCTTCAATGACCATGCTGTAGCGCTTGGACCGCGTACCCAGACCTGCGCCGGAACCATCCAGCTCCAGCCCCAGGGCCTTGGTCAGGGCACCATTGCCATCAGGCAACATTGTAATCACGCCTTCCGCACCGGATATACCGGCCCAGTGGCTCATGACAAACGGATCATTGACGGCCAGGCAGATAATCTCATCCACACCCTTCGCCTTAATCGTTCCGGCATTCTCGATATAAGACGGCAGATGTTTCTGCGCGCAGGTCGGCGTGAAGGCGCCGGGCACAGCAAACAGGACAACGGTCTTGCCCGCCAGATAAGAAGCCGTATCGACCTCTTCCATAGCGCCATTCTGCAGCCACTTCAGCGTTACGGACGGAAATTTATCACCAATTTTAATTGTCATCGCAGGTCTCCAGTTTTTACGGTTAAGGGGTCATCGCGCGGGCGGATTTATCGGCCTGACTTTCATCTGGCTTGCCCTTCGTACGCTTGAGGATCAGTTTATTGAGCGCGTGGATATAGGCGCGGCAGCTGGCCACCATTGTATCGGCATCTGCGCCCTGGCCAAACACGGTCCGGCCATTTTCTTCCAGCTTCACGGTCACCTCAGCCTGCGCATCGGTACCGCCGGTCACTGCGTGCACCTGATAAAGCAGAAGCACGGCATCATCATGCGGCACCATCATGCGGATGGCGTTAAAAATCGCATCGACCGGACCATTGCCTTCGGCACGCGCGTTTTGCAGCTGGCCTTCAATGGTCAGCTCCAGCTCTGCCACTTGGGGGCCTTTGGAACCGGCCTGCACCTGAAGCGACACAAAGCTTATCCGCTCGCTGCCGCGCTCTTCATCATCGACCAGCGCGATAATATCTTCGTCAAAGATTTCTTTCTTGCGATCGGCCAGATCCTTGAAGCGTTTGAACGCATCTTTCAGCGCGTTATCGCCCAGCTCATAGCCCAGCTCCTGCAGCTTGTTCTTGAACGCATGGCTGCCCGAATGTTTACCCAGAACCAGCTCCGACCGTTTCAGGCCTACCGATTCCGGCGTCATGATTTCATAGGTCTGCGCGTTCTTTAACATGCCATCCTGGTGAATACCGCTTTCATGCGCGAAGGCATTGGCACCAACAATGGCCTTGTTCGGCTGCACCGCAAAACCCGTGATGGTGGATAATGTACGGGATATTTTTGTGATCTGCGTCGTATCAATCTTATTCTCGAAGGGCAGCAGGTCGGGACGCGTGCGCATCGCCATAACAACCTCTTCCAACGCGGCATTACCCGCCCGCTCACCAATACCATTGATCGTGCACTCAATCTGGCGCGCGCCCGCCTTGACACCTGCGAGAGAATTGGCAACCGCCAGACCCAGATCATTGTGGCAGTGAACAGAAATAATCGCCTTATCAATATTCGGCACACGGTTGAACAACATCGCAATCTTTGCGCCATATTCTTCCGGCACGGCATAACCAACCGTATCGGGAATATTAATTGTGGTGGCTCCAGCCTTGATCGCGACCTCTACGGCACGGCACAGGAAGTCATCTTCTGTACGGCTGCCATCTTCGGCGGACCATTCGACATCATCGGTGAATTTGCGGGAAAAGCTGACGCTTTCGGCAATCGCGTCCAGCACCGCTTCCGGGGACATCTGCAATTTATATTTCATGTGCAGCGGCGATGTTGAAATAAAAGTATGGATACGGCTGCGCTTTGCCGGTTTCAGCGCTTCGGCGGAGGCTTCGATATCTGCCGTCTTCGCCCGGCACAGGCCCGCGATGATTGATGTTTCGACGGTACGGGCAATTTCCTGCACCGATTCAAAATCACCGCGTGAGGCAATCGGGAAACCGGCTTCGATAACATCCACGCCCATTTTGTCGAGCAACACCGCCATGCGCAGTTTTTCCTCCAGATTCATGGAACAGCCGGGCGATTGTTCGCCGTCGCGCAAAGTGGTGTCGAAAATAATGATACGGTTAGCGGCAGTCATAATGATAAATCCTTCAAAAAAATTTATGAGATTTGCGACTTTTTAAAATAATAACCCCTGAGATGTCCGGGCAGCGCAAAGAACCGCAACCATTCAGGGGCGGATAAGTCGTAGAAGGAGAGAAAATGCGCTAAAATTCATCATATTGTTTTATAAAATTTTTAGCGGGGGGAATGCAAGGCTTAAATCTGATCCTAAGGACGGCAGCTACCAGAGGATAGACCCGTCGTGATCTGCCATAACTGCTTACGGTTAGCAGCATGATAATGTGCGCCGTCCACGCGGTCCTTGGCATGGTCAAACACCTGAACCACGCGCATTCCGGCGGCCAGGGCCGCTTCCACGCCCGTCCGACTATCTTCGTAGACCAGGCAGCTTGAAGGGCGCACATTCAGGCGTGCGGCGGTTTCGAGGAATAAATCCGGGGCGGGCTTGGGCTTGCCGCCTGTGGCCTCAATATCGCTGGGGCACAGGATAAAGCCCATCTTGTCGTGAACCTTGATATCTTTAAGGGTGCGCTCGGCCATGCCGGTAGGCGCATTGGTGGCGGCCGCCTGCTTGCGGCCCCTGCGGTGGTGGAAATCAATCACATCGACCATACCCGGGCGGGCGGCGGCCCGGAATTTATCAAACAGGGGGGTGGAGGAAAAATCACGGCGGTAATCTTCGAAACTAGCTGTAAACCGCGCCCCGCCTTTATCCTTTAAACGCTGCCAATAGCCCCGGGCATCGGAACCAACCAGGCTTTTCCAATCTTCCTTAGTAAAATCAATACCATAATGGGCAGCGGAGAAATGGGTCATCACAAGACGGTTGCGCTCCTCCGTCAGAGCTAAAGTACCGTCAATATCATAAATAACGCATTCAATCTTTGTCATAATGTATTTATACTAAAGAATGCCGGTATTTGCAAATTTAATATGCGTTAAAGGAGCGACCGCGCCTCTTCCACCAGCATAATCGGAATACCGTCGCGGATAGGATAGGCCAGCTTCGCCTGGTCGGAGATTAACTCCTGCGCTTTCTCATCATAGCGCAGCGGCACATGCGTCACCGGGCAAACAAGGATTTCCAATAGTTTAGGATCGACGCTCTGGCTCATTACTTCAGCAACCGCAGCTTGTCATTTTCATCATCCATCAGTTCCGGGGCGGACAAGCCGCGGGCGGAAATTTCCAGCGGCGCGGGTTCTGCAACCTCTTTACCGCCCGTCTGTACATGAAGCTCTTTCAGCTTCCGCGCCGATGGCAGGATGGAACGCTCCAGCGAACCAATCGCTTCGTTATAGCTGTTCATTGCACCGCCAATGCCCTTGCCGATTTTTTCAAAATGCCCGGCGAAGATGGCCAGACGCTGGTACAGCTCCGCCCCTTTCGCGGAAATATCCTGCGCGTTCTTCGCAAGCTCCGCCTGCCGCCAGCCGAGGCTGACCACGCGCAGCAGGGACATTAACAATGTCGGTGACGCAATGATCACATTACTGCTGGCGGCAAAATCCACAATCTCCGGGTCCGCGCGCAATGTCATGCTGAATAAATGCTCGGACGGCAGGAACAGGACGGTAAAATCCGCACTTTCAATATTTTCCCAGTAGCCCTTACGGCTTAAATCTTTCACATGCGCGCGCACCTGCTTGGCCAGCGCCGCGGTAATCTGGTCGGTTTCATCCGTACTTAGATTTTCGCCCAGACGATTGGCAAATTCATTAATCGGCGCTTTGGAATCGATAATGATGTTAAAACCGTCATGCAAACGAATAACCGCATCCGGGCGGTGCTTGCCCCCTTCATGCTCGATCGTTACCTGCATATCAAAATGAACGCCCTTGATCAGGCCGGATTTTTCCAGCAGACCGCTTAAGATAAATTCACCCCAGCGTCCCTGCCCGGCCGGGTCTTTCAACGCACCAACAAGGCGGGCCGTTTCCCGGTTCAGCAATTGCATATCGGCGCGCAGCGCCTGGTCCGTGCCCTTCATTTGCTCGACCGCTTGATTAAGCTGCTTCAGATTTTCCTGCAGCGGGTTCACCATATCGGTCAGCGCCTTCTGCCGCTTCTCCATATCGTGGGAGCCGTCAGCCTGCGCCTGCTTCAATTTCTCCTGCGCCAGCGTCAGGAATTGTTCACTGCTTTTGGCCAGCGCTTCTTGCGCCATCGCGCTGAACAGATTGCCCATACCGCCTTGCGCATCTTCGAAATGTTTGATTTTTTCACGCAAAGCGGCCAGCTTCGCGGCCAGCGCAAAAAACACAATGACACCGCCCAATCCCAAACCGATTGCCAGAGATATAATATCAAATGTCATGATGCCTCCCTTTATTCTTCGGTCAGATTCCAGATCATGGTGCGCAGTTCAACGATACCGTCATTTTTCAATGAACTTGTTATATGCGGTATCGGATAAGCGGCCGTGTGCTTGGCGAGATTGGCACTTGTCTGCTCAATCAGTATATCACGTTCGTCTCTGGATATCTTGTCGGCCTTGGTCAGGACAACGCGGTAAGCCACCGCGGCCTCATCCAGCAAACCCATCAGCGTATCATCGCTATCCTTCATCCCATGGCGCGAATCAACCAGGATGAAGACGCAGCGCAAATTGGGACGCCCGCGCAGATAATCCCGCACCAGCCGTTCCCAGTTTTTCTTATCCGCCTTCGATACTTCGGCATAACCATAGCCCGGCATATCGACCAGAAACATCCGGCTGCCCAGTTTAAAGAAGTTCAGCTGCTGCGTCCGGCCCGGCGTATTAGATGTTCGCGCTAGTGTCTTGCGCCCGGTCAGCGCGTTGATCAAGGAAGATTTACCGACATTGGACCGTCCAGCAAACGCAATCTCCGGAAACTCGTCACCCGGCAAATGGTCGAGCGTCTGGATACCGCGCATGAAATCGCAAGGGCCAGCAAATAATTTGCGGATGGTTTCCGCTGTATCAAAATCCGGCGTGCTCACACTATTTCTTCTTTTTCTTCTTCGGTTTTGGCTTGGAGATGGGCTTTGGCTGCTCCTCCTTGAAGATGCTTTCGACATCTTCTTCTACGACTTCCAACTCCGGATGAACATTCGGGCCTTCAGCGACCAGCTTGTCCATTTCCTTATCATCACTAGCACGCTTGAACAAATGCACCTCAACCCCCATGGAGCGCATGATGATATATTGCTGCACCACGGATAGGATGTTGCTGAATGTCCAGTAAATCACAAGACCCGCCGGAAATTTCGCCAGCAGATATGTAATAAAATACGGCATGAAATTCGCCATCATCGCCTGCGTCGGATCTTGGGGCGGCGGGCTCATCCGCTTTTGCGCCAGCATGGCAAGGAACATCAGGCATGACCAAGGGCCGATCATCAGGAAAGATGGAGGATCCCACGGAAGCGCCCCAAACAGGTTAAAGACGGTCAGCGGATCATGCGCGGACAAATCCTGGATCCAGCCAAAAAACGGTGCCTGGCGCATCTCAATCGTTGTCGACAGAACCTTGTACAGCGCAAAGAAAATCGGGATCTGCACCAGAAGCGGCAAGCAACCCGCCATGGGATTGACCTTTTCCTTCTCATACAGCTTCACAAGCCCTGCTTGCAGCTGCTGCTTATCATCGCCAAATCTTTCGCGTAGCTCTTTCATTTGCGGCGCGATTTTTTTCATCTGCGCGAATGATCGGAAGGACGTATTTGCCAGCGGGAACACCGCCAGACGTACCAGAATGGTCAGGCAGATAAGCGCCACCCCAAAATTCCCCACCAGACCGGCCAGAAAGTTGAGAATGTAGAAGAACGGCTTGGTCAGGAAATAATACAGTCCAAAATCAACCGCGAGGTCAAAATGGTGAATCGGCACGCTTTTTTCATACGCGGTCAGAACCTTGATTTCCTTGGCCCCTGCGAAGAATCGCGTCGTTGTTTCCAACGTGGCACCCGCTTCGATGGTTTTACCCGCACCGGTGACATCCACCTGATATTTCGATTGTGTTTTATCGGGTGACGGCGTGTAGAGGACACGGAAAGATTTCATATCATCCTGCGTCGGGATGATGCTGGTGAACCAGTATTTATCAGAAATACCAATCCAGCCCGTTGTGCCTTGAATATCTATACGCGGATTTTTTTCCTTCAGCTTGCGGTAAGGCTTTTGCGTCAGGTCACCGTCGACATAGGCCTGGGGCCCTTCATGCACGACCGCTTCACCGGCATAATCTTCCGGCAATCCGGTTTGCGCGACCAGCGCGTAAGGATAGAGCGCGACAATCTTGCCGGACTTGTTCACAACGCGCTCCGTAATTGTAATCATATATTGGTCATCAACGGATAATGTGCGTTCAAACTGCAAACCCTGCCCATTATCAAAGGCGAGCGTTACCGGGCTGTCTTTTGCCAGACGGTCGCCCGCGATCACACGCCAAACGCTATCCTTACCCGGCAGCGCCAGAGCCTTGTCATCGGATACCCAGCCAAACTCGGCATATTTTGTGTGCGCCGTGCCCGCGGGGGACAGCAGCACAACATGCTCCTTATGGTCCAGTGTTTTGTAATAATTTTGCAGGCTGAGATCATCAATCCGCGCGCCGGTTAGGGACAGGGAACCAAACACCTTCCCATTATCAATCTTGACCCGCGCGCCTTCCGCAAGCACAGCCTTACGATCACGTTTAGCGCTGGCCTCGCCACTTAAAGGCGTGACCGCCACCGCTTGCTGCGAAATCGCCTGCTGCGCGCGCGCCAGTTCCAGTCGGGGCTTCAGTACATAGCTATCAAAGCCAAACCAGATGCCAATGGCAATGACCATGAAGATGATCAGATTGCGTTTATCCTGGGGGTGAAGCTGGTTTGGGTTATTCATGGAAGATATGTCCTTTAAATGCGTAATCGTCTTTTATTCAGGGTTGTTGCGTTTATAGAATAGGAAGGGCTTCCACGCAAATCTTTCCGGTACAGGATTATGCCAATCGCCTTTATGCCAAGGGTGGCATTTGGCAAGGCGCAGCACAGCCAAGATCAATCCCTTGCCTGCCCCGTGCTTCTCCACCGCCTCGACGGCATAGGCCGAGCATGTCGGATGAAACCGGCAACGCGGTCCCAAAGCGGGGGAAATAACGGCCCGGTAAAAATGAACAGGAGCCAGAACCAACCTTTTCAGCATGGCTTTTCTTCTTTAGAAGATTGTTTAGAAACAGAAAACCCGGTTTTTTCCAAGCACCAGCGTAAATCGCGCTTTAAATCATCATAGCTGCGCTCCGCCGTTTCCTTGCGCCCGATCAGCACATAGTCGACCCCGGGACGCGCATAGCGAGGCAAAATATCGGCCGCCACCGCGCGCAGGCGGCGCTTGGTGCGGTTACGGTCAACGGCCTTGGTGCTGACCTTCTTACTGACGGTAAAGCCCACGCGCATTTTATCGGGGGTGGTATTTTCAAGCGCTTGAAATATAAAGCTTTTGGAGGTCCAGCGCTGGCCCTTTGCCTGGATATGTAAAAAATCAGACCGCTTTTGCAAGCGGTCTAACATCTTCAGCTGGTCTTTTGTAGCCTGCATGAGCGGTCCCTTCATAACTCCGTAACGGAGCGGGAAGCCCGCTTATTAAGCGCTGAGCTTCGCGCGACCCTTCGCACGGCGGCGATTAAGGATCAGACGGCCATTTTTGGTGGCCATACGGCTGCGGAAACCATGGCGGCGTTTGCGAACCAGGACGCTAGGTTGATATGTTCTTTTCATCTTCGGGCACTCCGGTCCTGAATTAGTTTAGTTCTTTATCTTTAAAAGAAGGGCTTTATAACGTCTGACGCCGGTTCTGTCAATATTCTTATACACAAATATCGGATTCAAGGCGGGGAGGCGATTTTCTTTGACGAGAGAGCCCAAATACTATTAGCTAGCATGCAGGAATATGATAAGAGTCGTAATGACTTGACCGAAACAGACCGCACCGGAAGAAGGACCATTGTCCCATGTATGATGATCAAAACTGGAACCCCGTTCTTGGCGAAGAGCTGGCAGGCTTTTTGGACCAGATTAACCCGATCGATGGCAAATATAAAACAAACCCGGCCTCCACCAAGGTGGCCTGGCGCGCTTTGCCGTTTTATGAGCGCGTGGTCCTGATCCGTGTGCAGGACAGCGCCTGGTCACCGAAGCATCTGAATATTTACTACCTGACCATGGATGGCAATCTGTTCCGCCTGAACGGGACATCCCCGCCCATTCATGAAGTCAATGCCGCAGCGCCTGTTACCATCACCGAAGACAATGTTCTAGAATACTTACGCTTCTTCTGTTTCTTCGTCCGGGGCGAGGAAGGCCCGTTCCTGATTGCCGAAGATATTGACAACCCGGATCTGCCCAAAGCGATTGATGCGCAAACCCGCACCGTTATCGAAGGCACGATCCGCCCGGCCACTTATGAAGGCAAGAATGCCCAGGGCTTCTTCCTGTGTGACGGCGTTGTATTTTATTCCAACGCTTTGTTCATCGCCAATTTCGCGGTGCAGCCAAGCGGCATGATCGAAATGCTGGATGATGAACCAATTGCCGCCGATCTTCCCGTTAAGGTAGATGTGCCGATTGCCTAAGGGGTTGCCCGATGGCACGCACGAAGAAATCACCGGATTATGATGTTATTGTTGTCGGGGGCGGCCTTGCCGGACTTGCCCTCACCGCGCTGCTGGCCAACCAGAACGTCCATGCACTCTGCGTTGACCGCGATAATCCGGCAGACCAGCTAAAAGAAACATTTGATGGCCGCACAACCGCGATCTCCTACGGCTCACAAAAAATTCTGGCCGCCGCCGGTGTGTGGGATTTACTCGCGCCCGATGCCTGCCCAATTAAAACCATCCATATTCTGGATAGCGACAGCCCCGTTTTGCTGGATTTCAATTCCCATGAAGTTAATGACCGCGTGTTCGGATGGATTATCGAGAACCGCCTGCTGCGCCAAGGTTTGATGAAGCGTGTTGTGCAACGGGAATACGCAACCCATTTGGCTCCCGCGCGCATAACAGATTTATCCGTTACAGACAGTTATGCGGCGGTTCATATCGGCGATGATGTTTATAAAGCACCGCTTCTGATCGGGGCCGATGGGAAAAATTCCTTCACCCGCGACTGGATGGGAATTGATACGCGCGACTGGAGCTATCACCAGCGCGCGGTTGTCTGCGCCGTTACCCATGAACATCCGCATAATAATATTGCCGTCGAACATTTCCGTGCGGAAGGACCGTTTGCCATCCTGCCGATGCTGGATATGAAGGATGGCACGCACCGCTCCTCCCTTGTCTGGACGGAACATGGCGCGGACAAGGACTCTGCCCTTCATTATAGTCAGGAAAGCTTTGACGCTGCGCTGAATGCGCGCTTCCCGTCATTCTACGGCAAGGTGCGGCAGATTGAAAAACGTTACAGCTTCCCGCTGGGCCTGACGCATGCCCACCAATATATAGCACCGCGCATGGCGCTTGTCGCCGAAGCCGCCCACGCCATCCATCCGATTGCTGGCCAAGGATTAAATTTAGGGTATCGCGATATCGCGGCCCTTGCCGATCTGGTCATCGAAGCCGTAAAAAATGGTGACGATCCGGGGAGTGACGCTCTGCTGCAGCGTTATCAGCGCCAGCGCCGCTTTGACAATATGGCGATGGCCGGGACGACGGATGTTTTAAACCGTCTGTTCTCCAACCACAGCGTTGTCGCACGCGCCGCGCGTAAAACGGGCTTAAAGATTGTCTCCCGCCTGCCTTTTGCCAAACAGTTCTTTATGAACCAAGCCATGGGCGCGGCGGGATTATTGCCGGCTTTGATCGCGGATGATAAAGCTGCCTGATTATAAATTTATGCAGGGGCAACTCCGGCTGCAGGTTTTGGAGTTTCCGGCTCGGTCGGTGCCGGCATGTTTTGTGGAGCCTGCGCGATTGTTCTTAGCCCCTCAGGGGTCTGCAATGTTGTTCCTGCGGGAACCACACCGGTAGTTAACCCCATGCTGCCAACTCCATGTGTCGGCGGCTTTTCTTGGAGCGCAGCTATATTGCTCAGACCACTGCCCATCATCGTCCCGGCAAAGGAATCCATTGCCCCTTCGATGGTCGCCGCGAGTTTCGGGCTGAGAATCGAGACAAGCTGCACAACAATACCCTTAATCGATTCAAAATTCTGGTACTGCTCCATCTGCTGCATAGCGGCGGCGGGATTTTCAGCCAATTGATTGACAAAACCCTCCACCATCTTCGGATTTTTCTTCGCCAGTCTATCAAGTTTGGTAAAAAGCTGCGGGTCTTGAATCATTTTTTCCAGGCCCTTAACCATCTCCGGATCTTCACCACCGGATTTGCTGGTCAGGCGTTCAAAAGCGGAACTCAGGCCCGGGTTCTGCTTAACAGTCTCCATAAATTTATCAAAATCCGTCATCTGCATCATGCGGCTGGCAACATCCTGCATAGGATCGGGCTGCGCTGCTGCGGGCGCTTCAGGCGTTGGGGCTGCAGCCGTTTCTACAACTTGCTCTGAAGGCGTTGTGGTTGCTGGTGCTGCCGCCGGTGTTGCAGCGCTGCCATTAAACGCGGTTGTTGGCTCTACAATGGCTGGGGACGCGGGCGCAGCTTCAAGATTATTGATAGGCTTCAGGGCCGCCGTCAGCGCAGCGGCGTTCGCATACTCGCCCCTGGTAATTTTTGCGATAATGCCATCAGGGCCTGAAAGCGCCACATTCAATGCGGCAGGATGTTCTACTGAAGCCTCATTAACAGCGGCTAAAGCATCAGAGTCTTTCATCAGCGCATCAAAGTTTGAACGAAAGGCACTGTTTTTAAGAGCCTCACTGATCTGATCTCCTGCCTTGTTTTGATCATCATTATTTGTGAATTCCATCTGCTGCAACAAACGTGCAACATTCGGGGCTCCAAAGAAGGCATTATCCAACAAGGCCTGATCGGTTTTAGATACTTTTTGTTCCCATACTGAAACCATGAACTACCCCCTAATGCACACTAAGATTGCGCAGGAGAATCGGCACCACGCAGAAATCGGCGACTTTGCCATCTTCCATCTGCATGGCGGTGATTTCCTTGGCATTGATTTTCATGCCCATCGCACGCGGCAAGCGCAGGCCCAGATCTTGAATCTTGTCATCGGCCATAACGAGCGTGACGGATTCCATGTCGCCGTCATATTCGACCCATTTCAACGTATCAGCCAACGGCTTTTCATGCAGCAGCCAGACATGACCATCTTCATTGAACAGGAAATCAACCTTCATCTGGGATGCCAGCGGCGCACAGATACCGGGTGTGCCCGCGCGGGAAGAGCTATTTATAGAGGGGTCTTTTTTCATTATTACACACACACCCTTTTACTCTTTTTTAAAGCTTGCCCTCAGTTTATAAAAAAAAAGTTAACAAAACCTTTATTTTAAGGGGAAAGTTTCGATAATATCGTAATGGCGGCCTTTTTCGTCTGGATGGGCCGATCGCATCAGGGCAAAATCCGCAACCTGCCAATGGGCATTGACCTGCCGCTCATACTTCTTGATATAGGGGCCAAGGGCTTTGGTGGGGCTTAAACGCGCCAGCGTCACATGCGGGTGATAGGGGCGCATTCCGAAATCAAAGTGCAGAGGTTGCAGAACATCGGTTATATCCGCACATAACGTCATCAATTTCCGCATGCCTTCCACCTTGGCGTATAAAACATCCTGCTTGTCCTGGTGAAAAACATCAAGCCCCCTGATATCCAGGTGAAAGGCCGGGCGGCGAACACGGCGCAATGCCGCGACAATGTCCGGGACACGAAATTCTGCGACATCACCCAAAAACCGAATGGTAATATGAAGATCATCGCCATGTGTCCAGCGCCCGTTAAAACCGGTGCGCGGCAAAGCTTCGAATGTTTTGATAAAAGATGGCACAACCGGCAAGGCAACAAAAAGACGCTGTGTGGTCATGAGCCTCGCTAATCCCGTTTCAAATCCATAAGCGTACCATCATAAGGAAAAGGAATGGTGCGGTTTGGCTTATTCTTGATAATCACCGGAATCGTCGCATTAAACTCCGCGACCTTCGCGGCGGGCTCCGGCACACGGCGAATAGTAACAGATTCCAGTTGCGGCACCTGACCGCTTTGGCGGGGTAAGAATTTACAATCGATCATCTGGGACCGGTATTCGCCAAACGCCCCGGATAATGTGTAATAAAGACGAGTGGACCGTTCAAAAGGTTCATAGGTCATGATCTTGAATGTATGAGGGTAATCAAGCTCCATCTCGGCATAGGTGCGGCAAATACCAACCTCAATCGGCCCCTTCAAAGGTTGAAATCCCCACCATATAAACAATATAAAAAAGGTGCCCACACCGCCCATGATGTAATAAAGACGTTTGCGCTTGGCTTTTTTTTCCGCCGCCCTTATCTCTGCCGCGCGGCGGGCTTTCTGCGCAGGGGTCAAGTTGTCAGGCTCACTCATGACACTTCCTTGAAGCGGTCCATTTCAGCCTGCGCGTAAGCATCTTCTGATTTCTTGACCAGATCTTCGACAATTTCAAGGATAACCGCACTGGTCAGCGCCGCGCGGGATTCATTTTCATTCTCGCTCTTGGCAAGGATACGGCGCTTGATCTCTGTCCGCGCGCTGCCGCCCGGATAGGCCGTGGCCAGCATCTGCCGCGCGCGCGCAGCCCCCAGACGACCATAAAGGCGTGTGCGAATCGCTACATCTTCCGCGGATGTCGACAGCGCCCATAATTCGATCGGACCCAGTGTATTGATCAGGAACTGCTCATACCGCCCTTCATTGGTCGCCAGCACAAACAGAAGGGGCGCTCCACCGGATTTCGGGCCGGTCAATTTATAACGGATAACACCGCGCGCCGTATCGGACAGGCCGAAACGCTCCCGTACATTATCAATCGCACTTTCAGATACCGCAGAACCTAAAACCCAGACACCCGTAGCCAGATCGATCATATCCTGGCTGAAATCATCCAGCAGCTGGGAGGATAGCAAAATCTGCACGCCGCGCTTACGGCCTTCACGCACATCGCGGATCACCTGCCCGCGTACAGCACCGGAGCGACTGGTCCGGTGGAACTCGTCATAGCAGAGACGTTTTGGCGACTCGGCCATTTCCTGCAAGCGCATTTCATGATAATCGCGCACACGTACTGGCATAAAATCAAGGGATTCTTTGCCAATCCACCAGCTGCGGATCAGCGCATGACGCGCCAGCATGTACATGATTGATGTCTGGCGATCGGCAACCTCATCCCCTTGCGGCGCGACATCCATCAGATCAAGCGAGCACACGCGGCTGTCGCTGATATCAAACTGCGTGATTGACGCAAGAATGGGAAGCTCACGAATGGATGATGTTACCATACGCTCAAACGCGTTAATTACACTTTCCGCACTAAAGCCGATCGATGTTTCCTCCAGCAAGCTTCTAATCTGCGGACGGCGGGAGGCTGTGATCGCATCGCTTAAGGTTGGTACCGCATGACGCTGCGCGAGTCCCGAAATATGATACTGCCCCAGGTCAAACATTTTATCGACAATGTCCCACCAGTATGGATCGGTTGGCAAATGCACGTTGAATTTCTGCAAGGCATCATCAATTTCATGGTCAAGCCGTGGCAGATACGGGCGCGGTTCAGCGCTCGCCGCCGCATCATCACGCCAGCGGAACATTTCATCGACAACAAGGCCGGATAATTGCTGGATACCGTCATACGGTTTTTCATGACCGGCGGGTGTGCAGAGCAGCGTCAGAAGCTCCACCAGATAGCTACGCTCATCCATCAGCGGATAGCGACAACCCAGCTGCGTATCAAACGGATTAATCGCAAATTTATGCGCCATCTGCATACGGTAATAAGTCGCCTCATGCTGGCGGTGCGTTGGTAATGCTTCCTTAATCAGGGAGATCATCCCCGATGAAGACGGGCCAATATCGATAACCGCGATAAAGGGTAATTTATTCAGGCCCGGCGACAAGCATGTACCAAGGTTGAGCGAATTTAAAAGCACGGACTTACCCGCACCCGGCTGCGCGAACACAAGGTCAAACCAGGTTGTCGTGATATTTGTTCCCGTCTGGTAAGGCCAAACTTTACCATCGGGTGTTCGCAGCAGGATCGATCCGTGCTGGTACGGGCTGCTGGGGCGCTGCCATGGTAATAATTTCATGACCTCCGTCATCGGGGCTACGGCCGGCGGGGCCGTGCCCGCACAGTGAATACCAAGTGCTGATGACATGATACAATGAAGCGGATCTCCGGAAAATTCGCTGACCTGGCAATAGCCCCAGCTTTCTACCGCCTGTATCAGTGCAGACAAACGATCCTGCGCCATCGTGACATCGTTGCCCCAAGTTGCAAAAGATATGCGTAAACGCACCACCGGCTCATGTCGCGCCAGACGCTCCAGCCCTTCGAGGGAGAATTTAATCTGCTTGTTAAATGAATTTGTAACGCCAAGAATTGTCGCCAGAAAGGCCCGTAAGGCCGTAGACGCGGCACCGCCGCCTTCAATCATGAATGAGATGCGATAGGGAACGCCGGCTTCAAACAAACGGTTCAGCAGAACCGGAAAAGCCGTGGCCTCCATCGGACCAAGCGTCATATCCGCACCGCCCCAGAATAATCCACCAATCTGCGCAATCGTTTTATTAATCACACGCGCATCACCCACAGCCAGCTGTTGACGTAAAGGTGGCCACATAATATCGGACATATCCTTGCTGCTGGTAGGGGCCCGTGCCGGAATCGGATCACCGGGTAGACAGGCCCGCCACTCAGTATGCGCCTTCGCAGGATAGATACTGTTGCGCACGGAGATCAACGATTCATGTGCCTCCATTAAATCCGCCTTGATGCCCAGCTCATCCAAAGAAGAAATTACCCCATTAACATAGGTTTTATGGCGAATACGCAGCGCATCAAGCGCCGCCAGCGGATATTGCGCATAGCCCGCATTGATCCATTTTTTTTCTTTTGCTTCCTTGGCTGCGCGCTGAATTTCGTTTTTTGTCAGGATAGAGGGGCGCGTCCATAAAACGAAATAACATTCTTCGTAAGACAGATAACGTGACAGATTACGCACACGCTCGGAAAACACATCTTCAATATCCAGCTCCATATTCCGAGCGGACAGGCGGCAGGGTTTTAAAAGCTGGTTCAAATGCGCCTGCACGCGCGCAGGATCGCGCACAAAATAAACCTGCAGCGCGTGGCCGCGGCGGTCAAACCGCGCCCCGATCTTGATCGTGGCACCTTCGACAATATGCTTGTATTCGGCATCACCAATGACCTGGCGGCTGCCATCCACGCGCAGGAAGCTGATCAAAGAGCCGTCTTCAGCCACAAGCGTCGTTTCATCATCTGCCGTCTCAAGGCGGATAAAACTTTCGACAGCCTGCTTGAGGGCCGTCTGGAAAGGCATAATAAGCTTTAGGAATGCATTCATGAAACGCGGAGGCCCAAGGAAAGTGAGAACATATTCAATATATTATTATATAGGGTTTGGGCGGCATGAAAAACATATATTTGAGAAAAGGCGTGGCGTTATTCTGTCAAGCCGCATGGCTGATCTGCTTGTACAGATCAACCCACTGCCGGGGCAGCATCTGGCCAAACGGCCCGTCCTTGGACCGCCAATAGGCCAGAATTTGGGGAAACTGGTTAAATTCAAGCTCTGCCTCCTTGATAATACGGCGATCAAGCGGAAAGAGCCGCACCCCATCCAGCTTCTTGTCGCGCGCGTCATAGACGCGGTTGCTGATATAATCCTTTAAAACGGACGCCAGTATGTAGGGGTCGTCCGTACCCAGACGCTTGCGCACCTCGTCCCGGCGCGCCATCAGCACGTCGAGTGTCCGGCGCGCTGCATCGGCCATCGGCCCTTGCGAGATCCGGGCGACATAGACCGCGCGAGCAATATGGTGAAGATCTTCCTGCGCAATCTCCGGCAGCCAGATCAGAACGCCAGAACGCATATTGCTGACCCCTTCCAAATCAAAACATTGCTGGCAGAACATGCAAAGCGTCTGCATGTTTTCCGGCCGTAAATCTTTTGGATTGCCGTTATAGTAATGGATATCCTGATATTTCAGGGCCTTGAAGCCACAACAATGGCATGTATAGTCATCACGTTCAAAAATTTTCTTGCGTGTATCCTGTAGAAGCGCCTCAGACACTTGCCCGGAAGAAGACTGGGCATTGCCGGAAATCCGGACAATACCCAGTTTTATTGGCAGAGGAGCACTCATTAAACAAATATCTTATCTGGTAGAGAATTCGATCTTGTTTAATGGAGCCGCACCCACAGCAGAGCCATCAGCACCAATCGTGTTCATCATCGCTTCATATACGATCGGAAGCGAGAACAGCGCACCACCGGCAGCCAGACGCACAGCACCATCTTTCAGCGCTGTCTGTGACGGATTTTCCACGTGGTCCTTGATCTTCAGGATACCGAGCGTGCCCAGCAGGATACCAAACATATAGGCCACACCCGATAGCATCGCTGGCAGGCTTTGCATGGATGTGATGATGTTTTCTGCAATAGCACTGATATTATTACCAGTTGTGTTGCCACCAGCCTGGGCAGAACCAGGGGCCATCATACCTGCGACCAGCGCCGCACTCACAGTCAGGGAAGTTTTTTTCATGTAGTTTTTCATCGTCAGTTCTCCTCTATCATTTAAGTAAATATTATACCATAACCCGTCAAACCCAAAGTAGATTGTACGGCATTCATGACCGGTCCCAGATTAACGGCCAAAGCACCCCCTAAAAGGTGAGTGATTCCAGCGAGCATGGAAGCCTGCTGGCTTCCCTCCGCCACGTCGCGCAAGATAAAGATGCCGCGTACGAAGCTGATAATGCCCAGAATAATCATAAACTGTAGAACAGCACTGATAACGGCATAGATCTGCTGCTCACCGCCGCCGGCAAAGCCATAGCCCAGAAGCTGCCCGAATTGCGCGGTTGTTGCCACATCACTGTCGCCATAAAAAAGCGTACCGGAAAACGCGCCGATCATCGGGCTGAGTGATAAAAGTGCGCCGCCCGTAATAAAGGTCATAATCGTGCCCAGACCGCCCGGACCACGCGGCCCTTCCTGCGCACTTTTCAGCAGGCGGGAGATTCCGATCATAATCAGAACCGCACCGGCAACATAGCCGAACCAGTTCAGAATAAAGGTCATCGGGCCGTAAATATTTGAGACAAAAGCCACCATCATGGCATCAAGGCCCGCACCACCGGCTACGCCGCCAAAATTACCGTCACCGTAGCTGCCCATACCATCACTGACGGTGCGGGTCATCACTTCGATTACATAGGGCAGCGCAAAAAACGCGCCTGCGGCCACAAAGCGTGCCACCGCATCCCAAACAGAGTTTTGTTGCGGGTTCAAAACATGGTCTTTCAACTTCATCAGACCCCAGATACCCAGGACAATGCCGAATAAATAGGCCGCTGCCGACAGGAAGAAGGGCAGGACACTGGTCTGGCTGTATACGCTGCATATGGCATCGCCGAGCGTATTGCCGCCCCCGCCACTCCCGCCGGAAGGGGAAGAACCGCCCCCCAGATCAATGCTGGCGCCGATGCTGATTATACCACCAATATTAATGCTGCCAAAAGCGGTTAGGCCGCTACTGCCGCCACCCATGGCAATCTGCTCCATGGATTGAGGGTTGCATTCCCCAAGCCCACCACCGACAAGGCCGGAGATAAAGGTTGCCACGCGCTCAAACACATCGCCACCGGTATTATTTTTGGCAATAGCATTCTTCATCACATAGAATATAGCGGGCAAGGCAAACAGCGCACCGCCGATAAGAAGACGGATTACGCCTTCGCGGATCGGTGTGTTCTGTGGAGATTCAACATGTTCCTTGAATTTTAAAATTGCGCCCACACCCATGATCAACGCCAGAAGATACGCCGCCGCCGACAGCAAGCCCGGCACATCGGTCATGGAAGCCGCAATATTGGAGAGAATGGCATTAAATCCGCTACCATCGGCACTGCCAATATCAATGGCACCCGTGATCTGGTCCGTCATGACCATATTCGGATAGTCGCGGGGTGAAATCGCATTGCGCATCGCGGTATATATGGTTGGCAGCGCCAAAAGCGCGCCGCCCGCCAACAGGCGTATCATACCTTCGCGGATCGGTGTGTTCTGCGGAGACTCAACATGCTCTTTAAGTTTTAATATACCCAACGCCCCAAACAGAAGCGCCAGTATGTAGGCTAAGCCGGAGATTAGACCAGGCAGGCGGTGTGACGACTCCACCATATTCTGCGCAATAGCGCTGACAGTCGGGGTGCCGTTGGCGTATGCAGCCGGGGCGCAGACCATAACAATCAGCGCTAAAGCCAACGCTGACATTACATGATGATGCGATACCCTACTTCTCATATACACCCTCAAAACCGTGGCTTGTTATTGATGCCATCGTGTTCTCAAAAATCACCTAAAAATATTATATCGCATTTTAGGCAAATTTTGTACTTCTTACCATTTACAATAAGCCAGAGTCCCTTAAGAAGAGATTAACAAAGCATGAAAATCCTTGGTTTTACTGTGTTAAACGGCCCTGATCGCCTTGCACGACCCAGCGTCCATTTTCAACATAAATGCCGGTAACACGGCCTAGCCCCGGCAAAGTTTCACCCACGGCGATGGTGCGCATATCCTGCTGCCCTGCCTGGGAGATCAAAGCCTGCCCCGGCATGGCTGATTTTAAAATCCAGCGCGGCGGTGCCGCGGTCGCCGCAGGCCTTGCGGAAGATGAAGACTCCGGGGCAGATGATGCACGCGCAGTGGCAGACCGCGCCTCGACCTTATCCAGTCGTTTTTCTATTTTTTTCAGACTGTTCTGAATGCCAGGTAGATCAGCACTGCTGGGCCCTGCACTCTTTTCCTTCAGGCTGGAAATATCGGATTCCATACTGCTCAAACGGGAGGAGATCGCCTCAAGCTGGGTTGCTACGGCACTCATATCCGGTGACGTGGTAGAATTTGTAGCCGTTACATCCGAAGCCAAAGGAGCCTCTGACACCGGAGGAGCGACAGAGGTGTCCGTTACCGCCGGGGTGGGCGCAGGGGCGGGCAATGAAGGGGCTGCTTCCGGTGTTTCGGAAGGAGTTGCCGTTTGTGCGACGGGCGCAGGTAATGTGTCCTCGGACGCATCGACAATAATCGGGGCGGGCATAGGCGGCGCTTCGACAATTTCGCGGGGAGACAATGTCTCCGTACCATTGGGGGCTGATACCGGACCCAATTCTTCCGGATTATTCATCAGGCCACTGGCCGGGACTGCGGGCTCACCCGGCATGGTCGGAATGCTCGGCTTTGAATCACCACCATAAACAATATCCATTTGTGTTGGCGGCACACCGGCCGTTTCCGGGGCGGGCGCAGGCGGCGTCACCGGACCTTGCGGGCGCATCTGCATATAAAAAATACCGAGGCCCAAAACAAGAGCCCCCCCAATAATGATCTTGTTAAAGTTCTTGTTTTTTACGGGGCTTGCTTTTTCCCCGGCGCGCGGCTTGTCAAAATCATCATAGGAGGATTGATCCCAATCATCTTCATAATCCCCTCCCAGATCATCTTCATAGTGATCATCATCAGATACAGCGCTGAGGCTGTCATCATAATCTTCGCTAAAGCCTTTGTTATTATCCATTTCAAACACCGCTTGCTGTATAAACCCGACCGGGCATTGACCATATCAATGCCATAACTATTGTACTCTTTTGGCGACCGGTTCAATAAATAATATGCCCATCGGCGTACCCGCCGCCACCTTGACCATAATTTTTGTCTTGCTGGCCTTGTCATCCAGCATATCGCCGATTTTCGAGGCGGCCTCTTCCACGCCCTTGAAGGCTTCTTCCCGGGCATCCAGATCTTCGCTCTCGCCAATAACTGTGTCACCGTTTACAGAAACGCTTGTACTGCCATTATCTGCGATCGCAGACCCCAGACCCTCAATAAACGCGGCCGCCGCCGGCAAAACGACACGGGAGAAATAACGCCGGTCAACATCCGTTGCCATACCGGTGGATGTCGTTTTGGGGTCAACCGCAATACCCTGCATCGGATAGCTGATACCATCCACAACAACGATAGAAAAACTTAAAACCAGATATTCATCCTGCACTGCGAAGGTGCCCAGAACACGGCTGCCGGATAAGGGACCGCTGACAATCTGCGCCAGAATAGGGCCCGGCGTGTCGGAGTTTGCTTCGGTTAGAAGCTGTGCATATTCAATTGTACCGGCCGGCACCAATATATCCAGAATTTGCTGGCCCTGCATATTTTGTAACGGCATGCCATTCGCATTCAATCCCTGACGCGCCAGAAGATCTGCTTGCTCGCGTGCTTTACGCTCCAGATAATCTGTACTTGTAATTTTTTTCAAAAGCGGCGGTTGGGGTTGGTTGCGCGTCAGGACAGATTCCATCTGGCGCGCCATGGCTTCGGCAAGTCCCTTGATAATATCGGCATTCGGATTTCCAACGGGCTGCGCCGGTGCCGGTGTTACTTCACGCGTCTGGCGTTCTTCCTGGATACGGCGCCAGCGCTCCAACGGGTCTTCCTGCGTCGCTGTTTGTGTCGGCGGTGAGAGAGCGTCCAGCGGTGTGTTTACCGGTGTCGGCAAAGCACTGCCTTCATTTTTAATAGCTTGTTCAACCGCGTCGCGGTTGGCCTCTTCATAGGCATTGCGGATGTTCGGGCTGACCTCATTCGTGCCCGGCGTTTCGGTCAAGGTGCTCTCACCGCCCTGGATAACCGAAACAGGCCCGGCGTCGCGTTTGCCGCCAAATAAAATCAGGCCCCCGACAATAAGGACAAAAACGCCCAGAACCGTTCCGACCTTAACCAGCGGATTGCTACGAAACAGCTCGCCGAGCGAGCCTTCGCTTTTGCCGGATTCAAAATCGACGAAAGGCACATCATCTTCGAAATCATCATCCAGTGGATCGGTATTTTTATCGGTCTCGTTAATCATTGAGCCTTATCCTCTTGCTTCATCCCATCGGCCCCGCGGGGACTTAATTTTGCACGCACAACATCACCGCCATCGGATAGCAGCAGCACGGGCGCATTTTCGATCGTATAAACATTCATGCCATCCGCCGATGCCACGGAATTTGACCAGCCCGGTGACAATAATGTTAACGGCGTGCGGACAAAGGTTTGCGAATTATATTTGTAAGCGGTCGTACGGCCGTCAACGCCCGTTACCTCCAGACGCTCGGCCCCCGACGGCGGCACGCCATCAAGGATGGAGGCCTGGACAGGGGATCCGGCGACCAATGTCATACCACCCTCCATAATCGGCGATTGCGCCATCGGGCCGAATTTTGCGATACGCGCGTCAAAACGGTAATGCACTTGATCGCGGTGCGTCTTCAAAACAAATGTCACAGGAATGCGCAGCTTCAGAAGGCGAATGGACATGTTGCCATAGGTAAAATCAGACATCGGTGTGATGCGGATAATATTACCCCCCTCTTCCGGCTCTACGACTTCGAAATTACCGGCCCAGGACACATCCTGGATCGGCCAAGGCTCGCCCGTGACATCAAGAATGCTCAGTGTTGTTACATGGCCGACCGCCACATGAATTTCCGGTGGTCTAACGCCGGGATCAAGCGACACGGTTTCGACCGCCACTTGCGGCTCAGGATAAGGATAAACCGGCACTTCAACCGCCTGCTTCGTTTGGTCAAATCGCTCCAGCAAAGTACGAATTTCTTCCGGGCGCATGGGCAATAAACCGGTAATCGCCGCATTAAAAGCTTGCGAGCGAATTTCCGCTTCAATCTGCTCCGGTGTTTTTACGGGCGCGGCCACGGGTTCAAACGGGTTGTTCAGATTAGGGGCGCCGGTCGGCGCACTGGGCGGTAAATTCATGCCGGGCGCCCGCGGACTAACTTCGCCCAGTTGCGGCAAAGCGTTGGAATCCAGAGCGGGGGCGGATTCGGGATCAATGCTGGGCGGGACCGTTGCCGGATCCGTCGCAACATAAGCCGGTTCGGCAACGGGCGGTGCCTGCACTTCAGACGGGGACAGGCTGGGCAAAGCCCCGGACTCCTGCGCCGTGGCAGGAAGCGTGCACAAAACACCCGCCACCAGCAGTACGGCAAGACCGCACGGTGCCATAAAGGTCATTTTGCTGACAAAACGCTGTATCAAAATAATGTAGTCCCTCGGCAGAAAACCGTCAGAAATTAAAGAGCGCAGGAAGAATCAAGCCCGCCTTTTGTCAAGCATGCACAAAAAAGTTAACGCGCACAAGATGCATTACTTGGCTGCACTGCCCGGCACGGCGATCCATTGTTCGATTCCGACGCCATTCGGACTTTCAAGACGCGGGACACGTACGATCACAAGTGTCACAAGCCATTGATCAGAACGGGTTTTTGAGCCAGACTGATAAGTGAGAACCATGGGAATCTGCACCCGCCATTCATATCGGCCATTGACCATACGTTCTGACTCTAAAATGGGGGCTCCCTGCGGCACGGCTGTGAGAACCTGCTGATTGGCCACAACACTTTCGATAATGCGGGCGCGCTGCAAAGCCTGCGTAAAGCTTTCCCAGCCGCCACGCGTGAAATTGCGGGAGGCTTCCTGGAGGCGACGGCGGTAATCATTAAAGCCAAATGTCATAACTTCGGTCGCGGACTGCGCCACCCATGACATGAGCGCCGGCGTGCTTAAATTCGGGGAATTGAGCGGCACCATCGGCATCAAGCGCCCATCTTCGGTCGTCGCAAAATAGCGGTTTTCCGGTTGATGCACACTGATGACATAGAACATGGCGACGATCAGGCCGATGATAATCATGCTTTGTATAACCGCCAGGCGCAGAATAAAGCGATAACCATCCCGGTAAAATTCATTACGCACGACCACGGAGGCCAGATTGCGCATATCTTCCGTCTCTTCAAGCTCCACCATCGCACCGCCATCCGGGGCTGCCGGCTTGCTGCGCGCGATCATATTTTTTAAAATGCCCAGACGGTCAAATGTACCCGGCGGTGGCGCAGCGGGGGCTGCCGGACGCTCCGCACCCGGGGCAGGTCTTGGACGTGGTGGTCGTTTTTCGTCAGCCATGGGGTCAGAACTCATAAACTCATGTAGCGGAATAATTGTTAAAGACAGGAAAAGAAGCTTCCTATATAATTTTTACCAGAACAGAGCCGTAATTACCAAGTCATAAATTAGGGCAACGCCCTTCCTATGCAAGAAATCACCACTTCTTGCCCATAATCACCAATTTTGTACTTTTGCGTCCAGAGTGCTAAAATGAATAAAGCTTATAATAAAAGTAATAACAATGTGTGTCGCGGGGGTTTTTGTGAAATGAAGAGCCGCTTTCGGCTTTTAGTCAAAGCACATGGCCAGAAAATTATGGCGCGCCCGGGTATAAAAACTCCGGGCATCGCTTCTGCGCGGCTGTGCCTTTTGGCCGTTATATTGATAATCTTCTCCGCCCCTGCCGTATGGGCCAGTTCCACGCCGATATTCAATCCCACCTCCTCGAGCAGCAGCGCTCAGCCCCCTGGCGCGGGTTCGCTGCTCGATATGAACTCAATAAGCCTATTCCCGAGCGGACAAAATGGCGGCAGCGCTTCTGCAAACACAACCGGTGCCCTCGGCGGAGCGGCTTCGGCGGCATCCGCCGCTGGAGGCTGCCAGATGTGCGCCTGCGTTGAGCCGGCCCATGCGCAAACCCGTGCCGTTGTCATGGAAGAACACGAAAAAACCAAGAAGCATGTGACAGATGAGTATGAAAAACACCGCATTAAATTCATGCTTGGTTATTTTTTCTATCGCCATCTCGATCCCGCCATACGCAGCGTTGCGACGCAAACCACAACAGAATCCAAGAATCATTCTGTCAACGCCGGCGCGACAACAGACGCCACGATGCAATTAAACGCGCAACGCAAGATGCAGGAACAGCAAGCACGCAGCACGATTGATTCCCAACCAAACACCTCATTATGCCGTATGGCCACACTCTCTGATAATATGCAAGGCGCATCCGCCGCCAAGGAAACAGCCGTACAGAAAATTACCAAACAGTCTCTTGATCGCCAGATGCTGGTCGAAGGATCCAGCGGTGAAGGCGGTCGCATCGGTGATGTCAATATCCGCTATGCCAGCCTACAGGAAATGAATGAAAACCCGGCCATGAAGAACGCAGACGTTGACGTTTTTTCTGCCATTTACCAGCCCATGACCCTTGATGCCGATTATATGAGCAACGATGTGACCGATTCAAAAAAGCGTATTGCAAGCGTGATGGATAACTTGGTCGGGGATGAGCTGCTGCAAGGCCCACAAAGCTTTGATTTGAACGATGAGAAATTCCAGAACCTTGTTACCGATAGCCGGGCCCTCGCCAATAGCCGGTCATTCAGCGCCACAAGCCTTAGTTACCTGATCGGCAGCAGGACACAAGGTGCCAAATCTGGCGAATACGCCAGTGCCGTCATGATGCAAAACGGTGCCACACAGCAGGATGCTCAAAAAATTCTCGGCGAACGACCAAGTTTTGAGGCCATGAACAATCTTGTAGCAAAGAAGAATATCGCTGGCTTTATTCCGGAACTTTATGATTCAACCGCCAATGTCAGCCGCGCCAGCGCCGCGCTGCAGGCACAGGGCATGTCGCAAAGCGTTGAGTTGCTTGAAACGTTGCTGCGCAGCGGAAATCTTGTGTCCCGCATCGGTGCGCAAAGTGTTGACACACATATTCAAGATATTCAGAACCAATTAAATCCGCTCGGCACACAAGGCCCACGCTCGGGATCGACAGGAGGTCGCATATGATAAAGCGTCGCTTCCTGGCTATTGCTCTTATAATAATTGTCATCATGTCCCCTTCTGCCGTCCACGCACAGGCCTGTGTCAGTTGCGCGACCATTGCCGCGAACCAGGAAGCAACACGCGCACTGGTCACGTTGCGTCATGAAGAAATGCGCACGCATATTACAAATGAATTCACGGCACAAAAAAAATATGTGCATGAATTATTTATAAAATATGTGATCACGTTCCTGCAGCAGATATCCCGCGACTATAATTTGAGTTTGCAGCAAATCAGCGTCGCAGATGGCGGCTTTGTCGATGCTTCTGAACAAATGGCATCCCAACGCGTCATGCAGGAAAAAATGGGCGACGCATTAAAAAGAAATCAGCCCAGCACGAACATATGTGCCGTGGGCACCAATGTTGGAAAACTTGCGCAAGCCCAGGAAGCACAAACCATCGCCATGAGCGCCCTGAACCAGAATATGATGTCACGCTTGCTGGGCACCACGGGGTCATCCGCTGCGGAAGGGGAGCAGGCTGATCGGCGCGCCCGCGCAAAAGCCATCAGCGAAGATTATTGCAATCCGAATGATAATAATGGCGGGCTGGGTGCCGCTTGCAGTAAAACCGAAACGGACGAAAAAACAAATCAGGATATTGATATTAGCCAGATGCTGCACCAGTCAGACACGTTGCGTCTTGATTTTACCGGGGAAGCCGATGATACGGACAATGCCGGTGTCATGGCTTTATTCTCCAATATGTTCAGCAACAAAGCACCCTTCCGTATGTCAGAAGCCATGCTGAAAAATCCCGGCAACCTGCCCAAGCTGCTGGACCAGCGCGCGGCCATTCTTAAACATTCCGTCGCCGCCGCCCCGTTCATGCAGGCCGTCGGGCAAATGGCCAGCACACCCACCGCCAGCACGGAGTATATGTCTGGTGTTATGAAAGGCCTGGGTATCGGTGATGATGAAATCATCAAAAAAGAACTGGGCGAAAACCCAAGCTATAAGGCGCAGATGAATTTCCTGACTAAAAAGATGCTGCAAGATCCGAGTTTTTATGTCGGATTACAGGACTCCCCCGAGAATGCCGCGCGGCAAGAAGTGGCCTTAATGGCCGTTGACCAGATGCAGCGCTATGACACGCTGCAAGTTTATTTAAGTAGTGAAATGGCGCTGTCCGCCCTTGTCGCAACAGAACTACGCAAACAGCAAGGACTGGTTCAAAAACGCATTGACGACCTTGTTTCACAAGGCCCCCGCACCATACCCACCACGGGGGGGACATCACCATGATAAAATCGCAAACCCGCGCTTTTAGAAAACTTTGCCTAATCGGGCTCAGCGGACTGGTTCTAGCCGCAGCGCCTATGGCGCATGCTGGCAGTACTGGTGCTGCATCCTCTGCCTTTCCGCAGGGAATTAATACGTCCACGTTTACTGGTGGCCTGGGTCAAAGCGGTAGCAGCACAGGGGGCGGCAGCTGTGGTGCGGATTTCTGCGACATGGCAGCTACCGCCGTTACGCAGGATCTGATCAACCAGCAGCATGAGCTGACCAACCAGCACATCACGGATGAATTCAAGATCAATCAAAACTGGTTGATGAACGAATTTTTTGAAAAATACGTCAAATCATCCCTGCGCACTATTCTGATAGAACATGGTGCCGGCATGCAGGCGCAAGCCGTGGCCCAAGGCGGCTTTATTGATGCGCAGCAGCAATTAAAATCACAAAGTGCTATGGCAGAAAATCACGGGGCCAGCACCATCGCGGCACAGCCCGCCGTCGGTGTTTGCAGTGCCGCCACCGTCAATAGCGCTATCAGCAATGCCGGCACACACAGCAAAACCACCGCAGCCGGGCTGGCGACCTATGCCCAGCAGCGTGCGCGCGGTGAAGTAGGCACTGCGGGAGCCACCGGTGCCTTCGCCGAACGTACAGCACGCTATAGCCGCTATAATGAAACAAATTGTAATCCGGGAGATTTTGGGGGCAACGCCGACGTTACCTGTCAATCATCCGATGGTCGGATTGCCATGGATATAAACCAGGCCGCCCTGGCCAATAACCAGCTAACCCTTGGTGATGTCAACATGCTGGACAGCACAACTAGTGAAACAGAAAAAGACTTCTATGCGCAATATTCAGGGTCTTTCATAAACGATCTTCCCAAACGACCCAACGCAGCGATTTTGGCAGTAACGGAAAATCAGGATAATTACATGCATCTGCGTTCGGCCTTTGGTATCAGCAGCATATTTGAAACCGGCGCTGCCAATATTACCGGCCTGCGCAGTCAAGGCGATCCCGCCGATGCGGAAACAGGAACACATCTTCGCGCCCTGGCGCAGCAGCAAGGCATGGGCACAAAAGAAGCCGCAGCCTATCTGGGTGAAAATCCAAGCCTGTTCTCCTTGCTCAAAACGGCAGGCCAGACGGCGAATAGTCCGCAATCTTTTGTCAATTACATGGATAATCCCGCGAATGTGCAGCGCATGGCATTATCTTCCCGCGGCACACAGGCGATTATTGACAATATCGCCTATAACACTGAACTGGATATGGAAGCCCAACTCGCAGCCCTCGTCGCGCTTGAGCTGGGGCGCTTCCAGGAAGCCACGCAAAGCCGGTCGAACTGGATTACAAAAGAAACTGATCAAACCGGCGGCGGAACTGGGGGGCGCATATGATATCTCTGCTCTCCTATAATAAAATAAGCATGCTGTTTAAAATGGCTTTCTTTACCTGCGCACTGGGTATTCTTGGTATCATGGCCCTTACGACACGCCCTGCTGCCGCGCAGGGTATTTATTGTTATGATTGCAGCTGTATTTTTGCCCAGCATGCCATCACGCAGGCTCATATACGTATGGAACATGATACAACACGCAAGCATTTTGGCACGGCCGAGCCTATTCCCGATAAACCCAGGCAACAAACAGGTACAGGCGAGCTAGGAAAATATCAGGACTGGCTGATCTTTGAAATGTTCTATAAATACATAGAACCAGCCCTGCGTGTTGTTGTTACAGAAATGACTGCGGCTTCACAACACCAGTCAGTGGCACGCTCATCCTTTGCCGATTCACGGAATCAATCCGCGTCACAAAGATCAATGCAGATCGGTGCCGGTGAAGCGCAAGTCGCACACCAACCCAGCCCCGGCCTGTGCAGCATGGCAACCAACACCCAGAAATTGAACAGCAGCGATCAATCGGGCATGACGGTTGCCGCCTATATGAATCGTATGTTCCTGGCCCGGCAACTGGGCGAGCCAGGATCATCATCCGAAAATGGTCCTGCCTATGACCGCGCCGCCCGGCTTGAGCAGTTCCGCAGCCGCTATTGCAACAAGTCTGACAATAATGCCGTTGCCGGTAAGCCTATGACGGGGCTGGGCGGTGTTTGTAAGGCCAGTGTGGACGAAAAGACGGCCAATCGTGATATCGACTTCATGCGCACATTCATGATGCCCTTGACACTGGAACTTGATTTTTCCGACGGGCAAATGACCGATGACGAGCAGGATATTCTGGCCATGCAAAATTATTTATATGGCCATGATGTCATACGCCACGTTCCGCCGGAACTTGCCAAGCGCGATGCGGCAAAGGATGAGATACTTGATACACGCGCCTGGATTGCGAAAATGAATTTGGCGGCCTCCTCCTTCTTCATTATTGCCGGCATGAAGAGCCAGGGTCCCGAAGGTACGCTAGGCACAATGGCGCCGATTATGAAACAGCTGGGTGTCGGCGATGATAAAATTATTGAAAGCATGCTCGGCAAACGTCCTAGCTATATGGCGCAGCTTGAGGTTATGTCCAAGCGTTTCTACCAAAGCCCAAGCTTCTATACCAACCTCTATGGTGCCCCCGAAAATACAGGACGCTACAAAGCCGCCATCCAGTCCGTCGGCAATGTGGTCGAACATGAGATCAGCAGCAGCCAGAAGCGTAGTGAAGCCCTGCTGGCTCTTTATCTGGAGCTGCGTAACATACCGAAGCAGCAAAGTATTCAATCGAATATCAATGAGGCGATGAAATGATCCCGTATCCGCGCCTTTTAGCAATATTATGCCTTGTAACAAATTTATATGCCACGCAGGCTTTTGCTGGGTCGCCCCCCGCGCCTCCTTCATTGCCGGGGCAGGAATCCTCCGCAGGCGGCATCCCTGAACTGCCGGACATACCAATACCACAAATACCGGAACTGCCGCAGATACCCGGAATGCCGCAGATACCGGGCATGCCGCAAATACCGGGAATGCCCGGCGTACAGTCCGGGGCCGCCTTTCGTACCGCCATGGATGATCAACAGCATGTTGATGGCCTTTATGAACGCTTGCAAAAACGCTGGCTTGCCTTTCTCGGGGAATTCAGTAAGGAACTTACACTGAATACTATGAATTATTCCACGCAAGCCGGTGGTTTTTACGATGCGCAGAACCAGCAGGACACGCAGCTTGCGCAGCAAAAAAAGATGGGTGAAACGCTTATCAATAACCAGCCTGATATACAGCTGTGCCAGATTGCCACCAATATAAAAACATCAAAGCACGCCGAAGAAAAAGTACGCACAAACACGATTATCATGAATCAGCTTTTACTCAGCCGTGAAAACATGGCCAATCCAGATTCGTCCGATGCCAAGGATCTGGCGGCCCGCAAGAAATTATACCAGGAAGAAATGTGTAATGAGCGCGACAGTGCCGGCGAAGTTAAAGTTCTGTGCACGAATCCTGCCGACCCCGCCAACGCGAATGCCGATATTAACTACAGTGCTTTTTCACAGAAGCAGACGCTGGATATTGATTTTACGGATGAGACCGTCACGGATGATGAAAAGCGCGTTCTGGCTTTTTTAAAAAATGTTACCGTACACAAGCCTTTCTCTCTAATTTCCCCCCGCTATGTGGAACAACCGAGCGCTATGGATGATTATGGTGATCGCCGGTCATTCCAGGCGATGATGGGTGTCCCGCGCAATACGTTGGTCCGGCTTATGGCCATGAAATCCGCCGGTGCGGAAGGATCGGGCGAATATATGATCCCGATGCTACAAGCTGTTGGTATGTCAGAAGAAGACGCAAAAAAAGCCATCGGTGAAAACCCCAGCTATTACGCGCAGCAGCAACTTCTGCAAAGCAAGATGTATGAACATCCGGGCTTTTATTCCGGCCTGTATACCAGCGAAGCCGGTCTGGCCCGGACCAGCACGGCGATGACCGCCTTGAAAGTCATGAGGAACCGGGACCGGTTTGAATCTGCACAAAGCCGGGCGATGAATATCGGTCTGATGCTGGAGATGGCGGCTCGGGATTACGACCGCGAAGTTACGAATGAAATCCTGCGCGGCGCCAGCGCCATCTACGTCCAGCCCCCGCAATAACTCCAACATCACCTTGGCATTGGTCTTGCATATCCCTAGCTGAGGCTCTGAAAAGCAGGGCCTATAAGGACATAAAGGGATTAAACTATGTCAATAGGTGGATTAGATAACGCACTTTCCGGTTTGCGGGCAGCCCAGCAACAGCTTGATGTTATTGCCAATAACGTGTCGAATGCCAGCACCCCCGGCTTCACACGGAAGATCTTGCCGCAAGAATCCCAGATCATCGGCAAGACTATGGGGGCCGGTGTGCGGACCAACGCCGTTATCCGGAATGTGGACCTTAATCTTGCCCGCGACCTCTGGACGCAGGTCAGTGCCGTCAGTTTTGCCGAAGTTCAGGCCAGTTACGTCAACAGAATTGAAGAATTCCATGGCGCTCCGGAAGCGCAGATCTCCATATCGGCACAAATTGCCCGGCTGAAGGATGAATTTGCCGCCCTGGCCGACAGCCCGGAAAATACTCTGCAGCAGCGCAGCGTTGTTGATCAAGCTAAAAATGTTAGCAAAAAAATCAATGATTTTGCGAACCTGCTGAATACAATGCGCAATGATGCCCAATCCGATATTGAGATCTCTATCACCAAGGTCAATCAAAAGCTGCAACAGATTGCAACGCTTAATGCCGATATCAAGTTTAATAAGATCACCGGCAAAACAACGGCCGCCCTTGAAGATAAACGCGACGATGCGATCAACGCCCTGACACAGGAAATGGATATTTCTTTTTTCATGCGCGGTGACGGCGTTCTGGTCGTGCAGACAGCTGAAGGTGTGCAGCTGGCCGATACGCAGGCCGAAACAATTTATTTCAAATCCTCTCCCGTGGGCGAGAGCAGCTATTATCCAGCCAGTGCCGCAGGTATTTATGTCGGCGACCCGGATACAAGTCCCAATGCCATCAATATTTCCGATTCGGAGCTGGGCGGCGCCATTGGCGGATTGCTGGGCATTCGTGATGACATTGCGCCCATTCAACAAGCCGCGCTGGACGAGCTGGCACACAAGCTGGCGCAGCGCTTTGACCAGCAGGGCTTACGCCTGTTTACAAACCCGGACGGCACCATTCCCGGTGACACGGCCCCCAACCCGCTGACTGATCCGCCCACCTCTGTGCCGTATGTTGGATTTGCCCGGGTTATTCAGGTTAACCCCGCCATCCTGCGCAATAACACGTTGGTACAGCAAGGAACCGTTGACACCGACATGCCAGTACAAAGCGGTTCGAACGAAATCATCAACCGTGTTCTTGATTATACTTTTGGCGCCAATCGTTCAAAAATTGCGCAGGGCACCGTTAACCTGAATGCGTCCGCTGCGACTGAAACATTGCAGGATTGGCTGGGCATACGCTCCACGAATAAAATTTTAGGTACCAAGGATCTCGGCAGTTACATAAATATTGATGCTTTGATCGCCGCAAGCCCTTCGACCTTTTTCTATACGGCCCCCGGCCCTGCAACCAGTGACAGCTTTACGATCACCTTCGGCGAATCACGGACAACCCCTGCCCTGGGCCCGACAACGGTCACAATATCACTCAATGACGCGATGACCGATCACCCGATTGGCGGTGCCATTAATAATGCGATGGACCAGCTGATTGCCGAGATCAATGACCAGATTGCGGCTGCGCCTGTGGCGGCCGGCCTTGCCGCGCAAGCATCGGTTAACGGATACGGGCAACTCATTTTGACATCAACGGGCAATATCACGATTGGCGCGAATGGCATTGGCCAGTTTGGGCAGGCGGGGCTGGACCTGCTCGGCCTGACCGCGGGCGTGTACACAACAACCGACCCCTATATCGAGGTGCAGGTTGGCAATGACAATCCGGTAAAAATTACGATTGAACCCGGGGACACCGAAGTTACACTGCTTGCCAAGCTTAACAAAATCAGCGGCGCGGATGACGGTGTTGCCGGGCTGGGTGCGGCTATCGATGCGGGCACGGGTCGCCTAACTATTATGCCGGGTGACAGCACAACCAACCCTAGCTTTGGCGGCAACCTGGCCATTATTGGCGGTAATTTTACAACAGATGGAACGGGCACGATACCGGGTGGTATTGTGGCGGGCACATCACTTATTGCCGCTTTGTTCGGCAATAGCACACCTGTAACGAATGTCGCCTATGGTTCTGCAAACTCAACAGGCGGCACATCGTCTTTCCGCACGGGAGAACTGGGACCAAGCGCAACATTGGAAACCGGGATTTTAAGCTCCACCACACTTATTGATTATGCGCAGAAGCTGGTGAACAGCCACGCAGAACTTGCCAGTGAGCTGGGCGGGCAAACCGAGGATGCCACGGCATTTCGTGATCTTTTGCAATCGCGCCTTCTGAATTCCTCCGGCGTGAATATCGACGAAGAATTATCCAATCTGATCGTGGTGCAAACCGCTTATTCAGCGTCTGCCCGCATCATGACAGCGATCAAAGAACAATTTGATGAACTTTTACGGGTTTTTTAACCTGATTAAAAACAACAGGAGATAGCGCTATGACATATATTTCAACATTGGGTAAAGCCATGCAGCAGGCCGAGAATCTAAAGGTTCTGCAGCAGCAGCTTTACACGCTCAGCGGGCAATTATCATCTGGCAAGAAAACATCGCTTTTTAGCGGGCTGGGAAAGGATGTTCTGGTATCGCAGCGCACGAATGCGACATATAAATCGATCGAGACCTATGAAATTAATATCAAAACGGCAGACCGCCGTATGACCATGATGGCCAACGCCCTCAGCAGCACCCGCATTCAGGCAAGCAATGTCATCAACGGATTACAAATCCAGACACAAAGCGGCAATATCGAGTTGAAATCTATCGGCGACCTTGCTGGTAAAGCGCGCAGCTTTGTTACCGACCTTATGAATGAGAAAGATGGGGAGCGCTATGTATTTGGCGGTGCCGATGCCTTGAATGCACCGCTGGAGCGTTCAGGCACGCTAGAAACCTATAATCAGGCCAACATCGATAGATGGATCAGTGGTGATATTACAACAGACGATCTGATCGAGAGTTATCGCGATAAAACCCAGCTGAACGATACGATCGTTGGTTATTCCGCGCAGCTCAGCAGCAACGAATCCAAAAGTATCACCGTCCGGCTAGACGATTCGACACAGCTTGATTATTCACAAAAAGCAAATCAGGACCCAGTCAGGGATATCGTCGTAGCGATGAATATGCTGGAACAGCTGGACTTGGCGCTTGATAAAATCACACGAGAAGAAACTGACCCCGTATCAACAGTAACAGCGCCGGGCGGGGACAAGGCGGAGCAGAATGAGAATTTTTTCAAAGTATTTAACGATATCACCAGAATGCTGAACAGCGCCCTTAAAAATCTGGAAGGCAGCGAATCCCGTCTGGCGCAGGATCAAGCGGTGGTTTTGCGCGTGCAGGACACACACACGCTGGAGAAAAAAGTTCTGGAAGATACAATTGATACGGTTGAAAATGTCGATCTGAATTCAGTCGCATTGAAAATCAGCTCACTCCAGGTACAGCTTGAAGCTTCCTATGCCGTGACGGCATCAATCCGTGGCCTGAGCCTTGCTAACTTTTTATAGTAAAGATTAATTTGTTCTATGGGCGGCGTTAGCCATGCGCGCTTCGCCGTTGCCAGCGCTTTCAATTACAAGTACCGATGGTCCCTGCGGCAGGTTTGGATAAAACTTGCCTTCCGGCGCGGCGCTTTCATACGCGGATAAAATCTGGTTCACCGCATCAACATATGTCCCGAGCAAGTCGACATCCACAGGCAGTTGATAATCGCTGGCAGCGTTCCAGTATAAGGATACGCCCGCCCCATCTGACCACTGCGCCAAAACATCACGCAAAGACTGTCCCTTATTCGCCTTCCAGAATTTTATCTCATACGGGTCAAAGGATTTTTTCACGCGGGGGCCAACCTGCGCTGTTTTGGCAGGGGCAACGGTTTTCGCAGGCTGTGCCGTGGGCGGGGTATCGGTGGGCAAAGGCGTCAATGCTGTGGTGGCTGTCATTGCCGGCGTTGGCATCGGTGCTATTTCTGCACCGGGCGGCGGCACCAGAATTTGCGGCCCATCGGATACGGCGATGGATGGCATCTCGTTCGGTATAGGGTGCGCGTTATGTTTGGCAAAAGGCATGGTGGGTAAATTCGGCGCGCCCACCTTGCGAATCAACACCATCTTGTTGGTAATATCCGATTGAAGACCCAGCGGGCGCAGCGCATCACGTAAAACCACGTTCCACGGACGGCCCCCGTCCCAGCTTACCAAAACACCCGGCTCAACATCCTTGTCAAAAGAATAGGAAAATTCAGGAGGCACAATCTGGCGCAGCACAAGCGCCAGCGGAATGTCTTTGCCAAACCCTTGCGCTTCCGCATAGGTAACGCCATCGTCCTGCGGTGCCGGGGCGGCCAAGGCCCGCGCTTCCACCGCGCCTTGCGTTTGCAACGCCGGACCGGCTTGCGGATAGGGTTGAATATCGGGTGCGGGCGGCATCGATGTCATGTCATCAATCTGCACCGGGGTGACGGGGGCCGCGGCCACCGCCGGGCCACCGCCTAGCGGTGCACGCGGTGTCATAAGGGACGAGCTTTCAGGCATTTGTTTCGGGGCGGGTGGCGGTGTCCACTCAAAACCAGCCTGCGCTGTGGCGGGCAGCCAAAGGCACGCCGCAAGGGCTATCGATAGAGGCGCTTTAAAAGAAAATTGTGCCATGGCTAAATCTTGTCCGGTCCGCATATATAAGGATCTATGCTCTTTCATAAAGCGCGGAAACGAAAATGACAAGGAAGAAGGCGCGCAAAGCGTAGATTATCAGCCAAAATCTCGCAAACGCCGGTGGCGCAATGATACCCAGGCCGGACGGTCTGAGCCAATCAGCCAGACCCGCAAAGCGCGCAGAGCGGCCGGAAAAGTCAGCCCCTTACGCTCCAACAAAATAAAGGTCGTCGTTACGACAAATGCAACAAACAGGGAAACGGGCCGAAAATATACCAGCAGAACAACAAAAGGCCAGGCGGCCCGCGCGTCCAGGTTAAAAAACCGGACCGGACGCATCGTGTTGCGCCAGTGCCAGTTGGCCTTTTCGGCAATGGTATCGTCAATTGCTGACATAAAACGTCACTCCCTTAGCCTTACTATACCGGCATGATCGTTAAAAACCGGATAAAATTAAGTTTTACGCGCCCGACCCGGTGCTGGCGGCCAGCATCAAGTAAGCACGGCGGTCGATGAGACCCTTTTCGAAAACCAGCTTCGCCGAATGGGACATGGTCTGGCCGTAATTGGGAATCATACGCTGGATATTCGCGCCCCAGTCACGATAATCCATATCAAGCAATTTTTCCCGCACATCATCGGGGAAGCGCATCCATTCCCGCACCCCCAGACGCCCGCCACCGACACGCGCAACCAGCGCCTGCGTACAGATCATACGGATAGTTTCCATCAGCGCGTAAGCGCGCTCCGACCGTTCTTCAGGGCCGAAGGTTGAGATCATACGCTGCACGGTTGATGCGACACCAATTGTGTGTGTGGTCGTGTAAACGGTGTGACCGGTTTGCGCGGCTTCGATGGCCGCCGTAATTGTTTCACGATCGCGGGCCTCGCCTACAAGAATAATTTCCGGTTTACGGCGCAGCGCGTTGCGCACACCGCGCGCAAAATCGGGCAAGTGGCGCGGAATTTCAGTTTGTGAGACGAGAGAGCGCGGGCTCTTGATCTGGTCATACACATATTCAATCGGGGATTCGTAAGTGAGCATTTTGCCGCAGCCATGCGGACGCTCCAGCAGCATACGACATCCGGCGGCCAGCAATGTCGTCTTACCCGAACCGGTTGGTCCGGTGATAATCACCATGCCCTGACGCGGGGCCCAATGATTGATGATATCTTCTTCGATATTCAAATCTTTCATCGTCGGCGGCACATTGGGCAGAACCCGCATTGTAATCTGCGCCCCGTCACGGCCCTTCGATAAAATCGCGGTAATATTCACACGAAAACGAACGCGCGTATAACGATCAGGACGAATTTCATAGGACACATCAAGATCAGTCCCCGACGCCAAACGCGCCAGCGCATCAGCACCGTAAATGCGATTGAGCATTACCTGAATATCCGCACCATCCAGCGGACGATAAGTTGCGGGATATAAAACGCCGTCAATTTCCGTGTAAACGGGACGATCGGATTGCACCGTAATATCGGATGTATTTTTTTTGACGCACCACAGGAAGAACGGATCAACATGCGCTTCGGCAAAACGTGTTGGTTCATCGGGCCAGGTCTGGCCTTTATTTTCACTGCCTTTGAGAAGGCTTATCGGTTTGCGGGTTGCCATGTCTGCGATCCTGTTACAAGTTCGGGCATACCGGTAATCTGTACGGCGCGATCACCCACACGCATATTATTTCCACCACCCGTGACACCGCGATCAGTTTGCAGCGCGTAAGGCGGTGTGACCATACCTTGCGACAGCAGCAGGCGGTAACGCACCATGCCCTGATAGTCAGAGCTCAGCTCGTTCACATCATCCTGAAAAATCTCGTTCGCCTGATCCACGCCTCTGTCCCAGCCTTCACGTACCCATTTCACCCATTTTTCACGCTCTTCTTCATCATTCGGGCGCAAAATATCGGGCGGCGGAGTCACTTCGCCCCAGTCCCGCTCCAGGTAATTGCGCCAGGTGCGGGCGGCAGAAATAATCTTCGCATTGGCCATTATATCATAAACCCGGTCCGCAACGGCAGCTTGTGTACCCGCATTGTCAATAATCAGCGCATTTTGTTGCTCCGTAATCACCGGGGGCTCGATCATAAGGCCCGAGGGCGCGGCGATCAAAAGCGTCCTGAAATCAAAGACTTTGTCCAGATATTGCTCCCGTCCTTCCAGCTCCTTGCGGATATGGTAGGTGCGCCAGGCAAGGCCGCCCCGCGCGCCATAAGACAACGCCGCTTCCTTCATCGCATCCGCACGGATATCGATGGGCAGGCCGGTGCCTTCTTCTTCAATTTCTTTTTTGGGAATGGTTTCAAGTTCGGTGCGAGTCGGCGGCGGGGGTGGCGCAGTTTCATCCGTACCCAGCGCGCTGGCATAACCGGATGCCGGCGACAGCATGAAGACCATGAGAGCTGCCAGAAGCAGTTTTGCCTTCATCAGCTTTATTCTCCCTGACCCGTATTCGGGGCATAGTGCAGCTCAATCACTTTGGCGGGCGCATTCACATGCAGGTCGGCACGCTGGCCCAGCTGCAACCCGATGGAGCGCAATACTTCGATAACGGGCTTGTTCTCAACATCGATATTCACCACCAGCGGCACGGGCGGCGGCGTGCCGATCGTGCGGAATGTATAGGAAGCGCGATCCGCCAGTGTTTTGCTGATCGGCTCAACAGGGCCCACCCAGTTGACAGTTATCGCGCGCTTCAGCTCCACCGGTGCATTATCAATCGGGGCGACGGCAACACTGGGCGTGCGGGCCTGCTCAACCGAGGCCAGAGTTTCCAGCGCGGTAGAGGCACGGTCAGCGGCTTCAGCCAGCATCAAGGAGGTTTTATCGGGGCTGGCAACAATCTGCGGCTTGCCACGGATAGGCTGCCCCGGCGTGCAGGCCGCAACAAGCAGCGCCAGCAACAAAATGGAACACATCCTAAGACTTTGGGTCATCACGCACGAACTCCTGATCAGGAACATAGGAACGGTTTTAACACCGCCCGCCGGAATACAGAATCCGGCTTGTAACCAGCCTAGCGCTACAACGGGCGCAGGACAAGCACACAATATGAATAAATTGGATATTATCACGGTTTTTTAACAGAAAAACAGCCGATAGCCGCCGTTACTGGCCATCCCGGGAGCGGACAAGGCCGTGCCGGTTCAGCGAGGACACAACCTTCTGCTTATACACCTGGCCATAGGTCGGGGTACGGGAATGGTAATGGGCAATCGCCTGGGACAGATTGCCGGTTTCATCCAGATGGCCTTTCAATATCCAGGCCGCGACACCGACATTCGTGCAAGGATCGTCCTTGACCCAGCGCTTGGCTGTCTCCTTGTCGACATTCCAGTAGTCAGCCAGCTCCGGCAGCCAGGCCGTGTTGATCTGCATCGGGCCCAGATCATAGGTGCCGTTTTTATTGGGCCCGACCTGCTGCCCCACCTGGCCGCCTTCGACCTGGTAAATACCCACCAGCACCGCCGGGGGTACGGCATAAGTCTGCGAGGCGAGCAAAAAGCAGGCTGCGAGAATTTTACCCATAATCAACCCTCCCCGGCTTCATCAGACGGCGGCGGTTTAGCACCCGGCTTGAAGAAGGCCATCGGATTATACGGGCCTGTTTGGGCCGGTGGTGCCACAGGCTCTTCCGCCGGTGGCACTGCAACCGCGGCGGGCGGTGGTGTAAATATAGGGGCTTGTGGCGGCGCGACAGGGGCCACGGCGGGACCTTGCGACGTGCCTTGCTGCGACAGCAGGCTGGCGCCCAGATGTTCCATCATGCTGAGGCGCAGGTCAAAAGCCTGCCATACGGGCGCTACGGACAACGTCCCGCCCCCGGCCTGCAAAGCCTGCGCCCGCGCAGCATCATCAAGTGTTAGAAGACGGCGCTTTTCAGCCTCATGACATTCAACATAGACAAGGGCGAGGCCACGCAGGATTTTAAGCTCCGCCTGTTTTGCGCCCTTGGACTCCGCCGGTTCATTTGTGAAGATACGGCGCAAACCGGCGGCCTGCGTAATCAGGCGCTCGGCAATATCCTGCGCCAGTTTCTTTTCCTGCTGGCCGAACGAATAATCCGCGACCGCATTCACAACCGGGACAAGCGCGTTTAAATATTGCAGCTCAATCTGCGCTTCATCGGCCGGCTCTACACCCGGCTCCAGCGCAACAAGACGCAGTATGGGTTCTGCGCCCAGTGTAAAATTATCGCCAAAGCTGATGACCGCTTCCAGCGCCATGACGGCGCGCTTGATGTCCATTTCATCCGGAACCTTGCCGGTCTGGCGGTATTGCGCGGCAATCAGATCGGCACATAAAGCAGCCAGCGCAAGGCTCAGCGCTTCATTGCTTTCCGGGGCCGCCTGCAGGTTCAGGCGCGCGGATAACTGCGTGCTGGTGAGAATTGTTTTTGCCAGAAGCTCGGCCAGGCGCTGCGCCTGCGCTGCGACATCATCGGCACCGGCTGCGGGGGATGTGCGCGTATAGATATCCGTCACGGCCGCCATCAAGGGGGCCCCGATTTTCTCAAGTATCTGTACGGTCAGTTGCGCGCGCTGGTTCATGAGGTCGAGACTACAGGAAAGATATGATATCTGTAAACCCCGGCATGTCTGGCCATTATCCGCCCTTTATCCTGTACTTACGGGGCCACCGGCGGGGCCGGGGCAATATCATTCACAAAAGCCGGTATATCTTTGGCGGGACCCTGAATGATCTTGATCGTGCCATCCTTGGCCCGGTAGACGCTGAGCGGTGTTACATCGAATTTCCAGGCCTGCATGATCGAAAGATTCCGGTCAATGCCGTCAACACTGATGCCTTCGGAAATCGGCAGGGCATTCTTGTCGCCATCCAGATGACGGAAGAAGCGCTCTTCCGGATTGGGCGCCGCCAGCAGGAAGGCCGCCTGCGCCTTGCTTTCATCCTTTACGCCCACCGGCACGACCCGGATTTGGACAAGGCCGTTATCAATATAGCCGTGACGCAGGCTGCTGATAAAGCTTTTGCAATGCGGGCATTGCGGATCAATAAATGTATAGACAATCGGGGCCGTTTTCTTGCCCAGCGTTATCCAGTTCCCTTCGCCCATATCGGTATAAAGTTGCTCCGACGGGGTTTTGAAGGCTTTCTGGATGGAAGGCGTGGGCTTTTCAATCTTTTTTTCCTGGAACGTGCTGAGCACATCACCGTTTTTGGCCTGCAGCGCCGCCATCTGGTTCGCGGTTACGAAATCGCCGTTGCGGTCAAACAGAACACCGGACAATATCGCCTGCCCGTCACTGGTGACATAGAAAAACTGTTCCTGCCCGTTCTGCATGGCGATCCAGCCATTCAGCCCGTTAAAATTGCCGAGATAGCGCATCTGCGCCCCGCTTTGCACCAGCGCCTTCATCGGCGGCGGCATGTCCGGCTCTTTCTGGGCCTGAACGCCCGTCCATGACCCCAGAAGGAACAATCCCGTCAGAAGACCGGTGAGAAGAACTCTTGAATATGTCATCATATAACCCGCACAGGTGAAATTTATCTATCTTATATAATAAGGCACTCAACGCTTCTTTTCAAAGAAACTCTTTAGCGTTATGATCAAACCCATGAAAAGATTTTGGATATTGGCGCTTATTTTGTCTTTAGCCTCCGTTTTTACGGCGACGGCACGCGCACAGCAAGACGATATCATCAAGCCGCCCGCCCTATCCTCCATGCCTGCTGCCCTCGCACCGGAAGCCACAGATGCCGCCCCAACACAAAAACATAAATGGACGCGACCATTTGTGCCCCCAGAGCCCAGTACCGTAAATAATACCCCGTCACTCGATTCTGAATGAATTTATGGTAATTCTACCCCTATAATCAGACTTTAAAACAAAGGATAATAAAGATGAGCGGATGGCAAATTACAGGTCTTGTGGTTCTGGTAGTCGCAGGCCTTGCGATCATGATTTACAACCGGCTGGTGGCGCTGCGCCTCACGCGGGGCAATGCCTTTGCCGATATCGATGTGCAGCTGCGCCAGCGTTACGATTTGATCCCGTCCCTTGTTGAAACGGTGAAGGGCTATGCCACACATGAAAAAGGCATCCTCGAATCCGTGACGGCTTCCCGCGCGCAGGTGGGCCAGTCACAAGGGGCCGGGCCAGAGCGTATGCAGGCCGAAGCCCTGCTGGGCGGGGCACTTGGTAAACTTCTGGCCGTTGCCGAAAATTACCCGGACCTGAAAGCCGACACGAATTTCCGCCAGCTTATGTCCGAATTATCCGACATTGAGAATAAAATCGCCGCCGCGCGCCGCTTCTTCAACAATGCCACGAATGAATACAACGCCGCGATCCAGCAATTCCCGGCCGTTTTATTCGCCGGTGCGCTTGGTTTTCATACGGAACCTTTCTTTGAAAATGACGCCGCCCTGCAGGACGCCGTGCAACAGGTGCCCAGCGTAAAGTTCAACTAAGATCATGGTTATGGGTTCAGTCGGTCTTCAGACCGCGATCTGGAACAACAATATCAAATCTTTTTTGCTGCTGGCTTTTTATCCGGTAGTAATAGGTTTGCTTGTCTGGGTGCTCGCGGGACTATACGGCTTGTCACAGGCCGGGCATGTGGGCAGCGGAAATATTTATAACTGGGCCATATTTCAGAACAGCGCCCATACCATCCTGCAGCACTCCTGGTTGTATATTCTTGGAGCCATAGGATTATGGTTTGCCATCGCATTTTTTAATCATGACCGCATGATCCGCAGCCTTGCCCATTCAAAGCCCGTCTCCCGGGTGGAAGAACCGGTGCTTTATAACCTGCTGGAAAATCTCTGCATCGCGCAGGGGCTTACCATACCGCATCTGAATATCATCGAAACCGACGCCCTGAACGCGTTTGCCAGCGGCATCGATGAAAGAAGCTACAGCATCACGGTCACACGCGGCCTGATGAACACATTGACCGATGATGAAATGGAAGCTGTGCTGGGGCATGAGCTCAGCCATATTATCAACCGCGATGTCCGGTTGCTGATCATATCCATTATCTTTACCGGCATGCTGGGATTCCTAGCGCAGTTTGTTTGGAGCCTTGTTCGAAGCTCATTGAGAGGGAGCAGCCGCCGTAAAGGACAGGGCGTTTTTATCCTGATGATTGTATCGCTCGTTCTATGGATCGGTTATCTGGCAACATTATTTACGCGCTTTGCCTTGTCGCGCCGCCGTGAATTTATGGCCGATGCGGGGGCTGTGGCGCTCACCAAAAACCCCGATGCAATGATGCGGGCGCTGCAAAGGATCAGCGGCCGCGATCATATTCCGGGGGCCACAGCCGATATCGGACTGATCTGCATTGAAAACAGCCAAGCCTTTATGGGATTATTTGCCACACACCCGCCGATTGAAGCCCGCATCCGTGCTTTATCCACCCTCACCCAGACCCCCGTGCCGGATGACCATATGGACACCGCCGGCAATCCGTGGGCACGCTGATTTTTCATCATATTTTACAGAACAATGTCCGGTTTCCTTTGCGCTATATTGGAAAGCCGCGTAAAATAGACTATATGAATGTTCATACGGCGCTATCAGCCGGTCATTATCAAAAGGAGACTACAAACTATGCAACCAGACCAAATGCAAACCAACAGCACAACACGCGCTGTCAGTTATGATGCAGGCCTGCGTGATTACTTCCGTAATGTTTATAACACGATGAGCATCGGGCTGGTCCTGACCGGCTTTGTCGCTTATTTCGTTGCCAATACCGAGGCCCTGCGCACCCTGTTTTTCGGTAACCCGATCATCAGTATGGTCGTCATGCTGGCACCGCTGGCCTTTGTGTTCTTCGGCTTTTCACATTCCCGGGTGCAGCGCATGTCATCATCCGCCGTTGCCGGGACATTCTATGCCTTTTCCGCCATTTTCGGTATTTCGCTGGCCACCGTTTTCATGATGTATACGGGGGAAAGCATTGCGCGCGTGTTCTTTATCACCGCTGCCATGTTTGCCGGTACATCTGTTTATGGCTACACCACGAAGAAAGATCTGGCCGGGCTCGGCGGGTTGCTGTTCATGGGTGTATGGGGTCTTCTGATCGCGATGATTGTGAACATCTTCCTGCAATCCACGATGCTGCAATTCGTGATTTCCGGCGTCGGCGTTCTGGTTTATACCGGCCTTGTCGCCTGGGATACCCAGAATCTGAAACTGATGTACAGCGCGTCCCATGGTGATGAAGCCAACCGCAAGACGGCTGTTATGGGGGCCTTGAGCCTTTATATCAATTTCATCATGCTGTTCCAGTTCCTGATGAACCTGCTCGGCGCGCGCCGCGAATAGGACCGAGGAATTTTTATACTTTGAAAAAGGGATGGCTTTGGCCGTCCCTTTTTTTATGGTAGAATAAACATATGAGTAATATTTCCCAGCGCCTTGATTTCAGGCAGTCACAGAACCTCGTCATGACCCCGCAATTGCAGCAGGCTATCAAGCTGTTGCAGCTGAACAATGCCGAGCTGGCGGAATTTGTCGAAGGGGAGCTGGCGCAAAATCCACTGCTTGAAAAAGCCGACGGCGATGAAAACGGTGCGCCGGAACCTTCGATGGACGAACCCTCCGCCCCGGCTACGGAAAAAGACGATATGCAGAGCGAGTTTGACGAAGGCTGGACGGGGAATGAAGCGCACCAAGCTGAGCCGGCCGACTTCGATGCCGGATCACGCATGGCCGATATGGGTGCCGGCGGCAGCCGGTCTTTCGATGATATGGATGAGAATTTTGAGAACAGCATGACGCGTACCGTTACGCTGCGCGAACATCTGCTGGAACAACTCCACATGACATTTGATGATCCGCGCGACCGTATGATTGGTGCCGTGATTATTGATATGGTGGATGAAGGCGGCTATGTCCGGCAGGATCATGATGAACTGATTGAGCGCCTGAACTGCACACCGGAGCGGCTGGATAATATCCTTAGCCGCATGAAGCGGTTTGACCCGGGCGGCATATTCGCCCATGATTTGAAAGAATGCCTCGCGCTGCAGCTGGAAGATGAAGGGAAGCTGGATGCGCCGATGCGTATTTTGCTGGATAATCTTGATCTGCTGGCCGCGCATAATAACAAGGCACTCGCGCAGAAATGTGCGGTCAATGAAACTTACCTGCAGGATATGATCGCGGATATTCGCGCGCTTAATCCGAAGCCCGCTTCGAAATTCGATCACCTTGTCGTGCAGACGATTGTGCCGGATGTCTTGATGAAGCGCCTGCCGAAGAATCTGGGCGGGGGATGGCGTGTGGAGTTGAATAACGACACATTGCCGAAAGTTCTGGTGAACCAGGAGTACTATACGAAGGTCGCCAGCAAGGCGACCGACCGCAAGGACAAGGACTATCTGAACCAACAGCTGAATTCCGCCAGCTGGCTGGTCAAAGCGCTGGACCAGCGCGCCAAAACTATCCTGAAAGTCGCCAGTGAAATTGTCGAGGCGCAGGACGGGTTCTTCCTTTACGGCATTGAATATTTGCGCCCGCTGACCCTGCGTGATATCGCGGAAAAAATCGATATGCATGAAAGCACCGTCAGCCGCGTGACAACAAATAAATATATCGGCACACCGCGCGGTATGTTTGAGCTGAAATATTTCTTCTCCACCGCCCTGGGGGAAGGCGACAACGCCCATTCATCCGAAGCGGTGAAAGCCAAAATCAAAGCGATGGTCGATGCCGAATCACCGGACAATGTCTTATCCGATGACGCGATTGTGGAGGCTCTGCAGAAAAACGGAATCGATATTGCCCGCCGTACGGTGGCCAAATACCGGGAGGCGATGAATATTGCGTCTTCCGTGCAGCGCCGGCGCCAGAACAAGAATACATAATACTCCGCATTTTTTCCGCTTTCATCATATATTTCAATGGCTTGTGAAGAAAAAACCTTGCCTTTTTTTGCCCGCGCCCTAAGTGAATTAGTGAGGGGACGTTAAAGTCTTCTCAACCAAATTGATCATAGAATGGAACTGAGACCGGTATTTTCTTGGTCTTTCAACTAGCTAAATAAAATGGAAAGTGATGTCACTATGCAAGTAACGATTCAAGGAAAACAAATTGAGTTGGGCGATGCCCTGCGCACCCACGTCACAGAAAAACTTGAGGAGATTAATCAAAAATATTTCAATCATGCCACCTTCGCCAGCGTAACTTTTTCCAAGGAAGGCCATGGCCACGGCCAGATCCGCGCCGTCATCCTGATCAAGGTCGGTAAGAATATCGAGATCGCCGCCGAAGCCCTCTCCGGTGAAGCTTATGCGTCATTTGACGGGGCCGCGACCAAGGTCGCCAAGCAGATGCGCCGCTATAAAAACCGTCTGCGCGATCACCATGAACGACTTGAAAAAGCACCCGCTGCGGATTTCAGCATGGCCCGCGATACGGTGTTTAATACCGACAGCTATGACGAGGAAGCGGCCAGTGGTGATGAACCGCTGGTGATTGCCGAAATGACAAAAGGCATCCAGACGATGAGCGTATCCGAAGCCGTCATGCGTCTTGATTTGATAAGCGACCCGGCCTTGATGTTCCGCAACGCCCATCATAACGAGATTAACATGGTATATCGCCGGGCCGATGGAAATATCGGATGGATTGATCCGGTCAGTAGCATTGCCGGTGCTCAGCATATTAAAGCCGTGCAATCCCGCCGCGCTTAAAACTATCTGATTTAAAGAAACCTTCCGCCGAGTCCAATTGGCGGGAGGTTTTTTATTTGCCCCTTTTGTCATCCTCCGGCTTGACCGGGGGATCCATAGAGCATGAATTTGTATGGGTTATGGATCCCCCGCTTTCGCGGAGGATGACAGTTTTGAAAAATAAGCGACATGAACCCCATCTTATCCCCAGACAAACGGGGCACAATCGCGCCGTATCATATAAAAAGACTAGCCATGCGAATCGGTTCGTTGTATGAGCTTGCCTGTGTGTGGTTCAAAGGGAGAGGCATTATGGCCGATCTTGATATATTACTCTCTATCGACACGGTTTTGCCGGGGCTGAAAAGCAACGGCATGCCTCAACTCTACCAAACACTGGCAAGAGAATCCGCGCCGGTGACACGCCTTCCCGACGCCTATATTTACGACAAGCTGATGGAGCAGGAACGCCGCGATTCATCCGGTGTCGGCGGTGGTGTGGCTATCGCGCATCTGCGCCTGCCGCGCCTTGAAAAACCTTTTACAATTTTGGCGACCTTGCATCACCATCTGGATTTATCCTGCGTTGATAACAAGCCGGTCGACCTTATGCTGCTGCTTTTATCGCCGCAGCAGGATGTGGCCGGGCATCTTTACCGCCTGTCCCGTTTCTCCCGCCTACTGCGCCAGGATGATATCTGCAAAAAATTACGCACCGCCGAGGACAGCGATGCGCTTCAAAAACTTTTTCCGCAAATTACGCCGGGTATGCGCGCGGCCTAGTGAACGCGGACAGTCCGTAGCTCATTATTATAGGCAGCCGTTAGAACATCATCGGCGGATTGTTGTACAAGCAGCGGACGGCCATCGGCCGCATGTAAGGCCCATGCTGCCGTACCGTCAATCATGACAGGCTTGAGATAAGCAAGCTGCTCCACCCCGAGAGCCAGAAAATCATGCGGGCTCATATTCTTTAAAATGGTAGAGGCGGAGGGTCTTGGTGCTTCCTGATTATTTGTCATGTCCTTGTTTCCTTCTCTCACTGCTATTCTTATTTTGTGTCCGGCACGTCAATATCGATGGCCGCGGGCTTTTTATCGTGGGCTAGTTTTTTCTCATGTCCCGATCCGGGATTTTTACGGATCGCAATTTTGCGGGCGTTTGATTCCGGGATCTGCCGTTCCATATCGATATGTAGCAGACCATTATCCAACGACGCACCCAGCACTTCAATTCCATCCGCAAGCACAAAAGCTTTTTGGAACTGCCGGGCGGCGATACCGCGATGGATGTAAGCCCGGCCCGGTTCATCGGCCTGTTTGCCGCGAATGGTCAGCTGGTTATGCTCCAGCTCGATATCCAGATCATCCATGGTAAAACCGGCAACCGCCAATGTGATGCGTAAGCCTTCATCCCCGATTTGTTCAACATTATACGGCGGATAGCCGTCGGTTGTTTTTTTCAACCGGTCGAACTCTCGTTCAAAATGGTCAAAGCCCAAGAAAAACGGGTGACCAAAAATAGGGACTCTTGCATTCATTACAACGGCTCCTTCGATAAGCGAGTGTTGTCAGTTTTTACCATTTCGAATCGCCCGCGTAACGCAGCGCGACCCTTATAAATATATATAGAACAGGTTAATAACTGTTCAAGAGGGTGGTTTAAAGCGCGTCGCGCAGGGCAGGAAAGTCACGTTCCTTGACAAAGGCCCGGTCGCAATAGCCGCATTCCACCAGCTTTTTACCGTCAAAAGAGTACCAGACCATCGGATGGCCCAGCGCGCCATTGCCGCCATCGCAGCACACTTGATCGGCGTCATTTTCAACAATGATGGTTTCGGGGGGCTTGATTGTCATTTTTAGGCTCATTCGTCACAAAATTTACGTTTTATTTGAACTTCTCCCCTAAAGTGGCATTGAGAAGCTCATCCTGCAAGAGGATAATAAACATTATGGTGACATCACTTCAGGTGCGTTTGATTGACAATGCGGCCATAAAATCACGCCCGGACAACTACATAACCGTAACGGTCGATGTAAAGCGAATCATGGCCAGCTGGCAGGCTTCGTTGTTTTCCTATGAATGGCTGTTACCCGATGGCCGTATCAAAGATCCCGCCGAGTTGCCCGAAAAAGAACAGCCTAAACGCGAAGCCGTGGAAAACAGCCTGAAAAAGGATGAAGCATTGGAGCGTCCAGTGCTGGGCATTGGTCTTCTGGAAAATGTTGAGATTGGTTCCGGCCGCGCGGTATTTCTAACACTGGCCGCCCATGGCGTACAAACGCTGGATGTCCATATCCCAAAATCGAACAAGAGCGAGTTTACGGCTTTTCTCGCCAAATAGTTTTTTTGATCGCCCCTTTAAAATCCCTCACCCTTCCCTCTCCCCAAGGGAGAGGGTTGCGAAAGCTTGGAGAGCGGAGCGAACCTAGCTGAAGCTGGGTGAGGGGAAAACTGGGAAAGAAACAACAATTAAAAATTTAAGACATACGCCTTACGCGCGCCGCCATTGCGGGCCGGCAGCAGTGTCTTCAATGACGATGCCGCGCATGCTCAGTTCATTGCGAATTTCATCGGCGCGCTTGAAGTTTTTTGCGGCTTTTGCGGCTTGGCGTTCTTGGAGAAGCACGTCAATGGCGGCACCCTCATCCGCATCCTGCGCCTGACCAAAACCCAGCCAGACGGCAGGATCGCGCTGCAAAACACCCAGCAATTTTCCAGCCGCCAGCAAGCGGCCTTTTGTTTCCGGCGATTTGTTTTTTGAGGCGTGATCATTCACTGCGTTCAATGCTGAAATCGCCTTTGGTGTATTCAGGTCATCACATAACGCTTCAAAAACTGTATCAATATCGGTGGGGGCAACGGCATCGAGATCACGCATATCATACAAGGTACGATACATGGAATTCAGCACGGATTTCATTTGCTCCAGCAAAGATTCAGACCAGTCCAGCGGCTGGCGGTAATGACCGGATAGCAACGCAAGACGTAAAACCTCGCCCGGATATTGCGCCAGCAAATCATGCACCAGACGGAAATTGCCGAGTGATTTTGACATTTTTTCATTCTCAACCGTGAGAAATCCGTTATGCACCCAGACCTTCGCAAACTGCGTCATATCATGATCATGACCATGCGCGCAGCAGCTTTGCGCCACTTCATTTTCATGGTGCGGGAATTTCAAATCCGCGCCGCCGCCATGAATATCGAACGGTAATCCCAGATGTTTTTCCGCCATCGCCGAACATTCAATATGCCAGCCCGGACGGCCGCGGCCCCACGGCGAGTTCCAGCCAGGTTGCTCCGCCGTCGATGGTTTCCACAGGACAAAATCCGCCGCATCCTTTTTGTACGGCGCAATTTCAACACGCGCCCCCGCGACCTGATCATCGCGGCTGCGCCCGGACAGGCGGCCATAATCCGGATAAGACGGCACGTTGAACAACACATGACCTTCGGCGGCATAAGCATGACCGCGCGCAATCAGCGCTTCGATCAAAGCAATCATTTCCGGGATATGATCCGTCGCGCGCGGCTGAATATCCGGGGACGCAACGCCCAGTGCCGCCATATCTTCGTTATAAATCCGCTCAAACTTGCGTGTGATCGTGTCAATCGCTTCGCCACTTTCGGCAGCCACCTTCATGATTTTGTCATCAACATCGGTGATGTTGGATACATAGGTCACGCGCGGATAAATCTGGCGCAGCACGCGCACCAATAAATCAAACACTACCGCCATCCGGGCATTGCCGACATGGGCGAAATTATAAACCGTCGGGCCACAGGCATAAAGGCGCACATGATTGGGATCGATCGGCGTAAATACCGCCTTTTCCCCGCTCAGCGTATTGTGAAGACGTATCACCGCCATAACCCTATATCCTTTATTGATTGACAAAACAGTCCTTCCGACCCTACAAAAACTTATGGGACCTGTCAAAAATATTAAAGCCGTCAATGACATACTGCCCCGCCCCGATCGGGCGGAGGCCGAAGCCGCCGTGGAAACCCTGCTGCGCTATATCGGCGAAGATACAAGCCGCGAAGGTTTGCGTGAAACACCGGCGCGCGTCATTCGCGCCTATGAAGAATTTTTTGGCGGCTATGCGCTGGACGCGCATGACATACTGGAAAAGAATTTCAGCGATATGGCGGGGTACGAAGATTTCGTGCTGGTGAAGGATATCGATTTTGTGTCTCACTGCGAACATCATATGGTGCCGATTATCGGCAAGGCTCATATCGCCTATTGGCCGGACCAGCATGTCGTGGGCCTCAGCAAACTGGCGCGCCTTGTCGATATGTATGCCCGCCGCCTTATCTCGCAGGAGATTATGACAACAAATATCCGCAACAGCCTCGATACTATCCTTAAGCCTAGGGGCAGCGCCGTTTACATCGATGCCGTGCATCATTGCATGAGCGCGCGCGGGGTGAGGAAGGCCACGGCGCGTACAGTGACCTCCCTTTTCTCCGGTGTATTTTCCGATAATCCGCAGGTACAAAGCCGCTTTATAGCGGCTGTAAAATAAATAAAATAGTATATATTTCAATGCGTTGATAAATATGAGCGCGGGCTGGGACACATGCGTCTTCACGACGAAAAATCCCGCGCGCGGCTGGCAGATTTCTTGTTAAAAACAACCTCATTTTTCACACCCATAGGTTGCATAGCTAAAAATAGCCTAGCCCCTTGAAAGCGAAAATAAAATCTCTATTTTCTCTTATTAGCGATAATACAAAATCGTGCTTAACAAAAGAATCTAAGATGATATAATCATTGGAAGATTCGTGTTTTACTTTTAAAACTCCCCGAACATATAAAAAATTTTGACAACTGGCACTGAAAAAATACATGCGTAGTGGCCTGAAAAGAACTTTGCAAAACACAACCGCCCTCATCGGAGTGGCGGCGCTGAGTTTGTATGTTCACGCCCCGGTTGCAAAAGCGGCACCCGTTATTTCCACCTCCACCGGCCAAGTTGTCCTTGGCAATGGCGATGATGTCACCGTCACCGGCACAGGTACAGTGGCTGGTGGGGCTACACCGGGCATAACAGCGGTGTCGGTCAACATCGTTGGCCTTACAAATGCGGGAACGATACTAGGTAACGATGGCGTTTCGATACAGGGCGGCACCACAATTTCCGGCGCTATAACAAACTCTGGCCTTATAAATGGCACCAACAGGGGGGTCCTCTTGGGTTTCCCTGTCCTTGCCGGTGCGATCAGTAATAGTGGTACAATTATTGGCACCAGCCGCGCATTCAGTATTAGTAGTACCATTCAAGGCGGGATTAATAACCAGGCAGGCGGCACCTTTAGCGCTACAGATAGCAATGGTGTAACTGTAGCCTTAGGCGGTGTCGCGGTGCTTAACGGCGGCTTTACCAATGCCGGCCTGATAACATCGGGCGGTAACGGAGTGAGCATAGTCGATGGTGGAAAAATCACCGGCGGATTTACCAATAGCGGGATAATTACCGCTACCAACTTTGCTGTCCGGTCGAAAGGCAGCGCCGCAGGATATTCTACAATCAGTGCCCTTATAAACCAAAGCGGCGGCACGATCACCGCAACCGGTGCGTCGGGCGTCGCCCTGGCCCTGACCCAGGAAAGAACGAGCAACGGCATAACCAATGCGGGCTTGATTGGTGGCGGTGCTACAGGCGTTCTTGTCAAAACACTCAGTACACTCGGCGGCGGCCTGACCAATAGCGGTGTGATTACCGGTGGATCCATTGGCATAAACGCAATAGGAACTTCAACCACAAGCCCGTCCATTGCCGGACTGGTCAATTTATCCACCGGCATAATCACCGCTACCGGCGGGTCACTTATTGGCCTCTTTTTCTCCAATGCCAAAATCTCCAGCGGCATAACCAATGAAGGAAGAATTGCTGCGACAAATCGTGGTATGTATCTTGGCCTTGGCTCCACACTGACAGGCACGTTCAGCAATAGCGGTACCATCACCGCCAATAGAGGCCTCGACATTTCCACGGGCGGTTATATTTCAGGCGGCATTGTCAATAGCGGTACCATTCTAGAATCGGTCAATGTCGGCCGTGGTATTTTTATATTTGGCGGCACCATTGCCGGCGGTATTAATAATAGCGGCACGATTGCCCTCAGCAATATTCTCAGCACTGCCGTTTTTTTACAGGGCACTTTGTCTGGCGGTCTTACCAATAGCGGCGTCATGAGCGCCGCAGAAAAAGTTATTCGCATAAAGGGCCAGCCTCTGTCTGGCGGCCTGACCAATAGCGGTAGGATTAGCGGTGCCACCGGCCTTTACATGGAATCAAACGGTGTTCTCTCCGGTGGTCTGACCAATAGCGGCACAATCACGGGCTCTGTCTATGGCATCCAATTGCTGGGCACAAGCGCTACGCTTAGCCCCACCATGAGTGCATTAATCAACCAAGCAAGCGGCACCATTCAGGGTAGTAATGCGACCAGCGGCGCAGGCCTGCTATTGGATGGCCCCAGCCTTATTTCAAGTGGTGTTACCAATGCGGGCACATTTATCGGCGGTGCTTACGGCGTTAATTTAAACGGGGCCGCCACCCTTGCCGGAGGGCTGACCAATAGCGGCATGATAACCGGCGCCATTAATGGCATCAGGATACAAGGGACAGCCACCACAAGCGCGACCCTAAGCGGTGGGCTGCTTAATCAGTCTGGCGGTATCATCACAGCAACGGGCGCTTCGGGTGTCGGTGTGACAGTTTCGCGCGCGCTCATTAGTAATGGCTTCACCAATGCCGGCACCATTAAAGGAAATAATGGTCAGGCTCTAAGTTTTAAGGCGGCGACCTTATCAGGAGATATGCTTAATACGGGTATAATCACCGTGACGGGTGGTAATTTTAGCGCCGTCTTCATAGAAACACCAAGTTTCCTGAATACATTCACCAACTCCGGAACCATCGGAAGTCTTAATAACAGAGGGGTAAATTTATATAACAGTGTTATAGGAGGCGGTGTCACCAATAGCGGTTTGATCAGCGGCAGAACCGCGCTCTTGGTACAACAAGGCTCCAGTATTCCAGGCGCACTGCATAATAGCGGAACCATCACCGGCATAGATTTTGGTATAAATGCCCCTAATAATGGCAATAATCGTATCAATTCCCTTAATAATATTTCAACCGGTGTTGTGACAGCCACAGCGGCCACCGGCATTGCCATCGCCCTTAGCGCGGGTACCATTTCCACCGGAATAACAAATGCCGGACGCATCGCCGGCGGTGCCACGGGAATTCGGCAAGGAAATAATTTCGCCGCGCTGGGCGGACTGACCAATAGTGGCACGATTATTGGGGCCGGCGCTACGGCGGCGGGCGTCAAACTTTTGGGCACAACAACGCTCTATCCTACGATAAGCGCGCTGATAAATCAGGCGGGGGGCACCATTATCGCCTCCGGCCTCTCCTCTGCCGGATTGTCCGTTGTTCATGGCAGAATTACCAACGGCGTTACCAATGCTGGAATTATTTCAGGAGTAAGAACTGGATTTTTCCTAAACGATTTTGCCTCCATTGGTGGAGGCATCACCAATAGCGGCACAATTGTCGGAGGCAATAACGGTATCTTTGCTGTATCGGGCGGCAATTCGGTTTCAGGCGGCTTCACCAATAGCGGCCTTGTTTCCGGGGTAAACACAAGCGGCATCTATCTGCAAGCCAGCAGCCTGATACAAGATGGTTTTACCAATACTGGCACGATCACCAGCAACAATAACGCCATAGCCTTCGTCAGCGGCGGCCGTATTCTGGGTGGACTGACCAATAGCGGTACAATCACCGGCGGTGCACGGGCCATTAACTTCAGCCCCAATGGCGCCAATGTCATCGACACACTGATTAACCAATCCGGTGGCACACTCAGCGGTACCGCCGTCGGCGGTATCGCCATCAACATGACGCGCGGCACGATTACCAGTGGCCTGACCAATGCAGGCCTGATTACAGGCGGCGCTACCGCCATCTCGCTCAAAACATATGCCACAGTCGCTGGCGGACTAACCAACAGCGGTATCATCAGCAGCAGCACGGCTGCTGGCGCCGGCATCAAACTTATCGGCACCACAACACTCTACCCGACGATGAGCGCGCTGATCAACCAATCCGGTGGAACGATTACGGCATCGGGCACCAGCGGCGTAGCCGTATCGCTTTCGCGCGGCGTTATCAGCAGTGGCCTGACGAACGCCGGACGCATCGGTGGCGGACTAACCGGGATTCTTGTAAAAACACTGAGCACTCTTGCGGGTGGCCTGACCAACAGCGGGGTAATTACCGGCGCGACTTATGGCGTGCTATTAAGTGGCAGCGCAGGAACATTGTCACCGACGGTCAGCGCCCTCATCAACGAGGCCGGAGGAACAATCTCCGCCGCACATGGCATATACACAACAAGAGGATCAATTACATCCGGCATTACGAATGCAGGCACAATTGTCGGCACAAGCCGCGGTATGTTTATAAATAGATCCTCCATTGCCGGCTTTACCAATAGCGGCACACTAAGCTCCTCGGCCTGGGCCGCAGCCGTTAGTTCATTCTCTACAGTCGCAGGCTTTGTGAATACCGGAAAAATTCTCAGCGCAGGTACAGTTGGTATCTTTGTCATTGATAACAGTAAAGTTACAGGCGGCTTCACCAATAGCGGAACCATAACGGGTGCCTATCCTCTTATTATTCAAAGCGCGGGCTCCATTAGTGGCGGCCTCACCAATAGCGGAACACTTTCAGGTGGCAATAATGCTATTGGGTTTAACTATGGCGCAAACAGGATAGACTCCCTCATCAATACATCAACGGGCATCCTTACCGCCACGGGTGGCTCTGGCATTGCTATCAACCTGGTCACGGGCGCGATTACAGCCGGCCTGACCAATGCTGGGCGGATCGGCAGCGCGGGCTCAGCCATATTGATGAAATCCCGAGGAACGATCACTGGTGGCCTGACCAACTCTGGCACGATTATCGGTGCCGGCACCAGCATGTCTGGACTTAAGATGATCGGCACCAGCTCACTGATCCCCACCTTAAGCGCCCTGATTAACGAGTCAGGCGGCTCTATCACGGCAAGCGGTGGAGGCGGCGTTGCCTTGGCCCTGACAACCGGCTTGATTTCAGGCGGCGTAACGAATGCGGGCATAATTAAAAGCAATGCCACCGCCATTCTCATGAAGACGCGAGGCACCATCGCTAGCGGACTAACCAACTCCGGTACGATTTCAGGCACCACGTACGGCATACGGACGACCGCCAGCGGAACAATCAATCCCACGATTGGGTCGCTTGTTAATAGCTCCGGCGGTACAATCACAGGAGTCAGCTCCGGCTGGGGCATCAGCCTGACCCGAGGTGTCATCACAAGCGGCCTGACCAATGCCGGCCTTATTAACGGCGGTGGCACCGGCATTCTATTAAAAACATATGGCACAATTAGCGGCGGCCTGACAAATAGCGGAACAATTTCGGGTGTGGCCGCCGGCATGAAGCTTACGGGTACTGGCACGCTCTATCCTACACTCAGCGGACTGGTTAACCAATCTGGCGGGACAATCACTGGCACCGGTACCGCCGGATATGGCATTCAGATTACAAGGGGCCGCATCAGTAATGGCATTACAAATGCCGGATTGATAAACCCCACCTTCAGAGGTATCGCTCTTAACGCCAGTACCGTTGCAGGCGGCTTAACCAACAGCGGTACAATTTCTGCTAGTTCTGGCCGCGCCATTGAAATTGTCGTCAGCTCCACCCTGAGCGGACTTACAAACTCCGGCACTGTGAATGGTAGCGAGTACGGCCTTTTCCTTTGGGCAAATGGCACCATCGCCGGCGGCGTTACGAATAGTGGTCTTATAACATCAGCCAACATCCCGATCATGCTTCAATCACCCGGCAGCATCACCGGCGGGCTGACCAATAGCGGTACAATCACGGGCGTTAACAATGCCATCAGGCTTGTGAACGGCAACAACATTATCGATACGATCAATAATTTGTCAGCGGGTGTTATGACGGCAACGGGCGCATCCGGCATTGCGATTGCGCTCACCAATGGCCGGATTTCTACCGGACTAACCAATGCCGGGAAAATCATGGGCGGGGCCACGGGCCTGCTGCTAAAAACCTATGGCACAATCGCCGGGGGTTTGACCAATAGCGGAACGATATCAGGTACCACCGCAGGCATCCAGGCCACAGGCGTCGGCGCGAACTTTGCAACGATTTCTGGTTTAACAAACAGTGCAGGTGGTACGATCACTGCCACCAGCACCACCGCTGGACAAGCCTTGCGCCTTACACAGGCGCGCATTTCAAGCGGCCTCACCAATGCTGGGGTAATTATCGCTTACGACAGAGGCTTGTCTATATACAGCTCCACACTTGAGGGAGGAGTAACCAACAGCGGCGCTATTACTGCCACCAGAGGCAATTTTGGCAGAGCCTTCGAAACTTCAAACGCTACAATTAGCGGCTTTATAAACTCCGGCACCATCAACAGTGGAAATTACGGGTTATTTTTATATAATTATACGCGCCTTAACAGTGGCCTCACCAATAGCGGCACAATTGCCGCAACAAATGGCCAAGCTATACGCTTTCAGCTAAATACTTCTCTTTCCGGCGGACTAACAAATAGTGGTTTACTGACCGGAACAACCAGCGGCATCGGCATTTCGAACGGTGCTAATGTTCTTGATACACTGAACAATCTCTCAACCGGCATGATTACCGCCACGGGTGCTTCGGGCAGTGCTATTACCATTACATCGGGCCATATTTCAAATGGCCTGACGAACCAGGGTCGGATTGCCGGTGTCTTAACTGGTATTCTGTTAAAAACCAACGGTACACTGAGCGGCGGACTGACCAATAGCGGTACGATCTCGGGCACCGCGTCATCAATTAAACTCACAGGAACAACCGTCGCCGCACCCACGATGAGTGCGTTTATCAACCAATCCGGAGGCACCATAATCGCCACGGGTACATCAGCTGCAGGCATTGCTTTAACACGCGGCATTATTGTCAATGGCCTGACGAATGCCGGTTTAATCAGTAGCGCCTTGACGGGTATCTTGGCAAAAACCAATGGCACGATTGCAGGCGGTCTAACCAATAGCGGGACGATTGCAGGCACGGTATCGGCCATCAAACTCATGGGCACCGGCACCCTTTATCCGACAATAAGTGCGCTGATCAATCAGGCAGGCGGCACAATTAACGGCACAGGGACTCTGGCGAATACGGGTATTGCTATTTCCTTGGCCAGTGGAAAAATTCTTTCCGGCTTGAATAATGCGGGTGTTCTTACAGGTCGCACCGGTATTCGCGCAAGAACAAATAGTACAATAGCCGGCGGCTTGACCAATAGCGGCACCATCAATGCATCGAATGTCGGCGCCAGTATAAACAGCCTTATTACAGGCGGCCTGACCAATAGCGGATTAATGTCGGGTGTTCGAGGCCTGCATGTGTTTAGCGGATCTATATCCGACGGCATGATCAATACGGTCAGCGGCACAATTTCGGGCACAGATTTAGGAATGTATTTATCAGGCGGCATTATTAATCAAGGCCTGACCAATAGTGGCGTAATCACCGGCACCAATACAGGTCTAACTTTACAATGGGGGGGCAATATCAAAAACGGCCTGACCAATACTGGTTCGATTTCAGGCGGGGTGGGCATTGGCTTAGACGTTGGAAATGGTGCTTATATTGCAACCGATATTAAAAATAGTGGTACAATTTCTGGATCTACATACGGCGTAAGAATTGGTACAGCCAATTCATCTATTGAAGGTGCATCCAATCTTTTAACAGGCACCATTACAGCTTCAGATTTGTCAGGCGTTGCTGTTGCTGCAATAAATGGTAAATTTGTAAATGGTTTGACGAATGCTGGCTTTATCGGTGCTGCTGCCGCTGGTTTTCTTTTAAGGAGCAGTGCGAGCCTCACAGGAGGCCTGACCAACAGTGGCACAATCCTTGGCAGCGGCGGCCATGGTATTGATATCGCCAATGGCGGGACATTGACCGGCGGTATCACGAACTCAGGAACGATAGCAGGCACTACGGCCAGTGCCCGCTTGCAGACGGGTGCGAATTATCTGGATACGCTCTTAAACAACGCGGGCGGTATAATGACGGCAACCGGCGCAACCGCTGCCGCAATCTTACTGACCGAAGGCGTTATTAATAACGGTATTACCAATAGCGGGTCCATCCTGGCTTCCGCCGCCACAGCCATCAATATCAAAGCCAACGGAACAATCGCGGGCGGTGTCACCAATAATGGTCTGATATCCGGCGGCGTTATCGGCATTATAAACGCGGGCAGCATGACCGGGATAACGGCCCTGCGCAATACAAGCAATGGTATTATTAATGGCGGCATCACCAATACGGGCACCATAAATGGCAGCAACAAGGCGCTGGTCAATGCAGGAAGTATTGCGGGCGGTGTGCTGAATACCGGGACAATATTGGGTGGGGTCAGCAATAGCGGTACGATTAATGGCGCAATCGGGCTGGCCGTTGCCTCCACCGCTGTACTGGCTGGTGGCCTGACTAATAGCGGCACCATTACCGGCATTGCAGTCGGTGTGGCCATCGATGATCCTTCCACGCTTACGGGTGGCCTGACCAACACGGGGACGATTTCTGGCAATACGGGATTGTTAGTCGATGAAACATCAACAATTTCTGGCGGCATTACCAATAGTGGCACGATCACCGGTATTATCGGTGTGACTGTACGGGATAATTCTACAATTGCAGGCGGACTGACCAACAGTGTCACAATTGAAGGGACTGGTGGCACCGCCATCTCGCTGGACGCAACATCATCGGCAGATATTATTCTAAATGGCGGGCGTGTTATCGGGGATGTGATTGATACCGATGCCACCGATGGTCTAACAACCGTCACGATTGCGGATGATTTTACAACGGGGGGAAACTTTGCCGTTTCAAGTTTGACCGTCAATGGTTCGCAAAACCTGACTATTATCGCCAATGATATTTTTACAGCGGATAGCGGTGCGACGATCAATGGTAATATTACATTTGATGTGGAAACACTGAGCGATTTTGGCAAGATTATAATTACCAACGGCACCGCAGACCTGACCAATGCCAGCTTTGCCATTAATCTTGACAGTAACATCGCCCTGACAAATGGGGCGGAGATTTTGGTTTTGGATGCTGCCACCGCACTGATTGGTGGGCCGGGCGGCACGCCGTTGACGCTTACTGATAATATTTCATACTGGAATTTCCGTCTGGTGGATGGAACGGCGGCGATTGCGGGAACGGGTGCATCGGATCTGTATATTCAGGTTATACGCCTTAATCCGATTGTCATTTCCACGGCAACAACAGACACGCTTGATCTGATTAATGATGATGCGGTGATCGTTACAAATACAGGATCGATTGTTCAAGCGGCGGGCAGTGGTATTGTTGTTGACAATGTAATGGCTGATTCCGTAGTCAATAACGGTACCATCACAGGCAGCGTAGCCGGTATCCTTATTACAAACACAGGAACAATATTAAGCGGTGTTACCAATACCGGTACAATAAATGGTAATATTGGTATTTCTGTAACCAACGGTTCGACACTGGCCGGTAGCTTAACCAACAGCGGAACAATTCATGGCAACAACCATTCTTTGAACCTTAATAATTCAGTATTAGGCGGCGGGATCCATAACACAGGATTAATGCAAGGCGCAACGGCCGCGTTATCTTTAAGCGCTGCCACACTCTCCGGCGGAATCAGCAATGGCGGTACCATTAGGGGATCGACCATTGCCCTTATGATAGGTAACTCTACCATCACAGGCGGGATCAGGAATAGCGGCTATATCACCGCGAATACCCACGTTATTCAAATCAGCTCTGATCAAATCTCTGGCGGCTTTACCAATACTGGCACAATCGCAGGCGGCACGACAGGCATATTGGCCAATAACGTAAACCTTACAAATGGCTTTACCAATAGCGCTACGATCAATGGTAGTGCTCATGCTCTTAACCTTGATACAACAACAATTGCCGGAGGTCTTACCAATAGCGGCACATTGAGCAGCAACAGCATTGCTGTACTCTCCGACGACTCAACCATTGCAGGCGGTTTTAATAATAGTGGCTATATCACGGGACCAAATGTCGGATATTTTCTCAATAATGATTCAACACTGTCCGGTGGCTTGACTAATTCAGGCACGATTAATGGTGGCTCTCTCGGTATTCTCAATGGCGACTCTACAATCCTCGGAGGCCTGACCAATAGCGGAATATTAAGCGGAGCAAGCATTGCGTTGGCTGTACAAGCCGATGCTACGCTGGCGGGCGGTATAACCAACAGCGGGACAATCACCGCCAATACGGTCGGTATGAATATCCGTACCGCTGGAACAATCGATGGCGGATTAACCAATAGCGGGACAATCAATGGCACAAGCCGGGGCATTAATCTTGAGGCGAACAGCCTTCTTGACAGGATTGTTAATAATGTCATTGGCCTGATATCCTCCGGCAACGGTGCAGCTGACAATGCCATTCGCATCAACAATGCGACATTAAGCGCAGGCTTGACCAATGCGGGTACAATTGATGGCGGCCTCGCCGGACTGCAGCTGGCGAACAACGCAACCCTTAACGGCACACTGACCAATAGCGGAACAATCACTGCAAGCACAGGCATCGCCATTCTCAGCAATTCTGTAGTCAATAGCGGAGTGATCAACACCGGTATGATCGCGGGCGATGATGTAGGCTTATTTCTGTCCGGGAGCACTATCGCCGGTGGAGTCACCAATAACGGTTTACTAAATGGTACCACCGGCCTTCTGCTTATGGGCGGCGCGCGCATCGGCGGTGATATTACCAATGTGGGTACAATCACCGGCACAACCGGCACCGGCATAGTCCTTGATACAAACGCAATTATAGCCGGTACAATGACCAACAATGGAACAATTACCGGCGATGATTACGGTATTTATATCGGCCAAACCAGCTCTCAGATTCAAGGGGGCCTAATCAACAGCGGTATAATTATTGGCAATGTCGGAATTGAAACCCACAATTCCGGCGGCGTTACCGGTGGCATTACAAATAGTGGCACAATTGAAGGGATTAACGGCACAGCCATCCGTCTGCGCGGCCAGATTACCAGCTACCACACAGATCTGGTTCTTAGCGGCGGACGCATTATCGGGGATGTTGTGGATATGAATCCTCAAAACGGATTAAGTCACGTTATCGTCAGCGATGACTTTTCAACAGAAGGAAATTTCGATGTTTCCGATCTGACCGTCAATGCGTCGCAAACACTCACTATATCCCAGGGTGATACCTTCACCGCCGACTCGGCTGTTATTATCAATGGCACACTGAACTTTGGGGTAAATACTATATCCGATTTCGGCAAGCTCGTTGTTAACAATGGCGCAGTTGACCTGACCAACGCCATTCTGACCATCACACTGGATAACAACGCTGTTTTGACGCCGGGAGATGAGCTGTTGCTGATTGATGCGGACAGTGCCTTGATTGGTGGTCCGGGTGGCACGCCGCTAACAATTGTTGACAATTCACCCTTCTGGAATTTGCGCCTTATTGATGGCACGGGTGCAATTGCCAATACAGATTCTTCTGACCTGTTCCTGCAGGTGATACAGGTCAATCCTTATATAGTGGCAACGGCGACAACAGCCACGCTGGATCTTATGGATGATAACGTGTTATTGGTAACCAATACCGGTTCGATTATTACATCGGCAGGCAATGCCACAGAAGCCGATGGTATTGAAGCTGACTCAATTACCAATGATGGCACAATCAGCGGTGACGAAAATGGTATTGCCCTGATCAATGGCGGCGCCCTGTCTGGTAATATCATTAATAATGGACTTCTGGCAGGTTTAACCGCCGCGCTGATGGTGGGAGCGAACGGTACAATTGCGGGTGGATTAACCAATACCGGGACGGTTAATGGCGGCGGCAGCGGTATCTCCATTAATAGTGGTGCGACATTAGCGGGCGGCATTACCAATAATGGTACGATCAATGGAAATGACTATGGTATATATATTGATAATGCCGGCGCAGCTATTACGGGAGGCATTAATAATACAGGCCTAATTTACGGCAACACTGCGCTTTATACAGGTAATACATCCAGCATATCCGGCGGGATCACAAATAGCGGCACAATTGAAGGCACAGGGGGCACAGCTATCCGCCTGGATGATTTACTGTCTGCGCTACCAATTACGCTGGATGGCGGCCGCATTATCGGCGATGTAGAAGATAGCCATAGTGATCGCGGTTATTCCACTGTAACCGTAGCCGATGATTTCACAACGGAAGGCAATTTCAATATCTCGAGCCTAAGTGTTGATGCCGGAAAAATTTTAACACTGTCTGCTGATAATATAATTACCAGCCATAATAATGTAATAGTAAATGGCATACTGAACTTTGATATTGCGAGCACATCTTCTTACGGCGCACTTGTCGTGTCTAACGGTGCTGTAGACCTGACCAATGCCACAATCACCATTAGTGCGGCAAACGCTACCCTTGCGGCGAATGACCAGATTCGTATTATTGATGGAAGTGCTTCTCTTATTGGCGGGCCCGGCAATGCACCACTCGCTGTAACCGATAATTCCTTCTTGTGGGATTTCAGAATTTTTGACGGGACAGGTGCCCAAATACCAACCGACAATACAGATTTATTTGTGCAGGCCATTGCCATCTCAACCGTTAATGATGCCGCTACCACGCCGAACAATGAAGCCGCCGCGGCAGCATTGGATAGCGTTGAAAACACGGCTGATCCCGTTTTGCAACAAATTATTGCCAATATGAATAACGCCCCCACACAGCAGGCAGTGAACGATATTCTTGAATCGGTTCAGTCACCTATGGATACGGGTGTGCTGGAAACCGTCGCTCTCGTAGCTGATCAAAGTATTGACCTTACCCATGATCGACTGAGTGATTTAAGAAACAACAAGAAAAGCGGTGTCTCAACTGGCATGCTTGCTCAGGGCTTGTCCTTCTGGGGCCAGATATTCGGCCACCGCGCCACACAAGATATTAGAGACAATATTGCCGGGTATACCGCCCGCACCTATGGCATTGCCGGAGGCGTTGATACATCCAGCCTTTTTGATAAAACTGTGATGGGTGTCAATGCATCTTACGGCACAAGTCATATTAAGGTCGACAATGTTAACCGCACGGATACCGATATTAATTCGTATCAGATTGGGCTTTATGGCGATCATGATTTTACCGATACTGTTTTTGCCAATTTCTTTGTATCCTATGGTTATAACGATATAAGTGCCACACGACACAATGTCGGCGGCATTACGGGCCTGAACGCGACCGGTGATTACACCGCCAGCCAGTACAAGGCCCATGCCGCGCTGGGCAAGGATTATTTGGTTGAAGCATGGGGCCGTCCGATCCTTACGCCGCAAATCTTTACGACCTATACGAATTATGCGCCAGATAGCTACACCGAAAAGGGGGCAGGCGGTGCCAACCTGCATGTTGAGCCGCAGAGCATGAATGCGCTGGAATTCGGCCTTGGCGTGGAAACACAGTGGGAATTTACAACAACCGACGGCACGAAATTATCCCCGTCTATCCATGCTGGGTATCGTTACGATGTTATCGGCGACAGGCTGCAAAGCACGTCCAGCTTCACGGGCGGCGGCGCCAGCTTTGAGACACAGGGCGCAAATCCTGCGCGTGGTACATTAAATACCGGTATCGGTATTCATTACCAGATGCCCAGTAACTGGAGTGTTTCCGCCGGATATGATTTTGAGGTTAAGCAGGATTATTCAGCCCACGCTGCTATGCTGCGATTCAATTATAAATTCTAGATTTTATTAAAGCGCGTCCGGGTGCAGCTTGCATTCAATCGAGACAATATATTTTACGGCTTGCGGGGTTAATGTCCCGCCACGGCCATTCTGCATAACAAACCAGGCGCAGGCACTGTCCAGCACGATGATCGATTTATCCGGCTGGTGACGGCGCGGCATATGTTCGGCGGTCAGCTTGATGATAAGATCAATACATTCATCGGGGATGGTAATATGGTGGTGCTTCTCATACCCGCCTTTTAACATCAGCATGATGCGATAGGCTTCTTCGTTATTCGGGATCTTCAGCGGCACTTGCTGGAAACGACGATCCAGCGCCGGATCTTCCTTCACGTAAATACGATATTCATCATCCGTGGTCGCCCCAATCACATGCAGATCGCCCACAGTCAAATACGGCTTCATGACTTCAGACAGACCGGCATAGCCAGAGCCGACGCAGGTCGGCATGATCATATGAAGCTCGTCAATAAACATGATATATTTCGGGTATTCAGGATAATGATACCGCTCGGCCATGCCACGGCACAGCGGAATAAAACGGCTCTGGAAATCCGCCGGGCCATTGGTACCCGCCGCCATACTCGCCATATCCAGCTCAATCACACGTGCATTTTTTAAATAGTCCGGTACCTTGTTCTGCACAACACGTTGCGCAAGGCCGACGACAAGCGCCGTCTTACCAACACCCGCGGGCGCCAGCAGAACGGCGTTCTTACGACCCCGCTGCAGCAAGATAACGGTCACGTCATCCAGTTCTTTTTCACGGCCGGTGATGGGGTCATAGCGCCCCTTGCGTTCCAATGCCGTGATGTCGCGGCAATATTGGAATATCAGCTCTTCCAGCTCATCATCGGTAACAAGGAATTTTTTAACCATCGGACAGGCGGGCCCCCTTTGACCCCTTTATTTCACCCCTATATTACGCAGGAAGTTATTAAAAGATATTGAAAATGAATGTTTATTTTCTATTCATTATTTTCCTATATAAATAAATAGGGTTGAAAGACCTCAAAGGAAAGATATGGGAATGAGCGTACATAGCCAGATTATGGAACTTCACAAACGGGTCGCCCAGGATATTGTGGGTCAGGACAAGATTGTGGAGACGTTGCTGATTGGTATTCTGTCCAACGGCAATATCCTTGTTGAAGGTCTGCCGGGTCTGGCTAAAACCCGCGCCATCCGTTCACTCGCCAATAATATTGAAGGGTCCTTCGCCCGGATCCAGTTTACACCGGACATTGCCTCCACGGACATTATCGGGCGCGAAGTTTATTACAAGGCGGAGAATGATACGACCGGTGCCGCCGGACAGTACAAATTTAACCAGGGCCCTATCTTCAACAATATCGTCCTTGCCGACGAAGTGAACCGCGCCCCGCCCCGCTCCCAGAACGCCCTGCTCGAAGCGATGGAAGAACGTCAGGTCACCGCCGCCGGCGTATCCCATAAAGTGCCGGACCTCTTCATGGTCATGGCAACAATGAACCCCGCCGGGCAGGAAGGCACCTTCCCGATGCCCGAAGCGCAGATGGACCGTTTTCTAATGCATGTCCATGTCAGCTACCCGGATGAAGAAGCCGAAGCCAACATCATCCGCCTGGTTCGCGAAGAAATGAGCCAGAAGGAAAAAAATAAAAAGCCGGTTGCAAAAGCCGAACGTATTGTCACCAAGCAAGAAACAATCTTCGCCGCCCGCGCCGAGATCGATAAAATCCACGTGCCGGAAGCGGTTGAAAAATACATCGTCGATTTGATTTTCTGCACCCGCTATCCGCAACGTTATACGTATGAGCTGAAAAGCTTTATCAAAGTCGGCGCCAGCCCCCGGGGGTCCCTCGCCCTTGACCGCTGCGCCCGCACCCATGCCTGGATACGCGGGCGCGACCATGTTACCGTTGACGATGTCCAAGCCGTTATCAACAGCGTCTTCCGCCACCGCTTAATCCGCGGCGAACGCGCGATTGAACACCGTATTACGGTTGATGATATCGTCGAAGATATTCTTGAAATGGTTAAAGTTCCTGCTGCCTAACATCAGACTCTAGTAAGCAATAACATGCTCAACATAAAAAACCTCGCACGCACCAGCACCTGAGTCTGCACGTGTCAATGATGATTTCCATTCCCACCAGGATTTGTTTTTGCTTTCATGATATCTGACAAGAAAGCCTTTAAGGGTTACAATCTGATTTTTCTTCAGTTGTCGGATTGATTTTTCAACCGCCTTGTTTGCCGGAATGATGTGCGTGTTCGCGCTGCTGGTGATAATCTCTTGCGGTGAGATAGGCGGGCCATTGCTCCAGTAATAATGATAAAAGCGATTATCCTGCGTAATGCGTAATTTCGACAGAACCGAGGGCTGGGCCATGCGCCCCCATCCCAGCGCCAGATCCACGGGTGCCAACGTGCTTTCCTTGCCAATCGTATAGTCTTTACGCGAAAGGATACGGGCTGTAACCTCATAACTGGCCAGAAGATAAAGCGTCCCGTACCCGAATTTTACAGTCTGATTCCCCGCTAGGTTTTTCTGGATAGGGGGCATACTGAGCTTCTGTGCCGCTGCCCGGGGGGCAGAGGATATGATAGCGCCCGGGCCTTCGGCTTTATCACCAAAAAAATACCACCCGGCCCCGGCGAGAATTATCAGGACAATAATAATCCTCAAGACACAAATTCTCCTTCATTATAACCCTGCATATAAAGTGCCGCGGTCAGGTCACCATAAAGGATGCAGTTATCGAGTGCCTCACGCAACACGGGCTTAGGTTGAAAACCAACGCCTAGCCCCGCGGCTTGTAGCATCGGCAGATCATTTGCCCCGTCACCAATTGCCATGGTCTGCACAATCATTAATCCGAGCTCTTGCATGTAATCACGCAACTTGCGTTCTTTCACCGATTTATCGACCAGCTCACCCTCAACAACCCCTGTCAGCTGGCCGTCTGTAATGCCCAGAATATTGCCATGATGGTGGTGAAACCCTGCACGCTGGGCGATCGCTTCGGTAAAGAATGTAAATCCACCGGAAATCATAACGCACGTCGCCCCGTGATGCGCCATCGTTTTCACCAGAATATCTGCGCCCGCAGTTAATTGTGTTTCATCAAGCGTTTCCTGCAGCTTGTCCTGCGACAACCCTTTGAGCATCCCCACACGCTCCGTAAGCGCCGTCTGAAAATCCAGCTCCCCGCGCATCGCGCGCGCGGTAATCGCCGCAATTTCGTCCTTCAAGCCCGCATAAACCGCCAACTCGTCAAGTGTTTCGGTAGTTACAATTGTGGCATCCATATCTGCCAGCAGAAGTTTTTTGCGGCGCGTGGATTTTTCTGTGATGAAAATATCGATGCTGTCTGCGACCAGATATGTTTGTAACTCTTTGACCTGCGCAGTATCGGGACGATTTAATATTGGTATATCAACGGCCTTATGCACGGCAAGCCAGCCCGGCACACCAACAGGGCCGCAGGCTTGTACGAGGGGATGATCAATGAACGCGGCCACATGACCGGCAGTCAGCGGCGCAGAGGAAGCTACCAATGTCAAAATGAAACTCATAGCGAAGATTTATCGTATGTCCTGCCCAAAAACAAGCAGCTGTAGAGATTTAAGGAGATATAGCAGATCGGGCCAATGCCCGGGCCATCAATCGCCGCTCACAGAGATTTTTACAATACACGCCCGCAGCGCCCAGTGAAACCGCGCCCGCCACGGCTGCGGCCCAAGGTGACACTAAAGAAGCCAGCAGGCCCACGCTTATGCTGCTGTAGAGAGCGATCGAAATTGCTGTACTCGTCTCAGCAGCCCGTTTGCTAAAATGATTGAATGTCGTACAGAGGCCTTCTTTATTATCAGCAAAAGCCGTTTCAATATGCGCCAGCGGCAAATTCAAAAGTGAAGCTAGGCCGCACGCTGCTGCCGCATCAGGCAACACTGTGATTGTCGAAGATTTTGAAGTTGGCCGTGGCATGCTTTGTCCTTTTTAATATTATGAATAATAATCATGCTGCCTGATTTTGTCAATATAACAATGGAGAAACGGCTTGGTGTCTTGGTGTCTTGGTGGTAAAAAACACTAAAATAAAGGAAAACATTCATGGAAAAACCGACCATCAAACCACAAAACCCCTGCTTCTCATCCGGTCCGTGCGCCAAGCGCCCGGGATGGTCGATTGAATCATTGCAAAGCGCCCTGACCGGGCGATCCCACCGGTCTGCGCCCGGCAAGGCCCGGTTGAAAGCGGTTATTGACCAGCACCGGGAGATTTTGGGGATTCCAGCGGACTATCTGGTGGGTATCGTTCCGGCATCTGATACGGGTGCGGTGGAAATGGCGTTATGGAGCCTGCTGGGTACGCGCGGCGTGGATGTTTTGTCATGGGAAGCTTTCAGCACAGACTGGCTGACCGATGTGACCAAGCAGCTGAAGCTGGAAAATGCCCGCAGCCTGTCTGCCCCTTATGGCGCTTTGCCTAACCTTACCGAAGTGAATTTTGACAATGATGTCGTCTTCGTCTGGAACGGTACGACATCGGGTGTGCGCGTACCTGACGGCGACTGGATTAAAGAGGACCGCGCCGGTCTTACGATCTGCGACGCGACATCCGCGGTGTTCGCCTACGACCTGCCTTGGGATAGGCTCGATGTTGTGACATGGTCATGGCAGAAAGTTCTGGGCGGCGAAGCGGCTCATGGCATGCTGGTCCTGTCCCCGCGCGCGGTGGAGCGTCTGGAAAATTATACGCCGTCATGGCCGCTGCCCAAAATCTTTCGGATGGGCAAGAAGGGCAAGGTGGATCTAGCGATTTTTGAAGGCGCGACGATTAACACACCGTCCATGATAGCCGTTGAAGATTGCCTTGACGCGCTGAGCTGGGTGTCATCCCTTGGTGGCTTGAAAGCTACGATTGCACGCTCCGCCGAGAATTTCAAAATGATTGAAAATTGGGTCAATAAAACAGACTGGGTAGATTTTCTGGCGACGGAGCCCGCTACACGCTCCACAACTTCTATCTGCCTGAAAATTGTTGATCCGTCCTTCGCAGCGCTTGGCGATGACGCACAGCAGAACTTTATCAAGGATATGACGAAACTGCTGGATAAGGACAATGTCGCGTTTGATATTGCCGGATACCGCGATGCCCCGGCGGGCCTGCGGATCTGGGGCGGGGCGACAGTGGAAGCGCGCGATATCGGCGCGCTTCTGCCCTGGCTGGACTGGGCCTATGCGACAACAAAAGCAAATAATGCCAAGGAAGCTGCCTAAATTTTGAATTCCGGCCATTTATAAGTTTCAGGCCGCGTGCAGTTCAAGGACGTGGCACCCTTGAGCTTCATCAAGGCCCATGCCACCGGCTCTACATAGCTGCGACCGGTACTGCGTATGACGGCCGCCGCACCCGCTTCCTTGAAAAATTCAATGGTTGTGGGATACGCACCGACAACAATCACTGGCACATCGATAAAGCCACCCAACTCATTATCCAGCGCGTTGCGCAATTGTATAAAGGGGGAGTCGGCCATCGTAGAAACCGGCGTCCCGGCATCCATAAACCAATCAATCGGTCCCGGTTTTCGTATAACACTGGAATCATGGATAAGGATCGCATCAGGTGTTTGCAATACGCTCTGCAAATGATGCCGCAGCATCTTCAAATCATAGACAATTATAGCGGGAATGGCGAGCGTCTTGCACACCGCTTCAAGCGGACAATGATGGTGCGGGCTGTCCCAGCAGATAATATCCAGATCTTTGGACAGAATGTCTGTCATTTTTTTCTCCCTGTTGAGAAGAAATCTAATCCGCGGGACAGGCCCGCGTCAATAAAAGTCCAGCGATCAGGGTTGGGCTTTGGGGGCCGCGGAAACCGGTACATTCGCCTTAGCGGCAAGCAAACCCTGCAGTACATCCTCAAGAGGTTTAAAGCCATGATCACGGGATGTCAGTACCACGGACGCACCGGCATCTTTCAAAATCTGCGCGCAAGGTGGATAGACTCCCATCACAATCACGGGGATCGCGGCATAGGCCGAATCTTCTGCCTTCAGCTGTTGCAGAAGGCGCAGCGCCGGTGTCTGGGACATATCTAGCGTCTGCTCCGCCAGAACATTGAAATTCTTGTAAAAAGATCCTGCATCACCCGGCGTTGTGGAATCAAAAATCAAGATGGCATCTGGCGTTGTTTCAGCCTGCGCCAGATTGGACAGCATTGTATCAATAGTATTAGCAACCGGAGCCTTCAACCCCAAAGCCGGCATCAGGTTTTTCATCAAGCCCAAATAGGCATCATCAAAACATTGCACCGTTAAAGCTGATAATGTGCTGGTCCTCATGGCGGATACTCTCTCGTTATAGGTAAAACTGCAGTGACTATATTTCAAAATTTTGCATTATGTCAATATATTTCTTCTGGTTCCCGGCATTTAGGGCTATTTAATCGTGGCCTGATTCTATTTTGCAAAGCAGCATGGCCATGGTATGAAGGTCGCCTGTTCATTCCAACAAGACAAAATGGAGTACTACAAATGCCCAAAGTCCTTATCAGCGATAAAATGGATCCGCTTGCCGCGGAAATCTTCCAAAAAAACGGTGTCGAAGTTGATACCAAAACCGGCCTCTCCGCCGAAGAGCTCCTGAAAATCATCGGACATTATGATGGGCTGGCTATACGCTCCTCCACCACCGCTACGCCTGAGCTACTCAAAGCCGCCGCCAATATGAAGGTGATTGGCCGCGCAGGGATCGGCGTTGATAATGTCGATATACCGGCCGCGACTGCTGCCGGTATCGTCGTAATGAACACGCCCTTTGGTAATTCTATCACCACCGCCGAACATGCGATTGCGATGATGTTTGCGCTAGCCCGCGATATTCCGCAGGCTAATGCCTCCACCCATGCCGGTAAATGGGAAAAATCAAAATTTATGGGTGTTGAGCTTTATGCCAAGACACTCGGCATTATCGGATGTGGCAATATCGGCGCGATTGTCGCCAGCCGGGCGCTTGGCCTGCAGATGAATGTGGTTGCTTATGATCCCTTCCTGACCGAAGACCGCGCCCGCGAACTGGGCGTAAAGAAGGTTGAGCTCGACGAGCTGTTCACGCAAGCGGACTTTATAACGCTGCACGTTCCCAAAAATGAAAAAACCACAAATATCATCAATAAAGATACCATTGCCAAAATGAAAAAGGGCGTGCGCATCATTAACTGCGCCCGGGGCGGTTTGATTGTAGAAGCTGATCTGAAGGCGGCCCTTGATTCTGGTCACGTCGCCGGCGCAGCGCTTGACGTTTTCGAAGTTGAACCCGCCAAGGATAATATATTGTTCAATCACCCGAACCTGATCTGCACCCCGCATCTGGGCGCTTCCACTAATGAAGCGCAGGTAAATGTGGCGATTCAGGTCGCGGAGCAGATGAGCGATTTTCTGCTGAACGGTGCCGTGACAAATGCGATCAACATGCCGTCCATTTCCGCAGAAGACGCGCCGCGCCTTAAACCCTATATGAAACTGTCGGAACAATTGGGCAGCTTCGCGGGACAGATTACCGAGCATGCGATTCAAAAAGTCGAAATTGAATATCAAGGCCTTGTCGGGCAATTGAATGTCAAGCCGCTGACCTCTATCATTCTGGCAGGGCTTTTACGTCCGCTGCTGGAAGGGGTGAATGTTGTCAATGCACCGCAAATTGCAAAAACGCGCGGCATTAGTGTTGCCGAAACACGCACCGATGATTCCCGCAACTTGCACACCGCCATTGTTCTGCGCGTGACAACCGAAGACCGCACACGATCATTGACCGGCACATTATTTGCCGGACGCGAACCGCGCCTTGTGAATATCGAAGGCGTTCCCGTTGAAGTGGCAATTTCCGAACATATGCTTTATCTGCGCAATGATGACAAGCCGGGCACAATTGGTGCCGTCGGCATGATTCTTGGTAACGCGAAGCAAAACATCGCCGATTTCCGTCTGGGCCGGATTGAAAAGGATGCCGCCGCCGTGGCTCTGATCTCCGTCGACGCGGCTGTCCCGGATGACGTTATAAAGGAAATCACCGCGCTACCGCATGTACGTCAGATCAAGCGCTTGAAGTTTTAGATTTCGGATGGGTCAATAACATAAATACTTTTATGTGCCGCGCCCTCGATGGAGGCGCGCTTGGTGAAATAGCGCATAATGGCATCGCGCAGCTCTGTGCTCAGCTCCTGGCCATAGGTACCGCTATCGCCCTTCAAACGATTGGCAATGATAAGGTTGAAGGTGGTATGGCATGCTTCGACAATAGCCACCACATCGTCATCGACCGCCTCAATACTTTCAAGAAAGGTGAGCAAGCGTTCCGCCAGCATCGACAGAAGCGGATAGCCAAACATACCCGCATTCGCCTTGATTTGCATGACCAGATGCGCCAATTCCGCGCGGCGACGGGCCAAGCTTTCGCGGTCTGCCGCGCCGCCCTTCCGGTAATCAATCGTTGCGGCTTGTATCTTGTTCAGAAAGACAAGCGCATAGGATGTAAAATCGACATCATTATGATCGATGACCTTCTGCGCACGTTCAATTTTTTTGGCATCGATTGTGCCCGTGCCAACCTTGGCTTTTAAAAGCGGGCTGGCGCGGATGCGCCGGACATTTGGTTTTGGTTTAAAGGTTTTATTTTCCATGCTCATTATTCTAGCAAAAATTCGTTAAATTTATGACACCGACCAGACATCATCATTATAGTCGCTGGCACGGCGCAGCGGACCTTTATAATCTGCGTCCACACGGCGGCGACGGTCGGGCCCGAAATAGGTGGGCGTATCAATAAAATCCCGTGGTTTGTTAATCACATGCGCAATGCGCTTGGCCAGATCATGTGCGGAAAACGGCTTGACCATAAACTCGGTTACACCCGCGTCGCGCGCCTGCGCCACGCGTGCCATCGCACTGTAGCCCGTCACAAGAACGACAGGGGCCATCCGATTGGGAGAGAGCGGATTTTTACGAATCTCAAGCGTCAGCGCAATCCCGTTAATTGGCTCCATATGCCAGTCGGCAATCACCATATCCGGATTTTCACGCTTGAAAATCTCGAACCCCTTAGTGGCATTATCGGCGGAATAGACCATCCCCACATCCAGCGCCTCGAGAACGGAGACGATCAGCTTGCGCATCGGGTCCGTATCCTCAATCACTAAAATGCTTAGTTTTTTAAAATCAAAAGCCATTCAAACCGTATTGTTTAAGCAAGAATCATTAAATCCCAGCGAGACTAGCGGGTTTCGTTTCCCTGGAAAAGCGCCTTCATGCTGCGACCGCATATAAATCTCCGCATGGCTTGAAAAAACCTGCGTCCTGCCGCACATTAAGGTACGGATTTAATACATGGAACATCGGAGTGCTGATTATGACAGACTATAAAGCCCTTATAAAAGACAAAGCCTATATTAATGGCGAATGGCGCGTAGCCCATAGTGGTAAAGTCTTCAGTATTCTCAACCCCGCCACGGGTGCCAAAATTGCCGAAATTCCCGATATGGATGCCACCGATACCAACGATGCCGTGGCCGCCGCCAAGGCAGCCCTGCCTGCGTGGCGCGCGCGCACGGCGGCGGACAGAGCGCAGCTTTTGAAAAACTGGGACATGCTGATCCGTAAAAATCTGGATGCGCTTGCCCTTCTTTTGACAACAGAACAAGGCAAACCCTTGGCCGAAGCCAAAGGCGAAATTACTGCCGGTGCCAATTCCATCGACTGGTTCGCCGCCGAAGCCCGTCGCATCTACGGCGATACCATTCCGTCACACAAGGCCGATGTACGCGTGCTGGTCCTGAAACAGCCGGTAGGTGTTGTCGGCGCGATTACGCCGTGGAATTTTCCAAACGCCATGATCACACGCAAAGTCGCCCCGGCATTGGCCGCGGGGTGCACCGTGATTTTGAAACCGGCGGAAGATGCGCCGCTATCGGCGCTGGCGCTGGCAGAGCTTGCGGCGCAAGCCGGTATTCCCGCCGGTGTGCTTAATATTGTCACGGGCAGCCGCGACTCTGCCGCCGCCATCGGGGAAGTCTTATCCACGCACAAGGACATTGCAAAATTTTCCTTTACCGGCTCCACGGCCGTTGGAAAAATCCTGATGAAACAAACGGCGGATACGGTCAAGCGCGTGTCGATGGAGCTGGGCGGTAATGCGCCCTTCATTGTGTTTGACTCGGCGGATATCGACAAGGCGGTGGACGGGGCCATCATTTCCAAATTCCGCAATGCCGGGCAGACCTGCGTCTGCGCCAACCGCCTTTATGTGCAAGACACTATATATGACATGTTTGTTGCTAAGCTGGCCACCAAGGTCAAAGCGTTTAAAGTCGGGAATGGCGCGGAGGACGGCGTGACGCTCGGCCCGCTGATAAACGACCGGGCGGTCGCCAAGGTGCAGGATCATGTTAAGGATGCATTGGCTCAAGGCGCTAAGCTGGCTTGCGGTGGAAATATTCATAAAGCCGGTCCTTTGTTCTTTGAACCCACGATTCTGACCGAAATGACCCCCCAAATGGCCCTTAAATCCGAAGAAACCTTTGGTCCGGTGGCCGGAATTTTCAGATTCACGACCGAGGCTGAGGTCGTAAGGGAGGCCAATGACACTATTTTCGGCCTGGCGGCCTATTGCTATACCAATAATCTGGGGCAGGCATTCCGCATGAGCGAGGCTCTGGAGTACGGAATGGTCGCCCTGAACGAACCGATGGTCACGAATGAGGCCTATCCGTTCGGTGGAATTAAAGAATCCGGGATGGGAAGAGAAAATTCCAAGTATGGCCTGGATGAATATCTGGAGATTAAATCAGTGATTATTGGCGGCTTGTAGCCTCTAATAACAGCACAATTAACAGGTGAAAAAAGTTCCTAAAAAAAAGTCAAATTATTTTTATTTTCTTTTTCATAATTTCTTGACAAAAAATCAAGTTTGAGCTAACAATGCCTCCTGTTACAAAAAACCCAAATGCTATGAAAATTTTAACGTTCCTAGGATAGGCTTCTTAGGAGTTAAACTTGCAGGAGACTTTTAATGGCGAACCAACAATCTAGCGTATCTGGCACACCTTCTTCCCCAAAGTCACCGGCGAGTGAGAAATTATCTCTTTCCATATCAGCCTCCGAGATTAAGGATATAACGGTCAGCAGTGGCAACACTCTAGTTATTGCGCTGCAAAACGGGCAACGCATCGAGATTGAAAATATTAAGGAGTTAGCGGCACAAAATACAATGCTGTCCCTTAATGACGGTTCTACATTAAATACTGCGGTTCTGTACAAAAACCTGGCGCCGCAAGGTCCGGTTGCCGCCACCGCGCAACAAACCGAAGATGTATCCGCCAACACAACACTGACTATCGAAGAGCCGGGCGCCAACAAGGTCGCCGTTTATGAATTGCAGCCGGGTCAGACCTACAAGCTGGGCTTTGAGCTGAGCCAGGCGATCAGCTTCACGCAAAAAGGTGGCGATCTGATCATCACATTTAATGATCAGGGCCAGATTATCCTGAAAAATTTTGATGCCGTCACCGCAGACAGCAAACAACCCGCCTCGCTAGTTAATAATGACGGCAGTATCATGTCGGTCGCCGCCCTGCTTGCCGCGCTGAAGGCATCCGATGAAGCCTTAAACGAAAAAACTGAAAATAATACCGATGAAGCCGACCTGGCGCAGGTTGCGCAGCAATTGGCCGGCGTTGAACCAGCTGCCGGTGGTCCGGCCGGCGGCGTAGGCGTTGCCAGCCGCGGTGGCTTCGGCTTCCAGAGCAGCATTGATTTCGTACAGCTCGATGCGCTAAACGCCGTTGGTCCGCTTGGACCGACATCACTATCTTATAATACTCCCTCCGCTTTTGGATTGGGGGGTGGCAATAATGCCGCTGCCGCCGCACCAACGCCGCCAAACCCGGCGACACTCGGCTTGCAGACCGCGCCAACGGGCGAAGATACAAAGATCGATCTTGACCTGGATATACAGACAAATAATGGCGGTGGCTCCATCATCACAACCGTTGTGATTTCCGGTATTCCATCGACATGGACCGTAGATGAAAAAGACGGTAATTATAACCCGGTTACAGGCACATGGACTCTCGCCTTGCCGCCCGGCACAAGCTTTTACAATAGCGGCCCGGGTCTGACCCCGCCTGTAAACGACGATACAGATCTTTACGGCATCGTGGTGACACTCACGACAACCGACACAGCAACGAATCTAAGCACAACAACTACAAGCACATTTGACATTATTGTTGATGCCGTCGCTGACGGCTTGACTGTCAATGCGGGTGATGTCACGGGTAATGAAGATACGCCGTTGCCTGTAACCATCTCTCATATTCTGAACGACACTGACGGTTCCGAAGCTGTAACTGACTATGTCATCAGCGGTGTGCCCAATGGCTTCTCTTTCAACGGCGGTACAAATCTTGGTAATGGCAGCTGGTCATTTACGCCAACGGAGATTACAGGTCTGCAAATTATACCGGCCGCTAATTTCTTTGGTCCTGTAAACCTGACCGTCACAGCCACAAGCTATGACACGCCGACAGATCTTGAGATCACCACGACCAACAATTCAAGTCAGGCCTCCGACACGTTCGTTGTGACATGGCAACCGGTGGCCGATGCCCCAGCTCTTACCGTCAATGGTATTGGTCCGAATGGCGGAAATAATGATTCTGTTGTAAAGGAAGACGGAAGCGTCTCCATCCCGGTAACCGCTACACTGGCACCCGGTGCCTCTCCCAATGAAGTCTTGACGGTTACAGTTACGGGCATTCCGGCCAACTGGACATTCTCCCCACCAGCTGGCGGCACATACACGCCGGCAACCGGCACATGGACAATTACCATGCCGCCCGGTACAAACCTGACCACAGACCTTGTTTTTACACCACCTGCGAATAGTGATGTGGATGCCCTGAATCTAATCGTAACGGTAACAACGTACGAACCTGACACGGATACAACAGCCTCCGTTCAGGACAGTTTCAATTTGATTATTGATGCCGTTGCGGACCCGCTGACCGTTGATGCGGCAAACGCAACCGGACTGGAAGACACGCCGCTTGACGTATCCATCACCAGCGTATTGACCGATCTTGATGGATCAGAATCCGTTACTGGATATACAATTTCCGGCGTTCCGGCGGGCTTTGGTTTTAACCAGGGCACAAATGATGGTAATGGCACATGGTCTTTCACACCGGCACAGATTGCCGGTCTGCAGATCAATGCGCCCAACAATTATTTCGGTACTCTGAATCTGCAGGTTGTGGCCACCAGCTATGACACACCCAGTGACGGCGAAACAGTGCTGACTGATAACACCGCGACCGCCAGCGACAACTTCACCGTAACATGGCAGCCGGTTGCTGAGGCTCCAATCCTGACTGTTAATAATGGTCCGGCCGGTATTGGCAATAATGATGCGACCGTTCTTGAAGACGGCACGCTGACACTGCCGATCGTTGCGGAGTTTCCCGCCAATGCGTCAGGGAATGAGATCCTGACCGTCAGTATTGCGGGCATTCCCGCAAACTGGACAGTGTCCGGTCCTGCGGGCGGCACATATAATCCAACAACATCCACATGGTCCATTACATTGCCACCGGGCACAGGCATTAACACCGCCCTGCTGCTGACACCGCCACTGAACAGCTCCTCTGATCTGACCGGCCTTGTCGCGACAGCCACATTGTATGAACCAGCAACAAACACCAGCGCATCCACCGAAGACACATTTAACATTGTCGTCGATGCCGTTGCTGATCCGTTCACCCTCGATGCCACCGCCGTTACCGGCAATGAAGACACAGCCCGTCCGGTGAACTTCAGCACCGTGCTGACCGATCTTGATGGCTCGGAATCCGTTACCGGATACCAGATCTCCAATGTCCCTGCCGGATTTAGCTTTAATAACGGTACTGACCTTGGTAACGGCACATGGGTATTTACCGCCGCACAAGCGGTGGGCCTGACCATCAGTGCGCCACAGAACTATTTTGGTACAGTCAATCTTAGTGCCGCCGCGACAAGTTACGATACGCCCGTCGGCGGAGAAACCACGCTGGCAAACAACACCGGCACCGCCACCGACAACGCCTTCACCGTAACATGGCAGCCGGTTGCTGAGGCTCCAATCCTGACTGTTAATAATGGTCCGGCCGGTATTGGCAATAATGATGCGACCGTTCTTGAAGACGGCACGCTGACACTGCCGATCGTTGCGGAGTTTCCCGCCAATGCGTCAGGGAATGAGATCCTGACCGTCAGTATTGCGGGCATTCCCGCAAACTGGACAGTGTCCGGTCCTGCGGGCGGCACATATAATCCAACAACATCCACATGGTCCATTACATTGCCACCGGGCACAGGCATTAACACCGCCCTGCTGCTGACACCGCCACTGAACAGCTCCTCTGATCTGACCGGCCTTGTCGCGACAGCCACATTGTATGAACCAGCAACAAACACCAGCGCATCCACCGAAGACACATTTAACATTGTCGTCGATGCCGTTGCTGATCCGTTCACCCTCGATGCCACCGCCGTTACCGGCAATGAAGACACAGCCCGTCCGGTGAACTTCAGCACCGTGCTGACCGATCTTGATGGCTCGGAATCCGTTACCGGATACCAGATCTCCAATGTCCCTGCCGGATTTAGCTTTAATAACGGCACGGACCTTGGTAACGGCACATGGGTGTTTACCGCCGCACAAGCGGTGGGCCTGACCATCAGTGCGCCACAGAACTATTTTGGTACAGTCAATCTTAGTGCAGCTGCGACAAGTTACGATACGCCCGTCGGCGGAGAAACCACGCTGGCAAACAACACCGGCACCGCCACCGACAACGCCTTCACCGTAACATGGCAGCCGGTTGCTGATGCGCCGAATATTGCCATGAATCTGGGAGTGAACAATCAGGTTCTGGAAGAAGACGGCACAGTGACCATTCCGATTACAGCCTCCCTGCCCACAGGTGGCACGGGTAATGAGATATTAAGCGTCACGATTAGCGGCGTCCCTGCGGGCTGGATCGTTACCGGCGCTACAGGTACATATAATCCGGCAACTGGCACATGGTCCGTAACATTACCGCCGGGCACCAACCTGAACTCCAGCATTACGCTGACACCGCCAGCCAATAGTGATCGCGATCTTATAAATCTGACCGGCACCGCGACCGTATTTGAGCCTGCGACAAACACTTCGGCTTTCACCAGCACAGCCATTAATATTATTGTAGATGCTGTCGCCGATGGCGTAAGCCTGACAACGCCGAATGTTACCGGTGAGGAAGGCAAGAGCTTTGCTTTACCACTCGGTGCAGCGCTGATCGATACCGATGGCTCTGAAACCTTGAACCCGGTTCGTATCAGCGGCCTCCCGACAGGGGCTACACTGAATGCAGGCACGCAGACAGCTCCGGGCGTATGGGATGTCCCGGCCAGCGCGCTGCCGACCCTTAACATCACGATCCCGGACGGCCTGACCGGCACCTATACGATTAATGTGCAGGCGACATCGGTTGAAAGCAACCTGAATGGCACCGAAACCAATCTGTTGAACAACACCAAGACAGATCAAGGCAGCTTTACGCTGACATTAACGGCCGACACCGTTCCTACATTTGGCCCGGTTACGGCTGCCACTATTACCGAAGCTAATCTCGGCAACACGGTTATCGGCAATATCAATGCCAATATGTATGCAGATGGTCCTGGATCTTATGTTGCCAATGGCAATGTTACATCCAGCGTGCCATTGACCAGCAACGGTGTGCCCGTCACAATCAGCGCTGCTGGCAACGTATATACAGGTATGGCTGGCGGAGTAGACGTCTTTACCCTGACCTTTAATACCAACGGTACCTATAACTTCAAGCTGTCGGCGCCGCTTGATCATCCGAATGCGTTTAGTCCTTTTGACATCATTCCGATTCAGTTCGGCGTGAACGCGCGGGACAATGACGGTGACATTGCCACAGGATTTGTAACCGTTAACGTGCAGGATGGTAACAGCTTGGCTGTCGGTGATATCAAAAACTTTGACATCAAGGCAGAACCTGTCACAACGGGCAATGTTATTACCGGAGCCGGCCAGGCAGGCGGTGCGGACATTCTCGCCAAGGGTCAGGTTACCGTCGTCAGTGATGTTTACTTTAATAATGTAAACGCGAAGATCGTTGTGCCAGACACCGGCACAGTGTCCATCAATGGCACCTATGGCACACTCAGCATCGCAGCCAATGGCAGCTATAGCTACAGTCTGTATAATGGTGGCACCACCAGCTCTATGTCTGATACATTCCACTATTTCATCAAGGATGGCGATGGCGACAAAACATCAACATCTTTGCGGCTGAACGGTACCTATACACCGGCGACTGTCGATCTGACCGTGAACTCGAATAATAATAATCTGGTGACCAAGGAAGATACGGACATAGCCGTAGCTATCAGAACCGTGGCTACAAACGCCGGACCGGGCGAAACCTTGCTTTTGACAGTCAGCGGCATTCAAGCCGGCTGGAGCGTCGTAGGCGGTGGATGGAATGCCGTCGGCGGCGGCGTTTATACCAAAGCCGTTGCGTCACTCAGCACGACCACCAATATCGTTTTAAGCCCGCCAGCCAACAAAGATAATGACTTGAACGGCGTTACCGTTACCGCACAGGTTGTAAGCAACAATGCGGTACGCACCAGCGACAGTCATAGTTTCAATGTTGTTGTCGATGCGGTTGTCGATAACGCCTACACCAAGCTCGCCGGTCCAGGCAATCTGCAGTATCAGTATTATGCGCCCGACCCGTCCACCCGCAATATTGGACTGGGATCCAGTGTCGAGCGCAAGAAAATTGATATGGATGGGTCAGAGACATCATATATCGAGTATATTCTGCCAACATCATTAACGTCCCAGGGCGCTTATATTTCAATCGGCGGCCGGGTAAATACCACCACCTGGCAAATGACAGATGGCCAGGCTTCGCAAGCGAAGCTTGTCCTTCCTCATGGCGTCAACTGGGCAAACCTGCAGGGCAACCACACGATCACCGTGCGGGCCACCACCAAGGAAGTACAGCTGAACGGTCAAGAAGTTGACAGATCGGATAATGTCGCAACTGTCGTCAGAACCTTCAACTTCAACTTCCTGAAGACCCCGCTTGTGATCGATCTGGACCGTGACGGCGTTGAGCTGACCACGCTGAAAGATGGCGTTTATTTCGACATAACCGGCGACGGCAAAGTGGACAAAACGGCCTGGACCAATGGTGATGATGGCTTCCTGGCCATTGACAAGAACAATGACGGCGTGATCAACGACACACATGAATTATTCGGTAATGGAAACATCAACGGATTTGATATCCTGACGGAATACGACACCAATGGCGACAAGATTATTGATACCAATGATGCCGATTTTGACAAGCTTCTGATCTGGCAGGACACTAACCATGATGGTATTTCCGATGCTGGAGAGCTGTACAAGCTTAACGACCTTCACATCGCCTCCCTCAGTCTGGAGACAGAGTTTGTAGATCAGGTCGTGGGTGAAAATGTCATCTCCCACATCTCCGTCGTAACACACACTGACGGCTCGACGGCAACACTTGCCGATGCGTGGCTAAATTCGCGTGATGCCAATGATTTTGACAAGATAGTAACGCTTGAAGGTGACACCGGCGCAGATATCCTTGTCGGTGGCGACGAGAACAATGTTCTTGTCGGCTTCACCGGCAATGACTGGCTGAGCGGTGGCGAAGGCCATAACGAACTTTATGGCGGTGATGGTGCAGATACATTCGTCTTTACAACATTCGCCAGCACCAACGTCGTTAAAGATTTCAGCATTGATCAATTTGATGCGCTGGATATCTCGCAACTTCTGCATGAGGTCGGATTTGACCCGCTGCAGGACAGCATCAATAATTTCGTGCTTACCAACGATGATGGGGCAAACATGACATTATCTATCGATGCGACCGGTGCGGGCAATGCCCAGAGTGCTGTTGCCGTTGTGGTTCTGGAAGGTGTAACGCAGGCTAGCCTTGATGATCTGCACCTGATCACCACTGCAACGTCATAAGGAGTAGTCTAAGCCCCTGATTTTAAGAGGTTGCGGGCTTGCCAGATGGATGAAAAACCGTCATAAATAAATAACTTCAGTGCCAAGGCGGGATGCCCCGACTTGGCACAGTCATAAAAGAGGAACTTAGAAATTATGAATAGCCGCACATTGAAGACACTCGCCCTTGGATCATCCCTGGCCGTTCTGTTATCACTCTCCACCGTTGACACCGCCGGGGCCCAGAACAAGCCTTTGCCCGGCGCGCCTGTAGCCGTCAGCATGAAGGAGGCGGTCAGTGTCGCCATTCGTACAAATCCTCAATATGGCATTGTTGCCAATAACCGTCGCGCCACCGATCAGGAGCTGGAGCAGGCCAAAGCCCTCTACCGCCCCTCCGTCGATTTATCCGGCGATACGGGCTGGACATATAATGATAACGATAACAATCTCGGCGCCAATGATGATGAAAGCCTGTGGCGCTACAATGCCGGCCTGACCCTGACTCAGATGCTTTATGACGGTTTCAGCGCCCGCGCGGAAAATGACCGCCAGGCCGCCCGCGTCCTGTCCGCGTCGCACCGCGTGAAGGAAGCGTCCGAGTTAATCGGCCTTGCGACCATCGAAGCCTATCTTGATGTTTTGCGCCAGCGCGAAATCCTCAAGATCTCTTATGACAACGTCAAGGGCCACACTGATATTCTGGCCCGTATTCAGGACAGCGCCACTGTCGGTCGTTCCACGGATGCCGATTTGATTCAGGCCCGCGCCCGTCTTGATTCTGCCCGCGCCGAATCCGCCGCCGTCCGCGAAGCCTTGCGCGCTGCCGAAGCCCGCTATACCGAACAAGTGGGCTCCATGCCCCAGGCCTTGATTATGCCCAAAGTCCCGGTCGAAGCCGTGGATGTCAATGTGGAAGCCGCCGTTAAAAAAGCCCTGACGCAAAGCCCGACACTGGATATCTTTGAAGCCGACATGCAAGTCAGTGAAGCTGAATATGACGGCGCGAAAGCCAGCCTGCACCCTACCCTTGATTTCCAGCTAAACGGCCAGGAAGGCGAGAATATCAGCGGTGTTGAAGGCAGTGATACAAGCGCATCCGCCCTGGTCCTGATGAACTGGAACCTGTATCGCGGGGGGGCCGATACCGCCCGTATCCGCGAACATATGCACCGTATTGGCGAAAGCAAGGAACGGCGCGCCCTGCAAGGCCGCGCCGTTGAATCCGATGTGCGCCAGACTTGGGCCCGGATGATATCGTCGCAAGAACGCGCAAAGGAATTTTCCGACCAGGCAACGGCCAATGTCGGCGTTCTGGCCGCGTACAAGGATCAGTTTGATTTAAATCGTCGCAGCCTTTTGGATGTTCTGGATGCTCAGAACGAACTGTTCGTATCCCGCAGCAATGCTGTCAACTCTGAATTCCTGCAAATTCTTGCCATGTATCGCCTGATTGCGTTAAAGGGTGAGCTGGTGCCGACACTGGGTGTAGACTATCCACGCGAGGCTAATCCTGCTACACTATAAGGGTTAAAAGTATCCGAACAGGAGCTGCCTTCGCGTGACCACCGATCCCTCATCGCAAGAAAACACCGTTCCCGACAGTTGGCCTTTGGAGGCCGACCGTCTGGCCGTCCATTTACCGCTTCTTGAGTCCTTAAACATTCTGGCCGGTCATTATGGCCGCCGCACCACTATCCGCAGCCTGACTGCCGGCCTGCCTATGCCGAAAACAGGCTTGACGCCCAGCCTGTTTATCCGCGCCGCTGAACGCGCCGACCTGAATGCGCGCATGGTAGAGCGCTCGCTGCAAGCCATTGCTATCACCCCAACTTTGCCCTGCATCCTGACGCTTGAAAATGGTGGCGCCTGTATCGTGTGGGAAGTCGCGGGCAGCTCATTACGTGTGCAGTTCCCGGAAACACCGGATGAATTCAAAACACTGACACTGAAGGAACTTGAAGGGCTTTATAGCGGCTATGCCTTCTTTGTACGCCCCGTAGCACGCATTGATGATCGCGCGGGTCCCGCCACCATCGACACAACACGTGACTGGTTCTGGGGTACACTGAAACAAAGCAAGCGCACCTACCAGGAAGTCATTGTCGCCGCGGTGATGATTAATTTATTTGCAGTCGCCTCACCGCTTTTTACAATGAATGTCTATGACCGCGTTGTACCGAATGCGGCTTTTGAAACGCTATGGGTTTTGGCCTTTGGCATTACGATTGTTTATATTTTTGATTTTATTATTAAAAACTTGCGCGCGCATTTTCTTGATGCGGCCGGACGCAAGGCCGATGTGAAAATCTCCGCCCAGCTGTTTGAGCAGGTCATGGGCATGACAATGGAAGCGCGCCCGGCCAGTGCCGGCGTTCTGGCCAGCAACATGAAGGAATTCGAGGGTTTACGCGATTTCTTCACCTCCGCCACGATGACGGCGCTGGTCGATTTACCCTTCGTTATCCTGTTTATCATTATCATTGCGATTATTGGGGGACCACTCGCCCTTATCCCCTTGCTGGGCGTGCCGCTCGTGATTGCGGTTGGCTGGATCTTGCAAGGCCCTTTACAAAGAATCATTCGCCAGTCGATGAATGAAAGTGCACTGAAAAATGCGTTATTGTTTGAAACAATCACGGGGCTTGAAACGATAAAGACCCAAGCCTCCGAAGGTCACGTGCAGCGCCGCTGGGAAGAGCTGACTGAAAAATCATCACGCACCTCTGTCAAATCCCGCCGCCTGGCCTCCTTTGCACTCAACTTCGCGGTTCTGGTGCAGCAGATGATCAGCGTTCTGGTTGTTATTGCCGGTGTCTATCTGATTCATGCGGGACTTTTGACGATGGGCGGACTTATCGCCTCCGTTATTTTGACAGGTCGCGCGATGGCGCCCCTGGCCCAGGTTGCCGGTCTTCTGACGCGGTACAATCAATCCAAAGAAGCGCTGGTGCAGCTTGACCAGCTGATGAAAAAACCGGTAGAGCGCCCCGTTGACAAACATTTTATCACCAAGCCGCGCCTCAGCGGCAAGATCGCGTTTCAGGATGTTATCTTCCATTATCCCGGCCAAAGCGTCCCGGCCCTGAACAATGTGCATTTCACTATGGAGGCTGGCGATCGTGTCGGCGTCATTGGTGCTGTCGGTTCCGGCAAAACGACATTAGAACGCTTGATCCTTAATTTATATCAACCGACAAGCGGATCAATCCAGATTGACGGCACCGATGTGCGTCAGATCGATCCGGGCGATTTACGCCGCGGTATCGGTGTTGTGCAGCAAAGCCCGCAGCTTTTCTTCGGCTCTGTCCGCGAAAACATAACGATGGGCCATGAAACAGCACCCGAGAAAGCCGTTCTGCGCGCCGCGGAGCTTGCCGGTGTCATGGAGTTTTTACGCGATTCACAACACGGTCTTGATACACAGGTAGGCGAGCGGGGTGAGGCCTTGTCCGGTGGCCAGCGGCAGGCTGTTGCCATTGCCCGCGCGCTTTTATACGATCCCGCCATTATGATACTGGATGAGCCCACCGCCTCCATGGACCCGGCATCGGAAAACCGCCTGCGCCAGAGGTTGCAAACTGTCTGCCAGGGCAAAACGACAATTCTTATCACCCATAAGGGCCCGATGTTATCACTGGTTGATAAAATTATCCTGATCGATCGCGGTCGTATCATTGCATACGGACCGAAGGACGAGATTATTGCCAAGCTACAGGCCCGCCAGTATGGCACGCAAGCCGAAAATACGGAGGTGTAAGACTTATGGCCGATCTCAAAAAATCCGCACCTCCCAAAAAGAAACTTGCACCGCCAGTGCCAGAAGAAAAATTCGACATCAATAAAGCCGATGACTGGATTGGCCTGCGCACCGCATGGGCTAAAGAAAAATTTGAAGAATGGCAGGCCCGTGCCGACAAGTTCTTTACCACCGACGAAGATATGCCCCTGTCCCAGCATATATTGCTAAGCTCTATTGTTGCCTTTATTGTTGTCTTTATTCTCTGGGCGAATTTTGCGACATTGGATGAAGTGACAAAGGGCGAGGGCAAGGTTGTACCTTCATCGGAAGTACAGATCCTGCAAAGTCTTGAAGGCGGCATTATCGATGAATTTTTAGTGCGTGAAGGCGACCATGTGGTCGTGGATCAGCCGGTTATTCGTCTGCGCAATATTCAGGCCTCGTCCGATCTGGGTTCAAACACCAACCGCTATCTCGGCCTGCAAGCAAAGATCCAGCGCCTGAAGGCCGAGTCCGAAGGCCTTCCCACACCAAAATTCAGTGATGAAGTCATGAAGGGCGCGCCGCAGGCCGTGCAGGAGGAATTACAAGCCTTCCGTGCCAACCAGAAAAATATGAGCAGCCAGACCGACATTCTGCAACAGCAGCTAAGCCAGCGGCAGCAGGAGATCAACGAACTGACCACCCGGATCAGCGATTTGCGCCAGGTTATCTCCCTGTCCCAGCAAGAGCGTAATATGACCGCACCGCTGGTCGAACGCGGTTCCGCCCCGAAGATGGAGCTGATCCAGCTTGACCGCGCGCTGAAGGAAAAGCAGACGGAGCTGAACAGCCTGACAACATCCCTGCCCCGTACACAAGCAGCGGTACGCGAAGCCAAAGCGCGCATTGGTGAAATTAAAAACGCCGCAGCCGCGCAGGCTCAAACCGAACTGGCCGCCGCCAGCGCGGAGAGCAACGCGCTGAGAGAAACACTGGGCGCGCTGCAAGACCGCAAAACCCGGACCGAGCTTAAATCAACCGTAAACGGCACTGTCAAGGATATCAAAATCACCACCGTCGGCGGCGTTGTGCAGCCGGGCGCGGACCTTGTCGAGATTGTCCCCCGTGATGACCAGTTAATTGTCGAAGCCAAAATCCGCCCGGCCGATATCGCCTTCCTGCATCCGAACCAGAAGGTTGTGGTGAAAATCACGGCCTATGATTATTCCGTCTATGGCGCGCTGACCGGTGAATTGGTTGATATTTCTGCCGATACGATTAGCAATGAAAAGGGTGAAATGTTCTACCGCGTCCGTGTCCGCACACCGGAAACGCACTTGAAACACCGTGGCCGCAAGCTGGAAATTATTCCAGGGATGGTCGCAACGGTAGACATACTGACGGGCAAGAAAACGGTCATGGAATATATCATGAAACCTTTCGTAAAAACGCTCAGCAATTCTCTGACTGAACGCTAGGCCTTCACCCAATCGGTTGCCGCCAGCAGATCTGCTTCATTAAAAAACCGCACATCACCGGTAAAAAGCGGTTTGGATAATTTAGTCTGCAAAACTTTTTTCTCCGGCGCATTCACATACGCAATCTTGCGGCCATATTTTGCCTGCTCAATAATCGATCCCATGCTGGAACCGGCGGCATCTTCCTGCCAGCCTTGAAAGTCCTTTGAGAAAAATATCAGCAAATTGAATGTTCCAAATTTTTTTATACGGCGATCCAGCTCGTTATACAAATTACGCCGGTGATCATCCTTGGTAATGATCCCTGTCAAAGTCAGGCATAGCGTTACATCATCACTCTCAGGCATCACGATAATTGTTGTGCTCATATAACTCCTCCTGTCGGTAGTTTTTTACCCGCGTAGCCAGTCCACCTCGATACACAGCGCCCGGTCATTGCTTTCCGGCATTATGATATTGAATTTTTCTTCGTTCTTCATTATAACACAACTATCTGATATTAATGACAAATAGTGTATATATATTAATTAGTTAGGTTGAGGCCAACCCTCTGTCAAGCCCAGCACACAGGCGCATATTTTTAAAAGACTTGAAAACCGGACCGATTTGCTTTTTCTATAGGATTACAACGATTTATAAAGGCTTATATTTATGTCTGACGCATCTCTCAATAATGCAACTGTATCCGCGAACATGATCACCATTACGCTGCCCGACGGCGCGACGCGGACCTATGCCAAGGGTACGACGGGGCTTGAGATTGCAGAGTCGATCAGCAAATCGCTTGCCAAGGCCTCTGTGGCCGTGCGTGTGGACGGGGAATTGTGGGACCTGTCCCGCCCGATTGATACCGATGTGAAGCTGTCCATCATCCGCCGTCAGGATGATGACGCGCTGGATATGATCCGCCATGATTGCTCCCACGTGCTGGCGGAGGCCGTGCAGGCGCTTTATCCCGGCACGCAGGTCACAATCGGCCCGACAATCGATAACGGATTCTATTACGATTTTGCGCGCAATGAGCCTTTCACAACGGATGATCTGCCCAAAATCGAAGCGAAGATGAAGGAGATCATCGACCGCGGCACCGCCTTCACCCGCGAGGTCTGGGACCGTGATGATGCGATTGCATTTTTCAAGGCGCGGGGGGAGAATTATAAAGCCGAGCTGATCCGCGACCTGCCGGGCACGGAAAATATTACAATCTATAAACAGGGTGAATGGCTGGATCTATGCCGGGGTCCGCATATGCCGTCCGTTAAGCATGTTGGTCACGCGTTTAAATTGATGAAGGTTGCCGGAGCCTATTGGCGCGGTGATTCCAACAAAGCGATGCTGACCCGTATTTATGGCACCGCCTGGCGCGAACAAAAAGATTTGGACGCGTATTTGCTGATGCTGGAGGAAGCGGAAAAGCGCGACCACCGCAAACTAGGCAAGGAAATGGGCCTGTTCCATATGCAGGACGAAGCGCAAGGTTCTGTCTTCTGGCACCCGAAGGGTTACACAATCTGGCTAGCGTTGGAAGCGTATATACGCCGCAAAATTCACGGCGCGGATTATGTTGAAGTGAAAACGCCGCAGCTGATGGATAGCCGCTTCTGGCAAGCCTCCGGCCACTGGGATAAATACCGCGAGAATATGTTTGTCGTCCCCGATGTCGTGCCGAACATTGTCGAAGGCGAAAAAATCTTCAAGGAAGAGCCAAAACATTTTATGGCGTTAAAACCCATGAACTGCCCGGCCCATGTGCAGATTTTCAAGCAGGGCATCAAGTCTTACCGTGACCTGCCGATCCGTATGGCGGAGTTTGGCTGCTGCCACCGGAATGAAGCGCATGGCGCGCTGCATGGTCTGATGCGCGTGCGCCAGTTTACGCAGGATGACGCGCATATTTTCTGCACCGAAGACCAGATTGAATCGGAAAGCATTGCGTTCTGCGAGCTCTTACGCACGATCTATGATGATATAGGCTTTACCAAAGTCACTGTGAAGCTTGCGACCCGCCCCGAAAAACGTATCGGTTCGGAAGAGAGCTGGGATTTTGCGGAAGAGTCTTTGCGCAAAGCCCTGAAAGCCGCGGGCCTTGAGTATATCGAATCGCCCGGTGACGGTGCGTTCTACGGCCCGAAACTGGAATTCCACATTCATGATGCGATTGGCCGGTCCTGGACCTGCGGCACGCTGCAGCTCGACCCTTTCCTGCCGGAGCGTCTTGATGCGTCCTATGTCGGTGAAGATGGTCAGAAACATCGGCCTCTGATGCTGCATCGGGCGATCCTTGGCTCTATTGAGCGTTTCATCGGTATTCTGATTGAAAACTATGCCGGTAAATTGCCGCTCTGGCTGGCCCCGACACAGTGCGTTGTTGCACCGATCACATCGGACGCGAATAACTATGCGCAGTCTATCTATGAAGAATTGCAAAAAGCGGGCCTGCGCGTTGAACTGGACACGCGGAATGAAAAAATCAATTACAAAATCCGTGACCATTCCGTACAGAAAGTCCCGACTTTGTTTATCGTCGGCAAGCGCGAAGCGGAAGAAAACACAATCGCCATCCGCCGCATGGACACGACGGAGCAACCGGTCGAGCCGCGTGAAGCCGCTATCGCCGCGTTGATAAAGGCTTGCCAACCGCCGGGATAGGGGCTTGCTGACACAGCATATTTGACAAGCCAAAGGCAATATTGCTATCGTCCCCAAATAAGAACAGGGACAAAACATGGCAAAAAGCCAGCACCAGAAGAATTTTGAGACGGCGTGCGTTGCCATCAACCAGTTGTGGGATTCCATCACCATGGCGGATGTCACGGGGTTGCGCGCGGCCTTCGAAAAATCCGGGTGCGGTGAAAAAATCCGTATAGATAAAACACGAACCGATCTGGGCGGCTTCAGCCTGTATGGCCTTGATCAGCGTTTTGATAATAATATTTATTACAACCGTCTGCGCTTTGACGATACGGGCTTTGCTTTCGTCCGCCGTACACATGAAATTATCCATGCGCTGCAGGCACAAAGTAGTGTGGCCCTTCATGCCAATCCGGGAAATAAAAATGCCGATATCATTTTATGCCCACGAGATTACCTTTTGATCCGCGAACTTGCCGAAGAAGATGCGCGGGCGAAGGAAACGCTTGTCAAATATGCCGCCGCGCAGGCTAACCCACACCTTACAACGGCTTTTAATTCTACGGGCTTATCCATCAAGGATTTTGAAACGGCGCTGTCCATTCATAAAAACATGTCCATGACACTGGCCGTCACCGCCATCAGTGCCCTGAATACCGGTTGTGCCGAAGACGGATATGAACAAAAAACCCTGCGCGATTATTATGCGGACATGGCATTTTTTGATTACTACCAGAATATAGCGCGCCGTCAGAACGAGGCGGATGAGCACCCGGTTCAATTTGTCCGGCTGGGGGATGAGGATATATATGACCTTGGCACGGCCTTCGGCCCCTGCACCTTCGGCAGCCCGGATATTTACCCGGCCTTTCAGGAATTGCTAAGCCCGTCGGCAGAGCTGCTGACCGAAATAGCGGGGCTGTCCGAGGCACTGGACATCACCGATGACCGGGCGCTACCAACCCTGTCCGAAGCGCTGACGGGGCGAGGCCAGACGCCGCAAAGCGCCCTGACCCTGTGGCGAGCAAACAGTGCGTTACCACCGGCACTAAATTAACATAAGACCGCACCAAAATCCTTGCATAGCGCGGGAAACCAGCCTATTAATGACTGGCTATTATGTATTAACAATTTTAGGAGACATCCCATTCGCAAGCCTAACCTGCCCCCGCCCCGTAAAAATGACGGCCCCCGTATTAATCAAGAAATCCGCGTTGAAAAAGTCCGTTTGATTGGCGCCGAAGGCGAGCAGATCGGCATCGTTCTTATACGCGATGCGTTGCGGATGGCGGATGAGGTTGGCCTCGACCTGGTTGAAATTTCCCCGGCAGCAGAGCCTCCGGTTTGCAAAATTCTCGACTACGGCAAGTTCAAGTATGAGCAGCAGAAGAAGGCGAACGAAGCCCGCAAGAAACAAAAAATCATCGATATCAAGGAAATAAAAATCCGCCCTTCGATTGAAGAGCATGATTATCAGGTGAAAATCCGCGCCGCGCGCCGCTTCCTTGAAGGTGGCGACAAGGTCAAGGTGACATTACGGTTCCGCGGCCGTGAAATGGCGCACCAGGATCTGGGCATGATTGTTCTGAAACGTCTACGCGATGAATTGCAGGATATCAGCAAGCCGGAAATGCAGCCCAAGCTGGAAGGCCGTCAGATGATGATGGTCCTGTCCCCGGAAAATCAGGGTTAAGGCTTCTTATCAGGTTCAATCTGATAAGACCCGACATCCTCCCCAAGATATTTATTATTTTCCAGCCGGATTTTTGCGGCCGCATCGTCATATAAAAAGGGCAGGAACGCAAAACGCTCCCCCTTCGTCACCGGCGACACTTCATGCAGCAGGGAGCAGGAAAACACAACCGCACCGCCCACTGGCGGCTTGAAACGCCGTGATCCATATTCGGGGAAGCCTATCTCCCCGCCTTCAAAATTATTGTTCAGATTGATGGACACGGCAAAGCGACGATGCGCCGTGCCCTTCGTCGTATTATCACGGTGCGCGCGGAAATGTCCCTTATCCTCATCGGAATAGCAGCAGACAATATAACGCTCCATCCGTGTGACCAGATATTGGTGAACCTTGAGAATCTCCGGTACGATCCGCCGCTGTATACGATTTTGCGTTTGCGTGATTAACGCTTCATCTTCGATCAGGATATCGCGGCGACGCTTGTGCGCGTAATCAATTACGGCAACTGTCTTGCCGTTTTCTTCCCGCATAAAGCCAGAATCTTCTCCGCCCTTCTCTTTATAAAGATTGATCAAATGCTGGCAAAATTCCGGTTCAAAGACGTTGGGAAGAAACAAGACAGGCGCTTGTAATTCAATGCCCGCAAACTGGTTAACCGGCGGCAGAGCTTTTAAATAAGACCAAAGAATCTTTTGTTCCGATCCATCATCTTCAAACGGTAAAACTTTGAGAACACGCAATGTGGGATCCAGTACCATCCACACACGGCGTGCAGGAACACCGCCTTCATCTGCCCGCGCATCTTGTGGGATCGCACCGTAAAGCTTGCTGACCACCCCGTCAAAATCCCAGAAATAGCGCAGGCCCGGCATGCTTTCGGCCACGCGAGCTTGCGACACATCGCTGGGATCAATACTGACACCGAAGAAACAGATTTTGTTGTCATCAAACAATTTGCGATTTTTCAACACGGCGGCAATCGTCGACGCGCCCTGCGCATCCGCCGCCGTCACGTAAAAGCACAGCACGATATAACGCCCGGCCGCCGAATCAAACGCATAACGCGGATTGCTGCTGGAATTCTGATAGAACCAGGGGGCGGGATCGCCGGGCTGCAAATTCACATAGGAACGGGTGGCGGTTGGGGGCGCATTTGACATGGGGTGATTCTCTCCGGAAAGGCTTTCCCTCTATTATAAAAACAACCGGCCCCGAAAGAAAGGGATGAAAAACTTTAGACTTTAAGCGCTTGATTCCTCTAAAAACTTAATAAAATATCAAGTTATTCTCTTTTTTTTCGTAATTTAGTGTTGACAGCCCGCATCGCCGTAAATATATTACGTCTATCTACAGATATTTATTTCCCCCACACTACTCCAAACCTGCGGCTTCCCCGGCCGCGGGTTTTTTATTGTCCGGATTATTGAATGAGAACAATCCCGCAGTGCCTCCTTATATAGCCCTCGATTGAGAGCGTGGCTTAGTAGAAACTATACCTTATGGCCTTTAAAGAAGGATTAAAACGCAATGGCACCTAATGCCAACGCTTCAGCCAAGCCTCGAACATGAGGATGGTCCAGAGCTTGTTGCCGTGATCGACCGTACCCGCTTTATGTTCGTCCCAGATTTTCTGGACCAGCGGGGCATCAAGATAATCCTGCATATGTACCGATTTAATAAGATCTTCGGCCCAGCCTTGTAACGGCCCCCGTAACCACGCACTGACCGGTACGCTAAAGCCCTGCTTCGGCCGGTCGAACAGGGAGGCAGGAACATGCCGCGCGAGAATCTGGCGCAGTATCCATTTGCCTTTCCCATCACGGATTTTCATCTCTGGCGGTAATTGCCATGACGCTTCAACAATTTTCCGGTCGAGCAGCGGCGCGCGGCATTCCATCGATGCCGCCATGGACGCGCGGTCAACTTTCACCAGCACGTCATTGGGCAGGTAAGATAACGCGTCCTTGAACATCATGCTCTCGGCAAAGCTTAAACCCTGTGGCTGACAGGCGGGATCGGTGAGCGGAATACGCGGTTCCTGCGCGCCCCGGACTAGCTGTGCGGGATTCGACCATTGGCTCAACAATCTTATATAGGCATCATCCGCAGTGCCTGCGGGCAGAAGCTGCCCCAGCTTGTGAATACGTTCACCAAATTGCGGTTGCTGCGGCACCATTTTATTCCAGCGCTCCACACTCACCGATGAAATCACACCGGCCAGCGCCTGCCGTGTAAATTTCGGCATCCATCCCACACGCGCCCAGAAAGCGGGCAATGTAAAGTGCCGCACATACCCGCCCAGCGCTTCATCACCGCCATCACCGGACAAGGCCACCGTCACTTGCTGCCGCGCGAAACGCGATACCAGATAGGTAGGAATCTGCGACGCATCGGCAAATGGTTCATCATACATGTCCGGCAACAGCGGAATAATATCCAGCGCGTCACGACCACTTAGATACAGCTCGTGATGTTCCGTCCCCAGATGGTCGGCAATACGGTGCGCGTGTGCCGCTTCGTTATAGCTGCCTTCCTGGAACCCAATCGTGAATGTCTTTACCGGGCGCGGCGAGAGTTGCTGCATCAGCGCCACAACAACACTGGAATCAAGGCCACCGGACAGGAACGCGCCCAGCGGCACGTCCGACACCATCCGCTCCGCCACGCAGTCACGCAGGAGCGCTTCAAAATTATCAACGGCCTGCGCGTCACTGAGCGGTTTTATTTTATACCGTGCTTCTTCTACCACACGCGGCAGGGACCAGTACGGCTCCATCAGCGCGGACAAATCCGTGTCATAGGGCAGCTCCGCCATATTCAGCGCCAGACGCGACCCGGGCAGCAATTGCCACACCGCTTCGTAGATACTATGCGGGGCCGGGACATAGCCAAAACGCATATAAAGCGCCAGCACATCACGGCTGATATGCGCTTCGAATTCCGGATGGGCGTGAAAAGCTTTCAGCTCCGAAGCGAACACAAGTCCCGTGCGCGCCCAGCCGACATAAAGTGGTTTTTTGCCCAGACGGTCGCGGACAAGGTGAAGATGCTTTGTCTGCTTGTCCCACAAAACAAACGCAAACATCCCATCGAGTTTCTGCAGCGCTTCGTTTACGCCCCAATGTTCAAACGCCGCCAGCATGATTTCGGTATCCGACCGTCCACGGAATGTATGCCCCGCGCGCTCCAGATCCTGGCGCAGTGACAGGAAATTATAAATCTCGCCATTAAACACGATGACATAGCGCCCCGAGCCCGACACCATAGGCTGGTGCCCTTCCGGCGATAAATCAAGAATCGACAAACGGCGATGACCCAGCAGTAGCGGGAACGCCGCATCCTGCCATAGCCCTTCATCATCCGGTCCGCGATGGGACAGGCTTTGCCCCATGGCCCGGCCCACGGCAAGACGCGCGGGCTCGCCACGTGCCATTTTACTGTCAAAAAAGCCTAGAATTCCGCACATGAAAGGTTAAATTGTTATTTGTTGCCGCTTCCGTTATAAAGGAATAACAAGCTTTTGAAGCGCAGGAAAGGTTTTAACGTGAATATCGACTTACTTCTGACCGAACAGGGCGAAGCCGGTCTGATTGCCGACACGGATTATGAGGCGGCCGTCGCTGGCGTCATGTTCGATGGCCAGACCGGGCAGATCAGCCTGGAGCTGGGCGATATGGACGCGTTGGAGCTGAATATCCCGGTTTCCCAGGACCTTGCCCGCCGCCTGTCCCATACTTATGAAATTCATGTGGCCGTTATCAAGCGCGGCGTCATTCAGGAAAGCCGGCAGGTGCCGCTTGTCCTTATCAACGATCCGTTCGGCGGGGGCAATACCGGCCAGTTTGCCATCAAACCCCGCAGCTCTGCCATAGCGCTGGAAAGCTTTATGAACCGCGCCACCATGGGCCAGCCTGCCCACCGCGACGATCTGGGCAATGAAGCCGCCGCGGGCTCCGTTATGGGCGGCATAAGCGCCACAACCCTTCAATTCTCGCCGCAGCTGGCGCGCCAGCGCACGATGGAAGCCGCCCCGAGAACACCGGGCGCACATCATGCCCCGTCCGCCCCCGGCCTTGGCCCCAAAGGCGCCGGCGGTGGTCACCGTCCACCGCCCCGCCAGACACAGTCCCGTCCGCCGGAAGACGAAGAATAGATTTATCATTTACATAGATATGTCCGCTTGGTAAGCTCCCCTCTATCCTATAAATTAGAGAGGTTATCCGCATGAAAAAATTGTCCCATCATACCCGTGAGAATATCGGCAGTGTCAGCGGTGCTTTTCTGGCCATGCTCATTCTTGCCGGCGTCACCATCCATAACCGCCCGGATACGGCCTTGTCCCAGGCGTTCCTGGACGCCGCAAACCAGCCCGACTATACCGTGCGGTTGCAGAATATCTTTGAAGAGTCCCGGCGCAGCCTGTCTTTGATAAAGGACAGCGGTCTAACAATTAAAATGTCGCCGGATATGGGCGCCACAGGCGTCAGCATTGCAAACGGCACCATCCTGCTGAACAGTAAAATGACGGAAAAGCAGCAGATCGATGCCTTGCGGGAAGCCATTGCCTATATCATTGAGCAAAAGCGCGATAATCTGGATTTCAGCAATACAAGCTTCGGGCTATCCCCCGCCCGTCAGGGCGGCAGCGCCCAGTACCATTTAGTACCGGCAGCGCCTTAAAGCCTATTCCTGCTCTTTTCGGATTTTGCGCCATTTGGCGACATTGGCATTGTGCTCCGCCAGTGTCTTTGCAAAAGCATGACCGCCCGTGCCATCAGCTACGAAGTAAATATACTCATGCGTTTCCGGGTTCAGCGTTGCTTCAAGCGCCGCCCGTCCAGGATTGCAAATCGGACCGGGGGGCAGGCCCGGATATTTATAAGTATTATAAGGCGAATCAAACGCCAGATCCTTGGACAGCAAACGACGGCCTAGCGGCCCCATACCTTCGTCCTTTATTTTGCCTTTGGTCAGCGCATAAATCACTGTCGGATCGGTTTGCAGCGGCATGCCCGCGCGCAAGCGGTTAACAAACACCCCTGCGATACGCGCGCGCTCCGACGGTACGCCCGTTTCTTTTTCCACGATGGAGGCCAGTGTAACGGCCTGCGCCTTTGTGGTAAAAGGCAGGTCAGCCCGGCGCGTCTCCCACAGCTCATTAATCGTATTGGTCATGGCCGCTTGCATTTCAGTAATTTTATCCGCGCGCAAATCTCCCGTCATAAAATGATAGGTCTCCGGCAGAAGCGATCCTTCGAGCGGGATATCCGTTACCGTGCCTTCTAGCTTTTCGGTAGCGTTTATAATCTGCACAACCTGCCAGCTGGTCAGGCCTTCGCGCAGCGTGATGCCATGATTAACCACCAGCCCCTGCTCCAGCATGCCAAGAATTGTCGCCATATTTGCGCGTGCGGGGAATTCATATTCCCCGGCTTTCAGATCCGTATGTTTATTGGTAAGGCGCGCGGCAATGCGAAAGATATAAGGATGGGCAATAATCTTGTTTTCCGCCAGCATGGCGGCGATACCGTTTACGCCGGTGCCGCGTTCAATAATGATAGTTTTATCATCCGTCAACGGGCCGGGTTCGACATAGGTTTTTACACCATAGACGAGTGCACCGCCGCCGCCCAGAATGGCCAGCGCCATCAGGAACGCGATAAAGGCGAGCGTCTTTTGCATTTATACGGCCTTCAGAATAACACTGGCATTTGTGCCGCCAAAGCCGAAGGAATTGGACAGGGCAATCTTGATTTTCTTTTCCTTGGCAATTTTCGGCACGAGGTCGATACCCTTACAAGGCTCGGACACATTTTCAAGATTGAGTGTCGGCGGCAGGATACCGTCCTGCAAGGCCTTCGCGGTATAAATCGCCTCCACCGCCCCTGCCGCGCCCAGCAAGTGGCCGATGGCGGATTTTGTCGATGACATAGACAGTTTATCAAGGGAATTACCGAACAAGCGCTTGATTGCCGTGCATTCAATACCATCACCAACCGGTGTTGATGTACCATGTGCATTGATATAATCAATATCTTCAGGATTAAGACCGGCATTTTTCAGCGCCGCCTTCATCGCACGATAGCCACCATCACCATCTTCGGCGGGGGATGTAATGTGATACGCATCGCCGGACAGGCCGTAGCCAATCACTTCGGCGTAAATTTTCGCGCCGCGTTTTTTCGCGTGCTCATATTCTTCCAGAACGACAATGCCTGCTCCTTCCGCGATAACAAAACCATCTCGGCCTTCATCGAACGGACGGCTGGCGGTGGAGGGATTATCGTTATAGCTGGTGGACAGCGCGCGCATCGCGGCGAAGCTGGCAACACCCAGACGGTTGGCAGCCGCTTCTGCGCCACCCGCCACCATGACATCGGCATCACCCAGCGCGATCAAGCGCGCGGAATCACCAATCGCATGTGTACCGGTGGCACACGCCGTCACCACGGAATGGTTCGGGCCCTTAAATCCGTATTTAATGGACACATGGCCGGACGCCAGATTGATAAGCATCCCGGGCAATGCAAACGGGGAAATACGCCGCGGGCCGCTTTGGTGCAGTGTTAGCGCGGTTTGCTCCATCGTGCCCAGGCCGCCAATACCGGACCCGATCATAACGCCCGTACGCTCCCGGTCTTCGTCGGTCTGCGGCACCCAGCCGGAATCTTCAACCGCTTCGGTTGCAGCAACAATACCGAACGCAATAAAGCGGTCGATTTTTTTCATGTCCTTGGATGGAATATATTTTTCAAAATTTAAAACGCCTGGCGCCGGATTTTCATCCGCAGATTTGGGCACAAGGCCTGCCACGCGTGATGTGATGTCAGACGCATCAAATTCATCAATCGCGCGAATACCGCTTTGGCCAGCGATTAATTGCGACCAGTTATGCGCCACCCCTACGCCCAGTGGTGAAACAATTCCCATACCTGTGATAACGACACGTCTCATGCAAATGCTCTTTAATCTTGAAATGCAAAAGACCCTGCGAGAGGGTCTTTTGAACTCTTTTCACGCGCGTAAATTACGCAGCGTTGGCTGTGATGAAGTTGATGGCATCGCCAACAGTCTGAATTTTTTCAGCGGCATCATCAGGGATCTCGACATTGAATTCTTCTTCAAATGCCATGACCAGCTCAACTGTGTCCAATGAGTCTGCGCCCAGATCGTCAATGAAGCTTGCGCCTTCAGAGACTTTTCCAGCGTCAACGCCCAAATGTTCAATTACGATCTTTTTTACACGGTCAGCAACATCGCTCATCGTTTTAATTCCTTACCCTTTGTTGTTTTAGTATTATCGTGAACCCTCGTGGGGACTGCGGAATTTACCCACACGTCGCCCCCAAAGCAAGAGATTTTGTTTAAGTAACATAAGCTGTTGATATAGGCGAGTCTTTTTGCGCCTCCAGCAGGGCTGTGATGTGGATAAGATCCGAAAATACCCGGTTTACGCCAAGGTCCAGCAATGCCCTTTCCTGCTCCGCGGCATTATGATGCACCCCCGTAAAGCCAAAAACCGTCATTCCGGCAGCAACACCCGCGGTTGCGCCCGGCACGCTATCCTCAATGACCAGGCATTTTGCCGGGCCTGCCCCCATTTGGGCGGCGGCATAGAGGAAAAGATCAGGGGCCGGCTTACCCTTTGCCACCTGACTGCGGGTAAACACCTGAGATTCTGGAAAATATTGATTCAGGCCCGTATATTTTAGCGAACTTAAAACCGGGATACGCTCCCCATTGGATGCCACGCAGATTTTACCAAGGCTGGCGGCCATCGCCACCATCTGCGGCGCGCCGGGAACCGGCTTCAAATATTGCGCCAGATTCTGCTCACTGGCCGCAATCAGATGCACGGCATGATCTTCCGGCACTTTCGTTCCGGTTTCCGCCTCAACAATCTTGATAATATCCGGCAGCGCCTTGCCCATGAAATGCTTGAAGGAATATTCAATCGTGAATTGCGGGAAGCCGAGACTCTGAAAATATTCCGCGACAACCTTGTTGTTCAGATATTCGCTGTCCACCAGCGTGCCATCACAATCAAATATAATCAGATCATAGGTCATTTATAAATCCTGTTTTTTAAAACGCGAAGCACGCTAAGGAACGCAAAGAAAACTGCACACGACCGTCATCCTGAGTAAAACGAAGGATCTCAATAAATAAAAAAACTTTGCGTCCCTTTGCGTGCTTCGCGTTTCCCACTAAATCATCGCCATCCCGCCATTAACATGGATGGTTTGACCCGTCACGTAGGCAGCTTCAGTGCTGGCAAGATACAGCGCCGCTGCGGCAATTTCATCCGGCGTGCCCATGCGCCCTGCCGGGATTTTCGCATCGATCACCGCTTTCTGGTCATCGGTCAGCGCGTCGGTCATTGCCGTAGCGATAAAGCCCGGGGCGATACAGTTTACGGTGATATTGCGTGATGCAATTTCCGCGGCCATCGCCTTGGACCAGCCGATCATGCCCGCCTTGGACGCGCAGTAATTGGCCTGACCCGGATTTCCGGTGACACCCACGATAGAAGCAATATTGATGATACGGCCCCAGCGTGCCTTCATCATGCCGCGCTGTACGGCGCGCGCCAGCTGGAACGGTGCGGTCAAGTTGACATTAATCACGTCTGCCCAGTCTTCATCCTTCATCCGCATGGATAAACCGTCACGCGTCAGGCCCGCATTGTTGATAAGCACATCAACACCGCCCATTTTTTCCGTAGCGTTTTTAACCAGCGCCTCAACACCTTCTGCAGATGACAAATCCGCAGGCAATACATGCACGCGGTTGCCCAGTTTGACTTCCAGCTCTTTCAGCTTGGCTTCATTACGGCCGGATATACCAACATCCGCGCCCGCGCCATGCAGCGCGACCGCAATCGCTTCGCCAATACCACCGGTCGCGCCGGTCACCAGAATTTTTTTACCTGTTAAATCAAACATGGGAGATTAGCCTTTCAGTTTTGTAATCAATGCTTCAATTTGTTCCGGCGTACCAACAGACTCAGCCGTAATATCTTTTTCAATGCGCTTGGCAAGCCCGGCCAGCACTTTACCCGCGCCCAGCTCGATCATCTCCGTCACGCCTTGTTCCTTCATCCAGATCACGGATTCGCGCCAGCGCACAACGCCAGTGATTTGATCCACCAATAAGCGTCGGATTTCCGCAGGCTCCGTCACCGCAAGGGCCGTCACATTGGAAACCACCGGCACAAAAGGCGGGCGGATATTGGTATCGGCCAGCGCATAGGACATTTTCTGCGCCGCCGGGGCCATCAAGGTGCAATGAAACGGTGCCGATACCGGCAGCGCGATCGCGCGCTTCGCGCCCTTGGCCTGCGCCAGCGCAATGACCGCTTCCACCGCGCCGCGATGACCGGAAATAACCACCTGCCCCGCGGAATTATCATTGGCCGCTTCGCAGACTTCACCATTGGAAACGGACTCGGTTAGCGCCTTCACATCATCAAAATCAAGGCCGAGAATGGCGGCCATCGCGCCCACGCCGACGGGCACGGCTTCCTGCATCGCCTGTCCGCGCAAGCGCAAAAGTCGCGCGGTATCGGCGAGATCCAAAGCCCCGGCGGCAGTCAGCGCCGCATATTCGCCCAAAGAATGCCCGGCCACAAAATTACATAACTTTGACAGATCCAACCCACCCTGCCTGGTCAACACATTCACCACCGCCATGGAGACGGCCATCAAGGCGGGTTGTGTGTTTTCCGTCAAGTTAAGCTGCTCCTCTGGCCCTTCAAACATGATCTTCGTCAGATCCTGGCCCAGAGCCTCATTCACCTCTTCAAACGTATGGCGGGCATCGATAAAAGCATCGGCCAGATCCTTACCCATACCGATAAACTGGGAACCCTGGCCCGGAAATACAAAAGCGCGCATGTGATCACTGTCCTTGTCTGCTAAAATATATGATGCGCCCATTGATAAGGGCTCCGCCGCCGTTAATCAAGAACCAAGCCGCGGATTCATTATTTTATCAATAATATATGCGGCTCTACATCCAGGCTGCGCGCTATCTTGTCCAGTATGAGAATAGTAGGATTTCTAATCCCCCGCTCCACCCCGCTGATATAGGTTCGATGCAGGCCGCAGGCAAAGCCGAGCTCCTCCTGCGACAGCCCTTTTTCTTTCCGAATACGGGAAATTGTTATCCCCACCTGCTTACGAATATCCATCCTTGTAAACAGCCCAAAAGTAGACTATAAATCTACAGACTATGAGTCTCATTTATGCGGGACCTCTTCCTATATTAACATTAAAAAGGAATTTCCCGTGGCTTAAAAATGCCCTATTGTGATTGTTCATTAATAATTATAAGAGACCAAAGATGATGTCCCGCTGCCCCTCCTGGAAAGCCACCCTCAAAACCACCTCCGCCTTGATTGGTGTGGCGGCCCTTGGCCTGTCCGCCCCGTCATCCGCACAAGCCGCACCGGTAGTTGTCAACGGTGCTTCGGGGCAAGTGTCTTTGCAAAATGGCGATGCCCTAACCATAACACCATCGGGCGTAATTACAGCGGCCCATGGAATAAGGAACACAACGCCGGCGACCGCTGCCTCGATTAATAATCAGGGTACAATCGATGCATCGAGTTCCGGTATTATAATTAGTAATCTCAGCATATCAAACGGCATCACCAATAGCGGTCTGTTGCAGTCCATCAATGTCGGTATAATTCTTACTTCATTTGTTAATGGCGGCATCAGTAATAGCGGTACGATTGATGGCGGTAACTATGGATTTGCTATTGATAATGGGGGCATACTCGATTCTTTTTATAATACGGGCGTTATCAGCGGTTTTAATCGTGCTATTCTTATCAACACATTTTCCAGCATTACATCCGGCATCACCAACAGCGGCACGATTCAAGGATCAATATATATTTCTAGCGGTTCCATAGTGAGTGGCATCACCAACAGCGGGACGATTACAGGCGGCATTCTTAATGGCGCGACTATAACCGGAAGCATTTTGAACAATGCCCTCATCGCTGGTAATGTTGGGATTTCAAGCGCAAGACCATTAGACAGCATTTTCAATCAGGGCACAATCAGAGGTACCTCTGGCGCAGCTATTTCGACTTACGGAGGACCTTCAAGTCGACTAGGACATATTGAAAATGCAGCAACCGGCACATTGGAAGGTGTGACCGGGATTAGCATTCGCACGCAGTCTACTATAACCGGTGGCATTAATAATGAGGGCCTGGTGACGGGCGGTAACTACGGCATCTACTTGACAAGTCCCTCAGCGATTCAGGGCGGCCTCACCAACAGCGGTACAATCAATGGTGGGATTACGGCTATAAGGTTACAGAGTAGTAGTATAGTGAGTGGAGGTATGATCAATAGCGGTGTGATTGATGGGCAAGGCACCGGTCTCAGGATACTCAACGCCTCTGAAATGACAGGTGGCTTAATAAATACAGGTACTATTATTGGCGACAACCAAGGAATTGCTTTCCAATTGAATTCCATTTTAAGTGACGGACTAGTGAACGGCGGCCTGATTAGTGGCTATACTGCTGGCTTAGGTTTATATACGGGGTCGAGCCTAGCGGGTGGCCTGACCAACAGTGGCACAATCAGCAGTGGTAGCAACGGAATTTCCACTGGTAACTCCACATTGACTGGCGGCCTGACCAATACCGGCCTTATTGAGGGTCGATACGGGATTTATTTGGCCAACAACAGCACTCTCACCGGCGGCCTCACCAATAGTGGCACGATTGCTAACAATGGTGGTGAAGCAATTTTTATTCATGGAGGATCTTCTGTTGATTCCCTCGTGCTCAATGGTGGCCGTATTATAGGAAATGTCGTAGATTCAGACCCATCCGCAGGACATTCCAACGTAACAGTTACGAACAACTTCACTACCGAAGGTAATTTTACCGTTTCTGGCTTGACGGTGGACGCAACGAAGACACTTACCATCTCTGCCGGGGATACATTTACAACTTACAACAATGCTGTCATCAACGGCACGCTGGATATAAGCGTGAGTGGAACGTCGAGCTTTGGCGCTCTGATTTCTGCCAACGGTGCAATCGACTTGACCAATGCGGAATTGAGTTTCACATTTGATAACGGCGCAACTTTTACCAGCGGTGATCAACTTTTAATTCTTGACGGATCAAGCACACTTATCGGCTGGCCGGGTAGCACAAGGACAATTATAACTGATAATCCGGCAAACTGGGCTTTCCGCCTGGTTGGTGGTAATAGTGCGGGCACAGATGACACCGACTTGTTCTTGCAAGTGATTGAGGTGAATGATCATGTGATCAGTAGTGCTTCTGGGCCCTATACTCTGCAAAACGGTGACGCGGTTACAGTTACCGGTGCAGCTACTATTTCTGGCGGTACCTTTGGTATCGCGGGCTTTAATGATGTCTTTGCCTCATCTATTGTCAATCATGGCACAATTGATGGGACCACATCAGGGATCGTGTTACAAACTAGGGTCTCTCTTGTAAATGGAATTACGAATACAGGTTCTATCACCAGCGGGCATAGTGCGATATTTATAGGAAGCACATCCACACTAGCCGGCGGCCTCACGAACAGCGGAACAATCAATGGCGGAAATATCGCCCTTCAATTAGTAAATAATAGCAGGCTTGATGGCGGATTTATAAACAGCGGCACGATTACGTCACCAAACTATAATATATTGCTGGACGGCAGCGCACTGACCGGCGATCTATCCAATACCGGTTTAATCAGCGATGGATTTACCAGTATATTTCTTAATATGGGATCGACTCTGTCCGGGCAGATCGTCAATTCAGGCCGTATTATATCCAGCGCAACTTCGGGTGATGCTGGCGGAATTTATATGCGTGGAAACAGCACCCTCACCGGCGGCATTACAAATAGCGGGACGATTGATGGCGCATTAGGCAGTAGCATACGTTTGGGTAATTCTCGTATCATGGGCGGTATTCGAAACGATGCTACTGGAACCATGACCGGTTATGGCGGTATCGATATGAGTAGCAGCCGTATTATAAACGGTATTACCAATCATGGCCTCATACAAAGCACAGCCACGACACCTACATACGCGGCGATTAGTATGCGCTACTCTACGCTCACCGGCGGCCTTATGAACAGCGGCACGATTGACGGGAGCGAGTATTATGGGATTTATTTGGTCACCAATAACACCTTAAGTGGAGGTTTGACGAATAACGGTACGATTGATGGCGGCTATATCGGGATTTATTTAGCAGGCAACAGCAGTACCCTGAGCGGCGGCCTCACCAACAGCGGTACGATCACCAGTGGTCTCAATGTCGGCAATGGTATTGCAGTGCGCGGCAATGGACAGATTGATAATATCATCAACGAGGCCTCTGGACTTATTTACGGCTTAACCCAGGCGATTAATGTGCACAATAATGCGCAAATTACCGGCGGCATTACAAATGCCGGCGCAATTGCTGGTGACGGTGGCATTTCTATTTCCAATAATGCCACGGTCGGGGATATTGTTAATGGCGGCACGATTACAGGACTTTTTATTTCTAATAATGCCGCCATTGCAAACGGTATAACCAATAGTGGCACGATCGGTGGCGGCAATACCACTGCGGTTACTCTTCAAAGTACTGTGGCAAACGGACTCACCCTTGCGGGTGGTACGGCGCGAATTATCGGTAATGTTTTTGATAACGATCTGACGGATGGCATATCAAGCGTTGTCGTCGACGGTAATTTCACCACGGAAGGCAATTTCACCGTGACAAATCTTGCCATCAACGCCGAAAAAACACTGACGATTGCGGCGGGAAATAATTTCACTATTTATAACGATCCGGTTATGAACGGTACGCTGGGTTTTGGGATAAAAAACACGGGCGATCATGGATTATTGACGGTCAGCAACGGAAGCATTGATTTCAGCAGCGCAAGCCTTGCGGCCATAATCGAAGACGGTGCCACACTGAATGATGGCGATCTTTTCTTGGTGGCGGACGGTGTCAACACCATCGCGGGCCTTGGTGGTAAAAGGGTAACGGATAATTCCACCGATTGGCGTTTCCGTCTTTTAACCGGCGATAATGGCGGTGGCACCGATGATTCAGACCTGTTCCTGCAGGTTTTTGCAGTCCAGCACTATGTGATCAACACACCGACCAACACAATTCTACAATTATATGACGATGAAACACTGACTGTGACCGAAAACGGCTCTATCGTCGCGGGCACAACAACGGTCTATATCGAAAACGCCGTCGCAGGCAGCATAAATAATGCGGGCACGATTAGTGGGGGAACTTACGCCATAGCTCTCGTGGCAAACAGCACGCTGGCGGGTGGCCTCACCAATAGCGGCACAATTACAGGGCCGACCGCTGCAATTTATTTGGGCTCGCATAGCGCCCTGACCGGCGGTTTGACGAATAGTGGCGCAATTATAGGAAACGCTACTTTCGGAATTCGTCTATTAAGCAGCAGCGTTCTCACCGGTGGCTTGACCAATAGTGGCACCATTACAGGAAATAACCGCGGAGTTCATCAAACTGGCGGAACCCTGAGCGGCGGGCTTACCAATGCCGGCACGATTAGTGGTGGCAGCCTCGGGATTCTTCTAGTTGGCGTCTCTCTTTCCGGCGGCTTAACAAATACCGGCACTATTAACGGAGATAATGGGGGAGGGATATATGTTTCAAGTGGCTCTCTAGACTCATTTTTAAACGATACCTCCGGCACAATTACCGGCAGAACGGGTGTTTTTATTGGAACGGGCTCGCCTACCCTCGGCACCATCGAAAACCGCGGCCTGATTCAGGGAGATAATGCCGGTCTTTATTTCGGCAGCACAGGCCCACAAATAACCGGTAATGTCATCAATAGCGGTACCATAAGCGGTGGACAATATGGCCTGTATTTGATGGGCGACACGAGCGCCAATATCGCTGGTGGCATCACCAATAGCGGCCTGATCAGCGGTGACACGGGTATATATACCGGAAGAGCACCAGGTAACAATTGCGGTAACAGCTCAGGCTGCATTATGCCCACAGCCATCGCTATCACCGGCGGCCTCACCAACAGTGGCACGATTATTGGCACCGGTGGTACAGCGCTTTATATGAAAGCTCTATACGATACAACACCGCTGGTTCTGCAGGGCGGCCGCATTATCGGCGATGTCATCGATCCCAACCCGGAGCGCGGCTTCACACCCGTGACCGTTACCGCAAACTTCACGACGGAAGGCAACTTCGATGTGTCCAGCCTGACGGTGGATGATGGCGCAACGCTGACCGTGGGCGTGGATGATGTGTTCACCAGCTACAGCAGCGCGGTTATTGACGGCACGCTGCGCTTCAACGTGACTGATACGGCAAACTTCGGTTCTTTGGTTGTCAGTAACGGCACCGCCGACCTGACCAACGGCACCTTGGCCGTGGGCCTTATCGGGAATTCTATCCAGCAGGGCGATGAAATCCGCGTAATCAACGGCAACACCGCCATCATCGGCGGCCCCGGCGCGACACCGACGGTGATTGCGGATAATTCCTATCTATGGAACTTCGAAGCGTTTGATGGCACCGCCGCGACCGCCGCCACCAACAACACCGACCTGTTTATCCGCGCGGTGCAGGACACAACCGCAACAGAAGCCGCCAGCACCCCGAACAATGCGCAGGCCGGACAGGTATTGCAGGATATCGCCCTTGTTACCACCGACACGACGCTGCAGCAGGTGATCGCCAATATCAACAACGCGCCCACGCAGGACACAG